>Ga0209062_1000017_pt1 | contig 755137 bp, 616 predicted proteins | sample Coa_R2_2_FD_187158 | JGI IMG/M metagenome (GOLD analysis project Ga0209062, IMG submission 187158) | Surface soil microbial communities from Centralia Pennsylvania, which are recovering from an underground coalmine fire - Coalmine... | ecosystem: Environmental > Terrestrial > Soil >... | reverse complement strand
GGCAGAAGGGGCTGGATAAGCGCCCACTCAGCGTCCGTCAGATTGGTAGCATAGAGTTGGGTAGACATGGTTCAGCATATCGAACCCTGCCGCCTGTTCGCATCTCATGGGTTTTCAGACAGTTTCTTATACTAAGTCCGTCTCGGCCCCTGTCGTTTGGTAATGCGTTGGGGCCACCAGGGGAGCAGCGTAGCTGAGCGGATCACGGCCCGGCGCGCTTGCAGGGCGGCACAACGGGCCAGTTGCACCTCTTCCAACTCCTCAATCGTGGCGAAATGGCGGTTGAGGAGCGGCGCATCGGTGAATTGCCAGAGATGCTCGCACGGTTGCAGTTCCGGGGAGTGAGCCGGCAGGAACAGCAGATGGACATGCTCCGGTACCACCACCTCGTAGCTAGTGTGCCAGCCCGCGCCATCCAGGACCAGGACGATCTGCTTGTGCGGTCCAGCTCCCACTGCATCAGCAAACGCGGCCAACTCCGCCGAGAACAACTCGGTACTCACCCCGGTCGCCAGATGCCAGACGGTAGACCCGGAAGCGGGATGGACGAAAGCCACCAAGTAGCGCCAGACATAGCGCGGCTCGACCGGAGTAATAGGCCGTGCGCCTGGCAGCGTCCAAACGCGCCGGACCAGCGGCTTGAGGCCAATGCGGTGTTCGTCGGTCGCCCACAGTTCGACCTGCGCGGTCGGAAATGCGGTCGCCACCGCCCGGCTCAAGTCGCGGACCCCCTTTTAAACACCTCCTGCTCCGCCGGATTGGCGGCGACATGCCGTGGGCGCGGTTGGCGTAACCGCGCGCCCAGGCGTTGCAAGTAGTCCCAGCCCCGTAGCTTGGGCACCGGACGCCCAAGCCGCGCTGCCATCCACTCGGCTACGGTCCGGCTCGTCCAACGCTCGCCGTGCGGCGCTGGTCCCGCCAGCGCCTGGCGCAACTCCTCTAGCTGCGCGCTTGACAGCAAGGTGGGTGTTCGCCGGGACGTGGTGTGTTGCCGATTGACCATCCCCGCTGGCCCCTGCTCGTTGTAACGGCGGGCGAGTTGACCAATCCAGTAGGCCGAGTAGCCGGTACTTTGGGCAATGGTTTTGGCGGTCTGCCCTCGTGATAACAACCAGAGAATTTGCCACCAACTCCGTTCGTGCGGTTCGCGTGCCTGCCGATACCGCTGTTCCAGGTCGTCAGACTCCAAATAGGGAGCAAGATGTATCCGTCTCATACCTCCTATTCTACAATACTCTCACCGGACTTGTTATTAACCCTCCCTTTGATCACTCAGAGCTTGCCTGAAAATTTAACGCATTGTTGATACATAATTAACTTTAGCTTAACGAAAACCTTTTATCATTGGTCGTTGGGTACCAACCAACTTTGGTTTAGGCTCTCCACGAAGAAGGTGTGGCTATTAGAGAATTCTAATGGTCCAATTTACTGGAAGGGTGTTAGGCAAGTGACTTTCAAAGCTCTAGGCAAAAGAGTAAGAATCCTGACCGTCGCAATTCTGGCGATATCATTCTTTGCCCTCATCGCAAACCATACTATGCCTGTTAAGATTGCTCATGCAGCAGGTTGCTATGGTTCCAGTTGCAACTTTCAGGATCCTGCCACTATGGGCTGTGCCTCGGACGCAGTAGATACATTAGATTTCGAAGTTCGCCAATATAGCGATGCAGACGCCAATTATATAATCAGAACGGAGCAGCGATATTCACGAGCATGCGGCGCAGCATGGACAAGGACAACGTTACTCACCAATATACCAGAAGCGGGAGAATATCCTCTCACTATAAGCAATATCACAGCCGAGATTCTGGATCCAAACAATCCAGATCACGATTGCTGGGCAGATTATGGGAAGCCACCAGTGCAGGGAGTAATTTACACATCAATGCTTGATGTTACAAATCATCCCAAACTCGAGGCAATTGGTACCTTCTCGGACACCGAGGATAGCAATCCATCAACTGGTCAGCAATACCACCAATTCTGATTTCCCACAGGGTGATTCGTCACACGGCTAAAAGGGGAAACGAAGCTTTTCCATGATCCTCTCCTCCGCTTCTGTACGAATGCTAGATGCGGAGGAGAGGATCATCACGCGACCTGGCCGTTTGCGGCGCTGCTCTGGCGCGGCAAAAGCCCCGGCTCAACCGGCGGCAACTGGCGATAGAGGTCGGCGCCCGTCTGGCCGCTGCGCCAGCTATGCGCGACGGCTAGATCGCGCAGGAAATCAGCTTCCAGATCAATGTTGGTGGCCTGCCAGGTCAGGCTGATCGCGCGCCGGGCAAAGGCAATATCGTTGTGCGGCTCGATGCGGTCAATATCCTCGAAGAAGAAGCCGCAACTGGTATACATCTGCTGCCCGAAGTATTGCGCGGCCAGCAGCGATTCTGTGCGCTGCTCGGCGCTCTTGCTCACCGGCCTGCCGTCGTTCTTGCCGAAGCGCGTCCAGAAGTCGTAGCTGCTCATCCATCCACGATAGTAGCTGAGGTAGCCATCGCGGGCTTCCCAGGGATCATAGAGGGTCTCGGCAGTTTCGCGCTCGAATATCTCATTCAGGCGCACAGCAAGATGGTCCAACGCCTGCCGTAGCAGCGGTTTCCACGAAGCGTCGCCCTCGGTACAGTCGCAACCCGCGCCCCAGCGCGCCACGCCATGCGCGCAACTCCACGCGCTCGGCACATGCAGCGTCACCTCGCGCTGTGGCTGGTGGTTCGCCAGGTAGCGCCCCAGTGTCGTGACACTGAAGCCTGCGGCGGATGCACCCTCCCGTAGCAGGTGCTCGAGGAAACGATCACGCCAGGGCTGATGATGCCCATACAGTTCGCCGTCGGTCGCCACGACGATCAACTGATCTTCATTGCGCTCGCTCTTCTCCTGGTTGAGATGCTGCGGTAGATACGAACTGGCGAAGGCGTCGGCGTTCATCGTGACATTCCAATCGAAGGAGACGCCGCCACTGAGCGGACCATTGTAGAAGAAGACGGTGATGTCGCGTCCACCAGGAAGCGCCACACGATATGGCTCGGTCGAGTCTATCGGTTCGGCGGCCTGCCAGGGAGCCAGCACAGTATAGCGCACGCCCTGCTCAGCGAGAATGGTCAGCGTTTCTATGTCCACCGCCGTCTCGGCAAGCCACATGCCCTCAGCGGGATGCCCAAATCGGTGTGCAAAATCCGTCAGCCCCCAGAGAATTTGCGTGCGCTTGTCGCGGGTGGTCGCCAGCGGCAAAATCGTATGATTATACGCCTGCGCCAGCCCATTGCCAACGCCGTAGCGGTCGAGATTCAGGCGGTCCGCTTCGATGATCTTCGCGTAGACATCCGGGTGCGCCTGCTCCAGCCATGCGGCGAGCGTCGGGCCGAAATCAAAGCTGATATGCTCAAAGTTGCCGATCTCGGCGTTTGGCCGGTAACATTCGGCGGTGATTTTCTCATTGAAGTTTTCGTATGGAGCGGCGCCATATTCCGGCGCTATAAGTCCGGTAAACGGATCCTCCCGTGGCGGCTGGTAGAAGTGTCCATACAGGCAGAGGAACTGATGCAGGTTTTGCTTCATCAAACCACCTACCTTCCCTTCATCTTTGATCGTAAGGGCGCCATTGCCCCACCAACGCATATCCCATATACGTTCTTTTTTCGCTAGCTCATCACGGCATTGCATCACCATTGTCGCCAATACGCGCAATGTCGCGGTGGCTCATCCTTATACATTATACGAGTTTTGTGCCTGTTACGCCATATCTGCTCAACACCCACTGAATTGGTGGCACGGGAACAAGCGAAACGAGAACAAGAAACCCGCTCACACATACGAAGTGAGCGGGTCCTATGAGTGAAGCTGGAAGAAATACGCCAGCACAATCAGGTGTTTAGGCACTCTTGACCTGCGCCGAGGTGAGGAATGTCTCATACGCTTCGCGCAGACGCGGGTACCGCAGGAGGAAGAACCCGGCATATTCATGATCGAGCGGCTTCGGCTGCTTGAGCAGGTGCATGCCGACATCTTTCAGATAACGGTTGCCCTTGCGCCCGTTGCAGGCGCGGCAGCACGCCACCAGATTCTCCCACGTGCTTTGTCCGCCACGCGAGCGCGGAATCACGTGATCGAGCGTCAGCTCGCGCGAGTGTTTCCCGCAATACTGGCAGGTATCTTCGTCGCGCAGCATGATGTTCGCGCGTGTTGGGCGCAGAATCATACGCGGCACGCGGACATTGGCCAGCAACTGCACAATCACTGGCTCTTCAGCATTCAATTGACGCGCGCGGATGCCATCCTCGATCACCTGGCGCACACTGTCGTCCACAAAAGCGACTTTTTGCTTCGAGAGCAAGACGACGAGACGGCGCTCAGGAATGACGGAGAGCGGCTGAAGCGAGGCGTTCAGGACAAGCACCGGCATTTTCGGCGACTCCCTTTCTCCCCGAACCAGACGGTCCGCTCGTCACAGGCGCGGAGATGGAGTCGCAAGGCTCGCATGCGCACGAAGAGGAATGCGCACACGCAATCAGGAATTCATCTCTGCCGTCTATGGCGGCCGCCAGTCCTACCTGTCTGGATGTGGACGTTTCCACATCCACTGCCGTGGTCGAAGACAAGAAAAAGCACGCCCATCGCGGTGGGGGCGCTGCAAGCTGTTCTATAACTTGCGCTAATAACCCTCGCCAGCATGGCGTGCTCCTGTTTCGACCCCACCATACACTCTTGTGTTATCCGCCGGGCGGACCATCTGAGTTTATAGTGGCTTGGTCGGGGTGAGAGGACTTGAACCTCCGACCTCAGCGTCCCGAACGCTGCGCGCTAGCCGACTGCGCTACACCCCGAAAGACGACATCTTTGGCGAGAACGCTGCAAACCCATCACTCAACTGCGTGACCCCGGTTGCCCGTTCCCCACGTTTGGCAGTATAGCATATGGTTGTGCCGGGTTGCAAGGGTGATGATGCGCTGCAAAAAATTTGTATTGCAGCGAATTCCGGAGGTGCAAAAGCCGGATTTCTTGCCATCGGGCGCCGCCTCGCTCCACCTCATGCTTGATGTTATCGGTGCATGCACGGCGATTCTGCGACCATTTCTACGGGTACATCTCCGGCTTCTGCGTGGTATTTTTTCGCATCTGCTGGCACACTTAATCCCGTCTGCTAAATGTCTCTCGATACCCAACGCAGTGTAGTGTAGAATACACAGGATTGTCCTGGCCGGATAGACAGAGAGAGTGCGCAAGATGTCCACAGGATATGCGCCGGATTTTGGCGATCTATTGAAAAAATTTCGCACGGCCAAGAGCATGACGCAGGAAGAGCTGGCCGAGCGCGCAGGACTCAGCGTGCATGGCATCAGCGACCTGGAACGTGGCGCACGCCGCTGGCCACGTCGCGCCACGCTTGATCTCATCGCCAGCGCCTTGCACCTGACGGATGCTGACCATGCCATACTCGTCGCCGCAGCGCGCCGGCCTATCGCAAGCGCCACGAGCGGCCAGATTACCGCTGTTGGGTCAGCAACAACAGGCGAATCAGCGTCTCATACAAGCACGCCCCCCATCCGCAACGCACCAATGCCAATGACGCCATTGATCGGGCGTGAAGCAGAGGTACAAATTATCAGCGATTTGTTGCAGGGAGACACGCGCCTGCTGACGATCACCGGCCCTGGGGGTATTGGCAAGACCCGTGTTGCGTTGCAGGTCGCCAGCTCGCTGGGCACCACCTCCCCTGATGGCGTCTATTTCGTTGGACTGGCCGCTATCCGTGAGCCGGATTTAGTAGTACCAGCCATCGCACAGGCGCTCGGTGTGACGATGGTAAACGGGCAATCGCCGCTGGCGGCACTGATAGCTGTCCTGCGTGAGCGCCGGACTGTCCTCCTGCTCGACAATTTCGAGCAAATCACCGCAGCAGCGCCCTCGATTGGCTCGCTGCTCACCTCGTGCCCGCATCTGAAAATCCTGGTGACAAGCAGGGCGGCGCTGCATCTTGCTGGGGAGCAGGAATATCTGCTGCCACCGCTGGCGGGACCTGATCCCCACCAGTTGCCCGATGTCGCGTCCCTGGCCGCATATCCAGCGATTGCCCTCTTCCTACAACGCGCCCAGGCCGTCAAACCTGATCTGGTGCTCACCGAGACCAATGGGCCAGCAGTGGCAGAGATTTGCGCGCGTTTGGATGGTCTGCCGCTGGCCATCGAGCTGGCGGCAGCCCGCATCCGCATCCTGCCGCCGCGCACGCTACTGCGGCAGTTAGATCGCAGGCTCACGGTGCTCACCGGCGGACCATACGACGCACCGGAGCGCCAGCAAACACTTCAGAACACCATCGCCTGGAGCTATGAGCTGCTCACGCCACGGGAGCAAACCTTGTTCCGGCGGCTCGCGGTGTTTGCCGGTGGCTTTGACCTGGAAGCCGCCGAACAGGTCTGCCTGACCGATAGCCACCCCGACCTCAATCTGGACCTGCTGGACGGGATGAGCGCGCTGGTGGACCACCACCTGCTCTGGCAGGCAGAAACCGCCACGGGCGAGGCGCGCTTTGGGATGTTGGAAACCATCCGTGAATACGGCCAGGAATGGCTGGACGCCAGCGGTGAGGCGGAGACCTTACGCCGCCAGCATGCGGAGTATTACACCACACTGGCCGAGCAAGGCGATGCGCTGCTGATGGTAAGCGTACAACGTCGCACGCTGGATTTTCTGGACCAGGAGCACAGCAACTTCCGCGCGGCGCTGCGCTGGGCGCTGGAGCAGCAGGAAATCGCACTTGGATTGCGTATCGCTGGCGCATTGGCGCGCTTCTGGAAGCGGCGTGGCTACACCAGCGAGGGCCGCCAGTGGTTGACCCAGTGCTTGCAGCTTGCCGAAAGCCAGCACGCTACCATTCCGCCGCTGGTGCAGATACGCGCGCTGACTGGCGCTGGTAGGTTGGCCTGGGGACAAAGCGACTACGCCAGCGCCAAGCAGTTTTGTGAGGCCAGCATTGCGCTCAGCATGGCGCATAGCGAGAAGCGCGAAGCTGCGCATGCTTATCTCTTGCTGGGGAATGTCGCCTACGAGCAGGGAGATAGCGACGCCGAGATAGCGAGCAAAGAGGCCTGCCTGCGCTTGTGTCGTGAGGTGGGCGATAAACGTGGCATGGCCGCTGCGCTGGGCAACCTCGTGAGTGTGGCGCTCAAGATGCAAGATTATCGGCGCGCGGAGCAACTTTGCCAAGAGAGCATCCAATTGTTTCGTGAGCTAGACGATAAAGTGGATGTTGCAATCGGTATTTCTCACCTGGGCGATATCGCGCGGATGCAGGGAAATTATCAGCGCGCAGATACACTCTATGCCGAGGGCATCACGCTTTCGCGTGAGATCGGTGATAAAGCTATCCAGGCAACCAATACCGGCATGCGCGGCTACATGGCGTTAGAGATGCGCCAATTCGAGCAGGCGGAGCCATTCTTGCGCGCAGCCATCGTCCTCGCGCGCGAACTCGATAGAACCTGGGTACTCATCTTCTCTATCGTAGGATTGGGCATCGCCGCCTGTGGTAACGGCCAGCCGGAACGTGGCGCACGCTGGCTCGGCGCCGCCGAAGCCGCGCGAGAAGCCGCAGCTTTACCCATCCCACATGACGATCAGCCGCTCTATGAGCGCACCATCGCAGCCCTGCGCGCCGCACTTGGCGAAGAGCGCCTGGCTGCTTGCTGGGGCGTGGGCAGGACGCTCACACTGGACCAGGTGATCGCCGAAGCTCTTGGCAACTCGCCGGGAGTCTCCGCCATGTTGATATAATTTCATCGCTGGCTATGGAAGCGATATAATGAAAGGAGATAATCCGTATCGTTTCTGGCCGATAGCGTGAGCGTGAGCAGCAGATGACCGGCAAACCAGGCGCAACAACCTCATTCAGATCGAATACTACGAATACACCAACCTCATCCAGAGCAGTAGACGCATCCGCATCTACCATGTCAGATGCCGAGATGCTAGGGCGGCGCAACCGCGAATTGACGATCCTCAACAGCATAGCGCAGGCGCTCAACGCTTCAGTGGAGATGGATGAGGCGCTGCGAGCGGCGCTGGCGCAGGTAGCCGAATTGCTGGGCCTGCACACCGGCTGGATCTGGCTGCTCAACGAAGAAAACGGCGAATCCTATCTGGCGGCGGCGCAGAATCTGCCGCGCGGCCTCACCAAAGACCCCAGCCGTATGTGCGGCTCGTGTTATTGCCTGGATACCTACCGCATGGGCGACCTCAACGGCGCGGCCAATGTCAATGTCGTCAAGTGTACCCGCCTCAACGGTCTGGTGGACGAGGCGGAGGGCGAAGGTCTCCACTACCACGCCAGCATTCCGCTCTATGCCCACGGCAAAAAACTTGGCGTTCTCAACGTCGCCAGCCCGGATTGGCGCAAGCTCGGCAGCGACGATCTGCGCCTGCTCTATACCGTTGGTGATCTCGTCAGCATCGCCATCGAACGGGCGCGGCTCTATGCCCAGAGCATGCGCGCCGGAGCGGTGGAAGAGCGCAGCCGATTGGCGCGCGAATTTCACGATACGCTGGCGCAAGGATTGACGGCGATTGGCCTGCAACTCGAACAGGCAGACTGCATGCTGGACGACGAACAGAACGCCAAGCAGGCGCAAGAGATCGTCCGGCAGACGCTGGCGCTGACCCGCGCAAACCTGGAAGAAGCGCGCCGCGCCGTGCGCGATCTGCGCGCCGCGCCGCTCGAAGGGCGACCGCTGCCGGATGCGCTGCGAGCGTTGGCGCAGAGCTGGACGGCGCAGGGCAATCCCAGAGTGCGCTTCGAGGTAGCCGGTGAATCACGGCCACTGCCGGTGCGTATCGAGAATGGGCTGTATCGCATGGCGCAAGAGGCGCTGACCAACATCGCGCGCCACGCCAACGCGACGCGCGTGCGCCTGCGCATCGCCACCACGCCGCATCGCATCCGCCTGACAGTGGAAGACAACGGCCAGGGATTCGAGATGTCTGGCGCCAGCGGCGAACATTACGGGCTGGTCGGGCTGAACGAGCGGGCGCGGCTGCTCGGCGGCACACTGCGCCTGGAAAGCAGCCCCGGCGCTGGCACCCGCCTGACGCTGACGATTCCACTGAAGAATATGTGATAGGTATTCGGAACGCGGCAGTAAACTGCCGGCGCACGTGCGACGGCCTAAAGGCCCTGTGTGGCTTCAGCCACTTGGAACTGTGCGCCGGCTTTGAAAAGCCGCGAGCGGAATTTGATAAAAGGGAACACGATGACGACATCCAGCACACCAATCCGTATTCTGGTGGCCGATGACCACCCCATCGTCCGCGAGGGATTGGTTGCCATCCTTAGCACCCAGCCAGACTTCAGCGTCGTGGGGCAGGCGGCGACTGGCAGCGAAGTGGTACGGATGGTCACGGAGTTGCGACCCGATGTACTGCTGCTGGACCTGGAAATGCCGGATATGGATGGTGTGGAGGCGCTGCACCGCCTGCGCGACGCGCATGTGCCGGTGCGGGTCATTGTCTTCACCGCCTTCGATACGGATGAGCGGATTCTTGGAGCGGTGCGGGCCGGGGCGCAGGGCTATCTGCTCAAAGGCGTGCCACGCGATGAGGTCTTCCAGGCGATTCGTGTGGTGCATGCCGGGAACTCGCTGCTCCAACCTATCGTCGCCTCACGGCTGCTGCGGCAGGTCAGCGAAGAAAACACCTCAACGGTAACGGGCATCCATGCGTTGACGGCGCGCGAACTGGACGTGCTGCGCCTGCTGATGCGCGGCCTGCAAAACAAGGAAATCGCCAATGAACTGGTCGTCACCGAACGCACGGTGAAGTTTCACGTCAGTTCGATCCTCACCAAGCTGGGCGCAGGCAATCGCACGGAGGCCGTTGCCATCGCCAACAAACAGGGATTGGATAGCCGGTAACTCGTATTTTCAGGCTGATGGAATAACACCAAGCTGCTGAAGAAGGCTGAGCAGATCGAGTTCAGTCCATTGTTCAGCGATCTTGCCGCCAGCAACGCGATAGATGAGAATTCCGGTATAGCTCACTTGTTTGCTCGTCGGGGCCACCCCTTGAAACGTGCCTAGATGGGTGCCCTCAAAACGATAGCGAACCACCACCTTGTCCCCTTCTGCGATTTGATCCACCGTCGTATAGTGGGCATCGGGGAAAGCTGCGCGGAGGCCGCTGATAAATTGCCGGTTCTGTTCGGTTCCCTGCAACACTCTTCCCCCAGGATCGTGCCGCACAAAATCCGGCGTGAAGAGATCATCAATCCGGCTCAGATCGCCCTGGTGCCAGACTTCTTCCCATACCTGCTGAGCCAATTGCTTGTTGCTCTCCGCTGACATACCAACAGGGTCCTTTCAGTTCCACAATCCAAAAGTTGGAGCAGTCAACTTTCCACATCTTCGTAGTGGCGCATCACAATTGGCTCAACGAACAGGCCGGTGATGTGGCTGCGATATTCTGCGAAGAGCGGCCCCTTGCGGAAGACATCCATGTGGTACGACAGCGATTCCCATTCGATCTCATAGATGAAGCGGTCGGCGTCCTCCACGCAGCGCCGCAGCCGCGCCGACAGGCACCCCTCCGCGCGCCAGATTACTTCCAGGCCCGCCAATAGTCCCGCGCGCAATTCCTCAGCTTTGCCTGGCTGCGCCGTAAACTCCGCAATCTCGATCACCATACTCAACCTCTCTTTCATTGGCACTTACGCTGCCTACACTGCCAGCCCCCAGCCCGTGCAGGCGGGTTTCGCGTCGGCACGCCATCCAGGCGCGAATTTATTCGCCGTCCTACGACCCGCTCGCGTCCTGCGCCTGCGCCCAATCTTGCCCGAAGACGTTGATGAACGTGCTGATGGCGTTCGGATCGCTGATGACGATGCCAAGTTCGCGGTTCTCATCCAGCGAGGTGCTGGAAAAGTTCTCAGAGCCGGTGAAGGCAATCGTATTATCCACAATAATCAGCTTGGCGTGCATGTAAGGAGCAGTAATATAGCGCACCTGCACGCCACCTGCCAGCAGCCGCGCCACGTCGCTATCGTTGCTGCTGCCGGAGGATGACGGCGCGGGCAGCACCACCTGCACCGACACACCGCGCTTGGCGGCAGCGATCAGCGCATCCTCGGATTGTGTATCGTACATCTCCTCATCTTCCAGCAGCAGGCTTTTGTGGGCGCTGGCGATCAGCGCCGCCGTATCGGCGCGCGCATTCACCGGGCTGACCACCAGCCGTGGCACAGTCAACTGTGGCGTCTGGTGATTCCAGTCGGCGTTGAAAATCGCTTTGACTTCGTTGACATCATCGCTGTTGCTGTCAATCACACCGTATTCACGGTTAGCCGTGCTGGACGAACCACCCAGGCCGGAGCGCGTCAGGTTACAGGTCATGATATAGGCCGTCTTGCCATCAATTATCATGCCTTTTTCATGCGTATAGTGGTAAACCGGGTCGGAGGCCTGCGCCTGCACGCCCGCCGCGTTGAGTTCATCGAGCAACTGTTGCGGGTTCTCTGAGCCACTGCCATAGGGATGCGCTTCCAGCAACACGCGCACCTGCACACCGCGCCCCGCCGCATCTTCCAGCGCCTGAATCACCGCAGAATCCGTCATCAGATAGACTTCCACCCAGACGGAACTGCTGGCCTGTTGAATCGCATCCACCACCGGCGCCTCACCAGCGTCCGGCTCCACGAACACCTGCACCGACGAAGCGGCGCAACTGGCGCTCACGCAGGCGGCGACGTTGTTCTGCATGCCTGGTTGTCCTGATTGCGTCGTTCCTGACGGCGAGCCGCCAGAGGTATCATAGCCAGCATCGCAGGACGCCAGCACGCAGAGCGCCACGAGCAGCAGGAGAATAAAACCATAGCGCACGAGAGAATGCTGTGTTTGCCAGGAATAGCGTGAAGGCAGTGAATACTGCGAAGACTGTTGACCATTCATGCGTACTTTGGCCCTCCCTGGCGCAGTATACTCGCTTCCTGGCGAGCATTGCATAGCGATGGGACAAAAAGGCACTAAAGAACATCCGGTCGGCCATTGAATGTGAGTCAGTAGCCGACCGGATGGGTATTTCGTAGGAGCTAGCCGCGCATTATTAGTGCAGAGGATGCAACGCCAGGAAGAGTGGCGCCAGCACCAGCGTGATCGTGCTGAGCAGCTTGATGACTACGTGCAGCGACGGACCGGCGGTATCCTTGAAGGGGTCGCCTACCGTGTCGCCAACGACGCTGGCCTCATGGGCTGGCGTGCGCTTACCAAGCACGTTGCCGTTCTCATCCTTCAGATAGCCCGCCTCAATGTACTTCTTAGCGTTATCCCAGGCGCCGCCACCGTTGTTCATCACCAGCGCCATCATGATGCCGCCGATGGTGCCAACCATCAGGAAGCCAGCCGCCGCCTCCGGGCCGAGGACGATGCCCACAAGTATCGGCGCGCAGACCACCAGCAAGCCCGGCACGACCATCTGGCGGAGCGCAGATCGCGTGCTGATATCCACACAACGCCCATAATCGGGGTCCTCTTTGCCCTCCATGATCTTGGGGTTCGCCTTGAACTGGCGGCGTACCTCTTGAATCATGCCCTGCGCCGCATTGCCCACGGCGCGGATGGCAAAAGAGCTAAAGAGGAAGATCAACATTGCGCCGAGCATCGCCGCCACGAAAACCGGCGGATTCGCCAGATTCACCGCATAGGTTGCGTTCCTGGGAATAACCACATCGAGGTATGCGCTAAAGAGCAGGAACGCCGCCAGCGCCGCCGAACCAATGCCATAGCCCTTCGTCAGCGCCTTCGTCGTGTTGCCCACGCCATCCAGCGCATCGGTGATGTTGCGCACGGAGTCCGGCGCACCGCTCATCTCCACGATGCCACCGGCGTTGTCGGTGATGGGACCAAAGGTATCCATTGCCAGGATATACCCGGCACTCATGAGCATGCCCATCGTCGCCACAGCGGTACCGTAGATGCCGCCAATACTGATGAGATGCTGACTCCCCAGAGTGCCCAGGTTTGTTGCCAGCGAACCAAGATAATACGAGAGGCCGAGCGCAATGCCAATGGCAAACACTGGCAGCGCGGTATTCTCAAAGCCGATAGCCAGTCCGGAGATCATCGTCGTCGCCGGACCAGTCTTGCTGGCTTCAGCAATCTCGCGCACCGGACGATAGGTGCCAGAGGTGTAATACTGGGTGATGTAGACGAAGGCAATGCTATTAGCAATGCCGACGAGGCCGGCCAACCCAAAGGCCCACCAGTGGTCATTGGTCGGCTTGAGCAGAATGGCCGAGGCAGCGAAGATGCCGATGGCCGCGAGGCTCGCCGTCACATAGTAGCCGACGTTGAGCTGGCCCATCGCAATTTCACCAGGGTCGCGCCCGCCAGCCTGCGCAGGCTCTTTCACCGCCGACTTGCGCACCATCAGCAGGCCGATCATCGAGCAGATGATGCCGAGTCCGACTACCACCAGCGGGAAGATCACCCAGCCACGGCTCTCCTGGCTGGAGCCAAGCGCCAAAGCTACCGATGCGCCCAGGATCATTGCGCCGATATTCTCGGCGGCGGTAGACTCGAAGATGTCCGCGCCACGCCCGGCGCAGTCGCCAACGTTATCACCCACGAGGTCAGCAATCACCGCAGGGTTGCGAGGGTCGTCTTCAGGAATGCCAGCCTCGACCTTGCCCACAAGGTCCGCGCCGACATCAGCCGCCTTCGTATAAATGCCGCCGCCAAGCTGCGCAAAAAGCGCGACAAAGCTGGCGCCGAAGCCGAAGCCGACGATGGTGGCTGGCGTAGTGAGCGCAGCGGCATTACTGTTGAGGCCACCAAACAGCATATAGACGACGGTGACGCCGAGCAGGCTCAGTGCGATGACCAGGAAACCGGAAACCGCGCCGCCGCGTAGCGACACCATCAGCGCATCTCCCAGGCCACGCCGGGCGGCGCTGGCGACGCGCACATTGGAGCGCACGGCCACCTGCATGCCGATGTAGCCGGCAACACCGGAACAGAACGCGCCAATGGCAAATGCGATGAGCGTCTTCAGGCTTAGACCAAAGTCAAAGCTGCCATGAGAAATGATGGCGGAACTGAAGCCGACGACCACCGCAATCACCACGCCCGCCACCACCGCCAGCATGGCAATTGTGCGATACTGCCGGTTCAGATAGGCCTGAGCGCCAGTGAAGATGGCATTCCAGACTTTCTGCATTTCTGGGGTGCCGGTGTCATTGGCCAGCACCTGGCGCGCGAGATAAAAGGCGAATCCAATCGCCGCGAGGCTGGCTACGATAGGAACGAGTAGCCAGAGCATAATACCGTTCACGTGAGTCTTTGCCCTCCTACACCTAGTCTTTAGCTAGATAACGCTGCGCTGCGTTGAGGCAGGGCCGCGCGAACAACGCGGCACGCCTACCACCTCCACCAGACCCCACGCCAGCAGGGATGTTACGTGATCCATGCCAGGCGAGGATGCCGGAATGTGATCGGCGGGCTTGCGAATTGCGCTTACCAGGGGAACCTGAGCAACGCGGATAGCCGCCCACGTGCCTTGCAGGGTGTCGCAGACGCTGGCATGCTGGAACGCATGATGCAACGAGTGTAACATAGTTGCCCGGAAATTGACAAGCATCCAAACCCGAAGAAATGGTACATTGAGACGAATTGGCTGGTGCGATACCGCTCAGTATTCACAGGGAAACTCCGAACGCCCATAGTTGAGGTTCGCGTGCGTACTTCTGTACTACGAATCTTCAACTATGGGCGCCTGGATTGGGCGGGTAGGGCACCAATTTTCTAGCGGTTACGGGCGATAGCGCAACGGTCCGGTGGGATACGGCGAGGTGGTCTCGCTTGTCTCACCAGGATACGCCGGGCGCGGCGCTGGCTCATTCGTATAGGCTGGGCGCGGCGCTGGTTCGCCGGGATACGCCGGACGGGAAGCTGGTTCGCTCGGATATGCCGGGCGCGGCGGTGATGTATACCGCGAATAGCCATTCTGCGACCCCAAGCCAGGATTCGATGCAGGTCGCCCCTCTGCATCAGGTGTGTGGTATGGCCGTGACCCCTGAAGGCGCAACGGCGAGGGAGCGTTGGAATATGAGTTGCCTGGCCCCCCCATTGCGCCCATTCCTCCCTGGTTTTCCAGCAATTCCGAACGGACGATGACAACTTCCGGTGGTGCGCTGATGCCGAGCTTCACACGCTCACCCTCGACGGCAAGCACGTGAATGGTGATGACCCCATTCAGGACAATCGCCTCTCCGGCTTTCCTACGTAGCACGAGCATACCTGAAATACCCCCTCCTCACAGGTGACAACTGCTTGACAACACCGCAGGCACCTGGAGACGTTCATGTGGAATCAGCGCGCCAATGCGCTGGCTCCATAGCTGCGCTGCAACGACTCGTTCATTGCACCTTTGCACGCTCCCTGGAGCGGGAGGAGACGATGGACCATACCTGCCCAAAATCCTGGTGACGTGCCTTGTCGTTTGCACCTGCCCAAACACCTACCTACACACTGCCACTCAAACCACTCAATATGACATCCTTTGCGCTGCGCCCCACCTTCGCGGCGGCGGGTGATGCAATGCTCGTGGTTGTCATCCCACCATCCATCAGCGTTCACATCGAACACATCGAGCAAACGCCTCCTGCTAGAGCAGAGACAGTAACGGCCAGCATACACGCTATTGTACAGGTTACAACGAAGAGTGCGACGATCAGTACCGCATTCAATGTGCCGCGCCCTGCACTGCCCTGTACGGTGCCCAATTGCAGCATCCTGGCTGGCCGATTCCAACCCGTCTCCTCCTACAGAAACACTTACTCACTTACCATAAGGACATGTCAATGGGTATCACAGTCACAATTTGCCTTCACGAAGACAAACGTGGAGACGCTTGCCAGTGAACCTACAACGCTCTCGCCACCAACCCAAACCACCAGCTACCTGCTCTGCTCTGCAAAACTGCGCATTGCGCCCGAACAGCGCCCTATGGGAATACGGGAATCGTGTGCCCAGCGGTGTCTGCCTACCCAATAACCTAATAACTCAATTGCCCCAAAGCGAACATCATCTCGTGCCGTTGAGAATCAGCTCATCATCGGCACATCCCTGCGATTGCCTCCCATGCTCCCATGCTCGTTCTCCCGCCGGTCCGGCAAGAGTGGCGACTACTCTGCACTCCAACGCACTCAATGAGACACTGCATCCAGCAAGACGTAGCAGGAATACATCCGGTCCAAAGCAATGAGGCCAGTATCCTCAGCCGACCTGCGACATGTTGTGTTTGCATGCCATGTACAATCACATACGATAATACTGATTTAACAGTAACTCATTTCACCAAAACTGTCAATTGGCAGGTCTGGCGACTTCTTCACACAATCGGTGTGTATGATGACACTAGCCAACTGGCTGCCCCCTTGCGCGCCAGCAGTGCTTCCTGCTGCGCTGCCGGTACGTGCGCTGGCTGGCCTATCGTATCACATTTCGGTTTTCCCTGCACCCATGCTGCGCAAAGTACACACTTTTCAGGAGCGCCGCCGTGATTGTGGCGTATGGTAATTATGGACACGCCGCGCATCTGGGGGACGCGCGCGGACTGGCCGGCTTGCATTCTCCGCACGCGCATGCGGCAATGATTCCGCTGCCTCCGATGCCTGCTCTCCCGCCTGCTCACTCTCACGACGTTCAGGTGTCTCTGCTGGCGAGTTTGGCGACGCTGGCGGGAGCGCAAGTGGCGTTTCTAGTGCAGGAGAAATGCTCACTTGCCCTACGCTCTGTCCCGGTTGCTCCGGCCCGGCCTGTGGAGGCGACTCCACCGGGCCACCCTCATCGGGTCCGGCCTGATCCGATGACTGGCGCACCAGACGCACTTTGGTGACACGCCGCCCGCGCGTACTCATCACCGTCATTGTCAGGTCGCCAGCATGCACGACATCGCCAACCGTCGGAATCTTATCGAGCTGCCCGTAGACAAAGCCACCCAGCGTCTCGTAATCCTCGCTGGAGAGATTCGTGTCGAGTTCCTCGTTCAATTCATCGAGGCTAATCTTGGCGTTGACCAGATATTCGTTGTCACTGATGCGTTCAAGCAGTTGCTCTTCGCGGTCATATTCATCCTGGATGTCGCCGATGATCTCTTCAACCAGGTCCTCAATTGTCACCAGGCCGGCCACCGACCCATATTCATCCACGACAATCGCCATGTGAATATGCTGCTGCTGCAATTCGCGCAGCAGGTCATCCAAGTGCTTCGATTCAGGAACGAAGTAGGCGGGGCGCACCAGACCACTGACCGTTGACGGGCGCGTGTTCGTGCGCAGGATGCGCAGCAAGTCTTTGGCGTAGAGAACGCCGATAATATTGTCTATCGAACCATCATAAACGGGAATACGCGATTGCCCGCCCTGAACGATCAGGTCCATCGCCTCCTCAACGCTGGCGTCCCCCTCAATCGTCACCATGTCAATGCGCGGCACCATCACCTCGCGCACGGAAGTATCGGCCAGCTCGAAGACGTTGTGGATCATCTCACGCTCGTCTTCTTCCAGCACGCCCTCTTCCTCGCCAACCTCCACCAGCATGCGCAGTTCTTCTTCCGTCACGAACGGGCCGCGGCGAACCACCTTGCCGCCGATGAGCCGCACGAGCCAGTTGGTGATCCACGTCAGCGTCACGACGACCGGATGCAAAATGGTGCTGGCGGCCTCTACAGGTCTGGCTAAACGTTTTGCCCATGCCTCTGGCGCCTGCACGGCAATTGTTTTTGGCGTGATCTCACAGAAGATGAGAACGAAGAGCGACAGCACAATCGTCGAGATAACTTCGCCGAAGTTGGCAAAGATGCTGATGGCAAGAATCGTCGCGACCGTAGAGGCAACAATCACCGAGACGTTACTTACCACAAGAATCGTCGAGAGGAAACTTTGAGGATTTTCCAGCAATCGCAGGATACGCCGCGCACGCGGATCGCCATCTTCAGCCTGGTTGCGTATTTTGATGCGACTGACCGAAGTCAACGCGGTTTCTGCGGCGGCAGAAGTGGCTGCCAGTGACAGTGCCACGACCAGCAGAATCACCAAAAGCCAGTCAATCGTAGTAAAGGTTGCGTTACTCACGGAGGCCAGGGTAACGAGATGTTGCCAGGGCCAACTTGAACTCTCCATTTTCTTGCTGTTACTCCCTTGCTCCACGCCCCTCGATGCTGCTCTGGTCAGGATTACTTGTATGCACCTGAGAACCAGCATCGCCTGCGGGCAATGGAGAGGCTTCGCCGCCTATCTGCACATTCATATCTGGAGGGTGCGCTGATGGCTCGCCAACGACGCGCGCCTCTCCCTCTTCTCTCTGTTCTTCAGAAGATGTAGACGATTCAGATGCCGTCGAGCGCACACGCCGGGCAATACGTGCGGGCATGCCGACGGCCAGCTTGCCGGCGGGCACATCGCGCGTCACCACGGCCCCGCCGCCAGTAGAAGCGCCGTCGCCTACCGTGACCGGCGCGCGCAGCAGCGTATCACAGCCGATGAATACGTGTTCACCGATTTCGGTGTGATGCTTCGACGTTCCATCATAATTCATGGTAATCGCGCCCGCGCCAATATTGGTCGCTGCGCCGACGTTAGCGTCGCCAATGTAGCTGAAGTGGTGCATCTGCACCCGTTCGCCAATCGTCGCGTTCTTGACCTCGCCAAAATTGCCGACATGCGCCCCGGGCAGCAATCGCGCGCCCGCCCGCAGCCGGCTCATCGGCCCAATGCGCGAACCGTCCTCCATGACGGCGGCATCCAGCCAGGAGGCCAGCACGAGGCAATCGTCGCCAATCGTGCAATTCCGGATCAGGCTGTTCGGCCCAATCTCACAGCGTTCGCCAATGACCGTGTTGCCGCGTAACATCGTGCCGGGGCGCAAGATCGTATCCTGACCCACGCGCACGCCAGCCTCCACATATGTTGTCGCTGGGTCTTCGATGGTCACGCCGGAGAGCATCAAATCGCGCAGCACCCGCTGACGCATAATCTGTTCCGCTTCAGCCAACTGAATACGGTCATTGACGCCCATTGTTTCAGCGAGCAGCGCGCTCACCGTGCTGACGATGCAGCCGTCACGCACCGCCATATCTACCAGATCGGTGAGGTAATATTCGCCGTTAGGATGCACTTCCAGCGTTTCCAGGCGCGGCCAGAGCCATTCCGCCTCGATGCAATAGATGCCTGAATTGACCTCGCGGATAGCCGCCACTTCTTCGCTGGCATGCCGCTGTTCAACCACGCCGCGCACCCGGCCAGCGTCATCGCGCAGCACGCGCCCATAGCCGCTTGGGTCGTCTGCCTGCCCGGTGAGGAAGGTCAGCGTTGCGCCGCTGCGTTCGTGTTCTGCGAGCAGCGCGCGCACCGTCTCTGCGCGCACCAGCGGCGTATCCCCGTAGAGAACGAGAATAGTGGACGGGCTGGCAGTTAGTTCGGCCCAAACCAGGCGCGTCTGGCGCACGGCGTCGCCAGTGCCAAGCTGTGGCTCCTGCACGACATAGACGATATCGCCGGTTGGGGGTGTCCAGTGGAGAGCAGCGCGCACGGCGTCGCGTTCGTGGCCAACGACGATGACAATGTGCGGACTATGATCCTCCGCGTCGCCGCTGGAGGTATCCGGGGCAGATGCACCATCTGATACAGTCGCCGCCTCGCTGACGGCGCGCAATACATGTTCGAGCATAGGGCGACCGCCTACCTGGTGGGTGACTTTGGGGAAACGCGAGCGCATGCGCGTTCCTTTCCCTGCGGCCAGGATGACGGTTCCGACACGTCTCATAGGGGCGAATAACTCTCCTCGATCTCATTGCCACTTTGGGTCAAAATAAACTCATAGAGTAGCTCGGGCGCCAGGATTCGAACCTGGGATCGTGGATCCAAAGTCCACTGCCTTACCGCTTGGCCACGCCCGAAAATGACTCGCCAGTTGGCTTGGCGAGTCATTAGCATCGTACCCCAGGGAGCAGCGTCTGTCAACCTGCCGGGCAATTCGAGCCGGCAGGTTGACAGATTGACCGCTAGGCCTTCTTGCCCTTGCCAAAAATGAGGGTATAAAACACCGCAATGATGAGCGCACCCAGGATTGCCGCAATGATGCGAACGCCCTCTATCGCAAAATCGAACGGCAGTTTTACGAACGTAGCGAAGATCCAGGCGCCAACCAACGTGATGATGACTGCCAGCGCCAGGCTCACTTTGCGGCCCGTCAGGCGCTCAGTCGCGCCGTTGATGGCGAACGCCAGGAACAGGACAATCAACAGTTGGATGAGGTTGATGCTGAACGGCGGATTGGGCTGCCCGAATACCTGTAGCGAGAGATCGGTTTTGTGAAAGAGCAGGTCGAGGAATCCACTGTTTGGGATAAAATTGAGATTTGGAGGACTCCCCGATGCTATGACTGCTGCGGTAAGTGAGGCTAACATACTATTCAGACTCCTCTGCGAGCAATGGCTCGCGCAGACATCATCGGTCATTCCGACCGTACAAAAGCCATCCCCTCTTGAGAAGTAGCGAGGGGACAGTTACCTGCCGTTAGACAAGCATGTCGCGTGCCAAAAACGGGCATGCGTCGTAAAAAGCAGGCACGATCTGTGCAGTTTGGTGGCACTTGCGTGAGGAGTGATCGGCCTATTGGAATTACCTGGGAAGTCATGGCGCGCTCCGCCACGAAGGCCATAATTGCCACCCTATGCTATATCATCAAAAGGGAATCGGCAACCAGACTCGTGACATGTTCTCGGACATCGAGCACGCCGACGTGACGAAAATTCAGTAGAATGGTGTAGTGGAAGAGATGGAGTACCGGCAACTTGGGCGCTCCGGCTTGCGCGTCTCGGTGATTGGCCTGGGCGGCAACACCTTTGGGCGCTATGCGGACGAGCAGCAGACGGCAAAGATCATTCATCAGGCGCTGGACCTGGGCATCAATCTGGTGGATACCGCCGATGTCTATAACGGCGGCGTATCGGAGGAACTGGTTGGCAAAGCTGTTCGCGGACGCCGTGACGAGGTGCTGATTGCAACAAAGGTGGGCATCCGCAACGGTGACGGCCCCAACGATGGCGGTTCATCGCGCAAGCATGTCATCGAGGGTTGTCATGCCAGCCTGCGCCGCCTGAACGTCGAGACGATAGACCTCTATCAGATTCATCGCTTCGACTCGCAAACGCCGCTGACCGAGACGCTCAGCGCGCTGAACGATCTGGTGCGGGCGGGAAAGGTGCGCTACATAGGCTGCTCGAATTACGCGGCGTGGCAGGTGGTGCAGTCGCTCTGGATCAGCGAGCGCGAGCATCTGGCGCGCTTCGTCTCCGTGCAGCCGGAATACAATCTGCTCACGCGGCGTATCGAAGAGGAGCTAGCGCCGTGTTGCCAGGAGTTCGGTCTGGGCATCATTCCCTATTACCCATTGGCCGCTGGCATCCTGACGGGCAAGTATCAGCCGGGCCAGCCGCCACCAGAAGGAACGCGCGGACACAATAATCCCAACTTTGCGGCGCGCCTCAAACCAGAAACATTACAGGCGGTGCAACGATTGGATGCTTGGGCGCATGAGCGTGATCACACCGTCGCCGAACTGGCGCTGGCGTGGCTGGCGGCGCGGCCCGGCATCAGCACCATCATCGCCGGTACAACGCGCCCAGAGCAGGTGGTCGCCAACGCCCGCGCCGCCGAATGGCGCCTCACACCCACTGACCTCACGGCAATAGACACGATTCTTGCTGGCTAAGTTTGATGCATGATCGGCCTGGTTCCCCTCTCCTCGCGGGAGAGGGGTCGGAGGTGAGGTCTAGCGCACCTCACCGGCGCGCGAACGCTCATGCTGCGTCAGCAAGCGCTTGCGCAGGCGAACCGTCTGCGGTGTCACCTCTACCAGTTCGTCGCTGTTGATGAAGTCCAGCGATTGCTCCAGGCTCAGCTTCACGGCTGGCGTCAAACGCACGGCAATGTCAGAGGTAGACGAGCGCACATTGGTCATCTTCTTCTCTTTGCAGACGTTGACGACGAGATCCGCCGGACGCTGGTTAAGGCCGACGATCATCCCCTCGTACACTGGCGTCCCCGGCTCAATGAAAGTCTGCCCACGCGCCTGCGCATTGTTCAGGCCATAGGTCACGGCGATGCCACCTTCAGAGGCGATCAGCGCGCCGTTACGTGAGGTGCCGATGGGGCCAAGCCACGGCTCATAGCCCAGCAGCAGGCTCGACATCGCGCCGTTGCCCTGCGTCAACGTCAGGAAGGCGTTGCGGAAGCCAATCAAGCCGCGCGTGGGAATGTCGTATTCCAGACGCACGTTGCCGCTGCCGTCGTTGACCATATCCACCATGCGCGCCTTGCGCAGCGCCAGCGTTTCGCTGATGGCGCCGATATACTGCTCGCGCGTGTCAATCACCAGCCGTTCCAGCGGCTCCATCACCTTGCCATCCACGTCGTGCGTGATGACCTCCGGGCGCGACACCTGAAGCTCGTACCCCTCGCGGCGCATCGTCTCGATCAACACGGCGAGGTGCAATTCACCACGCCCGGAGACGATAAACTCATCGGGCGAGGTGCCATCCTCGACACGCAGGCTGACGTTCGTTTCCAGTTCCCGATAGAGCCGCGAACGCAACTGGCGCGACGTGCTAAACTTGCCCTCGCGCCCGGAGAATGGACTGGTGTTGACGCCGAAGGTCATCTTGAGCGTCGGCTCGTCTATGGCAATGCTCGGTAGCGCCTCCGGTTGCTCCGCGTCCGCCAGTGTATCGCTGATATTGGCCTCGGCAATACCCGTCAGCGCGATGATATCGCCAGCCGTCGCCTCCGGCACTTCCAGCCGCCCAAGCCCCTGATACGTAAAGACCAGGCCAATGCGCCCGCGCGTCAGGTCGCCGGTGCGCGTGATGCGCGCGACGGACATGCCGGGGCGCGCACGGCCACGAGTGATGCGCCCAATGGCATACTTGCCCTTGTAGTCGTCGTAGTCCAGCGCCGTCACGAGCAATTGGAACGGACCGTTCTCATCCACCATTGGCGCTGGCACATGGTTCACAATCGTCTCGAAAAGCGGCTCCAGGTCCATATTCGTGTCGTCTGGATGCAGCCGCGCGATGCCTTCGCGGGCAATCGTGTAGATGACCGGGAAATCGAGCTGGTCGTCGCGTGTCGCCAGTTCCAGGAACAAATCCTGCGTCCATGACAACACCTGCTCGACCCGCGCATCGCGGCGGTCAATCTTATTGATGACCAAAATGGGCTTCAATCCCAACTCAAAGGCTTTCTTGAGGACGAAGCGCGTCTGTGGCATTGGGCCTTCCACGGCATCCACCAGCAACAGGCAGCCATCGGCCATATTGAGGACGCGCTCGACCTCACCGCCAAAATCAGCGTGTCCCGGCGTATCAATGATGTTGATCTTGATGCCCTTGTAGCTGACGGCGGTATTCTTGGCAAGAATCGTGATGCCCCGCTCGCGCTCCAGGTCGTTTGAGTCCATAATCAACTCACCGACCTGCTGATTCTCGCGGAAGACCTTACCTTGTTTGAGCAGGCCATCCACCAGCGTCGTTTTGCCGTGGTCAACGTGTGCGATGATAGCGACATTGCGTATATCTGAGCGGATTCGCATCCCCGTCTCGTTTTCCGTCATTTCACGTACAACTTGCATTCTCTGTTTGCCTATCGTTTAGTGTTTCTGCGTTTCCCTCGCGCATCCCTAGAGAAAAGGGGCGATGAACCAGGATACGCGCGACATCTTGCCCCATATCCCAATTTCCCATTGGCCGCAGACCAGCCGCATACGCTGCACGCCATCTGTATACATCGAGTTTCAGGATAGTCGCATACTGGTGGGGGATGTCGCTCTCTTTTTTGAGCATGTGGTGCATGGCGTCGAACCGCCCTGACATCAGGCACACCGCCTTATAGTATATCACGACGGAGCGCAAAGGTGAAAGTGGTGGAAAATTAGCATGGGCGAAACAAGTCATAACATGTGAAGCAGTTCACAAAAAGAACGAAAAAGGAAGACGACCATCATTGCTCATTGCCCATCAGCTTGCACTGTGCTAAATTAAGCAGTAGCAGGATAGGGGCAGGACACTTTTTTCGTTGAAACGCTGTTTTTATACGCGGCATCGTTGCAGTTTTGTCTGCATGGACCCAGGAAATACAGAGGTTGAGTAGACACGAGTCTCCTATAATGGGGATGTGACGAGGAGGCAGCGCGTACTAATGAATGAACACGCTGAAGCACTGCGTGTCCTGGTGGTTGACGATGATCCTGGTGTGATCGCCGTCCTACGCGATGGGCTGCGCCTCGTTGGCGGCTACGAGGTGCTGATCGCGCGCGATGGGGCACATGGGCTGGAAAGCGTCTTTGAGACGGCGCCGGATTGTATCATTGTTGACGTGCGCATGCCTGGACTCAATGGCTATCAGTTTGTGCGCGCCCTGCGCGGCGACCCCGCGACGGCGCAGAAGCCGATCATCGTCTTGAGCGCGCTCGTCCAGGACCGGGATGAACTGGCGGGCATGCTGTCGGGCGCCGATGCGTATCTGTTCAAACCGATCAAGATGGCCGATCTTCTTCAGGCGTTGCAGCAGGCGATGAACCTGACCGCCAGCGAGCGCCTGAAACGTTCTCACTTATTGACCGAAGAAGATAGATCTTTGACATGAGGGGGCAGTATGACGTCTGACGACAACAATCGAGGCTTGCGTCTCCCGGCAAACTACTATCCAAAATCATCGCCGCAGATGTCCGTGTTATTTATCGAGCCTGACCACGCCAACGCGGAGCGTCTTTCGCGAGCGTTGACCAATCTCAGCGCGGTGGCGATTGTACCCTCGGCGCATGCCGCCATCAATGCGATTTCCCTGCATGTACCCAGCCTGATCGTCACGGAGATAGACCTGCCAGACGCCAATGGGCTGGAACTGATTGCGCGTGTGCATGCCACGCCTGCCATGCGCCACGTCCTCTTGATGGTGGTGACGGCGCGCACAGGCGTGCGTGACAAGATCAATGCATTCCAGTCCGGCGCCGACGATTATCTGGTGAAGCCGCTCGATCCGGCTGTGTTTGCCCTGCGCGTGCAGCTTTTGAGCCGCTTCCGCAAGGTGATTAGCAACTCATCGCTCACGCTGTAGCGTCAATGGCGTTATCAGCGCCATCCATCGCGTAGATCGCGTTTCGTAGAACGGCCCGTTGCCGCCTCCGGCAAGCCAGCTTGTGCAAGTACTGTGAGCTTGAACTATGGAAGGACTATTTGCGCCGGAAACGCTACACACTACCACGCAGAGCGGGCCGGGAAATCGCGCGAAACAGTGGGCAGTCGCAATTGCCGGGCGGCTCGGTCGTGTCTTCACCGATCCATTCACCAGCGACCCCACCGCAATCGCCGCCCTCTCGCCCAGCGAGCGTGACCTCCAGAAGCGCACGGCGCTGTTGCGCCTTTTTACCTTCAGCATGGTCCTCGTCATCTTGCTATTGCTGTTGCCGTGCCTGCTGCTGCCCGGCGCTTTCGCCAATCCTGGGCTGGAACCTTTGCGCAATGCGGCTGCCGTGGAACTGACGGTGTGCCTGCTGACGTTACTCACGCAGCAATTCGCCGGCACAACCATCGCTGGGGTGTTCTTCGCGCTGGGCGGCCTCGCCGCCGTCAGTGGCTATGTCGTCACTGCGCTACATCTCTCCCATTCGCAGGCGCACGGTCAACTCGACCAACTCGGCCTGGTGGCCTACGCCTGCCTGGTCATCGTCATCTTCTCCGCCGGACTGACGTTGCCGACCCGCATCTTCTGGCCAGTAACGGCGCTGCTGGTGATGGCGACTATCCTCAGCGTGGTGCTGTTCTTACCGATCAATGCGGCGCTACGCCTGGATGCGGCGGTGCTGCTGGCGACGCTGCAACTCGTCGTCGCCGTCATGAGCTGGGCCTGGGCGCGTAGCACCACGATAAGTATGGAGGTCGCCATTCGCGCGATCACCCGCGAACGCGAGATGGTGGCGCTCAAAGACCAGTTCATCATCGTCGCCAACCATGAGTTACGCACGCCGATCATGGCGCTCTATGGCAACATCGAACTGATTCAGATGATGGGACCACGCCTGGACGAGGAGCAGCGCGAGAAGATGATTACACGTGCCATTGCCGCCGGTGACATCGTGATGGACCTGCTCAGCAGCGTGCTGGATACCAGCGCCGTCTCCTCACGCGCGCCGCAGTTGGAGATCGAGCCGGTGCTGCTCGCGCCGCTGGTTAGCGCCATCGTAGACACCTTCGATCCGCGTCAGGTAGGTGAGCCAGGGCTGGAAAACGTCACCTTCGAGTCGCGCCCGGTCACTATTGAGGTTGCTCCCGATTTGCACGTGCTGGCCGATGAGGGACGCTTGCGCCAGGTGTTGCTGAACCTGCTCTCAAACGCCCTGAAATATTCTGCGCCGGAATCGCCCATTCAGGTCTTCACGCGCCCGGCGAGTACCGTGCGGCTGCCGAAGTATCTTCCTCATAGCGGGCATGTCGTCAAAAGCGCTGATATGGTGGTTGTCAGCGTGCGCGACTTCGGACTGGGCGTTCCCCCGCGTGACGCTGACAAACTCTTCAATCGCTTCGTGCGGCTGGAACGCGACATTGCCGGCACCGTGCGAGGCACCGGTGTCGGCCTCTACCTCTGCCGCATACTGGTAGAGGCGATGGGTGGCGTCATCTGGGTCGAAAGCTCCGGCGTTCCGGGCGAAGGCTCCGTCTTCTCTTTCACCATACCGCTCGCCCCCATCCTGCCGAAACTGACTGCTGAGCGAGAACACATGGCCCAGACATCTCAGACTACCGATTAAAACATCCTGTACTTTCGCCCGTGGCATCTTCTCGCCTCCATCTGCTATGTTAGATGTGTCTCTAACATCGAATCAGATGAACTCAAGGAACGACGGAAAGCGAGTGATCTCTTTATGGCCCAGGCATCGCTGTTAAGGCGGTTCGCCGCGCAACGAAGCTGGGGCGGTTATTTTAGTTTCAACCGCAACGTCTACCTGCTGCTGCTCTTTACGCTGGGCAAAGGCTTCCAACTGAGCATCGGCGCATTGACGCTCAATCTCTATGTGCATAGCCTGGGCTATGACTTGCAGTTCGTTGGCGCGTTCACGGCCACCTCAGCCATCGGCTCTTTCGCCGCCGGTGTGCCGATTGGCGTGCTGGCGGACCGCATCGGACGCAAGCCGCTGCTGCTGGTGAGCGGCATCGTTACGCCACTGACGCTGGTAATGACGGCGCTCAGCACCAGCGCGCCGCTCATCATCCTCTCTGGCCTGCTCAACGGCATGTTCGCCTCCGCCTATTGGGTGACGAATCTGCCGATGCTCACCGAAAGCACCACCGAGGAGCAGCGGGTCGGCGCGCTGGCGCTCAACAACTTTCTGCTGCTCGGCGTCGGCGCGCTGGGCGCACTGATCGGCGGAGGCGTGCCACAGGTCGTCGCAGTCATCTTGCATCAATCGGCGCAGGATGTCGTGCCACTGCGCTGGGGCGTGCTGGCGGCGGCGATCATCGTCTTTTTGCCTGCGCTGCCGCTCTTCTGGGTACAGGAGCCGCGCCGTGCGCGCCGTCGCTCCACACAGGAAACTGGCGGTGCGCTGGCTCCCGCTCCGGCGACTATCGAGTCTGAACAGTTGGCGCTGGCGCAGGCAACCATTGCACCGGCGAGCGATGAACCCAAACAGAGCCGTTGGGCCATCGCTGGTCTATTCGCCAGGCTGCTCATCCCTGATATGCTCTTCACCACCGGCGAAGGCGCAGTCGTTGGGCTGCTCTCGCTCTTCTTCTTCCTGCGGTTTGCGCTTCAGCCGGGGCCGCTAGGCATCCTCTTCACGCTGGCAGGGCTGATCGGCGGCGCGACCTCGCTGACGGCGCCACGCATCGTGCGCCGCTGGGGACAACTGCGGATGGCGACGACGATGCAATTTCTCAGCGTTCCCATCATCCTGTTGATCGGCTTCTCACCATTATTGTTGCTGGCTGCTGCCGGTGAGTTCATGCGTCAGATTTTGCGCGGCCTCTTCGAGCCGGTCTACGCCGCGTTTGCGATGGGGCGGGTGAGCGAGCGCCATCGCGGCACCCTGAGCGGCTTCTACAGCCTCACCTGGAGCGTTGGCTACAGCATCGGCCCGATCACCGCCGGCTGGCTCCAGGAGCATATCGGCCTCTCCACCTCGTTCATCATCGGCGCGGTCTGCGTAGGACTTTCGGCCACGCTGCTACGCTTCTTCTTCAGCCGCGAAGAACGCACCCCCAAGAAATCGCATGCGTAAGCGTTCTCATCTCCGGTACACTGATGGTGAAACCTTAAAGCAAGCGTAATCTTATTTTAACAGAGGACCGCTATCGTCTGGTAAGGAATGACCTCATGGGCGGTCACCTCCAAGATCATTGGCATGGCAGCTTTCCTGTGCCAATGATCTTGGCACAGTACTGAGGAGCTATTTGAGGCATGGCTAGGAAGAGATGCTAGCATCATGCGAAACGTATCAAATCTGCCGGGCTGGGTGGTGTCTTTCCTCTCTGGTCTTTTCAAGCTGCGAATCCGCTTCATGCTGCTACTGCTGGTTACTGGTTGTTGTTCATTGGCTGCCTGTGGTAGCCTGGGCGCGCAATCACCGGCGCTTAGCGGCCATATCAAGATTACTGGCTCGACGGCACTGCAACCGCTCGTCACGCAGGCCGCTATGCGCTTCATGCGCAGCCATTCGCAAGTCAAAATTGATGTGGAGGGCGGCGGTAGCAAGCAGGGATTACAAGATGTCAACGCGGGTAAAGCGGATATTGGTGACTCTGATATCTACGCAGATCCAGCGATCTATCCCGACCCCACTCTCACCGATCACCTCGTTTGCGTCATCCCTTTTACGCTGATCGGCAATCCCGACATTGGTGTGAAATCGCTGACCCAGCAGCAGATCATTGATATCTTCTCGACGGGCAAGCTCCGTAACTGGCAACAGGTGGGCGGCCCAAATCTAGCTATTGTTCCTGTGGTGCGCCCGCAGACATCCGGCACGCGCGCCACGTTCCGCAAATATATCCTGGGCGGGCGCGACGAAACGGGCACACTGCTCCAAAGCGACTCTTCGCAGACGGTTGTGCAAACTGTGGCGCAAACTCCTGGCGCAATTGGATATGTGGGCGTCTCCGTTCTCAATACGAGCGTGTCGCAGGTAGCCATTGATGGGCAACTGCCAACGGCCAGCGCCATCAAAGCGGGGCGCTATGCCTTCTGGGGCTTCGAGCATATGTATACGCTAGGCGATGGCTCGGCGGCGGTGAGCAGTTTTCTCGATTATATGCTCACCTCTGAGATTCAGCAGTTGGCGCAGCAACTAGGCTACATTCCCATCGCAGCAATGTCGGTCGCTTCCAACGTTCCAACTGCGGCATCCAACCTGGTTGCCGATCAGCGCCGGAAAAAGGGTGCTTCCAATGCGTAATCCACACAGTTTGCCTTCTGCTCCATCGGAGAAGAGATACAAGGGATCTGACCGTGTACTTCCAGCGATGCCAGACAATCCTGTCATCCGCATCAAGTCGCAGACATCTGCCAATTCCCGGCGACATCTGCTGTTGGACCTCCCAATAGCCTGGCGTCTCAGCCTGGGATTTTTGCTGGCGGCGCTGATTGCAGCTGCCGCCGCTGGCCTCACCGGGCTACAACGCGCGCAAAGTTCCAGTAATGAGGCGCACTTCTATCAAAATCTCTTGGAAGCCAATACCGAGCTGACTACTGCTAACTCTTTTCTCCAATTGATGAATACCGAGGTTCACACTACACTAGACGATGCCGCCGCTCCCAATCCTTCCGCTGAAACGCTCACCAGCGACCAGGCAGCAACTCAAGGACTTGCGACGCGCTATGATAATGCCCTCAGCAATTACTCACGGACTGATCTGCTCCAACAGCATAGCGATGAGGTCGCGCTGCTCGATGAGGCAGGACATGGCAACCAGGTTTCCCAGCAAAATACGCTGGTAGCTAGCGTTTTGCGCACCTGGGAGGTGTATCGGGATGCGCAGTCACAGGTGCTACAGGATATTGCCAGCGGACACCTTGCCGATGCGCAGACATTGGAACGCGCGCAAGGAGAACCGACCAACGCCGATGCGCAAAGCGCCTTGCGCGCGCTCATTCAATTCAACAATCGCATTGCTGCTTCGGTGCGCGATGCTACACAGATCGAACAGCAAAATCAACTGATTACCTCGCTCATCGCCGCAGTCATTGCCTTTATCTGCATCGTTGCCGTCGGCTGGGTCATCTCGGAAACGTTGGTGAGACGGCTGAATCGCTTACGCCGCGTAACACAGGCCGTCGAAGAGGGCGACGTAGGGCAGCGGGTGAGCGTTGCCGGGCGCGACGAAGTGGCAGATGTGTCGGCATCGGTCAACGGCATGCTCGACACTATCGTCGGGCTACTCGATGTCACCCGCCGCCAGCATGATGCGCTCACCACCGCCGCCGAACGTCTCTTCAGCGACGTGCGCATAGCAGGCGCGGGCGACCTGCGCGTCAACGCCGCCGTTGGTGGAGACCCGATTGGTATGCTGGCAAACGCCTTCAACTTCACCATTGGTCGCTTCCGCCGCTTCGTTCTGCGCACTCAAACCTCCGTGGAGCAACTGGATGTCGTCACACGCCAGCAGTCTGACCGGGCCAATGCGTTTCTGATGGCGACGCAAATGTACCTGCGCGGAGGAGTCACGGTTGGTATGACGCCAGAACGAGCGCCTAGATCACAGCCGGCAGCAGTCCCGAGTACACCTGGTACGCCAAGCACGCCTGACCTGGAAATGCGGGCACGGGTGGAACGCAGCCGCGAATTGGTGAGGCGTATTGCCAGAGAGGGCGCCAATTATCACTCGCGCGCCGTCCTCGATTTTGCGGAACAAGCATATATCTCTGCTGGCCGCCTTAGCCAGCTTGTCATGTCGGCGCATACGGCGCTCGAACAGCGATCCGTGAATACCATGCACCAAGCACTACGCTTGCAGATGGAAGAACTGCGCACGCTCGGCACATTGCTGACACAGGTTGGCGCAGAGGCGCATGCCATTCAGAAGAACACCACCACTGGACTGGCCGACCTGGATGCCTCCCTTGAACATCTCTCTGCCGTTGCGGCAGAAGCATCAGTAATACGTAGCAGCGGCCTGCCATCGGCTCCGACAATGACCAATGAGCAGGTAATCGAGTTGGTGCGGCTATCTTCCGCCTTTGCCCGCGATGTTGCCAAAATGGCGAGGCAAATCAATATCATCGCGCAGGAAGTACGTGCCGGAGTAACTCCATTCCGCCTGGCAAAAGGCGACGAGGAAAGTACACTCTATGCGCCTGGAACCGGCTATGGTGGCATGCCCGCAAGCTACGGCCCATTCGCCACGCAACAAAGCGCCATCTCCGCCGATGAGTACGCTACTATTCAACAGCAAGGTGGCAGGTATTCGTAGCGGGAAATTAAAGTATGCGCTGTTCATACAAGCACGTTGACCTAGCTATCCCTCAGATACTAGCGCACTGCGCACCAGCGGGGCCAGCAGCCGCACGCCAGCGGCAAGCTGTTCCTCGTGCATCGCGCCGAAGCCGAGCAATATGCCCGGCGCAGGCGTGGAGCTATAGTGCGGGCTGAGCGGCGAGAGTTCGATGCCGGACCGTTGCGCCTCCGCCGCCAGCGCCACGTCGTCTACGCCCTGCGGTAAGCCAACCAGCAAATGTATGCCAGCCTCAGCAGGGCCAACCATGACGCTATCGTCCAGTTCGGCGCGTAGCGCAGCCACCAGCGCATCGCGGCGCGCGCGATAAAGCCGCCGCACCCGCGCCAGATGCCGCTCCAACTCGCCAGCCTCGATAAAACGCGCCACCGCCAGCGCATCACGCCAGGTGGGATGCCGGTCGCTGGCGGCCCGCGCGCGCGCCACCGGCTCGATCAGCCAGTGCGGCAGCACCGCGTAGCCCAGGCGCATCGCCGGGTAGAGCGCCTTCGAGAAGGTGCCGAGATAGATCACTTCATCACGGTCATCCAGCCCACGCAAGGCTTCGAGTGGCTGCCCTTCCAGCCGCAGGTCGCCATCGTAGTCATCCTCCACCAGCACAACACCTGCATGCCGCGCCCAGTCCAGCAGCGCCACGCGCCGCTCCAGCGAGAGCGTGACGCCGGTGGGGTATTGATGTGATGGTGTCACTACCGCCAGATGCGCCGTATCCTCAACTGGGTCCGCCCGGTTATCCGGCAACGCCTCAACCCGCAGGCCATTCTGGTCAACAGGAACACCGTAGAGCCGCGCGCCCTCCGCCAGAAACGCGGCATGGAAGCCGATATAACTGGGGTCTTCGACGATCAGGCGCTGCCCCGGCTCGACCAACAGCCGCGCCAGCAGTGCCAGTATTTGTTGCACACTGCCTGCGATCAACACTTGCTCTGGCTCGCAGCGCACCGCCCGCGAGCGCCGCAGCCAGGCGGCAATTGCCTCGCGCGTCTCGATTGGCCCCAAAAGCGCATCCCACCGCCCAGCGCGCGCAGCGTTTTCGCGGGCATAGACGCGATTTTCCGCCTGCCGGTCCGCCGGGTCCTGCCAGCCGACGACGCGCCGCCAGCGTGCCCAGGGGAACGCCTCCGCCGCGCCGATGCCGGGGCGAAAATCATAACGCGCATTTGTGGTGCTGCCAGCTCCCAGCAAGGGAATCTCCGCGATACGCCGCGCCCAGGCCGTCAGCGGCACCGGAGCTGCTACCGGCGCCTGGAATGTCGCACCATCACCCACCTGCCAGCCATCGGAGTTGGCGCGTACACGACCGGGCGATGCAGGCTCATCTGCGCCATCTACTCCAAGGCGACCATCCTGGAACACTGGCGCGACGAAGGTGCCAGCGCCCACCCGCCCATAGACATACCCCTCGGCGCGCAACCAGTCATAGGCGGTCGCCACCGTCAGGCGGGCGACCTGCAACTGCTGCGCCAGCGCACGGGTCGGCGGCAAGCGCTCACCAGCGCGTAGACGCCCCGTAACGATGGCGGCGCGCAACTGGTTATAGAGTTGATGCGTCAATCCTTCCCCGGCCTCAGCGCCGCGTTCGAGCGACAGCAACAAATCTACCGCATGCGGATCCGTCATTTCTGCGCCTCTTCTCTGGTTCGTGTATGGTGACGATTGGCCTTGCCTGAAACAAGAATAATGGCCCTTGTACTATACCATTTCGCTGCGTAGGATACCAGACGGTGGCCCCACCCCCAACCCCTCCCCCGTGCGCCGGAGAGGGGAGGCAGAAGGCGCCGATTCCTAGTCCGCGCAGGTAGACTTTGCGGCCACAGGCCATCCAGGCGCGAATTCATTCGCAAGCTATGAAGAAAGCGGTAGCATCCATGAGCAATGACGAGGTTGATAGTGCGCTTACGATTCCGGCTGAGAAGATAACAGCGAAGGCAGGGCGCTCGGCGCGCACGAAGATCAGGCGACATCCCGAACGCGCCAGGCCAGAGATGGCGGAGGACATCTTGCGGGCGGGTCGCGTCGCGCACATCGGCTTTGCAGTGGAAGGTCAGCCGTTCGTCATTCCACAGACCTACCTCTATGAAGATGGCGTTATCTATATCCATGCTGCGCCCGCAAGCCGCATGCAGAAGATGCTGCGCGCCGGTACGCCGGTTTGTGTGGAAGTGACACTACTGGATGGACTCGTCGCCTCGCGCAATGCCAAGAGCCATTCGTTGAATTATCGCAGCGTCGTCGTCTTTGGTCACGCTGAAGTCGTCCAGGACCCTACGTTGAAACGTGCTATTTTCGAGCGTATGACATTACGCTATTTCCCAGGGCGCACTGCTGGCGTAGACTACATTCCCGCCAAAGAGAACGATTTGCGCACGGCTGACCTGCACGCCATTGTCATCGAAGAATTGAACGCCAAAGTGCGTTCCGGTCAGCCGCTGGGCACAGACGATGGCAACAATAGCGCCCCCGGCAGCAGCTATGTCCTCATGCTCTCCGGCATTGATAGCTGACATTGATAGTTGAAGCCATCTGGCCGCTTACGTTGCTTTCATTGAGTCAGTGTTTTTCGTGAAAGGTTTGCTACGGGCTTGTCACTCTTGTTTGGGTTGGCGGCGGCGATCTGCTGGGGGTCTGCCGACCTGCTCGCGCGCTTCTCCACGCGCATCATCGGCACCTATCGCACGCTCTTTTTCATGCAAGTCTTCGGATTTGTGGGGCTGGGCGTCTATCTCATCGCCACCGGCGACCTGTCCAAACTCTCCGCGCATAGCCGCTGGCAGCCGTGGGCATGGGCGTTCCTCTTTGCGGCGCTCAACACGCTGAGTTCGCTGGCGCTGTATCGCTCCTTCGAGGTTGGCGTGCTATCGGTGGTCTCGCCAATAGCCGCCAGCTACGCGGCGCTGACGACGCTGCTGGCGCTGCTCACTGGCGAGCGCATCACTGCATTGCATGGCGCTGGCATCGCAGCGGCGCTGGCCGGAGTCATCCTCGCCGCCATCACCCCAGATTCCGCAACGGATGAAGGCGACCAGACTAAAGCTAAACGCGCCAGCCGCCTGACGCGCGGCGTCGGCTGGGCGCTAGCCGCCGCACTGGGTTATGGCGTACTGTTCTGGCTACTGGGCTTTGAGGTAGTTCCGCAGCTTGGCAGCATCGCGCCAATCTGGCTGGCACGCATGGGCACGCTGGCGCTGCTGGCGCTCTTCGCCAGACCCGCTCGGCAATCGCTCAAGATTCCGCGCGGGCGGGTCTGGTGGTGTCTCGCAGGCACCGGAGTTCTCGATACGCTTGCCTACATCGCAGACGCCATCGGGCTGAGCAGCGGCAACGTCGCCATCGTGACGGTGCTGGCCTCCCTCTTCAGCGCCGTGACGGTGGTGCTGGCGTGGATGCTGCTGCGCGACCGCCTGCATCGCAGCCAGTGGCTCGGCATCGCCATCATCTTCGCGGGCGTCGTACTGGTGAGCCTGCCATAACCAGCCATAACCAGCCATAACTCGTCATAGCCCAGTAACACGCGCGCTCTATTGACACGGCTGGGCATCTGGTGGTACACTATGCCTCGCCGGTTAGGCATCAACACCTTCGCCAAGGTAGCTCAGTCGGTAGAGCACAGCACTGAAAATGCTGGTGTCGGCGGTTCGATTCCGCCCCTTGGCACCCGATATTTCTCCTCCTCCTTCCTTTCTCATCCCCTCTAGAGCGTACCAGCAGGGTCCACATCAATTGACCAGCCAGAGGGCAAGTCGTCTGCCGTCAGCGCGCGAATCAGCGGGCGCGGGTCCGGCGAGCGCAGGATGATCTGCCAGCGATAGCGCCCGCGCAGCCGCTCCATGAAAGCGGGCGCGGGACCGACGATATCGGTATCTTCCAGGTCTCGGTCAGCGATGAGTTGTTGCAGACGGCCAGCAAGCACGGTTGCCTCGATCTGCGCCGTATAGCGGTCGCCATGCTCATAGGTGCATTTGACGAAGCGGCGGAACGGTGGATAACCGTACCGCTGGCGCGCGGAGACTTCGGCGGCGAAGAAGCCCGCGTAATCATGCTGCGCAGCGGACTCGATGCAAAAATGTTCGGGGTTGAAGGTCTGCACCAGCACACGGCCCGCCAGATCACCACGACCAGCGCGGCCTGCCACCTGCGTGAGCAACTGGAAAGCGCGTTCGGAGGCACGGAAATCCGGCAGGAAGAGCGCAACGTCTGCTGAGACGACGCCAACCAGCGTGACGGCTGGCAGGTCGAGTCCTTTGGCAATCATCTGCGTGCCTACCAGGATATCGGCGCGGCGCTCCGCAAAGGCACGTAGCAACTCCTCGTGGACATGGCGTGTGCGCGCGGTGTCGCGGTCCCAGCGCAGCACACGCGCCGCCGGAAAGAGCCGCTTGACCGCCGACTCCACGCGCTCGGTGCCCAGCCCGAAGTAGCGGATACTGGCGCTCCAACAGATCGGGCAGACGTTCGGCGCGCGTTCGCTCCTGCCGCAATAGTGGCAGAGAACGATGCCCTCGGTGGCGTGGAAGGTCATCGAGACATCGCAGCGCCCGCAGCGCACCACATAGCCACACTCACGACAGACGACGCTGCTGGCGGTGCCGCGCCGGTTGAGAAAGAGGATCGCCTGTTCGCCGCGCTCCAGCGTTTGCCGCAGCGCCAGCCGCAACGGCTCGCTGAGAATACTGGTATTGCCGGCGCGTAGCTCTGCGCGCAGGTCCACCACCTGCACCGGCGGTAGACTCGCCGCTGTCGCATCGGGGGCGCTGGTGGGCGCGCGTTCGCGCAATTCCAGCAGCGTGTACGTCCCCTGGCGCGCATGCCAGTACGACTCGATGGAAGGCGTGGCGCTGCCCAGCACCACCGTCGCGCCGGTCAGCCGCCCCAACGCAACGGCCACCTCACGCGCGTGATAGGTTGGTGTGCGGTCCTGCTTATAAGCCGCCTCATGCTCCTCATCCACGACGATCAGGCCGAGGTTGCGCACCGGCGCAAAGAGCGCCGAACGCGCGCCAAGCACGACATCCACCTTACCTGCATGGATACGCCGCCACTCATCGAGCCTTTCGGCAGGGGTCAATGCGCCGTGCAGCAAGGCGACGCGCCCCGGAAAGCGCCCGACGAAGCGAGCCATCGCCTGTGGTGTCAGCGCAATCTCCGGCACAAGCACGATGCCGCGCTGTCCTCGCGCCAGCACCGCCGCCAGCGCCTGCAAGTACACCTCGGTCTTGCCGCTGCCGGTGATGCCATGCAGCAAGAAGACGCGTCCCGATGCAGTATCGTCCTGAGAAATGATTGCCTGCAAAGCCGCCGCCTGTGCAGGCGACAGCGCCAGCGGCTCGCTGCGCGTAATCTGCCGACCGGCTAGCGGATCGTGGCGCCGCTCCACCTCATCTATGGCAATCAAACCGGCATCGAGCAGTTCACGCAGTGCGGCGGGCGTCACGCGCGTCAACTTTTGCAGTTCCTCGACGCGCCAGCCGCTTGCGCCGCCGGTTTCGTCCGCCTCGCGCGGCTGTTGCTCCAAGATATCCAGCACGGCTAACTGGCGCAACAATCGCTCGGCATGTTTCTCGTCTTTGGCGGCGCGCTGCCAGGAGGGACGCTTGCGTTGGGGTTTAGGCAGCGTATCGAGTTGATGACGCGCTGCAGCTCGCCAGGTTTCCAGCTCCGCTGAGGTGCCGATGAGGCGCGTGTAACGATCTCGTCGCGCGCCGGTCTGGGCGCCAGCAAGCTCCACGCCGAGCGTCACCAGCTTGCGCTCGCGTAGCGCCCGCACAACAGCCCGCGCCCGCTCCCTGCCAAGCGTCTCGATTACCGTCTCGCGGTCCAGCCAGCCACGCTCACGCAGCAGTCCCAGCACCGCACGTTCATCATTGGAAAACGTCTCTGCTGCGGCTATCTCAGCATCGGCGTCGCGGAGACGTAACACTTGTCGCGAAGTACTCAGTAGTCCCGGCGGCAACAGCAGCCGCGCGGCAGAGGCCAGCGGCGCAGCATAGTGATCGGCCAGCCACTCGGCCAGCGCGCGATGCTCCGGCAACAGCAGCGGTTCAGATGCGAGAATAGCGGCAATCGAACGCAACCGTTCGCGCTGGGGTGAGCTATTCGTTGTATCGGTATCGTCGCCAGCATCGAGCGCCCAGACGATGCCAGGGGTGATGCGCTCGCCAAAGGGGACCGAGACAACCTGACCGGGGGTAATGTCAGCGGCCAACGTATCAGGTACATGATAGGTCAGGAGTGGGGTGCGCGCATCGAGAAATGGCGAGGATTGTGGTACCAGTATCTCCGCGCGCATCCGCTATTCGCCTCGCTCCCTACCCAAATATCACTATCTCCGGTCATTATGGCAGCAGGCAGCGGCAGGCAACAACTCTCTGGGCCGAATGCGATGCCAGTGAGGTAGTATCAAGGGGAAACGACTGTATGAAAGGCACACCTACGCAATGGAGAGCGAAACATATCATCGCAAAATCAGCAGCCATACGCGACATATGTCGCATTTCATCGGCCAGCCGGAACGTCTTGCTACCACTCCGCTTGAGCTGGGACTCTCCGGCGCGGAGTTGCTGCTGATAACGGATCGCTATACGACGCCGGGTGGCGCGCACTGGTATACGCGGCGCATCCAGAAACGCATCGCCGCGCGCTCCGGCTGGCTGGGGGCGCTCTCCAACGACACGCAGGTGCGCGAGGTGGCGCTCTGGACCAGCGGATTGCTCAGCCATCTGCCCGCCACCATCGCCACCGGTGTTTTGAGCGCAGATGCGGAAACCATGCCAGATGGCGCGCATACCGGAACCCTCGTGATGCGCGACCTGCGTGGCCACCTGCTACGCGACCGGCATGGGCGGCTGTTGCCGGACCCACCGTTGACGCCGCCGGGAACCATCCCGCCAATCGTGCTGACCATCCTCGATCACTTGGCTCAGTTGCATGCCGCTTACTGGGAGAACCCACACCTGGACGATCCGGCAACCGGACTGATGGGCGCACACGAGGCGCTGCTGCTGCTCGCACCGGAGCGCTTGGCGGCAAGGGTTGCGGCAGGCGATACGTCGCCGTATCTGCCACTGGCGCTGGCGGGCTGGGAGGAGTTCTTTCGGCTGGCTGCGCCGGAGGATGCGGCAACGCTCAAAGCAGTCTTGCACACGCCAGATACCATGCTGACCGCTATTAACAAGTTACCGAGGACATTGGTACATGGCGATATCTGGGGTCCAAATCTCGGCTTGCTGCCAGCGACTCAACGTGCGCCACGCCAGGGAACACACCTGCTGCTGCTCGATTGGGCGCTGGCGACCGCTGGGCCAGCCACCTACGATCCGCTCTGGCTCTGCGGCACCTGGCATGTGCTCCATCCACCGCGCGTGCTGGCGGCCTATCGTGCGCGGCTGCAACGGCGGCTGGCGTCGCATGGCGTCACGCTCTCCGCCGCAACCTGGCGCGCGCTGGCGGATGCTGGCTATCTGCGCACGACGCTCACCTGTGGCGAGGCGCTGGCTCGCAGCGCGACGGATGCGCTTCCTGGCGCTGGCCGGAGGCGCATGCAGGCGCGGGTGCGTTGGTGGGCGGCGCGCGCTGCTCGTGCCGCCCAACGCCTGAGCAAACAAACTATTGTTCTGGATAAGGCAGTGGAACTGAATAATTCGAATCACTTTGCGTCTGATAAGAGCCAGGCTGGGTAGGATATCCGGTGTCACGTGCTGCCTGGTAGGGATAGTTCCCAGGCATCGCTGGTATGGTGGCAGCCGGTCCACGGTAGGCGCTTTTGCCCACCAGAGCGCCGAGCACGCCTAAGCCCGCACCCAGGCTCCCATTGAGGATGAGTTGCCATACAATGCCTATCAGAGCGGCAGTGAGGAGCGCGGCACTAGACCCATAGTGATTCGACGACATAGCGGGCACGAAATCCAACACCAGAGTCGTTATCCCGCTGACAAGCCCGCAGACCAACCCAGTTGTCATGCCGGCAAGCGTTCCAGAAGTCACCTTCCCGGAAGCTTTTGCAACAGTTCGCCCTGCGAGAAACATCGCTGCATACCCAACGATGGTGAGATAAAAGAAGGCCGCCAGCTCGGCATGAGAGATAGTTGTGGCGATAACGATGCGCAAAAAGATAGTGGTCGCTGTTTGCCACACCGCCATAAGTGCGCCGAAGATCAATCCGGTACGCAGCACCAGATTGTTTGTTGTGCGTAACGCGCGAGATGCCATACGTGTCCTCCTGCCATCAATAGCAAGCGCCAGGTGTGCGGGAATGTTTGAGGTGCTATGACCTGATGAAAACAACTGCCTCTGCAAGGGAGAAGATGATGCTCAGGTAGCCCAGAATCAGGCTGATAGCCAGGATGATCTTCCTGCCTAGCAGGTCATGAGGAATTGCGGACTTGGGTAGGTGTCTGATTACTGAGAATGCGACATGCGCGCAGAGAACGGCGCACAATGCCGGAAGCATGGCGATAGTCAAGATCAACCATATGATGATCTGCGAATCCGGGTTACTATTGACCCACCACCACAACCCATTGGACAATGCTCCAAAGGCATAGACCAGCGGGAAGAGGAGGCTGGTGAGTAACGCGAGGCACGCCAGAAGGGTGATGGCGACACGATCTCCTTTGGATGAAGCCGCAATTGGTGGTTGAGCGCCAGCAATCGGAGTGGCAGACGCGGCATAGGGAAACATCACCGGCGCGGTAGCCGCATCTGTCTGTACTGGCACTGTTGGTCGGGTAGGATACGATGGCGGTGGCTGAAGCGGATACGTCATAAGCTGACCCTTTCCCTCTACTCGCTGGTCGTCGGATGAAATCAACGGATAAATCAAGTGTGTCAGCAGATGTGAGCAAATACCACGCAGAAACCGGAGACTTGCCCGTAGAAGAGGGCGCAGAATACTCGCGGAGTGATGTGGGGAGGCGACAACAAAACCGCTCCCTCCTGGAAATGGAAGGAGCGGTACTGCTGCAATCAGCGGCAAAAGCGTTTACCTGCGATCACCCGTGCTGCTTCTGCTCGCGGACGAGCCGGCGCAAGACAGCCTGCAAAATGCCGCCATTGCGGTAATAGTTGATGTCAATCGGGCTATCCAGGCGCGCGATGGCCTGGAACTCGCGGGTCGCGCCGTCTTCACCGTGGACGCGCACTGTCAATTCCTGGCGTGGCTTGAGGTTCTCGCCAATGCCCACGATATCGTAGGTCTCGCGGCCCGTCAGCCCCAGGGTTTCGCGGCTCTCGCCTGGCTTGAACTGCAATGGTAGGATGCCCATACCCACCAGATTGCTGCGGTGGATACGTTCGTAGCTCTCCGCCAGCGTCGCACGGATGCCCAGCAGCAATGGACCCTTCGCCGCCCAGTCGCGTGAGCTACCGGAGCCGTACTCTTTGCCAGCAATTACCAGCAGCGGCGTCCCATCCGCCTGATATTTCATCGAGGCGTCGTAGATCGTCATTTCCTCACCGGTCGGCAGATAGGCGGTGTAATAGCCCTCCTTCTCCGGCACCAGCAGGTTGCGCAGGCGAATATTGGCGAACGTGCCGCGCATCATCACCTCATGATTGCCGCGCCGCGAGCCATAACTGTTGAAATCACGTACTGCTACGTCATGCTCGATGAGATACTGCCCGGCGGGACTGGATGGCGCAAACGAACCGGCAGGCGAAATGTGGTCCGTCGTGATTGAGTCACGCAAAGAGACCAGGACACGCGCGCCGGTGATATCACTGATAGGTGCTGGTTCGGGCGTCAATCCCTCGAAGAAGGGCGGCCTGCGCACATAGGTCGAGTTCTCATCCCAAGCGAAGAGTTCGCTGCCACCTTCCGGCACCGGCAGCGCGCGCCAGTGATCGTCGCCATCAAAGACATGCGCGTACTCTTTGGTGAAAACCTCCGGCGTAACGACGCGGCTTAGCGTCTCGGCAATCTCCTGTGGCGTGGGCCAGAGGTCGCGCAGGTAGACTGGCTGTCCGTTGGGGTCTTCGCCAAGCGGGTCTTTCGTCAGGTCAATATCCACCGTGCCGGCTAGCGCGTAGGCCACCACCAGCGGCGGCGAAGCTAGGTAGCTCGCGCGCACCTGCGGATGGATACGCCCCTCGAAGTTGCGGTTGCCGCTTAGCACCGCCGCTACCACTAGGTTCTCGCCTTGTACCGCCTCGGCCACGGGCTCAGGCAATGGCCCGGAGTTACCAATGCAATTGTGAACCGCAATGGTGCCCGCGATGAAGGCATGCAAATCGTCCACTGCCAGATCAAACACAGCGCGCTGTCCAGCAGAACGGCGCTCCATTACCTGTAGCGAAAAGGTTGGCAGCGCAAGCGACTCTTTCTCGACACAGTAGCGTTTGGATTGGTCTGTCTCTTCACGAGAGAGCAACGGCGCGAACCACTCGCGTACGCCAAGCTGCTTGAACAATGCGGCAGGCGACGGGAAGCCGCAACTGTCGCGGTGCAGCGGCTGGAATTTGCGTGCGGTCGTCTGGGGAAGCCGTGAGAAGCGGTCATGCCCTTCCAACAGCGCATAGTGCGGCGATACAACCGCTTCGCGCTCCATCAATTCCACTGCTGCCATCTTGCGCGCTGTGGAGAACGACAACGCGGCATCTGCCTGATGTATCTCGGTTAAACGATCAGACATCCAGAGGCGTTGCCGGTGAATCCGGTCCACCGTGCGCCAGTAGACTGCCGCTGCGCTGGAACGCAGCGCCTTGTCCACACAATAGCGGAATCCTACCCGTTCGATGAACGAGAGACCATCAGGCAATTCCAGACGTACCTCGATGCGTGGAAGGCCATCCTGCGCCGCAGGATAGGATGAGAGCGCGCGGCGAGTAGCATACTCGTAGATATGCGAACCTTCGGTCTTTACACCACAACGACCCAGCAGCCCAACTACCTCATTCATAACCCGTTTGAGGCACTCCGCATGCTCCGGTATCGTACTTTGCGAATACGCAGGAGCATCGAGTGTCGAGTCCTCTTCACGCTCGCCCCAGCGGTGGAGCGTGGGCGCATGCCCATCCGCACCAAAGAGACCGCCCAGAAACTCGCGCACTACTGCCACTGGGCAGCGATCATCAAGCACGAATGCTGGCAACGTAGGAGCCTGCTGAATGCGTCGGCCAATGCGCACGCCAGGCAGGGCGCGGAGAGCATTTGTCAGCGACATTGGTAGGACAATGGCCCATTTCCGCTCATCATAGCGTGTGGCCGCAGGACGATAGCCAGTCAGCAGTTCGATGTCATTGAGAACGACTTCACGGTCTACAGCCTGACCCACGTGCATACGACCCTGACCTACGGTGCTGATCGAGCCATCGCTGAGCAAGTGGCCGAGCAGGCGCGCAAACGCCAGTGTGCGCTGGCGCTCGTATGGCGTGTCCATCGTGAACATCATGCTGCCAGCGTTGAGGACATAGCCAGCCTCGTCGTCGCCAGGCTCATCCAGTGGACCTTCCAGGCCGACAACTACGCGGTCCTGTCCTGCCACAAGCTCGTCGGCGCGAATCCAGTGCCCATCGGCGCAGAGTAGTTTGTGATCCGGCGTGCAAACCAGTTCACGCCCATCCTGTAGCACCAGCGACACACATTCCCGCATGCCCTGAACCATCGTCTCGGCTTGCCGCGCGATGCCTAGCTCTCCATCCGCAGTTGGGCCGAACACTTTAGCTCCGCCTGCGCCCGGCATTTGCTCGATGCGGCGCGTCGTGCCGTTCGCCAGCAGCACCGGCGTTCCTTCGGCTATGCAGGTAGTACAACCATAGCCGACGGTATGGAAATGCAGCGCCTCCAGGAATGGCGTCAATCCTGCTCCATTGAGGTAGTCGGTGACGGCGCGAGAGCCAGGGGCGAGGCTGGTCTTGACAGCGGGATTCACCGTCAGGCCACGCTCGACGGCATGCTTCGCCAGCAGACCCGCCGCCAGCATCACCGAGGGATTCGACGTGTTAGTGCAACTGGTGATGGCGGCGATGGCAACTGAGCCATGCGTCAGCGTCACCTCTTCATGGTCAATCTTGACGGTCACGGCTGGGGGCTTGACGGCAACCGCTACGCCACCATCCGAGGCCGCGCCCTCAAAGCGATCCTTGAAGGCAGCGCGGAAATTCTGCCCCACGCCGCTCAATACCACACGGTCCTGTGGACGGCTGGGGCCGGCAAGGCTCGGCTCGATGGTCGCCAGATCGAGTTCCAGCAGTTCGCTGAACTCCGGCGTTGGCGACGTGTCAGTACGGAAAAGCCCCTGCTCTTTGGTGTAGCGTTCCACCAGGTCTACCAGTTCAGCGGGGCGGCCCGTCAGGCGCAGATAGCGCAGCGTCTCGTCATCCACCGGGAAGAGCGTGGCCGTCGCGCCGAACTCCGGCGACATGTTGGAGATGGTTGCGCGATCCGGCAGGCTCAGCGAACTTAGGCCCTCGCCAGCAAACTCTACGAAGCGGCCTACCACGCCATGCTTGCGCAACATTTGCGTCACAGCCAGCACCAGGTCGGTGGCCGTCGCGCCTTCAGGCATCGCGCCAGAGAGCCGCATACCGATTACTTCAGGCGTAAGCAAATAGAGTGGCTGGCCCAACAACACAGCCTCCGCCTCGATGCCGCCAACGCCCCAGCCCAGGATGCCCAGGCCGTTAATCATCGTCGTATGTGAGTCGGTGCCAACGAGCGTATCGGGGAAGGCGATACCGCCGCGCGTCTGCACGACTTTGCCGAGATATTCGAGGTTTACCTGGTGGACGATGCCGGTGCCTGGCGGTACAACACTGAAGTCCTTGAAGGCTTGCTGCGCCCAGCGCAACAGCGCATAGCGTTCGCCGTTGCGCTCATATTCGCGCTCAACGTTGCCGGCAAAGGCGAGCGTCGAGCCGAACATATCCACCTGCACTGAGTGGTCAATCACCAGATCGGCAGGAACGAGTGGATTGATGCCGTTGGGGTCGCCGCCCATCTCTTTCACGGCATCGCGCATCGCCGCGAGGTCTACCACAGCAGGGACGCCAGTGAAGTCTTGCAGGATGACACGCGCTGGCATGAAAGGTAGCTCTTCCGGATCGCCGGGAGCTGGTTGTGCGCCAGGATGCCAGCGCGCCAACGCCAGCACGTCCGCCTCGCTGACCAATCCTGGCTCCAGATGGCTATTGCGCAGCGCGTTCTCCACGAGCAGACGCAGCGTAAAGGGTAACTTTTCGATGGGCGTGGTATTCGCGCCGCTGAGGGCATCGAGGCGATAGATACTCACCTCGCCGTTGGATGTTTTGAGTGTTGCGCGCGCGCCGAACTTGTCGGATTGCGCAGCCTGCGATGGCATAGATACACCCCTTGTGTTCGTGTGCGTGGGGGCGGACGGTCGCGCCTGCCGGGGCGGACTGCGGTCGCATCCTCGCTGATGAACCGAACGATCATAGTGACTGGCAACTATCGGCTATCTCGCAGTATAGCGCAACGACAACCGCGCTTGCGCGCCGCCACACGATAGTCAACAGTCCGTTACCCGCAGTATAGCAGGTTGCTTATCCAATAGGACGATGCCTCGTATTGGATTTGGCGATAGAAGAACATGCTTGAAACGTGCTTCTATGTGTTAAGCTGCCCTCAAGATAGGGGGACTAGAAGACGAGCAACCCAGCGGGATCAAAGGAGCAAATATGCCCGATCAACTGACCATCACCGTGAATGGCGCGCCGCACGTTGTCCAGGCGACGGCAGATACGCCGCTCCTCTATGTGCTACGCAACGAACTGGAACTCAACGGCCCGCTCTTCGGCTGCGGGCAGGAACAGTGCGGCGCGTGTACTGTGCTGCGTGGGCAAGAGCCTGTGCGCTCCTGCATGCTACCGGTCGGCGAGATTGCCGGTGCGCAGATCACCACGCTGGAGGGACTGGGCACCGCCGAAGACATACACCCGGTACAGCAGGCGTTCATCGAGGAGCAAGCGGCACAGTGCGGCTATTGCAGCCCCGGCCTGATCGTCACCACGGCTGCGCTGCTCTGGCGGCGTCCCCATCCCACTGATGAGCAAATCCGCGCAGCACTGGATGGCAACCTCTGCCGCTGCGGCTCGCATGCGCGTATAGTGCGGGCGGTGCGCCGGGCGGACGAACTCATGTGGGGAGGCGATGGCCAATGACAAGGGATGCACACGATCCGCCACAACGTGCTACTGGTGCCGCTGAATCTCAAGCCCCAGCCAGTGGTCAGGCAGAGACGGCCTCGTCGCAGCGGTCGTTCTGGGGCGACGCCAGCACTCATCTCGACGACTGGATCGCCATCGAGCCGGACGGGACAGTAGTGGCCTACAGCGGCAAAGTGGAGACTGGCACTGGCGTGCGCACGGCGCTGGCGCAAATCGTCGCTGAGGAACTGGACGTGCCGCTGGACCGGGTGCGGCTGGTGATGGGCGATACGGGCCGCGCACCCGACGAGGGCTACACCGCTGGGAGCATGACGGTGCGCATGAGCGGAGGACAGCTTCGCAAGGCGGCGGCAGAGGCACGGCTGGCGCTGCTCGAACGCGCATCCGAAATGTTGGGCGTGCCGCGCGAGCAATTGGAGGCGCAGAACGGCGTGGTGTCCATGCGCGACGCACCTGAGCAGAGCGTGAGCTACGGCGAGTTGCAGGGTGGCCAGCCCTTCGCGCGCCAGATCAGCGGGACGGCGCTGGTCAAGCCGCCGCAGGAGTACCGGGTGGTTGGCAGCAGCGCCCGGCGTGTGGACCTTGTAGGCAAGTTTACCGGCGCGCCGAGCTTCGTGCATGATCTGCGCCTACCCGGTATGCTGCATGGGCGGGTTGTCCGCGCACGCAGACCCGGCGCGCGTGTTCTGGCGCTCGACGACAGCGCCGTGCGCGACGCTCAGATCATCCGGCTGGGCAATTTCATTGGCGTGGTGGCCGAGCGCGAGGAGCAGGCGATCAAAGCGGCCACCCAGCTTCAGGTGACGTGGGAAGAGAGGACCGATCTGCCGCCGATGGAGAACCTCTACGAGTGGCTGCGCCAGCAACCGACGGCAGATCACGTCGTTGCAGCGTCAGGAGATACTGAGAATGCGCTACGCCGCGCAGCAAAGCTCGTGCATGCCGTCTATGAGCAGCCATTCCAGGCGCACGCATCCATCGGGCCGTCCTGCGCGGTGGCCGACATGCAGGGCGACACGCTGACGGTCTGGGCCAGTTCGGGCGGCGTCTATCCGCTGCGCGGCGCGCTGGCCGACCTGCTGGACATTCCAGTGGAGCGTATCCATGTCATTCACATGGAGGGCGCGGGTGCCTACGGTCAGAACGGCTCAGAGGATGTGGCGGCGGATGCGGCGCTGCTGGCGCGTGCGGTTGGTCGCCCGGTGCGCGTACAGTGGTCACGCCGCGACGAGTTCATCGGCGAGCCAAAGGCGGCGGCGATGGTCATGGAGGCGACCGCCGGACTGGATGACGATGGGCGCATCATCGCCTGGCGCTATGATGTCTGGTCGCCAACGCACGCCAACCGGCCACGCAACGCGCTGGGTCTGCTGGCGGGGAGCGAAGTCCGCGAACAGATGCCACCACCCGCCGCGTTTATTTTCGGTGGCGCACGCAATGCGCCGACCAACTACACGCTGCCAAACCAGCGCGTCATGATGCACGGCATCATGAATCCGCCGCTTCGCACCTCATCTATGCGCACGCTTGGTGGCGCGGGCAACACCTTCGCCAATGAGTCGTTCATGGACGAGCTGGCCTATGCTGCCGAGATGGACCCGCTGGCTTTCCGCCTGCGCCACCTAAATGATGCGCGCGGGCGCGATGTGCTGGAAGCTGCGGCGCAGACGGCTGGCTGGGGTGAGACACTGCCTGCCGGTGAAGGTCGTGGCATCGCCTTCGCCTGCTACGAGAACGATGAGGCGTATGTAGCAATGGTCGCCCATGTCGCGGTAGACGAGGCAACCGGCGCGCTGCGTGTGAAGCGTATGGTGGTGGCTCACGACTGCGGGCTGATCGTCAATCCGGACGGCGTGCGCAACCAGGTGGAGGGCAATGTCATCCAGGCGCTCAGCCGTGCGCTCAAAGAAGAAGTGCGCTTCGATGCAGGCGGCCAGACGACTGTGGACTGGGAGAGCTATCCCATCCTCACCTTCTCAGAGGTGCCGGAGATTGAGATTGTCCTCATCAACCGGCCTGATGAACCATCGGTAGGCGCGGGCGAACCAGCCACGGTGACGGTGGCGGCTGCCGTCGCCAACGCCGTCTACACGGCCACGCGGGCACGCCTGCGCCGGGTGCCATTCACGCCAGAACGAGTACAGGCGGCATTGGCAGTGCGCTAACCGGCCAAGAGCGGCATCATCCTTGCTGAATATGAACAGCGTGCGCTGGCGCTGTGAGCCGGCGTGGTGGGAGACAACGGCGTCTCTTCCCAAACATTAGGAGGAAACCCAGCAATGAGCCAGAACGACCGAACGAATCAACCCGATGACCAGCATCTCGATGCCATCGTCCAGGATGCCCTGAACCCAAACCCAGCCAACTTGGATGACGAGGATATAGATCGCAGCAAAATGGCGCGCGATCCCGTCTGCGGCAACCTGGTAGACAAGGCGACGGCGACGAACACGCTGCCTGCGCCCGTCAACGATCCCGGAGAGGGCACGATCTACTTCGACTCGCCAGAGTGCAAGGCGCTCTACGAGGAGGACCCCAGCAAATACGGCTCAAACTTTTGAGGGAAAATACAAAGATGCCCACCGGTCGCGAACAACCGGTGGGCATCTTTGTATGGGAAGCCACTTACTTTTCACTTCAATTCAATGGCAAAAATCTCTATACCACGACATACCCGATGCGATTGGCCCCCAACTCGGTGAACCAGATCGTGTTGCCTGGACCTGCTGTGATACCGTTCGGCTGGCTGTTGGGCGTGGGAATCGTGAATTTGGCGATAGCGCCGGTGCGAGTAATGCGCCCGATGACGCCGTCCTGCTCGGTATACCAGAGCGCGCCATCAGGGCCGCGCGCAAGGTCGTTCAGGCTGTTGTAGGGAGCATGGTTGGCGTATTCGTGGATGGATCCGCCGGGCGAGACAGAGCCGATGAGATCGTTGCCGTAGTCGGTGAACCAGAGGTTGCCGTCGGGACCTAGCGTGATGGCGTCAACGTTGCTGCTCTTGGTTGGCAGGGAAAGTGTACTAACTTTGCCACTCGGCGTGATACTGCCAAGCAGGTTGTCGTTCTGCGTATTCTGGCTCGTAAACTCTGCGTCAAAGCTGAACCAGAGGTTGCCATCCGGTCCGGCGGTGATGGCAAAGGGAACCGTTGGCGTAGTGGGTAGCGTAAACATCGTCATCGAGCCATTGGGAGTGACGCGATAGATTTCGCCAGGATACGCCGTCACCCAGAGATTGCCGTCTGGTCCGGCGGTGATACCGGCAGCCGAACTATTGGGGTCGGAGAGCGCAAACTCCGTGACCGCTCCGACCGGCGTCACACGGCCAATCTTGTCGCTGTAGTATTCGGTAAACCAGAGATTCCCATCGGGTCCAGCAACGATCATATAGGGTCCGGCGCCAGGCGTGGGCACGGCATACTCTGTGATCGCTCCGTTGGGAGTGACACGACCAATCTTATTGCCGTCGAACTCGGTAAACCAGAGGTTGCCATCTGGCCCGCGCGTGATGTCGAACGGCTTGCTGTTCGCCGTCGGAACCGCGAAATCATGGAAGCCATGCGCAGTCATTGGTGAGATCGTTATCGTTCCAGTGCGATGCGCTGCGCCTCCGCTCAGCCGTGGATAGAGGACGATGCCACCTAGCACCAGCCCAATCAGGATGACAAGAGAAAGCACTACTAGCAGCGCCCTGTTGCGTCGCAAGCCCTGCTGGAAAGAAGCGGCAGGCAGATGTCCTTGTGTTGAAGTGTCGTTCTCTGGCATGGCGGGATCCTCCATGTCTTTCTCATGTCTTTATCATCACATCAGGCCGCTGCGAGTGGATGCGCCTGAAAGAAGCTCCACATGATGCTGAGCGCGCTCTGCCCGTTGATTGGCGGCGGTCCTGAATGGCCGAGGCCGGCGATGCGATAGTGAACGATGCTGGTGTTGTCACGGCATCCCGTCCATTGCTGCGCCAGCACAGTAGCGGTCTGAATGAAGGCGGTCGGTCCGGCGGCACAGCCATCCCGCTCGGCCCAGGTCGTCAGCCATTCCATGACACCTATGCGCCGCCAATCCGGGTCTTCTCGCGCCGGAAAGCCTTCGTACACCTCAAACGGGTCAGCGCCGCCGTGAAACTCGATGATCGAAGTTGGGTGATGTGGGTAACAGCCGCCCTGAAACTGATAGGCGTCGCCGGACATTGGCGCGAAGGCGGCGATGCGTCCCGTCAGTCCACAGGTGAGAAATGAGGTCATGCCGCCACCAGCCGAGAAGCCATTGGCATAGATGCGCTGCGGATCAACGCAATAGTGTTGCTGAAGCGCGTCGAGGAGATTGCTCACGAAGAGCAGATCGTCAACGCCGTTGCCTACCGTATCGAGCGGTCCAGTGGCGGCCCAGGCGGTATATCCTGGCCCCAGTCTGCTGAACGGCAGCCCCTGCGGATAGACGACAAGGAAATGGTGCTGGTCAGCGAAAGGCGACCAGCCTGACGCAGCCTCTGTGCCGATGCCGGTGCCACCGCCGCCATGAAAGACGAGCAGCAACGGCGTTGGCTGGGTCGCCGTATAGCCAGTTGGCACATGAATCCAGTAGGTGCGCGTGGCAAAGCCCTCATTGGTGTCAGGATTGACAGCAACCGATTGTTTTTCCGTTGTGCCGGGTGAGACGGGCGAGGCCAGACCGCAGCCAGCGGAGGCGACTGGATGATCAACTGCGCCGTCGTTCGGCCAGGCGGGCGTGGGAGTTGCTGCTGGCGCGGCCAGCGCGCGAGCGGGCAGGAGGCGTCCGCTCCTTCCACCGCTCATCAACAACACTACGCCGAAGAGCAGCGGAACGCAGGTTAGCAGCATCATACGATAGGCATATGGGCGGTATAGACGCATAGCGGCAGCTTCCTCCTCGCTCACACCTGCCATTCGCCCAAAAGGGTAACGACGGTAGCAAGCCAAATGAGGTAGAAAGGTGTGTATCCACAAATCCGCAATACAGATGTCTATCAGGCGTATCGGCGCGTGTTCAGTGCATGTCAGGGATATGTGCAATCCTGGCGTATACGACGCTGCGCAAGCATGAAGATTTACAAAATGCCTGGCGACGCGCCGCTAGCCAATGGTGAAGGCGATATCACGCGCAACTGCCACCTGCCCATTGATCTGCATCGTCACCACCATATCGTAGGCGCCGTTCGGTATACCATACCGATAATAGGTGTAGCCCGAAGACGGGGGAAGATACAGGTTCTGCCTCAGCGTGTAGATGACAGCGCCACCCTGTTGAATCGTCACCGTGATGGGGTCTCCCAGCGGATTGCTAGAGGAGCAGAGATTGACATAGACCGTCTGCCCGGCGCCGAAATGCGTGGTTTGGTTTCCCGGTGAACAGGATTGGTCGGCAAACTGCGACACGGTCACTGAACGGAACGAGGCCGCCGCCTCGTTATTGAGGACCTGTTGTGGCGTCAGTGTCGGCGAAGCAGTCGGTTTTCTTTGTACTGTCGCGGTTGGGCTGGGTTGTATCGTTGCCGTTGCCGTCGCTTTCTGCGTCACCGGCGTCCGCTGATTGTGAGAGACGAGAGCCAGGCCCGACGCACTGACGCCAATCCAGACGGCGAGCGAAATCAGCAGCACGGCGGCAATGGCGACGCCCGGCAGCAGAAAGCGCCGATTTGGCAGATGCGCCATGTTCGGCAGGTTCGGCAGGTTCGGCAGGTTCGGACGCCGCACCGATCGTCCGTCCGCGCGCTTCACCTCATCGTTTGCGCGCTCATCATCCAGGGATGGACGCCAGACCGGTCGCGGTCCACTGGCGACGCTGGCGGCGGCGCGTAGCGCCATCTCGCGCGGCGTCACCGGCTGCGCCAGCGCCTCCAATTCGCCGGTATCGCGGTCCTCAACTGCCTCACTGGGTAGCTCTTGCAGGGTCGCTGCCGGCGCCTCTTCGCGCTGAGTTGCGGCGAGCGATTCTGCCAATTTGGTTGCTGGCGGCTGGCCGTATTGCGCCTCCACCTGGGTCATCAACGCTTCCATATCGAGCCTGCCATTCGGTGTCAGTGGCAGATCGAGCGGCTGCGTCACCTTCGAGGGTAGCCGGAAGGCCGGCAGTGGAATCGAACGGTTGCTGTCACGTAGCCGGGTAGACGTTTCCTGCGGAGGCGCAGGAACGACTGGGGCTACTGGCGGTAGCTCTTGAATCGTCGGTGTATTGGCGATGGCGTCGGTCCGCGCCTCGTGGCTGGTCTGCGCTTCGGGGTCATCAGGAAAGATGGCGTCGAGTCCTTCGGCGCCGAGGCCATGCCAGCGTTCCGGCGCCACCAGTTCACCGCTGCCAGGCAACGCTGGCTGGGCAGTATCCATTCGATTGAGCGGGCCAGTCGTGCCACTGGAAGTTCCCGGTAGAATCGAACTGATCGGCGTAATAGGAGAAACGGAGGCGAACGACGCAGGGGTCAACGGGCCGGAGGTAATGATCTCGCGCACGAGCGGGCCGGAAGCGGTTGCCCCTGGCGCGCGGCTATCTAACCCAGGCAGCGGCGGCAGCATGCCCTCGGCATAGGGATAGAGAGCCTCCCCCAGTTGCGCTGCCGTCCCAAAGCGGTCTTCTGGGCGTTTGGCCAGCGCCTGCTCGACGATACGCGCCATCTCGCGTGGAACTTCAGAGTTGAAGGCGCGCAGATACGATGGCCGCGAATGGACTTGCTGATACAGCACGGAAACCGAGGTCGAGCCGATGAACGGTGGTCGCCCGGCCAGCGTCTCATACAACACGCATCCCAGCGAGTAGACATCGGCACGCTGGTCAATGTCTTTGCCTTCCGCCTGCTCCGGCGACATATATTCTGGCGTGCCAATAGTTGTGCCGGATTTCGTCAGCCCACGCATGCCTTGCAGCTTGGCAATGCCAAAGTCGGTCAGGAGGAGATAGTGTGGATTATCAGCGTCCACCAGCATGTTAGAGGGCTTGACATCGCGGTGGATGATGCCATGCTGGTGCGCATGATGAAGGGCATAACACATCTGGACGACGGCGGCGGTAGCTTCGGCAATGGGCAACGGGCGCCCACACCGCTGGCGCAGCGTGCCGCCGGTGACACACTGCATGACAAGGTATACGAGGTCGTCGGTTTCGCCTCTATCGAAGACGGCAACGATATTGGGGTGATCGAGCTTGGCGACAGCCTGCACTTCGCGCTCGAAACGCCGGATGAACCCAACGCGGTCCTCAGCGTCGTTGGGGATGACCTTGATGGCGACTTCGCGTTGCAGTTCCGTGTCGAATCCACGGTATACCCGCGACGAACCACCACGGCCCAGCTCACCGACAATGGTGTACTGGTTAAGCTGTCTTCCGATCAGGTCGCTCCAACCCATGCTCTGCCCCGCCCCTGTTCCACCTCTTTATGGCACTTGTCGTTGTCATCATATGTGTCGGTCGTATGTCTAGCAGTCACCTGAGCCTTACGCCTGGCTGCCAAAACCCATTGTAACCCAGGGGCCTGCTGCTTATCCAGCGCACTAAACTTTAGGATACCTGAAGATACCAACGTAGGATACCACAGCATGATTCCTGTTGGCAGCGCACCTACGTTGCGTCAATCTTTCTCCCAGGCACAACACAACCACACCGTGACTGCAAGCCGCATGTCCCTTGACCCAGGCGCTCAGCGCGTGGCATACTATATCCGAGTGCAAAAGTCGGAATTGAGTACGATCAGTACCCGACGTTTATGGGGCGACCATAGGTACAGAAGTCATCATGGGCCTCTGGGGCAGAGCGTTCCGGTCACAACGAGCAGGTGCGGATAGACGAGAAGCTCGCTCCGTCAGGCCGGTAGCAACCGCCGCGCATGGCGTGCATGGCGTGCATAGTGTACTTGTTGTGCATGCAGCGAACGCGACACGGCTATCGCGCCGCCCCGGAACCGAGTATTCCATACTGGAGGAATCACGTGAGTACGGAGACGGATGTCGGCTCTGAGTTGGAGCAGTATAAGTGGGGCTTTAGCAAGCCGGAGAACTATGTGTTCAAGGCACGCAAGGGTCTCTCGCACGAAATCGTCGAAGAAATCTCGCAGATGAAGGGCGAGCCGCAGTGGATGCGAGACTTCCGCCATAAGAGCCTTGACATTTTCTACAAGAAACCAATGCCCACCTGGGGCGGCGACCTCAGCGCCATTGACTTCGACGACATCTATTACTACATCAAACCCACACAGGAAGCCGGCAAAACCTGGGACGACCTGCCCGCCGAGATCAAAGATACCTTCGAGCAGTTGGGCATCCCTGAAGCCGAGCGCAAATATCTGGCCGGTGTGGGTGCTCAATATGAGTGTCTGAGCGGCGATACGCGCGTCTACACGGCCAGAGGTCTTGTGCCGATTCGTGAGATCGAGCCTGGGGATATTGTCTTCTCGTTTGACGAAGAAGAGAATCGCATCATCGCTGCTAAAGTTCGCGCCACCGCAGAGAAGGGCGAACGCGACGTTTTCGAGGTGAAGGTTGGCACGCGCAGGATCAAGGCGACGGCAAACCATCCTTTCCTGGCATTAACCTACACGAAGGCCGATGATCGCCAGCGCGGTCGCTATACCCGCGAGTGGAAATACCTGCAAGACCTCTCGGTAGGTGATCTCGTCGCCGTCACCAAGACACTGCCAGAAACCGGCGTTGAGTATACCCTTCAGCAACCAGAGATCAAGACGCAGGTTGCTGGGCGGTATGGCGATAACGAGTATACCCTCGATATCTCAAATCGCTACAATGCCGTCACCCTGCCCGAGCTTACTTCAGAAGATTTGATGTGGTGGTTGGGCCTCTACATCGGTGATGGCTTTATCCATTACACCAACGGCGCAGACAAGGCGCGTATAGAAGTTGCTATTCCAGAGAGCGATCCCGATGTGCAGGCTGAGCTGACACGTGTGACGGAGAAGGTGTTTGGAATCACACCGACAGCACCTGACCGCTATCGTCTGGCAATTAACTCCACGATTATCGCCCGCTTTATTGAAGCAAATGGCTTCTCCGGCAAAGCGTTGGAGAAGCGCGTGCCACAATGGGTCTTTGGCCTGCCATTGGCTCAAAAATTGGCTTTCCTGGGCGGGTATGTGGATTCAGATGGCTACCTGCGGGATGCCGAGAAGAATCATGACATGGTGCTGACAAGTGGCAATCGTGATCTGCTACGCGATATGACCGAATTGCTGTCACTCTGTGGCATCCCAACGTCAGAGATTCATCGCTTCGAGTCTAAGCATCCCCAAGACCCAACGCGCATGGTCGTGGGCTATAGAGTAGAACTGGCGGGACCGTTCGATCTGATTACTAGCCGCTCGCCGCGACGGATCGAGCGCATGAACAAGCGCAAGTATCACCATGACTACAGTAGCGCCAAAGGGACATACTTCCAGAGGCATACGACTGAGTTCCACGGCTACGCCAAAATTGAGGCAATCACACCAGCTGGCACTGAGATGGTCTATGACATCGAAGTGGAAGGCCCGCACAATTTTGTTGCGGAGGGTTTGATTGTCCACAACTCGGAAGTTATTTATCATAAGGTGCGCGAAGACCTCGAAAAGCTGGGCGTGATCTTCGTGGACCCGAACACGGCGCTCCGTGAACATGAGGAACTCTTCCGCAAGTATTGGGCGACGGTGATCCCGCCGAACGACAACAAGTTCGCTGCCCTCAATAGCGCCGTATGGAGTGGTGGCAGCTTCATATACGTGCCGAAGGGTGTGCGTGTCGAGATACCGCTGCAAGCCTATTTCCGTATCAACGCGAAGAATATGGGGCAGTTCGAGCGCACGCTGATTATCGCCGATGAGGGCAGTTACGTACATTATGTCGAAGGCTGCTTCCTTGCTGGTGCGCGCGTGCGTACACGCGATGGCGAGAAACTCATAGAGGATATCCAAGAGGGTGATGAGGTCTTCACTCATAAAGGACGCTATCGCCGTGTCTACCATACGATGCAGCGTCCTTATAACGGCACGATCTACCATGTTGGATTCTATGGCGATAGCTGGCGCAAACTCCATATCACGGAAGAGCATCCATTGCTCGTCGTTCGCCGCAAGAAGGCGGAATACCGTAATGAGAGCTATCGCCCTGAATGGTTGCCGGTTTCAGAAGTGAAGCCGGGCGATTATCTTATGATTCCGGTGCCTCAGCCAGAGAAGCCAACTGAGGTTGACCATAACATCACCATCCCGCTTGGGCGCGGGCGTCACGAGCCAATTGAAAAGACCGTTACGTTGCCCCTGGAACCAGACTTCTTCCGTCTCGTCGGCTACTATCATGCCGAAGGGCATGTGGACAACGAGCATTACATCAGCTTCTCATTCAATGTGGACGAGACGGAGTTGCTGGATGATACGCGCGATCTGATCGAGCGGTACTTCGGCAAGGTAGCAGTTGAAAACAAACCACGTCTGAATGGACAAACGCTCGTCGTCTGTTCCACAGAGGCAGCACGTGCATTCGCGTGCACCTTTGGTTCCACAATCTTTGACAAGCGGGTGCCGGAGTTCATTCGACATGCTCCGAAAGCGCATCTTGCGCAGTGGGTGCGCGGCGCATGGCTCGGCGATGGTAGCTACGATGCTACTAAGAATATGTTCCGCTATAACAGCGTCTCGCAGGACTTGGCGTATGCCTTCCGCGATGCGTTGTTGCGTCTTGGTATTGCAGCCTCAGTCAACATGCAGCAGCGCAAGAGTCCACGACGACCCATGTATGTAGTTGTGGTTTCGTCGCCCTGGAATGAACTCTTCGGCGAAATCGTTGGCTATACGGCTCCAAGAGGCAAGAAAGAGGGTTCACCGTTCGTTCTGGACGAACAATACCTCTATGTGCCGATTCGTTCAATTGAGATTGAGGAGATGGACACGACTGTTTACAACTTCTCGGTTGAAGAAGACGAATCGTATGTTGCCGAGGGCGTCATCTCGCATAACTGCACAGCACCAACCTATACGTCGGACAGCTTGCATAGCGCCGTCGTCGAGATCATCGTCCATAAGGATGCGCGTGTCCGCTACACCACCATTCAGAACTGGTCGAAAAACGTCTACAATCTCGTTACCAAGCGTGCGATGGCGCATGAGGGCGCGACGATGGAATGGGTGGATGGGAACTTAGGAAGCAAGCTGACGATGAAGTATCCGGCGGTCTGGCTGATGGGTGAGCATGCGCGCGGCGAAGTGTTGTCTGTGGCATTCGCCTCCGATGGGCAGCATCAGGACGCCGGCGGCAAGGTGGTGCATGTCGCGCCGAATACCTCGTCGCAGATTGTCTCGAAGTCCATCTCTAAAGGCCACGGACGTTCCAGCTATCGCGGGCTGCTCAAGGTTAACAAAGGCGCCACCAACGTCAAATCGAACGTGCGTTGCGACGCGCTGCTGTTGGATGAAGCCAGCCGCACCGACACCTATCCGTACATCGAGATCGAGGAAGAGGATGTCGAGGTCGGCCATGAGGCTACCGTCTCCAAAGTCGGTGAGGAGCAACTCTTCTACCTGATGAGTCGCGGACTGACCGAGAGCGAAGCCTATAGCATGATCGTCAGTGGCTTCATCGAACCAATCGCCAAAGAACTGCCGCTGGAATACGCCGTCGAACTCAACCGGCTGATCCAGCTCGAAATGGCCGGCTCGGTCGGCTAGTCCGCGTTCGATGGCTTGGATGAATCGAATGAAGCCCGACGCACCGGCGTCCTTGCTGGCGTCAATTGAATAGCACTGACCGGCGCAGGGCGGAGTGGCAGAGGCTGCTCCGCCCGTGCCATGAGTGATACATGTGATCGTGGCATGATGAAAGCGAGTATATCTGATATGACGGCCCCAACGGCACGGCGCGGCTTCACCACAGAGGCGGTGGACGCGCTCATCCAGCGGCGCGATGAGCCGGAATGGATGCGCGAGCGGCGGCGTGAAGCCTGGACAACCTACCAAGAACTGCCGATGCCCACCCAGCAGGATGAGGAGTGGCGGCGCACCAGCCTGCGTGATATTCATCTCGAAGATGTCGAACTCAGCGAGGATTGGCACGCGCCGACCGGCACCCTGCTGCCCGAAGCCGAGCGCAAAGAAACCTTCGGCGGCTTCCTGGGCATTTACGACGGGCGGCGCGTCGAGTATCGCCTGGATGACGACCTCAAAGCTAAAGGCGTCATCTTCACCGATATGGCGACCGCCCTGCGCGAGCATGGCGACCTGGTGCGCGAATACTTCATGACGAAATGCGTGCCTGCCAGCGACAGCAAGTTCGCCGCGTTGCATGGCGCCTTCTGGGATACCGGCACGTTCCTCTACGTGCCCAAAGGCGTCGCCGTCGAGCTACCGCTGCGCACGATTGTCGCGGCCAGCCTGGATGGCACCGCCAGCCTCGCCCATACGCTCATCATCCTGGATGAAGAGAGCCAGGCGACCTTTGCCGAAGACTTCACTTCACCGCTGACTGGGAACGCAGGCTTTAGCAGTCGCGTCGCGGAAATCATCCTCAAGCGCGGCGCGAATCTGCACTATATCGGCGTGCAGCATTGGGGCAAGTCTGTCCACGACTTCCATACCGAGCGGGTGCTGCTGGACCGCGACAGCACCATCATTTTGCAGACCGTCGAACTAGGCAGCCGTCTCTCCAAAGGGCGCGTCGAAGCGATTCTGCATGGCAACGGCGCAACCGCCAAGCTGCAAGGGCTATACGTTGAAGACGGTAGGCAGCATCTCGACCGCTACACCCTTCAGGATCACCGCGCCGCCGACGGCACCAGCGACCTGCTCTTCAAGGGTGTGCTGACTGATAAATCGCGATCCGTCTTCTCCGGCCTGATTCGTGTCAGCCCGGAGGGCAAAAAGACCGCAGCCTATCAGCAGAACCGCAACCTGCTGCTGAGCCGCACCGCCCGTGCGGACTCGATTCCCAACCTGGAGATCGGCGCGAACGACATCCTGGGTTGCACCCACGGCGCCACCGTTGGCAAGGTGGATGAGGAGCAACTGTTCTATCTGATGTGCCGTGGCCTCTCGCGCATTGACGCGACACACCTGATCGTCGAAGGTTTCGTTGATCCGCTGATCGAGCAGGTGCCCATCACCGGACTGCGCGAGGCGTTGCGCCACGAAATCCAGGAACGAGTGAGCGTACTCGAAGCGCAATAATCTCTGGCGATTCCATTTGCCAGCAAACTGAGGTAGCATATATGGCTGTTGTCACTGTAGGGAAAGAGGAAGATGCTGCGCCAGGGCAGGCGCTACGGGTCGTCGCTAATGGTATCCCTATCGCCATTTTCAACGTGCATGGCGAACTCTACGCCATCGGCGACACCTGCACGCATGAAGAGTTCTCGCTTTCGGATGGCGATATGGTGGATGAGTATACCGTCGAATGCGCGCTGCATGGCTCGCAATTCGATATCCGTACCGGCAATGCGCTCACGTTGCCGGCCACCGGCTCCTCCGGCAGCTATCCCGTCTGGGTTGAGGATGGCCTGCTCAAAGTGGACGTTGAAGAGGAATAGTTGGCAATAATCGCTCAGGCGTCACGCGCATGCGCGTGACGCCTGAGCGATTATTGTAATGACCCATCATCCGGCTACGAAGACGGTCGTGGAGGTATACTGCTTGCCGTCAATCGTGGCGGTCGCTGTGATATAGACCGGCGAGCCACCCGGCGCGCTATACGAGAAATTGAACGTCGCCAGCCCATTCTCATCAGTTTTCACCGGCCCGTTGCCAACTACGCCGCCATAGGTTGCTGAGATCGTCACCGGTACACCAGCAACCGGCCCGTTGGTGATATCGGCGCCACCGTCGCTATTCTGGCTGACTCGCACATATACCTGGAGCGTACCGGACGCGCCGGGCGACATCGAAGAGAGCCACACCCCCACCGTATACGCTGGCAGGGCAGGCGTAGGCGATGAATCTCCCGATGGCTGCTGAATGATAACTGGAATGACTGTGCCTCTGCTCGTGTGCGGGGGTGGGACGGCTTTGTTCGCTGCTCTGGTGGCCACAACAAAGGCAAAAAATGAGACGATAATAACGAGGATCAATGTGACCGCCAGGCTAGGAATCAAGCGCAGCCGTTGCACCCACAGCCGGCTCCCCCACTCACGTTCGCGCCAATGAAAGTCGCCGCGCCGCGAACGCCGGTTGCGCGGGCGACGGGGTTCGCGCGCCGCCTCACGCGTGGCCTGCAAGCGGCTGCGCCCACCATGCCGGGTCGCGCGCGTCGTTGCGTCCTGTGGCCCGGCTGGCATGCGCGGGCTGCTAGCGGTAGGGGACGGGTAGTTCACGCCGATGACCGGATAATTGAGCGGCTCCGGCGCCAGCTCATCAGCCTCCGAAATCATCTCGCCTTCATTCAAATCGTCGAGCGTATCAAGACTGACCAGCGGATCGCTATCGTCCATGCCCAGGTACAGGTCTTCTTCGGCTGGCGAGAGCGATGCCAGTGGTGGATGCACCCCCTGGGAGTGGCTAGCTGCTCCAAGCGGGCGCTTCTTGCCAGCGGGAGGTTGATACGCCAAACGGGACGCCTGACCGGAAGACCTTCTCGAACCGGCGCGTCGTCTGCGCGCCGAGGATTTATAGGTAGACAAGGCTGACCTCCAGCGGGGAGCTGTAGCTGTGTGTGAGAATGGCAACACTTCTGCCTATTGCATGAGTGTTGCCAGGGGCATCCATAAAACAGCGCATACCAGGCGTACTATACACGACGGACCAGCCACCGAAGAAGTAACCGGCCACCGATAAAGGTCATAGGACCCGCTCCAACCTCCTGTTCCATAGCACAGAGACAACTGCAAGTTGGCGAGATCAGTCGAGAGCTGGCGGCAGCTTCAGGAATCACGCTCTCCGTCATTGCGGAATCGCCGGAGCCACTCCTCGACATCCTGAATCGCCTGCTCGGCGCTGGGCAGGCCACCATCCATCGGAATGCGGTGAATCCCAGAGGCGTCGCTGACCGCCGGTAGCGAGGGCGGCGTATTGGGATCGTTGGGCGTGCGCTGTTCCAACTCCTGAACATAAGCCGCCACTTCGGGGTCCTCCGCAACGAGCGAGGTCACTCGTGCGGTAAAGCGTTGCGCTGCGCGGGCAAGGTCATGCAGCCGAAGATCGAAGTGATAGAGCGCGTCCAGCTTTTCGAGCAACGCCTCGGAGACGGGGAGATTGGGCGTGGCAGAGACATAATGCGGGGCAGTTCCCCAGAGGCTTACCGTGCGGAAATCCTCACGCCGTGCCGCGTCTTGCAGCACCGTCAGAACGCCGGTTACTCCTTCGTAATTCGCGCGTTCGATGGAGTTGCGGTCCATGCGGCGCAGGATGGCAGCCTCGCTGGCCGTGCCGACCACCTGCACCGGCGCAGTATGCGGCACCTCGCCAATCAGCGCGCCCAGGAACACCATCTCTTCCACCTGACACTGGCGGCAAACATCCAGCATTGCCTGTGAGAAGGTCTTCCAGCGTTGTTGTGGCTCCTCGCCAAGAAAGAGGACGATATCCCGCTCCTGGGAATTGGGGTCGCTGCGGTTGGCTTTATGAACATAAAAGCGGTTGGCCGGCCAGCTTAGCCGGCGTATTGCGCCGTTGGTGATGCGAATACGGGGGCGCGTTTCGCTGAAATCGAAAAAGTTTTCCGGCTCGATCTCGGCGAACGGCGTCGCCTCCCACTGATTGATGAGAAACTTTATCGCCCAGGTTGCGGCGCTCGCCGCGTCGTTCCAGCCTGCGAAGGCTCCAATGAGGAGGGCGTTTTCGAGGTCAGGGACCTCCGCCATGTCAACATACTCCATAGTTCAGCCACCAATCTTTTGCGGGAACGATGAAACCGGCGTCAGATCTTCGGGAAGCACACAAAGCACATGGAGCCAAGCAATGCGTTCCCGTGGTGTACCGCTTCAGTATACCATCTTCACGAATGATGCACCGGCATACGCTGACGCTTCGCCTGGGCACTCGTTTTGCCATTGCGCTTCGCGGTATTCGCCCTATTCGCGGTATTCGCCGTCTTTGCGGTATTCTGCGCGTTCGCTGTACCAGACGTGCCAGCCACGCCGGGAGAACTTGCACCGTTGTGGCGGCTGCGATGATTCGCAGCGTTCGCGTGATTCAGCAAACCCGCATCTTCGGCGTCCTCGATGGTATAACGATAGCCCTGCTCCGTCAGAAAGAGCTGGCGGTTCGCTGAAAAATCCTGATCGCGGGTATCGCGCGTGACAATCGTATAGAAATGCGCCGGGCGGCCATCAGACTTCGGACGCAGCAGCCGTCCGAGCCGTTGCGCCTCCTCCTGGCGCGAGCCAAAGGTGCCGGAGACCTGAATGGCGACATTGGCGTCTGGCAGGTCAATGGCGAAGTTTGCCACTTTGCTGACGACCAGCCGCTTGATTTCACCACGGCGGAAGCGATCATAGAGCTTTTCGCGTTGCGTGTTATTGGTGCGCCCGCTGAGCAATGGTGCATTGAGCAGCGTCGCCAGATACTTGAGTTGGTCGAGATACTGGCCGATGATGAGTACCTGATCGTTGGCGTGGCGTTCCAGCAGTTCCTGCACCACCGTCATCTTGACGGGATTCTCCGCCGCCATGCGATACTTCTCGCGTTCCTCGGAGAGCGCATACGGCATGCGCTGCTCCTCCGGCAGCGCCACGCGAATCTCGTGGCACTCCGCCGTCGCAATCCAGCCCTGGCGCTCTAATTCCCGCCAGGGAACATCGAAGCGTTTGGGACCGATGAGGCCGAAGACATCGGCCTCGCGGCCATCCTCGCGCACCAGCGTCGCTGTCAGGCCCAGCCGCCGCCGCGCCTGAATCTCCGCCGTCAGACGGAAGACCGGCGCTGGCAATAGATGCACCTCGTCGTAGACAATCAAGCCCCAATCATGGCCCGTCACCAGCCCGAAATGCGGGAATTCGCCGTCCTCGCTGGGCCGGTACGTCAAAATCTGATACGTGGTGACAGTGACAGGGCGGATATCCTTACGCTCACCGGTATATTCGCCCACCTGATCGGGCGTCAGCGTCGTCTTGTCGAGCAATTCAGCGATCCATTGGCGCACGGCGACAGTACTCGGCGTCAAAATCAGCGTCGTCCGCTGGACGGCGTTCATCGCGCCAATACCGACAATCGTTTTGCCTGCGCCGCAGGGCAACACAACTACACCGCTGCCGCCGTTCACCGTGCCATTGGCATAGAATGCCGCGACCGCTTCTTCCTGATAGTGGCGCATGACAAACAGATTGCCGGAGAGCGCCACCTCGCGTTGCACGAACGAGAGCGGTGTTCCCTCGGTATAACCCGCCAGGTCTTTCGCAGGATAGCCGATGCTGACCAACGCCTGTTTGACATGGCCGCGCCGCGCCGGGTCCACTGCCAGAGTTGTCGCGTCGCGCTGCGCCACGATGTAGGGCTGCATCCGCTTCTGGCGTGTCACTTCGGCAATCAGAATGGGGTCGTCGGAGCGCAGCAACAGGTCGCCGTCTTCGCGCACCAGCCGCAGCTTGCCGTAGCGGCTCATATAGTCGCGCACGTCTGAGACGACCACCGGCGGCAGGTCATATTTGCTGTAGCGTGTCAGCATCTCGATGACGGAGGGCGCACTGAGTCCCGCTGCGGCGGCGTTCCAGAGCGAAAGCGCCGTCAGCCGGTAGGTGTGAACATGCTCTGGCGACTTTTCGAGTTCTGCGAATTGCGCCAGGGCATCGCGCGTCTCTGCATAGAGGGGATGGTCCACCTCTAGCAACAGCGTGCGGTCGCTCTGAACGATGAGTGGGTTGGATGGTTGTATAGGCACGGTGCTTCTTGCCTCATTGAGCTGGTTTCGCTCTGCGAGCGAATCGCGCATTGAGCCGCTTGGTCGAATTGGTCGAGTTGGTTGTGTATGTGATTGACCGGCGGAGCCACGTCCAGCGGCGCCGGATAAGATGTGTTTATTCGATGGCTAGATGCCGGGAGCCGCCGCCCAACGAATCAGGTAATTGGTGATGGTTGTGGAGGCGATTCCCTCATAGCCACGCAGCAGATGCCGCGCGCCAGAGATGATGCTCAGGCGCCGGTTTTGCAGGCGTTCGAGCCACGGTTCGAGCTTGTGGCGCGGCGATACCTCATCGTATTCGCCGGTCAGGAAGAGTTTGGGTCGCTCAAAGGCCCCCAGGTCCGGCGTGACCCGGAAGATTGGCGGGCTGACGGCGACCACCGTGCGCACCCGTGGATCATGCGCGGCGTAGGCTAGCGCCATATACGCGCCGAACGCATGACCGACGAGACACAGCTTCTGAGGATTGACCCCTGGTTGCGCCAGCAAGAAATCCATCGCCCCGGCAATGTCGAGTGGCTCCAGGCGTCCATCCGTCTGTTGCCCCTGGCTGGCGCCGACGCCACGGAAATTGAAGCGTAGCACAATTAGCCCCGCCGTTGCCAGGTCCATTGCCAGCCGTTGCAAGAGTGGGTCGGCCAGGGTGCTAGTGGCTGGTTGGGGATGGCACAGAATCGCACCCGCCCGTAAGCTGCTCACATCGTCGTGAGCCGGGCGGGTCAACACCCCTTCGAGCGCCAGCGGCGGACGGCCAGCGCTGGGAAAGGTGACGTGATACTCAACGGTTTCCCCCATATCCCTCCCGCTTTTCTCCTGGTTTTCCCTTGCGCGTCTCGTCAACCCAGTGACCCATTGCCTGTCTGGTCGGTTACTCTATCGGCTACCCTGTACGTTGTGGATGCTCTGCGATTCTACGCCGATAGGCATGTATCGTTCATAATATCCCGCACGAGTAGGGGGCGTCAATCAACCCGATCATGGCAGCGAATGGTCAAGCATAAGCGGCAATGTGAACCAGAAGGTCGCACCCTGCCCCGGCATGCTCTCCACGCCGACCTGTCCGTCGTGGCGCTCGATGATCGTCCTGGTGATATAGAGTCCTATGCCCAATCCTTCGCTGGAACCGCTCAGATGCTCGACGCCGGGCGCACGATAAAATCGTTCCCAGATGTGCGCCTGCTCCTCCGCAGGCAAGCCTAGCCCGAAGTCTTGCACGCTAACCCGCGCCTGCTGGTCCTGAACGCTCAGCCGGACGTGAACGGGTTGATGCTCATGAGAGAACTTGAGCGCGTTCGTCAGATAGTTGGTGATCGCCTGGCCCAGGCGGCCACCATCGCCCAGCACGACTACCGGCTGCGCTGGCATCGTCAGCGTGATGACGCGTGCCGGCTGGCTGAGCTGGTGTTCCTCAACGCAGTCGCGCAGCAACACGCAGAGATCGAGCGGCTGGCGATGCAATGCGAGACGGTCTGATTGGATGCGCCCCAGGTCTAGCAGATCATTGGTCAGGCGGATGAGGCGGTCGGTAGAGGTAAGCGCGCGATTCACCAATGGGGTTGCATCTGCCATCATGCCGGCTGAGGAATCCTGAGTGTCGAGCGTCTGAAGCTGGGAAGCCGGACGTTGCGCATGTTGGAGACGACGCGCGATCAGTTGCAGATTGGCTTTGAGCGAGGTCAGCGGCGTCTTCAGTTCGTGGCCAGCGATGCTGAGGAACTGCTCCATGCGGCGGTTGGCCTCTTGCAACGCCTGCACCTGGGTGAGCGATTCGGCGCGCGTGCGCTCTTGCACCAGCCGTTTGCGCAACACCAACAGCCGCCAGAACAACACGAGCACCAGGATCAGCAGCGCCAGATCAGCCAGGGCGAGCACCAGCAGCATATGTGGCGCATCGCGTGATATCGCTGCCGCCCGCTGCATCTGCTGCTGTACGATCAATTGCGCGGCGCGCTGCAATTGATCGAGGAGACGCTGAATTGCTGCGAGGACGCTTTGGCTCTCGCCCGCCGTCAGCAATTGCAGCGCAGCAGAGCGTTGGCCAGCGTCTTCCAGCTCAACCATTGCCTGCCACGCGCTGTATTCCACTGGAAACAGGTGGTGTAACGACGCGAGGCGCTGCTGTTGCTGCTGGACATACTGCGTGCCGCCGGCATCTGCGGTTGCGGCAATCAGTGTGCCCATCTGCGCCAGATCGCCATCGAGCCGTGGCCGCGCCTGCGCATACTCCTGGCGCTCATCAGCGGCGTCGGTGAGAATATAGTTGGCGACACCATTCTGCGCATCGTCGAGTGTGATGTTGAGCTGGCCAAGCGCGATCAAGACAGCTTGCGCCTGCGTCACCCGTTGCTCCTGCGTGTGCATCCCCTGAAAGGTGCGAGAGACAAGCAGTCCGTTGAGCAGCAGGAGCAACAACAATCCCAACGCACTGCCAATCAGCGCCAGGCCGATGATGCCAGCAGTGCGCCGTGCGGGCTGACCGGGGTGGTCCTCTCTCTGTGGTGGACCGGTTTTTCGCAGATGCCTACCTCTTTCACAGGGATGAGTTACCAGAACAGCCTATAAAGATGGCAGGAACGGTGCCAGGAGATAGTCAGCGAAGAATCAAGGAATAATCAGGACTGAACCCCTCAGATGGGGCATTCTCCCTCGTTTCAACGGAAGCTGGTATGCGCAGGTGCAGCAGCGCGGCGTTGCGGTGCGCGTCTTCACCGACGAGATCAACGGCTCGCAACTGCTCAAAGCCAGTGATGCCCCAGATCACAACGCATTCGATGCGTGAGTGGCGGCCAGTAATAGGTCCTATGGGATACAATGGTTGTGTGGGCTAGCTCCCCGACATGGAGGCAATTTATATGATCCCAGGCCAGCTATCAGGCTTCTTCGTCGCGGGCACCGGCGCTGCTGCTGCGCTGCTTGGCCTCGTCTTTGTCGCCATCTCCATCAATCCAGAGCGGATATTCGGCGCCACCTCAACGGCGCACGCGATAGCCACCAACGCCGTCATTGCGCTGGCGGACGCTTTCTTTGTCGCGTTCGCGGCGCTGCTTTCCCCTGGCACCTGCGCCTGGGTGGCGCTGGGCTTCGGCCTCTTTGCTTTCATCGGTACGCTGGGGCTGGCGTATACGCTGATCTATCAAGAACTCAATCTCCGGCTGGTAGCGCAGCGCATCCCGCTCATCCTCGCCAGTTTTGTGATTTACGGGTTGCAGTGCTGGTTTGCCGCCGAACTGCTGCTCACTCCCAACGCAACCTGGCCGGCATACGGGTTAGCGCATACGCTGCTGGCGGTGTTCGCGCTGGGTGGCCTGCGTGGCTATCAACTATTGGGCGCGCATTTGACGGGATTGCGGGCATGGCTGGGTCCACGCCACTATACCATCGAAGGAAAGGCACTGGATACTCGTCCCGAGACTGATGGTGAGCAGCCGAGATAAATAGCAAAATATCTGACCGAAAACTTCTGCCCCTATCTTCTGCTTCCACTCAGCGCCGTTTCGGTTTGCGAGTGCGCTTCTTGGTGGGAGGGTCGGATGATTCTGGCTCGCCCTCTCCGGCTATTTCCGCCTTGACCCGCTCCTCAGAAAGCATGACGCGCCGGTTGCGCTGGACGAGTTCGTGGCGCAGCGTCGTCAATGCTCGCTCTACGGCGCTCAGCAGTTCATCAATGTCAAATGGTTTGGCGACCAACAGCGCCCCATGACTGGTAAGCTGCCCTTCGATGACACGCACTTCCGGCAGGGCGGCGGTGCAGATGATAACGGGAATCGCCGCCGTGGGACGATACATGCGCATCTTCTGGAGCAGTTGCCAGCCGAGTTTTTCGCCGCCAAACAGGAAATCAATTATCACGAGGTCCGGCTGCACGCGCTCGATTTCTTCGAGTTCATGCGGCGCAAACGAGAAGAGTGTCACCTCATAGCCTGCCTCGTCCTCCAGGAGCAGGCGAAACAACTCCAATATTTCCTGATTGTCATTGATGACCAGAATCCGTTGAGCCATCACTCATCCTTCCTGTCTTCCTGGCGTCCTGGCTTGCCGATTTCCTATCCTGCACCTGCTCCATGCGACTCACTGCCTGGAGCGGACATGCGCTATGTCACCACTTGCTGAGCGCGCCAGGACGCAGATACCAGCACATTCCTTTCCGGAGTCACCCAGCACAGTTGATAAGCAGCGATTGCGAATTCCGTGCCAACCGCTACCAAAACTGTCCAAAGTGAAGTTAACCGCTTTCCGAAAGAAGCCATCAGGATCACCGCGTCCTCTGCTGGTGCTTCTCGTGCTTCTCATGCTTCTCATGCTTCTCAGCGGCAGTGATGCGCTGGCGAAACCACTGCGCCACCTCTAACCAGCGCGCTTCGGGGATATGCTGGTACTGCGGAGGGGTACATCTTCGTATCAATGCCCCCTTTCGCTGTCACCCACTCTACATGCCCCAGCTCGTGCGCCAAAGGGGTGTTCAAAATAAACATTCCTTGCACAAGGCATAATCAGCATCTTACGAGGGGGTACGTAACGATACCCCCCTTCAGGAGTGACCATCTGCCGATGATAGGTCATATTGACCTACCATCTCCAAAAGTGATAGTAAATTGCTCCCTTCGATATGTGTCAGCTATAACGGTCTTGTCGGAATTCGTTGGAAAGGTACGCAGAAACAGGGATTTAGTGCAGCGGTTCTATCAAAAAATGGCCCAATTTAGGGGAAAGGAGCGGTAGGACGACACCACAGGGGCAGCGGGGAAAGCAAAGAAAAACCCGCTTGTACAGCGGGTTTTCGTTGGCGGAAGGGGTGGGATTCGAACCCACGGTAGGGAGTTACCCCTACAGCGGTTTAGCAAACCGCCGCACTAGACCGACTATGCGACCCTTCCGTATGGTGCCAAAGGGGGGACTCGAACCCCCACGCGGGTGAACCGCACAACGCCCTGAACGTTGCGTGTCTACCAATTCCACCACTTTGGCTGGCATTGCTCCCACGATGGTCCGGCGGGAACAGATACAATGATACTCTACGGCTGCGTCGCTGTCAAGCGATCACGTCAGCCGATTTCCCTGCTCTGGCACATTGCCACTGCTCTCTTCAGCGCGGTACTTCCCATGCGTATCATTCGTTCAGTTCTGTGGTGTCTATCCTAAACGTCTATCAAAATAGACACGAAACAATAGACATTCATCAGCACATTGGAATACATGTGCATGCTGAGACAGGGAGGCCTTGCGTGAACCGCTTGATAGACCTGATACATATGAAACGCCTGGCAGACAGGAATGTCTGCCTTACCAAACGCATGCCACACTCGTGGCTGACCCTTCTGGCGCTGCTGGCCGTCGCGCTCCTGGGGCTTGGCAGCCTCAGCGCCTGTAGCAGCAGCCCAACGAGCGCCGTCGCCGTGCCGACCGCGACGAGCGGCGACATCCAGATCACTGTGGACCGCACGCACTATGACACGCATACGCCGGTCGGCGTCACCGTCACCAACACCAGCAGCAACACATACTACGCCCTCACCGGGCGCTCCGGCTGCACCTTCCTGCAGATGCAAGAGTACGATACATCAAAGAAAACCTGGGTCAACGTTTTTGGCTGCGCAACGCCCAATCCCATCCCGCTGAAAATCTCATCGAAACTCTCTGAGCCGTTTACGCTGGCGCCCAACTCTCCAAACGACCCGAACTCCTGGGACCCCGGACTCTACCGCGTGGCGCTGGCTTACGGAACGCAAGCGGATGGCAGCAACGCCAATCTCTACGCCTATTCGCCCGGATTCCAGATTAGTTGATAGGCTGATGCCTGCCACAGAAGACCCTGAGAAAATGCTCGATCCAACACCAAAAATTGCCGCTCTGTCGCGGTGATGTTAGAATGAACGGCAACACAGACGAACAGGACAGAGCTAGCGCTTTGTCGCACTATTGGAGGTATTCATCGTGGGAGAGCTTGAGGGAAAGACCGCCCTTATTTTCGGCGTCGCCAACCATAACAGCATCGCTTGGGCGATTGCGCAGAAACTGGCTGCCCAGGGCGCGCGCCTGGCCTTTACCTATCAAGAGCGCATGGAGCAGAACGTGCGCAAGCTCACTGCCAATATGGAGGGCGCGCTGGTCATTCCCTGTGACGTGCAGCGCGATGAAGACCTCGACGCTACCTTTGAGCAGGTGGGGAAAGAATTCGGCGGACTCGATATTCTGATTCATAGCGTGGCCTATGCGCCGACCGATGATCTGCGCGGGCGTGTCTCGCATGTTTCGCGCGCCGGCTTCCTGACAGCGGTGGATGTGAGCGCCTATTCGCTGCTGGCAATGGCAAAGCGCGCCGAGCCGCTGATGCAGGCGCGTGGCGGTGGCAGCATCGTCGCCATGACATATCTCGGTAGCGAGCGCGTGGTCCCTGGCTATAACCTGATGGGCATTGCCAAAGCGGCGCTCGAAGCCTCCATTCGTTATCTTGCCTGGGACCTCGGCTCCGCCAACATCCGCGTGAACGGCATCTCCGCCGGTCCGCTGCGCACGCTGTCGGCGCGCGGCGTCGGCAATATCAACGACATGTTCACGCTGATAGATCAGGTGGCGCCGCTGCATCGCAACATCGAACAGGGCGATGTTGGCGATCTCGCAACGCTGCTCTGCCTGCCCGTCACCAGCAACCTGACGGGCAACATCCTGTACCTGGATAGTGGCTTCCATCTGATGGGCCTCGGCACGATGTAAGTGGTGTAGGGGAGTGAGATTATATGCCGGAATCACCACAATCACCCCAGTCACTCCAATCGCAGGAGCCTGAAACCATTGAGCCGGAGCAGGCGTCTGCCAGCCTGCCACTGACACAGCGCCAGCAAGGGCAGCAGTGGCTGAAGACGCCACGCCCGCGATTCTCTATTGGGCGCATCATTATCATCGTGCTGGTGGTCGCCACCGTCGCTATCCTGCTTCGCGCGCTGCTGACGCCGAGCAGCCCAAACTCCAGCAACAGCAAGTCTGATGTGCCTGGAGCAGCGGCGCCGCTGGTGGACCATTACGCGCCTAATGTGACGCTGCTAGACCTGCACAATAATCGCGTCTCGCTGTCGAGTTGGCGGGGCAAAGTAGTGGTGCTGAACTTCTGGTATGTCGCCTGCGAACCGTGCCGCTTTGAGATGCCTGCGCTCCAGCAGACATACGACGCAGATACCTCTAAAGGGTTGATTGTCGTTGGCGTCAACACATCCGATGACGCCACCAGCATTACCCAATTTGTCAGAGGGCTTGGCATCACCTATCCTATTCTGCGCGATGCCGGGCAGCGGGCGACCATCCAGTATCGAGTCGTTGATACGCCAACCTCATTCATCATTGATCGTCATGGCGTCATCCGCTACAAGTTCGTCGGCCCGCTGGATAAGGCCACGCTCGTTCATGATGTCACTGCGTTGCTGGCGCAGCCATAAATGAGTATACTCAGGCATAGCATCGTATCGGCCATCATAACTGGCGAACATCACCGTCGCTGAGAGAGGATCGTACTCATGATAAACAAAGACCAGACGCCGGATAAACTCTGGCTTGCCCGCGCCATGTACGATCTGGGCGCTGTTTCCTTCGGCGACTTCACCCTCGGCGACAGCACGGTCAATTCTCCGGTGTTCATCAACCCAAAGGTGTTGATCGGCAACCCCATCGCCCTGCGCGTGGCAGCGAAACTGATGTATCAGGAGGTGACGCTGGCGCAGTCACTTCGCCGTTCGCGGGTGCTGCCGTATGACGTGGTGGCGGGCGTGCCGGTGGGTGGGCTGCTGCTCGCTACCGCCTATTCACTCGAATCGTCAACGCCGCTGATCTATCCGCGCCTCAAACCGGAGGGCACAGGCAAGCGTGGCATCGAGGGACGCTATCGCCCGGAGACACGCGCGCTGCTGATTGACGACCTGATTACCGGCGGGCGCAGCATCCAGGAGACGGCACGCTTCATGGCGGAGCATAGCATCACCGTGCATGACGCCGTGGTGCTGGTGGACCGCGACCAGGGCGCATTTCAGCGGTTGAAGCACGCAGGCATCAATCTCATCAGCATCATCAAGCTGGATATGATGATGAACTTCTATCGCGCGATGGGCCTGATTGACCAGGAGCAACACGAGTCCTATCTGCGCTATGTGCAGCAATCGCGCCCGGCGCCCGGCACCAGCGAGGCGGATTATCCAGACGAGGAGGCGTTGGAAGCCGAGGGTGAGGAGACCGCCGACGCGCCCGAAGGCGACCAGTAACAACGGCCCAATCAAATGCCCCTTCTCATGAAATGTGAGGAGGGGCAAATTGTTGCTATTGTTGGACGGCTACGACTGCGCTGCTGGCGGTATCTGTGGCGTTGGCGGCACGGAGGCCGTTGGACCAGTGATGGGTGAAGGCGGCATGATGGCCGGGGCCACCGGCTGCACTGGCGCAGGAGCAGGAGGTGACGACGTGATGCCCGCGCCTTTCTTCAGGATTTCCGCCAACGGCTCGACCAGATCAATTGGCAGCGGGAAGACAATCGTCGAATTCTTCTCCACGGCAATCTCGGTCAGCGTCTGAAGGTAGCGCAGCGTGATCGCCGATGGCTCGGTGGAAATCAGGTGCGCCGCGTCGGCGAGGGTCTGCGCCGCCTGATATTCGCCCTGCGCCAGCAACACTTTGGCGCGCTTCTCGCGTTCGGCTTCCGCCTGCTTCGCCATCGCGCGCTGCATCGTGGTTGGCAGTTCGACATCTTTGATCTCAACGGTCGTAACCTTGATACCCCAGCGTTCCGTCTGCTCGTCAATGATGCTCTGGACGGCATGGTTGAGCTTTTCACGCTCCGTCAGCAATTCATCCAGGAGCGATTGGCCGAGGACGCTTCGCAGCGTGGTCTGGGCGATCTGCACCGTCGAGCGATAATAGTCCAGCACGTTGTTGACGGCGGCATTGGGGTTGACCACATAGAAGTAGACGACGGCGCTGACCTTGACCGTCACGTTGTCGCGGGTGACGCCCTCTTGCGGCGGCAACTCAATAGTGACGATGCGCAGATCAATCTTGCGCATCTGCGTAATGAACGGCGGAACCCAGAAGACGCCAGGCCCTTTGGCTCCCGTCAACCGGCCCAGCACGAAAATGACGCCGCGCTCGTACTGATTGACCACGCGAAGCCCTGACAACAGGAATAGCACGATAATCACCAGGACAATGGCGCCGACAATTATGAACGCCTCAGTCATCCTGTGTACTCCCTCTGCAAACAAACGAACACAACGAACACGATTACATCATCAATGGTGCGCCTGGGGTGGCGTGTTCGGATCGGCCACCAGACGCATATCGGTCTGCACCGGCTCTACAATCAGCTTGAGTCCCTGGCGCGCGGTCACGCGCACCGGCTGATCGGCGGCAATCGAGAGATGATGTGCGGCGATCTGTGGCGCAAGCTCCGCCGCCCAATCTTCGCCCAATACCTTGATCCTCCCTTCGGGAGCAAGCGGAACCGTGACGGTGGCCGTCTGGCCGAGCAAGCCATCCGCGCCGCTGATGCGCGGACCGCGCCGCGAGCGGATGGCATAACTAATGACGAAGAGCGCCACCAACCCAATGCCTGCCGCAACCCCCAGGACCGCATAGATATTAACGGGCGTTGCGCCCTGGTCTGTGCCGGTGTCGAAGAATATCAGCGTCCCCACCACCAGGCTAATCAGCGCGCCAACCGTCAAGACGCCATGTGTCGGCGTGCGCACATCTATGGCAAGCAGCACAATCGCCAGCACCATCAGCGCCAGCCCTGCCCAGTTCGGGCTGAGCGAACCGGCGCCGAGGAGGAAGATAATCAACGCGATGGCGCCCACGGTCCCCGGCACAATGGCCCCTGGATGCGAAAGTTCCAGGTAGATGCAGACCGCCGCTATCGCAAAGAGAATGAACAGCACGGTTGGATCGAGGAAGAGCGTTTCGAGCTGGTTGGCCAGCGTCGGCTGCAACTCATCTACCGGCAGGCCAGCCGTATGCAATGTAAAGTACGTGCCGTTGGCAAACGTGTAGCTATTGCCATCAAGTTTGTTCAGCAGATCGGTCTGTGAGTCGGCTTCCAGGTTGATCAGGTGATCCGCAAGCGCCTGTGTTTCAGTGAATGAGGTTGCGGTCGCCACCGTCGCCACGGCATCCTGCCAATTTCGGCCATAGGATTTCTGGTTGCTGGTCACTTGCGCTTCGAGATAATTCTTGGTCTTGGTGTCTTCCGTGGATGAGAGATTCGCGCCGGTGGAGTCAACTGGACTGGCTGCGCCGATGCTTGTGTTGGGGGCCATCGCCACAACCGGCGCTGCCAACGCAATGAACGTACCCGCCGATGCAGCGCTGGCCTCCTGCGGCGCGACATAGACGACGATAGGGACAGTGGCGTTGATCTCTTTCTGCGTAATCTGCGTCATAGATGCGAGGTCGCCGCCCGGCGTATCGAGCGTAATGAGCAGCATGCTAGCGCCATCGCTCTGCGCCGTGTCTATCGCGTCGGTGAGGAAGCGCGCCGATGCCGGATCAACCTCGCGTTGGAACGTTACTGCATCAATGTGCGCGCCACCGGCCCACGCCGCCGTTGGCCCCACGACAAATTGGATGATAGCAACGATGCCGGACGCCAGCAGGAGCATGATGAGCATACCGGCGATGCCGATAATGCGGTTGCGCCGCCGTGGCTGGCTGACGGCTGCGCCCTTCAGACGGACTGATCGCATACTGCTACGAGGCCCTCCCTGTCTGGGAGATGGTGGTCTTCATAAGGCCGCTGCCCGTCTCCCCAAAGAGTATAGAAAACCACCACGCTCGCGTCAAGCGTTTGCCTGCCAAATCTCTCTCCACTTTTACTACGTTTGATGTGACATCACGTTACAGGACATCACGTTACAGATGGTACAGCCGCCAATGCTCACATGGCTTGCATGTTCATTCGGATTCTTTGGGCGCGCGAAGGACGCGCGAACATGAGCATCGTGTGGTCAGCAGAAGATATACGATATACTCAGAGTTGGTATGTTGTGCATCCTGCGCTATGCAGAACGAGATACACCGTTTTGGAGGAGACATCCCAGTGGCAACAGAGCAGAACTCGTTTGATGTGGTGGTGATCGGCGCTGGCATCGGTGGCTACGTCGCGGCGATTCGCGCGGCGCAGCTTGGTGGGCGCGTGGCGATTGTCGAGAAGCAATATATTGGCGGCACCTGCCTCAATGTCGGCTGTATTCCCTCGAAGGCATTGCTGCACATCGCGCAGTTGTACGCCGAGTTCAAAGAGTTCGAGAAAATGGGCATCAAGGTCAGCCAGCCGCCGGCTTTCGATATCAGCGCGGCGGTGGCCTTCAAGGACAAGGTAGTCAAGCAGTTGACCGGCGGCGTCGGGCAGTTGCTCAAAGCCAACGGCGTGACGACCTTCGATGGCACAGCCGAGGCCAAGTCACCGACGCAGGTGCATATCACGCTCAAGGATGGCTCAACTCGCGACATTCAGGCGGGCAAGCTGATTCTCGCCAACGGCTCGGAGACCATCAAACCACCCTTCCCCGGTATAGATGGGCGCAACGTCATTTTTAGTGACGACGCCATGAACATGCCCAAAGTGCCGGAGAGCCTGGTCTGCATCGGCGGCGGTGTGATTGCCGTTGAGCTGGCCTGCATGTTCCATGCGCTGGGCACGAAGGTAACGATTGTCGAGATGCTTCCCTCGATCATCGCCAACGAAGATGAAGAAGTGCGCCAGGCGCTCACTCGCTCCTTCACCAGGCGCGGCATTGAGGTCAACACTGGCGCGCGTGTCGAGTCTATTGCTGACGCTGGCGGCAAGAAACGTGTCACGGCGGCGACCGAGAACGGCCAAAAGACGTTCGATGGCGAGTATGTGCTGGTGGCGGTCGGGCGCAAAGCCAACCCCACCGGACTGGATGACCTCATCAAAGCGGGCCTGGCAATGGATCGCGGGCGGGTCGTCGCCAACGAGCGCATGGAGACCAACTTGCCGGGCGTCTATGCCATCGGTGATCTGGTCGGGCGCACCTGGCTGGCGCACGTTGCCGAGACGGAGGGCGAAATCGCCGCCGAGAACGCGCTGGGCCACGAGGCAACGATGGACTACAACGTGGTGCCGCGCCCCATCTACACATTTCCGGAAATTGCCTCGGTTGGCCTGACGGAAGCGCAGGCTCGCGAACGCGGTGGCACCGTACATGCGGAGAAGTTCCCGTGGGTGGCAAACGGCAAAGCATTGGCGAGCAATGAGACTGAGGGCTTCACAAAGGTAATACTTGGCGAATATGGCGAGATTCTTGGCGCGGCCATCTTCGGACCGGACGCGACCAATTTGATTACCGAGTTCTCGTTGGCGATGCGCGCAGAACTGACGGCGGATGAGGTGCTGGCAACAATTCACCCGCACCCGACGTATAGCGAGGCGCTGCGCGAGGCGACGCTGGCAGCGGAACATCGCGCCATTCATATCTATCAGCGCAACCCAGCGGCAGCAGCGAGCCGCTGATGCTGCTGACTTTACGAAATTTTGCCGTTATCGCCCTCTGTCGTTGGACGGCGATAACGGCGGTCCTATGCTGATTGACGCCAGCAGGCAATCATGGTAGCCTGCATACCATCGAGCGTTCCGGCAATCGGGCCACATACGGCGGGATAGCCGGAGGACGCTCTACCAGCCTGTCATGTTGCCTGTCACTTGCGCGTTTTGTAGCTCGTATGAGCGTGTAATGAGCAAGAATCAGTAGCAATTATCGCCAGAGCAGCCGGGCATGCGATAGGGGGCAACATGCCCGGAAAAACCAACGGAAAGTGAAGACGAACGGATGAGCAACATCATGGACGAAGGCAACGAGCGGGATGCGAACAAACGGCAACGATTTGTCTCCCGCCGTGATGGTTCCTCATCGTCTTCGTCGTCTTCATCTTCACAACGCGCTGGGCGCGCTTCATCACGCTCTGGAAATACTGGCCGTGGGCAGGATCGCCGCAATCAGCGCGATGCGCAGGATACGCGCTCTACCCAGCAGAAGGGCAATAGCGCCAGTAATAGCGCCAACCAGGACGCCGACGAACTGGACGCTGGTTGGGAAACAGGCACCTGGGATACCGGCTGGGCGACCGATTACACGCCAAGCGTCTCTGCTCCGGCGCGGCCATCTGCCGATTGGAACGCCGGAGCTGGTGCGGGAAACACCCTCTGGACGCCGGGCCGGCGCGACGCCAACGAAGATGCGCTCACGCAGACATTGAACAACACGCTGGCACGGTTGGGGAACGTTGGTGAACCGCTGACACGGCTGGCGCGGGTGCGTCTGCTGCTGCGCCGTCGCCCCGCCGCCGCTGCTTTGCTCGCGTTCTTCCTGCTGGGGTTCCTGCTCACCTGCTGCGCGCCGCTGCTGCCCGTCTTGCGGCTGGGTAGTGACACGCTCGATGCCTACCAGCGCGCGCAAAATCTGCAAGCGCTGTTCGCGGACGGCACCTCCTCGCTGCTCAATACGGCAAAATTACAGGAAGCGCAGCAGCAGATGGATGGGTTGAGCCATGACCTCTATGAGATCAACAGTCTGGTAAACGTGGCAGGTGCGCCGCTGAGCGCCATCAGCCCGCAAGTGCGTGACCTGCGTCTCCTGGCGCGCATCGGCTTCGACCTTTCCTCGTCGGGAGATGAGGGGCTGCAAGTGGCGCGAACCATCCTGACGCCACTGCAAGGTGGTGCGCTGGCCGCCGATGACACTACCCCCGGTCTCACACAGGCAGACATCGCCCAGGCGCAACAGGTCCTGGCAGACGCAAGCAGCCGCGTGCAGGATGCGCTGGCCGCATATAACCAGCTCGACCGCAACGCACTACCAGGTCCGCTCCGCCCCGGCACCAAGCTGGGCAATTATTTACAATTGTTACCCATTATGCCCCAAGTGCTGGGCGAACTCACGACGCTGATGAACAGCGTGCCGGCGCTGCTGGGCATTGGGCAGCCAGCGTATTATCTGGTGCTGGCAATGGACCGCTCCGAGTTGCGTCCGATTGGTGGCTTCACCGGCAATTACGGCATCCTGACGTTGGTAGGTGGTAAGCAATCGGCGCAATACCCCTTGTCGCTGAGCAACGTCTATACCCTGGATGGTCAATATTTCCAAACATCCATCACAAAAGCTGATAAAGCAGTAGATTGCTATGGCCGTGGCGTCCAGCCGCCGGAATATTACTGGTGGTGGCCCTATCGCAATCTCGGTTGCAAGTACGGTTGGGGGCTGCGTGATATTGGCCTCTCGCCCAGTTTCCCACTCAACGCACAATCGGCAATGGCCATCGTCGAGCAGACACCAGGGCAGTTGCCGCCGACGCCAGGCGCGCAATTGCAGGGAGTGATTGCATTTACCCCTATCCTGATTGAAAAACTGATGCAGATTACCGGCCCGATTTCCTTGCCACAATGGACATCGGACCTGGTGACACCCACCAATCTGGAGTATCTCATCCATAAGTTCCAACTGCTTCAGACGCCCAAAGATCAAGACCGCAAAGCCTTCACGCATGATCTTTCAGCCGTCATGCTGGCAAAGATCAAATCCATGCACGGCGAGCAACTGAAACGAGTGATTGACGTGGCGACGCAGGCGCTCAAGAGCAAAGACTTGCAGGTGTATTTCCGTGATCCCCACGCTGAACTGATCCTGCAACAGTTAGGGCTATCCGGAGCTATTCGTACCGGCTCAGGCGACGGCTTCTATGTCGTGGATACCAACGACGGCGGCGACAAAGCCAATACGTTCGTCTCGGAGCAGCAGACCGACGTGGTAACACTGCTGCCCAACGGTGGCGCTATCCATCATCTGCGCATCGCCGTTACCTATAATCGGCATGGCCTCGTCTTCGGCAATGGCGTTGACGACTACAACGACATGCAGCGTGTCTACTTGCCGGGCGACGCGACCATTCTGGGCTACTCTGGCTTCAATCCACCGGCATATTCAGGCGTTGGCGTCACTTGTAGCACCTTTGTCTCGACGATTGCGACGGACTGCGCCAGCGATAATGGTATCCACGCCTTTACGACGCCAACCACGGCCAGCGACGTGCCCGGGCGGACAATGGTGATGGGCGCACTCACAGTCAACTGCGGTGCAAGCGCCAGCTTGCTTGCGACCAACACTCCTGACGACAGCTATGCCTGCGGGAACACACCACAATCACAGACACGGACGGTCTATATCGAATGGTATACGCCGCATGCCTTCACAATGGACGCCAACGGCCACGGCGCCTATAGCGAGGTGGTGGAGAAAGAGCCAGGAAGCGCCGATTTCTTGCTCAATGCTGGCAATTATCTGACGGTGTACGTAGATATGAGCCAGTTACACAGCAGCCACCCCAACACGAATACCATCATCGTGCCTGCGCCCGTCTTTGATCACAGCAGCGAGAGCTTTGTTGATTCAGGTGTCTTCCAGCAGATCATCGGCAACCTCCAGCCTATCAGCGGATTCGACAACGCGCGGCTTGATAGCGATATGACGGTCTCGGTCTCGTTCTAAACGCCGATGCCGCTCCATCAGGGAAACGCTTACGATGTGACTAAGGTCGCAGCCTGATGGAACGTCGCTGGTAACATATCTTAATGGGATAAAACAGTGCGCGTCGTTTTTGCGCCTCTTATCTCAGCAGGTGTGAAGAATCTCAGCGCAGGTCTCAGATGGCATGGCGTGTGCGGCTTCCTGCGGGATAGCGGAAATCGCGGAGATAGCGGAAATCAGCGCCGCCAGCCGCTGGCCGCGAGCGCACTATCGTCAGCATACGAGCAACGGAAAGGCCGCAAGAGCGAACGCAAGCACAGGTGGAGGCTGGACGAATGGCGCAGACGACAATGGGGCGTGAGAGCAAACGCGCCACACGGATAGAGACCAGAGGGGCGCCGCTGCGCGAGCGGGTGGCGCCGCGCACGAAAGCCATTATCGCTGGGGTGGTGGCTGGCGCAATCGTTGTAGGGCTGATCGCCGCCGGATCGCGCGGCTTTCACTGGTTCGACGCCGCGCTCATCGGCTACGCCGTCGCCACCGTCTTTGCTGTCGCCGCCGTTACCTACAAATACACTTTCTGGCTGATGCGGCCTCCCACCGGACGCTACTTCTGGCGAAGCTGGCAACTTTTCTTCTCGTATGAAAACTTCAAGCGGTATACGCCGCTGATTCCGCGCGCCATTCTCGATCTCTTTCTCCAGCAGTTCATTCGCAAGCGCACAGTCTACCGCTGGATCACCCATCAGTGCATCTTCTGGGGTGTGGTGCTTTCCTGCGCCATCACCTTCCCACTGACCTTTGGCTGGCTGCGCTTCACCCAGACCACCGGCGGACTCTACCAGATGTGGGTCTTTGGCTTCCAGTTGTTCTCTTTCGACGCCTATACGCCATTCGCCTGGGTGCTATATCATGCGCTGGACCTGACGGCGGCGTTGCTGCTGATTGGCCTGATCCTGGCGTTTCACCGGCGCTTTCATGATCTCGCGTTGATTGCCGTACAGCGGTTCCGCTTCGATCTCGTGCCGCTGGCGTTGCTCTTTACCATTGTCATCACTGGCCTCGCCCTGACGGTGGATAGCACCTTCTTCAACGGCGCATTCTACTGGTTCATCTCGCTGACCCATGAAGCGGTGGTCGTTCTCTGGTTGATCTCGCTACCGTTCGGCAAGTTCTTCCACATCATCGAGCGTCCGGCAACCGTCGGCATTGAACTCTACTGGCGCACCGGCGCGGATACCGAATTGGCTGCCTGCAAACGTTGCGGCAGAAAGTTCCTGCCCCTGCGCTTCGTCACCGACCTCAAGCGGACGCTTTACTCTGTCGGGGAAAACTACGCAGTTCAGTCGCCAGCAAAAACAAGCCAGGCAGTGAAAACCACAGAGACCGCACCTGCTTTGCCGGGCAGTGAGGCGCCGGGCACGCCGCCGGAAACCGCAGCGGCGACCAGCATGGCCTGGTGGCAGGATTTTTGCCCCGAATGTAAGCGTGTGATGCGCGCTGAGGCAAATCTGGCGGCGTTGGGGCGGCGCGGCAACCAGTTCTTGTAGCCGCGAGCGAACATCTGTGATAAGCCGGATCTGTGCGTGAGGATTCGTAAAGATTGAGGACTAGCAAGCATGAGTGTTGACTGGCATAATTTCCGCCCGCAAGGAGTGGAAACCTACGACTTTCATAGTGGCCGCCCGAAAGAGACGCCCTGGGATAGCGAAGAACAAATTGATCGCTATGTGCCAACCCATTGCTGCTACTGCGGCGTGCAGTGTGGCATGTATCTCAAGGTTGCCGGCGATAAGGTGGTTGGCGTTGAGCCACGCGAAGATTTCCCGGTCAATCACGGCATGCTCTGCCCCAAAGGCGCGACGGCCTACCAAACCGTCAATCATCCAGACCGGCTCACCTATCCGTTGATGCGGCGCAAGGGCAAGAACAGCCCACTTGAACGCGCCACCTGGGACGAGGCCCTTGACACCATCGCCCGGCGCTTCCGCGAGATTCAAGCGCAGCATGGCAACGATGCCGTTTCGATTTATAGCGGCTCGTCCATGACCAACGAGAAATGCTACCTCATGGGCAAGTTTGCCCGCGTCGCCGTCGGCACACGCCATACCGACTATAACGGTCGCCTCTGCATGTCCTCGGCCACCGGCGCAAATGAGCGGTCGCTCGGCATTGACCGAGCCGCGAATCCCATCACTGATATGCTGCACGCCGATGTCATCTTTGTGGTCGGCGCGAACGTCGGCGAGTGCTTTCCCATCGTTACGAGCTGGCTCTGGAAGGCGCGCGACCGTGGTTGCAAGCTGATCGTCGCGGACCCGCGCCAGACGCCGATAGCCCGCACCGCCGACATCTATCTGCCGCTGCGCCCCGGCACGGATTCCGCGCTGCTCAACGCCATGCTCAACGTCGTCATCCGCGAAGGGCTGGTGGACGAAGAGTTTATCGCCGCGCGCACGAATGGCTGGGAAGAAACCAGGTCGCTGGCGCTGCAATATGACCCCGAACAGGTGGCGAAGATTTGCGGGCTACGCGCCGATGCCATCATTGAGGCGGCGCGGCTCTATGGCCGGGCGAAAGCGGCCATGATCTACACTGCGCGTGGCCTGGAACACCAGAGCAAGGGCGTGGACAATGGCGTCGCCTGCGCCAACCTGGCGCTCGCCACCGGCAACTTTGGCCACCCCGGTGCGGGCTATATGACGCTCACCGGCCAGGGCAACGGTCAGGGTGGGCGCGAGATGGGGCAGAAAGCCTCGCAATTGCCCGGCGAACGTGACATCGAAGACCCCGAAGACCGCGCCTATATCTGCTCGGTCTGGGGCATAGATGAGAACGACCTGCCACACTCTGGCTATCCGGCGACGTTGCAGATTCCGGCGATGCTGCGCCAGGAGATTCGCGCCTGCTTCATGATCTGCTCAAATCCGATGGTTTCACTGCCAGACCAGCATACCGTCGAACGGGCGCTACGTGGACTCGATCTCTTCGTCGTCACTGACTTCTTCCTCTCCGAGACGGCGGAACTGGCGGATATCGTCCTGCCCGGTAGCGTATGGGCGGAAGATGAGGGAACCACGACCAGCCTGGAAGGGCGCGTCATCAAATACAATAAGGCAGTTGAGCCGCCGGGTGAAGCGCGACGCGACTGGGAAATCGTCTGTGATCTGGCGCGGCGGCTGGGCAAGGGGCAGTATTTCCCTTTCTCATCCGTCCGCGAGATATTCGATGAGATGCGCCTCTGCACCAAAGGCGCAAAAGCCGACTATTGGGGCATCACCTACGAAAAGATAGACGCGCAGAACGGCGTCTTCTGGCCCTGCCCCACGCCTGAAAGCGTTGGCACACCACGCCTGTATGAAGAGCGGTTCGGCTTCCCGGACGGCAAGGCGCGCTTCAATCCCATCTACTACATTCCCCCGGCGGAAGAACCGGACGGCGAGTATCCGATGGTGCTGACCACCGGACGTGTGATCTATCACTATCTCTCTGGCAATCAGACCCGCCGGACACCGTTCCTGAAGGAGATGGCCCCCTATCCCTGGGTGGAGATTCACCAGGAGACGGCTGATCGGTTGGGCATACGTGATAACGATTGGGTGCAGGTGCGCACGCGACGCGGCGAGATGACGGCTCCGGCGCTGGTCGTGCGCTCGATTCGCCCGGATACGATCTTCATTCCCTATCACTATGGGCATAGCCAGGCGGCGAATATCCTCACCAACCCAGTGCTGGAGCCGATGATGAAGATACCGGAATACAAGGTCTGCGCCGCCGCGATTGCCCGCACGGAACAGGCTCCGGACTGGGCGGCAGAGGTAAACCCGGCGGTGCTGGCCGCTGCGCTACGCAAGCGCCATGAGTTGCCCAGCGCCAGCGACAGTCCGAGGCCGACGTTGCGCTAACCTGAAATACGGGGAGTGAACGAGAGAAGATGAGAAGATAGAGGATACGACGATGGCGGTAAAACGCATCTTCCTGGACCCGTCGCGCTGCATCGGCTGCCGCTCCTGTGTCACTGCCTGCCGCGAATGTGACACGCACAAGGGCGAGAGCATGATCTACATAGATTACGTGAATCGCGGCAATAGCGTGGCGACCTCGCCAACGCTCTGCATGCACTGCGAAGACCCGGTAGCGCCCTGCGCGCAGGTCTGCCCGGCGCAAGCTATCCTCATCAGCCCGGATGGCGTCGTGCATCAGGCGGATGAGGCACGCTGCATCCATTGCCAGAACTGCGTCTACGCCTGTCCGTTCGGTGTACCGAAGCTCGATGCCGAAAAGGAGTTTATGCGCAAGTGCAACCTCTGCTACGACCGCACCAGCGTTGGCAAAGGGCCGATGTGCGCGACTGTCTGCCCGACACAGGCGATCTTCTACGGCACATATGAGGAATGGGTGCTGGCGGGGCGCGGCCAGCAGGGCGCCAAGCCGGTGAATGTCTTCTACTTCGGCCAGCAACGGGTGCGCACACGCAACTATGTCGTGATGACCAACGAGGATGAGGCGCTCGATCTGATGGCGCTGGCGGAGGCGGCCATCGCAGGCAACGAGTCCGCCACACCAGAACCAACCGCAGGGCAGAACGCGACCACCTGGATCGGCTCCGCAGGCATCCCACAACGCGAAGCCCCGGCAAGCCCCTGGACGCCGCGCACGCCGGAGCCTGTCACGCCAACGAAACCGGCGAAGCCAGCGGGACCGGCGACGCCCAGCCCAGCCGAACCCAATCTGGTGCCGGTGCCGTAAGCATGCCGTAAGCGTGCTGGCAAGCGGTTGACTGATAATTCCACGTGAAAGAGGAGTACAGATGTTATGGCAGATACAACGGAGCGCGGAACGGACGGCACGGCAGCGACGCCGCAGGACAACGACAATACACCTATGCGGCGCACCCGCGAGCAACGCCGCCAGGCATCCGAATTGCGGCTGCGCAGGCGGGCGCAGGAGCAGCAATGGCGTGATGAGTTTCCCTATCACTGGCGTGCTGACGATCTGGTGACGCGCCGCGATACACTGCGCTTCCTGGTGGCGGGCAGCGGCGCGCTCTTCGTGGCAACCGCTGCGCTGGCGGTGGTCGGTAACGTCATCCCACAGGAAGCGGCGCCGATGGTGCGAATAGCAACGCTTGGCGAGCTGGCGAGCAACCAGTCGAAGGTGTTCAACTATCCTGATAGCTTCGCGCAGGGCATCCTTATCAACCTGCCGGGCAAGGGATTGGTGGCATATAGCGATGTCTGCACGCATCTCTCCTGCGCCGTCCTCTACGAACCCGATAAGCGCCGGCTGCACTGCCCCTGCCACGAAGGGTTGTTCGATGCGGCCACCGGCGAAGTGCTGGGCGGGCCACCATCACGCCCGCTGCCGCTCATTCAGTTGCAGATCATTGGCAACAATGTCTACGCCGTAAAGATGGTGAACCGATGAGCAATGACCAGAGCCTTATTGAAGGCAGTGATGAAGGGGTCGTCTCGGACCTCATTGAATCGAATACCGAGCCATCTGAGGAACCTAACCTGCCTGCGCCAGTTGAAACCGGCGCCTCTGGTATCTTCCATGCCCCGCGCCAGCGCCAGCGTCGCCAGGCCAACCCCGATGATCCGTATCTGCGCCGCCCACGCCAGGGTCGCTACGGGCCACTGCCAGGACCAGACTACCTCGGCGCGCCGGGGCGCGTGGCGATTGTCCAGGGGCAGGTCTACATCGTCGGCCTGATTCTCGTCGCTCAGCTTTTCCTGGTGACGGTAGCCCTCTACCAGTTGCTTTCCGGCCAGCAACAGACCTTGTGGGCGATCATGGGCATCAGTTTTGCCGGATTCATCATTGCGCTGGTCGTCACGCTCTGGCCACGCCAGCGATCACAGGGCTATTAGACGAGCGGGTTATTAACGGACTACCGGCCAGAGACGAGAGGGGCACTATGCCAGACGATGACCAGCAACCAACGAACACAACGCCATCGGAAAGCTGGCGCTACCGCATTGATCGGGAGCATCCCCTCGGCGGTGAGATGTCCGACATCGTGGGCGGCATCGTCAGGCGTGTACAACTCCCCTGGTTGCTGCGCAACTATGCCAGCGTGCCGGTGCTGGCGATCTTCTCGTTCCTCAATGGCTTGCTCAGCATCGGCATCATGTCGTTCATCGCGCTGATTACCGGCTCGCCGTTTATTTTCCCTTCGCTCGGCCCAACCGCGTTTCTCTTCTTCTACACGCCGACCGCGCCGACCGCCTCACCGCGCAACACGATCATCGGGCATGGCATCGGCGTCATCTTCGGCTACCTGAGCCTCGTCGTGACAGGTTTGACAACTGCTGGGCCGGCGATGGCCGTCGGCGTGACGTGGCCGCGCGTGATCGCGGCGGCGCTCTCGCTGGGGTTCACAGCAGGTGTGATGGTGCTGGTGAAGTCACCACATCCGCCCGCTGGCGCGACGACGCTGATTATCGCGCTGGGCATCCTGACAAAACCCACGCAACTGTTGATCCTCATGCTGGCGGTGGTGGTGCTGACGGCGCAGGCATTCGTCATCAACCGGCTGGCGGGCATCCCGTATCCGCTCTGGAATCCCCGCCCAACGCCCCCGGAGCTACAGGCGGCAACCAGCGCCACGCAGGGACCCAAACGGTCATGAGTGGAGATGCGCCAGCGCCCGCCCGGCTGCATCGGCATAGGTAGAGACACCGCTACGCGCGAGGATGCCGCGCTCGGTGATGATGCTGGTGATGAGCGCGGCAGGTGTATGGTCGAAGGCGATATTACGCGGCGTGACGCCCGGCTGCGGCACGGGCAATAGCTGCGTCACATCAGCCTCTTCCAAGACCAGCGGGAAGTCCGGCGCGGCAATCTTCAGCGTCTCGCAGAGGACATAGACCGGCACGTGCGCCTCACGCGCCATCAGCGCCAGCGGAAACGTGCCCACTTTGTTGACGACGCTGCCATCCGCACGCACGCTATCCGCGCCAACCACCACCGCGTCTGCCTGCTCGATGAACAATCCACAGGCGCTATCCGCCACCAGTGTGACGGGCATCCCATGCCGGGCCAACGTTGTCGCCAGCGTCACGCCCTCATCGCCGGGATGCGACTCGCTGACGATGAGCGTGAAATCAAGCGCGCCAGCCTTGCGCTCCTCCGCCAGCCTGATGAGCACTTGCTCAACGGTTCCCGAACGGCTGTGCGTATAGAGGGTTTTGCCCAGCAGCGGACGCGCATAGCCAAAGATCGCATCGGAGGCGGTTGACCAGGCGGCTATCGTCTGCTGCGCCTGCTGGTGCAGCCGCGTGAGTTGTTCGGTCTCGCTGGCTTTGGAGTTGGTGGCAGCGTAGATGCGCGCGACGGTATTGGCGACGGCTGCCATGCTCAGGCGCGTCCCGGCCAGCGCCAGCGCCGCCTGATGCGCCTGCGCGAGCCGCGATATGGCATTACCTGACAATTGATCTGGCGTACTGAGCCGCGCCAATATCTCCGCGGCTCTGCGCGCCAGCCAACTCGCGCCGTGCTGGCGGTCTGCGCGCACCTCCTCGATGGCCGCCAGGATATCCGGCGGCAGATCAGGTGTGTGGGCTGTCATGGGTATCAGTATCAGTCTGCCCTGGTTGCTCTGCGGCTGGCGTTGGCTGCGGATAGACCTGCGCCAGCGCCTCGCGCAGCATGGGCACTGTCGTATAGCTGGCGAGGTCCGCCGGGCTGACCCAGCGCATCTCCTCGGCCTCCCAATCTATGCGAACCTCCTGGCCACCCTCCAGCGTGAAGAGGAATGGGTAGACAACCCAGGAAAGCTGCTGTGCCGCGTCTTCCACCGGAACGGGTGCGCCAGCCTGCACAAAACGCACGGCGTTGGCGTCCAACCCCGTTTCTTCGCGCAGTTCGGTGTACGCCTGGTCAATCGGCGTAACGCCAGTCTCCAGATAGCCGCTGACCCCGGCCCACACGCCCTGATAGGTGCGCACGCGGCCACTGCGCCGTACCAGCAGCATCTCATCGCCCGCCGGTGTCTGACGCAACAGAAATACCGTGACGACCGGCGTTGGCGCCTTCACATGCTCAGATGGTGTGGATGATGCAGTTGACATGACAGCGCCTCCTCATTGTCAGCGTCGCCTGCGATCTGGCAAACGCTGGAGAACCGGCCCGGCAAGAACACCAGCAAGAATCAGCAGTCCAATGGCAGGCGGCGCCCAGGCGTACCCTGCTGCAACGGCGGCGAAGAGGCTCCAAGCCAGCGTCACCAGACCGATCAGCGCCAGCGGCAGCGCCTGAAACGCCGGTCCTCCTTGAATGGGCGTGCGCACCCAGCGCCAGGCAGGCACAGGAATGCGATGCAACGCCGCCAGCGCGCCACCGATCAGCAGCCCGCCACCGGCGATACCTGCCAGAAGCGTGCCAATGGCGAAGCCGCGCTCGGTGGTCGTAAAGCTCACGAGCAGGTAGCTGGTGACGGCGCAGGCGACGAGCACCAGGCCCAGCAACAACACCAGACGATTCCGCATGCTCGCTGGTCGCTCTTCTAGTGGTAGCCGTCCGCCGCGCGTCAGCGGATAACGCGGATCATATGAGCGAGCGGGCGCACGTGACGACGGCACCTGAAAGAGCAGCCAGACGCCCAGGACGACGGCACAGACGACGAACAGCGGCAGCAGTCGCCCCAACCAGAGCGGCAGATGCCAGCGTTCCAGCGGCAGAAAGAGCAGCGCAGGCAGCGAAAGTACGAGCAGGATACCGAAGCAGCCAGCGAGTGTGCCGCGATCTAGATGATGCGACAGCGGCGCCTCTGAGATGCCCTGTTCTAGCCGGTCCGTTTCGTCTCGCTCGTTCATTGCCGCTCTATCTCTATCATTGCCCGTCTAGGCTCGTATCTTCAGCTTCGCGCCAGCGCCGCGCTCGCTCATCGCGCAGCCGTGTGACGAGCGCCAGATAGCGTTCCGGGTCGCGCCGCCGTCGCGGACCGCCATCCCAGTGGATGCCCTTCTCGCCATTGCAGCGGCGATGCGCGATACCAAGATTGCGCAAGTCATTGGCGCCACCGAGGCTGCGCGGCATGATATGCTCGACGGTCGCGCCCTCGCCGGTGGCCGCATCGAACTTGAGTGGTCCGCCACAGATCAGGCACTTGCCGACCCAATAGCGTCCTTCACGCGTGAAGGTGTTATCGGTCGCCGCGATACGATTCAACGCTTCTCCGCTCTGCATACGCGCTGCACCCTCATCGCGCCCGTCCATACAGCCACCTTAGCATGACGATGTGGCCGGACTCTGGCGCACTTCCATAGCATACGCGCAAATCGCGGCTGTCGCTACCCTGATAGCAGGCTTGAAAATGGCCGTCTTTTATGGTATGCTTGACCCGACAATCAGATACGCGCTATAGCATCGAGCGAGGAAAGTACGGTCTGCCCCGTTCGCAGAGAGCTGGCGGGAGATGCAAGCCAGTGTTCGCGGCAACCGGAAGCTCCCTCGTGAGCCGCATCGGTGAAACGTCCAGCTATTTTCCTGGGCGGAGTAATCGTCGCCGGGTACTCCCGTTATCGAGTCGGGGTGTGTTGGCACCCGCTAAGGCCGTTGGCGTGAGCTAGCGGTGGAACAAGGTGGTACCGCGAAGGTTCGCACGTGCGCGCTTTTCGCCCTTGTAGGGGCGGAAGGCGTTTTTTGTTGTCTTTCGCCCATCCAAAAATGGTGTCGTCCGAGTAGCGTCAAGAACTACCAGGAACAACAGGAGCAACGACAATGGCGAAAACAGCTAAAGCAGTACAAGCAATGGACCAGATCAGCCGGACAAAAGCGAGCGCGAGAAAGCCACCACGCGCCGCACCCAAGACAAACAGAACAGCGAAGACGCGAGCGCCCACCGCGCCACAGGGCCGTGCCTTCGATTTCGCTGCCATCGAGGCGAAATGGCGCCAACGCTGGCAGGAGCAGCGCATCTACGAGATTGACCTGCACGCAGCCAAACGCCCATACTACAACCTGATGATGTTCCCATACCCCTCGGCGGAGGGGCTGCACGTAGGCAACATGTACTCCTACATCGGGTCGGATGTACATGGGCGCTTCCAGGCGATGCGCGGCTATGATGTCTTCGAGCCGATGGGCTTTGACGCTTTCGGTATTCACAGCGAAAACTACGCTATCAAGATGGACGCCCACCCGCGTCCGCTGACCGCGCGCAATACTGCACACTTCAAGCAACAGTTGGAGCGCATTGGCAACCGCTTCGATTGGTCACACGAAGTGGAGACGACCGACCCCGCGTACTATCGCTGGACGCAGTGGATTTTCGTGCAACTGTTCAAGGCAGGCCTGGCAGAGCGCAAGTCTGCGCCGGTCAACTGGTGCCCCAAAGACAAAACCGTACTGGCCGACGAGCAAGTGATAGACGGGCGCTGTGAACGTTGCGGCAGCATCGTAGAGAAGCGCAACCTGGAGCAGTGGTTCTTCAAGATCACCAACTATGCCGATCCGCTGCTGGACAATCTGGACTGGCTGGATTGGTCGGAGCGCGTCAAGGCGCTGCAACGCAACTGGATTGGCCGCTCCTCCGGTCTGGAGTTCGACATCACAATTGCCAGCGATGAAACGCAGAATACGCGGCAGGCACGGCTGTTCACGACGCGGCCCGACACGATCCACGGCGCGACGTTCGTGGCGCTGGCGCCGGATCATCCGCTGGTGGAGACGATTACAACGGCTGAGCGGCGCGCGACAGTGCGAGCCTATGCGGAACAGGCCAAGCGCCAGCCAGCCACGCCAGAAGGTCTGTCCGGGCGCGAGATGACCGGCGAGTTCACCGGTGCTTACGCCGTCCATCCCATCACTGGCGAGCGCATACCCGTCTGGGTTGCAGACTATGTGCTGATGGACAACGGCACCGGCGCCATCATGGGCGTGCCTGCGCATGATGCGCGCGACTTCGCCTTCGCGCAGGCGATGGGTCTGCCAATACGTCGCGTCATCGTGCCCACAGGCGCAGCAAACGACGCCAGCAAGGCTGGCGAGACGACGGTGACGCAGCCTTTCACCGAGCGTGGGGTGCTGGTGAACTCTGGCGAGTGGAGCGGAAAGACCTCCGACGAAGCGATAGCCGCCATCTCGGCGTGGTTCGAGTCACGCGGCGCGGGCAAACGCACCGTGCGCTATCACCTGCGCGACTGGCTGATTAGCCGCCAGCGGTACTGGGGTCCGCCTATCCCGATCATCTACTGCCCGCAACATGGGGCACTGCCGGTGCCGGAGGATCAACTGCCAGTGCTGCTGCCGGAGGTTGAGAATTATCAGCCGGATGGTAGCGGCGCTTCACCGCTGGCAAAGGTCGAGTCGTTCATCACAACCACCTGTCCCATCTGCGGCGGTCCGGCGCGACGCGAAACCGATGTCAGCGACAACTTCCTGGATTCGGCGTGGTATTTCCTGCGCTATCCATCGTCCGACGACGAGACGCAGCCGTGGGACCCGGAGATCACGCGCAAGTGGCTGCCGACCAATATGTACATCGGCGGTGCGGAGCATAGTGTGCTGCACCTGCTGTATGCACGGTTCATCACAATGGCGCTGCACGACTTGGGACATCTGGACTTCGCGGAGCCGTTCCCACGTTTCCGCGCCAACGGGATGATTACCCACAACGGCGCCAAGATGAGTAAATCCAAAGGCAACATCATCTCGCCGGACACGTATGTCGAACGCTACGGCGCAGACGCCTTCCGCACCTATCTGCCGTTCATGGGGCCATATGAGAGCGGCGGCGATTTCAGCGACCGTGGCCTGGGCGGCGTCACACGCTTCCTGGACCGCGCCTGGACCTTCGTGACCGCCTGGGCAGGGCGCGCATCCAACGCAGAGCCGACCGGCGCAGCACGGCGCACGCTGCATCAGACCATCCAGCAGGTGACAAACGATACGGAGAGCCTGAAGTACAACACCGCCATCGCCGCGCTGATGAAATACCTGAATGTGTTGCAGGATCAGACGGCAATCACCCGCGCCGAACTGCGCACGTTCGTGCAACTGCTGGCGCCCTACGCGCCCTACATGACGGAAGAACTGTGGGAGCGGCTGCGCGAGAGCGGTTCGGTACACACCTCATCCTGGCCGGAGGTGGATGAGGCGGCGCTGCGCACAGCGACCATGCGCATCGTGGTGCAGGTCAACGGTCGCATGCGTGGGCGCATTGAAGTGCCGTCTGATCTGCCGGAGAACGATATCGAGGCGGCGGCGGTAGCCTCAGATGCCGTGCGCCGCGCCATTGGCGAGCACAGCGCCGCAGTCAGCAAAGTGATCTACGTGCCCGGGCGGCTGGTCAACGTCGTGGTGGAATAGGGTTAGACATAGCATCAGACGGAGAAACAGAAAGAGCCTTCAGGCCGAACCTGAAGGCTCTCTGGAGCGGGAGACGGGATTCGAACCCGCGACCCATTGCTTGGGAAGCAATTGCGCTACCACTGCGCCACTCCCGCATATAATTGCAGTATACTCAAGTTTGGCGTGCGCGTCAAGGCCCACTGCTCGCCATTGCAATCGCGCCATCATGCCATTGCCATTTGGCCTACCGCTTGCTCGTGTATGGATGGGCCTGTGCTATAACGGTGCTTATAGTGGTCTATCAGCCACAAAAGGTCACAGCCACCGCACTCATGCGTTTAAGTTCTATGACACTACACGCATAAGTGGCACGATGAAATTGCGCATTGGGCGAGTTCACTCGTTGGGTATGATTAGATAGGCGAAAGACTGAGGAGGCAAAGGAATTGGGGATACGTCTGCGTGGGGGAAAACGCTATCGCGCACGCTGGCTGTTGCCGGCGCTCGGTCTGAGCCTGGCGCTGATGCTGCTCGCTGGCTGTAGCACCAGCGGCAGTTCCGGCGGCACGAACATCTCGCTGGGGCTGGCTGGCTCAACCGCCGACCACCCCGCGCCGCCGCCGACAGTGGCCGCCAACGGACCCAACGACACCTACGCCTTCGTCTATGACAACCAGATCTGGGTTCGCCAGAGCAACAACGCCAATCCCACCAAGATCACTGGACTGGTTCTTTCTAACGGCGCCGATATCTCTTGGGGACCGCTGGTATGGTCGCCAGACGGCTCGCAGATTGCTTTTGCGCTGGTAGAAAATCTGACACCCAACACGCCAAGCAGCACCTCCGGGCCGATCTATGTCGTTAACGTCGCTAAAGGCGATACCATCGTCACACCAGGCATCGGCAGCATCTACGGCCACAGCTACGCCTGGTACGGCAACAATATGCTCTTCTACGCCAGCGGCGACGGCGTTCTGATGTATGATGTCAACGATCCAGACCCGCGCGTCTGGCAGGTGATCTCTGCCGTGACTTCGCAAGATAACCAAACGTTCAGTAACAATAGCAATGTCATCTTCGGCGATATTGCCATCACCAAGAACAACGATCTCTACTATAGCGCCGCGCAGGTCTCGTCGTTCGGTGGCACCGGCACAGTGGGTAGCGCCAGTATCTACCAAGTAGGGTTGCCATCGCTCGGTCAGTATAATTCTGTGTATCAAGCCAATAAGGACAATAGTCCGAATGCGATAGCTATCTGGTTATACAACCAGTTCCTTCCCATGCAAAATATTTCATGGAATAACAATCAGATTGCTGGTCTCGGTCACGCCTATGCTGACACTGGCGGGGCCATCACGATGGGCGCATGGCAGGTGTCCGGCGACGAGAACCACCTGGTTTATCAGGTGATAGATGGCGTAGATACGCACGCGCAGACCGTCTCGTCGCACTTCTGCACCAACAACTCTGGCTGTTCCGGTGTGCTAAGTGGTGTGGGCAAATATGCGCAGTCCATCCACGGGCAGCTTAGCCTCTCGCCGGATGCCAGCCACATCGCTTTCACCGGCGACGCGCTCTATGTGCAGGCCACCGGCGGCGGCAACGTCAACAAGTTCGCCGCATCGGTCGGCTGGAACACGCCTGCTGCTATGACGCACAACGGCTCGCTGGCAATTGCCACGCAGATCGTCGCATCCTCCACCGATTCCAATGGCGTGCTGCGCATCCAGACCAATCTCGTCGCCTTCGACGGCCAGAACAACTATGTGCTGATCTCCGGCGCGCAGGATGCCACCTGGAAGCCATAGGGTTAGTGCAGCGAGGAGAACGACACCATGCGCGCGATAGATGACGACACCGAGATCAAGCTGGCGGTGCTGCGCAAGCTCCAGCAATGGGGATCGCTGCCGGAGAGCGACGTGTCACGGATGCTGCGCCAATATTTCCTCGTCACCGATGATTTCCGCGACATGGCTGAGGAAGGGCTCATTGATATGGAATTCGCTGGCGATGAATACGTCCTCAAGGTGGCGGTTGTCGGCAAACTCTTCCTCGAACAAGCCGAGGCTGGCGAATAAAACTACATGGCTCTCTGCGCGGCTTTAAAAAGCCGGCGCACGGAGTAGACCGGCTAAAGCCGAGATTCGCCGTTGGCTTACGGACTTCTGACCAGCGCACGTGCGCCGGCAGTTTACTGTCGCGAGATTGCGGGCACTGGCAAAACAGGGCACCCTTTCATGAGGGTACCCTGTCGCTTCTTCAGGTAACGCTACGCATCGCGGACGAGCCGTGGCAGCACTTCCTGGCTGGCAGGTTCGAGGTCGTTCGCCAGCTTCGCCTCCACCAGCGCGACATGAAATTGTTCTTCCGAGAGACCAATCTGCGCGGCAGCGCGCGCAGTATCCTGATCGTTGAGGCGTAGCGCCGCCAGCAACGTCTCCCGCTTCACATCGCGCAGGATGTCGTCGAACGAGGTGTTGGTACGCACCTTCTGCTCGATATCCAGCACATAGCGGTTGAGTTCGTTCTGGAAGACAATATGGTCGGGCGTGATGATGTTGCCCCGGCTCAGCACCACCGCGCGCTGGATGATGTTTTCCAGTTCACGCACATTGCCGGGCCAATCGTGCGTCCGCAGGATCGCCACCGCCTCTTCAGTGATGCGCGTCGGCGTGGAGGCCGGACTGTAGCGGTGCTTATCCAGGAAGTGATTGACCAGCGCCGGGATATCTTCGATGCGCTCGCGTAGCGGCGGCATATGAATGGCAATGACATTGAGGCGATAAAACAAGTCCTCGCGGAAGCGGTTGGCGGCCACTTCATCACGCAGATTGCGGTTGGTTGCCGCGATGACGCGCACATCCACTTTGACGGGAACATTGCCACCGACGCGCTCAAACTCGCGCTCTTGCAGCACACGCAGCAACTTCTTCTGCGTGCCCAGCGTCATCTCACCGACCTCATCGAGAAAGATCGTTCCGCGATTGGCTGCCTCGAAACGCCCTTTGTGCTGATTGAGTGCACCAGTGAACGACCCCTTCTCATGGCCGAAGAGTTCGCTTTCCAGCAGCGTTTCCGGCAACGCGGCGCAATTGACCTTGATGAGCGGTCCGGTGCGGCGGTCGGAGGCATTGTGAATGGCCTCGGCCATCAATTCTTTGCCGGTGCCCGTCTCGCCCGTCACCAGCACGGTTGCTGGGGTGCGCGCCACCTGGCCGATGGTCTTGAAAATCTTGACCATATCGGGGCTGGAGCCAACGATGCGCTCAGAGGGATCAGTTTTCGATGTTGGAACGAGCTGCACCCCAACACCACGTTTCAGGTCTTCATAACGTAGCGCCCGCTCGACGGCGATAAGCACTTCATCTAACTCAGTAAACGGCTTGGTCAGGTAATCCGCCGCGCCCATCTGCATAGCTTTGATGGCGAGCGAAGCGGTGGTATAGCCAGTCATCAGGATGACCGGAACGTCTTTCCCTTGCTCCAACATACGTTGCAGAATGGTAATGCCGTCCATGCCCGGCATCTTGATATCGAGCAAGGCTATTTCCGGGCGCTTTGCCTCATCTTCAACCGTCAGGAGATCGAGCGACTCCTGGCCGGATGACGCCGTAATGACATGATACCCTTCGCCAGCCAACAGTTGTGCCAGGACATCACGTACACCTGCATCATCATCACCAACCAATATTCGCCGCTCGGTCAACTCATCCTTGTGGTGTTTCTGCGGTGAACGTGCCATGCGCTATCCTCTCTGCCTCTGTCTTGCGGTCTCATTGAGTCGTGTCGGTGTCACTATCTGTGTCTGTTTGTACTTGAGAAATTCGCCTATTTTATGTTTGCCTGCGCACTCGCAACAGAACATGATAGGCGTATTTTCCAGCAACTATCCTGCCAAACCACTGTTCTCCATCGAACATGCAGCTTATAGTATACTACAGGATATCGTCTGTTTGCAAATACGAAATAATGCCTATGCAAAGATTACACAAAGTCCAGATGAGCCTCCTATGTGGCCCATCGGCGCTGTTTTGAGCATCGCGGCAGCGTGTTGCGCTCCCATCGCGTCATGTGCCTGGCATGCCAAGCGAGACCGTCAGTGGGAATGTCATCCCGGAACTTCATCAGGGTGCCTGAGCGGCAACGAAATGGTAAAGATAGCGCCGCGCAGGCGATCAGTCTCCGCGCCGTTGCTGACCGTCAATTCGCCATCGTGTGCGGTGACAATGCCGCGCGTAATATACAGTCCCAGGCCACTGCCGGAGACATCGGTTTCTTTGTTCAGCCGGGTAAATGCCTCGAAGATACGCTGCATCTCCTCTTCCGGGATACCCGCGCCGTGGTCGCGGACGCTGATGTGGACCTGATCGGCGTCCTGCCAGAGCTTCACCTCGACATCGCCACCTTCCGCCGAGTATTTGACGGCGTTGTCCACGAGGTTGCGCACCGCCTGTACGATACGGTCGCGGTCCACCCACGCCAAAACCGGCTCATTGGGACGCTCGAACGAGAAATGACGTTCATACGTGGAGGAGGCAAAGCTGTCCATCAGTTCGCTCACCGCTGCTGCAACGTCGCAGCGCTCACGCCGCAAGATGAAGTGGCCGGTGCTGAGGCGCGTTGCAGTTTGCAGGTCATCCACCAGGCGATTCAGACGATACGCCTGTTCCATGATGATGTCCGCATAATGTTCGAGCGCCGTCTGCGAGAGATTCGGGCGCTTGGCAAGTTGTGCGTAGTTGATGATCGGGTTGAGCGGACCGCGCATCTCATGCGCCACCATCTGCACGAAGCGGTCATGCTCCTCCTGTGTCTTGCGCAACTGCTGATTCGTCTCGTCCAATTCCTGCACCTTCAGCCGTAGCTCAGAAGTTGCCGCCTCAACTTGCTGCTGAAGCTGCGTGTTGAAGCTATGGACCCGCGCATGAGCCTCTTCTAGCTCCGCCATACGCGCCGCCAGCTCGCGTTCGAGACGACGATGCTCAAATCCACGCCTGATGCGCACACGCAATTCGTCAACGTCCACTGGCTTGACCAGGTAATCGTAGGCGCCGGACTGCAATGCACGTAGCGCCGCATCATACGAACTGAAGCGTGTCAGCACGACGATGATGAGTTCAGGGACGAGGGTGCGCGCCTGATCGAGCAGATGCTCATAGGGATCGTCGCTACGCACATCTATGAGCAGCATATCGAACGGTGTCGCCTGAAGCAGCGATTCAGCATCATGGTGCGAGCGCGCCGTTGCCACTTCAAAACCGTCGTGGCGCAAGATGGCAGCAATCGTCTCGACAATGCTCTCGTCGCCATCCACCACCAGGATACGCCCAGAAGGCGTGTTGTCTCGTTCGAGGAGGGCGCTTCCTCGTTCGCCGGCAATTTGCATGGCATTCCTCTTCTGCTGTATGCAAAAACTGATTCCTTGGAACGTCGCCTTCAAGAAGCATCAGCGAATAGCGCCGTCAACTGCCCCAGTATACCCAGCATGAGAGATAAGAGATTTCAGTATAGCATGATGCAGGATGCGCATAGCCCATTTGGACCGAAAGACCCTATGCAAATGTCAAATAGCGTCAACTCGTTTCCAGCGGCAAAGGACAGGCACTGGAAACGAATGCAAACGGAGGCAAGGGCAATCGCACGGCGACCTCGTGGTATAATCGAAGGCGCAATATTGCGCAGGCAGCGGCGCCTGCGCCTCTATTCGCCATTGTCTCCGGCCATGTATCCAAACGATATGGGCCGGCCTCGCAGGAGCCAATCAATGGACTTTTCGCTCAGTGCCGAGCAGCAGATGATTCGCAATCTCTGTCGCGAATTCGCGGAAGAAGAGATAAAGCCGCGTGCGGAAGAGATGGACCGCACCGGCGCGTTTCCTTATGAAATCATCAAGCAGATGGCCGACCTCGGTCTCCTGGGGTTGCCCTTCCCCGAAGAATACGGCGGGGCGGGCGCGGATTTCCTCTCGTATTGCCTTGCGCTCGAAGAGATTGGGCGCGGCGATGCCTCCGTTGGCATCACCATGGAGGCGCATACCTCGTTGGGCGCGACGCCATTTTATCTCTACGGCACGACCGAGCAGAAAGAACGCTATCTGGCGCCGCTGGCGCAGGGCAAGCAACTCTGGTCGTTCGGGCTGACGGAACCCGGCGCTGGCTCAGATTCCGGCGGCACCGAGACCCGCGCGGAATTGCGCGATGGCGTCTGGCATGTCAACGGCGCGAAGAACTTCATCACCAACGCCGGGACTGACATGACCGGCGGCGTCACGATCACCGCTGTGACGGGCGTGCGCGACGATGGACGCAAAGAAATCACCAACATTATCATCCCCAAAGATACGCCAGGGTATATCATTGGCAATCCCTATCACAAGATGGGTTGGCGCGCCTCGGATACGCGCCCGCTCTCGTTCGAGGATTGCCAGGTGCCCGAAGAAAACGTATTGGGCGCGCAAGGCACTGGCTTCCACCAATTCATGCACATCCTTACCCTGGGGCGCATCGCCATTGCGGCGCTGAGCGTTGGGCTGGCGCAGGCCTGCTATGACGAATCGCTCAAATATGCGCGCGAACGCCAGCAATTCAATCGTCCGATAGCCACATTCCAGGCGATTCAGTTCAAACTGGCCGATATGGCTATGGAGATTGAGCTAGCGCGTTTGATGTATTACAAAGCAGCATGGCATCATATGCAGGGTGAGCCGTTTACCAAAGAGGCTTCGATGGCAAAATTGTACGCCTCGGAGACGGCAAAACGGGCGGCGGATCAGGCCGTGCAAATCCACGGCGGCTATGGCTTTATGGATGAGTATCCGGTCTCACGCTATTGGCGCAATGTCAAGGCGCATGAAATCGGCGAGGGGACCAGCGAGGTGCAGCGGCAGATTATCGCCAAGCACCTGTGATGCTTTTGGCTCATTAATTCATAGCAGCGTACCATCATACGCGCCCAGACGCACCAGCGGCCCAGGGGGAACGTTCTTATGCGATCAATTCTGCGCGTTGGCATCATCGTTGGCGGCGCGGCGTTCGTGGCGCTCTTCGCGCTGCAAGCGGCGTTTGCGCTGGTCGTCGCTGCTGGCGTTGTCCTTGCAGGTCTCTGTGCCGGGCTGGGAGCCGCCAAGTGGCTGGAACGCGGCTGGTTTGGCCGCCAGTTCGCCGCCGGACTGCGCACTGGCATAATCGCCGCAGGCATGGCGGGGATCGGCGCGTTGCTGGCGCTGCTCACACAGGGTCCACGCTCAACAGGCCAGCTTGCTGCCCAGTCACACATCTTCACGCTCGATTTTGCGCCAATCGTGCGCGCGGTGGCGTTCGCTGGCCCCGCTGGCGCTGATATCATCATTATCTTGCTGGCGACGCTGCTCGGCATTGGGCTGGCAGCAGTGGTGGCGCAGATTGGCGCCTGGGGTAAAGATCGCCACGCCATCCAAGTGATTGCGCAGGCACGCCTTGCCGCCCAAACTTCGCTACGCGGCGACGCCTGGGCCGCCAGCAGCATGCCCGGAGCCGCCTCCGGCACGCAGACCACCGGCGCGTATGCGCAATTGACGGTCGGTTCACCCTCGATTCCACCGATCTCAGGCCCACATCCCATCCAGCCGCCGCAGAGTGTTGCGCCTGGGTTCGCTCTGCCAGATGTCCCGCCGGTGACGCAGGCGCCGCCGTCAGCCGCGCGCAGCGCCAGAACCGGAGTACAGCCGGTCCATCCTGCTCCTGCGACTCCGCTCGGCAAGCAGAAGCTTGTGCCACAGCAGGACCCCGATGAATTCAAGCCGACCGAGCCAGCTATGCCAGCCATCTCCGCGCAATCCAATCAACCCGCGCAGGATAGCAAAGGCCACAGGACCCCACGAAAACCATCGGATGCGCGCTCGGCCAATAGCCAGCTGACCGACGCCATGCGTGAGGCGCTGGCAACCTGGGCCGCAGACAATGCCGCCGCCAATCAGGCTGACCAAAACAATCAGGAGCAGCAGGAGAACGCAAACGATGCCGCGCCCAACCCACAGAAGCGCACGCCTCAGCCCTCTGCTTATCTCAACAGCACGCCGCCGGTTCCCCCTAAGCGGGCACGCAAGAAGCAGAACACCGACTGGCTGTGCTAGGGTCTTCTTCCATCCTGACCGTTGGACTAGTTCTTCATCCAGTCTTTGCAATTTTTCAGGCATATCTTGACAGAGGCGGGGGTCGTCGGACTATTGTGATAGCAGACTGCCATGAGAAGCGCTGGCGGAGCGGCGTCGTTTGGGCTTGCCCGATAACCGCGTGCGCAGGCGCTTCTCATGGCTGCTGGCATCCACCGGAGGCATCTCGCGCATAGGTTGGGGAACTGGCCTGGGATATGCGGGATTCCGGTTGAACGACGATGCGCCCGCTAAGGCGGCGGGCAGGTGGTTCATGCGCAGTGTAGGCATGAGCCGGTGTTCGATTTTCAGGTTTGGAGGAATATCCCAATGGCGTTCGAGCTTCCGCCCTTACCGTATGATTATGCAGCCCTAGAGCCGCACATTGACGCCCAGACCATGCAGATTCACCACGACAAGCACCATGCGGCGTATGTGAACAACCTGAACAATGCACTCCAGGGCCAGTCGCAATTCGAGCAGATGTCGGTCGAGGATATTCTGCGCCAGATCAATAGCGTGCCGGAGAACATCCGCACGGCAGTGCGCAACAATGCTGGCGGCCATGCCAACCACACGATGTTCTGGGAGATCATGACGCCCGGCGGCAGCACACAGCCCACCGGCGAACTTGCCTCCGCTATTGACCAGACCTTTGGCTCATTTGATCAATTCAAAGCGGCCTTTAACGATGCTGGCGCCAAGCGTTTCGGCTCTGGCTGGGCGTGGCTGGTTCTCGGCAACGATGGCAAACTCCAGGTGATCTCCACCGCCAACCAGGATAGCCCACTTATGGATGGCCTTTTCCCGGTGATGGGCAACGATGTCTGGGAGCATGCCTACTATCTGAAATACCAGAACCGCCGCCCGGACTATCTCAATGCCTGGTGGAACGTTGCCAACTGGGATGTCATTGGCAATCGCTATCAGCAGGGTAAGTCCGGCAAATAGCTGATCTGGCGTACATATTCGCCCAGCAGCCTCACTCGTTGTGAAGAGTGAGGCTGTTTTCTGCTTTCGGCTTCGCCAATCCTTCGATGACTTCCACGTTCGGCAGCTTGCGCAGCTCTTGCGGATCGAGGCGCAACTTGCTGGAACGATTGCCGCCGCCCATGACGATATCTGCGCAGCGCATGACAGCGCTATCCACATAGATGGGGAGATCATCAACGCCGATAGCGGTGACGCCGCCAATCAGCATGCCGGTGCGTTGCATGGTGGTTTCAGCATCGGCAAACGAGGCTTTCTTCACACCCAACAGTTCGCAGACCTTCTGGTTCACATCCAACCGCGTTGTACCCAGCACGACACAGACGGCATATTTCGGCGGTTCCACTTTCCGCGCCGCCACCAGAATTGTATTCGCCGACTGGTCAAGCGGGACATGGTAATGCGCACAAAAGGCGGCGGTGTCGGCCAGCTCAGGTGTACATTCGAGGATCGTGTACGCAATGCCATACCTGGCAAGGGCTTCCTCGACGATTGGCAGCAATATCGTTTCGCTCATACGCACCTCTTTGAATCAGATGATACAGCCCATAGTCCGGTTCCTGGCTGGTATTGTGCAACACGCTCTTCTGTTACGGCGTATACAGAGCAGGGGATGTCGCCATGCCCCCGCGCCTATAGCGCATGCAAAGCACAAGCAAAGCACAAGCAATCCCAGGCGCCGCAGAAGATTACGACACGAAAGGAACCGTCTTTCATATGTTGATCGGCAACATTCAACTCAATCCCGGCGGCTGTATCGCCTGGGTGGTGGCCGCGCTCATCGCCGGCTGGCTGGCAGGACTACTGACACGCGGGCGCGGCTTCGGCTGCCTGGGCGATATCGTGCTGGGGCTGATCGGCGCGTTTATCGGTCTGGTGATTCTCGACCTGCTACCGCTGCCGATCAACGGACCACAGGGATTCTTCGGCACGATTGTCGTCTCGTTCATCGGCGCCTTTATTCTGGCGCTGATTGGCCGTCTGTTTGCGGGACCGAGGCGCTCGCGCCAGTATCGAGGGTAGCTTCTCCTACCACCTGGGGCTGCTGGTTGTCGCTCTCCGTCTCACCGTTGCTGGCAGTATCAGCAGTGGATGGAGTAGCTCTAGTAGACAGAGCGGATGGAGCCGCCGGCCCTGGCAAGGAGCGCAGGCGCGCCAGGTATGCGCCAACACAAATCAGCCAGACTGCCAGCACCAGGAAGCTGATAGAGGAGATGGAGGTTTCAGCGGCGGCTGGCTCGCCAGCGAACTGCAACGCCGTCACCACCAGCAGCGCCGCCACCAGCACACCCAGATAGCCAAGCCAGCCGGGCAGCGATTTCTGCCCCTCACGCATCATACGTGCGCTGAAAAACATTAGCGCAATTGCCACCAGCACGCCTCCGGCCATATGCGCCAGCATATTCTGAATGGCAAACAGCGTTCCGAAGCTGTTGGCAACGCTAGCGCGTTCTGACGGTGCTGCGTTGACATACGAGCCACCGGAGTTGCCGCTGACCAATAGCCCAAAGACCACCGCCAGTGCATAACAGGCGAACCCAATCTGCCCGCTAAAACGCGCAATCAGGCTGCTGCGCGCGCCACGCGAGTTGCCCGGCCAGAGAATCACCCGCAACGTAGCAGGCAGGGTGAAGGCCAGCAGAAACGCGATGAACTGCACGATATGGAAAATGACATCGGTTTCCTGATTTTGCCCCACCCAGGTGAGATAGGGACCAAAATCCTGATGGTTGCTGATATCCGCCACCGCCGTCAGGTAGCCGGTGCCTGCTAAGATGGTGCTCTCGAAGAACGGGATGACAAGCAAGATGATTGCGCCGGCCACGATGGCATAGATACCACGCAGCCTGGCCCGCGCCAGTTCAATGGTCATAAGTAGCGTCGCTCTCCTGTTGTGGGCAATCTCATGCCGCCCTCACTCCTAGTGATTATAACGGCTGAAACGGCGCTCGCAATTCCGGCGCAACCATCTCACGCTTGACTGCCACCCTATCCGCGCTCTCACTCGCCTTCGGGCTGTCCGGGTTGCCCTTGCTCCGGCGGTTCTTCGTGGTGCGTCTCGTCTGTCTCCGGCGATTCAGATGGCTGCTGCGCCTCCGCCGCCGGGGCATCGCGATTGGTCGTGATGGTTACATCGGGCGTATGGGCGATGTTCTGCGCCATCGCCTGCGCCGCCGCGCGCAACTGGCGAATCTGCGCCACGGTTTCGTAGACACGCTCGAAAAGCGTCCGCTGCGCATCTATGCCGGTGTGAATCAGCCAGGAGGCCGCGTCGCTGCGCGTTGAGCGGATTCCCGCCTCTACCAGCGCATCGAGCGCATCCAGGTCGCGGTCGTCTATGCGGCAGGTGATGACGTTGGAGCGCGGGCCGCCATTGCCAGCGCCTGTCGTCTCGCCTTCTGCTTCCTCTACGGGCCTTGTCATCCGCCGCCCCTGCGTCTCGCCAAGCGTCCGTATGACCTCACGTCGCACCATTTCCAGGTCCACCACGCCTAGACTGTGCAGCACGCCAGCGGCGATACCCTCGCCCTCACGAATCAGCCCCAGCAAGAGATGCTCGGTGCCGATGTAGTGATGATTGAGACGGCGCGCTTCATCCACCGCCAGCTCCACCACTTTTTTGGAGCGCGGCGTAAAGCCGATCTCGCCAAGCACAATGCGGTCGCCGCGTCCAATGATCATTTCCACTTCCCGGCGCACATCTGCCAGATTTACGCCCAGGCGCAGCAGCACTTTGGCCGCTACACCGTTGCCCTCACGGACCAGGCCCAGCAGGATATGCTCAGTGCCAATGTAGTTGTGGTTGAAGCGTTGCGCCTCTTCCTGCGCATATGCCAGGACTTTACGCGCCCGCTCGGTGAACTTCTCGAATCTGTCATCGCCTCGCCTGAAAAGCCGCATAGAGACGCTCCTCCGCCGTAGCAAGAACGGCACGATTGGTCCGCCACAAAAGTCATGAACGTAACTGAGTTACGTGTATCTCAATTGCAAGGTTACGATGCACATGCTCTTTTGTCAAACAGACGCGCAGGCGCACAGCATGGAACCTCCGGCGTGGAGGCCAAATGTGCTATAATTCTGCAAAAGCGCGGCGCATGGCGGCGCTCCTGAAAAGGCCCTTCCTGCTAATAATTCTGGCATGTAGGGCGACTCATACAAAAGGGAAAGGGGGCATTGCAGGTTACTATGGAATCCATGAATGCAGAAGGCATCCTTGCCACCGCGCGTTCGGGACACGCCCCCGGCACATGGACCGTCTGGTCGCTGCGTCGCAATTTCATGCGCAACTCGATTCTGCGCTGGTCGCTGCTGATGCTGATTGGCTTTGCCTTCTTCATCCCGGCACTCATCGCCGTTGCGCCAACGTATCTCAGCCAGCGCGGATTCTCGTTTGTCATCACCGGACTCATCATCATTGCGCTGGCGGCGCTGGCATTCGGTAGTTTGAGCATTGTCGTCTACGATTGCTGGCGGCTTGCCCATGCCAACGACTACTGGCTGGTGATTACGCCAGACGATTACGTAAAGGCCGAGCCACGCGGCAAAGTCACCCATGTGCCGATTGAGAATATCGAATACGTGACACTCAAAGGGGTCAAGCGGCCAATCGAAACCGTTGAGACGCCGTTCGTGGACGCTGGACCTGCCGCTTTCGGAAGAGGGATGGTCTTTGGCCTTCCTATTGGCCGTATCGTAGACAGGGCGAGCAGACGAAGAATGGCGACACCTACGTCGCTGGCGTTCCTGGACAATCGCACGAACCGCGAGGTCGTCGTCGCCACCGATAATGCCTTCGATGACCTGTCCGCCATAGATTACATCTTGAATATGCAGACCGAGGCGAAGCGGCGGCAACTGATGAACCGTAGCCGTAGCCGTTCAGGCTGACGGGTCGGTGCCGGTGGCTTTGCCACCATGTCGTATGATGCAAACTGCCAATGAGGGCAACGCACACCAGACCCAACGAAGCAAAAGAGAGCGCTTCAAGGGGACAGAGCGTTGCCCTCGGTTTGTGTGTACTCATTCCCTGTCTATATTCCCTGTCCATCATTTCCAGGAGCAACAACTATGATGATTCGAGACCTAATCGGCCAGATTATTGCGCAGGCCGTCGCATCGCTACGGGAATCCGGCGGGCTGCCAGATGTTGAACTGCCACCTATCGAAGTCATGCGCCCGCAGATCGCGGAGCATGGCGACTATGCCACTTCGATTGCTATGAAGCTGGCAGCAGCGGCGAAAGCGGCAGGCGTGAAGGCGAATCCGCGCGCCATCGCCGAGAGCATCGCCACGCAGATACGCGAAACGGTGGAGGTGGTGCCTGCCTATAACCTGGTGGAGAGCGTAGAGGTAGCGGGACCAGGCTTCATCAATCTGCGGCTCAAGCCGTCCTGGTTGCTTGCGCAGGCGGCAACAGTCGTCGCCGCTGGTGCATCCTTCGGCACGGTAACGGTTGGCAATGGCAAGCGCATCAATCTCGAATTTGTGAGCGCGAATCCCACCGGCCCCGTCACGGTTGGCAACGGACGCGGCGCCTTCATCGGCGATACGCTCGGCAGCCTGATGCGCGCCGCTGGCTTCGAGGTGACGAAAGAATATTACTTCAACGACTTCGGCGCGCAGATTGATAAGCTCGGCGGCTCGATGGAGTATTACCTGCGGCTGGCGCTGGGCGAAAGCGACGCGCCAAAGCCGGAGGAAGGCTACTTCGGCCCATACTATGCAACCCTTGCCCGCCAGACTATCGAATTCTTCGGCAACGACGGGCGTGCGCTGCTGGACCTGCCGGCTGAAGAGCGCCCGTCGCAGATTGGCAAAGCCTTTGCCGCGCTCATCATGGGTGATATCCGCCAGACGATGGCAAGCCTCAACATCGAATTCGATGTCTTCTTCAATCAGGCGTCTCTCGACACCAGCGGCGAATTGCAAGAGGGTATCGAACAGTTGCGCGCGGCAGGCTATACGGAGGAACGCGACGGCGCGCTCTGGGCAAAAACCACGCTTTTCGGCGACGACAAAGATCGCGTTATCATGCGCTCCAACGGCGAGCCGACCTATTTCGCCTCCGACGTTGCCTACATGCGCAACAAGTTCAATCGCGGCTTCGACCGGCTGATTATCGTGCTTGGCCCGGACCACCACGGCTATATCACGCGGCTGAAGGCGGTAGCGCAGATGCTTGGGCACACTGCTGACGATATGCACGTATTGCTGTATCAGGTGGTGACGGTCAAAGGCATGCGCATGGGCAAGCGGCTGGGCAACATCATCACCCTCGACGATGTGGAGGAAGAGGTTGGCGCGGACGTGACGCGCTTCTTCTATCTGATGCGCTCCGGCGACACCCCGCTGGACTTCGACCTTGATCTGGCGCGCAAGCAGACCGACGAAAATCCAGGTCTCTCGGTGCAATACGCCCACGCCCGAACCGCTGGCATCTTCCGCAAGGCGCGCGAATTGGGCGTCACCCCAGACCAATATGAAAACGCCGATCTGACGGTCCTGGCAAATGATCCGCCGGGAGAGCTTTCGTATGAATTGGCGCTGATGCGGCAAGTGTTACGCCTGGAAGAAGTGGTGGAGCGGGCGGCGCTGACCCTTGAGCCGCACCATATGACGCGCTATGGCATGGACCTGGCGGACGCTTTCCACCTGTTCTACGACCACTGTCCGATGCTCAAACAGGGCGCAGATGTGCCGCTTGCGGTGCGCAACGCGCGCCTGCGGCTGCTCCAGGCGGCGCAGGCGGGGCTGGCGCGCACACTCGCGCTGCTCGGCATGTCCGCGCCCGAACGCATGGAGCGCGCAGAGCCGGACAATGCCCCTGCCTAGCATCAAACACAAAACCCCACCGGCAATTTCCCATTGCTGGCGGGGTTTCTCTTTTCTGGTCTCCCCTCTCCTTGTGAGGAGAGGGGCCGGAGGTGAGGTCTCTCTGCGCTCCCCTCTCCCGCGCACGGGGGAGTGGCTGGGGGTGGGGGCTACGGCGTCGCGGTTGCAGTAGCTGCCGTGGTTGGGGTCGGGGCGGGCGTTGGCGTTGGCGGCGCAACGGAGGTGCTGCTGATCGAGATGGAGAGAATCTTATCTCCACGCACGATTTCCTTCGCCACGTTCAGGCCAGAGACCACATAGCCAATCTGTGTGTAGTTCGTATTGGTGATGGCCGTGGAGTTGTCAGCCGTATTGATGAAGAACTGCGAGGCGTTGACCATCTCCACCATACCACTGGTATAGGTGCTCTGCGTCGCATCAGCTTTGACGGTATAACCAGGACCGCCCTGCGCATCGCCGCCTTTGCCGCCCTGAATAATATCTATGTTGGAGGGTTGGTTCGTCTCCGGGCTGACCTGATTCAACCGCTCGACCTTCCAGAAGTCCAGCCCGTTGTAGAAGCCTTCTTGCGCCAGGAAGACGAAGCTATTGACCATATTGGGCGCGTCTTTCGCATCCAACTGGATAACGATTTCGCCTTTTGCCGTCTTGATCGTCGCGGTGTAATATTTGTGAGCGTTCAGCACCGTCAGCGGCGCTTTCGTGCAGATATGCGTCGTGTTATTGCAGGTCGCCTGCGCTGGGGGAGCTGGTGGCGCCCAGGGGCCAAGCTGTTGCTGGTGCATCACCAGGACGACGAGGCCAGCGATCAGCAAGACGAGGATCGTGGTGGCCCAGGGATAATTCCTCAGAAATCCGGGCACTCTGCTGGAACGGGAACTTCGTTGCGCAGGCGGAACCCTCCGCGAAATCGTGCGCTCCGGCACAGTCGTCTGGTGAGCGCGATGGATCTTCTCTTCTCTCCGCGCTTGCGCTCTCTTGCTTGCGGTCTTGGGCATCGAACTCCCGCTCCCTCTGAAAAGCTGAAAATATATGCAACATCCGCTACGAAAACTGCCGTGTGGCCGTTCCTCGGTTTTCCATGATGTGAACGCTGGTTTTCCAGATGGTTGTGCTGCCTGGCAGCGCCACAGACAGTCAATACGATGTGCCCGGCGTGTTGGTCACATGGATTTGAGCGTATAATACGCCTGTGAGCCGATCTGGTCAATATGTTTGCCCATTACGGGTTATAGAAGTACGGCTGATTGCCAGTGAGCGATAGGTATCTGCCGGGTGATCGCGACAACCACACCTGCCGGGCGCACTGACTGAGGCATTTCGCCATTCCATCTCATAGGACGCATCATGCGTGACGTTTCTGACAAACTCCTGGCCATCCTGAATGGTCTACCGCATAAGCCGGGGATTTATCTGCACAAGGATGGCGAAGGCCATATTCTCTATGTCGGCAAGGCGACGTCGCTCTATCAGCGGGTGCGCCAGTATTTCGTTGACCCCAGCGAATTGAGTCCGAAGAATCGTGCGCTGGTGGAGAAAATCGAGGATATTGATTATATCGTCGTCGGCAGCGAGATCGAAGCGTTGATCCTCGAAAACGAGTACATCAAACGCTACCAGCCCAAGTATAATATCCGCCTGCGCGACGATAAGAACTATCCCTATATCAAAGTCGTGCTGAAAGAAGACTTTCCGCGCATCTATCGCGTGCGCAGCTTTCGCCAGGACGGCAACCGCTACTTCGGCCCGTACACCAACTCCGGCGCGGTGGATGCCACGCTGGACCTGATGAATAAGCTCTTCCCGTATCGCACCTGCCGCTACGACGGCTCCGCCTGGGCGCCGCCACGCGGCCAGGAGGACAATCCACCGCCGGAATGGAAGCAGAAATATTTGCCGCGCCCCTGCACGCAGTATTACATCCATCGCTGCGTCGCTCCCTGCGTCGGCAACGCCTCACGCGAGGAGTACGACGGCATCATTCGCCAGGCGTTGCTCTTCCTGGAAGGCAAGCATGAAGAGGTGCTGGCAAACCTGAAGGCACAGATGGAAGAAGCCTCCGAACAACTTGAATTCGAGCGCGCCGCCTCGCTACGCGACCGGGTGCGCGCCGTCGAGCAGGTGTTGGAGAAGCAGAAGATCATCAATACCACCGGCCCCGGCGACCAGGATGTGATTGCGCTGGCGACGGCTGACGATGAGACCTGTGCGCAGATATTTTTCTTTCGCGGCGGCAAGCTGACCGGACGCGAATATTTCATGCTGCAAGGCACCAGCGATAGCACGCCAGAAGAGATTACCGCTTCCTTTATCCAACAATTCTACGACGAGGCGCCGCACCTGCCCGCCGAACTCATTCTCCAGCATGAGCCGGTGGATGCGGAGGCGCTGCGCGCGTGGCTACGACAGAAGCGCGGCGCTGCGGTGACGCTCACCATACCGCAGCGTGGCGACAAACTGCGACTGGTGGAGATGGTGGCGCAGAACGCGAGCGAGGTGCTGGAACAGCAGCGCATCAAGTGGCTCTCGGATTCACAGAAGACGGCGCTGGCGCTGGAAGAGCTACAGGCGGCGCTCAATCTGGCGGCTCCGCCGCAGCGTATCGAGTGCTACGATATCTCGAATATCCAGGGCACCAGTTCGGTTGGCTCGATGGTGGTCTTTGAGGGCGGCAAGCCGAAAACGAGCGATTACCGGCGCTTCCGCATCAAGAGCATCGAGGGCGCAAACGACGTAGGCAGCCTGCAAGAAGTGCTGCGGCGGCGCTTCAAACGCTATCTGGCGCAGGAAGATGGCGCAACTGGCGCATCGGCCAGTGAGCAAGATGAAACGGTCGAGGAAGTGGCCGAGGATGGGCAGGATGGGCCAGAAGAGCTGGCAGAGGAGGAACTGGCGAATCAGGAGGGCGTGAGCGCCGATGAAATCGCTGATCCCTGGTCGCTGCTGCCAGATCTGCTGATCGTGGATGGTGGCCGTCCGCAGCTCAACGCGGCAATGGAGGTGTTGTCGGCGCTGGATGTCGGCGTCTCGGTCATCGGCATTGCCAAAGAAGATCACGGCTCAATCAGCACACACGAGGAAATCTATCAGGTGAACCAGCCGGAGCCGCTGGTCTTGCCGCGCGCCTCGCAGGGGCTGTATCTCTTGCAGCGCGTGCGTGACGAGGCGCACCGCTTCGCCATCACCTATCACCGCCAGGTGCGCTCCACCCGCACGTTCCGTTCAGTGCTGGATACTATCCCCGGCATCGGCCCAAAGCGCAAGAAGGCGTTGATACGGCGCTTCGGCTCTGCCCGCGCCATCGCCGCCGCCAGCATTGAAGACCTGGCCGCCGTCACCGGGATGAACCGCGACCTGGCCGAGCGTGTCAAAGAACATATTGGCAGCGGTCGCGCTGAAGCGGTGGAGCAGCAATAACGGCGGGCTGAGATAGCTGGCGCGTAAAGCTGCCGGCCACTGTGTTTACCGGCGCGACAGGCGCTCCATCAGTCTTTTCGCCCGCGTGCGTAGCGGAACCATCTCCTGCTCGGATGGCTCTCGTCTGGCATAGCGCGTCTCATCATAGGCGCTGTTGAGCGCCTGAATCGTGCTACGCTCCTCGACGGATTCCCCTGGCAACAGCGGCGACGAAGCCAGTCGCGCGCTATATTCATCCGGCGTTTCAGAGGGCTTGCGCGGCAGTTGGCGGCTGCTCGCCGTTTCAATGAGGCTGCGATAGAGATAGCGCACGCTGCCCGGCGTCAGCGGGTCCACCCAGGCGGGCGCGCGCGTTGGCCGCAACCCGGCCAGGAACGCACGCATCTGCTGGCGGAAAATCGAGCTTGCGTCCAGCGATTCCCGCTCCTCATCGGGCAGGCGTTGTGCGGCGCGGCGGTGTACCACGATGGTACGCATCAGCCAGAGGAAGAAGAAAATAACAGCAAGGATTGCTGCGCCTTCCAGCAGAATGCCCGCCAGCACCAGCAATTGTTGCGGCGGCTTCTGCGGTTTCTGGTGCGTATTGGGCGGATTTGGATGACTGAGAGTTATTTTCCCACTTGCATGATTGGGCTTGAGGATGGTGAAAATCCAGCCAAAGAGGAAGTTCAGCACCTGCGCAAGCCAGTAGATCAGCGTTTGCACCAGATTGCTCACTGCCGGACCAACGGGGCCGAGCAAATTCAAGAGCGCGCCAACGCTCTGATAATTGACGATGAGGTTGATGAACAGCCCAAAACCGACCGTCAGCAGACCAAGAACGATGGCCGTGCCAAACCAGAGCTGGTCATTGGTGGCAAGGTGCGCGTCGCCGCGATGCTCCTCACGGTTCATGGCAATGCGCCCGAGAGCAAGCGCGAGCAGACCGCTAAAGACTTCCAGCAGCAAGAGGAATCCCAGGATGCCGGTGACCAGTTGTTGCGCTGAGCGTTGCACGCCGATGACAGCGATGACAGCTATGATGATGGCGGCCATCCCATACTTGAAGTGATTCATCAGCGTGGAGAATTCGGGGGGATCGCTGCCCAGCCGCAACCCGCGCCACCAGATGTAGACCAGCAGCAACAGCAGCGGCGGAATGGAGGTTGCCTGCGGCGCGTGGTTGACCAGATCGCTATTCACCGAGAAGACCCAGCTCCAATCGAAGAAGCCGTTCCCAAACGGACCGTAGGCGCTGGGTGAGATGCGGATCAGGAGCAACGCGCAGCCAATGAGAAAGGGCACGCTGACGGCAAGCATCCGTGGAAAACTGGCGCCGATCAGAAACCGGCTGATGCCCCACGCAAGCAAGAGCGCGCCGCACATGAACCAGAACGGCATCGGCGTCTGGCTCAACGCGCCAACACCGATGCCTGTCACCACCAGCAGAATCGCCTCCACCGGCAACACTTCCAGTAGAGCAGTGGCGATGAATCGTGCCAGGCGCAGGCTCGTTTTACTCGACCACCAGGGCACGCGACCGGCGCCAGCCGCCGGCCTTGCTGCCGGGTTGGGTTGTGTGGCCATCGCTGGTTCCATTCTCCTGTTCAGCGTTTGTATCTGGTTGATCTGATTGCCCGGCCAGACTGGATACCTCGTCGGTCAGCCCATCGTCTGACAGTGGGCTTCCCACGTAGCCGGTGAAGCCGCGCCGCTGGTTGCGGAAGAAGTCTTGCGCTTCCGCGCCCAACGCATCAGTGATGAGGTTTTCCCAGGTTGCTTTGCCGCCGATGTAATGCGTATCGAGTCCGGCCAACTGTATCGTATGGTCTGCCCCTTGCTGGGCGCTCTCATGTGATTGCGTCAGCAACAAAGAAACTGCATGCCCATGCGACTTCAGTCGCCGCAAGGCGACGATCAGTGGCACATCCAGGATGCTTTCCGTGCCGATATAGACAATCGTTGCGCCGGTCGGCAGCGCACGCTCCTCAGAGACAATCAGTTGCTCCATCGGCAGGCCGTAGTAAGGTAGCGTGCGCGCCAGCCCATCGAAGATATGCGTCAGTTGCTCCTGCCGTGTGGATGGCGCAATACGCAGGCGTAAGGTTGCCGTCGTGCGCTCGATCTCGCGCTGGAGCCGCTCCTCCGCCGTCTCATCCTGAAGCGGCGCCGCATGACGCGCGCGCGTCGCCATGCCAATTTCCGCAAACTCCGGCACGCCCAGCGTTCCGTTGGCATAGATGCCGACCGCATAGCCTTGTTCGATAGCCCAATTCGCCACGGAGGCCGCCGCGCAGATGTGCAGTTCGATCAGCGCCGGATCGTAGCCCATCGTCGAGTGCGAGAGCGTGCGCACGTCCAGGAAAATGGCAAGCGTGTGGCTGGTGGACGATTCATAGACTTTGCTCTGTAAGGAGCCGGTGCGCGCCGTGGCCTTCCAGTGAATGCGGCGTGGCTCATCACCGGGAACGTAGTCCCGTATGCCAGAGACGCGCAAGGGGTCTTCCAGCAGGCGGCGAGGCGCTTTACGTTCGCCAAACGGCGCATGCGCTGGCAGGCCAAAACGTTCGAGCGGCGCAACCAGCGGATGGATGACGAGCGCAACGGTTTGGTCGAGCGTGGTTTCGCGGGTCAAGATGCCAAACGGATCGGTGGAGCGCAGCTTCATGGGACCAAAACGATAGGCACCACGCGCCAGCGCGCGAATGAAGTAGCGGCGGCGCACCCGTTGATACGCCCAGAGCGCCAGCGTATTGGTCAACAGCGCCCGCTCCGGGCTGCTGGACGGCGCAATCTGCTGGTTTCTGATGGGCAGCGATTCGGGAACGTCATCCACAATCTGTAACCAGGGCAGCGGCAGCGGCTTGCGGTTCTCGATGGCGATGGTCATTTCGATGGTATCGCCCAGCATCATGCGAGTGGTGGCTGGCCGCCGGTCCACCGTCAACTGGCGCAGGCAGTAGCGATACCACAACTCAGGGACGAAGGCGAGCGCAAAGACGAGCAAACCAGCCACAAAGAGCAGTGGCTGGCGGAGAATGGCGCTGAAGATCATCAGGACAAAGGCGATATAATAGAGTGGCCGCCTGGCGAGCAGTTTTTCATCGGGCGGCTCACCACTGCGCACGAGCCGGAATCCTCTCCGTCGCAAACGGTCTTGCATTTGCAACACATAAATATCTTCGGATGGATCGCGCTCAGACCCCCTGCTCATGCGTCACCGTCCCTCGCCGCGCAGTTGCTCTACGGGCACCGGCACTTTGCCAACGACGCTTTCGATGATCTGTTCGGCATCCTGCCCGCGCAAACGGCTCTGCGCCGTGACAATGATGCGATGGGCCAGCACGGGTACCGCCAGCCGCTTGACATCATCCGGCTTCACGTAGTCGCGTCCGCGCATGGCGGCGCGCGCCTGCGCTGCGCGGAAAAGCGCCTGCGCCGCGCGTGGGCTGGCGCCAAGTTCAACGGCAGGATGGTCGCGGGTGCCACGGATAATTGATAGCATATAGTCAGCGATAGGTTCGGAGACGGCGACGGCGCGCACAATGGGAATCAGCCGCTGCAACTCGTCGCCGGAGATCACTGGGGTCAGCGTATCGAGCGGCTGCACCGTCTTGAAGCGGAAGAGCATTGTCCGCTCTTCATCGAAGCTGGGATAGGAGACGCGCAAACGCACGAGAAAGCGGTCAAGCTGGGCCTCCGGCAGCGGAAACGTTCCTTCAAGCTCGATGGGGTTCTGCGTGGCGATGAGCAAGAACGGATGCGGCAGCGGCATCGTCTGGCCGTCCACCGTCACCTGCCGCTCTTGCATCGCTTCCAGCAGCGCCGATTGCGTGCGTGGCGTGGCGCGGTTGATCTCGTCCGCCAGCACAATCTGCGCGAAGATGGGTCCGGGGCGAAACTCGAACTCGCTGAGTTTCTGGCTGAAATAGCTGACGCCGGTGACATCGCTCGGCAGCAGATCAGCGGTTCCCTGGATGCGCGCAAACGAGACACCCAGCGAGCGCGCCAGCGACTTCGCCATGACGGTTTTGCCCAGCCCAGGCACGTCTTCGATCAGCGCGTGCCCTTCGCTGAGCATCGCCACCAGCAGCAGGTCTATCGTCGCCTCTTTGCCGACGATCACGCGATTGATGCTTTCCCGCACAGCTTCGGCGGCGCGATGCACCTGCTGGATACCGGCGGCCAGTTGCTCATGTCCGGCTTCCAGGGTAGAGGCGATTCCGTGGTCAGCGCTTGACTCCATGAGCCAACTCCTCTTTTCGTGTTCAGTTCAGCTTGCTGGTGGATCGTCCAGATCCTCTACAGGCGCACCAAATATTGCCTCATACTGCCTCGCATGATACGACACACAGAACAGTCGTGCATATGAGCGACTATGATGGCACTAGCAAAGACGCTTAAAGAAGGCGATATTTACGCTGCGGTAGCTAGCGATATGGGGGTTCCTGGCACTAATACCACCAGTCGAAGACATCATCATCGCGCACCCAGGCCGGATGCGGCGCTGGCGGCAGCGGTAGTGGTGAAATGCGTGGCATCAGGCGGAAGTCCGGCGTTGTATCAAGCAGGCGCAGAAACGCCGCCAGGACGGGGGGATCGAAGCGCGTGCCAGCCATCGAAAGCATCAAATCACGGGTGGCATCGTCATCCATCGCGCGCTTATACGGGCGGTCGGAGGTCAGCGCATCGTAGACATCCGCGACGGTCAGCAAACGTGCGCTCAGGGGAATCGCCTCACCTGCCAGCTTATCAGGATAGCCGCAGCCATCATAGGCCTCGTGGTGATGGAGGACCGCCTCTACCATCGCGTCCGGCGCGCCATAGGTCATCAGGATACGGGCGGCGATGCCCGGGTGACGCTCCATCTCGGTGCGTTCTTTGAGCGACAAGGCGGAATCTTTGTGCAGGAGATCATTGCGCAGCCACGTTTTGCCAAGATCATGGATGAGGCCAGCCTGGGCAAGATCACGCCCGGCGCGGCGCGACCACCCCATTGCGCGCGCCAACCGGTTGACATAGACGGCGACCCGGCGGCAATGCTCATAGGTGATGATGTCGCGTTCGCGGATACTGCGCGCGAGTTCATAGACAATATTCTGGGTATAGCGGCGAGTGCCAGGATCGAGCTGTTGCACGGAAGCCACGGGGCAGTCCTCTTGAAAACGCCTTGACTATGCGCGTATCGGCGAGCGTCTCTAATCCAACTATTGACGACCTACGATCTCGTTCGTTCTATGATGCTCGCTGGCTACCAGTGCGGCGAGTTTCGCGTTCTGCGGTATATAACGCCGGTCTGTAGCACAGGTAACGAGATAGTACCAGCGTTCAAATGACGGTCATACCATGATGCCAGGTGACATGTCGAGACACTACCAGATACTAGCATGAATAGCGCCACGCGCAACTGAACGAGGGGCGTGTGAGGGTGACGATTCCGGCGCGCCATTCGTACACGAGTAGGAACGTGTACGGGCTATAAAGTCTATAATACATGTTGATCCTATCGGCGCATCTCATCTGATGGGATGCCCACAAGCTGGACACGATGATGTCATCCGGCTGGTACGTAGTGGCTGGCCTGGTAGCTGGGTAGAAAGCGATACTCTTATTTATGAACCCCATCGAGCAGGTGGTGCAGCAGATGATTCTTGGCGGCGCAGTGCGTGAAAATCACGCGCTGGAGCATGCCACCATCGTCTTGCTCAACAAACAATATCCAGAAACGCGCCTCTCCGGCGTGTCGTTTGCGTCAGGCTTCTTCGTCTTTGGCGATGTGCCGACTGAGGCCGTTCTGCCCACGGCGACGCAGGCGCTCCAACGGCTGCGCGGCGGCGAGCCGGATATGGCGATCCACGAACGCTGCGGAACTAATCTAGCGGTGGCTGGCATGCTGACGGGACTCTCAGCGATGACGGTGGCAAAGATGCGCAAGCCCTACAATTCGCTCAACAACGTCATCCTGGCCTCGACTGCCGCGTTGGTGTTGGCGCGACCGCTGGGCCTGATGGTACAACGCTACATTACGACACGCACGCCCGGCGAAACCATGCGTATCAGTGGCGTCAAGCGCCTGATGTTCCTGGGCAGCCCCGCACACTTCGTCTCGACGGATAACCCCGGAGCCAGCCTGCTCCCCGCCGTCTCATAAGCTGAAAAGAAGTCTCATACCAGCGAGCCATGACACTGGCTACAAGTCTGTGTCCCTGGCGGATACATCAGATTGCAGCGTGGGCAATATGGCGCGCGTTGCTGCCCCACAACTGGCTGCGGCTGGCCAGGCAATGGCTGCTGCGACTGCTGCGGCTGCTGATATCCTGCCATCATGACCGGCTGCGCGTAGGCCGGCTGAGGCGTTGGCTTGCCGAAGAAGGGCTTAAATGTGTCGGTGATGATCGCCTGAAGCAAAGGGGGCGGTGGTGGCGCTGCCGGTCCCAGTTTGGCGCGGCGTAAGGACTCGCGCAGGAAGAAGTTCAGGAAGAAGAGGCCGGCGCTACCCACCAGCAAAAACCAGCCCAGCACCACGGCCAGCATCACCAGCGGATCGGTGTTGTTATTGAGGAATTGCAGCAGCGGCGTCCAATCCCAGAGCGCATGCAGCACGACGGCGATGCCGAAGGCCAGCACCACGCCGAAGGTAAGGCGGAAGGTGGATTGCCGGCGGTCGCGCCAGATGGCGGCGCAGACGATGGCGGTCCAGACGCCATGCCCAAAGATTGCCAGCGCCATGCGCAAGATCAGCGAATGGTTCATCTGGTGAACACCCTGGTCAATGGCAAACGCAGTGCTCGCGTTCGGGTTGCTAAGCGCGTTGGCGAAGCCACTGAGAAAGGCGACAAAGCCATAGCCCGCCGTTTCCAGCGCGGCAAAGCCCATGCCGGCGGCGGCGCCGAGAATCAGGCCGTCCAGTTCACTGCGCAGCCGTCTATCGCGCAGGAACCAGAGAACTGAAACGACTTTCGCGCTCTCCTCGCAGACGCCAATGAGCAGGGCCGCACTAAGCGAAATGTTGTTGGCGGCGGCGATGGTCGGCGGCAAGAGCAATGGTTCGAGGACGGCGGCGATGGTCAGCCCCAGCACCGCGCCGCTCATAAAGGTGATGCCGACGACACCAAGTGGCATATCAGCGAAGGCGTTCTGCTCAAAGCAGAAGATGACGAAGACCACCGGCACCAGCGCGCTCGCCAGCAGTAATTCCAGCGGCACCATATGCAGATTTTGCGTGGCCAGCAACACCTGTGTCACCACGAAATAGGCGATCAATCCCAGCAGGAACACGCGCCAGTATTGCTTACGCCATTCCGTCTTGAAGAAACGCACAAACCCATTGTCGCGTTTGCGCGCCATCATGTCGTAGAACGGATGGCCAGCGGCGGCATACGCCAGCGCGCCAGCGCCCTGTGGCGACGCATAACCGGCATATCCCGGCGCGCCATAGGGTGCGGGAGCAATCAGCGTTGCGTTGCCCGCAGACGGAGCATAGGGCATGCCGCCAGGCTGTACTCCTGCGGGCGGCGGGAACGCATTAAGCGGATTCGGCTGCTGCTGTGGATCGAGGACGTTGAACACCAGATCGGTCTTGCCGATCTGGATGGTCTGGCCGGGAATCAGCAGGGCGCGTCCATGAATACGCTGGCCCTGGATGCTCGTGCCATTCGCGGAACCGAGGTCTTCGATCTCATAGCCGGTTGGCGTCCAGCGGATGACGGCATGATAGCGCGAGACCAGCGGGTCGTTCAGCACGACATCGTTGCCTTCCATGCGCCCGATCTGCACAGTCTGGCGGGCAAGGACGATACGCCCATTGTTGGCCAGCGTGCTACGCCAGGACGCCGTGCCGGGAATCATCAGCGCGGCAGGATATGGCGGCGCCACCCGTCCAACAGGAGAGGCTACAGGGCTGATAGAGGTCACGAGAGTCTTTCTCCTTTTGTGCAGTGCGCCGCCAGCCATGTCATAACATATAATCTACGCTGGCTTACCAGCGCCAGTACCGTTCGATTTGAATCCCCGGATAGGTCCGGCGCAGCGAGCCGCTATAGCTGACAAGCATTTGATGCAAACGCTCCTGGTTGCCAAAGAGTTGCGGCACCTGGCTGGTATATTGGGTGATCGCCTCTTCTTTGCGCGCGCTGACGCCGGAAATCTCCACCAGTTCCGGCTCCATCGGGATGCCAAGCTCCTGCTGGCGCGTCTCCAGCGAGCCAGCGGATTGCGCCACATAAGGGAAATCTTCGTAGAACTTGACATTGAGTTTGCGCTGCGCCAGACGGTCCGCCGCAGAGCAGCATAATTGATGGTCTACATGGTGTCCGATGCCGAGCGGCGCGTAGAGCGCCGCCAGTGGCGCGCGCTCATGAATGTTCATGAAGACGCTCGCCAGGTCTTCATCCAGGCTGAGGTCGCCAGCGTTGACACTGCCAAAGAGCGACTCTTCACCTTGATAGTAGGCTGGCGTTCCGCGATAAATCGCATCCAGGTAGTCGAGCCAGAGAACATCTGCGCCCAGAATGCCGGCGGCGGCCTCATCTTCCGCGCGACGACGATGCACCGCCTCGGCGCCATCTACGCCCAGGCCCATCTTTTGTTGCACCTGCATGGCGTATTGGCTGAGTTTCGCATCAGCCGCTGGGATACCGCCAAAGACGGTGACAATCAGAACATGTTGCCCCGTCGCCACCTGCATGGCAATCGCTCCGCCACAAGAGAGCGCTGCATCATCGAAATGCGGCTGAAAGTAGATATGACGGTAGTTCTGGTTGATCTGATCGAGCGACGTAAGCTGCATGGATGCCTCCTCTTTGGCTATTCACGGTCGTCAGGGATACTGCGTGCGAATTAGTGCTATCAGGATTCGGTCAGATGCCGGTGGCCAGTTCACACAGGTGCGCAAGGCCGGATGCGAGCTGAAGCCTGGATGTGAGCATTGCCATGTCTGACGGAATCGGCGCCGATATACAGAAACGGGAGCCGAACGCCGGGTGGATGAATGAGAGCTGCCAGGCATGGAGCATGACACGCGGCGCAAACACCCCCTCATCCATATCCACACCCACACCCACATTCACATGCGTCTGCCCTTCATCATAACGAATGTCGCCCAGCAGCGGCGCTCCACGAGCGGCGAGATGTGCGCGAATTTGATGCGTGCGCCCGGTATGCGGCTCCGCCAGCACGAGGGCAGCGCCATCATGCGCCGCCAGCACACGATACCAGGTCTCTGCCGGTTGGCCGTCCGCTGCAACTATCGTGCGGCGGCGATCTGCCGGGTCACGCCGCAGCGGCTCGTCTATCAACCCTTCCGTCGCTTCCAGTGTGCCAGCAACGAGCGCCAGGTAGCGTTTCCACACCATCCGCCGCTCGAATTGTCGCACCAGTCCACGCCGCGCCCGTTCACTCTTGGCAAAGAGTATCACGCCGGAGGTTTCGCGGTCGAGCCGGTGCAGCAGCCAGGGGCGCCCCTCCTGGCGCGCAGCCTGCCGTGCAAAGACAGCATCAGCGAGCGTGCCGGAGGGATGTTTATACGCCGGATGCACGACAAGGCCGGCGGGCTTATCCACCGCCAGCAGGTCGTCGTCCTCATAGAGAACCGGCGGCATCGGCGGGATATCGATATCGGCTGTATCCGGCACTGCTGGCGCACCTGGCACCTGAGTTGCTACATCGCCTGCCGATGCGCTTACGCTGACGCTGTCCCCGGTTCCTACGCTCATGCGGCCATGACTCAACATTCTGAGAATTGTTATGACGTGATAGGACAATGCCCCGCTTGTAGTATAGCGTGTTGCGCGGTTCGTTTGCGGAGCATCAAGCGCAATGGCATCGAAACGGCGGCCATGTTAGTGCGTAGATACTGATAGATACTGGAAGCGCGGCAGGTGGCTGAAGAACGAGACTTGCTATTCTGCTGTGCTTTCATCTACACTTGGGGCGCGAGCTTTACGGCTTTTCAAGCCACGGAAGCAATCTGTTGAGCGCAGGAGCCAATCGTGCGTAATCTCCCGAATATTCTCAGCTTCGGACGGCTGTTCGCCACGGTTCCGCTGGTGGTGCTGATCCTGCTGAACCAGCCAGTAGCCTATCTCATCGCAACGGTCCTCTTCGTCGCCGGGTCCGTCACCGACACGCTCGACGGCCAGATTGCGCGGAAATATCATGTCGTCTCCCGCCTGGGCATCTTCCTCGATCTGACGGCGGATAAAGTATTCGTCTCGGCGGCGTTGATCGCGCTGGTGCAGATCAACATCGTGCCCGCCTGGATCGTCATCGTGATCGTCACACGCGAATTTCTGGTGATGGGGCTGCGGTCGCTGGCCGCCGCACAGGGAGTAGTCATCCCTGCTGGACCCTGGGGCAAACAAAAGACCTTCCTGACGCTGCTCGCCATCGGCGGCATCCTGCTGGCACGCGGCCTCCAGGGGGCAGTCGCCTTCCCGCTGGGTCTTTCTACCGGCGGCGCGCCCGATAGCTTCGCCGATTTCCTGCTGATCGCCGCCAATGTGGTGATGCTGTTGGCAACCCTGTGGACGATCCTTTCGGCGGTGGAGTATCTGCGCGGCGCCTGGGGTCTGCTGGCAGACCCCGCCGAAAGCGCCTCATGAATCTCCATGCTCACGGCTTTGAAAAGCCGGAGCACGCAGGGGAAAAGCCTAAAACGGCTTGAAGAGCATCAGCCAGAGGATGACAAGCAGCCCGAAGCTGCCAATCACCAGACCCGGCCAGGGATTCGCGGCTGCCAGCGCCGCCGCAATCTCTTCGGACGTACCCGGCTCCTTCATGGGGCCGCGCCCGGTGATGCCGACCGCCGCACGCACGCGCCGCAGAGGCCGGCCACTGAACGCCGACATCAGCCCCCAGACGACAACGAATACGCCGAGCGCCGCCCAGATCCAGCCAAACGACCACCAGCCGCCGACGAAGCCCGCGCCGATGCCGCCGATCAACAGCAACAGCAGCGACACGCTTGCCGCAATCAACGCGCTGGACGAGAGGTTGAGGAGCGCGCGTATGGCATTCACGTCGCGTTCGCCGCGCAGCCGAAAGCTGACCAGCGCCGATGCGCCATGCGCCAGCAAAAACCCGAAGATACCAATGAGATGTAGAAACACGAGCCACTGATACAACAAACGACTACCTCCTTCAGAGATTCCCAAGACCATGAATATCGCAGTGCCCCGACCACAATGCGATATATCTCGTTATAACGCATTGTCGCAAGGCTGACAACTGTCCCTTCGGCCAGGGGACGATATCTGATCAACATACAGTCAACAAAGGGAGACCATAGTGATATGAGTTCGGGAGAAGGGAACACGAAGCGCCTTTGGTCCTACTTCCTCCCTCGTCCCGAACTCGCATGGTCTATTCCGCAGGCAACCGTGGAGCCTTCTTGCTCATGAGGCGGATCGCCAGCAGAGCAATCCAAATGCAGCCGACAATGATGCCGATGCGTTCAATGAGTCCTACTGGACCGCCATTCAACAGTTTAAAGGTGAGGGCGAAGACGACATCAGAGGCAGCGACCAGCAGGCCAGTGGCAACTGAATACCAGACCCAGCCGCGCTCAGCAGCATCGGCAGCGTCGCGCCGTGCCAGCACGAAGCACGCCACAACCAGCGAGCTGAACTGAAGCTGGCCGAAGAGATCATGCAGGATTCCGTGTATGGTGAGCGCGCTCGACGCTCCGAGTGGGTACCCCAGCACCGGGTCGGTTACGAAGATCCCGGCCCCAATGAAGGTGAGGCCATAGATGCCGAGCAGGATGGGCATCCAGGTGGAACCACGCCCCGCGCGCAAGACACGCCTGAGTCCGATGGAAAACGCAAACACGAGCGCTCCAGTGAGGATGTAGTTGGCGATTTGTATCCACCCGCCTGCACCCAGTTCGAGGTTGCTGTCGGGCATTTGCCAGGCGTTGTAGTGAGGGCGTGTAGCCCCAAGAATGAGAATGACCACAATGTTGAGCAGCGGACCAATGACACCGCAAGCCAGGAGCAGTCTCGTAATCACCGACCGCTCACCAACACTTTGCGCTGAGGTTTGCGTGCGTTTTTCCCCTGTACCGTAAGACAAGGATGTCATGATCGTGCGTTCCTTTCAGGATTGCATTCGTGAACAGGCTTCTCCTGTTTCAGTGCGATCAGGAGGAAAGCCAAGCCGGATTCCGCGAGAGGCGGTCACTAGATGGATGTAACAGAGCTGAGATGCGCATCTTTCAATCTCTATCTCTGCTCGCTACACACCTCGTAGGGCACTCGAGAAGAAGTAGCCAAGGAGGTAGGCGATGAAAGCTCCCATAAAGCCAAGCGCCATCCTCAGTGACAAGTCATTTTGCTGGGTGGCTAGAAATTGGACTCCACTGAGCCAGGCAAAGACGAGTAGAGCCAGGCCAGCAACGGCTGCGACAATTCCAGCAGGATGCCGCGCAACGAGACTCAAAATCAAAGCCACCAGCGCAACGACGATCAGCAACGTCCCGAGATAGATGTGGAGTTGAATGATGATGCTATTCCGGAAGGCCCAGCTCGTGGCATTTCCACCTGGAAGCTGCACTTCGAGATTGGCAATCATTCCTAAAATGTACTGAAGCACCAAGAGCACAAGGGTAATGAGAACAGCGATACGAAATGCTCTCTTACCAGTGCGTGTTTGACTCATGAATGTCGTTTCTCCTTTCAAGAGTCTCATCAGCAGTATCGCAGGAAAATGGTTGGTTTCGGAACACCATGTCCGTTACCGAATATGGTATTCTGATGAGAGTGTAGCTGTGGAATCTTCTCTACGCCAAGCACAGACCAGAAAAACCGTTCGCTACCGAACATCTTGTCCGAATTGTTCACCAATGAAAGAGGAACAGGGGTGAAGCAGGAGAAAGCAGATCGTCGTTCGCAGCGCACCAGGCGCCTGGTGAGCGCTGCCTTTGCAGAACTTGTGGCAGAAATGCCCTATGATAAAATTCTGGTGCAGGATATCTTGGATCGGGCAGGAATTGGTCGTACCACCTTCTACGCCCATTATTTCGATAAGGAGGATGTGCTCAACAGTATCATCGAGCAGGAGCTAGAGCTGCTCACTCGCCAGATTGACCGTGCAGCGACAGGGCAACGGCTCATACCAAGTTTGGAACTGTTTGAGCATGCGTACCACTCTCAGAATCAACAGCTTCGGGCGCTGATGCAAAGCCGCGCGAGTGACTTCTTGTGGGAAGCCTTGCAAGTGGCTCTCTGCCGGGCAATTGAATCAGCCCTGACAACCCACTGGACAGAAAAATATTCTTCGCCGATCCCAGTGCCAGTGGTCTCTGAGTATTTGGCCGGAGCCTTTCTCACCCTGCTCAAATGGTGGGTCACCGCTGATATGCCCTACCCACCAGAACAGATGGAGCGCATCTTCCAGCAACTGGCGCTGCCTGGAGTGTGGGCACTGCTGACAGAAAGTGAGCAGAAAGCAGGGATTGACGCAGATGTTCCTACGCTTCTCTCCCGAACTCACCTGTAGCACATGTTCTGTCGAGCCAGCCGGAGTTAAGCGGAGGTTGCCGAATGGGCCGATGACCCGGACTTGGAGCCAATCTTGCGCTCGGTGCCGTGCATGATACGCTGGATATTGTCACGGTGCGAGAGGATGATAAACGAAGAGCCGACGATGCCAAAGACCATCTGCGGCCAGTAGTTATGCCCTGTCAACGTGAGGACGATGATGCTCACTGCGCAGGCGAACGCGCCGATGATTGAGCCGAGCGAGACGTAGCGTGTGATGAGAACAGGGACGACAAGCGCGACAATACCGATGAGTACTGCAAAGGGCGACATCGCCAGGATCACACCGCCGCCCGTGGCTACGCCGCGCCCGCCAGTGAAGTGGATAAAGACTGAATAGTTGTGTCCCAGCAAGGCGGCGAATCCGGCGCATGCCTCTGCCAGCGCCTGAAGATTATGGTCGGTGAGTGTTGGGTGTGCCGGCAGCGGAAAGATGATATAACGCGCCAGCAGCACAGCCACGACGCCCTTGCCGATGTCCATGATAACGACGATGGCCGCTGGACCTGCCCCCAGCGTTCGCAGGATATTGGTAGCGCCGGTTTTACCGCTGCCCTGCGTGCGTGGATCAACATTGCCAAAGATTTTGCCCATTAACACGCCGCTGGGTATGGAACCGAGCAGATAGCCGGCAACAATGGCGGCCCCGACCCGGAGAAGCACTTCGATGGCAGACATTGCCAGGGGTCCTCTCTACGCCTGTGCGTATGCAATTACATAGAGACCATCAACAATGACAAATGCGGGAATATCGGCATGTCGCAGGACATGGTGAGCGACAGCGTCACCGTCAATGCTACAGCCTGTGGCGTACTTCGTCAATGCGCAGTATGGGATTCACACGGAGAGGTTGCAAGCGCTGCTACTTATGCGTATTCCTGGCCTGTTGATGCGCATGATGCAGATGGGCGCCGAAGAAAGCCAGCGCCAGCCAGACAATGGCGATGATGAACAACAGGGTGGAGATGCGGTGCAAGGGGAATAGATTTGGTAGCATCATACCAACCCAGGCAAGGATCGTGAGGATGGGAGCGGCGATAAATCCGCCGACGACGCAGACCGTCGCTACCGACTCGGCAAGCCAATGCCTGGTCTGCTCGCTCGAAACCAGCACCATTCCAATGCCCAGCACGATGAGCGCCCAGTGAGCTATCTGCGAGAGCGAGTGATTCATACGGGAAATACGATGAATGTGCTGGGTCTGCATCTGTTCGGTTGTCTGCGGGTGAATTTTGCGCATGCGAGTCAGGGTATCCGGGCCTACCATTGTGTCACCATATCACCATGTGTTTGTTCTGGTTCTTCTTTCCTCCGAGGGTGTTGCGGTGTTATCGCATCCTCTTATTGCATGACGCCATTCACAAGGTCGTGTAACGCTCCTGGGTCCCTTCACATGCGCATCACTTGCTAGCGTTCCGCAACTGTTGCCCAATAATAGTTGCATTCCGCCCGCAGGGGACAGATGGCACATTTGGGTCGCTGGGCGAGGCAAATGGTGCGTCCGTGCCGGATCAGGTCTACGTGCATTGTATAACGCCAATCGGGCGGAATCAACCGGGCGAGCGCTGTATGCGCCGCATCAGCCGAAACCCTTGCGCCGATCAGCCCCAGCCGTTTCGTGACACGCCAGACATGCGTATCCACCGGAAACGCGGGCCTACCCAGGGAAAATAGCAAAACGCATGCCGCTGTCTTGGGTCCAACCCCCGGCAACGACTGAAGATACGTTAGCGCGTCATCGAGTGGCTCCTCGCCAAGAAAATTGAGATCGAGCGGTTGATTCGCTAACCGCCCGGTCAGTTCGCGCAGAATCTGTTGGATGCGCGCCGCTTTGATCTGCGCCAGCCCGCCGCTGCGTATCGCCTGCGCAACAGCGGCGGTAGGCGCGTCCCGGACCGCTTCCCAGGTAGGGAAGCTGGCGCGCAGTCCCGCATAGGCGCGTCCAGAGTTCACATCAGAGGTATGCTGCGAGAGGACAGTGGCGATCAGTTCGCCCAGCGCATCACCGTTTGGACGCCATTCGGGGATGCCATAGGTTACCACCAACGCATGATAGATACGCGCGACTTTTGCCGATGGCGTCTCTACTTCATCTCGATCTTCTCTTGTATTTGCCGCCCGCTGCTCCTCGTGCGCCATACCTGCCTCCAACCATGTCACCGCTCTCTGCTTCTCTGCGGCGAGAGCAGTGGCATGGTGCATGTGCTCCGGATGAATTTGGTGGTATCGTGGCCCTATTGTACCAGCAAGAACCAAGTAACCCTACCAGAGAGCGGCCAGCGTCGCCGCGCGAACGACACGCTGTGGCGCATAGGTACTCTTATCTATCCAGAGAGCTGGCAGCGGCTCGCCCTGTTTGCGCAACGCCATCAGCCGTTGGAGGAAGCGCTGGCCGCGTGTGATCGCCTGCCGGCAACGTTCCGCTTCGTGAAACGGCAGGATGAGGCGCAGCGCCCGCACCGCCAGCACGGCATAGGCGCTTTCTTCGAGCGTCGCCTCCGCCATACCCCAGCTGCCATCTGCCTGTTGCGCATCCAGTAGCCAGGTATATGTCGTGCGGAGTTCCTGGTGCGTAGCCGGCTCTGCCACCTGCGCAAGCGCCAGCGCGCAGGAGAGCGTGGCATAGTACGGGCTGATATGCCACTTATCCAACCAGTAGCCCGCGCTCGCTCGTTGATCGAGGAGATACGCAATGATCTTGGCAATGGCACGCTTACGCCGGACGATGACATCACGCGGCGCGGTAACGGGTGGCCGCAGGCTGAGTAACGCTTCGAGCGCATGGGCGTTGGCGCTGGTAGAAGATGTGCGCTCGCCCGCATAACTGACGAAATGGTCATCCACCTCAAAGAGCCAGAGAGCATCCAGCGGCGTCTGCATGCCACAATGATTCAACACCGCGATGATGACCGCTGTATCATCCACATCGCATGGCAAACCGATTTGTCGCGCATAGCTCGCCCCGCTGGGAGTCAGGCATGATTGCAGCCAGTGCAGCAGCAAGTGATGCGTCGCGTTCGTCTTGCCACTGAAGCGAACGCCACCATGCAGCAAGAGGTGCATGACCCAGGCCGTCTCAAACGCATCGGCGGGATGCGACGCTGGCATAGCGCCACGCATGCCACCAAATGCCCGAGAGGAGAGATGTCGCAGCCAGCGGGCCGCTTTCTCATCCCAGGTAGGGCCGTGTATGAGGACCGCCGCCGTTGCCGATGGGGAATTGCCATAGCTGCCATCGCGCGACTGCACGGCACGCAGGCGCTCATAGTTCAGCACAGCGGTCAGGGCTTCGAGTCCATGGATGATGTTGGATTTGCCGGCGTAGAGCAGATCGAGCGGCAACCGGCGCAATTTTTGCGCGGTCCGCTCCGCCATCAGTTCCAACTGTGGCACTGGAAGCTGGATGCCATACATGGCAAGTTCTGTGGTGAGCAGCGGCGTGAGAAACTCAAAGAGTGGCGTATCATAGGTTGCGATATCCCAGTGCGGTATCTTCTGCTGAAGATAGCGTTCAGCGCGCGCCTGGGCCATGCGGATTTGTTTGGTCTGGCGCGGCGCCTTTGCCAGCGCCAGCAACGCCGCCATCGTCGGTATCACCGCATAGGGAAAATTGCCATCCCAGCAGCCATTGGATTGCTGCGTTTTTAGTAGCCAGGAGAGCGACTCTGGAAAGGCAAGCCGGTTAGGATAGCGCGGGTGACGCACCATCGCCACCCAGGCAGTTTCATAGGTGGACGGGCTGATGTCGCCGCCTCCCCGGTCGTCATCGAGATTATCAGCAACTTCGTGTAAGAGTGTACGAGTCAACAGTTGCAGGCGCCCCTCGAGGGGCGCCTCGCCAGCCACGCGAAGCCATTGCATAGTGAGCCTTCCCTTACCTTCACCGGCTCGAATCGCCAACCGAGCCAATTGGCATTCCCACGGCACCGTTCGCCGGTTCGGGGAACCACTCCTTCACCACCCCAGGCAAATTGATATGCTGTCGTCCGTTGTGTGCTGTTTGTATCTGTGGGTTTATCGCGCGAAATGACTGAATTTCCTCAAGCGAACGCTCTACGAGAACGGATGCCTCACTTTCTACACCATCCACACCGCCTCCTTTCAATTTCCCTGAAAAGAGGCAGTCCAGGAGAGATGAATTACCGCCATCTCTCTGCTACACTACGTATTTGCAGGTATGGGGCCAGGCGTTACTATCCGTCGTATTCCAAAACGCCTGCGTCATACTGCCGTACAATGACTGGACTGATCCTGTGCCAGAGTTTTTACCAGCGAAACCATAACACCTAGAGAATTGCCTTGAATCGCATGCCTGATGCAATCATTGCACAAGCCAACAATTTTGGCAAGCCGCAAGCGTGGTCATACTGCACAATTTCTGTTCTCATTGCTATACGCAGAGAGAATACATCGCGGTTGGAGTTTACTGGTGGGGCAGACATTCCTTTCTGCCATCCCAATCGCAGAAAGGAATGTCTGCGCTACCCATATCGCCAGCAAATATCAGGCATCATTGGCAATGTACTGGCTGCCGTCGCCATAGAACGCCAGAGCAAAGGCGCAGACGTAGCGCAGATAAAACGCCAGCAGCGGGTAGGCGGCGATGCTCTCGTTCAGTGTGCCAAAGAATTGGATTTCGTGGTGGAGCTGCTGGCTCACAACGCGCTGCGCTGCATGCACCTCTGTGCTGCGCACTGGATCGAGGCCACGGATGGGATACCCCAACTGGCGTAGCGCCAGCGTCACAGCGGTGAGTTTGCCCTCCTCCGCCTCGCGCCCATAGGTGGAGATATCATTAGCAAGACGGACGATCCTGCCGCCACAATCAATCGCCGCAAGACAGTGTTGCCAGGCAGCTTGTGGATGCTCCTCAAAGCTGGCGACGACGGCGGCCACCGCATACATGCCAATCGAGACGGCGCCCGTCATCTGATAGGTTTCCATCGAAGGCAGTCCCTCAGATCTATCGGTCGCGGAAGCCACCCCAGTGGCAGCGGAAGAGGTGAGCGACGCCGCCAGTTGGAAATTCCAGCGGAACTCCCGGCGCATCGAGGCCATGCACCTGACGAATTGCCGGCAGACGAGTGCCTGACGATAGGTAAGCGCCTGCTGGCGAGTGGAAAAGCCACGCCAGAGATGGCCGAGCAACGTGAGCAGCGTTTGGAAGGCGTCTCGCAGGCCAACCGCCAAATCATGCTGCCTATCCAACGCAGACGGGATATCGCTCCCATCGCGTGTCACTGGCAACACACGCCTAATGTTGGTGGCTTGTCGCAGTTCATCCAGTAGAGTCGCCTCTCCGGTTCTGGCATGCCTCCTGTCCATTCGCTCGCGCTGCCGTTCGATCTCTGGTCTCGGCCAGAGGCAACCGGTGAGCGGCGCGACAATCAGGTGAATGTCATCATCCGCAGCGGCCAGCAGCGACGCTCTGGACGCAGCATCGCTACTATCAGCCGGCGTTGCAGACATCAGCCGTTGATCGAGAAAATCGTCGAAAACGTAAATCCAGAAGATCGCCTGAGCCAGCGCCACCACCATCGCCTCGGGCGACGTATCGGGGGTAGAAACAATGGCGAAATACGCCGCCTGATGCAGATGCTCATGTGGAAGAACATAGCGCGTGGCCCAGCGCTGAAGCTCCTGCTGGGTGCGAGTGAGCCGGGCGAATTGCGCGCGCTGATGCTCCGTTGCGTCCCCATCATCGCCCGGACGTTGCTCTGCTACCAACCGCCGCCAGTCCAACGCCTGCGGGACGGAATTGGCGGGCGTTTCTTCATGCGCTGCTGCCACTATGCGCCTCATGCCACGACTTGCTGGGTTGCAGGAGATGCAGTGATCGTCGTGGTCGCAGTGGCGGCGGTGGCGGACTGCTGATTGCTCTGTTGCCGTAGCGCCGCTGTAGCGGCATCCGCCGGGAGCAACAGATAAAAGATGGAGCCTTCACCCTCGACGCCGCTGCTCTTGACCCAGATGCGTCCACCCATCGCTTCGGTATAGAGGCGGCAGAGATACAACCCCAACCCGTTGCCGCTGATGCTTGATGCCAGATCACGCGGCAGGCGAACGAAGCGATTGAACAGCAACGGAATCTGGTCCGGCGGAATGCCTTCGCCATAATCACGCACGACAAATTCGACCATTGAGAGGGTGGGCGCGCCACGCCGCCAGCCACGGCTCATCCCACCCTTGCGGGCGCTGCGCTGGCTGATGTTGCCAGATGATTCGCTGAGCTGAATTGGTTCGTCGCTTTCCCACTCCTCGAGCGGCGTCGTAATGGTCACGTTGCGCGCCCGCATCTCAATAGGGGTTCCAGGGTTGGAATATTTGAGCGCATTGGAGAAGAGATTGGTGAGAATCTGCTGGAGACGAATGGGGTCACACCAGACCTGGAGCGTTTCCGGGACGCTGACATGCAGATCGCGCTGTTGCACCGGCACGCGGTCGGTTCCCATGCGTGGCGCATCCACCAGGCGAATCGCCGTTTCGACGACCGGGCGCACCAGCACCTCTTTCGCCGTAAAGTGAACCGCATCCTGGTCAATATGGCGGGCGCTGAGAATGCTCTTCACGAGGTCTGAGAGATTTTCGCCAACCTCGCAGACGTGTTCCAGCACACTGACGAGTTGCGCTGTGGGCAGCGCGTTCGGGCGTTCGCGCAGCGTTTCCATATAGGTCAGCATCGTCATCAAAGGTGTGCGCAACTCATGGTTGACGCTGGAAATGAAGGCGTCTTTGAGCGATTCGAGTTGCTTGGCCCGCTCATAAGCGGTTCCTATCTCGATCAGGGTACGGGCGAAGGTACGCCAGATGACGATCATGATGACGGTGAAGAGCCATTGATAGATCAGCGAAACGGCCAGGATGAGTGGGCGTTCCTGATACCAGAGGGGCGCGACGCTGACGGTGGGCATGAGCACGAACAGCAGGGCCACCGTCGCCACATTCATCAGCAACGTTGCCCAGATGATCGCCCAGCGGCTACCAACCAGGCCCGCCATCACCACGACGATGCTAAACGGCGTGAGTTCGATCATCGCAAAGAGGTCAATCCCTACACTACTACCCCAAATCGCCAGCGACATCGCTGCCGTAATCGCGCTGATGCCGGCGACGAGGCCGGTGGCCAGATTGAGCCAGCCGCGCCGCAAGGCCAGGAGGCCAGCAATCAGCACAACATCGGTGCCGGCCAGCAGAATGATAGTGGCAATCATGCCATTGCGCGCCAGGCCAGTCACCGGAAGCAGCACCAGCGCCACGCCAATCACCACTAGCACAAGGGTGGCAATCAAGATAAATGCAGGCGTCATGGCGCGCAAGAGAGCGAAGCGGCGCTGGCGCTCATAATCATGCAGAATCTCGCGCTCAGTGCGCGCCGTGAGGGAAAGTTCGATCATAAGAACAGGTCGCTCCTCATAGCAGAGAAATAGAAAGACACAGCCCTATGGCAGCACACAATGCTCGAAGCAAATGGTCATTGCCGCCCGCGAAGGCACAGGGACGCTATCTCCGTTGCCAGATGCCATCAGTGGTGGGCGGAGGCTCATCTTTCCTGCGGAAGCTGCTGAACGGGTCCTTTTCGTCATCTCCCTCCAGACGTTGCGTGGCAAGATTCTCCAACCGCTGCTGGCGCTCCTGTTCCGTCAGCCGGATACAGCGATAAATTGCCTCGAGAATCTTCCGTGGCGGCGTAGGCTTTGTGAGATATTGGTCAGCCCCCGCCAGCATGCCTGCCGCCTGATCGTGGTCCTGCACCAGCGCCGACAGCAGCACGAGCGGAATCGAGGCGGTTTCCGGGTCGCCACGCAGCGCCAGCACCATCTGATATCCATTCATGTTCGGCATCTTGACATCCACGACCACACAGTCTGGATGCAGCTCATAGACCCGTTCCAGCCCGTGCGCGCCATCGGTTGCTGTCTCCACGCGCAAGTCGCCGTCGCCAAGCGTGGAGATGGCAAAGCGAATGGATTCGAGCAGGTCCGGGTTATCATCTACGAGCAAGATGGTGTATTTCCCTGTGGGAGACGGTGATGGCGACGAAGACGACGAAGATGGTGAAGACATGTGATCCTTGCCAATCTAGGGCCGCTAAATTTCCTGCCAATAGGCAGGAAATCAATAGCCCTCTATTTTTGACCTTTAGACATTCAACACACGCGACCGAACACCGCACCTCGATGCCCGGCATACAAACTGCTATGAGCCGCGCCCACCCTTTGGGAGCGGCTCGCACGATGAGATAAACCACTTCAATTGAACGAAACGGCACAACGATCAGACACCAGGCACACGTGATAACGCAGAACAGGATGACGCACAAACGCACACAGATGGAGAAACGACATCCTGAACACGCGCCTCTCCTCCACGAGCGATTGTATTGTTACAGTTTCCGGCTCGCTTGTCAAGATATCTTCTGGCGCCAGGCGTTTCATGCCGGGGATTTTATAGGACTGGTCTGCCGAAGCGTTGACAGGAAAGCGGCCCAGATGTTATGCTAATTGGGCGTGTTCAGCGCCCGATGGGCCGGGCGCTATGCCATACGCCACACAGCCAAGAAAATCAACTCCCACATCAGGGATCAAGGAGTACACCGCACTATGGTAAAAATTCGCCTCATGCGCATGGGCATGAAGGGGGCGCCAAGCTATCGCGTGGTGGTGGCCGACGCCCGCTCTCCGCGCGACGGACGCATCATCGAGAACATCGGCTGGTATAACCCGCTGACTGATCCTTTGACGATCAAGATTGACGCCGACCGCGCGAAGCACTGGTTGCAAGTCGGCGCTCAGCCGAGCGATAGCGTGCGCTCGCTCATGCAACGCGCAGGCATCCTCGAACGCCCCGCGCGCCCGGCACGCGCAGCGGCGAAGTAAACCACAACATTTCCAGGAGCAGCAGAGGCAATGCAAGGTCTTATTGAGTTCCTGGCGCGGAATCTGGTAGACCAACCTGACGCCGTTGAGGTACGGGAAATTCGCAATGATCGCTTCGCCACAGTGATCGGCCTGCGGGTCCAACAGCATGACCTGGGGAAAGTGATCGGACGGCAGGGGCGAGTCGCCAAAGCGATGCGCACACTTATGCGCACCTCAGCGACGCTTCAGCGGAAGCGCCATGTCGGCCTGGAGATTGATGAAAATCCACTCAGCACAGCAAGCGAACCAACAAGCGAAAGCGAACCGGAAGAGTAACGCCGCCACCCCACAGGATGATTGGGTGGCGGTGGGCACCATCGCCGGACCGTTCGGCGTCCGTGGCGAAATGAAGGTGCAACCGCTCACCAGCTTTCCAGAACGCTTCAGCGCCGGACTCACGCTCTATATTGGCGACGCACGGACGCCCTACACGGTTCAGCAGGCGCATCTACACAAACAGCAAGTGCTGCTCACCCTCGACGGCATTACCGATATCGAGGCGACGGAACGCCTGCGCGGCAAGACCCTCTACATCCCTGCCGGAGACATCCATCCCCTCGAAGCGGATCAATTTTATCTGCACGACATCATCGGCATGCGGGTCGTCCACATCAACGGGCAGGAGTTGGGAACCGTGCGCGATGTCCTGGTGACCGGGGGTGTGGACCTCTTTGTCGTCACCAATCCGCAGACCGGCCAGGAAACGCTGCTTCCCGCTGTCAAAGCATTCATCACCGCGATAGACAAAGCAGCGGGCGTCATGACGGTGGACCCCATCCCTGGCCTCTTCGATGACAATGCAGATACGGCGCAATGAGGCTGGCCACGGCTCTACGCAGTATTGCTCAATTGCCAGATGCGCGTCCTCTTGACCTCCGGATAATGACTATGCTATTCTGGACTGGTTGCTGAAGAATGAGCAGGTGTTTCGTCACTGTTCGTCTGCCGGATTCACTGAATTGTAGCTGACAATACCTATCGCAAGCCGTAGCGATATAGGAAATACGTCGTTTCCGTGACATCTCGCGGCTGAATTGGTACAATGGGTGCGGATGCTACTGGCGAAGACAAACGATCCAAGAGCAGACGTATGTTGTGTTGATGGCGCTTTTCCCGCAGCGGTTGCCAGAAAAGCGCGGATCATCAGAAGGAGTCGCTGGTGCCGCAACCACCATCACAAACAACCCTCGCTCCCGGCACGACGATATCGAAGCGCTATCGTATCGAACAATTGATTGGCAGCGGTGGGTATGCCAGCGTCTATCGCGCCACTGATCTGACATTTGGGTTTGAGCGCGCCATCAAGGAAGTTTCCGACCCTGATCCCGGTGTGCGCACACAATTCCGCCTGGAAGCCGAACTGCTCATCAACTCCAAGCACCCCAATATTCCCAACGGGTATCACCTGATTGAAGATATGGGGCGGCTCTTCCTCGTCATGGACTATGTGCATGGGAAAGACCTGGAAGAGTTGCTCAACGAAAGCCTGACCCAGCATCAACGTGCGCTGGACGAAGCGCAGGTGCTGAAGTGGGCGATTGATATTTGCGATGCGCTAGATAAGATGCACAATTTGAAAGTGCCTGTGATCCATCGTGATATCAAGCCAGCGAATATCAAGATCACGCCGGAAAATCAGCCCATTTTGATTGATTTTGGCCTGGCGAAACTCCAGCAACGCGGCGCAACGCTCACAGCGGCTCAGGGTGTATCGCCTGGCTTCGCGCCACCGGAACAATATATGGCGAAGGGGCGCACCGACCCCCGCACCGACATCTACGGCCTGGGTGCGACGCTCTACGCCTGCCTGACGGGGAAAGATCCGCCAGAGGCGCCGGCGCGTCTGTTGGCGCAGACGGGCGCCGGTGGCAACGCCGGTATGCAGCTCGTGCCGCCGCGAAAACTGAATCCACGCATCAGTGAAGAGACCGACCGCCTGATTGTGCGTGCGCTCGAATTGTCGCCCAATCACCGGCAGCAATCCGCCCGCGAGTTGCAGGCGGAGATGCAGGCGTCGCTCCAACACCTGACCGGTGTGTCGTTTGGCACAAGCAACAGCAGTAGCGGCGTCAATAGTGTTGGCGGCTCGACGATAGTGATGGGCGTGCTCTGCCCGCGCTGCGGCACACAGAACCGCCCGGACGCCACCCGTTGCGTGCAGTGCGGCACGTCACTCCGCGCGCATGAGCTTCCGCTGCGCCCCACTGGTCAGCATCCTGCCGCTGGCTCGCCGCTGGATTCATCTGGCCGTCAGGCACGTTTATTGCCGCCTGCTGGGAATCGCACGAACGTCAAGTCACCGGCGGCTGGTGGAAATCGCGGCGGGCGTGGCGCGCAATCACCAGCCGCCAGCAATTCGTGGACGGCGCAACAAACGGCGGTCGCACCTTCACTCAATAGCGGTAAACAACCGGCAGTCGGCGCTGGCCGCACAGGAAAACAACCCGCCGTGGGAACGGGAAAGCAGTCCGCCGTTGCGCTGGAATCTTCCAGTGGTAAGCAACGCGCAGTTGCGGCGAATTCCGGCGCGGGCGCAGGTGCGCTGGCGCTGCCAACGCGCGGCGCGACCGCTGTTGCTCCTGCGGTCGCAGCTCCCAAATCCGCCGGTGGCGTCGCTGTGCAGGCCAAAGCGAAGCCTGCTGCGCCTGCGGCAGACCCGGACGTGGATGACAACGCCTGGATTCGTCTCGGTTCAACGGCAATCAACCGTTTCGATAAGGTGATGCTGGCGCTGGCTGGCATCGAGACGCTCTGGGGCGCGATTATTCTGGTGCTGGGCGTCGTTGCGCTGGCCTCCCACGGCAATCCGCCGGTACTACAATTGATTATTGGCTGGGGCGTGGTTGTCCTGATTGTGAGCCTATTGGGAGCGCAGGCACTTTCACGGCCCATCTACCGGCGCGCGAAGATGGCCGGTGTGCGCCGCTTCCTGCAAGGGGCGTTCATCACCATTTATTCGATTATCGTGCAGGCGGCGGGCATCTGGGGCGCAACGGTCTTCGCCAATTCTAGCCCAACCGGCTCGTCGTTGCTGGCGATCATTGCGTATGTGCTATTCGGCGTCAGCGCGCTCATCGCGGGCATCTTCGGCATCTCGACGGTCCTGGGCTGAACCACCGCACAAACGACCGGGGGTGTTACATATGGACATAAAAACGCCCCGGCTGGCGCATCAGGCCCAAAACCCCATGTTTCGGCTTGGTGCGCTGGTGCATGGCCGCGACGATATCCTTCATCTCGAATTCGGTGAGCCGGATTTCCCGACACCTGCGCATATCGTCGAGGCAGCGATGCGCTCGCTTCGCTCTGAAAAGCAGGGCTACGGTCCATCCAACGGGCTATCCTCCCTGCGCGAAGCCATCGCCGCGCGTGTCGCTCGCGTCAACCGCTTCACGCCGTCCGCCGATCAGATCATCGCCACGCCGGGAGGAACCGGCGCGTTGATGGCGGCGCTACTCTGCCTCTGCTCGCCGGGTGATGAGGTACTCGTGCCGGACCCTGCCTGGGCCGGATATGATGGCATGCTGGCGGTGGCTGGCGCGCGCATGGTGCGCTATCCATTGCGGGCTGACGCAGGCTGGCAACCTGACCTTGCCGCGCTCGCATCACTCATCACTCTCCACACGAAAGTGCTGCTGCTCAATTCACCCTCCAATCCTGCCGGCGCAGTCTATCCACGCGAAACTGTCGCCGCGCTGGTAGAGCTGGCCACGCGCCATGCCCTCTGGATTCTCTCGGATGAGTGTTACGATCAGTTGGTCTACAGCGGCGAACATGTCAGCCCGGCCACGCTCGACCCGAACCAGCGTGTCATCACCGTTGGCACCTGCTCCAAAACCTACGCTATGACCGGCTGGCGTGTCGGCTGGCTCGTTGCGCCGCCTGCGCTCGCTGGTGGCCTGAATGTGACCGTCGCCGCGCAGGTGAATAACCTGCCAACCTTTGTGCAGCGAGCCGCCGAGGCCGCGCTGACCGGACCGCAGGACTGCGCACAAAGCATGTTCGCTGCCTATCGAGAGCGGCGCGATCTGGCAGTGGACCTGCTGCGGGCGCGCAGCAGACTCTCCTACATCCCGGAAGGCGCGTTCTACCTGCTGATCGCCCTCTCAGAGCAGACGGGCGATTTGCCGTATGACAGCATCCAATTCGCTGAGGCGCTGATAGCTGAACGTGGCATCGCCATCGCCCCCGGCGCGGCCTTTGGCGCGGGTGCGGCGCGCTATGCGCGTATCTCGCTCGCCAGCAGCCCCGAAACCCTGCGCGCTGGCATCAACGGTCTGCTGGACTTCGCACAGGAATACGAGCAGCGCCACGCCAAACCCTAGACTGACTGTGGATTTCTCAAAACATGCCGTGTAAAGCATGGAGGTGACACCCTGGTCAGCGTGAGGGTGCAAACAGCTTCCATTGCCCCTCGGAGATGACTTCGACCGCGCCGTCAACGACTTGTATAGCGGTCTGATCGTCAATCGCATACGTTGGCACGGGGAGCCTTGCGGCCCAGGTTTCTGCATTGGCCAGGGAGGCGTCCGGATGATCCGTGTTATCCAGGTGCGGAATCACTGCAAAGTCAACCAGTCCCACACCCTGAGCCGTGACCAGGAGCCTGCCGATGTCTCCCTGGGGGGAAGCGAACACAATGTCTTCCGACGTGAGCGCCTCACCGCTGCCCTTGATGCCCCTGGGCGGATCAGGGTAGGTCTCGCCGAAGGTGGTGGCAGTCGCCATGCTCCCGGCGCTCACCCCCACATAGACCGTCTCGCGCAACGATGGCAAGAGGTCTGCCAGTCCCGACTGGCGCATCCAGTAGCTCAAATAGAGGGGATCGCCGCCCCACACCAGCAAGGCATCGGTCTCCTGAACCGTGGGAATCCATGCTTCGTCAGCGATGCTGGGCAGCGCGGTAAGCTCCAGCACGCCCAACGACTTCCAGCCCAACCCACACATGGGGCTGGCGGCTGATCCGCTGATAAATCGGTAGGCGCCTAAAGCTCCACCGGGGAAGGGATATATCCCAGTGGGAATGCAGAGGGCGCTGGATTCGGCAATTGGTTTACCCAGCAGATCAACCAGCGCGTTATGGATGCTTGTATTGCTGATACCAGACGAGGTAAGAAGATACTTCATGCTGCCGCTTCCAATCACTACAATGACGTTGAGTGAGCAGACGCGCAACGACCATCTGCGCGTATCCCTATTCTACTGGCAGAGAAAGAATACCTTTTCTTCTATCTTGCTCTTTTCTTCTGCGAGGTCACGATTCGGGGGTGGGATACGACCAGGGAACCGGCGGCGGCGCAGGAGCAATGCTCTCCTGCTCGAAGCCCCAATCGAGCAGCGCACGCATATCAGTGATACGCACCTGCCAGGATGGCTCGTTCAGGACGGCGCCAACGATCAAATGCCCAAAGCGGATGGCGGCAAACGCCTGACAGTAACCAGCGTCGCCGGTGTAGCCGGGCTTGACGCCGATGGCTCCAGGATAAGGCGCACGTGCGCCGGGTATCAGGTCGTCGCCGGTCATCAGATCATAGGCTTTGTGTGTCGAGGTCTTGGGAATCGTGTATTCTTTGGTTGAGGTAATCTGCACCAGAATGGGATTTTTCATTGCTGCCGCCGCCAGCACCGCCAGATCACGCGCCGTCGTATAGTGGTTGGGTTCGCCCAGCCCATGCGGATTCATGAAGTGCGTGTGCGTCAATCCCAATTGCTGCGCGCGCTGGTTCATCATAGCAACGAAGTTCGGCACGTTGCCGCCGATGGCATCGGCAATCGCCACCGCCGCATCATTGCCGGAGGGCAGCAACAGCCCATAGAGCAGGTCCCGCAGGGTCAGTTTCTCTCCGGCGCTCAGCCCCATATAGCTGCTATCCGGGCGCACCAATGCCTGCGCATCCGTGCCGACCGTTATCACCTGATCGAGGTTGCCATGCTCCACCGCCAGCAGCGCCGTCATAATCTTCGTGCAACTGGCCTGCGGCAACTCCAGGTCTGCATTCTTGGCGAAATACGTAAGGCCGAGGTCCGGGTCATAGACAAAGGCGGCCTCCGCTGTCACGGTCGGTGGTGTCCCATTCTGGAAGCTGGCAGAGCCGCTATTCGACTGCGTGCGCACGATATGCGATAAGCCCACCGGCCCGGTGGCGGCGATCTGCGCGATGACAACGACGAGCACAATCAGCGAGAGGACGAGGAACACTGACCATGAGATTGTGCCCGCCAGCAGCCGTTCGTGATGCCAATCGTGTTCGGAGAGGGGTCGTGAATCGTTAGAATCGTCTGATGCCCCATAGCGGTCGAGTTCGCGTGTTGGCTCATCTTCCTGCTCGTCCGGTTCCGACCGCTCTGCAACCGCTTCCGCCAGCTTCACATGTCGTCCCACCATGTTTGCACATCCTCACCACTTGCCAGGGTCTACCGGGATAGAAGCAATCCAGGGGCAATCTGTGACGCGACCGCCAAGAGCCAGTCTAGTGCAGCCGCCATCGCTGCGTCAAATGGTTGGGATGGGTGGGCCAGCGTTCTCTTATCCTCATCCGCGCCATAGCCATATAGGGTATACTGAGGGCAATAGCCACCGCAGGCGGCGGCAAATAGCGCATCAATGATGATGGAGCGTAAACGATGAGCATAGATACCCCTCCACGCCCACACGGCCAGCGCCAGCGCCGGACAACCGTGTACGAAACGTATCTTCGCACCGATGAGTTATTGTCCTTGCAAAAGCCGCCAGACCGGCGCCTGCACCCTGATGAGTTGACGTTTCAGGTGGTCCACCAGACGTTTGAACTCTGGTGGAAACTGACGGTCGAACAGTTGCGGCTGGCGGCTGACCTCTTGCAGCAGGACCAGGCGGATGAGGCAGCGCATGCGCTGCGGCGCGCCGTCTCGGCGCAGGGCGTGGTGATGCTGGCAATGCGCCAGCTCGAATTCGTCGCCCCCAAAGACTTCCTGGTGATTCGCACCGGGCTGGGCAACGGCAGCGGCGCTGAGTCTCCCGGCTTCCAGGCGATCCTGCGCGCCGCGCCCGATCTCTGGGACGCCTATGCCGCCGCTGTCGAACGGGCGGGCATTGCGTTGGTGGACCTCTACGCCGAGCCACAGCGACACCGCGCGCTCTATGACTGCGCCGAGGCGCTGACCGACTTCGATGAGCAGTTTCATCTTTTCCGCGCCGCACATATCAAGCTGGCGCAACGCAACCTGGGGCTGCGCGCCATCGGCACCGGCGGCACGCCAATGCCCGCGCTAGAGAAGACGCTGCGCGACCTGTTCTTCCTGCCGCTCTGGGAGGCGCGCGACGACCTGCTCGCCCGCACCGCCGCTGAGCCGGACTATAGCGGACCCTCCGGCCAGGTTTCTGGCCACGGCCACTAGCGCCAACAGAGCCAACAAAAGCCCAGAGAACCGCGCTATGGCTGGGGTGGTAGATGCAAGGGCGGGGAAATCAGCTTTTGTGGTGTGCCGGAGAGCGTGCGCCGTCCTCCTGGCGTATCCGGCGCATCATGGAATAGCACCGAAGAAGCGCCCGGCGGCAGGCCAGATCGCTTGCGCCGGTGCGCCGCATAGCGCCAGATGATCTGCGTCACCAGCAGCGCCAGCCCCAGCCCCAACAGCGTCGGCAGTTCGCTGACAGAGAGATAGAAGCCATGCCAGATATGGATGCGCACGCTCCACAGACCAGCGCGCGTCTGTAAGTATGCGGCAAAGATGGCAACAACGCCGAAGAAGCCAGTCATGAGATAGAAGATGACGACGATTTGTTGCTGCGCCAGGCCGCCGATGAGCAGCCGGTGATGCAGATGCGTGCGGTCAAAATGCAGCGGTGAGTGGCGCTGGAAGAGCCGCCGCAGGATGACACGCGCCGTATCGAGAATGGGCAGGCCCAGCAGCAGCAGCATCGTCGCCAGCTTTGCGCCACCAACGTTTGCCAGCACCGCCAGCGCCAGCCCCAGAAACATCGCGCCGCTATCCCCCATGAAGAGCCGCGCCGGATGCAGATTCAGCGGCAGGAAGCCCAACGTCGCCCCAGCCAGCACCGCGCAGAGCAGCGCCGCCGCCGGTTGGCCGAGCAGCCAGCTTATCGCCGCCATCACCACCGCCGTAATCGTCACGACGCCGCCCGCCAGCCCATCCAGCCCATCTATCCAGTTGATTGTGTTCATCATGCCGACGATCCAGAACCAGGTGAACGGCACAGACAACCAGAGACCCAACGGCACCTGCCCCTGATTCGTGGTCAGCAGTGGATTGTGCAGCACTTCAATCAACGTGCCGTGGCCGGCGGGGAACATCGCAATCAGCGCGGCCAGCGTTTGCACGAGCAGCCGCAGCCACGGCGGTAGCCCACGCAGATCATCTATCGCCATAACTGCGACGACGAGAACGGCGGCGGCGATCAGGCCGATGTAGACATGGCGCTCATAGTCGTTTGCGGGGCGGAAGAAGAGCAGTGATACGATGAAGAACGCCAGGAAGATGCCAATGCCACCCAGCCGTGGTATCGGGCGCTTGTGGATATGATGCGCCTTCGGCTGCGGGACGATATGGAAGCGATTGCAGATAATCAGGACGAGCAGGCAGAGCGCCGCGCCCAGCGCCGCAGTCAGGACGAAGGCGAGCGCCACGCCGCGCAAGGTCGGCTCCGGCGTGCCCAGCCCGGCAGGGAAACCAGCTAGCGTTGTCTGCATCAGATTATTCGCCAGGCCATTCATGCCCTACGCTCCTCATATCCAGCCACACAGCGTCCTGAACGTTTCCTACTGCCCTACTGCCCCTCACGCGTTCCACTCTCTCATATACGATTCTACCGCGCCCAACAGTTGTGTAGATGTCTCACATTTCACATTTGGCACGGCAAACCACCCGCTATCTATCCATCATGCAGGAGCCAGACCAGCCTTCTCGCGTCTACCACGTCAAGCAATATTGGTATAGATCGTGCGACCGGCAAGGTGCAGCCACAGCCAACCTTCTGATTGCTCGACTAGCTGATGCCCGGTGGGGATAATGAGGAGCAGTATGCCAGATCAGAGAAATCATTATATCGCCACAGCGCCCTCAGAGCGGGCGCAGCGCAGAGAGCGCACGCGCTTCCCTGGGCAGCGCTCGTTCCTGTTTGCCCTGATTGCCGCGCTCTTCTTGCTCGTGCTGGCAGCGACCAGCACGCATGCCGGCCACACTGCCCGCAACGCATCATTCGGGCAGCAAAGGGCATATGTGGCGCTGATTCGCCAGCGGCAGATTGCAGGTACCTCGACGCCGACCACCCAACCAACGGCGACGCCGACCACCCAACCAACGGCGACTACGCAACCAACCGCCACATCGCAGCCTACTTCGACACCAGCAGCAACCGTGACATCACAAGCGACCGCGACACAGCAACCGACAGTTGCTCCGATAGCGACTCCCACCGCTGTTCCCAGCAGCGGCACAACCGGCGTTGGCAAAGAGCTGGCAGTAATTGGCATTATCTTGCTGATGCTCCTGCTCATCGCCGTCATCGTCATCGCCGTGCTGGTGGCGATGCGGCGCAATCGTCCGCCATCTGGCGGCCAGGGCGTTACGCCTGGAAATGCCCCACCTTATCAGCAGCCGGTAATGTTTCCCTCAACGCAACAAGGCACCTGGCGGCAGGCGGAATGGGGGCCGATCCACGCGCCAAATCTGCCGTATCCTGACGAATATCCGCCTGCCGATAGCCCAACTGCTCCTGGCGCAGCGTGGCATCAACTCCCCGAGCAGTCGCTGGAGGAGACGGAGCCAATGTATCCACCGCCAACACCACCATCGCCGGAGCCAGCGACGAACTTCCTGCCTCCCAGCGGACCACGCGCGCCGCAATCCGGCGCCTTTCCCTCAGGAGCATCAGGGGATACGCAACCGGCTGACACGGCGCACAATCCATACAATCCAAATGCGCCGGGCACACCGCCGAACAACACGAACCATAATTAGCCATAATTAGCTATAATCGGCCCTAGCGGCTGGCTAGGGTTGACAGCCCGACTAGATATTCTGCCCCAGCGTGATAAAGGGATTCGCTACTATTGACTCTTGAACATCCGCGACAAGAATGGTGTCACCAAACTCGTAGACTATCCAACAAACTGAGAATTGTCGTCAATAAAGCGGCGCTCGAAGGAGGGTTCGATGACGCGGCAGAGCGCATGATGGACGACACGATCACGATAGGGCGCGGCAGAGATGATCCGCTCTTTGGGTTCGTGAATCTTGAAGCGCTGATAGGCTTCGGGCTGATAGGTCTTCTCGTGTAGCTCCGTTTGCAGGGTGAGCAACTGATCTTCGAGATGATACTCGAAGGCTGCCACATCGGGGCGACCACGCTTGCCGCGCGCCGCCAGGCGTTCGGCGAACACTAAATTCTCGAACGAGGTCACTAGCTCATACAAGTTGTAGGCGCGTTTGACCATCACCTGTCCTCTCCCCCATAGACCACCTTTGCCGTATACCGCCCTACTATCGCCAAAAATTTTCGCGCTACGCGCGATACACTCTTTTCCATCCCTCGTCTAGCATTAAAAGTGTAATTAAGGCAGGAAACATAATACAGTACTACAGGAATTAGACTGAGATGGGGGCAGACCGCAAGACGAGACGGAACCCGCCGGGGACGTCGAAGTCGTCGGGGAGCCAAATGAAGCGATACGCCGCGCGCGCGAACCAGGCATCAAGGAGCCACGAGCCGCCACGCAGCACACGATTATCAGTAGAATTAACACTCTCTCGTCCGTCTGCTTCATTATAGGGGTACGGTTTGTAGAGCGTGCTGGTCCACTCCCAGACGTTCCCTGCCAGGTCCAGCACACCATACGGGCTGGCGCCGCCGGGATAACTGCCCACAGGCGTTGTCGTCTTGATGCCGCTCTCGCTGGTGTTACAGCACGCCTGGTCGAACTGATCGCCCCATGGGTAAATCCGCCCATCGCTGCCACGCGCGGCTTTCTCCCATTCCGCTTCAGTGGGCAGGCACCAGGGCTGGCCGCTGCGTTCTGCCAGCCACTTCGCATAGGCCATCGCATCATGCCAACTGACGTTGACGACGGGATGGTCCAGCTTCGTCAATTGGTTCTTCCAGTCAGACGGTTCTTGTTGCCCGGCGCGCACGAAACAGGCATATTCGGCCACCGTCACGGGATAGCGCGCAATCTGATAGGCAGGGAGGGTGATGCTGTGTTGCGGCTTTTCATTGTCAGACGGTCGCGGGTCTCGTTTGGGGTCACTGCCCATCAGGAAGGGTCCAGCGGGCACCTCGCAGAGCGGCGGCACGATGTATTCCACTGGCTTGCCATTGACCGGCACACTCGCGCCGGTAAAGCCCAGGCTCGCCAGCCGTTGTGGGAAATGGTCTGGGGCTATTGGCGGCGCGGGTGGCGGCAACAGGACACGTCGCGCCTCTGCAACGATGGGGGTGTTGGGTGCAAGCCGCTCAGCGGCATCGAGCGACGTTTTCACCTCGTTGTCGTCATTCGCAACACGACGAGCCAGACGAGCGCGCGTTAACCACCAGTCAACTGTCGCATCGCGGCGGACGGTGAGCGTGCGGGCCAGCGCTAGCGCATCAGCTTCACGATTGAGATGAGTGAGGGCATCCAGCCGCAAAGAAAGCACAAGCGGATCGTCAGCGGCAGCAGCGGTGATGCGCGCCAGATCATCACAACGTTTGAGTACCTCTGTCCATTGTCCCTGCCGTGCTAAGACGGGGATATAGAGGCGTAATGCCTCGAGTCGTTCTGCTGGCTGCGTAGGCAAACCCAATGCTTGTTTGAGCAATGATGCTGCCGCAGCGTCATCCTGGAGCTTCACCAGGACCGTAGCCGTCAACAGCAACAGTTGTAGGTCATCACCCGTGCGCGCCACGGCTATGTCTAAGGCTCTGCGTGCGGCTGCATAGTCCCCTTGCTGATACTGCGCTTGCCCGAGCAGACGATACACTTCGATTGGGACGTTCTGTTCCGGCGAGGGAACTCGTGCTAGCAGGTAGTCCGCACTATCACTCACCTGTGACCAATCCTGGGCCAAGACCGCTGTGCGCATATGTTGCAACTGCTGCTCGATGAACGCCGCTTGGGGATTGGATGATGGGACTGGCGTTGTAGTCGTCCCAGCAGGAGGCGTGACCGTAGAAGTTGGTGGAGAGACGGCTCCCAGCCAGCGGTCAAGTTGGCGAATGAGTCGGTCCATATCAGTGCTAAAGTCTGGGTCAAAGCGCACCTGCGCGGCGTTGAATTCGATCAGTTCACGGATGGTCTCTGGCAACTCTTCCGCATGTGGCAACGTCGCATTGTCCACCAACACCGGAATGACGATCAACCCGTTGCGCAGGCCATGTTCCACTTCGATGCGCACAAAGTCGTTGGGGTCATCCAGCCGCCGCTGGCCGGTGGGAGTCGCCAGCGTCAGCCAGGAAGGGCCGATGATGACCAATTCCACCCGGCATTCGCCGAGCTTTTCGGCGAGATAGGTAGGAAACTTGACGCCATAGGGAATGTCGTCCACGTCCTTGAAGATGGCATCTCGGCCAAAGTGCGCTACCAGCCGCTCATAGAGACGGCCAGCGGTGGCCGCACTATCAGCGCGGCGGTAGGAAATGAAAATGCGTGGCGCTGTGTTGCCGGGCATAGCCATACTGACGAGTCTCCCGCGAACTCCAAAATAGAACACACCAGCAGAACTGAAATACAAAGATGCGCTCGCCTATTGTTGTGGCAGTATACCATGCGGTCGCGGCCTAAACAAGCAATCCAGGGAGAGCTATCGAGCGCTGCCTTCAGCCAGCGCGCAGCGTATCTCTGTACGTACTGTTTCGTCTTCGTCCTGCGCCAGCGCCTCCGTGAGCGCCGTGCGGGCCGCTATGCCGCCGATGCGCCCCAGTGCCCAGGCAGCGTGCCCGCGCACCAGCGGCTCCGCATCGTGGAGCGCGCCGATCAGCGCTGGCACAGCGACTGGATCACCGATGTTGCCGAGCGCGACACAAACGTTGCGCAACAGGCCACGCCGTTTGGCGCGCTTGATCGGGCTATGGCGGAAACGCTCGCGGAAACCCTCCTCATCCAGTGCCAGCAGCGGAATCAGCGCCGGACTGGAGCCGATGGAGGCGCGCGGCTGAAACTCCAGGCGTTGGCGCGTCGCGGCGGTCTCGGTCGCGGGTGTTGGGCTGTTCGCGGCACTGAAGTGCCGGCGCACAGTATTGGCAGCAATGAATTGCTGGTGCGAGCCTGTAGGCGAAGCCGGCCAGCCAGCAGCGCGCAGCCGTCTCTCGGCAACCTGGTTTACCGGGCAGACCTCCTGGCAGATGTCACAACCGAAGATGTGCGCGCCAATCAGTGGGCGCAGTTCCAGCGGGATACTGCCGCGCAGTTCGATGGTGAGATAAGAGATGCAGCGGCGGCTATCCAGCACATACGGCGCGACGAAGGCGTTGGTTGGGCAGGCGTGCAGGCAGATTTCACACTGTCCGCAGTTGGCGGCGGTTGGCGCATCCGGCTTCAGGTCCAGGCTCGTCACCACCTCTGAGAGAAAGACCCATGACCCCCACCCTTTGGTGAGAATATTGGTGTTCTTGCCGAACCAGCCGAGGCCGGAACGCTGGGCTATTGCGCGGTCTACCATGCGCCCGGTATCCACAAAGACGATGGTTTTCTCCTCGCCGGGGGCCGCAAAGCCGCGCATATACGCGGTCAGTTGGTCGAGCCGGGTACGAATCACCTCATGATAGTCGTCGCCCCAGGCGTAGCAGGAGACGCGCCCATGCGGATCGCCAGGCGTGGTGAGGTCGCGCGGGACATCGGTGAGATAGAAGGTGCCGAGTGACAGCACCGAGCGCGCATTGGGCAGCAGCGCCCGTGGATTGCACGAGACCTCGGCGCGGGCGGCAGTGAACCAATCCATCCCCTGAAAGTAGCCTGCGGCGATACGCTCCTTCAGGCTGGATTCAGTCTCCGGCAGCGCGTCTGCCGTCGTGACACGCGCTAGGTCGAACCCCAACGTGAGGGCGTAGTCTTTGATTTGCTCGGTGATTTCTTGGTTTGGTGACATCTGTATCTCGCAAGGAATCCTATCCAGGTTGAACTGGGTCAGAGAATTGCGGGCATATCGGAGATCATGATACAACGCCGGAGTACACCATCTTTGGATTTTCGTACCAATCACGTTGCGTTCGCGGCGTGATACGGCTTATACTGCGCCCAATGGACAATGAAGTCGTAACGCGCCAGCGCCAGCATGAGACGATGACAACGATGGGCGGTAGGGGGTATCCGATGGCGATGAATGATTCGAAACGTCGGGCGGAGTTGACACAGCTTGTGGAGCGCCGCCGCCGCGAATTGAGCGAGCGCCCGGACATCAGCCAGACGATGCGCAAGCTCTCGCAATCCAGCAGCCGCAACCCGATTCTTCCCCAGCCACAGAAACGCTCGACCGTCCGCACACTAATTTTCACCGGCATCGCGGTGTTTGTGATGCTGGTCTGTATCATGGGTACTGTCGCGGTGGTCTGGGCAAACTCCGTCGTGCAGACGGGCTTCTCCGACCCGCAGACGACCGTGCAGCAGTTCTACGGCGCGCTGCATCAGCAAAACTATTCTCAGGCGTATGGCTATTTTTCCAGCAATGCGAAGGCGCACCTCACGGAAGATGCATTTGCGGAGCAGTATGGTGGCTATGACCGCATAGATGGCATCGTCCAGAGCTATCCCATCCAGAGCAGCGTGGTCAATGGCAACTCAGCCGATGTCACGGTGCTGGTGAGCAGGCGCGGCGACGATGGCACGGCGCAGATACAGACGCTACACCTCATCAAGTCCGGTGGCACCTGGTACATTGATAGCATCAAGCTAGGGAATGTCGTTCCCATCTCCTCGACAACTCCGGCATCCTGACGGTTTCGCTGCTCTCTGGCTGGATATGCTGGTCATTCAGTGGCCATCAGACGCAGCGCGCGCATGATGAGGTCTTCCAGATTGTCGCCGCTGTCCGTGGGGAGATTACGCACAGCAGCGGTCGCCTGCGCCGGCGTGTAGCCGAGGCCCGTCAGGGCGTCTACCACCTGCGCGCGCATATTGCCAGTGTTCGCGCCAACAGTGGCGCCCACAGTAACGCCGGTCAGCCCCAGCTTCTCGAAGCGCGGACGCAGTTCCAGCACCAGCCGCGCGGCCAGCTTCTTGCCGACGCCCGGCGCCATCGTCAGCCGCACCACATCCTCGTTTAGCACAGCCTCGCGCAGTCCCTCAGAGGAGAGGCCGGAGAGCAGCGCCAACCCAATGCGCGGTCCCACGCCGCCAACGGCCAGCAGTTGCTCGAAGGTTTCGCGGTCATCCACAGTGGCAAAGCCAAAGAGCGTGATCGCGTCCTCACGGACGTGGAGCAGCGTATGCAGATGCACCTCTTCGCCAACATTCAGCTTGCTGAGGGTGGTCAGCGGCGCCAATACACGCAGGGTCACACCGCCGACCGTCACCAGCGCACTATCAATCGTCTTGCCTTCGAGGATGCCACGTACCGCCGCAATCATGGATGCGACTCCTTTATGTAATGGGTGATGTGGATAGCAGGAATATCTACAAAACAATTCTTCTAAATGGGCGGGAAAGCGGAAAACAACAGGGATTGCGTGTCATGCTCAATCACTGCATAGAGTGCGTGATGGGGCTTCAGCGCAATCCCGACAGATGCGAGGTATGCAGGTGGCAGATGGCAATGGCTGCCGCGTCCGCCGCATCATCAGGGCGCAGCAGACCGGGCAGGCCCAACAGCACGCGCACCATCTCGCCTACCTGCTCTTTCGTCGCCAACCCATAGCCGTGCACCGCCTGCTTGACGTGCATCGGTTTGTACTCGTGGACGCTCAGGCCAGACTCCGCGGCTACGAGCAACGCCACGCCACGCGCCTGCCCCACGCTGATGACCGTCGTGGTGTTCTTGGCAAAGAACAATTCTTCAACCGCCATCTCGCTGGGTTGGTACGTTTTGACGATCTGCGAAAGCTCCTGAAAAAGCTGGAGCAGACGTTGTGGCATGGCGAGTGTTTTGGGCGTTTCGACCACGCCGCCAACGATCAGGGTGAGCTTGCCGCGCTGCTCTTCCACCACAGCGTAACCGAGCCGCGCGGTGCCGGGGTCTATGCCCAGCGTGCGGCGCGCGGCTGGCTGGCGTGGTCGCGCCGTCGTGGCGCTGCCAGTCGCCTGCTGTGCCGTGTTTTCAGCGTGTTCAGGATGTTCAGTTGTCGTGAGGTGGTCAGCCGGCGTATTTTTCGGCGATTTCATCCGCAATCTCGGCGTTGGTGTAGACGTTCTGGACATCATCCAGGTCTTCGAGCCGATCTATCAGCCGCAACGTCTGCAAGCCCTCTTTCTCGGCCAGATCAATCTTGGTCTTGGGCACCAGCGTGCTTTCAGCGCGCGTAATCGTGTATTTCTTCGCTTCGAGCGCCGTGCGCACGGTATCGAGGTCCGCCGGAGCCGTGTAGATGGTGAGTTCTTCGTCGCCGTCGTTGTAGGCGTCCACATCTTCGGCGCCCGCGTCAATCGCTTCGAGCGTCAGTTCATCGGGATCATGGCCATCGAGCGAGACGCCGATGATGCCGCGCTGCTCGAAGATCCAGTCCACGCAACCGACCTCACCCAGATTGCCGGCGTTCTTATTGAAGACATTGCGGATTTCGGCGGCAGTGCGGTTGCGGTTATCCGTCATCACCTGCACCATGATGGCCGCGCCACCCGGCGCATAACCTTCGTAGGTGATCTCTTCGAGGTTGGCGCCTTCGCCGCCGCCGCTGGCGCGCTTGATGGTGCGCTCGATGTTTTCCATCGGCATGTTGGCCTCACGCGCCCGCTGCACCGCCATACGTAGGCGGAAGTTAGCATCAGGGTCAGGCCCACCACCTTCGCGTACCGCTACCACGATCTCACGGCCAAGTCGCGTAAAAAGCTGGCCGCGTTTACTGTCGTTTACGCCTTTCTGGCGCCGAATTTGATGCCATTTTGAGTGACCTGACATCGCCTATCGCCCCCTTGTGGTGTATTTGCCTGTTTTCCTGATTGTCCTTGCACGTTCCACACCGCGCTTAGCGCGTTCGAGCTTATGTGCTGGTTTCTGCGCTGCTTATGGCGTGCATAGCATAGAGAACGTGTAGGGCATGTATCAAACGCCGCGCCGCCAGTGGGACAGCGCGCCCGCGTCGTCTATTGTATCACTTGCAGGGGCTATTCCGCTGCCAGCACAAAATCGAGCAGCGTTGCCAGCGCCAGATAAGCGTCATCCGGCGTGTCCTTTGGCGTGTCCTTTGTTGGGGATGCGTGCGCTCCTGCTGCCTCGCGCAGCGCCACATGGGCAATTGCTCCTTGCTCGCGCAGCGTCGTGCGAACGCGCGCCCGCGCGCCGGTGCGGTCGAGAATCGCCAGCACCTCGGCAATCTCCGTCTCTGAGGCTGCGTCATCCGTGGCATAGATGCGTTCCAGCGTGGCGCGATCAGCGGCGGCGGCGGTTTCCAGCGCATGAATCACCGGCAGGCTCATCTTCTTGCGGCGCAGGTCGCCCGCCGCCGTTTTGCCCAACCATTCCGCCTCCCAAACGCCCAGCAAATCGTCGCGCAACTGGAAGGCGATACCAAGCGCACGGCCAAAGCTGGCGAGATGCTGATGCAAGGCGATATCGTCCGGAGCAGCCAGCAGCGCGCCGAACCCGGTGGCACAGGCCATCAACGCGGCGGTTTTGCGGCCTATCATTTCCAGATACATCGGAACGGTAATCTCGCGCCAGCCTTCATAGCGCATATCGAGGTATTGTCCTTCGCAGAGTTCCAGACAGGTGCGATCCAGCAGAGATGCCAACTGTACGATGATACGCGCGTCAATACCGGCGTCAGCCAGTTGCCAGAGGCCCATACGCGCCAGCGAAAAGAGGCCGTCGCCGGTGTTAATGGCCTGCGAGACGCCCCAGAGCTTCCAGAGCGTCGGGTAATGGTGGCGTTCCTCGTCGCCATCTTCGATGTCGTCATGAATCAACGAGAAGTTGTGAACCAGTTCGATGCAGACCGCCGCCGGAACAATGCGCCGCAGCAAATCGGCGCGCGCTGCGGCGTCAAGTCCGGCGTGGCCGGCGGCCAGATCACACGAAAACAACACGAGCGCCGGGCGAAGGAGTTTGCCGGTGTGAGCAGTGGCCGGAGTGGTTGGGGTAAGGTCGGGCAGACGCCAGCCGAGATGATACTCGATCTGCGCATAGAAATCATCGAGCAGTCCGGCAACGGCATCTGCTCGCGGGATAGCCGCACCGGCTCGCTGCACTGCGTCGCGCAGGCCATCGCGCAGGAGGTCGCGATAGCGCGCCAGCACCATATCAATAGTCATCGCCGTCGCGCGCTCACTGCTCGATGCCATATCCGTTGATTCGCCCGTGACCACCTGAAACACTCCTGAAAAATTGACTTCGCGGCACTTCAGTGCTACGAACTTTGACGATCTTCCCGCTTATCCATGCTGCAAAAGAATGAATAGCGCGATAGTGACGACCGCTACTACAGCGGCGGCGACACGCCCGGCGCCGCGCAGACCGCCAAAACGACGCACCGGCGCGCAGGCGTCGCAGTAGCGCACGATGTGGTGATACCGCTGGCTGCGCAGGCTGTCTTTGACGAGTTCCACCCGCTCCTCATGCACGCGCGTGTGCAGTGTATCGCAAATATAGCGCCCACAGCCGCGACATGTCCCTTCATCAATATAGTGCGCAAAGCGTGTGGTGGACCACTGCTGAGGCTGCACGGAAACGCCACAAACGTAGCAGAGGCGCTGATTTGCCTGGGTGACGAGGTTCGTCGCGCACGGCTCATGCTCCGCGCAGCCAAAGTGGTCGGGGCAGAGATTCTTGTGGCAGCCAGGACAACGCCCCGCCGATTCGAGACCACACTCCGCGCACGATGGTATCGGGTAGACACTGGCCTGTGACATGCAACACGCTCCCCGCTGCTGATACACCTTCACGCCTTCAGACGAGTATACCAGTGCGGTCCGTGGCGGTCAATCGGAATGACCAACCACCTCACGGGCGGCAATGTCGTTGCGCCAGCGCATGCCGTCGAAGTGGATGCGCGCGATGTTGGCATAGGCATGCGCGCGGGCGGACGCCATATCATTGCCACGCGCCACCACCGTCAACACCCGTCCGCCAGCGGTGACGAGTTGGCCATCGCCGGTGCGTTGCGTACCGGCATGGAAGACCAGGACATCAGCATCGAGCGTATCGAGGCCAGTGATCGGCTTGCCCTTCTCGAATGGGCCAGGATAGCCAGCGGAAGCAGCGACGACGCCACAGGTAACGCTGCTGGACCACGTTGGCGCTGGCATAGCAGCAAGTCTGCCCTCGGCAGTCGCCAGCAGCAGCGCCAGCAGATCACCTTCATCGCCATCAAGGCGCGGCAGCACCACCTGTGTCTCCGGATCGCCAAAGCGCGCATTGAACTCGATGACCTGCGGTCCGGCGGAGGTCAGCATCAGGCCGGCGTAGAGCAGCCCACGAAACGGCGCGCCCGCCGTCGCCAGCGCCCGCATGGTAGGGCGTAGGATGCGCGATTCGATCTCCGCCAGCAGGTCCCGCGTGGCGAATCCCGGCGGCGAATACGCGCCCATGCCGCCAGTATTCGGCCCCTCATCGCCGTCGAGCGCGCGCTTGTAGTCGCAGGCTGGCGCCAGCGGATAGACAGTTGCGCCGTCGGTGAGCGCGAAGAGCGAGAGTTCCGGCCCTTCGAGATACTCTTCGAGCAAGACACTGTTGCCCGCCGCGCCAAGCGTCTGTCGCACCATTATATCTTCGAGCGCCTGGCGCGCCGTCTCGGCATCGTGCGCAATCACCACGCCTTTGCCAGCCGCCAACCCATCCGCCTTGATGACAACGGGAAATGCGCCCTTCGTCTCACGCTCCCTGAGCGCCGCCTCTGCTGCTGCATAGTCCGTAAATCGGGTTGCCTGGGCAGTGGGGATGCCGTTATCCAGCAGCAGTTGCTTGGCCCAGGCTTTGCTGCTTTCGATGCGCGCCGCCGCCGCCGTCGGTCCGAATACCTTTAGCCCGTGCGCCGCAAAGATATCCACGATCCCGCCGCCCAGCGGATCATCCGGGCCAATGATCGTGAGGTCTATGGCGTGTCCGGCGGCCCACTCGGCGCAGGCAGCAAACTCCATCGGGTTCAGCGGCACGTTTGTGGCAAGCTGCGCCGTGCCGCCGTTACCGGGCGCACAGTACAGTGCCGTCAGCAGCGGCGATCTGCTCACCGCCCAGCAGAGCGCATGTTCGCGGGCGCCGCCGCCAATCACCAGGACACGCATGTCGCTATTCCTCTCGATCAACGTTCGCAACTACCAACAACTACCACGCCGGATGGCGCATCAGCGCGGGCGGTTGCATCATCGGCAGATAGTGGAAGGCTTCGGCATATTCGACGCCAGCCACCAGACCGGCCTGGCGGGCGCGCGTGCGAATCCGCTCCTCCAGCCCCTCGGTGCGTATCTGGCTCGCATGGCAGCGTAACGCTTCGATCTTCTGGTCTATCGTGCTGGTGATGTCAACGTAATAGTTTGGGTCGTCGGTCGCAAAGAAATAGACGTTGTGGACGCGATGCTCACGCAATTCATCGCTGAGCTGTTCGGGGTAATACATATGGTCGCGGGCGGCGGCGACGGCATCGAGCGCCGTCTGTCCCACGGCGCGGTGATCGGGATGAATCTGATAGCGTTGCCACGGGTCGAAGGTGAGAACGACATCCGGGCGTCCCTGACGAATGACCAGCGCCAGTTCGCGGCGGAATGGGAGGTTGACCTCAACCTCGCCGTCCGGGTGGCGCAGGAACGTTACTTCTTCGATGCCCAGCACATGCGCCGCCGCCAATTGCTCTGCTTCGCGCGTCTCGGCCAGTTGTGCTGGGGTGGCGCTATAGTCGTCGCTCCCCTTGTCGCCACTGGTGGCCAGCACATACTGGGCACGGTAGCCACTGGCGACGAAACGCGCAATAGCGCCGGAACAGAGAAAGTCGGCGTCGTCGGGATGGGCAAAAATGGCCATGACGCGCGGACGGGTATCATGTTCGTCTGATGCAGCCATATGGTGATGGAATCCTCCACTGTCTGTAGTCGCGTTTATTGTTTAGCGCATGCGCCTGTTGCACACTGCTGTGGCTGTACTGTATGAAGCCACTCTCGCAGCATATCACACCTCTTTGTGTAGGAAGGTCATGGCTGCAATTCTCATGATTGAGTGATACACTGGCCGAGAGTCCCATTCGCAGGCACTATCGAGTTATCGAGTTATTTAAGAGCAACTGAGGAGTCGTCGCTATGCCGCTGGCTGGCAATCTGCGCCAATACGCGCTGACCGATGTATTACGGATGATCGAACATGGACAGCGCAGCGGCGCGTTGACGCTTGCGCGCGGCAACCGGCAGGCAATTGTCTACTTTTCCGGTGGGCAATGGCTGCTGGCAGAGCGCGTGGGCGCAACGGCGTCGCTGGCGCACCAGCTTGCGGCGGCAGGCTACATCAGCCCCGAGCAATTCGAGGCAGTGCTGGGCATGCCATTCGGCCAGGCGGCGGCAATCCCGGATATGCAGATGGTGCGTGCGCTCATCAACGCGCGGCTGCTGAGCCAGGAGCAATTACGCGCTTTCACCCAGCAAGACGCCGTGGCGCTGCTGACGGTGTTGCTCTCCTGGCCGGATGGCGATTTCATCTTCGAGGATGAGGTGCGCTTGCCACCGGGTCGTGTGGCGCTCCCGCTGCCGGTTTCGTCGCTGGTGACGCAGGCGCTTCAGCAGGTGCGCGTGACGATGCCGCCGCGCGAAGTGACGCCGCTCGCGCCGGAAATGGTAATCGAGTTTGCCGATGTGGACCCTGATTCCGGCATGGCTATCCAACTGACGCGCGAACAGTGGCGATTCCTGACGGCGGTGGATGGCACCTCACCATTATGGTCCATCATCCAAACGCTGAACGCGCCAGAACCGGCGATTCTGCGGCTGGCGGCGGAGCTAGTCGCCAGCGGCGTGCTGACGATCTCCAAACGCGCCGCGCAGATATAGACTTCGCGGCAATAAATTGCCGGCGCACACTGGTAAGCGGCTAAAGCCGGAAAACCACAGCGCACGGCTGCAGCCATTCCACACGTGCCCCGGCACTTCAGTGCCGAGATCAGGTGGAATCACTCATTGCCCCAGGGCATCGCATCGTTGAGCAGGAGCGCCTGGGCATGGTCGCCAGTCCGGATGACGCCTTCGCCCTCCATGACGATCAGCAAAGCAGTTGCGCCGCGCAGCGACGAGATGATGTGCGACCCCTGTGCGCCAGTCGTGCCGGAAACCAATGTGCCCCCGCGCGAGGTCAGGCGCGTCCGCACAAACTGGCGCCGCTCGGCGCGCTCGATATCTTCACCCTCGTACACCACCTCAACGGTGGGCCGCTCTATCTGGCGGCAACCGAGCATCTTACGAATCGCTGGGCGCCCAAATAGCTCAAAGGTGACGGCGGCGGAGACCGGATTGCCCGGCAGACCGAGCAGCGGCGTTGCGCCGAGCAATCCGAAGGCGAGCGGCTTCCCTGGACGCATCCGCACGCGCCAGAAGTCAATGCTGCCCTGCTCGCTGAGAATCTGCTTGACCAGATCATAGTCGCCCACCGAGACACCACCGGAGGAGAGAACCAAATCAGCGCTGGCGGCCTGCTGGAGTTTGGCGCGTATCTCCTCGGTCCGGTCACGCGCGATGCCCAGCAACACCGGCTCAGCGCCCGCACGCGCCACCGCCGCCGCAAGATAGGGCGCATTGCTCTCGCGGATTTGTCCGGGGCCAGGATGTTCGCCAAGCGGCGCGAGTTCATCGCCGGTGGAGAGAATGGCGACTCGTGGGCGGCGCGTCACCGGGACGGGATGCACACCCAACGCCGCCAGCAATGCAATCTCCGCCGGGCCAAGCTCCGTGCCCTGCGGGGCCAGCAGATCACCTACGCGCACATCATCACCGACCGGGCGAATATTGGTGCCAGCGGGCGCTTCGGCCAGCAGCGAAACAATGCCATCCGCCACTTCGGTTCGCTCTTGCTCCAACACCGCGTCCGCGCCATCGGGGATGGCGGCGCCCGTCAGGATGCGCACCGCCTCACCAGCGCCGACCCGCCCGGCATAGACCCGGCCCGCTGGCACTTCGCCAGCGAGGCGCAGGCGAACGGGCGAAGTTGGCGAAGCGCCAAGCGTATCTACCGAGCGCACGGCGTAGCCATCCATCGCCGTGTTTGCAAAGGAGGGCAGCGGTTCACCAGCGACGGCATCGCGCGCCAGGATACGCCCCAGCGCGCCGGTCAACGGAATATCTTCAGCGGATAGTGTGGTGATATGGGAGAGGATGCGCTCACGGGCTTCTTCGACGCTCAGCATGATGGTATCGCCTCCCTGCCGGTATAGGCTGGTTCTTGGGTGGTACTGGTGGAGTATCCAGCATACAGACATGTGCGCGTGTAGAACAGTGTTACCCTAAACTGTACCACAGGCGCTCATGAGCCTCGTAAGTGGGGTCAATGGACACTCAACGGACATTCAATGGACATTGCTGGCGTCATAGAGCGCGAAGTCGGTGAAAACGGCCTCCGCGCCATCCTCAAAGACCATCAACCCGCTGCCACCAGCGGTCTGGATATCGCTATTCGACAGCCCAACCATTGTGATGAACTGGCCGTTGGCAAAGAAGAGCGCCCGCTGGTTACTGCCGGACCCAATTGCCAGCACCGCCAGCGCATTGGTCTGATTGAGGCCCGTCTTGATGGCATTGGCATAGCCGCCAGTGACGAAGACCCAGGTTGGATTGCGGTTTCCCTGGTGTTCCCAGACGGCATAGCGCCCCTCGATGGAAACCAGATAGCAATAGTAATCCTCGCTGCCATCACTATTCTGGCTGACAAAGAAACGCAGGCCAGCGAAATCGCCCACCTGCCCGTTGACCAGGCGGACATTGACCTGCGCCACCAGATTGGTGAGGTTGGTCTGGCCAGATGGCGTATCGGCGCCAACCGTCGTCGTCGAGGAGAGCGTGGAAATATGAAAGCCGCCACCAGCGAAATACAGCGTCTTGCCGTCGGTGGTCCAGTTATGCGTATTGCTGGCGAGGCCATCGGAAAACACCGGCTGGTGCCCGGTTGCCGTATGGAGTTCGTTTGTGGCGGCTCTGGCCTCAGCCTGCTCGGTGGCGTTGGGCGTTGGAATGAACGGCGTATTGGTCTGCGACGAGGGAGCGCCCAGCGTGATATGCGGCAAGAACGCCGACGAACCGAACGCCTGGCTAGCGACCACGCAGGTGGTAATGCTCAAGAGCAGCGCAATGCAGGCGATGACGGCCAGCCGCTTATTGATCTTTGGCGACGGGTCCGGGATGCCGCCGGGAGGCAGCGGATGCGCCGAACCACCGCCCGCCGCGCCCGTCATATCTAGCAGATTGACGCCCTGCACGCTGGAAACGTTGCCGCCAGCGGCGGATTCGCCAGCGCCGGAGAGCATGCCAAATTGCTGCGTGACATTGGTTGCGCCCTGCACTGCCAGCGCCTCATGCAGCGCCTGAGCAAAGGCATTCAGCGAGGGGAAACGCTGCGCCGGGTCTTTCGCCAGCGCCCGCAGCAGCGCCTCATCGGCGGCGGGCGACAATGCCGTATTGAATCGCGAAGGGACCTCGACCGGCTGCTGATTGATCTGTTGCAGCAGCGCGGGGCCATCTCCGACAACCGGCGGTTCACCCGTCAGCAGCAGATAAGCGAGCGCCGCCAGACCGTATTGATCGCTCGCCGGTGTTGCCGCGCCGGTCAACTGTTCCGGCGCGGCGAAGAGCAACTGCGTGGCTGCCCAGGAGGTCTGTTCGTTGGGAGCAGTGGCGCGGGCGAGAATCGCCGCCGCTGCGCCGGTGAGAACCGATTGGCCGAAGTCACCGATAGCGGCCAGCGGGCGGCCACTTGGCGAGGTGCGCACGAAAATATTGTTGGGCTTCAGGTCGCCATGCGCCAGCCCAATCGCATGCGCGGCTTCGAGCGCGGCGGCCACCTGCGAGACCAACCGCGCCACGATGGCGGTGCCCAGTGGAAGGGGTAGTTTGCGCTGACCAGCGGCGTTCTTTGCCTGCAAATTGTCGCCCAGCGAGCCGCCAGGAGCATGGGCCATGACAATTGCCAACCGGCCACTATCCTGCACGATTTCATGGAAGGGAATGATATGCGGCTGCTGCAAACGACCGGCGGCCTGCGCTTCGCGGGCGATATTCTGCGCGGTCGGGTCACTGGCCGAGCCGGAGATGAGTTTCACGGCCACCTGCTGCGGGCGGCCATCTGCGCCGGATGGTCCCTCCGCCAGGTAAACCTCACCAGCGCCGCCACCACCCAGGCGTCGTACCAGGCGGTATGATCCGAGCGTGCTGCCTTCCTGTCCTGCCACAAGCGTCCCCCTCACTCACCGGTAACGCCGGCTCTGCGCCTCACTGCACAGCCCGCTGCGCCGCCGCTTGCACAGCAACGAGTATAAAAATGGCATCGTGGATGTGTCAAGCACGGTGTGCCTTTGGGTTAGGGCAGAATTTGCTATACTATACGGAAGCGCCAGCATGTGCATGACATGCAGCGCCGCCATTCACCCTCATTGTCGAGCAGGAGTACGTTGTGGAACTCGCTTTGCGCCTCCAACAGTTGCCGCCCTATCATTTCGCCGAATATGGCCGGAAGATTGCCGAGAAACGCGCCGCCGGTGTGGATGTCATCAGCTTCTCAATGGGCGACCCAGACCTGCCCACGCCACCGGAAGTCCTCGACGCGCTGGATACCGCTGCCCGCGAGCAGGCCAACCAACGCTATCCGGAGTATGCTGGCATGCCAGAGTTTCGCGCGGCGACGGCGGCGTGGTTTGTCCGGCGCTTCGGCGTGGAACTCGATCCCGCGCGTGAGGTGTTGCCACTGATCGGCTCGAAGGAAGGGCTGGCGCATCTGCCGCTGGCGGTGATGAATGAGGGCGATGTGGCGCTGATGCCGGACCCGCAGTATCCGGTCTATCCGACGGCGGTGGCGCTGGCCGGCGGGATATGCCATTACTTGCCGCTGGACGAGGAACACGGCTGGCTGCCGGACTTCGCGGCGATTCCAGCGGACGTGCTGGCGCGCACGAAGACACTCTGGCTCAACCATCCCAATAATCCAACCGGCGCCTGCGCTCCACTCGCCTTCTTCGAGGAGGCGGTGCGTTTCGCCAGAGCGCATGACATCCTGCTGGTTCACGATATGGCCTACGCAGAAGTGACGTTTGATGGCTACAAGCCGCAGAGCATCCTCGAAGTTCCGGGCGCGAAAGAGGTCGCCGTTGAGTTTCACTCGCTCTCGAAGGCGTATAACATGGCTGGGTTCCGCATCGGCATGCTGGTTGGCAATGCGGGAATCGTGGAGGGCATGACGCGCCTCAAGAGCAACCTCGACACGGGCATCTTCCGCCCGATCCAGATCGCCGCGATGCGTGCGCTGGCGCTGCCGGATGAATGGTTGGCCGCGCGTAACGCCATCTACCAGCGTAGGCGCGACCGCCTGATCGCCGCCTGCCATGGCATCGGTCTGGAGGCGCAGACGCCACAGGCGGGACTCTATCTCTGGGCGCGCATCCCCGCCGGACAGACCTCTGCACAGTTTACGCTAGACCTGCTGGACCGCACCGGCATTGCGCTGACGCCCGGGACCAACTTCGGCGCAGGCGGCGAGGGTTATGTGCGCATCACGCTGACGGTGCCCGATGACCGCATAGACGAAGCGGTGGCGCGGATGGCGACGGCGGTGGCGCACTCGTAGAGTGTGCGCTACCTTCTATGCGCTGCGGTCGTAGCGGCGTCGCAACTCATCGCGCGACATCCACACCTCCACCGGCTCGGTGCCATAGGTGGTTCCCTGGTTCAGTCGCTGGCGACCACGCGGATTATAGAGGACGAGCAATCCCATCATAAAAAGGCCATCCAGCCAGGCGCGCAGGCTCTTTGGCCGCGTGCGCAGGGTGAAGCCCAGGCGTGGCGCCGCCCGGCTGAGCAGCGTATAACCATAGAAGGCGTGTACGTCACTGGGGAAGTCTGGCGCGTGGGTCCAGCGGGCCAGCGCGCGCAGATCGCCCATCAGCATGCGCAACAATTGCCAACTGCTCGACTGCGCCGCCGCCTGGCTCATGCCGGCGTTGTGGATGTGTAGCTCGACGATATGGTCGCCGCGCCTGATCGCCGTGCCGTCCGGCAGGGTAATCGGGCGGCCCTTGAAGCGAATGAACTGGACTTGCAGCAGATCATAGGGTGCGGCAGGAATGGGCTGCTCTGGATGCACCACGCGGTTGACCCACTCCCAGAACGGCCAGAAAAGCAGGAAGCCGCGCGCATGCCCGGCGCGTGTCTGGAGCGCCAGCCGCCAGCCGAAACGCACATGACGCTCTGGATGCTCTGGATGCTCATGGTATTCGTTGTGTGGCGCAGCAGGTGGAGCGACATCGGTGATGTCGGTGGATGAGAGCGGCTTCGCTGCGGGTGGTATCGGCGGCGTGGGCAGGTTGGGCGTGCGGAACTCATTACGCACGAGCAAGATGCAGACTGCGCCCGCCAGCAGCAGCGCAACGGCAATTACGAAAACGAGGCGATAGCCCAGCGTCGTTTGGCCGAAATAGCCAGCGATATTGAGGATGACCGCGCCGATGAATGGCGCAATGATCGCCGGTAGCGTGGTGGCGATGCTCCAGATGCCCATATCTTTGCCAAAGGCATCTGGCGAGGGCAGAACATCAATCGCCAGCGCCCAGTCCACACTGTAATACGCGCCGAGGCCAACGCCGAAGAGCAGCCCCATTGGCCAGAGCGGCGCGCCCGGCGGCAGCACGACGAAAGCCAGCGACGCCAGCGACATACAGATGGTGGCGGCGCAGACCAGCGGCACCCGCCCTATGCGCGCCCGCAGCCGGTCCGAGAGGATGCCAAGAATGAAGGCGCTGGTGGTTGCGCCGCCCAACGCCAGCACCGCCAGCGCCGCCGCCTCCTGCACGAAGTTCGGCACCTGCGCGACGTTGGCAAAGTAATATTCGATGAAGGTCATGAAAAAGCTGATGCCCAGCATCACCAGCGTGCGTGTGAGGAAAACGAGCGTGAAGTTGCGCTGCTGCCAGGGTGTCGTCCAGAGGGCAAACCAGGAGCGGAGGCGCTCACGCACTGTGTCACTGGCGGAGCGCGCAGGTCCGGCCCCCGCCAGCGCCAGTTCTTCATAGGGCGTCTCATGCACCCAGACCACGGTAATGAATGCGCCGATGCCCAGGACGAGCGCGGTGAACACATAATAGAGCGCTGCGCCGGTGTGGATGGCGGAGACAGAGAGCGCCGCCGAACTCAGCGATCCCAGCAGCACGGCAGCCAGCCCGAAGCTGGCGGCATTGCCGAGGATGGTCATCAGGCCCATATAGCCGGACGCTTCGCCGCGCTGCGCTTCGGGAACGAGGTCCGGCAGCATGCCCTGATAGCCCGCCGTGCAGACGTTGTTGCCAATCTCAAACAGTAGCAGTCCAATAAGCAAAAAGACCAGATTATGAGGCGTTGCCAGCACCCATGCGCCAAGAATAGCGACGATGGTGCCCAGGATGATGTAGGGTCTGCGGCGACCGAGCGAGCCGGTCGTGCGGTCGGAGAGCGCGCCGGCCAGCGGGGGGATGAAGAGCGAGATCAGACCGCCAAGCGCGGAGAGCCACCCAAGAATAGCCGCCTGTTGCGCATCGCCAACCTTGCTGGAACTGACGAACGGAACGATTTGCAGCGGCAGCACGATGACCAGGAGCGCCGCCGATTGAAAGTTCAGGGCGAACCACAGCACACTCAGCGTCATCTGTTGTCTGGTAGTAAGCGGGCCGGCCTCCTCTCTCTGGATATCCGTCTGATCGGGGAGATGGTGGACGTTCATCGGCGCCTCCACTCATGCGCGTGACGAGTACTAGCAGATGACTAGCGGATGACTAGCGGATGTTCAACAAGCATGAACTCCTACCACTCATTGTACGCCACACCTCCTAGCGCGCGCCGTTGGACGCACCTCATATGCTCGTGAGCGCATGGCAATCGAAGTTCATCCACAAACCCAGCATACTGTGCGCCAATTCGCCCAGCCGGTATTACGAGAATTCCTCAATTTGTCCAGCGCGATGCTCTGCCAGCGCTTCATCGGCCAGTTGCGCCAGCGCATCAGCGGAGGCGGCAAAGGCTTCATCCCAGCGTCGCTCAGAGGCCAATTCCTGTAGCAACCATTGCGCAAACGCCTCTTGCTCCTCTTCAGGCAGTTTGGCGGCTTCAGCAAATGCTTTCTCTAGTAGTGGGATCATATATCTTCCTCCATTGACTGTGCTATTGCTGGAAGCAGTGTAGCATATCCACTAGCATCTCGTCAGAGCATATTGCAGACAACGGCACTCAGCAGAGCTAGGGCATCATGGCACGACAACGTTGCTCATGGCGGGTGGTATCGGTAGGCCGCTTTCGAGCGATGAGGGTGAAAGCCACTTGTTCTGGAGCGCGAACCACCAATTGTTCGCAACAGAAAACACCATGCTGCGACTGCATTTGCGAAAGCAGACAGCATAGGAGCACCGGTAATGGTTTACTTTAATACGAAATATTTGGCAACAGGCCGCGACACCACCGCTCAACATGAGTTGCAGCAGCATGTCACACGTGTGACGGAAAATGTCACACTTTGTGGGGGGGCCGCCAGCGTGTCGCCTTCGAGGCCCTCCAGGTAGTCGCCGCAGCAATACATTCTTCATTGCACATCCAAGAGCACGCCTGCGAAGTGATAGAAGTGACGCCTTGGTGCTTCACTTGTCGAGGAGCCAAGCCACGTCAGACAGCAGTTGTACCTGTAAGCGTACTCCGTTACTGATGTGATATCGCCTCGTCATATTAATGACGAGTGGCGCTTCAGGCACACTAGAAGTATGTAACTGCTGGTTATTCGCTGCTATTTTTTCTTGTTCATGTGCTCGAAGTGCAGAGGGAGTGACCTCATGCAGTGGGACTCGGATCCCAGCCGAATAACGATCAGCACACAACCCACCCTCAAGCTACCAAGCGTCCAATCATCGCATAATGCCAAGACCTCAACAAACACAACCGATGGCATCGGGACTGAGCCTGCGGCGTCCTGGCGTACTGTTCTCGATTCGTGGTCGCTGCCCATCTATGTGATTCTCTTTCTCCTCATCTACGCGCCGTGCGTCATTACGCAGTATGCGTCTGCCGATGATTACTCATATGTTTCGAGCTACTTGTTCGGTTCAAAAGGGCTATTTTCAAACAGGACATTTTGGGATATCACGTCTGATGGCAGGCCCATCTATGCACTGATGGTGCAGGCCTCAATTGGCATTCAGCCTGATTTCGGTAGTCTCCGCCTGGTGCGTACTGCGGGCATTATCGGCATCGGGCTTCTCGCATGGCTGGTCTATCGCACACTCCGTGCGGCCAAACTGGACGCGCACCTTGCGTTCTGCATCCCGGTGGTGATCTGTACGCTACCACCGCTGCAGCTCTTCGCCGCCTGGGCGACCACGTCCTATTTCGCCTTTGGCTGTGTCCTGGGGGGTCTGGCGGCGATAACACTCGAGCACCTGTGGGTGACCAAGCAAGTCGGGTGGCGTCGCCTGTCCATCGTCGTCGCTGCAGTGGCCCTCCAAACAATCGCGACGGCTATCTATCAACCCGCGGCGATGACGTTCTGGGTGTTCGCCGCCGTGTATCTGCTCGTGCGACAGAATACAGTACGTGATCTGCCTCTGCGGTTCGCATTGCAGCTTGCGGTCGTCGTCGCTGGGCTCGCGTTGGATTATGTGTTTATGAAGCTGCTGCCTCTCATCCATGCGACGGCCGTGCCAGCAGCGGACACAGGATTTACCACGCATCCTTTGGAAAAGGCGCAGCTCTTTATTCACATACAAATGGCCGATGCGCTCAATCTGTGGTCGCTCGAGCCATCACATGTACGTGCTGCCATCATTGCCTTCTTGATCATTGGCGGTCTCCTACTCTTTTTCAAGGGCTCGTGGCAGGAGCGCATCATCAGGCTGATGCTGGCCATCGTGTTGCTTCCACTGGCCTACCTTCCTGACCTCGTCGTTGCCGCGAATGAATACAGTTTCCGTACGGAAGTGGCGCTGACCGCGCTGGTAGGTCTCTATGCCGCGCTTGCCGCCTTCAGTTACGTCCGTTTGATCGCCAGCATGCTCGATACGCTGGGTCGCAGTCGAATCGCCCTGGCACTGCCCCAGGCTGCGCTCGTCGCGCTCTTCGGTGTGATCGCATGTATCTGCCTGGCAGCGAATGGCACCGTCGCCAATGATTTTGTTACACCGAATTATGTCGAATATCACGTGCTGCGCAGCCAATTGGAGCAGGCGAACCTGGGGAGCACCTCGCGGAGGGTCTATGTGCGTCTCTCCTGTCCAGCTCAGAGCCCCGCACCGATTGTCCGCTATGAGTTTGGACTTCCCACTACTTCCATTACCTGGGGAGCCGCGCAAGAGATGACCGCCCTCGAGCTGCATGCGCTGTATCCATCGCTCTATTCTTCGCTGGACTGGGTGAAAATTCTCCCTCATGACTCGGCGGAAACTCCCCGCGCTGGTGCGGTCGTAATCGATACCAGTAGGCTCGCCTATTACTCGCCTTATTTCACTCCCGCACTGATCAGCCAGGCAAGCTGTTAATAGAGCTTCCGAAGAATCATTGAGCTGGCCAGACTGCGGATGACACCTCTCACGACAGTGAAATTGCGGCATTGAGGGAATCAGGGAGAGACTCTGGCGAGAGCCATTTGTTTTGTGTAGCAAACCACCAGTAGAACGCGGCCCAACCGCGCCAGCCGGTCCATGCCTCAGCGATGGCGCGAACCTCACTCTCGCTGGCGTGGCGGTCCAGCCCGTACCAGCGCCCGATGATCGCGCGCAGACCAATATCGGCGGCAGGCAGGCTATCGCGTGCGCCCAGCCCGCGCATCAGCACATATTCCGCCGTCCAGCGGCCCGCGCCGCGAAAGCGTGTGATGGCGGCAAGCGCCTCCTCATGCGGCAACACCGCCAGCGCAGCGAAGTCCAGTTCGCCCTCAGCCACGGCGCGCGCCAGCTCGCAGACATAGGCGGCTTTCTGGCGGCTGAACTGGCGGCTGCGCAGCACCTCTTCATCGAGCGCGGCGATGCTGGCCGGCTCCGGCGCCAGCGCGTACTCACCCGTCGCCGTGGAAAGAGAACGGCCACAGAGTTCAATCAGTACCAGTTTGAGCTTGCGCGCGAAGGTGACGTTAATCTGCTGGCCAATTACCGCCCAGATCAGCGCCTCGAAGGGGTCGGGAATCAGGATTGGTCGCACACCATATAGCCGCCGGATCAGCTTGCCGAAGATGGGGTCCGTCTCCGCCAGCGCCAAGAAGTCCGCCGGGTCGGCGTCGAGCGTGAAGATGCGGCGCACTGCAGCGACGGCGGCAGCCTCGACCGCAGCATCCACCGGCGCAGCGGCGTACAGTTCCAGCAGCAGGCGCGGCTGCTCCACCGTTCCCAGTGAACGCACCGCGATCACCACATCACGTCCGGCCAGCCGCAGCGCGCGCCGGTAGACGCCATCCGCGCCTATCCGCTCGAGGATGGCGGAGGGAGAGGTAGCGACATAGCGCAATGCCAGCGCGAAGTCATAGGGCGGCGCTGGCGCAAGTTCTACTGTGCGCACGACTGTCAACTGTGATTGCGATACGGTCGTCATTCTTCTGGTATTCCCTTTCTTGGCCCAGACTGCCAGCGAATGAATTCGCGCCTGGATGGCCGCTGGCCGCGAAACCTGCCTGCGCAGGTTCAGAGCAGATGTGACTTTGATTAGGCCAATCTCCAGTCTGCGAAGGAAGACTTTGCGGCGGCACGCCAGCCAGCCGCAGTTTCAACCGCCAGCCGGCTATGCCCCAACCGCCGGCCGGCAGACCTTGCAGGGACGGTAGCCAGCGGCGAGCGCGGCAGCCTCCGAGCGGAAGTAGACGCGATGCGCCGGGCTGATGCGCCGGGCGTGGTGGCAGGTGGGGAAGCAGAAGGCATGTGTCGTGTCGCTGCCGATGAAACGCACGCCCTCAGAATTCAACTGCTCCAGCGTGTCCAGCTTGATGCCCTCGGCGCTGAGCATCGTGCGCTTGGCTTCCGGTCCGCCCAGCCCATATTGCCCCGTCTGCCCGTCGCTGCGGATGACGCGATGGCAGGGAATGAAGATCGGGATGGGATTGTTGCCGAGCGCCGTCCCGACCGCACGCACTGCCCTGGGGTTGCCGATTTCGCGGGCGATCCAGGTGTAGGGGCGCACCTCGCCGCGCGGGATTTCCAGCGCCTTCAGCAGCACAGCGCGCTCGAACTCTGAGACGCCGCGCAGATCGAAGCGGATGCGCGCCCGTCCCTCGCCCCGGAGTTCACGGCGTAGCTCGTTCACCAGCTCCTCCGGCGGCTCAGTGGCGGGATAGACCGCACGCCCGAAGTGCTGCCGGAATGATCGCTCGAACTCCGCCGCTGAGTCCGGGCGCCGCACCGCCGAGAGGCCGTGATCGTTATAGGCGATATAGGTCACGCCAAGCGGCGTATCGAGCGTAAAATAGCGGTCGGCGATGCCAGCAGTAGTGAGGATACCGGCCAGCAGCGATGACGGCGCTTCGACAGACGCCAGATCGCGCAGTTGTTGGCGCAGGTGGCGCACGCCAGCCAGCGGTGTAGTGGTTGTGTCACTCATACTGTTATCCTACCTCACTCACAGAAGCCGCATCGTGCAATTCACGTGATGCTCTCGATTCCTGCGATTCTAACGATTCCAAAGACGCACGCAGCAGCTTCACGCCGCGATGGACATGCGCTTTGAGCGTGCCGGTGGGCAGCCCCAGTAGCGCCGCCATCTCGCCGTAGCTCAGCCCTTCGATATGCCGCAGCACGACGGCGATGCGAAAGTGTTCGGGCAGCGCGGCAATCAGTCCGGCCAGCGCGCGTTCGCTCTCGGCGGCGGCCAGCGCGCGCTCCGGCTGCTCGCGGGCGTCGGCTTCCAGGTGCAGCGCCACACTATCGCCCTCGTCATCTTTGCCATCGAGCGGCGTCTCTGCTATGCGCAGCCCGCGCACGCGATTGCGGAAAACGTTGAGCGCAATCTGATAGAGCCAGGGGCGCAGGTGCAGCAGCGCCGTCTGCTCAGTCGTATACGTTGTCAGCGCGCGATACGCACGGACAAAGGCGTCCTGCGCGATTTCTTCGGCGTCCTGCGCGTTGCCGGAGAGCCGCAGCGCGAAGCCATAGAGCCGGTGCTGATACGCCAGCACCACCTGCTCGAAGCCGCTCTCCAGATGCCTGACCAGCGCGGCGCAGAGGCGCTCATCCGCCGGCGTTTGTTCAGTTATCATACAAGGTTCCATCGGATAGGGTAGATGCAGTTGATGCCGGGCGGCGCCGTTGCCAGCGCCACTCTCCGGCGCTCCGCCAATCGCGGCTATCAGTTCCCCAGCGCCAGGCGGCCAAATCAAAGACGACCAGCGCCAGCAACGGCAGGATCACGAGCAAAAGCAGCAGGAACATTGCGGTTTCTCGCTTTGCGGACGCAATCTGAGGCATCGCCTATTTCGCCTATATGATGCAGCATACCATGCCTGATGCCGGTGTTTTTGCGCGTCTCATGCGCGCGTTCGTGGCATCTTGCGCTCGCATCTACTGAAACACAGGTTCACGCGTGAAAGTTGCACCGCGAGCGATGAGATGACAAAATCACTCTGCTGTCAGGAAGGTCAAAAGAGTACCGAGAGCCAGAACCATGTATAAACATCTGTGCGAGATCACTGATGCGAGTCGCTCGTTCTTCGGCGTGGGCACATGGTTTTTCCTGCCCGATGAGGTTCAGGTTCCCGAGCTCACGCCGTTCCCGGTGTTAATCAGATATCCCAATGGTGCCAGCCGCTCGGTGGCTGTGCGCTTCGGTACCGCGCACCTCAATTATCCCTATGAGCTACGCGGCACACCGGGCTATGAAAATCCCTGGAAGAATTGCTGCGATCTGCGCGACATCACCCCCGATGAGCTGCCGGAAGGCACGGAAATGTGGTGGGACGACGAAGCGGGCGAATGAATTCGCGGCTGGATGGCCACTGGCCGCGAAACCTGCCTCCGCAGGTTCGGCGCAGGCAGATTCTGCCTCCCCTCTCCCGCGCACGGGGGAGGGGCTGGGGGTGGGGGCCTCCCGCGCAGGCGGACTTCGCGGCGGCATGCCATCCAGGCGCGATCTCAACCGCCAGGTGATGGTCCCGTGGGGGCAAGGCGTCCATAAAAGGCAAGATGCCCATCCCTGGTGAATGAGCATCTTGCTCTGCGTTGGCTGCCTTGCCCTGGTGAGCAGTCTACACCTGCGCTGGCACCTCAGCGCCGCTGGCACCGCTCACCTCAACATCCTTCGGCGCAGCCCGCACGGTGACGAGGTTGCTGTGGAAGGTGGATTGCCCACCGAGGTCCGCCAGCGCGTCGGAGGTGGTCCAGTTGATGTTGCGGCCATCCGGCGAGAGGCGCTGCCAGTTGCCTTTCGGCGCAATGGCTACCCCTGGCGCGACATTGGGTGTCACCAGCGCGCGCAGCCGGCAGGAGCCGCGTTCGTTCTCCACGATCACCTCATCACCAGTTGCGATGCCACGCGGCTCAGCATCCAGCGGGTGCAATTCGATGGAGGGCAGACCCTCTTTGGCGCGCAGGCTCGCCAGGTTCGCCAGGCTGCTCGACACGTAGTGATGCGCCGCGCCGGAGATCAGCGCCAGTTGCCCCGCAGCGCGCGAGGCGAACTCGGCGGGCGGCGTGTAGTCCGGCAGCGGGTCCACTCCGTAGGCAGCCATCGCCTCGCAGTAGAGTTCCACCTTACCGGAGGGTGTGGGGAAACGCAGATCGCTGAACGGCACATCCTGGCCTGGCGCAAAGCTCAGCGGCACCGTGCCCTCCGCTTGCAGCCGTTCCAGCGTAATGCCCTCTAGCAGCGGATTCTCAGCGCGGGTCGCGTCCAGCACGTCAGCGATCACCTCTTCGCCGCTCTGCCGCAGCCACGGCTCCGTATAGCCCATGCCCGCCGCCAGCAGCTGCATCACGTCCCAATTGCTCTTCGCCTCGCCCAGCGGCTCGATGGCCTGCGCGTTGTATTGCAGGTTACGTTGCCCGTAGGGTCTGTGCAGGTCAATCTGTTCGAGCTGGCTGGTGGCTGGCAACACGATATCAGCATACTGTGCCGTATCCGTCATGAAGAGTTCATGAACGACGGTGAAAAGGTCCTCGCGTTGCAGGCCGCGAATCGTGCGGCTGGCGTTGGGCGCAGAGGCGACGGGATTGGCGCAATAGACATAGAGCGAGGCAACCGGCGGATCGCTGGCCTCGCCGGTGAGCGCCGCGCCGATACGATTCATGTTGATGACGCGCGGTGTTGGCGGGCACTCGCTGGCATGCCCCAGCGCCTCCGCATTCCAGCGTACATAGCCGCTGGTGCTATACGAGACGCCGCCACCGCGCACACCGATCTGCCCGACCAGCGCCGGAATGCAGAGCAGCGCGCGGATCGTCTGGCCGCCGTTGCCGTGCCGCTGCACGCCGTCGGCAAACTTCAGTGTGAAGGGCTGCGTCGTGCCGATGCGCTGGGCCAGCGCCTCTATCGTCTCCACTGCGACGCCGGTGATCTCGCTCACGCGCTCCGGCGGATACTGCGCCGCGCGTTCGCGGAGTTCGCGCCAGCCAACCGTATTCGCTTCCAGCCATGCCTCGTTGTGCAGCCCATCGCGGAAGAGAACGTGCATCAGGCCGAGCGCCAGCGCAGCGTCGGTGGCTGGGCGCGGTTGGATATGTTCGTCGGCGGAGCGCGCGGTCAGCGTGCGGCGCGGGTCTATCACCACGACGTATGCGCCCTGGCGTTGCGCCTCGCGTAGCAGCGGCATGAAGTGCGGGCCGGTGCTGGCGGGATTGTGCCCCCAAATAATAATGAGCTTGCTATGCAGGATATCGGCGGGGTCGGGCGCCTGCCGCTCGCCCAGCGTCGCATTCACCGCCGCCTCCGCCGCCGCGCCACAGATCGAGCGTTCCAGCCCGCTCGCGCCCATGCGATTCCAGAGCCGGTGATCGCAGACGGCCAGTTGCAGCATGCCCAGCGTGCCGCTATAGGAGTAGGGTAGAATCGCCGCCGCGCCATGCTCCGCGATGACCGCCTTCCAGCGCGACGTGATCTCCTCGATGGCTTCGTCCCAACTGATGCGCTCCCACTGGCCGCCTCCCTTCGCGCCCACGCGCCGCAGCGGATAGAGCAGCCGGTCAGGATGATAGACCCGTTCCAGATACGGGCGCACTTTGGCGCAGAGCCAGCCCTGCGTAATGGGATGCTCTTTCTCCGCATAGAAACGCACCGCGCGCCCATCCTGCACCTCGGTAATAGTGGCACAGGTATCGGGGCAATCGTGCGGGCACGCGCCACGCACTATGCGCGTATCAGCGTTGGTAGATGGCGACGATTCGACGGCGGACATGAGCAAACTCCCTCTCCATACACAGGCACTTTCCATTCTATAGTACGCGAGAACGGCACAGTGGGCAAGGGCCAAGTAGCGAGGAGTGAGCAGGCCAATGCGCCGCAATCGCGGCAGTAAACTGCCGGCGCACGCATGAATAGGCTGAAGCCGACCAGCCCGCACGGCAGTCCTCCGGCTTTAGCCGGCATAGACCGTGCCCCGGCTTTTTAAAGCCGGGAATACAAGCCGGGAATACAAGCCGGGAATACAAGCCGGGAATACAAGTGAGCCAGTAGCATGATGGCTACTGGCTCACTTATGTTACGAGTGCGCTTAGTCTTCGAGTTCGCGCGGCGGACGGCGGCGATGGCCGACGCGCGTGCGATGCAACTCCGCCACTTTCAGGCGACCCACCGCGCGCTCCAACTCACCGAAGGCGCTGGATTGCGCATCGGCGCTGAGGCCACGCTGTTGGAGGGCAGCTTCGGCGCGGCGGCGAGCCTCCTCAGCGTGCGCCACGTCAATGTCCTCGGCGCGCTCCGCATCGTCTGCCAGCACCGTGACGATATCGTTATTGACTTCCAGGAAGCCACCGGCCACGAAGAGGCCCTCATCCACACCGCTCTGGCGAATCCGCATCTCGCCAAGCGCGAGCGTCGTGAGTAGCGGCGCGTGCCGGGGGAGAATGCCAAGCTGGCCCTCGCTCCCCGGCGCAATCACCATCTCGGCCTCGCCCTCGAAGACGGTCTGCTGTGCCGTCACGATGGTCACGTGCAGCGTTGGGCGTTGCGACACGCTCGGCCTCCTTTACGCCTGCTCTTCTTCGCGGGCGCGCTCGACGACATCATCAATGCCACCGGCCATGTAGAAATGGACCTCAGAGATGTTGTCGTGCTTGCCCTCAAGGATTTCCTTGAAGCCACGAATCGTCTCCGAGAGCGGCACCGTCTTGCCGGGGCGACCCGTGAACGCCTCACCGACGTTGAACGGCTGCGAGAAGAACTGCTCGATCTTGCGGGCACGCGCCACTGTCAGCTTGTCGTCGTCGCTCAGTTCGTCCACGCCCAGAATGGCGATGATGTCTTGCAGGTCCTTATATCGCTGCAAGACACGCTTGACCTCCTGCGCGACATCGTAATGCTCCTGGCCGACGACGTTCGGGTCCAGAATGCGGCTGGTCGAGGCCAGCGGGTCCACCGCTGGGAAAAGCGCGCGTGCGGCCAGCGAACGCTCAAGCACGATGGTGGAGTCCAGGTGCGCGAAGGTCGTCGCTGGGGCCGGATCGGTGTAGTCGTCGGCGGGCACATAGACGGCCTGCATAGACGTAACCGAGCCTTCCTTTGTGGAGGTGATGCGCTCCTGCAACTGGCCCATTTCCTCCGCCAGATTCGGCTGATAGCCCACAGCGGACGGCATGCGGCCCAGCAGCGCGGACACCTCAGAGCCAGCCTGCGTGAAGCGGAAGATGTTGTCAATGAAGAGCAGCACGTCGCGGTGTTCGACATCGCGGAAATATTCGGCAATCGTCAGACCCGTCAGCGCCACACGCAAGCGGGAGCCGGGCGGCTCGTTCATCTGGCCAAAGACCATCGCCAGCTTATCGAGAACGCCAGCGTTGGTCATCTCTTCGTAGAGGTCGTTGCCCTCACGGGTGCGCTCACCCACGCCAGCAAAGACCGAGAGGCCACCGGCGGCGTTGCCATCGCCGGAGCCATCGCCACGCAGCGCCTTCTTGGCGATGTTGTTAATCAGTTCCTGAATGATGATGGTCTTGCCCGTACCAGCGCCGCCAAAGGTGCCGATCTTACCGCCGCGCATGAAAGGGGCAATCAGGTCAATGACCTTGATGCCTGTCTCCAGCACTTCGGCCTGCGTCGCCTGATCTTCCAGCGAAGGCGCCGGGCGATGGATTGGCAGGCGTGGCGCATTGGTCGGCGCGGGCTTGTTGTCCACCGGCTGACCGAGAACGTTGAAGATGCGTCCTAGCGTTTCCGGGCCGACCGGCACGGTGATCGGGCCGCCAGTGTCGAAAGCCTCCTGGCCGCGCTCCATGCCGTCGGTCGGACCCATGCCTACGCAGCGAACGACGTTGTTGCCGAGCAACTGCTCGACCTCCAGCGTCAGCGGCACATCGCGCCCCTTGAGCGGCACCTCGATGGCGTTATAGATGGCAGGGAGCTGGTCGGGCGGGAACTCAACGTCCACCACGTTCCCCAACACCTGCGTAACGATACCCTTTGTTCGGGTTGCAGCGGCTGTCATGTTGTTTCTCCTCCACTCCCTGCTACTACGCGCTGGACCCCGCGACAATTTCGAGGATCTGCGTGGTAATTGCCGCCTGGCGCGCCTTGTTATAGGTCAGTGTCAGGTCTCCCAGCAACTCGGTCGCGTTGTCGGTCGCGTTGCGCATCGCCACCATCTGCGCCGAGTAGAAGCTGGCTAGCGTCTCCAGGAGGGGTTGATAGATCAGGGTTTCGATATAGCGGGGCAGTAGCTCCGCGAAAATGGTCGTCGCGTCCGGCTCAAAGATGTATTGCGGCGCGGGACCGCTCTCTTCCGCTTCAGCGGGCGGCTGCACCGGCAATAACTGGTTGACGGTCGGCGTCTGCACAACGGTCGAGATATATTTGGGGTAGACCAGGTAGACCAGATCCGCCTCTTGATTGAGATACGTGTCGGTGATGACCCGCGCGATGGCGCGCACATCAGAGAGCTTGGGCTGATCGCCCAGCTTGACGAACTCCGCCACGAGCTTCTGCCGCGTGCGCACGATGAAATCGCGCCCTTTGCGGCCCACCGCAATGAACGAGATGGGCAGGTCCGCGCCGTGTTCGCGCCGTAGCTCGATGGCAAGCTGACCCGCGCGCCGGTTGACGTTGCTGGAAAGCGCACCCGCCAGCCCGCCGTCCGGCGTTACCAGCACGATGGCCGCGCTCTTCACCGGGCGCTTTCTCATCAGCGGCAGTTCGTTCAGGTCTTCCGCCTGGCCGGAGAGCCGCGAGAGCAGCTTGGTGAGCTGCTCGGAATAGGGGCGCGCGGCCAGCACCCGATCCTGCGCGCGGCGCATCTTGCTGCTGGCGACCATCTGCAAGGCGCGCGTGATCTGCGTAATGTTCTTGATCGCCTGAATCCGGCGCCGGATTTCACGAGTTGATGCCATGATGTCCTCGCTGTCCTCTCCGTGGAAGACCGCCCCCCACCCCTAACCCCTCCCCCGTTGCGACGGGAGAGGGGAACGAGCTTAGGGGAACAAGCCTAGCGCGGCGCCGTCTTCTGATACTCTTGAATGGCTGCGTCGAGCTGGCCGAGCAGTTCTGGCGACAGCTTCTGCTTCTTGGTGACGCCGGTATCGTAGATGGTCTGCACCAACTCGCTATAGTTGGCGTCCATATAGCGGTGGAACTGCGCTTCCCACTCCGCCACCTTCTCCAGCGGCACCTGATCCAGATAACCCTTCGAGGACGCATAGATAATCATGATCTGATGCTCGACGGGCATCGGCTCGTATTGCTTCTGCTTCATGATCTCTTGCTGGCGCAGGCCACGGTCAATCTTGGCCTTCGTCGCCTTATCCAGATCAGAGCCGAACTGCGCGAAAGCCGCGAGGTCGCGGAACTGCGCCAGGTCCAGCTTCAGCGTGCCAGCCACCTGCTTCATGCCTGCCGTCTGTGCGGCGCCACCCACGCGGCTGACCGAGATACCCACGTTCATGGCTGGGCGAATACCGGCGTTGAAGAGATCGGTTTCGAGGAAGATCTGACCATCGGTGATCGAGATGACGTTGGTGGGAATGTAGGCCGATACGTCGTTGGCCTTCGTCTCGATGATCGGCAGCGCCGTCAGCGAGCCACCGCCATACTCTTTGCTCAGGCGCGCGGCGCGCTCCAACAGGCGGCTATGCAGATAGAACACGTCGCCCGGATATGCCTCGCGGCCCGGCGGGCGGCGAATAATCAGCGACATATTGCGGTAGGCGTCCGCGTGCTTGGAGAGGTCGTCGTAGATGACGAGGGCGTCGCGGCCACTCTCCATGATCTCCTCACCCATCGCGCAGCCGGCATACGGCGCGAGATATTTGAGCGGGGCCGGGTCCTCGGCGCTGGCGTGAACGATAATCGTATGCTCCAGCGCACCATACTGGTTGAGGATTTCGCGGATACGCGCCACCTGGAAGTTCTTCTGGCCGATGGACACGTAGATGCAGATGAGGTCTTTGCCCTTCTGGTTGATGATCGTGTCCAGCGCCAGCGCCGTCTTGCCGGTCTGGCGGTCGCCGATGATGAGTTCGCGCTGGCCGCGTCCAATCGGAATCAGCGCGTCCACCACTTTCAGGCCGGTCTGCACCGGCGTATCCACCGGGTGCCGCGTAATGACGCCAGGAGCGACACGCTCGACCGGGCGGAACTTGTCGGTGGCAATCGGGCCGCCGCCGTCAATCGGCTCGCCCAGCGCGTTCACCGTGCGCCCCAGCAGCGCGTCACCAACCGGCACCTGAATGATGCGGCCAGTCGTGCGCACTTCGTCGTCTTCGTGCAGCAGAGTAAAGTCGCCGAGAACCGGCACGGCCACTGAGTCTTCTTCCAGGTTGAAGGCCACGCCCATCAGCCCTGTGCGGGGGAACTCGACCAGTTCGAGATAACCGACACCGGAGAGACCATAGACGCGGGCGATGCCGTCGGCGACCTCGATCACCGTCCCAACGCTCACCATCGCGGTATCGGTGGTAGATCCGTCAAAATGTGCTATGCGATCACGTATGACTCGCGTAATTTCGTCCGCGATAGCCATGTTCCACTCCTTATGCCAGATATCCCGCGCCTGCTCCACCGCAGGACGCTTCGCTGGCCCGGCGCCGGGCCGCCTCCATCGCTGGCGTTAGCCAACGATCTTAGCGGCGTCGCCGCTTATTATTGCCATTTCGGTTTGTATTGCCGTTATTGTTGCCGCTAGTGCCACTGCCACCATTGCCACTGCCTGCGCCATTGGTGGTGGCGCGCGGCGCAGGCGTGTTGCTTGCGCTCACCGCTGGCCCCACATTGCTCAGGTCACCAGGACCACCGGGGCCAAAGAGATCAGCGAACATGCTGCCATCCTGGCCGCCAAACTCGCCACCGCCGCGCGCAAGCTGGCTACGCAACAGCGTAAAGCGACGTTTGAGGCTGCCATCAATCAGCGTATCGCCGACGCGGGCGATAGCGCCGCCCAGGATGCTTGGATCAACGCGCTCCTGCAAGAGAATGCGCTTGCCGGTGAGCTGTTGCAACTCGCCAACCACCTGCGTCCGCAGGCTATCGTCGAGCGGAATCGCCGTGGTGATCTGCGCGACCGCCTGGCCCTTGTAGTCGTTGTAACGCTTCTCGAACTCTGTAGCAATGGCTGGCGCATGGTCCACGAGATTGCGCTCGACCAGGAGCATCGCCAGGCTGAGCGCCTGCGGCTGCACCTTCGTGGCGAGCAGATCACTGACGATCTGTTCTTTGCGGTCGGCGGGAACCTTTGGCTCGTTGAGTATGAACTGCAAGCGCTTGTTGCCAAAATACTCAGCGATGGTCTGGAGATCGTTCCGCCAGGTGTCAATCGTGCCAGACTCGGCGCCAATCTCGAAGACGGCTCCCGCGTAACGACGCGCGACTGCGCCCTTTAACACTGGAGGTCCCTCGATTGCGTGACGAACTCGCTCACCAGCTTACGGCTGGTGGTCTGGTCCATCGAGTTGCCGACGACATGCTCGGCAGCCTGGATGGCGAGGTCCGCCACCTCCTGGCGAAGCTGCGAACGCGCCTGTGCAACCTCTTGCTGGATGCGCCGCTCGGCCTGCGAGATGATGTCGCGGGCGCGCGACTGGGCATCCAGTTCGATGTCCCTGCGAACATGCTCGGCGGCCAGCGTTGCTTTGGCAATGGCGTCTTGCGCATCGCGGCGGGCCTGATCGAGCAGCGCCTCGACCCGCTTCTCCGCCTCGGCGACCTCGCGCTTGGCCTTCTCCGCGTTGTCCACGCCCTCACGGATGACCCGCTCACGCTGGTCCATCGTCTTCATGAGCGCCGGAAACGCCCACTTGGCCAGAACGATTAACATGACACCAAATACAAACGCCTGGGATACCAAACCCCAAAGATTAATGCCCATAGGCAGTACCGTCCTCTCCGCGTACTGAAGTACGTCCCAGTTGCGTATCCTGGGATGAATTACTTCACGTTAGCAGTGACGAAGAGGATGATGAGCGCAACGACCAGGGCGTAAATCGAGACGGCTTCGGCGAACACGATGGCCAGAATCATGTTGGTACGAATGATACCGGCGGCTTCTGGGTTGCGGCCCATCGCATTCAGCGCCGGGCCGGCGATCAGACCAATGCCAATGCCAGGACCGATAGCGCCCAGACCGATAGCGAGAGCGGCAGCAAGCTCAAAGAATTGGGGGTTCACGGAATCTCCTCCTGAATGTACGAGCTTTTATTTCCACCTGCGCCACAATGCGCAGGATTGGAAATCAATCGAATAGCGCGATGCGCTTTATAAGTCGCTTCTATGAAGCGGACTTTTCACCATGCGAAAGCGCCACTTCGGCGCGCTGATGAGTTGCATGAGCCGTTTCGGCGGCATGCTCCTCTTCCGGGTCCTCGTGTCCGTGGCTGGTCGTGCCCAACGTCATGAAGATGAGCGTCAGGAAGGCGAAGACAAACGCCTGGATGAAGCCAACGAACAGTTCGAGGAAGTAGAAAGGAATGGCACCGACGAACGGCACCAGGAACGCGATGACGAGCAGCAGCACGTCGCCGGCGAACAAGTTGCCAAAAAGACGGAAGCTGAGCGACAGGATGCGCAACGGTTCAAGAATCAGTTCCAGCAGCCCCACGACCAGCCCCATCGGGCCTTCGCGGACACTGAAATAGCGGCCCAGTTGCAACCGCCAGCCGAGTATCTTGAAGCCGTACCACTGTGTGGCGACGAATGAGATGATCGCCAGCGCAATGGTAAAGTTCAGGTCCGTGGAAGGCGGACGCAGCCAGGGCGTGATGCAGTTCGAGCTGGCATGGTCCACCAGGAAGATGCCCAGGACCGTCTGCGGATGCGCCGGGCAGCCGGGCACCTCGTGGTTGATGGTACCAATCGTCTCGACGCCGGGGATGACTTCCCACCAGTTGGCCATGAGGACCAGCAGGAAGATCGAGGCTACCCACGGGAAAAAGCGCCGTCCGTTCACTTTGCCGGCCACTTCTTCACAGAGATGCAGCAGCGTTTCCGTCACCCACTCGACAAGGTTCTGGATCGGAGTGGGGATGATGCTGGCTTTACGCGTGGCGAAATAGAAAAAGCCAAGCACGATAAGCGCGCTGACGATGCTGAGGAGAAGCGTGTTGTAGACGGGGAATGGCCCAATGTAGAAAAGGGCATCGGACGGCACGCCGATGTTGGGTAATTTCCAAAGCACAGAGGCTCTCCCTTCGTCCCCTGGCTGCAATGGACCTTATGGCGCCCACCCAATACCTATCGCCAACTCATCCTGCACCCAACCTCTATTTCACTTGAGTGACATGACGAGACGGAAAATAGCGTAGATGCCAATGGCAAGGCCAAGCAGCAGCCCAATGAATGTCGCTATTGGCGTGGAATGGAGCCGGTCATCAATGAAGTGTCCAATCAGGACCCCCAGCGCGGCGCCGCCGACGATGTAGACAACGACCTGCGTGGGAACAGCGAATGCAGCCCAGAGGCTCTCATCATTCCGCTTCTTGTTGTCGTTCTGCATTGATGTGCCTCCAAATTCGCACACCGTGAGGAGTATACCATAGTCTCGTCATTCAAGGCAATAGTTTATGCCTCTATTTACGATTCTTTATAGGAGGGCAAAGATATCGCTGCGACAGTCATAGCTGAGCATCGTCGTTGCCTTCCCGCCGGTCTCCCCTAACGTCTACAATGATATCCGCCAAAGCTGCTTGAATTGCCAGTTTGCGCTAAATGAGGCCGCGCTCGCGCGCCAGGTTGGCCGCTTGCGTGCGGTTGGCCGCGTGGAGCTTCATCAGAATATTCGAGACGTGATTCTTGACAGTACCTTCGGCTAGTACCAGTTGGTCGGCAATGTCGCGGTTGCTCGCCCCCTGCGCCAGCAGCCGCAACACGTCCACCTCGCGCTGGCTCAGTTCCTCCAGTCCACCGGAGCCGCTGCCTGGCCCTACACCGTTTATCTGTCCGCCGCCTGCGCCGACAGCCGGTGGCACAGCCTCTTGCGCCGTCTGCCCGCGCTTACCAAACTCCATCAACAGCTTGGTAGCAACCTTCGGCTGGATGAACGATTCGCCCGCGTGGACCATGCGGATGGTCGCAGTGAGTTCGGTCGCTGGCGTATCTTTCAGGAGATAGGCCACCGCGCCAGCTTTGATGGCATCGAAGACGTAATCTTCATAGTCGAAGGTCGTCAGGATGATGACACGGCAGGGCAGGCCGCGCGCTGTGATCGCCGCCGTCGCCTGGACACCGTTCTGGCGCGGCATCTGCACATCCATCAACACGATATCTGGCCGCAAGTTCTCTGCCAAACGCACGCCTTCTTCGCCGTCCGCCGCCTCGCCCACCACGGAGAACCCCGGCTCCAGGTCCAGCACGGTGCGCAGGCTCTCGCGCATCAGCGTTTGGTCTTCGCAGATGAGAATGCGAATCGTGGCATTGGCGTTTGCTGTCTCTGGCTCGCTCATAGCCGTCTCTCCCGCACCAGTGGTCCTCCGCAGCGTTCGCGGCGTTGCAGATATGCTGCCGCCAGCATACCACCGAATGGGTCTCAGTTACAGGGCTATTGTGTGTAGCAGCATCATCGCCGCTCCCTATGCTACAATGCGCGTTGGCGGTGAGATGATTCATCGAACGCAGCGCAGAGGAAGGGGTTGCATGGAGCAACTGCGGATATTTTTGAGTTCCAGCCCGCTGGATGGCTCGCTAGCCACCGCGCTGGCGCAGGCGCTCCGCGAGTCGGGCGCGGATGTCTGGCAAGGCGAGGCACAGCAGCAGAGCGGCCAGTTGCTCGATGCGACGGCGCGCGAGATTCAGTTGCGTCCCATCTTCATTGTGTTGCTCTCGAAGGGCGCGTTCGCCTCGAACTGGGTGCGGCAGGAGTGCCGCTGGGCGTATAAACTCTATCAGCGCGAGCCGGGGCGCATCCTGCTGCCGGTGCGCGCGGAACTCTTCTCGCCAAAGGATTTCAGCGCCATCCGTTATCTGGAATCATTCCCGCGTGTGGAGACCAACGACGGCCAGCCATTCGCCCCCATCGAAACCATCGAGCAGGTGTTACGCTTGCTGCTCCTCGCGCGCGGCAAAGAACATGCGCGTCTGCCGGAGCCACACGCCAGTAATTCGGTAGAGCAACTGCTGACCTATGGCAAAGTGTTGGCGGCGCGCTCCGCCTATGAGCAGGCGCTGCCCTACATCCAATGCGCCACGCAGGCAACGCCTAACTCCTGGCAGGCATGGGCCTATCTGGGCTGGCTCGACAACCTGCTGGGGCGGCATGCCGAGGCGCTGGATGCGCTTGGCTACGCGCTCAACCTCGGCGGCAGAGAGCCGTGGCTCTGGGCGGAGCAGGCCGCCGCGCTGCATCGCCTAAACCATGAGGCAGACGCCTTCGCCGCCTACGAACGGGCGCTGGCCGCCAACCCAAACTTCGCGCCCGCCTGGAACGGCATTGGCAATGCCCACGCCGACCGGCAACGCCACGGCGAGGCGCTGACCTCGTATGAACGGGCGCTGTCGCTGGACCCGACGCTGACCATCGCCTGGTACAACAAAGGGCTGATGCTCTACGAACTCAAACGCTATGACGAGGCGCTGACGGCGTTTGACCGCGCGCTGGCGCTCAATCCCACCGATGCCGCCGCCTGGAATCACATGGGCAACGCTCTCACCAATCTGGGACGCTGCGACGAAGCCCTCAACGCCTATCAGCAAGCGCTGACCCTCAAACCCGGCTATGCGTTCGCCTGGAATGGAGCAGGCGCGGCGCTGCTCACGCTTGGACGCGCGGCAGAGGCGCTGGATGCTTACACCCAGGCGGTGACGCTGGCGCCCAACTACACGCTTGCCTGGAACGGCAAAGGCGCAGCGCACTATGAGCTACAGCAATATGGCGAGGCGCTGGCTGCCTATGAGCAGGCGCTGGCGCTGAATCCCGACTATGCAAATGCATGGCGTAACAAAGCAGCGACATTGCGGGCGCTGGGCCGCGAAGAGGAGGCGATTGACGCCTACGACCGGACGCTGGCGCTGGATTTCACCTATTTTCCCGCGCTCACCGGCAAAGGTGCGGCACTGTATGCGTTGCATCGTTACGATGAGGCGCTGGAGGTTTACTTGCGAGCGGAGGCGCTGGCGCCGCGCGATACCAGCGTCCTCAAAAATCAGGCGACGGTCTTGCGCGCGTTGGGTCGCAATGACGAAATCCTCGATCTCTATGACCGTATCTTAACGCTGGACCCGCAGGACGGCGAAATCTGGTACAAGAAGGCGAACGCACTGGTGCAGCTACAACAATTTGACGAGGCGCTGGCCGCCTACCAGGAAGCGCAGAAATACCGGCCAGATGATGCCAGGGTTCACTACAATTGCGGCGCGGTACTCTATAGACTGAAGCGGTACGAGGAGTCGCTGGCCGCCTTCGAGCGCACGCTTTCCCTCGATCCTACGCTGACGCCCGCCTGGAGCTTTGTCGCGCTGGCGCTACATGCGCTGGGGCGCGAGGACGAGGCGCGCCAGGCAGAGGCGCGCGCGGGGCGGGCAGGGTGAGGGTTCGATTACTCTGCGCCCGCTGGCATTGGCACGCGGACCTCGACGGTGGTGCCGTGTGTGCCATCGAGCGGTGTGATGGCAAGCTTGCCGCCAAGCGCAGTGACGCGCTCACGCATGCCGGTGATGCCGTAATGGCCGGGAGGGCTGGCGACCGTTGCGGGCGCGGTGAGCGTAGTGATGGCAACGCTGCTGTGTTCCACTGTGCCACCGGCGGATTGAGCGGCACTCTGCGCCATCGCTGTTCTGTTTGTCTTGGCGCAATTTGCGGCAATACCGACGCCATCGTCGCTAATGCGCATGACGAGCGTATTCCCCTCACCCTGCGTTTCGCGCGCCAGATGCAGCCAGAGTGTACGCGCGTTGGCATGGCGTTCGGCGTTGGTGATGGCCTCCGAAGCAATGCGTAGTAGCCCCTCATAGGTGCGTGTGTCCAGCAGACCGATATCAGTGGCGATGTCGGTATGGACATCCCAGCTTGCGCGCGCCCCTGCCTCGTTTGCGGCGCGGGTCAGCGCCTCACCCAGCGATTCCTGCGCCAGCAACGGCGAACGCAGATTCGCCAGCGAGGCGCGTAGCTCGGCCATCGAGTCGCGTAGAATCTGCTGCGTGACGACGATCTCGTGATCGGCGCGGGCAGGGTCAATGGAACGCAGGCGCAGCGCCGCCTCCAATTTGACGCTGGCAAGCACCAGCGAGTGGCCGAGCGTATCGTGCATATCGCGGGCGAGGCGTCCACGTTCTCGTAGCACAGCAATTTCACGCTCGCGCTCGCCCGCCGCCTCCAATTGCTTATGGGCGGCTTCCAGGCGCGCATGGGCCAGTTCGAGTTCCTGATGTGAACGTTCCAGGTCGGCAAACACCTGCTCGCGGCGGAAACGCGCCTTGATGAGGACGAACGGCAGATAGGCGATGAAGCTCCATATGGTAAGGCCAGCTATCTCCGTTATCAATTCCAGTATGCCGGACGGCGATCCCAGGTTCGACGGCACCCAGCCGTTTGCAATGACAATAACGGTGATGGTAGGAATGATCGTTATCAACACTTGAGGAAAGGCAAAGACAGCGAAGTTGAGGCCGTAAATCGCCCAGAACATCCAGGTGAAATTGTTGGAAGGCAAGTTGCTACCAAGCAGCGAAAGTGCAATGACGATAGCCAGCATACTTGCCCAGTAGAGAACGCCACGCCAGTGAAAACGCGGCAATTCGCCGCTGTCCATGCGCCTATGATAGTTTTCAGGGTCGCCACGCACCATCCAATTGCTACCAATGTGATACCAGAGGCCAAAGATGATAGCGAGCGCCAGAATAGCCCACCCCTGCGGTTCCACCAAGAGATGCGGATACTGGGCGAACGTCAGCAACGTGATTGTGACGAGAAAAAAGTAGATGACGGCATACCAGAAGAGCGCAGTATTGCGCATGAGTTTCCGCAGTTGTTGCATCTGGCTGCTCACCACATGCTCACCTGTCGTTTCGCAGTCTATGTCTGGCGCGTGTTGCGCCTGATTCTTCATCGCTGTCGCTTCCTTCCCGGTTGCTGCGAATTCCCGGCAAGATGCCTGCCAGCCGGATATACCCGAAACCATGCGGATAGGTACTGGCGGATCACCCCATGTAGGAAGTGTATCGCAAACCGCGAAGAATGGGGAGTATCAAATGGCCTAGCGCGCACTCTCGAAGATGGGTGACGAAAGACCTATGGCGGGATTGGCCGCATGAGTAGATAGCATCTGCATGCCCCTCTCCTTGCAAGGAGAAGGGGTGGGGGTGAGGATTATCTTCTAGTGATAGGCGTGGGATATTGAGGCATCGCCAGCATCGTCGAACGTGACCGAGACGAGGTAGTGTTCGCCGTCTTTCCGCCAGGAAAGCAACTCATAGGACGCGCCACGCGGCGCGGCCAGCGTCTCTCGAACGAGGGAGAGAAACGCCTCTTCGTATCCGGCTTTCCATAGGCGCATCGAATGGGTCATTCCACTGGAGCGCGCCTGCTCGGCAAACGCGGCGGCGCGACGGCGCACCGTCTCCGCTGAAAAGCGCAACTCAGCGATGGTGAGATTGGGTAGCGGCTGTGTCGCGCCAGGATCAAAGACTCCATCATACGCATGGGAGTTGTGGGACGATTCAGAGGTGCGGATGGCCTGCAAGCGCGGCGGAGTGAAAGAACCATGCGGCGCCAGTGAATAGTCTTGCCATGAGGCACCTTGGTCTCGATCACGTTGTTCTACGTCGCCCCACATATGTTCGTTCCTTCCCACTACATCTCGCTCCCCAGAAATGGATGCAGACATCCCTGCCTACGCAACTTTCGTGCCGGGTGCGCAACTCAGCATTAGTACTGCCTTGTTCTTCCGTTGCTCTAAGCCATTCGGGTACTATGGCAACCTCTCTACCGTCCCAATCTGACCAGCACCTCCGCAGGCAGGTGCCACACCAGCGTACCTTTACCAGCCAGCTTTGCGCCTGAAGAACCTGATGCGATACCATCGAGCTTGAGGCAGCAACAGGCGGCTTTTTTCAGTTGCACCCGTGCCAGACCATTTGAACCGATCAATTCGCCAATGATACTGCTCAGGTCTGGTTCATGACCGACAATCATCACCTGCTGGCTCCCTGAATACTGCGCCAGGAGTTTGCCGAGCGCGCGCAGATCACAGCCAGGGGATAGCAGATCACTGTTCACGTACTGCGGCGGATGGATGGCTTCCGCTACGCAATCAGCGGTTTCGCGCGCACGGACGAGTGGGCTGGTGATGAGCGTTTCCAGCCCTAGATCAAGCCAGCGGAGGCCCTGCGCAACGCCGCGCATCTCTTCGCGCCCCTCATCCGTCAGCGGGCGCTCGCGGTCGTCGCCGGTCCACGTCTCACGATCTCCGGCTTTGCCATGACGCAATACATAGAGCCGCATGGTCAACCTCCCACTCCCAACGCAATAACAGTGGCTTTTCGGCGTGTAGTCACCTGTTGAGAGCAGCACATACTGCGCCAGAACGGATGCGGGGAACAGATGCGGAGAACGAGCGTTGTAACGAGCGTTGCGCAGAGCTATGCCAGCCCGGAAACCTCTACACGAGCGCCACGAGCGACGCCGAGTGTGGCGGCTGCCGAACCGTTGCGCACGGCAATCGCCAGATGACCGGAGCTATCGCGCAGCAGGAATGGCTGCGCAACCTGCGGCCCGGCGGCGAACGTCTCCGCACGCGCGGAAATCGTCACTGCGCCGATGGTCAACGCGCTCATGGGGGTGGCGAGAATCTTCCCAGCCAGTTCTGGACCGAAGCTGGTGATGAGGTTGCCGAAATGGTCAATGTGCGCGATTGCCCCAACCAACAAGCCATCCTCCCATGAGGGCTGGGGCGGCGCAATCATAACGAGCCTCGTAGGATCGAGCGGCGTGCCCAGAGAGGTAAGCGCCACGCCTGCGGCGAGATGCGCCGCAGAGGGAGCAAAGATGTCGCGCCCGTGGAAGGTGGCGCTGGGAGTGGGCAAATGATAGCCTGGGTGATCGAGCGTGACGGCAGCGACAGGTGAATTGACGGCCAGCACATCGCTCAGCGCATAGCTGAAGAGGCCGTTATCCGGCCCGACGAAGAAACGATCAGCGCCGTGCAGGGCAATTGGCCGCCGGGCGCTGCCAACGCCCGGGTCCACGACACAGAGGAAAATCGTGCCGGCAGGGAAATAACGCCAGGCGGTATGCAGAATCCAGGCGCCGGTGGCGATATCTTGCGGCGGAACGAGATGCGTGAGGTCAACAAAACGCGCATCCGGCGCGATACCCAGCACAACACCTTTCATAATGCCTGGGTAGCCGTCTGCGAGGCCAAAGTCCGTCATCAGGGCAATCAGCGGTCGAGTGAGCATATGCAACGGTCCGCACAGTTCCCTCTCTCCTCATGGGAGAGGGGGTCAGGGGGTGAGGTTTACAGGTTTAGCATCAACTGATGAGCCGGCAGTCGAAACGCACCACACCTGCCTTGCGGTCGGTGATGGTGCGCGTCACTTCCAGTTTCACAGCTCCGCCGATGGGAATATCCAGCCGGCTCAGGCCAACGATGCGCGCCTCCGATTGGATTTCTGGGTGATCCAGGCGTGCAATCGTACAGCGCACATACGGCTGTTCAGCCCCTTCAAAGACTGCTGACAATCCCTCTTCTTTGGTGACGATAGTACCTTCAATGACCATGCGCTGCCCTCCTTTTCCGCCAGCCAGCGCGCCCCCGGATTATTCGTCCGGCGGAAGATACCAGGGATTATCCAGCGGCGGGAATGAGTTGCCGCCCAACTGCGCGTTGGTGTTTCTGCCACTCTGCCCCATCTGGCTATCGCCGTCATTATCACTGTTTCCGCTGTTGCCACCATAGCCATTCTCTTCGCTGAATCCATCGAGCGATGGCCAGTTTTCCTCTTCCAGCGGACCGGAGGTAACGACCTGCGGCATCGGTGACATCGGTGGCATCAGCGGCATTTGTCCCATCTGCCCCATCTGTCCCATCTGTCCAGGACTCATTGAGCCGGTCCTGGCTGTATCACTGAGTTCGCCTGAGCCGCCGGGTGGCATACCTGCTCTGCCCCCGCCAGCCATACCGGGCATTGGTGGCATCATGGGATTCATGGGATTCATGGGATTCATTGGGTTCATCGGTCCATTGCCCTGCTGCGGCGGAAGCGAAGAACCAGAAGAGATACCGGCCATACCAGGCATGCCGCCGCGACTGCTCGTCCCCGGCCCCATACCGGGCATTGGCGGCATCATGGGATTCATGGAATTTACCGGCGGCAGAGATGAATGCTGCGAAGCGGGCAGGCGCGCCGGTCCTGCGCCAAACTGTTGCCCAGGCACCTGCCCTGCCATCTGGCCTGTGATTGCGCCGGGGCGCATCTGCTGCTGGCGGTTGCGCCCGGTGAGCCGCGCCAGCAGCAGATCGGCGGCGGTGTTGGCAGGAGCAGGCCAGATCGGGCGACGGTTAGCTTGCAGGTCGTCGAGCGCAGCGGCCAGCCGCTGAATCTCCTCATTGGTGCGATGCAACTGATGTTCCGCCTCGCCAGCTTTTTGAAGACGGCTCAGCAGATTATTGAGCGACGCTGCAATCTGGAAAAGGATGTTGTCTCTGGCCAGCGGGGCGCGCGCGGTGAAGTCGCCATTGGCGGCGCGCACGTGCGTTTCCAGAATCTGGTTGATGCCAATTTCGAGCTGCTGGCGTTGCGTGGCCAGCGCATGCTCTACCCGCGCCAATTCTTCTGCCTGGTCTGCGCGATTGACCTGCTCTTGGGTGCCGCGAACCCAGAGGTAGCTGACAATGGCGACAATGACCAGCAGAGCAATCGGGCGGGCGATCAATGCAGCTAAACCGTTGGTTTGGATGTTTGCCGTGATGTCCGGGCTATGAGTTTGCACAAAGAAGTCAACCAAGATCAACACGCAATTCGCAGCAGCAATAAAGAATGCGGAGACGGGCGGTAGAATAGAGGCCCCGACGATCACGGTGATGGCAAGCAGGTCATAACCTGGCAGGTCGAACATGCTAAGCCCGGCAGGTTCACTGGCGATAGAGCCGATGATAGCGCCGCTGATGAGGAATACGAGCAAAATGCCAGCAGTGGTCGTCCACCCGCTGCGGTTGAACATGATGGCAAGAATCAGGCCGACAAACGCTACGGCAATAGCAGCTATGGTGCCTGTAGAACCAATAGCTACTGGGATAAGTAGCACGTCTGCAACCAATAAGCCTAAAATAATCCAGGAAGTAAGTCTGCTTCTTCTGGCGCGCTCTCGTTCTGGAACAGTGGAGTAGTTTCCGGCGACGCCGGAACTCGTGAGCCTGAGCCACCAGTTATAGGTGGGCACCGGTCGCTGCCGCTCTTGTAAAGAGCCGAGAGTGTCTTGCGCTGTTGGCCCTCGTGTATACATGCAGTCTCCTCCACTGCTTATCTCTAATATCTGCGATAATACAGACCTCTATTATATCAGAGTCTCGCCGGGCATACGACACGAAAAACTACCTGGCTGAAGATAACGCCGAAGACAATACAGCTTTTGCGGTAGATTGCCTCCCTTGATCTTCTCGTTTACCTGCTACTGATATCGCACGGTCGCCAAGTTGATGGTTACTCTCATCCGTCACATCGCCCTGCCAAACCCGTCGCACATCCTTCGCCTGCGCTTTGGGCAAAAAAGACGCTGGTTCGAGACGGCGTAAACCCTGTTGCGATGCGCGACGCCACTCTACGAGTGCCCGTCGTCGCTGGCTATCTGGCATCGTCAAGAGATCATTCAGCGCCTGGAAATGTTCAGGATGGGTATGCAGATCATCGCTTGATACGACGAACGGCAAGAACTTCCCTTCGTCGTTCATACTTCTTTCCCAGTAGAAGGGTAAATGGTTGTGTAAAATAGGCGCGAACGGGGCGTAGAGTATAGGCATTCCCAGTTCACGTAGCACCTGCCTGGCCTCGAAATCTATACATCCGATCAAAGCCTTCAGATGCAAAGATGGGGCCACCAGCAAGCGATATATGGTGTAGACAGCCTCGACAACCGCTACCGCCGTAGCCGCCGAGGGCGCTGTCTGATTGCCAAGTAGACAATGAAGCTCTCTGATTTCCTGTAATGGTATGGCCGCTAGCTTGGGAAGAGAGGAGAAGACATCCGGTCCGAACGATTCATATTCCGCCGGGAACAGCGGGCGCTCTTTGTCCTGCAATCGCAACGCCGAACTTTGTGGTCTCGACCACAGACGTTGGATTTTGCTTAACAGCCCAGAGCGATCCTCGCTCCATTGATCTTCCAACGCTGGGAGCATCGAAAAATAGGCGAGGATACGGCCATCTGCCGTGCCAACGAGCGCATGGAGTGTCTCAGCAGGCAACGTTTCAAAAGCGGGGTCTGTCCTGATCTGGTGTTTTAGGATGGTGTCAAGATCGTACCAGTGCCAGAGCAGGTACTGCTGAAATCGAAACTCTGCTAGTTGCTGCCGCTGTCCCTCGCTTAGCGTATCTTGTTGCAGCACCCGTACTGTCAGGCCAGAGGTGGGACGTTGCAGGCTGTACACCGGCGTTGCGCCATCCATCAATGGCCCGAAGAGGAGCAGCGCATAACGGGCTTCCTGTTGTCTTTGCCGAATTGCGTCCTCGTACCGTTGTACATAATATGCCGCTTGCCTGCCGATAAGAAGCGATTGCGATATTTGTGTTGATTGTACAGCCTGCCGGGCTGCGGGATGCCGGATTCCATCGGGACTAACCATGCCTCGCACATGTTCCTTTCCATAGTGACCAGGAGATGGCACACGGAAATAAGCAGTTTGTACGAGAGTCTCGTAAACCGCTCCGTTGTTCCAAATGCGTGAGTTGTCTGAAATCCTGTCTACCGACCAGCGAACCTGATATGTGATGGGTAGGGCATTTCACGCACTGTCTCTTCTGCTGTATGGTCCTACCTTAGCAATACACAATAGTCCTGTCCAGTTCCCTACACAATAGTACTGATGCTGCTTGAATGACGATATCGCAGGTTGGCGTCCATGCACTTCCTGATTCCTTCGCTTGTTCCTGGCTTGGGCGCGCTCATATATGGTACACTTGTGGCACATGGGCTATGTTAAGAAGAGCAGGCGGCACAATACTTCACGCTGCTTCAAGAATGCTGTTGAGGAAAGGATTATTTGCGCTATGGCTACTGACGCCATTACACTTCATTTGCCAGATGATCTCTATCATCGGCTCGAACGATTGGCGTCACTCACCAGGCAGCCACTGGAAGGATTGATTATCAGAACACTTTCCTCCAATCTCCCACCACTCCCAGATGATCTATCGCCAGCTACCCGCGACACATTGCAGGCGCTAGAACACCTGAGCAATGACGATCTCTGGCATACCACGAACGCCACCATGCCAACAAGCGAATACGAGCGGCTGACTACCCTTCGAGAACAACGCCATGAACGAACTCTCACAACGGAGGAACAGGCAGAACTCGATACCCTCATGCAAGCTGCCGATCTGCTGACATTACAGAAGGCGTATGCAGCCGTGCTACTCAAATGGCGTGGACAGCAACTTCCCCCTGTATCTGCTATGCCATATTCCTCAGATATAGACTCGGAAAGTGTCTGAGCAATGTCCCGAACGTACATCCCTGCCGAATTGCGGCGTCAGGTACGTGTAGATGCAAATGCGCGTTGTGGATACTGCCATGCGCCGGAAGCATTTCTCGGCATGCCTTTGGATATCGAGCATATTATACCAGAAGCCATTGGTGGACCCACTGTGCGTGACAATCTCTGGCTAGCCTGCACACGCTGTAATGATTTCAAGGGTGATCGCACCGACGCTCCAGACCCAACAACTGGACAGATAGTTCCTCTCTTCAATCCGCGAGTGCAAAGCTGGATAGAACACTTCGCCTGGTCGCCTGATGGAACACGAATTATTGGGAGAACGGCCATAGGCCGCACAACAATTGAAGCACTACGGCTGAATAATGAATTTATCATTGTCGCACGCAGTTTTTGGGTAGAGGCCAGGCGTTGGCCGCCAGCAGATGATCTCCAAGCGGAATCGGAAAACGACCCTGATCCCTTACTGTAGCCGTTGATCGTATTCACTTGGAACTGGCTAATATACCATCATGATACCTCGCTAGCTATCAGATGCTATCGTATGGTATCATCACTATCAGCGGCATCGCCTTCGTAATTGGCGTATTGCTGATATGCGGGCCTATAGCTCAGCGGCAGAGCGGACGGCTCATAACCGTTTGGTCGCAGGTTCGAATCCTGCTGGGCCCACCAGCAACGATCACAAAAAACGTATACACGGCGGGGCGGCCTGAGATGAGACAGGCTACCCCGCCGCTGTGTTTGAGATGCGCAACCGGCGTTTCGTCATAAGGAGTACTCAACCGTGCAATTTTATGATCGAGCCAAGATATTTGTCACTGCAGGCAATGGTGGCAACGGCTCCAAGCATTTTCGCCGTGAAAAGTTTGTGCCGATGGGCGGGCCCGATGGCGGCGACGGCGGACGCGGCGGCAGCATCTACCTGGAAGCCGACGCCAGCCTCAATACGCTGGTAGACTTCCACTATCATCCGCACCACAGAGCGAAGTCCGGCGGCAACGGCGGCGGCCAGAAGATGCACGGCGCGAAGGGCGACGACCTCGTGCTACATGTGCCAACGGGCACCATCGTGCGCAACGCCGACACCGGCGCCCTGGTGGCGGACCTCACCGAACCCGGCCAGCGCGTGATGGTGGCGCGCGGCGGACGCGGCGGCCTGGGCAACGTCCACTTCGCCACCTCCACGAATCAAGCGCCGCGTGAGGCGCAGCTTGGCGAGCCGGGCGAAGAGTTCACGCTGGAACTGGAACTCAAGTTGATTGCGGATGTTGGGCTGGTCGGCTATCCGAACGCTGGCAAATCTACGCTGCTCTCCGTCGTCACGCAGGCGCGGCCAAAGATTGCCGACTATCCTTTCACTACGCTGGTGCCTAATCTTGGCGTCGCGCTGGTGGGCGACCCCACGCGCGGCAACAACTTCAGCAGCTTCGTCATCGCCGATATCCCCGGCCTGATCGAGGGCGCAGCGCAGGGCGTCGGTCTCGGCCATGAGTTCCTGCGCCATGTCGAACGCACACGCCTGCTGCTCCATCTGATTGACGGCCTCTCCGAACGCGACCCTTGGGAGGAGTTCACCGCCATCAACCGCGAATTGGAAGAATACAGCGCGGAACTGGCGACGCGCCCGCAGATTGTCGTCCTGACGAAGATTGATCTGCAAGAAGCGCGTGACAAATGGCCCGAACTGGAGCGACGTGCGCACGAGGCGGGACTGCCAGCAATGGCGATTTCTTCGGCCACGCGCGAAGGTGTGCAGGAGTTGATGAATCTGACGGCGAAGATGTTTGGCGAGATCAAGCTGGAAGAGGCAGAGCAGCAGAAGCGGCTGGCTGCCGAGGTACCGGCGACGGGTCCGGTGCTGCGTCCAGAACCGGAAGACGCCTTTATCATCGAGCAGATGGATGGCGGCTATCGCGTGCGCGGCAAGCGTGTGGAGCGGATGGTCGCCATGACGGACCCCGACAGCCCCGAAGGCATGGAGCGGCTGGAACGCCAGATGCGCAAGCTAGGCGTCTGGGAGGCATTGGAGCAGGCGGGAGTTGAGCCAGGAGACCTTGTGCGCTTCGGCAAGGTGGAGTTCTTCTGGGGCGAAGAGATGTAGCATGGTCAGGGCAATGTAGGGCGATCATGGAAACGCTGGAAGACATTATCCGTGAGGAAATCTCGAGCGCGGGCGCCATCACCTTCGCGCGCTTCATGGAGCTGGCGCTCTATCATCCAACACTCGGCTACTATAGCGGCGGGGGCGTGGGACGCGAACCGCTAGGGTGGAGTGGGGACTATTTCACCAGTGGCGACGTGCATCCGCTCTGGGGCTGGTGCGTCGCACGCCAACTGCATCAGATGTGGCAACTGTTGGGGCAACCGCCGCGCTTCGATGTCGTCGAGCCGGGGGCTGGGCGCGGGCTGCTGGCGCGCGATGTCTGGCGGTATGCCGTGGAGCAGGCGCCGGAATGGGGCGCTGCGCTGCGCTACACGTTGGTGGACCGCGCGCCCCCAGATTCGCCGCTGCGCCAGGCGCGCCAGCAGCGTCTCTTCGCCGAATTGAATGCGCTGGCCGTTCACGATGGCGCTGTCTGGGTTGTCAATGACCTCGCCGATAGCGATCTGCCGGAACGCTTTACCGGCTGTGTCGTCTCGAATGAATTGGTGGATGCGCTGCCGGTGCATCTGCTGCAAAAGCAGGACGGCGCGCTGGCGGAAGTGTATGTGACGCTGGACGCAACGAGCGGACGGTTGGCTGAAACGCTGGCTGCGCCATCCTCGCCAGAACTGGCGGGCTATCTCGATCACTACAGCGTGCCCTGGCGCGACTATCCCGATGGTTGGCGCTGCGAGGTCTGCCTGGAAGCGGGCGCATGGCTGCGCGATGTGACGAATCGGCTGGGGCAGGGCTATACGCTGTTGATTGATTACGGCGATACAGCGACCGGCCTCTACACACGCGACCGCAGGCATGGGACGCTGGCGGTCTATACGCGCCACCAGATGAGCGAGCGCCTGCTGGCGCAGCCGGGACAGCAGGATATTACCGCGCACGTCAACTTTACGGCGCTGATCGAAGCTGGAGAGGACATTGGCCTCAACCTCATCGGGTTGACCACCCAGGCGGAATTTCTGCGCAAGTTGGGCATCCGCGAGGAGGCGGAGGCGCTGGCGAACCGGCTCTATCCCTACGCCAACAGCGAACGCCACACCGACCGTGGCCAGGCGGATTACCTACGCCAGCGCACGCTGCTCAGCGCCGTGGCAACGTTGCTCAATCCTGCTGGGCTTGGCGGCTTTCGCGTGCTGGCGCAGCAACGGGCGGTATCGGAGGCGGGCCAGCAACTTTTGGGCTTTCAGTAATGCTCCTCGGCTGTAAACCAGCTACATAGCAACACGCCTCGCAGGTGTGCTATCGTGACGAGCGGTAGCATGTACCACCGGAGTTGATGTAGCGCGGGACGGCCCAACGCGGGGCCACGTCAGTACACTCAGTACCAATACGCAATGAGGAGCGTGACACCCAATGGCAGCACCATCAATGGACAGCATCCCAGGCTCGTTCGCCGCACTCAAAGCGGCCTTCCTGCCGGAGAAGACCGCAAATGTAGACCGTACCATCCAGTTCGACTTCACCGGGCGCGAGGCCGGCACCTGGAACCTCATCGTGCGCAACGGCACCCTCGAATACGGCGAAGGACCAGCGCAAACGCCCAACGCCACGATTACGGTGGACTCCGACGATTGGCTGAAGATTCTGCGCGGTGAACTGAACGCACCATCGGCCTTCATGGGCGGCAAGCTGAAGGTTAGCCCGGCCTCCGCTGCGATGGATCTGATGTCGTTCCAGACCTGGTTCGCGCGCTAACCGTGCGCCAACGATACATGTCTCGATGTTTGGGCCACTCCTCACAAGAGAGTGGCCCAAACTTTGCGAGCAAACATCTAGAGAATGTGGCGCAGGGGTGAATCTGTCGTGTACGATATAGAGGTTGGGAACACAAGCAACACTCACGTTCCCGATGACACACTGCGGGTGTATGTGTTGAGTAGTGAGTGCGTTCGCGCCGGCTCGCCGTAGCGCCAAGATCAATTGCTGAGGAGTAGACGCATGTCCATTCTCCAGCCACGTGAAGATCGCTTTTATCGCCTCTTCGATGATGCGGTTGCGAACGTGCGCAAAGGGGCGGAACTCTTGCTCGCCCTGCTACAGGACTATACCAATGTCGTGGAGAAGGCTAAAGTCATCAAAGAGGTGGAACACACCGGCGATGAACTGACGCACGAAATTCACGAGCTACTGAACAAGGTGTTTGTGACGCCGATGGACCGCGAAGATATCGCTGATATCGCGTCGGCGCTGGACGATGTGTTGGACCGTGTAGAAGCGACCGCCGATGATTTCGTTCTCTGCGATATCCAGGAGCCAATGCCACCAGCGGTTGAAATGGCCAATATCATCGTTCAGGCAACGGAAAAAATGCAGGAAGCGTTTGCCGCGCTTCGCCACATCAATAAGGACCGCGCGTTGATGCGCGAGCGGCTGACGGAGATACATACCCTAGAAAACACCGGCGATACCATTCACCGCAACGCGCTACATGCTATGTTTCGCCAGCCGGACCCCATTCAGATCATCAAGTGGAAACAGGTCTACGATCATATGGAAAAGGCGATTGACAGTTGCGAAGATGTCGCCGATGTGCTTCAGGGAGTGCTATTAAAGTATGCCTGATCTGCCATCCATACCGTCTCTGCCGCACCTGCTCACGCTGTTGCCGCTGCCGGCGCTCGCCAGTTTGCCGGCGGCTGCGCAGGGCAGCGGTAGCCTGATCCTCTTGATCGCCACACTGGTCGTTGCGGTGGTCTTCGATTTCACCAACGGCTTTCATGATACCGCCAATGCCGTCGCCACCAGCATTTCCACCCGTGTCCTCTCACCCAGGCTTGCCATCCTGCTTGCGGCGTGCCTGAACTTCCTGGGCGCGTTCGTTAGCACGCAGGTCGCCAAGACGATTGGCACCGATGTTGCCATGCGCAATGCGCTGACGCCGGTGGCCGTGATGGCGGCGCTGGTGGCGGCTATCGCCTGGAATCTCTTTACGTGGTATTACGGGCTGCCCAGCAGTTCATCGCATGCGCTGATCGGCGGATTGATCGGCGCAGCGGTGGTCGTTTCGCCGCTGCATTTCGGCGCGCTCAAACCCGGCGGCATCTTCATCATCGTGCTGTCGCTGATTCTATCGCCAGTCGTCGGCCTGATCGCAGCATATATCATCGGCACGAGCATCGCCTGGCTATTTCGCCGGTCGAGTCCGCATCACGTCTCCTCGTGGGCGCGCTGGCTGCAACGGTTCTCCGCCGCATTTGTCGCCTTCAGCCACGGCTCCAACGATGCCCAGAAGACGATGGGCGTGATGACGGCGGCGCTGCTCACGTATCAAGGCGTGGCGGTCGGCGCGAAGTTTGAGGTGCCGATCTGGATCATCGTCATCAGTGCAACAGCGATGGGCCTGGGCACCAGCTTTGGCGGCTGGCGCATCATCCGCACGATGGGCATGCGCGTGGTGAAGCTGCGGCCCGTTGACGGCTTTGCGGCGGAAAGCGCCTCCGCCTCGGTTATCACGCTCGCCAGCCACTTCGGCCTGCCCGTTAGCACAACGCATGTGATCGCGGGCAGCGTCATGGGTGTCGGCGCGCGCCAGCGGCTCTCCGCCGTGCGCTGGGGCGTCGCAGGCAACATGGTGATCGCCTGGCTCGTCACCGGCCCAATGACGGCGCTCTTGGCCGCAGGGTTGAGTTTCATCTTCCTGAAGCTGGGGATGTAGAGGCGTTTAGCGCAATGGCTCCACTTCGTACCAGTTGCGCCCGGTCTTCATCTCCACTTTGATCGGCACGCTGAGCGGCAACGCGTTGACCATCGCATCGCGGACCAGTTCGCTGACGGCATGCACCACCGGGTCGGGCACTTCCAACACCAGTTCGTCATGCACCTGGAGAATCATCTTTGCGCCCAGTTGTAGCTCCTGAAGTTGGGCATGCAGCCGCGCCATCGCAATTTTAATCATGTCCGCATTTGTGCCCTGAATCGGCATGTTGATCGCCTCACGCTCGGCAGCCTGGCGCGCGGCCACCGGCAGCATCGCCATGTCCTGCATGTAGCGTTTGCGGCCCAACAGCGTTTGCACGTAGCCACGAGTACGCGCCTGATGCAGCGTCGTCTCGATGTATTCGCGCACACGCGGGAAAGTCGCCTCATAGTTGCGAATGAACGCAACGGCATCGCTATTCGAGATGCCTGCGGTGTTCGCCAGCCCAAAAGCCGATTGACCGTATAGTACGCCAAAGTTGACCGTCTTGGCGAGCCGCCGCTGATCCGGCGTCACGTCTTTCAGCGCGACGTTGAAGAGCCGGGCCGCCGTCGCTGCGTGAATGTCTTCATCGTTCTCAAAGGCCGCCACCAGTTCCGGCTCGCGCGTGATGTGCGCCAGGATGCGCAGCTCGATCTGCGAATAGTCCGCCATCAGCAGATAGCAATCGGCGTCGGCCAGGAAGGCGCGCCTGATACGCCGGCCCACCTCTGTGCGCACCGGGATATTTTGCAGATTCGGGTTAGATGAACTGAGCCGGCCCGTCGCCGCGATGGTTTGGTTGAATGAGGTATGCACCCGCCGGTCCTCGGGATTGATGAGTTCTACCAGACCGTCCACGTATTGTGTCTTGAGCTTGTTCAACTGGCGATATTCCAGCAGCGTATCCACCGCCGCATGCAGCCCGCGCAGCCCTTCCAGCACTTCGGCATCCACCGAATAGCCAGTCTTGGTTTTGCGCCCATGTGGCAGCTTGAGTTCAGTGAAGAGGATATCGCCAAGCTGCTTGGGCGAGTTGATGTTGAACTGATGGCCGACCGACTCATAGATGTTGGTTTCCAGCGCCTTCAACTGCTCCTCCAGGTCGCGACCCATGCGTTTGAGGAATTCTTGATCTACGAGGATGCCCGTAAGCTCCATCTCCGCCAGCACCGGAATCAACGGCACCTCAACCTCGTTCATCAATTTTTCGAGGCCCTTTTCGCGCAGTTGCGGCTCGATGTGCTGCATCAGTCGCAGCGTCATGTCGGCGTCCGCGCCTGCATACTCCGCCGCCAAATGAACCGGCGCCTGCGCCATCGTGATCTGGCGCTTGCCAGTGCCGATGAGTTCGCTGATCGGCGTCATGATGATGCCAAGCTGTTCAAATGCCTGCTCTTTGAGGCCCAGGTTGCGCCGTCCTGGACTGAGCAGGTATGCACCGACCATTGTGTCGAAGCGCAGCCCGGATACCGGCACGCCGTGCCGCGCCAGCACCATCATGTCATACTTGGCGTTGTGCCCCACTTTGCCAATGCTGGCGTCTGCCATCACCGGGCGCAGCGCATCGAGAACCTCTGCCAGCGGCAACTGGCGCTCCGGCTCTGTGCCATCCGGCGTTTGTGTGTGCCCGACGGGGATGTAGTAGGCTTCGCCAACGCCCATTGACAGGGAAATGCCAACGATATTGGCGCGCATCTCATCAACGGTATCGGTCTCCAGATCGAAGGCAAATATCGGCACAGTTTTCAACGAGCGTACCAGAATATCCAGCGTCTCCGGCCTATCCACGATCAGCGTGTTGGTACCGCCGTTTGGCGTCACGGTCGTCGCGGTAGGAACGAGTTTGCCGAAGCGGCTTGGCTGCGGCTGATTTGTATCTTGTTCTTCTAACGCCTGCAAGACATCTGAGCCGAAGAGGCTGAGTTGCTGATTGCCATCGGCATCGGTCTCCACCTGCGCCTGCTCAGCAGGCGCGCGGACAACCAGCGCAGGCGTGGTCACAGTAGCGGCGCTGCCCTCTGGCGCTGCCGATGCTTCAGATTCGGTCGTGCGTGGCAGCCGGTCTACGAGCGTGTGGAACTCCAACTCACGGAACAGCTTGAGGACATCGTCGGGGTTGTAGCGCAGCGCACGCGCACCCTCCAGGTCCAGCGTGACGGGCGCATCGCGCACGATGGTCGCCAGATACTTGCACTGGCGCGCGAGATCGGCGTTCTCGGTCAGCGCCGTTCTGGTGCGCGGCGGGAGTTCGTCCACATGCGCGAGAATCTCTTCGAGCGTACCATATTGCTCGATCAGCTTTGTTGCAGTTTTCGCTCCGATGGCGGGCACACCAGGAATGTTATCTGAGGTATCACCAACCAGCGCCTTGTAGTCCACCAATCGTTGTGGCTCGAAGCCATAGCGGGCGATCACGGCGTCGCGGTCGAAATAGTCGAAACCGCTGCTACGGGGTGAGCGAGCAAACGTCACCCGCACCCAGTCATCCACCAGTTGCAGCGTATCCATATCGCCGGTGGCAATGACCGTGTGGACGCGATGTTCTTTCGCTTGCAGCGAGAGCGTGCCCAGCAGATCGTCAGCCTCGAAGCCATCGAGTTCATAGATGGGAATATTGAAGGCTTTGATGACCTCACGTACCCGCGGGAACTGCGCGCGTAGCCCCTCCGGCAGCGGTGGCCGGTGCGCTTTATAGGGTGCGTAGTTATTGTGGCGAAAGGTAGGGGTGGGACGGTCGAAGGTCATCGCCAGGTATTCGGGCTTGATGATGCGCAACACGTCCAGCAGCATCCGCGTAAACCCAAAGACGGCGTTGGTCACTTCACCTGATGAGGTGGACATCTCTTCGGGGAAGGCATGGAACGAGCGATGATAGAGCGCATGGCCATCTATCAAGACGATGGTGGGATGATCGCCCGCTATGGGGGCCGCTGTTGTCGCGGTTTCTGGTGATGTAGATGATGTAGACGATACAGAACTCATGGGATGACGCTTCTTCCTGACGCTATCTTCGGCGTATCTGGGTGTCTGGGTGTGTCTTTTGGTATCGCTCACACTTGCGCGCACGTTCGCAAACAGCGCGCAAGCTGGTTTTTCATACTATTCTCGCCCATGCGCGCGATTCCGGCAACAGGTGCCCATAAGGCTCCGCGTGGAGACTGGAAGATAGCCGCCACAACGCTCCACGTCAGTTCCCCCTCTCCTCGCGGGAGAGGGGGCTAGGGGGTGAGGTCTACAGTCTCATGAGTTCGTCAGGTGAACAGTCAGCACGCCGTTGGCAACCTGGAAAGATTGCACCTTGCCCTGTATTGCCGTCAGATTCGCCAGCGCATTGTTGAGAATCTGCTCCATCTCCGTACCAGACTCGAAGAGACTCATCGAGCCATCCACAATGGTGCCACGCGCCGCCAGCCGGTTCCCTGGATCAACCGAGAAGAAGGCGGTCGTGTCCTGCGTCTCGCTGCCAAAGAAATTGAAGGTGTAGGTCAGTTGGAAGCCTGCGTTCGTATACCTGAGGTGCAGATTCGTGATGGAGCCGGAGGTTGGCGATTGTGCGCTGATGAGTTGATCGAGCGTGGCGGCGGGAATCTGCACCTGCCCGTTGGTAGGCGTCAGCGTGCTATTCACCTGCGTAAAGGCATGGCCGAGCGCGTTGGGGAAAACCGTTTGCACCTGATTGTGCATTGAAGGCGAGATGCCAAGCCCATAGACGCCAAGCGTGCCGATCCCCAGCACCACGATAATTGCGAGGATGATAACAGGAATGAGCCACCATCTAAACTGGCGAGTGGCAGATTTCGCTGCCGCCTGACCCGCCCCTGGCCACGCAGGGGCGGGTCCGCCGACCGGCGTGGCGGGTTGCGGCTGCGCGGGCGGTGTTGCCGGCTGCGCATAGGGCTGGGGCATTATCATATCTGCGCCCACACCAGGGTTGGGTGAAACAGTGGTCGGCGCATCCTGGGAATACAGTTCCACCGGGCCGGTATTCGCCTGGCTCGTCGCAGCCGGATCAGTAGAACGCAGCGGCGCCCCACAACCGCCGCACATGCGCGCCGTCGCTTCGTTCTGCCAGCCACAGCGCGCGCAGATGATCGTACTTGGAGTACCACTTGGAGTACCAGGGACCATGATGTGTTGCTCCCCTGATCCTTTCAGCTCCTGTTGCGCGCTGTGCCCCAATGGCCGTTATCTGCGCCGCAGCGGAGTTCTGGCACCATTATACTCGTCTTTGCCTACCAGAAGACGACGTATGGCAGTGAACATCGTCACAGGTAGCGCACGGAGCCGCTGCAACATCTGCCGCGTAATCGAGGTGCGCACTTCGCCGTAGAGGCGCGGGACCTCGCCAGCAGCCTCGTTCGAGAGGCCACCACCCCAACGTTCGCGGGCATAGAGGCCGCTCAATCGCTGAAGCGCCAGCCGTTGCCCTGGTATCACACGCCCCAACTGCTCGACATATTCGTCAGGCGTTTGTGAGCGTTTCGGCGGCGCACCGGCCCAGGCGCCCAGCCGTGCTATGCGCGCGAACGCCGCCGCCACTGGCGAGAGACCGCGATAGAGCAGCCGCCACCACGAGGTGAAGAACACGAACGCCAGCAATGCGAAGATAATCAGCAGCGAGACCACCAGACCGGCATCGAGCAGCACCGGATTGGCCTGCGCGCCGTTGTTATGCAACCCACCGCCGTTTGCACCTGGCCGGACGCCAACACCACGCGGAGTAGACTGGGGAGTCGCGCTGCCATTGCTGCCAGGGCCGGTTGTGGCAGTGAGGTTGGTGTTGCTAATCGGGCGGATGAAGCCTGAGAATCCACCGGATGTTGGCTCGAAGTTGATCCAGCCATACTGGCCGAAGTAGATCTGCGGCCAGACGTGCGCCTGCTTACCAGTGACCACCCAGGTGTTCGTTCTGCTGTCATACGAGCCGTTCGAGAAACCTTCTGCAATGCGCGCTGGCATGCCCAACGAGCGCGCCATCAGCACCATCGCCGTGGCAAAGTGGGTGCAGAAGCCCACCTGCTGCTGCAAGAACCAGGTGACCGGATCAGTCCCGTTCTGCGGCGGCGGTACACTGGTGCTATAGCGGAACGTGTGGAGATAGTTCTGAATCGCCATCGCCGCATCATACATGTTGGTCGTGCCACTGGTATATTGCGTTGCATCTTTTACTGCCAGGAACGGGATTTCGCCCTTTGGCGTACTGTAGAGATACTGTTGCAGCAGACCGAGTGGATACTGCGGTGACGTTACGCCTGATTCCTGCGCCGGTGGATAGGGAACCGATTGCAGTTGCGCAGCAGTGGCGGTGGAGATATAGGCGCTGGCGAAGTACTTCAGGCCGCGCTTTTCATCGTTGGTTGCCGTCCACTTGACGGGTATGCCCGTCGCCGTACTGATGGACGTTTGCGACGCTATACTGAAGGATTCCGCTGCGCTCCCCGGCGCGAACATGGGGCTATTGCTGGGCACCTGATCCAGCGTGATTTCATAGGTGTTGATCTTGAAATATTGCGAGTTGTCAGGAACGAGTGGCTGCAGCTGATTGGGCTGCATAGACGACTGCTGCGTGGGCGAAGCAGACCAGGTACCAACGCCATCATATTGGTCGAAGGTCTCTGTCACCAGATATTGTGAGGCGTCATCACCGGCGCCGGTGGCATACGTGAGAATGGGAGTATCTGGTAGCTTGGTTTCGTTGGTCAGCGTCAGGTTCTGCGTGAAGAAGTTGAATGACTCCCCGCCGCTATTGCCTTTTCCACCTTGCAAGCCGCTGAACATGTTCTGGAAGGTCGTCTGCACAGCCTGCCAGGGGTTCTTCGAGGAATTCCAGGCGTTCAGTAGGTTGGCGTTGCCCGCGCCCGCCGGTAGGATATTGGCCAGCGTCAGCACGATCACCGCGAAGATCGCGCCCGCCTGCATGAAATCCCACCCCAGGTCTGGCGAGAAGCGCAGCCCACGCAGCCGCCAGACGCGCACGTTCTCCGCCAGTGTAAAGCGCACCAGCAGCAGTAGCGTCGCCAGCAGAAAGAGAATGATGAAAAAGACCGACTTGTCATCGGTGGCCCAGTTGAGATTGATGAGCAACACCACGCCGTTCGCCAGCGCCGCCAGCCAGGGACGGCGCGTATGCAGCACCAGCCAGATGCTGATATAGGCGAGCAAGAAGCTCAGAATCGCCAGGAACAGCAGAAAGACGGTATTGTCGTTGCTGGTGTTGTGTTGCAGCACGGCGCTCTGAAACCAGACTTGCGTATGGCTCAGCAACGCGCCACGATCACCGTTCAACACCTCGTTGGCCGTGGCCTGGAAGGCAAACAGAATGCCCAGGATGATGGCGACCGTGTGGACCAGCGCCCCCGGCAGCCGCCCCTGCTGCACCGCCAGGTAGCCCAGGAGTAGACCAATGCCGGTCGTCGCGGTGAGGATGCCCAGCCCCGGCGCCCACGGAGGTGTAACCGATTGGATGCTGGCAATGGTGGTGTAGACGACCACCAACAGCAGCGCCAGCGTCAACCAGCCATCTTCCGGCAGAAGACGCAACCACGGCTGTTTGCCAGTCAAGAGCGCATCATTCTGCCGCACAGGAGTAGCGGTCGTTTGCGCCGTTTGCATATAAACCAACTCCGTTTCCTCGGAGACGTAAGCCCCAACCATACACGCCATACACGCCATGCGGCGACAGAGCAGCTAACGCGAGCCTTGTTCCAGGACATGCACCAACGGATCACCACGCTGTACAGAAATGGACGGCACACCTTCCGCCAGCAGGGCGTCTTGCACGCGCGCATTACTCCCCAGTGTTTCGTCGAAGGAATGCGGGTCCAGCAGGACGGCAAGCGGGCGCACACCACGCCGTTGCAAATGATGCAAGACGCTTGGCCAGTCGAGATTGGTTGACGGCGTAATGATAATCAATACAGTATTGCGGGCCAGCTTCGCCTCTTCGGCTGCCAGCGCCTGCCCCAACGGCACCGCCCGTTTGGGATGGACGACCGCCAGCACTTCGAGAATACGGTCGAGTTGCCGTTCGCCACGATCCAGCGGCAGCGAGGCGTCATCCGCGCCGCTCACCGCCAGGCCCACGGCCAATTCTTCTTGCCGGAGCAGATAGGAGGCCAAGCTGGAGGCAATGGTGACGCCATATTCTTCGGTGGAGCTATCGCCTTCGCCTGCCTGCGCGTCGCGGTCCAGATCGAGCAAGATCACCACATCTATGGTCGGGTCCAGGTCAAACTCTTTCACCATGAACTGGCCCAGCCGCGCGGTGGTTGGCCAGTGAATGCGGGTGAGCGCGTCGCCCGGCACATAGTTGCGCACGGTGACGACATTGGTGGTCGTTTGCAGCGAACGCTGCGAGCCGCGTCCACGCCCAGGCATATTGCCAGGAAACAGGTCAAAGTTCGAGAGCGGCAGCACTGGCGGCAGCACTAATAGCTGATGTTCGGGCGCCAGCGGCAACTCACGGCGGAACAGGCCCAGCGGGTCGCCGGTCGTTGCCGTCACAGGGCCAAGTGTATAACGTCCGCGTCGCCGGCAAACGGTTTTGGCGCGCCAGGCGATGCGCTGATGTGGACCGACGCTCGACACATAGCCAGCGTGGTGCCCCGGCAGAGAGGAGCCATCGGCCACCTGCACCCAGAGTTTCGGCATGATGGAGTGATTCTCCAGCGCCAGGCGTTCCTCGATGCGCTCACCAACCTGCGCCCGCCCGCCAAGCGCCGAGCGCGTAAACTTCAGGCCGCGCGTACTCCACTGGAGCCAGGCGACGGAGAGTGCGAAGGCAACGGTCAAGGCCCAGGCGAGAATCCAGAACGGTTTCCAGCCGAGAGAAAACGCCATCACCCAGAGCAGCAATATCAGCAGGGCAAGTTGCCAGGGACGCATACGCTAGCGCCTTCCATTATATGATCCTGCGCCGCCCGGCACTGGCACCAACCCCATCACTTCATCCAGCACGGCGCTCGGTGTGGTGCCACGAACGCGCGCCGCCGGTGCGATGATGAGCCGATGGCTCAGTGTTGGCTTGACCAGCGCCTTGACATCATCCGGCTGCACGAAGTCGCGGCCACGCAGCGCCGCCAGCGCCTGAGACGCATGGAACAACGCCAGCGAACCGCGCGGGCTGGCGCCCAGGTAGACATGCTGATGCTGGCGGGTCGCCGCCACCAACGCCACGATGTATTCACGGATTTCCCGCTCGACCCGCACTTCGCGCACCTGCTCTTGCATCAATTGCAAATGCTCATCGGTGAGAATCTGTTCGAGCGAGTCAATGGGATGCGTGCGTTGCTGGCGATCTAGAATCTCCACCTCATCGGCTGGCGAGGGATATCCCATGCTGATATTGAGCAGGAAACGGTCCAGTTGGGCCTCTGGCAGCGGGAATGTTCCTTCATATTCAATGGGGTTCTGCGTCGCCATGACGAGAAATGGGTGCGGCAGCGAGTGGGTTACGCCATCAACCGTCACCTGATGCTCTTCCATTGCCTCGAGCAACGCCGATTGGGTCTTGGGGGTCGCGCGGTTGATCTCATCGGCCAGGACGAATTGGCTCATGATCGGTCCGGGGCGGAACTCGAATTCGCCGGTGCGCTGATTGAACATCGAGACGCCGGTGACATCGCTCGGCAGCAGATCAGGCGTAAACTGGATGCGCTTGAAGTCGCAACCAATCGAGCGGGCGATGGACTTTGCCAGCACCGTCTTGCCGACGCCGGGCACGTCTTCGATGAGGATATGGCCGCTGCACAACACGGCGATCATGGTCAGCCGCACGGATTCGTGCTTGCCGACGATGACGCGCTCGACATTCGCCATCACCTGCTCTGCGGCGTCGCTGATATCACGCACGGAAAGAGAAGGACGATCTTCCAGCTTCACTCGTGTTCGCGGCCCTGGCATTGCCCCTCGCTCGACGCACACCATCATGCGCAGGGAGAAGACTAGCCGTGAGTGGCCGCACTCCTTTCTGTGGTCGGCAAAAATACAGCCGCCGCTCCGCTACCGCACCCGTGGGGAATCTGGCATTACCACTACCACAGGGTAGAAGACATCAGTTCATTAGTATCGGGTACCCGATCACTGGCTCCTACAGGCCGAGAGCCTAGTACGCAGGAGCTATTACTCGTCCGCCAGCGGTCTGATTTCAGTCAGACTTCCCAGCATTGTATCCCCTATTACGTTACGATGGTACTGGAAGTTCCTGGCGGCGATGTTCCAGTCGCCCACTGATAGATGAGACAGACAAACAATGGGCGTTATTCGTGTCTACTAAGGACAGGTGTATACGGGCGCTTACGCTTTGGCGCTCTCTCCGCCCCACCTCGCATTTCTTTAGACGTATCGCTGCGCTAGTACCTCTAAAGACGCGGCTCCTTATGATAATTTTACAGTAATAGGGCCATTCCTCCATATGGCTCAAGCATAATGGAGAAATGGCCTTATCAACGACATTCAAAGCAGCCGGCAGGAATAGCGATATCGCAGCACATTGGCTCGACCGTTAGCCCATCTTTGCGGCGCTATGAAGCCGATGCCTCAAACGCCTTCAGGCAACCGGCGCAACAGAAATAGAATGTCTCGCCGCCGCGCTCGGTGTGGTAACGAGCAGTAGCGATATCCACTGTCATGCCACAGATGGGGTCTATCGCCTCAGCACGCGCTGCCCCAGCACTCACAGCCACCGTCTCCACCTCCATACCAATCCGCCGTTGCCGCACCTTAATCAATTCCGCCATCACGCTAAAGGCAATCTCCGGCGGTTGCAAGATGGGGCCGGGCAGCCCTTTTGGCCGCTTCAACCGCGCCAGGCGTTCAGCGGAGACACCCTGGCTGCGCAATGTCTCGCGGAGCGCCGCGAAGCGTTTCTGGCTGGCGATGACGCCGACATAGCTAGCGTCGCTTTCGAGCGCCACCCGCGCCGCTGCTTCATCATAGCGGTTGACGGTGGCGACGATGACATACTGGCGCGCGTTAAGTTGTGGCCGCAACGCTTCCAGGTCCGGTATCAACCGGCTGGCATCGGGGAACGCCTCCATATCCGCCTCAGCGTCGCAGGCCCAGACAGAAAAATCGAGCAACTTGCCGAAACGACTGAGTGCGCGGGCAACCGGCGACGAGCCGATCACTACCAGCTCGATCTTTGGCAGGAACGGCTCCACGAAAATCTGAAGTTCGCCTTCGCTGGCACAGAGCATTGGCACCTGCACCAGCCCTGGCGATGCCTCCTCTTCCAGTTCTTCTGCGACATCGGGGCGCAGCACCAGCAGACGTGGCATACCATCGGCAAGCGCGTCTAGCGCCTGGCGAATCACTGCTGGTTGGGCGCAGGAGCCGCCAATCCAGCCTTCGATCTCGCCGTCGGCCAGGATAATCGCCCGCGCACCCGGCATGCCCGAAGCAGGCTGTTTCGCCGCAACCACCGTCGCCATCGCGAACGGCCTGCGCTCGCTGCGTAGCCGCTGCGCCTCTTCCAGCATATCCAGCGTAGTTGGGATGTCTCGCTGCATCGCTCTCCTCGATTTCCACGCCACACCGCGCCTGTTATGCCGGGCTGGGCGCCTCTAAATGCTGGCGTGTGCAGTCAAAGAACTGGCCGGTCAGTTTCTTTGCCGTACTCTCAATCAGCCGCCCGCCGATGCTGGCAAGCGTGCCGCTGATCGCCACGTCAGCGGCCCATTGCATCGTCGTCACCGTCTCGCTCGTCGCCGTGAGGTCCACTTTGGCGGTCATATCAACGGCACTGCCCACCGCGTTGCCGCGCGCCGTCACCTCCGCATGGTTCGGCTGGCGCAACTCTTTGAGCGTCACATCCAGCGTGAAGGTCGCCTTGACCGCGCCGATGCCAACGCCGACGGTGGGCTTGAAGTGGTCCGGCCCCAGAATCTCCATTGACTTGAAGCCTGGGGCGCACTGCGCGACCTTGTTTGGGTCCATGAAATAGGCCCAGACCGTTTCGATGGGCGCATTGATCGTTTGCTCACCTGCAAAGTGCATGGGATACCACTACCTCCTACCCTACGACTCCGCGACGCCGTGTTCTTCGAGAATCTTGTACACCTTCCAGGGTGTGATGGGAATATCAATATGCGTGACGCCCAGATGGCTCAGCGCATCCACCACCGCGTTGGCGATGGCCGGTGGCGCGCCCACCGTCGCCGATTCACCAACGCCCTTCGCGCCAAATGGATGGTGCGGCGATGGCGTCACCGTCTTGTCGGTTTCCCAGGCGGGGGTCTCCATTGCCGTCGGCAAGAGATAGTCCATGAAGTTGCCCTGCTGGATATTGCCGTTCTCATCATAGGTGATTTCTTCGAGCAACGCAGGCGCCATACCCATCGTCAGGCCGCCGTGAATCTGGCCATCTACGATCATCGGGTTGATAATGTTGCCGCAGTCGTCTATCGCCAGGAACCGCCTGATCTTCACCTCGCCGGTGCCGCGATCAATATCTACCACGCAGACATACGCGCCGAAGGGGAAGGTCAGATTTGGCGGATCATAGTAATCCACTGCTTCCAAACCGGCCTCCATCCCTTGCGGGTGATTGGTATAGGCGGCGAAGGCGATCTGCTGCATCGTCACCGCTTTGCCGGGCGTCCCTTTGACACGGAACTGATAGTTCTCCCATTCCAGATCGTCCGGGGAAACTTCCAGCAGATGCGCGGCGATGTTCTTGGCTTTCTCGCGTATCTTGCGCGCGGCGACGGCGGTAGCAGCGCCGGCTGTGGGCGTACTGCGGCTGGCGTAGGTGCCGAGGCCGTAGGGGGCGGTGTCGGTGTCGCCGTGTTCGACAGTGATGTTCTCTACCGGCAGCCCCAGTTCTTCAGCAACGATCTGCGCGAAGGTGGTTTCATGCCCCTGCCCTTGCGTCTGCACGCCAATGCGCACAATGGCGGAGCCAGTAGGGTGGACGCGAATCTCTGCGCTATCGAACATCTTGATACCCAGGATGTCGAAGGTATGCGACGGTCCCGCGCCGACGATCTCGGTGAAGGTGGAGAGGCCAATGCCCATCAGTTCGCCACGGGCGCGCTTTTCCGCCTGTTCGCGGCGCAACTGCTCATAGCCGATCTCTTCCATTGCCTTACGCAGCGCGGCGGGATAGTTGCCGCTGTCATACTCCCAGCCGGTCGGCGACTTATAGGGAAACTTCTCCGGCGGGATGAAGTTCTTCAGCCGCAGCTCCGCCGGGTCCATCGAGAGTTTCTGCGCCAGCACATCCACCATGCGCTCGATGGTATGCACCGCCTCCGTCACGCGGAATGAGCAGCGATACGCCACGCCGCCGGACGGCTTGTTGGTGTAGACGCCATCCACCTCCACATGCGCTGCGTCCAGTTCATAGGAGCCGGTGATGACGCTGAAGAGGCCAGCGGGAAACTTCGAGGGGTTGGCCGCCGCATCGAAGGCGCCGTGATCGGCAATCGTCTTCACACGCAACGCCTGCATCGTACCGTCACGTTTGGCGGCCAGTTCCGCCGTGATGTGATAGTCGCGGGCGAAGCTATCCGCCTGCAAGTTCTCGGAGCGGTCCTCGATCCACTTGACCGGATGCCCCGTCTTGATCGAGGCGACGCAGGCGATGACATAGCCGGGATAGACCGGCACTTTGCCGCCGAAGCCGCCGCCAATATCCGGTGAAATGATGTGTATTTTGTGTTCAGGGATGCTCGTCACCAGCGAGAACACGGTGCGGATGGCGTGCGGCGCCTGCGTGGTCATGTAAACGGTGAGTTTGCCCTCGACGGCATCGAACGACGCCACGCAGCCGCAGGTTTCGATGGAGCAGACGTGGATACGCGGGATATAGAGGTCTTCTTTGACGACCACCTCGGCCTGGTTGAAGAGTTCGTCGGTGCGGGCGGCGTCTCCGGCCTCCCAGTGCCAGATGTGGTTAGTCTTCTGCTCGCGGTCCGGGCGCACCAACGGCGCATCGGCTTCCAGCGCCTTGATGGGGTCGGTGACCGGCGGCAGCGGCTCGTACTCGACGTTGACCAGCGCCACACCATCGGCGGCGGCGTAGCGGTCAGTGGCGACGACTGCGGCGACCTCCTGCGCCTGATAGACCACGCGGTCCACCGGCAGCACCATCTGCTTATCGCCCATCAGCGTCGGCATCCAGGCGAGGCCCGCCGCATCGAGGTCTTTGCCGGTGATGACGGCCAGCACGCCGGGCTGCGCGAGCGCGGCGCTGGCATCTATATTCTTGATGGTGGCGTGGGCGTAGGGGCTGCGCACAATATCCAGGAAGAGCATGCCGGGCAACTTGATGTCGTCAACGTAGCGACCCCTGCCACGAATGAAGCGCGCGTCTTCTTTGCGTTTGACACTATGGCCCATGCCGCGAATTGGAGTTTCGGTTTCGGTTGCCATGTGAGCTACACCTCCGCGCCAACGGGCGCCGGTGCAGGCGTCGCCTGCGCTTCACGCATCTGCTTTGCGGCGTATTGAATGGATTTGACGATATTGACATAGCCGGTGCAGCGGCAGAGATTGCCGGAGATGGCGCGACGTATCTCATCCTCAGTCGGCTGGGGATTGCGTTCAAGCAACGCAACGGCGGTCAACATCATGCCGGGGGTGCAGAAGCCGCACTGTAAGCCATGCTCCTGCACAAAGCCATCCTGCACTGGATGCAGCTTGCCGTCCTGCTCCAATCCCTCGACGGTGCGTATCTCTGCGCCATCCACCTGTACCGCCAGCAGCGTGCAGGACTTGGCAGGCACGCCATTGACGAGGACGGTGCAGGCGCCGCAACTCGTGGTGTCGCAGCCGATATGCGTGCCAGTGAGACCGGCGACCTCGCGGATGAAGTGAACCAGTAGCAGGCGCGGCTCAACCTCTGCTGTATAGGGCTGGCCGTTGATGGTGAGCGTGACTTTGTGAGTCGTCTGCGTAGTCTGCGTAGTCTGTGTGGTCATGCGACGCCTCCCCCGATGTTTCCATTGTGAGCGATGCTGCCGGTGGCGCGCTGGGCGGCCCTGCGCAGCGCCCGCGCCGCCAGCGTCCGCACCATTGCGCGCTTATAGTCCGCCGGACCGCGCAGATCACTCCCTGGCTCGGCAGCCTCAGCCGCCAGCTTCGCCGCCTCACGAATCGTCTCGTCGTTCAAGGGTTTGCCGGTCAGGAAGCTCTCAGCGGCGCTCGCGCGAATTGCCTTTGGGCCGACATTGGTGAGCGCCAGGCCAGCCTGGGTGCAGGCGCCGTTCTCATCCAGCGTGACCGAGGCGGCCACCGCTGCAATGGCGTAGTCGCCCACTTTGCGCTCCAGCTTGCAGTACGCGGCTCCGCTACGGGGCGCGGGCTGGGGAACGCGAATCTCCACCAGCACCTCGTCCGGCTTCAGCGATGTTTCCAGCGTATCCACCAGGAAATCATCAATGGGGATGGTGCGTTGACCATCAGCGCCCTGCGCCAGCAACGTCGCTCGCAGCGCCACCATCATCGCGGGGTGGTCGTTGGCCGGGTCGGCATGTGCCAGATTGCCGCCGACAGTGGCAAAGTTGCGCACGATTGGGTCTGCGACGACACTACTGGTATCCAGCAGCGCGGGATAGCGCTGGCGAATCAGCGCCGAGGATTCGAGCCGCGCCTCGCGCACCATTGCGCCAATGATCAGCGAACCATCGCGCTCTTGCAGCACGTCCAAATGCGGCACGTTGCGCAGGTCCACCACATAGCCGGGGGTTGCGAGGCGAAACTTCATCAGCGGGATCAGGCTTTGCCCTCCCGCCATCACTTTCGTCTCGTCAGGGTGCTGCTGGAGGAGATTGATGGCCTCGGCCAGCGTCGTTGGAGCATAGTACTCAAACCTGTCTGGGATCACAGCATCCTCCTCTCGAAAAAGAGAGCATGCACGAGAGATGCGGCTCTGCCGCCTCCAGGATCATTTTCCAGCAATCACAAGGATTTTCAGAGGTTCAAGACGGAGCGCAACGTATCGCTATCGCTTTGCAGAGAAGGGGAGAGTGTCTGTTCCGGCGAGCGGAGCGGGCAACAGGTGTTCAGTGCAAAGGGTAGGTTTTCGCGCTACGACCTGTCAGCACTACACAACATCGCAGTACGCCACAATACACAAAGTGAAGTATACGCCGATAGTATATACACAATCTCGTATCACTGGCGAGGGCGATAAATATGCCACTATGTCCATCCGTTGACACGCAAGCAATACGCCGTTTTGCTACCAATCGCCATTGCCTGTGCTACGATATCGGCAGTGTGAGAGCGTTTGCCGCACATGAGGACATGAGAAGAGGAAACGGCGGTCCATATGACCACGAGTGATATGAGTAGCAAGAGTCGCAAGAGCATTTTATTCTGCTATGCCCATCCCGATGACGAAATCGGTGATGTCGCCCTGGCGAACCGCTACATGCGCGAAGAGGGCGCGCACACCACCTTGATCTGCACTACCAACGGCGATGTGGGCACGGTTGACGCCGAGCATCTACGCGGCTACGCTTCGATCTCGGAGCTACGCCTCGCGGAGTTTTCCTGCGCAACGCAGGCGGCTGGTTTCGATGAAGTGGTCACGTTCGGCTATCGCGACAGCGGCATGATGGGCAGCGCCGATAACGAGAATCCCAATTGTTCCTGGCAGATACCGCTGGAAACGCTGACACAGCAGGTGGCCGAGGTGATGCGCCGTGTGCGCCCACAGGTGGTGATTACCTTCAACACCTTCGGCGCCTACGGACATCCCGACCATATCAAGATCAATCAGGCGACTGTTGCGGCCTTTCAGCAGTTGCAGGCGGAGCCAGAGCATCCGCAGAAACTCTACTACGCCAGCGGACCGGACAGGCTCTTGCGTATTGGCATTATGGTGATGCGCCTGCGCGGCAAGGACCCGCGCAAAGGCGGCAGAAATCACGATATGGATTATGTGGCCGCCGTTGAGGCCACCACGCCGGTTACAACCAAAGTCAGGGTCACGAAGTACCTCGATCCGATGTGGAAGGCGCTGAACTGCTACGCCAGCCAGATCCAGATTCCGCCCGCCGTGCGCCGCTTCAGAAGGCTACTTGGCCCGATGGTGCAAGGCACCACATCCCTCTCGCGCGTCTACCCGGAATGGCGTCCCGGCGAGCGCATCGAACGCGACATTTTCGAGGGCGTGACCTTCTAGGGGTCATTGCACCGTTCAGGCAACCACAACACGTTCGCGGCTGGCCACCTGGGAATAGTGAGGAGAGGACGCGCGCAGGATGAATTCAGCGATTGCGAGCGCCGCGAATGGCTTTTGCAGCCGCGACATGTTGGCGCGCATCTGCTCCAACATCACAGCATCGCGCTGAAAACACTCCTGGAGAATGGCGACGAGTTCTTCCTCCGTCTCCGCCAGCACACCGATGCCCTCGTCGCAGACATAACGCACGTTGCCCTCTTCCTGCCCCGGTATGCAGCCGGATAGCACGATGGGCAAGCGGCAGGCCATCGCCTCAGAGATTGTGCCCGGCCCAGCTTTGGTGACGATGAGATCGGCGGCCTGCATTAGCTCGTGCATATTCTGCGCGAACCCCAGAATATGCTGGCGCTGTTGCAGCGGAACGGGGAGTTCCCGGGCCATCTGCTCCAGTCGCCTGCGCAGCCGCTCGTTGCGCCCCGTCACGATCACCAGTTGCACCGGCAACGCCGCCCGCCAGAGCGCGCGCACCCGTTGCACGAGTTTACCAGCCCCCTCGCCGCCGCCCATCACCAGAACCACCGGCATGGTCGGATGCAGGCCAAGCTGCTTCCGCAACAGCGCTTTGGAGGCGCAGGGCCGACTGAACTTCAGGTCTATCGGCATGCCCAGCACCGCAATGTTGTCATCGGGCATACCATGCTGCTGGCAGAAGTCCCGCGCCATGTCCGTCGGCACGATGCAATGATCCGCCGCAGGGGCGACCCAACTGCGATGCGGAGTGACGGGATCGGTCATCACCGTCAAGAAGGGGATGCGCAGCCCCGCCTCGTCCAGCGCCCGCAGCGCGGCATGGCTGAGCAGCGGATGCACGCACACAATCATATCCGGGCGCGTCTGTCGGAGCAACTGCGCCAGCCCACGCCGCAGCAGGCGATAGAGCGCGCGCTCCAGCAGCGCAAAACTCCTTCTATGGTTGGTCAGGTGAAACAGCGCGCCATACAGCCGGGGCGTATACCGGATGGACCATCCATAGAGGCGGCCTATCTTCCGCAGGGGAAATCGGCCACAGGCGGCGAAGGCGTCTATATTCTCTGTGTGATAGGCGCAGGACATATGCGCCTGAGCCACAGCGTCATCAGCGTCCAGTTCACCGTGCTGCCCAGGTGTTGCGGTCAGCAGGTGAATGGCGCTACGAATGGCTTCGGCGGCGCTGCGATGTCCCGCGCCCGTCTCCGCCATCAGGAACAGGATTCTATAGGCATGCGGCATGGAATCTTCCATTGCGCCTCTTCACTTCACTACTTCCAGGAAGCCAAGCGGCTTGCCAATGTGGAAACACTACTTCCGGGGCCGGTATAGCGCCAGTATAGCGCCGGGAGGTGACAAAAGTATGAACAATCCCCCTGGATGTTGTCATCAGTTTGTCATCTGGATATGTCACAATGACCGCGAAAGCCTAGGTCCCGTAGGGCAGTTGCGTATTGTTTATCACAGCATACCGGAGCCGAGCGCGCTATTCTCTCAGGCGCATGCGGCATGAGGATACCGTTCGAGGATGTAGTTCTATGCGTATTCTGGTGATCGAAGACAACCACCGCCTCAATAGTTCGCTGGCGGCAAGCCTCACGCATGAGGGATACAGTGTTGATAGCGCCTACGACGGCCAGGAGGGACAAGACCTGGCCGAAATGACACCCTATGACCTGATTATCCTCGATATTTTGTTGCCAGAAAAAGATGGGTTGGAGGTCTGCCGGGACCTGCGGCGGCGGCGCGTGCAGACGCCAATTCTCTTGCTGACGGCGCGCGATAGCGTGGATGACCGTGTTCAGGGGTTGGATTGCGGCGCCGACGATTACCTGGTGAAACCGTTTGCCATGCGCGAACTGCTGGCGCGCTTGCGCGCGTTGCTGCGCCGCCAGCAGCCCTACTCATCCGGGCGGCTGACGGCGGGAGACCTGGTGATGGACCCTACCACCCATACGGTTGAGCGCGAAGGGCAACCCATCGAGTTGACGCCGAGAGAGTTCGCGTTGCTCGAATACCTGTTGTATCACGCGAACCAGGTCGTCACACGCGACATGATCGAGCAGCACATCTGGAATTATGACTTTGAGTGCGAATCAAACGTGATTGATGTCTATGTTCGCCGCTTGCGCCGCAAGATAGACGATCCGTTTGCCGTCAAGCTGCTCTCCACGGTGCGCGGCATTGGCTATCGCCTGCAACGACCGGCAGAGCGAGGCTGAGCCTATGAATGACCCTACGAGCGCCATGAATCCCACACAACGACCGGAGCCGCATCACTTCCATGAACACTTCCGCGTGCCACTGACCTCCAGCGTGCGCGCACGGCTGACACTCTGGTATCTGGCGGTGATGGCGGTGATCGTGGTCGTCTTTGGTGGCAGCCTCTATGCGACGCAAACGTTCCTCAACGCCGACGCCGCAGAGAGCCGGCTGGAAGCGCAGTTGTACCAGGATAGCCAGCAATTTGCGCAGACCTATAAACAGGCGCTACTGAACCAGCAGACGCTCAAGAACCTCCCGCTCGATGCCTCGGCGCAGGAGATGGTGGTGCTGCTGCGCCCGGACGGCAGCGTCCTGGATGCGCGCGGCCCGCTGACGAGCAGCGTGATGCAGCAGCTTCAGAGCAAAGCGGGGCAGAGCGCTGGCATGACCGATGTGACCATTCCGCAAACGCAAGCGCAATCTCATACACACGGCTGGTGGGGTGGTGGGAATGGTTGGTGGAGCGGTGGCAACACCTATCGCGTGCTGATAACGCCAGTGCTGAGCCAGAATGCGCGCGTCGCTACCCTGGTGGTGGGATTGCAGCGCCAGGATACGATTCCGCTCTTCGCCATCTGGCTCTTCTGGGGCAGCGCCGCGTTGCTGGTCGCCGCGATTGGCGGCTACTGGCTGGCGGGCAAGGTGTTGCAGCCAGTGAAGATGATTACGCGCACCGCCAACGAGATCAACGCGACCGATCTGCGCCGCCGCCTGCATTTGCAGCGGCGCGATGAATTCGGCGAGCTGGCTGCCACCTTCGACCGCATGCTGGCGCGCCTGGAGGCCGCTTTCAAGCGCCAGGCGCAGTTCACCGCCGACGCCAGCCATGAACTGCGCACGCCGCTCACCGTCATGAACCTGGAAATCAACCGCGCGCTGACGCAAGTGGAGCAGCCCGAAGATTACCGGCAGGTGCTTGAACAGGTGCAGGCGGAGAATGAGCAACTGATTGCAATGGTCAACGGTCTGTTGCTGCTGGCGCGCGCCGATACTGGGCAGATGACGATGGAGTGGCAGGAGGTTGACCTGAGCGATATCGCGCTGGCCTGCGTCGAACGCCTGCTGCCGCTGGCCCAGCGCAGCCACATCACCCTGGCGACCGGAGACTTGCCGGAGGTGCTGGTCCGTGGCGACCCGCGCTATCTTGGGCAGATGCTCACTAACCTCATCGAGAACGGCATCAAATATAGCAGCGGTATCGGCAAGCGCGTGCATGTGGAACTGGCTAGCGAGCAGGACCGCTGGGCAGTGGTGCGCGTGCGCGATGACGGCCCCGGCATTTCCGAGGAACACCTGCCCTATCTCTTCGAGCGATTCTATCGCGTGGATAAGGCACGCTCGCATCGGCGGGCGGAGCCAGGCAAAAGCAATGGGACAGAAGATGAAGAATCCGGCGGCACCGGGCTGGGCCTCTCCATTGTGCAATGGATTGTGCAAGCGCATGGCGGCGAGCTACGGGTGGAGAGCGCCAGCGGCGCCGGCTCGCTCTTTGAGGTATACCTGCCGCTGCTGCACAGCGCGCAAGCATGGAATAATGAGGAACCCATCGCAAATGCGCCTGATGACAAATCCATGACAAAACCCAGCGGCAATATTCACGATGCTGTCATCTCCGCCTCCTATACTGTGCCTGCACCATTGAGTAGCATCAACAGCAATAGCAGTCACAGTAAAGGGGTTCTCATGAGCCAGATTCCGTTGCGGCAACAGGCCAGCACGTTCATCGCCTTCCGTGTGATCGTCGTCTGCCAGGCGATTGTCTTTTTTCTGGCGGCGGCGCTGCACACCGGCGTCTTCGGCGTGCCATCCCTCCCGCCCGCCATGATCGTCGAGGGTCTCTGTGGCATCGGCTGCGTCATCAGCGCCTATGGCATCTTTACACGCAAGACCTGGGCGCCGGGGGCCGCTGTCATCATCCAGATACTTATCCTCCTGGCCGTCTTGCTTGGCGTCTTTGTGATCCTCTCCAGCCCGGATATCCGCACAGCATTGAACCTTGCGCTGCATGCTATCATGCTGGCGCTGATCGTGCCCGGATTGGCGCTGCTCGCTATCCCAGGCACACGCGCGGCGCTCAGGAGCGATCATGCAGCATAGCCAGGTCAAGAATATAATGGCGCTTCCAGAGGCGCAGACGACGCTCTCGAACTGGAGCAAGACGGGACATTCGCCTTGCTATCACATCGCGGCAAGGGATGTCGCGGATATCCAGGAGGCGCTGGCGGTCGCTCGTGCGCAGCAACTCACAGTGATTCCGCATGGCGCGGGGCATAGCTATACGGATGCGGCGCTGAATACCGGTGGCATCGTGCTTGACCTCACGCCGATGAATCGCATCCTCGCCTGGGACGCCGGGCAGGGCATCATGCGAGTGGAACCAGGCGTGACACTGCGCGATATGCTGCGCGCCTCCTGGAAGGATGGCTGGTGGCCATTCGCCACGCCCTCCACGCCGGAGGTCACTATCGGCGGCTGCGTCGCTATGAACGTGATGGGGAAGAATGCCTGGAAGGATGGCGCGTTTGGCGACCACGTGCTGGCGCTAGACGTGCTACTCGCCAGCGGCGAAACTATGACATTGACACCGCAGGGCGACGCCCAACTCTTTCGGGCGTTCGTCGGCGGCGTGGGGCTGCTCGGCGTCATCACCGCGATCACGATGCAACTCCAGCGGTTGCCCTCCGGGCGCGTGACCATCCAGCGCCGCGCTGCCGCCTCACTAGCCGGGATATTCACGCTATTTTCTGAACTGCGCCAAGAAAGCGATTTCATCGAAGCCTGGCTGGACGGATTTGCTGAAGGCGGGCAGCTTGGGCGCGGCCATGTCACCGCTGCTACGATGACCCATACCGCCGGAAAGCCACAGTTCCGCTTCCCATCTCCTGGCCTCCGCGATCAGCTAGCAGTGTCGTTCACGCGCCGGTTTGGTGGTCTTTACCGGCCATTGTTTCTCACGAGCATCCCAATTGCCAACCACATCAAATACTGGCAGGGCAGATGGGAGGGCCGAAAGCCGCAACAGCGGTCGCTGCTGCCCTATACCTACTATTCGCCGGCGGCCTTTGCTGGCTATCATGTGATGCTCCCACAAGGAGTGGAGACGTTTCAGGCGTTCGTCTCCGGCCAGCAGGCGCAAACTGATTTTGCGGATGTCTTGCGCTATTCGCAGCAACACGGGTACACGCCGATCTGGTGTATCATCAAGCAGCACCGGCGCGACCCATCGCTGCTGAGCTATCAGCTTGACGGATTTTCGCTCGAATTGAACTATCCGCGCACGGCTCGCCGGTCGCGCGGCGGGAAGACGCTGGAAGATGTGCTGCGGCAGATGATCGAGATGGTCGTCGCAGCGGGCGGCAGATTCTATCTCGCCAAAGACCATTTCATGACAGCAGAACAGTATCGCCGCAGCATTGGCGCTGAGACGGTGGATACGTTCTTAGACCTCAAACGACGCTATGATCCAGAGGCAGTGTTTCAATCAGACCTGTTTCAGCGTTTGTTCCAGCCAGCGCCGCAGCAACAGGGAGGCTGACCTTGCTCCCATTGATCTACACCAATATCTGGGCCGCTGCTCTCTTCGTCCTCGCCTGCCTGGTATGGAATGTGCCGGAAGCGGTGGGAATGCTCAAACAAACCGCGAAGGCAGCCAGAAAAGACGCCGCAGTCGCAGATCGCGGCTCGCTGGTCGTCCTACTCACACTCCTCTGGCTAGGTCTGGCGTTGAACTTTTTGCTGGCGTGGCTCGCGCCTGCGGCGGCGATAGACTGGCAGCGAATGCTGCTCTTGCTGCTGGGCATCGCGCTGATACTGCTCGGCGTCGCGCTCCGCTGGTATGCCATCCGGACGCTGGGACGCTACTTCACCCGCGATGTCGCCGTCTCCGCAGAGCAAACCGTAGTGCAGCGGGGACCCTATCGCCTGATCCGCCATCCTTCGTATAGCGGCACCTTCCTGACGATGCTCGGCGTGGGGCTGGCGATGACCAACTGGGCCAGCCTGGTCGCCCTGCTCGCCTGCGTCTTCGCTGGGCATCTCTACCGCGTGCGGGTTGAGGAACAGGCGCTCGTCCGCGCCATTGGCCGGCCATATAGCGATTATATGCGCCACACCAAACGCTTCATTCCCCTGGTGTTCTAGACTGGTATTCGAGAAAGCGAGCGAAACATGCGTCGAGTGGTGCGCAGGGCCGCGCAGGCTGCGGCGTTTGGCGCAGGCGCGGCGGCGCTCTTGACGCTGCCGGTGGCGCTGGAAGCCAGGTTGAAACGCGCCACGCGACCGCTGACGGATGAGTGGCAGCGCCTACCTATCGAGCCGCGCGGCGAGACGCTGCTCGGCATGAGCTTTCGCTCGCCGCAGGTAGACGCGCTGGGGTTGGATGCGCGCGCCACGCTGCATACCTTGCTGTCCTATCCGTTCCAACTCATCCGCCTGGGAGCTTACTGGAATCGCATCGAACCGGAGCCGGGCGCGTTTCAGACCGCCGCGCTCGATTGGCAGATAGACGCCGCCGAACGAGCGGGGAAGCAGATCATCCTCTGTCTCGGTCCGCTGAAGACCTTCGGCTATCCAGAGTTCTTTGTGCCCGCGCATCGCCTGCAACAGCCGTTCCCGGAACATACGCGCATCACACCCTCTGCGTATCCATCCTTGCTGGCGGCGGCAACCGACTTCATTGCGCGCCTCGTCGAGCGGTATCGCCAGCACGAAAGCATCGTCGCCTGGCAACTGGAACACGAGGCCGTTGATCCGCTTGGCGTGGAACATTCCTGGCGCATGGACGCCTCATTTGTCGCCAAAGAAGCCGAAGCTGTGAGAGCAACCGACCCCAACAGGCCGCTGATGATGAATGGCTTCCTGGCGGCCTCGCTGCCAGTGCTGCTCTCTCAGTGGTGGCAAACACGCGACCAGGGCGATTCACTGGCCATCGCAGAGCGGATGGCTGATATCATCGGCATTGACTATTACCCGCGCCACGCCGTGATGGCGCTCGGCAGCCGGACGCTCTACCTGGATGGCAGCCGGGGTTCGTGGCAGCAGCGCAGGTGGAAGCGGCTGCTTGCACGGGCGCACGCGCGCGGGCAAAAGGTGATGGTCGCGGAGGGGCAGGCGGAGCCGTGGGAAGCGGTGACGACGCCGCCCAACCCGGACCGCCAGGGCATGTATAGTTGCTTGCCGCAGCATGTCATCGAGAACTACAACGCCTGCATGCGCCGATCCCAGCATGGTGCCTCGCTCTACGCCTATCTCTTTTGGGGTGCGGAATACTGGCTCGTGCGGCAGCAGAGCGGCGACCTAAGCTACATGCAGGCGTTCGCGCGTCTCCTCGATCAGGCCTGACCCGTGAAATACGCGAGTTGGCGCGCTCAGCGCCCGGCCATCTGGTCAATACAGACCGTCACCATCAGGATGAGGGCGTCATCCTGCCCTGGCTCGATGTCTACGCCGTAGGTGTCGCGCACCCGGAACCATTTCTTCGAGACCTCAGCGACACGCCTGCCGTCCTGAGTAATCTCATATTCATGGTCCAGGATGTTGCCTTTCGCCTCCATATCCGGCCCGCGCCCGGCCATATCTATCTTGAAGCGATCACGCACGACATTGACGAGCGCTTTGTGAACTTCGGCAATCTTCTGGCCGTCGCGCTCGATGGCCATTGAATCGCGCGCCCGCAGCATCCGCTCCTGCACCTGGGCCACCACATGCCCCTGGGCGTCTTCGAGGTTGAGCGTATTGCGCACCCGCAGCACCTTGCCATCCACTTTGAAGGCACGCTGGCCCCGGTCGGTCTCGATCCAGAAATCATCGCCTATCGAAAGCAATTTTTCGCGCATCTGATAGCGGTGTGGTCCAGCAAACATGGCTTGCTGCTCTTGCTGTTGCTGTTCTTCATGGCGCCGGCGAAACATAATATTGCCCCCTCTTTCTCCTGCTCATGGAAATCCCAACATTCTCCGGCGTCCGAGACTGCACGTTCCAGACCATGCCCACATTGCCTGGGAAATCAGGCGCGCAAGGCGCTGGTCTAGGAATTGCAGGTCACAGTGCGGCGACACGGCAGGAGCGGTATTGAGCATGATCCCCATTTCTGTACACTTGTCTATGCCCATCCATGTGAAAGAGGCGTCCAATGAACCAACCGGACCAGTTTTCTCCTATCGCTGACCACGGCCTGATCGGTGACTTGCAAACCGCCGCGCTCGTCGCCACCGACGGCACCATTGATTTCTACTGCTGTCCGCGCTTCGATTCACCCAGCATCTTTGCCGCGCTGCTGGACCGCAAGCGTGGCGGCTACTTTCGCATCGCCGCCGATGAACCGGACTGTGTGACCAAACAACTCTATTTTCCAGATTCCGCCATCCTGATTACCCGCTTCATGACGGATGAAGGTGTTGGTGAGGTCATTGACTTCATGCCGATTGACCAGCCCAAGATCGCTACGGCTCATCATGAGCTGGTGCGCCGTGTGCGCGTCGTTCGTGGCTCCATGCGTTTCTCGCTCGCCTGTGCGCCGCGCTTCGACTATGGCCGCCACGCGCATGAGCTGGCAATGGCTGAGCGTGGCGCCGTCTTCTCTACGCCAGACCTGACGTTGACCCTCCATGTGGACACGTCGCTGGCGACTGACCCCAGTTTGCATGCCGATACCACGCAGATGCCTGACGCGATGCAACTGACCCGGCGCGAGAATGACGTGTACGCCACCTTCACGCTGCACGCTGGGCAAGTGGCGACCGTCGTGCTGGAGTCCTCAGCGGAGAATCCACCGGGAACGATTTCCGCACATGCCGTCAATGACATGATGCTAAAGACCGCCCAGTTCTGGCGCAACTGGCTTGAGCGCTCCACATACCGGGGGCGCTGGCGCGAGATGGTCAGCCGCTCTGCGATGACGCTCAAACTGATGACCTACGCGCCCTCCGGTGCGCTGGTCGCCGCCATCACCACGGGCCTGCCTGAACAGATAGGCGGTGAGCGCAACTGGGACTATCGCTATACCTGGATCCGCGACGCCTCGTTCTCCGTCTATGCGCTGCTGGGACTTGGCTATACTGAAGAGGCGGGCGCCTTCCTGCAATGGGTCAATGATCGCGTCAAAGAACACGCAGATGAGCACCGCGCCGCGCCGCCGCTGAAGATCATGTATCGTGTGGATGGCTCATCGGACCTACACGAAGAGGTGCTCGAGGATTACGAGGGCTATCTGGGTTCGCAGCCGGTACGCATCGGCAATGGCGCCTCCGACCAGCTTCAGCTCGACATTTACGGCGAACTGATGGATAGCATCTATCTGGCCGATACCCAGGGTATCCGTGTGGGACATCCCGGCTGGATGCGCATCCGCGAAGTTCTCGCCTGGCTTAGCGACCACTGGGATCAGCCAGAGGAAGGCATCTGGGAGACGCGCGGCGGCCAGCAGCCGTTCGTCTATGGCCGGTTAATGTGCTGGCTAGCCTTCGACCGCGCCATACGCATTGCCAACCATCACGGGCTGCCAGCAGACCTGCCCCGCTGGATGGCAACGCGCGACGCCATCTATCAACAGATCATGGAGAAGGGCTGGAACGCCAAACGCGGCGCCTTCGTCCAGCATTATAACACTGACGTACTCGACGCCGCGCTCTTGATGATGCCGTTGGTTGGCTTTGTCTCGCCGCAAGACCCCATGTGGCGCTCGACGCTACGCGCAATGGACGGGGAACTGGTCTCCGATAGCCTGGTATATCGCTACAATCCCAGCGCCTCACCTGATGGGCTGCGCGGCCACGAAGGCACGTTCTCCATCGCGACGTACTGGTATGTAGATGCGCTCGCCCGTTCGGGCAGGCTGGAAGAGGCGCGCTTCACCTTCGAGAAGATGGCAACCTATGCCAACCATGTCGGTCTCTTTGCCGAACAGATCGGCCTCACCGGCGGACAGCAGGGGAACTTCCCGCAGGCGTTCACCCATCTGGCGCTTATCAATGCGGCGATCAATCTCAACTATCAACTCGACCACGGCGCCGGGCGTGTAGACCTCGATCAGGTGAGTTCAGCGCGCGGATAGCGAAACGACGCAGCGAAAGCCGATATGGCAGGTGGAGGTGTCTACCATCTCTGGCGAGCGGGCGGCTGGGCGATAGCGCAGACAGTAATTTGGCGCGCAAAGATATGAGCCACCTTTGAGGACTTTGCGCGGGATACGCACCTGTGGCTGTGCCGGGTCGTAGCTCTGCTCAATAGCGCCGCCGCGCGGATTCACCGGAATGCAGCAGGGTTTGTCTGCGTCTTCGGAATGGCGTGGCTGAAACCAGTCGCTAGTCCATTCCCAGACGTTGCCCGCCATGTCGTAGAGACCGTAACCATTGGCCGGGAATGAGCAGACCGGCATCGTCGCTGGTTGGCGGCCCTGGCGCTGATTCTGCCAGGGAAACTCGCCGTGCCAGGTATTTGCCATCACCCGCCCATCCGGCATGAAGTCGTCGCCCCAGACGAAGCGCGCGCCTTCCAGCCCACCACGCGCGGCAAACTCCCATTCGGCCTCGCTCGGCAGCGTTTTGCCGGCCCAAGTAGCGTAAGCTTCGGCGTCTTCGTAGGCCACCTGCGTCACTGGATACTGCTCATGCCCCTCGATGCTGCTCTCCGGCCCGTAGGGATGCCGCCAGTTCGCGCCAGGAACGTAGCCCCACCAGTTGCCCGGATTGCGCAGGTCCACCCGCTGCACAGGCTGCTGAAAGACGAGCGCGCCCGGCACCAGCAGTTCGGGGAGCGCGCCGGGATAATCCGCCGGATCGAGCGGGCGCTCAGCCACCGTGACATAACCCGTCTCTTCAACGAAGCGGCTGAATTGCGCGTTGGTAACGGTCGTCTGATCCATCCAGAAACCATCAACGGTGACGCGATGGGTAGGCGCTTCTTCTGGATAGAACGCATTCGACCCCATCTGAAATGTGCCACCCGGCACCCAAACCATGCCTTGATGTTCATGGTCTGGGTGTTCCCCCGGCGCAACAGCAGATGGAGAAACGTCGTGAGTTTGCATAGAACCTCCAAAATCGGTCAGCGCATAAAAGATGCGTTACGCTGGCGCTGGTGTTCCGGCGCTGGTAACAGTGTGATGCGTATCGTCACTGCCAGCCTCATGCGTGGTTGACCTGGGTTTTGGCAGCAGCGATGTGAGCGCCTTTCCCGTCAGGAAGCCAATGATAGCGCCGATGGTTATCATTGGCGTTAGATCAGCCTGCCCTCCGAGTAGCCCAAGTAGCAAGGCTATCGTCAGGGGCATAGGAGCGACCGCGCTGAGTGTGCCAGCCATCGCCGCCATCACCGCGACGCCAACCGGGATGAACGGAAATATCTGGGCTATAGCCAGTCCCAACGTGCCGCCGATAAAGATCAACGGAAAGATGGGACCGCCGTCAAAGCCGGTGGCGAAGGATGTGCTGGTCAGCAGAGCTTTGACGACGAGTAGCAGCAGCAGATACAGCGCGCTATAGGAAATCGTGCTTTTGAGCAAGCTCTGAAGCTGCACCTGACCGGAGTAGAGCGTCAGGGGAACAAACGAGCCGATCAAGCCGATGATGACGCCGCCGAGAATGGCAAGCACGATAGGATGTTGGCGGAGTGGGGCGAATATTCGCTGCACGATGGCGAACAGAACTTTATAGGCAGTTCCTATCACACCACACAGCAGCCCAATCACCAGCGCCCACAGCAGATCAATAATTCTGGGACTGGCATAGTTCGGGAAGCTGAACGTGCCAATCAGTGAGGTGCGCAGAAGCGCCCAGTAGACTCCATAGCCGCAGGACGCAGCCAGGAGTCCAGGGATAAGATGGCGATAATAGTCAAGCTCGTGGATAAACATGTATTCGAGCGCGCCAATCGCGCCGACGACCGGCGACCCAAAGAAGCCGCCGAAACACCCGGCGATAGCTGCGTAGACCAGCAGCGCCGCATCCTCTTTGTCAATGCGCAGGTGGTCGGTGATCCAGGTGCCTACACCACCTGTGAGAAACGACAAGGGACCCTCCGGCCCGACGGCAGCGCCGCTAAAGAGCGCAATGAACGCTTCTAGCAGGATGCTAGGCAGATAGCGCGGTTCGATGCGGCCCGTCTTCGCATACTGCTCCTGAGCAACGCCCAAGCCACCATGTATGCCGGTGAACTTGATGGCAATGCCGATCAGTATGCCGCCAGCAGTCAGGAGAATCAACGGCCAGAAACGGTTAACGTTCAGACCGAAGTGGCTGGGGTTCCCGAAAAACTGAATCCCCAGGTTGTACACGGTGAGAAACGCCGCCGTGAACAGCGCAGCGATGGCTCCAATCAGCGCCGCATAGAGCAATATCAGCGGATAGCGCCGCCGTATTGCCGGCGCTGGCTCGCCGCTGGCGATGTCGTGTATCTTGCGCTGCTTATCCATGTGGGTTGCCGTTCGCTTATCGCAATCGAGTGAGGTCGTAGCTGAATCCCGCAGATGGGCAGTTGCACAATTTGCACCACGGCTCAGGGATGGCTGAATGCGGTGGGTATGGTTCATGCAGAGTTTCCCGCACCAGTTGCGGAGAACGTAGAGCACTCTCAACGATACTCGGCAACATCAGTCAGAAGGGCGAGAAACGGCACGATGGCGACAGATGCACACCAGCACCCTCAAGAAAACCAATCGGGACGCAACGCAGACCATGCCAGCCATGCCATACGCCAATTGCTCTCCAGCCTGTCACGCTACATTCCCATCGTCCGCTGGCTGCCGCGCTACCAACGCTCCTGGCTGCGTAGCGATGTCATCGCGGGGGTGACGCTGGTGGCGCTGGCCGTGCCGGAGAGCCTGGGTTATGCGCAGATCGCCGGTCTGCCGGTGGAGTTCGGCCTGTATGCCGTGCTGGGCGCGCTCGTTGGCTACGCGCTCTTTGGGCCGTCGCGCCAGCTCGTCGCCGGACCCTCCGCCGCGCTGGCCGCGCTCTCTGCCGCCACCGTGGGCGTGCTGGCTCCCAGTGGCAGCAGCAAGTTTATTGTGCTCTCGGCGGGGCTGGCGCTGATGGCGGGGGTGATCGCGCTGGTGGCGGGCCTGTTGCGGCTTGGCTTCGTTGCCCAGTTTCTTGCGGAGCCAGTCCTCACCGGCTTCATCTTCGGTCTCGCGCTCTCCATCGCCATGCGCCAGGCGCCGAAGCTCTTTGGCGTCAAAAGTAGCGACGGCAACTTTTTTCAGCGGCTCTGGGGGTTACTTACCAATCTCGGCAGCACGAATGGCTGGACGCTGGTTATCGGCATCCTCAGCCTCGCCATTCTCTTTGGCCTCAAATATCTGACACATGGCATACCAGAGGCATTGATTGCGATTGTATTCGGTCTGCTGGCCGTCTCCATTTTTGGCCTGGAGCAGCATGGCGTCGCCATCGTCGGCGCCATTCCGCAAGGGCTGCCGCACTTTGGGCTACCGCAGTGGAGCCTGAGCGATATCGGCACGCTCATCTCAGGCGCGTTGGGGCTGACACTCGTGGGCTACGCTGAGCATTTCGGCGCGGCCAGCTCGTTCGCCGCGCGGCACCATGATGAGATCAATGCCAACCAGGAATTGATTGGCATGGGGATGGCAAATATCGGCTCGAGTGTCTGCCAGGGGTTCGCCGTTGGTGGCAGCCTCTCCAAAACGGCGGCCAATGATGGCGCTGGTGCGCGCTCGCAGATTTCGGGACTGATGGCTGCGCTGCTGGTGATCCTGACACTGCTGGTGCTGACGCCGCTCTTTCACAACCTGCCGGAGGCTACGCTGGGCGCTATCGTCATCTTTGCCGTGTGGGGGCTGCTGGATGTGGGCGCGCTCCGCCGCTATGCGCGCTTGCGCCGGCTAGACTTCGTGCTGGCGCTCACCGCGCTCTTTGGCGAACTGATCTTTGATGTGCTGCCCGGCCTGCTGATCGCCGTGATTCTCTCGCTGCTGCTGCTGATCTATCGCGCCAGCCGCCCGCATGTCGCCGTTCTCGGCAGAATTGCTGATATCGGGCTTCCGCAGGGCAAAGATACACCTCTGAAAAGTGCAACTGACAGAGGCGCTGCGACTGCATTTGCTGAACGCTCCGGCGCCTATGCCGATATCATTCTGCATCCCGCGTATACGACCATTCCCGGCGCGCTGATTCTGCGCGTGGACGCCCCGCTCTTTTTTGCCAACGCCACTACCGTGCGCACGAGTATCCGCGAGCTGATACGCCAGCAGCAGCCAGCCCCACAATTGGTGCTGATGGACATCGAGGCCACCAGCGAACTCGATACTTCCAGCGCCGATATGCTGGCTGAACTGGCGGCAGAGGTGAACACAGCGGGCGCGCATCTGGCGCTAGCGCGTGTACGTACACCTGTGCGCGCCATGCTCGACCGCAGCGGCGCGCTGAAAGCCATTGGCGAACAGCACCTCTATCCTTCCGTCGAGCAAGGCGTTGCCGACTTTCTGGCACGTGGGACAACTGGCGACACTGCCATCTCTTCCGTTCAAGCACCCATGAGCAGTGGGACGGAAAGCTGAGATCGGCAGAACCTTCGGCGCGTTCAGCAATAACCCTGAGAGACAGCAGATGAGAGAAACCATCCATCTGGTGCGGGTACAAAACTTGCACAAGCCACACTCGACATAAGAGAAAATCTGTGCGCGACCACTTCGTACCTGCTGTTCAGCAGGGCACGCATCAACGACGATTGTGGCGCTTTTGAGTCAGAGATTTTCGAGTTAGATAGGTGGGGAATGTGCATATACAGTACGGCCAGCGACGAAGATTGGGGCTTCCTGCTTTCAGCGCTGGCAGCGAGCCGGGCGCGGCGCCGACGAGTGGCAATGTACCCCATGAAACACTACAATTGGATGCCGCCAGCGCGCAACAGTTAGCAGTGGAAGCGTTTCTCTACGGCTATCCGCTGATTTCCGACCTCACCGCAGTCTATGGCTTCGTTGCGCAGGGACTCGAACAATTACCAGCTAGCCCGTTCAATACGTTCTCGCATGCGACCAACCTGGCTCGGCCAGAAGAAGCTTTTGTCAGCATCAACAACGATACTATTTACTCGATCAGCCAGCTTGATCTGGGCGCCGGACCGTTAGTGCTGCATGTGCCGGATACGGCTGGCCGCTACTACGTCCTTCAGTTCATTGATGCCTGGACCAACAATTTTGCGTATGTCGGGCGGCGGGCGACTGGAACTAGAGAAGGGGATTATCTGATTACGCCGCCAGGGTGGTACGGCGAGACGCCAGAAGGCATGACACGTATCAGCGCACCAACCGGCGTCGTCACGATTGTTGGACGTTTCGCCTGTCAGGGTGCGGAAGATATTCCGGCAATCAAAGCGTTGCAGAGCCAACTGACAGTGCGGCCACTACAGGTTTCTGATGCTGGCGTGGGAAGCACCTCCAAAAGAGCAGGGGCGCCGCAGCCAGATGCTCGCGTGCCAGAAGACTTACGCTTCTGGGAACAAATGCGCGTATGGATGCACGTCTTCCCGCCCTCACAGCCTGAACAAGCCTATCAGCAGCGATTCGCGGCATTGGGGTTGTTAGCTGACTCATCACCGTATGTCAATCCTTCTACTCCGCTGGCCGATGCGCTTCGCGCTGGATTGCAAGCTGGCGAGCAGCGGCTTGAGCAGATGATTAAGGAGGGGAGTGCCACGAAGACTGGCTGGGCTATTATGCCCCACGCCTTCGACTATAATCTTGATTTCTTCGAGATTGGCACGATCAATAGTCCAGAATGGAAGATTACCGACCGTGAGCAGGCGCACCGCATGCGGGCAATGGCCGCGCGCGAAGGATTATGGGGCAACCACGGCTATGAGGCGACCTACGCGCGCATCAGCCAGGACGCTACCGGCCAGCAGTTGAACGGTGCGCATTGCTACCGCATTACCTTTACAGAGCTACCGCCGGTTGAAGCGTTCTGGTCGCTGACGATGTACGACGTGCCCAATTACTACCTGGTCGCCAATCCCATAGACCGCTATTCCATTGGCGACCGCACACCTGGTTTGCGCTATGACGACAACGGCGCGCTCACCCTCTGGCTCCAGCACGATCAGCCCGACGATGAGGCGCAGCGGGCGAACTGGCTGCCTGCGCCTGCCGGTGACTTCCGGCCCCTTCTGCGGCTGTATCAACCCGGCCAGGCAATCCTCGACGGCAGCTATGTACTGCCACCTATCGAACGAGTGCATTGACTCGTTGATCCGTTGATTTGACGGCTAGTAGTGCGAGTCCATCCGGCTTTCCGGCCCGGTATGGATTCAGTACGGTAAGAAGAGTCGAAGCGATGGCAGCTTTTCTCAACGCGCTCTCCAATGTCTTTACGCTGGCGTTTGTCGTCACCAGCATGCTCAGTATGGGGCTGGCGCTGACCATTCCTCAGATCATCGAGCCGTTGCGCAATGCGCGGCTGGTGATCCTGGCGCTGGTCGCCAATTTCATTGTCGTGCCTGCGGTGGCGTTCCTGCTCTCGCGCATCATCCCTCTCGATAAAGACCTGCAAATTGGGCTGATTCTCTTCGGCACGGCGGCTGGCGCGCCCTTCCTGCCCAAGCTGGCGCAGATCGCCAAAGGCAACGTCGCCTTCGCCGTTGGGCTGATGACGCTGCTGATGGTGGCGACCGTCATCTATCTGCCGATTGTGCTGCCGCTATTGCTGCCAGGCGTCAGCGTCAACGCCGGACAAATTGCGCTCTCGCTGGTACTGAAAATGTTATTGCCGCTGGGCATCGGGCTGTTCGTCAAGGCACGTTACGAGGAAGCGGCAGCATCCTTAGTCCATCCAATTACACAAATTTCCAATGTCAGCCTGGTGTTGTTGCTGGTGCTGATGCTCGGCCTCAACCTCGGCAATGTGCTGGGTCTCTTGAGCACTGGCGCCGTGCTGGCGATTCTGATTCTGCTGCTGGTTGCGGCGGTATCCGGCTATCTGTTGGGCGGCCCCGGCGTGGACACGCAGCGCGTGCTGGCGCTGGGCACTGGACAGCGCAACCTAGCGGCGACCTTTGTGATCGCCACCGGCAACTTTGGCAGTCGCCCCAATGTGCTGGTGTTCCTGGCAGCGGCGGGGCTGGTGGGGATGGTCCTCATGATGCCGCTGGCCGCCGAGTTTGGCAGGCGCGCAAAAGCAGCGCAGGTGTCCGCTTCTGCGCCTGCTGAGACGCCTACCAAACCAACCGATGTGATGTCTGGGCAGATACCGGCTGAATCAGCTTAGCAGGCATAGTCCAGCAGTTCAGTGTAAGCGTGAGTTGTGTAGCAGACCATCGCAAAGATGGCAAGATGGGGAGACAAGCAAACGATGGAGAAACCATTCAAGGGCACGATCAACATTGACATCCGTGATTCTCAGCCGGACTGGGAGCCGTTTGAGCCACCCAAAGCGCCTGATGGAGCGCCCAACGTCGTCTATATCGTACTGGATGATGTGGGCTTTGCGGCAATGAACTGCTATGGTGGGCCGGTTGAGACGCCCAATATTGACCGGATCGCCAACGATGGTGTGCGCTATACCCAATTTCACACGACGGCGCTCTGCTCACCAACCCGCTCCTGCCTGCTCACCGGGCGCAACCATACCCGCAACAGCATGGCCTGCATCACCGAGGCGGCGGTGGGCTTCCCCAGCGCCAGTGGCACTATTCCGCCGGAGAACGGCATGATCTCGGAGATTCTGGGCGAACGCGGCTGGAACACCTATATCGTCGGCAAGTGGCACCTCTGCCCTACTGATGAGATGAACCTCGCCTCCACGCGCCGCAACTGGCCGAGCGGGCGCGGCTTCGAGCGATTCTATGGCTTCCTGGGCGCGGAGACGAATCAGTGGTATCCGGAGCTGATCTATGACAATCATCCGGTGGACCAGCCGAAGTCACCAGAGGAAGGCTATCACTTCACTGAGGATATCACCGACAAGGCGCTCGAATTCATCAAAGACGCGAAGGCCGTGGCCCCTGACAAGCCCTTCTTCCTCTACTATGCGCCGGGCGCGTGCCATGCGCCGCACCAGGTGCCCAGAGAGTGGGCGGACAAATATAAGGGTCGCTTCGATATGGGGTACGAGGCAATCCGCGAGCGAATCCTGGCGCGACAGAAAGAGATGGGCATCGTTCCAAAGGACACCAAATTGCCGCCGATCAACCCTATCGGCACGCCACAGACGCGCACCGGACCAGACGGCAAGCCGTTCCCGGAGACCGATTTCACACGCCCCTGGGATACACTCTCCGCTGATGAAAAGAAGCTGTTCGCGCGTATGGCGGAGGTCTACGCTGGCTTCCTCTCGCATGCAGACTATCATATCGGGCGGCTACTCGATTATCTGGAAGAGAACGGGCTACGCGAAAACACGTTGTTGCTGCTCGTCTCCGATAACGGCGCCAGCGGCGAGGGTGGACCCAACGGCTCTGTCAACGAAAACAAGTTCTTCAATGGTGTTCCCGATGACATCAAGGCCAATCTAGCGCTGCTAGATGACCTCGGCAGCCCAAAGACCTACAACCATTATCCGAATGGCTGGGCGATGGCCTTCAACACGCCGTTCAAGATGTGGAAACGCTACGAGTTCAATGGTGGCACTTCGGACGCCTGCATCATCTCCTGGCCAGCGGGCATGCACGCAAGGGGCGAGATCAGGCACCAGTATCACCATGCCATTGACCTCGTACCCACCATTCTGGATGTGCTAAACGTGCAGGCGCCGGAGACAATCAAGGGCTACACGCAGAGCAAATTCGATGGCGTGAGCATGCGCTACAGCTTCGATAAACCCACTGAGACGACCAAGCGGCCAACGCAGTTCTACTCGATGCTCGGCTCGCGTGGCATCTGGCATGATGGCTGGAAAGCTGTCACCACCCATCCTACGGTTAGTGGCTGGGGACATTTCAACGACGATGTGTGGGAACTCTACCATACCGACGTTGATCGCTCGGAGGTTCATAATCTCGCCGACCAGTATCCCGATAAGGTGCGTGAGATGGTTAACCTCTGGTTCTCCGAGGCTGGCGCGAACGGCGCGTTTCCGCTCGATGATCGCTCGGCGGTGGAGATATTCAACACACCGCGACCGCAGCTCACCAAGCCACAGCATCGCTATCGCTACTATCCAGACACCGCCATTGTACCTGGGGTCCAGGCGGTCAACACACGCAACCGTTCGTTCACCATCGGCGCGCTGGTGGACCTGCCCACGCCGGACGCTGAGGGGGCGCTGTTCGCCTACGGGTCGCGTTTCGGCGGGCATGCGCTTTACATCAAGGACCACCGGCTCTGCTATGTCAACAACTTTGTGGGCGTCGAAGAGCAGAAGGTCGTCGGCGATACCGATCTGCCGACCGGCGATAATCTGATTCTCTCGGCGGAGTTCGTCAAAGATGGCGAGGTAGCGCCCGGCACTGCCACAGGCATGCTCTCGCTCTATGTCGGCGACAAGAAGGTTGGCGAGGGGCGCATCAAGACACAACCCGGTGACTACGGTCTGGGAAGCGGGGTGACGGTTGGGCGCAGCGCGCGAATGGTGGCCAGCGACTACCCTGGCGAGCGACCCTGGCGCTTCACCGGCGGCACGCTCAAGTTCGTGGCCGTGGATGTCAGTGGGGAGCCATATATAGACCTCGAACGTGCGGCTGAGGCCATGCTGGCGCGCGAATAACAAGATGACAATGGGCAACCATGTTCTGAAGTTTCCCGAATGGAAACAATGAACAATGAGTGGGGAGGGACAAAGTATGTCTCAGGCATCGCAGGTGTTGACCCGACGCCCCGGTCTCGTGACCTTTGCGGCGTTGATGTTGTTTATGGTCGGCGGATTCCAGATCGTTTTCGCCATTTCGGAGTTCGTCAACGCTACCTGGTTCACCGGCACCGCCTATGGCACCTTCGGTGGCTATCTCTGGATCTGGGGCATTGTTGATCTCCTGCTGGCCTTTATCCCGCTCTACGCAGGCTATGACCTGCTGCGGGGCGGCTCATTCGGCTTTATCGTGGGGATCATGCTGGCAGCTATCAGCGCCATCCGCTGGTTTTTCTACCTGCCGTCGGCGCCGATCCTGGCGCTGGTGGTGATCGGCATAGATGTCCTCATCATCTATGGCCTGACTTCCAGCGCAGACTATTTCCGCACGACAGCAATGAGCAGTTAGGCAATTAGACAAAAAAAGCAACAGCAGCACGCAAAGAGAGGAAACAACATGACCAACACGCCAGACATGACACTTGGACCAGTGCAACTCGTCGTCATCGAGCTAGAGAATGACAAGCTGCACGGCCAGATTTCACGGGAACTGAACAAGTTGCGTGACAATGGCATGGTGCGCATCATTGATCTGCTCTTTGTCGCCAAAGGGCAGGATGGTTCGCTCAGCACTATTGAAGCGAGCGACCTTACCAGCGACCAGCGGCTGGCCTATGGCGCGGTGATTGGCGGATTGCTCGGCCTGGAGGCGGCTGGCGAGCCGGGCGCTGAAGTGGGCGCGGAGGTTGGCGCGTTGGAGTTTGCCGACCGGACCTTCGGCCTCTCCGACGAGGATATCCGCGACATGGCAACTGTGATTCCGCGCGGGAAATCTGCCCTCTTCATTCTCTTTGAGCATCAATGGGCCATCGGCATCAAAGAGGCGGTCCAGGAGGGCAATGGCGTCGTCCGCGCGCAGGGCTTTGTCCGCCCCGAAACGCTAGCGCTGGTTAGCGGCGCGCTGACGACCATACAGGAGGCGATGAATCAGCCGGAGCAAGGCCAGACGCCGCTCCATTGATTTTGATTACTCTGGCATGCGCCGTGCCGTATCACGGCGTCCTTTCCTTTGGACCAGCAAGTTCTGTGCTGAGGGATGCGGGTTGCTCATCGGCACGGAGCATGCCGTGCGCCAGCCCGCCAAGCGAGAGACCGGCGCGCAGGTGCAAATAGCCAAACACAACGGCGAAGAGGCCGATCAGCGGTGCTGCCGCTATCGGCCTCGAATCTGCTGGCAGCAGCATCAGCCCGCTAAAAGCAAGCGCCGCCAACCCCGCCAGGATGAGCGCCCATTCGCGCTGCGCGCCAGCCCCCGCACGACGAAAGCGCCAGTGAGTGGCTAGTTCGATGATGCGCAGTGGCCCCGGCGTCGTGTGCCAGAGGACGCTACCACAGGCCAGCGCAACGAGACCCACGATAACTGCCCACCCCGCCAGCACATACTGATACATCTCCACAGTCAGTGTTGCCCCGCCGAAACGTACCAGGCTGGCGATACCGGCCAGGAGTCCGGCGCTGCTGCCGCAGAGCAACGCGAGGCTGCAGAGGTGGCGTCTGCCAGGAACCGCGCACATAAGGCAGCAGAGACCATCGAGCAGCACATAGACGCCAATGAAGGTTTGTAGCGGCATCGTCACGCCGTGCGGCCAGGGGAGCAGAGTGAGCGCCAGCAGCAGAGCGGCCACACCGCGCAGTGCAAGCGCCCACCAGCTACGCATCAGCATGGCTGTCATGGCCTGCCTCTAGTATGGTATGCAGCTATTCAGCCGGGGTCGCCGTATCGGCGCTCTGGGTTGTATCCGGAGTGGCAGCAACATCAGGCGTCAGCGCCGCCTGAAGACGCGCCTGCGCCTCAGCGGTGAGCGACGTTTCGATGATGGTGCCACCATAGGCGCCGAGTTGTGGCACGACATCTTGTGCCGAGACACTGCGCACGAGCAGGAAAATGGCCGAGCTATTTGACTGCATCTGCTCACTGAGGTCTTTGATGAACTGGTCTTCGATGCCAGCGTCTTTGGCTGCGGCCTTCCCTACAATCGCCCCGGTGGCCGCACCTATCGCTGCGCCGCCGATGGGAGTGAGCAGAATCGAGCCAACGATGAATCCGGCGAGAGAGCCACCAAGCGCACCTTTTCTGGCGGTATGGTGCGTCTGGTGCAGTTGCACCTTGCCCTGCTCGTCTTTGGTGACGTAAACGGCGTCTTCGAGGTCAATCAGTTTCTCGGATTGGATGCGCTTCAGCGTTGCCATCACCTGCGCCGCCCGCGCCTGGTCAGGATACGTTATGGCAAAGAAGCTGCTTTCAGTGAACGCTTTGTTCTTGCTCTGGTCCTCGTCGGTAAAGTTCGGTCGCAGTGATTCTGCGCCAAGAGCGTCTGCGCGCCGCATATCGTTGTACATGTGCCCTTGCCTTCTCTCGCGTTTCGCTTGTCGTGCTTGTCGTGCTTGTCGTGCTTGTCGTGCTTGCCGATCAGCAGCAGTTGGGGTCACAGTCATCTGGGGAGACAAATGCAACTACTGCAAGAATCTATCCATTGACATAACATGAAGAACAGGTAAGGTGAAAGGAACCGGCTGCGATTTCTATAACATGAAGCGCAGCGGTTTGATGATGCGCTCGCTCACCTTGACAAACCAGGGGCGGCTGTTCCACTGCTCAATCGTCAACTTGAAAGCGTTGGTCTTATCAGCCTCGAAGATGCGCTCCATCTGCTGAGCAAGCGCCGGGCTGAAAGTAGCCACGTTAATCTCATAGTTGCCGACCGAACTCAGCCGGTCAATATTGGCCGTGCCTATCGTCGAGACCACGCCGTCGCAGGTGCAGGTTTTGGCGTGGATCATGGCGTTCTGGTAGCCGTAAATATGGATGCCAGCGCGCAAACACTCCATAAAGTAGGCATGTGAAGCCCAGTCAGCCACGATATGATTCGAGGTCCACGGCACCAACACCTGCACGTCCACGCCGCGCGCCGCCGCCGCTTTGAGCGCCTCCAACAGCGAGTGATCGGGCACGAAGTAGGCGCTGGTCAGCAGGATATGGTGTTCGGCGTTGTCAATGCCGTTGAGATACATATCGCGGATGGGGAAGGCCATGCGCAGGGCGTCGGTGCCGCGCACCTGAAGCGCCGCATCGTAGCCGCGTGGATACTTACGATTGATCTGTTGCCCCGCATGGCGATTGCGATTCCAGAAGTCCACGAACGCCTGCGCCAGACGGACGGCGGCGGGTCCGGTGATGCGCAGATGCGTGTCGCGCCACTCAGTGGCATAGAGCTGGCCAATATTGTAGCCGCCAACGAAGGCGGTCTGCCCATCCACGATTAGCAGCTTACGATGATCGAGCGCATAGCGGCGCGGGTCCAGCAGATGCCGTGGTCGCCGGAACGGGAAATAGGCTAGCGTATGCACCGAAGAAGGGAACCGTTTGAACGCGCGCGGCACTACCAGATTGCCGATGGCATCGAAAATCAGGTACACCTCCACGCCGGACTCCGCCTTGCGAATGAGATGCTCCTTGAAGCGCCGGCCCAGCTCATCATCTTTCCAGATGTAGGTCTCCAGAAAGATGCTCTCCTCTGCCGCGTCAATTGCCGCGAGCATCGCCTCGTAGAGATCTGCGCCATAGGTGAAGAGTTGGAGTGTATTGCCATCCAACGTCGTCGGTGGAAGCTCCTCATGCGGGAAGTGCGCGGGCGAGCGGCGACGTTTGCGCTGCTCATCCACGACGATCAACGCACCAACCGTCATCAATTGAAGCAAGCCAAAGCAGGCGAAAACAGCCAGCGTGAGCCGCACGAGGAGGCCGCGCCGGAAAGGAAAGCGTATTTCCCCGCCAAACGGCACCCGGATACGTGCGTATGGCCTTGTAGATGTAGGCAACAGAGATGGCATAACAACCCCCCAACCTTCTGGCTCAGCCATTATCATCTGACGGATTGGCTGATAAACACGCACATGGATACTTGCTAACACACAACAAGGTTCTTCGGTCATGTAGAAGCCGGTGGCCACATATGAACCACCGGCTTTTGGCACGAATTGCCGCTCGATTATCCGGAACTCAACTACAACTAAGCTCCAGCGCCTGGCGGTGTCGTGCCGGCGTTGCTCTGCGCGCTGGGCAGCGTCGCGGTGTGTTGTGCGAGGGCATCGCGCAGGCGCTGCTCTTGCTCGGTACTGAGCGAGGTTTGGATGATCTTGCCGCCATATTTGGCGACTTCGGGCACCACTTTATCCGGCGTCGCGCGGCTCACCAGCATGATGAGCGCCGAGCTACCGGGCGTCAGGTTGGCGCCAAGCTGCTTGACGAAGTTGTCATCTATGCCGTAGTCCGTGAGTTTGCCCGCCACATAGCCGGTTCCGGCGCCGATGCCCGCGCCAATGGCTGCGCCAGCAATCGGTTGCAGCACCAGCGTCCCCAGCAGCAGACCCCAGAGACCACCCCAGAGCGCGCCGCCGCCCGCCGCTGCGCCGGCAAGATTGACCGACTGATGCAGTTTGACGTTGCCGCCGGTGTCTTTGGTGACATACACGCTGTCATCCAGGTCAATCAAATATTCGTTATGCAGCCTGCCCAATGTTTCCAGCACTTGCTCGGCTTCGTTCTCAGTGGGATAGGCAATGGCCACCAACGTACTCATACGTTCAGTTGCTCCTCCATTGGATCAGTAGTGAAACTCAGTTCAATCGCTGCGAGGACATATCCCGGCAGAGTCCAGCAGCATGAATTGGCAAGAATAGGACCAGCACGTCTTTAGGCCTATGTCATCAGGCAGTGAGGATGAGGTAGATTGCCAGCAGCACGCCAGCCAGCACGAGCAGCGCGCCCAGGATGACGCCAAGCAGCGGAGACCATTGAAATGCGCGGGATTCAATCGCCTGCCCGATGCGTAGGTAGCGCAACGTCGCCACGGCCAGCAGCGCCGCGCCCAGCACCACCAGCGCCGTGCCAAACGCTGTTGACGTGCCGATGGGCAGGTGATGCGGCAACGAGGGGCCAAGCTCGCGGATCAGCAGTCCAAAGCGCGCCACCACGAACCCCAGTCCCATCAGTGCGATACCGGTGCGCCCCCAGGCGAGCAGCGTGCGCTCGTTTGCCAGGTGATCGCGCGGGAAACCATCGCCGCCCTCGCGCCTGGTCGTCGTCTGGTTCGCCTGTTTCGTGTCATCTTGTCCGTCGCGCGTTGTCTCTGGCAACCGCTGGCTCGTGTCTTTCATCGCGTCGTGTGGTGTTATTGCCCGTCTACTGCGAGCCGGTTCCCTGGAACGACTTCTTCTGCTTCTGGATTGCAAGTGCTATGCCCCAACGCCGCCTCAACCTCGGTCAGAAATCTCATGCGCCGGTCCTGACACACAAGCGCGCAACATGCTATGCTTTTGATGCCATGTGAGCAACGACGCGGCGGTCCGGCATTCGATTGTGATTGCCTGCTGCGCCGCAGATCATCATTGATTGAGCGTAATCGAGGAGAACGGTGTCATGACGACCTCCAATACCAGCACCACGACCGGGGCTGCCGCAGATTTCACGCGGAGCGATGCGCGTATCGCTGAACTGTTGACGCTGCAAAATGAACTTGCCGACCTGGGTGCGCTGGGTGCGCTGGCCGCCTGGGACCAGAACACCATCCTGCCGGACGGTGCGGGCGAGGTGCGCGGCATGCAGATGGCGACATTGCAGGGACTGGTGCATGAGCGCCGCACCAATCCACGCCTGGGCGCGCTCCTGGGCGAACTGGAAAGTGCCGTTGCAGAAGCGCCGTTTACTGATGCCGACCGCGCGCTCGTCCGCGAGGCGAAACGCGCCTACGACCAGAGCACGAAGCTGCCGCGCGGCCTGGTGGAAGAGATGGCGCGTGTCGAAGCAGCAGCCTTCGAGGCATGGCGCCGCGCACGCGAACACAACGACTTCGCCAGCTTTGCGCCGCACCTCAGCCGCACGATCAGCTTGCAACGCGAAGTTGCCGACCGCTTCGGCTACAAAGAGACGCGCTACGATGCCTTGCTCGACATTTATGAACCCGGTATGACCGTCAGCCGCCTCGATACGCTGCTGCCCAGAGTGCGCGATATCGGCGTCAATCTGCTGCGCCGCATCCAGAGCAGCGGCAATACGGTGGATGATAGTTGCCTGGAAGGTTCGTTTGCTTCTGAGAAGCAGGTGGCGCTGAGCAACCACATCCTGCGCCGGATGGGCTACGACTTCACCTATGGCTACAGCGCGCAGTCGCCGCACCCATTCACGTCCAGCTTCGGCTCGCCGTTCGATGTGCGCGTCACCATCCACCCGGATGAACATTTCATTCAGGCAGCGGTTATGGCTGCAATTCACGAGGGCGGCCACGCGCTCTATGAACAGGGGTCGTCGCAGGCGTTTGTGCGCACGCCGGTCGCTGGTGGCGTGTCGCTCGGCATGCACGAGTCGCAGTCACGCCTGTGGGAGAACGCCATCGGTCGCTCGGAGGCTTTCTGGCAGGGGCAGTTCGCGGCGGTGCGCGAGACGTTCCCGGAGCAGTTCGCCAACGTGGATGCTGCAACGTTCGCCCGCGCGCTGAATAAGGTGCAGCCAAGCCTGATCCGCATCGAGGCCGATGAAGTGACCTATAACCTGCACATCATCATCCGCTATGAGATGGAGAAGCAGATGGTCAATGGCGAGGTTGCCGTTGAGTCGCTGCCGGGGATGTGGAACGCCAAATACAAGGAGTATCTGGGCATCGAGCCGCCGACCGATTCGGAAGGCATCCTGCAAGATATTCACTGGACCGGCGGCTTCGGCTACTTCCCAACGTATACTCTGGGCAATCTCTACGGCGCGCAGATTTACGCCACCCTGCGTAAAGCCTTCCCGGATTTCGACCAGCGGCTTGCCTCCGGTGACACAGCGTTTATCCTCGGCTGGCTACGCGAGCATATGTATGTCTACGGCGCGACCTATCAGCCGGAAGACCTGATGCAGCGCATCACCGGCGAGGCGCCGACACCTGACTATTTCGCCCGCTATCTCAACGATAAGTTCAGTGCGATCTATCGCTTGCCAGCGCAAGCGTAATTGCGACTCGCAAGTTCCCCCTCTCCTTATGGGAGAGGGGGCAGGGGGTGAGGTCTTATAGGTTGCGCGCGTAGACCAGCATCGTCTCCTCGCCATCGCGGCTATAGCCTGCGCCGTTCATGGCGTCGCGCAGGATGAGCAGTTCTGGCAGCCAGAGTTCCACTTTTGGCAGCCCGTGTTCCTGCGCAATCTCGCGCAGCGCCAGCGCCAGCATGCTGATGCTGCCCGCCGCACCATCTATGTAGCGCACTTGCAGCATCTCTGGCGGCAATTCCTCACTGATGACCGCATGGATAATCGCTATCGCCTGGATTGTATCCCACTCTTCTAGCAGCCAGACCGCGCCCTCCGCCAGATAGTCGCGCATGCTCTGCTCCGTCAGTGCCCAGGCGCGCCACCAGCCGAACTGCAACCCACCATTGAACGGCGCAAGATTTGATTGCGCCAGCCACGCCTGGATGCGCTCATAGTCTTCCGCGCCCGCCAGCAGCAGATGCGGCCCTGCCGGTTCCCCCTGCTCATTTGTTTCCTCCTCGCGCATGTTCTCATTCCGAGGTTCCTGCATCTCCTGCACATTGCTCGCTATGTCAGTCTCTTCGCTCGCCAGCAGCAGATCAGCGTCTTCGTCCACCCCGGATTCCAGGGCAGGCGCTTCGTAACGCGCAACCTCCGCCATGCGCTGAAAGCCAAACTTTTTACTGACGAGCGCCTGCGAAGCGATGTTATCGCTATCGGTGATGAGCCGCGCGACCTTCGCCCCGCGTTCGCGCGCCGCCACCAGCGCCTGCGAGGTGAGGATACGCCCAATGCCCTGTCGCCGCTGCGCCGGGTCTACGCGAATTCCTTCAATCCAGGCTTCTTCCGGCGAGAGCATATCCAGGTGAATCAGGCCGACCGGCTTGCCGGAGACGACGGCTATCAGCAGCGCACCATTGCTATCGGCCAGCCACTTCTCCCAGACCTCCGCAATATAATCGCCACCGTCCCAGGTGTGCGCGCAGAAGGCCAGCACCGCATCCCGATCTTCCGGGCGCGCGGGGCGGACGATCACTTCATCCATTTCCTCATGCGCCCCATCGTTTGCTTCATTATCTATTGGGTCATGTTCTATCACATTGCATCTCCTCTGGTTCGCCAGAATGAGTTCAGCGCCCTGTCTTGTATCATATCGCTTCCATCGCGCCGGTAGCTCATACGAGCGAACGCTCATCCAGCGTAGGCGAAACAGAAAAGTGTGGCGCGGTTCACACAATGGCGGCAAACAACAACAGGCGAAGGCATGCGTTCGTATAACACAAAAAGCAACTTTTCAATTACTGCGGCTTGCTTTGGCTTGCTTGCGTTTGCCTGGAATTTCTGCGTTTGTCTGCGCTGCCGGCTCGTCGAGTCTTATGTACGAGACAGCGAGACATCCGTGTGTTGTTGTGCATGCCATCAACGATGAGGTGGAAAAAGCGATGAACGATTGGAACGGAACAGCCTCTCAACAGGGGCAATGGGGCCTGGATGACGACTTCAAGCCGCCCTATACGCAAGACCCGCCGTACCCCGGCTATCCACAACCATCAGTGACCCAACCGGGCAACTATCCGCCGCCAGCGCCAGCTGCGCCTGGACCCCTCGTCGTCCAGCAGCCGGTGTATGTCCCCTACGCCGTGCCCGTCAGTGTGCCAAACACCGGCAACGGCATGGCGATCACCAGTCTGGTGCTGGGAATTGTCAGCGCCGCGATTGGCTGGATTCCCGTCTGCGGGCTGGTGGCGCTTGGCCCGGCCATCGTTGGCATCGTGTTAGGGTGCCTGGGACTCAAATCGGCGCGCTATCGCGGTCTGGCAATCGCCGGTATCATTCTCTCGATCATTGGCATCGCGCTTTCCCTGGTCATCTTCCTCTGACGTAGATTCTTCTCTGCATCAGCCTTTACTGTTATTTGCCGATGCAGAACTCAGAGAAGATGCGGTCCAGCAGATCGCCGGTGGCTGTTTCGCCGGTAATTTCACCGAGCGTTTCGAGGGCGGCGCGCAAATCTATCGAAACGAAGTCCAGCGGCAGGTCGCCGGTAAGGGTTGCCTGCGCCGCTGTGAGGTGTTCCGCCGCGCGACGCAAGGCATCCGCATGACGGGCGCTCGCCACCAGCGTATCGCCGCTCTGCGCCTCGCCACCCAGCACCAGCGCAGTGATCGCCTGCTCTAGCGCAGCAACGCCATCAGCAGAGAGCGTTGAGCTATGCACCACCTGCGCACCCGGCCAGAGCGCCTGCGCCTCCTGTTCGCCGGTGACTGCCGGTAGGTCGGCTTTGTTCAATACCAGCAGCATCAACGGCAACGCTGACGTGCTGGAATCGCGCACTGTCTCGTTTTCTGGCTCATCTGTGTTGAGCGCGTGTAGCTCCTGCGCAGCGGCGGTGTCGAGGTCGTTCAGCGGCTCCGAGCCATCCAGCACGAAGAGCAGCAGGTCAGCGGAGCGCGCCGCCGCGCGTGAACGCGCCACACCGATACGCTCGATGGGGTCGTCGCTCGGCGTCAGCCCTGCCGTATCCACCAGATGCACCGGAATGCCGCCGATGCTGGCGCGTTCCTCGACGGTATCGCGAGTGGTGCCGGCAATCGGCGTGACGATGGCGCGTTCGGTGCGTAGCAGCGCATTCAGCAGGCTAGACTTGCCGACGTTGGGCCGGCCCACAATCGCTACACGCAGCCCTTCGCGCAGGATACGCCCTCTATCCGCACCGGCCAGCAGCCGCGCAACTTCCGCCTGCGCCTCCGCAATCAGCATTGCCAGCTCCGCCGGGTCCGGTGGAGGCACCTCTTCATCAGGGAAGTCAATACTGGCCTCGATCCGCGCCAGCGCGCCCATTGCCGCCGTCCGCGCCTGCTGCACGCGCGTCGAAAGTTCGCCCTGCAATTGACGCAGCGCCAGCCGCCGCCCGGCCTCCGACTCTGCGCTGATGAGCGCCATTACCGCCTCGGCCTGCGCCAGATCGAGCCGCCCATTGAGAAACGCCCGCAACGTCATTTCGCCGGGGTGCGCCGCCCGCGCGCCATTCGCCAGCGCCAGTGCCAGGATGCGGCGCAGGATCAGCGGGCCACCGTGCGCCTGAAACTCCAGCACATCTTCGCGCGTGTAGGTGCGCGGCGCCCGCATGAACGCCGCCAGCACCTCATCCACGCGCTCGCCGGTCGCGGGGTCTATCACGAATCCATGTGTCAATAGATGTGAAACCGGCTCGAAGGGTGCGCCATCTACCGTGCCAGAGCGGCGAAAGAGCGCACGCCCAATGGCAAACGCCTCCGGCCCGCTGATGCGCACGATGCCGACGCCACCGACTCCCGGCGGCGTGGCGATGGCAGCGATGGTTTCGCTGTTGGGGTCAACCTCGGATGGTATCTCTTGCGCTTGCTCACGATCCTGTGGCTCAAGCTGCGTAGTCTGTGTACTCATACAGGGCAGTGTATCACGTCGCGCCGGGCCGCTCGTAGACGGTATACTGGCCGCTCGTAAACACCACCGGCCACTGTTCCACCTGATGCAGCAGCGATTGTAAGGCAGGGAGCTGGTCTGGCGCGCTGAGCTGCCGCAAGAGATTATCTACGACGACATAGCGCGCGTGACTCAAGGAGACATCGTAGCTCCAGCGCGCGGCGGGGAGATTTGCCGGATAGAAGGCTGCGCTCTGCCCGCTCTGCGCCAACGTTTGCAGGATGTCCGCGCCCTCAGTGTGCGGCGCGCGGTCTGGCATATCGAAGCGCCAGGCCAATTCCGGCGAGGCCAGCACCAGATCGCCGTCACGGGTATGCGCAAAAATATAGTTAGCGGTCGCCTGCGCATCGGCTGGCGTGCCCAGGATGGCGTCCTGGCGAGTGGTGAGTGTTGAGCCAAGCGCAACGGCATCACTGGCCGTCGCCATCGCCAGCGGCGAGACGACCACCAGGAAGACGATGATAGCGGCCAGCAGCCGTGCGATTATCGTGCGTCTGCCAGCAATGTTGCCCAACCAGGTGACGCTCCAGCCATAGAGACGGCGCAGTGCCAGATCGAGCGCGATGCCAGCACCCAGCGCCAGCAGGGGCAACAGCGGTACGGCGGTGTGCAGGCTGAGGCCCAGGTCACGCACCTTCAGGATGATGAGCGCCAGCAGGGCCACCGCGCCAAAGAGGAATCCGCGCACCCGCGCAGGCGCAAGGAAGAGGCCGGCCACCCCCAGCAAGAGCCAGGCGTCCAGCGTGAGAAACTGCTCATAGTTGAGCAGCAGCGTCACAAACTGGACCAGCGGATCGCCACCGGCGGCGCGGCCCAGCGTCGTTCCCACATCCGCCAGGAAGACGCCAGGCGCAAGCATGAGGCAGATCAGCAAGCCGAGCGCAGGGATACCCAGGCCGACGCCAGCCGCCAGCCCGGCATCGCGCCAGCGCCCGCGCGGAGGCCAGAGCGCCACCAGCACGACGAACGCCACCCAGGCGATGCCTTCATAGTCGCTGAAGGTCGCCAGCCCTGCCAGCGCCGCCGCTATCACAAGCCAGCGCCGTTCTCCAGACTGCCAGTAGCGCCATGCCGCGCCCAGGCAGAGCAGCCCAACGAAGCCCAGTTGCGCATAGCTGTAGCCCCAGCGCGTATTGGCGAGCAACACCGGCGAGACAATATACGCTGCCGCTGCCCAGAGCGCCGCGCCCGCGCCCACTAACCGCCAGCCGATCAACAGAAGCGCCACGCAGGTGAGGATGGCATAGAGGGCAGCCAGCGCCCGCACGGCGACGATGCCATAGCCAAAGAGATGGATGCTGAGCGCCAACAGCAGATAGAAGAGCGGCGGATGTTGGCCAAAGGCAGAGGTGAGCGCGAAGAGGCGCAACCTGCCATGCGCCAGATTCCAGGCGATGTCGAGATTGTAGCCTTCCTGTGGGTCCCAGCCAGGCGTGGCGCTCAGCCGGTAGAGATGAAAAAAGACGCAGAGCGCCAGCAGCGCGATGACCACCGCCAGCAGCGCCAGCCGCCGCGGACGCGCCTGCGCCTGTATCGCCTGCATCGTCTGCGCAACTTTCACCATCTGCGTACTTTGCACAGCGCCGCTCACCGGGCGCCTGCCGCTCTCTGCACCGCTGCCACGACAACCCGCCACTCGTCTGCGCGCGGATCAACGATCTCGAAGTGACCCACACCCTCGAGCGTCACCAGATCAACGTCATCGCCTTTCGCCTGGGCTGCGGCGGCGTAATCGGCGCTGATGGCATAGGGAACGTTGCTATCGGCGGTGCCATGAATCAGGATTTGTGGCAGGCCGAGCGGCAGCAGATCGCTGGGCGAGGCGGCGGCGTAGCGGTCGGGGTAATCTTCCGGCGTCCCGCCCATCAGTTGCCGAACGACGCCATCGCTGAGGCGCAACTCCCAGGCGCGACGCAGATCGAGGACGCCGGCCAGCGAGACGGCGGCATGTATCGGCAGCGGTGTCGCCGTGTAGAGAGGCAGGTTGGCGGCAATACGCTGGCGCGCCGCCAGCCAGCAGGCGAAATGCCCGCCGGCTGAATGGCCGAGCGTGACGACGCGCGCCAGGTCGAGGGGATAGGTTTCAGCCAGCGCGCGCAGATGGTCAGCCGCCGCCGCAATATCTATGAAGGTTCCCGGCCAGCCGCCGCCAGGATTGCCCAGCCTGCGATACTCGATGTTCCAGGTGGCGAAGCCCAGCGCGGTGAGCGCAGCGCAGGCGTGGCCGAAGTACGCCAACCCATAGCGCGCGCGATAATAGCCGCCGTGAATGCCAATGACCACAGGATGTGGTCCTGCACTCACTGGCAGGCGCAGGTCGCCAAAGTGATAGGGGTCGCTGCCATAGGCCAGCCGCTCGCCATCTCGTGGCGCTGGAATCTCCAGGATATCTTCGCTTGCGCTCATGCCTGCCTCTTTGCCGTCTGCAATACCGCAATTCGACGATTGTACTGGATTTCAGTATAGCGTACACGCCAAACATCCGGGCGGCATAGTTAACAAACGTTCAGGGGAGCGTCAGCACGCCGACATAGTTGGGGTTAACGGTGGCGGTGAACCAGAGCTTGCCAGTGTCATCGAAGGCCAGCCCAAACGGCACGCTATTAGGAACCGACAGTTGATAGAAAGTGAACGCATGTGTTGCTGGCGTATAACGCGCCAGCGCATTCGCACCAGCGGCGGTAAACCAGACATCGCCGTTGCTCGCTACCCGGATTCCATAGAGGCCGTCGGAAGGACCAGCCGCCGTTGGCACTGGAATCTCAGTCACAGTGTTGGTGGTAGTGTCAATGCGGCCAAGATTGCCACCCTGCAACTCACTGAACCAGACGACCCCCTGCTGGCCCAGATTCATCGCGTAGACTTCCGACTGGTTACTCGTGAGCTGGTAGAGTTGCGTAGCGCCGGTGGTGGGGTCCAGCCGGCCAACCGCGCCGCCGGAGAGATAGCCGTACCACACCTGGCCGGAAGACGTTACCGCCAGGCAGAATGGCAATGGTTGCGAGCCAGCGGGCGCGGGCACTGGCCAGGTAGTGATGGCGCCGGTCTGCGGATTCAGCTTACCGATTTTGCCGGCGTTGACTTCGGTGAACCAGAGGTTTCCGGCGGCGTCGAACTTGAGGTCTTGCGGCGCGGCGGTATGCCCGTTGACTTCTGCAAGCGGATAGGTGATGAATTGCTGGGTAGTGGGATCGAAGCGCCCGATATAATTTGCCGCCTGTTCGGCAAACCAGATGTTGCCCTGCTGGTCTACCGCCGTCGCCATGATGTTGTTCTGGCCATGCGGCGGCGTCCAGGAGGAAACTGCGCCGGTTCTGGGGTCCAGCCGCGCCAGCGCGTTGGCGAACATCTCACCAAACCAGATGTTGCCCTGCTGGTCCACCGAGGGCTGCATCACGCCGGGGTTCTGCGTGGCAAGCGGAAAGTTTTGTGTATTGGCAGCGATGACTTTCACCGCAGCGTTAGAGGGCGCGGTCGTGCGCGTGGCGGTCGCGCTGGTCGTCGCGGCGGTTGCGGTGGGTGAGACGTTCGCCTGCCCATTTGAGCCGCCGGCATTGGAGAAGACGAAGACGGTGAGCGTAATGAGCGCCAGCACGCCAACCAGAAAACCAACATCACGCCGCCAGCGCCAGCGCGGAGCATGCGCAGATGCGCGGGCTGTCTCTGGCGTTTTCGTTGTGTAGATCGGTTGTGGTGCTTCTGGCGCCTGCCGCAATGAATCGTCCTTTGCCGTATCTCTGTTGGTCTCTGCTAGCTACGTTGGCAGACAGGAATGTCTGCCCTACCAAATCGTCGTCTCAACGAGAAGTACGCTTGTAGGTATCAGCGTATGACCACGCCGTAGGGCTATAGGGAAATTATGGGGCAGAGCGAAAACGAGCGTCAAGGAACTGGGTGCAACTGCTGACTGCGCAGATCGCCGTGGCCGGTGAATGGTGAGGCAACCATCACCTGTTGAGCAACGTATCATAAGGAGCATCTGAGTACACCCTCATGAACATGCGCCTGATCCTGAACATGAACATGCAACACGCAAAAGGTCAACCACATGGAACTACCAGTTGAGGCAGCCATCGAAGCTGTGACGGTGTATAGCGAACGTGCTCTGATTGTGCGGCGCGGCAGTGTGACGATAGAATCGCCGGGCGAACACACGCTCAAAATCGGCGGATTGCCGCAGACGATTCAACCCAATTCGCTGCGTGCGAATGGGCGCGGCCCCGCTGGCACGCGTATCCTGGGCATCGAGCAGGAGACGGAGATTCATGCAGAGCCGCCAGTGGAGGAGCTACAGCGGCTGAGCCAGGAAATCACCCGGCTACGGCGTGAGATTGAACTGACCGGCGAGCAGCAGCAGATCATCGAGGAGCAGCGCGAATGGCTGCGCACGCTTGGCGAGCAATCGGCGCGGCGCATCGCCAACGGCATCGCAGGCAGCACCGCCAAGCCGGAAGACGCCAGCGCCGTATTCACCTTTGCTGGCGATGAGGCGCAGCGACTCGCCAGGGCCAAACTGGAACTGGATACGCGCCGCGAAGAGCTTCAAAAGGAACTCGAAGCGCGCGGACGCGAACACCGCGAGCTGAGCGCCAGCGCCAAACCGGACCGCCTTGCCGCCAGCGTGCGTGTGGAGATGGCGACGCCTGGGAAGCTGGATATCGAGCTATCGTATCTGATTTCCGGCGCGTCGTGGCGGCCACGCTATGATGCGCGGGTGGATGTCGCGGCTTCGCAGGTGCGACTGACCCAACAGGCGCTCGTCACCCAGCGCACCGGCGAAGACTGGCAGCAGGTGGCGCTTTCACTCTCCACCGCCAGACCAAACGCCGCCGTGACGCTGCCGGATGAGCCGGACCCCTGGTATGTGGATGTCTTTGCGCCGCCACCGCCGCAACCTATCGTGGCGCGAGCGCCTGCCCAGGCGATGAAGATGCACGCGGCAACGTTTGCCGCGCCCGCTGCCGCGCCGGAGGAACGAGAACGCGGCATAACGTTCGGCGCAACAGTCAACGGCGACCAACTGGTCGAGGCGGTCGAGGCGGAGATTGCGACGGCGCCGGTGGAACGCTCAGGCGCAGCGCAGGTGTTCCGTGTGCCGGGCGGCGTGGATGTGCCGTCAGATGGCACGCCGCATACGCTGGGGCTTGGTGAGAGCGGCTTACCGTGCCGCTTCGATTATGTGGCCGCGCCGATCATCGCGGCAGGCGCACATCTTCGCGCCACGGCCACCAACACCACTGGCGGTGTCTTGCTGCCGGGGTCGCTGCATGTCTTCCATGCCGGAGCAGATGGCGACGAATATGTCGGCGCGACGATGCTGGATTCGACGGCGGAGGGCGCGGAAATCAAGCTCTACCTGGGCGTAGACGACAACGTGACGGTCAAGCGCGAACTAATCGAACGCGACACTGACAAGGGGAGTCTGCTTCAGAGCGGCATCCGGCGCATCACCTTCGGTTATCGTGTGACGCTGGCGAACCGCACGGAGACGGCGCAGCGTGTCGTCCTCAAAGACCGGCTGCCAGTGCCACGGCATGAGCGCATCAAACTGAAGGTGTTGGATATACGTCCGCAGCCCAGCGCGCGCACCCGCCTGGAACAACTCACCTGGGAGCTGCAACTGGCGCCGGGCCAGGAGCAGCGCGTTGAGTGGCGTTTCGTCGTCGAGGCGCCTGCTGATATGGCGCTCACCGGCCTGCCGTGAATCTCACCCCTAACCCCCTCTCCCGCGAAGAGAGGGGGAATCCCGCGCTATGACGGCTGTGGTTTGCCGCTGGGCGTGCGCAGGCGCCGCGCCACATAGATGATGCCGAAGATGAGCAGTGCGCCGAGCGAGATGGCGCTGTTCCAGGAGGGCGGATCGAAGGGGTGCCGACTGCTGGCGTTGGTCTTCAACAACAATTGATTGAAGCTCCACAAGGCCAGTGAATAAATCCAGAGCGTCAGCAGGCCGATGAAGCCGATCAATCCGGCAAAGCGCAGCGTATTTTCGACGACGCGCCCGTGGAAGACGAGCAACGCCAGCGCGAATATGACGCACAACACTGCAACGAGCGCCCAGATGAGCGCCGGCCCAACGTACTGCACCTCATTGATGAGCAACGTTTTGTCGCTATGGACGTAGGATTGCCCATAGCTGGCAAACTGCGCCGCGCCGACCACACCGACGAAGATCAGTGGTGGCCAGATGACATTGCGCAGCGACATCAGCACCCCCTGTGACGCTGCCTCCGCCGGATTGACGGATGCGCCGCTGCTGCCGGACCAGCGTTTGAGCGCGCTGAGAACCGTGTCGAGAATTGTCAACGACACCTGCTCGGAGACGGCCTGCGTGCTGGATTCGTTCTTACTGGCGGGGGAAACCGCCGGGCGCTCGCCAGTCGTCTGCACACCAGTGAGCGCGTTGAGACCGCTGATCGCTGCCGTCAACGCCAGGATCAACAGGCCTGTGGGCAAGATCGTTAGCGTCAGAATCAGGTCCATAAACGTCAACGTCGGTGGATTGGAGATGCCGCCGCCGGGAGGCGTGCAGACGCCGATGGGCCACGACACTGTGCAGCCGGTGATATGCGCGTTGACATGCAAAAGCTGCCAGAAAAAACCAACAACCCCTGGACCCATCAACACCGCTAGCACAGCAGAGAGCAACGCGCCAGCCAGGATATCGCCAGCGACCAGTTGTTGCATCGTCGGCAGCGACCCCGTATCCACCGGCTCACCCAGGCCAATATCCACCCGTTCGTTCGGTGGCAGGCCACGCGCGCGTCGGCCCCAACGCACGGCGCAGTTCAGCGCATAGATGGTCAGCGCGCCGAAGTTGATGAGTGTGTACAGCCAATTGCTGGCGAAAAAATTCACTATCGTGATGCGCAAATTGAAGAGTTGCTGGAGCAGATAATCCAGCAAGTTCTGGAAGGGAATCTGATAGAAGAACGTGATGAGGACGATAATCATCGAGATGATCGTCACGATGAGTGCTGCGATGCGCTGGAGGCGCAGGCGTGGATGGCGCAGAACGGAGACTTCCAGCGTGATGATGAGCGCACAGACCCAAAGATAGAGCAGCCAGGGTTGATGAAAGATGGTGTCGGCGGCGGACCTGCGGCCAGGATAGCCCAGGAAGCCGGTGAGCGCCAGCACGATGACGCCACTGACACCGAGCGCGACGATAAAGAAGACTGGATACTGAATCAGGAATGTACGCCGTTCTTCGTCGTACACATCGGTGATCGCGTGGCGTGGTTTCCCCGCGTTCGCTATGGATTCAGCCTGTGTGGCCATTGGTTCGTCCTTCCTGGTAGCTGTAGATTGTTGACGTGAGCAATCCAAGTACCTCCGGCATTGCTTTCGAGCAATTCTGATGCCGCAGGCCAGGTTGGAGCATCTACACTATAGCACAGGCTGAACGCTGGCGCTGTTGGTATTGGTAGGGCAGACATTCCTGTCTGCCGGAGCCGCCTGAACGCAGACAAGAATGTTGCCCTACCAGAGAGTCATATCCCAACCATCAAAAGGGAATATCATCGTCAGAAGCGGTCGCCCAAACTGTACGCTCAGACTCCCCCGATTGCCAGTGTGGATCAAAGGCGCCCTTCGCGCCCAGCGCCGTCATGTCGCTCGCGGCCTCGCTAAAGACCAGCGCCGGCACTTTGCCAAGCGGCAGCGCGCAGGCTTCGACCTGCGCCTTATCGGGCGCAGTAGAGCTAGCTCCGGCAGCGGCCATGCTCTGCGCGACCGTTCCGGCGGGCACAAAGCAGAGATGAATGAGCGGAACAGTGGCGAAACGGTTGGCCCCCTGCCAGACGGTCCCAATAGAAAGCACAGCCTCGATTTCCGCTGATGGAAACGACTTATAGAGTAGATCGTAGCTGTAGAGATCAGGGTCCGGCGGTTGCCAGCCAGTGCGCTCTGCAATGCTCAGCAGATCGCTGACGAGAATAACATGCCCTTGCTCGCGCGTCCAATAGTGGTCGTCGCGCCGCGCCTCTGCGAGCGCCATTACCGGGCGGTCGAGTTGTGGGATACGCGGTGCGATGTCATCGTCACTGAGGCGTTCTAGCCAGCGGTCACGCAGGCCACTGTCCATCGCCAGCGGATGCGCCAGATGCACGATGCCATCATCCGGCAACTTCACCGGCGCATCTTCGATATCGAGCAGCGTGCCATCGTTGGTGAGACGGAAGAAGGCTTGCTTACCTTCAACAGAGCCAGTCGCTTCCCAGACGTAGGCGGTCGCCAGCGAACGCAACACCGGGTGGTCGAGGAACAACTGGCACCAGCGCGCAAGGGGCCAAGAGCGGCGGCGCGAACACGCCTGATCGAGCCGCGCGCTCTGGATCGTCGCAAGCTGTTGTAGCTGCTTCTTGAGGTGTTGCCAGCGTTGTTTTGCCGCCACAATCGCCGCTTTGTCGTCGCCTGCTTTGGCGCGCGGCAACGCCAGCAGCAGTTCGCCACGCGCGCTCCAGAGTTGCAGGTCCAGGCAGTACCCCAGTTTGATGGTCAGTTGATGCGAGCCGAACACAAACGTCTGCGCGCCCGCCGCATCGAAGCCCAAGCGCGGCACGATTTCGTCTTCCAGATCGTCAACCGACATAGTGCGGTCGCGCGTCGCCTCGGCAAAGGCCAACCGCGCATTACGCCTGACGGCGCGCTGTTTGGCGCGCTGCGCGAGGTCGTGAACCTCCGAGAGCGCGAGCGGCGTACCCATCTGCGCCAGCATTTGCGTCAGCTTGGAGGCAATTTGCGCGCTCTGCGCACCCTTGCGCAGCTTATTGATGCGCTCGCGGACCACCGGCACGAGGTCATCACCCGCCAGCGCGCCGATCAGCGGCAGCAGCCAGAAATAGCGTGCCCGCGCGCCATCCGCGAACCAGGCGGCGAGGAGCGATTGCGCCACAGCAGTGGCCTCTGTGCGATTCAGCAGCGCAGCGGCCCGGCGCACCTCTTTATCCAGCAGCATATTCTTCAACTGCGCCTGACGATAAAGCAGGCCACGCAATACGTCTCGGGGAACCGCCTCGCCAGTTATCCAATGGAGAGTTGCGATGCGCTCCCAATCCAGCCAGGGCGGCGCTTGCCAGCGTTTGCTTGCCAATAGAGCGACCTCTGCTGAGAGCGTGGCAATACGCTCGGCGGGCGCGCCAGCGCCCTCATCGCTGGACGATTCAGGGTTTGCAGGCAAAAGCAGGTCGAGCGCCTGTCGCACTTTGAGCGACTTTTCGCTCGCATAGTGCGACACCAGCAGCGGCAGCGCGCGCTGGCTATCGGCCCGGTGCAACGCCAGCAGCGCAGTCAGGCGTATATCGGCGTTGCCGTGGTCCAGCAGCGGCGTCAGTAGCGTAAATATATCGCCATCCTGCGCTTCCTGCTCGCCTTGCTCTTGCCACCAGTGAATTGCCTCGTCGCGCAGCTTCGCATAGCGATGCGTGTGCAGCGAGTGTGCGAAGGATTTCCGCCCAGCCCACGGGCGGTTCAGCAGCTCGTGCGCCGCCGCCTGCGCCAGCGCCAGCGGGCGCTCTGCAACGATGCGCTGCAACCGCGCGGCACGGGCCTCATCGAGTTCCACGCCTGCCGTGGTGAGGAGCCGGATCGCCAGCACGGCAAGCGCCTGATTCTCGCCGTCAATGCACTCCTGGACCAGCGGCAGCGTTGCGTCTGCGTCGAGTTTGTAGAGGGCTTCGAGCGCGAGGCACTGCGTATTGCCGACATACCAGGACGTGTTCGGGAAAATGGTGGCGCTGTCGCGCACAAAGCGTTCTAGCAGATCACGATGCTGCGCTGGAACGATACGTGTCAGTGCGTCGAGCAGGCTATAGCGGCGATAATCCGGCGTATTGGGGTCAAGCACGGCATCGCGCATCCATGAACTGAAGCGCGCAGGGTCGGCGCGCAAAAGCAGCGGAAGGCTGAACGAGCGCGCTTCCGGCGAGAGCTGCTGTGCAATTGTCGCTGCCAGATCGAGGTACGATTTGTCCGCAGTCGCCAGCAGTTCGACAAAATGGTGCCAGAAGTCTTGATTCGGCAGATTGAGACGTTTGATCGCCTGCGCCAGTTCGTTGAAACGGTCTGGGAGATACCCCAGGAAAAAGCGCCCAGAATTGCTGATGACAAACGATTTTGTCACATCGTCAGCCTCTTCATCGAGGTCATTGTCATCGTCAGCGTTCCCGTCAGCGTCTTCGTCTTCTATTTCTTGCTGCTCCACCTGCCTGATATATGGAGCGGTTTGAACCATCCATTGTAGAATAAGCTTTTCGTCTACGTCATGAGTGCGCAAATAGGTCACTATCTGCTCAATGGGGCCATCTTCCGCTGCGCAGCTAAGGTACGCGGCGACTGAATCTGTGAGGATAGCCACATCCAGCGCATGCTCACCGAAAGGAGTGAGCGTCGCCGCGCCAGCGTTCTGCCGGTAGAGAACGGTCAGCGAAACGCTCAGCCAGGAAGCCAGCCACGGTACACCTGCCTGTATGGCAGATTGATATTCATCGTGAATGCTCGCCAGCGAACCGTCGTTACGCAGGTATGCAGCAATCGCTTTTGCAAGCGATTCGGGGATAGAACGATAGCGACACTGTTCAGCAAAGTTTTCCAGAGCGGCGGTCTCTTGCGCCGATAACCGATAGTGCATAGAGTTCCCTGTCTTTCCGCAAACGCGCCAATGTCAGGATACCAGCCATGCGTTCCCGACACAAGAGAATTCTTTGGCGGTGGACAGGTTGCGGAAAAATGACAAGGCTAGAGGAATGAATCAAAGAGGCGAGCGAGGTTCTGGCTGACCTGCTGATGCAACGGACGCGCACGCCACTCTGCCAGCGTCAGCAAATGGCTTCCTGCGATGTAATCGTCCTGTATCGCACGCAATTGCTCGACGATTCCGGCATCATACATGATGACACTCACCTCTTCGTTGAGCGAAAATGAGCGAATATCAATATTGCTGGAGCCGATCAGCGCGATATCGTCGTCAATGGTAAGGTGCTTGGCATGCAGAAAGGCTGGCTCGTAGAGGTGGATATGGATGCCATCCTCTAAGAGTTCCTCATAGTATGATTTCTGAGCGAGGCTCACTAGCAATTGATCGGCGGCGCGCGACACTATCAGATGCACGTCCACGCCACATTTGACTGCCGTTGCCATCGCTTCCAGCAGCGGACTCTCCGGCACGAAATACGGTGTCGTCAGGACGACCCGTTTGCTGGCGCGATAGAGCAGCGCGACGATCAACCGCTCGGTCGTTCCTGATGAATAGCCTGGGCCGCTCGGCAACGTCTGCATCGTCACTGTGCCATTCATCTCGAACGCAGGGAGCAGCCCAGGGTACGCCACCGGCGTCAACGCACGCGCCGTCTCCAGATAGTAATCGCTGAGGAAGATGGCCTGTAGCTGCGCGACCACTGGGCCAGTGACACGGGCAACGAGTTCTTCGTAGACGATGCCCTGCTTGAAGCCGGAATCTACCAGGTTTTGTGAGCCGATGTAGCCGGTAGCGCCATCCACGACGACGATCTTGCGGTGATTACGCAGATCAAACCGCGCTGCGCCACGCCGGAGCAGATTGCCCGGCGGCAGCACCACCCGCGCCTCGATGCCCAGCGCCTGCATCTTGCGCAGCACATGTTTGCGCCATTTCTTCGAGCCAAAGCTATCCAGCAGCACACGGCAGGTGACGCCGCGCTCCACGGCGCGGCCAAGCGCGCCAATCACCCGGCCCCCAACGGCGTCATCCGCGAAGATGTAGTAGAGCAGATGCACATGATCCTGCGCCTGATCTATATCCTGCACTAGCCGCGTGATCGTACCATCGTAATCGGTGAGCAGTTCGGCGGCGTTGCAGGGGATGGCGGAGAAGTCACCAATTTGCTGCGCCAGCAGGATGGCCTGTTTACTGACGTCATCGAGTTGCGGGTCCAGGCTGGGAAGCTGTTTGAGGAAGTGGCTGCGAAACTTATTGATGATGCGCGTGATTTCGTGCTGCATCTTCAGCCGCCGCGCCGAGACATAGATGCGCCCAACCAGAAAATAGAGAATCGCGCCGATGAACGGCTGGAAGAACACCAGAATCAGCCAGGTGCGGCTGGCCGCAGGCGAGCGTTTGCGCGGCACATAGATGAGCATGGCCACGCTAATGATGAACTGCACGACGAGCAGCCCCAGGGTGATAAAATCGGCAATCTCGAATCCAGAGATTGAGCCAGACACGATTGTCACCCTCCCGCTGTGAGCGAACTGGCGTCTTCGGTATGCGACCAGGCAGATGAGGCGAGCCCTACAGTTCTATGATGCTATAGACTTCGCCCTGCCTACGGTACGCACATCTCGCGCCAACGTTGATCGGTCGGATCGACCAGCGATATTACCGCGAGACGTTGAAGCGGAACTCGATAATATCGCCATCGCGCACCGTATAGTCTTTGCCTTCCAGGCGGATATGGCCGTGTTCGCGGGCGGTTTTCATCGAGCCACCGTCAGCCATCAGGTCATCGTAATGCACGACCTCAGCGCGAATGAAGCCGCGCTCGAAATCCGTGTGAATCTTGCCAGCGGCGGTCGGCGCTTTGGAGCCGCGCGTCACCGTCCAGGCGCGCACTTCATCTTCGCCAGCCGTCAGGAAGGAGATGAGGTTGAGCGCGCTGTAGCCCTTCTGAATGACGCGATCTGCGCCAAGTTTTGGCAGGCCGAGCGCGCTCAGATACTCGGTTGCGTCTTCCTCCGGCAGTTCGCCTAGCTCCGCCTCCAACTTCGCGGAGACCGCCACGATTTCCGCGTGGTCCGCTGTGGCATACTCAGACGCCGCCGCGACACAACCGAGTTCGCCCCCCGCGCCGTCTGCGTTGCCGCTGCCTTCCAGCAGCGCCGCCGCCTCGCCCAACACATCCTCACCGACATTGACGACATACAGGCGCGGCTTCATCGTCAGCAGGAATAGCTCACGTAGAATTCCTTCTTCCACGCTGGAGAACGTCAATCGGGACGCTGGCGTACCCTCGTTTAACTGGTCGCGCAGCCGCTTGAGGAACTCGATCTCTTCGGCAAACTTCTTGTCGCCGGATTTGGCTTTGCGCGCGGTGGATTCCAGCCGCTTCTCGACGCTCGCCAGGTCCGTCAGCACCAGCTCGGCCATCAGGTTGTCCAGGTCGCGCCGGGCGTCTACGCTGCCGGCGGGATGCGGCGCGGCGGGATTGTTGAAGCAGCGCACGACGATAGCCAGCGCATCAGCATTGCGGATGTGCCCCAGAAACTCGGCGCTCAGCCCTTCGTGCTTCGCCGTTTCGGTAGCTTGGCCAAGTCCCGCGACATCCACGAACTCAACGGTGGTCGGCACAATTTTGCGCGGATGGAAGATCTCTGCCAGCCGCTGCAGTCGCTCATCGGGCACTTCGACGACGGCGCGATTGGCCTGCACGGTGCTGGTCGGGTAGCCGGAGATTTGCGCGCCCGCACGGGTCAGCGCATTGAACAGCGTCGTTTTGCCTGACTGCGGCAGGCCAATGATGCCAACGGTAAGTCCCATAGTGGATGAACGCTCCCCCAAAAGCCTGATCGCTTACTGGCGCGAATAGCTCACATTGGATGATAATGCCGGGCGCGCGATGAAAGTAACGCACGACGCCCCGCGCACACGAGGCACGCGGGGCGAAGGCAGTATATCACGCGGCGGCGCCAGCCAGTTTTCCAGCTACTGCTGCGGGTTCTCCGGCTCATCCCGCGCGGGCACATCAGCCGGAGCGGTTGGCTCGATTGGCTGCATTGGCGACAACGGCTCGGCTGGTTGCAATGGTTCGAGGTGCGGCGTCACGACAAACGGTGGCACACTGGCGGCTCTGGGGTCGCTGGCGGCTGGCGACGCTGGTGGCGTTGGCGCAACGATTGTGACACGCGGCGCAGTGATTTCCCCGTCATCCGCCGCTGCGCCGGAAGATTGCGTAGATGTTGTTGGGGTCGTTGCTATTGCCGGGTTTGTCAGAATCGGCACAGCCGGTGTCTCCGCTGGCGTGGCGGGTGGTGTGGATGGCGCCGACTGTTGTTCCAGCGCGTCCACCATTTCGGCAACGGTGGCGCCGCCGCCGTTGGCTGCATTGGCGGCGGTCCAGGCGCTGGCGCTCCACAGCGGCGCGGATGGTGTATCGGCGCGAATGAGCAGTTCCGGCGGAATCTCCTGGGTTTCGCGCGTTTCGGCGGGATGAGGAACGATGGGATGCAGCCCCGCCGCCAGCGAGGCATCCATATGCCAGAGGCTGGCGTTCGGGTCATCCGATGCCGCCGCTGCCGCTGATCGCCCGGCGAGCGTCGTCGCATTCGGGTCGGATGCCGCCTGCTCGCGTTCGTCATGTTCGGCCACCAGCCCATGCAGATCGAGTTCACCCTCAGTCCGCAGGGCAATAGTGTGGCGCACCTCCGCCAGCATATCAGCGATATCCGGGCGCTTCTCCAGGTTCCCTTTGGGGATGCGGCTCCAGATGCGCAGCGCGTCGTCATACGCGCCTTCACGATAACAATAATAGCCGAGCACCGAACGCGCATCGAAGACGCTCATACGCTGCCAGAGCATCAATTGTTCGGCTGGCGTGTCAAATACGTCTTCAGCGATGGAGACCGTGTCCACGCGCCCATAGAGCCGCCAGCCAAAGAGCCGGAACGGGAAGCCATAATAAAGTCCGAGTTTGGAGGGCGCAGACCCTGGCGTCTTGACCGGCTGCGTCAGCCCGATGAAGAAGCTGCGTGTCCAGGGACCGCTCTGCCAGACGAAGACGATCACCAGCAACGCCGCGAAGCGCGCCAGATATCGTTGCCAGGTGAAGGTGCCGATGATACTGGCGACACCCAGCACGCCCAGGCCGGTGCCCAGCAGCCACGCGCCGTAAACCAGTCGCTTGCGATCCCAGCCGAGCAGATCATAATGATGGTGCATTGGCGTGGCCAGGAAGGGTAGCGGAAACTCCGTATGCAGGAAGCCGCGCCCACTGCTGTTATAGCGTTCCAGACGCAGGAACTTGCGGAAGAAACGCACCAGGATACGCGCGGAGATGAGGGCGGAGAGACCTTCCAGCACAAAGACGCCGCCAATGAAGATCAGCACGAATTCGAGCCTGCTGATGATTGCGCCCAGCGCCAGCAGTCCGCCTAGCGCCAGCGACCCCGAATCGCCCATGATGATGCGCGCCCGGCGTGGCCCACGCCCCTGATTGCGCGCCTTCCACGAAGACGGCCAGTTGAAGGGCAGGAAGCCACCAGTGGCGCCGGTAATCGCCAGCATCGCAATTGCAGCCGGCCAGAGCGCCTCGATATTCTCGCTTAGCAGAATGGCGGCAAATGAAAGCGATGCGCTGAAGAGCAAACCGCCGCAGAGGCCATCCATACCATCGCTGAAATCTACTGCCAGCGAGGTTGCGGTGGTAACGGTGGCCGTCATCAGCAGGAAGAAGATAATCCAGGCGAACTTGGCCTCTTTCAGCAGTTGCCCGATGACGGGGAAATCGCTATACGGCGGATAGGCCAACCGCGCGGAGAGCGCCTGGGGAACGGCGGGATAGGCGAGCAGGCGATTGAGCGCGACACCGGCGACCAGAGAGACCAACAGCACACCGGCGAATTTCTGTATCTCAGAGATGCCTTCGCCCTGGTGGACCTTGCGCCAGTCGTCAATGAAGCCAACGACGCCGAAGCCGATCATCCCAAAGAGCAGCACGCCCAGCAGTTCCCATTCCACCAGGCTCAGCTTGAGGAAGATCGCCGCCGCAATGGTGGCGACGACGATGGCGAACATCATCGCCGGGCCGCCCACCAGCGGCAACTCATTCGAGCCTGCGCGGCTTACCCGCAGCTTCTGCGCGCCTTTGCGCGTGTCAATGCGATAGCTCCCGGTTGACTGGTCTGGCCGGAACGCGCCTTCTTTGCGCTCGCCGCTGCGGAACCAGGGGAAAAGTCCCATCGCCACCAGGCACGCAATCACACTGGCAACGAACGCTACCAGCAACACGCCCAAGAATATCGGAATGGTCATCTTGCTCACACCTGCCCACTCATCCAGCAGCGCCATGCCAAAACGACAATAATCAATGCTCGCTATGCCGCAGCACAGCGCCGCCGGACGAACTACTTCCCCACATACTAGCGAGCGCCATAACCCAGCACTGCCAATTCTTCACGCGCCACCGTGCGATCATCCCACGGCGTTTTCACACGTCCAATGATGATGCTCTGCTCGTGTCCCTTGCCAGCCAGCAAAACGGTATCGTCCGGCTGCGCCCTACGGAACGCAGCGGCGATGCCATCGCGCCGCCCAACGATACAGACGAATTGCTGGCCTTCTTTCCAGCCGGCTTTCTCCGCCCCTGCTGCAATCTCACGCAAGATACTGGCCGCATCTTCCTCACGAGGGTCTTCATCTGTAATAACGGCGAAGTCGGCCATTTGTGCGGCGACGGCCCCCATCTCCGGGCGCTTTACGCGGTCGCGGTCGCCCGCTGAGCCAAAGACGACGATCAACCTGCCAGCAGTCACCGGACGCAACGCGCCCAGCGCCTTCGCCAGGCTATCAGCCGTGTGGGCATAGTCCACCACCACAATAAACGGCTGTCCGGCATCCACCCGCTCCATGCGCCCGGAAACGCCTGAGAAGTGTTCCATCGCGCCTGCCATCGCGTCTGGCGCGAGGCCATGCAAGTAGCCCACCGCCAGCGCCGCCAGGCAATTCGAGACATTGAATCGCGCGACCAGCGGCGTCCGCACCGCAAGCCGTGTCCCATCCGGGAAGCAGGCGCGAAACTGCGTGCCGGTCGGCTCCAACACCAGGTCTTCCGCCCGCACATCGGCGGCACTTTCGATGCCATAGCTCAGAATCGGCGCGTTGCAAAACGGCTGTAGATATTCAAACGAGCTATCGTCGGCATTCAGCACGCAGGCATGCGGCGGCTGGGAAGAAAGCGGTTTTGTGCGGGTAGGGTCCACGGCTTCGCAGAGCATCGCCTTTGCGCGCCGGTAGTTTTCCAGCGTGCCATGCACTTCCAGATGTTCGCTGGTGATGTTCGTCACGACCGCCATGTCATACTGGACGCCCTCAACGCGGCGCAGCGCGAGTCCGCTGGAAGTCGTCTCGACGATGGCTGTTTCGACCCCGGCGGCGCGCATCTGCGCCAGCACCTCCTGCACCTCCGGCGCTTCCAGCGTGGTGAAGCGGCTATTGTTGGGCCAGCGACGCTCACCGATCTTGAAGTCTACGGTACTCATCAGGCCGGTACGTTTACCTGCGGCGCTGAGCAGCGCGTCAATGAGGTTGGTCGTTGTCGTCTTGCCGTCGGTGCCGGTGACGCCGATGACCTCCATGTGCTGCGTGGGGTGGCCATAAAACGCGGCAGAAAGCGTACCCAGGTCGCGCCGTGAATCCGCCACACGCAGATAGACGCGATCCACCGGAAAGTCAGCGGGGGCCGGGTCTTCACCGACAATCAGCGTCGCGCCGCGTTGCAGCGCATCCGCGATATAGGCATGGCCGTCGCTCTTGCGGCCCCGCACGGCGACGAAGCACGCCCCAGGCGCAACCTCGCCGGAATTATAGGTGATGGCGCTGACGCTCCCGGCAGGGACACCAACCACCTCGATGGGTGTGACCGCTGCCAGCAAACCGGCTAGCTCTATCGCCATGTCGTATCCCCCCTCTCTTCCGGCACGACAATATCCTCGAATATGTTCAGTTACGTTCTGTTCAGTTGGTCCTGTTCAATTGGTCCGGCTGTTCATGTTATGGTAACAGCAGTTCGCCCTGGGCCACCAGCACCGCCTCACCGCCGACGCGCACATCGCGTACAGCGTCGCCTTCGCAGGTCAGCGCGACCTGCAACACGCTCCGGCGTCCCATCTCCACCCCCTGCGCGATGGTGAGGCGCATATCGCCATCCCGGTCCGGCTTCAGCAGTTTGTGGCGGAACAGATACACGCCGAACGGCCCGGCGGCGCTGCCGGTGGCAGCGTCCTCGGCAATGCCCGCCGACGGCGCAAACATGCGGCTGCGCACCTCACCCGTCTGCTCCACGCCATCGCGGGTGAAAAGATAGGCGAAGAGATACGCCGCGCCGGAGCCAGACGAAGACTCATCGAGCAGCGCAAGGAGATGGGGATTGCCCGGTTTCGCGCGCCCGAGGGCATCGAGCGAGCGCAGAGGGATGTAGAGGAACGGCACACTGGCGCTGCCGCGCTCAATGGGCAGGTCCGCCACAAGATCATCAACTGAAAGGCCGAGCGCGGCGGCCAGTTGCCCGCGATCACCCTGCCACGGGCTGAACTCTGGGAGGGGCTGGTGCATCCAGGCGAAACTGAGCCGCTCATCCTCAAAGAGCAAATCCACCGGCAGCGTACCGACGCCCAGTTCGAGGTAGACCGGCGAGGTATCGTCGGCGCGTGCGATGCGCTCATGCGCCAGCGCGAAGGTCGTACCGATGGTCGGGTGGCCAGCAAACGGTAGCTCGGTCTCCGGCGTGAAGATACGCACTTTGCGGATGGCTTTGATGTCGGTCGCAGGCAAAACGAAAGTGGTCTCGGAGAAGTTCATTTCGCGGGCGATGGACTGCATTTCGGCGTCTGTGAGACCGGCGGCGTCGAGGATGACGGCAAGCTGGTTGCCACCAAACGGCTCGCCGGTGAACACGTCATATTGTAGGAAGCGATAGTGTCGCATACAGCTCCTTTAGGGTCGAAAATGATGCGTGTATAGCGTACTCCATCCGTGGAGTGTTGCAAACATTTCCCGCCGAATGGGTTAATGTGCGCATGCCAGTTTTCACTCGTTTCAATCTTCACTCATCACTCTTCAATCACGGGGCACGGTCTGATTCGTCGTTGCAGGCGCTGCCAGGAGCATCCGTTGCCAGGGGTAGAGTAAACGAGAAGGTGGACCCCTCGCCAGGCACGCTCGTCACCTGGACGGTTCCGCTTTGCCGTTCGATGAGGCTGCGACTGATATAGAGGCCAAGCCCCAGCCCAACGCCAGAGCCGCTCTGGACTTCGATGCCCGGCGCACGATAGAATCGCTCCCAGATATGCGCCTGTTGCTCAGCCGATAGTCCCGGCCCGTGGTCGCGCACCTGCACCTCTGCACGCTCATTCTCCTGCTCGATGCGCATCGCCACGGTGACGGCCATCGTCTCCGGCGAATATTTCAGCGCGTTGGTCAGGAAATTGGTCAACACCTGATTGATGCGGTCCGGGTCGGCATAGACCATTGCTGGTTGCTCCGGAATCTCCAATTCAATCGTGCGTTCTGAGAAAGCGATGCGCAATTCTTCAGCACTCTCACGAACGAGCGCAGTGAGGTCAATGAGGCGTGGGCGTAGCTCCAGCTTGCCAGAGGTCATACGCGATACGTCCAGCAAATCGTTGACCAGCCGGTCCAGCCGCCCCATCAGCAACTCATTACGTTCGAGCAGATTCTCTATGCGGTCCAGCCAGCGTTCGGCATTCGGTTGGTCACGATGATGGGCAAGCAGGCGCAGCGCCAGTTGCGTGTTGCCTTTGATGGGCGTAATCGGCGTGCGAATCTCATGGCTGGCGATACTCAAAAACTCATCCATGCGCTGGTTCGCCTCGCGCAGCGCCAGTTCGTTCGCCTGCGCCTCGGCGCGCTCACGCAGCAGCCGCTCGCGTTCGATCACCAGCGCGGCGAGTTTGGCAATGCCTTCAGTTAGCGCAACCTCTTCTCTGCTGAAATGATGGGCATCACCGCCATAATCCAGCGAAAGCACGCCAATAAGATGATCTTCGATCCGCATGGGCGCAAAGAGAATCTTGGTGATGCCGAAGAGGTTGGTCTGGGCGTTATACGGCGGCTCCGTCATGTCGAGAATGAGGGCATCACCCGCGACCAGCCGGTCACGTACCGATTCATCGAGCAGCGAACTGTAGTATTCCACCGCATTGTGACGACGACTCCACCATAACGCTTCCTGTTGCGGCGTCAGGCCGGTGACGGCGACGGGCAACAGCGCGCCGGTCCCTGGCTCAATGGCGACGATGCCCACGCGCTGGCATCCCAGTACGCTGCGGGTCAGTTCGGTCATGCGCGTGGCGGTTTCAGAGCGCGCATAAGTCACTGATGGTCTCTCATGGCCTTCTGCCGCCGTGACCAGTTCCACCTCACCTGCTGTTTCTGGCGGAGCGGCTACCTGGGCCGAGGTATCGGTAGAGGGCGTTACCAGCGCCTCCGCCATCGCCAGCAGCGCATTGAGCGATTCGCGGGTGCGGCGTTCGAGTTGAGCGCGCTCGGTAACATCGCGGCTGATGATGACAGCTCCGGTGATACGCCCTCTGCTGTTGCGAATGGGGGTGCCACTGACGCTGATGAGGATATGGCGGCCAGCCGGGGTGCGCAGCGCGAGCGTTTCGTTCGCTCCGCTGAGAACTTCGCCATGCAGCACGCGCCATTGTGGCCAGCGGTCCTCCGGTAAGAGTTGTCCATATTCATCAGCAAGGCTAAGCAGTGAATTGCGCTCAGCCAGGGGCATCTGCTCATAGCGCGGTTCGTGATCTATATCGAGCATGGCCTTCATGGCGGCGTTCGTGCGTACAATACGCCCCTGTCTATCATAGACGGCGAAACCATCCACGATGGCGTTGAAGGTGCCGTCGAGTTGGCCTGCCAGTTCCTCCGCTTGCTGGCGCGCGTATTCGGCTTCGCGCCTGGCGCGTTCCGTCTGGCTGGCGATGATGCTGATGGCGCAGCCAATTGCCAGGAACACAAGCATCGAGATAACGTCTTGCAGCGTTTCGATATGCCAGTTGAGCAGTGGATCGAGGACCAGAAAGTTCAGGAGGAGCGCGGAGAGCAGCGTCGCCACGAAACTTGGCGCCGCACCCCAGGTGATCGCCACCAGAATGACGCCCAGAATCATCGGCACGCCAGGGAACGGGAATGATGGAAAAGCGGCGATGAGCAGTCCAGTGATGACGACGCTACCCCATGCCACCAGAATAGCCGCCAGAAAGCCAATCAGCGGATTCTGCCATCCCGGCGGGAGCCACGAGGGGGTAAACGTGTTGCGCAGCAACCACTGGCGCATCCACTCAAAGACGCCGCTACGCTTGCCGGAGTGTGATGCTGCCGTTGTCGAGGGTGGCGATGAGGCCGGTGCAATGCTCGATTGATCGTCGCGCATAGACCCACCTCTTCTCCTACTATCCTGCTCGCTAATGGGAACTGAAGAATAGTAGTGGCGCTGCAAAATCTATACCAATTCTTCTCTGCATTCCCCAAGACTCCGCAAAAGCGCGGAGCGCGCCGCTGTTTCATCTTTTTCAACTTTCTTGTACTTATCAGGCATTGACATTTCATGTACACTGGTTTATTGGCAGCATGGCGTTATACATGAGAAGGGCAGAACGGGGGAAGCGGGCTTCGTATGGCTGAATTGGATGGGGTGCAGCTTGGTAGCTGCCGTCTGCTGCATCTGTTGACAAGCGACGGCATCGGTGAGCGATATCTGGCAGAGCAGCCAGAATCCGGACGGCGCGTCATCGTCAGGGTGTTCCACTGGGGTGAACGCGCGGCCAGCCGATTTGCAACGGAAGCGCGCCTGCTGACCATGCTGGAGCATCCCAACATTCTTCCTGTATATGAATCCGGCGTTGTAGACCGCCTTTCGTATCTGGTTACGCCATATAGCGATGATAGCTCGCTTGCTGACCTCTTTACACCCCCAGCGGGGCGACTCCCGTTGCCGCTCGACCCCCGGATGGTGGTGAGCATTGTTTCGCAACTGGCAGAGGCGTTACAGTTCGCGCATGAGCACAACGTGATCCACGGCGACGTGCGGCCCGGCAATGTCCTGGCGCATGTGCTTTCCACTGCTTCTACCCTCTCCACTCCTCCCTTCCCGCAAGCTACCTTCTCATCTCCAGCAGATACCCCAACACGGTTGTATCTCTTGCTGGCAAACTTTGCACTGGCACGCATTGTCGCTGAATTGACCGGCGGACCAGCAACTGATGCGCCGCCATATTACACGGCGCCGGAACAGTTTACTGGGCGCGCAACTCCTGCGAGCGACCAATACGCGCTGGCCTGCGTCGCCTATCACTTGTTGACGGGCCGCACCCCCTTCACAGGCACTTTTGCGGAGCTTCAGCAGCAGCATGGTGCCGCTATGCCACTGCTGCCCAGTCAAGTTAACCAGTTGCTTCCAGCCGGTGTGGATGGGCCATTGCTCCGCGCATTAGCGAAAGACCCACAGCAGCGATTTGCACAGATAGATGAGTTTGCGATAGTGTTTCAGGCGGCGCTAGCTGGCACTGCGCCAGAAAAGCGCGTAGTGGCATTACCTGATGGATCAGGGTCTGCAAATAGCCAGCCAGCGCTACGCTTCCCTGCGCAGCGGACGCCAGCTCCGCCCCCTGAAATACGTCCTGGTGGCGCTGTTTCACCTGTAGCGCAAACAGCGCAGTCAACATCATCAGACGCGCCGCCTGCCGCGCTTCCTGGTCAGTGGCCCTGGGCACGACGCAACAGGAAGATGCCTTCACAGAGCAGCGCCGCCGAACTGCGGCGCTCTGTTCTGCCGGATGGGCAACCCTCTCCGTTGCCCGGGACAGGCCCCACTATTCAAGGCGCGATTCAAAGCGCCATGCCCAGCTCAGTGCCGCCCCTCACCACGCAGGACGCGCAGGCAGATCATGCGCCCGCGCCTCTTCCCGGTGGGCTACCACGCAATGTGCGCATGCTAGCACATAAACCCAATAGACACCGTAGACTCTGGCTGGCGGCGATCAGCGCGGCGCTGGTGGCACTGGTGATTCTGTCAGCGTTGGGCTATCAGATTGTTTCTCATCTTGCCGGTAGACCCAGCACGCTAGCTATCGTCTGGCCGCAGAACATGCGCGCCGTCACCATGCTGCCGGATGGCGAGGGCTGGGCAGTCGGTGACAGCACGATTCTGCATTACGAGCATGGTCTATGGACTACTCAAGCGACCATACAAGGATTTTTCCCCACTAGCATTTTTGCTCTGTCGGACCAGGAGGCCTGGGCTGCTGGCAATGGCATTTATCACTACAGCAATGGCCAGTGGCGCGAGCAACGAGTTACGGATAGTCATGGACAAGCGATTGATTTTACCAATCCCAATGAAGAAATAATCAGTATTCGCCTGCTGACCGCAACAGATGGATGGGCTATTGGGACGAATCGCATATTTGCCTATCACAACGGCTCATGGGTCCAACAAACGTTGCCTCCATCTCCTAACAACGTGACCAAACAGGTAGATGAAGCGGGGAACGTCTATTATGTGACTGACCCATACATTGTCACCGTGAGCGGGCGACAATTCGCCTTCTCGCCCTGCCTGGATGCTGCTGGCGCTAATTCCATAGAAAACTGTTTGCAAGTGAATGACATCGCCCTGGCCACCAGTAGCGAAGGATGGGTTGTCGGCGCGTCCAGTTGCCGGGCTGCATATTCCCTTGACCTTCAGCAGCAAATACTCTATGAACAGCCAGGACAATTGCGGCTTTGTCCGCTGTTGCACTACACGCATGGCAAGTGGCAACTGGCTTTTGCGCAAAGCACTATTCCGCAAATTAACCTCTTTAGCGCCGAGATGGCTTCAACGAGTGAGGGCTGGGCAGTAGGAGATGAAAGCAATCCTAATGGCGTGGGGCCTCGCGGAGACATCCCCATCATCTTTCACTATGCAGTCGGGCAATGGAGGCAATGGACACAGCCCATCAGATGGCTGAACAATGCTTCCAGCGCCTCCAATGCGAACATGGGCACACTCTTGAGTATCGCGACCTTGCCGGACGGAGAAGCCTGGGTAGCGGGCAACAATGGGATCATCCTGCACTATACAGGGGAGTCATGGGTTCAGCAGGCCAGCCCGACTGATGAGATGCTGAACGCGATTGCAATGGTCTCTGCCAGAGATGGCTGGATTGTCGGCACTGGTGGCACGGTACTGCACTATGATGGCCAGCGCTGGAGCAAGGTCGCCTGAGTTTCCTACGTTTCAGGCGGAACTGGTATAGCGTCGTAGCACGCATCGCAGGCGCTATACCAGCCATTTTGTGATTTCCTTACGCTTGCCGCACCAGCATGGATGTATCCACCTCCGCAAACGAGGCGCAGCCGCTGAGTGCCAGCGTCAGATCGAGATCGGCCAGGAAATTGAGCAGCACGTCGCGTACACCCTCTTCGCCGGAGAGCGCCAGACCCCAGAGATAGGTTCGCCCCAGCAGCACTGCCCGCGCCCCCAGCGCCAGCGCCTTGAAGGCGTCTGCGCCGCGCCGGATGCCGCTATCGAAGAGAACCGGCACACGCCCCTGCACCGCCGCGACGATGGCCGGCAGCGCGTCCAACGATGCCAGCGCGCCATCCACCTGCCGCCCGCCGTGGTTGGAGACGATGATGCCGTGGGCGCCGTGGTCGAGCGCCTTCTGCGCATCATCGGCGCGCAAGATGCCTTTGAGCAGAATCGGCAAGCGCGTATGTTCGCGCAGGAAGGCCAGATCGTTCCAGGTAAGCGTTGGATTGGAGAAGATGCTGACGAACTTAAAGATGGCGCTCTGCGGGTCCACCTCCGGCGGCTGCGCCAGCGAGGCGCGGAAGACTGGATCGCTGAGATAGTTGGCGATGCCTTCACCCAGCAGAAACGGCAGATAGGCGTTCTGCATATCGCGTTCACGCCAGCTCAGCAGCGACGTATCGAGTGTCACGACGATGGCGCTGTAACCGGCGCGTTCGGCGCGCGCCAGGAAGCTCGCCGTCAGTTCCGGGTCGCGCCCCCAATACAATTGGAACCAGCGCGGCACGTTTCCGCCAGCGGCGGCCACATCTTCCAGCGTCTTTGAGGAGGCGGTGCTGAGAATGAACGGGATGCCAACGGCGGCGGCTGCGCGGGCGGTGGCGATCTCCGCATCGGCGTGAATGATAGATTGCACGCCAACCGGCGCCAGCAGCACAGGCGCGGGCAACGCCGCGCCCAACACCTCGACGGCGCTGCTGCGCTGGGAGACATCATGCAGCATGCGCGGCGCGATACGCCAGCGACGGAAAGCTTCCGCGTTGGCGCGCATCGTGTCTTCGGAGCCAGCGCCTCCAGCCACATAGCCAAACGCCTCGGCGCTGAGGCGTTCGCGCGCCTGCCGTTCGAGTTCTTCGTAGGCAATCGGTGTCGCGGGTTTCTGCCCCTGCATGCCGGCCAGGTAGATTTGTAGTTGTCGCTCCATGCCAAAGGCGCGTGGCACCTGCGCTGCGTTACTCATCGCGCTTGTTCTCCCTCTGCGTTGCGGGCATTGATGGTGACGATTATACGGTTGAGACAGGTGATACTATTACTGGCGCTGATCGTTGCCCATCAGTATAAATGCTATATTGGCATTATCGCCAACCCGCGATCTACTGAAATGTCATTGAAAGGAACATTCATCATGCGAAATCATCTTTTGCTCGACGCCGACGACACGCTCTGGGAGAACAATATCTACTTTGAGCAGGCTATACATGACTTCATCACCTTCCTCAATCACTCGCGGCTCACGCATGAAGAGGTGCGGCTGGTGATTGACGAGGCAGAGCGCCTCATGGGCTACGGTTCGGCCAATTTCACCAAGAGCCTGGTCGAAACGTATCGCCGTCTTGCGGAGACTGAGGTGAGCGAGGCAGATATCCAGCAGGTTCGCCGGTTCGGTGAGGACATCCGCGCGCAGCCGTTGCAGCTTTTGGCAGGGGTCCGCGAGACGCTGGAGTACCTGGCACCCCGGCATGATCTCATCCTGCTGACAAAGGGCGATGCGGAGGAGCAGCAACTCAAGGTCGAGCGGTCCGGCATCGAGAGCTACTTCAGGCAGGTGATGATCGTGCCGGAGAAAGACGTAGCCACCTACCGGCGTCTCGTGGACGAATTGCAGGTCGCGCCGCAGGAGACATGGATGGTAGGCAATTCGCCGCGCTCCGACATTAATCCCGCACTGGCCGCCGGACTGCATGCGGTGTTCATCCCACACCCGCAAACCTGGCGTCTGGAACACGAGGAGGTGCAGCAGGTGGAGGATGGGCGCTTGCTGACGCTCTCGACCTTTGCCGACCTGCGCACATATTTCTAACCCATTGGAGGCAATGCGATGGCTACGCTACCAGAGAACCCGACGCTGCCGGACCTGCAACGCTATCTCGCGGAGGTCTGCGAGGAGCGCGGCTGGACCAAAGATAGCCCATCCGAGAAGTTCGTGCTGTTCATTGAAGAGGTGGGCGAGCTTGCCAAAGCTATGCGCAAGGCGTCCGGGCTATATGAGGAGCGCGCCAAACAGCGCGATATGCCGCTGGAAGAAGAATTTGCCGATGTCCTGAGCTATCTGCTGGACCTGGCGAACTGTTTTCATGTGGATCTGGAGCAGGCGCTCCGCGCGAAAGAGCAGGTGAATCAATCGAGAACCTGGGAATAATTGAGTGATTGGGTGAATGGGTGATTGAGCGGGAGGGAAGGCATGTTGACGCTTTACTATTCCCCGCATATGACGAGCGTTGATAACGAGACAGGGCACGCTTCCGGCCATGCAGATGTGCCGTTGTCTCCGTCCGGTCGGCAGCAGGCGCAGGAGCTTGGCCAATACTATGCGGAGAAGAAGCTGGATGCGATTTACTGCTCAGATCTCCAACGCGCCGTCACGACTGCTCAGATTGCCTTCGCGGGACGCGCCCTGCCGCTGACGCCAGATGCCCGCCTGCGTGAATACGACTATGGTGATCTGACACAGCACCCAACTGCCCAGGTTGAAGAAGAATTCCCCCGCCGTATCACTGAGCCGTTTCCACATGGTGAAAGCCTGCTGATGGTCATGGAGCGTGTGGGCAATTTTTTGCGTGATGCGTTGGTAGCATATGATGGGAAAAGAATTGTCGTCATCGGGCACCGGGCTACTAGATACGGCCTCGAATACTGGTGTGGCGACAGATCACTTGAGGATATCGTCAGCGCGCCCTGGCCGTGGCTGGAAGTCCCTATCTGGCAGTATGAAGCGCATGCGCATCACCTTGAGCAACGGGCTGCTGAATTAGCGCACTACAACGAGAGGGGCGGCAATCATGCGTGAAGATATCGTCACGCCCGCCACTGCGCGCCGCCTGGCGACCGAGGGATTTACCTGGGAGCCAGAGATTGGCGACTGGTGTACGGTGCTTGGCGCGGCGCATGTCGGTGAAGCGCGCGTGGGCCTCTGGCTCGTCGCCGCGATCTATCCGCAGACGGGCTTGTTGGGGCTAATGGATGCCACCGGCCAGTGGCCCGCCACGCAGGTGCCGCAGCGCGATTGCCTCTGGTTGCCAACCATCGGTAAGCTCAAGGCGTGGCTGCGTTCGCAGGGCTATCGCGTGGCAACCGGCGAAACCGTCGCGGCGCTGCTCGGCGCAACCGTTCCCACGCCGCGCCACGTGTGCCGTGTCACCCGCGCGGATCACGCGACGCCACTGGACGGCGAGGGTATCTCGGAATCCGAGGCGCTGGCCGATGCCATCCTGCGCTTGCTCGGCTCAGAGACAGCCGACTCATCGCGCGCCAGTTGGTGATACTGCACTGTACTCTCGGCTTTGAAAAGCCGGAACACACATATGAGCGGCTGAAGCCAGAGAAGCCGCCGCGTACCACCCCCGGACTTCAGTCCGGTTCCCCGTGCGCCGGCACTGAAGTGCCGCGACCGCTGATATGAGATGCTACCCATGCGCGGCCAACGCGATAGGCGAGGGCGCGTCATCGGGCAGCAGGCGATACATGTCGCTATAGAACACGCGCACATAAGGCGGTACGAGCCGAAGATCAGCCATCATACCGCTTGCCATGCTGGCATACATCTCCCAGTCATTGCGGTCTACCAGCATGCCCTCCCACTGTTGTTCTGGGATGCCATGCACGTAGCCATAGGCCAGCCCTTGCAGGCGAGCGTAGCGCGGGTTCGTTTCCTCGGAGAGCGCAATCGTTGCCTCGATCAGCGCATCCTCGCGTCCGTGGCGGCGATAGTGCCACCAGGCATGCGCCAACTCGTGAATGGCCGCCTCATACTGCGCGGTGTAGAGAAACACCTTGTTCTGGTCGGGATACCAGTAGCCACCACCGCGCGTGCTACTCAGGTCTTGCACCTCGAAGCCGATGGCGCTGGAGAGCCACTGTTTCGCCTCGTCGGTATACGGAAACGTCGCCAGCACCTCATCACGAAAAGCGGCCACGGCAGGGTTGCGCTCTGCGGAGAGTGGCGAGGACATCGCTTGCCGCAAGCGCGTGAAAAATCCCCACCAGCCGGATGCGTCGCTGTTGCCCATCGCGCTCACCCTTCATCCTACTTGTAGTGGCGCGCAGAGAAACTACACGCCGCTCGCCTCGATGACGATCTCTGTTGTATTAGACAACACGGGGTCCGGCTGAATGGTAATCATGATCTGGCTTCCGCTCTTGCCCGCCTGAATCTGCTCGGTGGTCATGATCGAATTATGCGTAATCTGCTGCCAGCCCTTCGTGGGAAGCTGCGCAAGGTAGAAGTTGACAGCCGCGCTTGTTGAGTCTGCTGTGCAGTACACGAAAAGCTTATTCCCTGTGTTGTACTGCGTATCAACCTTACTCACGCGCAACTGCGTGTTGGGGTAGGGGGGAATACTGGTGGGCAGGGATATTTCAACATCAGGAGGGTTGGAACAAAACTCATCGCTGCCCCCCTGACCAGCGCCAGGAGACGCGACACTCGACGTTGGTGTCGCCGTGGATGGCAACACCGCTGCTGTGCCGCTAGCTCCTGCAGTTCCGCTGCCCCCGGCGATGGGAGCCGTCGGCGTGGAATTAGCGCCGCTGCTGCCGCTGGCGCAGGCGGCGACGGCCAGCGCCACCAGCAGCATCAGACCAACCGTGCTCATATAGACTCGTGCGCGAAGATTGCTCACCCGCATCATTCTCCCTGCATCTGATACAACGCAACGCTCGCTTCGAGTATACCGTGTCTGTCCAGCGTGGTCACGCGCGCAGGTACTATCCGCCGCTCGCGGGCGTTACGCCGTTAGAACGTCCGTGCTACAATACGGTAATCGGGAATCCAATCAGCGCCAATAATCCAACACCAATCAGTTGACCCATTGAGGGGATATTCCATGAGCGAAAACGAGGGAGGTCAGCAGCGGCTCACCATCGAGGAGGCGCGCGGCGTGATGCTGGCGGCGCAGGGACTCTTCGCCACGCCAGCGCCTCGCCCCAACCTGGATGCCGTGCGGGCGACGATAGACCGGCTCGGCGTCGTGCAGATAGATACCATCAGCGTCATCGAACGGTCGCAATATCTGGTCCTCTGGAGCCGCCTCGGCCCGTATGATGCCACGCTGCTTGATGCGCTGCTCAACCCGCATCGCGCCATCTTCGAGTATTGGAGTCATGCCGCCTCCATTGTGCCAATGAGCGATTATCCCTATTATCGCGCGGATATGGTGCGGGCGGGCGAATATCACTTGTGGGATGATCTGGCCGCCTGGATGCGTGAAAATCCCCAGGTGATTGCCGAAACATTGGAAGCGATTCGTACACGCGGCCCGCTGGCCTCCGCAGATTTCGAGGGGCCAGCAGATGGCAAGAAAGCGAACCCCTGGGACTGGTATGGGCCGAAGGAAAGCCGCCGCGCGCTAGATATCCTCTGGACCACCGGCGACCTGATGATTTCCCACCGGCGCGGCGGCCAGAAGGTCTACGATTTGCGCGAGCGTGTGCTGACGGCGGCCTTTGATGGCAACATGCCGCACGACGATGCGCTGCCGACACCAGCGGAACAGGCGCGGCATTTTGTGCAACGCACCGTGCGCGCGCTCGGCGTGTTGACGCCCTCCTGGTTGTGGGACTATTTTCGCGTGCGTCCAGCGCTGCAACTCGCCGCCACCAACGGGCAGAAGCTCGCCGCGCGTCTGGCAGCCAAAACTGTGCTGGATGGACTGGTTGCGGACGGCATACTGTTACCGGCAACGATTGAGGGTATCAAAGAGCCGGCGTATCTGGCAGTGGAGCGGTTGCCAGATCTGCAACGGCTGCGCGCGGGCGAGAAACCGGCACGCACGACGCTACTCTCGCCCTTCGATAATCTCATCTGGCATCGCTCGCGCACCGAGAGCCTCTTCAATTACGAAGTCTGTTTCGAGGCGTATGTCGTGCCGGAGAAGCGGCGCTACGGCTACTATTGCCTTGCCATCCTGCATCGCGGGCGCATCGTTGGGCGGGTGGACGCCAAAGCGGTTCGCAGCGAGCGCGCGCTATTGGCGCGGGCGATTTACCTGGAACCGGGCGTCAAGCCGGATCAGGCGTTGCTTTCCGGGCTGGCGCGGGCGCTGCGCGATCTGGTGCGCTTCCTCAAGTTGGATGCGGTGCGTGTCGAACGTTCGGAGCCGGAGACGCTGGCGGCAAAGCTCAGCGAGCGCCTGGAACGCGCTTCGGCTTGACAGACAGGCGCGCGCTGGCGCATACTGAGAGAACAGCACGACAAAGAGTGAACTAGATTTTTATCGGCAACGAAGGGGACATGCCGGAGCAGCGCAGACGATCTAGAGAGCGGCGCATCTGCTGCAAGCGTCGCCGTCAGCCACTCCCAACGCGACACCCCTGAGCCAACCGGCGAAGCGCATCACATGCGTAGTAACCGGCTTCGGGATGCGCCCGTTAGCGCGCAACGGTTTGCCCGATGCGCGAATATCGCGCAATACGAGCGAACCGGCTGAGGCTCTGCGCTCCTTTGTGAACACAGGGCGAATGGTGGTGGCACCACGAACGGCTCATAGAAGTATAGGCCCTCGTCCTCCAAGTGAGGATGAGGGCCTTTTGTCGTGCTGAAGCCCCCACCCCTAACCCCTCCCCCATGCGCGGGAGAGGGGAAGCCGGAATCCTCACCCCCAGCCCCTCTCCTCGCAAGGAGAGGGGTGGCCGCAGGCCGGGGTGAGGATAAGGCTAGCCAAAGAAAGAGGATGACCCGATGACCGACGATCACGATTGCGGAGACAACGATCTGTGGGAACGCGCCTGACGTGAAGCTGTGAGATGTGAGCGATGAGCGAGACGGCACTGGTCCGCTAGGGCGCGCTTCCCAATGAACTTGCGTGTTCAGCGGCGGACCCAATGTATCTCTCATCATCAACATCACGGCATTCATGTCAGGAGTAAATCATGGAACGTCTACAACGTATTCGCAGTTGCGAGATCGGCGACCATACCGGCGAGCGCGTGCGTGTGGCCGGCTGGCTACACTCGGTGCGCCGCATGGGTGGCATCAACTTTCTGGTCCTGCGCGACGGCTGGGGCATAATCCAGGCGGTAGTAGAGCAAGAAGAGGCGCTGGCGCCGCTGCTGGCGGCGGGCGCAGGCGTCGAGAGCGTCATCGCCATCGAGGGGACGGCTGCCGTGGCAGCGCAGGCGCCGGGCGGCGTGGAGTTGCGCGAGCCACGCATCGAGGTCATCAGCGCCGTCATGGAGACGCCGCCGGTGGTCCTGAGCAAGCGCGAGATCAAAGCCAGCCTGACGACGCAACTCGATCACGCCGTCATCGCCAATCGTCACCCCACGCGCCGGGCAATCCTGCGGCTGGGCGCGGTGGGGATGGAAGCCTTCCGCGCGACGCTGCTGGCGCAGGGCTTCACTGAGATTCAGACGCCAAAGATCGTCGCGGCAGCCACCGAAAGCGGCGCAAACGTCTTCGCACTGGACTATTTCGGGCGGCCTGCGTATCTGGCGCAGAGTCCGCAACTCTACAAACAAATCATGGTTGGCGTCTTTGAGCGCGTCTTCGAGGTGGGGCCGGTTTTTCGCGCAGAGCCGCACGACACCACGCGCCACCTCAACGAATATGTCAGCCTGGACATGGAGATGGGCTTCATCGAGAACCATCTGCCCGTGATGGCAGTCCTGCGCGACGTAGTCGCCAACATCTGCGCTGCCTTCAGCGAACGTTGCGCACCGGAACTGGCGCTGCTCGGCGTCCAACTGCCTGTGGTGCAGCAGCCGATACCAGCTATCCACTTCGCTGAGGCGCAGGAGGTGATCTATCGTCTGCATGGGATGGACGTGCGCGGCGAGCCGGACCTTTCGCCGCAGGACGAACGTTGGCTGGGCGAATGGGCACAGCAGGAGTATGGCAGCGACTTCCTCTTCGTGACGGGCTATCCGACGAAGAAACGCGCGTTTTATACGGCGCCCGACCCCAGGCAGCCGCGCTACTCAAACGCCTTCGACCTGATCTTCCGGGGAACTGAACTGGTCAGCGGCGGACAACGGCTGCATCGCTATGAGGATTATCTGGCGGTGCTGGCAGAGCGTGAATTGCCGGAAGAACCGTTCGCCGCCTATCTGGAAGCGTTTCGCTATGGGATGCCGCCGCATGGTGGCTTCGCTATCGGCCTCGAACGGCTGCTGATGCAACTGACTGGTGTGCCAAACATCAAACTGGCGACCCTCTTCCCACGCGACCTGAACCGGCTCACACCGTAAACGCCATAGCCGCTGGGTTCAGATGCGTTTGCCGGTAAAAAATTGGTAGGGCAGACAGGAATGTCCGCCCTACCAATGGCGTTGCATGCTGAATATCAGGCGCGCGCTGCGCGACGGCTGGGACGATCTAGGAATGCAAAGAGCGCGGCAAGCGCCAGAATAATCAGCGGAATGACCCCTAGCCAGCCAGCTACCAAAACCATTACAATACCAGCGATCAGCATGAGAATAGCTGAAACGGTGGGGAATGGGAGAGCGATCAACGCGCCAATGAACGCCAGCAGTGTCATCCCCAGACCAGTTGGGGTATGCGCGTTGCCCAGGCTACCTGCTTCAATGTTCTTGACGCCGAAATTGATGATTGTCACCACCAACGCAACGACCGCACCCAGAATCCCGACAATCATGGCAACGGTACGGCCCGCCAACTTCAGAACTGTCATGTTTCCCTTCCTCCCGCTCGTGGGACACCAACGCCAGCCCTTTGTAGAGGGCTGGTGGCGCTTACAGCGTCTCAGTACGTTCAGCCCTCTCAGTACGCTCAGGGCGAAACTGCACAAGGCAAACGTCGCGCCATCAGGCACACCATAGCAGATAGACGCCGCGAGTCGCAAGAGCAATGCGGCGACTCAACATGTATACGACGCAGTTCCCTTCTCGTTACAGACATTCCACCTACCCGTCTACAACAAGGGGGGCTTTGCTTCGCATAGCGAGCCAACTCACACGTATTTTTTTAGGACGTCGCTTTCAATCCTCGGCATGTCGGGGATGTATGCAACGTGGCGCCGGTACAAAATTAGTCTGGAAATAAGCGGATGGATGCCATACGTACCATAGTCGCTCGCCTGGCGCAGCGTCTACCGTCATCGCGGCGCAATCGCTTGCTGGCGGCAGGACTGGCGGCGCTCTGCATTGTGCTGCTGGCGATTAGCCTGCTCATCATTACTGCTGGACCATCCAGCCAGGCGACTACCGGCAACACGACGGTGTTTGCCAGCGCGACGGCCCCGGCAACTAGCAGCGCCACGCTGGCCCTGCCTTCAGCGACGCGCACACCAACCAAGAAGACGACGGTAAGCGTGGTTACTGCGCCACCGCCGCCGCCCATTCCGACGCCGCCGCCCAACCCAACGAATAATTTCTGCCCAACGCCAACACCCTTGCCTGCGCCGACGGCAACCGATACGCCACCAGTCCCCACGGCAACCGCTACCGCGACTGCTACAGCTACGCCAACGGGGACGACGAGCGGGACAAGTTCCACCGGTGGATTGTCCACCACGAGCAGCACAAGCAGCATGATCGGCAATTGCCAACAGTGCCCGTATTACAAGGGCAACAACCCCAGCCAATCGCAGATACGCAGCGCGCTCTACTCCGCCGCCGACCTCTATCATTTGCCGCGCAACCTCCTGCTGGCAGACGCCTGGCAGGAGAGCCGGTGGCATGAGGATGTCATCTCCTGCGACGGCGGCATCGGACTGATGCAGGTGCAATACTATACCTATCCCTGGCTGAACGGCCAGAGTGTGCCGGAGTGTGGCCTCTCTGCCACGAATTACGACCCCAATACGCTTCAGGGCAACGCAGACCTCGGCGCAAAGTTCCTGGCGTGGATCAGTTGCTTCTATAGCTATTGGGGTGATAACGGTGGCACTGCCGGCAGCCCCGGCGTTGATACCATCGCCTGGTATTATCAGCAGGCGGGACTGCAATATCCCGATACGCTGAACGCCAACGGCTCGCCCAATCCCAAGAGTTTCTGCGCCGCCGTCTTCAACGATCTGGCGAATCCGGAATATGCGGCGCTGCCCTCCACGACGAGCGCGACCTGGAGTTGCCCCTACAGCGCGACCACTGGCGACCCAACGCTGCTCGATATCACACTCAGCGCCTACAACGAAGGGCCGGGCTACACCGACCAGAACGGCATCCAGAACTGGTGGTATGTGCAGGGCGTCGAGGACTTCATTCCGCAGTTCGCGGCGGGAACGCTACCAGCGTAAGCATGCGCAGAACATTCAAATAGCTCTTGCATACCGGCGGCGCAGGTGGCACAGTGAGCAGGATGCGCACACGAGTTTCACCCGTTTTGCCTGAATCAAGAGAAGGACACTGCCCATGCTGATAACGCTCACCTGCTATGCGCCGAACGCGCCGGAGGTCGGCTATCTGCTGGCCAAGAATCCTGATTCGGTCTTCGAGCGCGAGTTTTCGGCGGGCCAGGTCTGGGTCTTCTATCCAGAGGTCGCGGAAGATCACATCACCGTGGCGCTGCTGACCGAGATAGACCCGGTTGGCCTCGTGCGCGGACCGGCGGCGCTGACGCAGCTCGATCAGTACGTCAACGACCGGCCCTACGTCTCCACCAGCCTTACCAGCGTGGCGCTGCACACCGCCTTTGCCACGGCGCTGGCGGGACGAAACAAGGAGCGACCTGAACGGCTGAACGAACGCATGCGCTGGGTGGTGGCGCTGCCTGCTGTCGCCTGCGACGGCGGCGAGGATCTGATGGCTCGGCTCTTCACACCGCTGGGCTATACGCTGACGGCGACCCGGCATCCGCTCGACAGCAGTTTTCTTGCCTGGGGCGCATCAGATATTTATAGCGTCCGGCTGGAAGGCGAGCAGACGGTCCGCGACGTGTTGGGACATCTCTATGTGCTGCTGCCGGTGCTGGATAACAGCAAGCACTATTATGTAGACCGCGAGGAGACGGAGAAGCTACTGGACCACGGCGGCGCATGGCTGGCGCTGCATCCCGAACGCGAACTGATCGCGCGGCGCTATCTGCGCTACAAACGCACGCTGATCTCCTCGGCGCTCGAACGGCTGGCTGCGCTGGATGTGCCCATCGAGCCAGAAGTAGAAGCGAATGGCAGCGAGACGAGCGATGAAGCAGCCGGAGCGAGTGAGCTAGCCAGGGAGCCAGGCGTAGGATTGCATGAGCAGCGGCTACAGGCGGTGCTGGCGGCGATTCGTGAGAGCAACGCACACTCACTGGTAGACCTGGGCTGCGGCGAGGGTAAACTCCTGCAACTGGCGCTTAAAGAACGGCAACTGACACGCATCCTGGGGGTGGATGTCTCCTCGCTGGCGCTGGCACGGGCACGGCGGCGTCTGCACTGGGAGACGATGCCACCGGCGCAACGCGCGCGCATTGACATCGTGCAGGGATCGCTGCTCTACCGTGATAACCGGCTGGCGGGTTTCGATGTGGCGGCGCTGGTAGAGGTGATCGAACACCTGGATGCGCCACGGCTGAGCGCAATGGAGCGCGTGGTCTTTGAGCATGCGCGACCACGCCGTGTGATTGTCACCACACCCAATCGCGAATACAACGTCCACTGGGAGACGCTGGGCAGCGAACGCCTGCGCCACAGCGACCATCGCTTCGAGTGGACACGCGCGGAGGGGCGCGCCTGGGCGGAGCGCATGTCCGCCACCTATCACTACGAGGTCACGCAGCAAGAGATCGGGGCAGCGGAGCCGGAGATTGGCGCACCCTCGCAGCTATTCATCTTCGATCAACGCTGAGATGTAGCCACGCTGTCATCACCGTTGTCTTCGTCAGCGGACCAGAGACGGCGTAGCTCCTCACTGGTCGCCAGCAACTCGTCCAGTGTGCCCATTGCTACAACGCTGCCATCTTTCAGGCAGATAATGCGGTCAGCCCGGCGCAGTACCTCGCGGCGGTGCGAGACGACGAGGCAGGTGTGACGCTCCTCGCCGCTGAGCAGGCGCTCCCAGAGCAGCCGCTCAGTCTCCACATTGAGCGCGCTGGAAGGATCGTCGAAGACCAGCACATCCGGCGCGCGGACGAACATGCGTGCGGCGGCGGTGCGCTGCGCCTGCCCGCCGGAGAGCCGCATGCCACGCGGACCGATGCGCGTGTCGAGTCCCTGCTCGAAGGCGGCGATGTCCATGTCGAGAACGGCCTGGTGTAGCGCCGTAGCGAGTTGCTCATCCTTTGCCGGCAGATCGAGCAAAATATTCTCGCGCAGCGTCGCGCTCAGTAGCGAGGGCGCCTGCGGTATGTACGCCGTGCGCGGCGGCGCGAAGAAGGTGGCGGGGTCGTCAACAGCTTCATCGTTCCAGAAGATGTCGCCTTGTGCTTTGGGCAACAGGCCGAGCAGCACACGCAGCAGCGTTGTCTTGCCCGCGCCGACACGCCCGGTCACGACGAAGAATTCACCACGAGCGATGCGCAGATCAACGCCTGTGACGCCGCGCCCACTGCCAGGATGCTGATAGCTGAGGTTGCGCGTTGTGAGCGACTGGAAGACCTCACCCCCTGTCCCCACCGCTGCGCTCCTCGCCTCCTCCGCTCTGCGAGGCAGAGCCTCCATGCTCTGCATGGCGGGGGCTTGCTCCCGCGAGGAGAGTGGGGACCGTGCAGGCGACTGCCTTGGCATCCCAGTGTTGTCCTGTGTCAGCATACGAGATGACGCGCCATCTTTGTCGCTCAAGAGCGCGAGCAGACGCCGGTATGAGACTTTCGCCTGTTTATAGTTGGCGATGGTCTGGTTGAGTATGCCGGTGAAGCCTGCGAGGATAGTCAGATAGGTGACGAAGAGCGCGAAATCACCGACCGTAAAATTGCCTGCGCGCAACTCCTGACTCGCCAGCAGCAGCACGGCGCCGATGCCGATACTGGCGGCGCTGGCGCTGAGCGTATCCAGCGTGACCGTGGAGAAGAGATATTCGCGCAAGGCGGCCCGCCGCCGCGCAACACCCAGCCGTTCGAGGTGCGCGATGACCGGTTGTTCCGCTGATGCCGCCTGAATCGCCTGCGCCGCGCCAAAGAGTTCACCGAGTGTCGCAGTGACACGCCCGCTCGCTTCGCGCGTCGCCTGATGGAAACGTTCGATGTGTTTGCCAGCCAGGTTGACACCACCGCTCACAAGCAGCGTTGGCAGCGCGGCCACCAGCGTGAGCGGCAGGCTGATGCGCGCCATGATCGCCAGCGCCACCAGCGCCTGCGTCATAAATCCCACCGTTGCAAAGAGCAGCGCCGATGTATAGGCGATGCCCGAATAGCTGCCGTAAATATCTTCGTGCAGCCGGTTGACCATATCGCCCATCGGGTAGGGCAACGGCAACGCGCCGGGCCGCCGGAGCAGATGGGTGAGCATATTGCGGCGCAGCAGCGTGGCGCTGGCATTCAGCGGATAGAACATGCCGAGCAACGTGCCCGCCAGTATAGCGATGCGCCCAAGCGTCACAGCCACCAGCAGCGCAATCAGCGCCAGAAAGCCGCTATCGAGCGCCGGGCGGTTTGTGAGCCGGGCGAAGATCGCCTGCACGACCAATCCCGGCAGCAGCCAGATGAGCTGCCGGGGGAATTGCAGCAAAAAATTCAGCAGATAGAGCCAGGGCGAATGACGCACCAACCGCCAGAGAACCGGCCAGAGGTTGACATTATCGGTATCGGTCGTTGCATCCGTCACATTGACTGCACTCGTCATACCAGGACGCCCTCCAACGCTGCGGTGCGCAACAGGCGCGCATAGTACGAGTCTGGATTCTGCGCCAGCGCCACCCGCGACCCATCCTCCACAAGTGCGCCAGCCTCCAGCACAAGGATGCGGTCCACCTGGGCAAGCGTCGTCAGACGGTGCGCGATGAGCAGGCCAGTGCGGTTGGCGAACAGTCCGGCGATAGCACGCATCAATAGGCGCTCGGTGGCAGGATCGAGCCGCGCCGAGGCTTCATCCAGGATCACCAGTTGTGGATCGCGCAGCAACACGCGAATGAAGGCCAGCAGTTGCGCTTCACCAGCGGAGAGCGTCTCCGGCGAAAGGTCACTGTCGAGGCCATCTGGCAGGCGCGCAAGCCACTCGCCTAGCCCAAGCTGCTCGATGGCCGCCAATAATTGCTCATCGCTGATGGCGGCGTCAAAGAAGGTCAGGTTGTCGCGTACTGTCGCATGGAAGAGTTGCACCTCCTGCGTGACGAGGCCGATGCGACTGCGCAGGTCCGCTACGGGCAACTGGCGGATATCCTGCCCACCAAGCCGCACAATGCCGCGCTCTGGATCATAGAAGCGGTCCAGCAGGCGCGTGATAGTGGTTTTGCCGCTGCCGGTGCGTCCCACCAGCCCAGCCACCTCGCCTGGCTCCAGCGCGAAGCTCACGCCGGAGAGCGCAGGGGGCGCATCCACGGCATAGCAGAACGTTACATTCTCGAAGGCCAACGACAGCGCGCCGTTGGGAAGCGTGAGACCGGCAAGCGCCATATCAGCCACTTCGCGCACACGCACCGGCGTCTGAAATAGCTCGCTGATGCGCTTTAAGCTGGCAGCCGCCTGTTGTAGCGTATCGAAATGTTCATTGAGCGTTATCAGGCGATCTATCAGCAGCGCCGTATAGCTGTAGAGCAGGAACACTGTGCCGAGCGTCATCGTGCCATGCGCCAGGAAGTATGCGCCCAGCGTCAGCGCCAGCGCAGAGCCGAGCGTTGTTAGCAGATTGAGCGAGCCGCCGATGACACACGCCATCATCTGCACGCGAATCGCCGCGCGATTGAGCAGACGCTGCAAGCCCTCGAAGCGACGCAGGATGTAGCCAGCAGCGCCATTGGCGGCAATATCTTCACGCGCGCCAAGATACTCTCCAAGAAAACCGCTCATCTCCGCCGACGCCTGGCGCGAGGCGATGAACACCGGTACGGCGCGGCGCTGAAGCCAGCGCATCATGGCGACAACTAGCGCCGTATAAAGCGCCAGCGCCAGCCCGATGCGCAGGTCTTCCCGCGCGACGAGCAGCAGGATGCCCACCAGCAATAAACCGTTGCCGATGACATTGACAAAGACCTGAGAGAAGAGATCGGCTAGCAGAGCGACATCGCCATCCACGCGCTCGATCAGTTCGCCGGGGGTATGCGCCTGATAAAAGCCGGGGTCCAGCGCGAGGCAGTGCCGCGCCAGGTCAGCGCGCAGGCGATTTGTAGCCGTCCAGCCGACATCTTCGCTGTAGTAACCGGCGAGCGCCACGACGATTTGCGCGCCAACCGCCGCAACCAGGAAGAACAGCGCCGCCTGAGTGAGCATCGCGGCGCTCCCACCGGCCCGCGCCGTGTCAATGAACGCGCGCAATACCTGGGGCGCCAGCAGTTGCAGCGCAAGGGCGGCGAGCAGCAATATCGTCGCCAGCGCCACACGCGCACATTGCGGGCGTAGATACTGCGCCAGCAGCGCCAGCGCACGATGAGTGGATGAACCTGATGCGCCGGTTGGCTCATTGGGAAGCGACTGCTGAGACTGCGCAGTGGTCGCCATCTTCACCTCGTTCCGCAACTGATGCAACGATACAGTGCATCAGGAGTATACGGCGCCACCTCTCACGAAAAAATCGGTCCATCGTCCGGTGTATTTGCTGCGCTGGTAAGATATAATGGGATTGCAAGCGAAAAGTACGATACATTTCCTCGAATAGTTGTGTTATGTCAAATACAGTCAGGACATTTTGAAGGGGTTACGATGGCCGGGAGGAAGGAACGCACATCCCCATCTATATCAACAACCATTACGATTCCTGACCTGTGCCTCGTCGTGCTGATCGGCGCCTCCGGCTCCGGCAAGAGTACCTTCGCCGCACGGCACTTCCAGCCAACCGAAGTGCTGAGTTCCGACCAGTATCGCGGCGTGGTTGGCGACGACCCCAACGACCAGACTGTGACAAAGGCCGCCTTCGACGCGCTGCACTATATCGCCGGGCTGCGGCTGGCACTCGGCAGAATCGCCGTGATAGACGCCACCAACGTCAAGCCGCAAGACCGCGCGCCGCTGGTGCGTCTGGCGCACGAGCATGATGTCCACGCCGTCGCCATTGTCCTGAACCTCGATGAAGCCATCTGCGTCGAGCGCAACGCCGCCCGCCCGGACCGCCAGTTTGGCGCGCAGGTGGTGCGCAATCATATTCAATCGCTGCGGCGCGGCATACGTGGCTTGGAGCGCGAGGGGTTCCGGCGAGTCTATACGCTGAACTCGCTGGAGGCAGTGAATGCCGCGCAGATCGTGCGCGAGCCGCTCTGGAGCGACCGCCGCAGTGAAAGCGGTCCTTTTGACATCATCGGTGATATTCACGGTTGCTACGATGAGTTGACCGAACTGCTCGGCGCGCTCGGCTATGTGGAGGACGCGGAGGCTGGATTGCGCCATCCCGCCGGGCGGCGCGTGATCTTTCTGGGCGATCTGGTGGACCGTGGGCCAAAGATCATTGCCGTCACGCAGTTAGTAATGCGCATGGTCGCCGCAGGGCAGGCGTTTTGCGTTCCCGGCAACCACGATATGAAGCTGGAACGTTATCTGCGCGGCAGGCAAGTGCAGGTCAGTCACGGGCTGGCGGAGAGCGTGGCGCAGATCAACGCGCTGCCCGAAGATGTACGCGCCGCCTGGACGCAACAGTTCCGCGCGTTTGCCGATGGGCTGATTTCGCACCTGGTGCTGGATGGCGGCGCGCTGGTGGTGGCGCACGCTGGTATGAAAGAAGCGTATCAGGGGCGCGCGTCTGGGCGCGTGCGGGCGTTCGCGCTTTATGGCGAGACGACCGGCGAGACCGACGAGTTCGGGTTGCCGGTGCGCGCCGATTGGGCCGCTGATTATCGCGGCAAGGCAACGGTGGTCTATGGGCATACGCCGGTGCCGGAGGCGCTCTGGCTCAATAACACCATCAATATTGATACCGGCTGCGTCTTCGGGGGCCGGCTCACGGCGCTGCGCTGGCCGGAGCGCGAGTTGGTGAGCGTCCCGGCACGTGCGGTGTATGCGCAGCCGGTGCGCCCGTTGCTAGCGCCGGATGTCGCTGCGAGCGGCGACCACTCCGGCGATACGTTGCTACGCATCGAGGATGTACAGGGCAAGCAGATTGTCACCACGCGCCTGATGAAAAATATTATCATTGAAGAGGACCGGACGGCAGCCGCGCTGGAAGTGATGAGCCGTTTCGCGCTGGACCCGCGCTGGCTGATCTATCTGCCGCCAACGATGTCACCAAGCGAAACCACGATACAGCCCGGGTGGCTGGAATACCCGACTGAAGCCTTCGCCTATTATCGCCAGCAAGGGATATCAAGCGTCGTCTGCGAGGAGAAGCACATGGGCAGCCGCGCCGTGCTGATCCTCTGCCGCGATGGCGAGGCCGCCGCGCGTCGCTTTGGCGTACCGGCGGAGAGTGTCCCCGGCGTCTGCTATACACGCACCGGGCGACGCTTCTTCGATGATGATGCACTTGACCGCGAACTCATCACCCGGCTCTCCACCGCGCTCACTGCCGCAGGTTTCTGGGAACGCTACGAGACGGATTGGGTCTGCCTGGATGCTGAGTTGCTGCCGTGGAGCGCCAAAGCGCAGGGGTTGTTGCACGAGCAATACGCGCCGGTCGCTGTCGCTGGGCATGTCGCGCTCTCCGCCGCGCTTGCCAGCGTTGCGTCCGCCCGCCAACGCGCACTGCCGGAGGCGCCATCCGCCGCGCTGGATGCGCTCAGCGCGCGATTGCGCGAACGCGAGGACGACATCACGCGCTATACCGCCGCCTATCGCCGTTACTGCTGGGAAGTAGATGGACTGCAAGGCGTGCGTATCGCGCCGTTTCATCTGCTGGCGACCGAAGGCAAGACCTATCTCGACCGCGACCATCGCTGGCATATGACCGAACTGGCGCAACTGGCCGAGGCGGACCCACTCTTCCTGGCGACCCGCCACCGTGAGGTGCGTTTGCTCGACCAGGAAGAGTGCGCGGCGGCAAGCGAGTGGTGGGCAGAGATGACGGAGCAGGGAGGCGAGGGGATGGTCGTCAAGCCGCTGGACTTCATTGCGCGTGGTTCGCGCGGGTTGATCCAGCCTGCGGTGAAGTGCCGTGGCCGCGAATATCTGCGCATCATCTACGGCCCGGACTACACAGAGCCAGCCAACCTGGAACGCCTGCGCAAGCGCGGCCTCACCGGCAAGCGCGTGCTGGCGCTGCGAGAGTTCGCCCTGGGCGTGGAATCGCTGGAACGCTTCATCCGCCGCGAACCGCTCTGGCGTGTCCATCAGGCGGTCTTCGCCGTGCTGGCGCTGGAGAGCGAGCCAGTGGACCCACGCCTGTAAACGCCACAAAAGCGAGACGCTACGCATCATTGACATAGCGCCTCGCTTGCAGAAACACGAGAGATTATTTGCGCGCGGCGCCCGCGCCTGCGGCCAGTTCCGGCGTCTGCGCGGTGGGCGGCGTCTGGCTCTGCGCGGCAGGTGTCACCACTGTCACAGGCCCTTTCGCCGGGCGAACCCATCTAGGCAGTTTGCCCTTCGAGGTCAGGCCGGCCAGCCTGCGGAAGCTCAAGATCACGAACACCAACATGCCCCAGTTGACCACCGCCGAGACGGCGATGCGCAGCACATCACCCTGCACCAGCGTGTTCGGCGGGATGAACAGCAGCAACGCGCCCGTCACCAGGATGTTGACTAGTGTCAGCGGAATGAGATACAGCCAGGCGAACCGCATCAACTGGTCAGCCCGCAGGCGTGGCAGCGTCGAGCGGACCCAGATGAAGACCAGCAGCAGTGCGAACATCTTCGCCAGGAAGACCGCGACGCAGATGATATTGAAGACGAGTTGCCCGCCGAATGACCCAAGATGATCGGTCCAGAAGCCAATCGCCGCGCCGGGGAACGACCAGCCACCCAGGAAGATCGCCGTCGCCACAGCGGATACGATGGTCATGTTGCCATATTCACCCAGGAAGAACATCGCCCAGCGCAGGCCACTATATTCCGTCAAATAACCGGCGACCAATTCGGATTCAGCTTCCGGCAAGTCGAACGGCGAGCGGTTTGTCTCCGCCAGCCCGCAAATGTAATAGACCACCAGGCCGAGCGGTTGGAGCAGCACAAACCAGAGCCAGGGCGACTCCGGGCGCATCTGCGCCGCGACAATCTGCGTAAACGAGATCGAACCGACGCCGCAGGTATTCAGGTCCGGGTTGGGGCCGGTGCAGCCGGGAGCCAGCACGCTCGTCAGCATGATGACACCGACCAGCGAGAGGATCAGCGGCAACTCATACGAGATCATCTGCGCGGTGGAACGCAGACCGCCGATCAGCGCGTATTTGTTGTTGGAACCCCAGCCCGCCATGAAGACGCCGATCACGTCAATCGAACTGAGCGCCACATAATAGATGAGTCCAGTACTCAACGCGCCAGCCGTCATATACGGCGAGAAAGGAATCACCACAAACGCCGTAATCACCGGCGCGAAGAAGACCATCGGCGCAAACTTGTAGACCGGATTGTCGGCTGAACTGACCTTCAGGTCTTCTTTCAGCAGCAACTTGGCCACATCCATAACGGTCTGCAATGCGCCATGCGGCCCTACATGCAGCGGGCCGTAGCGGTCCTGCATCCACGCCATCACCTTGCGTTCCAGGTATACCAGAATCGTCGCCGCGCCCATCAGGAAGAGCAGCGAAAACAGGAACGTGACGAAGAAGTGGATGATATTTTGGACTACATCGTTCATACTGGCTCCAATCTACCGATCCACGTCGCCCAGGACGATATCAATGCTGCCCAGAATGGCGATCACGTCGCCGATCTTATGGCCGCGCAACAGTTCCGGCAACACCTGAAGGTTGACGAAAGACGGCGCGCGCAGCTTCGCGCGATACGGATACTCCGAGCCGTCGCTAATCATATAGAGACTCTCTTCGCCGCGCGCGCTCTCCACCGAAAAGTAGGTTTCGCCGCGTGGCGGGCGGAGCGCAATCGGTGAGCGCACCGAGATCGGGCCACCGGGGAGCTTATCCAGCACGGTGCGGCAGAGACGCACGCTCTCGCCCATCTCGTCCATACGAACTTTATAACGCGCGAAGCAGTCGCCATCTTGCCGCAGCTTGATGTTCACCGGAATCTCACGATACGCGCCATAGGGACGGTTCACGCGCACATCGAACGGCACGCCGGAGGCGCGGGCGACGGGTCCCGTCAGCGCATAAGCTAACGCCTGCTGCGGATCAATGTAGCCGACGCCTTGCGTGCGCGCCTCAAAGATTTCGTTGCCAGTGAGCAGTTCTTCCAATTCTGGTATGCTCGTCTTCTCGAATTTGTCGAGGAATTTCTCGCATTGTTCGAGCCAGCCTTTGGGGAAATCATAGAGGACGCCGCCGACCCGCATATAGTTATGCGTGAAGCGGTGGCCGCTGAGCGACTCGAACATATCGAGAATCTGCTCGCGGTCGCGGAAGCACCAGAGGACCGGCGTAAACGCGCCGAGGTCCAGTCCATAGGTGCCAATGGCGACGAGGTGGCTGGCGATGCGCTCCAACTCGCCCACCAGCACGCGAATGTATTGCGCGCGGCGCGGTGGCTCGATGCCCATCAACTGCTCGACGGCGCCAGCATAGCAGCACTCATTGAGCATGGGACTAAGGTAATCGGCGTTGTCAATGTAGCGGGGGCCGGCCATATAAGGGCGATTCTCGAAGATTTTCTCCATGCCGCGATGCAGATAGCCGATGACTGGCGTACATTGCACCACCGTTTCGCCATCCAGCACCAATACCAGCCGCAACACACCATGCGTCGAAGGATGCTGCGGCCCCATATTGAGGATCATTTCCTCGCTGCGAAAACCAGCAGGCCCAACTTCATATCCAGGTTGCACTTCGGTTGCCATTGCCTATCCCCTTTGTTCTTTCGGCGGGCCGGCCTCGGTATTGTCGGTGGTGAGTGTTTCCGGCTCAGGCAGCGCATTCAGCGCATCTTCGGGGACAGGTTCAACGCCCTGCCCCGTCTGCTTGAAGACGGCGGCGCTGCCAAAGGTCAGCTTGCCCGGATGCAGGCGCTCCTCATTGCCCTGCCCCAGATGCTTATGGGTAATTGTTTCGATGTTGCGCTGCTGTTCACCTGCCACCGCCTGCATGGCGCTGCTCTGGGTAGTCGCGCGGTCATGCACGGTCAGCGGCGTGGGACGGAAGCTCTTGAGTAGCGGATGACCAAAGAAATCATCGTCCAGCAGAATGCGGCGCAGGTCGGGATGTCCTTCATAGACGATGCCGAAGAGGTCATAGGTTTCGCGTTCCAGCCAGTTGGCAGATGGATACAGGCTCACCAGCGAGGCGACGCGCGGGTTCTCTGCCGGCAGCTTCACTCGCGCCTGGAGCAGCCAGTTGTTGCGCAGCGAACGGAAGTGATAGACGGATTCGAGATGGTCAATCATATCAACACCCGAAACGCAGGTCATCATCTCAAAGCCAAGCGCATCGCGGAGCAGCCGCGCCACATCCAGCAGTTGCTCCGCAGAGACTTCAATGCCAACCGCGCCGCCGGTCAACCGACGTTTGGGAATTGTTTGCCCGAGGGCAGCATCCACCTGAGCCAATTGCTGAAGTAAGACGTTGACCTGCCTGGGGTCATATGCCGTCAGCGAGAGATCGGTATTCTGGGTTGGAACTAAATCCACCGGATGACTCCCTTCCGCCAGGCATAGACCAGACCCAGCGCCAGCACGGCGATGAAGAAGACGATCTCGATGAAGCCGAAGAGACCAAGCTGCTGGAAGATCACTGCCCAGGAGAGAATGAAGACGATATCCACGTCGAAGGCGACGAAGAGCAGCGCAAAGATATAGAACGCCAGCGGATACTGAACCCACGCAGAACCGATGGGTGTCTCGCCGGATTCGTAGGTCGTGAGCTTATCTTTCGCCGGTCTGCGTTTGAGCAGCAGCGCATTCAGCACGTCTGCAAATTGTAAGCCGCCGAGAACAAACGCACAACCGCCGAGAAAGAAAATTGCAGCAAAGAGATAGCCGGTTGCGACCACTTGCACCTCCTGGGGTTCGTCTCTGTATCACCTGTATCAGGCTGCGTATCGTCTATCTTATCTGTTGTCGAAGTTCATCCGTGCGAGCGAGAGCGTTTTGCGGTATGCTGTCGTCACCGATGGACAGGCATTTACCGTTCTGACGCAGACGCGCGTGTAGGGGTAACGCAGCAGCACTTCTTGAAATGCGCCATCACCGATTATACCATAGCCCTATCCACCGGACAACGCGCAACCGGCTATTTTCGCCGTTCGGGGGAGGATGGCAGGTGTGCGCCAGCTAGTACCAATCTATGGCAGTCTCTAGCTGGCAACGCTGCCCTTCCCGATTTGAGTGACTCATCCGGAGCATGTAGAGGTAACTGAACATTTGACGCAGAGAGTATGATGCAGTAAGCCGTGAACGCCGGTCATGTCAGTACATGCGAGTGAGGATATCTATGGCGCAGATAGACCCCGAAACGCTAGAAGCCCTAAATGCGCTGCTACAAGATGAGCGAGCCAGTGTTGAGGTGGAGGTTGCGCTCTCCAATGGCGCGACGGAACGCGCCGAACGCGAGATGCTCACCACCATCGGCGGCGAAGAAGTCGCGCTGTGCTGCGCTTTGCGCGAACAACTGGCGGCGACCGGAGCGCCGGTCACTCGGCATGTCAACGGCGTTGTCCTCACGATCATCAGCACCGAACGCTATGATGAACGCCTGCACGCCTTTGCGCAGCATCAGTCGGCCAGCGGTGAACGGTCCCTCCAATTGAGTACGCTGGTCAGCGATTATGAGCTACGCCAGTTGCTCGAAGATATCCATGATGCCCATATTCGTAGTTCGCTGTGGAGCGAGCATCGCGCCAACCAGTTTGCCAGCAGCCGCATGGCAGAGTTCCGCACAAACAGCCAGCCGCTTGGCGTCGGCTCCTTCTATGGCGGCACTGCCACACCTTCGTTTCCACCGCCCTCCTATAGTGGCGATAGTGGCGAACGCCCTGCCACTGGCTCAGCCGATGGATCCGGGTTGGACGGCTCCAACGAACCACCTGATCCTTATGACTCCTATAATCCTTACAATCCGTATAATCCCTATAATCCCTATAACCCGTATACCTCACCCGAACGCGATAGACCGTCCCGAGAGCAAAACCGTTCAAATGACTCCTACCGTTCACTGGCGACACACGAAACCTATCCACCGGATGAGGAATAGGCAAGCGAGTCATACCAAACGAAATAGTCCGGCGGCCAGAACGATATTCCTCTGGCCGCCGGACGGCAACTACTGCGCGCTGGATGACGCTGATGATGCGGATGACTGACGGCGCCACTGAATGAGTTGGCTGGTCACCAGCACGGCGCTGGCTGCCGCCAGGAACAGCCCAGTATCAATCGCACCACCATAGGCGACGCTGGGTGTGAACCACGGCGTAGGCAGACCATCCAGCAGAAAATAACTGAGGCCAAGCAGTCCCGTCCCCGCTGCGGCTGCCAGCGACACTCCATCGAGGAGACGCGCAACAGAGAGAAAGATCGTTGCCGCCCGGACGTTCAAATAGCGTTCAGCCCACGGACGCAGCAGCGTGACCAATCCGGCGCTCATCAGTCCCAACCCTCCCAGCGTCTCGGCCCATTCAATGAACAAGCCGAAGAGGACGGCATGCGGCGCGACGAACTGCTGAAGAAGCGCCGCGAAGAAGCCGGGCAATCGTCCACTACTGGTTGCCGCCGCCAGCAGACCGGGCAGCTGGCTAGGGAAAGTGCCCAGTAGCACTTTATCTAGGCCAGAAACCAGCCACTCATACCCAACGATGAGTTGCAGGCCGGCAAGTGCGATATTTTGCGCAGCCATTCCAGGGACCGCGACATGCCGCGTCTTGGCGCGCGGCAGCCGCACAACATGCGGGCGGGTGTGCAGTGGATGGAGTGGATGACGCACGGTGGGAGCGCCACGCCGCCGTGTAGGTTGGGGAGCTAGCTGCGTCTTGAACTGGGGATCGCTGGAGATAGCCATAACAGGCCTCCTTTATACAACTAGCCATGAGAGCGTTTCGCGTTCGTTCATGACCTTTTCCATGCCCTATTATGGTGCGCATGCGATGATTGGTCTGTCGGGAAAGCGCCGCGATTTTGTACCCGAAACGTGTCGGCAAATCCCCCACACGCATCAGTAATAGGCTTATCCTTACCCTGACTCTCTGTATCGGTCTGACATATGAGGAGCGACTGCTTCAACCATGTTCCCAACATATCCTGGTAAAATGAGCAAGAGACGTATCTGGCTGCATCAAATAGAGAGATCGAGGGATGGCTATGCGATTGGTGACGTTTCGTAATAGAGGCGCTACAGAAGGCACACGGATTGGCGTTCAACGGGAAGCGAGCGTTGTAGATGTGGCGAAACTGGCCGTTGGAGGTTCAGCGCCGGAACTGCGCGATATGCTGGCGCTGATAGACGCTGGCGCTCCGGCGCTCCGCCGTCTTGAGACGCTCATCACCAGCGCGCCTGCGGATGCCCTTCTGCCGCTGGATGCGGTTGAGCTTCTGGCGCCGATTCCACGCCCACGGAAGAACATCTTCTGTGTGGGGCGCAACTATGCTGAACACGCCGCCGAATCCTTGCGCGCTATCGGGCAGGAGGTGACGGTGACAGAGACGCCGAATATCTTCACCAAAGCGGTGACGACGGTGGCCGGTCCCTACGCCGACATTCCCCTCGACCCCGGCATCTCAGACCAACTCGACTGGGAGGTTGAACTCGGCGTGGTGATTGGGCAAGCCGGGCGGCATATCCGCAAAGAAGATGCGCTGGCACATGTGTTTGGCTATACCGTGGTCAACGACATATCGGCGCGCGACATTCAGCACCGCACCGGCCTCCAATGGTTCCTGGGCAAGAGTCTGGATGGCACCTGCCCGATGGGTCCGTGTCTCGTGACAGCGGACGAGCTACCTGATCCCCAGGCGTTGCGGCTGCATCTGGAAGTCAACGGCGTCACCAAGCAGGACAGCACCACCGATCAGATGCTCTTCGACGTGGCGGCGATTATCGCGGCGCTCTCAGAGGTGCTGACGCTGGAGCAGGGCGATATCATCGCCACCGGCACGCCGAGCGGCGTTGGCTTCGGGCGCACACCCAAAGAATTCCTGCGCCCCGGCGACCTCATGGAGTCCACCATCGAGGGCATCGGCACGCTGCGCAACCGCATCGTACTGGTGGAACGATAGACTTGCTATGCCTCAATGTCCCTGACACGAGGCATGACACGCTCGAATCCTCACAACAGCATTCGAGTTTCCTGGCGATGCTGGCAGTAAGGCCAGACCCTTGCGGGTCGCCTGGACCATCCAGGTAGTTGATCTGCCAGTTCCCCAGGACAACGCCAGCCACGAAGCCAATGGTTCGCTAGCTGGTGGCCCGTGTCCGGGCGACTACAACGGGCTAGCTGAGGCGCGTCGCCTCACTCGCGGCGGCTCTTCATTCCGCTGCGAGACCCGAACAGGGCCGGCTCGTTGATACGTAATGTGAGCGGGAAACGAAATCTTCTGGTTGTATGCCAGCGGGTGCATATTGACGCTGCCTACGACATCCCGATGGCCATGAAATCCGCACTGTGGATTGCGGCAAACCCATTCGCGCCCTTTGGGCTTCTGTTTGCGCCCGCATACCGGACACTGGCTCGATGTTCCCCGCTCACTGCCAGTGAAGCTCTCGATGCGTGCCTGTTTTGCCTTCTCGGTGAGATAGGCGATACCTTTGCCATACTCCCATTGGCTCATCCGCTGGTGATGATGCCGGCCAGTCAGACGCTTGCGCACTCCATGTGGATTGCCAATGTAGAGCGTACTCACATGCTGCTCCTGGCAGAAGGTGATGACTTTGCGCGTGCCTTTGTGGCGCAGATCGCGTACCTGACGCTCGATGCGTGCGCTCTGTTGCTGGCGGGCGTGTTGCAGTTCGCGCCAACGTTTGGAGCCTGGCTCACAGCGGGAACACTTGCGGGCAATCTGACCAAGCGCCATATTCTGTCGCCGTTTGAGCGAGCGAATACCACGTCCTGAGATGACAATAGCCTTGCCGGTGTTGGTGCTAACCGCCGCCTGATGGATTTTTCCCAGGTCTACGGTTGCGCGGACAGGCACAGTTTCCATTTCAGCGGCGCTGCCCACCTCTTGCGCCGTTGTTTCCACCACCTCATTTTCAACCGGTATGCTGACATGCAGTTCATAGCCGTCCTTCCAGACGAGTTTGCAACCGCCAACGCGCTCCGGCAAACCGCTTGTATCTAGGCGAAAGATGAGCGCCGGTCGTCCACGTCCCATCGGCAGCACGATGCGTCCGCGCTCAATGCTTACCGTTTGCGCGGGCCAGGAGAGCGGATAATAGCGCTTGTCTTTATAGGGATAGCGCATCTTTGGATTGGTCGCTTTGAGTTGGCGTGTGGTTTCCACGTTGGCAAGGAAGGTGTGGCAGACCATCTGAATTGTCTGGCTGTGCAGCGCAAACTGACCGCCTTTCGTGGCGCGTTGCAAGTCATCGCGGTTCGGCCACGGTAGCCCATGCTGACGGGCGTATAGATGTAAGTCGCGGCAGAGCGTCCAAACACGAGCGGCCTCTATTTGCGCGTCACGTAGGCGGTTGGCGAGTGTTGGGCGTAGGTGATATAGCCGGTAGATGCGGGTTCGTTCCATTGCAACTCCCCTCTAATGGTGTCTAAAAGAAGAAGTACAGCGATGGAGTGAAGAAGCGGAAAAAGTGATGTAGGGGCTAGCGAGGAAAACAGAGGTAAGCGGGAATAGATGCGGGGAAATGGTGAGGCCGGTGGGATTCGAACCCACGACACAGGGCTTAAAAGGCCCCTGCTCTGCCACTGAGCTACGGCCCCATGCGCATCGCATGGACATTCACTATCACCACAGCAGCATAGCACATGCGCCTGCCCCTTCGCAAGCTGCGCCCGCCATACGCCAACCTTCCGCCAGGCGCACAAGAATGACGCAACAGGGCAGCGGATTGCTACGTATCCATTGTATGATTGTATAACGACCTACAGGCGCCACAAACGATATGCAGAGTGTCAGATGGCGCGCATTCAGAATGGGTAGAGCAGATTCACTTATCCCAAGTTTTCGCATTCACAGGAGGCAGGAACATATGGCGTGGTTCGGACGCCCCGGCGATGAGCAACAGCAGACAAGAAGCGGTGTGTCGCCCAGCGAGACGGAAGCGTTGGACGCTTATTCGCGCACGATCATCCAGGTGGTCGGCCTTGTGGGGCCAGCGGTGGTGCAGGTTGGTGTGCAGAAAGCGGTCAACGAGCGAACGATCTATGGCGTCACGCCACGGCTGGCCGAGGGCGCAGGCTCCGGCGTCATCTTCGCGCCGGACGGCTACATTCTGACGAACAGCCATGTGGTAGACGGCGCGCGGCGCATCATCGTCACGCTGGCCGATGGGCAGGATGTGACGGGTGATCTGGTGGGACAGGACTCCGATACCGATGTAGCAGTGGTGCGCATCTCGCCGCCCAACGGCAAGCCGCTGCCCGCCGCAAAGCTCGGCAACTCCGATAAGCTGCAAGTCGGGCAACTCGTCGTCGCCATCGGCAGTCCGGCGGGACTGCAAAGTACCGTCACCTCCGGCATCATCAGCGCGCTACATCGCACGTTGCCCGGCTATGGCAACCGTATGATCGAAGATATCATCCAGACCGACGCGCCGATCAATCCAGGTAACTCCGGTGGTCCACTGGTCAACTCCAAAGGCGAGGTCATCGGCATCAACGTGGCGATGCTGCGCGAGACGCAGGGTCTCTCGTTCGCCATCCCCATCAATACCGTCAACTGGGTGGCCTCGATGCTGATGCGCGATGGCGCGGTGCGGCGCGCGGCGCTGGGCATCGTTGGGCAGACCGCGCAACTCTCGCCGTCTATTCGCCATTCGCTCAAGCTGGAGAAGCCGGGCGCGGTGCTGGTGGTGAACGTCGTGCGCGGCGGGCCAGCCGAACGCGCCGGCATCCAGCCCGAAGATGTCATCTATAAGCTCGACGATCATGTCGTCGGCTCGGTGGATGAATTGCGGCGCTACCTGGAACGGCTGCCAGAAGGGCAGAAGGTACGAGTCTCGCTGATTCGCGCGACCACCGGCGGCGCGCGGACCGCTGAGGTGGCAGTCCCCGTTGCCGTGCCGAGAAGGTAGCCATAAGAGGTCTTATGGCGTCTCGATGATGAAGGTGAAGTGCCGCCGCGCCACATACAGATCATCTGCTGGCGGCGCGGCGGCGGTCGTTGTGGGACGGGCGATAATGCGCCAGCGTTCGATTGGTGGCGTGCCTGCCTGCTGCCAGCGCACAAACTCCTCCTCAATGATGCGCTCCGCCGCCGCACCGCCGAAGGAGAGCAGAACAGGCGCCGCCGAGGCGAAGAGCGCCAGCGACGGACCGTCCGCACCTTCCGCATAGATCCCCCAGCGACCGGGCATACGGTGGCCAGGCTTTGGTTTGCGCACGGAATAGATGGCGACCAGACGATGACCACGCAGATTGAGATGCTGAAAGAATGAGGGCTGTGGGCGCAACCAGAAGCGCAGGCGGGGCCGCGTCGCCAGCAGGTGCGAAACCGGCGCGGCCAGACCAGCGGCCTGCTCAGCGAAGAGCTGTCGTCCTTTGGGCAGCGCCACCCATTGCTCTGCGCCGGCCTCCTCGCCACGCAGGCGCATGAAGCCGCAGGGCGTCTGTGATTCACTTACCAGCGCGCTTTCCCGCTTGCGAAACGCTACGCTCAACTCGACGCCGCCAAGCCAGAGCGGTAGCACCAGCAGACCATCTTCACGTAGTTGCTCGAACCAGGCGGGTGTGATGTCCGATGCGCCGACGGTGAGAATGATGCGGTCATACGGTGCGCCTGCCGGCCAGCCGGCAGCGCCATCCGTGGCAATCGCGCGCACCTGCGGATAGCCAGCGGCGGCCAGATGCCCGGTGGCCTCCGCGACGATGGTGTCATCTATATCGAGCGTCGTAACACTGCCAGATGGTCCTACCAGTTCCGCAAGCAGGGCGGCGTTGTAGCCGGTGCCTGCGCCGATCTCCAATACGCGCATACCAGGCGCGACATTGAGTTGTTGCAGCATGATCGCCACGATGGCCGGCTGCGAGGCCGAACTGATAGCAACGTGATCTTTCCAATGCGTCGGAATGGCAGTATCGGCATATGCCTGCGCAAGTGGCACGCCGGGCAGGAAAAGATGGCGCGGCACGGTCGCCAGCGCGCGCGCTACCGCCTCATCCTGAAGCGTGCCGACCGCGCGCAAGCGCTGCACGAGTTGCGCACGCAGCGCCGCCTGATCGGGCAGCTCCTTTATTTGTTCGTCTGTTTGCTCTTCTTCGTGTTCCTCTTGCATGGTCCGTCCTCCGGCTCCTGGAAGCCCCCACCCCCAGCCCCTCCCCCGTGCGCGGGAGAGGGGTGCCATAGCGCGCTCGTCAGCGGCGAAACCCTTGCCTAGCAGCCCCTCTCCTCGTGGGAGAGGGGGCAGGGGGTGAGGTCTCCTATTCCGCCGTGGCGGGACCAGAGCCGAGCGCGCGGGCAAGGCCGTTGCGCCAGACGGTACGCAGGTCTGCTACAGGCAAATCGAGCGATGGGCCGAACGTGAGGCGATTCCCGGCGACAACTCCCAGGCGCGTGAGCGGTACACCAGCGGAGGCCGCCAGCGTCGCCAGCGGCTCCCACTGGTCTGGCGCGAGCGAGACGACAATCCGCGAGGGCGCCTCACCGAAGAGCAGCGCCGTCGTCGCCAGTATTTCGGCTGGCTCGGCTGGCAGCGGCACCTCAGCGCGCAGCCCCAGGCCAGACCAGAGACAACATTCGGCCAGCGCGACCCCCAGCCCGCCATCTGAACAGTCGTGCGCCGAGTGGACCAGTCCAGCGGCGATGGCGTCAAGCGTCAGGCGTTGCAGCGCGCGTTCGCGGGCAAGATCAAGCTGCGGCGGACGACCAGCGACGGTGTTATGCAGCGCCGCCAGATAGGTGCTGCCGCCGAGGGTCGCCGGGTCTGCTGATAGTTCACCCAGTAGCGCGACGATATCGCCCTCCGCCTGGAACGCGCTGGGAGTTGGCGCACGTCCCGCTGTGCCACCGAGACCTTCGATCAGGCCGACCATGCCGACCACCGGCGTCGGGTAAATCGCCTGACCGAAACTTTCGTTATACAGGCTGACGTTGCCAGAGATGACCGGCGTCTCCAATGCGCGGGCCGCAGCCGCCATGCCATCAATCGCCTGCGAGAGCTGGTAATAGACCTCAGGCTTTTCGGGATTGCCGAAGTTCAGGCAGTTGGTCAGCGCGAGCGGCAACGCGCCAGCGCAGACACAGTTGCGCGCCGCCTCGGCCACCGCCAGCGCGCCACCGTTGAAAGGATCGAGATAGGTCAGCCGGCCATTGCCGTCGGTGCTGAGCGCGATTGCCTTCCCAGTCTCCTCATCGTTGGCGTTGCGGATTCGCAAAACCGCCGCATCGCTGCCCGGCGTGATGAGTGTGTTGGCGCCGACCATCGTGTCATAGGTGCGATAGATATCCTCACGGCTGCATAGATCAGGTGTGGCCAGCAGGCGCAGCAACGCCTGGTCTACAGGTGGCAATGAGCCGGCCAGTGAAGTGACATCGAAGCGCCAGAGGCCGGCCAGTTCCGGCGGCGCCACACCCTCGCGGGTATAGGCTGGCACCTCGTCGGTGAGCAGGCGCGTTGGCACATTGGCCACCACAGTTGCGCCTTCGGTGACGCGAATCACCGGCTCCGCGATGACGTGACCGATGACCTCAGAGTGCAGCCCCCAGCGAGCGAAGAGCGCGCGCACATTCTCCTCGTAGCCGGCGCGGGCAATCACCAACATGCGCTCCTGCGACTCCGAGAGCATCATTTCATAGGGCGTCATGCCAGATTCGCGGCGCGGCGCCTTTAGCACATCCAGTTCGATGCCTGCGCTGCCTTTGTGCGCGCTTTCGACGGTGGAGCTGGTGAGACCGGCGGCGCCGAGGTCCTGCATGCCGACGATCCAACCCTTGTCGCGCAGTTCCAGGCAAGCCTCCATCAGCAACTTCTCGGTGAAGGGATTACCAACCTGGACGGCGGGGCGACGCTCCTCTGAAGACTCGTCCAGTTCGACCGAGGCGAAGGTGGCGCCGTGGATGCCGTCGCGTCCGGTGGCGGCGCCGACCACCAGCACCGGATTACCGGGACCTTCGGCGCGCGCGGGGATGAGGCGACCGGCTTCGATGAGGCCGACACACATAGCATTGACCAGCGGATTACCGTTGTAGCTGGCGTCGAAATAGACCTCGCCGCCGACGGTGGGGATGCCCAGGCAGTTGCCATAGCCGCCGATACCGCCGACAATGCCGGAGAAGAGATAGCGGTTGCGCGCCTCGCTGAGCGGACCGAAACGCAGCGAATCGAGCAGGGCGATGGGACGTGCGCCCATCGTGAAGATGTCGCGCACAATGCCGCCGACGCCGGTGGCCGCGCCCTGATACGGTTCGATGGCGCTGGGATGGTTGTGGCTTTCGATCTTCATGACGACGGCCAGTCCATCACCGATGTCAACGGCACCCGCGTTCTCCTCGCCTGCTTTGAGCAGCACACGCGGGCCGGTAGTGGGGAAGCGTTTGAGCAGCGGGCGGCTGTTTTTATAGCCACAGTGTTCGCTCCACATGGCGCCGAAGAGGCCCAACTCGACGTGATTGGGCACGCGACCGAGCAACGCGACGATGCGCTGATATTCGTCGCGGGTGAGGGCGACCTCGGCCAGCGCGCGGTCATCTATTTCTGGCGTTTCCGGTGTCGCGCCGGTTTCGTTTGCCTGAGACATATCGGCTGTATCTGAATGGGCGGGCGTGGCAGTCACAGGGCGCTCCTCATGCTGGACAGCAGTTTCGTTGTGTGGCGCGGAAGGCGTCAGTACATTATAGCAGGTGGAAGAGACCTTACTCCCAGCCCCTCTCCTCGTGGGAAAGGGATGAGGATGAGGTCTCTGCGTCTCACGCGGTATACTAGATCTATGTGCCCAGGCGTCCACACGGCGACACAGACAGGTACACACTGCGCCACTGGCAACACCTGCGCACGCGGTCCCTTCTCCTCGTGGGAGTATGAGTAAGGGGCGAGGACCTCTGATCTCCCCTCTCCCCGCAGGGAGAGGGGCCGGAGGTGAGGATTCTACAACACGACAATGAGGAGCAACGAGCAACGATGGCAACCGCAACAGCCCTGCCCAAGCGCAGCGAAGTGGCGCTAGAAGATACCTGGAATCTGGAAACGATCTTCCCTTCAGTGGCGGACTGGGAGGCCGCGTTCAAGCAGGTCAGCGAGACGCTGCCAGAACTCGGCGCCTTTCAGGGGAAACTTGGCGAATCCGGCGAGACGCTGCTCGCCTCGTTCCAGGCGCGCGACACCGCCTTCGAGCAGTTGAGCAAGCTCTACGCCTACGCTCATATGCGGCTCGACGAAGACACCACCAACAGCGCAAACCAGGCGTTGAATGATCGCGTCACCACGCTGTATAACGAGATGAACGCCACCACCGCCTACATGACGCCCGAACTGCTGGCTATCCCGCAGGAACGGCTCGACACGTTCGTCGCGGAGACGCCCGGCCTGCACATCTACCGGCAGGCGTTGGATGAAATCAATCGCCAGCGCGCGCACGTTCTCTCGACTGAGATGGAGGTGCTGCTGGCGCAGTCCGGCGAGGCCACCGACACCGCCAGCCGCGCCTATGAGATGCTCAACTACGCCGACATGAAGCTGCCGATGGTGCATGACGAGGAGGGCCAGGAGGTTGCGCTGACCCAGGGCAACTACGTCGCGAAGTTCCTCGAAAGCCACAAGCAAGACGTGCGGCGCGAGGCGTTTCAGGCGATGCAGGGCGCGTACCAGCAGTATAGCAATACGCTGGCGGCCACGCTCTCCGGCCAGGTCAAGCGCGACATCTTCTATGCCCGCGCCCGTCACTACTCCTCGGCGCTAGAAGCCGCGCTGGACCCCAACAACATCCCCGTCAGCGTCTATGACAACCTGATCGCGACGGTGGACCAGAATCTTGCGAAGCTGCACCGCTATCTCTCCCTGCGCAAGCGACTGCTCGGCCTGAACGAACTGCATATGTACGATCTCTATGTGCCGATGGTGCCGGAGGTCGAGTATAAGGTGACATATGCGGAGGCGCAGGAGCGGGTAGCGCAGGCCGTAGCGCCACTTGGCGAGGATTATGTGCAGGCGCTGCGCCAGGGATTCGCCTCGCGCTGGATTGACGTGTATGAGAACGAGGGTAAACGCTCTGGCGCCTATAGCTCCGGCACGTATGGCACCGCGCCGTTCGTGCTGCTGAACTATCAGGAGAGCATGGACAGCATGTTCACGCTGGCGCATGAGATGGGCCATTCGATGCACTCGTACCATACCTGGCGCAACCAGCCCTTCGTCTATGGCAACTATACGCTTTTCGTGGCGGAGGTCGCTTCCACGCTCAACGAGGCGCTGCTGACGCAGTATCTCCTGCAAAACGCCACCGACCGCAACCTGAAGATGTACATCATCAATCACGCGCTGGAAACCTTCCGCACGACGCTCTACCGCCAGACGCTGTTCGCGGAGTTCGAGCGCGACATCCATGCGCGGGTAGAGGCTGGCGAAGCGCTGACCGCCGAATCGCTCAGCACATCCTATAAGGCGCTGAACGACAAATACTATGGCGCAGAGGTGCAGGTGGACGACGAGATCAGCATCGAATGGGCGCGTATCCCGCACTTCTATTACAACTTCTACGTCTATCAGTACGCGACGGGCATCTCGGCCTCGGCTGCGCTGGCGAGCCAGATTCTCACAGAGGGCGAACCGGCGGTGCAACGCTACCGGCGCTTCCTCTCGTCTGGCTCCTCGGATTACAGCATCAATCTGCTGCGCGACGCCGGCGTAGACCTTTCCACGCCCGCGCCGATCCAGCAGGCGCTCGACACGTTCTCCGCGTACCTGGACCAGTTGGAGAGCCTGCTGTGACCGCTGCCGCCACGACGACCTTTGACCCAAACTCGTTCTTCACGCGCCTCTCGCTCTCTATCGTGATTGTGGCAGTGGCCGTCGTTGGCGGGCGCTGGCTCTCCAGCCTCGCCACCCATGTGCCAACCTACCGCCCACGCTACATTCGCCGGGGTAGAGAGGTGCAGAAGCAGGAACACGCCACCCCCGCCACCGAAAAGACCACGGTAAGCCGCCTGCTCGGCGGTATCACATTCGCCTGCGTCCTGCTGGTGGCGGCGGTGATCGTGCTGCTCATCTGGCTCAACGATTATGGACTCCGTCAGTTGATCGTGACGCAAACCATCGGCAAGGCGCTGGCCGATCTGGCGCTGCGTATCGCTGGCACACTGTTGGTGCTGGCTTGCATGCTCAGCTTTGGCCGGCTCTTCCAGCGCATCATCGAAGGGCGGCTCGCCCACGCACGGGTCAACCGCAATCTGGTGCTGCTCACCGGACGCATCATCTATATCGTGTCGCTGATCGTTGGCGGCATCGTCATTCTGGCGCTCATCTGGAATACCGGCATCGTGCTGCCGGTGGCGCTGGGCGGGGCGCTGACAGTGGCCTTGAGCCTGGCGCTGCAAGATGTGCTGCGCAACCTCGTCTCGGGCATTTATCTGCTGCTGGAGCATCCCTTCGTCATCGGCGACCGCATCACGCTGACACCTTATACCGGCGAAATCGAGGATATTCAGATTCGCTACACGGCGCTGCGCACCGAGGATAACCAGCGTGTCCTCATCCCCAACTCGATGCTCTTTACCTCGGCAGTGGTCAACCTGAGCGCGTATGATGTCAGCCGGGGCGTCTTGCTGGTCACGGTTCCCGACAATGGGCCGGAGAGCATAGACCGCGCGGAGGAGCAGATTCGCACCGCGCTGAAATCAGTGGCGGAGGTGCGGCTCGATCCGCCGCCGCAAATCATCATTGGCGGCGCCTCGGCAGACAAAATGGAGTTGCGCGTGGTATTCTGGCTGCCGACGAAAGATATTAGCAAAGTAGCGACGCTCTATTCACAGATCATCGAGGAGTTGCTGGCGCAGGTCGAAGGTGCGGAGGTAACACGAGCTACCGCGTCGAGCACGCTGGCCTGATCGCGCATTGGGAGCACTGGGGCATCAGCAATTCTACATATCACCGACCGGTCATGCCATGATGGCTGGCGATGGCCGATGATAACGGCGATGACAGCGGTGAAAGCGATGGTGACGAGGGACTGGAAGTGCAGGAAGTGCAAAGCGGGTTACGCTATGGTATTCTAGGCGGGACCTTTGATCCGCCGCACATCGGACACCTCATTCTTGCGCAAGAAGTGTACACTCGTCTGGCGCTGGATCGTGTCTGGTTCATGCCGGCTGGCACGCCACCACATAAGGCCGGGCGAGTGATCTCGCCTGCCGAGCAGCGGCGCGCGATGGTCGAGTTGGCGATTGACGGCGATGAGCGTTTTGGGTTATGTACAGTCGAGCTTGAGCGCACTGGTCCGTCATACACGGTGGACACCCTGCGCACGCTGCGGCAGCAGTGGGGCAGCAACAACTGGCTCTGCCTGATTCTCGGCTGGGATATGCTTGTTTATTTGCCGAACTGGCGCGACCCAAACGGCGTACTAGAACAGGTGGATCACATCGCCGCCGTCCACCGCCCAGGCTACGCAGCGGACCCGGAGGAGCTAGCCCAACTGGCACGTCAGTTGCCGGACCTTCAGCGGAAAGTGACAATCTTTCCGATGCCGCAGCTTGATATCGCTGCCACCGACCTGCGGGCGCGGGTGGCGGCGGGGCGGCCTATCCGCTATTTCGTGCCGGATGCCGTGCGCGACTATATCGAGCGGCATCAGTTGTATCTGGTATCCCAGGAGTCTCAGGAGTCTCAGGGGCAGCGGCAGTAGACTGTGAGCAGTACAATGCGGGAAGGAGGCGCGCGTGAAATATGCCGACCTGGGCATGGGCGACCGTGTGCGCCTACGCAAGCCGCACCCCTGCGGTAGTACCGACTGGCGGGTTGTGCGGCTGGGCGCGGATATTGGCTTAAAATGTGAAGGCTGCGGCAGGCGCATTTTGTTGCCACGTAGCGAGGCCGAGCAACGAATAAAACAGATTCTCAGCCGGGGCGCTGATGAGTTCCCGATAGTGAGTGAAGAACACGATGGCTAAAGTGTCGCAAGCAAACGACGATGATGTCGGCGCTCCGGGCGCGGGCATGGCATCCGAGGATGGGGCCACGCCGAAAGCGCCGTCGGCCAGCGTGTCGTATAAACGGCCACGCAGTAGTGTTCCGCTGGGCGAGCAGCAATTGCCGCCGCAGGCCATCGCCGCCTCCGGGCGGGGATTCCGCACCGTCCTGCGCAATCGTTTGTTTTTGCGCCTCTGGTTGGCGCAATTGATCTCGCAGACGATCATGAACGCCATGAACTATGGGTTGGTGGTCCTCGTTGCGGCAACCAGTAAGAGCAACTTCGCCACCAGCCTTTCGATTGTCACCTTTGCGTTGCCGGCGGCTATCTTTGCGCCGCTTGCTGGTGTGCTGGTGGACCGCTTCAACCGGCGCACGGTAATGTGGATATCCAACTTGCTACGCGCAATGGCCGCTGTGGCGATTGCCATTTCCCTGCATCTCGATTTCTCGCCGGTGGTCATTGCGCTGCTGCTCAGCCTGTTTACCTCTTCCATCGGCCAGTTCTTCACTCCGGCGGAGGGCGCGGCGATTCCGCTGCTCGTTCATCCCGATGAACTGGTCAATGCGCTCTCGCTCTTTAACATCACCTTCACGATCTCGCAGGCGCTTGGCCTGATCGTATTGGGGCCAGCCATTATCTTGTTTGTCCCAACCATCACCATCGGGCATCTATCCATGACCTCGATAGAGAGCCTGTTCGTGATTGTAGCGCTGCTCTACGGCGTGTGTATCGGGCTGATCTTCTCGATTCCCAAGCCACGACTCCAGAGCGAAGCGGCGACCGGCGCGCATGCCTTGCACTTATCCGAAGGGCATCAGGTGCGCCATATCTGGATGGGCATTCGTGAGGCGGCCAGCTTCGTTCGCCATGACCGGCGGCTGCTGAACGCCATTTTGCAGTTGTGCATGGGCGGTGTCGTCGTCGCCATTGTCTCGGCCATTGCGCCAAACTTTGTGCATGTCTTCTTCAATCAGCCACAAAGCAATATGGTGCTGGTGCTGTTCCCTGCCGGCGTCGGTCTGGTGCTGGGGTCGGCCTTCACGCCCGCGCTCGTGCGCAAGCTGCACTATATCCGCACCATCATGATCGGCCTGATTGCGCTCTCCACCAGCATTGCGTTGCTCACGCTGGTCCGCGCCATCGTCGAGGCGATTCATCCACAGAACTGGTGGGCGTCCTGGTGGTACTGGGGCATCGCCATCCTGCTGACGTTCTTCATCGGCATCGCGCTCAACTTTGTCAATGTGCCGACTACCACGACGATGCAGGCGCGCTCGCCAGACTGGATCAAGGGGCGCGTGCTGGCGCTTCAGAGCATGTTGCAAAACGGGATGAACGTGCTGATTCTCCCGCTCATGGGTCTCGCCGCCGATGCCTTTGGCATCCCGCTGGCGATGGATGTCCTGGCGGTCGTCGTGCTAACTGCTGGCCTCACCAGCATCTACTTCGGCACGCTCAATCGCTCCTCGGCCAGCGCGCAGGGTGGCGAACCAACCAGCAGGTCGCAGCCACAGTCGCAACCACATCGCTGATGCCCGTGATTTCGCGTGATTTCGTAAGATATTGCCAGCGCGGAACGTACTCTTAGTGCTGCCTCACGACGAACAGGCGCGAACACTCGCAAGCAGGTGGTTGATTGGTATGTACACGCTGGCCAGTGCGCTACGTCGCCCGATAGGATGACAATGGCAGGCTTTTTGCGGCATACTTATAATGAGCAAGAACGGGCCGCTGGTTTTTATGTCCACTGCGTCCTGGGTATCATCGGGCGCCTGACCTGGTGACATTTGGTGTCACTAGGTATCTTTGCCCTTGATATCCTGTTGCGAGATGTTTGTAATTCTATCTGAGGCAGGTAGTGCGTGTTTGGTTGGTTTCGTGGGCTGAACAGTATGGCCGGAGGTGAGAGAATGCCGTTATTCGATTCTCTGCTGGTTGCCCCCCTGCCGTTCAGCGAGTCCATTACCGAACCGCGATTGCACGAGATTCCTGGCGAACGCCGCTACCACTCCCTCGACGAATATACTCCGCTCGATCCGGCGCACATCCTGGTTAGTCTGTTGCTGCCCATCGGCGATACACTGTTTGCCACACCGGCGCTGGCGGCGCTGCGGCGACGATTCCCCTGGGCCAAGATCACCGTCCTCGTCTCGCGAAGCAACGCCGGCATTCTGCGCGATAATCCCAGCTTCGACCATATGATCGTGCTGGACGCCAATACTGCCGAGCGCAAAATGTGGAATCTGGCGCGAAGCATCAGCGAACTGCGCCAGAATAAATATGATCTCATCCTAAACCTCTCGCCACTGGGCAAGATTGTGCTGATGATGGCCGGGCTGAACCAGAAGCCGCTGCATGTTGATATGCCCGCGCTCTGGTGGCTGATCGGCGGACATTCCGAGTCCTATCGTTCACGGCATGCGGTGGATCAGTATCTTCAGGTCATCGAGCCGATTCTTGATACGCCGCTGACCGAAGAAGAACGCCAGCCAAAGCTCTATCTTACGGCGAAAGACCGCTCGGCGGCGCGGCGCAAGCTGCGCGATTGGGGGCTTTCGCCCGCCAATCTGCTGATTACCATGCACGTCGGTGGTGAGGGCTTCAATGGCCGCAAACGCTGGGCGCCCATCCGTTTCGCGCAGGTGGCCAACCACCTGATCGAGCGGTTCGACGCGCATGTCCTGCTCATCGGCGGCAAAGAAGATCAGCCGCTCTGCGAGGAAGTGGCGGCGCGGGTGCCACGCAATGCCACCAATCTTACCAGTGTCGCCGGGCAGACCTCGTTGAAAGAATCTGCCGCGCTGATCGAAATGTCCGCGCTCTTCATCGGCAACGATTCCTGCCCCCTGCACATTGCCGCCGCAGTGGGGACACCAGCCGTTGGCATCTTCGGCCCCTCGAATCATGAGCAGTTCCGTCCGATTGGCAGGAAATCCTACCGGCAGCGCACCATCCATTCGGACCTGCCGTGCAGCCCATGCTTCCACTTCATCGGCAATGACGCGCCGTGGATACCGAATACCTGCTATACCTTTGCCTGCCTCAAAGCCATCACCGCCGAACAGGTGGTTCAGGCCGCCGTGGAGCTGCTCCAGGACCCGCGCGAAAAGTAAACGGGCGTAGCCGTTGACGGTGAAGAACGGTGGTTGTATGATTGGCCCATGTCTACACCAGTTTTAGCCACGAAACTGTATATCCCTCCACCTGGGCCGAAAATCGTCCACCGTCCGAGGCTGATCGAGCGGCTGAACGAGGGCCTGTGCTGCAAACTGACGCTTATCTCCGCTCCCGCCGGTTTCGGGAAAACCACCCTGGTCAGCGAGTGGGTTGCCAGTTACGGGCGACCAGTGGCCTGGCTCTCGTTGGATGAAGGGGATAACAATCCCGCGCGCTTTCTGACGTATCTCATCGCCGCCTTACAGACGGTGGCTGGGGAGATTGGCTTGGGGGTATCGGGGGTGCTGCAATCGCCTCAACCGCCGCCGACGGAATTGATTCTGACGACGCTGCTCAATGATATCGCTGCCGTCCCAGACAATTTTTTCCTCATCCTGGATGACTATCATGTGATTGATGCCGCATCGGTTCACAAGGCACTCGCCTTTCTGCTCAAGCACCTGCCGCCACATGTCCATCTCATCGTCGTCACCCGCGAAGACCCCGCTCTCCCGCTGGCCCGGCTCCGCGCCCAGGGCCAGATGGCCGAAGTGCGCGCCACTGGTTTGAGTTTTACCCTCTCCGAAGCCACTGGCTTTCTCAATCAGGCGATGGGTCTCGATCTCTCAACTGACGATATCGCTGCGCTGGAAACCCGCACCGAAGGCTGGATTGCCGGCCTGCAATTAGCCGCACTTTCACTTCAGGGGCAGCAAGACCCCACGAGTTTCATCGCATCGTTCACTGGCAGCCACCATTTCGTGCTGGACTATCTGGCGGAGGAAGTGCTGCAACAGCAGCCTGAGCATATCCAAACATTCTTGCTGCGTACCGCGATCCTCGACCGCCTGTGTGGTTCATTGTGTGATGCTGTGCTGCTCGACGCCGCTGGTTCCGGGCGGGAGGTGCTGGAATACCTCGAACGCGCCAACCTGTTTATTGTTCCGCTGGATGATGAGCGGCGCTGGTATCGTTATCACCACCTCTTTGCTGATCTGCTGCGGCAGCGCCTGCGCCAGAGCATCGCGGCGTCTCCAGAAGAGGCGGAAAGCCGGGTGAACGACCTGCATCTTCGCGCCAGTGTATGGTACGAAGAGAATGGCTTGGAGATAGAAGCGTTTCACCATGCGGTCGCCGCCCATGATGTTGATCGCGCCGAACATCTGACGGATAGCAGAGGGATTCCCTTGCATTTTCGCGGCGCGGTGACTGATATCCTGAACTGGCTGGCGTCGCTGCCGGCGGCGGTGCTGGATGCGCGGCCCTGGTTGTGGGTGCGATACGCCTCGTTGCTGCTGGTGAACGGTCAGACGACCGGCGTAGAAGAGAAGCTACAGGCGGCGGAAATCGCTCTGCGCCTGGACAATATCGAAGCAGAAGCGGACGATAAGACCAGAAACCTAATCGGGCAAATTGCCGCCACCCGGGCAACGCTGGCGCTCACGCGGTATCAGCCGGAAACCATGATAGTTCAGTCGCGCCGCGCCCTGGAATACCTGCATCCCAGCAACCTGGCTCTACGCGCGAACGCAAACTGGACGCTGGGGGTCGCCTATCTGTATCAGGGAGAGCGCACCGCAGCCCGCCAGGCCATTATCGAAGCCATATCACTCAGCCAGTCAGCGGGAGATATCTTCACTACTATATTAGCGACCATCATCCTAGGCGACATAGAGGAAGTGGAGAACAATCTACATCTGGCGGCCCAAATCTATCGGCATGTCCTGCAATTGGCAGGCGATCAGCCGCTTCAAATCATCCATGAGGCGCATCTTGGTCTGGCCCGCATCCTCTACGAGTGGAACGACCTGGATGCCGCTGAGCAGCATGGGCAACAGGCGCTCTACCTGGCGCAGCAGTATGATACGGTCATTGATCGGTTCATTATCTGCGAGGTATTTCTTGCCCGCCTGAAATTGGCGCGAGGCGATGTGCCTGGTGCGGCTGCCATGTTAGCTGAGGCCAGCCGCTCCGCTCGCCAGCCACACTTCGCGCAGCGCCTCCCGGAAGTCGTTGCCGCGCAAGCGCTGACGTTGCTGCGCCAGGGCGATGTGGCGGCAGCGGCGCAGTTGGCGCAGGCGTATGATCTTCCGCTCGTCCAGGCACGGGTTTATCTGGCCCAGGGGGACTCATCCACGGCGCTGACGCTGCTGGCGGGATGGTGCGAGCAGGCGGAGGCAAAGGGATGGGCTGATGAACAGTTGAAAGCGATGATCCTCCAGGCAGTTGCGCTCCAGATGCACGGCGAAAAGGACAACGCGATGCATGTGCTGGGCGAGGCGCTGGCGCTGGCAGAACCCGGCGGCTTCATCCGCCTCTTTGCCGATGAGGGGCCAACGATGGCGCAACACCTGTCCGAAGCGGCTGCTCGTGGAATGATGCCGGACTATAGCAGGAAGTTGCTGGCCGCGTGTGAGGCAGAGATGCCGACGCGCCAAGACACACTCGCCCTACCTGCCCAACCCTTGATTGAACCACTCAGCCCGCGCGAGGTGGAAGTCCTCGGTCTCATTGCGCAGGGACTCTCGAATGATGAGATTAGCAAACGGCTCTATCTCGCGCTGGACACGGTGAAAGGGCACAATCGGAAAATCTTTGGCAAACTTCAGGTCCAGCGGCGCACCGAAGCGGTGGCTCGTGCCCGCGAACTGGGGCTGTTGTAGTCTCTACGGCGACTTGTCTCTATCGTGACCTCAAGACTCTCTCTCGCTCACTCCTCAACAAAAACAACACCCCCAACAACACTTTCGTGTCTTCGTCTGACTACTGCGATGAAGCTATGCTGCTGATAGCTCGAAGAAGCAATACAGATGACTGATCAGATACAGCGGAGACACAGCCATGCCACACGACAGCAACTCAAAGACCGATGCAAGCCAACCAGGTCAACCAATGATCTACCAGATCAGAGTCAAGGGCCACCTGCACCACCAATGGGCCGATTGGTTTGAGGGCATGACGATCACGCTAGAAGCCAATGGCGAGACGTTGTTGACCGGCCCAGTGGCGGATCAGGCCGCGTTGCATGGGGTCCTCAAAAAAGTGCGTGACCTCGGCATCCCGTTGCTTGCGGTCAGCCCTGTCAAATCCAGCCAGGCTGAGCGTTCAGATAGCAACTAATTGGAGGAACGCATATGAATACCTCTGTGATGACGACCCGTGCCAGCCAAACATCGCCACAATTGTATGCAAGAGTCGCGGGAATCCTGTATCTCAGCCTCGCTATACTCGCTCCCTTCTCCAATTTTTATGTTCTCGGCAGGCTGATTGTGCCGGGAGATGCAGCGGCAACTGCGCGTAACATCACAGCCAATGAGATGCTATTCCGCAGCGGCATTATCAGCTTTATCATTGCATCGCTCATTGATGTGGCACTGGCCTGGGCGCTCTATATCATCCTCAAACCTGTCAACAAAAACCTCTCATTGCTGGCGGCATGGCTCCGGTTAGGGTATGCCATCATATTCGCTGCCGCCGTGCAGAATCTCCTCAGCGCATTGCAACTTCTGAGTGGTATCCGCTATCTGAGCGCATTCCAGACAAGTCAGTTGGATGCGCAGGCGATGCAATTTCTCGCCGCCTTTAACACGTCATGGGACATTGCGCTGGTCGTGTTTGGCCTTCATCTCGTTCTTGTCGGCTATTTGATTTTCAGGTCGAGCTTTATCCCAGGAGTTTTCGGGATTTTGTTGCTCATCGCTGGTTTAGGTTATCTAGTGCAGAGTTTTGCCATATTCCTTTTCCCCGACTTTAGCCTGAGCCTCGTGTTGTTTACGGGTTGGGGGGAATTGGTATTCCCTTTGTGGCTGGTGATAAAAGGTGTCAACGTCGAACGCTGGGAAAAGCGTGCCCGCGAGGTCGCGTGAACTCCCATTTCGACCAAGAGAGGCGACCAGAATGAAAGCAATCATCTACACGCGGTTCGGTTCACCAGATGCCCTTCAACTCAAAGAGGTGGAGAAACCGACGCCCAAAGAGGATGAAGTCTTGGTAAAAGTACAGGCGGCATCTGTCAATGCGCTTGACCGGCATGCCCTGCGCAGTAAACCCGTCTTGCTCCGCCTGCTCATAGGCAATGGCTTACTTCGGCCAAAAGACCAGCAGCTCGGCGCAGATCTGGCGGGGCGAGTCGAAGCGGTTGGCAGCAACGTTACGCAGTTTCGGCCCGGCGATGAAATCGTGGGGACGGCGGATGGCGCGTTTGCTGAGTATGCCTGCGCCGCTGAAAAGCGGGTGGTGCTGAAACCAGCCAGCGTCTCATGTGAGGCGGCGGCAGCCGTCCCGGTGGCCGCGCTCACCGCGCTGCAAGGTCTGCGTGATAAAGGGCAGATTCAACCCGGACAACACGTATTGATTCAGGGCGCATCCGGTGGAGTAGGAACTTTTGCCGTGCAACTCGCCAAAGCATTCGGGGCGGAGGTCACTGCCGTGTGCAGCCCGCGAAACGTTGACATGGTTCGCGGGCTGGGAGCGGATCACGTCATTGATTACACGCGAGAAAATGTCACCCGCAAGCAGCAGCGATACGACCTGATTCTGGCCGTGAACGGCTATCATTCAATCTTCGCGTATCGGCGTATATTGAGCCGCACGGGGACGTATCTGCTGGCTGGCGAAGGTTCCAACGCGCACCTATTACTGGCTATCTTCCAAACAATGCTCTTTGGACCAGCGCTTTCCAGATCAAAGGGGCGAAAAATGGCGTTTATGGGAGTAGCCAACATCAATCAGAAGGATTTGCTGTTCGTCAATGAGCTACTGGAATCCGGCAAAGTCGTCCCGGTGATTGATAGATGTTACCCGTTAGCTGACACTGCTGCGGCTTTCCGCTATCTCGAAGAAGAGCATGCACAAGGAAAAGTGGTCATCACGGTGGATCAGAGCAGCCATACTGAACACGGCGCTGCGCCCAATCCCTAGTTTCCTGCGTTTCCTGGCAGCAGGTGAACGCAGACCAGAGATATTAGTGTGGTCATGTGGCACCTTGCTTGCAGAGAACAGAGTGCAGCGCCATCTGGCGCATGGTGAAGCATGGTGACATGCGTGTGCGCAGGCAGGAGAAGAGAGCGTATGAGACAGGCAACGCATCCGGTGCAGTTCTCGGTAGATTACCCAGATCGCCCGCTTGATCGGCTGACGACGTTTTTCCGTGTGTTTGTGATTATCCCTATCGCTATCGTGCTAGGGGCGGTGGCTGGGCAAACCTGGCAGTGGACAGATGATGGCAAGACAACCGCCGTCGCTGCGGGGGCTGGCGGCCTGTTGTTCTTCGCTCCCCTGCTGATGATCCTGTTTCGGCAGAAGTATCCGCGCTGGTGGTTCGACTGGAACCTGGAATTACAACGCTTCAGTAATCGTGTGGGCGTGTACTTCGCGCTCATGGATGACCGCTATCCCTCCACCACCGATGCGCAGGCGGTGCATCTGGAGTATCCCTATCCTGATGTGCCGAACGACCTCAATCGCTGGCTGCCGTTGGTGAAATGGTTCCTGGCGATCCCCCACTACATCGTGCTGTTCTTTCTAGACATCGCGCTCATAGTCGTGGTCATCATCGCCTGGTTTGCTATTTTGTTCACCCAGCACTATCCGCGCGGGTTATTCGATTTTGTAGAGGGAGTCATCCGCTGGCATAACCGTGTCATCGCCTATGCGCTGGTCCTGGTCACGGATCAGTATCCACCGTTCCGGCTAAGCCAGTAAGCGGTAGCCAGATCGAGCCGATACGTGAACCAGAGCGGAAAAGAGGACCCAATGAAAGCCGTTGTCTATGACCGATACGGACCGCCGGATGTGCTACATCTCGCAGAGATCGAGCAACCTATCCCCAAAGCGAACGAAGTCCTCGTCAGGGTCCGTGCTACGACAGTCAACCGTACTGACTGCGCCATGCGCAGCGGCGAGAACTTTCTCACGCGCTTTGGCTACTCTATCGTGACGACGGGCAGCCCTCTCAAGGCGCTCCGGCGTCCGCAGCAAAGGATTCTCGGCACTGAGTTTGCCGGTGAGGTGGCCGCTATTGGCACAGCGGTTAGCCAGTTCGCGGTCGGAGACCACGTTTTCGGCGTCAATGCGGGAAGCTTTGGCGCCCACGCGGAGTTCCTTTGCCTGCTGGAGACGGCCCCACTGGCGCAGATGCCAGCAAACCTCTCTTTCGAGGAGGCGGCGGCAATATGCGACGGCGCGATTCTGGCGCTAGGATGTCTACGACGAGTAAAACTCCAGCAAGGGCAGCGCATCCTCATTTACGGCGCTTCCGGCGCTATCGGTACAGCAGGTGTGCAGTTGGCCAAGAATGCCTTCGATGCCCATGTCACTGCCGTGTGTAGCACCAAGAACGTCGAGCTTGTGAGGGCGCTCGGAGCCGATGAGGTTATTGACTATACAAAGGATGATTTCACCAGGAGCGGCGAGACGTACAATGTAATCTTCGACGCTGCTGGCAAGCACTCGTTTCGTCGGAGTCGAGGCTCACTAACGCCAGGCGGCCTCTATATTTCTACCGACGGATGGGAGAACCTGTTTTGGGCTGGATGGACGGCGCGGATCGGCGACAAAAGAGTGGTGTTCGACATACCGCCGCACTATCGTCAGCAGGATGTCCGCCTCCTCAAAGAACTGATCGAGGCTGGGAAGTATCGCGCGGTCATTGATCGCTGCTACCCGGTGGAACAGGTTGCCGAAGCCCACAGGTACGTAGAGACAGAGCGGAAAAAAGGCAATGTGGTCATTACGGTGGAATAGGACATCCTACTGTAATGACCACATAAGGGTTCTCAGTATGTTGTAGACGCTCGGTTCTCTACCCGCCAACATCAGTGCTTCTTGCGTTGCTGCGCCAGATAGGAACGTAGCTCGGCAACCTGTGGCAGCCCTGGTTGAAGCCGATCCAGCGTATCCAGTTCGCGGTTCGCCTCCGGCATGCGGCCCAGCGTTCCGTAGCACGCGGCGAGGCTCAGCCGCGCTTGCAGCGCCAGCGGCGCAAGCTGCACCGCCGTGACGAAATGCGGCAGCGCGTCTTCATAGCGCTGGTGATCCATCAGCATCGCACCCAGGGTATAGTGCGCGTCGGCGTCTGCGGGGTCCAGCCGCACGGCCTCTTCGAGGGCGATGCGCGCGTCATCCGGCTGTTTGAGCAGATCATAGATAGCGCCCATGCGTGTATAGAGGCCGGGAATCGAGCGGTCCAGCTTGCCCGCCTCGCCCAGCGCCGCGAGCGCCTGCTTCGCAATCTGTTGCTGCTCCTCCTCCGTCAGCGAGACCGGATCATCGAGATTTTCGCCGGTGATGCGGCCCATCAGCGTATCAGCGAGGTCAGAATAGACCAGCGCGCGGGTCGGGTCCTTTTCGATGGCCTCGCGCAATCGGGTCTCCGCCTGGTTGAAATGTCCCTGGCGTGAGAGCAATTCACCTAACCCCTGAAGATGTTCGGCAGTCGGCTCTGCCTCCACCACCGCCGTCAACGTCTGAACGGCGCGTTCCAGCCAGGTAGATTCCGCCTGCGCCAGCCCTTGCCGCCCATATTGTTCGGCCACCAGGTATTCCTCGATGCCTTGCTCGAAGCGTATGCGGATATCATCGGCGAAGCGCCCGCGCATGCGTTCGATCAGCGCGGCGGCGCGCTCGTGATTGCCCAACGTGCGCGCGTCGTTGATGGCGGAGCGATAAATTGTCTCATCCAGTGGCAGGCGCACGATCAGCGCATCGCTATAGTGAAGCGAGGCCGTCAGTGCGCCGGTGATGGCGCGTAGCGCCTCGGCGGCGGCCTCACTGCCCGGCTCCGGCGGCTCCTGCGCCGTGATCTGCTCCACGCGTTGATGCGCCTCCTGGATGCGTTGTTGCAGTTCTTCGAGCTTGAGTGCCTGGCTATTGGCCCCTTCGTCACGGCTGCGGCTGATGTACCAGTGATCGCTCTGCCGGTCATGGGCGACGGTGTAGCCCGTCCAGTACCAGTGGCGTCCAGTCTCTTTGCTGCTAAGGGTCGCCATTGGCAATTCTTCGAGTTGGCCGCCGATCTCCGCCTCTTGCAGCACGATGGACCAGAACGCTTCCAATTCTTTGCGCTCGCTGCCAATCACTCCCGCACTGCCCGGCACCCAGAGCGCGCTGGCGCGTTTCTCCTGTTCGCGCACCAGCGTCACCCGCAGCCCGGCGGGTTGCGCCGCCTCCCACCACTGGCGGCGCAACGCGATATACTCCTCGCGGGACTGCTGGCGGCGCAACGGATGGTCGTCTGCAAGCAGGTCATAGGCCAGCCCGAAGTCACCAAAGGTCCATGCGCCAAGCCAGTTGACCAGCGTTTCCTCCGCCGTCATCTTGCGCCCGATATAGGGGCGGTCGCCTTCGCGGGCGGCGCGCATGTCCTCCGCCGCCAGTTGCGTGCGTAGCTCATCGGTGGTTGGCTCGCCAAGGAGACGTGCGGTGATCTGCGGGCGATAGCGCTGGAAGTCGGCGTTAGGCTGGGTGTTGCGCCAGGCGTTCACATCGAGCGCCTCTAATACGAGGCGACGCGCCTGCGCCCAGTTGACGGGAATCTTCGCTATCGCGCTGTCTGCCTCGCCACGCTCGCCTCGTTCGCCGCGCAGCATATCGTTGATCTCGCGCTCAAAGCTGGCGCGAGTCATTGGGTCCATCAACGTGAACCCCTTCACGCCTTCCTCCCAGAAATCGAGCAGGAAGCTATGCCCGCGCACGTAATTGGCGTCTTGCCCCTCCTGCCAGCCAAGAATGAGCAACAGTTCGCCCTGCTCACGCGCCTGCGAGACAAAGGCTTCGGTCAGGCGCGGCAGCCCTGATAATCCTGGTTGTGTCTCTGTGGTGGTCGTCTCAGTGGCTCCGCTGGCGGTTATGGGAGAGTGCGACGATTGACCGGCAGGAGCAGCGGCAAACGTAAGCGAAGGCATCACTCCGGTGGAGCGCAGCCGCAGGCGCGCTCGCCGTGCCTCACGCGCCACCTCCTCGCGCGGGTCGAGTTCGCCCACCGCCTGCGCGACCTCGATGGCGTCGCGCGCACCCGGGCCACGCATCGCGCCAAGCTGTTGCGCAAACGCCACGGCAACCGGCTCAGCGGCGGTTGCGACGGGATCGAGTCCAGCGGCAAGCGCCTGCCGGTCATTGGCGGGAGCAGCACGCAACGCCTGCGCTATCTCGCTGATGCGCGCCAGCAATCCATTGAGTGCCGCCTGTTGCGCTGTATCGAGGCCGGTTTTCGCCTGCCGGTGTTCCTGACCGCTTCTGGCTGGTCCATCGTGTCCCTGGTGATTATGCCGCTCACTCCGCGCCATGACGTTTTGCTCCTCTCATCTCGCCCTCTCGCCTTATCTCGCCTTATCACGTCACATCTTGCTTGATCGCGCCGATAAAACGCGGCCAGTACGGTATGTCCAGGGAAACGTTGATGTTGATCCCTTATCGCGTATAAAAAGTTTTACAAGCGCCACAGGACGCAGTGCCCGCATCACGGACAATAGTGAATTTTAGCATGGCGGCGCGGCGCTCCACAAACAAGCGCGTTATTGGGCGCATCGTCGAGCATCTGCGCTGGTACCACGCCGCTTGACGCATAACGCCTATCATGGTAGCCTGCGAACGCCTGGCATCTCTCGCATCTCTGGGATGCCCAGCATGAAGCAGGATTAAGGTTGCCTGAGAGTCAGCCTCTCGCGGCGCTACAAATGTCACCTGTCCTGGCGTTGATGCGTTTATCTCAACGTGATGAACGTGATGGCTGAACATGGTGGCAACCGATGGCAATCGGTGGGCACCCAAACAGGTCTCTGATAAACGACCGGCGAATACATGGCGGAGGGGATGAGCAGCGCATGGATGAAGGTAACGAGCGGCAACGATTCGTTTCACGCAGGGCGGGTGATGGCCATTCGGCTCCCCCACAGCGAACGAAAAATCCCTCGAATCCACCTGCTGCGCCCGCTGGCGGCGGTTTGCTGAGCCGCTTTGGTGGCGCGGGACAGGACGAACGCGGTCTGCCGCCGGAGAACGCCAATGCCGGGCGCGCGCAGTCGCCCGCACAGCCGCCGCGCTTCTCGATACCTGCGAAAGACCCACAGAATCCGCAAGGCCGCCAGCCGGATGCCAAGAGTCCACGGAAAGGCGCATTACAGGCGTTCGGTGGGCAGGCGCGCCGCCTCGGTGATAATTTCCGCCGCGCTGTCGATCGCAACCGCAGGCCACAGGCGGGCAACTGGCGCGCATCGGACTTCGATCCCGACGTGCTAGAAGATTGGGACCGCAATGGCTCCGCACCGTTTGAGCTTCCCCCCGATCCCGATGAGTCTTCCTATACTGGCGCGTATGAGCGCGATGGCCGCTATGGCTCGCGCGCCTATGATTCGTATGATTCGCGCGAGTCGGACGTGTACGACGAGACCTACGATGCGCCGCGTTCTCGTGGGGGACGCAATGCGGGGCGGAGCAACTATCGCACTACGCGCGGCAATCGCGACGACTGGGACGACGATGAATATGCGGACGCTGGCTGGGAGACGGGCACCTGGGATACCGGCTGGGCGACCGACTTCCAGCCCAGCGTTTCCAGCGCGGCAGCCGGATGGGGAGACGAAGACGACTACTGGTCGCCAGGGAGTCGCCAGCAGGAGTCGTTGCAGAGCAAGAGCATCGCTGCGCCAGAGACCGGCACGATAGCGCGCCTGAGTAATGTGGCGACGCCGCTGTCACGGCTGGCACGGGTGCGCCTGCTGATACGCCGCCGTCCCGCCGCTGCGGCGTTGCTCTCATTCTTCCTGCTGGGATTCCTGCTCACCTGCTGTGCGCCATTGCTACCCGTCTTGCGACTGGGCAGCGATGCAGCCGACGCCTACCGGCGAGTGCAGAACCTCCAAACGCTTTTTGCCGGTGGCACCTCATCGCTGCTCAACTCCGCCAAGCTGCAAGAGGCGCAGGGGCAGGTAGATGGGTTGAGCCATGACCTCTATGAAATCAACAGTCTGGTGAGCGCCGTAGGAGCGCCGCTGGGGAGCGTCAGCGCAGAAGTGCGCGATATACGGCTGCTGACCCGCATTGGATTCGACCTTACCTCCTCCGCCGATGAGGGATTGCAGGTGGCGCAGACCATCCTGATGCCGCTGCAAGGTGGAGCGTTGGCTGCCAATGACACCTCTCCCGGTATTACGCAGGCAGATATTACGCAGGCGCAGCAGGTATTGGGGGATGCCAACAGTCGCGTGCAGGATGCGCTGGCCGCCTATAGCCAGCTAGATATGCAGGCATTGCCATCCCAGTTGCGACCTGGAAGCAGGCTTGGCAAATATCTGAGTCTGTTGCCCATCGCGCCGCAGGTGTTGGGTGAACTCACGACGCTGATGGGCAGTGTGTCATCGCTGCTGGGCGTCGGCCAGCCGGCGTATTATCTGGTGCTGGCGATGGACCGCTCCGAGTTGCGTCCGATTGGTGGCTTCACCGGCAACTATGGCATCCTCGAACTCGACGGCGGCAAGCAATCGAAGGCGCACCCGCTGAGCCTGAGCGATGTCTATCAGTTAGACGGCGAATACTACAGCCACTATGTGCCCAATCCCATCCCAGGTCAGTGCGGCTTTCAGGGGCCGCAGCCGCCCGAATATTACTGGTGGTGGCCGGTGCGCTATGACGGCGCCTGTAAGTATGCCTGGGGGCTGCGCGATATGGGTCTCTCGCCGAGCTTCCCGGATAATGCGCGCACGGCAATGCAGATCGTTGAGGATACGCCGAATGCCGTCCCCAACAATGCGCCATTGCAAGGGGTGATTGCCTTCTCGCCGGTGCTGATCGAAGATTTGATGCAGATTACTGGCCCCATCTCGATGCCGCAGTGGACCAAAGACCCGATAACGCCGCAGAACCTGGAGTATACCATCCATGCGGCGCAGTTGGGTGGATTGAGACATTCCGGCACAGAGCGCAAGACGTTTACCCATGACCTTTCCACGGTCATGCTGGCGAAGATCAAATCCATGCACGGCGCACAACTCAAAGCCGTCTTCAGTGTGGTGGAGAAGGCGCTCAAGAGCAAGGACCTGGAGGTGTATTTCCAGGACCCGCATGCCGAACTGATTCTGCAACAGTTGGGCCTGGCGGCGGCGATCCGCACTGGCAACGGCGATGGTTTTTATGTGTTGGATACCAATGACGGCGGCGACAAAGCCAACAGTTGGGTGACGGAGCAGCAGACCGATGTGGTGACGCTGCTGCCCAACGGCGGCGCGATCCATCATCTGCGCATCGCCGTCACCTATGCGCGCAAGGGTCTCGTCTGGGCGCCGAATGAAGATGACTACAACGACCTGCAACGGGTCTATCTTCCAGGAGATGCAACTGTCCTGGGGTACTCTGGCTATAACTACCCCTACTACATTGATGGTGGGGCCTGTAACCCAGCCAGCTCTACGGTTATCAGCGATTGTACTGATGACGGTGGCATTCATGATGTGTCTAACCCTGTGACGACCAGTGATGTGCCTGGGCGAACGATGGTGATGGGCGCACTGACTGTTTATTGCGGCCCAACTCAGCGGATGCAGAACAAAGCTCAGGGCGATCTAGATAGTGTTGTATGTGAAAGTAATCCAGTGACGCATACCCAAACGATCTACGTCGAATGGTATACGCCGCACGCCTTCACGATGGACGCTAACGGCCACGGCACCTATAGCGAGGTGGTGGAGAAAGAGCCGGGGAGCGGAGACTTTGTGCTGAAGCAAGGCGCTGGTGGTATCGGTCTGGGCGACTACCTGACGGTCTACGTAGATACGAGCCAGGTACATAGCAGCCACCCTAACGCCAATACCACTATAGTGCCTGGCAGTCCGAGCGATAACCCAGATATTGGCGCTGCCACATTTCAGCAGATCATCGGCCACCTCAAGCCCGTCTCCGGCTTCAACAATACACAACTCGATAGCAATCTAACGGTTTCAGTGTCGTTCTGATAGTAAGTGATTGACAGAAAGCTTTCTCTCCTTTATTATTTAATAGCTCAGTCATGACAGGTTGCTGCGAGAGCGGTAATCTTGGAATCGTGAGCATTCCTTTGTCGCATTGTGATAATAATGCGGCACGGTGTTTCGTGCGGCACGGTGTTTCGTGCGGCACGGTGTTTTAGAACAGGATAAACAACGTGCAAGGTACTTTCGCGCGGCGGTTCTCCCTCGTAGCCGCATTCTTCGTGATCGTTTCCCTTTGGTTCATCGCAACTCCCGTTCATGCAGCGCCTCGGACACAAGTGAGTAAACATCATGATCTGAGTCACCCAGTCAATTTGGCGACTCTTAGCAGAGGTGCTGTATATACCGTTCACCCAGATACGCAATCTTTCCCCTCAGGGTGTTACAATAACGTCGCTTATGCTCAGACGGAAAATGGGGCGGTGTACTGGCAAAAAGTTGATAGCACAGGCACTGTGAAGGTTTGGGTGCAGTATTATTGGTGCCCAAAGTATTCCGGCGACACAGTTGGACAGAACTTTTCTTATGGTCGTGACTATGCCATCACAGGATGTACAACCTTTATTGTAGGGCTTCTGACAGGGCCTGGTTGGAGTGTTGAACTTGGTGCTATGATGCAGCTAAAAGGCACGATATCGCCGAATATCTTTGATGGTTATTCTAATTCAATAAACGTCCAAGCGTGCAATGGTGCGTATGTCGATGATTATTCTCTCGCAAAGAGTGGTACAGGCCAATACAAAGCTTGGATGCACTTGCAAGACACGTATCCGGGTGTTGACCTGGAATACAGTTCTCCTCTTTTCCAGTAGCAAGCCATTTTGATTCGGAGAGGGGAGATGTTATAACTTAGTAGCGTATTAACATCTTACTCTTGGCCGTAAATCAAATGTCTTTTGCTATAGGCACGCCATGACCAGCGATTCGTCACAATCTGCGCAGGAGATGGCTCTGGCCGCAACGCGCGCCGTTGGCGAGGCGTTGCGGCTGGCGGTGGCATGGTTGCGCGCCGCTGGTGTGGAGACGCCGGAACTCGACGCGCAGGTGTTGCTAGCGCATGTCGCGGAGATTCCGCGCGCATCGCTCATCGCCTTCCCCGAACGCGCGCTGGCGCCGGAGCAGGCGCAGACCTACGCGGCGCTGGCGGCGCGGCGGGCAACGCATGAGCCGGTGGCCTATCTCACCGGCCACCGCGAGTTCATGGGTCTCGATTTGCTCACCGACGCCCGCGCGCTGATTCCCCGCCCGGAGACGGAATTGCTGGTGGAGGCGGCGCTGAGCGAGATTCGCGCGCGGCTGGCGCGGGGCGAGGCGCCGGTGGTGGCGGATATTGGCACCGGCAGCGGCGCGATTGCGCTGGCGGTCGCCGTCCATGAGCCACGTCTGCCGCGCATCTTCGCCACCGATGTCTCGCGTGAGGCGCTGGCGCTGGCGCAAACCAACGCCGAACGCCTGGGCGTTGCCGACCGCCTCACCTTCGTGCAAGGCGATCTGCTCACGCCGCTCACCGAGCCGCTGGATGTGCTGCTTGCCAATCTGCCGTATATCGCGCCACAGGATGCGCCGGCGCTGCCAATGGATGTACGCCAGTATGAGCCTGCGCGGGCGCTCTACGGCGCGGACGACGGGCTGGGCCATCTGCGCAGCCTCTTTGCGCAACTGCGCGAGACGCCCACGCACCTCAACCCCGGCGCAACGCTTATCCTCGAATATGGCTACGATCAGCGCGCCGTCGTCGCTGCGCTGGCGCAGGAGACACTCCCCGGTAGCACCCTGCGCCCCGGCAGCGATTACGCCGGGTGGGACCGCTACGTTATCATCCTCACCCCCGGCCCCTCTCCTTATGAGGAGAAGGGTGTGTGAAAATACCCGTCGTTCTCTCTCCTTGCGAGGAGAGAGGTGGCCGCAGGCCTGGGTCAGGATTTCCTGTGTTTGCGCCACCTGGAAGCGTGGTGTTACACTCACTTCATGCTGGAAGCGGGAGACGCAGGAGACGCGGCAGTGAACTACTGGCGCACGGCTGAACGTCTGCGCCCGCGCTCCCCTCTCCTCATGGGAGAGGGGCTGGGGGTGAGGTCTCTAACGGGAAGAAGGCGCTGAGCAATGAGCGAAGAACTACAAGATTTTGGCCGCGCGGAGGTATTCGACGCCGAGGCCGTCGGTGAGCCAGGAAATCGCCGTTTTCGCCTCTTTGCGCGCCACCGCAGCATCACCGCCGCCCTCTGGCTGGAACGCGAGCAATTGGAGCAACTCTCGTTGGCGGTAGACCGGCTGCTGGCGCGGCTCTCCGGTGGCGAGATTCTGCGGCCAGAAGCAATGGCAGAGGTCGTGCCGCCTCCAGGCGCGCCCGCCGATTTTCCTGCGCATCCCGATCTGGAGTTTCAGGTCTCCTCGATGCAGCTTGGCTACGACCCCGATCATGACCTGATTTTGCTGCGCGCTGCGCCGCTCGAATTGATTGAGCGCGAGGGCGAATTACTGGTAAGCGAGGACTCAGAGCCACTCTTCTCGGTGCTCATCACGCGCGCCCACGCCACCAGATTGAGCGCACATCTGCTGAGTATCCTTGCCAGCGGACGCCCCCGCTGCCCCTTCTGCGACCGCCCAATGGGGCCGCACCACATGTGTGAAAAGCAGAACGGCTATCATCCCGCCAGTCTAAATTGAAGCCGGAGTAGTCGCTACGGTGTTCGTCTCTGTCTGGCTTCTGGCTGGCTTCTGGTAGGGCCGCGCAGCGCATGATATACTACGCTCGAACCCTCAACGGTGAAGGTTCGCAGGCATCCTCCTGCGGCGAAAAACATCTCGTCTGGTCCGGTGGGAGTAACGATGCCTCCTCTGTTCCAGATGCAACAAACGACATAATCAGGAGAGAACACATGGCAATGACGCGTGTGAAACGCCCAACACTCGACGATCTCGATCTCAGCATCGGCAAGCGAACACGTCTGCACCGGCTACTCTACAAGTTTGGTCCGGGCAACGGCACGCTGTTGTTCCTGCCGATTGACCAGGGCCTCGAACATGGCCCGCGCGACTTCTTTGTCAATCCGGCGGCCAAAGACCCGGACTTCCAGTTGCGGCTGGCGAAGGAAGGCGGCTTCTCCGGCATCGTCTTCCAGTATGGCATCGCCGAAAAGTATATGAGCCGCTACGCCGGTGAGGTGCCGCTGGTCCTCAAGCTCAACGGCAAGACGGAGATTCCCTCTGATAAAGCGCCAATCTCGCCGTGCATCTGCACGGTGGAAGACGCCGTGCGTCTGGGCGCCGATGCCGTCGGCTATACGCTCTATGTCGGCTCGCCGCTTCAGGCGGAAGATTTTGAGCAGTTCCGCAAAGTGCGCGACGACGCCCAACGCTACAGCATGCCGATCATCGTCTGGGCGTATCCGCGTGGTGAGGCGATTGACGCCAAAGGCGGGCGCGACAGCCTCTATGCGGTGGACTATGCGGCGCGCGTCGCTAATGAGCTTGGCGCGGACATCGTGAAGGTCAACGTGCCGAAGCTCAATCCCGAAAAGGATGCCGCCGCGCCCAAGCCCTACAACACGATGCAGGTCTCGCAGGAAGAGGCAGTGCGTATGGTCGTCGAGTCGGCTGGCCGCACGCTGGTTCTCTTCAGTGGTGGTGAGATGCAGGGCGAGGGTGATGTCATCCAGAAGGCGCGCATCGGCATGGAGAACGGCGCAACCGGGCTGATCTTTGGGCGCAACATCTGGCAGCGTCCGTTTGATGAGGCGCTGGCGCTCTCCGGCCAAATTCGCCAGATGATGCTCGACTACGGCGCATAGCTGGCGCTGCATTATGCCGCTATGCCACTATGCCGCTATGAGAGGGGCGTCTACTCGTGGGTGGGCGCCCCTCGCCTGTTCACATCATGCACACTGGTGGTGGAGACAATCATCATGCAGCCGGTGCGTGTAGTACTAATGGGGTGTTAGCTTTCCGGTCATAACTCGTATACTACTGCATGACTAGCCTATAACTACTACCTGGCCGGAGGTCGCTCAGGGAGACTGAGGAGCCGGCAGGGCATTACGCGCGCACTACTGGCGCATCCGGGGGAACGTCGCATGGAATCAATTCGCGTCATGATCGTTGATGAGCATCCATTGTTTCGGCAAGGGTGCCGTTGCGCCTTGGAGGGCGCAGGCGACTGCGCCATCGTCGCCGAAACGTCTGAGAGTCGTGCCGGCCTCGAACTGGCGAAACAGCACAATCCTGATGTCGTCTTGATTGATGCGCTGCTTTCCACCAACGACGCGCTGGAACTCGCACGCCAGTTGCGCCATGCCAGCCCGAAGGTCGCCATTTTGATGCTGACGGCGTTCGAGGATGAGGAGCAACTCTTCCAGTCTATGAAGCTGGGCGCGGCGGCTTACCTGCTCAAGACGCTGACGCCTGAAGAATTGGTAGATTCAGTGCGGCGCGTCAGCCGTGGCGTCTATATTATCAATGACAACGTGCTTTCGCGCCCAAACGTCGCCAGCCGTGTGCTACGCTCATTCCAGGCGATGAGCGCGGAGGAGCCGCCGGAGGTGCAGCCGCTCTATTCGCCGCTCTCCGGTCGTGAGATCGAGATTCTCGACTATATTGCGCGCGGCAACAGCAACAAAGAAATTGCCAAATCGCTCAAGATCAGTGACCAGACGGTCAAGAACCACATTACCTCTATCTTGAAGAAGTTGCAGGTCAATGACCGCACGGCGGCAGTGGTGCATGCGCTGAAAAATAAGTGGATCAAGATTGACCAGGATGCCTAGCGTCTCCCCCGTGGGGTCACTGAGATTGCTGGGCTATTGAGATTCTAAGTATAGTGATTATTGGGCTGCTCGTCGTAGCGAGGTGATGAGTGAGGCGCGGACGTGACGACAGACAATAAGTTGCTGCCGAATGTGCCGCCACCGGACGGTCAAAGCGGCCAGAGTGGTCAGAGCGGCCAAAGCGGTCAGGGCGGCGGAATGACGAGAGGAACGGGCAGCCGTCCGCTGGCCGCCAAAAGCTCCCATGTTCTTCAGGATGTCGCTTATTCCTGGGGCGACGAAGCGGACCTGTTGACTGGCTGCCGGTCTGAATTGGTGCGTGTCACGGCGGAACTCGACGAGTTGCGGATGCTACTGGGGCAATCTGCCGGGGAGGCGGAGAGGCTCAATCAGCGCAAGGTGCTGGTGACGGCGCAACTCCGCGAGATGGAGAACCGGCTGGAGCACTACGCGCGCCAGGATATTCGCGCCGCGTATGTCGAGGCGAATGAGGTGGAGATGCGCGCCTTCATGCTTGCCGAGCAGCGCGATCAGTGGCAGGCGAAGGTCGCCACCTATGAGCAATACCAACAGTTTTTGGCGCGCGTCATCGAAGCGTTGCCGCTGGTCGCCCCGCCCGCGCCGCCCGACTTTATGGTCAATTCCCCACGTTATACCAGCGCAGGCCAGGCAAACTATCCGAATTCTCCGAACGGCATGCCGTATGGCGAATATGGGCCGCCTCCCGATGGCGCAGCGCCGCCGTATGTCCCTATGCCAGCGCCGGAGCAGCCATACGATCCCGCGCTGCCGATGACCACGTTCTTAGCGCCGCCGACGGAGCAGCAAACGCAACTCTTGCCTGAACAACAGACGCTCTTTCCAGATGCCAGTGAGGGTGTCAGGGCGGCTGATGAGATGGCGAGGTCCGCCGTGGCGATGGGACCGCAGCATTTGCTGGCGCTCCCCGGTACGACCGGCCTGACGCGCAAGATGGAGGAGTATTCGACACTGGCGCGCGTCATTCAGGCGCAGGAAGGCACACGCCAGCGCGTTGCCCGCTGGCTGCACGACGGTCCGGCGCAGACGATGGCAAATGTCATCCTCACCGCTGAGATTTGCGAAAAGTTGATGAATACAGATCCACGCCGGGTGATGGGGGAACTCGAACAACTCAAGCAAACCGTCAACATCACGCTACAGGAGACGCGCAAGCTCATCTTTGAACTGCACCCGATGACGTTGAATGACCTGGGATTGATAGCTACCATCAAACGTTATGCAGACGAAACCGCCATGCGCTATGGCGTTCAGGTGCCGGTGAGCGCGCCGCAGATCGAGCCGCCATTGCAGTTGGATATGCGCGTGGCTATCTTCCGTGTCGCACAGGAAGCCATCGCCAACGCTGCGTTGCATAGTCGCGCCACGCTGATCCGCGTGATGCTGGAACTGCCGGTTGGCGGATTGGTGCTGGTGGTGGAGGATACAGGCACGGGCTTTGATGTGGAGGCAGCGCTGGCCCGCACGCGCACCCATGAGGTGTTTGGCTTGCTGGGGATGCAGGAGCGGGCGGAGATGTTGGGTGGCTGGCTGCGCATCGAAAGCGAACCAGGGAGAGGTTCACGCATCGAGTTGAGCGTGCCGCTCTGATCTGATCTGAAAGCCTCTCTGCGTGCGGTAAGGCTCTGCAATCGGTGGTCTGGGCTACGCAGCGCCTGTGAGCAGAAAAATGGGCCAGAGAGTGGCAGCCAGCAACAGACTGTGGTAAGGTAGCGCACGATGACAAGATGAGCCGGTAGCGCACTACGGAGAGTGAGACGACATAATCAGCTAGCGCATCAGAGGCTCATGCAAATTCTTTTATGCAATTGGCGGGTGTTGTTACTGTAAGGCGATGGCTCCGTTTCTCGTAAACGAGAGTCCAATCATGCAATTGGCTCGCGTGGCGCCATTCAGGCGCCAAAGATTTCTGGTATTTCGCGTGAAGTATGCCTCTATGGGGCAGTATGGGTGCGGGAGGGGGAGCCAGCGCAGCCTTTGGCCTGTGTCGCGCTCAGAAAACGCTAGCCATACAACAGTATTTGCAAGGGGATTATACCAATGCTCAACTGGATTTTGGAACGCATGTTTAGCCGCAAGAGCAGCCAGCGTGGTCAGGGCCTTGTCGAGTATGCGTTGATTATTGCGCTCGTCGCCGTCGTGGTCATCGGAACGTTGATCTTGCTTGGCCCGCAGATCGTCAAGATTTTCCAGAATGTGAACAATAATCTGTAGGCAACCTGTAGATCATCGCGAGATCGTCTCTCGTCTGCCATACGGGCGTTGCGTCTTTTCGTAGTTCGTTGTTTGTTTTCGCGCCGGCGATGCTTCCGCCCGCCGGCCTCTTTTTTGCGCCCGCCGTCAGTGCGCTCATGCTACAGCGTCGTCATCTCGTGTTCCTGGCTGATCGTTGCGGGCTATATGGGTGTTGTGTTGGGGTGTTGGGGTGTATCGTCAGGTGCCCGACCATTTGGGCCAGTAGCCATTGCCACGCCCGTTGCGCTGATAGTGCGCGATAGTGCTTGATGCTGGAACGGGCCGGAGGCGCGCCTGCCTGACGGGAGATGCTACGACGGAGAGGAATCATCAGATATGGCTGCTCCTAGAAGTCCGCGACCACGCTCATCTGGTGGACGCACGCTGATGCTGCTGGGCGTCGTGCTGGCGCTGGCGGCGGGCGTGCTCGTCATCTATATCGTCAGCCAGGCCACGGCCACCGTCGGCCAGACGGAACAGTTGGTAGTCGCCACGCAGGATATAGCGCCAGGAACAGTCTTTGGAAGCGAAAGCGATATCAATAAGTATTTCGCTGTCAAAAGCTATCCCGCCTCGTTAGTGCCAGCAGGCGCCTATGTCTTCACGACACAGGATGATCTGGATGTGCATCTCCTAAAAGAGGTAGTCGTCACAGAGATATTTCCCGGAGATGTGCTGTTGACAGGCGACAAGCGAGTAGCAAACCCTGCGACGAGTAATGCCGGTAGCTTATTGAATGTCAATCCAGCATATTTGCAGAGCCATGCAAACTATGTATTGTTTCCACTCAAGCTCGATACAACCGGCGATACAGGAAATTCGCGACCTTTTGTTGTTGCCGGGGACTACGTAGCCATTCTGGCAACGGAGTGCTTTAATGGAACCTGCGCCACGCAAACCACCCTCAACCATGTGTATGTCTACGCAACATTTACGAACGCTATTGTCGTCGCAGTGTCACAACAGGATGCGTTGAAGCTGAAGTATTTGGATGAGACAGGAAAGCTTACCCTGGCTCTGCTTCAGTCCAATGATAATGGCAATAGCACGGTTGCTGTAAATGCTTCGACAATTGCTCAGGAGTTTGGCTTCTAAGTCCCTGGGCTACATAAAAGGGATGGCTCATTCCCGCAACCTGGCATCGGTGCGGTACAATGGAGTGGCGAACGATATCGGAAGCGTAGTCGTGGGTTTGCGTGGGATGTGGGAGAGACAAACGGTATGAGGCAGCCGCTCGATGCCGGAGGAATGGGAATGGGCGCCATCCGGGTGCTGATTGTGGACGACAGCCCGGATATGGTGCAGAACGTGCAGAAACTCTTGCACTTTGCGCCGGATATTCAGGTGATCGGCGCGGCGGGCAACGCGGAAGAAGCGTTCGCCAGGGTGGCGTCGTTCCGCCCGGATGTCGTTCTCATGGACATCAATCTGCGCGGGCGCTTCGATGGCTTGCAGGCGACGCAGTTCATTACCCAACGCTGGCAAACTTGCGTGGTAATGATGTCGGTGCAGCGCGAGCCGGAATACATCACGCGCTCCATGGAGCTAGGTGCGCTCGGCTATCTGACCAAGCCTTTCACCGGCGATGAACTCGTCAATAAGATTCGCACGGCGTATAGCCGGTTCATGAGTCTGAAGCGGGTAGGCTACGAAGAGGCGCTGCAAGAGGTGTCGCAGAATCGCAGCTATGCCTCGCCGGTCCCGCCGCAGCCTGCCGCCTCGCAATCTCTACGCCAGATCATCACCATCTACAGCCCAAAGGGCGGCTGTGGGCGCAGCACGCTCGCCGTCAATCTGGCGATTGCCTTGCGCCGTGAGACAAATCGTTCGGTGGTGCTGGTGGATGCCAGCCTTGCCGCCGGCGATTTGCATGTCCTCCTCAACATGAACCCTTCCAGCAGCATCGAAGACCTACGGCAAGGGGTTGGCTCGCTGGAATACGATCAAGTGCGCGGCGCTGTCGCGTTCCACGAAGACTCCGGCGTGGGCCTGGTACGCGCGCCGATGTCCATTGACGCCGCCGCGCGTTTCACAGCGGAAGCGATGAAAGCGGTCCTCGTCGAGTTGAGCGATCACTTCGATTACCTCATCGTGGATACCGATACCACCTACTCTGATTACACGCTAACGGCGTTGGAGATGGCAACGTTGGTGATGGTGGTGACGACCCAGGAAGTCACCACCATCAATCGCATCGGCCAGTTCTTCGAAATCGCTGAGCGCCTCGACGGCGTTGTGCCAAAGATTCACCTGATCTGTAATCGCGTTGATCCCATGTATGGAATTAAAGTGCATCATGTGGCGGCGCGTTTCAACCAGAAGTTTCTTGCGGAAATCCCCGAAGACGCGCGTGTAGCGGCGGCGGCGCTCAATCGCGGGGTGCCCTTCATCCTCTCGCAGAAAAATGCGCCCATCACCAAAGCAATCGAAAAGATGGCGACCGGCGTTGCCAAAGTGCTCAACACAGCAGCAGGCGCGGAGTCGCGGGTCACACGCAACCTGAGCGGACCGCGTAGCTGAGCCAGCGACCAATATGGCGGTGAGATGCCTGCCCCGTTTGGCATTGCTGATTTGACGCTGCCCGGCAGCGCATTTATAGTAGAGGGCACTGAAAATTACATTCTTCTGGTAGTTGTGTTGGTTGATGCTGGTGAGGACAAAGCCGGCAGACCGATGGTTCGGTGCGGGGGTGGCAAATGAGTAGTTACTATGGCGGGAATGGCGGAAACGACGCGCGTGGGCATGGGAATGATGACCAACGGGGATCGCGAGATGGTCGAGATGGTCGAGATGGTGGCAGTTCACGCTTTGGCGGGCAGTTCTCGAACCAATTCGGTGGACCGTTTGGCGGGCAGTTCGGGCAGAATCGCGGGGGAGGTGGCGCTCCGGCTCCGAATTCTACGCCACTCTCACGTCTGGGCGGCATGGATAACGGTGGGATGCGCGCCAATCTGACGGGGAATCTCAGCAATGGTGGGCTTGGTGGACTGCGCGAGGCGTCGTTTGAGGAGATCAAACGCAAGGTGCAGACAGCGCTCATCAACGAACTGAACCCCAAAGCGGATTCGACGCAACCGGAGCAGGTCGAGCGCGTCCTCGAAGAACAATTCAACCGTATCCTCAACGAACAGGGCTATACGCTCTCACGCAATGATCGCGACCAATGGCTTGCCGCGATTCGCGCCGAAATCCTCGGCTATGGGCCAATTGACGCGCTGCTCCGTGACAACTCCATCACAGAAATTATGGTCAATGGTCCCCACAAGGTCTATATCGAGCAGAATGGCCGCATCCATGAGTTGGATCATATCAAGTTCCGTGACGATGACCATGTCATGCACATCATCGAACGCATTATCTCGCCGCTTGGCCGCCGCTGCGACGAATCCTCACCGTATGTGGATGCGCGCCTGCCGGACGGCTCGCGTGTCAATGCGGTGATTCCGCCTATTTCGTTGGTGGGGCCGGTGCTGACCATCCGCAAGTTCTCCAAAACGCCGTTGCAGCCAGATGATCTGGTGAAGCTCGGCACGCTGACGCCGGGAATGATAGATTTCCTCAAAGCCTGCGTTGAAGTCAAGCTGAATATGGTGGTATCCGGCGGCACAGGCAGCGGAAAAACCACGCTGTTGAATGTGTTATCTGGCTTCATCCCGGAAGGCGAGCGCGTCATTACCATCGAGGACGCCGCCGAATTACAATTGCGACAGCCACACGTCGTGCGCATGGAGAGCCGTCCGCCCAACATCGAAGGCAAAGGCCGCATCACCGTGCGTGATCTCGTCGCCAACGCCCTGCGCATGCGCCCCGACCGCATCATCGTTGGTGAGTGTCGCGGCGGTGAGGCGCTGGACATGCTCCAGGCCATGAACACCGGACACGAAGGCAGCCTGACGACGATCCACTCGAATAGCCCACGCGATACCCTGCGTCGTTTGGAGACGCTGGTGACGATGGGCGAGTCGCAGATTCCATTTAAGGCCATCCGCGAGCAGATCGCCAGCGCCGTCCACCTGATTGTGCATCAGGAGCGCATGGCGGACGGCAGCCGCAAGATTACGAGCATCACCGAAGTCATTGGGATGGATGGTGATGTCGTCAATACGCAACAGTTATTCGTCTTCGAGCAGACTGGCATGGAGAACGGGCGTGTTGTCGGGCGTCTGCGTGCAACCGGCATTCGCCCAACCTTTGCCGACCGTTTCGAGCTGGCGAATATCCACCTGCACCCCAGCGTATTTGGTTTTGGGCACCGCTAGTCGCTCGTATCGCAACCATCAGTTCCTGAATCGTTGAACTGAATGATGAGAGGCTATTGAGAACTGCGGACAGGGAGACTGGCGCCTACCAGCGACTATCAGCGCCTATCAGTGCCTATCCAGGCGGACATGAATAACAAGTGAGCAATGGGAGCAATGGGAGCGTTCATCATGGGACACATCACGCTGGCGGACCTCTTGTTGCCGACCGGAATCGCGGTGCTGGTCGGCGCCCTGGCTGCTGCCAGCGTTTTCTTGCTGATTCTAGGGTTGCAGCGCGTCATTGATAACCGCGCAGAAACGGCGCTGGAACGGATTGAAAAGTATGGTCCGGCGCCTGCTGCCTTGCTCCCTGCGGCTCCGGCGAAGGCGCCACGACGGTCGTTACTGGCGGCTATCCGCAGCCGCCAGCGCCGCGCACCTGACCCCAGCCTGGAGACCTCGGAGAGTACGTTCACCGTCCGGCTGGCGCGCGATCTGACACGCGCCGATATGCGTATCACCGTCGGTGAGTTCATGGTCATGACGTTTGTGCTGGCCAGCGTCGGCGCGCTCATCGGTCTCGCCGTGCCGCTCAGCGGGCGTATCTTGCTGGCGCTGACGCTGGCCGCCGCCGGTCTGTATTTGCCACGCTACTATGTCCTCAGCCGTAAGCGCCAGCGCCAGCGTGCCTTCAATGCGCAACTTGCGGACGTTATTACCATGATGGCTAACTCCCTGCGTGCTGGGTTTGCGCTGTTACAGGCGATGGAACTGGTGGCACGTGAGGGGCCAACGCCCGTCAACGACGAATTCGAGCGCGTGGTGCGCGAGATTCAGTTCGGCTCCTCGCTGGAGGTGGCGCTCGCTCACATGGTAGACCGCATGGAATCCGACGATCTCGAATTGCTGGTGACCGCCATCAACGTGCAGCGTGAAGTTGGCGGCAACCTCGTCGAAGTCCTCAATACCATCGCATCCACCATCCGTGATCGGGTTCGGTTGGTTGGTGAGATACGCACGCTGACGGCGCAGCAGCAGTTTTCCGGCTATATCATCGCGACGCTGCCGGTGGCGCTGGCGTTGCTGCTCAGCATCATCAACTCCAACTATATGCTTGGCGTCTTCCGCACCACCACCTATTGCGGCTGGCTGATGCTCTCGTGCAGCGCCATCATGATTCTCACGGGCTTCATCTTCATCCGCCAGATCGTAAATATCAAGGCATAGCGGCATAGGAGGGCAAAGCAATGTTACAGAATATCAAAGAGTGGCTGCCCGCCGTTGCTGGTTTCCTGGCCTTTTTCGGCGTCTTGTTCTTCGTCATTGGCATGGCGATTCCCGCGCGCCGCAATCTGCTGGATATCCGCCTGCCGGACCCGCGTGGCCCCTTGCCGCCGATAGACGCCATCGAGATGCAGGCGCCATTCACCGAGCGCTTTGTGCGTCCACTGACGGCGCAGCTTTCGCGCGTGGTGTCCCGGCTGATGCCAAACGTCGCGCTCGACAATACGCAGCGCCAACTCTTGCTGGCTGGTCTCTCACAACGGATGACCGTCTCAGACTTCATCGGACTACGCGGCCTCTCCACGCTGTTTGGCCTCAGCATCGGCGCTGGGTTGGCCTTTTTCTCCGGCCAGCCGGTCTTTCAATTCATCTTAGTGGTATTCCTCTTTGGCGGCGCTGGCTACATCATGCCCATCCTCTGGTTGCGCCAGCAGATCAACCGGCGTCGCAATGACATTCTGCGTGCGCTGCCTGATGCCATTGACCTGCTGACGATCAGCGTCGAGGCCGGGCTGGGGTTCGATCAGGCAGTGGCGCGTGTGGTGAGCAAGTCGCAAAATAGCCTGACCGCCGAGTTTGCCCGTGTCCTCTATGAGATGCAGTTTGGTGTGGCCCGGCGCGATGCCTTGCGCTCGATGGTGGAGCGCACGGGCGTCGAAGACCTCAGCAACTTTGTCGCCGCTATCATCCAGGCAGAGCAGCTTGGCGCCACCCTCACCACCGTCCTGCGCATTCAGTCGGTGGAGATGCGCATACGTCGTCGCCAGAACGCTGAGCGGTTGGCCCATCTTGCGCCAATCAAGATGCTGTTCCCCATTGCCTTCTTGATCTTCCCGCCGGTTTTCATCGTAGTGCTTGGCCCTGCGCTGCCTAGCCTCATCCGCACGTTCTTTCCTGGCTTCCCACTCTGACCGATTGCCGCTTATGCAGATACAAGAAGGCGAGGGCTTCATCCAAACACCCGTTTGATCCAGTCAGCCAGCGGCTCTGACTGGTCGAAGTATAGCACACGCTCATCAGCTTCCGGAGGCTCGAAGCGCGTCAGCACCTCCGCGACGTCCTCATCGCGCACATCATAGCGCGCGCTCGTCTGCCGGTTGCGCTGCCAGCGTTCCCGGCAGACCGCCGCTGGCACAGCGAGATAGAGAACGCAGGCTGACACGCCGTGTACGGCGGCAATCCGGCGCAGGTCGTCGCGTTGTGCCCGCGTATAGTTGGGTGCGTCGAAGAGAACGGTTGCACCAGCGGAGAGCGCCGCTGCAAGCCTGTCGTAGCCCTCGGCGTATGTTTCATCCCATTCGTGCGGCGTAATCGGCGCGGCATTCAGCCCTAGGCCACGCTCACCATTGATCGCATCAATGGAGACAATCGTATAGCTGAATCGCTCATGCAGTGCCCGCGCAACGGTACTCTTTCCGGCAAACGGCAGACCGCAGAGGATATACAACCGACAAGTCGATTGTTTAGACTTCATCAACTGATCGTTTCTTAATGTCACATAGCACATCAAGAGGTTGAACTACCCCTTTAGCTAATTATGCACAGCAGATAAGGTAAACTAGGAGAGGTTGCCAAACAAAATAGGTACTGTTTCTTCGTAGCTAAGCAGCATGAGAGCAGCATGAGAAATGGCGGGATCTATGACATTGCCAAATTTCCAGCAAATAGAAGATCAGTTGTACTCTGAAGGAGTTGAAGCTATTATCCGATTTGGGCAGGAACATGGTGATGATCTTTGCTCCTTCTTTGCATATGATGTGGATCCATTGTACGGCAATGTATTCCTGAGTTTCGATACTTTTGATAACTCTATCAAGATGGCAAGAGAAAACGAGCAGCAGGCAATCGCACGCCGTGCCAATATGTTAAACATGGAGTGGTCCTGGCAGAGCGCTCGACGGTATTCAACAGACCCGCTAGTACTCGACTATAGTCCAGATATCGGCCATTTCGCATACGCCGATTTTCGGGCACTGTTTTTCCCGGAATGGGAAGAAGTCAGTGACAGCGAACATTACCCTCGCGGTGAACGAGAACCTGATCCGGATGATTATATGGAAGGTAATCTGCGCATTGTACTTTGGAAGGCGATTGAACGCCTCATTGCCAGCGATGCTTTCGCTCCATTGTGTCTGGCCTCTCCTTTCAGGGTAGGTTACCAGCTACATGAGAGGGAGTTGGTAGTGCTACGCATCTTGAATTGGCCCGCCGCAAGTTGGTAGTAATGCTGCCCAATGGTCAATTTGGCACTCTCGTCCCATGTCTCTCACGCCGAAGCAGCGATAGCTGGCGCTCTGGCGATGGTTGGCTCCAGCATCATCTGGATGCCATATTTGGGTCGCAGCGTCACCCGTGGGCGCGGCACCACTGGATATCCAGGCGCCAGGCGCGGCGCGTACCGCTGAAGAATCGTCGCCAGCAGCAGCCGCGCCTCCAACTGCGCGAACGGCATGCCAATGCACATGCGCGGCCCCGCGCCAAAGGGGAAATACGCTCCAGGCGGCACCTTCTGCGCATGCGCCGGGTCCCATCGCTCCGGGCGGAAGGTGTCTGGGTCGCCCCAGATATCCGGCAGGCGGTGAATCACCCATTGGCTGAACATCACCACCGTTTTCGCTGGGAAGTGATAGCCCTCCAGCTCGAACGGCTCTATCGCGCAGCGCCCTTGCGTCCAGGCGGGCGGGTAAAGCCGCATGGATTCTGAGATCACCCAATCGAGATAGGGCAATTGTGGCAGGTCGTCTACGGTTGGCGCGCGACTGGCCAGCACCGTATGCAGTTCGGCGAGCAGCTTCTCGCGCACAGCGGGATGCTCGGAGAGCAGATAGAACGTCCAGGTGAGGGCGTTGGCGGTCGTCTCGTGGCCGGCGGCAAAGAGCGTCATCGTCTGGTCGCGCACCTGCTGGTCCGTCATCGTCACATCATCTTCGCGCGCCGCCAGCAACATCGAAAGCACGTCGCCGGTATCGCGCCCCGATGCGCGCCGCTCCTCGATCAACGCATAGACGTAGGCATCGAGCGTCCGCTTGCCCTGCATGTGCTTGCCATACGGGGTAAATGGCAGGTTAATTGGCAGCGCCCGCACGGAAAACGGCGACTGCACCGGATTTTCGATCACATTGGTGAATGATGCGCCCAGTTCGGGATGGTTCTGCTGGATGTCCACGTCAAAGAGCGACTTCGCCACGATACGCAGCGTCAGGTCGCGCATCGCCTGCGCCATGTCCAGCCGCTCTCCTGGCTGCCACGCATCCAGCATCTCCTGGGTGTGCTGCACCATGATGCCCGCGTAGCCCTCGACGCGCCGCTTGTGAAAGGCCGGCTGAATCAGGCGGCGCTGCTGCCGGTGGAACTCGCCATCAGTGGTAAGCAATCCATCGCCGAGCAACCGGCGCAAATTAATATTGAACTGCGAACTGGTGAAGTTGCGCGCTTGCTCGACGAGAAAGTAGCGCACATGCTCTGGCCGGAAGAACATCACAATCGGCAGACGCGCCATCCGCATCGTTGCCACGCGGCCAAACGAACGCTGCACTCCACTGACGAACGCCAATGGATCGCGCCGGAACTGCAAGAGATTGCCAACCACCGGTAAGCCCGCCGGGCCAGGCGGCAACACTGCCGTGTTTTTTGTCTCCAACTGGCTATCCTCACTCCCCAATGCCCGCAAATCCGCCTGCTTATCTAGATGATTACCAGAAGCCGTGTCGTCCAGCGGCGGCGCCGGTGAGCCAGCGCGCAACTACTGAAGAATGCGCTTCATTTCGCGCTATCGTCAAGCGCAAGGCGGAAGAAAATGCTCCCCCTGCTCTGGTCTCCGGCGTAGCTCTGCGTTATAGTGATGGCTGGATACGTATTTTGGCATAGGGGGTATGTAACCGGCTATCAGATGTGCGCCAGCTTGCTCACCGCGCAGGTGGAGCAAGACCGGCACAATCCGGCACAATCCGGCACAATCCGGCACAATTGCGTAGCTGAGGCGTGTAAGAGATAAGGCAGAGGATAGACAAGGGATCTTCCGGGCGCAACGAAGCGTCATCAGGATAGTACTCACTCTTCCATTGTAGCATCCAGATGCCAGGGATGCCGAAGCGCGCGCGAACGAACGATTCAGCAGGGGGGAAGATATGATGCGGGAGCAACATGCCGGTCCGGCAGTCTATGAGAGGCCGGAACGAGCAAGACGGACCGGCAAACCGGAGGAACTGACGATTCGCCGGACGGATACCAGCAGGCGTGGCAACGCCCAAATGCCGGGGTACGCAGCGGCGAGCCGGCAGCGCAAGCCATCTGGCGCACGCAAAAATCGCGGCAAACAACAGCGGCGCAATGGGCAGGCGAGCTATCCAAGCTCTGCAAGTTATGCGCCGCGCGGCGATATCTCCACGCAGCAGACGTTACAACTCTCGCAGCAAGACCTGTTCGCACAGCATGTCTACTCGTCCCATGCTGTCCCTTCAGCCTACACAGCCATAGGGGCAAGGCCCACACAGCAAGCGCAGAGCGCGCGTGCGCCGCAGGAACGGCTGCGCACGGCATGGGCGGCGTTATTGGCGCGTAGCCGCCGGTTCGGCCCATCGCTGCTGTTGTTCGCTGCGGCGCTGCTCGGCGGCATCTTTGCGCCCGCTCTGTTCTATCAGACTGCGCTGCCACGCGAGACCGGCGCGTTTTTGCTGGCGTTGGACTTCGACAACGAACGCATTGTGCTCATCAATCAGCTTATGGTCGTCGTGCTCGGCACGTTACTGGCTGGCGTGGTCTTTCGCCAGCGGATTGCGACGATACTTGGCGCTCTTCTCTACTATGTCGTGGCCTATCTTCAGCCGTTCATCATACAGGCGCAGCACCCCGGCCCTGGCGTGGGCGGCCTGAAACAAACCTTGATTCCTGGCGCGCTGCAAAGCGTGGCCATCAGCTTGCTCGCGCTCGGCCTCATCGGCGCAGCGGTCGGTGCGCTGATTGGCACTGCCTATGGTGACTTAGCCCTCGTCTCCGTCGCCCGGCTTGTCTCCTGCTGCTGGCAGGCTATCCGCCAGCGAACGATTGCGCCGCTCAAACGCATTGGCATGCCGCTGGCGTCGGTGACGGTGGGCGCGTTGATTCTCCTTGCTGTGCTGGTTGGCTCTGCGCAGGCCGGTTCGCTGCTGACCAATGGCTTGAGCACCGATCTCTACCAGACGGCGCCGCAAGGGCATACCGTGCTGACTGGTACTGTCCTGCAACTGAGCTATACCAGTCCGGCGCTTGGTGGTATCAAGCGCACCTGCGATGTCTATCTGCCGCCCTCCTACAAGCAGAACACCACTGAACGCTATCCCGTGTTCTACCTGTTGCATGGCACCCCCGGCGGACCCGGCGACTGGTTCAACAATGCGCATGTCGCCTCAGTCGAAGATACGCTGCTCGCGCTTGGCAAAGTGCGCGAGACGATTCTCGTCGGAGCAGATGGGCACGGTCCCACGTATGGTTATTCTGAGTGGGCCAACAGTCTCGATGGCCGCCAGCGGATGGAAGACGCCATCGCCTTTGATCTGGTGCATTTCATAGATGCACATTTCCGCACGCTGGCCGACCCGGCAGATCGCGCCATCGGTGGCAACTCCGAGGGTGGCTTCGGTGCGCCCAACATCGCGCTGCATCACCCGGAAATCTTCGGCAACGTCATGAGCCTTTCCGGATACTTTCAGGCGCTCGCCTATGCGCCGGTCTTCGCGGGACGGGGCAGCGCCCTCTATCGCGCCTACAACAGCCCGCTCGCCTATATCTACACGCCCAGCGGCAACAAAGCCGCGCATCAGATTCACTTTTTCATCGGCGTGGGCACGCGAGACGGGATACTCTATAAAGATGGCATCGCCTTCTATCAGGCGTTGTTGCAACTGAAAGTGCATGTGCAACTCATCACCGCCACTGGTGGCCACAACTGGAACACCTGGAAACTACAATTCGCTGAGATTCTTCCCATGCTGGAACCGCCGCCCGTCGCTCCCGCCGCTCCCTAGCGGCACCTTGCATGGTGGTGTAGTTATGCTGGTTAGTAGATAGGAGTGTCTGCTCTACCAGCGCGCTTTTCCGGCTTTTAGGGATGTTTGCAGGTGATCTTCTCGACAGGACGATGGCGCCTGCATAGGGCGCTTGCATATGAGGTGGCGAGATGCGTATGAGCTTCATTGATATAAGACTGGGTAGACAGAATCCAGCGGATTCACTCACGTTTCGCCGGTTGGCGCTCATCGGACGTGGCAGCCTGGCGCTGGTGTTGATCGTTGCGGCGATGGCTAATGTGCTGACGGTGTTGGTTGCTCGCCCGCCGCAGCAGACGCTACTCCTCGAACACCTGATTGACCTCGATCAGTTCTCCTGGGGCCGGCCAGGCGCGCTGATTCTGGCGCTGCTATTGCTGTTGGTGGCGCGGGCGCTGGTGCGCGGCAAGCGCCACGCCTGGTGGCTGGCGGTTGACCTCTGCCTCTTCTCGCTCGTCAGCGCCATGCTCAGCCGCGAGGAGGCAAGCTATACACCTTTCGCGTTTGGTCTGCTGATTGCGCTGTTGCTACTGGCGCCGCTCTTTCCCACGCGCAGCGATCCCCGCAGTCTACGGCGCGGCTATGCGGCGTTGGCGCTTGGCGTCACCTGCCTTGTTATCCATAGCCTGCTCCATCAGTTCTGGCCCCACGGCCTTGCCAGCCAGGTCTGGCATTTCCCGTATCAGCCGGTCTTCTTATTGACAGTGGCGCTCCGGGCGCTGCTCTTCCTGTTCCTGGGCTACGGCGTCATCGAGGTGCTACGCCCAGTGCTGCGTGCGCGACAATTGCAGCGCGCCGATATCTTGCGCGCGCAAGAGGTGGTTGAGCAGTATGGGACGCGCAGCATGGCGCATTTTACCCTGCTCGGCGCCGACAAGAGTTATTTCTGGTCCAGCACCCGTCGCTCCTTCCTGGCGTATCACCTGGCGCATGGGGTGGCGCTCATCCTGGGCGATCCCATTGGGCCGGCGGAAGAGCTGGAGCCGTTGCTGCTTGCCTTCCTCGTCTACTGTAAACGCCAGGACTGGCAGTTTGCGCTCTATCAGGCGTCACCAGTGATCCAGCAGATCTGTCGTCGTTGGGGTCTGCATTCGTATAAGGTTGGCGAAGAGGCGATTGTTCCGGTCTCCTGCTTCACCACAAAAGGGAAGGTTGGCGCGCCGGTGCGCCATAGCGTCACTCGCGCCCGGCGCGACGGCTTGATGGTACGCTGCTGGCAGGGCGAGCCGCTGCCCCAACCTGTCTACCTGGGGATGCGGCGTATCACCGCCGCATGGATGGCGCAGCACCATACCCAGATGCAGATGGGCTTCAGCATGGGACGCTTCCCCGCCGACTGGTCGCAAAAGTTGCTGACGGCGGTTGCCTTCGATGCGCACGGTGAGGCGCAGGCGTTCGTCACCTGGACGCCGCTCTATGCTGGAAACGGTTGGTCGCTGGATAACATGCGCCGTCTCGCGGATACAACGCCCGGCACGATGGAAATGCTGATCGCCACCTCTATCGAATGGGCGCAGGCGCGGGGATATGCCACCATGTCGCTGGGTCTGGCGCCGCTGGCGGGCCTCGAAAGCGGCCTCGAACGCGATCTGCGCGGCATGACAGACGTTGAGACGACCGGTGGCCAGCAGCCAATAGTGGAGTCGCGTTCATGGCTGGAGCGCAGCGCGGCGTTCCTCCACCAGCACAAGCTGCTGCTTGGCAACTACACTTCGTTGCATTTCTTCAAGAACAAGTTCAATCCCGTCTGGGAGCCGCGCTATCTGATCGTCCGCGATACGCGCGCATTGCCGCGTGTGCTGGCGGCGCTGGCGCAGGCCCACGGCTACACCTGGCGGGCGATCCTGCGCGAGAGTGGGTTGCCTGGCCTCTTCCGCCTGCGACCCACGAAAGCGGAGCAGACGCCATCACGTGCCAGCCAACCAAATGCAAACGAACCCACCAGCGCAGAACATGGCGGTGTGGAAGCGCCAGCAATCGCGCTGCAACCAGCCCCAACGGCAGCCGTGCTGGAACCGGCGAAGGTTCGCTGAGGATTCATGTCTCGGTAACGATGGACAGCCATCATCTTAGTCAGACATGTCTGTTCCATCACCGCTCGCCGTTAGAGACTGGTCTCGTCAAGGCTGTCCGCAAGCCTGCCAAGTTGGCTACTCAGCAGTGGGTTGTGATGCGCCATCGCAGGCTAGCGGCAATTGGTTATCTTTTTAGATGTCGTGGAGATAGTCATTACGACCGCCAAAGCTCACTAGGCTCTAGTTGCGCTCCTGACGTTGTTCGATTGCATCCTTAGCCTCTTTGTTTCGGCCTAACATACGAAGTACCTTAGCCAGACTCTGCCGCCGATTCCAATTGTCACTGATGCGCAGTCCTTGTTTGTAGCATTCGACCGCTTCTTCATAGCGTCCAAGCCCTACCAAAGCATCGGCTTTGTTTGACCAGACCCAGGCTAAATCATCGTTCAGAGCGAGTGCCATATCATGGGCGTGAAGCGCTTCCTGCCAGCGTCCACACGCATTATATGCAAATCCTAAGTTACCCCACTCACTCGCAGAAGCTTTGGCAAATTGAGTAGCACGTTCGAAGTAGGGAATCGCTTCTGAAAAGCGCTTCTCTCCGATCAGTTGTGAACCGCGAGTGATGAGTTCGTAATACGTTCCTGTTGGAAGCGATTTTGACACTTCTAAGGGTTCGTTTGACGCAGGCAGTAGACCTACCTCTTTGAGTACGCGTTTAAGGGCCATGCTATAGTCTTGCGTCGCATCGAAGATATTGTACACCCCCCACATTGGAGGGAGTTGATGATGATCTACTTCTTCAGCCTTGATAAAAATGAGTTCATTAATCTGCCCCTGATTTTTTAGGCGATTCGCGGCATATACCTCTTGGCGTACCCACTCAGATGAAAGTGCGTTTCTCGTTAGCACAAGTAGGAGCCACTCGCAGCCAGCCAGTGCCTCGTCGATATGTTGTTGAAAATTCCCTGCCCCCAGATCGTTGCTATCCATCCACGCTTGCGCCCCAGCCGCATTCAGATCGCGCACGAGTTTTAAGGCGAATGCGACGTCTTTGGAACTGTGACTGACGAAAATCTTGGGCTTCGTCATACTACGCTCCTGTTGAGAATGGGTGCTGCTTGTTCGACATTGTAGCATAGGGAGAGCTTGCCCACGCATCAGCCCTGAGCAGCTTCTGCTCACCTCTTCTCAGAGGGTATACTACATCCATTGAAGCAAACAGCACAATCGGAGGCATACTATGCAGGTGACCGCCATTGGGACGGTCTGGCGGTGCGTACCAAACCAGTACCATGACGAAGACGACGAAGAAAGTCAACCGTATGTCGTAGAACTTGTCGAGTATCTCCCCGGCAACTATGACGAAAACAATGGGGCGCAAGGGCAGGCGATCAATCTGTACCTAGATAGTGCAGAATTGCTCCGAGAAGGAATGACCTATCGCGTGACGACACGTGTGACGCGCATATGGCCAACCCAAATTGACGACAATATGAACATAATTGGAGTACTCATTGAGGCAAAGTTAATCGAATAGCGCGACTGTTCGTTTGGGCTATGAAGCCAGGGAGAGTGAGCCAGCCGGACTCGCTAGCCAACCAGGTGTCAGCGAACTCACCAGCGCAGAACACGTCAGCATAGAAGCGTCAGCAATCGCGCTGCAACCAGCCCCAACGGCAGCCGTGCTGGAACCGGCGAAAGTTCGCTGAGCATTCCATCCAGGGAGACGGCAGCAGAAACGCTCTGCTGCCTCCCTTTTTCTCTGCTTTTCGGAGACTCCTCATGACTCCGTAACCTGGCGCGTATTCGCATACAAGAAAACACGCCGGCGCGAGGAGCCGGCCAGATCAGCCAGCTACCTGCACCGGCGTAGGAGTATCCGATATGCGCAAATCACCACAGATAACAATAGACAGGATGCGTATCCAGCAATTTTCCGTTCGCCCCACCATACGCATGCTGAGTGTGTTTGGAGCAAAATGGGCCAAGCAGATGCTTGCGATCAGTAGTATCGCGAGTATCGCGTTGCTCATAGCCCTGCTGGCGGGCTGCGGAGCGACCGTGCAAAGGCAGCGGATACAGGCGCGAGCGCCGCAGGTGTCGCCAACACCAGCGCCCATGCTTGACCCCAGTCCCACGCCAGCGCCGACCGTGACGCCAACGCCACGCCCAACGGCAGTCCCGCAACCACCAGCGCCTGCGCCGCTGCCCACGCTGGACGTGCGGCCCGCGTCTATGAGCATCGTCGGGCACCTAGACTGCACACAGAAGGGCGCCTATATCTGCCAGGCAGCCGTCATCTCGCCATCGAGTAACCAGCAAGGGCTGCGCTGGTCGTCCTCAACCAGCGTACCGGGACGGATCGCCTTAAGCCCGGCGAGCGGTGTGCTGGCGCCGGGACAGAGCGTGCTGGTGACGATCACCGTGCCTTTTGGCGATTGCACGCCCGGCCTCTTCGCCTTCCACGGCCCTATCAACACCCATACAATCAGTTGGGCCTGTTGACTGGTAGTTTGGGCCGCGACAGTCATCCCTTATTCGTGTAGCGCCGTGCGCCCGCTCTTCTTCGCGCCGTTGGCCAAAACGGGGACTTCTTCCTGCTCAAAAAGCGCCGCAGCAAAGGCATGCTGTACCGCCTGGATCAATTGCTCGATCTGGAAGGGTTTATAGACAATGCCAATGCCCTCGGCGCTCAAGTGATCTTCTTGCTCACGCGCTTCCCGGCATGCCGCCGTGCAAATGATGAGCGGCAACTCAGCGGTGGGACGATACATGCGAAGCTTCTGCATCATCTTCCACCCCTCCATCTGTGAGCCAAACTTGAGATCGAGGATCACGAGATGGGGACGATGCGCTTCCACTGCCATCGGATGCTCAAAGGCAAGTTTGGAGGTAATTACCTCGTAGCCCTCCTCTTCGAGCAAATCTTTGTACAGATCGAGTATGTCCTGGTCGTCGTTGATGACCAAAATGCGCTTTCTCATAGGCTCCTCCTCATATCAGTGAGTTGAGTTGTAAGCATCATTTCCGGTCGGGCAGAGCCTGATCCTGGCAATAATCTGCCCGCATGGACCATTCAGCCCACGCCGGAAAAGACATCTCATCCAAAATCCTAAAACAAGATTTATGCCAATCTAGGGATGTCAGAATTTTTGCGCCTGGTCTTAACTGATCTTAACTGGTCTTAACATCACGCTCATAGAATGACAACGTACTATGAAGAGCAGGCTTGCACACCATCTTCGCTGTTACGATCATCTGATGTCATTGCATTTTGTCTCGTGAGACATCAGAATGAACCGGACAACTCAACACAATGCCCGATGAAAACGCTATGTCTCTCAGAGACGAGGAGATACCGACCGATGACCAATGGCATGCCAAACGACCCTGATGACCAGCGCAATCCTGATAAATCACTCTCTTCGCCCCTGCCCGAAACTCCTTCGGTCCCCACAGAGACGGCAGAAATGCCCCCCTCCGCTCCTGCCTCGTCGTCTGGCAGTGGTTCTGTAGACGGATTCCAGCCAACCAGTAACAATCGCGCAAACGCGCAAGAGAGCGATGGCAGCGTCGCAAGCAGCGTGAACATGGAAGATCATGGCAATCGGACTGGCAAAGGCAACCGAAGCAGCGCCTTAGAAGAGCGCTCGCTGGTGGAGGGAGCCAAACCAGGCAGTACGTACCTGCGGGTCCGTCTCCCGCGCCAGGACGAGTTTCGTCGCCGGCAAGCTGATGTATTGGTTGCCACCGAACGCACGCTGGAGCCACAGAGCCGGCTGGGCAAAGTCTATGCGGGCATGAAACGCCTTGTGCTGGGGCCACGTCTGGCGACCGCCCAGCAAGCAACAGAGCGCCTGACGAAAGTCAAGGCGCTGGCGGTCCTCTCCTCTGATGCCATCTCCTCGGTGGCGTATGGCCCCGAGGCGGCGCTGGGTATTCTGATAGTGGCGGGAGCCGGGGCATTGCGGGCAAATCTCCCAATCGCCGGTCTGATTGCTCTCTTGATGATCGTCGTCGGCTTCTCGTATCGTCAGACGATTCATGCCTATCCGCATGGTGGCGGTTCCTACATCGTCGCCCGCGAGAACCTGGGCACGATTCCAGGGCTGATTGCCGCAGCGGCGCTCTTGATTGACTATGTACTCAATGTATCGGTGAGCGTGGCAGCGGGCGTCAACGCCATCATCTCAGCCATTCCGGTATTGAGCCACCTGGCCGTGTGGATGGGCGTCGGCTTCATTGCGCTCATCATGCTGGTGAACCTGCGCGGCATCCGCGAATCAGGCAGCATCTTTGCCGCGCCCACCTACCTCTTCATCGGCGCCCTACTGTTGATGATCGTCGCCGGTCTCCTCCAGGCTGCCACATCTCCTGGCGGTCTGCTTGGGGCTGTGACGCCGACGCGCACCCCGCACGAACTTGGCTGGGCGCCGGAACAACTCAGCCTCATTCTCTTGCTCACAGCCTTTGCCTCCGGCTGCTCGGCAATGACAGGGGTGGAGGCAATTGCCAATGGCGTGCCAGCCTTTAAGCCGCCGGAACCAGAGAACGCCGCCCGCACGCTGCAATGGACTATTACCGTGCTGGTCGGGCTATTCCTCGGCGTCACTTACCTCACCTGGCGTTTTGGCATCGAACCCTACCAAAGCGGCAGTCCAACGGTGCTGGCGCAGATTGGGACCGCCGTCTTCACTGGACCGTTCGCCTGGCTATTCTACGTATTGCAGGCGGCGACGCTCCTGATGCTCGTTCTTGCCAGCAATACCAGCTTCGCCGATTTCCCCCGGCTCGCTTCCATTCTGGCTCGTGATAACTTCCTGCCGCATCAATTCAGCTTCCGGGGAGATAGGCTCGCGTTCACGACAGGGATCGTGGTCCTCAGCCTGCTCTCGGCGCTCTTACTGGTGGTCTTTGGCGGCAATGTGGATGGTCTGATTAATCTCTTTGCGCTTGGGGTGTTTACGGCGTTTACCGCCTCGCAGAGTGGCATGGTAGTCCACTGGTGGCGATTGCGCAGGACTGACCAGCGAGGAGGATGGCGCCGGTCGCTTATCATTAACGCCATTGGCGCAGTGACTACGGGTATAGTAGCGGCCATCATCATCTTCACCAAATTTGATCGGGGCGCCTGGATTGTGGTGCTACTGGTGCCGATCTTCGTGTTGCTGTTTCTGGGGATTGCGCGGCACTACCGGCGGTCACAGCAGCAATTGCGCCCCCTGACCCCGCTTCGCTCGGATGAGTTGCACAATATTGCGCTTGTTCCATTGGATCGCGTCACCAATGTTGCGTTGCAGAGCCTGGCCTATGCGCGCTCGCTCACCCCCAACGTGCTGGCGGTCCATGTGGTGATTGATCCAGTTGAAGAGAGCAGCATCCGTGCTGATTGGCAACAGTTGGTGGAGACGCACCAGGCGGATTGGCAGCGCCAGGCGCACAAATGGGAGGCGCTGGCGACGCAATTGACCCGCGATGATCCAGAAGGGGCGCAGGCCGCCCGTGAGCGTGCCGCCGCCATCCGAAAAGGTCCGGAACTGATCTTCCTGGAATCGCCGTACCGGTCCCTCGCCGCACCGCTGGTGGCCTATATCAACGCTGTCCGGGACGCCAACCCGCAGGCCACCGTAACAGTAGTGCTGCCAGAGTTCATCCCTGCCCATTGGTGGGAACGCCTTCTTCACAATCAGACGGCGCTGCGGCTTAAGCTGGCGCTCTACACCGATCCTGGGGTGGTCGTGACCAATGTTCCCTATCAATTACAGGATTGAGGCTTATGCTCCCGATCTTACCCAGCGTGAGACTCACCCTGAAATTTCTTCCAATCGGCCAGAAACGTCTCGATGCCCTTATCGGTCAGTGGATGCTTCGCCGCCTGTTCCAGCACCTTGAACGGGACAGTAGCGATGTCCGCGCCAGCCTTCGCCGCCGCGATGATATGCAGCGGATGGCGGATGCTGGCAGCCAGCACCAGCGTCGTCAGATGGTGCTTCTGATAGATTTCCACGGTATCGCGCACCACCTGCATGCCATCTTCAGAGATGTCATCCAGCCGCCCAACGAAGGGACTGATGATGTATGCACCGGCCAGCGCCGCAAAGAGCGCCTGATTTGCCGAGAAGCAGAGCGTCACGTTCGTGCGAATATTTTCAGCTTTGAGTTGCTTGACGGCTGCCCAGCCATTCGGTGTGGAAGGCACCTTCACGACGACATTAGGGTGCCACTTGGCGAAGCGCCGGCCCTCCTCGACCATCCCTTGCGTGTCCAGGCTGATGGTTTCGGCGCTGATCGGCCCATCCACGATCTCCGCAATCTCCTGGATGACCTCTTCATGGCTCTTGCCGTGTGTCTTGCCCACCAGCGTTGGATTGGTCGTTACGCCGCTGAGGATGCCCCAGCGCGCTGCTTCTCGTATCTCATCAATATCTGCGGTGTCCAGAAAAATACGCATCGTCGTCGCTCCAATCTCATCAGTTCTGCTTCTGTTTGCGTCCTGCATCGCTTCCCGCTCCACGCGAGAAGGTCCCGTTTTGCAGAACTCACTCAACCGCGAAAGTCGGAGCGCCATCATGGCAGACGCGCCCACAATCTTGTCATCTTGTTATCGTAGCGCAAAGCGCAGCGCAATGTAAACCGCACCGATCAACAATCAGCACAACCGGGTGGCGCTCTCTGCGGGTATACGCCTCATGGTAAAATGGGAAATGACTGCATTTCTGCATATGTTGCACAGTGTTGCAGCCTGTACAAGATAGACTAAATCAACCTCTATCCATAAAACCAGAACCGCGCAGCGATGCGCAGGAGGCAACGATGCCCACACAGGCAGCACCAGACGACCATTCGCACCATTCCAACCATTCCAACCACTCCAATCATTCCAGCCATTCCAATCATTCCCGCGCCACCGCTACCACCCGTGATCCTCGCACTGCCCACACTGACCGCACTGACCGCATTCCCCAGACCGTTACGCTCGGCGGCAAAACGCGCATCACGCTGGCGGAGGTGGCAGCCGTTGCGCGCGCGAGCGCCCGCGTCACACTCGCGCCAGCCGCAGTACGGCGTGTGCAGGCAGCGCGCGCATTTGTAGAACGCATCAGCGAGGAAAACCGCACGGTGTACGGCGTGACCACTGGCTTCGGCCATCTCAGTTCCGTCAAAATCGCGCCGGATCAACTCAGCGATTTGCAACGCAACCTTATCCGCAGCCATGCTAGCGGCGTTGGCGAACCTTTTGATATCCCGACGACCCGCGCCATCATGACACTGCTGGCGAATAGCCTCGCGCGCGGCCACTCCGGCGTGCGCGTTGAGGTCGTGCGCCTGCTCGTCTCGCTCCTGAATACGGGAGTGACGCCGGTGGTGCCGATGCGTGGCTCGGTAGGCGCGAGCGGTGATCTGGCGCCGCTCGCACACCTCAGCCTTGTGTTGATAGGTGAGGGTGAAGCCTGGTACGCCGGTGAACGTCTACCAGGCGATGAGGCGCTACGCCGCGCCGGGCTGACGCCGGTGGTGTTGGGCGCTAAGGAAGGTCTGGCGCTCATCAATGGCACGCATGTCATGGAAGCCTGTGGTACGCTCGCCATCGCGGACTCCTGGCGCTTGCTACGCGCCGCTGAAGTCGCCACCGCTATGAGCATCGAAGCCCTGCTCGGCAGTTATGTACCACTGGATGCGCGCATCCACGCCTTACGGCCACAGGCTGGGCAGCCACGCACAGCGGCCCGCCTGCGCGCGCTGCTGGAAGAGAGCGAGATCAATCCTAGCCATGCTAACTGTGGCCGTGTGCAAGACCCCTATACCCTGCGCTGTGCGCCGCAGGTATTGGGCGCGGCTCGCGATGCGCTCGGATACTGCGAAGGCGTCTTCAATGCGGAACTTGGCGCCGTCACCGATAATCCGTTAATTTTCAGCGACGACGGCGATGTGCTGAGCGGCGGCAACTTCCACGGCCAGCCGCTGGCGCTGGCGCTCGATTTCCTGGCCATTGCGCTGACCCAGGTGGCCAGCTTTGCGGAACGGCGCATCTATAACCTGATGGGTCCGCATGAGTGGGACAAGGGCGACCATCGCATGGAACTCTTCCTCACGCCAGAGCCAGGCCTGAACTCCGGTTATATGATTGCGCAGTACGTGGCGGCGGCGCTGGTGAATGAATTGAAGGTCCTGGCGCATCCTGCCAGCATAGACTCCATTCCCACCTCCGCTGGCATGGAAGACTTTGTGAGCATGGGCGCGACCTCTGCCATCAAGCTGAAACAGGTGATTGACCTGGCGTATCGCGTCATCGCCATCGAGTTGCTCTGCGCGGCGCAGGGACTGGACTTTCGCAAGCCGCTACGTCCCGGCAAGGGTGTTGCCGCCGCGTATGAGGCGGTGCGTGCGCTCGCGCCGTCGTTGACAGCGGACCGTTCACCCGCGCCGGATATTGAAGCCATCGCCGCCGGGGTCCGCTCAGGTCTGCTGGATGGTCTGGCTCCTGAATAGGGGCCGGATTCATCCAGCATCGGAATAGAAGCTGTGCGATAACGGTGTCAGACTGAACGGCACGAACGACGACAGGTGCGATAGGTTCGGCAGTCAAGCAAAATGTGAATATGGAGGGGCGCCGCTGTCGCCGCTGGAGATGGTTTGCAGCCAGCCGGAGAGTTGCATTTTCTGGTTCTGGCGTAGCAAATTTGCTTTGAGATGGAGAATCTGTTCAAGAGGGATGTCATCACTATCAATCTGATTTGGTTGGTTAGGTTGGCTGGCCATCATATGGCAGGCGTTGCTAAAGGATATTTCCGCCAGTTGCAGAAAATCAAGAGATTCACATGGTTCATCCCGTTCATCATATTCTTCAGAATCACTTTCACTATCGTTATCGCTCATATTCATGCTCTCAGAAACTGTATTATCGCCTACACGAGCTGATATGCCAGAAGGTTCATATATATCAATAGTACCAGTCCGCTCTTGAGAGAACGAGAGAAAATTAACAGGCAGGTTCGCTTCACATTCCGCACACTCTTCACGTTCCTCACTTCCTCGTTGCTGCTGTCTATTCAAAGCCTCTAGACACGTCTCAAAAACCTGGTTCGCTGCAAGAAAAGCGCCATCTGGTGTCATACGACCCGCCAAAATACGCTCGACATCAGTTGCGATTAGCGCCGCGTGGAGACGCCGTTGCTCTGGTGGTGTCAGCTTCATCGCAGTAATCAACCTATCGAGTTCCAAATGAGTGAAAACGGGAAAGTGAGATAGTCCGGGCGACGACAGCGAACGTCGAAGGCGCTGTATCTCTCGATTTCCAATTGCAAGACTATGTAAGTGATGCAGTTGAAGGTGGTGCGTAGATAGAATCATCTGCAATTCACGCGCGAAAATAGTGCCCTGTGCGTCCTCTGGCCTCGTGAAATTCATACGTGTAGCCCCTTTGATCGTTTGTCATACCTATCAGTGTTCAATCAATACATTGCTAGTAAAGAGATACCATACTTGTGATGCGATTGCAAGTACAATCATCTGGCTCATTATGCCGAATTTTTAAAGCTGTCGGAGAAAGGTACCGCACAGACTATGGGAGCTGCGAATAGGGGAAGTACACGTGAAGAGCCAGGAAGCGACTGAGAACGCAGGAAAATGGCAGCGTTCTGCACAGGCATGTGACTGTGCTCTCGTTGGTGGCGCGTGGCATAATGGGAATAGTGAGGGGACGCCATCGAGATTGTACCCGTCTGGCAATCATGCTTGTTTGTTCCTGGTACTTTTTATGTAGTTTTGGTCGGATAGCGCGGCAGATTGCCATCATGGCTTCTGATAGCCCAGCGCAAATGGGTCTGTTATCCAGCGATTTGTAGGGGACGGCCAGACATGAACGAGAGTTTTTTGCATGTTTCCGATGATCTGAACACGAAGCGCGAGCATGATTACAGCCGGCAGGCGAAAGCGTATCTAGACCTGGCGTACAAGGAATTGGGAATAGTCATGCGCTATGCTGGGAGCGACGATCTAGCATTGTATCCGCTGTGTGAAACAATCAAGAAGTACGCGGAGGCGTGTCTTTCGCTTTTCCCGTGCAAACGTCAGGAAGTTCGCGCGCTATTCTTGCTCGGCATGGCCAACCTCAATGGTGGCTCTCCTGCGAAGGCAAGCGGCTTTTATGAGGAGGCCATTGCCATTCTCGACGATCCCAGCCGCTCTGTGAGATTTCCCGATGAGCAGCATGCCCGCGCAGAGCTAAACTACCTGGCGGCAGGCGCCTATTCCCTGCAACTGAAATTTCGCATGGCCAGGCAACATGCGGAACAAGCTGATGCCATTTTTCGCACACTGACGACGGAGGCGGGCAGTATTGACCCTGGGGTAGATCTGGCGAACCTCAGCATTCTGCTCACCAGTTTCTTTCATCTCGCAGAGTGGTCTGAAAAGGACGCCTATTTTTCTCTGGCTCGCCATCTGGCGGAGCAGGCACCAAACGCCAGGGAATGGTATGCCCGATTTGACTGGTTAGAGGCGCTGTTCTATCGTTGGAACGGCCAACTGAAGCGGGCGTATCTGCTGGCGAGCGCGGGCGCCAGGACATTGAAAGAAATCGGTTCTCCCAGAGCAGTGATGCACCTCTCACGGCTCAACAGCGTCGTCGCCGATATTGCCCTGGATCTGGTGGAATTTCATGAGGACCGCGCTTCATCTGACGCAAATACCTACGTCAGCATCGGGCAGACGTATGCGCGCGAAGCATTAGAACTCTCGCTTCAGACCAACCACATCAGCAATAAGAATATGGCATTGCTTGCCAGCGCCCGCCATGACGGCCTTATCAACTGCAATACCAACCGCCTTTTCGTCATCGAAAACGTTTGGAAGCAGGCCGAATATTATAAGGATGATACGCTAGTGGCGCAGGTCTACACGAATCTGGGGATCGAATTTGAAGCGCAAAAAGAGCGTGATCTCGCGGCCACGTGCTATCGCCAGGCAATCGCCAGAACTGAGCTAGCAGATATCCCTACAATGGGCGTACTGGCACATCGCCGCCTGCGCGTGCAACAGGAAATGTACGTGTGAGCCTATGATGGTACATGCGACTACGACATACCAGGCCGCACGACGCTAGTTGGCCCATTGAATTGTTGATTTACGCCGATGGAGCGGGCACGAGCGCCTCAAAGCGTTCGCGCTGAAAACGATCTGCGGCGGCGCGCTCGGCGGCGGTCCAGGCGCTGCGCGTGGGGCAAACGCCCAGACGCGCAGCGAGTAGATTGTGAACGGTGTCGCGCACCTCACCTGCGCTGATGGTCCGTCTGGTCAGTTCGTCGAGTCCAGCGGCGGTGGTATGCAGGCGTTTGGCAAGCGACGCGCGTTCACCATCTGGCAGGGCCAGCAGCGCAACCAGCGCCTCCGGTTGCCAGCGAAAATGCACGCCTACCTGATAGAGCATGGCAGAACGACGGCGCACCTGGCAGAGTCCCACGACTTTCCGCTGCCCAACCACTGCCTCGTATGGCGAAAGCGTGCCATAGCAGGCCATACGCAGCGGGTCATCCTTCGGAATGGGGGGCAGCGCACGTACCTCTTCCATTGGGATGGCGCGCGCCTCCTCGCTGCCCAGCACGCGCAATGCCTGTGCCCATAGCTCACCGATCCATTGATAGCCGCGCACGATATCGCCGGTCGCCAGGGGATGTGTCACCGGCAGCGCCACTTCCATGCTCAGCGCATAGCGGTCGGCCAGCACTGCCGTGCCGCCGGAGGTGCGCTTGAAGACCTCAACGCTGGCAGCACGGCAGGCGGCGAAGTCCACCACCTCCGGCTTCTGCCCGTTGCCAAGCACCAGCGCCGGTTGCTCGGAGACATACCAGCGCAGCACTGGCAGCGATCCTTCGTGCATCGTCGCCAGCAGCGCCTCACTGAGCGCAAGTTGCCGTCCCATTGGTTCGTTGATTGAACTCAACAGGCGCCATTTCTCCCCATTCAGGCCACTCACGCCGCTCACGCTCACTGGTGTCTCCCCTTTACCCGCCGGCCTTCTGCGCGCCCGCCTGCAATGATTGCAGGAAAGCGATGCCTGCGGCAACCTGCTCACCGGCGGGCGCAGCGTCTACAGCGTTGAGTAGCGCGCTGGCGACCACTGCGCCATCCGCGATGTGGCCAATCTCCGCGACATGCTCTGGCCGCGCCACGCCGAAGCCCACCGCCAGCGGCAGGCGTGTCTGCGCGCGCACACGCCCCACGAAGGCGCTAAGCTGCTCCGGCAGCCGGTCACGCGCGCCCGTCACACCGCTCAGCGAGACGCAATAGAGAAAGCCACCGCCGGTGCGCGCCGCCATCTCCGCCGCCTGCGCGATGCGCTCATCCGGGCTGGTCGGCGTCACCAGAAAGATCAATTCGATGCCACGAACGGCGGCGGCGCTGCGTAGCGGCTCGGCCTCTTCCGGCGGCAGGTCTGGCACGATCAGTCCGGCGACGCCTGCCTGTGCGGCACGCTCGCAGAAGCGTTCCAGGCCGAAGCTGTAGATGGGATTATAATAGCCCATCAGCACCAGCGGCGTCTGCACCTGACCTGCTACCCGCTCCGCCAGGTCCAGCGTGCCACGGAGTGACATGCCGTTGTCGAGCGCGCGCTGGCTGGCACGCTGGATAGTCGCGCCATCGGCCAGCGGATCGGAGAACGGCACGCCTAGCTCCAGTATAGCAGCACCGGCGCGGCAGAGCGCAACCGCCAGCGCCTCGCTCGTCTCTGTATCGGGATAGCCCGCCATGACATAGGGAATCAGCGCCACCCGGCCCACTTCGCGCGCATGCGCGAAGGCAGCGGCGATGGGTGACGCCTGCTCAGTCTGCAACATATCGTGCCTGTCCTCTCACTAAGCCGGTTACTTTAGGGGATTGGCGCCTTCACGAGCGTCCGCTCTGGTTCCCCCTCGCTCTGTGGGAGAGGGGCCAGGGGGTGAGGTCTACTCGCTAATCCAGCGTCACGCCAAGCGCCGCCGCGACCGTGTTGATATCTTTGTCACCGCGCCCCGATAGATTGATGACGACGATCTGCTCAGCCGCCAGTTCGCCGCGCTCACCCATCGCCAGGACATGCGCCACCGCGTGCGCGGATTCGAGCGCCGGAATGATGCCCTCCTCCTGGCTGAGCAACTGAAAGGCGCGTAGCGCGGCGTCATCGTCGGCAGCGACATAGGTGGCGCGTCCGGTGGCGCGCAGATAGCTGTGTTCCGGACCCACGCCCGGATAATCCAGTCCGGCGGAGATGCTGTGCGTCTCGATTACCTGGCCGTTTTCATCCTGCAAGAGATAGCTGAGCGCGCCATGTAGTACACCGGGGCGGCCCGCCACCAGCGTCGCTGAGTGTTTGCCGCTGCTGATACCGCTGCCGCCAGCTTCAACACCGATCAGTTGCACGCCTTCATCGCCGGCGAAAGGATAGAACATGCCGATGGCGTTGCTGCCGCCGCCGACGCAGGCAACGACGATATCCGGCAGCCGTCCCAGCGTTTCCAGCGTCTGCGCGCGCGTCTCGCGTCCAATCACCGACTGGAAATCACGCACGATACGCGGATACGGATGGGGGCCGACCGCCGAGCCAATCAGGTAATAGGTGTTCTCAACGTTTGTCACCCAGTCGCGCATCGCCTCATTGATGGCGTCTTTGAGCGTGCGGCTGCCGGCGTTCACGGCGCGAACCTCTGCGCCAAGCAGCTTCATGCGGAAGACGTTGAGTGATTGACGGCGGATATCTTCAGCGCCCATATAGACGACGCAATCGAGACCCAGCTTGGCGCAGACCGTCGCAGTGGCGACGCCATGCTGTCCTGCGCCGGTCTCTGCGATGATGCGCCGCTTGCCCATTCGCCGGGCCAGCAATCCCTGGCCCAGCGCGTTGTTGATCTTATGCGCGCCGGTATGCGCCAGGTCTTCACGCTTCAGGTAAATCTGCGCGCCGACGCGCCGCGAGAGACGTTCCGCGAAATAGAGCGGCGTAGGTCGCCCGGTATAAGTGCGTTCCAGACGGGCGAGCGTCGCATGAAAGTCGGCGTCGTCGCAGGCGGCGGCATAGGCGGTTTCGAGTTCAGAAACGGCTGCCATCAGGCTCTCCGGCACAAAACGCCCGCCAAAGTCACCAAAGCGCCCGCGCGCATCGGGATAGACGCCATGCTGATAGGTGGAAATAGCCTCAGTATTCAATTTTTGCGCTGTCTCGTGCATCTCATCTGCTCATTTCTATCGGCGCTGTAGGGGAATGGACCTCATCCCCTAACCCCCTCTCCCACAAGGAGAAGGGAAACCAGAGCGACCTCACCTGCTGACTCCTTCTCCCGCGAGGAGAGGGGAACCAGAGTGACTTCACTCCCTGGCTCCCACAAGGAGCGGGGGTAATACCGCAGCTTCCACAAACGCGCGCATCTTAACCGTATCCTTCACGCCATCAGTTTCAATGCCGCTGCTAACATCCACGCCTGCTGGCTGTACAGCGGCCAGCGCCTCCGTTACATTCTGCGGTGAGAGGCCGCCAGAGAGGATGACCGGCCAGCGCTCAGCCGCGCGCCTCGCCAGCGCCCAATCGCCGGTCTGTCCGCTGCCGCCATAGCTGCCATCCGTTGATGGCGTATCCAGCAGCAACGCTGTGCCGGACAGCGCATACGCATCCAGCGCTTCCAAGTCTCGTTCGCTTCGCAGCCGTAGCGCCTTGATGACCGGCAACTGCGTGCGCGCAGCTACCTCAGCGCAGGCATCCGGCGTCTCATCACCACTCAATTGGATGGCATCCAGTTTGGCCGATGTAACAATATCAGCGAGAGTCTCAGGCGCTTCATTGACGAAGACGCCCACCGCCAGCGGCGCGCAATGAGGATCCGCATGATGGGCGGCCTCGATCACGGCGCGCGCCTGTGTTGGCGTAACAGAGCGGCGGCTCGGCGCGAAGATGAACCCTATGGCGCCGGCTCCCAGTTCGGCGGCCAGCGCGCCATGCTCAGGCTGCGCCAGCCCGCAGAGCTTGATGAACGGGTTGGCGCTGCGGCCAAAGAGACGCGCGAAGACACCGCCGGACGCCGTTGCCAGTTCACGCGCTTTCTGTGTAGGGTCCGGCGCGCGCATCAACGCCTCACCGACGAGAATGGCGTCGGCGCCCCAGGCACGCGCCCGCGCCGCGCTCAGCCGGTCCGCGATGCCGCTCTCCGCAACGAAGATGCTCTCTGTTGGCACTTCATGTCGCAGCTTGCGCACGATATCGTGATCTACGGCGAAGGTGCGCAAATCACGGCTGTTGACGCCAATCATCTGCGCTCCAATCTGACGGGCACGGGCCAGCTCCTCGGCGTTGTGCGCCTCCACCAGCGCGCCCATGCCCAACCGTGCCGCTAGCGCATAGAGCCTTGCCAGCATCGTATCGTCCAGCATGGCGCAGATCAGCAGAATCGCATCGGCTCCGGCGGCTCGTGCTTCGTACACCTGATATTCGTCGAGGATGAAGTCTTTGCGCAGTACCGGCACATCTACGGCGGCGCGCACGGCGCGCAGATGCTCTAGCGCCCCCAGAAAGAAGTGCGGCTCAGTCAGCACACTGATCGCCGCCGCGCCACCAGCCGCATACGCCCGTGCCTGCGCCACCGGATCGAACGTCTCGGCCAGCAGTCCCTTCGATGGTGAGGCGCGTTTCACCTCGGCAATCAGCTTCGCCGGATCATCCGTAGCTGGGCGCAATGCCGCCGCGAAGGGACGGGGCGCGGGCGCAGCGGCTGCGCGCGCCATCATAGCATCCAGCGGAACCTGCGTTATGCGCTCCGCCAACGTCTGACGTGTGGCGGCGACGATGCGCTCAAGAAATGTCGTCTCTGCCATAGCTGCCCATTTTCATCTTTTCAGTTCTCGTTTGCCGTTACTTCAGCAACAGACTGATCGCGTTGATAGAGAAAGGCAATGTTGCGCCGGAACACGCCCTCGCCGCTAAGATCACGGTATTGTGTTGGCACCGGCGTCTCAACCGCCTGTTCCAGCGTCGCGCCATTGGTCACCAACTGTTGCGCCAGCGCCGCTATATCGCTGAGGTACTGGCGCATCGCTGCAATGGCGGCGCGTGTGCCGAGTGGACCGTGCCCTGGCATCAGCGTCTCAATGGCAAGCGCCCCAAGCCGGTCCAGAATCGCCGGCCATGCTTCAGGATGGCCGTCCGCCAGCAGCGGATGCTCGCCAATGACGACCAGATCGCCAGTAAATACGATGCGTTCGGCTGGCAGATAGAGAACAGTGTCGCTCGCAGTATGCCCGCCACCATAGGTCAACAGCCTTGCCTGCCGCGCCGGACCATCCAGCACATATTCCTCGCCGGTGAACGTCTCGGTCGGCGGTGTCAATTGCAACGTTGCCAGTGTCGCCTGCACCTCCTCACCAAACGAGAGATCAGCTTGCAACTCGGCACGTCTGTGTTCGTCTTGCTCGGCTGCCAATCGCTCGCGTAGCGCGGCGAGGAACGCTGGCACCTCCGCCTGATAACGCGCAATATTCGCTGCAACTCGCTCGGCAATCAGGTCACGAGTGACATCGGTTGCGATGATGCGTGCTCCCGGAAATGACTGGTTGCCGCGTACATGGTCGTCGTGCCAGTGGCTATTGATGACGATACCGACCGGTCTGCCTAACAACACTTCGGCGGCGTGACGCAGATCATCAGCCGCCTGCGGCGTGAAGAATGTATCGAATATGAGCGTCTGGTCGCCCAGATCAACGATGCCAGCGTTGCACATCGCACCAGCGCCTTTGATCGCCAGCGCAGCGTAGACGCCATCGGCATTGCGCTCGATGGTGAAATGCCGGGATGTCGGCAGACTCACGATGCGCCATCCTTTCTAGCCCCCACCCCTAACCCCTCCCCCCTGCGCGGGAGAGGGGAACCAGAGCCGAACCCTCACCCCGGCCTGCGGCCACCCCTCTCCCACAAGGAGAGGGGACTGTGAGGCACACGAACCACTATTTGGCAATAGTGATATAGCCTGAGCCAGCAGCGATATACGCCAGCAGCGAATCCGCTCACCTGGCGGCCCCTCTCCTCGCGGGAGAGGGGGTAGGGGGTGAGGTCTTCCACTAAGCCACGACTGGCGCCAGCGCACGCGAGGTGGCGACCAGCGCATCCAGCAGTGCCAGCGCCTTGCCGCTACGCAGCGTATCGCGCGCCAGTTCGACGCCCGCGCGCAACTCTGGCACACGCGCGGTGACATAGAGCGCCGCACCCGCATTCAGCGCCACCATTTCGGCAATCGCGCCCTCCTGCTCGCCGCCCAGCACGCGCCGCATCACGGCGGCATTCTGTTCAGCGTCGCCGCCAAGAATCTCTGCGCGTGGCCGTTCACTCAGCCCCAGGTCGGACGGCGTAACTGTATAGGTCAACGTCTCGCCGCTGGCCCCGCGCACCTCATAGATGCGGGTCGGCGCGCTCAGTGAAAGCTCATCTACATCATCTTCGCCATGCACAATCAATGCGCGCTGGCAGCCCAACCGGAGCAGCGCCTCACCCATCAGTGGCAACAGCCTGGCGTCTGCCACGCCCAATATCTGATATTGCGCACCAGCAGGATTGGTGAGCGGACCGAGAATGTTGAAGACGGTGCGGATGCCAATCTCACGCCGCGTCGGTCCCACATACCGCATCGCCGGGTGATAGGTCGGCGCAAACATGAAGCCGAACCCCACCTGCTCAATGCAGGTAGCCACCTGCTCTGGGCCGAGTTCCAACTTCACCCCCAGCGCCTCCAATACATCGGCGCTGCCACAACGGCTGGACGCGGCGCGGTTGCCGTGCTTGGCCACCGGCTGACCCAGCGCCGCCACCAGCAGCCCCGCCGCCGTCGAAACGTTGAAGGTGCCCGCCGCGTCGCCGCCGGTGCCACAGGTGTCTACCGCACGGATATGCACAGGTAGTGGCACATGAATGGCCTGCTCGCGCATCACCCGCGCCATCCCGGACACCTCATCAACGGTTTCGCCTTTGATGCGCAGCGCCGTCAGGAATGAGCCAATCTGCGCAGGAGTGGCGGCGCCAGTCATGATTTCTTCCATCGCGCCGGTGGCCTCGTCCTCGCTGAGCGAATCGCCAGCCACAAGTTGCGCTATTGCCTCACGAATCATTGGGTTACGCTCCTCTATGCACCGCCTGCGCTGGCTTCACGGATTCTACGGGCTCCACAGAATGCACGGATTCCGCGAGGAAGTTGCGCAGCAGGTCTTTGCCAACCGGGGTCAGGATGGATTCCGGGTGAAATTGCACGCCACTGATGGGAAAGAAGCGATGCCGCAGACCCATAATCAGCCCGCCGTCGCTTTCAGCGATGATTTCCAGCGCAACGGGCAACGACGCGCGTTCAACGATGAGGCTGTGATAGCGCGTCGCTGTGAAGTCCTGCGGCAGCCCGCGAAAGATGCCGCGCTGCGTATGGTGAATCTGCGCCGTTTTGCCATGCACCGGCGCAGGCGCACGCACCACCCGCCCGCCGAACACTTCACCGATGCACTGATGCCCCAGGCAAACGCCAAGCGTGGGGACGCGCGGCCCCAGGCGTTCGATGACGGTGTTCGAGACGCCTGCCTCACGCGGCGTGCAGGGTCCCGGCGAAATGACGATTTGATCGGGAGCCAGCGCTTCAGCCTGCTCCAACGTGATCTCATCGTTGCGATAGACCTGCACCTCTGCGCCCAGTTCAGCGAGATACTGGTAGAGGTTGTAGGTGAAGCTGTCGTAGTTGTCTATCAGCAGGAGCATCGCGCCTCAGCCTCCTCCAGCGCCCGCAGCACTGCGCCAAGTTTATTCTCGGTCTCCATGAACTCCGCCTCCGGCGTCGAATCAGCCACGATGCCGCCGCCCGCCTGGGCATAGGCGATACCATCTTTCACCACGAGTGTACGGATGGCGATACATGTGTCGAGGTTGCCATCGAAGCCCAGATAGCCCGCCGCGCCGCCATAGACACCGCGCCGCTGCCGCTCCAGTTCAGCGATGATCTGCATAGCGCGCACCTTCGGCGCGCCGGAGAGCGTGCCCGCTGGAAAGCCCGCGCGCAAGGCATCATACGGTGTGAGACCTGCACGCAGTCGTCCGGTGACGTGCGAGACCAGGTGCATAACATGTGAGTAGCGTTCGACATCCAGAAACTGCGCCACGCGGACACTGCCCGGCTCGCTGACGCGCCCGACATCGTTGCGCCCCAGGTCCACCAGCATCACATGCTCGGCGCGCTCCTTTTCGTCGGCCAGCAGTTCCGCCGCCAACGCCGCATCTAGCACGGGATCGGCGTCGCGGCGGCGCGTGCCAGCGATGGGGTGAATCGAAACTTCGCCATCTTCCACGCGCACCAGCATCTCCGGCGATGCCCCTGCCACGGCGAAATCATCGAGCGCAAGGTAGAACATATACGGCGATGGATTGATCGAACGCAGCGCGCGATACATCTCGAACGGCTGCGCGTTGGTGCGCCTGGCGATGCGTCGCGACGGCACCACCTGAAAGCAATCTCCGGCGCGAATGTATTCCTGGATGCGCAGCACCGCGCCCTCATACGCCGCCTGCGTTTCCAGCGTCGAAGCTGGAAGTGTTACCGGCTGGCGTGCTGCGCGTGGCCGGTTCGCACGCGGCATGGGCCGTTCCAGTCGCCGCTGCATCTCATCAAGCCGCGCCTTTGCCTCTACTTCCGCAGCATCGCTGTCGCCGCCACTGGCTTCGAGGTCGGCGTAGGCGAGGAGCCTGGCGCGATGCCGCGCGTGATCGAAGATCAAAAGCGTGTCATAGAAGCAAAAAACCGCCTCTGGCAGACCAAGCGGATCATCCGCTGGAATCGGCACCGATGGCTCGAAGCGCGCCGCCGCCTCATACGCCAGATAGCCGACCGCGCCGCCGGAGAAGCGCGGCAGACCTGGAGTGTGCGCCAGTGGCCGCCGCTCCAACTCCGCGCGCACCGCTTCCAGCGGGTCGTTGCAGCGGCGGCGCTCGCTCATGCCTGCCCGTTCGCCGCGCAGCCAGCGATACTGCGCGCGCCCGTCACGGACACGCAGCACTAGATAAGGGTCGCAGCCAGCGAATGAATAGCGCGCCAGCCGTTCGCCACCCTCCACGCTTTCCAGCAGGAAGCCGTAGCGCCCGCGCGCCAGCTTGAGATACGCGGAGACTGGCGTTTCCAGGTCCGCTGGCAACTCGCGCCACACCGGCACGAGCGTCGCCCGACGCTCATCCCGTGAATCCCGTAGGAGCGTTGCCCGTTGCGTCTGCTGTACCGATGTGACCATATCTATGTGTTGCCTTTCAGATAGATAGCTGTCCGGCGGTTGAAACCGCGCCTGGATGGCGCGAATTGATTCGCCGGCCAATCCTACACAATCCCCACGCGATCTTTGACCTTGCGCAACGTATCCTCGGCGAGCGGACGCAGACGGTCGGCGCTCTGTTTGAGCAGCGCATCGAGCTGCGCCGGGTCCGCCGCCAGTTCGGCATAGCGCCGCTGAATCAGCTCCAGCGTGGCGATGATGATATCCGCCAGCGCCGCCTTGAACTCTTTGTAGCCCTTGCCTGCGAACTCCGCTTCGATCTGCTCGCGGCTCTGGTTGCTGAGCAATTGATAGATGGTGAGCAGATTGAAGATGCCCGCGCGGCTCTCATCAAAGACGATGGTGCGTTGTGAGTCGGTGGTGGCGCGAGCAATCTTCCTGCGCACGACATCCGGCGGATCGAGCAGCGCGATATACGACGCCTCGCCGTCGCTCTTGCTCATCTTCCGCTCCGGATTGTCCAGCGCCATGATGCGTGCGCCAACCTCACGAATCAGCGCGCGTGGCTCAACGAACGTCTCACCAAAGCGATGATTGAAGCTGTTGGCGATGTCGCGCGCCAGCTCGACATGTTGGCGCTGATCGTCGCCGACCGGCACGACATCTGCCTGATAGAGCAAGATATCGGCTGCCATCAGCACCGGATACGTGAAGAGGCCCGCGCTGACGGTCTCGCGTTCGTCGCCAGCCTTCGTCTTGAACTGCGTCATGCGGTTCAGCCAACCCATCGGCGTCATGCAGTCCAGAATCCACGTGAGTTCAGCGTGTTCCGCAATCTGTGACTGCACGAAGAGCGCGCTCCGCTCTGGGTCTATGCCACAGGCGAAGAGCATCGCCGCCAACCGGCGCGTATTGACCCGCAGTTCATCCGGGTCCTGCGGCACGGTAATGGCGTGCAGGTTCACGACGCAGAAAATGTTGTCGTAGGCATCCTGCTCTGCGACCCAGTGCCGTATCGCGCCAAGATAATTGCCGATATGCGGAGTGCCGCTCGGCTGGATGCCGGAGAAAACCCGCTCGCGTTTGCGTGGCTCCGCCGTGGCCGTTGTTGCATTGGCCGGCGCCAGTGTTGGCGTTGCGTCTTCGCTCGCTTTCACTGTTTTCTTTTGCTTCGTTGGTGCGCTCATCGTCACACCCCTCCTGTTCGATTGATTTAGACCTCACCCCGCCCTTCGGGCACCCCTCTCCCGTAGGAGAGGGGGTAGGGGGTGAGGACAACAAAAAGCCCCTCATCCACCTGGGACGAGAGGCTGTCGTACAAACCTTCGTGGTACCACCCACATTCGAGCCAACGTTCACATGATATGCGCGCAGTGGCTCCTTAGCCGGCACGTTCCGCGATAACTCATCGGAAGATGCCGCGCCTCGTTAACGGGAGGCTCCCGGCGAACCCTACGCGCACCATCAGAATAGGCGCTGATCGTTCAGGTCGCAGCTCTCAGGACCATTCCGCGCTATGCCCGCGCCGGCTCCCACCGCTCCGGCTCGCTGTGGCTGGGCAAACTCTCGCGTACTTTCCTGATCGTCGCCGTACACTATTGGCTGAATCTGTTGTCGCATGGAGTATAGCTGCGACATGCAGGGCGTGTCAAGAGTAGCAGCCAACTTAGCACTCATCTGTGTGTGACTTCAGGCGTCGCGCGTATAGGTAACGCTCAATGTGCTAGGCTGAACCTTGAAGCTCGCCATTACGTTTCCACCTGCTGTCTGTGTCTCTACGCGCCAGCCAACGCGAGCCAGCGCTTTCGCATCTTTCTCGAACGTCTGCATGACGCGCCCACCAGTGTTATAGACTGTATAGATTTGAATGATTTGTTTCGGTCCACCATTGGCTATTGGTACTGGCGCGTTCTGCCCTTCTGGGGTTTTACAGCGCGGACAGACCTTCCCAAACTGCGCGTCTTTCTCCAATTTTACCTTTTGTCCGCAGCCCAAGCACGTATAGCTAAACATTGCCAACTTCCCTTCTCAATGGTCTCATAGTGCCCCATTGCCACGTTGTTCCTCAGTATAGTGGCTCGTCTCCTACGCTGCAAGCGGAACGGCTGTTCCAGCAGTTTATGCTGAAGAAAGCACCCTGTTGCTCACCGGAGGGAATGATGCCTGCGTCCGGACTCTCCTCTTCTAGGGGAAAGGGGCCTGGGTGAGATCTCTGTCTCCAGGCCACCTGCGCGGCCTTTGTCGTTCGCAGAACGCTTAGTCGCGGATTCATCCGCCGGCCCTTCAGTGCAAGATGACGCTCTCTGGCGTGCCGGATAACAGCGCTGCCCCCACCAGCGGCGCATCCTCTGCCAGTTGGGCAACCATCACCTGCAACGGCAAACTGCGCAGGCGTCTGGCAACGTCCTGTGGCAAGTGCTCGCGCAGGTAAGCGTTATTGAGATAGATGCCGCCGCTGACGGCTACCGCCTCAACACGAGTCAACTGCGCCAGATTGACCAACCCAAGCGCCAACGTATCACAGAGATGCTCCCAGAAGTCCAGATCTGTTATCCGCTCGGCAGGCTGACCATAACGCAGTTCGATCTGCCGCCCGCCCGTCATCGTCTCCAAACATCCCACCTGCCCGCAGAGACAGGCGAGTTCATTGCCATCGAGCAGTTGATGCCCAAACTCAATTGAAAACGTCAGCGATAGATCATCTTTGGCAAGCTGAACGGCGGCGCCGGTGCCGGTGGATACCGTCAGATAGGCCACCCGCTCGAACGCTGTGAGACTGCCAAATCGTTTCTCCGCCAGCAGACCGCATACCGTGTCATGCCCAAGCCGCACCGGAGAGGCGAAGTGTTCGCTGCACTCGTCGCGCAATGGTTTGCCAATGTAGTCTGGCAGATTGGGGGCCGTGGCAACCCCGCTGCCGTCTCTGGCGATCTGCGCGCCCACCGAGATGCCAATGCCTGCATATCGCACCGTTTCGCTGGCAGACAGCTCTCGCTCGATGGCGCGTATCTGCTCCATGTAGCTGGCATGGGTCGGAAACCTGGCGATGGGCGTGAAGGCAGGCGCATCCAGGTCGGCAAAAGCGGCGATGCGTGTGGTCGTGCCGCCAATATCAACACCAATAAATAGACTGGCGCTGCTATTGGCCTGATCAGCGTTCATTCCCATCGTCATCTCACTGTCGAACTGGAGACTGGACCGCCCTACCTGCCCCTAGCCTGCGGGGGCAGGCTTCGTCGCCGCAGGCGCATAGACGCGGATTTACCCGCCGGCCCCTCGTTCGCTCACTTGTACCCATCACCCTTCGCCACATCCGTTCGCCCCGCGATCCCCTCTCCTCGCGGGAGAGGGGTGGCCGCAGGCCGGGGTGAGGTCTCCCGGCCTACCGCACCTCAAACAGCCCTTCGCGTTCGGCGGACGTGGCGAACTCCTGGCCGGTGCGAATGATCTCCACTACCTTCTTGCGCCCTTTCGGGCTGCCGATGAAGACCGCTCCCACCAGCCGGTTCTCCTTGAAGAAGAACTTGCGATAGTCCTGGTTGCCCTTGTCGCCCGGAGCCGTGCGCGAAACCGAGGTCAGTTCGGGATTATTCGATTCGGCAATGCCCATCACCGCGATGTTCGTATCGAAGAGCGGGCTGGTGTAGGTCGGCACGTCAATATACGGCTCATGGCCACCGGCCATATTCACGGCGACCACCCGCCCATGCGCCAGCGCGTTATCCCAGGTGCCCATCGTATGATGATGCCCGATCATCGAGTCGTAGAACTCAGCGACATCGCCCGCCGCATAAATCCCTGGAATGTTGGTCTCCAGATACTCATTTGTGACGATGCCGGTGCGCCGCTCGATGCCTGTATCCCCGACGAAGCCGTGGTTCAGCGTCAGCCCCAGCCCCACGCCGATGATTTCAGCGGGATACTCCTTGCCCGTCTTCGTCACGACACGCTGCGGCACGCCGTTCGCCGGTATCACTTCGCGTAGCTCCTCGCCGTGAACCACCTCGACGCCGTGAGCCGTCGCAATCGAATCCACCAGACGGCCACCCTCTTCATCCAGCGTCGTCCGCAGCCAGTACGGACCGCGCATCAGCCAGGTGACATGCACGCCGCGCACATTGAGGCCCTCGGTCAACTCATACGCGATGAAGCTGCCGCCGGTGGTGACGGCGTGTTTGCTTTCTAGCGCGGCGGCGATGATCTCTTTGGTGTCGTCGAGCGTCACGAAATTATAGATGCGGCTGGCGCGTTCGACGCCGGGCACGCTCAGCTTATTGGCCCAGCCACCCGTGGCGATCAGCAGCGCATCGTATTTCAGCGGACCACCCTTGTCCAGATAGACAACGCGCTCATTGGGATCTACCCGCGTGACCACCGTTTCGGTGAGCAGATTGATGCGCTGCTCCTCGTGCCATTCGCGGTTGCGAATCATCACCTTCTGTTCAGGGAGCAGCCCCTGCAAGAAGCGCGGCAATGACACGCGATTGTAGAGCGGATACGGCTCATTGGTGAGCAGCCAGATATCGCAGGAGAGATCATTCTTGCGCAGCGTTTGCGCGCAGGTCGTCCCTGCAATGCCATTGCCGATGATAACGTATTTCTTGCCGACTTCAGCAGCCAACTGTATCTCCTCTTTCGCGGTGATCGAGAGTCCCCATTGACTCCCGCGTATAGGGTATGGGCATGTTGCCAATCAATGCCAATACGAACGAATACTATAGTAACATGAAATCGGCGTGCGCCGACATACTTGTGCCCAGGAGCAAACAACACTAATGCGGTTCGATATTTTCACGCTCTTCCCGGAGATGTTTCGCGGCCCGTTGAGCGAAAGCATTCTCGCGCGGGCGCAGGCGCAGGGTCTCATCGAAGTGGCGCTACACAATCCGCGCGACATGACCACCGACCGGCATCATATCGTGGACGATTACCCCTATGGTGGCGGCGCGGGCATGGTAATGAAGCCGGAGCCGCTCTTTGCCGCCGTCGAGGCTGTCTATCAGGGCGGGCCGATCATCCTGATGAGCGCGCAGGGGCGTCGGTTCACGCAGGCCGTGGCGCGCGAACTGGCAACGGAGCCGCGCCTGACGCTGCTCTGTGGCCACTACGAAGGCGTGGATGAGCGCGTCATCGAGCATCTCGTCACCGATGAAATCTCCCTCGGTGACTTCGTGCTGACGGGCGGCGAACTGGCAGCAATGGTGATCGTAGACGCCGTGAGCCGTCTCTTGCCTGGAGTGCTGGCGCCAGGGTCCACCACCGAAGAGTCGCACACCGCCGGACTGCTGGAATATCCCCAATACACGCGGCCTGTGGAGTTTCGCGGCTGGCGCGTGCCCGATATCCTGCTCAGCGGCCACCACGCAGCCATCGCCCGCTGGCGTCGCAAAGAATCGCTGCGCCGCACCCGCGCCCGCCGCCCCGACCTCTTGGCGCAACTAGACCTCTCGAAAGAGGATGAGAAGCTATTAGTGGAAATTGAGGCAGAAGACAAGAAATTGTGAACTTGGGTATTGACTTTTAACAGATAGCTGAGTATACTCCTTCTCAGTAAGTGTGGTTTACTTACACTCTCATTGGCGAACAGGGTGTTCGCCACCATCCTCTCATTGGCGAACAGGGTGTTCGCCACCATCCTCTCATTGGCGAACAGGGTGTTCGCCACCGTCGCTGTTAGTTTGTTATACCAAGTGGTAATGAGATGTTGTAGATTGAGATATGGCACGGCGAATTCATTTGGTAGAGCATTTGAGCGTAGAGGAGTTGGGCCGACGGTATCGCCAAGCCTAGGAGCCGGTGGAGCGGAGTCGGTGGCAGATGCTGTGGCTGTTAGGACAGGGGCAGACGGCACAGCAGGTGGCGGCGGTGACAGGGTATTCGGCATACTGGATCGGTCAGATTGCCAGGCGCTATAACCAGCAAGGGTCAGCCGGTGTAAGCAATCGCTGGCATCAAGCAGCAGGACAGGCACCGACCGTCGCGGATGCGGTGCTGGAGGAACTCCGTCAGGCGATGCAGCAGCCGGCCCCTGACGGTGAGGTCTGGACGGGGCGCACGGTGGCGGAGTGGCTCAGTCGGCGGTTGGGGCGACCAATCTCCTATCACCTGGGCTGGCGGACCTTGCGACGCCTGGGCTGGCGTCGCACTGCTCCCCGTCCACGGCATATCCAGGCCGCCGATGCCGCTGCCCACGACGCTTTTAAAGGGGGCTCCGCAAACTGAGCCGGGATGTGGCAGCGGCTTTCCCCGCTGCTCGGGTTGAGGTGTGGGCCACCGACGAACACCGGATTGGTCTCAAACCCCTCCTGCACAAAGTCTGGGCCATGCCGGGCCAGCGCCCCCTGGCTCCAGTCCAGCATCGCTACCAGCATCGCTACCAGTGGCGGTATCTGGTCGGCTTTGTGCACCCCGCCTCTGGCCGCACGATCTTTCATCTCGCCTCAACGGTCAGCATTCCGCTCTTTGAGGTGGAGCTAGCGGCGTTTGCCCGGCAGGTGGGTGCTGGTCCGACCAAGCAGATCGTCCTGGTGCTGGACCGAGCGGGGTGGCATCGCAGTCCGCGACTGCGGGTGCCGGAGCATGTTCACTTGCTGTTCCTGCCGCCCTACTCACCAGAACTCCAACCCAGCGAACATCTCTGGCCCTTGACCAATACGGCGCTCGTCAATCGCCACTTCGCCACCCTTGATGCGTTGGAGGAGGCGCAAGCGGCACGCTGCGCCTCTCTGCAAAGGCGGCCTGATCTCATTCGTTCCACCACTTGCTTTGCTTGGTGGCCCAAGCGCATTCGTAAACTCCAACAACTCAACTCAAGTTAGTATTAGTGGTACAGGAGCTACCTAATGAACAGCCGTCTTTTCCGTTTGATCCTTGTCCCTGTAGTGTTTGCAGGCATTATCGCCTCATTGACAGCGGCCTATGTAAAGGCCGCCCCAACGGTTAAGACATCAAACGATCCATTGGTTGACATTATCACGGATGCAACTGGATCGGCCTGCAAAATTACCGTTGGCAAGCGCAATGGTTCTGTGCTGGAACCCATCTCACACAGACAATGCGGCCCTTTTACATCAGCGGAAAGTAAGACAGTCCACCTATCTTTTGCCCTTGCTCACCACGAACCTTATGTTCTTCTTCCAGTCGCTGGAGCCAGCAGTGCTACATGGCAGCAAGAGGCTCTGCAACTCGCTCAAATTGCCCAAGCAAAACGGGCAGCCCACCGGACAGCAGTTGTGCCAAACAGTTGTTATGATGGTGGCCAGAACATGTATTGGGAGATAGATGACAGCAATGTCTTTGGTGACTATGTCATGATGGATGTTTATTACTATGTGACTCCTGGTTGCACTCACCTGCAAAATATGAGTTCCAAGATAAAAGGAGTCACTTCGGTGAATGCCGATTACATTAGGTACTATCAGTATGAAGAATGTAATCCCCTTTGTCCCGCTACTCTCAATGACGGGAGCTTTGTGGGCACGAATACTATTAAGCGCACGTTTCCCTGGACTGTTGATCCTGGCCATCCTTTTACATGGGCGTATACCAGTACTAATGACGGGTCAGGAGCAGAACACTATGACACGACTGGCCCTTTGTCGTAGTATGCGAGAATAGGAACTTTCACAGGCCATTGTGTCTCCTGGAAGCTATGGTCGGGGACGTACATGCGCTAAGCGTGTACGTTCCTGACTTTCGCTAACTGCATTTTCTCTTCGGTGCCAGAGGAAGGTGTGCATGAAAATGAAGTCTCGACGAGCAGAAGTCATCTGCGCTCTAGCTGTCACCATAACAGGACTTGGAGGCATTGCAATTTTGCTATTTGGTCCAATTTATCCTGCAGAAATGATGGGGACTGATGGACTTATTCACTTTCGGGTAGGTCTTGCGACAGATGGGCAAGGACATCTGGTACCGCTATGGCCCACTATGGTCCTGCCTCTTAGCATCGCCAGTATTTTCCTTATTGTGTTGACAATTGGCGCTATTTTTCATAGCTGCGGAATATCGTCTGGACGCTTGATACTATGGGGAGCAACGGTCGTCTTATTCATAGTCGTGACTATTGCCTCGGTTCCTGATTTGGGCGCTTTCGTTCCTTACCTCTGGATTGCTCTCTTGCCAAGCCTCGTACTGACACTGGTGACACTCTGGATAGCAATGTTTAGCGCGCCAAAAGCCCAGGTACGAGTTGCTGATGAACCGGACGACGACTGATATAAACTACCTCAGCACTAGCAGGAGATTGTGTCATCATCAAGTCATATCTCGTCACTCATGGCTGAGCAGGTAGCAATTGATGCCTGAAATCGGTATAATGGTAGGCGAAACTGTCGCGCGGGAGGCGAGTCCCCACTCGCTCCGGTCGCTGCCCCTGCTTTGCCTGGCTGGCGGTGGCACTGGGGGTATCCGCGCGGAGGGTGGCAGCGGCGTCTGGCGACGGTGCAATCGCGCTAGCGAACAATAAAACAATGAGGAGACGGTTCCTTCCATGACGTATGTAATTACCAGCCCATGCGTGGGCGTCAAAGATGGCTCGTGTGTGGATGTCTGTCCGGTGGACTGCATTCACCCCGCCGAGGGCGAGAGCGACTATGAGGGCGTGGAGATGCTCTACATCAATCCTGATGAGTGCATTGATTGCGGCGCCTGTGAGCCTGCCTGCCCGGTCAGCGCCATTTTCGAGGAGAGCGCCGTTCCCGCCAACGAGAAGCAATACATCCAGATCAACGCGGATTTCTTCAAGAACCGCTAATATTGCCGTCTCTCGGCACGTGGCCCGCGTGGCGAGCGCCTGTCTCGCTCACTGCGGGCCTTTACTGTCTGCCCGATGTGTCCAGCGCCCGCAATGCGTTGCCCTGAACGTCTTTGGCATGTTGGAGGGCGAGCAGCAGGCACAAACGAGGGCGCCGAAGGGAGTGTCCGTATGAGTATCAGCGCAGAGGAATGGCTGGCTCGTGGTATATATTTCAGCGAATCGGACCGCTTCGACGAGGCGTTGGATGCCTATGATCGGGCACTGAATCTGGATGAGGACCTCGTGCCCGCCTGGGTGCTCAAGGCTGGCGTCCTTGTTGAGATGGGCCACTATGAGGAGGCGCTGGTCGCCTATGACCGCGCCCTTGAATTGGAGCCGAACGAACCCGAACTCTGGCTCTTCAAGGGCGACGCGCTGGGGTCGCTCCATCGCTTCGAGGAGGCGCTGCAAGCGGGCGAACGCGCCCTCGCGCTCGATCCCACCGATGAAACCGCCTGGCAATTCAAGGCTGCGACCCTCGCCATGCTGGACCGTCCGGAAGAAACGCTGGCCGCCTACGAACGCGCGCTGGCGCTGGACCCGGACGAGGCGGAGTGCTGGTCCGGCAAAGGCGACGCGCTGATGCAGTTGGAGCGCCCCGAAGAGGCGCTGGCCGCCTTCGAGCGCGCGCTGGCGCTGGACCCCGAAGATACCGACTCCTGGGTGGGCAAGGGCGAGGCGTTGAATGTGCTGGACCGCCCAGAAGAAGCGTTGACCGCCTTTGAGGAGGCGCTACGGCTGGACCCCGAAGAGACCCAGGCGCTCACCGGCAAAGGCGAGGCGCTGGCAGACCTGGACCGCGACGACGAGGCGCTGGCAGCTTTCGAGCAGGCGCTGGCGCTGGATGACGAGAATGTCTGGGCCTGGCTCGGCAAAGGGGAAGTGCTGGCGGACCAGGATCAACCCCAGGAAGCACTGGCAGCATTTGACCGCGCCTACGCCCTCGACGACGATATCGAAGAGGTCTGGCTGGGGCGCGCATTCGTGCAGATGAAGCTCCAGCGCAACGCCGAGGCGCTGCAAGACATCGTGCGCTTGCTCACCCTGGTGCAGGATGACGCTGATATCTGGCTGATGCGCGGCGACGCCTATCTTCAGTTGCGACAATACAAGAAGGCGCTCTCATCCTATAATCGCGCCATCTCGCTGGAACGGGATAACGTCTGGGCGTGGGTCGGCAAAGCAAGCTGCCTGCACATGCTTGGTCGCACCGATGAAAGCGAGCGCGCCCAGCGTCAGGCACGCAAACTGGGCGTCATCATTCAATTTACCGATGAGCCAGGCGACCTCACCCCCTGACCCCCTCTCCCGCGAGGCGAGGGGGAACCAGAAATGGCCTCACCCCCTGACCCACCTCCTGCAAGGAGGGGAATCACGATTAGTCGCCTGTCGTTTGCTCTGGGAATAGCTCTTCGCGGTCCTCGGCGCTGCCGCCATCAATCGTCAGTTCGCCTTCCAGCAGCGCATCGTCGCTGCCCCATCCTGGCGGGCCACCATCCTCGATAGACTCTTCCGCCGGATAGTCTGGCTTCGCGCCCATGAAATCGCCCTCAGCCCGGCTCGCCGCAATCCCCGCCTCGTGTAGCACCTCGCCGGCAGACATATATCGCTTGCTATCTGGCAGGCGCAGATAAATCGCCAGTGGTAGTTCACCATAGGCTGCGCGCAGTTCATCCCGCGTAAACCCACGCCGCCAATCGAGTTCATGCAGGTGAATGGCTGTATCCAGCGCCTCGTCTTCCGTCAGCGTGAGCTTGGTCTCGATGTGGCTGGATGCCGCCTTCCCCGGCAAATGCAGGCGCTGGCGCGTCGCTGGCGCTTTGATATACTCATCATTGGTAGGCATGCGATAGCTCCTCCCCTTTGCTAACAGTAGCCCATACGCTATGCGTTCCCATCACCAATCTCGCTAACTCATCATGTGACTCACTTGACTCACTCTCACCCAATGTGAAGCATGGGTCGTGCCGACCCCGCCGGACACGACCCATCTTGTTGTTTTTACCTCCGACAGCGAGAAGTGATTGAGATAGTGCGGCAACGAACTTCCTGCGCTCCCCTCTCCTCGCGGGAACAGCCGACGCGCGCTCGGAGAGCGCGAAGCAAGCCATAGGCTTGCGGAGGAGGCGGAGAAGCGCAGCGGAGGGGCCGGGGGTGAGGTCTCTCCACCCATCACGGATTTTTCGGCACCGGCGGGCAATTTGCGGCCTGACTGGAAAGGCATTTCTGCGCGCTGTTCCAGAGATGCCACTGCTTGTAAATGTTTTCCAGCGTCCCATTGGCCAGCAGTTCACGGATCACTTGATTGAACAGCGAGAGCAACTGTGGCGTATGCGGATTCTTGGGATTGAAGCCCAGCCCATAGTAGCCGGGGAACAGGTCCAGGTACGACCCATCCGGGTTCGTCACCACCTTGAAACGTCCCTGGCTATCGTTGGCGCCATACCACTGCGCAATCGGCGCATCGAGCAGCAGCGCATCCAGTGTGCCGCTGGCGAGGTCGTTGAACATCGTATCAACGGAGTCGTAGGTGCGTGTCGCGATCTTGGGGTCGGCCTGCAAATATTCTTGCGCCTTGTAGCCGGTGCCAGTGCCAACCGTCTTGTTTTCCAGATCGGTCAGTGAGTGGATATTGCTGGCGTTGGTATCCGCGCGCACAACAATCTCTTCAGTATAGACGTAATACGGAATACTGAAAACCGCATCTTTCTGGTTATCCGGCGAAATCTCCAGCCCGTTCATAAAGAAATCGAACTGGTTCGCCGCCAGGTCTTGCGGCCAGTCGGACCAGTTGATCTGCACCCATTGCTGCTTCACGCCCAGCAACTTCGCCATCGCATTGGCGATATCCACCTCGAAGCCAATGTCGCTGCTCAGCTTTTCCGGGTCCTGGAAGACGTAGGGCGCGCCGCCGGTGGCGTCTTCGCCCCAGAGAAATTCGCCAGGTTTGAGCGTGCCGGTCAGCTTGGGCAGCGTTTGCAACGACGTTGTCCCGCCCGTCGTCGAAGCGCCTGCGCTGCACCCCGAAAGCGCCAGCAACAAGACTACCAGCGCCGACGCAACGACGCTGGTGAGACGCACCATGCGCGCCGATCTATGCAATCTATCCGCTGTACTCACCCGATGAAGACGACCCACACGACGCCAACCCATCATCGCCCGCCGCCTTTCCCCCAAACGCCTCAACATCCGACCATATGCCACTGATCTATCCAACATCGCTCGTATTGTATCGTTTGCTCTGCACCCGTCTTCTCCGCTCCCCTCTCCCGCGCACGGGGAAGGGACTGGGGGCCTCCGTACTCCCTTCTCCTTGCGAGGAGAGGGGCCAGGGGTGAGGATTACCCGCTAGCGTGGGCGGCGGGCAAATGCCAACGCCGCCAGCGCCCCGCGACGCGGCCTGATGCCCGATGCGTTACGCCGCTCGATGCGTTGAGAGACCAGGGCTAGACTGTAACAGATGATGAAGTAGATGGCAAGCTCCACGACAAAGAATTCCCATCGAATCAGGTTACTGTTCGTCTCCTGCGCGATGCCCTGGGTCGCCAGCGACAATTCCGGGACGGCCAGCACCTGAAGGAACGCGGTATCCTGCACCAGGGTGATGAAGTTGTTGGTGATCGGCGGAATCATGATGCGTAGCGCCTGCGGCAACACGATATGGCGCATCGTTTGGAAGCGACTCAGCCCCAGCGTCAGCGACGCCTCCGTCTGCCCCTGGTCCACCGCTAGCACGCCAGCGCGAATGATCTCCGCCAGATACGCCCCATAATTGAAGGCTATCCCAATGACCCCGAAGAAGATGGCTGGACCAATGTTTGGGGGCAACTGGTTGTAGAGATTATTCGAGTTCAGCGCCGTCAGCAGGTTATACAGCGCTATATCCGCGTTGAAGTTGAAGAGCGTCAGGAGGACAATGCTGACGCCGAAGTACCAGATGAAGAGTTGCAGCAACAGCGGCGTGCCGCGCACGACCTCCACATAGAATGTGCAGGCGCCACGGATGGCGGGCTGGCGCGAAAGACGCCCCAACCCCGCAGGGATGGCAAAGATCATCGCCAGCGCCATGCCAATCAACGCGGCAACGATGGTTATCAGCGCACCATTGATGATTTTGGGTATTTGCAGGCTCAGCGCCGACCACAATTGATCCATGCTGGCACCTCCCTACAGATCACTGGAAGATAGAGCCGCTGCCACGGCGACATCACCATCTCCGCTCTCTTTGGCTGGTGGACCGCCAGCGGAGCGATTACCTTTGCCAGCGCCGCGCACCAACCGCAGCAACCGGCTGATGAGGTACGCGATTCCCCCCAGCACAGCGGCGACACTGGCGGTCAGCACGATGGCCAGCGCAATCGAGAAGAAGACGCTCGCCAGGCTGTTGCCAATATTCGAGAGCGAGAAGCCGTTCACCAGCAAACCAGCGATGATGCTGACAACGATGGCGGCGACCAGCACCTCGATGGCGATAGTGGTAGTGTCCAGCTTCGTATTGAACTTCAGCGACTTGATGCGCGCCTCGACCACCCGCGCCAACCGGCCCAGCGGCAGGCTCAAGAGCAGATAGATGATGCCGCCGATGATATAGAACTGCCAGGCGAGCGCCTGGTGCTGTCTGGCGAGTCCCTGCGTCTGCGCCGTCAACTCTTGAATGGTAATCAGGCTTAGAATCGAAGAGTCTTTATACATGTAGATGAGATCATTGAGGACCGGCGGCAGCACAATCGGAATCATCTGTGGGATTTCGATGAGCCGCAACGTCTGCACACGGCGCAGGCCCAGTGTGGCCGCCGCCTCGCCCTGGCCGCGATCAATCGCCTCGATGCCAGCGCGCAGATTCTCGCATTCGTACGCGCCGTAGTTGAGGACGAGCGTCGCCACGCCGGCTGTGAACGGATTCAGGAAGGATGATGGCAGAAAGGCGAGGCCAGTATAGATGGCGACGAGTTGCACCAGCAGCGGCGTATTGCGGAAGAACTCGACAAAGGCGCGCGCGGGGATGCGCAGGATATCGAATTTCGAGCGCGACATCAGCGCCAGCACCAGGCCCAGCAGAATGGCCAGCGGCATGGCGATGAAGCAGAACTCGACCGTCAACCCCAGCCCTTTGAGGAAGTACGAGTGATAGGGAATGCCGTTGCTATCAGTCCCGCTGATAAAGGCGGTCACAGTACTCTGAATGAAGTGCCAGTTATGGCTCAGCAGATTGCCGGGAGCGAGGATATTCTCAGCCCGGCACGCCTCTACCTGCGCCAGCGTCTTTGACCCTGCGCAGACCTGCGACTTATCGAGCGCGCCAATGAAGATCATGGCGATGAAGACGAAAATGATGATGAGCACGGCAGAGATGCCGATGGAGCGGAGCCTGGAGAAGTTTCGCATAGGGGGTTCGCCTCGCATCCAACACGTCTGCCGCGCTCTCAGTGGAGCGTACGCAGCACAACGAGATACTAGACCAATAACGCGACCGGCGCGGAACACTTGCGCATACCGTACCAGTCGCGTGCCTCTCGCGTGAAACCGTCACCCCGCTACAGAGATGACGGTTTCTTCGCTGGTATTAAGATCCGGCAGTCGGTGGGAACGGCGGACAGTTCGCCACGTGTGTCGGGTGAATCAGAATGAAGTTGCCGATGCACGCCTCCGAATCGTTCCACATGTCATACGGCTCTTTGACCGGCTGGCCGCTGGCGTTGGAGTTGTAGGCGTAGCCGTTCTGATAGATGTTCTTCAGCGTGCCGTTGAGCCACAAATTGGTAATGACCTCGTTGACCTCTTCTAGCAACCCCGGGGTATTGGGATTGGTGGCGCTGAAGGCGATGCCGTAGTAGCCGGGGAACTGATTGGTGCCGCCGACGATCTTATACTTGCCGCTCGGATCATGGGCGCCGTACCACTCGGCAATCGGTGTATCCAGGAACATCGCATCTACACGGTGTGAATCCAGGTCAGTGAAAGGCGTCGGGTTGTCAGTCGTGACAATCTTGATGGGATTGCTGGGATTCTTGGTATTGAAATCCTGCATGATCTGCTGGGCTTTGTAACCCGTGCCAGTCTCCACTGTCTTGCCGGCCAGATCAGCGAAGGAGTTGATCGTCGTGTTGCTGGTCAGCACCACAATGGACTGTGTGTAGACGTAGTACGGGATAGAGGAGGTGGCCTGCTGGACGTTATCCGAGGAGATTTCCCAGCCGTTCATGAAGAAGTCGAACTGCTGGCTCTGGAGACCCTGCGGCCAGTTGGACCAGGTAATCTGCGTTGGCACCTCATTGATGCCCATTTCTTTGGCCATCGCGTTGGCGATGTCCACCTCGAAGCCGTAATATGGCGCATTGGGATTGTTGTTATCCTTCGGCACGATATACGGCATACCGCCGGTCGAATCTTCGCCCCACTTGAACTCACCGGGGATCAGCGTATTCGCGTGGTGAACCGTTACCAGCGTCGGGCCGCTGTTCCCTGTGTTGGGGGTAGTCGCATTGCCCGCGCCGCACGCGCTCAGAATCATGGTCAGCGCCGCCAGCAGCGCCAGCGCCCCCCGAAACGACCAACGATGGATAAGAGTTCGCATCTTGACTTGCCCTTTCTCTGCCTTCCCAGGAAGGCCGATGGTCTCACGCCTGGACATCCCAGCGTGGAACAATGGAGAAGCAGCCGCGATGGGCTAATAAGAACAACGAGACCGGCGCCTACCAAAAGACAATACGAGAAGATGACCGACAACAACCAGCGATAACCTCAACCGCTGGTCTATAACGGATGCAGCACCCGCTCAAAGAAGGCGCGCGTGCGTTCCTGCGAAGGATGGCCAAAGACATCTTCGGGGTCTCCCTGCTCAACGATGCGCCCGTGGTCAATGAACACCACGCGATCCGCCACGGAGCGGGCGAACCCCATCTCGTGCGTCACCACCACCATCGTGCGCCCTTCTTCTGCCAGCGCGCGCATCACTCGCAGCACTTCGCTGACCAGTTCCGGGTCCAGCGCGGAGGTCGGTTCGTCGAAGAGCAGCGCCTTCGGGTTCATCGCCAGCGCCCGCGCAATCGCCACACGCTGCTTCTGCCCGCCGGAAAGCTGATTGGGATAGGCGTCGGCCTTCTCCGCCAGCCCGACCTTTGCCAGCAGCGCATGCGCCGTCTCTTCGGCCTGCGCGCGGGGAATTTTGCGGACCTTGATGGGAGCCAGTGTAATATTATCCAGGACACATTTGTGGGGGAACAGGTTGAAGTTGTAGAACACCATCCCCAGCTCGCGCCGCACCTGGCTCAACTCCGCCGCGGAAAGATCACTGGAAAGCTGCTTGCCATCAATGGCGATATGGCCGCTGGTCGGCGTTTCCAGATAGTTGATGCAGCGGATTAGCGTACTCTTGCCGGAGCCGCTCGGCCCGATGATGGCGACACATTCGCCACGCTTGACGGGAAAATCAATATCACAGAGGACATGGCGCTCGCCAAAATATTTGTTAAGTCCGCGCACATCAATCATCAGGTCGGAGCCTGAACCCGCAGGCAGCCCAGTCACCTGAGCCGTTGCCGCGTTGGGGGGTTGCTCTACACTGGCCATGCAACAACTCCTCATGCCACCCGCAAGAATGGACGAACTGGATGGCGCTGTCACCGCCCCATACGTCTACACTCGCCTCCACAGTGAGAACGAGCGCACTCGACCCGCCCGCATCTCTCTGGACGCAATCTGATATTATCAGATACTACGTCCAAAAGATGGACAGTATCTCAGGGTTATAGTGCGCTCAGTATATACATGGGCAGGATTGCTGTGAATACCCTCACGTTGGACACCGTGTACACATTTGCTTAGCCGTGCCGGTTATAGGGATACCACCAGGGTTTCGTCTGGCCCTCGAAATCCCAGTGAACGTGCTTGGTCTCGCGGAACTCGTCAAGCCCCTCTTCGCCAAGCTCGCGCCCCATGCCGCTCATCTTCATGCCGCCGAAGGGTCCGGCGTCGTTGTCGGTGAGCGGATCGTTGACCCAGATCGTCCCCGCCTGAATCTCCTCATAGAATTGCTTGATGCGTTTCGCGTCGTGAGAATAGAGATTCGCACCGAGGCCGAACGGGCTGTCGTTCGCCAATTGGATCGCCTCATCAAACGTATGATACGTCATGATGGGAATGGTTGGGCCAAAGGTTTCCTCTCGCATGATGCGCATAGAGTGGTCCACCCCGATCAGCACCGTCGGCTCATAGAAATAGCCGCGCTCGTGCGTTGGTGGTCGCCGCCCGCCCGCAATGATCTCGGCGCCACGCGCCCGCGCATCCTCGACATGCGCCTCCACCTTCGCCCGGTAGGTATCGCCGACCATTGGACCGATATCGGTGTCAGCGTCCAACCCGTTGCCCAGGCGCAGACCGCGCGCATAGGCAGCGATGCGCTCGATGAACGGCTGCGCGAGGCTTTCATGCACATACACCCGTTCCGTCGAGGTGCAGACCTGCCCGGCGTTGAGCAGCGCAGCCCAGGCAACGCCGGGCACCGCGATATCCAGATCGGCGTCCTCCGCGACGATGAAGGCGTCTTTGCCGCCCAGTTCCAAATGCAGCTTCTTGATCTGCTCCGCCGCCAGCCGCGCGATATGCTTGCCAGTTTCCAGGCTGCCGGTGAAGGCGATCACCCGCACACGCGGGTCGAGAACCAGTGGTTCGCCCGCCTCGCGTCCGTAGCCCGTCACGATGTTGACGACGCCCGGCGGCAGATGATCGAAGATATCGGCAAACGCTAGTGTCGAAAGCGGTGTCATCTCCGATGGCTTGATGACGACGGTGTTGCCCGCCGCCAGCGCCGGAGCGACCTTCCAGGCCATCAGCAGAATCGGATAGTTCCAGGGCACAATCGCGCCGACCACTCCATATGGCTCTTTCAACACCATGCTCAGTTGCGACGCCTCAACCGACGGAATGACGCGCCCGCGCATGTTGCGGCTGATCTCGGCGTAGTAGCGGAAACAGGCGGCAGACCAGCCCATTTCGTCGCGGTTCTCCACCAACGGCTTGCCGCCCTCGCGCGTCAGCAATTCAGCCAGCGATTCGGTGCGTTCGGTCAGCTTGCGCGCCACCTCATGCAGCAGGTCGGTCCGCTCGCCAGCGGGCATACGCCGCCACGCAGGGAATGCGGCGCTGGCGGCATCCACGGCGGCGCTGACATCGGCGGCGTTGCCGGCGGGCACGCGCTCGATCACCTCTTCCGTGGCCGGATTTACCACCTCGATGCTCCGGCCCGATGTGCCAGCGGTAAACTGGCCATTGATCCACATCTGTGTACGCATATCATGGCTCCTCTGGCTCCCCTCCCCCGCGCACGGGGGAGGGGCTGGGGGTGGGGGCTACAGCGCCCGCGTCGTCGTTTCGCTGGCCCGCATACCATAGCGCGCCAGTTCCCGCAGGAACGCATGCGGGTCGAAGATCATCTCCGCGCCATGCACGCCGCTGGTGCGCTGGCCGCCCTGTGCCAACAGGATACCCGCGATAGCCAGCGGAACGCCAGTATCGAGGTCGCCCGCGCCCACCTTCCAGGGCTTATACGGGCGCACCACCATATCTTCCACCAGCGTCACCGGCTGGCCGTCGCGTGTGCCCTGGGCGACGATCCGCAGCACATCGCAGTCATCAGGTTCACTGGCCGCGCCGCCGGATAGCTCGCGTTCGCTGAGCAGACTGACGAACAATTCACGCGGGGCGACGCGCACGAAGCTGCCCTTTTCGGGTCCGCGCGCCTCTACCGGCTCCGTCTTTGCCAGCCCAAGCCCCACCAGCAGTTTGAGCTGGTTTAGGAACTCCTGCGGGAAAGCGATCTTGAACGAGGCATGCTTCAGCCCCTTCTCGCGGAAGGAGACTGGGAAGAGCGCAACCTCCGAGTGCAGCGTGTGCATGGCGGTCGCGCGGCCAATCGGCGCGGGAAAGTCTATCTCTTCCTGGCCGCTCATCGGCGCAACGGCGCTCCAGCGGCCATTGCGATAGACCATTGGCTCCAGCGTACACTCATCGAAGATCGTGCGAATCGAGTACGGTGGCACAAACGGCGCATTGGTCGGGCGGAAATCGCCGGAGCCGATACGCACATCCAGCCGTTCCACACGGTCGAGCTGATCGGCGGCGATGCGCGCCAGCAGATTGGTGATGCCGGGTGTGCTGCCGATGCCCAGCACGCCGCAAATGCCAGCCTCACGATATGCCGCGTCCAGTTCATACTGGCGCTTCGTCATATGGAAGAGGCCACCCAGGTCGGCATAGGAGACGCGCGCAACCAGCGCGGCGCGCATCACATCGAGATTGAAAGGATAATCGGTGGCATTGAGAACGGCGTCTGCGCCGCCCAGCAGCTTCGCCAGCGCCCGCTCATCGCGCACGTCACAGCCAGCGGCGCGCGTCTTTTCGCGTCCCTGTTGCAGCCAGGCAACCGTGCGCTCGGCAACAGAAGCATGCAGATCAACGATAGTCACCCGCGCGACCCGTTCATCTTCCGCCAGCGCGCGCACGGTGATACGTCCCATCGCGCCACCACCACCCAAGACTACCAGATGCACAGTACAACCCTTTCCTCATTCTCGGCTGTGAACAGCCGAGGCACGCCACGAGTAGGCTAAAGCCAGAAAAAGCTGCTTTGCACGCCCTGCGTCCTGGACTTCAGTCTGTTGTTCGTGCGCCGGCAGTTCACTGCCGCGATTGCTCAATCACTTCTCACTGCCGCGACTTGATATGCGAAGGCCGCAGGCGCGATACCGGCCTACGGCCTCTGCGAATGTTTTATTGTTCCGCCCGCCCGCTCACTTTGAGAGCCACCAGAACGGCAAGCCGTGCTGGTTTCCCCCTCTCCTCGCAAGGAGAGGGGGTCACGGGGTGAGGATTAGATGCTGCCGACCTTCGCGGCTTTCGCTACGGCAGTCTTGGCGCGGGTCGAGCGCACGCGCTTGGGGCGTGGCTCCACGGCCACCGTCAGCGCGCTGGTTGTGACCTCCGCCGCAGCGGTTTTGACATGCGCCGTATGCGTCGCCGCTGGCAGCACCGGCTCAACCATGCTCACACTGACGATATCGCCAGTGACGGGCGCGCTGGACATCGCCTTGAGCGTATCTTCCAGCCGGTTGAGAATCTCGTCAATCTCATCGTACTCGATCACCAGCGGCGGCTCGATACGCACCGTCTTGGCGCTGGTGAGCGTGCCGGAGATCAACACACCGCGCCGGAACAGACCGGCAGACACTTGATAGCCAACCTCAGCGTCATGGAAGTGCTGGCCAATCAGCAGACCCTTGCCAGTGATGCGCTCATAAATCGAATCGTAGCGTTCGGCCATCGGCAGCAGGCGCTCCATCATATATGCGCCCTTCTCGGCGGCCTGGCGTGGCAGGTCCTCTTCGAGGACGACATTGATGGTGGCAATCGCGGCGGCGCAGGCCAGCGGGTTGCCGCCGGTGGTCGTCGTGTGGAAGAAGGGGTCTTCGATGAACTTGCCCCAGACCTTTTCGGAGGCCATGAATGCGCCAATCGGCATGACGCCGCCGCCCAGCGCCTTCGCAGAGGTGATGATGTCCGGCACGACGTTCCAGTGGTTCACGCCCCAGAGCGCGCCGGTGCGGCCCAGGCCCGTCTGCACTTCGTCGGCAATCAGCAGCACGCCATATTCATCGCAGAGCTGGCGCAGGCGCGGCCAGAAGTCATCAGGCGGCACGATAGCGCCCGCCTCGCCCTGCACCGGCTCCATGATGACGGCGGCGATGTCATTGCCCACTTCGCGGGCAATGCGCAGTTGTTGCTCAACGGCGTCGGCGTCGCCAAAGGGCACGTGATAGACGTTCGGCAGCAGCGGCAGCGCGGGCTGGCGGAACTTCGCCTTGCCCATCAGGCTCAGGCTGCCAGCGGTCTTGCCGTGGAAGCCGCGCACCGCCGCAATAAATCCGCTCTTGCCGGTGGCGGCTTTGGCAAACTTGATCGCGCCCTCGACGGCCTCGGTGCCGCTGGAAACGAAGAAAGCGTATTTGATGTCTCCAGGTGTGATCTCAGCCAGCAGGTCGGCCAGCATGCCGCGTGGCGGATCGAGCAATTCTTGCGTCGGCATGGGCGCGCGGTCGAGTTGCGCTTTGACGGCTTCGATAACTTTCTGGTGGCCCCAGCCCAGGCTCAGCAGCCCGTAGCCGCCGAGACAGTCCAGATACGTGCGGCCCAGCGCATCAGTGAACGTGGCGCCGCGCCCGCTCCATTCAACGGCGGCGAAATCACCGCCTTCGGTGACGGATTTACGATATTCGAGGAATCCAGGATTGTAATGATCGGCAAAGTTGCGTACAGTCAGCGATACGAGTTCTTCCGCCTGCTGGCGTGTAAGCGACGGCGACTTGATGACATCCAGATACTTGCGAGACGTAGCGAGCGCGTTGTGTAAGCTAGGGTCCTGCTTGGTACTCATAACACCTCTACTCGCGGGAGAGACGAACCAACTGATGTGCGGCGATGAAACGCATTGCTCATCGCCAGGCGGTTTGTTTCGCGCTGCGCGTTCAGAATGTACTCAGAATAGGCGCAGACCAGACACGACATAACATGTGAGAACAGGTGCCATCTTTTATAAGATGCGCCTGCAAAGACCATAATCACTGCGTGTCTGCGAAACGCAAAGCGAACCTACATGCCCGCTCCACCGCCCCCGCGACCCGTCCCGCATGCCGGATACACACTGGCGGAACACATCGTTGGGAAGTTTGACCTCGACAACGTGAAAGACAACATGAAACATGAACGACAAACGACAAACAACGAAGGAGGCGATGCGTGCCTTTGGGTACCAGGAAGTTGCCGGGGTAATAAGGTAATACCAGCGATACCGGCGAACACCAGGCGCAGCATAGGCAGCACGGCAGCATAAGTGCCACAAGCCAGGGGACGTGTCAGCATGGCCTGAACGACGAAGCCAGCAAGCGGCCCGCGCGCAGCAGAGGTCGCTTACCAATCGAAGGATCGGTCACGCATGACACCACGTTGCGAGGTCAGGGGTAGCAAGTGGCAAGGTGGAAGCCCTTGAAGGGCTGGTAACGACGAAGATAGCCCACCGGATCTGGTCGTGATAATGAAGGATCTGCGGCTGTCATAAAAACGTCTCCCGACGCTGGAAGGACGACTTGGAAACAGTGTACCCAAAACTCGTCGTTTTGGCAAGAGGCAATTTTTCACGTCAAAGCCGCGAACTCCTAATCTGCACTACTTCACTAAACTACTGCACATTATTACGCAATTGTGCGTAGTGACCACCCTTGACAGGCTTCACCAGCCTACGGTATCATCCTCAGCAACAATTGCATATGCGCGTTCACTCTCATCAAGAGTGGCTGAGGGATAACGGCCCGAAGACGCCTGGCAACCCACCTGCATTGCCGCAGGCAGGGTGCAAACTCCGGCGGAAACCAGTTTTTCCGCGAGATGAGAGGACGGCACGAGTATGGCATGCTTATCGCCATCGCTTTCCGCCCTCTCCTGCTCGTTTGGAGAGGGCGTTTTGATTGCCCGCTGACACATAAATTCCCCTTGCCCCATGAGAGCGGACTTTTTTTGCCGCCAAAAGCAAACGGCCAGCATGAAAGCAGATCTGCGTCAGGAGGCACCCATGCCGCTACAAATCGAGAACAGCGCAGTAACGGTATCCGCGCCCGCCAGCGAGCGAACGCCGCACCGGCGCGACTCGCTGACGCTGGCGCGCGCCCCGCTCCACGACGGCACGACGCTGGCGCCGGTGACGCTCGCCTACGAAACCTGGGGCACGCTCGCGGCGACCGCCGATAACGTCGTGCTGATCTGCCACGCGCTCACCGGCGACGCTCACGCCGCCGATCTGGACACACCCGGCGATCCACGCGCCGGCTGGTGGAATCCGCTAATCGGGCCGGGGCGTGTCTTCGACACCGACCGCTATTTCGTCGTCTGCTCAAACGTGCTGGGCGGCTGTTATGGCAGCACCGGCCCCACCAGCCCGCATCCACTGGATAGTCAGCCCTATGGTATGCGCTTCCCGCTGGTAAGCATTGGCGATATGGTGCGGGCGCAGCGCGCGCTGCTGGCGCACCTGGGCGTGCGGCGGCTGGCGGCTGTGGCCGGTGGCTCGATTGGTGGCTTGCAGGCCCTCGAATGGGCGGTCGCCTATCCCGATTTCGTTGAGCGCGCCATCGTGCTGGCGGCTGGCGCGCGGCTCGGCGCCCAGGGTATTGCGCTGAATGAGATTGGGCGTCGCGCCATCGTCGCGGACCCACACTGGCAGCATGGCGACTATGCGCCGGGCGAGGGTCCGGCGGATGGGCTGGCCATCGCGCGGATGGTGGCGATGCTGAGCTATTCCAGCGCGGCGGACCTCGATACGCGTTTCGGTCGCCGCCCTGCCACACGCCCTACCAGCCAGCCGAGCTTCGGCCCTGCCTTCGATGTGGAGAGCTATCTCCAGTATCAGGGCGAAAAGCTGGTGCGGCGCTTCGATGCCAACACCTACCTCATTCTCAGCCGCGCAATGGACCGCTACGACGTGGCCGATTGGGCGGACGGTGGCTCTGAAGAGCCGGCATATGAGGGGAGTCGCGACACTGAAGTGCCGGTTGGAGGTCGCGACACTGAACTGCCGGCGCACGGGCAGTGGGCTGAAGCCCTAGGGGATGAGGCGCAGGGAGACAGAGAAGCTGCGGCGCTGGCGCGGGTGCGGGCATCGCTCCTGGCGGTGGGAGTGAGTAGCGATTGGCTCTTTCCGCCAGCCCAGGTGCGCGCGCTGGCCGATGGGGTTCGCGCAGCCGGTGGGCACGCGCAGTATGCGGAAATCGCCTCGCCGCTCGGCCATGACGCTTTCCTCAAAGAATGGGGACAACTCGATAGTATCTTGCGCCCATTTCTGGCAGAAGAATCTCACCCCCAACCCCCTCCGCTGCGCTCCTCCGCCTCCTCCGCACGTCTAGGACGTGCTTCGCGCTCTCCGAGCGCGCGTCGGCTGTTCCCGCGAGGAGAGGGGCCGTGAGGCACACGTTATCGAATCTGCGGCATGCTATCTAGGCGCAGATTCACCCGCACATCTTCTCGTTCACCTGAATCAACATACCATCACTCGCTACAACTGACTGCCCTGCGCTCTGTCCTCCCCTCTCCCGCGCACGGGGGAGGGGCCGGGGGTGGGGGCCATCAACAAACGAAAGGCAACAGCCATCATGGCAAATGTAACCGATACCAACGTGACGACCGAAACGCAGACGACAACGACCACCAGCACGCCGGAGGAAGCGCCACACTACGCCTTCGAGACACTGGCGCTGCATGCCGGCCAGGAGCAACCCGATCCGGCGACCGGCTCGCGCGCCGTGCCGATCTACCAGACCAGTTCGTATGTCTTCCAGGATGCCGACCACGCCGCCGATCTCTTTGCGCTGCGCGCCGCTGGCAACATCTATACGCGCATCATGAACCCCACGCAGGATGCCTTTGAGAAGCGTGTGGCGGCGCTCGAAGGCGGCGTCGGCGCGCTGGCCACAGCCTCCGGGCAGGCAGCGGAGTTCCTGGCGCTCACCAACATCGTCAGCGCAGGCGAGGAGATCGTCACCAGTTCCAGCCTCTACGGCGGCACCTACAATCTCTTCTCGCAGACCTTGCCGAAGTTTGGCATCAAAGTCATCTTTGTGGATGGCACCAATCCTGAAAACTTCCGCGCGGCGATCACGCCGAAGACGCGCGCCGTCTACGCTGAAACCGTCGGTAATCCGCGCCTGGATACGCTGGATATTCGCGCGGTGGCCGATATTGCTCATGCGGCGGGCATCCCGCTGATTATTGACAACACCGTTCCCAGCCCGTATCTGGTGAATCCCATCAAACATGGCGCCGATGTCGTCGTTCACTCAGCCACCAAGTTCATCGGCGGGCATGGCACCTCTATCGGCGGCGTCATCGTAGATAGCGGCAACTTCGACTGGAAGGCCAGTGGCAAATTCCCCGGTCTGGTTGAGCCAGACCCCTCGTATCATGGCATCAGCTATGTCGAGGCGTTCGGACCGGCGGCGTACATCTTAAAGGCGCGCACCCAACTGTTGCGCGACCTCGGCCCGGCGATCAGCCCGCTCAATAGCTGGCTCTTCCTGCAAGGTCTGGAGACGCTGGCGCTGCGCATGGAGCGCCACAGCGAAAATGCGCTGCGCGTGGCACAATTCCTGGCAGGACATCCGTCGGTGAGTTGGGTGTTGTATCCGGGTCTCTCGAACCATCCACAGCACGAGGTGGCACGGCGCTATTTCCAGCATGGCTACGGCGCGCTGGTCGGCTTTGGCATCAAGGGCGGCCTCGAAGCCGGACGCCGCTTCATCAACGAAGTGAAGATCTTCTCGCTGCTCGCCAATATCGGTGATGCGAAGTCGCTGGTGATTCATCCCGCCAGCACCACCCATTCGCAGCTTACTGAAGAAGAGCAGAGCGCCACCGGCGTCACACCCGACTTCGTGCGCCTTTCAGTTGGCATCGAGGCCGTTAACGACCTGCTGGCCGATCTCGATCAGGCGCTCCGCAAAGCAACGGCGTAGCAAAGAGACAGGCGAATGAATTCGCCTCTGGATGGCCGCTGGCCGCCCAGTCCGCCTGCGCGGACTAGGACCGGACAACCGCTTGTGCCTGTCTCGAACCTGCGCAGGCAGGATTCGCGGCTGAAAGCCATCCAGAAGCGGTTTCAACCGCCAGCGTTTCTGCTCCCTTCTCCCGCGCACGAGGGAGGGGCCGGGGGTGGGGGCTACCAATAGGGGGGAACACTACAATGACACAGCGCAACACATCTGGACAATCATCTCAATCAGCACAACTATCTCAACCTCAGCGCATACCTGCCGCCGTGCTGGGGGCGACCGGCATGGTAGGGCAACGGTTGGTGGCGCTGCTGGCGGAGCATCCCTGGTTCGCGCTGGTCGGTGTTGCGGCTTCGGACCGCAGCCAGGGCCGCCCCTATGGCGACGTGGTACGCTGGCGCATCGAAGGCGACGTGCCCGCGCAGGTGCGCTCGCTGCCGCTTGTCGCGCCGACCCCTGGCGCGCACCTGCCTGCGCAGGTGGTCTTCTCGGCGCTGCCCACCGCCGAGGCCCAGGAGTTCGAGCCAGCCTTCGCCCGCGCAGGCGCCTTTGTCTCCAGCAACGCCTCGGCCTATCGCATGAGTGACGATGTTCCCCTGATCGTCCCCGAAATCAACCCTGGCCATCTGGACGCGCTGACCATCCAGCGAGCGGCGCGTGCCTGGCCGGGCGCGCTCGTCACCAACCCCAACTGCTCAACCATTGGCCTGACCATCGCGCTCGCTCCCCTGGCGCGTTTCGGGCTGCGGCGCGTCATCGTCACCACGTTGCAGGCAGCCTCCGGCGCGGGCTATCCCGGCGTGCCTTCGCTCGATCTGATAGATAACGTCGTTCCCTATATCAGCGGCGAAGAGGAGAAGATGGCAAGCGAAACGCGCAAGATTCTCGGCGCGTGGACCGCTGGCCACTTCGCAGATGCGGAGCTGCGGCTCAGCGCGCACTGCAACCGCGTGCCCGTCCGCGAGGGCCACCTGGAATGTGTCAGCGTGGAGTTCGAGCAGCGTCCACAGCCTGACGACATCCTCGCTGCCTGGCGCGACTTCAGCGGTGAGCCGCAACGCCTGGGGCTGCCCACCGCGCCAGCCCATCCCATCGCGTACCGCGACGAGCCGGACCGTCCTCAGCCCGCGCGTGACCGCGACCAGGGCGCTGGCATGACGGTGACGGTTGGCCGGCTGCGTCCCTGCGAGATTTTCGACTACAAGTTTGTCTGCCTGAGCCACAATACCATCCGTGGCGCAGCCGGTGCGGCACTGCTCAACGCCGAACTGGCCTATGCGCGCGGGCTATTAGCGCAGCAAGGAGAGCAAGGAGCATCTCAATGATCGTCGTCAAATTCGGCGGCTCCTCGCTGGCGGATGGCGCGCGCATCCAGGTGGCGGCGCAGATCGTCGCCAGGCAACGGCTGGGGCTGCTTGGTGATCGCGGCTCTGAAGAGCCGGCGCACGCTGAACCGGCTGAAGCCGAAGATGGGACGCACACCAGGCAATCTCTGCGGGCTTTAGCCCATTCGTCACTTGCTCCGGCTGTTCACAGCCGAGAGACCCGGACACATGAGCAGGTGGTGTGCGTCGTCTCGGCGCTGGCTGGAGTCACGGACGAACTCTTCAGCATCGCCGCGCTCGCCCGCCAGCAAGACGAACGCTGGTATGAGCGGTTGACTGCGCTGCGCGACCGGCATCTCCGCGCGCTGGCTCATCTCACAGGCCAATCGGCAATCGCACCATCGCACATCGAGACGCTCTGGTCTACCCTGGAATCCGACCTCGCCTATCTCGCCGCCCGCTACCCGGCCACAGCGGCAGGGAATAGTGAAAGTCTGATACTCCCCTCTCCTCGCGGGAGAGGGGCCGGGGGTGAGGTCTCTTCCACCTACAACGACGACGATGAAGCGACGCAAGCCGTCAGCGTCTTCTCTGCCTGGGGTGAACGCCTCGCCGTTGCGCTCTTCGCGCAGGCGCTCGCCAATGAAGATAATCCAGCGTTCCCCTTTGAGCGCGAGCCAGTGATCGTCGTCGAGCAGCATTGGGGGCTGGCGGCGCATTTGGCGCTCCGGGCTGGCGCACTCGCGCCGCGATACGCCGCCTCAGTCGAGGCGACCCGTAGCTGGCTCGCGCCACGCCTTGCCGGACCGCTGCGCGATGGCTATGTGCCGGTGCTGCCGGGCTATCTCGCGCGCACAAGAGAGGGCGCATCCACGACGCTGGGCCGCAACGGCTCCGACTATTCGGCGGCGGTAATCGGCGCGGCGCTCCATACCAAAGCGGTTTACCTTTATAGTGACGTAGCAGGCATCCATCAGGCGGACCCGCAGATCATCCCCGAAGCGCCATTGCTGCCCGACCTCACCTACGCCGATGTAGCGGCTATTGCCAGCCTCGGCGCGCGCGTGGTCCATCCTGCCGCCCTCGCGCCGCTGGCCGAGGCGCACATTCCCCTCCACCTGCGCAGCGCGCTCGATCCCGAAGCGCCTGGAACGACTGTAGGAGACCTCACCCCGGCCTTCGGCCACCCCTCTCCCATAGGAGAGGGGACCGTGGGGCATGCTTTACCTCATGCTGGCAACGCTTTGTGTGCCCACAGCGGAGAAGCATCATCAGCGGCCCCTCTCCTCGCGGGAGAGGGGGTAGGGGGTGAGGTCTTCGCCATCGTCGCGCGTCCCATAACACCCGAACACACAGTAGCACGCACAGAAATCACCGTCGTGCTGCTGGCGCATGAAGATTGGCGCGAAGACACTGGAGCGGCGCTATCACCCGACTATTCTGAACCAGAGCAGCAGCACGGCCCTGATGAGAGCCATCCGGCGCTGGTGGCGGCGGCGCTGGCGCTGCTGGGCGCTGATACGCCGCCGCTGGAACTCGCGCTTTCCTCAGAGCGGCTGCGTGTCACCGTGCCCGCCGCGTCATCCCCCTCAACACAGCGCCGTCTCTACGATGCGCTGGCGCCCTCACTGGCTAGAGCGAGCGTTCTCCAGAGAGCGACTGCGCTTCACTAACCGCACCTGTCAGCGCCGCTGCGAAGCCCACACGATAGACGAAGACGCCCATGCAGAATGGATAGCATCACGCTCCTGAGATGGGCGCCTTCGCCACAAGCGGTCAAGATGGTCAAGTAGTTCTATTCCTGGCGATGGGCGTCTTCGGGTACACTCGTGTCAGTCTTCGCCAGCTTCACCAGAGTCCGCCATCCTCTCGCGTTGGCGGAGACTGCGTGGGATTGGCGGTCTCTGGCAATGCCAGCAGCCACGCGCCACGAAAGGCGCTGTGTCGCGCCTGCACGCCGAGCGTCTGGCGTGCCCGTCGCAGCGTATGGTCACTGATGCTGGCTTCCCACGCAAGTTGTTCCACTTCTGTTGTAAGGCGCGGACCATCCGCCAGCACCTCCTGGAGAAATGCGCAGGCTTCGTTCAACCGGCGCGGCACACGCTCCATTCCCTCTCGTTCAGCGGCGGCCAGTAATTGGGATGCCGTGTATGGCACCGTGCCACACCATTTGACATAGGGTACGGCATCACCGTAGCTGTTGCGCGTGGCGACGATGTGATAGGCCAGCGCGGGCATCGGTGGTCCCAGGTTGCTCTTGCTGCTCGCCAGCACTCGCTCCTCCTCGGGCCGTTCGGGGTGCTTGGCCACCAGCAAGCCGGACCGCGCCGCGCCGATGATGCCAATGGAGCCGCCGCCGCGATAGAGCGCGTTGGAGCCGCCGCCTTTGGTCAGATGCCGCAGCACCAGAATCGCCGCTCCCGTCTGTTCGGCTAGCCGTGCCAGGGGAGCGAGCGCCGCCCGCACATCCTGATCGCGCCAGGAGTTGACCCGCCCATCCAGATACGCCATCAGCGGGTCTATCACCACCAGCTTGGCCTGCGCCCGCGCAATGGCATGTGCCAAGAAATCTACATCCTGCGGCAGCAACACGCCCCGTTCACGGACTACTCCTCTCTCTACATCCAAGCCGTACACAGTTTGCATCGCCCGCACGCGGCTCAAGTCCGCGCAGGCGGCCACCAAGCGCGGACAGATCGTCGCCGCCAGATCGTCCTCGGAAGAAAGCAGCACCACGCCGCCCTCGATAGGTTCGTAGTCTCGCGGCTCTGAAGAGCCGGTGCACGGGTCTGGTGGGTGAAGCCATGCGCCGCCGCGAGCATCGAGGACTTCAGTCCGTCCCGCGTGCGCCGGCTTTTCAAAGCCGCGACTATCCGCGTGCGCCGGCTTTTCAAAGCCGCGACTATCGGTATCGGGCACGTCTGGCATTGCTCTTCCTGTCGTCACACGCGCCGCCAGGTCGAGGGTCAGCAGCGACTTGCCCAGCCCTGGGTCGCCATCGAGCAGCGTCAGCTTGCCCAGCGGGATGCGTCCGGGCCAGAGCCAGCGCACCTGTTCTGGCTTCACTTTTGAGACTAGAATGCTGATTGGGTGGCCATCTTCGTCATAGTCGTCATAGTCGTCATACTCTTCATACGCGGCGAAGGCGCCCAGCTCTGGTGAGTGGTCATCTTGCATATCTCGGCGATCTTGGCCACCTGTGACGAAGACGCCCATTTCCGGCACGTGATCCTGCTGCCCCTGGATGGGCGCCTTCGCCTCCTCATATCCTCCGGTAGCCTGCCTTTGGCTGGGATAGATGTTTCGTGGAATGTCAGCCATGTGCGCTCCTCCTCTGCTCTCTGCGCTGGTTCATGATATTGACCGCGCAGGCACAGCAGCACGGCGCCGCCATTCCTGCGCGGCGCCGTGTTCCGGCTCACCTGTTCTGCTATCTACTATAGAACATATGTTCTTATTTTGCCAATGAGGCAACATCAACGCTCATCCCGCATCCTCCTAATCGCTGCTATACTGTACTGACGCCCTCCGCGCGCTGGCAGTTGACCGCCGCAAATCCATGTGAATCCGTCCGTGCGCGGCTCTTATTGAGCCGCGAGTACCGCGAATATTTGGCATTTATAAGGAGCGCCCTGTGCCCGCCACACCCGCCCATCCCGCTGCGCTCTGCAACACAGGCAACCGGACGAACGGGCATCTTCTTCCGGCTCGCCACGTCACGAGGTGGAGGTTGACTACAGAGCACTTGTTCTCATGTTGTTGAGGGGCCAGGAGAACCGGGAGAATCGGGAGAATTCGTTCGATCTGCCAGCAACGCGCGCAGGCGGTCGTGGGGAACGGCGTGGGCCACGTGGCCGGCGCGCCCGGTGGTGGTGGTCGCGGCCAATAGCGCATTGACCACCGCCTCCTCAGTCGCCTCGACCGTCGCCTCGAAGAGGCGGTTCAACGCACCCGTCGCATAGCTGCCCTCCGAGAGCAGCGTCACATGCAGCCGGCCATCGGGAACGGCATAGGGGATGCGTTGCGCCGTGGAGAAGGCCAGAATGATCTCACCGCTGCCATCGCCGCCCACCGAGCCGGTGCGCGCCAGCCCCAGCCCTGCGCGCTTGGCAAGGCGGCGCAGTGTATGCGCATGCAACGGCGCATCGGTCGCCACCACTACGATGCACGAGCCTTCCGGCGTCGGCGTCTCCGGCATCAGATCGGTGAGCGAACGCCCCACCGGCACACCTGCCACGATCAGTTGATGGCGGCGCCCGAAGTTCGTCTGCACCAGCACACCCAGTGTGAAGTCGCCAGCCTCCGTCTGCACGCGACGCGAGGCGCTGCCAATGCCGCCCTTGAACTGGAAGAGCAGCATGCCGGTCGCCCCACCAACACACCCCTCCGGCACCGGATCGCTGGTAGCATTGTCCAGCGCCGCCCAAACATCCTCTTCGGTGACGGCGAAGGTGAGATGGTCATGCAGAAAGCCATCGTCACACTCCGCAGCCAGTGGAATCGGCACATCGCTACGCGCCTGCTCAGGATAGAGCCGGGCGAGGTAACGCATGGTAGCCTGCATCGCCAGGCCCACGCTGCCGGTGCCCGTCAAGACGATGGGCGAGCAGAGTAAGCCCCATTCATCAATCACCGAGCGGCTGGTCATTTCGCCATACCCGTTGAGGCAGTGGATGCCAGCGTAGACGCGCTCGGACAATGGGTTGCCGTTGTGCGGCCAGATCGCCGTGACGCCGGTGCGAATATTGTCGCCGCGCACCAATGTCTGATGGCCGACGCGCACGCCTGGCACGTCGGTCAGGGTATTGGATGCGCCCACCGGCAGCGCGCCGATGGCGATGCCCCAGTCGCGCAGGCGCGGATGCGGAGAATCTTGCTGTTGCATCAATTGCCCCTAGCTTGCCAGCACTTTTGCCGTCTCTGCCAGCCGTGTCGAGTAGCCCATCTCGTTGTCATACCAGGCGGCCACCGACACCAGCGTGCCATCCAACACCTGCGCCAGTGGTAAATCAATCAGCGAGGAATGGGTCTCGCCAACGACGCGAGAGGAGGCAAACTCTTCTTCCAGCACCCCCATAATGCCGTTGAGCGGCGCGCTATTGGCCGCCTGCCGAAAGGCTTCACGCACCTCGTCGGTGCTGGTGCTGCGCTCGACCACGGCGTTCAACTCGACGATGCTGCCGGTGCGCACGGGCACGCGATAGGCTTTGCCGGTGATGGTCAGGTTGGGCCAGATAAAGCCCAACGCTTTGGCCGCGCCAGACGACGATGGGATGACGTTCTCCGCCGCCGCCCAGGAGTCGCGCCGGTCGCGCATCGGCTGGTCGGTGAGCGATTGGGTGTTGGTGTAGGCATGGACCGTGGAGAAGAAGCCGACCTTGATGCCAAAGTTTTCCAGTAACACCTTGACCACCGGCGCCAGCGCATTGGTCGTGCAGCTTGCCATGCTGATGATATGATGCTCCGCTGGCTTGTAGGCGTCCATATTGATGCCCGGCAACAGCACCGCATCGCAATCCTGGAGCGTCTTGCTGGGCGCGCTCACCAGCACACGCTTCGCACCGTGGTCCAGGTGTTCCTGGGCGCCAGGGCGTGTGGTCGCGCGGCCTGTCGCATCCACTACCACGTCTACGCCGAGCGCCGCCCAGTCCGGCACCGACTTCGACGAGTCAATATAGCGAATCTCGCGGTGGTTGCCGATGATGAGCGTGTCACCCCGCGTCTGCACCGGCTCAGGCCAGAGACCATAGTTGGAATCTACGGCGAAGAGCGCGGCAAACGTCGGGAGGTCTCGAATGTCTGAGATCGAGACGGGGGTGAAGAGATCGTGTTTGAGGGCGGCCTTCAGCGCCGACCTGCCGATGCGTCCGAAGCCATGAAGAGCGATGTTGCCCACGGTATCCTCCTGGGTGCTATCCGGTTACTGGTCAATCGAAAATCGCAGCATGTGTCATACTACCATCTATCGCCGTTTGCTGAATAAGCGGGAAGATGATGGAAGACGGCGCAGGAGGGCATCAGATGGGTTGGGCGCAATTCGCTATCGAGGCGTTGGGCAGGGGCGAAACGGTGAAGCTACGGCCACGCGGCCACTCGATGCGCGGCAAAGTCAACGACGGCGATATCGTTACCATAGCGCCATGCGATCCCAATACGTTGCGTGTGGGTGACATCGTGCTGGTGCGCGTGCATGGAACCGTCTACCTGCATCTCATCAAGGCTGTCAACCAGGGACGTTTCCTGATCGGCAACAATCGCGGCGGCATCAACGGCTGGGTCGGCGCGAACAGCATCTATGGCATCGCCATCAACGTCGAGTCGCCCAGCCGATAGCGCCGCTATTCTTCCTCCTCGGCCCCGCCACCGAGCAGCGCATCTATCTCCTCCAGGCAGGTGTCGCGGTCCAGCAGCCAGCGGCGATAGGGCACACGATGCACGCGCCAGCCCGCGCGTTCGAGGATCGCCTGCCCCGCCACGCTATCGAGCGAGAGTTCATCCTGCGGCGACGCGGGACGTTCGGGGTCACCATCGCAGGCAATCGCCAGCGCCTGCAAGCCACGCTGCGCCACCACATCCACCGCAAAGCCCGCCACTGGATAGCCCAGGTACACCGTGTATTCACCGCGCTCACGCAGCGCCTCCGCCACATCTTGCTCGAAGGTGGTGGGCTGCGCAGTAAAGTCTTCCGGGCGTTCGGTATCCAGCAGATCGGCGGCGTAGCTCAGATATTCGCCAAGTAGATGATCCAGCGGCAGGTTACGCGGGTCCAGCGCCGTATAGATCACCTGCCGGCGGCGCGCGCGTGTCACCGCGACATTGAAGAGGTTTTCGTTGTTGAGGAACGTCACTGTGCTGCGGTGCGAGGTTGGGTCTGCACAGAAGCTCAGCAGCATGATGTCGCGTTCGTCGCCCTGGAAGGTGTGCGCCGTGCCGACGGTGATTTCGTGGTCCTGCAACACCTTTGATTTCAGCTTCGTCGCCAGCGCCCGCGAAAGATAATTCACCTGGTCACGATACGGCGAAAGCACGCCGATGGTGGACTTGTCATGCGGCGCTTTCTTCGCTTCTGCTTTGGCAATCTTATTGATTTCCGCGATGATGGCGTCGGCCTCGGCGGTGTTGTAGCCGCCCTTCTCGCGTTTGCCGTTCACCTTGCGCAGTTCCAGGCTGCGCAGCCCAATCGTATCGGGCCGGCGGGTCATGATGCGCAGCGCCGAGCCGTAGAAGCGCCGGTTGCTGAACTCGATGATCTGCGGCAGACTACGGTAATGCTCGTCCAGCAGCACCACATCATCCTGCGAGGGCAGCGCGCCGTTGACGACATCGAGCAGGCTGTGCGTGCGATAGTTCCACTGCGACCGCTGGCTGGCGCTCAGCCCATGCTGCGAGGCCAGCGCCGCCTGCCGGTCCTCGCGCAGCCAGGAGAGATGGCGCAACTGCTTGGGATCGCCGCAGACGATGGCGCGTTTGGCGCGGTAGAGCAGCGGCAGCGCGCTCGCCACATCGCACTGCGACGCCTCATCTATAATCACCAGATCGAACATCTCGCGCTGAAGCGGCAGCAGTTCCGCCGCATGTGGGTTCGTCACTGCCCAGATTGGGAAGGTATTGAGCAGCGCGGCAAAGTCCAACTCGGCAAAGATTTTATCTTGCTCAGCGGTGCTGCGCGCCTCCAGCGCCGTCTTGAAGAGCGAGAGCGTGCGCCGGTTCAGCCGCAGCGCATCGGCCAGCGCATCGCGGCGGCGAATCGCCAGCAGTTCGCCGACCAGCGCGCCACGGTCGGCGCGCAGCCGCGCATGCCGTGTGAGCAGCGTATTCATCTCTTCGGCGTCGAGCAGCGCCTGCTCCAAATCCGCCAGTTCGGCGCGCGCCGCCTCACGCCGGGCAATCGCCGCCAACGCGTCCAGGCTCTGTTCCTGCATGCCCAGCTTTGCCGCAATCTCTGCTGCCAGTTGTTCGCGCTTGCGCCCGGAGACCCACGGCATCTTGCTGGATTCCAGCTTGCGCAGTTCTTCCTGCCAGCGCCGCAGATCATCCGGCCCCGTCGCCACGGCGGCGCGTTCGTCGTAGGTGGGCGCGTCGGTCGCCTCGAAGGTCTGCGCCAGCTCCACCCACTGCCCCTCCGCGCCCAGCAGCGCCACGATGCCAGCTTCGATGTGCGCCAGCTCCTCGTCGGCGGCGCGCAGCCGTTCTTCCAGCAGTTCGATCTCGCCGGGACGCGGCTTCTGCGGCGCGCCGGTGCCGTCGAAGAGGTTGTCGAGGAACTGCTTGAGTTCATCACGATAGCGTTTGTCGCCGCCGCGCAGGATGACCGTCAGGCTGCCGAGGTGTGGCTTGAGCTTCTCGACGACGACATCCACGGCTTTGTTCATCTTGGAGGAGAGCAACACCGTCTGCCCGCGCGCCACGGCGTCCAGGATGATCTGCGCAATGGTGAAGGATTTGCCGGTTCCCGGCGGGCCGATCACCAGCGTCAGCGGGCGCTGCTCCGCCTGCCGCAGAACGCGCGTCTGCGCATGACTGAGTTCCGCCCCGCAGAGGACCGGACGCTGCTGGCCGGACTCTACATGTTCGGTTGCGCTGGCGCCCTTCTTGTGGGGCCTGGCGGCGGCGATGGCAAGATCGCCAAAGATGGCATCGAGTGGCTGCGACATCGTGCCGCGATTGCCCATCTCCTGCAACTCGGTCAGCACGCCACGCGCCTCCGTCGGGCGGCGAATCAGCGCCATCGCGGAGGCGCAGAGCAACTGCACCGGACTGTCATGCTCCACCAGATCGCGGATGGCGTCTTCATTCTGCAAATCCGGCCATGCGCCCAGGTCATCGGTATGCACTTGAGGGATGAGTTCCTCGATCACCCTGGAAAACTCATTGATGGCCTCTCTATCGAAGGGCGCAGACGGCACCTGCGCCAGAATCGCCTCGGCGTATGCCTGCGCCTGCTCCTCATTGTCGGCGTCTATCAGCGAGGCGAGCAGCGGAAAGTTGATACGCTGCTCATCCAGGTCCACGGACAGCCACGCCTGTGAGCCTTCGTGTTCGATGTGCGCGGGCCAGTAGAGCAGCGGCGCGCAATACAGTTCGCCCTTGCGCTTGGCAGTTGGATTTGGGCCGCGCCCCACCAGGAAGATCGAGCCATAGATCAGAAATTTCTCGCGCCGGTTGACATCCGCCGCGTTCTGCGCCGTCACCGCCGTACTCAGCGGCATTTCGAGCTGGCTGGCCTGCCCCGTCAGCAAGACATCGCTGACCTCGGCAAAGGTGAGATATTCCGCCTGGTTTTTATCGAGGACATTGGTGAGCATGCCGCCGCGCGAATCAGCGGCGAAGCAATCGTGATAGTAGCGGCAGACGCCAGCGAAAAGCGGCGACGGAACGGCGACGGAGCCGGAGGCCGGAACGACGGCGGTGGAGGTGGATTCCGGCCACTCCGAGACGGGGGTAAGGCCGGAGCGCACCGGCGCCTCGACGATAGTGATGTCCTGCCCTCTATCCTGCTTGGTGATGCCAGTCGTTCGCGCGCGTCTAAACATGTTATTGACCCCCTGCAAGAGCGTGTGCAACGGCCCTCCGGCGCACGCCCGGCGGGGGGAGTATATGGCTGGTTTTCAGCAAACGTCAAGCGAACTCCCCCATTCAGGCAGGGTTCGTTCCCGGCTCAGCCCCCAGAAGTCCTACGCGGAATGTCGAGCAATGTTCAGTACCTCCGTCCGGGGATGTCTTGCGCGCGGGAACGGCCTATGTTATACTAACCTGGTGCGTGGCGCAGGGGGCGGTAGTGTTTGTGTCGTCGGCCCAGCCGCCCGCAGGAATGCCTCTCAGGGCCGGAGATGTTGAGAAACCATGAAAAAATACAAGCTCAAGACGCATAAGGCCACCGCAAAACGCGCCTATGCGACTGGTGGCGGCAAGTATATGCACTTGAAGTCCGCCCGCACGAAGTATCGCCGTAAGAAGGACGCCAACCGCAATCGCTCGCTGAGCCAGCCGAGTGTGATGGCGAAAGGCGATTCGCTGAAAATGAAGCGGCTCCTGCCCTACAGCTAGTCGCGCTCACTTCTGGGGATGCCCCGGTTGCAGCGTGATAAAAAGTCATCCGGGGGTGGAGAAGAAATAACATGCCACGTGTCAAAAGGGGCGTAACCGCCCGCAAAAAGCATAAGAAGGTTTTACAGCGTACCGAAGGCCATTATGGTGCCCGGCATCGTCTGATAAAGACGGCGCGCGAATCCATGATGCACGCCGAGATGTACGCCTATCGTGACCGCCGCAATCGCAAGCGCGACATGCGCTCGCTCTGGATCACACGCATCAACGCCGCCGCGCGCATGTGCGGTATGCGCTATGGCGACCTGATTCACGGCTTGGCGCTGGCCAACGTTGACGTTGACCGCAAGATCATGGCAGACCTCGCCGTAACAGACCTCGCCGCCTTTAATGAGCTGGTGAAGGCGGCGCAGACGGCGCTTGCCGCGCAGAAGGCGTAGCGAGCGCAGACCAGCAGGAAATGACGCCGCGTGACCACTCCGGTTGGCGCGGCGTCTTGCTATCTATATGCTCGGCTGTAAACAGCCGGGGCACGCGACGAGCCGGCTGAAGCCGGAAGAGCGGCACAGCCACGCGGTAGGCTTTAGCCTTGTCCACGTGCGCCGGCACTTTAGTGCCGCGACCAGAGACGATGCGATGATTACCAGCACATCCAACCAGCATATCGCCAGGCTGCATACCCTGCACACGCCGAAGGGGCGCGCGCAAGAGCAGGCATGGCTGATCGAGGGGCCGCATCTCTTGGAGGCGGCGCTGGATGCCGGTGTGCTGCCGCAACTCATTGTCTACGATCCCGACCGCTTCAGCCATGACGCCAACGGTCGCCGGCTGCTCAACCGTCTGGAAGAGGCGCGGGCCAGCGGCGCAGAGGTCTACGACGCGACGCCAGCAGCCATCGAACGCGCCAGCGACACACGCACGCCGCAAGGCATCGTCGCAGCGGTCGCCATTGCGGATGTCGCGCCGGAGAAGCTGCGCGCGCGCCGTCGCGGACGTATGCGACCCATCCTGCTGGTGCTGGATGCCATCAGCGATCCTGGCAACCTGGGCACCATCCTGCGCTCAGCATTGGCCGCCGATGTGGATGAAGTGCTGCTCGGGCCAGACTGCGCCGACCCGCTTTCGCCAAAAGTGGTGCGGGCGGGCAGTGGCGCGCATTTTCACCTGCCGGTGCGCGCGGACCTGGACTGGAAGGCGATACAGCAGGTGGTCTTCGGCGCGCCGACTGTCCAGCAAGTGTTGGTGACGGAGGCGAACGCCCACCGCGCCTATGACACCTGCGACCTGACGCAGCGGACGGCGCTCTTGATCGGCAACGAGGCGCACGGCATCTCAGCGGGCGCGCGGGCACTGGCGACTGACGCCATCAGCATTCCCATGTGGAACAAGGTCGAGTCGCTCAATGCAGCGATAGCTGCAAGTGTGATACTCTTTGAAGCAGCACGACAACGCCGTGCCGCAGAAACAACAACCAACACATAAAAGAATATTGATAAGGCTACGACGGAGAGAGTAGGCGGCGAGCGCAGACAGGGAAGCCCAGGCCAGCGACTGAGAGCCAGGGCTGTGCGCCACCCGACCGAAGTTCACTCCTGAGCTTGCGACTGAAGCCAGCTAACAGTGCTGGTGCGTAGGCGCTACGGCTGCCCACCGCTAACGGGGCGCGAAAGTGGAACAGCTTCACCTTCAGCCATCCTCTAATGGATCGGCGCCCGGACTCCCCTCTCCCGCGCACGGGGGAGGGGCGGGGGGTGGGGGTCTTCCAGAATGTGGGTGGTACCACGAAGCATGTTACGGCAACTTCGTCCCTGACGAGGTTGCCGTTTTTTGTGTGGTTTGGATATCGCGGCAATACCGTGCAGGGGGACAGGAGAGAGCGTATGGCAACGGAACTGAGCGAGCAAGAACTGGCGCTCGCCGATGTGCGGCAGCGCGCCGTCGCCGATCTCGAACAGATCGGCACAACCGAGGACCTGGAAGAGTGGCGCACGCGCTATTTCGGGCGCGAACGCGGCGAAGTCTCCGCCATCCTCAAGGGGTTGGGCAAGCTACCGCCGGAGCAGCGCAAAGCGGTGGGGCAGGCGGCGAACGCCCTCAAAGCGGAACTCGAAGGCTTGATGGAGGCGCGCGGCCAGGAGTTGCGCGCGGCGGAGCGGCTGGCCGCGCTGGACCGCGAGCGGCTGGATGTGACGCTGCCCGGACGGCGCGCGGCGCGCGGCCACATCCATCCCATCTCACAGACGATCCGCGACATCTCGCGCATCTTCCGCCTGATGGGCTTTCAGACGTTGGATGGGCCGGAGGTCGAGACCGACTATTACAACTTCCAGGCGCTGAATATTCCGGTGGACCATCCGGCGCGCGACATGCAGGACACCTTCTGGGTAGTGCCGGGGCAAATCTTGCTGCGCACGCAAACCTCCAACAACCAGATTCGCATCATGGAGCAGGTGCGCCCGCCGGTGCGCGCCATCGTGCCCGGCAAGGTCTATCGCCATGAGGCGATAGACGCCAGCCATGAGGCGATGTTCCATCAGGTTGAGGGCATCCTGGTGGACGAAACCTGCACAATGAGCGACCTGCGCGGCGTCGTCACGCGCTTCGCCCGCGAGATGTTCGGCGCGAACCGCAAAGTGCGCTTCCGCCCCAGCTACTTCCCATTCACCGAGCCAAGCGCCGAGTTCGACATAGATTGCATCGTCTGCGACGGCAAGGGCTGCCGCGTCTGCAAGTATAGCGGCTGGCTGGAGATGGGTGGCTCCGGCATGGTGGACCCGCGTGTGCTGCGTGGCGTCGGCTACGACCCCACCATCTATCGCGGCTTCGCCTTCGGACTGGGCATCGAGCGTATCGCCATGCTGCGCTACGGCATAGATGAAATCCGGCTCTTCTCCGGCAACGATCTGCGCTTCCTGCGCCAGTTCACATAGAATAATCTCCCCTCTCCCACTAAGGAGAGAGGCATGAGGCGAAGAGTTTGAGCCTGCGAGGTCTGATTTCCCCTCTCCCGCGCACGGGGGAGGGGCTAGGGGAGGGGGCATCATATGCACATACAGCTCGCCAGTCTGGGCTTTGGCAACGTCGGTCGCGCGCTGGCGGCCATGCTCACTGAGAAAGCCGGCGAACTACAGCGCCGCTATGATCTGGCGTTCACCTTCACCGGCGCGTTCACTCGCAGCGCAGGCGGCTGGATTGCATCCGGCGCGCACGGCATCGCGGCGGTGGACCTGGCGGCGAGCGGGTGGCCCGGGAGCGGCGCACTCCCCGCTGGCGCACAGCCGTTCAGCGGCGATGCGTTGGCGTTTATCGCGGCGTGCCCGGCAGATGTCGTTTTGGAACTGACAACACTCGATCCACATACCGGCCAGCCGGCTACCGATCATATACGCGCCGCGCTGGCCGCTGGCAGGCATGTCGTCACCGCCAACAAAGGGCCGATTGCTTATGCCTACCGTGAATTGTGGGCGCTGGCGGCGCAGCATGGCGTGGCGCTGCGCTTCGAGTCCGCCGTGATTGACGGCACGCCAATCTTCAATATGGCGGAGGCGTCGCTGCCCGCTACCGTTATTTCCGGCTTTCGCGGGCTGCTCAACAGCACCAGCAACTATGTGCTGAGCCGGATGGCGCTGGGTGAGTCGCTGGAAACGGCGATTGCTGGCGCGCAGCGGCTTGGCGTGGCAGAGGCCAACCCCGCCAACGACCTTGAAGGCTGGGACGGCGCGGTGAAGGCAACCATCCTCGCCAATGTGCTGATGGGCGCCGACCTGCGACCGGGCGACATTGAGCGCAGCGGACTGGGAGCCGAAGCAATGCGCCAGGCGCAGGCCGCATTGCTGCCAGGGCAGACGCTCAAACAGGTAGTGACGGCAGCGCGCGAGGGCGAAAGCGTGCGCGCCGCCGTGCGCCTGGAACCGCTGCCGCCATCCGACCTCTTCGCCCATCTCTCAGGCATGGATTCGGCGCTGCTGCTGCACACCGACACCATGCAAGACCTGACGATCATCGAAGGCGAGGGCGGACCCGGACAGACGGCATTCGGCGTGATTGCTGATTTGGTGACAATTGCAAAGACCTCACCCCGCCCTTCGGGCACCCCTCTCCCATAGGAGAGGGGATCGTGGGGCACACGGGCCGGCGTTCCGGTGCTGGGCCATCCTATCAAGCGGGCACGACAGAACACGAGAAGTTGCCCACTGACGACAACACTCCGCCCACGGCCCCTCTCCTCGCGGGAGAGGGGGTAGGGGGTGAGGTCTCATAGAGGAGTACTTACATGTTGATACCCTATACCTGGCTGAGAAGCTACGTTGATAGCGAGCTGAGTCCCGATGTGCTGGCCGAACGCCTGACGATGGCCGGCCTGGAAGTGGACCGCGTGGTATACGGCAAAGCGAACCTTGCCACCGGCGAACTCGACACCTGGGACGGCATTGTCACTGCTGAAATCGTCTGGCTGGAACCCATCAAAGGGTCGGACCACCTTAACGCGACCCGCGTGACCACCGGCGACGGCAAAGAGTTGAGCGTCGTCTGTGGCGCGCCCAATATCCGGCTGCACGACCGCGTGCCGCTGGCGACCCTCGGCGCGAAGGTCGGCGGCATCACCATTGCCGAGAAGAAGAAGATGGGCGTGCTGTCGCAGGGCATGCTCTGCTCCCCGCGTGAGCTTGGCCTCAGCGACGATCATTCAGGTATCTACATCCTGCCGCCGGATACGCCGCTGGGCGTGCCGCTGGCGCAGATCGTCGGTGAGCCGGTGATTGACCTCGACATCAAGGCGCACCGGGGCGACCTCTTCTGTGTCACCGGCGTGGCGCGCGAGGTCTCCGCCTTCACCGGCAAAGAACTGCACCTGCCGCAGACGGCGCTGAGAGAGAAAGGTACAGCCGCCAATAAGCTGATGAAGCTGGAGGTGCGCGACGCCGACCTCTGCCCGCGCTACACGGCGCGAGTTGTGCGCGGCGTGAAGATCGGTCCCTCGCCACAATGGCTGGCGGAACGGCTGATCCTGGCTGGAATGCGGCCAATCAATAATGTCGTGGATGTCACGAACTATGTGATGTTGGAACTCGGCCAGCCGCTGCATGCCTTCGACTACGACAAGGTGGCCGACCACACCATCATCGTGCGCCGCGCGGACCCTGGCGAGACACTGACCACGCTGGATAGCGTCACGCGCCAGTTGACGCCGGAGATGCTGCTCATCACCGATCCCGCTGGGCCGAATGTCATCGCTGGTATCTTCGGCGGCGAGCGTGTGGAGGTAGATGACAATACCACCAACCTGATTCTTGAAGCGGCTCACTTCAAGCCAACCAACGTGCGGCGCACCTCGGTCACACTCGGCCTGCGCACTGAATCATCGGGGCGTTTCGAGAAGAATCCCGATATCGAGCTGACCGCCATTGCCATTGACCGCGCCGCGCATCTCATCACAGAGCTTGCCGGTGGTGAGGTGGCACGCGGACGCCTCGACTTCTATCCAGAGCCGGTGACGCCGCGTGAGATTCCCTTCCTGCCGAGCCAGGTGGAATGGCTGACGGGCATGACGGTGACGCGCAACGAGTGCATCGAGAACCTGCAAGGGTTGGGCTTCGGCGTGCGTGATGGTGGCGAGGGCGCGGATGAGGCGCTGCTGGTGACGGTGCCGACCTGGCGCGGCGACGTGGAGGAGAGCGCGGACCTGGTAGAAGAGGTGGCGCGCATCGCTGGCTTCGACCGCATCCCCAGCACCATTCCCGTTGGTCCGCTGCCGGAGCCGCTGCCTGACGACTGGTTCGCTCGTGAGGACCGCATCCGCGACATTCTGGTGGGCGCCGGCCTGACGGAAATCCTTACCTATTCGCTGACCAATCGCCTGACGATGGCGAAGCTGCTGCGCGGCGCCGATGCAGGCGAAGAGCTACTGCTGACGGCGCCGGTGACGGGAGCCGACGAGCGCGACACAGGCAACGCTACCAATGGCGCAATCACAACGACCGCTGCCAGCACGCGCGCACTGGAACGCCGCCAGATCGAGGCGATTGCCGAGCGGCTACCGGCGATTACGCTGCGCAATCCACTCTCCACGGAGCTAGATTCGCTGCGACTGACGTTGATGTCCGGCCTGCTGAACACCATCCGCGAGAACAGCAAGCATGAGGATACCGGCCTCTGGCTCTTCGAGCTTGGCCGTCGCTACCTGCCGACGCCTGAACTGGCCGACGGCACCGGCGGCGCGCAGGAACGGCGCACGCTGGGCATCGCGCTGGCGGGGCCACTGGCTCACACCTGGCTGGGCGACGACCGCGACGCCGATTTCTACGATCTCAAGGGCATCGCCGAGACGCTGCTCGATGGTCTAATGGTTGCGCGCTATCGTTTCGTGCCCGCGCAGCATCCAACCTTCCACCCAGGCCGTTGCGCACGCCTGGAAGTCGCCATGATAAGCGATGAGGCTGCTGGACAATCCGCAGGCGCCACGCCAGCGGAGGTCATCTGGAAGACGGTAGCCGTGCTGGGCGAAGTTCATCCAGAGGTAGCCGACCGCTTCGATCTGAGCGAGCGCACCTACCTGCTGGAAATGGACCTGGAACGGCTCTTTAGCGTCGTGCCAGAGGTAGTGAAGCACGCTGCCATTCCGCGTTATCCCGCCGCGCAGCGCGATCTGGCGGTTCTCGTCGCCGCCGATGCGCCCGCCGCCGAGGTCAGCGAAACGATTCAGGCGGGCGGTGGCGCATTGGTGCGCGATGTGCGCCTCTTTGATGTCTACACCGGCGAGGGTGTGCCGGAGGGCAAGAAGAGCCTCGCCTTCGCGCTCACCTATCAAGCGCCGGACCGCACGCTGACGGACCAGGAGATCGAAAAGACGCAGGCGGCGATTCTCTCAGCCTTGCGCCAACGCTTCGGCGCGAAGCTGCGTGGATAATATATTCCAGCGGCGAACGATGGCCAGAGGATGAATCCGCGCCTGGGTGGCTTTCAGCCGCGAAACCCGCCTCCGCAGGTTCGGATCAGGCACCTGTCGCGTCCCCGCGCCAGATAGCCTGTCTGCGCCGCCTCTGGCTCCCCTCTCCCGCGCACGGGGGAGGGGCTGGGGGCTTCCACCAGAAAGACACACACGCATGCTCCATATCGAAATACCGGGGCGCGAGACGCTGGAATTGCGGCACCTGGTCTGCGACTTCAACGGCACGCTGGCCTGCGATGGCGTCTTTCTGGATGATGTGCCGGAGCGGCTGGCGCAGCTTGGCCAGTCGCTCGACTTGCACATCCTGACGGCAGGCACGCATGGTGGCCTGGATATCGCCAAAGAGCGGCTGGTGGCGGCGTTTCAGGCGGCAGGCGTCGCCGCTACGCCGCACTGGCAACCCATTGCCACCGGCACAGATAAAGCGGCGTATGTCGTGCAACTCGGCGCGAAGCAGGTGATCGCTGTGGGCAATGGCGCCAATGATGCGCTGATGCTTCAGCAGGCGACGCTCAGCATCGCCATACTGGGTCTAGAGGGGTTGGCGCGAGCTGCCGCCGATGCGGCAATGATCGTCTGTCCGTCGCCACTAGCCGCGCTGGACCTGTTGCTCCACTCCAAACGCCTGATAGCCACGCTCAGGCTATAGTCCACCCCCTCTCCTGCTCCTCTTCATGCACCTATATCCCCAACATATCCGCGTCGCTTCCGGTGTGGCATACATTGTGCAATCCCATCTTCAGCAACCGTGAATACTGATTTCAACAGGGAAATGTTCTTCACGGCATGGGAATGCGCAACGAAAGGAGGCACACGCTATGCGTGTCCTATCGTTCATCATCGGGATTATTATTGTCGCCGCAGTCGTCATCTTCGTCTTTCAGAATGCCACGTCGCAGACTATGAGCTTCCTGGGGGTTAACTTTCGCAGCACTACTGGATTGATAGCCCTTGCCGGAGCCATCCTCGGCCTGATCCTGGGGTTCATTCTCCTTACTCCTGGTCGCGTGGCCGCAGGCTGGCGCGGCAGGGGATTGCGCCGGGATTATTCGCGTCTGGAAGAAGAGATGAACGGGTTGCGCGCCCAGCACGTGCAACTGCAAGCCGAGCATCACCAGCTTCAGATCGAGCGCGAGCAATTGGCGGCGGAGAACCAGCAGGTAACCTCTGAGCGTGACTGGCTGCGTCGCCAGGCCGCGACGATGGCAACCGCGCCAACGACAACTGCACCAGATTCTATGGCCACGACGCCACCAATGACGCCTACAACCCGGGCCAGCGCCGCAACAAGCGCGCCGACGACTGCCACACCAGGAACGGAAATACCCGCCACAAACGCCGCCTCGTCGTCGGTGGCTCCAATGCAGCCGACGCAACCGACGCAAACCAACGCGGCCAGGGCTGCCAACGCGCCCACGGAACCGATTAGCGCAGACAGCACCTTGTCGGCTGACGGCGATAAAGCGGAGCCTTCGCTGACAGACCGCCTGCGTGGCTTCTTCCGCCCCTCGGATGCGTCGGAGGAGGCGCGCCAGCAGGACGAGACCGCGCCAGATCAGCAAAACTGGCCGCAGGGACCAGCCGCGCCAACGACATAACAAGGGTGGCGGCTCTAAAGAGCCGGCGCACGGCAACGCGGCTCTAAAGAGCCGGCGCACGGTAAGCGGACTGAAGTCCAGGTTTGGCTCGCGGATGACTGGGCTTCAGCCCTTCGTGTGTGCGTCGGCAATTTATTGCCGCGAGTACACCACACCACTTACTGCCGCGACTACACTGCCAGGTGCGCTTTCACCTGGCGTAGAAGTGCGCGATGCCTGTCATCCAGCGCAACCATTCCAGCGGTAAAAGCCGGCAGATCGTCTTCGAGCAAGGCAATACTTCGCAGGAGGCAGATCCGGGCTGAGTCGAGACTATAGAGGGGTAGCGTCGCACCCAGTTTGTCATGCAGTTCAGCATCGGCCTGCGCCTGGAAGGTGTGGAGCGCGCGTACAGCGCCATGCGACACCCCGAATAGCTCGATCAGCAGCGCACGTATGTCGTGCAAGAACTCGACAGCGAACCAGAGCCGGTTCCGCTGTAGCGCCACCAGTGCCTCCACCACCTGCCGCACGCAACGATCCACCAGTTGACCTGGCGGCGTGTTGTCATCATGCTGGTTTGCCGCGCCAGCTGCCGCGATGGTTGCGTGGTCCAGCGTACCCGCCAGCACACGCATGCTTTCGATGATGTTGGGGCTGGTCATGGCAAGCGTGTGATAGCGCAGCGAGAGTTCTCGTAGCGACACCAGCACGACATCGGCCTCGTCCTCGCGCTTAGGAATGATGATCGCTAGCTCCTCGCCAATCGCCGCAAAGGCTGTTTCTAGCGTTCGCACCTCCGCCACCGCATCCACTGAAACGTCATCAACCAGGATGATATCGAGGTCCAGATCAGAATAAGCGTCCCAATTGCCCCGCCCAACTGAGCCAAAGATGATGATGGCGCGCACTCGCGCATCTTCGGCATACCGGCGCACAATCGCTGCCAGAAGGCGCTGATGTTCTTCGCTGCCAGGATAGCTAGTATTTTTCGCGTCATCGGTTGTCATGCTAAGGACCACCCTTTCCGCTCAAGCGTTCTCACGACACTCATTGTCATCCAAATACATGCTGCGTAACGTGGTGTTTTCTGCTACACTTGCACTGCGGCGAGGAGCGGGCACAGACGCGCAGAACGCGCAGAACGCGAAACGCGAGCGCGTAGCCCAAAGATGCCAGCCCATCATGCAGCATCTCCCGATTTTCACGCCGCGCTGTTACATCGCTACGGCAGAGCCGTTGCACAGGTTGAGAAGCAGCGTTCACTCAGAGCGCCAGCTACCACTGAAGCTACATTGTAGGAGAGGTCGAGATGCGAGTGTCCCAGCGTGGCAGAGCGATTCTGCGCCGCCTTTCCGCGCACGATGCCGGGCAGACATTCCGCCCCGGTGATTTCTTGCTCACATCCAGCGGCGAAGGGATGGCGTGGCTACTGGGCGTTGCCACCGCGAGCAGAATCAATCATGCGGCTGTCATCATTGATGAGCGGGGTACCATCATCGAGGCCAATCCGTCGTTTCTGAGCGATGGACGCGCGTTTCGCGTCTCCAGCGTCCAACGCTATCTGGATGCTGGTAAACCCTGCTGGATCGGCTATGTCGAGGTGCGCGAGGGAAGCCGCCAGGAGGTCGCAGGCTATGCGCTCCACCTGCTGCGCGCAAAGGGCAGCGTCAGCGTCTCCGGGCGTCTGTGGCAGGCGGCGCATACTATCTTCAGCACTGCGCCGCGCTCGTATCTGGCGCGCCTGCGGGGCCCGGCGGCGCTGCGCGATTTCCTGGAGCGCCGTTCGCTGGTTATGCGCGAAAATCTTTGCTACTCATCCGGGGAACTGGTGGCGCGGGCATTGGAGCGCGGCGGCTTCATCTGGGAATATGATCCGGCGCTGATTACGCCAGCCGATATCTTTCACCGCTATTGCCAGCCAGAACTCGTGCTGGCGCCGCAGTCCGCGAAAGGTGCGCGCGTCGCCAGCAAATCGCTGGTGGCCGCACGCGCAAAGCCTGGCGTTACGCCGCTTGCGCCTTACACACCTGGGCAGGACCGCGAACGAGCAATGGCATCATCCACTCTCACCACCAGCCAAGCGGCTGATAGCGGCTGGCAGGCGCTGCTCGGCATTGGCGTGGCGACCGCCGTTGGATTGGCCTGCATCGGCTTCCTCGAAGAGTTGTGGCGATCTACCGGGCGTAAAGCCTGATAAAACCTTGCATTTTCCGCAATTTTCCCTTGTGACGCAGGGGTAGCATGTGCTACACTGATACATAACCGTAGGCTGTCACTGGTGGCAGTCTGTGTTTCCTCCGATGGCTCGGTTGCTGCTGGCAAAATGATGACATGCTTTCCAGTCTAGTGGCCGGCAAATGTGGAAACAAACGGTTGTGTTGCATTTCACAAGGGAGGCTTGAGTATCAACAGGGATTTTCGAGGCGACAATCGGCCTCGGGAAACGCGAGTCAATGAGCGCGTTCGTGCGCGTGAGGTCCGCCTGATTGATGAAGATGGCAAACCCATCGGCGTCATGTCATCAGGGCAGGCTCTGGCGCTTGCGCGCGAGCGGAACGTTGATCTGGTCGAGGTTTCGCCGATGGCGGTTCCTCCGGTCTGCAAATTGATGGACTGGGGCCGCTTCAAGTATGAGCAGGCCAAGAAAGAAAACGAAGCCCGCAAGCACCAAAAGACCGTCGAACTCAAAGAAATTCGTATGCGTCCCCGCACTGATGAACACGATCTTGGCGTCAAAGTGCGCAAGATCGAGGAGTTCCTAGGCGAAGGGGATAAGGTCAAGGTCAGTGTCATATTCCGTGGGCGCGAAATGGCCCATCCGGAATTGGGTCGCGTTGTGCTGGATCGCGTGATTGCGGAACTCAAAGGAGTCGCGGCGCTGGAACGCCCGCCGATCATGGAAGGACGTATGATTACCATGATCGTGTCACGCGCGCCTGGGTGGGAACCGCCCAAGAAGACGGCGCCACAGGCTCGTGATCGGAAGGATGGGAAGCGCACCGCCGCTGCTGTGGCTGACGCCGCCCCTGATACCGACGAAACGGCTGACGCCGGTGAGGTTGCCGCCGGGCAGAATGAGGAACCATCTGCTCAGGTGGATACCATGTAAGCGATATAGCGCCCTGATTGTCGTGCCACGTTGATGCACGCAGGTGTCCTATCTGACACCACAGAGGCTCTGGTGAAGCGGTTGCCCCGTGTTGGGTGACCGCTTTTTGTGTGTATCGTGTGCGCAGATATCGGCACATACGCACATTGACGCGCCGCCAGCCACCAGCGATAATGGCGTCAGAATTGCGCTGGTACTCCTCGCAAGCTATGGATTCGCTAACAGAAAGTGAAGTGATATATGCGACACAGCGGGAAAACCAAACGACACAGGGCAGGAAACACAGGGAGATGGCGGTGGATGACGGTGTGTGCCATGCTGGCGCTGCTGGCACTTAGCATGCTGGCGGCGTGTGGCGAAAGCGTGCCGGATACGGCAACGCTGCTCAAGAACGCCCGCAACAAGTTCGACTCCACCAGCTCCTTTCACTTCGTAATGACGGTGCAACATCCCGGCCAGGTGCCAGCGGGCGGCTATAACATCACCAGCGCATCGGGCGATGTGCAGCGGCCAGACCAGCTCAAAGCAACGGCGAATGTTGACGCTGGCTTCGTCACCGCAAGCATACAGCTCATCATCTCCGGCGACCAGGAATGGTACACCGACCCGCTGACGGGGCAGTTCGTCTCAACCGACCAGTTCAGCAGCTATCTGCGCATCTTCGATACCCAGAATGGCATCTCCTCGCTGCTCACCTCGCTCAAAAATCCCAGTAAGGCCAGCGACGGCAACGCCAACGGCACCGCCTGCTGGAAAGTGACGGGCGACATCACCCAGGAGCAGCTTGCACCGATTTTTGGCTCACAGGTGGTAGGTAACGCCAACGGCACCGCGTTCTGCATCAGCAAAACGGATAACCAGTTGCTTTCCGTGTCGCTCCAGGGAAAAGTGTTAGAGGGCGATTCGAGCCAGACCATCCGCACCTTCTATCTCTCCAACTTCGGCAAGCCAGTCACCATTCAGACGCCATCGGCATAAGGCAAGCGGCGAAGGAATCTTCATGGCAAAGACAGAGCCATCAGCGAAGACAACGGGAACAGCGGGAACAACAGGAGCAGCAGCGCAGGCGGGCGCAGGCTATCTGGTGCGCTCCGGCGGGCGGGCGCTCCGCGATGCGCAGGGGCGGCTGACCACGCTGGGCAAAGTGACGATTGCCGTCGTCTGCGTGGCAGTCTTCCTCACCGCGCTCGATCAGACGGTGGTGGTGACGGCGCTGACCTATATCATTCAGGACATTAGTGTGCCAATCACCCAGCCAGATCGCGTCGCCTGGATTGTCAGCGGCTATCTGCTCGGCTATGTGATTGCGATGCCGCTGATGGGGCGCGTGGCTGACGTGTTCGGGCGCTGGCGCGTCTTTGCCTTTTGTCTGGCGCTGTTCCTGGTCGGTTCATTGCTCTGCGTCGTCTCGCCACAACTTGGCTCGCCCATCTCGCCGGATACCACGACGCTCAGCGGAGCGATACTTGCGCCGGTCTATGGCATCGTTCAGTGGTTGTTGGGACTGCTATCGCATCTCGGCCTGGATATTTCCTCGCCGGGGCTGGATGTGATCGTTGGCGCGCGTTTCCTTCAGGCGGTCGGTGGCGGCGCGCTGGTGCCGGTGGCGATGGCGGTGGTCAGCGACCTCTTCGGCGGCGCGCGGCGCGGGCTGGCGCTGGGGCTGGTCGGCGCAGTTACGGAGGCCGGCGGCGTGCTGGGGCCACTCTGGGGCGCATGGCTGACGCAGAGCTTCAACTGGCAGGCAATCTTCATCATCAACATTCCCATCGCGCTACTGTTGCTCATCATCGGCTTCTTCTGCATTCCACGACAGCGCGGTACACGCGAGCCGATTGACGTGTTTGGCGCGCTGCTCTTTGGCGCGTCGCTGCTCTGCCTGACGGTGGGCCTGGGGCAGCAGACAGGGGAAACCGGCTCGTTCTCGCTCTCCTCGCATATCACCACCAATCCGGTGTTGCTCGCGGCGGCGCTGATCCTCTTCGCACTTTTCCTGCTGCTGGAATGGCGGCTGCGCTTTCCGGTGGTCGAGCTACGCATGTTCCGCCGCGTACCATTCTCCGCCGCCGCACTGCTGAGCCTCTTCACCGGCGCAACACTCATCATTACGCTGGTGGAGATTCCGCTCTACATGGCGTCGCTGCTTAACTATTCCGCGATAGACGCAGGGCTGGCGCTGCTACGGCTGACGGCGCTCATTCCGATTGGCGCGCTGGCCGGTGGCTGGCTCTCCGCTCGCCTGGGCACGCCGCTGGCCGCGACCATCGGCACGTTGATAACGGCACTGGGACTCTGGCAGATGCACCTCTGGCCCATCACGCCCGGCCAGGGAGCGATTACGCTGGCAACCACCTGCGCGGGCCTGGGCTTCGGCCTGGTGATTGCGCCGATCAGCACCAGCGCGCTCAACGCCAGCGAGCCGCGCCAGGCTGGTGTCGCCTCAGCGGTGGTCACGGCGCTGCGCATGACGGGCATGATCGTTGGGCTGGCCGGGCTGACCGCCTGGGGGCTGGCACGCTTCCAGTCGCTGATGGCGCAGGTGAAAGTGCCGGGCACGCCTGGCACCACCGCCTATACCACTGCGTATACGAATGCGCTGAACACCGCCTTGCATCAGGTGTATACCGATATTTTCGCCGCCGCCGCGCTCATCATGCTGCTCGGCGTTCTCCCGGCGCTGCTGCTCTGGCGGCGCGACAAGAATGCCATTGCACCAGAGTCACGCTACGAAAGTTTTGTCGCCCCGCTGGGCTGATATCCCCGCCACATGCCTAATTACGTCTCCAGAGATCTCTCGCTGCCCCTTCGCCAGCGAGGCACGTGACTTGCTATACCTCTCTTACACAGGTTACATCACACGCAGGATGCGCGCTGCTTCCCAGACAGGCAGAATGAACCACGATGAGGGACAAACGAGACCCGGACGATATCGCGAAGGACCGCACATCAGAGCGCCACTAGCACTAGCACATAGCATCAGGAGGATGAGTGATGACGTATCACAGCGATCACGCCGATGATCTGGTTGGCCGCAGGCTGGGAGCCTATCGCATCGAGCGTATGCTTGGCAGAGGTGGGATGGCGGAGGTCTATCGCGCACACGATAGCCTGCTCAACCGCGATGTCGCCATCAAAGTGCTGCATGCGCATTTATCAGAGAGCGAAGAATACGTCCAGCGATTCCGCGACGAAGCGCGCCGTATCGCGGCGCTGAGCCATCCGCATATCGTGCCGATCTATCACTATGGCGAGGAGCAGGGCTATCTCTATCTCGTCATGCCGGTGTTGCAACGCTCGCTCGCCAGCGTCTTGCGCCAGGGCGAACGGCCCGATATCGCCGCCGTCATTCGCATTGGCGCACAGATTGCCTCTGCCCTCGCCTGCGCTCATACAATGGGCATCGTCCACCGTGATGTCAAGCCGGGGAATATCTTGCTCGATGAGATGGGCAACGCGCTGCTGGCGGATTTCGGCATTGCCCGCGACCTCGCGATGCTGCGCCAACACGCGACATGTGCGCACGATGCCGAACATATCGTCATCACCGGCACGCCCCGTTACATGGCGCCGGAACAATTACGCGGCGACCCGATAGATCAACGCGCCGACATCTATGCGCTTGGGGTGGTTATCTACTGCCTGCTCACCGGCGTCACGCCGTTTGACACGCGCGATACCGCCACGCCGCTCAGTCTCCTCTTTCAACAGGCAACGACCACACCGGACCCGCCATCCGCCTACAATGCGCGTGTTCCGTCCACCCTGGACCGCGTGGTGCTGCGGGCGCTGGCCAGCGACCCTGCCTGGCGCTTCCCCGATGCTACGAGCTTTGGCCGGGCGCTCCACAATTCACTACCACGCACACCGATCATTGACCTGGCTGATATGCCAGAGCTACTCGCGGGCGAGCGTGAAGATTTGGGCGCGAGCGATGTACGTGATGGTGCGGGCAAACGCAATGAGCGATTGCCGCGTATCGCCGCCGGAGAGAGCGTTGCCGCTGATAGCGTGGATGAGAGCGCGGATGAGAGCATGGGCAACACCGGTGACGAAACCACCATCCTTCCCATGTTTCCACTGCGGCGGCCCGTTCCCTCTGCGGCCACACAGCCGGTGACGACATTTGTCTCCGCTCCGGGCTATCCCGCTGGGCAGGCGGGGACGAGTACGACGCTCTCGACGTTGCTATTCCCGCAGACGCTCCGGCAGGCGCAGCGGCGAGGCAACAGCGCACCTCGCCGCCTCAAAAAAGCGGCGGCGTTGGTGGCGATGCTCATCGTGATGGCTGGCGGACTCTTTTTCGCGGGGCATGATCTGACATCACAGCATACAGATGGAAATGCAGCGTCGAGAGGTGTCGCTGGCGCGGCCATGATGAAAGTGCAACTTCCCAGCGACGCGCCCAACCACTCGTCAACGACCACCCCACCGCATGGGACGCAGCCTACTCAGCCGTCAGCGCCACCTCCGCCATCACACGGCCAGCAGGGGCAGCAGGGACACGGGCACGATCATGGACACGGGCATCACCATGCACATGGCGATGGCAAGCACGGCGGTGATTGATTGCCTACGTGTCCCAGACTGCCGGACCGGCTGGCTTAATTGTTAGACATATAGAGCGTTGCGCTGGTGTAGAGCGCCTCGCTGTCGCCATTGGCGCCGATGGCAATGCTGAAGCCACTGGAGAGATCAGCCGATACGAGATGGCTGGTGACTTCCTGCCCATTGACAAAGAGCGTCAGCACGCTGCCGGTGTTCTGATTCGGAATGTAACGGATTGCCAGCGTATTTGCGACATAGCCGTCCGTATGCCAGGCAACCGTCGAGTCTCGTATGCCAGCGGTGCCGAGCGTTGAGCAGTCGGCGTTGGCGTCTGGGCAGAGAATATAGTTGCCGGTGTCATCGAAGGCAACATAGAACCCATCGCCAGCGGAATCGGTGACCTGCACCACCGGCGCCAGCGGACTTTGGAGCTTGCTCTCCGGCGCAAGGCTCAGGTTCAACTGGAAGCCGTTGCCGGTCAGCACATTATTCGAGTTTGCCGCGTAGGTGCAGACATCCGCGCTGCCGGAGATGCCGTTCACATCCAGCCCGCTGGAGGTGCTGTTGCAGCCGCCGTCGCCGGTCCAATCGGAGGTATTCTGCAAGTTGCTGTCGTAGACCTTCTGCCAACCGGATGGCACGGTCATCGGTGACACCTGCATCGCCAGGAACGGGCCTAGCGCCGCCGCCAGAATGGCGACCGCCGTAATGGCGATAATCACGATGCCTGTGATCTTTGTATAGCGGCCCGGCCAGAGTCCGCGCTGTGGCTGCTGCGTCGGCCCTTCCTCAGAGGTGACGGGCGCGGGCGGCGGCATAAAGGGATTATAGGGATTCCAGGGAGCATTCGGCGGGTAGGTCATCATCGGGCACCACTCCCTACTGGTGTGGCCGCTGGATAAGACGGCGCGCTGGGGACACTCGCAGGCGGGGGGGCCGTCTCTGGTGAACGCGGCGTGCGCGCGAGGCGACCAGTGACGATCACCAGCACTGTCAAAATTGCGGCGTAGAAGATAAAGAACAGGAAACTGGCGCGATACAGCGGTAGCTGGGCAATGTACACCGGCTGCTGAAGCCAGGTGCTCACTGGGCCGGGCAGCGAGGTGACAAGCGCCATCCCGTTGAAGAGGCCGTGTTGGAAGAGCGCATAGGCGAGGCAGCCGAAGCCGCGCCACCAGCGCAGACGCACGCCCTTACCTCTGAACAGGTAGTACCAGCCGAGCGCACCCATACCAGCGCCCAGGCCATGCAACAGGCTGGAGCCGACCCGTTCAAGCGCGACGACCACCCAATCTGCCTGCCCCTGCCCGATGTAGATCGAAACTGACTCAAAGATGCCAAAGCCGCAGCCAGCCGCCAGCCCCATCAGGAAGGCACTGGCTGGCGAACGCAGCCGCCAGAGCGACAACACCGTGCCCAACGGTTTGACGCCTTCTTCTACCAGCGGCGCCACCACCGAAAGCAGCAGCAGCGCGCCGATGATCTGAATGTTATCAGGCGACGACGGGTTGACGGATGGTACAGTGCGCGGTTCCAGCGAAATCTCGAAAATCAAGACGACGATTTCGCCGATGGTGTTCAGGATCAGCGCAATCAAGATCGCCAGCGTCGAGCCATAGATGAATGACATCCAGACGTGCCGCCGCGACGTGGGATTGTGCAAACGCCAGGTGGCGAAGGATAGGATGGTCAGCGAGGGTAGCGCGGCGCTCAGCACCACCAGCGGCAGCGACGCGAAGGCGGAGCCGGGGCCGGTGCTCAGGTGCCACACCGCAATAGCGGCGATATAGACCAGCGCCGTCAGACCGAGAAACAGCAGCGGATTCGGCAGCGCGAAGCGTGGCGATGGCTTGCGCTGAATACCACGGATGCCATAGTAAATGGCGAAGGCGCCACCAACGACCGGGCCGATGAGGAAGCTGATGAACGTATCAACGCTGGTCAGGCTGTTGCTGCCCCGCAAGATCGAAATAAAGGTCAGGATAGAAATGAGCAGGCCACAGGCGATGGAAAGCCCACCAGCGATGGTCACAATCCACGAAACCGTCAGCGCGTAGGTCTCTCCTGGCGCGCGTCGCGGCACGACAACCATCGGATAATAGACCGCCCAGGGGTTCGCGTATGGATACACCCCATACGGCATATAGGCGGCGTATGGATTATACGCCTGATAGGGGCTGACCCCTCCTGGGTAGGCGGGATAGGCCATGCCCTGCGGATAGGCGGGATAGCCGGGCGCGGCGGGAACCGTGGAGGGCCGGACCGCCGGCACAGCAGGCGGTTGCGCATTGCTCGCGGCAACCGCAGGCGGCGTAGCGGGCGCGGCGGGCGGTTGCGTCAATTGCCCCATCGGCCCTTGTATCCCCGGATATTGAGGGACATTGGGTGTGGGATATGCCTGCTGCGGATAGGCAGAATAGCCCGGATAGGTTGGGTACGCAGGGTACTGCGGATAGGTTGGATATGGATAGCCCGGATACGGCGGATAGCTGTTTGCCGCAGGCGTTGGCGCCGCGCCGCTGCTCGGAGCCGCTGCTGGCGTTGTAGGCGCCGGTGTGGGTGTTGGTGCCGTGGGTACTGCGGCTGGCGGCGAAGGTGGCGCCGCCGTGCTGCCAGCATAATTTGACTCACCAGGCGCACCAGGCGGCGATGATGCGGCTAACTGCGTAGCGGGAGTCAGCGAGGCGCCACATGTTGCGCAGCGCGTACTCCCCTGCTCCACCAGACTGCCGCAATGTGGGCAATACTGATTCTCCAATACGTGCCTCTCACTTCAGTTCTTCGCCGGCAGTCGTCACATCGTCCGCGCCGGCAAGAGGAACTGCATCCTGCTCCTCAATACATACATGATAGCCCAATATGTGAACGAATGAGCGTGCTGAAGTATCGCAAAAAAAGGCCCTGCTACACGTTCACTCTGAATCTTTAGTACGGATTCGGTTGCCGAGAGGTTGTATAGAACAGCTAGAGAGCCGAAACGGAGACATCGGGCGGCGGCAACACGATAGGCTCAACGGTATTCGGGCCAAGAATCTCTTCGAGCCGCTGCATCAGTTCCGGGCAGAACTTCACGCCAGGCACCACTTTCGTGGGAACGAGCCGCGCCTCCCATTTGCCGTTGCGCACGATCAGCTCGAAGCGGTCTTCGCCGGGATATTTCGCCAGCGCCGTCAACAATTGGTCCACCCGCGCGATTTCCAGCGTATCGCTCTGCGCGCGGGCGACACGAATGCGCAGCAGATATTCGCGGTGGTTGAGTTCCTCGTCGGTCGGGATGAACTCCTCGACGCTCTCGCAGGCGATCTGCGGCTCGTCATCACGCAGCTTCACCGTTCCCGTCACCAGCAATATCGCGTCCTCGTGCCACTGGTCCGGGTACATCTGAAAGGTCCGTGGGAAGACGATCACCTCAATCGAGCCGCGCAGGTCTTCGAGCTGCACGGCGGCCATCGAATCGCCCTTTTTGGTCATGATGCGCCGCACATCGGTGACACGCCCGCCAATCGTCACTTTCTGCCCGGCCCATTCCTCGTTGAGATCAGTGGTGTACGCGCTGATTTTACGCTTGAGGACGCCAGCCACATGCGCCAGCGGATGCGCCGAGAGATAGAGGTTGAGCAATTCTTTCTCCCAGGCGAGCAACTGCTGCTGCGGATACTCGGGCGCGTCGGTCATCGTGAACGCTTCGTAGCCGTCATCCGCCATGCCGCCGAAGAGACTGTTCTGGCCAATCTCACGCATCTTGCGCTGCTGCTGTCCAATGGTCAGCGCACGGTCAAGATTCTGCAAGAGCTGGCTGCGCCTGCCGAGGCTATCGAGCGCACCAGCCTTGATGAGACATTCGACGGCGCCGCGTGTCAGATTTTTGCTGTCGGTGCGCGCGAAGAGATCGGCCAGCGACTTGAACGGCCCGTCAGTGCTGCGCGCCTCGATCAGAGCATCAATCGGGCGGCTACCGACGTTCTTGATGGCGAGCAGCCCAAAACGCACACCCCAACGCTCCTCGCCATCTTCGCCACGCACGCGCTCGACGGTAAAGCCAGCCTCGCTCTTGTTGATATCTGGCGGCAGCACTGGCACGCCCATGCGCTGACATTCTTCGATGGCGGCGATCACCTTCTTGGCGTCGCTGGCTTCGGTGGTGAGCGTCGCTGCCATGAACTCGGCGGTATAGTTCGCCTTGAGATAAGCCGTCTGATACGCGACCCAACCATAGGCGGCGGCGTGGCTGTTGTGCGAGACAATGCGGTTGGCGATGTAGTTGAGCGGTCCATCCGGAGCCATCTCAACATCATAGGTCATCGCCTCGCCGCATGGCGTAATGGAAACGATAGGGTCGCCGTTCGTTGCATGGTCAACGCCCAGATGTTGCAGCACCACCGGCTTGAAATCTTCGGGCGTCACGACAACGTAGGGCAGATCACCATATTTTTCAGCGAAATACTGCGCATCCCTATCCATGCCATCCATTTCCCAATAGATGCCGTTGAAATAGAAATCGCAGATGCGTCCATTCGCCAGCACTTTGTGCATATCGAACGCGATACCCTGCTCGATCAGCCACTCGCACATATCGCGCTCCGGCTGGCTCGCGCACCACATGCCGTTCGAGGCAATCGAGCATCTGCCATAGCCGGGGCCGGTATCATAGCAGGCGCGAGTATTGGCAAGGGATTTGGTGATGATGCTCGCGCGCCACTCAGGATCGTTGGCATAGAGCCACTTGATACGCTCATGAGCGGCAGCCATGCCGCTACGCGAGATATGTGGATGCAGTTCGTGCATCCCCAGCATATGTTGGCGCTGTTCTTCCGGGTCGCGCGCCGCCTGATATGCTTTCATCCGCTCGCTGGCTTTGGCTCGTTGCGCCTCGCTGCGATTCAGCCTGGTCATCGAGGCTCGTCGTGCGGCGCGCTGCTTCTCGGTGACGCGCCTCGGCGCAACGATGAGTTCCGTGCCCACCAGCATCGCGCCAGCCTCACGGTAGCCTTCAGTGGTGAGCAGACGATGCTCAGGCGTCACCTTGATGGATTTGCCAGACGCCGTGCGGATTTCGAGCAACGCTTTGCGCCCAGTCTGCACGATGCGCGCGATCTTGTGCGGGCGAATCCGCCCATCCGGCCACATTGCCATAATCTCGGCAGGCGGATTGCGATAGGCGGCAGAGAGCGTCATACGCCCGCCATCGGGAAGCTGTATCTCTGTGGAGCCGTGAGCGCACTTGTTGAATCCATAACCAGCGAACGGCTCGATAAACGCAAATATTTGTTCGGCAATCTTGGCATCTATGCCGTTCTTGGCGCAGCCCTTGATAAACTTATCGCGATACTTCGCCATCTCGTCCGTGAGCTTCTTGGACATCGCCTTGCGGAACTTGTCCACCTCACCCCAAGAGAAGCCGGCAAGCTGCACCGCAATCAGAAGCACCTGGTCCTGGTAGACGATCACACCATACGACTCGCGTAGCAGCGGCTCCAGCAACGGATGCAAATACTTGATTTGCGCTTCGCCATGTTTAGATTTGATGAATTGAGGAATCGAGTCCATCGGCCCGGGGCGGTAGAGCGCGACCATCGCCGTTACGTCTTCGATGCAGGTCGGCTTCAGCTCCTTGATATAGGTTCGCATGGCGCCGGATTCGAGCTGGAAGACGCCGGTTGTTTCGCCTTGCCCCAGCAGTTCATATGTCTTGGCGTCGTCATCGGGCAAGCGATCCAGATCGAGGTCAATGCCGCGTGTCTCTTTGATGAATTTCTGGCAATTCATCAGGATGGTCAGGTTCGAGAGGCCGAGGAAGTCAAACTTGATGAGGCCCAAGTCCTCGATGTGCATCTGCTCATACTGCGAGACGAGCCAGGTATTCGAGGGGTCTTTGTAGTCGCGCAGTTGAATCGGCACCACCTCGTCGAGCGGCACCTGTGAGATGACGACGCCTGCTGCGTGGATGCCGGTGCTGCGCACCGTGCCTTCTAGAGCTTTCGCCATGTCCACCAGTTGCCTGATGGATGGGCTGGCGTCATAGAGTTGCTTCAGTTCGCGCACGCCTTCCAGCGAGCCGGAGATCGTCACCTTCGGACCGCTGGGGATCAGCCGCGCCACCCGGTCGGCCTCCGCCTGCATGCCCATCACACGGCCAACATCGCGCACGGCGGCTTTGGCGGCCATCGTATTGAAGGTGACGATCTGGCCCACGCGGTCCCAGCCATATTTATCTGCGACATATCTGATGACTTCTTCACGCCGGTCATCCGGGAAGTCCATATCAATATCGGGCAAGCCGGAGCGTTCGGGATTGAGAAACCGCTCGAAGAGCAGATCGTAGCGAATCGGGTCAACGTTGGTGATGCCCAGTACATAGGCAATCAGACTGCCAGCAGCCGAGCCACGCGCCACGCAACGCATGCCGTGGCTGCGCGCATAGTTGGTGTAATCCCAGACAATCAGGAAGTAGGAGACGAGTTGCTTCTCGGTGATGATGCTGAACTCATAGTCCAGCTTGCGCTGAAGCGCCTCACTCAGTTCGCCGTAGCGTTCCTTGATGCCTTCCAGGCAGAGGTGATAGAGATATTCGTTCTGGTCTTTGTATTCCGGCGGAATCGTATAGTGTGGCAACAGATTCGCGCCGAACTCGATCTCGACGTTACACTCCTCCGCCACGCGCATCGTGTTGGAAAGCGCCTCCGGCAGTTCGGGGAAGAGCCGCGCCATCTCATCGGGCGTTTTGAGATAATACTCCTGGCTGTCGAACTTCATGCGCTTGGGTTCGTCCAGCGTCTTGCCGGTCTGCACACAGAGCAACACATCCTGCGCGTTGGCGTCACCAGCGGCGACATAGTGCAGGTCATTGGTGGCGAGCAGCGGCGCGCCTAGCTCCCGGCTCAGATCATAAAGCATAGGATTGAGCTTGACCTGCGGCGACTCCGGCGCGTTGTGGTCCTGAATCTCGATGTAGAAGTTTTCCGGCCCAAAGACATCCTGATACCAGCGCGCCGCCGCCCGCGCGCCGTTGAGGTCGCCTTTGAGCAGCAACTCAGGGATTTCGCCGGAGAGACAGCCGGAGGTGACGATCAGCCCCTCCGCGTGCTGCTCCAACACCTTCTTATCCACGCGCGGACGGTAATGGTAGCCGCGTGTATGGGCGATGGTGGTCAGCTTGAGCAGGTTGTGGTAGCCGACCTGATTCTTCGCCAGCAGCAGCAGGTGATTGTATTCATAACGCCCGGTCTTCTCCTCGATGGACGGCGCTAAATATCCCTCTAAGCCGATGATAGGTTTGACACCCGCGTTCTTGCAGGCTTTATAGAACTCCAACGAGCCATACATGCCGCCGTGGTCCGTCAACGCCAGCGCATTCATGCCGCCCGCCTGCGTTGCCGCGATCAGCTTTTTGAGGCGGGATTGCCCGTCCAGCAGGCTGTACTCAGAATGTACATGCAGATGCGTGAAGTCGGCCACAGCGATACCAATCCCTCTCTATGCAGTTGCCACTGCCTGCCTAGCAGAAGCCGTGCCGGTCACGGGCTTCACGCCACCAAAAAGGCTGCACATCTGAGAGTAGCACGCGGTCTAGCGAACTGCCAGGGGCCAATTATGGCTGGTGAAATTGTATACTAGAGAGTACCTGATGCGCTGAGAAGCGGGAGAGATGAGGTGAGACAATGGCGCACGATACCTTTGCCCCCTGGGCCGAAGTGGTGCCTGATGTTGGCCCGATGACCATAGATGAGCTATTTGCCCTGCCAGACGACGGCTGGATGTATGAGTTGGTTGAAGGGAGACTCATCAGGATGCCTCTCAGCGGTGGAGAAGCCTCACGTATTGCCGTGCGCCTGGCAACGGCGCTTAGTATGTTCATCGAGACGAACGACCTGGGCGCAGTGACGGGAGCCGACGGCGAGTATGATCTCACGCAGCCGGGCGATGCCGGCGAGACGGCGCTGGCCCCCGATGTGGCCTTCGTGCGCGCCGACCGTATTCCCGCGCGTGATTCCGTCGAATATAAGCGCGCCTGGCGTCTGGCTCCTGATATCGCGGCAGAAGTCGTCTCGCCCAATCAGTACCGGCCAGAGATGGCGGCTAAAGCGCAACGTTACCTCGCCACAGGCGTCCGGCTGGTATGGATTATCTGGCCGAGATATCAGCAGGTGGATGTCTGGCGACCGGGTTCCAGCCAGCCGGTCGCCACGCTCGAAAAGACTGATGCACTCGATGGGCTGGATGCGCTGCCGGGCTTTACCTATCCTCTGGCCAAGCTCTTTGCCTGAGCGATTCACGTGCTAGAGGCGAGAGCCTTCCAGAAGTAGGTGACGGTTTCTCCCGGCGGACAGTTTGCCAGTTCTCCGTAAGGAACGTAACCCAGCCTGGCATAGAATCCTGGCGCCTGATAGTCTGAGGTTGCCAGGCGCGCATAGGTGCATCCCCGCGTTGTTGCCTCCTGCTCAGCCCGCTCCATCAAATGCCGCGCTACACCTCGATGCCTGTGCGACTCATCCACCCAGAGAATGCTCACCTCAAACCAGAATGAGATGGCATGCGTCCGGCCTAGAAGGCCACCTATCAGTTTACCTTCGGCGCTATAGGCAAAGAGATGAAGCGGTTGCGGCTCTTGTGGCGCTGCTGGAAATGCCGAGGTGTGGGCAAGATTGTAGGAGATCAGTCGTTGCGTAATATCCTCCGCTGCCGCCTCGTTCTCGCCCGGTACCAGATGGACACCTGCCATGTTCGCCATGATGGCGTCGCCTTTCCCTTTCGTTAGCTGTTGCTGCCGCAAAAGCCGCTACTATGCTGTGAGAATAATCAGGCCGTCAGCACGGAGAAGACCTCTTTGCCGTGGCGCTGCACCGCTGCCACCAGGCCACCCTCCGCCGTCAGCGCCTGAATCATCGGCGTTGGCACCTGCGCCTGGAACTCGCGCCCGCTGGCGACATCGCGCACGATGCCGCTCGCCAGATCAATCTCCAGTTCCACGCCTTCGTTGGCAATCTCATAGAAAGCGTCGTCCTTCACCACGAGATACGGTAACGCCTCGTTGACCAGATTGCGCTTGTGGATGAAGGCGTAGCTGCGCGCGATCACCGCCTGGATTCCAGCGCCTTGCAGCGCCCAAACCGCCATCTCGCGCGAACTGCCGCTGCCCCAGCCTTCGCCAGCGACAACGATGGTCGCGCCGTTCTTCGCACGCTCGCGGAACTCTGGCCGCACGTAATAGAAGCACTTCTCACCGAGCGCCTGCAAGTCGGTGAGATGGCAGAACTCGCCAGGGATGATGGCGTCCGTATCCACCGAATCGCCGAAGCGTTGCACCTTCGCGCGGACCGTTCCGCCTGCGCTCGCGCCCTTGTGCGCGCTGCTCTGCTGCGGCACGACGCGCATCTCCGGCTCACTGATGGTGATTTCCGGTATGCGGCGCGTGATCTTGCGCTGGAGAATCTGCGCCAGCCGGTCGCGGTCCACCCGTTCCAGCAGTGCGCGCGGATCACGTACCTCCATCGAGAGCGCACTGGCGGCGACGGTCGCGGCGCTGGCAAGCCAGGCAAGTGACCCCTCACCCATGCGGTTCTCGAAGTTGCGGTTCTGCGAGCTGAGCCAGACCTCGCCCTTGCCGGCTTTGCGGCTGGCGATGCCCAGGCACATCGAGCAATTCGGCACATCCACGGTAAAGCCCGCCTGCTCATAGATGGACCAGAGGCCCTCTTTCTTGAAGTGGTCGGCAATCCAGAGGTCGCCAGGGACGACGATGCGCCGGTCGCTCTCCACCGGCTTTGGTTTCTCGCCGGCTTTCAGCGCCGCATCCAGCACTAGCGCCGCCAGCGCCAGTTCTTCCTCGGTGGTGGTGCAGGCGCCGATGAACGCGCCATCCAATTGCTGGCCCGCGAGTTCCGTCACGTCGAAGACGTTATCCGGCGAGAAGGGCTTGGCCACCTGCGGCGCCAGATCGCTTAGATTGATAGGATAATGTGCGACATAGGGCGCATCGTCGTCGGCGCGGAAATACAGCGCGCCGTCGTTATAACCGCGCCGCCGCCGCGCCAGCCATTCGGCCACAGGTTCGTTCGCCTCGAAGATACCATTGAGGCCGCCGAACTCCGCCGTCATATTGCAGATGGTGAAGCGCATATCCGTCGTGAACGCTTTGGCCGCTTCGCCACGATACTCCACGCTGCGCTCCATCGCCACGGTATTGCGGCCAAGCGCACCGAGCGTGCGCAGGATGATATCTTTGCCGCCGATGCCAAAGCCCGGTTCGCCCTCATATTCGACAGCGATGGCCTCCGGCACTTCCAGCCAGGTTTCGCCAAGCACCATCGCGGCGGTGATATCTGCGCCACCCAGGCCGATGGCGAATGCGCCCATGCCGCCATGCGAACTGGTATGCGAGTCCGCCCCCAGCACGACTTCGCCCGGCTGCACCAGATCACGATAAAACTTGGTGTGCATGATCGTGACATTAGCGTCGTAGAAGTGCCTGATGCCGCTCTCTTTGGCGAACGAGCGCGAGAGGTCCGCCAGCTTGCGCGTGCGGGCGTCGTTGGCCAGCGTCACTGGGTCAACGGTATGGTCGAGAGCCAGATAGAAGCGTTCGGGGTTGCTGATGGCGGGGCGGCCCAGCAGCGTGTAAGTGCGGTCCATGCCGTTCCAGGCCAGTTCGCTGGCAATCGTCCAATCTACCTTGATCTGAAGCATGTCGCCGGTCTCCACCCAGGGACGTGGGAGACTAACCGCGTGCTGCGCCAGGATTTTCTGCGTCAGCGTCATGGGGCGGCGTTCTTGCTTCTTCGTAGCCTTAGCGGGTCTGGTCGTCTTAGCAGCCTTAGTAGCCATGATGATGATATTGCCTTTCGCTCACTACCTCTTTGTATGCGGCGAAGATGCCGGCTGGTGTGTGTGTATTGGTATAATACGACACCAGCGCCACCTCTACTCAGTGGAAAGGCGGCTGCATCACTATGGCAATGGAATCATGCGCGTATACGGCCACTCACGCGCGAAGATAGTGAAGCCGAGCGAACGATAGATGTGCTGCGCGATGGCGTTGTCGCTGCGCGTGACCAACGTTGCCTGCGTTGCGCCTAACGCTTGCAAACGATGCAGGCAGGCCAGCGTTACCGCGCGCCCCAGGCCGCGCCCCTGGTAGTCTGGATGTGTACCGACATGCTCGACCCAGCCGCCACGCAGACCACTCAGCGCCCATTCATCGGCGTCGGCAGACCCTTCGCAGAAAGCGGCGGGCCGTCCATCCGGTGCGACGGCGACCAGATGCAGCCGAGGATCATAGGACGGATAGCGCATCAGCATGTGGCGCTGCTCTGCGCTCATCGGTGACGAGACGCTATTGTAGAGGTCGGTATACGCTTCGATCTCACCCTCTCCGGCCACCTCGCGCACGGTGTAGCCCTGGGGCAACACAACATCTGGCAGCAGGCGTTCCAGCGAGCAGCGCATCAGCACGTTATGCGCGCCGTCCTGCCGCGCGAAACCTTGCACCTCCAGGAACGCAGCGTATGCTGCATCATCCTCGCGAACACTATCGCCAAGCGAGACGGGCTGCCCTAATTCTGTGGCTATGTCGCCCGCGCGCTGGGCGGCCCAGGCGAATAGCTCGTCGCGTAGCGGCTCCGGCGCATCTGGATGCACGATGTGGAGCAGGCCGAGATGCGGCGTGCGCTGCCAGCGTTGTAACAGCGCCACGAAGCCACGTAGTTCGCCCGTCTCCTCGTCGCGCCAGAGACGCGCATTGCGCTCCGGCTCCCACAAGCGCGAGATCAGCAGCAGGCGCAGCCGTCCAGTGGTCAGCTCGTGGTCGGGCGCGCAGGCCACACGCCAGGCGCGTAACAGCGCCACACTACCTTCGAGGTCGGCGCTGGCGTAGGGCTGGGCGCTCACACGTTCCATGACGTAACTTTCCACAGCCGCGTGACATCGGCAATCTGCGCGACCACCGCCGTAATATTGTCGGGTCCGCCGCGCTCATTGGCGCACTCGATCAAACGGAACGCGCTCTCCTGCGGCCCGTACTGCGCAACCATCGCCGCCATCTCCTCAGCTTCCACCAACCCGTAGAGACCGTCGGTGCAGAGAATCAGCACATCACCCTCACGCACCGGCTCACGGAAGACATCCACCTCGACGGTCGCGCCACCGCCCAGCGAGCGTGTGATGAAGTGGCGCATTGGATGTGTCTGCGCCTGATCTTCGGTCAAGACACCGGCGCGCATCAGTTCTGCCACCAGCGAATGATCGCGCGTGATCTGTTGCACCTGGCCATCGCGCAAGAGATAGGTGCGGCTGTCACCAACATTGGCGATATAGGCGGTATCGCCGCAGATGACCGCCGCCGTGCAGGTCGCCGCCATGCGTGAGCCGGGCGGCGTCTGCCGTGTCACCTCCGCATTGGCCGCCTGGATGGCGCGGACGAGCGCCGCCGCGATATCCTCAGCGTTTTCCTGCTCGTAGTAGGCGCGCTGCACCGTGCGCACGACGATATCGCTGGCGACCTCGCCCCGGTCGTGCCCGCCGACGCCATCAGCTACAACAAAGATCGCGCCTTTCCGCGCCATGCGCTGCGAGTCATCGGGGATGACATAGGTGAGGCAGTCCTCATTGTGGTCGCGTAGCCGCCCGGTATCCGTGCGCGAGGCCACCCGCAGATGCGGATAGGTATTCAGCATGGCAGGTTCCTCTTTCAGTGTGAGGTGTTGCGCGACGGCGCGCACATGCTCGATGGGCGCGGTTCGCACGAGGTCCGCCAGCAGTTGCCCCCAGAGTTTGATGGTGGCTGGCAGGCCGCCGTGTCGCCGGGCATCACGTCGCCAATCCCGAAACGTCTGGATCATCTCCGGCCCGTATGCCTGGCGAAAGGCATGTGGATAGAGCAGCAGCAGCAGACGATAGCAGCGTTCGGCAGGCGATATACGCTGAGGCATATGAGGTTTGTGCGTCATGGCTACAGCCCTCCGATCTGCGCAGCGCCGCCAAGCACACGCTTGGCGCGCGCGACCTGCACCAGTTGTTCGAGCCGCTGCGCCTCCGCCTGCATCACACGTCGCCCGAAGTCGGTCAGGCGATAATAGCGACGCCGCTCATCGTCCTGGTCGGGGTCCGGTCGTTCCGCCGCCACAGCAATCAGCCCATCCGCCAGCAATCGCTTGATGGACCCATAGAGCGTTCCCGGACCCATATGCACCGTCCCTTGCGTCCGCCCGGCGATTTCCTGCATGATGCCGTAGCCGTGACGCTCCCGGTCTGCCAGTGCAAGCAAAATATGAAACACCGCTGGCGTCAGCGGCAAAAACTCTTCAGGCGCACGTTCCGTTTGCTTCATTCGCCCACTCTGCCTTCTCCACAATCTGATCGTTCACACATATATCATTCATGGATATATCTGCTGGCGATATAGTAACTGATACGCGGCGACTTGTCAAGGGTTCGCGTGTCAACGACCGAGAAAAAACCACGCGATGAAGGCCGCGACCGGCATCCAGGCGCCGGCGACGAGGCCGAGGAATGCGGCATGGCGGAGTGGCTTGCGTAGGAGCGCGCCGGTGATGAGTGGGAGCAGCGCGGCAATAGCACCCTCGAAGAACAACACATAGAGCGGCGTATGGCCGATGTTGCGCGCCGGAACATAGCGCCACCAGCCAGCGCGATAGGCCATCTCCTCGTAAAATGGCACAGTTGCCATGCCGACCAACCCACAGATGATGGCGCTGAGCCAGATTGGTGGACGCGGCGCGAGGGTACGCAGCCGCCAGCCCAGGTAGCCAAGCAGCGCCAGCACGACCATCCACGAGACCGGCATGTAGAACGGCGAGGCCCAGAGCACCGGCTCGCCCGCCGGATAGTTCAGCGAATGCGCAACGCCCTCGCCCGCCGCATCCGTCGCCAACTCACAGACGCCCGCCACCAATCCGAGCGTCAGCAACCGCAAGAGCAATGGTCGCCATAAAAGACGTACCGCCAGCGCCAGCAGATAGAGGCATGCCAGCGCATCGGTCAGCACAGCGCCGGGCCAGCCGGTGCGCAGCCATGCAGCGACGAGATGGCAGACGATCAGCAACGCATAGAAGCCAGCGAATGCAGCATCCAGCTCCGTCAGCCGTCGCACCTGTAGCTTCGCCATAGGCGCATCGAGCGATGCAGAAGTTGCCTGTCGCTGCTCATCTATTTCAGTTTGCATAGATCAATATCCAATGTAGCGGCAAGCGACATGTCATCCTGGCTTCAGCCTCCTCATGGCCCGCGCTGGCAATTTATTGCCACGATTCCCCATGATAGCGACTACGCCAGCAGCAAGGTTGCTAGGTCAGCGACTGTTGGCGCCAGATACGTTGGTTGCGCCGCGACCAGTTCAGCGTGAGGTCCATAGCCATATTCTACGGCGATGGCATCAATCCCATTGGCACGCGCGCCAATGATGTCGTGTTCGCGGTCGCCAATCATGGCAACCTGCTCGTTCGATATATTGGGCGCGAGGCTTAGCGCATGCGCAATGACTTCAGCTTTGGCGGTGCGCGTGCCATCGAGGAAGCTGCCGATAACCTGCTCGAAAAAGCTGCTGAGCGCGAAGTGCGCGAGAATTTCTTCAGCCATACTCGTTGGCTTGGAGGTAGCGACCATCAGGCGTTTTTCCTGCGCCCCTAGCGCCGCCAGCAGGTTGGGAATGCCTGGATAGACGGCATTGCCACTGAAGCGTTTTTCTGCGTATGCCTCCCGATACCACGCAACGGCGCGCATAGCGTCCTCGGCGCTCAAGCCATAATAGCGTTGGAACGATTCCAGCAGCGGCGGCCCAATGAACGGCGTCAGCGTATCGGGGTCATCCACGACAATGCCGATGTGTTCGAGCGCATACTGCACTGACTGCGTGATGCCCGGCTTGGGATCGGTCAACGTGCCGTCGAGATCGAAGAGCAGCAGGGTATGCTTCGTCATTTCACAGACGCTTGTTTGGTTTGTTTGCGTTCGGAGCACGCCCGCACAAACGCAGCGAAGAGCTTGCGGCTGGCCTCGTCCTCCACCTCTAACTCTTCGGGGTGATACTGCACGGCCAGCACAAACGGCGCATCCGGCAGTTCCATCCCCTCAGCGATGCCATCTTCAGCTACAGCGGTCACGACGAATCCTTTGCCGACGCGATTGACTGCCTGATGGTGGAAGCTGTTGACACTGGCGCGTTCGCTGCCCAGAATACCGGCCAGCAGCGAGCCGGGCTGCACGCGAATGTCATGGGCGATATGCGCACGCTCTTCGCCTGGCTGCTCGTGGTCTATCGCGCTGGGATGCTGCGCAGGGAGATGCTGATAAAGCGAGCCGCCGCGCACGACATTGAGTAGTTGCATGCCACGGCAAACGCCAAAGATCGGCAGTTCCACATCGAGCGCCCAGCGGGTGATCGCCAGTTCCATCGTGTCGCGTTCGTGTTCCGGCGGCTGTGATTCCGGCAGCGGCGTCTCGCCATAGAGCGCCGGATCGAGGTCGCCGCCGCCACTCAGCAGCAGCCCATCCAACTGCGCGCGGATGGCGGCAAGGCTCTCCGCGTCATCCATTGGTGGAATGAGCAGCGGCGCGCCGCCCGCCCGCACGACGGCGCGCACATACGCCTGATTACAGCCATAAATCTGGCGTCCGGTGCCAGCGCGGGCCGCCGCAAAACATGGAATGCCAATGATCGGTCGCATAGTTCTCAGTTCCCGTTCTCGATAAAATTGCGTGTGGTATCTCTCAAACATTGTACCATCGGCGGCAGTTGAACTTGCATCCTTGCGCATGCTATGCTCCTCTATCATACTTCACTTTGTGAACTGAGGGATGTGGGAGCGACTCACGAGCGACCCAGAAAGGGGAACATAGCATGCGCGCTGATATCGTACCGGGCGGCACATTTCCAGATTATGAACTGACGGACCATACACGCACTCGCCGCAAACTCAGCGAATTGCAGGGCAACGACCCGATGATTCTGCTGCTTTCGCGCGGGCACTACTGTCCCAAAGATCACCAGCAACATCTGGAACTGGCGAAGTTCTATCCACAGATTGCCGTGTCCTATACAAAGATCGTCACCATCTCCACCGATAACCTGCTGGAAAGCAATGAGTTCCGCGATGCGGTGGGCGCGCAATGGACGTTCCTCTCGGACTCCGGGCGCAAGATTCAGAAAGACCTGGACATCCAGGAATATACCGACCCGCACCACAACCCAATGATTCCGCATACCTTCGTGCTGGAGCCAGGGCTGGTGATCTACTCCATCTACAACGGCTACTGGTTCTGGGGGCGTCCCAGCGTCGAGGATTTGCGGCGCGATCTACGCGAGGTCACACGCAAGATACGGCCAGACTGGGACCTGGGCGCGCCGGGGCTACGTGAGAATTGGGAAACGGGCGACCAGACGAAGCACTGGCCGTATGTGGACCGCGCTGCGCACGCCGCCCATATTGCAAGCCTGACCGGGCAAAGCTGATAGACCTCACCCCTTGCCCCTCTCCCGTGAGGAGAGGGGAATCCTCTAGGTGTGCAGGAGTCGCCGGTTTCCAATCCCTGGTATCAATCCCGATTCAATCCATCATGGGCGGTGTGCTGGGGATATCTTGCGCGCTGGAACTGGCGCTGGCGATGGCAGGCGGAACGGTGTCTTGTGGGCCGGTGATACGGGTCATCTGCTGCACCATTTCGCCGGTTGGGAGGCTGCGATCACGCATACCGGCTCCGGCGCTGATCGTCAGTAACGCGGTGCAGATCAGCCATCCCAACAGCAGCAGCAATACAATTGTACTCATCAACTGATGTCCCCTACTCTCGACGTTCTCTACAAAGCCGGCAGCCACTCGCACGCCTGGCGCGCCTGGAGCGATAGGCAACTGGCGCTGCCCCACTGGACATCGTTGGCCGGGGCAGCACTCTCACCTGTTGCACATTCAGGGCCAAAAAGACCGCTATCGCCGCGTTGCGCGCTTCCGGTGCTTCTGGTGTCTCTCGTGCATCTGGTGAACGTGGCGAATGACTGACCTGTCGTAGCTTGAGAAATCACCTGCCTCTATTGGTGAGCAACGGGAATTGCCGGAGGGAGTAACCCCAACTCGCCAGATAGGACCAGCAGCTTGATATAAGCTAGAGCGAGCAACATCAGTTCTTGGCAACACATGGAGCGTAGCATAGCCCGCCAGTCGTATCACTCACCCGTTGTTCGCCTGATAGGAACACCTGTGATACACTCTAAGGAGGCATTGTGCGCGATAGGACAATGCAACACGCAACATCACATGAATGCTTATAGTGCCTCTCGCTGGCTGTTCATCAGCGGAAGGCAGGACGAGATTGATATGACAACCTGGGAAGACTTTTACGGCCCGAACGCAGGCTATGCGCTCGAACTCTATGAACGCTATCAACGCGACCCCAACTCCGTAGACCCGGAGATACGCGCCTTCTTTGCAACCTCCACGCCACCCGCCGATATTGCCGGTATCGCCAGGCCATCCTCACCCCCGGCCCCTCTACCTGCGGGGAGAGGGGTGGCCGTAGGTCGGGGTGAGGGTTCGACCTACCAGGATGTGGCAAAGATTGTCGCCGCCGCCCGCCTGGCACGGAGCATTCGCGAATATGGGCATCTCGCCGCGCACATTGATCCGCTCGGCGCACCACGCCCCGGCGACCCCATGCTCAACCCAGCCACGCATGGCATCAGTGACGATGACCTCGCTGCGCTCCCCGGCGCCATCGTCTGGCCCGCCGCCGGCGCAGACGCCGGCACCTGTCTTGGCGCGATCAATCGTTTGCGCGCTATCTATTCCGGTTCGCTCGGCTACGAGTTCGATCATGTGCAAGACTTCGATGAGCGCGTCTGGCTGCATGAATCCGTCGAATCGGGCGTCTATCTCACGCCGCTGACCACCGAACAGCGCCGCGAGCTGCTGCGACGTCTCAGCGAAGTTGAGGGCTTCGAGCAGTTCTTGCACACCACCTTCCAGGGGCAGAAACGCTTCTCCATCGAAGGCACCGATATGCTCGTCCCGATGCTCGATACGCTGATTCAAGACGCTGCCTCCGTCGGCACGCGCGAGGTGGTCATGGGTATGGCGCATCGCGGGCGGCTGAACGTCCTGGCGCACATCCTCCAAAAGCCCTATGCCATCATCTTCTCGGAGTTCCACGCCGCGCCCAATAAAGAACTGGTGCCCTCTGAAGGCTCAACCGGCATCAACTACGGCTGGACCGGCGACGTGAAATATCACCTTGGCGCAGAAAAAGTGGTGCAGGAGGGCGAACTGGTCGCGGTGAAGCTGACGCTGGCGCACAACCCCAGTCATCTCGAATTCGTCAATCCGGTGATCGAGGGGGCAACCCGCGCCTCACAGGAGAACCGTCGCGAGCGTGGCGCGCCGGCGCAGAATACGACCATTGCGCTGCCGGTGACGATTCATGGCGACGCCGCCTTCCCCGGCGAGGGTGTGGTGGCCGAGACACTCAATCTCTCACGACTGCCCGGCTATCAGACTGGTGGCACTATTCATATCGTTGCCAACAATCAGGTTGGCTTCACCACCGAGGCGCGTGATGGCCGCTCGACGCTCTACGCCAGCGACCTCGCCAAAGGCTTCGAGATACCGATCATCCATGTCAACGCCGACGACCCTGAAGCCTGCCTCAGCGCCATCCGCCTGGCGCACGCCTACCGCACGAAGTTCGGCAAAGACTTTTTGGTGGACCTGATTGGCTACCGGCGCTGGGGCCATAACGAAGGCGACGAGCCATCCTTCACGCAGCCACGCCTCTACGCCGCAATCAGCGAACATCCAACCGTGCGCGCGCTCTACGCGCAACACCTCCTGCGCGATGGCGTCGTCACCGAAGATGAGGTAGCGGCGATGCAGAACGAGGTGCGCGAGCGGCTGCGCGCGGCGCTGGAAGACTTGAAGCAAGGCCACGTGCAACTCGATCAGCCGCCGCTGGAAGATGCGCCTGCGCTCGCCAGCATCGAGACGGCAGTTCCGGCAGATACGCTGCGTGAATTGAATGAGGCGCTGTTGCTTCGCCCCAAGCTCTTTACGCCACATCCACGGCTGGAGCGCACGCTGCAACGGCGGCGCGAGAACATCGAAAAGCCCGGCGGCATCGAGTGGGCGCTGGCGGAGTCGCTGGCCTTCGCGACGATTCTGGCCGACGGCACGCCGATTCGCCTCACCGGACAGGACACCGAGCGCGGCACCTTCAGCCAGCGCCATCTGGTGTTGCACGACAACGAAACCGGCAGCACCTATACGCCATTGCAGGCGATTTTGCAGGCACAGGCATCTTTCGCGGTCTACAACAGCCCGCTCTCAGAGGCGGCGGCGCTGGGCTTCGAGTATGGCTACAGCGTGCATGCGCCGGAGACGCTGGTGCTGTGGGAGGCGCAATTTGGCGACTTCGCCAACGCCGGGCAAGTGTTGATAGATCAATTCATTGCCGCCGCCCGCTCCAAGTGGCGCCAGTTACCCAGTTTGGTGCTGCTGCTGCCGCATGGCTACGAGGGGCAGGGTCCCGAACATTCCAGCGGACGGCTCGAACGCTATCTGCAACTTGCCGCCGAGGACAATCTGCGCATCGCCAACTGCACGACGGCTGCGCAATACTTCCATCTCCTGCGCGCACAGGCGGCGACGCTGGGCAACGGCGCGCGGCCATTGGTGGTGATGACGCCCAAGAGCTTGCTGCGCCACCCACGCGCCGCTTCCAGCCTGGATGATCTGGCGACGGGCCACTTCCAGCCGGTGCTGGACGACACCGAGGCGGCAGGGCGACGAGACGAGATCGAACGGCTGATTCTGTGCAGCGGCAAGGTCGCGGTGGACCTGGCGACAGCGACCAACAAAGGAGAGATGGCGGAGAAAGTCGCGGTCGTGCGGGTAGAGCAATTATATCCGTTCCCAGAGCAGCAGCTTCAAGCGGTCATTGCCAGCTATCCCTGGCTGCATGAGGTCGTCTGGCTGCAAGAGGAGCCACGCAATATGGGCGCATGGAGCTATATGGAGCCACGCCTGCGGGCGCTGATCGGCGACCGCGTGCCGCTGCGTTACATTGGCCGCCCGGAGCATGCCAGTACCGCGGAAGGGCAGGCGGATGCCCATGCGCTGGCGCAGGCGCGCATCGTCGAGGCAGCTTTCGCCAGCGAGCGGCCAGCGCACGCAGAAGCGCAAAAAGAAGAAACGGCAATGCGGTAGCAACGCAACAATAGAGAGAGGCAAGGGGTGTCAGGATGTCGAGTGAGATTACAGTGCCGGCGCTTGGCGAATCTATCGTTGAGGCGACGGTTGGCCGCTGGCTGAAACAGGTGGGCGAGCCGGTCGCGGTGGGCGATCCGCTGGTGGAGTTGGAGACCGAGAAGGTCAATATGGAGGTTGCCGCCAACACCGCCGGAGTCCTTGAATCCATCGCCAGGCAGGAAGGCGAAACGGTGAACATTGGCGACGTACTGGGCGTCATTGGCGAGGGCGGCGGCGCGACTACACAGCCGGAAAAAGCGGCAACAGGCGCCAAAGCGTCCGCAGCGACCACCAGCGCCACGACCAGCACTGATGCAGCGACATCCAAGACACCAGCAGCCACAACAAACGCAGTGAGCGGCGAAGCAGCCAACGCCACGCCGGTTGCGCGGCGCATGGCCGCCGAACATGGCGTGGACCTTCAGCGCATCAGCGGCACCGGCCTGCGCGGGCAGATCACCCAGGACGACGTAACCGCCTACCTCAACACACTCAGCACGCACAAAGGCAATGGCAACGGCGCGCAATCCACCACAACCACGGCAGTGCAATCGCCGCCAGCGGTTCCTGCCGCGCCAACGGCTCCCATCGCTTCTGCCACCCCTCTCCCGCGCACGGGTGAGGGGCCGGGGGTGGGGGCCTCTGGCGACCGCCGCGAGGAGCGCGTGCGTATGTCGCGCCGCCGCCAGACCATCGCGCGGCGACTGGTGGAGGCGCAACAGACAGCCGCAATGCTGACCACATTCAACGAGGTGGATATGAGTGCGGTGATGGACCTGCGCAAGCGCTATCGTGACACCTTCAAGCAACGCTACGGCGTCGGCCTCGGCTTCATGTCGTTCTTCACCCGCGCGGTAATCGGCGCGCTCAAAGCATTCCCGCACCTGAACGCTGAAATCCAGGGCGATGAGATGGTCCTCAAGCACTACTATGACATCGGCATCGCAGTCGGTGTGGATGAGGGGCTGGTCGTGCCGGTGCTACGCGACGCCGACAAGCTGAGCTTCGCCGAGATCGAGCGCCAGATTGCCGATATGGCCACGCGGGCGCGCAACAACACGCTAACATTGGAAGAGTTGCGCGGCGGCACCTTCACCATCACCAACGGTGGCACCTTCGGGTCGCTGCTCTCCACGCCCATCCTCAATGCGCCACAGGTCGGCATCCTGGGCATGCACAAAATTGAGGAGCGGCCCATCGCGCTGAACGGGCAGGTGGTCATTCACCCGATGATGTACCTCGCGCTTTCCTACGACCACCGCATCGTAGATGGCAGCGAGGCGGTGCGCTTCCTGGTGCATGTGAAGGGCTTGATCGAAGACCCCGGCGCCATGCTGCTGGAAGAATAAGTGTAAGCGCAAAACACAAGGGAAAGGCAAGAGCAGGTGACGACGACCGAGATACGGCAACTGAACGAAGCGGATTTCGAGGCGTTTTCAACCGTCATGCTGAACGCCTATCCCTCCTGGCAGGTTCCCCCAGCGGAGCGGCAGCAGATGCCCGAGCGCTGGCTTGCACAAGCCAACGACCCAACGGTTGGGTTCTATGGCGCATTCCGCGATGGGACGCTGCTCGGCGGCATGAAGCTCTACGACTTCTCGATGACCTTCGGCTCGGCGGCCACCGGCAGCGAGACTGCGCAAGTGCAGATTCCAGCATACGGCGTCGGCATGGTTGGGGTGGATCTGCTGCATAAGAAAGAACACGTTGCTCGCGAGATGATCGCCTTTTTCCTACATCATACTCGCTCGCGTGGCGCGCCGCTGGCGATGCTCTATCCCTTTCGCCCCGATTTCTACAAGCGCATGGGCTTCGGCTATGGCACGAAGATGAACGAATATCGCGTCTCACCCGCCTCTCTGCCGCCAGGGGCAACCAGGGAACACCTGGCGTACCTCACCGCCGACGATGCTGATGCGCTGCTGGACTATTACAACCGCTATCAGGCGCGCACGCATGGCATGATCCAGCGTTCGTCACTCGATATCTCGCGCAAATTGGCCAATGGGCAGAGCATCTTCGTCGGCTACCGGCGCGACGGGCAGTTGCGCGGCTACCTGCAATTCACCTTCAACTCGTTCGACAAGCGTAACTTCCTGGCCTATGACCTGGATGTTGTGGAATGCCTCTACGATTCGCCAGACGTGCTGGCTGAGCTGCTGGAGTTCCTTCGGACCCAGGCAGATCAGGTGCGGCATATCGTGTTTCATACGCAGGATGAAGACTTCCATCATCTGCTGCTTGACCCACGCGACGACTCCGACCATATGTTTGCGCATGTCACGCACCAGAGCAACGCGCAGGGTATCGGGCTGATGTATCGCGTGGTGGATACCGCGCGCTTCTTCCATCTGCTGAGCACGGATGGCAGCCACTCATTTGGCGACCAAACGCTACGCCTGACCATCGCCCTCAACGACTCGTTTCTGCCGGAAAATGCCGGAGAAACGACGCTGCATTTCGAGCATGGGCGTGTCAACGTCATCGAGCAGTCCGCGCCGCCTGACGCTAATGTGCGTATCACGCTCGATGTCGCGGAGTTCTCGTCGCTGCTGATGGGCGTGGTGAGCTTCCAGAATCTCTACGCTTACGGGCTGGCGGAGATTTCCGATGCCACCTACGTGAAGCAAATCACTCACCTCTTCCGCACAGACACTAAACCTATCTGCATGACGGCGTTCTGATTGGTTGGAGAGGTCGGCCTACGAATAGGCCGACCATGTGCCGTTCACGAAATGCAGCAGCGCAGAGAACTTGCCCTGAGCACCACTATCCGCATAGGAGGCGATTGCCCAATACTCAACCGGCGAAACCTGCGCCAGCGAGACAATGCCAGTGAATCGCTGCTGTGGCCAGGGAACGCTCTGCCATCGCCCGTTGTGCAGCCAAAGCGCGCCGCCGATCACGGGAAAACTGATAGCAGCGCCGTCGCTGGTTGACACGGTATAGGCATTTTTGCTCGCAGGGAATGCCCATCCTTCCTGTGCTGAGAGAATTTGCACGTATACTGCCGTTTGGATACGCGAGTCGCTGATGAGCGCGGTATCGTTGATCCAGTCCGTACCATCGTAATGCAGCAGCATCCGGATAAACCACCGGTTATTCACAATTGACCCTATGGTAAACCAACCGTCCTGTGGATTGTTCATATGGATAGGAGCATCCCAGGCAGAGGCAGGAATCGCATAGGACGGTGTGATCACTCCGAGGCGATAGATGATTAGATTGTCCCTCTCGATTCCCAGGTCGCAGATGATCCAGGCATCTGCGGGGGCAAAGGGTATGACACTCACTGGGAATAGCTGACTTGGCATTGCAACCGCTTTCCATACACCACTGACTTCATGGTAGAGGACCTGTGAACCAATTATCGGACTGCCATTCGCTTCCTGGCTGGCAACAATGAGCCAGCCTTCATGAGGCGAATACATTTGAAAATCTTCAATGTACTGGCCCTGCCGCAATGACACAGGTGATGGAACATGCTGCCAGTGGCTGCCATCGTAGTGAAAGAGCAACCCTTGTGTTGTGCTATGGGAACTGCTAGCAGGCGCAGGAAGAGAACCCAACGCCCACCCATCTTGGGCCGATAACATGGTAATATTTGTCAACCCAACACCTACAGGATTGAGCGGCACAGGTTGCCATTGACAATGGCTGTAATGGAACAAAGACGGACTATTGAGGTCAAGCTCAGGAATGCCTGTCGCCCAGCCTTCGTCTGGCGAAACCATCGCTATTTGCGTGAGAGCGACATCTTGTAGATGGTGAACACTGATCTGGTTCGGCGCGCACCCATTGTGCTGGTGGTTCGTCGCTGTTGGCGTGTTGGCTGTGAAGGATGGCCGATGACCGGATGCCATCAGGCCAAAGAGCGCCGCCGCCAATGAGATCAAGAGCAGCGCGGCGATTGCCGGCAGCGGTCCACAGCGCAAACGCGCCAGACGGCGTTGCTGAGTAAACGACGGCACTGATGACGTAAACAGTAGCTCGTCAGTCCGATTGACTGTAACAGCAGCATTGTTCACAGGTGACATATGCTGTTCAGGCATCTGGCGCAGGAACTCAGTGAGCCGGTCAAGCGGTGGCACCTGCTCGGTCTCCCAGGCTGCGCTATCCGCCAGGATTCGCTGGTGCAGCGGCAAGAGATCGGCTGGCAGGGTATCATCGGGTGGCTGATGTTGCTCATGAGACATAGGGAACATATGCGACATATGTGTAGTCCTCTTTCCTGCCTGGCTCTATGACACAGCGGAAGCATCGGCTGAAGCGTTCAGATGCGCCCGTAAGAGTTTGAGCGCTCGCCGCAGGCGTGTCCGCACGGTGGCTGACGGGAGATCGAGCGCAGCGCCGAGTTCAGTGGAGTCCAGCCCGCCATAGTAGCGCAAGACGACCAGTAACCGCAGGTCGTGTGGCAGTTCATTGATGGCATGCCGCAGATCCAGCGCATTCGCGTGGTCGTTCGATCCTGGTGGCAACGTCAGCAGCGCCTTCAATTCACCAGCAGTCTCCGACAGAGGCGAGGTGCGACGCTGAGACACGCCATACTGCCCTCGATACCACTCACGGCAGACATTGACGGTGATACGTAACAGCCAGGAACGTAGCGCGTGCTCGTTGCGAAGCGACTGCCAGGATTGCCAGGCGCGAACTATGGCTTCCTGGGTTGCATCTTCCGCATCCTGTGACCCCACAACAGCGGTCGCCGCCCGCAGCATTGCCGCCAGATGCGGCAGCATGAGCACGACGAATCGTTCACCTTCAGGCGTGCTATCCATCTTTCCCCCATACATCCAATCGCTCTGTTGGGAGCCGGGCCACAAACATCTCGTGCCCACATCACGTGATTTGGTTGTATCTAAAGATGAAATTTGCCGGGCAAGTGTTTTCACCACTGCTGATTTGCCAGACGAAGAGACACAATCCAGAAGAATGTGCCGTATGCTGTATATCCCGTAGGCATGATATCTGCTGTTGCGGCATGATAAGCCGCACAGACGCGGCAGCATGGCCTGAAATGAGAATAGCAGGTCACAGAGAGGAGTGAGCACTATGCCACGAGGTGATAAGTCTGCCTATACTGACAAGCAGAAGCGACAGGCGGAACATATTGAGGAGGGCTACGAGAAGCGCGGCGTGCCTGAAGAGGAGTCTGAGCGCCGCGCCTGGGCCACCGTCAACAAGGTCTCCGGCGGCGGCAAGCGGAGCGGCTCTGGGAGCGGCCACCCGGAGAACCACGAGCCGATGCACCGGGGCGGTGAGCATGGCGGCAAAGCCTCAGCCTCGCGTTCGCATGAGGAGCGGTCTGCCTCCGCAAAGAAAGCCGCCGAAACCCGCAAGCGCCACCAGGAAGAACGCCGCAGCTAGCGCAAACCGCCTGCTACAAATAGGCAAACACAATGAACACGCGATAACATACGCGAAGGCGCCCTGCAAGTTATTTGCAAGGCGCTTTCTGGTTCCCCCTCTCCTCGCGAGGAGAGGGGCCAGGGGGTGAGGATTCGACCTGCTAGGTGTGCGTCAGCGCAGCGATGCTGGTGTAATAGAGCATCGGATCAACGAACTGGTTGTGGACCATCACGCCGTAGTGTAGGTGCGGGCCGGTTGACATGCCAGTGCTGCCTTCCAGGCCAATGATCTGCCCCGCCTGCACGAATTGTCCCTCTTTCACACTGACGACCGCCATATGGCCATAGAGTGTGGAAAGGTAGTTGCAGTGATAGATGACGGCAGAGTAGCCGAACCCACCATTGCTCCACCCCGCCCAGATGACTACGCCAGCCTGCGCCGCGCGAATCGGGTTGCCCTCTGCGGCAGCGATATCATCACCATTGTGATACCAGGTGAACCCGCGTACCCAGTGCGATCCCCAGTTGGGCGATTGCAGATCATAGCCGAGCGGATTGCTGCCGCCATTCGGACCGCAGGGCTGCTCAGGCAGCGGCGCGCCGCCATACGCATTCCAAAAATCGGTGCCGAATGTTGTCGAGCCGTTGCCCGATGTAGGATAGGGGTTGGACGGCTGGTAGTTCGCTCCATAATACGGGTCATTGGGAATCTTGTAGGGTTTGCCCGTCTGGAGTTCCTGCCCCACAGACAAATTGTTCAGTTCCATGATGCCACCGACCTGCACATGGAACTTCTGTGCGACCGAGCCGAGGTCATCGCCGTTCTGCGCGACATACCACGTATAGCTGACCCCCTGATGCACCATCACCGAGCCAGCTAGCGCCTGGAACGGACTGAATGCGCCACCGGTGCCGCTCTCACCGAGCGCCGTGACAGAGAAGAGGCCGGTAATGAGAATGCACGTCATGAGCGTAAAGACGGCCAGTCGCATTGTCAGCGGGCGCTCGCGCCGCTTGATAAATGGGTTGCCCATCGAAACGCCGCTGCCGGGGATCAGCGTCGGGGCGGTTATCGTTGCCTCGCCCATCGGCACGAGGTGCCCATTGGCCGAAGCGGGGGGATTCGCCAGCAACGCGCGCGACGCTTCATCTTCACTGAAAGCGGCGCCATAGCTGCTCTCATCACCTACATCTCCCGACCACGCCTCATAACTCGCGGACTCGCCTGCGGGATAGTCTGACGATGCAGCGCCATCATCGTAAAAGGCGTCATCGTCGTGCTGGTGTTCGTTGCGTCTCACCTGCGCTGCTCTCCTTTACCACATCAAATCTGCTGCGAGGAATCGGCGATTATTGGTGTTCACGGGTTCGTCCGGCGGCCTGTGCGCCATGGTGTAATACCTTGCTGCTGCTGATACAGCATAAGGAGGGCGCTAGAGGCTGTCAACGCTTTTCGCGCCAAACAGGACCAAAATACCGCTCACTCAACCATCACTCTACCAACTCGCTACTCAACAGACAGACCCACGCTCCCTTCGCTGGGGAGCATAGTACCTATGTCCTCGACAGGATGACCATCTTTTGCAATAATGAGCGGTGGCTGAACGCAAAGCACTGGAAACGGGATGGGGGAAGCAGAGTAGCGAGAGAGGATTTCGCTGATGGGTGAGCAGGTGTATCGGCTAAGGCACGTACTCCATTTTCTCCGTCTTTCTCAAGTTGCCATGAAAAAACGGCTCCGGCACGCACGTTTCGTCGTCGTTGCGCTGCTGCTCGGCGGCGCTGCCTGCGCAGGCGCACTCTTCCCGCTCGCCACCTTCTCGCCACAGAGTGTGGCTCTCGCCTGTGGCATTGGCAATGTGCCGACGATGTACGCTGGGAATGGACCGGCGCTGCTCTACCCGCTGACAAAAACGTCTCCCGCCGACCAGCCACAAGGCATCTTTCTCCTGAATTATGTAGTCGGGCAGCCCATCACCTTCAGTGAAGACTTTAGCAATATGATCTCGCCGCCCGCGAAGACAAGCCTGAAGTGGCTCTGGACCTTTGGCGACGGCACACAGAGCAACGACATCTCGCCCACGCACACCTATACGAAGCCAGGAACGTACAACGTTCATGCGCAGATATTCGACGGAGGGCAATGGCAAGACTTCGACAGCGCCGCCATTCATGTGGTTGCGCAGCCGTTTACCAATCTGCCTGTCGCTACAGTAACCGCCAGTACGACCTATGTTGTGCCCGGCGGCTCGATTACCTTTGACGCCAGCGGATCACATTCTCAGGATGGCGGCCCGTTGACGTATCTCTGGAACTTCAACGATGGCTCAACAGCGACAGGCCCGCATGTCACGCACCAAATTGGCTATCAGTATGCGGATGGTAGCACCGGCATCGTAGGGCTGGTCGTCACTGATGATCGTGGCGCGCGCAGTTTCGCCTCGGTGAAGATACATATCGTCAGCCAGTTGCCGACCGTCGCCGTCTCCGCCAGCCTGACGACCATCGGCACCGGCGGCACTGTGACCTTCGACGCTTCGCAATCTTCAGCGCCCAGCAATATCCCCAATGACCAGATTGTCCAATACATCTGGAACTTCGGCGATGGCTCGCCAGTGGTGACGACGCAAACACCGACGATCACGCATACCTTCCCACGCGCCGGCAAGTTCACCGTCACCGTGCAGGCGGTTGACCAGCGCGGCATACCGGGGACGCAAACTCTCCTGATTACCGTCATTGCGGTGACTAGCGCGAGCGGCGGACCCTCGCCGCTGCTGTACCTGGGCATCGTGGCGCTGCTCGCTATCCTGGCCGGCGGCGCGTACCTGTATTTCGCGCGCCAGCGGCAGTTGCGCAGCAGCCTGGCGTATCGCCGCGCGACCGCCGGCTCGTCACGGCGCCCCGCTAATTCCACTCCTGGCCGCCCACCGCAGCGCAACAGCGGCAACTACGGGAATTATGGCAGTTATGGCAACTACGGCGCGCATCAGGGACCGCGTGGTCAGCAGTATCCGCAAGGGCCACGTCCCACCCGCCCAAACAACGGAGACGGCTATCCACCCCCTAATGGCTATGGGCGGCGTGGCAGTAGTAGCGGCGGCAGTGGCAGCAGTGGCAGCAGTAGCAATGCCGGCCACGGTCAGCCACATCATTCGCGTGGGCCGTCGCAAGTCTCCGGCTCGCGCCCACGCGATACGCGCACGCCACCACGCCAGCAGCCGCCATACGGCCCTCGCTCCCACGAGCGCGAGTAAGAAGACCTCACCCCCTGACCCCCTCTCCCGCGAGGAGAGGGGAACCCGTAAAGCGGCTGCTCATATCAGGCGGTAATCAGCACATCATTGGGGTATTCTTCAGCGGCAATCGTGGCGACATTCTGGTTGGTGGTGGTATCAATCAGTGAAAGATTGTGGCTAAGCGTGTTGGCCGTCACCACATAGCGCCCATCTGGGGTCACCGCCAACCCATGTGGGTAGCCTTCTACCTGCACCGTCGCAATCACTGTGGGATGCGCGGGATCACTGCTAATGTCGAGAATGCTGACATTATGTGACGCGCCATTGGCAACGTAGAGCCGCTTGCCATCGGGCGAACGCGCAATTAGCGCCGGGCGGTCGCCAATCCGCACCGCACCCAGATAGGTGTTGCTGCGCGCATCAATCACCAGGAGGCGGTCCGTGATATTGTCGCTGGCGTAGACATAGTGGCCGTCCGCACTGATCGCCATGCCAAAGGGGTCTGAGAGGGCAGGCGTCTGGATGGTGGTGACGAGCGTTTCACTTTGCACATCAATCACGGCGATAGCATGGGCGCCAGAACAGGCGGCATAGACATAGCGGCCATCCGGCGAAAGGACAATGCCATGTGGTTTGGCTGGCACGCTGATGTCTTTGACATGCTTCCAGGTTGTCGTGTCTATCACGGAAATCGAGGTGGCCTCGTAATTCGTCACGAAGAGTGTGCGCCCATCGAGCGTGTTGACCATGTGTACCGGATACACACCAACGGGGACGGAATGGGCAACACTGCGCAGAGTATTGCTGGCGAAGGCATCCAGATTGTTGCCGTAGACATCGGTGACATAGAGCGTCTTACCGTCGGCAGAGAGACCCAGGCCATGCACGCTCTTTGAGACATGGGTGGTGAAGACACCCAACTCGGCCACATCGCCAGTTGACACATCACTGACATAGACATGATAGCCAGCCAGTTGTGGCGGCAGCCTCAGCACCGGAAGCAGCGGCGCATCGCCAGTGATTGCGCCGCCAGCGCAGCCGGCCAGCAGCGACGCAAACACCGCCATCACCAGGCACAACGCCGCCACGCTCCATACGCATGTCGCCCACTGCCGCCGCTCCATCCAGGATATCCATCGCTGGCGCATCATCTCGCTCGTCTCCTCAGCTCTCTCGCTGCCATCTCTCACGGCTCTCGCTACCGCATCCCATTGTAGGGGATAGCGATGTACCGGCCAACGGGGATAGTACTGGCCGAAGACAACACGAGAACTGGCGCGTGGATGTATGCCCACGCGCCAGCCCCACAGCAGGCTATTCGGCTGGCAAAACTGCCAGTGCATCCATGCTTTCGCTAGCCACCAAGTCGCCGTCCACTTCCGGCTCGCGTTCGGGTTCGCCGGGGCGTGGCCGCAGCGTGCGCGCCAGCAGCGCCAGCGCCGGTGTGAGGAGAGCGCCGCTGACAACCAGCGCCACGCGGATGCCACGCGCGATGCCGAGCGCACCGAGCGGCGGCCCGCCAATGATCTGCCCAAAAGCATCGAGCTGGCCGCTGAACGAGATGACCGTTGCGCGAATCTTGGGATCCGCGTGCTGCGCCAGCCAGGAGGTGTAAAGTGGCTCGATGACCTTGCGCAGCACGGCAATCAGCACGAAGAGCAGCAACGCAATCGCAAAGCTGCCAGCGATGCCGAAGCCGATCAGGCTTAGCGTCAGCAGCGCGATCATTACAAAGAGCATGCGCGCAACCGTCAGATGGCTGCGCATGTCTATCCGCCGGATCGTCAGTTCGACGGCGCCCAGGCTCAGCAGAATCGCACTGACATTCATGATGCCAAACCACGTCACATAGCTGAATCCACCAAACGGCGGCACCAACAGGTCTTTCAGGAAATGCGCCGCCCAGAGCCGGTCATACCCCTCACTGTAGAGGCCGAGGAACAGGCCAACGCCCAGGATAGTCAGCAGTACCGGACGCAGGCGAATCAGCCGCACGCCGCTTTTGAGCGTATCGCCCATCTGCTGCCAGGTGGTACGTTCGGACTTTGGCGCACGCAGGTCTGTGCGTTCGTGCATCAAGAAGAAGAGCGCCACGCCCAGCGCCATCGTCAGCGCACCCGCCGTCACCAGCGGAACATTCAGGCGGATGCTCGCCAGCACGACACCCAGCGCTGTGCCGCCGAGCGCGCCGAAGAGGCCGACCTGTTCGCCGCGCAGAAATGTCGCGCCGATGCGTTCCTCGCCAACCTCACCAGCAATCCACGCTTCCACGGCGCCAGAGGTGAAGGTGTAGCCCAGCCCCCAGAGCGCCTGCGCCAGCAGGATCACCGGAAAGAGCGGAAAGAAGCCTTCTACGATGAAGGCAGCGCCGGAAATCAGAATGCCAATGATGATGGCCGAACGCCGGTTGAAGACATCAGCAATCACGCCGGTAGGAAGCTGAAAAGCAAAGATCGAACACTCCAGCGTCGTGCCGACCAGCACCAGTTGGAGCGCGTTGAGATGCGCCACCTGCACTCGGTAGATCACAGCGATAGTGAAGTCCATCGTCTCCGCAAAGACGCCGACGACCGACATCGCCAGGAACAAGCGATAGGAGGTAAGCGTAAATTTATGCTTCACGTGGGATAAAACCTCGCCACATCACATAGGCGACCTCAGCCGCCGCAACAGTAGGAAATTAGTCGGTGGTGTGACGATGGTTAACACGTTGCTACCCTCCTTTGGTGAGAAAATAGTTGTCGTTCTATTGCGCACTTGACGCGAAGTCTTTGGCGTATTTCTCGATGGTCTGCACCACACGAAAGCCAACGGACGCATACAGCGCGATGGCACTCTCAAATACGCTGTAGGTTTCAACGACGGCATTGGTTACGCCAGCCGCACGCAGACGGCGAAACTGCTCATCGAGCAGCGCACGCCCCAAACCCAGCCGCTGGAAATCGGGATGCGCGCCCATCGGCTCAACTTGTGCCTCGCCGGTCGCGGGGCAACGCCAGCAGAGGCAGAACGCCGCCAGCCGCCCATCCGGCGCCTCGACTACTAGATCATGCGCCGGGTCGTACTGCGGCATTGCCAGCGTCGCGCGCCGCCAGGCGACCGTCATATTCTCCGTATCGAACGCCGCGCGATGCAGCGCCACCATCGCCTCCACCTCAGCCTCTCCGGCCAGCGGACGTATGGTAAAACCTACCGGCAACTGCGGTTCGGGAATCGGCTGATCGAGCGGGCGCAGCATATGGACGGTATGCCAGTTGTCGCGTGCGAAACCACACTGCGCGGCCAGCGCCAGCCGGTCCGGCTGATCCGTGCGACTATCTATCCACCACGAGAGATCGCGCCCGGCGGCGGTGGTCCAGTGCTGGAAGCGTGGCGTCGCCCATGCGATCATCGCCACCTCTATCCCCTGATTGCGCGCATCAGGCCGGATGAAATAGTCCAGTGTGCCAAAGGACGTATGCTGCACGATGGCAAACGCCAGCAAATCGCCGTTCTCATCTTCCCAGAGGCGCGCATCCTCCGCCGAACGCGCGCCCGGGCTACAGAGACGATAGGGCAGATCGCAGACGTGCAGATTCTCTGTTGGGTACGCCCAGACGAGCGCGACGATGCGCTGATAATCAGCATCACCGGCAGGCGGGCGCATCCCCCACGGCGTATTTCCACTCATGCCTGTTCCCCGTCAAGCGCCGTCGTCGTATATTCGACGCCAGGACGCAACTCTTTCTGGTACGAATCCCATTGGTGGCGAGCCGTCATCCCGGCGCGCTCGTAGAGCCTGGTCGCGCCCGTGAGGTTCTGGGAATCCACCCCCAGCGCCACGCGCCCGACGCCGCGCCGGTAGAACTCCGCGAAGGCATGATGCAGCAACGCCAGCCCTAGCCCGCGCTTGCGCCACGGACGCCGTACCCAGAGCTGCCCGACCCAGCCCATGCCGTTTTCACCGAGGTCCGGCGTGAACCAGCAGAGCGCAGCGCCGGCAATCTCTGCGCCGTCCATCGCCAGGAACCAGAGCGTCGGGTCGAAGTCCGCCCGCTGCACGCTCCATTTGAGCCATTCATCATAGGGCCGTTGCGCGTGGCCCCAGTGATCTTGAAACGCTTCGTCGTCTGCCTCATAGACGGCGCGTTCCTGGCCAGCGACGAACGTATGCGGTTCGAGGCCAGCCGGCCACTTGGGCGCAGGCGGCGGCTCCGTCAGGTCAATCTCCATACGCAAGAAGCTGCGGATGTGCGTCATGCCAGCGCGCTCGACAAAACGTTGGCTGGCTTCGTCGCCGTGGTAGATGCCGCCATTCAGCGTAATACGCGCATCCGGCGCGACTTCGCCGCTGCGCTCGTTGGCGCGCGCCTCGATCAGTTCGCGGAGATGCGTTCCCAGGCCGCGCCGCCGGACATCTGGATGCACAGTAATCTCGCCAAAGAACTTGCCGAGATCGTTCGAATATAGCAGGGCATAGGCGACGATACGCCCATCCGGCGCCAATACGAGCCAAGCGTCGCGCTCCAGGTCGGTGGTCTGTAACTCGGAGCGGATATCTTCCTCGACGATATCTTGCTCGCCAAGCGTGACGAGATTGTTGGTGACGGCAAGATCAGTCAGCACCGAAATGTCGTCCAGTGTTGGCCGCCGTATCGCGTAGCCTTGCGGCAGCGTTGTAGTCATGGGAGAAGATCACTTTCTATGAGAATATAGCCCCCACCCCCAACCCCTCCCCCGTGCGCGGGAGAGGGGAGCCAGAGGAGACATGCAAGTGAACCTGCACGCATGGGTGGCCCGCGAATGCAAGCTAGAAACAGGAGAGTATCGCCTGCGCCCGCTTGAGTACCAGCACCCGTTCTCCCCTCTCCTCGCGGGAGAGGGGCCGGGGGTGAGGTCTTTCCTCGCCAGCCAATCGCCTCTCTTACGTTACTCGTGCAGTGTTTGGGTGCTGAGGTCCACGCCGGGGCGCAGCTCCTTTTGATAGGTGGCGATACGCAACGAGACGTGCATACCGGCGCGTTCATAGAGCCGGGTTGCGCCCGTCAGGCTTTGCGCGTCCACCCCCAGCGCCGCATGTTGGATGCCGCGCCGGTAAAACTCCGCGAAGGCATGGTGTAGCAACGCCAGCCCCAGCCCGCGCTTGCGCCACGAACGCCGCACCGCGACGGTATTGATCCAGGCGCTTTCATCCGGACGCAGACGACAGAGTGTGACACCGGCAATCTCCGCGCCATCCATCGCCAGGAACCAGAGCGTGGGATCGAAGCTCTCGCGCTTCGTGCGCTCCATCCATTCATCGAACTCATGGGGCACATGATCCCAATGGTCTTTGAACGCCTCCTCGACAGCATCGAAGACAGCGCGATCATCTTGCCCTGGGATGAATGTGCGCAGTGTGACGCCGTCAGGCCATTGCGGCGCGGGAGGCGCATCCGCCAGGTCAATCGCCATGCGCCAGAAAGCGCGCGCCAGCCCAAAACCCGCGTCCTCCATGATGCGTTGCGCTGGGATATCCGACTGCAACACGGAGTTGGTAAGAACGACGCGGGCGTGTTCCGGCGCGCTGGGAATGAAGTCGCGGGCGCGCGTCTCCATCAGGCGCACCAGTTCCGTGCCGATGCCCTGCCCCTGGAAATTGGGATGGACATAGCCATCGGCCTCGATGCGCCCGAAACCATGATCGGTGACGGTCGCGTAAGCGGCGAGTTGCCCATCCGGCGCAACGACCGCCCAGGCGTCCGTCTCACGGTTGAGATGGCTCCAGTCGTCGCGGATGTCGTCAGGCGCGTATTCATCAGCGACGCCGTAATGCAGCAGGTCCAGCGCCATCACCAGTTCAATGATGGCGCGAATATCCTCATCCACCGGCGGGCGCACGGTGAAACGTTGTTCGAGTGCGGTTGGCATACCAATCTATTCCTGTTCTGTCTATCATCTATCGTTCTGTATCAGCTTCAGTGTTCCGGCGCCCGCTCATGGTCGTTCATGATCGTTCATGCGCCGGTTTTGCTGGTCTGGCGTTCCTGCGCGGTTCGCGCGGGGACGAGCGTGAGCCGGCTGTCGCGCGGCGGAAGGGATGGGCGCAGCGGCGGAGTGGCACGTCCGTTAGCCGCCTGCAACTGCTGTTTGCGTTGCCGGGCAACCAGCAGGTCGAGCGCCGTTGCCGTCACTTCCAGTAGCTCCGTCTCATCGAGCGCCGTGGAGGGTCGCTCGCCGATCACCGTGGCGAAGACTTCGTAGGCTTCGTGGTAGAGGCGATCCATGACATAGGTAAGCGCCTCGGCGGTGGCGTCCGGCGTGCCCTCATGCTCGGCAAGGACGCTGCGGTCGGCGTGCAGCAGCACGGTTGCGCGTTCCTGCGGCGTGCAGCGGAGGGCACGGCAGAGCGCCTCGACGGTCTGGCGGGGCACTTTGACCATACGGCCATTTTCCAGGCGCGCAAGCCAGGTTTCGCTGATGCTGTTATAGTTGGGGTCGTCTGGTGCAAGCTCGTCGTACAACCGGATAACCAGTTGTGCCCGTGACCAGCGCCGGAGTGTGCGCAATCGGGCTATCGCTTCGCCGCACCGCTTCGCCGCCGGTTCCGGCGTGCCATCGGTGGCCATGTCGTATCCATCTCCTGGTGAAACATCAAGAACAAGTAGAGGCACCCATCTCCAGCCAGCCCGGACGCAGAACGAATCCGCGTAAAGTGGGCGCAATACGCCCCCGGACGTGCGCATTTAGAGATGGACGTAGTCCAGTGGTTGCAGGCGCACAAGCGCTAGCGCACGCTGGTCAGCGCTGTGCCGTTGGTTCCTGCTGTTCTAACCAGAAGCAATGTTGACATCGGCCCCCGACCTCCTAAAACGAGGATTGAGAGGAAAAACGTTTCGTAGATGGTGCCACTATCTACTGTCTACGTAGGGAAATAACACCTTGCGTTTGGCCGCCAAATCGCAATCACGCCGTTGTCCAGGCCGATGTTCTCGCTGTTACACCTGGCACAATCGCACGGCGAACCACTCGCTGCGGCTAGTATACCATATCACATGCAGGTGGGGTATCAGATTTCTGATAGATGATTTCTTCTGCTGCTCCTGGCGCTCATGTTTTGCGCTGTCCTGCGCTGGCCGGAGATATGCAATGGCCTCTTTATATCTTCCTCTACATCCCATGTTTCATAGGCGCTTGTATTGGACGGCCAGCCATGCAACAGCAGCAACAAGAGCAGCGGCAACAACAATCGCAAACATCTCAACATATCCAACCAGAAGCCACTAACGTCCATCACACTGAGCAGACCGATCAGATGGATCAGGTGGATCACATGGACCGGACCGATCAGGCTACGGCAGTCAGCCAGACGGCAGCGCCAGCACGCGCCGATAGCCATGCTGGGAGCGGCTGGCGTCAGCGGCTGCGCCATCTGCTGCGCCATCTGCTGCGCCAGCGCGCGCTCTACATCGGCCTCGTCTGTGGCATCCTTCTAACGCTGCTGCTCGGATTTCTGCTGTACCTGCTCTTCAGCCCGTATGGCATCAGCTATACGCCACCGGCGACGCCACAGAGCGGGAATGTGGCGATAGCGATTGACCACGAGGCGCTGGAGATTGGGATGCAGGCGGCGCTTCAGAAGGTGCAGCCGCAGCTCCCTATCACCATCCAGCATGTCAGCACGACGCTCCACGACGGCGACCAGATTGATGTGCGCGTAGATGGGCAGTCAGTGGTGGGCATCACACCCAGCCTGGTGGTGACGCTTTCGCCAACGGTGGCCGCCAACGGCTCGATAGACTTCAAGGTGCAGCGCGTCACGCTGAACGGCTTCAATGCCAGCCTGGGCGGGGCAGTCAATAGCGCCATCGAGCAGGCGATCAACCGGCAATTCGCCAACTACAGCCAGGGGACGCCCATCCAGGGGCTACACTATCAGATCATCGGCGTAGACACGACCAGCGACGCGCTGGTCATCACCGCGCGGCTCACCTCGTCATCTTCAGGGTACTCCGTCCCGGTCATGACCGTCTGATTGTGCAGCCAGCGCGACAGGCGGCGAGCGCGTCGAGGATATCGCTCTGCTCGCTTACCGGGAGGTACCCAACGGCCTCTTCGATATGAGAGAGCGCGCTCGCACGCAGACGCTGCCCGTTCGCGCGGCGCCAGCAGATGCTAAATTGCACCAGCCCTGCCGCCCGCGAACGCGCGTTGAGTGGCTCATACAGCGCCGCTTGACCGCTGGTCAAGCGGAGGAGAGCAGCATCAAGCGCCTGCCGCTCAGCGGCGAGCAGCCGGTACAATGGGCATTGCTCGACCTCGGTGACTGGCTCCGGCTTTGTGGGCATCTCATAGTCCCCTTTCACACATTGCTGCCAACCCTGCGCACCTGCGCGCCTGCGCAACCTCCGACATATGGCATCTATAACGGCCTATTGCCAGGATTATAGTTGAGCCATCAGGTCCTTTGCGCCTTCCTATGCTCACAATTCGCTCACAATATCACTACACTTTTTGACTATTCTCGCGCCTTATGGCTGGTTATATAACTATGGTAGCTCGCTCACTGTGCCCAGCGGTGACACAAGATAGACGAGTCTGCTATCATAAGGCACACATTGTTGTTCAGCGGGGAGTGTATGTTCTATGGCCGTTTCCAGCGCGCCAGCCGGGCGATTGCGCCGTGTCCTGCCGTTCCGCACCGTCGTCTCCACCAGCACCGGCCTGGCCTATGCCGCCATCAGCCTGCTCAGTTGCGTGCAGATCGCCGCGTTCATGGCGGGCGACTCCGCCTGGATTGCGCTGCTGATCGCCGGACTGCTGGCGCTGCTGGCGGCGTTCTGCTTCTCCGAACTAAACGCGCTCTATCCCACGGCGGCGGCGGTGCGCCAATATATCGGCGCAGCCTTCAACGAACGCTCCTCACTGACGATTGCTTTTGGCTACGTGCTGACCGTCGTTGCTGTCATCGCCGCCGATAGCTACATCGTCGGCAGCGCCATCTCCTACTTCTTCGATCAATCGGCGTTCAGCGGCACCTTCCTCCATCAGATACCTGTGATGGTCTGGATATTCGCCATATTGGCGCTGGCCGCCGTCTCAAATCTGCTGGGCATCAAGATCGCTGGCACGCTGCAAGACATCACCACCTATTCGCTGCTGATTTCGCTCGGCGCCATCTCGCTGATTGCGCTGGCGCATGGCGGCTTTCACCTCAACCAGCCCTTCAATGCCTTCGGCGCCCCCGGCAACCTCATCAACGCCGTCGCGGTCGGCGTCTTCACCTTCTCCGCCTTCGAGTGGGTGACGCCGCTCTCTGAGGAACTGAATGATACGACCACCATTCCACGCGGCATGTTCGTCTCGCTGGGCCTGCTCTTCGTCTCCTATTCGCTCTTTACGGTCGCCTGCACCAATCTCGTGCATATTGACCGGCTTTGCCAGCACATCGGTATGCCGAACCAGGTCTGCACGCCGGTGCCGCAGATGATTCTTGGCCAGACGGCGCTGGGCGAGGCAGGCATCGTCTGGATGCTGATTGCGACGATCTTTACCGGCGTCATGACCTTCAACGGCGGCTTTGCCACCGCCTCGCGCTTCATCTACGCCGCAGCACGTGAGGCAACCCTGCCGGACGCCTTCGCGCAAATCAGCGCGCGGCTCGTCCCCTGGGTGACGGTGCTGACGCTGGCGGTCGCCTCGGCGGTGATCGCCGTGCTGGTGGTTCTCTCCAACGCCGCGAGCATGCTCATTCTGGTCGGCGCGGTTCTGGAAGCGATGATCTACGCGGTGGCCGGCCTCTGTGTCATTCAGTTGCGCCGCCGCCAGCGCGACGCCGCGCGCTCCTTCCGCATTCCCTTTGGCTTGACGATTCCCCTCCTCAGTGTCATCATCTTTACGGCGCTTGGTTTGGCCGCCGGACTGACGCCGACGCCCTGGCCGCTGGTCATCACCGTTGGCGTCTTCGCCGTCACGTATCTCTATGTCTGGCTCTATGTGCCGCGCCTGAAAGCGCGCGCTGAGGCGAAACGCCAGGCGAACCGGCGGCGACGCCTGCCACGCCCGGCTGCGACCGCAGCGCCAGCCGTAGCTACGGCTAGCGAGCCACCGCCAGCGATACTGGAACAGGCAGAAGGCGAGCAGCAGCAGTAATCTCGTTAGGATGTCAGGGAACAGAGAAGCGCATGCGCAACATCCGGCTGTTGGCGACCGACCTCGATGGCACATTGCTGCGCGATGACAAGACTATCTCGCTACGCACCCGTCGGGCGCTGGAACGTGTGCGCGCCGTCGGAATCGAGATTGTGCTGGTGACAGGCCGCCCGCCACGCTTCCTGCGCACGGTGGCCGAGGAGTTGGGCATCCCCAATATCGCTATCTGCGGCAACGGCGCGCTGATTTACGACCCCACTGAGCATACGATCATCCGGCACACGCCGATTGCGCCAGCACTAGCGGTGGCGCTGGTCACTGAATTGCGCGCGGCGGCTCCCGGCGTCTGCTTTGCCTTTGAGCGCGAAATGGTCATGGGTTGCGAACCTGGCTACCTCACGGCGCTCCAGCGAACGCCACCGCCGGATATCCTGCTGGCGGATGCACTGGCGCTCTGCGAACAGCCCATCAGCAAACTGATCGCGGTGCATCCAGAGATGCCGGTGGAAGCGTTGCTGCCGCTGGCGCAGCGTCTTGCTGCCGGGCGCGCGCTGGCAACGTATTCCGGCGCGCCATTCGTGGAGATGTCCGCGCCAGAGGCGCAGAAGTCGCTGGCGCTGGCCTGGCTCTGCGCGCAGCGTGGCATTCAGCCGGACGAGGTAATCGCCTTCGGCGATATGCCAAACGATCTGCCGATGCTGCGCTGGGCGGGACATAGCGTGGCAATGGCGAACGCGCATCCCGACGTACTCGCAGCCGCCGATGAAATCACGCTCTCCAACGAGGAGGACGGCGTGGCGGTGGTGCTGGAACGGTTGTTTGATAGATAATTGAGTGATGTCCCTAATTCAATAGAAAGTAGAGCGTGTATGCCGGGAGAGCCAGGGGCAACGATTCGCGTTCGTGTGCCGTTTGTGGATGTTGATAGCAGCCAGCGAATTCACTTCACGGCGATGTTTCGCTACTTTGAGGTGGCTGAGCATGAGTTGATGCGCGGCCTCGGTGTGCCTTATGCCACCACGCTGCTAGGACAGGCGTTTCCGCGCGCTCATCTCTCCTGCGATTTTCGCGGCGCCATTAGCTATGACGATGAACTCGACATCACCGCGCGCATCGCTCACGTCGGCACTTCCTCCTGGACGGTCGCTTTCACTGCGCGCAACGTCTCGCGCATTCCAGATGGTGTCAGCGCAAGCGATGCGCCGCTCGTCGCAGAAGGAAAGATGGTGATCGTTTCGATGGACCCCACAACCGAACGCGCCACCCCGCTGCCAGAAGAATTGCGCAGCGTGCTGGAGCGGGCGCGGCAAGATCACTAGCGCAAGCGACCGAGCGGTGATGGCATACTGGCCCATTCTTGTGATACGCTTGCCTGCGCAGCGTGGGTAGCGCATAATTGAGCAAACGGCTGTTCATGGTCGTAGATACGAGCGCAGAAGCATGCAGAGCGACGAGAGGGGGAAATAGCATATGCGGAAACTAGCCTATGTGCCCTCCTCACCAGCGCAACGTGTCTTGTACGCCGTGCGACATGCGCTCTCCTGGCAAAAGGTCCTCATTGCCGCCGCGCTGACGACCGTGCTGGTGGTTGCTATCGCCATCGAAGGCGCCACCTCGCCTGGCTATGACCCCACGCTTCAAGCGTTGGAGCAGCTTCCGGCCTATGCCCTGGTCTATCCGGGCGCCACCCCACTGAATCATGCCGGCACGCCTGCCAGCAACAAAACCGGCGTTGGCGCAACCGTGACGCGCTACTTTGGTTTCCATTCACCTGCGCCGCCAACCATTGATACGACGGTACAAGCGATCATCGCCTGGTATGCCACGCAGTTGCAGTCACAGGGCTGGCAAACGCAGCCGCTGGCGCTGCCACAGACGGACCTCGCCGCCGCAGCCTGGACGCATCACTGCGCGACGGCTACCCTCCATATCTATCGAGCGTCGGCGGTCAGCCAGCTTCGGCCTTCGGTTGATGCGACCAATTATCCCTTCGTCTTCGCATTCATCATCCAGCGCACCTGTAGCGCCACCTAACCTCATCCCTTCCTCGCGGTCAGAAAGGCTAGAGGAAGGCTATCGGAACCATCCCCGGCGCGGCACGATGGAGGCAATATCAGCCCTGGATGGCTACTATCCATGATAGGCGTCAGCCACTGTCGCTGGCGCGCGAGGTGGGCGACCGTGACATTGTGGCCTCCTGTCTCTCAAATCTCAGTTCAGTTGCGCTACGGCAGCGTGATATACCTCGGGCGGATGCTCTGCAACGAGAAGCGCTGGCGTTGTACTGGGAATTGGGCGACCCTCGCCGCTGTGCAGTGGGATTGGAGGGACTCGCAAGCACGGCTGGCGCGACTGGGCAAGGAGAACGCGCGGCGCGGCTGCTGGCGGCGGCAACGGCGCTACGAGAGGAACTTGGCGCGCCACAGCCGGCAAACGAGCGAACCGACAGCGAGCAGGCTGTAGCAGCAGCACGGGTGGCGCTGGGCGCGGAGGCGTGGGCGAAAGCGTTCGCGGCAGGGCGTGTGCTTTCGCTGGAGGCGGCCATAACAGAGGCGCTCGGCGACTCGATATAGCGGAGAAGTAGCACGCGATCTGTATATATCCTCTGTGCCCACCAAAAAAGTCACTTTCAATACCTCATCTTTCGGATAGTTGGCGGAACCGCACGCAAAGACGTATGAAATACAGTGGGGAGTGATCGGGAGCGGATTGGGCCGTCGCCATTGCTCCTCCGCCCTTGCCACGCGGTGTATGGGCAGGATGGATGGACGAGATAGAAGGTGTTATGGCTCAACCGGACAACAAATATAGGCAAGATAGACAAGATAGGCGCGATAACGTTGGACGCCTGGCAGAAAAGACGACGGCGCAGAACACGAGGCGAATCAGCCTGCGACTGGACACGCTGATCCGGCAGAATCGCCTGTGGCGCACGTATCGTGTCACGTCGTTGTTGCTGCGCACGCTCTACATCATGAATCGTGAGCGGCAGCGGGTTATCCAGGCGCGGGCGCGCGGCGAGTACGACGCGCAACCCCGCATCGAGACGTTGGTGCGCGTGTTAAAGGAGTTCCGAGTGACGGCGGTGGCGCTCGGCGGATTGCTCATCAAGTTGGGGCAATTCCTCGGCGCGCGGGCTGACCTGCTGCCGCCGGAAGCGCTGAACGTGCTGGCGGGCTTGCAGGATGAGGTGCCGCCTGAACGGTTCGAGGATATTCGCGCGGTGATCGAAGACGAATTGCAGGCGCCGCTCTCTGAGATTTTCAGCAGCTTCGAGCACGCTCCCGCCGGGTCGGCCTCGCTCGGCCAGGTGCATCGCGCCAGATTGCTGGATGGCCGCGAGGTCGCCGTTAAGGTGCAGCGACCTGGCATTACGCGCATCATCCAGACGGACCTCGCTTCATTGCGCTTTGTGCTGCGGGTCGTGCGCAGGCTCGCGCCGCAGGCGGACCGCATTATTGATCTGCGCATGCTCTACCGCGAGTTCAGCCGCACGGTATACGAGGAACTCGATTACGTGCGCGAGGGCCAGAACGCCGAGCGTTTCGCGCGCATCTTCGAGAATGACGACGATATCAGCGCGCCGGAGGTGCTGAGCGCCTATACGACGCGGCGTGTCCTCGTGCTCTCCTGGGTGGACGGCATCAAGATTTCGCAAACAGCGCAGATAGACGCCGCAGGAGTGAGCCGGCCTAAGCTGGCGGTGCAACTGGCAAACGCTTATTTCAAGCAGGTTCTCGAAGCCGGCTTCTTCCATGCCGACCCGCATCCCGGCAATATCTTCGTGCAGCCACATGCGCGTGTGGATGGCGGTCCACGGCTGGTGTTTGTGGACTTCGGCATGATGAGCACGATTACGCCGAAACTGCGCTCCGGCATGCTCGACTGTTTCGCCGGCATGGCGCGCGACGACGCCGCGCAGATGGTGCGCGGGCTGGATGCGCTGGGCTTCCTGGGCGAAGAAGCCGACCGCGAGGTCATCGAGCAGGCGGTTGGCCTGATGCTGGGCCACTTCCGTGATCTGCCCTTTGGCAATCTTCGTTCCGTGGACCAACGCGAGGTGATGGGCGATATCCGCTCAGTCCTTTACGATCAACCGTTGCGCCTGCCCGCGCAATTCGCCTTCTTCGGGCGCATGGTCGGCATGTTGACAGGACTGGCAACGACGCTCGACCCGAAGTTCAACTTCCTGGCGGTGGCAACACCCTATGCCCAGCAATTCCTGCGCACCAGCGGCGCAGAAAGCATCCTGAATCTGCTGGGTGCGGACAGCCTGAGCGAACTGGGGCGCAATACCCTGCGTGACGGCCTGGCCATTGCGCGCAGCCTTGCGGACATCCCGCGCCGGTTGGACCGCGTGCTGGCGCGAGCCGAACGTGGCGACCTGCGCGTGGTGGTGGAGAGCGCCGCCCGTGCAGACTGGGGGCAGCGGCGCGGCAGAGGTGGTTTGCGACGTGGTCGCGCCATGCGCCAACCAGCGCGCATGTTGAGCCGTCCCGCGCCACTCTGGCTGCCGGTGGGGCTGGCAGCGGCGCTGGTAGTTGTCGTGACGATGTGGCGGCGCGATAGCCGCCACGATTAAGCCTGCCAATCTGGCGCCACTATGCAAAAGGGAAGAAGATGAGCAAATTCACGCAGTCTCACAGGTATGACATCTCTCCCACTACGCCGCTATCAGGCTTGCACCTGAACGGCGTAGTGACACGGCGCTTCTTATTCAGTTATCCCGTGCCACCCGAAGCGCTCAGCCGTTTCTTGCCACCTAACGCAGAGCTTTCGGTCTGGCAAGGATTTGCCTGGGTATCAGCCTGCTTCGTCAATCTCAAGCGCCTGCGTCCTTCCCTTTTGCCTGGCCCAGTTGGGATCGAGTTCAACTATCTTATCCATCGTACTCGCGCCCGTCTCCCCTATCCTGATGGCGTGTTGCGCGAGTCCGTGCTGGTGCTGGAAGCGAATATCAATAGCCGACTCTTCGCCGCCATAGGCAAGCGATTGCCAGGCGTTCGTTTTCAGGCCAGAGATATACAATTGCTGGAGACGCCCGATTACTGGCGGGTTCAGATGCAGGATGAAGCTGGAACGTTACTCTATCAGGCTGATGTTGTCAAAAACTCCATCGGAGCCGGACTTCCTGCAAGTTCACGATTTCCGGACATTGAAGCCGCAGATGCGTTCCTTCTAAATGTATCCTATGGCGCAGACTGGAATGCACAGACGCAAAACCTGCGATTGTTGGCCGAAACGCATGATGTCTGGCATACGCCGCTGACGGGCAGTTGCAAGACACATCGCTATGCCTTCCTGGAATCTCTTGATGCTCCGGCAACTGAAGCAGACCATGTAATAACGATGACCAACATACCGCACTACTTCGCGTTGCGTGGCATCGAGCAGAGGCCAGGTAGTGGGAACTAGCAAGCGGATCGTTGTCATCGGGGCGGGGATGGGTGGCCTCGCCGCCGCTGCTTTTCTGGCGAAACGTGGCGAGGATGTTCTCGTTCTCGAAGCCAGCAGCAAACCGGGCGGGCTGGCTTCACTGCTTACCGTCGAGCAGTTGACCTTCGATCTTGGCCCTTATATTTTGCTCGACCGGGCCGGGCTTGAGTGGGGGTTCGATCAGTTGGGCGAGAACCTCGCTGCGCATGTGCAACTCGTGCAGCTTGAAGATATTTACCAGGTTGAGTACGAAGATGGGCCAACAGTGCAGATCCACCGTGATCTCGCTACGACGGCTGCGGGATTCGACCGGCTAGGCCAGGGAGCCGGAGAGCAATACATACGCTTTGTAGAGCGGGTGTACGCAATCTATACGAGGCTGCGCCCACTGCTATACACTGCGAACCCCGGCCCACGCGCGCTGCTTCGCTATCGCGCACTAGACCTGGCGCCGTTCCTGCTCAGTTCGCTCTCGGCAATTCTGAAGCAATCTGCTCTGCCGCACATGATAACCGATGCCCTGTCAATATGGACGCATATTGCCGGGCAAGAAGCCACTGAAGCGCCTTCACTGCTGGCATTTGTGCCGGCGCTGATCCACTATAACGGCGCATATGTCTGTCGTGGCGGCATTGGGACGATTCCCATTGCGCTGGAACAGGTAGCGAAGAACGCAGGAGCCGAATTTCGCTACGGCGCGAAGGTCCGCAAAATCCATTGCGCGCAGGGTGCTGTGCAGGCGGTGGAAACCGGGGATGAGCTGATCGAAGTGAAGGGCATCGTCAGCAATGCCAGTCCAATGAGTACCTATATGCACCTGCTCGGCCAGTCTCCAAAGCGATATGTCCGCAAGCTGCAAAGGTTGCCCCTACAATCTCCTGGTGTCGCTGCCTACCTCGCCGTCCAATCATCCAGTGATGCTCATTTCCTACGTTTCAGGCTGCCAAAGCAAGGGCACTGCCGTCTGCTCATACAACCGGGAGTCGCCGATCCGTCACGCGATGGTACCGCACGGCTGTTGGGGCCGGTTAGTCAGGAGTGGGCAGAGCAGGCGGGCGAGAGCGGACAGCAGGCATATCTGGATGAGCTGATTGCTGAGCAGTGGTGGAGAAGCGACTTTGCGCAGGCGCGACCCGTTGCGCGTCGTGTCGCCGCCGACCTGGGCCGCGAGTTTTCCCTCTTTCGTGACAGCATGAATCCAGTCATGACGAGACGCCTGATGCTCAGTGGGCGTATCAGCCACAAGAGCCGTCTCGTGAACGGCCTGTACTTTGCCGGCAGCGCAACCGACCCTGGCCAGTGGGTCAGCTTCGCCGCCATCTCCGGCATTCTGGCGGCGCGAGAGCTGCTATGTTAGCCACACAGTTCGATCTGCTTCCGAGCGGACAGCGAGTACGGGTTGCGCGGACCGGGCAGGGACCGACGCTGGTGTTTTTGCATGGCTACCCGGACAACTTGCAGATCTGGTCAGCGCTGGCGGAACGTCTGTCTGGCACAAACCAGACCATCGCGTTTGATTGGCCGGGGATGGGCTATAGTGATCGCTGGACAGGCGGCGCGACTCCGTTTGACATGGCTGATCGCCTGGTGGTCCTGCTGCAACACTGGGAAATTGAACGCGCCACCCTGGTTGGCGCTGATATGGGCGGACAGGCGGCGCTTGCCTGCGCAATCAGATATCCAGAAAAAGTGCGGCAGCTTGTAGTGATGAACTGCCTGGCGTTTCCCGATGGGCAAACGTCCTGGGAAATTCGGCTTATGCGCAGGGCAGCAATAAATAGGACCGCCTTGCGCCTGTTCCCAGCGTTCGTGTTCGACCAGGTGGAGAAGAGTTCGCTTCCCCGGCATATGCGCCTTCCTTCGGACCTGCGGGCCGATCTGTGGTCAGCCTTTCGCCGCCGCGAAGTACGCGATTTCATCATTGAGATGTGCGCCGGATATGAAGATACGCTGCCGGAGCTGGCAGCGCAATACAGCCACATCGCCTGCCCGACGCTCATCATGTGGGGCGAACGTGAGAAGCACTTCGGTCTGGCGCAGGCGCAACGGCTGCGCGCCATTATTCCTGGCGTGGAACTCCATATCGTCCCAGACGGATGGCATTGGATGGCGCTGCACTGCGCTGACGAGATTGTGGCGCATATTCGCAGCATTATAGGCTAGCGGTATCGGACAGCCAGAGGGCGGCCATGCAGATACTCGTTCCTCGGCTCATGCTTCGTGGCCGAGCAGGTACTCGTTCTGCCGCAGCAGCAACGCTGTGCCGACCAGAAACAAAGCAGCCATCGCCAGCAATGTGAGCCGGTTGGTGAGCCAATAGGCCGCATTGGGGGCGCTGCCACTTTTGATGGTTTCCAGCGTCAGGAAGAGATAGATCTTTTGCAGGGCCGTGTTTTGCAAAAATACTGGGCGAAAGAGCAGTTCGCCAATCCAGAGCATGCCCAAAAGCGCGCTGCTGGCGATGCGGCTGCGTAAGAGCAGGGTGAGCAGCGCGCCCCCACAGATGAACCACAGGCAAGGGGCAAACCAGATAAACGCGCTCTGTGGCGCTGGCTGTGGCGCAATCCAGTAGCCAGCGACGCCAACGACCAGCGCGACGATGAGGCAGGTAAGCCATGTCCAGAGCGTGAGCAGCGCCAGCCGCAGACCGATGACGCCAGCATAGGAATGCGGCAGCGAAAGATGCAGTTCGAGCGCCGAATTATCTGCAACCACATTGGCGGCAATCAGACCGGCAACCGGCGGAATACCAAACTCCAGCAGAAAGAGCAGCCCCTTTGCCAGATAGTCGTGTGCTATCGCGGCGCTGTCACCTGAGCGCCCGGCGTCGAAAGCAGCGAGCAGCGCAACGCCAACGAAGATGAGTGTTACCAGCAACGGCAACGCGAAGAAGCGCATGCCAAGTTCGCGCGCTTCATAGCGCAGACGGTGATACATATGCGGTACTGTCCTCAATAGTATCCGTCAGTTCCGGTTCGCCTGTGCCACCTGGATTCGCCAGGCGGCGACAAGCGCGATCAACGCGAGCGCCAGCAGCACCGCGATATTGAGAATTCCCTGCCAGACCGCCGCCGGATGGTAAAACCCGTCACGATAGCCTAGAAAGTTGAAGAAACTCGAATAGACGTAGTTCTCGCCCGGTGAAAGGTAGGTCCCGCCCAGGGTGGGAATCTGCTGCGATGGATTCAGGTTGGTCCAGAGCCAGTAACCGATGAAAAGGAACATATAGAGCGGCGTCCAGAGCAGCGTCGTGCAGGCGATGCTGTACGCGCCAACGAACAGCACCGGCGGCACCACCAACACGACGAAGGTGAGCAGCGAGAGCGGAATGACACTGGCATCGTGGAAATGTGCCACCAACACGCCGAGGCCGATCAACTGCACCAGCAGCGCAGGTATGAGTGTCGCCAGGATAGCGCCTACATATTTGCCGCCGAGGCGCGCATAGATAGCAGATGGTGTGGTGCGCAGCAACTCATAGACGTTGGTGCGGCGGTCGCGTGGCATACGGTCCGCCAGCAGCAGACCAGCGCCCAGCGGCAACAACGTTGCGGTACTCTGCGTCCAGAAGATGACAATATCGCGCTCGCTAAACAACGGGCCACCGGAACCGGCGGGTTTGCCCACTAACGCTAGGAATTGATTGAGCAAGAACGCCAGCAACGCCGCCATGAGAACGAACGCAATCCAGACGGATTTGCGCCGTAGTTGCATCAAGAATTCGTAGCGGATGACTCCTGTTACTACAGATAACTGTTTCACTATTCCCCCTCAGTTCATGGTCTCACTGGACTAATCGCTCGTGGCGCGGCACATACCAGAGTGCCAGCAACAACACAAGCAGCGCAATCAGCAGCATTTGCGGCGTCGTTTGCCAGAACACATCTGGCGTCAGATGCACAGAGATACCGTCGCTCAGGTGCAAAACACGTCCCAGCCAGAGGACGAGCGCGCCACCCAGCGCAATGGCCGGGCCGAGCAGCAGCGACAACGCCAAACTGATGCTGGAAAGCAGCGCCATCGGCCCCAGCCAGTGCTGCGCCAGCGTCCAGAACCCCTCGCCACGTATCTGCGCCAGCGCCAGCGTCGCCAGCAGCGCCAGCGCGGCATTGTAAGCGAAAATCCACGAGAAGCGGCTGAGCATCACCAGCCGCGAAGAGGTGGGCGTCGCCAGCGTAAGTTCCAGCCCTTTATCGGTCTCTGGCCCATAAATAAATGCCGTGCCTGCGGCGGCGATCAGCGGGAGCGCAAACGTCAATACACCACTGACACCGAGCGCATCGTGTGGCGGCAGCAGGAGCGCGTAGACCGTCGCCAGCAGGATTGCCAGCGCCGAGGCAAGCCAGATGCTTGGGCGTAGCAGCCGCGCCTGCCGCAACGCCACACACCAGCCGTGCCGTAAAAATGCCCACACCCCTGCCACGAGTGATGCCGTGGCCGGCGCAAGAGGTGTATTCACAGTGGACGCAGGCAGGGCGCTCGCAACAGGCGCCTCTATCTCCGCCCAGACGCGATTCAGCAGCGCCAGCGACGGCGCAACGGCAGTGCGAGCCGCAGCATGTTCGGCTGCGGCAATCTGCTGCCAGGCGTTCATCTCGGCGGCGCAGGCAGAGCAGGCCAGCAGGTGGTTGCGCACGGTCTGCGCCTCATGCTCAGCCAGGGTCCCCATGACATACTCCGGCAGCAGATCAGCGACGTGCCGGCTCTGCTCGTGAGCCTTATGATCGTTTCCCGGCTGTGTCATGATTGCTCCTCCTCAGCCGCATCAGCCATATCATGGGTGAGCAGCGCTCGCAGCGCGCGTTTGGCGTCGCGTAGCCGGCTCTTGACGGTGCCAACAGGAATGCCGAGCGTCGCCGCAATTTCTTGAACCGAAAGCTCCTGCCCGAAGGCTAGCGCCAGCGCTTCACGATGAATCAGCGAAAGCCGGCTGATGGCCGCCAGCAAGTCCTCGCGCGCCGCGCCGGCCAGGAGCGCATTCTCCGGCTCAGGATCGGGCGCCGTCTGCGTTTCGAGTTCCGCAAGATCGGCCACCGGAAGATTGCGCCGTCGCAAAGCGTTATGCGCCTGACGGCGGGCAATGCCAAACATCCAGGTGCTGACGGAGGAACGCCCCTCGAACTGCGACGCGCTGCGCCAGATGGCGACGAATGTCTCTTGCAGGAGGTCTTCTGCCAGCGCATAATCCGGCGTCAGGCGTGAGAGGTAGTTGAAAAGTGGTTGACGATAGCGTAGATAGAGATCGGTCAGCGCGTCACGCTCGCCTGCGCCCACGCGCTGCAACAGCCGCCGGTCAGTCTCTGCGCTTTCCAACCTGGCCGCGCAGCATGTCTGGGTATCCTGGGCGTCCTGGATGTTGGAGACATCACATGATCTGCGTGATCCGACCATCCAGCCCATCCCCTTGCGTGTAACGTAGTCCACCTGCGCGCCTCACCTCTCCTCAAGCCGCTGTCATCAGTGAGTAGCGCGAGCGATGAAAATGGAGCAGTAGTAGCGTCAGTGGTATGGGATGTAGTATGTCTTATGTCGTGCTATCAGCCCTTTTAGATAGACCAATCTGGTCCGTTTGCACCTATTCCTCGCTGGGCAAACGAGTTATACTGTACGTACCGCTCTTGTGTCCTTTCTCAGGCTCAGTAGTTCTGGCTTGAGGAATCACCGGCGAACTACGCATTGAAAGCGAGCGACAGACCATGACAGCGATCCAGACCTTCCTCACCACGTGGTCTTTTGAGCCGCTCGTGGTCATTTCCGTGCTGGCGAGCGCGCTGCTCTATATCCTGGGCGTGCGCTATACATCGCGGTTGGGCATCGGTCCGCGCTTGCAATGGTGGCAAATCACCTGCTTCTTTCTAGGGTTGGCAGTCGTCTTCATCGCGCTGGAATCCGAGGTAGATAGCGGAGCAGGCCAATTCTTATGGGTGCATATGGTGCAGCACGACCTGCTCCTCATGATTGCGCCGCCGTTGCTCCTGTTCGGCATCCCCACCTGGATCATCTGGCGCGCGTTCCCGGCGAGCTGGCGGCGCGGTGTGCTGCTGGTGGCGCTACGCTATCGCTGGCCCTGGCGCTTCGGGCAGACGGTGGGGCGTCTCGCCAGCAGGCCACTCTTGATCTGGGGAATCTTCGTGGGGGATTTCCTGATCTGGCATATCCCATTCTTCTATGACCTCACACTCTATCATGAAAACATTCATATCATGGAGCATCTGCTTTTCATAGGGACGGCGCTGCTCTTCTGGGCACAAGTTATTCCCACGCATCCACAACGACGCCCGGCAAAACAGGGCAAACTGGCCAGGATCACTGCGCAGCCAAAGCACAACGCGCGCAGGCTCAGCTATCCGCAGCAGGCGCTCTATCTCGCGGCGGCGGTGCTGATAATGAACATCCTCGGCGCGATTTTCGTCTTCTCGACCGGCCCGATCTATCAGTATTACGCAACGCTCGTCCGCACACCGGGTATGCCGTCCGTGGTGGTTGACCAGCATTACGCAGGCGCGGCGATGGATGTGCCCGGCACCTTTGTCTTCTTCTTCGCGCTGATGATCGTTCTCGGCCTCTGGCTCCGCGAGGATGAGCAGGAAGGCCAGGCTGAGGCTGAGATTGGCAAAGCTGGCATTGCGCGCTCATAGCCAACAGATTCCAGGCAGTCGCCGCGTCTTTACACCAGGCACAGAAGCATGCTATCCTCGTCTTGAACCAATGATACAGCAACGCATGACCGATGAAGGGTGGATCAGTGGGCATAGATGAGCAACCGCCGCGCGCAGACCAGGGTGCAGGCGACAATGGAGAAACAACAGACATAGACGCAAGGCGCGAGCGCGATGCGCGGCGCGAACGACGTGAGATGGGAGAAGAGGCGGTGCCACGAGATATTTTGAGCATGCCGGCGGGCCGCGATGCCACATTCCGTGAGCGCACTGATGAGCGCGAAACCCACACCCTCGATGCAGGCCTGTCGCTGGAAAATATGCTGCTCGAAGAGTTCAACTACGCCAGCGTGACGGCGTATCAGGCGATGGAAGACCGCGCTCGCATGTTCAACCTCTATCTCGTGCTGGTGGGCGTGCTGGCCTCCGGGCTAGGGGCCGTCTTTCAGCTTGGTAGCGGCCTGCGCCAGTATGTCGAACCCGTCGCTATCGTGCTGTTGCTCTTGACCGGCGCGCTCGGCTACATCTTCTTCTGGAAGCTCATCCGGCTGCGTCAGGCGCACCGCGACAGCCTGATCGCCATGAGCAAGATCAAGATGTTCTATATTGACCAGTTCAAGGCGCAATATCCCAAGATCGAAAAGGCGTTTCACTGGCGGCTGGAAACCATGCCCACCGGCGAGAAGTTCGGCAATGTGACGTTCCTCGTCTGCTATACCACCGCCGTCCTCGGCTGCCTCTGCTTCGCCATTGCCGCGTTTCTGCTCTACCCGGCGACGCTGGGGCATGTGCTCGATCCACTGGCGCCCGGCGTCGCAGGAATATTCCCCTATGTGACGGCGCTGCTCGTCTGGGCGCTGCTCTTGCTCTGGCATGTCCGCTCTTATCGCCGCGCCTTCAATAAGAAGCGCACCAAAGCAGCACTCGAAAAAGAGGTCAAGGAGACTGAGCAGGCGTCGGTGGTCGCGCAGCCGTAGCGCCCGATTTTTGGGAAGTGCTGCCGGCGCACCTAACTGACAGGCTGAAGCCCTCCGGGATGCCGCACGGCCCAGGCTTCAGCCTATCATATCGTGCCCTGGCTTTTTAAAGCCGGGTGTGAACTGCTACGCCAGGCTGGCGAAGAGAACAATCGTCAGCGAGGTGTAATCATCAGCAGGTTCCACGCTAGGCCAGGCGATGACATTATCGAGATAGCGCACGCCCTTGCCGGTGAACTGGCGGAAGGCATCACCACCGCCCGGCGGGCACTTGCGCATGCCGCTCTGGAAGCCTAGCCCAGCGAAGTTGCCGGTGTCGCTGGGTCCGTCGGTCGTCGCGCCGAGCATGATAGGCGGCGTGCCATCAAGCGAGCCGGAGAGATTGGCGATCTGGCTCTGCATGCAGTGCGGGAAGACGCTGCCCGCGCCAACGATGAACGTCGAACCCCAGGCGTTGTCGCCAAGCGCCCAATCGCGCTGCGTTGCGCCAAAGGTCGCATAGGTCTCTGTGCTGGCCAGTTGATCGTAGAAGCCAGCTTCCAGCGCCAGCCCCAGCGCGTGGGGCATCACATCGCCATTGGTATAGCCAAACCCCAGACTGAATGGATCATGCTTTGCCTGCGCAACGGCGCCAGCGAGTTGATTGCCAAGATCGCCGAGCAGTTGCGCCTGCGTCACCTCCAGCCCGCCCGGATGCCCCGCCCGCGCAATGGCGCGATACAGTTCATAATGCGCCAGCCCGCTGACATCATAGAGGTTTAGCGTATCGGCGCCATCGTTGGGGCCAGTGATATACGCATGCGCCCAGTGCGCCGCCTGACCGAGATAGTAGAGCGGGTCCGTATGCGGCAGACCGCCGGGCAGGCCACCCTGCGCCAGCGCATAATAGAGTTCGGTTGCGCCAAGCTCCATATCGTCGCGCCACTCGGTTTCGGGGTAATAGTCATAGGGAGCGGTGGTCAGGAGCTGGCCGACGTTGGTGGTCTGCGCCAGATCAAAGATAGCCTCGCCGCTCGCCAGACATTTGGCGGCGTAGGCCGGGTCACTCTGCGCATAGAGTTGATAGCAGAGGCCAAAATCCGCTGCGAGACGTCCCGCCAGATTCGGGCTAATCGGTGAGCCGCCGGGGCCAACGCGGAAGACCGGGCGATATTTTACAAAGTAGGCAGGATCGCCCGGCTTGACGTTCATCTGATCGTCCGCCTGGGGCAGTCGCCAGAAATCGTGGTCGCCAAGAATCGTCGTGCCGTTGCCATCGCCAATGCCCACCTGATAATAGAGTGTCTTGCTTTTGCCATCCCACATCTTTTGCAGCCAATCCAGCCCGTAGCGGCCCTCCGCGCTGAAATCGGCGTTCGTGCCCGCGCCGGTGAGCGTGGGATACTGGCGCGCGGCAAAGAGCATGATGGCGTCGGTATAGCTAGCGGTCTCGACAAATTTTACATAGTCGCCGGCATCGAACCAGCCGCCGGACACGTCAATGGGGCCGCCAACCCGCAGCAATTGCCCCTGCAACACATCATTGCTATCGTAGGTTGGCGTCGCATAGATGCTGGCGCGCTCATCGGTGAGGTGTGACGGCTGCCGGTTCATCACGGAAGAATTTACATCTGGGCCATCCTGCTGCGCCTGATAGAAGAACAGCGCATTGGCCAGCAGCGAGCTATACAGATGCGCGCCAGTATCAATCCGAAACACCGGCGAGGTGGCGGCGGGATGCCCGCTAACGCGAATATAATAGCTGCCGGTTGTCGTTACACTGCTGAAATCCAGCAGATACGTCATGGTGAAAGTGCTGTTCCATTTGCCGTTGCTGGTTGCGCCGACGATGCCACTGAAAGCGATTTTCCCGCTGCCAGCGGCGACGACGGCGAAGGTCGCGCCGCTTTCGCTGCCGGTGGCGAGCAGCGTCGCGTGTTTGGGTTCGCCGGTGATGTAGCCAATCTGGTTCACCCGCACATACGCCTGCCCGGAGGCATAGACAGCGTTGTGCGCCAGCAACGGATAGACCACTGATACGCCAACCAACGTCAGCACAAGCAGTATGAGCGCCGCCGCCAGCAACGCCGGTCGCCTGAAGAATCGGCTCATCGTGTTCCCCCCATTGCGTCCACTCGCGCTATTCCCTGATACAACTCTTGTGGCCAATCTTGCGGTATGGCGCAATTGTACCATGCGCTCATCACCAAAAGGCTGACAATAGGGGAAACTCCTTGCGGCAGGCTGATTTTCTCTCTATTCATCGCCTCACATAGCGCATGTTGAACGTTACCCCCTGATTTTCCCATGTCATTTGCCAATGCAGAGCAAAATAGGTACGATAGCAGCCGACGCCCAGAGCCATCTGGGCATTCCACTCCGCATGGGCAGAATCGGATACACCCTGCTGCGCTTAGTGGATCGGCTGAATGAATTCGCTCTTCACACGGGACAAGGGAGGTTGGTTGATGGGCCGAGATATACGTGATTCCTACCGTGGACGCCGTGGTAGCCGTCTCGAAGAACGCGAGGAACGCGACGGCTACGAAGGCCGTGGATACCGCGACGACGACAACCGCGAGCGCAGTTCCGCGCCGCCTCGTGGCAGTCGCGACCCACGAAGCGGACGCCCGGACGATGACCGTGAACGCCCATCCCGTCCTCCGCGCAGCAGCGCCGCCAGCGAACGTGATCGCGACCGCGCTGGCCGCTCCTCCGACGCCGACAACCGGCGCTCCGCTGGCCCGCGCGGACCAAATGGCGGCGGCTCCGGGGGCTTGAGCCGTGGCGGTGGCTTCGGCGGCGGTGGCATCATTCGCCGCCCGTTCGTCGCTGATGAGCCAGACGACGATGGCGACGAGGATCCACGAGACGCGCGCCCACCGCGCGATATGCGCCGCGCTGGACCCCCACGCGATGACACGCCGCCGCGTCGTCCGGCCAGCCGTTCATCTGATGAACGCTACGCCAGCGGCGCCCGCGACCCACGTGACCCACGTGCGCGTCGTGGCGAGCCACCGATGGAGAGCGAGGAGCGACCCGCGCGGCGCAATGGCAGCCGTGACGGCTATGGTCGCCCAGATGGCTATGATGCACCGGAGCGCAGCAGACGCCGCTCGATGGCGCAGATGGCGCGGGATGTGTCGCGCACGATGTCGCGCCAGCTTAGCTCGATGATGTCGCGCGTCAGCCGCTCGGCAGATGTCTCATCCTATGGCGTGCGCAGCGTGCGCGGGCCGGTGCCCAACATCTACCGCAATCTCTCTGAAGAAGAGACCGTCAAGCTGCGGGCACAGGCGTATCGCCGCTCGCGCAGCCGGTTGGTCGCGCGCAAGTGGCGGCTGGGGCGTGTGCGTCCCAATCCCATCGGCTTCGCCATCGGCGTGGTGATGGCGATCCTGCTGGTCGGCGTCATCATCGCGGGCGGCGGCGCGGGCGCTACCTACGCCATCAGCTACTATCAGCGGCATATCGGCGATATCCAGGCGCTCGCCAGCCTGCGCAACCAGGCAAATAGCATCATCTATGACCGCAACGGCACACCGATTTACTATGCGCGTGGCGACTCGAACTTCAACTTCTACGTGCCGCTGCAACAGATCAGCACGAAGCTCCAGACCGCAACGATTGATACCGAGGACCACAGCTTCTATTCCAACAGTGGCGTTGATCTCTATGGCACCTTGCGCGCGGCGCTGGCCGACATTCATGCCGGTGGCGCGGCCCAGGGCGGCTCGACGATCACGCAGCAGTTGGTGAAGAACATCGTTCTCAACGACACCAGCCAGACCTATCAGCGCAAACTCAATGAGGCGATTCTGGCGTATGGCGTGACACAGCAATACACCAAAGCCTTCATTTTAGAGATGTATCTCAACACTATCCCCTATGGTGATCTGAACATTGGTATCGAGGCGGCGGCGCGCAACTTCTTCGGTCTGACGCCGCAGACAGTCAACGGCGCCACCGAGGAGGCCAACCAGCAGTTGTCCTGGGCGCAGGCGGCGATTCTGGCCGGGCTGCCCAACGCCCCATCCGAATACCTGCCCATCCAGTTCTCCTGTGCGAAGGCGCCCTGCGAGCAGAGCCAGTGGTCGAACCCCTTCCAGGGGAATCCGGCAGACTGTGGCTATCATATCCCCACCTATGGCCCAGACTGGTATCTCGATCCGCAGAATGGGCACGAATGGACCGTGTATTGCCGCGCTGAGTTGGTGCTCTACAACGTCTACAAGTATGGCGATCCGCTTCATGGCGGCGCGCCAGTGATGACGTGGAGCGAGTATCAGCAGAATGTGCAGGATGTGGCAGATATCCTGGTCAATCAGCAGATTTACCACTGGGCCGCTTATAACAGCAACAGCGGTGAGCAGTCAGTGAACCTGGCGCCCCATTTCGCCCAGTACATCTCCAACATCATGGCCGATGAATTCAACATCACCGACCTCAGCACCGCCGGCCTGCGCATTTACACGACGCTGGACCTGCCGCTTCAGCAGGAGGCCGTTAAAGTCGTACAGAACTACGTCCAGAAGTCATACTATGAGCAGTGGTATTGTCACTGCGAGATGCCGCCGCTCTCCGACCCTAGCAACGGTAATGCGCACAACGGGGCGTTGGTGGCAATAGATCAGCGCAACGGCGATATCCTGGCGATGGTCGGCTCGGTGGATTACAACAGCAAGGACCCGCATGTGTTGGGGTCCAACAACATCACCACCTCCCTGCGTTCGATGGGGTCGGCCACCAAGCCACTGATGTATGCGACGGCCTTCGAGATGGGTTGGACGCCAGGCATCATGCTGCAAGACGAACCAATCTGCTTCCCGGTGCCTTCGGTTGATCCTTCGAGCGGCCAGCCGCTTACCAGTCCGGTAGCGCCCGCCTGCAAGGGTTGGTATGTGCCACAGAACTACGAGCAAAATAACTTCTCCGGCACCTTCCCGCTACGCCGCCAGTTCGACGCTTCGTATAACATTGCGGCAACTGAAGGCATGGAGTTTGTTGGCGCGACACCCGACACCTCGGAGAACTTTCTGGCGATGGTGCAGCGCCTGGGTGTGACGACCATCACCAAAGACCGCATGGGGCCGACTACCACGCTCGGCACGCAGGAAATTCCGCTGCTGCAACTGACCAGCGCCTATGGCACGCTGGCGAACCTGGGGCAGCGTGCGCCCGCGCGTGGCATCTTGCGCATCGAGAAGGCGGACGGCACGCTGCTCTGGCAGGCGCCGACGATACCACAGACGCAGCAGGCGATCAGCCCCCAAGCGGCCTACATGATTACGTCGGTGCTGTCAGATAACAACGCGCGTTATCCGTTCTTCAAATATAAGAATCCGCTGACGCTTCTTGACGATGCCAAATACGCGGGTATGGCGATTGCCGGCAAAACCGGCACGTCGTCGGGTACCAGCGGACCGAACGACATCATCACGGCGGGCTACACGCCGTATATGACGCTGGGCGTTTGGGTGGGGAACACTGATGGCAACGACCCGCTGAACTCCGGCATCATCGGTATCGCTGGCGCCGGTTATATCTTCCATGATGTGATGGATTGGGCGGCCCACCATTACAATTGGGACCCGAACGCCACCTTCACCGTGCCGCCGGATATGGCACGCGCAACCTTCAACTGCAACACCGGCCTGGCTCCCTATCAGGGTTCGACAGCAAGCGACCTGAAATGCGCTTTTGTGCCAGTAGTCAAAGGTTCTGCCAATCCCTACGATCCCGATGGGATGTGGAGCGGCGACCGCAACCATATGGATGATACCGATTGGTATATCCAGGGCGATCAGCCGGTCACGTCGTAGTTGCTTCTGGCAGGCAACGAAATTACAAGGCGACCCTCACCAGAACCAGTGAGGGTCGCCTTGTTTATCCTATGATTGGTGGCTATTCGACGACTTCGGCGCGGCCACGGCGGAACGTGGCGAGACGCGCCAGCACCGTCAGGATGATCGAGCCGATGGCTGCGACGATCAGGCGGCCAAGAAAGCCGTATTGCCCCATATTGAGAAAGAAATTGGCGATGAAATTGGCGAGCGCCGCGCCAATCGCGCCAAAGAGCAGATCGCCAAAGACGCCGAATCCTTTGGTGCGCATGAGTTGACCGACAATTACACCGATGACGGCGCCTGCAAGTATCCATAGCGCGACATCGTTGAGTGTCAGCGTAATAGACCCGAAAACCAGCATTGATTTCCTCCCCACCCGTCAAACGCGCGATTGCGCAGCGGGCAAATGAACTCCAATAATCTCCTGACACCTTCGTGGTGTGCTGGGCATTCCCCTGGAAAGATTCCCACCGGGTATATCCACCAGTCGCTAAAGCATCTTTCATGCCAGTTTGCTGATACGCCCATTGGCCTGCTCGTTTGCAATTCGCGCTGCTACATGGTATACTCTCTCCTCAGAACATCCTTTAAGCGCGGTCCTGTGAGGCCGGAAAGGAGATGGGCATGGCGCGTGCGCGCAATCTCATACGCAATTTTCCCGGTTTGCCAGAGAGGTCTGGCAGGCCAAGAGCTGAACGACCCCAAAACATTCACGACTTCCAGCACATCCAGCGACGACAGCGAGCATTCCGTCACCTTCACTCCACCGGACGTGGTGGATGTGGAGGTTTTTTTCTGTCCTGGAGCGGCAGACCCCAGAGAGGATAAAGCGCGATGACGACCAGACACGCATCTGACGAGAGCGGCAATCTGGAGAAGGTGATCTATAGCGAGGAGGAGATGCGCCGCGCCATCTCGCGCATCGCCCACGAGATCATCGAGCGGAACGGCGGCGCTGGTGACGTGGTGATGGTCGGCCTGCGCACACGCGGCGTGCCGCTGGCGGAGCGACTGGCTGCGCGCATTGCGGAGTTCGAGGGAGTCAACGTGCCGACCGCCTCGCTCGACATGCGCGCCTATCGTGACGACCTGCCGAACCGCGCGGAGCGACTGTCCGTGCCGCGCGAGCCGCTGGCGCTCAACATCACCGGCGCGGTGGTGGTGCTCGTGGATGATGTTCTCTTCACCGGGCGCACGGTGCGCGCTGCCCTGGAAGCGTTGCTCGACTATGGCCGGCCCCGCAAGGTGCAGCTTGCCGTGTTGATTGATCGCGGCCACCGGGAGCTACCTATCCGCGCCGATTACGTCGGCAAGAACGTGCCAACTGCGCTCAGCGAGAGCGTGCATGTGCGGCTGCGCGAAACCGACGACCAGGACGCTGTGCTCCTCTCACGCCAGCCGGAGTAGCCAAAGATGACGCAACGACAGCACAGGCACTACACATGTTCGTTCTGTGGCAAAGATCAAGATGAGGTGGAACGGCTAATCGCCGGTCCCAGAAGCGTCTACATCTGCAATGAGTGCATTCGCGCCTGCTCTGCTGTGCTGGCGGACGAAGCCTCTGCCCTGGCGCTGCCCGCGCATACGCACCTGCTGACAGCGGACGACCCGGACAAAGACGCGGCGGGCAAACCCATCCGCTGTTCATTCTGTGACAAACGGCGCAACCAGGCGGAAGCGATGTTCGCCGGCCCGGAGAACGCCGTCTATATCTGCGACCAGTGCATTGACCTCTGCGAAGGGATTCTTGCAGAAGAGCAATCGGCGCATATCCATGTCAATACTGGTCCTGGCCCGCGTGTCTCCACCGCCACAGCAAAGCAGGCGGCAAAGCAGGCGACAACGACCGTTCCCGCGCGGCGGCAACACCTGCTCGACCTGGACGACTGGACGCCGGATGAGATTCGCGCGCTGCTCGAACATGCGACGTATATGTTGCGGGTGCTGGCGGAGCCAGGGATGAAGCTGGACACACTGCGCGGGCAGGTGCTGGTTAACCTCTTCTATGAGAACAGCACGCGCACGCGCGTCTCCTTCGAGCTGGCCGCCAGAAAACTCGGCGCCGATGTCACCAACGTCACCGCCTCGGCCAGCAGCGTTACCAAAGGCGAATCGCTGATTGATACAGCGCGCACACTTCAGGCGCTTGGCGCGAGCATCTTCGTCGTGCGCCATAGCAGTTCCGGCGCGCCAGACCTTATCGCGCGCACCATTCACGGGCATGTGCTGAATGCTGGCGACGGCTGGCACGCCCACCCCAGCCAGGCGCTACTGGACCTCTTCACGCTGGAAACGCGCCTCGGCCCGATCAGCGGCAAGCGTATCGTCATTCTGGGCGACATCCTGCACAGCCGCGTCACGCGCTCGAATATCTGGTCGCTGACGGCGATGGGCGCGGAGGTGGTGCTCTGTGGTCCACCAACGCTGCTGCCGCCAGCCGCCGCCACGCTCTATGCGCAGACTCCGGTGCCGGGGAGCGGCGCAACACGGCATGTCTCCGTTGAGCCACAGATCGAACGGGCGCTGGAAGGCGCGGATGCGGTAATGGTGCTGCGGCTCCAGAAGGAGCGCCAGCAGGCGGGGCTGCTGCCCTCGCTCCGCGAATATACCGCCGCCTATGGGCTGACGCTGGCGCGGCTGGCGCTGGCCAACCCCGAAGCGCCGGTGCTGCACCCAGGTCCGATGAACGAGGGCATCGAGATTGATCCGGCGGTGGTGCAGCATGAGCGGGCGGTCATCGTGGAGCAGGTCACGAACGGCGTTGCCATTCGCATGGCGGCGCTGGACCTGCTGGCGGGCACGGGAACAGGCAGGGGAGCATGAACATGGCACAGATGAACGAACAGCCGATACTGCTCCGTGGCATGCGCATCATAGACCCCAGCCAGCAGTTGGACGGCCCCGGCGCACTGCTGATTGTGGATGGGCGCGTCGCGGCCATCGGAGCGGAATCTGTCAGCGCGGAAGATACCGTGCACGCCGCCATCCCAGCGGAGACGCCGCCGCTGGTGCAGAGCTTGCCCGCATCGTGGGTGCTGGCGCCGGGCTTTGTGGACCTGCACACGCACCTGCGCGAGCCGGGCTTCGAGGCGAAAGAGACGATTCAGACGGGCGCGCGGGCGGCGGCGCGTGGCGGCTTCACCACCATCTGCTGCATGCCGAACACGCAGCCGGTGATTGACTCGCGCGCCGTCATCGAACTGATTGCGCAGGCAGCGCGGGAAGCTCCAGCGCGCGTGCGACCCATCGCGGCGATCAGCAAGGGCGAGTCCGGCCACGAACTCAGCGAGATGGTGGAGCTTGCGGCAGCGGGCGCAGTCGCCTTCTCCGACGATGGCCGCCCGGTGCAGAGCAGCAAACTGATGCACTCGGCGCTGGCATATGCCGCGCCGCTGGGTCTGCCGGTGGTGGAGCATTGCCAGGATGAAGAACTGGTCGGCGCGGGTGTGATGCACGAGGGACCAACGGCGACGATGCTCGGCCTCAAAGGCTGGCCGGCGGCTGGCGAAGACATCATGCTGGCGCGCGACCTGGCGCTGGTGAGGCTGACCGGAGCGAAATATCACGCCGCGCATCTCAGCACGGCGGGCGCGGTAGAACTCGTGCGCGCGGCGAAACGCGAGGGGCTGCCCGTCACGGCGGAGGTGACGCCGCATCACCTGCTGCTGACCGACGCCTGGGTGGCGGGGCAGCGCACGGGTCCGCTGGCGGAGGCGCTGGCACAGTTGGAGCTACCACTCTCACAGGGAGCGCGCTATGACACCAACACCAAAGTCAATCCGCCGCTGCGCGAGGCGAGCGATTGTCTGGCGCTGCTGAATGGTCTGCTGGACGGCACGATAGACGCTATCGCCACCGACCACGCGCCGCATACCTGGGTAGACAAAGCCTGCGAGTTTGACGACGCAGCCTTTGGCATCTCCGGGTTGGAGACGGCGCTGGCCGCGCTGCTGGCGCTGGTGCATGTTGGCGCGCTGCCACTGCCGACGCTGATCGCCGCGTTGACGGATCGCCCGGCGCATGCCTGGAATCTGGAGGCCGGCACGCTGAAACCCGGCGCGCTCGCAGATCTCGTGATCTTCGACCCAGACGAAACCTGGACGGTTGACCTGGATCAATTCGCCTCGCTTGGCCACAACACGCCGCTTGCCGGTGTGACGCTACGCGGGCGAGTGCGCCAAACCTGGCTCAGCGGCAATAAAGTGTATGATGCGGACTGGCCCCCACCCCTAACCCCTCCCCTGTGCGCGGGAGAGGGGAACGAGGGAAAATGAGAGGTGGAATACGATGTTGGAGAACGAGCAGAACGCGACAATCGCCATTCTCGCGCTGGAAGACGGCAGGCTCTTCTACGGGCGGCCCTTCGGCGCGGTGGAGGCGCTGCGCAACGGACGGCGCGGCGAGGTAGTCTTCGCCACGAGTATGACAGGCTACCAGGAAATCTGCACCGACCCATCGTATCGCGGGCAGATGGTCGTGCTGACGTATCCGCTGATCGGCAACTACGGTGTTGCTGCGGAGGATGTGGAATCGCGCCGGCCCTGGCTCTCCGCGCTGATCGTCCGCGAATATTGCGATGACTATAGCAACTGGCGCGCCACCGAATCGCTCGACGCCTATCTGCGCAGGTGTGGCATTCCCGGCCTCTGCGATCTGGATACCCGCGCGCTCACCCGCCATCTGCGCACGCATGGCACGCTACGCGGCGTCATCCAGGCGTATGCCCCTGGTGAGGAGCCGGATACGGCGGCGCTGGTGGCGGCGGCGCGGCGCGTGCGCACCGTCACCGACCTCGATGTCGTCGCTGAGGTCTCGCAGGATCATCTGGAACCCTGGGTCTCGGCAACCGTGCCGGCTGATGCGCCGCGTGTGCTGCTCATTGACACCGGCTTCAAGCAGAACATCGCGCGCTGCCTCTCTGAGCGCGGCATGCAGGTCTTCGTTGCGCCACACAACGTCAACCTCGATCTGATTCACGAGATCGCGCCGGATGGCATCTTGCTCTCCAACGGGCCGGGCGACCCCGAATGTGTCGCTGATCTGGTGGAGTTGACGCGCACGCTGGTCTGGCGGGAACACATTCCGCTGATGGGCATTTGCCTGGGGCATCAGATTCTCGGCCTCGCCGCCGGGGCACGCACCAGCCGTCTGCCCTTCGGCCACCACGGCGCGAACCATCCCGTGCGTGAGCTACGTACTGGCGTCGTCACCGTTACCTCGCAGAATCACAATTTCCAAGTAGACGCGGCGACGCTGCCCGCCAGCAGTGGCTTCTACGTCAGCCATCTCAATCTCTCGGATGGCAGCGTGGAAGGGCTGGCGCACGAAGAGTTGCCAGTCTTCTCGGTGCAATACCATCCGGAGGCCGCGCCCGGACCCGAAGACAATCGCGCGCTCTTCGACCGCTTCGCTGCGCTGGTCCGCGACACCTCCGGCAAACGTCCGGAGGTCGCAATGATGGGATAGCGCCCCCACCCCTACCCCCTCCCCGTGCGCGGGAGAGGGGTGCCAGAAGCGCAACGGGTGAACTCGCTGGCCACACCTCGGCTACCATGAAATACAGACAAATGGAGAACACGACGAATACAACCGAATGGACGTTGCCCGGCGGTGTCATCCTGCGACGCGCAGCGAGCGACACTGACCTCGATGCGTTCGTGGAGTTGCACGAAGAGGCGGCACGCTGGCTCTGGGACCAAGGTATTCATCAGTGGGAGCCGGGCGCATTCCAAAAAGAGTGGTTGGCCGAGCCGGTGCAGCGCGGCGAGGTCTATCTCGCCTGGCAGGGCGGAGTGCCAGCCGGTAGCATTATCTTGCAATGGGCTGATGAGTATACCTGGGGTCCGCGCCCGGATGACGCTGGCTATGTACATGGGTTGCGCGTGCGGCGGAGCGCGGCGGGCCAGGGCATCGGGCGGGCGCTGCTGCGGTGGGCGGAGGCGTACGCGGCACAGTCTGGCAAAACATATCTGCGGCTCGACTGCACGCCGGATAATCCCAGGCTGATTGACTATTATCTGAGCGCTGGCTTCACCCGTGCTGAGGACATCGAGATCGAGCCGGGCTGGACACCTGCCCGCTTTGAGCGGCGCATCGCCTGGAATATCGCTACACCGCACGGTGCGTTGATCGTGACGCTGGCGCAGCCGGAAGACGTAGACGCCATTCTCGCCATCTGGGAGGGCGCGGATGAGTGGATGCGGATGCGGGGCATCGAGCCGGGCGCGCCGCCACTGCCAATGCGCGATATTGTCGCCCAACGCATCGCGCGTGGCGAGAGCTATGTGGCGCGGTACGGCGGACCAATTGGTGAAAGCATTGGTACAATCGTGCTCGAATGGGCGGATGATGGCGTGTGGGCCGATCTGGGTGCGGTGGACGATGCCTGCTATGTGCATGGGTTGGCGACGAGCCGTGCATACGCCGGGCAGGGCATCGGCGCGGCGCTGCTCGGTTGGGCGGAAGAGGTGGCGCAGGCAGCGGGCAAACGCTACCTGCGGCTCGACTGCGACGCCGATAATCCGGCGTTGCGCGCCTATTATGAGCGCACCGGCTTGACGCCATGCGGCGATATCGTCATGCCGACGCACCATGCGGCGCGCTTCGAGAAGCAGGTGGCAAACGCATGACGATACCATACTCCACGCAGACGCCGCACGGCGAACTCACTATCGCGCTAGCGCAACAGGAAGATGTAGGCACGCTTGTCAATATCGTCGAAAGTGTGAGCGCATGGCAGGTTGCACGCGGCATAGACCCCAGGCTGCCATCGCAGCCGCTCCATGAGGTCGCCGCAAAGCGCATCAGCCACGGCACAACATTCCTTGCCAGGCTCGACAGTACTCCGGCTGGCGTGGTGACGCTCGGCTGGGCCGACCACAATGAGGCCTGGTCTGATCTACCAGGCGATGCCGTGTACGTCTACGGCCTGATGGTGCATCGGGCCTTCGCCGGGCACGCAATTGGGGAGATGATATTGCACTGGGTGGGGCAAACAGCATTGAAGGCTGGCAAAGCCAGCGTGCGCCTCGAATGTGACGCCGACAATCCATCGCTCCGCGCGTATTACGAGCGCGCCGGCTTCATCTTTCGCGGTGAAATCGAGGATCGCCTGGGCCTAGCAGCGCGCTTTGAGAAGCCAGCAATATTGAGCAAATCTAGCTAGAGGAGAAGACGACACGTGCCAGTACGTGACGACATACATTCAGTGCTGGTGATCGGCTCCGGACCGATCATCATCGGGCAGGCGGCGGAGTTCGACTACGCTGGGACGCAGGCGTGCAAGGCGCTGCGCGAAGAGGGCAAGCGCGTCATCCTGGTCAACTCGAATCCCGCAACGATCATGACCGATGACGGCGTCGCTGACGTCACCTATATCGAGCCGCTGACTGTAGAGGTGGTGCGCCGCGTCATCGAACGCGAGCGCCCGGATGGTCTGCTGGCGACGCTCGGCGGGCAGACTGGCCTCAATCTGGCGGTCGCGCTCTCCGAGGCGGGCGTGCTGGATGAGTTCAACGTTGAATTGCTGGGCACGCCGCTCACCACCATTAACAAGGCGGAGGACCGCGAACTCTTCAAGCAATTGCTGCTCGATCTGGGCATGGCAGTGCCGCCGAGCAAGACCGTCACCACGCTGGAAGATGCGCTGAGCTTTGCCGGTGAAATTGGCCTGCCGGTGGTGGTGCGCCCGGCGTTTACGCTTGGCGGCACCGGCGGCGGCGTTGCCCGCACACGGGCAGAGTTGGCGCGCATCGCTGAATCAGGTCTCTCCGCCAGCCCCATCGGGCAGGTGTTGATCGAGCAGTATCTGCGCGGCTGGAAGGAGATCGAGTACGAGGTCATCCGTGACAGTAGCGACACCTGCATCACCGTCTGCAACATGGAAAACTTTGATCCGCTGGGCATTCATACCGGCGATAGCATCGTCGTTGCCCCCAGCCAGACGCTCTCTGACCGCGAATATCAGATGTTGCGTAGCGCGTCGCTGCGCATCATTCGCGCGCTGGGCGTAGAGGGCGGCTGCAACATCCAGTTCGCGCTCGATCCGGAATCTTTCCGCTTCTATGTCATCGAAGTCAATCCGCGCGTCAGCCGCAGCTCGGCGTTGGCCTCCAAAGCGACCGGCTATCCGATTGCGCGCGTCGCCGCCAAGGTATCTATCGGCCTGCGACTCGACGAGATTGGCAACGAAGTGACGGGCAAGACGGTCGCAGCCTTCGAGCCAGCGCTGGATTACTGCGTCGTCAAGATTCCGCGCTGGCCCTTCGATAAGTTCCCACTGGCGGATCGTCTGCTGGGTACGCAGATGAAGGCTACCGGCGAGGTGATGGCGATTGACCGTACATTTGAGGCGGCGCTACAAAAGGCCATGCGTTCGCTGGAACTGCGCGCCGCCGCAATGAAACAGCCAGAACCCGCTGAAGAAGAGTTCAACCCCGACGACGATGCGCCCAAGCTCGCGCGCCCGGAGTTTGAAGGCAACGACACGCGCCTCTGGCAATTGCTCGACGCCATCCGCGCCGACGATAGCGATGCACGGCTCGCTGCGCTCCACGACGACACGGGCATAGATCACTGGTTCCTGGTGAAGCTGCGCCGCATCGTCCGGATGGAGCAACGGCTGGCCGCCGAATCGCTGACACCTGCGCTGCTGCGCGAGGCCAAACGTATGGGCTTCTCCGACCAGCGCATCGCGGACTTGGCCCCCACCCCTACCCCCTCCCCCGTGTGCGGGAGAGGGGAACCAGACCCCGTAGGCAACGATGCGCGCCTTATAGCCCCCTCTCCCATAGGAGAGGGAGTTGGGGGTAAAGTCTCTGCCAGCGCCATCCGTGCGTTGCGGCGCGCATGGGGCATCCTGCCGACCTATAAGATGGTGGATACCTGCGCCGCCGAATTTGCCGCGCGCACGCCGTATTTCTACAGCACCTATGAGCAGGAGAACGAAGCGGAGCCGCTAGCAGGCGAGAAAGCCGTAGTGCTTGGCTCCGGCCCCATCCGCATCGGCCAGGGCATCGAGTTTGACTATTGCTCGGTGCGCGCCGCCCAGGAGCTACGCCAGGCTGGCGTGCGCAGCATCCTCGTCAACTCCAATCCCGAAACGGTCAGCACCGACTTCGACATGTCGGACCGCCTCTACTTCGAGCCGCTCGACACCGAAAGCGTGCTGAATATCCTGGAGAATGAGCGGGTAGGCGTTCTCGGCTCTGAAGAGCCGGCGTACGTAACGGATGGCTCTGAAGAGCCTCAAAGTGCCGCCACGGATCAGCCTTCAGGCTCACCTGATAGTGCGCCGGCTGTTTACAGCCGTGAAGTAGCACCCAACCGTGCGCCGGCTGTTTACAGCCGCGACGACGCCTCACTTCCGCCGGTAGTGACACAGTTTGGCGGGCAGACGGCTATCGGGCTGGCGGGACCGCTCGCCGCCTATGGTGCGTCGCTGCTGGGCACCTCAGTGGAGAGCATTGATCTGGCAGAGGACCGCTATCGCTTTGATGCGCTGATGGAGGAGTTGGGTGTGCCGCGCCCCAAAGGCGCTGCCGTGCGCACAGTAGAGGAGGCGGTGGAGACGGCGCGTGCTATCGGCTACCCGGTGCTGGTGCGACCATCCTACGTGCTGGGCGGGCGGGCGATGGAGATCGTGCGCAGCGAGGAGGCGCTACAACGCTATGTCGTGCAGGTCGTCGCGCAGTTCGGTGAGCATCCCATCCTGATTGACCGCTATCTCAGCGGACGCGAGGTGGAGGTAGACGCCATCTGTGACGGCACCGATGTGCTGATTCCTGGCGTCATGGAGCATATTGAGCGCGCAGGTGTCCATTCCGGCGATAGCTTCGCCGTCTATCCGACGCGCAGCCTCACACGCGATGAACTTCAGATGGTCGCGCAGTATACCTGCAAGATTGCGCTAGCGATGGGTGTGCGTGGCCTCGTCAACGCACAGTTCGTGCTGACCGAGGCGAACGGCGTCCCCGGCGGCAACGTCTATATCCTGGAAGTGAATCCACGCGCCTCACGCACCGTGCCGTTTCTCAGCAAAGTGACCGACGTGCCGATGGTCTCGCTGGCGACCCAAATCATGCTTGGCAAGACGCTCAAGGAGTTAGGCTATGTCGGCCTGCCGTATGGTCTCTGGCCGGCGCAGCCGCTGATCGCGGTGAAGGGACCAGTTTTCTCGATGGCGAAGATCAAAGGCGGCGAGATGGCGCTCAGCCCAGAAATGAAGAGCACCGGCGAAGTAATGGGCATAGACAAGACCTATCCGGCGGCGCTACGCAAGGCGCTGATTGCGGCGCACATCAATGTGCCTGCGCGCGACGGTGTGGCCTTCGTCTCGCTGGCAGACCGCGATAAAGCAGAGGCGCTGCCCATCCTGCGCGAATTGCATGCCGCTGGCTACACCTTCTACGCGACGCCGGGTACAACGGTCTGGCTGGCGGAGCAGGGTATCGAGGCTGGCCCCGTCGGGCGCATCAGCACCGGCGACGACACGATTCTTCATCTCATCCGTGAGCATCGCGTGCAACTGGTGCTGAACACGATCACCGGCGGGCGCGGCAAAATCCGCGAGGGCATCGAGATACAGGACGGCTTTGAGATTCGCCGCGCCGCCGTCGAAACCGGCGTCCCCTGCCTCACCTCGCTCGATACGACACGCGCTGTGGTGGAGGCGCTGCGCGACGCTGGCGGCTACAGCGTCCTGCCGGTCGGCGCATACCGCAGGAAAGGGAGCGTCATGGAAAATAGTAGCCCGACTCCTTGAAATCACGAGAATACCCATGTCAGATGTAGAACTGAGCGCCCTGGCGCAATATTTTGAAGTATTTGGCCAGCGCATCTATGGTAGCGACGCGCCACAGAACGCATCGCCGCTGTATGCCGTCCTGTCGCTGCGCGTTGCTCAAGACCCTGACATCCTGGCTCTGGTTGCGGGTGCTGACCTTGCGACGACCGTGCCTAACCTCTTTTTCGGCGCAGTGCATGACCTCCTGCTGACTCGAACGGCTCGCTGGCTATGCCGCAAAGCGCGACTTCTATCGCATCGCGCAGGAAGGCTACAGCATCGAAGGCGCGCCGGAGATTCACCTCTTCAGCTATCATAATGGCGCGATGCGGGAGGAATTGCTGGCGCGCGTGGAGAGCCACGGACGCTGGATCGAATGGCTGGCGGAAGATTGAGTGAGGGACCATATGGCAAAAGAAGAACTGCTGAGCGGAGGCAATGTGACGCCGGTGGTGCGCGTAGATGACACCGTTCGCCGTGTTGTCGGACCCTGGAGCGCCGCCGTTCACAGTCTCCTGTTGCATCTAAAGGCGCGGGGATTCAGTGGCGCGCCGCGTTTCCTGGGCATTGATGAACAAGGGCGCGAAATCCTCACCTTCATCGAGGGCGAGGTTGGCCGCTATCCCTATCCGTCCTATATCCTCTCGGATGGCGTGCTGCTAGAGGCCGCCTGCTTAGTGCGCCGCTATCACGATGCGACCACAGACTACACGCCACCTGCTCATGCTGCCTGGCAATTCACCTATCCAGATGCCACCCGGCACGAAGTCATCTGCCATAACGACCTAGCCCCGTATAACATGGTGTTCGTGGATGAGCAGCCACAGGCGCTGATAGACTTCGACACGGCAGGCCCCGGCCCGCGCGCCTGGGACCTGGCCTACGCCGCCTATCGCTTCGTGCCGCTCTCCTATGCCCAAGATGTCGAACAGTTGGGGCTGGCAAATCCCGCCGAACAGGCGCGACGCCTGCATGAGTTCTGCCATGCCTATAATGAGGCTGGCGATGCAGGTAATACAGGTAATGCAGGTGATGTGCAACTCGATGAGATATTGGCGCTCGTCGAGCCGCGCGTACAGGCGCTCTGCGATCTACTCATCACGCGCTCCTCCGCTGGCGAGGCTGCGTATCAACAGATGGTCGCTGACGGCCATCTCGCCCATTATCAGCGTGAGGTGGCCGCTTTCCGACGTCATCGCAGCGAGATCGAAGGATATCTGGCACACTAGCCCAGCATTATGCTAAGCGAATAGCTCACTCACGGCCTCGCGGAAGAAGGCGCTATGGCGGTCTACATCATCGGCATTGGTGAGACTGCGTGCCGATTGCGAAAGCTGTTTCGTCTAATCTGCGGTACGTAGCAATACCTATGAGACCCTCAAATGAGCGATACTACTGCTGCGAAGCGGACAGCGGAACGCCCTTTGCGATACCTTGATGAGAGACGCTAGATTGAGAGTAGCAGAGATTGATTGTTTGCCGTGGAGTGGCGAACGATTGAGGTGGAGGAGTTGACGGCGATGCCAAAAGAGGGAACGCTCAAGATTCAGTGCCGGAACGGCACGGTGACGCTTACGGCGACGAACCTGAGCTTTCGTCCGCGCCTGGGCATCACCAGCCCCACACGCTGGAGCGTCGAGCGGGATCTGGTTGCCAGCGTGGACGTGATACACCGCAGTCCGCTGGGATGGAACCTGAACATTCATACGCTCGATGGCCGCATCCTGCGACTGGATTGGGTGCCGGCAAACGATGCAGAGCCGCTGGTGGAGGCGCTGATGGGTGGCCAGGGTATACTGCTGGCTGGCAATAGCGCCCTGCTGGATACCAGTGTGCCGCCGCGATCAACGCCAACGGAGCCGCCCAACATCTATGACTATCCCTATGACACCGCCGCCACCGATGAGGGCGCAGTGCCGTTCGACCTCGCGCCGTTGGCGCCGCATCCCGTAGGCGACACGGAGAACTGGGAGCCGCCGCTGAGCGAGGCGCAGGGTACCAGGGCAGCCCTTGCGCCGGTCTGGCAGGTGTTGCCGCCCACAGAACCATCTCAGGCAAGCGATAGCGATCCCATGCCAGCGCACGTAGGCGATGATGCGCTGTCTGGCGAGCCAACTGCGCCGCAGAGCAATTTCCGCCACTACGCAGAGCAGTATGCCGAGCGCGCTGGAGCAGCGGCAGCCGTTGCCAAACAATGGCTCACGGAAAACGGCGCGCAGCTCGCTGTCTTCACAAAGCGAACGGCTACACAGATGGCAGCACGGGCACGACAGGCTGGCGAACGCAGTATTGGGCGCTTCCAATCGCTCGTCAGGCGAGATGCTGCCTCATCATCTCCAGCCATGTTGCCAACGCCACCCCTGGCTCACACAACCTCACCTACGCCACAGCCAACGCTATTGCATCGCAACTATGGCGCGGGCCTTGCGCTTTTCTGGCGGCGGCTCCGCGCCATGCCGGGCAAGACACAGATCGGCATCGGTTGTGGCGTGTTGCTGTTGGTGCTGGCGTTCTGTTCGGTGATATCGCTCTCACTTGCCGGCGGCATCGGCGGGAACGGCGCGCACTCCACACCCAACACGGCGCGTGAGGCGTTCGGCAACACACCCGCTGCGGTCGCTACCCAGGCCGCCAACGCAACCGCAACAGCCAGCGCCACCACCACACCAACCCCAACGACGGCGCCAACGGCTACGAACACACCGACGCCATCCCCGACGCCGATTCCCACGCCACAACTGACGCTCAGCTTTACCTGTGCCCGCGTGGTCAATAAGCACAGCGGAGAAGTGTGTGTGCAGACACAGCCGGGCGCCGCTCTTCAGATTCGCGTCTACTACGCCTGCAATCGCACCTATGCGACGGCGCGCAGCCTGCAAGGCACCCATGACGCCAACGCCAGCGGCGGCTACATCTGGCTTTGGTCGCCCTACAATAGCTGCACCACTGGCGTGATCGTCGCAACCGTGACTGCCGAATGGCAGGGGCAGTCGCTTCAGGAAAGCGAAACCTTCTCCTGGGGATGACGCTCTAGGAAAGCCCTACAGATTTGCTGTCACTGGCGGCTTGAGTCTGCCAGTGACGGCCAGCCAGATCGCCAGCGCGACGAGCGGCACGAGACCAATCAAGCCGAGCGGTGGGCGCACCAATGAATCGCCATGTGAAAGCAATAGCAGCCCAAAACCGGCCAGTGCGTTGAGCGTCGCATGCGCCAGCGTGGAGGGCCAGACGCTGCCAGAGCGGAAACGCAACCACGCGAAGAAGAAGCTATAGGCAGTCGTGAACACCACCATCATCAGCACGCCAAGCCAGGGATGGCCGGGAAAGTTGTAGCCGTTCAACACGATTACTGGCGCATGCCAAAGTCCCCAGATTACGCCGACGATGATCGCCGCCGGCACGCCACCGAGCGGCGCCAGACGCGGCAACAAATAGCCACGCCAGCCAAACTCTTCGCCAAACGTAAAGATCATGTTGAAAGGGATTGCCAGTGTGAAGGCCAGCACCGTCTGCACCACCAGCGTCGTCGTCGCCAGTTGGTCCGCCGTCATGCCGGACGGGGGATGGCTGCCACTCGCGGCAAGTTGCTGGGTGATCTGCTGCGCCAGCGTGTGCAGCGAATCCGCCAGCGCCCAATGCTGATAGCCGATCAACAGCGCCAGCCCTATTCCCACCGCCAGCAGCGCCGGAACGAGCAGATACGCCGCCAGATAGTAGCGGAAGACGCCGCGCTCACCACGCCGCGCCAGCCGCAGCCCGGCATCTGCGAATCCCTGATGGCAGAGCGGCCCACGAACGAGCAGCGCCGCCACCGCAGGCCCGAACATGCCGATGGCTGCGCGAATGACGAACGGGACTCCCAACGCTTGCAGACCAAGCCAAACCGCCCAGCTAATGCCGAACGCCAGGACAAGATACCAGACGATGCCTGCCCACGCTACCTGCTGTCCGGCAACTGGGGTGTCCATGTTCTCGGCGCTGTGGGGCGCGGCTGAAGCCATTTTCTGCTTCATCGTTTTATCCTCCATCACAATTGTACCAACTGTTATGGTTTATATATAACAGTTGATTGGACGATGTGCAAGAGGCAGCAGTTCACGTTGCTCAAATTCGATGCAGGCTTCTGCTGGCGATGAGTTGAAATATGACAAAAGATGTCGCGAGTACCTGATATAGTCGCTCTGAATGATGCTCAACAGGCTCAACAGGCTCAACAGGCTCAACATGCTCAAAACGGTCGCATGTGTGGCGATAGCAACAGAGCATCACAATCATGAAGGGAGGCGCTGATAGCATGCAATTCGGTCTGGTTCTTCCCAATGCGGGGGAATGTGGCGACGCACGCACGCTGGCGGAACTTGCTGCGCTGGCTGAGGCGTCCGGATGGGATGCGATTTTCCTCGAAGACTATATCACGCATCATAGCGATCCGCATGCGCTCACGTATGACCCCTGGGTGGCGCTGGCAGCGATGGCGATGAGAACTGAGCGCATCCGCCTGGGAACATCCGTAACACCGCTCTCACGCCGCCGCCCCTGGAAGCTGGCGCGCGAAACGGTCACGCTGGACCATCTCTCCAATGGGCGGCTGATTCTGGGCGTTGGCCTGGGCGACCTCAATGACCCTGGCTTCGGTCAGGTGGGCGAGGTGACGGAAAACAAGGAGCGCGCCGCCATTCTGGATGAAGCGTTGGACATCCTGGTGCGGTTGTGGAGTGGCGAACCCGTTACTTTCACTGGCAAACATTTTCAGGTGCGCGACCTGACGCTCTTGCCCCGCCCCGTCCAGCAGCCGCGCATCCCCATCTGGGTCGGCGGGAATTGGCCGCACAAAGGGCCGATGCGTCGCGCCGCGCGCTGGGATGGCTTCTGCGGCGGCAAAGAACATGCAGAGGAGGAACCCTGGCTGCTCACGCCGGATGAGGTGCGCAAGATGAAGGCGACCATCGCCAGCTATCGCACCAGCGATGCGCCATTTGAGCTGGCGCTGGGCGGCGCAGAACGCAGCGATGATCCAGAAGCGGAGCGCGCTGCTATCAAAGGGCTGGCTGAGGCAGGGGCAACCTGGTGGATTGAGTATATCGCGGGCGGCAACCTCGATCATGTACGCGCCGGAATTGCGCGCGGCCCTTTGCGCTTTTAGCAGTTGTAGGGATTTTGGTGGAACAATAAGAAGACGCCCAACCAGAGCGGTTGGGCGTCTCGACGTGTGTGCTGCTCACAAATGGTGAACAGCACACGCCTGAAGCAAACTGACGATTAGTGGCCAGAGAGGTAGAGAGACTGCCAGGTGGCCATCGTAAGCACGCCAAGCGAGGCAATCTGATAGTTGTGAACGTAGGTCGGCAGGTTGTAGAACAGCTTCTGCTGGTCCTCAGTGATCCAGGCTACGTTCGTCACCAACAACTGCTCCGCCTGGTTGTACTCCTGCGCCCGAGTGGTCGGGTTCAGGTCCTGGTCGGCCTGTGCCATCAATTGATTGGCCTGCGGCACCACGACGTTGCCGGTGTTGTTGATAGCGCCCGGCGCGAACTGGAGCGAGAGCCAGTCCTGCGGGTCCGGATAGTCCGCAATCCAGGCGATGCCGTAGATCTGCGGGATGTTCGGGCTGTAGATCAGCGTAATCAGCGTGTTGAAATCAATGAAGTGGGTCTTGATTTGCAACCCTGGGAACGCTGCCTGCCACATGTTGACAGCCGCCTGGTCATAGGTCTGAACGGCAGGATCGTTCACGTCCACCAGCGTGACTGGCGTACAATTGGCAATCTTACCGCCGCACTTGTCGTTGGCATAGGACTGCATCAACTGCGTCGCTTTCGCCACATTGCCCGTTAGATTGGTCGTGCCATCCGGTCCCACCAGGTTCGGATTGTAGCCATACATGCCCTGCGGCACAATATGGTTCGAAGCCGTCGTCGTGCCGTGGTTCACCGAATCGGACAGCAATTGCTTATCGAGCGCGAGGTCAAAGGCCTGACGGACGCGCACATCGTCAAACGGAGCCTTGTTCCAGACGGGCTGGTAGTAGTTGATCCACAACGCGCTCAGTTCATGGAAGTCCGAGCGCTTCTTGGACTGCAAGTACTGGTCCGGCGGCGCAGACCCCTGATCGAGGCGCCCCGTGAGATAGTCGGCATACTCGGCCTGTACCGTCTGATAGACTTTGAAGTCAATCTCACGCAGTTTGGGCTTGGTGCCCCAGAAGCTGTCATTGCGCACCAGAATCACATCGCCCTTGTGGTTCCAGGTTTGCAGCTTATACAGGTTGCCGCCGAAGCCTTGCAGGTGGTCCGTCCAGGCTTTGACGCCATACTGCTGGATCAACTGCTGCGGCTGGGCGAACGCCGTCGGATAGCAGAGTGCCTGCAAGAAATACGGCGCATTGGCCGACAGCTTGATGACAAGCGTCTGGCTATCCGGCACCGTGATGTCGCCGGCGTCGGTCATGCTCTTGATCGGCCCGTTGACCGTCACACCATCGCTGCCGCACTTCTCGGTGGAGAAGGCAGGCGCGTCTTTGATGGCGAACATGTAGTACGTCACCGGCGAGCCGGTGCAGGGGCTAAGCGCGCGATTGATGGAGAAAGCGTAGGTGTTGGCATCAATCGGCGTGCCATCGGTCCATTTGAGGCCAGGCCTGATCTTGAAGGTATACGTCTTGGCAGTTGCATCATAGACCGGCGCACTGGCTGCGGCCCACGGGATAGGCGTGCCGCTAGAGTCCAATGTCATAATGCCGGGGAAGACCAACTCAACGGGGAAGTAGGAATAGTAATCCTGGACCAGCGCCGGGTCCATCGTCTTGATGTCGGTGCCGTTCGCGTTCAGAGGATAGCGAAGAATCTGCTGCGAATCCGGGAGCGCATTGGAACTATTGTTTGTTCCACCGCAGCCGGCCAGCATGATCGCCAGCGCGCCGACAAAGAGCATCAATCCCGATGCGGTGACTTTGCGTAAACTCATGCGCATGTGTTCTCTCCTGTGGAGATGAGCTAGGGATGAGAGCCGAACAGCACTAGCAGTCGCAAGCTGCGAGTGATCGGTCCTCGTCTGATGCTGCTGCACCTGGGTACAGAAAGGTAGCATCGAGCGAATGGTGCCGGAATGGCTCCGCTTCTCGCCAAGCCGGTAGGTCGTCGGCTCAACGACATGGGGCCGCTCCGCTGCGAGATGCCAATTGAACGTGCGACATCTCAGGCGTTGCAACGGCGCTCGTTCACCGTTCTGATGCGGTGGTGATGAACCAGGAGAGCGCGTATGGTCATCATCGCGTCATCAGAACGCTGCCGGCAGTCCCAGATATGCCGGCACAAAGCAAACCGCCGCTACGCGAGAATGCGACGAACCTCCCTACGCTATTTCACGTATTCTCTCCATGAAAGTACATACGACACATCTAGGTAATTTCTCACACAAGAAATTGCGTATATGCCGGTCGCTTCCTGGATTCGCAGCTACGCCAGCAGCACACCTGCATGGCGAAAGCCCATCGCATAGAGCGTCGCATAGGCGCCCTCCTGCTGAAGCAGTTCCGAATGCGTCCCCTGCTCGATGATTTGCCCATGCTGCAAGACAACGATGAGGTCAGCGTTCTTGATGGTCGAAAGCCGGTGCGCAATCACCAGCGCCGTCCGCCCATGCAGCAGCCGTTGGAGTCCCTGCTGCACCAGCATTTCGGTGAAGGTGTCAATGTTGGCGGTCGCCTCATCCAGAATCAAGATGCGCGGGTCCGCCAGCAGCGCGCGGGCGAAGGCGATCATCTGGCGCTGTCCCATGCTCAGGTTGCGGCCACGCTCACGAATCTCCGTCTCGTAGCCATTGGGCAGTTGCAGAATGAGGTCATGTGCGCCGATGGTGCGCGCCGCTTCTTCCACCTCCGCATCGCTGGCGGTGAGCCGCCCGTAGCGGATATTATCGCGAATCGTGCCGGTAAAGAGGAACGGCTCCTGTAAGACGATGCCGATCTGGCTGCGCAGCGATGCCTGTGTTACGTCGCGCACATCGTGGCCGTCAATCAGCACTGCGCCGCTCTGAATATCGTAGAACCGCTCGATCAGGCCAGCGATGGTACTCTTGCCCGCGCCGGTCGGCCCGACGATAGCCACCGTCTGCCCCGCGTTGATACGCAGGTTCAGGTCGTGCAGCACCGGAACCTCCGGCTTGTAGCCAAAGACCACATGACGGAACTCGACGTTGCCCTGGATGGGTGGCAGCGTCTCCGCGTCTGGCCGGTCTACGATCTCCACCGGCATGCTCAAAATCTGGAAGATGCGCTCCGCCGCCACGCCCGAACGCTGAAGCTGGGTATATTGCTGGCTCAGGTCACGAATCGGATCGAAGAAGCGGTTGATATAGAGAATGAACGCCACCAACACGCCAATCTGTAGCTCGTTGCGAGCGATTAGCACGCCACCGAAAATGATGGAGAGGGCGATGGCCACTGCCGCCACCACCTCCACCAGCGGCAGCACCAGCGCGGCAATGCGGCTGGCCGAGAGATTGGTGTCACGATTGTAGGCGTTCAGGTCGTCGAACTCGGCGCTGTTGCGGTCCTCACGCACCATGCTCTGAATGACGCGCATGCCGGAAATATTCTCTTGTAGCGTCGCATTCACCAGTGAAATGGCGGCGCGCGTCAGACGAAACGAGCGTTGCGCATGTCGCTGCCAGAAAGCGGCGATCACCACCATCACTGGCAGCACTGTGAAGGTCAGCAGCGCCAGTCGCAGGTTCATCGCCAGCATTACCACGACGATGCCTACCAATGCTACCACCGAACTCAGCATCGAGAGCAGGCCGGAACTCAGCATGGATTCCAGCACGTCAATGTCACTCTGCAACCGCGACATCACGCGCCCGATCTGCGTGCGATCATAAAAGGCCAGCGAGAGCCGTTGGAGATGCGCGAACATATCGGCGCTCAGGTGATACAAAATCTGCTCGCCCGCCCAGGACATCGTCCAGATTTGCCAGTATTGCGCCTGCCACATCGCCACATTCAGCACCAGCAGCACAACCGAGATCACCGCCAGGCCACCCAGGTCGTGCGGACCAATGAAATCGTCAATTGCCACACCTATCAGAAACGGATTGGCAAGGTTTAACCCAGTATAAGCCAGCATCAGCGCAATGCTGAGCCAGGTCGCGCCCTTGTAGCGCGAGAGATATGGCAGAAAGCGGCCAATGAGATGCCACTCGAACTTGCCGCCGATATCTTCGTCTGAAGTTGCCAGGCTATTCTCGCGCCAGCGGTGCGCGCGACGCGAGGCAATGCGTTCATTGACGCTGTTGGACGAACGCGCCGCATTGACCCTCATCGCCGCACCTCCCGCGCGTCGCCAGCCCGCCTGGCCTCATCTGCCGTCTCCGGACTGTTCATGATCGTATCGTCGCGCTCAGGTCCGGGCACATCTGGATGCTCCTCACTCTGGTGTTGCGCCGCCAGCATGTGCGCCTCAAACTCTTCCTGGTCGCGCAGTTGGGCATCATAGAGCCGCTTGTATGCGCCGCCCAGCGCCAGGAGTGTCTGGTGGGTACCGCGCTCGATGATGCGCCCGTGATCGAGCACCACTATCTGGTCGGCGCCCTTGATCGTGCGCAGGCGCGAGGCGACCACGAATGTTGTTCGCCCAGCCATCAGCGCTTCGAGCGCCTCTTGAATCAGGTACTCCGTCTCCATATCCACACTGGAAGTGGAGTCGTCGAGAACGAGGATGCTGGGATTCAGCAGAATCGTGCGGGCAATCGCCACGCGCTGTTTCTGCCCGCCGGAGAGCGTCACCCCGCGCTCGCCTACCCAGGTGTCGTAGCCATCTGGCAGCGAGAGAACGAAGTCATGCAGGCGGGCGACCTTCGCAGCGGCGATAATCTCGTCTTCGCTGGCATTTGGCGCACCAAAGGCGATATTCTCGCGGATGGTCGCATTGAAGAGGAAGACATCTTGCAGCACGAAACCGATGTTGCGCCGCAGCGTCTCCTGCTGTACATCGCGCACATCATGCCCATCCACCAGCACACGCCCGGCAGTGACATCATAGAAGCGCGGCAGCAATTGTAGAATCGTACTCTTGCCAGAGCCGGTCGCGCCGAGCAGCGCAATCACCTGCCCCGGCTGCGCTGCGATATCAATATCATGTAAAACGGTGGGGCCGCTGCCATAGGCAAACGACACCTGCTCGAAGCGTACCGCTCCGGCAACTGAGGTCAGCGCAACGGCGTCTGGTTTATCCACGATCACCGATTTGGTGTCCAGCACCTCAAAGAGTCGCTCACCGCTGGCGACGGCGCGCATCAGCCAGGTAATCATGAAGCCGAAGGAGCGCACCGGCGTGCTGAGCAGCAGCGCGTACTGTGTGACGGCAACCAGCGTACCCAGGCTGATACGCTGATGAATGACGGCAGCGCCGCCAACCCAGAGTACCAGCACCGTCACGATATTCAGCGCCAGGATCATCAACGGCTGATTCCAGGCAGAGAGGCGCATTGCGGAGAGCGTTAGATCACGCACCTCGCGGTTCTTGGTCTCGTATTTGCCGATCTCGAAATCTTCACGGACAAACGACATCACCACGCGCCGCCCGCTCAGGCTCTCCTGCATCACCGTGCCCAGCGCGCCGGTTTCACGCTGCGTGCCCACCCAGAGCGGACGCAGCCGCTTCGCCACCTGCGTGCCAAGCACGATCAGCACCGGCACACAGAGCAGCGTTACTAGCGCAAGCTGCCAGTCGAGTGTCGCCAGGATGACGGTGACGGCGCCAAACATCAAAACAGCGACAATCGCGCGCAGAAAGCCGAGTGGCAACGCATTGCGCACACCCTCGATATCCGCCGTCATGCGCGACATCAACTGGCCGGTTTCTGCCTCATCGTGATAGGAAAAACTCAACCGTTGCAGATGATCGTAGAGACGGTTGCGCAGGTCATAGGCGACCAGCACTGAAAGCGCCTGCGAAAGATAGCCCTGCCAGTAGGCGAACAGCCCACGCAGCGAACTCACCAGCAGCACCGCGCCCGCCGCCAGCAGCAACGCGCCCCATTGCCCGGAGCGGACACCAACATCTACCACCCAGGCCAGCAGCCAGGGCACAATGAGAGCGAAAGCAGTGGCAAGAATAGTACAGATGAGGGTGCCAAGCGACATCAGCCAGTGTGGCTGTAATAATCCCATAATACGAACGAGTGTGCGCCCATTGGTCCGCCAGAGAGTAGAACGGGAGGATGACGACACAGTCTGCTCCGTTGCCAGAGGAGCCACAGTCACGCCCTTTCGTAACGCCACACCTCATATGCGAGGCAGCAAGCGGACAGCCGAAAGGGGAGAGGTGGACGCAGGTCCACTTCTCTCCTGCCTTTCAGTATATCACGCTTGTCTAACACATTTCACGTGTATCATACAGTCTTGCCAAAATTCACTAGCATTTGCGTCAGAAAACTGATAGGAGCAGCGAGGCTTTGCGCCGTATAGTGATAACGATTCCGAAAACTCACGAATTCGAGGTTGCTACACCCGTCATGACGACGATGATCCGCACGATTGCCTTTAGCCCACTAGGCTGAGCGGAGCCTCCATCCGGGTCGCTCGCTCAGCCTGCCACAGACTGGATGCTGGTGCGCCTGCACGCAAGCATGCGTGGGCGTCATCTACTGCTACCTTTTCGCGCCGATAATCCCTTCCGCGCGCATCAGGACCACCTACCCCGCATAGTGAGGCTCCTCCCCCATTGCGCTGCCTACGCCCATATCTCCGGCGCTGGCGGCGCATTTCTCTCCATTTCTTCGTTTCTCCACGCTCCATCGAGCAAACACGAGGTTTTAGAGGTTGCACTGGCATGCCAGGAAACAATATGTCCTTCTTTGCGCTCACCACACGCGGACTGGAAACGGTGAGTGCCACTGAAATACGCGCGCTGCCCGGCGTCAGCGTGAACGCCGTCAGCTATCGTCGTATCGCCGGAAGTTGTTCTATCTCATCTGAGACGCTGGAAACGCTCTTGCGCCTGCGCACCGTAGATGATGCCTTCATCACGCTCGCCACCTGGAGCGGCATAGAGAGAACACGCGCGACACTGGCGCACCTGCGCGCATTGAGCCGCAGCCTGCCACTCTGCGCAGCGGCGGAGGTGTGCGCGCGTGTGCGTTCTATCGCCTGCCCGCCGACATTTTCGGTGACGGCGAGTTTCGTCGGCGCGCGTTCGTACAACACCGATGAGATCAAATCGGCGCTGGCTGAGGGCATCACGCAGGCGCAGGGCTGGCACTATCAGGCGGATGATCGCGCCGCCGGCCTAAATGTGCGGATATTCATCGAGCAGAGCGTCGCCGCCGTCGGGCTGCGGCTCGGTAAGGCGCCGCTGCACGAACGTTCCTACCGGCGCGCGCATCGTCCCGGCGCGCTGAAACCGCCGGTCGCCGCTGCGATGCTGGCGCTGGCAGAAGTATCGCCGGGGCAACGATTGCTCGATCCCTGCTGTGGAACGGGTACCATCGTCGTCGAGGCGGCGCTCGCTGGGATAGCGGCGCAGGGCGGCGACAGTGACCCAGAGGCGATTCGCGCCGCCGCAACAAATGCGTGCGCCGCCGGTGTCAACGCCATGTTCACGCCGATGGATGTCCGGGCGTTGCCCCTTGCATCCGGCGCGGTGGAAGCGATTGTCACCAATCTGCCCTGGGACCGCCAGGTAGCCGCCGGGCAGGATATTGGTTGCTTCTATCGCCAGGCGTTCGCGGAGATGCGCCGTGTGCTGGCTCCTGGCGGGCGGCTCGCTGTGCTGACGAATCAGCCGTCGCTGGCGCTGGCTGCAAACGCTGGCATGCGCTGCGTTAAACAGGTGGAGATCAGCCTCCACGGCCAGAGGCCCACTATCCTGGTGTTCGCGGGATAGTGAGCCTCTGCGTTCATCTTTTATGGATACAGTTATCAGATACGAGCTAACGGTGTTTAGCTGGCATCTGGCAACACCATTGTTTTGACGCCAGCCATCTCCAGTGTCCAGGACGGCGTATCGTCGCCATCGTGGGCATAGAAGTTGCCACTGGGATTCACCATGGCAATCCTGCTGCAATACAACCCAATCTGCGCCACTACTTTCTGCTGCTCCAGCGAGAACGAGGTTAGCGAATCCGTGACGGCATAGTCATCTATGAGGAAGTTGCCATTGCCATCTATCACGCCAAGCCGGTTGTAGGATACTCCCCAGTTGAAGGTCGGGCCGGATTGGCAGGTGTTCATGGCAATTGCCTGGATGTTAGGACCAATTGCCTGCTTGAACGAGGCGGTCAGCATACCCTGGTTCACCAGGAAATTGCCATTGCCATCTATCACGCCGATGCGCAGGCCAGAGAGGATGAAAGACTGGATGTTCGGCCCAATGACTTTGGTAAAAGTTATGCCGACTGCGCCATCAGCTACCCAGAGAGTGCCGCTGGTGTCGAGCGCCCCAATTCGTGATCCGCTCAGACCAATTGCCTTAATTGTTGGTCCTCCCACCGCTGGTCCGATGACAATGCTTGGCGAAGTGCCGACTGGCCCATCCACCGCCCAAACATTGCCGCTGGCATCCAATGCGCTCATGCGGGTGCCAGAGAGCGCAATCGCAGTGATAACCGGTCCACTATGTAGACTTGGCCCAATGGCCACGCTAAAGCTCGTGCCGACTGGTCCATCGGCCACCAGGAAGTTGCCGTTGCCGTCTATTACGCCGATGCGCGTGCCCGAAAGCGCCGCTGCTTTGATATTGGGACCGATCACTTTGGTAAATGACTTGCCGACCGGCCCATCAGCGACGTACAAATAGCCGTCGGTGCCTATGGCTCCTAGTCGCATAGACGGAGCATGAATCGCCGAGCTGGCCTCGGGCAGAATCAGCCCTTGTTTTCCTGAAAACTCCTGCGTCCAAGACCCAGAGAGCGCCCCATCTTTCAAGGATCCGTTGCCATTGGTGTCAAGCGCGCCAACGCGGCTGCAATACAGGCCAATCCGTGTCATCAGGGGACTCTGTTGCACGCTAAACGACGCATTGAGCGCCCCATCGTTGGCCAGGAAGTTGCCATTGCCATCAATGACTCCTAGCCGATCATAAGTTGTCGAATTCACCGAACAGTCAGTCATGGTAATCGCCTGGATGTTGGGGCCAATCACTTTGGTAAACGTGGTAGATGTACTCACTGGCCCGTCAGCCACCCAGAAGTTCCCATTGCTATCAAGCGCGCCCATGCGCGTGCCGGAGAGCGCCACAGCCTTGATGAACGGACCATTGCTGACTCCTGGCCCCAAGAGTGCCGTGAAGCCACCGCTCTGCGACGTATCTTCAACCAGGAAGTTGCCATTGCCATCTATCACGCCGATGCGCGTACCTGAGAGGGCAAAGTCTTGGATATTGGGGCCGATCACTTTGGTGAACGTGTTGCCCAGCCCATTCGCAACCCACAGGTTGCCACTGTTATCCAACGCTCCCTGCACATTGCCTGAGAGTGCGATAGCAGTAACGATTGGTCCATTGTTGACCCCTGGACCCAGAACCCCCTTGAAATTATTGAGCGATCCGCTATCCACCAGGAAGTTGCCATTGCCGTCTATCACACCAGTGAGGTTGGTATTCGAGAAGGCAGCCGCCTTGATGTTGGGGCCAATCGCTTGCGCGAAGTTGGTGCCGACTGGTCCATCGGCCACCAAGAGGTTGCCATTGGCGTCGAGTTCGCCAACCCGCTGTGATGCTCCGCCGCCGCTACCACTGCCAAAGTGCAGAATCTGCACATTGGCTTCCTTTGTGGTAGGATAGGAACTGCCATCATCATCATTGTAGTAGCTCCAATTTCTCACGACCAACTTGGTATAAGGCCATGAGTTATCTCCCCAGGCGGAGCGAATGCTAGTCCCATCTGGAGTCCATCCGGCATTGACACCACCACTGGTCACATTTTGCTGGGCAATCATCACGTAGCCATTGCCATTAACAGGGTCGTCAATATGAACGTAGTTGACGACGCCGGTATGTCCATTTGATGTTTGACCACTGGTAGTGGAAAGGACATCGCCAACCGACGGGAACGCCTGAGTCGAGTCTCCATAAATCAAGCTCAACCCCGAACCCGGGCCACTGTACCAGTTATAGTACGTGCTGGCAACGGCTTGTCCACCGTTGATCCCTCCCTTGTCTGGCATGTTATGGACTTGCTCAAGGTAGCGCGCGGAGAATTCGACGCATTGCCATTCTTGCAGCGGCACAACACCATGTGGCGTGTACTCGTTGTAGTTTGGTTGCCCACTTGGTAGACCGTTCCAACCATTGGGGTAGCAAATCTGGATCCCGAGACTGGGATCGGTGGTAATAAGTGTGCCATTCGTTCCATTATCACAATCGCCCGTCCACCACGGCGCTCGCCCAGATGACGCATATGCCACATGCAGAGGCGTGAGCGCGACCCATAGCGTCGCCAATGGCAGCGCTAATACGAGCATGAACAGCAGGCGAAACCGTCGCCAGTGTAATGACGGCAAGCGCCAACTCAGATCCGAAGCAAACATCGTCTCTCCTCCCATGACATGCACGATACGATAGGTAGGTAATCGCAGGCGCCTTCAAGTGTGCGGTGTCCGGGTGTTGCTGTCTATAGCCGGGAACTTGCGAAAAAGTTGTCAGAAAGTTGTCATTGACGTAGCGGCAACGTATAGCGACAATAGGGATAGGGAATGCTTGTTAGCGTATGTAGAGGAAGTGACGCTGAGGGTACGCTATGCCGTCCACTACGCAATCCATGACGGTTCCGCCATTCAATCAGGTGGTGAAGGCGCTACGCCAGCAGGCGCATCTGACCCAATCGCAGCTTGCGCAGGCGCTCGATTGCACCAGCACAATGGTATCGCACTGGGAGCATGGCGCGGCGATCAGCGCCAGGTATCGCCAAAAGCTCTGCGAGTATTTCTCGGCTCGGTTTGGACAGTCTGCGGAAACATTAGGATTGGTCTTGCCCGTATCTGCGGCCTCTCCTGTGATTCCCACATCTAGCGGATTTCAGAGTTCTCCGTCTACCGAAGCGCCAGATAAACAGCATGATCATTCGCTCACGCTCGCCTCTGATAAGCCCGCGCTGCTCGATAGCGAGCTACTGATGGAGAGGCAGGGGCAACCGAAGAGCATCGCTGACCACTGCTTTCCCACAACATTACCCGACCCACTGGCCGACGACGACCTCATCGGACGGCAAGACCTGCTCGCCACATGCCGCGAGCGACTCAAGTGCAGCCGCTTCCTGGCACTCTACGGCCTGCCCGGCGTAGGCAAAAGCACGCTGGCGGTCAAACTTGCCCATGACCGCACATTGCGCCGGCGTTTTCCAGGAGGCATACTCTTCGCGGCGCTGGGTCCAGAGCCAGATATTGCCGGTCTGCTCGGTAGCTGGGGAGCGCAACTGGGAATCGTCTCTGCGGCGGCGGCCAACGTCGTGGACGCCGAGACCTGGGGAAGAGCCATCCATGCAACCATCGGCGAGCGCCGCCTGCTGCTGATTATAGACGACGCCTGGACCATTGAACATCTTGCAGCCTTCAAAGTAGGTGGCCCCAATTGCCGCTATGTCATGACGACCCGCTTTCCTCGTTTAGCAACGGCCTTTGCCGGCGCAGAGCCAGAAAGCGCCCTGGCGGTTCACGAACTGACAGAAGCGCGCGGGTATGCGTTGCTGGCCCGGTTGGCTCCCCAGGTGGTGCAGGCAGAACCTCGCGCCGCTCGCGCATTGGAGCGGGCGGTTGGTGGGCTACCGCTGGCGCTCACCCTGATGGGAAATTATTTGCGTATGGAATCGCTCAGCGGGCAGCCACGTCGCATACAGGCTGCGCTACGACTGTTGCGCAGCACGAAAGAGCGTTTGCATCTGGCGCAAGCCCAGGGACCAGCCGAGCAACACCCAACAGTAATCCCAGGAACGGCGCTCTCCTTGCAGGCAGTTCTCGATATGAGCATCAATCGCATACGGCAGCAAGATGCTACCGGTGAACAGCGCCAGAAGCTGACGGGAGCAGAAGCCTGCCGGGCGCTGCATGCGCTCACCATTTTCCCACCCAAACCCAGTAGCTTTTCAGAGGAGGCGGCGCAAGCCGTCTGCGCAGTGCCATTGCCCGCCTTCGATCTCCTCTCAGACTGGGGGCTGCTCGAAGCCTACGGACCAGGACGCTACACCTTGCATCAGGTCATCCATGACTATGCGCGATTGCGACTCGGAAATGATGGAAATTTCACTGATTCCCATTCCGCCAAAGAGACGCCTGATGCTGCTACACACCAGCGGCTCGTCGAGTTCTATGCGACCTATGTGGAGACGCATAAGACAGATTTCGCGGCGCTGGATATCGAGCGCAAGAATATTCTAGCAGCAAGCCACGCAGCCATACGCACCAACATGCCCGATGCTTTGCTGCGGATGACTCAGGTCTTGTCTCCCTTTATGGCGCTACGCGGCGAGTATCGCGAGTCGTCGGATCTCCTGAAGCGGGCGCAGGACATGGCGCTGGCGCTTGCCGATGGAACACTGCTGGCAGCGACACAACTCCATCTCGGACGGTTGGCGGAATTGCGTGGAGAGTATGCGCTGGCAGCGCAGCTCTACGATGCCGGCCTGATGCCGGCAACAGCACCAGACCACCGGCGTCACCATCAACACCAGCAGATGCGTATTGCGTTGCTAGCGCACAGGGCGGATGTCGCGTTGTGCGCTGGTGATAGCAGGGAAGCAGAACGGTTGACTGATGAGGCACTGGCACTTATTGACCAGATTGGAGATCGTCAGCACAGCGCCCTGCTCTACCGCATCCAGGCGCAGATTGCCGGCAACCGGGGAGAGGTGAGCGTCGGCGATATCCTCTATCCACAAGCCTTACAGATGGCAGAAGATGTACAGGATGTCGAAACTGCTATCGTCTGCTTACAAAACATGGGCGTTATTGCTTTCAAGCGGGGACAATATGAGCAGGCATTGCGCTGTTTCGATGATGGATTCGACCGGGCGAAACAAGTTGGGCATATCCGGCGCATGACGGCGCTGCAAAACGCCAAAGGCTGCCTCATCGCCCGCTATGCGCTCCAGCAACGTGAAGGCAGGCGTACAGAGCTGTTCCAGCAAGCGGAGCGTTTATATAAGGAAGCCTATGCGCGTGCCATCAGGTACGAACTGACGCACTGGCAAAACAGCATTTTGCAGAATCTCGGCGCCCTGGAACGCGATTGCAGACGCTATGCGCAGGCTGAACAGTACCTTGCGCAAGCGCTCACCATTGCCAGACAACTGGGAGATCGCTGGCTGATCGGTGAGACAGAATGTGAGCGCGGCGCACTGTATCTGGAAACCCAACAGATCGAGGAAGCAATTGCCGCATATGAACAGGCGCTGGCAGTTGCCAATGAGGATGGCGACACTGAACTGGAACTTGCTGCCCTCGCCTGGTATGGTTTGAGCCGGGCCTGGGCCGCAAAGGGTGAGAAGAATCAGGCGCTAGTTTATGCGCAGAGGAGCCTGCAACAGTTGACTCACCTGGAGTTTGAGCGCAAGCGCGAAGTCCAGGACTGGCTTATGGCTCTCTCGTCGAGGTAACTCAATCACTGATGAGATGCTGGTTTCATGAGAAGGCTCACATCTGCTTTCAATGGCGTTCCCACAGTTTCAACCTATGCTTGGAGCGCGGCGTATGAAGACGCTGCACCAAGTTCCTTCAGAGAGGAGGCATACCATTGGATGACTTCGTAGATGTGGTGCCAGACTGGCAACTGCAACGTCCACCGCCGCGCGCTCCCTGGCGCCGGTGGCTGCTGATCGGCGGCGTGGCCTTTGCCCTGATGTTCACGCTGGGAATAGGCGCGCTACTAGGCGCTCAGATCGGCACCACACAGGCGGCAGGTCTTACACCATCCAGCGCGAATGGCTCACAGATTGGCTTCAATCAGGGGAGCAACTTTCAATCGCTGGCGAATACGCCGGGCGCACAAGGGCAGCAGGGGCAGCAGGGCCAATGCGAAACGTTCACGGTATCGAGCGTGAGCGGCCAGACGATCACCGCCAAAGCCGCAAATGGCACGACAGTGACGATTCACACGACCGCAAACACCAAATACACGCGGGCCGGCCAGCCTGCCAGTGCCAGCGCCGTCACTGTGGGTAGCCGCATTCATGTCATGGGCACCCATAACAGCGACGGCAGCATCACTGCAACGAGTATTGACATCGGGTAGTTCGGATAGCGTAGCGCAACATCAGCCATCCTCAACGGCGTGGATGAGCAATCAAGAGGCCTCCTGGAAAACTGGCGGGTAGAGATACGATGTACCCGCAGGCAATCCCAGGAGGTCTTCGTTCTCTTGTGTCCGATTGTCCTACGGACATTGCCATTCTGGGGAAATGTGCGTAAAATGCCAGGCGCCCGCTTTCTTGTTGGGTGATCTTTGCATGCGCGCCGTTTCCGCCTTCTTGCTCTGATTTCTGATACGCGGCGCGGGATTGCGACGGGAGCCGGTGCGCGGGTGGTTCACTGCCGCGATGAGAGATGCCTGAGATATCAACCTGTCAACCTATCAGACTGATGGATTCACGCGATATCGAGGACAAGAGGAGGTCGGACGATGGGCCGGGATACGCGGGATGATCCCTATCGCAACGCAGCAAATCAAGACCGCAACGATCAATATGGTCAATATGGTCAATATGGTCAATGGGGCAACCAGCAGGAAGAGTACGGCGGCCAGCAGGGGAATCCAGGCTATCCAGGCTATCCAGGCTATCCAGGTGTAGCAGGCCAGCCACCACGCGCTAGCCGAGGCAACACCGGACGCTACCCCACGCCACCTGCTCCCGGTGTCCCTGGTGTCCCTGGTATGCCCGGCAGCATGACACGCGGCAATTCGGGGCGTAATCCCGCCGTTCCCGATGGCCTGATTCGCCGGCAACCGGCCCCTGGCGCACCACATCCCACAGGCAATCCCAATGCCAATGCCGCCTATCCGCCCATCCCCACTCCACCTGGTCCGTCTGGCGCATATGACGCATATGAAGGGCCACCGCCGGAGGGGAATCCGCAGGGGATGCGTCGCTCGCTGGCGCAGATGGCGCGCAGAGCGCGCGATGCCTCACGTTCGATCTCGCGGCGCCTCAGTGACCTTACGGCGCGCGCCGGGCGCAACGGCTTCAATAGCGCCAATGGCTCAATCGGCGCAACTGGCTCAAGTGGTTTCGGCGCGCAACCAACGGCATTTCAGCCGGGCGATGCGCTCAGCACACCACCGGGACCACAAAGCGGTCTGACCGCGCGCATGCGTGGTGCTGGTGGCGCCGGCGGGATGGGCATGGGAAGCATGGGCGTGCCAACCGCGTATCGCGTGCCAGCCACGCCACAGGTCCGCCGGAAGCCGTCCGCAGGCTTTCGCCGCTCGCGCGCCAGATTGCTCGCGCGCAAATGGCGGCACTCGCGTGAGCGCATCAACCCTGTCGTCTATGCGCTCACCATCGCGCTAGTAGCTGTGCTGCTCACCGGCATCGTGATGGGTGGCGGCGCAGGCTCGGTCTATGCCGTCGGCTATTATCAGCGCCACGAGAGCGACATCCAGGCAATTGCCAGCCTCAAAAATCAGCAGAATAGCATCATCTACGACCGCAACGGCAAGACCATCTATGTCGCACGCAGCGATACTGGATTCCAGCTCTATGCGCCGCTGCAACAGATTGACCCCAAGCTACAGGTGGCGACGATAGACACCGAGGACCACAGTTTCTATTCCAACGTCGGCATAGACTTCTATGGCACCTTGCGCGCAGCGTTTGCCGACGTAAACTCCGGCAGCACCTCGCAGGGCGGCTCGACGATCACGCAGCAGTTGGTGAAGAATATCGTCCTCAACGACACCAATCAGACGTTTCAGCGCAAAATCAACGAGGCGATTCTGGCCTACGGCGTGACGCAGCAATACACCAAAGCCTTCATCCTGGAGATGTATCTCAACACCATCCCCTATGGTGACCAGAACATCGGCATCGAGGCGGCGGCGCGTAACTTCTTCGGCTTGCAGCCCAAAACCATCAAGGGCGCCTATACGCTCGCCAATCAGCAGTTGTCCTGGGCGCAGGCTGCGATCCTGGCTGGGCTGCCCAACGCGCCCTCGGAGTTCCTGCCCATCCAGTTCTCCTGCGCCAGCGCGCCCTGCCCGATGAGCAAATGGTCGAATCCCTTCCAGGGCAATCCGGCAGACTGCGGCAACCACATCCCTACTTATGGCCCGGACTGGTATCTCAATCCGCAGAATGGGCATGAGTGGCTGGTTTATTGCCGCGCCGAGTTGGTCCTCTACAATGTCCTTCAGTATGGCCTTCAGGGGCATCCTGAACTCAGCTTCACCCAGGCAGACTATAACCAGGCGATGCAGGATGTGGCGAACATCCTCATCAATCAGAAAATCTACCACTGGGCGGGGGTGAACAGCAGCTCCGGCAACAATGTGGAGGCCGCTGCTGATCTGGCGCCGCACTTCGTTCAGTATGTCTCCAACGTGCTGGCCGATCAGTTTGGCGTGCAGAACCTCAGCACCGCCGGTCTGCGCATCTATACGACGCTGGACCTCAGTCTCCAGCAGGAGGCCGTCAGCGTCATCCAACACTACATCCAGCATCCCTTTACCGAAACCTGGTATCCCATTCCCTATGCGCAGAATTACAACCTACCGCTGGAGGACCCCAGCAACGGTAATGCGCACAACGGCGCGCTGGTGGCGCTGGACCAGCGCAACGGCGATATCCTGGCGATGGTCGGCTCGGTGGATTACAACAGCAACGATCCGCACGTCTTGGGCAAGAATAACATCACTACCTCGATCTATCGCTCGATGGGATCGGCCACCAAGCCGCTGATGTACGCGACAGCGTTCCAGATGGGCTGGGACCCTGGCATCATGCTGCAAGATACGCCAATCTGCTTCCCGGTGCCTGCGCCCGACCCAAACTTCGTGGATCCGGCAGCGCCCGCCTGCAAGGGCTGGTATGTGCCGCATGACTATGAAAGCGCGAATTTCTCAGGAACGTTCCCATTGCGCCGCCAGTTCGATGCTTCGTTCAATATTCCGGCGACCGAAGGCATGGAGTTCGTCGGTGCGACACCCGATACTTCGGCGGCTTTCCTGGCGATGGCGCAACGCCTGGGCGTGACGACGCTCTCGAAGAACCGCATGGGACCAACCACTGCGCTCGGTGGCCAGGAAATCCCCCTGTTGCAACTGGCCGGCGCTTATGCGACGTTGGCGAACCTGGGGCGGCGTGCGCCGCCACGCAGCATCCTGCGCGTGGAGAGGGCCGACGGCACGCTGCTCTGGCAGGCGCCGACAATGCCACAGACGCAGCAGGCGATCAGTCCACAGGCGGCCTATATGGTTACGTCGGTCCTCACCGACAACCGCGCGCGCTATCCGTTCTTCAAGTGGCACAATCCGCTGGTGCTGGACGACAATGGGCTGAACAATCTGGCGATTGCTGGCAAAACCGGCACATCGTCCGGCGCCACCGGGCCGAACGATATCGTGACGGCGGGCTACACACCGTATATGACGCTGGGCGTGTGGGTGGGCAACTCAGACCCCAACGACTCACTGAACCCTGGCATTATTGGCGTCGCGGGCGCTGGTTACATCTTCCACGATGTGATGGAATGGGCTGCGCTGAATTATCATTGGGACCCGAACGCGCAGTTCACTGTACCGCCGGATATGGCAATTGGCACATTCAACTGTAACACCGGCCTGGCTCCCTATAAGGATTCGACATCGAGCAGCCTGAACTGCGCCTGGAATCCCTTCGCGCCTGGGTCCGCCAATCCCTATGACCCCGATGGGCGCTTTGGCGGCGACCGCAACCACATGCCAGATACCGACTGGTACATTCAGGGCGATCAGCCGGTGACTTCCTGAACGATGCGTAAGGGCCGGTCCCATCAACGTTGATGAGGCCGGCCTTTCACCATTTTTCCGTCTCCAGACCTAGCCCTTTTCCGCCTTCAGACCTGGCCTTTTTCTGTCTCCCGGCGTAAACAGTAGGTAGATCGCAGAAATAGGCAATAGTACGCGCTACGTTCGGACTTCCACCGCGTGTATGGTACGATGGAAGCAAAATACAGACGACACCCAACCCGTTGAGAGGAATATTCCCTGGTGGCGAAGAACTCAACCCCTCTCGCGCCGAAATCTCCGTCAGGACCGGCGACCGTCCGGCGGCGAGTGGGCATGACGAACACATCCAAACGACCAGAAAATAAACAGCCAATGAGCGAACAACCGACCCTCACCAAAAAGCGGCTGATAAACACGGCGCTGCCTGTATTCTGGCTCTTGTTTGCCATCAACACCGTCAACTATCTGGATCGCTTTCTGGCGGTGGCGGTTGCGCCAACCCTCAAGCAAGAGTTTCACCTGACCGACGGCAATATCGGCGCGCTGAGCAGCGCCTTCATCCTGATCTATGCGGTGGCGTCGCTGCCGCTGGGGCTGCTGGCGGACCGTGCTTCGCGAGCGCGTGTCGTCGCCGCCGGTGTCTCGCTCTGGAGCATCGCCAGCGGTGTCACCGGCCTTGCCAACGGCTTACCGCTGCTCTTTGCCACCCGCGCTGGCGTGGGCATCGGCGAGGCCAGCTACTATCCGGCGGGCACGGCGCTGCTCAGCGCCTACTATTCGCTGGAGCGGCGCGCCCGTGCACTGAGCCGCTGGAGTTCCGGCCAGCTCTTCGGCGTGGCGCTGGCCTTCGGCATCGCCGCCGGACTCTCTGCGCTGCTCGGCCCATCGCTCGGCTGGCGTGTCGCCTTCATTTTCAGCGCCGTGCCGGGGTTCATCCTGGCGGCCCTGATGTGGTTCGTAGCCGATGCGCCCGCAACTGCCCCCGATGAATCATCCAGCTATGCGGCGAAGATGAACGAGGAATTGGAAACTCGCCCAGCCAAAAGCGTCCGGCTGATCCTGCGGGATGTCGCGCGGATTCGCACCGTCTGGGTGGTTGCGGTGTTGCAGGCATTGAGCTTCGTCGTTATTACGCCCGCCGTGACGTTCCTGCCCATCTATCTACGCTCGACGCATGGGCCGTTCCATCTGAGCGCCGTCACGACCGACGCGCTGGCTGGCATCGTCATTATCGTCGGCGGGCTGACAGGGCAAGTATTCGGTGGCAACGTCGCCGACTGGCTTGGCAGGCGCATCCGTGGCGGACGTATGCTGACGACGACGGTGGGCTTTGGCATCGCTCTACCGACCTACGCGCTGATGCTGCTGACCCATTCGCTGCCGGTCTTTGTCATCTTTGGCATCATCGCCGTGCTGGCCATCAACTTGCCAATTGGCCCGATGCTGGCCTGCTCACAGGATGCCACTCCCCGGGCGCTCCGTGCGACGGCCCTGGCGATGACGCTGCTGATCGGCCATCTTGGCGGCGATGCCTGGTCGCCCTGGGCTACTGGCCAGGTTTCCACGAAGCTGGGTGAACACATCGCCAACTCGCTGCTGATCTTCGGCATACCGGCGCTGGCGCTGGCGGCGATCATCGGTCTCGTCGGCACACGCATCTACGCCGCCGAGGTCTCGCCCGGCAGCGAGAGCAAGGGTCACGTTGCCGTCCATTGAAAAACGGCCAACCTGTCATGCGTCGGTTTACTCTGGCTCCCCTCTCCCGCGCACGGGGGAGGGGCCGGGGGTGGGGGTACTACACAGACATTCCCAGCAGCGTTTCTCGCGGCAATGGCTGGACCAGATATGATGGAGGCCCAGTTGCGCGACGGCGCCGTCGGGCAGTCGTAGCAGCCCGAACTGGCGCGTCATCAGGCGGGTGATCGTATTCGACGGCAACCCTGGCAAAGCCGCATAGATAGCTAGCGCGCGCTCCGCCAGCGTCACGCTGTGATATCGCTCAGCCCAGGCGGCGGCAAAAGGCAGCACGACATTCGCCACCAGAATCGCCGCGCGCCCCGGCGAAACTACGCCATCCCGCACGCGCAACGCCTCCACCAACGCGGACCCTGCGCGTTGCGAATCGCCGCTCTGTTCTGTAGTCTGCTCGATGATACTGCGCAGTGGTTGCCACGGTCCCGCCGTTTCCCAGCGCATGAAGAGGTGCGCCAATCCCTGAATACGCTGCCGCTCCAGCTTTGGCAACTGCTGGCCTTCGAGAAAGAGTGATTCCAGGTCGCCGCTGCGGAGCAGCCATTGGCCGGCCTCGCGGAGCGCCTGGCGGTCGCGTCCATAGGCCAGCGCCTCCGCCAGCGCCACGAACAACACACAGTCCGCTGGCTCCCACATCACCGCATGCGAGATAGTTGCCTCATCGCTGGCGGCAAGCGCCTGCCGGTACATCGCTACGCGCTCATTGAAGCGCGCGATGCCCGCCTCAGCGAGCAACGCCCGCAGGTGCGTCTGGCCCAGCTTCGCTCCCAGCCTGCTGCACGGCCAGCCGGTCGCCGCCTGCTGCGCCTGCTGCCTGGGGTTGCGCAGCACGACAATGGGCGCGGACCCGCCGTTCGCCAGTGGCGTCGTGTGTTCGGTAGCCTGGCGAGATGGTGACAGCACCGCGTGCAGCACGATGCCGTCGTAGCGCGGGTCCTGGTGATGGCCATGCGCCCGCCAGCCACTCACGCGCAGATGCAGCTCGATATCGCCGTAGAGGCGCGTGCCGTCGCCGCGCGCCAGCACCGCGTCGCGGAAGTCTGGTCCGGAAGGTCCGCCGCGCCGCCCCTCATAGACCAGCGTATACGTCGCGCCGTCCTCCGTGCAGAGTGACTCGCCACGCCAGACACCGGAGGCCCATCTGGCCGCCAGCGCCGCTTCTCTCCGGCTGCGCCGGTAGGGTTGCCCCGTCTGCCGCTGCTGCGCTGTATCGTTCCGCACGCTGGAGGTCCCTCTTGTTTCGATTGCCGTCAACTGATTTGCTTGATACTGAATACTGAAGTACCGCGCTGAACTGAATTTGCGGAAATGGGCTATACGCCGTTAACTCTGCCGGAAGATAACGCGGTATACTCTGGTATAGTGAAGCCAGGAGCAGACTCGCGGCTCTCAAGAGCCAGCGGACGGGCAAAAACCTGAAGGTCTGTGGTAAATAGAGCGGCTTCAGCCGTTTCCGCACGTGCTCCGGCTGTTCACAGCCGAGAGCCAAGAAAAGTTGATGTTCGTAGGAGAGAATCGTGGGCGCAGGCAACGTATCGCTGATAGGCGCATTCGTCGCGGGATTGCTGTCGTTTCTTTCGCCATGCGTGCTGCCGCTGACGCCGATCTACGTCGCGCAGCTCACCGGACCGGCAATCTGGCAGACCAAAGCCATGAGCGCCGCCCAACGCGGCGCGCTCCGCAGGGTGACGATGCTGCACGCGGCCTCGTTTGTCGCCGGTTTCGCCGTCACCTTCATCGCCTTCGGCGCGACCGCCAGTGAACTCGGCTCCTTTCTCTCTACGAATGAGGTATTGCTGCGACAAATCGGCGGCGTGGTGCTGGTGCTGCTCGGCCTGCATGTCGCTGGTGTCTTTCAGATTCCCTTCCTGAACCGCGAGCGCCGTTTCAGCTTCGGCTCATTCCGCGCCAGGAAATCTGCTGACGGCACTGACGGCAACGATGGCCGCAGTTATCCCGCCTCGTTCCTCATCGGACTGATCTTCGCCCTCGGCTGGACCCCCTGCGTCGGGCCGATTCTCGGCGGCATCCTGCTGCTGGCGGCGCAGGCGCAGACGCTCGGCGCAGGTGTGCTGCTGCTCGCCGTCTATTCGCTCGGCCTGGGCATCCCATTTCTGCTGCTCGGCGTCGCCTTTGATAGCGTGGCGCCGCTGCTCAAACGCCTGACGCCGCATATGCGCACCGTCGAGATCGTCACCGGCGTGCTGCTGATGCTGATGGGCGTCGTCATCTTCTTCAACTGGCTGCTGATTATCAACAGCAAATTCGTTATTCCGGGCATCAACTGAAGGACCGGGGTTTTCAGCATTCCAGACAGAGGAGTGATAGCGTGGCGCAACGTCTGACGATTCGGGATATCGCGCAATTGGCCGGCGTCTCGCCAGCCACGGTGTCGCGCGTCCTCAACCAGAAGCCGGATGTCGAGGCAGCCACCCGCGAGCGCATCCTGGCAATCATTGCCGAGTCCGGCTATGCGCCCGATCCTACTGCTACGGTGCTGGCGAGCACGCCGCGCCGCCGCCATACGCTCCCCACGCAACGCTTCCCCGCCAATTTCCTCTGGGGTGTCGCCACCTCAGCCTTTCAGATCGAAGGCGCGCTCGACGAGGATGAGCGCGGCCCCTCCATCTGGGATAGCTATGTCGCCTATCCGCCGCCGGACTTCACAGCGCATACGGCGGCCATCGCCTGCGACCACTATCACCGCATGCCGGAAGATGTTGCGCTGCTTGCGCAACTCGGCGTCAACTCCTATCGCTTCTCGGTCTCCTGGCCGCGTGTTCTGCCGGAGGGCGAAGGCGCGATCAATGCGCCAGGGCTGGACTTTTACGACCGGCTGGTAGATCAGCTATTGGCAGCAGATATTGCGCCGATGGTCACGCTCTATCATTGGGACCTGCCGCTTGCCCTTCAGCAGCGTTACGGCGGCTGGCTGGACCGGCGCACGGCGCTCGCCTTCGCGGAGTTTGCTGAAGCGGTGGCGCGGCGGCTGGGCGACCGCGTTCCCTGGTGGGCGACGTTGAATGAGCCGTGGACCGTCACGGTGTTTGGCTACCTGCTGGGGAAGCATCCGCCGCACCAGCAAGACGCCGCACAGGCGCTCCAGGTGGCGCATCACCTGCTGCTGGCACATGGCCTGGCGTTGCCACGTATCCGTCAATGGGGCACGCCGGAGGCCAGTGTTGGCATTGCGCTGAACCTGATGCCCGTCTATCCGGCGGACCAGCGCGAGGCTACGCAAGGAGCCGCGCATGCTGCCGACCTCTGGTATAATCGCTGGTTCCTTGATCCGCTGTTTCGCGGCGCGTATCCAGAGGCGATCCAGCGCGAACTCGATGCGCGGGCTATTGCCGTCACGCCGGACGACCTGCGCGCGATTGCCGCACCGCTCGATTTCCTGGGCGTCAACTACTATTCGCGGCTGGTCGTGCGGCCAGCCACCACAGTGGCGACGGGTCCATTGACCGGCTACTCGCAGGTTGTGCCGGTGCCCGAAGCCTCCTATTCACGGATGGGCTGGGAGACCTTCGCCACGGGTCTGCGCGATATGCTGGTGCGCATCTATCGGGACTATCAGCCGCCAGCCATCCTGGTGACGGAGAATGGCGCGGCCTTCGATGACACGGCGGCGCGGGCCGGCTGGCAGATTCAGGACCGGCGGCGCATCGCCTTCCTCCAGGAGCATATCGAAGCCATGCAGACCGCATTCCAGCTTGGCGTGCCGCTGCGCGGCTACTACGCCTGGACGCTCTTCGATAACTTCGAGTGGACCGACGGCTACGATCAGCGCTTCGGCTTGATGGCGATAGACCGCCTGACCCAGAGCCGCTATCTCAAAGAGAGTGGACGCTGGTATGCCCATTTCATCGCCACGCAGAGGGAACGGCTAGAGTGACGTGCAATTTGTGGAGGGGGCGCATAAGAAACACTGGCTGTTCTATCAATACTTGTATCCCGTGATGGTATAGTACTGCTGTAATCATCAAATAGATGGGCCTGATGCGAATGACAGCAGGAGCAGCCAAACCATGAGCATCGAACAGATCGAGCAACGCACCGTGCAGCCGGTTACGCCCGCTACACCGGCGCCCGCTACACCAGCGCGGAAGCCGCCATTTGAGCCGCCGACCTGGCTGACGATTGGCCTGGCGCTGGCGTATGTCGTGGCGCTGGCGGCGCTGGCCTTCCTGCCGGGGGCGACGATGATCGAACGGCTGCGCGCGTTGGATGGCGGCATCTGCGCCCAGAATCCCACGCACTCGTTTTTCATTGACGGCCAGCAATTGCCACTCTGCTCACGCAACACCGGCATCTATCTTGGCTTTGCCGCCACATTTTTGGCGCTCTGGGTGATGGGCCGCCTACGCGCGGCGAGTTTCCCTGGCCGCTGGGTGATGCTCGTGCTGGCGGTGGCTGTCGTCTTCATGGCGGAAGATGGCTTCAATTCCTTCTTCCGCGACCTGGGGTTGCCCTATCTCTATACGCCGTTCAATCCGCTGCGCCTCTTCACCGGCCTGGGCACCGGCGTCGCGATGTGCGCCATCATCGTGCCGGTGGCGAACACGCTGATCTGGCGCGACGAAGATGAACGCTCCTCGTTCAGATCGCTCAAACAGCTTGCCGTGATGATCCCTATCTTCCTGCTGCTCTTCCTGGCGGTCATCTCACAGCAGCCGTTCCTGCTCTACCCGATTGCCCTGCTCAGTTCCTTTGGGCTGGTGATGGCGCTGACGCTGGTAAATACGGTTTTCCTGCTGGGCGTTACCAATCGCGTTGGGCGGTTCGCCTCCTGGCGGGCGTTCCTGCCATTCTTCACCGTCGCGGTGATTCTCGCCATCCTCGAATTGATGGCGCTATTCGCCGCCAAAACAGCCGTGCTGACGGCGATAACACGCGGCTGAGCCAGACGAAACCAGGCGGTGAGCGCGCAACTCCTGCCACGAGCGGGCGCATGTGGCAGGTGGTTGGCACGCTCTATGCTCGTTAGACGCTCCCCATAGAGAAATATGCCTACAACAGATAGCGGGTCATCCCTTGCTGATACCCCAGTGATGCGCTATACTTCGCAAGAGGGGATGCGTATCGAATCTACTGTCGTTCTTGCAAGGAAGACTGCTCGGACGGGGAAGTCGCTATGCCGAATAAATACGAGCGGGAGATCGAAGAGATTCTCAAGAATATGGATCGCCCTGAACCTGGGCATAGCCTCGGCAGTCGCATCCGTGCGTTCAATCGTCCGCGTCCACGTCGCCCACGGCGCAGTTGGAGTTTCGCCCTCAACGGCTCCGAAATCTGCCTGATGATTGGTATTGCGCTGATTCTGGTTGGCGCGGGCATGGCCTTTTACTTTGGCTCGAATCCTCCCACACTCTTCGGCAACGGTCCCATACAAGCCTGGATCGCCCTCGCGGGCTTTATCTTCTTCGTGGTTGGGCTGGTGATCGGCTGGCGCTCCTATTTTCGTAGTGGCCGCGCTGGCACATTCACGAGCTGGCGCGGCAGGGACTACAACAGCTACTCGAGCAGCGCCGCCAGTTCCAGCACATCCAACACATCCAGCACTGATACCGTTGACAATGTGGTGCGCATGTCCACCCGTCGCCGCCGCAATCCCTTCAGCGACCTCATCACACAGTTCCGCATTCTCCGCCTCAAAATGCGCTACCGGCGCATGCGCGACCGCGAGGACATGGAGCGATAATCCTCATATCAAGGGCCATGTTGCGCCTGCCATTGGTCCGCTTCAGCTTGACATGTATGGGACAAGCGTTCTATACTACAGGTGAGTCACTGTTTTCGGACCCAACCATACAGAACGGCAATAATCGCGGCACTCAAGTGCCGTCGCACGAGAATCGGCTTCAGCCAGTTCTTAGTGTGCGCAGGCTGTTTACAGCCGCGAGTTAGCCGTTGTATTCATAGATACAGCTACACACATCCCTGCGCGCTCCGCATACCCCCACCAGGAGTGATGGAGTGCGCTCTTTCCGTGGATAACCGGGTTGATCTCATGCCACAAGACCGGATCGTCGTGCGTGGCGCACGCGAACATAATCTCAAAAACATTGATGTCGTCATACCTCGTGATAAACTCGTCGTCATCACCGGGCTTTCCGGCTCAGGCAAAAGCAGCCTGGCTTTCGACACGATTTTCGCCGAAGGACAACGGCGCTATGTCGAGTCGCTTTCCTCCTATGCCCGGCAATTCCTGGGGCAGATGGATAAGCCGGATGTGGACCATATAGACGGCCTCTCGCCCGCTATTTCGATTGACCAGAAAAGCACCTCGCACAATCCGCGTTCGACAGTGGGCACCGTCACCGAGATATACGACTATATGCGCCTGCTCTATGCGCGCGTCGGACATCCCCACTGCCCACAATGCGGGCGCGAAGTGAGCCAGCAATCGGTCGAGCAGATCGTAGATGCCGTGACCAATCTCCCCGATGGCACACGGCTGATGCTGCTGGCGCCGCTGGTGCGGGCGCGCAAGGGCGAATACAAGAACATCTTCGAGGATATGCGTCGCGCCGGCTATGTGCGCGTGCGTGTGGATGGTGAGGTGCGCGACCTCAGCGAGACCATCGAGCTGGACAAGTATAAGCAGCACACCATCGAGGTGGTGGTAGACCGGCTGGTGATTCGCCATGCCACGCCCGAGGCTGAGACGACAAGCGAAACAGGCTCCGGCTTACGGCTGGTGGCCGAGCGACCGGCGGCCTATACCACTGCGACGGCAACTGAGACGCACGCCAACCCCGAAACGAGCCAGCGTGCGCGCATCGCCGATTCAGTGGAGACAACGCTCAAGCTGGGCGGCGGCATCGTCCTCGTCTCGATCATTGGTGGTGAGGAGCGGCTCTATTCAGAGCATTTCGCCTGCGTCTATTGTGGCATCAGCCTGGAAGAGATCGAGCCGCGCAGCTTCAGCTTCAACAATCCCAAAGGCGCCTGCCCGGAATGTACCGGCCTGGGCACCAAACTAGAGATAGATGAAGATCTGATCGTCACCAATCCAGACCTCAGCATCAATGAGGGAGCAATTGCGCCGTGGAGCCGTTTCGCCAGCGCCAGCCAGTGGTATACGACCTTGCTGGGTGCGGTGGCGCGCCGCTTCAACTTCAGCCTGGATACGCCCTGGAAGGACCTCAGCGATGAAGCGCGCGATGTCATCTTGCATGGCACGCCGGATGAGGTCTCGTTCTACTATCGCAATCGCCAGGGCACGCGCCGCCAGCATGAAACGACCTTCGAGGGCGTAATCCCCAACCTGGAACGGCGCTACAGAGAGGCATCCGAGAGCGGGCGCGAAGACATCGAACAGTACATGTCGGCGCGTCCCTGCCCGCTCTGCCAGGGCGCGCGGCTGCGCAAAGAGTCTCTCGCCGTGACGGTAGGCGACCGCAACATCGTCGAGGTTGGCAGGCTCTCGATTGTCAATGCGCTGCGCTTTTTCGAGGCGCTGGCGCCCACCCCCGACCCTATGCGCGGGAACGTGGATGTCGGCGTCAATGGAGCAAACAAAAATCGCAATAGCGGCAAGAATGGCAAGCATGACACAAAGGACGCGGCTGTAAACAGCCGGCGCACAGACGATGGACTGAAGTTCGAGCAGGGCCAACGCGCAGAGCAGAACGGACTTCAGTCCGACCGTGGCGTACTCCGGCTCTTGAGAGCCGAGGATACTGACGGCGATGCGGAAGACGTTGCGCAGGTGCCGCAACTGACGGAGCGCGAGCAGATCATCGCACGCCAGATTCTCAAGGAGATTCGCGCACGGCTGGGCTTCCTGGTAGATGTCGGGTTGGACTACCTCTCGATCAACCGCTCTGCGACGACACTTTCGGGTGGCGAGGCGCAGCGCATCCGCCTGGCGACGCAGATTGGTTCCAGCCTGATGGGCGTCCTCTACATTCTGGACGAGCCAAGCATTGGCCTGCACCAGCGCGACAACGCGCGCCTGATTCAGACATTGCTGCACCTGCGCGACCTGGGCAATACGTTGCTGGTGGTAGAACACGACGAAGACACGATGCGCGCCTCTGACCATATCATAGATATTGGCCCAGGCGCGGGTGAGCATGGCGGCTACGTAGTGGCCGAGGGCGATCTAGATGCCATCCTCGCCAACCCCAAATCGCTGACCGGGCAATTTCTTGCGGGCAAGCTCCACATTCCGGTGCCGGAGCAGCGGCGCACAGGCAACGGACGCGACCTGGTGATTCGTGGCGCACGCGAGAACAACCTGAAAGCTATTGACGTGACGATTCCGCTGGGGAAGCTGGTGGTCGTCACCGGCGTCTCCGGTTCGGGCAAGAGTTCGCTCATCAATGAGATTCTCTATAAGGCGCTGGCGAGTAAGCTCAACCGTGCGCATACCCGCCCCGGTGACTTCGACGCGATAGAGGGCATCGAGGCGCTGGACAAGGTGATTGACATTGACCAGTCGCCGATTGGCCGCACGCCGCGCTCGAATCCCGCCACCTACACCGGCGCGTTCACGCCGATCCGCGAACTCTTCGCGCAGGTGCCGGAGAGCCGGCTACGCGGCTACCAGCCGGGGCGCTTCTCATTCAATATCAAGGGTGGGCGCTGCGAGGTCTGCAAGGGCGAAGGCATGCTCACCATCGAGATGAACTTTCTGCCGGATGTCTATGTGCCCTGCGAAGCCTGCAAGGGCAAACGCTATAACCGTGAGGCGTTGGAGATTCACTATAAGGGCAAGACCATCGCCGATGTGTTGGATATGACAGTGGAGGAGGCGATGCGCTTCTTCGAGGCGGTACCCTCGCTGGCAAACAAGCTGGGCACGCTCAACGCCGTCGGCCTGGGCTACATCAAGCTAGGGCAGCCCGCTACGACGCTCTCCGGCGGCGAGGCGCAGCGCATCAAGCTGGCGACGGAACTCTCTCGCCGGGCAACTGGCCGCACGCTCTATATTCTGGATGAGCCGACGACTGGCCTGCACTTTGCCGATGTCGAACGGCTGCTTCAAGTGTTGCAGCGATTGGTGGATGCGGGCAATACCGTGGTGGTGATCGAACACAACCTGGATGTCATCAAGTCCGCCGATTGGGTGATAGACCTGGGTCCGGAGGGCGGCGACCGAGGCGGCCAGGTGATCGCCGAGGGTACGCCGGAGCAGGTGGCGGATATGCCCATCTCCTACACCGGGCAATTCCTGGCGCGGGTGCTGCATCAGGCGCCGGTGACACGCTAACATCGCTCGCTCTAGTGAACACGGACAGATTGTATCAGGCGCAGCGCCCTCTCCACCTCGCAGGTACTAATCTTGCCAATCTGACTTTTGGGGACGCCACCTCCTGCTCGCTTTCCTCACGGGAGATGGCAAACAACATACCCAGCCGCGATGCGCAAGTTGGCAAAGACGTTGCGGGAAACAGGTTTTGCACGCCGTATGGTATGCACTGTATACGGCACTGGTATCCCGCGCGTCATAGCTTATGGAATCTTTTGTAGCACGCGCGCGTACTAGATACTCGAAGTGATGGACGTTGCTCGCGTGGGCACTTATTGTCATGTTAGTCGTCTCGTAGGGAGCGAACGTTGTCGGAGGATGTGGTTAAGATGGGATTTCCTATGGGGCGGGCGTCCACTGGCTCGCGCAAGCGATTCGTCATGGCGCTCTTTCTCTTGCTCTCTGTGGTCGCCATGCTCATCTCAGCCTGTGGGCCAGACGCGAAAACGGCGGCAAGCCAGAACAAGGCCCAGCTCGATACTGAGCTTCATAAGGCCAGCGCGGCGGGCGTTCCTGGGCAGCGGCTGGCGTCCATCATATCGCAGGAGAATGTGCTGGCGGCAGGCACACTGAGCGGAACCGATAGCGCATATCAGGCAGCCGCAAATGGCTACACCAAGCTGTATAATCAGGTCGTCGCGCTGGAAAATTTGTCACCCGATCAGGCGAAAGCGCAGGCGCAGACTGATCTGCAATCGCTCCAGACGGCGCTTGCTGCGGCGGAGAAGGCGAACACTGCCGATATCGTCACAGCCGCCAAGAACTTCGATCCCTCTGTGCCGACGGCGCAGCAGCAACTCGCCACTGCAAAAACGACCAAAGACTATTTTGCCGTTGATAACTATGTTCTCAACCAACTGGCCGCCGTCAACCAACTTCAGCCGGACTATCAACAGATTCAGACGCTCACCAGACTGGTGAATACGATAACGACAGACCTGGCAGGGAGTGGGGGACCGTCGCATGTGCTGGAGTGCGCAACGGAAGGCGGAGAAATCGCCTCGTATGGCATCGTCCCCTCGGAGTTCTGGAGCGCGCAGAATGACTATCCCATCGGGGCGACGAATCCCATCATGGTAACACCACAGCCGCAGACCGAGAACTACTATTTCTCGTCCTGGCCATCGCAGGATCTCACGGCGTTCAGGTCCGGGCAAACCGCTGGTGACTTCACGACGCTCGGCACCCAACTTCAGGCGCAGATTATGACGTTGACGGCAGAGTCTGACCCGGCGGTGCTGGCGCAGGCACAGGTGGTCGCAGTGGTGTCGCGCTTCCAGAACCAGGTGAACACCTATCAGAGTGATATTCAGGCGAACAATGCCTATCTCGCAAGCCACCGGGCGAAAAACCGTGATGTGCCGGACTATAACACGGTGTGGGCGCTGACCAACAGTTCCAATGGCTATGGACCGCCGGAGGACTTCTATCCCAATGTGCCGGATTTCAAGGCGAATCCGAAGTATGCGCAGGAGGCGGCGCAGGACTCTCAGACGCTTGCCGCTGCGCAGACCTCCAGTGACTACGCGGCGCTGGAAAAGAAGGTACAGCAGCAAGAGCAGGATATGACCTTTGATCTGCTGAAGGTGGAAGGGTATTATGACATCACCACCACGCTTCAGGCATTGGTTAATCAGGGGCAGTCTACGACGACTAACGTCACCTTCGAGGGCGTTCTCTACAAGACGCCGAACGCCTATGAGTATGCTGACGACAACCTGCGCTATGACCCACGCGACACCGTAGGCATCCAGGATGCGATGGTCCGCTACGATCAGGCCGCGTATCGCGAGAGTTACGTCTCACACGACGAGTCACTGGCAGATTATCAGGCCGTCGAGAACGAAGCCCAGATGTTCATCCATAACCTCTCGGCGATGATTACGAACCTGGCGCAGATGCCCACCAATGATGCCGCCCGGAAGGCATGGTCCATGACGGCGCACCAGACCGACCTTAACCTGATAGATTATTACGGGCTTCAGAATACCAAAGTGATCGTCGTTTCGCTGCGCGAGCAGAAGGCACGCCTCTTCGACCATGGCAAACTGGTGGTCGGCCCTGATGGCAAACCAGAGGCGTTCGACGTGACGACCGGCAGCCCGGATAAACCTTCGGTGCCGGGCATCCATTGCGCGTTGCCTCCGCTGAAGGGGCCACCGGGAGGCGACATCTTCAAGTCGAGCGATCCAAAAGGTTCGCCCTTCTGGTATGCGCCGACGCCGGTTCACTACTCCTTCAGCTATTCGCTCTACGGCTACTACATACACGACGGCTGGTGGCGTGACGCCACAGAGATGGGCTACCTCACCAACCTGCCGCACTATGATCCCGAAGCGTTCAACGGCGGTTCGCACGGTTGCATCAACTTCCACTATGCGAACGGCGATATGGGCAAGGTCTACGCCTTCTCATACCCAGGGATTCCGATCATCGTCTATTAGTGGTCCTCACCCCTACCCCTCTCCCAGCAGGGAGAGGGGCTTTTTATGCGCCAGCCGTAGCCTGTACGGTTTCCTCACTCATCCATGTCAGCGGCCTCATCTCCTTTTGATGGCTGCGCGGCTTGTTCCGTCCTTGATATGATAATGCGTAGCGCGTCTGCCAGATTGTGGCCAGAGGGCACACGGTCTGGCTCGGCAAGCCATTGCGCGATGAGGCCGGTCATCAGCGCTTGATAGAATGAGCCGACCATCCAGGCGGTATGTTCATCCTTCGTGCTATCAATCCCCTGGAACAACTCCGCTAGCCCCAGCCGCCCTTGCTGAAAGGCTTCCGCAAGTGCCCGGCGCACATCTGGCGCACGGTCGAGCTGGGTGAAGAACTCGAAGGAGGCGACCAAAAGTTGCCGGTGCGTGGCAAACGACTCGATAACGCGCGTCCAGATTGCCGCAAAGCGCTCTATCGGGTCGGCGGCAGGATCGAAAGGCACGCCACCCTCAGCGGCCAGGACACGACCAATCTCATCGCCCCAGTCGCCAATAGCCTCGATTAGCGCAGCATTCAGCAGCGCCTCCATCGAGCCGAAATGATAGCCGATGGCGGCCAGGCTCACCCCAGAAGCCGCTGCGATATCACGCGCAGTCGTGCGCGCGTACCCTTTCTCATAGAGGCAGCGTTTGGCGCCAGCAAGCAAATCTTCACGATTTCCCATAGTACCTATCCTAACTCAAACTCATACAAACGTCTAGCACATCTGCTTTATACAAATGTCTAAAATTCACACGATTCGATCTAGACATTTGTCTTGTACATATGTATAATACATATGTCTGACACAAACGTCCAGATGGTTGGAGCTAATTGAGAATACTCCAGCCTTCATCGCAGAGCGAGGAGCAATCCCGATGAAAAACCGTACCATTCTGATTTCCGGCGCCAGCATCGCTGGCCCAGCCCTGGCGTACTGGCTACGCCGCTACGGTTTCCAGCCCACCATCGTAGAGCGCGCGCCCGCGCCGCGTGGCGGCGGCCAGGCAATTGATCTGCGTGGCGCTGCGCGGCAGGTCGCAGAACGTATGAGTCTGATGGCGGATATCCGGCGTGCGCACACCGGCGCAAAGGGCATGTATATCGTCAACAGCGAGGGCAAGCGCATCGCAGCGATGAGCGCCGATCTCCTGGGCGATTCCGGTGGGCTGATCGCAGATATCGAGATACAGCGCGGCGACCTGGTGCGCATTCTCTATGACGCCACCAAAAATGACAGCGCGTATCGTTTCAACGACTCCATCACGGCGCTTTCGCAGGGCGAAGATGGCTTTAGCGTCAGCTTCGAGCGCGGCGCGCCGCAGACTTTCGATCTTGTCGTCGGCGCTGACGGGTTACACTCCACTGTGCGCCGATTGGCATTTGGTGACGAGGCGCAGTTTACCCGCGATCTCGGTTGCTATGTCTCGATTTTCGCCGCCCATACCAATCTCAATCTCGACGGATGGGAGCAGATGTATCGGATGCCGGGTGGAACGGCGGCCCTTTACCCTATGCGCGGAATCCATGAGGCCAGGGCCATGTTCTACTTTGCCTCGCCACAGCTCGGCTACGACCGGCACAATATCAGCGAGCAGCAACAGATCGTAGCACAGGCGTTTGCCGGCGCTGGATGGGAGGTGCCCCACATGCTCGAAGCCATGCGTGAAGCGCCGGACTTCTACTTTGATAGAGTCGCACAGATCAAGATGGATCACTGGTCAAACGGGCGAGTGGCGCTGTTGGGAGACGCAGGCTATTGTCCCTCGCCAATGACAGGCATGGGCACCAGCCTGGCGCTAGTAGGGGCATATGTGCTGGCCGGAGAACTAGCAGCGGCGGAGGGCGATCATCGCACAGCTTTTGCCCGCTATGAGAGCGAGCTGCGCGCGTATGTGAATCTGGCGCAGAAGCAGGTGAATGGCGCACTGGGGTTTCTCCTACCGAAGTCCAATTTTCAAGTTTGGTCATACAACCAGATGTGGCGGATGCTTCCCTATATGCCCTGGAAGGGACTCATCGCCTCCGGCTTTCAGAAAGTGGCGAACGCCATCACGCTTAAAGAGTACAGCCGCTATCTGGTTGAGCAACCCACCAATCAGGCGTATGGCGTGTCATCGTTATGAGCATCGCCGCGCTCATGAGAATCATGACCATTACCATTATCGAAGTCTTCAACATCATCCTGGTCATCAAGCTGCCAGGGTGATTCCCCCAATCCCAGGCTGCGCTGATATTGATCGGGCGTATCGCCCGCCACGAACCCTTCGTTGTAGACGCCGACGCGCACGAGGTATCTGAGCGCAAGGAGACGACGGCGGCTCTCGACATCGCGCAGTTCTTCCTCCACGGCGGGGGACCACGACGAGGGCGTGATAGGCTGTGGTGGCACTGATGATGGCACAGCAGCCGGAGTTGAGGGTTCGGGCGGCTGGCGCGGCGGCAATGGTCTGGTCGGCTCGCGCGAGGCATCAAGCGGACGCGAGGCAGGCGCGGGTGAGGGGGTAAACATAGAGGGTGATGAGGTGAGCGGTGCGCTATTGGCGGCGTTGGAAGGCGCTGGCTGAGGAGCAGCGGTATTCGCCGCATCACGCACACTCCATCCCTGTGAAGTGGCCGTCAAATGAGGCCGCAGGCGATGCGTATCATCCAGCCAGCGGCCAGAAGCCAACCCACCCGACGTAGCAGACGAGATAATGGTCGCCGTATGCTGGCGAGAATGCGCAGATTCCTGTTCCAGAGCTGCGCCATCCAGTGATTGAAATGCTGACCGGAGCCGGGCAATGAAACGCGCAAACGCGCGGGAAACGGATTGCAGGAGTTGCTTGAGGCGATACAGAACCATCGGAGCATCCTCGCTTCTGTCTGGCACTCAAAAAAAACCGCGCCGCTGGTGCGAAGCGGAGACCGGCTGTGTCTCTACGGTCAGGCAGCGACCGCATGGCGCTTGCAGAGCTTCGCCCGCCCTCGGCATATGGGGGTTATAGCATACCCGTATGCAGTCGTCAATTTTCGTTGATTTCGATCAACTCGCTGGCGTCTGTGGTGTGAATTCATCGAGTTTCCACTGGCCGTTTTCCAGCCGGAAGGTGAAGGTTGTGGCAACATTGGTGGTCTGCGAGGCAATTGTCAGGTTCAGCGTGGTCGTCACACTTGCTGCGGTCGCCTGCACAGCATAGGTGGTGTAGTTCATCGTGCAACTGCTGAGTTTGACTGCCCCGCCAAAAGCCGAGCCGAACTGCTGGGCAAACTGTTGCTCGGTGGCGAGGCTCTGCTGGCGGCTCGAAAGCGTGGCGTAGGCCGCCGCATAGTCGCCTTTGCTAATGGCTGAGCAGAAGGTATTGGCCACCAGCAGCGGTCCGAGGTTGGTGCCTGCCAGCGATTGCTCAATGGCATCCACTTTCCAGACGCCGCCCTGCTGAACCAGCGCGATATGGCCGCTGAAGGACTTGTTGCGCAGGATCGTCACCAGAAACGCCACATGATCTTTGGGCGCGCTGAAGGAAAGATCAATGACGTTACCACTCGCCGTGGGACATCCCTTGATTTTGCCATCCACCTTATTTTGCAGCGTGCTGGATTGGATGAACTGATCGCGCGTCACAGAGGATTGGTAGCCGGAGGAGAGCAGCGCATAGGCAGCCGTATAATTTTGCGCCTGCAAGTCATCGCAAAAGGTCTGCGCCGCCTGCGCAGGCCGTAATTCCGCCTGCGCCGTCTGATAGCCGGCAAAGAGTAAACCGCCTATCAACAACACAAAGACCAGCGCGATCAGCACGAGCGTGAGCGTGAAGCGGCGATTATTGCGCAGCGGCGTCTGGCGTTGCGGCTGAACCGAAGCTGCGCCTTGTGGAACGGCAGACGCGCCTGCGACCGGCTGTTGCGGATAGGGCCAGCCGCTCGCCGGCATCGTTGTCTGCTCAGGCGATTGTGGTGATGGTGATGTAAGATTATAAGAAGGCGGTTGAGCGTTCTCAGATGGTCTATTGAAGGGATTATACTGATTATTTGGATTATTTGGCGGTATGTTGTTTGGCGTGTTTGAGGGTATGTTGTTGGGATTGTTGGGATTGTTGGGATTGTTGGGATACACGGGACCAGACATGCTCTATCCTTATCCTTTATGCTGAATTGGTGACGGAATGAGTATCACTTCTTCTGCGCGGGCACAGCAGGTACCAGAGAAAGAGATACGAGTGAAACCGCAGCGGATCGAACCATCAGCGCACTTGCTCCACATGCTCCCAGCGTAAACCGGCGCGTTACCTGCTGTTTGGCCATACGTATTGTAGCTGAGACGTTGTTCATTGCATAGTGAGCCAACCCATCTGGTGCGTTCTGCCCTGGCGTGCGCCAATTCACTCTTACCGCACGTTTGCGCATCATTGGCAGGAGTTAGCCACAATATGGCATAGTATCTGTTACGCTTAGGCGATATCGCGCTTGTTGGCGAGCGTTGCGTACCGTACCTATAACACGTGTATGGTATCGGCATCATACCATTACCAACTCTCGCCAGCCATCGCTCTTGAGCGCCAGTCGTTCAGTTTTTGTGTTGCCGGGGCCTCATGGATTGTCCTTGAGCGCCACCTGATTTTGACGATACTCCGGTGAGGAGCTTTGCATAATGTTTGATGATCGCCCATTTGAAGACAACGCTGTGAATGATTCCCAAGATATAGCGGAAACTCAGGAAACACCGATGGATGACACACAACAGCAGCCGGCAGAAAATACTGCGAATACTGAGCCATCTGCGGCAGGTGAGCAGCCGGCAGTCGTGCCAACACTGACTCCCGCCGCGCAGAATTCACAGGATTCACCTGCCAGCGAATCTACCGACGCGGACCGCCCGGCACCCATCATAGCAGAAGATCAGCACGAGCCAGCGCCAGAGCCAGGCGGCGAAAAGAACGATGAACATCCTGAGCAGCAGCCTGATGAGACACCCAGCAGGCAGGAGATCGTCTCGAAGACACCTACCGGCTCTTCTGAGGAACCTGCCGAAGATGATGAGCAAATCGAACCCGGTATATCGGGGATTTTCCCAGTGAGTATGCCAGCTTCGGTTCTCTTTGGCGGGCATGACGGTGAGGCGGAGACGCCAGAAGAAGAGCAGATTGAGCTACCGGACGAATTGGCAATTCTGCCCCTGAAAGATACCGTCGTCTATCCTTCCGCCGTCTCGCCGCTGGGCGTCGGCAAGGAACGCTCGATCCAGTTGATTGACGACGTGATGCGCGCTGGCGGTTCGCGGCTCATCGGCCTCATCGCTCAGAAAGACTCGGATGTCGAGGTCGCCGGTCCCGATGATTGCTTCCGCGTCGGGACGGTCGCACGCATCGTGCGCCTGCTGCGGATTCCCGACGGCACGATTCAAATTATCGTGCAGGGCATCGAGCGCATCGAAGTGGATGAGTACACCACTGAGCAGCCGTTCCTGAAGGCGCGCTGCCATCTATCACCGGAAGCCATCCCAGACGATATCGCCATTGAGGCGCTCAAACGCACGGTGATAGACCAGTTTCAGCGGCTGGTGAGCCTCGTGCAATATCTACCCGATCATCTGGCGCTGGCGGCAATGAACCTGGAAGATGCCCGCCAGGTGGTCTATTTCATCGCCAGCAATGTGCAGATGGACCTGGCGCTGCGCCAGCAGCTATTAGAAATGGACTCGATGCGCGGGAAGCTGGAAAAGGTGACGGTGTTCCTAGCGCGTGAGCTAGAGTTGCTGGAACTGGGCAAGAAGATTCAGGCCCAGGCGCAGGAGGAGATGACCAAAGCGCAGCGCGAATATTATCTACGCGAGCAGCTCAAAGCCATTCAGGAAGAGCTTGGCGAGGAGAGCGACGAGATTGCAACGGTCAATTCGCTGCGCGAGAAGATCGAAGAAGCGCACATGCCGGAGGAGGCGCTCAAAGAGGCGCAGCGCGAGCTATCGCGCCTCGAAAAGCTGCCGGCGATGTCACCCGAATATGGCGTCATTCGCAGCTATCTCGATACGCTGGTGGCGCTACCGTGGGATAAGAGTACCGGCAAGAAGATTGATGTCTCCTACGCGCGCCAGGTGCTCGACGAAGACCACTATGACCTGGAAAAGATCAAAGATCGCATCCTTGAATACCTGGCGGTGCGCAGGCTCAAAGAGGAGCGCCAGAGCAACGTGGAATCTGCCACAACCAACGCACTCAGCGATGGCGCGCGCCCAACACCAACTAAAGCCGCGCTGAATCGTGAGCCGATTCTCTGTTTTGTCGGCCCTCCGGGCGTTGGCAAGACCTCGCTGGGGCAATCCATCGCGCGGGCGCTGGGGCGCGAGTTCGTGCGCATGTCGCTCGGCGGCATTCATGATGAGGCGGAGATTCGCGGCCACCGGCGCACGTATATTGGCGCGCTGCCGGGGCGCATCCTGCAATCCATTCGCCGCGCAGGCGCCAACGATCCCGTCTTCATGCTGGACGAGGTGGATAAGGTGGCCTCGGATTGGCGCGGCGACCCGTCTTCCGCGCTCTTGGAAGTGCTGGACCCGGAGCAGAATCACTCGTTCCGCGACAATTATCTTGACCTGGCGTTCGACCTCTCCAAAGTGATGTTTATTGCGACGGCCAATGCGCTGGATCCGATACCGGCGCCGCTACGCGACCGCATGGAGATACTCGAACTGGCGGGCTATACCGAGGAAGAGAAGCTGCACATCGCGCGCCGCTACCTGCTGCCCAAGCAGATTGCCGCCAATGCGCTGATACCAGAAGAAATCACCATTGGCGACGACGCCGTGCTGGTGATTATTCGCGATTACACCCGCGAAGCCGGCGTGCGCAACCTGGAGCGCGAAATTGGCTCGATCTGCCGCAAAGTGGCGAAGCGCATGGCCGAAGGCCAAACCGGGCCGGTCGTGGTGACGCCGGAGATGGTACATGAACTGCTGGGCCGCCAGCGTTTCTTTGCGGAGGCTGCCGAACGTATTGATCGCCCCGGCGTGGTGACGGGTCTGGTCTGGACGGCGGTGGGCGGCGATATCATCTTCGTGGAGGCTGCGATGATGCGCAGCCGCGAATCGCAGTTAACGCTGACGGGACAGCTTGGCGATGTCATGAAAGAGTCCGCCATGACGGCGCTCTCCTATGTGCGCTCGAACGCGGTGGTGCTGGGCATAGACCCGCGCGTCTTCGAGGATAACAGCCTGCATATCCATGTGCCTGCTGGCTCCATCCCCAAAGACGGTCCCTCGGCTGGCGTGACGATGATGACGGCGATAGTCTCGCTGGCGCTGGGCCGCCGCGTGCGCTCGGATGTCGCGATGACTGGCGAGATCAGCCTGCGCGGCAAGGTGCTACCGATTGGCGGGCTGAAGGAGAAGGTGCTGGCGGCGCATCGCGCGGGCATCACGACGATCATCCTGCCCAAGCGCAACGAGCCGGACCTGGAAGATTTGCCCAAAGAGCTGCATGAGCAGATGACCTTCATTCCAGTGGACGACGCCCGCGAAGTGTTGTCAAACGCGCTGGAAGGCGGCTATCAGTTCCGCTCGGTGCAGCGCGGTCCCACGCCCGAACGCGATATCCCCGCCGCCGGCTGGGTGGCGAGCGGCGGCAATGCCTAAAAGAAGTGGAGTATATGAGCGATATAGCAACGAAGCCAAGCATGATGGGCATTTGGGCGCATCCAGATGATGAGGCGTTCGGGCAGGCGGGCACGATGGCCCGCGCGACGGCGGCAGGGCATCCGGTGGCGATTGTCTGCGCGACACGCGGCGAGGAGGGCGAAATTGCCGATCCCGCGCTGGCGACGCCTGAGAATCTGGGCGAGGTGCGCGAGCAGGAGCTACGCAACGCCTGCGCCGCCGTCGGCGTGACCGATGTGTCGTTCCTGGGCTACAGAGACGGCCATCTGCGCGAGGCGGACCCTGAAGAGGCGACCGAACGCATCGTGCGTCATATCCGGCGCTTTCGCCCCGATGTCGTGGTGACGTTTGCGGCCAATGGCGGCTACGGCCACTATGACCACATGGCGATCCACCGGCTGACGCTGGCGGCCATCGAGGCGGCAGCCGATAGTTCTCGCTATCCTCACCAGATCAGCGAAGGACTGGCGTCACATCGGGTACGCAAGGTCTATTTCGGCGCGATGCCCCGCAGCCGCCTGCTACAGATGCGCCAGGAGGCGCAGGCCAGAGGCGAGGACTTTATCCCCGGTGGCAACGCGGCAACGATTCCCGTCGAGGAGATGGGCACGCCAGATGAGCTGATTACGACCATCATCACGCTGAGCGACGAGGAGTTTGAGAAGAAGCGGCGCGCGCTGATGGCCCATGCCACGCAGATGCCCAAAGATAGCCCCTGGGCGCAGGCCACGCCTGAGCAACTGCGCCAGTTCATGGGCCGCGAAACGCTGCAACTGGTTCCCGCGCCAACTTCAGACCGCGATTATCCCACACCCGAAGACGACGTGTTCGCCGGATTGTAAGACCTCACCCCCGCCCCTCTCCCACGAGGAGAGGGGAGATCGGGCGCGGTTCTTAGTCGCCGGCTCGCACGCCGGTCACGCTACGACATGCTCATCACGCCGTCTGCATCTTTGCGGCGTCTTCCAGCCCTAGCTCGCGGATGGATTCCTGGCGCATCAGATATTTCTGAATCTTGCCGGTGACGGTCATCGGGAAGCTATCTACAAACTTCCAGTAGCGTGGAATCTTGAACGTGGCGATCTGGCCGCGACAGAACGCCTGCATCTCATCAGGCGTCGCCGTTTCGCCGTCTTTCAGCTTGACCCACGCCATCAACTCTTCGCCATATTTGAGGTCCGGCACGCCGATGACCTGCACATCCACCACTTTCGGATTGGTGTAAAGGAACTCCTCGATTTCGCGCGGATAAATATTTTCGCCGCCGCGAATGACCATATCTTTCAGCCGCCCGACGATGTTGACGTAGCCCTGCTCGTCCATCGTTGCCAGATCGCCGGTGTGCATCCAGCGCGCCTGGTCAATAGCGGCGCGGGTGGCCTCCTCGTTGTTCCAGTAGCCGAGCATCACCGAGTAGCCGCGCGTCAGCAGTTCGCCAGGAGTATTGGCCGGCACCACCTGCCCGGTAGTGGGGTCAATGATCTTCACCTCGACATGCGGATGAATCTGCCCGACGGTGGAGACGCGGCGTTCCAGCGCATCATCCAGGTGGCTCTGGAAGGAAACCGGGCTGGTCTCGGTCATGCCATAGCAGATTTCCACCTCGCGCATGTTCATACGCTCGATCACCTGCTTCATCACCTCCACCGGACAGGGCGAGCCAGCCATTACGCCGGTGCGCAGCGTCGAGAGGTCATAGCTGCTGAAATCTGGATGCGCCAGCTCGCCAATGAACATCGTAGGAACACCGTAGAGCGCGGTGCAACGTTCCGACTGGATGGCTTCCAGCACCGCCTGCGCCTCGAAGGCTTCGGATGGGTAGATCAGCGCCGCGCCGTGGGTCAGGCAGCCAAGATTCGCCATGGCACAGCCAAAGCAATGGTACAGCGGGACGGGAACGCAGAGCCGGTCTGCTTCGGTGAAGCCTTGCAGCCGCGCCACGAAATAGCCGTTGTTGAGGATGTTGTGATGGCTCAGCGTCGCGCCCTTCGGGTTGCCAGTGGTGCCGCTCGTATACTGGATGTTGACCGGATCGTCGAACTCTTGTTGCGCCTGGCGCGCCGCCAGATCATCCGGCGAAACCTCTTTGGCGCGTTCCAGCACCTCACCCCAGACCCACATCCCCGGCGTGCGCTCGTCGCCCAGGCGTACTACATGGCGCAGGCTCGGCGCTTTGTGCGCATCAAGTTGGCCAGGGGCGCAGCGTTCCAGTTCTGGGCAGAGCGTTTGCAGCATGTCGAGATAGCTCGTCGTGCGGAAGTTGGGTGCGGTGACGAGCATCACGCAGCCGGACTGATTCAGCGCGTATTCTAGCTCATGCAGGCGATAGGCGGGGTTGATATTGACGAGGATTGCGCCAATTTTGGCTGTGGCAAACTGTGTAATCGTCCATTCTGCGCGGTTCGGCGACCAGATGCCCACGCGGTCACCTTTGCGAATGCCCAGCGCCATCAGCCCGCGCGCGCAGCGGTCCACCTCATCGCGCAGCGTGGCCCAGGTGTAGCGCAATCCCTGATGCAGCACAATCAGCGCCTCGCGCTCTGGGAAGCGCGCCGCCGTGCGGTCGAGCGCATCGCCGATGGTCATGCCAAGCAACGGCGTATCGCTGGTACCGCTGGTATAGCTCCACGTAACGCTGCTACGATCTACCTGCCGGAGTTCCTGCTGTCCCTGCGCCGTTCTCATATCCGCCAAATCCGCCATAAGACGACCTGCCTTTCACGCGATGAGGGGCCGCCACGCGCCACTGCGCCAGCGGCTTCGTCAGCACTTGGTGAGGAACTGGCCCAGCAATGCGCGCTCACGTGGAGGCATGAGGCATATACGGGCCATCGGTCATATCATTGGGCACATTGTGCGCGCGCTGCACAATCCTTGTCAACGGCGCGCGTGGCCCCAGCCTCTCTCCTCGCGCGGAGCGGGGCTGGGGGTGAGGACCTACGCGCCACGCCCATCATTCCTGGCATTGCCGTTCAGGTTGGCGTTACCACCAGCCGGCCAGAGTTCCAGGTGATCGTCGGCGAAGTGGACCCGCGCACGGCCCTGGAAGTCCAGCGACTCCAGCAGTTGCTTGGGAATCTGAAGTCGGCCCACACTGTCAATGATGACGGTCTCTTCCGCTTCCTCCGCATGCAGCACTTCGGTGCTGGTGCGGCCATCACGAATGGCGACCGAGCGGTCCATCGAGGCGGCCACCATGTGGTCGTGGGTGACAACGATAGTCGTCAGCCCCAACTCATGATTGAGCCGCCGCAGCAGGTTCAGCACATCCTGCGCCGTCACACTATCCAGTTCGCCGGTTGGCTCATCTGCCAGCAGCAGCGGCGGATCGTTCGCCAGGGCCACGGCGAGCGCGCCACGCTGCTGTTCTCCGCCGGAGAGCCGCTCTGGCTTGTGGTGAAGGCGCGGCCCCAACCCTACCAGTTCCAGCAGTTCAGTCGCATGGCGACGACGCTTGTTGGCGGGATATCCAGATAGCACCATCGGCACCATCACATTATCGAGGAGGGTCAGATCGCTCAGCAGGTTACGGCTCGTCTGTTGCCACACATGGCCAACGATGCGTCGGCGATAGAGCAACCGCTCTTTTGCCGTGAGACGGGTCAGATCAACGCCGGCCACTTCGCAGCGCCCGGCGCTTGGCTCATCCAGCCCGCCGAGGATGTTGAGCAGTGTGCTTTTGCCCGCGCCGGATGGACCTACCAGCGCCAGCATCTCACCGGTCGGCACCCGCAGGTCCAACCCTTGAAGCGCCACAACTTCGAGGTCGGCTGCCTTGTAGATTTTCACCAGGTTATGGCTCTCAACGAGAATCTCTGCCACGATGCCGCGATCCCTTCTCTAACGATTAATCTTCACCTAGTCTTCACCCAGGCGCAGGGCTTTGCCGAGACCGATGCTAGTTGCATAGCGCGCCGCGATGAGCAACGCGATAATGAACGCTACCACCAGCGCCACATAGAAATACAGCGCCGTCTGACCGTTGAAAACGAGCGTGTAGGATGGAACCCCCAGTCTGGCGGTGTTGATCGTCGTATCGCTGAATTGTAAGAACGGCAAAGTCGCCGTGGCAAGCAGCAATCCGAGCAACGTGCCACCGATCAGCCCGAAGAGATAGACGATGACTTGCTCGCCCAAGAGCAGCGAGGTGAGCTGCCTGCCAGACATGCCAACCGTCCGCATGACGGCGAATTGGCGGGCGCGTTGCCGTGTCGCCAGCAGCGATTGCACGATACTGCCCAGAATTGCCAGCAGCGCCGCCGTCACCGCGCCGACCAGCAGGAGGCCGCGCATACCAGCGGAGATGGGGTTCGCTACGATGCTGCTAAGCTGATCCGCCAGGCTGAAAATCTGCGTATCGGCGTTGAACTGCGGGATGATATCCGGGCGCGACAACTGCTTCATCAGTTGCGCGTGCTGCGCCGCATTATTCGTGGTGCGCATCCAGAACTCATTGGCGCTGTAGATGCTCGGCGCAACACCTGGAGGCGCATTGCTGATGATGGCATTGAGGTAATCGTTCAAGTCCGCCACGATGAACCCGCCCGGCTCATCCTGCGGATAGAGCGTGGGGAACTCATCGGTGGTCGCGCCGACGACGAACGCCGTGACGCCCAGCGCCGTATCGTTGAGTTGTAGGATAAACTGATCGCCGACCTTCACATGATAGCGGGTGGCGAATTGCGTGCTGACGATGGCCCAGATGGGATTCGCCGTGCTGCCAGCCTTGCCGCCCTGCTCATTGGCCTTCATCTCGGAGAGCAGCGTGCTGAGCGGCGTGCTGGAGTAATCGTTGCGCCAGGAGACGACGCCAGCCGCCTGCTGGAAGGTCGTCGGGTCAATGCCCAGCACGTTTACCTGCTCACCACCGAGGTCCGCCGTGGTGCTGGCCTGTCCGCGATACGCCTGCGTGATGTTCAGCACTCCAGGTAGCTTTTGCAGGCGTTGCATCAGAATCGCGGTATCGTGCGTGCCCAAGCCATTGCCCCCGCTGGTGATCGCGGTAAAGCGAATATCCGAGCCGACGGTATAAGCTGCGCGATCATAGCCGTTTTGGACAAGCGAGGAGTCGAAGGTGAGCGCGAAGAGGCCCAGGCCAACCGCCAGCACCAGCAGCAGCGTCATGCGGCTATAGCGCGAGGGGTTGCGCTCCACCTGTGAGAAGGCGAGCAGCGAGGTCAGCCCTTTGCCACGCGCGGCGACCCGCGCGCCCAGCGCCGCGCCCAGCGGGAAAATGCGCAAGACGAGCAGGGCGCCAGCCAGTAGCAGCAGCGCAGGCGTCACCAGCAGCAGCGGGCTGGCGCTGCCACCGATCTGCGCGCGGGTGCTGGCGTCACCAAACTGCCCCAGTTCGAGATAGCCGACCAAACACAGCACCGCCAGCACGACATCGAGGTAATAGCGTTTCCAGAACGGTACCCGGCTGGCGCGCCCCTGCTCGCGCCGGAAAGCCAGCACATCCATCCGCGCCGATTGCCAGGCAGTAAAGGCGACCGCACCTGCGCCCAGCAGTGCGCCGACGATGGCCGGCAGGATGGCTGCGCCTGGATTGGCGATCTGGCTGAAGTAATTGCTGCCAACGCCGGAGCCATTGATGACAGAGGCAGGCACGAACCAGTGAACCAGCGCCAACCCCAGCGCCGCCGCCAGGAACGGCCCGGCAATCGCGGCGATGATGCCCAGGATGATGCCCTGCGTGGTAAACGTGCTCAAAAGCTGCATGCCGCTGGCGCCACGGCTTTTCAGCGTCGAGATTTCCTGGTTTTGCCCCTCGATTAGCAGGCTAGCCATTGCCGCGACGAAGAGCAGCGCCAGACCAACGATCTGCGCCACGATCACATAGAGCGGCAAGGTGAGCAATGATTGTTGGGACTGGATATCGTTGATGACGCTATCGAGATGCGTTTGCAGCGTCACGTCACCGACGCCCGGCAACGTGGCGACGTTACCGTTGAGGCGCGCACGCATTTGACCGATGTTTGTGGCAATCTGCCCGATGTTGCTCATGTTGATGGCGTTGGGATTGGCATAATAAATCCAGTTCTGGTGCATGCCAACCGAGGAGAAAACACTCAACTGTGTGAAGAATGTGTTCGAGGTGATGAGCAACTTGTAGACGACAGTTCCGGAAGTGGCGCGGGCAAACGTCTCGCCATTCCAGAAGGGATCATTTTCATTCGGCGCCCAGATACCGGAAACCGTGAGCGTGATGATATGAGTATGGTCGCCGAACTCCGTTCCCTTGATTGGTGAACCGACCTTGAGATTGAAGTCTTGCGCCATCTGCTGCGTGACCACCACCTGTGGCTTCTGATTGGCGCTGGTGTCCTGGGGAGTCGTCCCTGAGATGAAGTGCATATGTGGCGCGGCGGCGGAATAGTCGAATGCCTCGAAGACGATATTCGGCGTCTTTGGGTCGGAAGGGAGATACGCCTGCGCCCCCGCCTGAAGCAAGAGCATATTGGCGGAGACGGGGTAATAGGTTGGGGTGGCGAGGGTCGCGCCGCTGAGGTAGCGTTGCGCCAGCGCCCGCACCGCCGCGTTGTCTTGATCGCGCAGACCTGTGCTGATCTGATTGTTCTGCACAATCGGCTGGATATTGCGGATGGTAGGATCGTCAGTATTGATGGCCCGTTGCAGTTGAATATTGGCGACGAGAGAATTGTAGAGCGGCACGGTGCAGATGAGAACCACCGCGACAAGCATGCCAACAGCCACCGCCAGCAACAATTCCCAACTGCGCGTGAGCCGCATGATGGCGAGACGTACAGATGAAAAGAAACCGGCGCGTCGCATACGCCAGGTTGGAGAAACCTTCGCCTTTCCCCTGCGCGCTGGCTGGGGCCGCTGATTATTGCTTGCCCCCGCTTGCCGAGTGACATCCACCCGCATCTAGTGCTCCTGTCTCTTTAGGTCTCTCTTGCCAGTCGAACCAATCCGAATCCGATGAGTGCTTCATCCATGCGGCCTCAGATGCACACCATACCAGTGTACACGCAGCACGACATAGACATTCGCCATCTGCGCCGTCATTGATGCCATTTCACAATGGGAAGGGCATGCCACTTTCAATTATGGCATAGTCTTGTCAATAGGACGCCTGGCACCCAGCCGCTTTTTCCTGTTTTTGCCATGTTTTTTGCTATTTTGCGGCGTTTTTCCTCTTATGCCCGCTCCTGCTGTATCGAATAGTTGACCCCCACTCACCTGGCTGACCCGCCTCGTGCGGAGCAGCAGCCGAAAGTCAGGTGGGTTTGGAACCTTTGTGAATCATTCAATGTCGCCTGGAAATGTCACCTGGAAATATGGAGTTCATGATGCGCCAGTTATCCGCCCGATCCACTTCCTGCCCGTCACATCGGGCACGCCGCTATCATGTAATCACGCAGGTAGCGCAGCCCAGTTGCAGCCGCACGACATCGCGGCGCGCTGAACGCATGGGTGTACGACCCACTGCATTGAAGGCAACATCACAGGCTGCGAGAGAGGTAGGAGGAAATGTGCGCCAGTCCCTTTCTACCGGCGTGATGGCGCGCTGTTCGCATGAGGGCGGACCACCGCCAGCGCACTAGCCGCAGGCAGCATACAGACAGGTCGCCGCGCTCACTTCTGATAGAACGGCGACCTGCCCGGTTGTTTCTCAGAGAAGGTGGGTGTGTGCTGCGGTGCGCTTAGCTGTGCGGCGCAACCTTGTATGCTTGTTTGAGCATCTCGAACGCGCGCTTGCTCTCACCCTGGCGTTCCAGGAACTCTGAGAACTGCGCATAGGCGTCGCGCAGATGTTCAGGCGATTCGACGGATTGCAGCACTTCGATGGCTTTCTCGAAGCTCGCCGTTGCCTCGCGTGGATGCTTCTGCGCCTCTTGCACACGCGCCAGCACCAGCATGGAGGTCGCCTGTTGCACCGGATCATCGAGGCGCTCAGCGGAGGCAATAGCTTCGTCCGCCGCCTGTGCCGCCTCATTCGTCCGCTTCTCGTTGAGGTAGATCAACGCGCGGCTGCGTTGCACTTCGGCAAGGCTGCGCGCATCCTGCTGGCCAGAGGCGATGGCATAGGCGCTGTTCAATTGCGCGAGCGCCTCATCCACCTGCCCAGACTGCGCATAGGCGTTGCCCAGGCGATTATACACCGCCGTCACCATCTGGCGATTCGCTGCCTCTTCATAGGCGGCAATGCTACGCAGCGCATAGCTCTTGGCTCCCGCTGTGTCGCCCTTGTTGCCGAGCGCCAGACTGAGACTCCAATAGATAGCGCCTAGCGTTTCCGGGCGAATCACGTCCTGGGCTGCCTCTGCCGCTTGATGCAAATACTGGATGGCGTCGTCATACTCAGCCAGATACCAGTGTTGGTTGCCGATATTGAAGAGGACGTTTACTTTGAAGGCGGGATCGCGGACGACATTATCTTCAATAGCCCGCAGGCAAGCGCGATACTGATCCAGGGCAACCGCGTGGCTGTGGAGCAGCGAATAGGCGTTGCCAAGTTCGTTGCGCAGGCGCTCGGCCAGCTCGCGCTCACCGGCACGCTCTGCCAGCGGAATGCCTTCCTGCGCCACCCGGCGCGCCTCCTCGCCGCGCTCCTGGTCAATGTAGCAATAGGCCAGATGCCATTGGAGTGTGGCAATGTCGCGCGGCGTCAGGTGTTGGTTGCTCAGCCGCAGCAGCAGATCAATCGCCTCGGCGCTTTTATGCTGGCGCGAGAGAATCTGCGCCTGCCGCAACGTGGCTTCGACCTCCTCACGATGTCGCTCGGCCACCGTTTCGCGGTACTCTGACGTCGGCCCCATATAGCGCGTCTCGAACTCACCCTCAGAGAGCAAATCCGTGATCGGTACTTGCAAGCGCTCGGCCAATTTTTCTAGAGCACCAAGCGATGGGCGTATCTGACCACGCTCGACTGCTGAAACGTAGGAGACACTAAACTGGTTCTTTGCTACCTCGCCCTGTGTGAGATTGCGTGTGAGTCGCGCGCGGCGCAGACGCTGGCCAAGTCGCAGGGTTGATTCATGCGATGCCGTAGTTGGTTGTTCGATAGTCACGGTGATAGCCACCCTCTCTGAGTTACACGAGGATACAGCATAGCACTCCGCCGTTTCGAGTCATACGACCGTTCGGAGTACCGTTGAGAATACGTGCCGCATATGGTTCATATGGTTGCTCTGTTCTGTCATGCCAATGCGCTCCGGTAGCTTCCAGACTAGAGAGAGTACAGGAACTACCTGAAGGAAAGCGCAACGTGCGTGGCCTGGTGGGTCCAGGTTGAGCCAGGAGGCAGGCATACGGTGTATCTAGCAGGCGAGAACGCAAACGGGAAGATGTGTTCATCGCGCATAGAGCCGGCACAGCGACCTCCCCTCCTTAGATGCTCATACCACGCTGTTCTTGGCTGCTCTTGACAGCTACAGTTATTATAACTGTATATCTAATTGAGAAGACTGTCAAGGATTATCGTTACACATTTACAACGATTAAAAGAGTGTGTCGGCAAAAAAGCATAGTTCTTTCACTGATTTGATGCAAGGCGTCTGACTGCAATGGTCTCCCTCCGCAAAGAACTCCCGAAAAAATGCCCAGCGAAATTTAACAAGGCCATCTATTGACGCCCATTTGCAGTGAGACAACAGCGATCATTTCCAATCTTCTGGTACCAGCCTCACGTCGCTCCGGCGCGCTGCCTCTGGCTAGCAGCCGGCTCGTACCATAGAGTTGCTTTCCTGTCAAGCTATTGTCTATAGTGTAGCGGCGAGCATCGCCGGAGTTGTCACTGATAGCATATCTTAGTCGCTCGCTTGCATTGGCCTGCCTATTTCGTCATACAACCCTGGAGAGGATGGAGAATCTTCTATGCCGGCACATGATCGAGTAGTGTACTCCACTGGTATTGGCCGGATCCGCTATTGCCAGCGATGCCATCAGCCGGAAGACGCCTGCCGCTGTGGCAAGACTGCCGCTCCCGCGCGGCCAGGCATGCCGCGCGATGGCGTGGTGCGCATCACGCTGGACCGCAAAGGACGCGCAGGGAAGCCAGGCACGTTGATCACCGGCTTACCTGACGATGAGGCGCTCCTCGCCAGTATCAGCCAGACTCTCAAACGGCTCTGCGGCTCTGGTGGCACCAGCAAAGGCGGCGAGATATTCATCCAGGGGGATCATCGTACCAGTATTGAGAAGAAGCTGACAGAACTCGGCTACCGGGTCAAACGTGCCGGTGGCTAGCTATCCTCTCATTCATGCAGTTGATCCTGCACGAGCAATCAGTAATGGTGCTTGACAGATAGCCCTGGCAGGGCATACAATCTACTGAACGTGCCTGAAAGAAGGGTAGGATGATAGCCAGCCTTTTTGTCGGGCGGCATGTCTGAACATGTCTCGATAGTAGATGCGACATTTTGACGATTAGAGAGCGGATCGAACAGGGTTTGCTGAAGTGCCCTCGATTACGCTATGCGAGCAAGCAATCTCGCGGGATTAGGTGACGATGAGCAGGAAAGATACCGCCCAGGAACTGGACCGGCCTCATTACTACTCGCAGTTCTGGATCGATATCGCCCAGGGCAAGCGCGATCTTGCCGCCGCTGCGTCCGATGGCGCCGAGGTGGAAGACATTGATGATGAGAGCTTTGGCATCGAGCCGGAGCCAAAGGCAACACCGAAAGCGAAAGCCAGCAAAGCGCCTGAGAAGAAGCCTGAGCCTGCGCGCCCGGTCATCTCTTCGCTGGCAGACCTTGCCAATATTGATCTCCTGATGAAGAGTTCCGCCGAAATGGACGGCGACGAGGTGCCAGACATCGAAGCGGGCGCGATGGATGATCTTGAACCGTTCAGCCAGACCACGACGCCAGAGCCAGCGATTGTCACCGACTTCGATCCAAATGAAGTCGAAGATCAGGCAGAAGCGTCGTTCGATGATAGCCTGGACGAAGATGAGGACGAACTGGATTACGACGAGGAGGAGGAAGACGACTGGGGTTCCAGCCGCAAGCCCTCCAAGCCACAGAAGCAGCAGCGCCGGCAGCCGCGTGAGCGCAGGGGCTTCTAGCATCCCCTGCTAATCCAGCCAGTTGAGCGAATGGGAGCAACCCGATACTTGGGTTGCTCCCATTATTTGTATTTATGAGCCGATCTATTGCCACAGTTCGGCTCATCATGGGACCGCGCGCAGTTCGATGCGATGCCCGACGCTGGTGCTAGCGGCTGCTCCCTCCGGCAGTTCCACGCAATAAAGTGCCCCGCTAGCAATGGGGCCGATTCGCCAGGGACGCAAGCGATGGCCAACGCGCACAACATTTCCCTCCGCGCCAACGAACACTACATCAATGCGCATCCGCATGAACAGGGTGTGGATGCTATTGTTCGGCAGCAACACCAATCCCCCGCCCTGCGGCAACGCGCGTTTACCCTGGAGGCCGAGGAAACGCGCGAGCAGCGTCTCCGCGACAACGGCGCGCGTCGCCAGCGTCTCGCCGGTACTCACATTCACCACAGCCACATAGCGCATCATTCGTCTCTATTTCGTTCTTAATATCCCAAGCTCTCCACCCATGATACCAGAGTTGCCCTCTTCTCAAATACTGCCATATAGGCTATAATAGCCGGGCGCTATACGGCACAAGGAATAGAAATAGTAGCGGCGATGAACGAGCGAACGGCAGCAGCCAGGCGAGAGCGACGGCGGGCGGCAACGGCGCGGAGAGCGCGCTGGCGGGCCACGCAGATGCAGCAGCGCGAGACACAACTGCTGAAGCGGCGCAATGAACTCGATGGATTGCTTGGCAGCAGCACGCGCAGGCTCGAAGCACTCTTACGCCGCGAGCAGCGCAAACGCTATCCATTGGGAACACTCTATTTCATAGCTTTCGGGGTGGCGATATTGTATCTTGCGCTCTCCTGGTGGCTGAACATTCCATATGGATGGTTTGGCTTCTGGGGATTTGCCGGTATTCTCGTCCTCTACCTGCTCCTGTTGCCAACTTATCGCGGGGATTCGGATGTAGAACGCATACTGGCAATCCGGGCTGCCGCTGCCAGTGGTAATGCTGACATTGCGCCACTGGCAGCGGATCAGCCATCCCTCACTGACGGCCAGCCACAACAAGCATTGTATCTGGGGCCGCTCATGCGAACAGCAAAACGCAGGGACACTGACTGGAACCTAGAGCCAGGAACTGTTCTTGCGGGTGGCATACCGCTATTCGCTGGCATAATGACATTACTCATTGCGGTCTCTGAGTGGCCAGATATAGGGCGGTCTTTGCTATCAACGGCATTTAGTCTAGTTTTTCTGCTCCCTGGCCTCTACCACCTCTCTCCGTCACTGTTTCACCTGTATTACCGCAAACATCCACCGCGCGATGAGACGCTGATGCTCTCGCAAGATGGCATTGCCTGGCAACGCAGCGGCACGCCAAAGATGGTGCAATGGGAGGCCATCCGCTCTGTCTGCGTCGAACAATCGCGGCTGGCGAACTTCGGGCGTCGAACCTTCATCATTGATGCTGTGAGCGATGTCTTTGCCTGGACCATTGCTCCTGATGCTTCTGAGGCTGAACAGGCCGCTTCGGATGAAGCGTTGCGGCTCATCATGGGGCGGACCAGTCTCCCATTCCGCGATATTTCCGATGTAGTTGAGCGGCTGCTGCAAGATGGTGATAGGCCGCAAGGGCGCTGGAGCTGGCAGGTACACGCACCTTTCGCGTATGCGGCGTCAGTGCTGCTCACGGCGTTGCTCATCGCCGCCGGAATCAGCGCGCTTCTCACGCAGCAGCAAGCGTATCAGACGCATCTGGCGGGCATACTGGCTCAGCCTCCGCTCTTTGCCGATGCCATGACGGCGAATAATGGGCTATGGCCAGTAGATACCACGTATGGCAGCGCCATATATACCAATGGCTCGTATGTTCTGACCAACAAGCAATCTGGCTCGCTCTATGAATTGAGGCCGCAAACCTATGGCGATATAACGCTGGCAGTCACCGAACGATTAGATAGCAGTGACGAGTACGCCCAGGCAGGACTGGTGTTGCGAGCACATCTGGCAACTGATACATTCCTTACCTGGGGGATTACGCCAGCAGGCGAATGGTGGCTGGAAGACGGCCCTCCGGATAATCCGCACGATATAGAAATTGTGAGCAGTTCAGCTATCCATACTGCCTATGGAGCCAGCAACAGACTCGTTGCCATCATGCGCGGCAACGCCTACACCTTCTTCATCAATGGTCACTGGGTGGGGAGCTATCTGATCGCCTCGCTCACGAGCGGTCGCGTGGGTATTTTCCTGGGTCTCCTCGCCGAGAGCGGCTCGTTCAATGATTTCGCGGTCTATCGTACCCCGCCGCTTTCCTGGAACAATTGGCTCTTTCTGGCATAATTGGCATACTTCATCGGGGCAATTCATAGCAGGCAAAACTGACCTGTAGAAATTCCCTTGACAGGCTTGCCCATCCCTCACTATACTTTCTAAAGCGCAATACTGCACAAAGTTGATTGTAAAAGTCAACTTCATGACAGCGCGCTCAATTCAGGAGGGCTATCATCCATGTCTGATCCGGCTACTTCTTCTGCTGCTCTTCTCCCTGGGGTACCGCGTGTAGATACGCACCTCCTCAAGTTTTCGCAGGCTGGGGTGGTCCTGCTCACGGCGCTGGCGTTCATCTTGCAGGCGCCGTGGCTGGTGGTCATTGCCGCCGCTGCGCTGGCGCTGAGCGCGCTTGTGCCGGCGATTGGCCCGTTCCGCTTACTCTATCGCTTTGTCGTCGTGCCCACAAAGCTGCTGCGCCCGCGCATTGTCGAGGATGATCCCGCGCCACATCGCTTTGCGCAGGCAGTTGGCGCTGTGTTCCTTATTGCATCCAGCATATTCCTCTACGCGCTGCCAAAAGCGCCCGCCATCGGCTGGACGCTCGATCTGATTGTTTTCGTGCTGGCGACGCTCAATCTCACCGTTGGTTTCTGCGCAGGCTGCTTTGTCTATTATCAGCTTGGCCGGCTGGGAATAGCGCCGCGCGTGCGCTACAGCGGTGGGTTCCACTGGCGCGGCGTGTAGTGATGGATTGGGCTACTTTACGGTAGGGCGGACATACTCGCCTGTTGGAGAAGGCTTCTGGTAGGGCAGACATTCCTGTCTGCCCGTTACCTGAAGATAACGAGGAAGGAAGAACACAGTATGCCAGGATTGGTTCTACGGCTGGGCATTGTGGCGCTGGTGGCGCTGGCATTGTGGGCGATCATATCCATTGTGCGCGGCGTCATCGCCAACCAGCGGGCGCTGGCCTTCGCGGCTGGCGCTGAACCGGCGCCCTTGCCAGCAAACCTCACGGCGACGACATCTCCGGTACGCATCCTCGCGTTCAGCAGCGAAACGTGCCGCCCCTGCCATACACTCCAACGTCCTGCTTTGGAGCAGATTGCCGCGACCCACGGTGACACGGTAGTGATTGATTGGATAGATGCGCCCTCATCGCCCGAATTGACCGGGCGCTACCACGTCCTGACCGTGCCGACCACGGTGGTTCTCGATGCGCACAACCGTGTACAGGCCGTCAACTATGGCTTCGCGCCAACGAAAAAACTCCGCGAACAAATTGAAGCAGCCGTTGCGCAGGCCCACGTATCCGCAAAAAGGTAGCACGTTCACTCATCTACTTCCTGCCTGCGGAGGCAGGCTTCGTCCATCAGACGCTCAGGCGCTATTCATGTGCCGGCAATCCTTGCCAGCCCAGTTCATCCACCACCGCCGCAACTGACCGAATACGTGACATCAGCGGGGGTACCCGCCTGCTGACCGGATACGACGCTGAAGACGATATCACCCTGATGGCCAAAGAAGGTTGCGGTGTTTCTGACGGTGATACGCACGCTCTGGCCGGAGTCCAGCGATCCACTCATCGGCGTAATGCTGATGCCAGCGCCAAAGCCTCCCTGTTCATTCTGCACCTGCGCCTGCCAGTCAACGCTCTCCGGCCCCTCATTGGTCAACCGCAGCGTAGCGCTGCTCTTCGATCTGCAACTCAATGCTATGCTGGTCGGCGAGACCACCAACCAGTTCGTCACCGGCGTTGGCGTGGCGGTCGGCGGAACGCGCGTCGCCGTGGGCAGCGGCGTCACCGTGTGCTGAGTGTTCGTAACAGTTCCGGGCGTTCCCGATGTTCCCAGCACCGATTGCACGGTATTGACCGCCAGCGCCGCAATGATGATGATGGCGACGATGCCCATGAGCAAACCGGCGACAGCGCCAATGGCCAGCTTCTTGTTCGGCCCGCGCGGCTGCGGCGCAGGCCACTGTGGCGCGCCACCACCCCCAGCGCCGCCATATCCACCGGCCTCGGTCTGCGTCTCCCAGCCAGGCGATTGCACGGCGACGCCGCCCGCACCGACCGTAATCGTGCGATCTGCCGCATCGGCGGCGCTGACGGCATTGGTTGCGCTGTCATCGGAGCCAGTGAGTGTTGGCCTGGAGCGCGGCAAGACGCCCTGTGGTAGTGGCATGGTCGGCGTGGGGAAGCGTGGATCAGACGCGGCTTCGCGCATGGCGACCGGCGAAGCTGGCCCCAACGGACCCAGCGGGGCAGATGGCGCGGCGAGCGACGCCTGAGACGATGGCTGAGGGCGCAACCAGGCGGCAGCGCCACCCAATGCTCCCAGTGTGCGATTGCGGGTCGCCGCGCGCAAGGCTTTGGCATACTCGCCAGCGGTGGAGGGCCGGTCATGCGGGTCCTTCGCCAGTGCCCAGAAGACGACCTCTTCGGCGCGCGCCGGAATATCCGAACGAGCAGTGCGCAGCGGCGGCGGCGGCGAAACGAGCTGGCGCCGCAACACCGTCGTCACATCGCCGCCACCAAACGGCGTCTGTCCCATCAGCATCTCATAGGAGGCGATGCCCAGCGCATAAATGTCTGTCGCTGGAGTAATTGCGCCGCCACGCACCTGTTCGGGGGCCATGAATTCGGGCGTACCCATCGAGGATCCCGCCTGTGTCAGCGCGGTATTGCCGGGGTGCAGCAGAGCGCCAGACGGCGATTTCGCCAGCAGGTCCGGCAGGTCGAGCGGGCGAGCGATGCCGAAGTCCGCCAGCAGAACGCGGCCATCGGGATGCAGCAACATGTTGGAGGGCTTCACGTCGCGGTGAACGATGCCCTGCGAATGGGCATAATCGAGCGCCGCCGCCACCTGCTCGATGTACTGGACAGCCTGTTGCAATGGCAGCGGTCCGCCCTGCTCGATCAGCGTGGCAAGCGAGCCATCCGGCAGATACGGCATGACGAGATAGGCGATATCGCCCATCTCGCCAAACTCATAGATCGGCACAATGTTGGCATGGTCCAGCGAGGCAGTTGCGTCCGCCTCACGCTGGAATCGCGCCAGGAAGAGCTTCCAGGCGTCGGGATCATTGGCAAGCTGGCGATGGATGACCTTGACGGCGACATGGCGATGCGGGCGTTCCTGGCGAGCCAGAAACACCGCGCCCATGCCGCCGATACTCAGCGGTTCTTCGAGAATACAGGTTCCCAGGCGCATTCCACTGAGCGCATCCGGGTTCCAGGTCGTACTCATCACTTACCGCTTGCCTTGCCTTCGACCGCTGCGATGATGCGGTCAAGAATCTTCACGCCGCCGCCGACCTCCGCCTGCACACCCTTCTCGACATCGCGGATGGCGTCAATCAGGAAGCGAATCGCCTCGCCCACCAGCACGGTCAATGCGGCGGCATACCCCAGCACAATGCCCGTCACGGCAGCGGCGATATGCGTCGGGATCGCGAATCCGTGAGGGTTAGTAACAGCGTAGCCGATGATTTCGATGATGGCGGCCCCGATGATGAAGAATAGTATGAAGAAGATGAGAACTCGCCCGATTGCCCGGCGTAGCGCGCCAAGAAGATGAAACAGCGTACTCGCAGCACCCATAGATGGTGTCTCCCTTTACTTCTGTACTCACGACAATTTCAGGAACGCCAGGGATTCCGGCAATGATAACAGGTGACGCAGACAAGCATGTCTGCGAACAACCGGCACGATCACGCCAACCAGCTTGGCTGGGAACGCTATCGGCTCGTTGCGTCATCCCGCGCCAGTGTAGCACGTTCAGCAGCGTACCGGCCAACTATAGGCTGTGGGTACTAGCGCGAACCTTGTGTTATGCAAATTGGCCAGTTAGGAACGCTGCTTCCCCCGTTCCTTATGAGTGAGAGATGAGGTCACTCTGGTTCCCCCTCTCCTCGCCGGAGAGGGGGCTAGGGGGTGAGGTCTCGTCTGGCCTATCTGACTTTCGGAGTGGCGATGGAGCGGGTTGAGTCGTTCTTGCTTATGGTGTCACTGCGATGTTGCCAACAGGAAGCAAGTGTGTCCAGGGCGCAATACAAGCGGGTTAGCTGGCTTGTCAAATTGACAGAGAGTGATACAATAAGCGATGGCGTTCTGCATTGGGCTGCGTGTCGTCTCACCACCTCATAACACCTCCCACGGTAGACACGGTAGACACGGTGACACGCTGTTGCCCATCCGCATCCCTTTGGAGGATAGTTCTTTATGCACGTTGATCTCGCTAGCATAGCGTTCTGGGTCATCGCCATCGTCCTGGTAGGTGCATCGCTGGCGGTGGTGTTGCAGCGCAATATCGTTCACGCCGCGCTGGCGCTGATCGTCGTCTTCGGCGCAGCCGCCGGTATCTACATCCTGCTGAATGCCGAATTCATCGCCATCGTCCAGGTGTTGATTTATGCTGGCGCCGTCACCATCCTGATTCTGTTCGCCATCATGCTCACACAACATAGCATGGGGCGCAACAGCAATCCCTTCAGCACGCAATGGTGGCTGGCCGCGCTGATCTGCATCCTGCTGGGCGGCGGCATTATCTACGCCGTGGGCCATAGCGTGATGGCAATTGGCACGGCAACCTCGCCTGTGTTGCTGGCGGGAGAAGGGAGCGGCGTGGGCGGCACGGTGGTGCGGCTGGGCCAGCTTCTCTATAGCCCCTTCCAATACAGCTACGTCTTACCGTTTGAGATTGCATCGGTCGTTCTGCTGGTGGCTATCGTCGGTGCGATTATGATTGGGCGTGAGGAGGAGGAATAGACGCGATGGGTGTCAGTCTGCAAGCATTTCTGGTATTGGGCGCAGTCGTGTTCTGCATCGGCCTCTTCGGCGCGCTGAGCAAACGCAACGCCGTCTCCATCCTGATGGGCATTGAGATCATGCTCAACGCCGTCAACATTACGCTCGTGGCGTTTGCCTCGTCGTTCCTTCATCAGCAGCCGAAAAACAATCCCTTAACCGGCCAGATTTTCGCAGTTTTCATCATCACGGTCGCCGCCGCTGAGGCATCGGTCGCGCTGGCGATGATTATTGCAATCTATCGCCGCCGCAACACAATTGACGTTGGTGAGATCAACCTGATGCGCTGGTAGTACTCCGTAGTACAACCGGAACGCATAACGACACTGCTTGACGCGCATTCCAGGGCGCTCATGGCTACGGAGCATACAGAGATGATCTTAGTAGATTTCGCCTGGCTGATTCCGGCGGCAGTCCTCGCCGCGCTCACGCTCGAAGTCCTCATCTATATCGTGATGCGCTTCTCGCGTGCGCCGCTGCCGATTGCGGCTTCCCAGCACGGCGGCGAAAGTCCTGATGGCGGCGAGGCGCCGGACGCGCACGCAGCCCAAGCGGCCCAGGCCGAACACGGGAATCATAGCACTCATAGCACGCACGACGACCACGGCGGACATGGCGGTTCGACGCCGTTCTGGGCGCAGTTGTGCAGTTGGATTGGCATTGCCGGACTGCTCGGCGCGTTCGGCCTCTCCATCGCGCTACTGGTCGAGTTCCTTCAGAATCCGGTGGTCGGGCCGGGCGGCACGCATTTGCTGACGGCGGGCCGCTTCATCCACCTCTACGATTGGTTTAACTTCGGCAACCTCACCTATCCCATAGATTTCCGCGTGGACTCGCTGACGGTCATCATGCTGGTGGTGGTGACGGGCGTCTCGCTGCTGGTGCATATTTATTCAACCGGCTACACACGCGGCGACCCCGGCTATGCGCGCTTCTTCATCGAATTGGCGCTCTTCACGCTCTCGATGCTGATCCTGGTGCTGGCCGCGAACCTGCTGGTCATCTTCATCGGCTGGGAACTGGTGGGCCTCTCGTCCTACCTGCTGATCGGCTTCTGGTTCTATCATGCGCCGCCTCCGCGCGGCTCTGAGTTGCCTTATCCGCCACCCGCGCAGGTCAAAGCCTTCGTTACGACACGCCTGGGCGACTTTGGCTTCATGATCGGCATCCTGATTCTCTTCTTCCAGACCGGCACCTTCAACTTCGTCGCGTTGAATACGGCGACGCTGCACGTAGATAAGTCGCTGATAACAATTGCGATGATTCTGGTCTTCTGCGGCGCCGTCGGCAAATCCGCGCAGTTCCCGTTGCATACCTGGCTGCCAGACGCAATGGCCGGCCCGACACCAGTGAGCGCGCTGATTCACGCGGCCACGATGGTCGCTGCTGGCGTCTACCTCGTCGCGCGGCTCTTCCCGATCTATGCGCAGGCCGCTGGACCGCAGGCGTTCGAGGTGGTCGGCTACATCGGCGCATTCACGGCGCTCTTCGCGGCGACCATCGCCCTGACACGCTATGACATCAAGGGCGTGCTGGCCTACTCGACCATCAGCCAGCTTGGCTACATGTTCGTCGGCCTGGCGGTCGGAGATAGCAATACGCTTGGCATGTACCATCTCTTTACGCACGCCTTCTTCAAGGCGCTGCTCTTCCTTGGCTCCGGCTGCGTGATTCACGCGCTGGTGACGGCGCAAGACGCGCATGGTGTGCAGGACATGCGCAAGATGGGCGGCCTGGCGAAGTTCATGCCAGTGACCGCCATCTGTTTCCTGATCGCCAATCTAGCGATTTCCGGCATCCCGCCGTTCTCTGGCTTCTGGAGCAAAGACCCGATCATCGGCACGGCCTGGGACAAGCACGACTACATCATCTACGGCATGACGCTTTTCACTGCCTTCCTGACCGCCTTCTATATGTTCCGCCTGTTCTTCATGACGTTCGGCGGCAAGGGCGGTGCTTTCGGCGGTCTCTGGGGCGGACGCGATCAGTATCGCGGCGATGCGCACCCGCATGAATCGCCGCTCTCGATGACCTTCCCATTGATGGTGCTGGCGGCGGCAACCGTTCTCATTGGTCTTGCTGGTTTCACCGGACTGAATCAGGGATTCGCCTGGTTCCTCAATAGCGGCGTCAACGTGAGCTTCGCAGTGACGCCTGGGCTGGACCTGCTGACGTTGTTCGGTGTCGGCGCGGGCGTGCTGGGCATCGCCCTTGCCTGGTTGATGTACGGCCTGGGTATCGTTCCGGCGACTGCCTTCACCAGCAACCCTATCGGCGCGTTCGTTCACCGGGTGCTCTACAACAAGTATTATCTCGACGATCTCTACGCGCTGATCGTCAAATACATCGCGTTGGGCCTCGCCAATCTGGCGGCGCTCTTCGACAAATACATCATTGACGGCATCGTCAACGGCTCGGCCAAAGCGGTGCGCAGCCTGGGGAGCCTTACACGGCGCACCGAGACCGGCAAGCTCCAGAACTACGGCGCGGCGCTCTTTGGTGGCGCAATGATTATCCTGCTCATTATCTTCTTCGCCACCGGCGCGATTGGGAAGTAGCGAGGGAAAGGAGATACTACGATGGGACTTTTAACATTTGTCGTGTTCCTGCCCGCGCTCTTCGGCATGCTTGTGCTGCTGATACCGAACCGTTGGGCCAACATTGTCAAGCCGATTGCCGCCGCTGGCAGCTTCATCGTTCTCGTGCTGAGCGCGTGGCTCTATATCGGGCTGCTCATCAACGGCCAGGGTTTCGGGGATGTGCAGCATCCAACCTGGTTCATCAATGTGCCCTGGATCAACGCAACCATTGGCACGTTCCACTTCCAGATCAACTATGCGCTCGGCGCGGACGGCCTCAGCCTGCCGATGATCTTCCTCAACGGCCTGCTGACCTTCCTGGCGGTGATCGGCTCCTGGCACGTAGATAAGCGCATCAAGTTCTACATGGCGATGCTCTTCTTCCTGGAAACCGGCGTCATGGGCGTCTTCGCCTCGTTCGACCTCTTCCTCTTCATCCTCTTCTGGGAAGTCGAACTGATTCCGATGTTCCTGCTAATCGGCATCTGGGGCGGCCAGCGCCGCGAATACGCCGCGTGGAAGTTCCTGATTTACACGCTGGTCGGCTCATCCATCACGCTGGCGGGCATCTTCTTTCTGTATGTGCAGACTGGCGGGACAGACGCCAGCTATCAGCACTTCGCCAGCGTGGGGTCGCAGATCACCGGCACGCTGCCGCTCTTTGGTGGCACGATTTCGCTGCCGATCCTGCTCTTCCTGCTGCTCTTCGCCGGTTTCGCTGTGAAGATTCCCGTTTGGCCGGTGCATACCTGGCTGCCGGATGCGCATACGGAAGCGCCAACCGCCGTTAGCGTGCTGCTGGCCGGCGTGCTGCTCAAGATGGGCGCGTATGGTCTGATTCGCATCTGCCTGGGCTTCGTGCCGCACGGCGTGGAGCAGGTGGCGCCAGTGCTGGGCATCTTCGCCGCCATCAACGTCCTCTGGGGCGCTGGCGCTTCGATGGTCCAGAAAGACATGAAGAAGATGATCGCTTACGCCAGCGTCAGCCACATGGGCTATGTGCTGCTGGGCGTGGCGGCTGCCGCTGCTGCGGCGGCGGGCGGCGCGAACCTGATGCAATTCCGCGAGGCGGCGCTGACCGGCGCAACGCTTCAGATGTTCACCCACGGCGCAATCACTGGTATGCTCTTCTTCGCGGTCGGCGTGGTCTATGAGAAGGCGCATACCCGCGAGATAGACATCTTCGGCGGCATCGCGGACCGCATGCCCAGGGAAATCACGCTCTACTCGATGGCCTGTTTCGCTTCGCTGGGTCTACCGGCGCTGGCGGGCTTCGTGGCGGAATATCTGGTCTTTACCGGCTCGTTTGCGACGCTGCCAGTGCAGACGATCTTCGCGGTTTTCGGCGTGGTGTTGACGGCTGGCTACCTGCTCTGGATGCTGCGCCGCGCCTTCTATGGACCGCTGAATATGCGGTGGAGCTGGCTCACGGATGTCAACTCGGTGGCGGAGTTCCTGCCGCTGGCGACGTTGATTATCATCATCTTCGTCGTCGGCGTCTATCCGAAGTTCCTGGTTGATGTGATAACGCCGAGCCTGCATCAAATGCTGACGACGATGCAGTCATTGACACTTCATTAGGCGAGAAGCAGGAGCAAACCCGTGACCTCTCAAATCACAATCGAACAGTTCTGGCTGCTCTCACCCGAACTCAGTGTCGTGCTGCTTGGTTTCCTGGTGCTGGGCCTCGATCTGCTCACCAAGCGTCGCGGCCTGGTGACGGCGGTGGCGATCATCGGGCTGGCGGTGCCAACGTTCTTCAGCATCTCGCTGGCGACCAGTCTCTTCGGCCCGCGCCCGACGAGCGGCTTCTTCGGCATGTTGCTGGGAGACCAGTACTCGCTCTTCTTCCAGTTCCTTTTCCTGATCGTCGCCTTCGGCGTCATGCTGGCCTCCTATGGCTATGCGGAAAAGTATCTGCGTGTGACACCCGGCGAGTATTACAGCGTGATCCTGTTCTCAGTTGCCGGCATGATGCTGATGGGCAGCACCGGCGAACTGATTACGATTTATATCGCGCTGGAACTGACCAGCATCCCGCTCTATATCCTTGCGGGCTTCTCGCGCACGGATACGCGCTCGGCAGAGGCGGCAATCAAGTATGTTTTGCTCGGCGCGATGTCCTCAGCAATCCTGCTCTACGGCATGGCACTGACCTACGGCGTGACGGGCACGACTGATCTCCATGCGATAGCGGCGGTCATCACCAGCCCGCAGCACGGCATCCTCAGCGGCAATCTGATGTTGCTGGCGGGCGCGGTCTTTATGTTCGTCGGTTTCGGCTTTAAGATTTCGGCGGTCCCGTTCCATATGTGGGCGCCAGATATCTACGAAGGCGCGCCGACGCCAGCCACACTCTTCTTCTCGGTCGGCTCGAAGGCCGCCGGATTCGCCGCCATCATGCGCATCTTCGTCTTCGGCGGCCTCGCCAGCGTCAGCGGCAACTATCTCTGGGTGATGGTAGCGATTATCGCGGCGATTACGATGACACTCGGCAACGTGATTGCACTGCTCCAGACCAACATCAAACGTATGATGGCCTATAGCAGTATCGGTCAGGCGGGCTACCTGCTCGTCGGCCTCGCAGCGGTGATGATCCATAACACGGCTGCAGGCATCCTGGGCTTGCTGACCTTCCTGGCGGTCTATGTCGTGACCAACATCGGCGCCTTCGCTGGCATCATTGGTCTGGCCGACGCGACGGGCAAAGAGAACATCCGCGACTTCGACGGCCTCGGTCGCCGCAGCCCGTGGATTGCCTTTGGCATGGGTCTCTGCCTGCTCTCGCTGGCAGGCATTCCACCGCAGGCTGGCTTTATGAGCAAGCTCTTCATTTTCTTCGCTGCCTGGCAACAGGGATCCGGGTTGACCTGGCTGGTGGTGCTGGGCCTGCTCAACAGCGCCATCGCCATCGTCTACTACGTGAACGTCTTGTGGCGCATGTTCGCAGTGGACCCGGCCAAGCGCGACCGCCTGACGATTCCCGGCTCCGTCAACCTGACCATGACGCTCTCGGTCATTGGCATTATCGCGCTTACTATTGCCTTCGGCGTGCTGCTGACCCATGTCGGCACCAGCGCCAATAGCCTCTTTACGCTGCACTGAGCGTAAGCATGTAACGTTCGCGTATCCAGGTCCCCTTCTCATTTCATTGGGAAGGGGACTACCCTTCTCATTTCATTGGGAAGGGGACTACCCTTCTCATTTCATTGGGAAGGGGACTACCCTTCTCATTTCATTGGGAAGGGGACTATATGTATGGAAGACCCCCACCCCCGGCCCCTCCCCCGTGCGCGGGAGAGGGGTGCGCGGGCGCAGGCATACAACCGGCGCGAGCAAGGGGAAACATAACTACTGCCTGTTCCTAGTCCGCGCAGGCGGACTTCGCGGCGGCACGCCATCAAGGCGGGGTTTTAACCGCTGGCTCGCTCGCACATTCATACAGAAAGGCATCTCTCGATGGCACAATCAGATAAAGACACTGAAGACACGCCGCGTGTTCCCGAAGCTGGCGAGGTTGCGCCGGATTTTACGCTACCCAGCAGCACCGGCGAATCCATTCATCTTGCCAACCTGCGTGGCAAGCCGGTCGTCCTCTATTTCTATCCGAAGGACGACACTCCCGGCTGCACGACGGAAGCCTGTAGTTTCCGCGATGCCTGGCAGGAGATGCAGCAGCAGGGGATCGTCGTGCTGGGCATCAGCCGCGACACCATCAAGTCGCACCAGAAGTTTGCCAACAAGTATGGCCTGCCGTTTACGCTGCTCTCAGACGAAGATGGCACAGTGGCCCAGCAATACGGCGTCTGGGTGGAAAAGAGCATGTATGGCCGCAAATACATGGGCGTGGCCCGCACCACGTTCTACATCCGCCCGAATGGCATCATCGGCCATGTCTGGGAGCGTGTGAAGCCGGAGGGCCACGCGCAAAAGGTGTTGGAATATCTGGCGAAGAATGGCTGAGGCGTTGCAGTTAAAATGCAGCGCTGATTACCAAGTTGTGGGGTGATTATGGTGTGTAGTGTGGTTTAAATCGAGAGAGGGGTCAGCATGCAACAGCAGGGGCCGTGTCCAGCATGCAATGGAATAGGGCGGCGACACTGCGTATTCTGCCAGGGCGGGCGCAAGACGTGTAGCTCCTGTGGTGGATCTGGTGGGCGGATGCAGCCACAGACCCGCTACGATGCCTTGCAGAAACGGCAGGTGACAACAATGGTGCGCGTCGCGTGTATGAGTTGTGGCGGGAGCGGGCGGCAAGTCTGCGGGACATGCGCTGGAAGTGGCTGGCAAGCCTGTAACGTTTGTGGCGGGTCCGGTTGGCGGCGGTGACCAGCATTGAGGATGCCGTTGGTAAAGCAGGCGGCCTTGTCTGCCAAACTTCGGATTCAGCTTCAATCAGACAAAACCACTCTCAACGAGAATGCGGAGACTATACATGGCGAATCCCCTGGCGCTGGACCGCCAGCATACGGCGCTGCTGATTATGGATTACCAGAACGGCATCGTTCCTATGGCCGCAGAGAAATATCCTGGCCTACTGGAGAGAGCCGCCGCCGTGCTTGATGCGGCGCGCACTGCCGGCCTGTGCATCATCTATATCGTGGTCCAGTTTCGTCAGGGCTACCCAGAGGTGAGTCCGCGCAACCGCGCCTTCGCCACCATTAGCACGACCGGGCGCATGCTCGCTGGTAGCCCAGAGGCGGAGATTCACGCGCAGGTCGCTCCACGCCCAGAGGAGATTGTCCTCACCAAGCACCGGGTTGGGGCGTTTAGCACGACGCCGCTCGAAACGATTCTGCGGGCGCAGGATATCACCTCGCTCATCCTCTGCGGTATTTCCACCAGCGGTGTGGTCCTCTCGACGGTTCGCTGGGCCGCCGATATGGACTATGACCTCATCGTCGTTGAGGACTGCTGCGCCGATAGCGACGAGGAGGTGCATCGCGTCCTGACGCAGAAGCTCTTCCCGCGCCAGGCCCGCGTCGTCTCCGCAGAGGAGGTCATCGAAGACCTCAAATAGTTCGGCTCCGCGACAACTCTCTGCGACCAATTCAAGCGGCTCGTTGGTATCAGTCCGCAGGCATACCGCCGCCCATTTCGATGCTGCTAGGCTTTCAGCAGCGCCTGCATTGCCAGCGGTGCGCTCTGGTCGGCGCGAACGCCAATTTGCACGTCGGCCAGCCGCCCCTGCTCATCCACGACGTAATGGCTGCGACGGGTATATCCCTGCTCCTCATTCCAGGTGCCGTAGGCGCGGGCAACCATGTGGTCAGCGTCTACCAGCAGCGTGAAGGGCAAATCATATTTGCTCTTAAACGCCTGATGCGATTCCTCGCCGTCTCCACTGATGCCCAACACCACGGCGTTGCGTTCCTGAATCTCTGGATAGGCGTCGCGGAAGGCGCAGGCCTGCATAGTGCAGCCGGGCGTATCATCCATCGGATAAAAGTAAACGACAACGCGCTTTCCACGCAGATCAGAGAGCTTCACGATGTTTCCATGTTCATCGGGGAGCGCGAAATCAGGGGCTTCGTCGCCGATAGCAAGGCTGCTGGATTCCGACATGCTTGGTTCAATCCTCTCTGTAAGGCGCGGTACAACGCTGTACGCTACGCCAGCGATGCAAGAAGGTCGTTAGCGCCGTTGGGATGATATCCTGGATGATAACGCGCAATGTATAGACCGCATACCATCCATACACCAATACGTGCGGCGATACGCATCTTTACATCATCGTGCGCTGCTCTCAGTGGGAAAGAATCTCATCTGCGACAGTGCAGCCGCCGATAGGCGACGCTTCGTGGCGCATCTCGCGCAACGCCGTGCGCACGACGCCCGCCTGCGCTACCAGATCGCAGAGCATGGCCGGCGTGATAGACTGCTCGCCATCGGAGAGCGCCTGATCTGGATGCGGGTGCATCTCCACAATCAAGCCGTCCGCGCCTGCCGCAATCGCTGCTGTTCCCATCGGCACCACCAGATCGCGCCGCCCGGTAGCATGGCTGGGGTCAATCAGCACCGGCAGATGGGTCAGCGTGGCGAGCAACGGCACACAGGCAAGGTCGAGCAGGTTGCGCGTCTGGGGATCATAGCTGCGAACACCACGTTCGCAGAGGATGACGTTGGGATTGCCCTCCGCCAGAATATATTCGGCAGCCAGCAGCCATTCTTCGATGGTGGCAGCGAATCCACGCTTGAGCAGCACTGGCCGGTTTGCCCGCCCCACCGCCCGCAGCAGTGGGAAGTTTTGCATGTTACGGCTGCCGACCTGAAGAACATCAGCAAGTTCGGCGATGGGTTGTACATACTGTGGCTCCATCACCTCCGTCACCACTGGCAGGCCAACCGCCGCACCGGCCCGCGCCAGCAGTTCTACTCCCGGCATGCCAAGCCCCTGGAAGGCATAGGGTGAGGTGCGCGGCTTGAAAGCGCCGCCACGCAAGAGTTGCGCACCGGCCTCCCGCGCAGCATGGGCGGCTGCCATAATCTGGCTTTCGCTCTCCACCGAGCAAGGTCCGGCGATGATGACCGGCTCGGTCGCGCCGATACGCGCTTCGCCAACGCGAATGATCGTCTTCTGCGGCTGAAATGCGCGGCTTGCCAGTTGATAGGGAGTGGTCATTGGAACGATGCGCTCGACCGCCGGATGCGCGGCCAGCGTCGCATACTGGGCCTCCGTCAGTGCGGAATGGGGCAGGCAGAAGACACGCTGTGTGCGCCAGCGGACGGGCGCAGGCATTGATGCAGCGCCGCGCGTAGCATGCGTATCAGATGCCTCAGGTGTGTCTATGCCAATATTCGCGGCCACTAGCCGCAATAATTGCCCAATCTCCGCGCAATCTGTTGAAGATGCGCCCTCTCGTACAACGACCACCATCTGTTGACCCTCTCGTTTCCAGTCTCCGCGTGACCTACTCGCGTATGCACGCGCTCTCACAACATCCCCTGTTCGCGCCTGCGCCCACTGTTGGCGGCCAGGCAAGGCCGGATTGTTGGAGCGCCGAAGCGGAGTTTGGAACCCACGGCGCGGAAAAGCTGGTTACGTCGGATGTCGCGGAGCAAGCCGTGGGCAACAAAAAAGCAGAGGACTGATCCTCTGCCTCCCTCCGGCCTGCTCCGGGTCTGTTTGCGACACACCACAAACCACCCCACCGTCAAGCCGGAGGGCAGAGCCACCAATAATAATACTGGTGGGCAATGTGGTTGTTGTCGGTTCGTAACAGACTGCTGTGTTTACTCATAACACTCCAAAGTATAGGGCAGGCTTTCACAAACGTCAAGCTCATGAGAAAATACGCGGGCACGATACATGAAACACGCGGGACATCTGCCAGGTACAGCGCCACCCCCAACGCAACGCATGCGCTTCCTTGACGGAACAGCGCACGACATGAGACAGTACACACGAGATGCACTGCCAGCCGCTAGATAGAGTGGTTGGAGATTGTCTCTACACGGAGGTGTACGGGTCCCGGTGGGCCTCGCAGTCTTCAAAATTGTTGCACGGGCGCCTGCGCGTTCGTGGGTGGGTTCGACTCCCATACACCTCTGCCTCTCCATTTTATTTCTATGCAAGTTACCGGATACGATTACGCGCTGCTGAGGACATGTGACGACGCTGTGAGAGTTTAGGAAAGAGGAGCGTCGGTCCCACCGTCAAGAACGTCCCTACCGTCGCTACTCCTGCCCCTGTCCCAATAGCAAAGTCTGCTCCACTGATGAGATGGCTACCGACTCCATAGCGAATAACCAGATAGAAGACGATGGCATAAAGCAAGCTCGTAAGCAGACCTGGTGAATAGGTGTTGCGTCGGAAAGTCCAATACAGGTGGACAGTCAGCGCGTGGGTAACGAATCCTGACAGCCAGATGAGCGGCAAAATCACCCAATTGCCACCAAGACTGTCAAAGAGAATGTTACTCACCGCGATTGCTCCAAGAGCTGCGGCGTTGAACCAGAAGAACATCCGCAAATGATAAGCCGGCCAGAAGTTATCGGCGATCCACTGCACAAATCCACCGTTGAGCAGTGTCTCATCGAGGATATGAATGACGTAGGACGCAGGCAATGCCCAGAAGAGGAGGCTCAGGAACACCATGTTGTACTCCCTTCAGCGTCTTGCTACTGCTCACTTGGAGCCGAAGAACCGCTGCGTGAATGTAGCGATGAAACTGATTTCGATGAGCAAACCGATAATGGCTTCAGCGGCGGCAAGGATTGCCACCGGATCGCCAAGGCTTCGGACTGGTTGAAAGAACCCACGCCCATGAAATGAGGAGATGCTGAGGACCAGTGCCTCGTACCATTGGAGCGGAGAAAGGCCCGACTGAAGCGAGATACCGAACAAATTGATGCCATGTGTGACTGTGAAATAGGCGGATGCGAAACCTAGAATAGCCACCAAGTACCAAAGAATGCTACGCTCCGGTTTATATCCATATCCTGCCAACCCATCGAGAAATCCCGAAAACAGCCAGCGCCCCCAGGAACGCAATCCACGCAGGCGATAAACTCCCCGTTGGAGAACCTGAGCGCGATAGGCAAAGCGAGCAGCATCTTCATTCATCCCTTGATGTTGTAATGCCACCGCTAGTTGTCGGTTAGCTCGCACTGCTGCTTGATATAGCTCAAGGCGGTGACTCTCTTGCACCAACCGATGCTTTCTTCGATCTGCGTGAGATGGCTTATTCTGACCTGCTGTGGTTACGAGTGACTGATACCGCCACTGACGCGCAATATTCTCATCACCCAAGCGTGGGATTTGCTGCCAATTTATCCGAGTTAATGTAGTATCAGTCAGTTGAATATCTCCGAGCAAAGTAAAGGAGTCTAACACAGGGTCAATGAGTCGGGTATTCCGATCCATCACGCATTCTCGTAGATTGGCCCCTGAGAGATTGACATTTCGTAGGAGTGTACCCTGTAGACCTGCAACTTTAAGATCAGCTCCTTTAGCATTGGCACCAATCAGACGAGCATTACTTAGGTTTGCACCTTCTAATTTAGCCTCAGAGAGGTTTGTTTTCTCAAGTTTGGCCCCCGTCAAGTCTGCATTTGACAAGTCCGCTTGGCTACAGTCAGCTTCAACCAAATCGGCTCCGGTAAGTTGGGCATCAAGGAAATCAGCGCCGACAAGCACTGCGCCAGCAAGTCTAGCCCCTGTTAGGTCTGCTCGCGCTAAATGTATACCACTCAGGTCCAACCCGTTGAGTATCACGCCCCGCAGATCAGCACTGGATTCAAATGAATATAGCTCGCCTGACCAATTATGTTTGAGTAGTATCCACTTAACTTCAGCAGATGAAGAGAGTCTCACCCCCATATACGGAGGTTTTCCTGATTCAGTGTTAGCAGCTTCGGCTGCGGCAAGTTCATGCTCTCTTGCAACCGTGCTTTTTTGCGCATGTACAAGTCCCGACAGTCCTATGGGACTGGGCATCTGAAGTGGCATGGATGGGTTGATGGGTGAACTGAATGTAGTCAACAGCATTGAGATGCAAGAACTTATCCACCCCAAGCAAGCTGCTATCCCGTGCGGCGTAAGATTGGATAATAAGAAGACATTGTCTGTCAGTTCCAGCAGAACGTCTGGATTAACATCGTATCCAAATCCAAAACAATACATCGTTGGCTGGAGTTGTTTCGTAAGACTATGAAGGTCTCTTGATGCAGACTTCCAATCATCAGTTGGCTGCCCATCAGTAAACAGAAAAACAAGTGGGCGATAATCCCCTTTACGGATTGTCCCACTAGGGACCAAGTCATGCCTGATTGAGTCACACAGAAGGTGAATTGCACTGCCCATAGCTGACGTCCCATGAGCCGCAAGAGTGGGCGCGATGAGATTTGGAACATCGGTAAGAGGTTCCTGCATAGCATTATCGGAAAAAGTAATGAGGCTAACATATGCTGTTTCGATTACTCGGGGATCCGAAGCCATCGTACGATAAAGCAGTTCAAGTCCCTCGTTTACTGCTATGATTTTAGTACCTGCCATAGAACCTGAGCAATCAATGAGCAAATAAACAGGAAGTCTACGTATCCCCAGGTTAAGGTCTGGCTTAGCATCGAAAAAAACCATAATGTTGTTCTCCGTTCCAAACGCGCTTTGTGCAAACGTAAATATTCACCATTGACAACAGCAATCGAAAATGGTGAAAGCTCTGGACATATGCTAATTGATTAGTCAAGCGAAGTATACGGCGAGGGACCAATTAATTCAATGCACAATTCTCATCGAGAGATGATGCTTAAAATATCAATAGATGAGCATAGTTGCCATGTGGTAGACTGGCATCAACATATCCTGTTGCTAGTATGGTACGCGCCAGTGCGCTCATCAGTTGCAGATGTGCCGAGAGCGTGCGTAAACCCTATGTGACAGGAAAACTGACAGCAATTTTGACAGCAACGCCTACGCATAATTGCGAATAGAGACGAACAGAACGTGATACAAATTGCTGTAAAGTTGGGTACTGGCGGATGTTGGCGAATGCCTATGAACGGACCAGCCAGAGTTCTTAACTTGCAGGTCGGCCAACCATGTTTGACAGCCAAAGTGACAGCCAACATCATGGAAAATAGTGGACAATGGCGGACGGGGACGAATGGAGGAACAGCACAAGCCCTGAAAAATTGAACATCGGTGAACACTGGTGGATACTGACGGACAGCGAGCCGACAGATTCGTAAACAGCAGGTAGCTCATTAGTGAAAGAATCTGTTTCACACACTCGTGAATTTCTAACGATACATGTCGCATCGTGTCGCAATATTACTATTCTCTCCACTGAAGTAAGAAGTAGATAGCACGCAGAAACGGCGAAAAAATCCAGGTAGCCACGTTATTTTGAGTAACAGGGTCGTCATCGAACATATTAGGATACATACTGTCAAAACAGATTACTCCATAGTTTTCCTTATCATGTGGTGCAGTTTCCGGCAGCAGCCAATCTCCGCATAGTGGAAGAGCAACAAATGCGCTATATACGGGGCGCGATGGGTCATCAGAAAAGCTCACAAACTCAGGGTGGTTAAATGTTCCAGCCTCTTGATCGATGCGGCACAGTTGAGGCTTTCTTGTAATGTAAGCGTAACCAGCGACACCTCGACGTTTAACCTCACTATCAGGCTCAGCACCAATGTAGAAGCGGTGCCTTAGCTCTTCGTAAGATAGACCTATGGCTGAATACCAGACAAGCCAATCAGGGTCCGTAGAGCTTGGCACCAGAATGCCTGCACGAAAAACACTGCCCCCATAAAAGCCGCGTGTACAGTCCATCACGACTGTCAGCAAATCAGATAACAATGTGTCGCGCTCCTGGCCTCCTCTTGCCCAAAGTCTCGCTCCTTGGAGAATGGTTAGTGTGATCATTTCTTGAACACGTACAGCCCGCGTTAAAAGTGTCGTGATAGGAGAAGTAGCATCAATATCTTTGTCTCGGTTACTGGTATGTGTCGGTTCACTTAACCGTAATCGTTGGACCTCATCAGCATACTCCCGAAAAGTGACTCTTACATGCGCGACCATTGATTCCATTTTTTCTTTCAACTCATCAAGAGAAATCTCAACCCCTTCTTCTCGATCATTGATGGTAATGGCTCTGCTCACATTACGAACTTTTTGGGCGCGGATGAGAAAAGCGACGACGACTAGCAGCAACAGGCCTGCGGCTGCTAGTAAGACAACAGTTTGTGGTTGACTTAGGAATCGCCAAACGTCATACAATCGCGGCACTAAATCTCCATGAATCCATGGAAATGCTCTGTCGTTTAGGAAATCCTGTACAACAGTGGAAAAAGCCGCGTTGGCAATGAAAGTTAGCAGAAAGAAAATCAAGACCACCAAAAGAGCCGCTCGACCTCTCCGCCGGAGTCTCAGTGATCGAACAACCACTTGCTGTGGTGTCATGGCATCATTACTTTGGCGGCCTCTGGACATTGTATGTACTTCTCTTCTGGGATGCACTTACTGTTCAAACATTTAAGATTTCCACTGCCAGCTCGCACACCTCCTATACGGAAGTATGGCAGTCATAGTTAGAGCTTTTGGGTTGACCCCCATTTTGACCCCCACGCATACGGACACCTGTGGACACTGGCGAACAAAGTTAGGTGCTTTCGTCGATTTTTTCCGATCTCGGAGTATAGCGACGGATAAGGACGAACATGCGAGATGGACCAGTTGGGTCCTGTCCTGACCGTGGGGAGAGTCTATAGCTATTCTCAGGGTAATAGCAGGCTGCAAGTGCAAACGTGCTGCTTGGCAGGTCGAAGTGGTATCATGAGGCAGAGCTAGGAGGGAAGTAGCCATGTCCAAAATGATCACCATCTCGGTTCCTGATGATGCCTATGAGGCGCTGAAATCCGCTGGCGAGCAGGTACACCAATCTCCCGAAGAACTGGCAGCCGCTGCCATTACCGAGCGATTTAGCTCACAGCAGCCGGCACATACCCCTGACCAGCAGGCACAACAGGCAAAAGAGGATTTCCTTGCTTTGATGCGTTCACACGGTTATCTCGTGGACCCCAAGAGCTTGCCGCCGTATCCTGGTGTGGCCGATCTGCCTAAGCCAGGAACGCCGGAGCGCGCAAAGTTCGAGGAGGAGGTTGGCAACGCGCTGAGTGATGCCCTGGAACAATCCGGCTTGAGTATCCTCGATTTAATCGAACGCCGTTGAGTAAGATGAGCGAGGGGCAGGACGTATGCCGGCTCTCTATTTTCTTGATACCAGCGCGCTCTTGCCCCGCTTGCTGAAGCGTGCGCCTGGGCATGCCTGGGTGGAAAATCTCTGCGCCTCTGCCAACCAGAATACAATCACCCTGGCAGAAGTCACCGAAGCGGAAATCGCTGCTTCCCTCAACCAACTGGTACGCGGAGGAACCTTGCGCAAGCGGACCTGTGAAAATGCCCTCGCGCTCTTTTGGAGTCAAGTGGATGGCGGCCACTACAATATTATTCCAGTGGTCAGCCCCATTGTGCGGCGCGCAGCCGACTTATGCAGTGTTCGGGCGCTGAAAGGCTATGATGCCATACAACTGGCCTGTGCATTGACAGCCCGCGACATTGCCCGTCTCTCAGACGCGGCCAGGGTAGCGCGGGGTGAGGCAGCACTAGGCGACCCCATTTTTCTCACCGAGGACAAACGGCTGAATGAAGCGGCGCTCACTGAAGGCTTTACGGTTGATAGTCCACTCAATCATCTGAGCGGGAACTGAGCAAGGTTAAGCTAGGCTTAGACTACGGCGTACAACATTCGTACAACATCCAGACCAAATACTGGCGGATAGTGGCGGACAAAGACGAAAACGAACGCCGAAAAATCCTGATTGAGAGACAGCGGTGGACAGTCACGAACACCAACCGGAGGTCTTCAAAATTGTTGCACGGGCGCCGGCGCGTTCGTGGGTGGGTTCGACTCCCATACGCCTCTGCCCCCAATTATCTCGACACCAGCGCACTCTTAACCGGCCTGCCCAGGCTGCAACCATCCAGTGTCAGGTGCTGGCACACTTTCTGCACGGCTTCCCAGAAGGATTTCGTCGAGGACCGGCGCAAGGAAACTTGAGCGAAAGGTTCATAGATGGGATTGTCCGTTAGGAAGTACAGGAAGGTAGGGAGTAGAGTATGGTAAGTCAACAGGCGAATGAACAGCAAACTTCTGCGATGAAGGACCAGGAACAACTCTCGCAAAATAGCCTGGAGCAAGCACTCCAGCCGATTATGGCGGAGTTGCACCAGCAGATGGATACCATTATCCGCGAGCAAATGGAGCAGGCACGCCAGTCACTACGCGAAAGCCCAACAGATCAGCCTCATCAGGGGAACGACAAAGCGCAGGACCCACAACCCAATGCACCGCAAGCCAGTGAAGGACAGCAAGATCAGCGCAATGGCCATCAGAAGGTGGACGAAAAATCGCCTTTGACTGCTGTGCTGCAACAGCAGATTAGCGACGCAATGGACCCGGTGCTGGACGACTTGCGTGAGAATGTCGAAGAGGCGGTCCATCAGCAGTTGGACTATGTGCTCAAGATGAGTACAGAGGACCTGCATCGTCAGGTAAGCCAGGCAATAGAGCCGATGCGCCAGGAAGTGGAGACACAGGTTGATCAAACCGTGGCAGAGGCAAAGCAGGAAGAGGAACGGCCTCCACAGACGAAACTCCAGGAGGCAATCCAACGGACGGTGAAAGCCCTCAAAGAGACGATGCAATGGCTGGCAAGAACGCTGCGCGCGTTGTTCAGAACAGTGGTTGCACTCCTGAAGGCCGTCTTAAATCTGCTGGTCGTCATCTTGCTGGCGCTGTTTGAGGGGCTGCAATCGCTAGGTGGAGCAGCCAAAAAGGGCATTGGGGCTGTTGGTGGCGGCATCGCAGGGGGACTGAGAGGCATGCTTCAAAGCACGCTCATGGGCATGGCAAATAAGTTGGTGCCACAACCAGAATCCGGCAAACAGGACGGCCAGCCAGAAGAACAAAAGGGCCAAGCAGCACAGCAGGCGCCCGCGACTGCATAATGCGCTTTCCCCTGCTCTCAGGTAGGCTCTAGCACCTACCACTAACCGTCAGTACCCAGGTGAATAAAGTGGTCGTCATCTCGACATAAGGAGAAATGGGATGACAAGTGTAGAGAATCCAGAACGGGCGGGGGAGAAGTCTTCCGCGCCCGCCACGCAAGAGCAAACGCGAACCTCCGATCTGGATATTCGCCAGATGCTCGAACAGCAAATTTCGCAGGCCATCCAGCCGGTTGTTGAGGAGTTCCGGCAACAGATGGCTCAAGAACTCGCGCAACAGCGGACGGCAGCAAGAGATGCACTAGACATAGACACGGAGAAAGGGAATGCCAGCGCCAGCGCAGAAGCTCCCGCACCAAAAGCAGCCGCATCTAAGGGGCAAAAGCCTCCTCACGACGCGAAAACTCAGCTAACACAAACGGTCTCACCTGCCGGTTCAGCTCTGCAAACCGCGACGCAACACCCCGTGAGCGAGACGCTGCGCCGCGAATTAGGGCAGGTGGGGCAGCAGATGGGTCCAGTGCTTCAATCAGCGCTAGTTGGCGTGCTGACTGCGACGCTGAGTGAAGCTATGCACACGGCGATCCAGCAACAGGCGGAACAGGGACTCCATACGTTGCTACAAAATCTGTTCAAGATGGTGCCAGATGACATGAACGGCCAGGAAATGGCGGCCAAGACCGAGCAGATGCTTCAGGTAATCCTGCGCGAATTTCTTGGAACCATCTTTGCCGAAGCGATACGCACCACCGTGACGCAGAAGAGCGAGCAAACGATCCAGGCGTCACTCCACGGAGATTTTGGAGAGGCCGGGCGGAACACGGCGGATATGCTCAAAACGATAACTGAGGCGCTGATCGCCACCCTCCGCCGGAATCAGGGGAATCTGGTGCGGCTGGCTCTGGCGCTGGCGTTGCTGGCACTGGCAGGCTCGATGGCGCAATCTGGCGCCAACAAAGACACCGAGAAAGAGAAAGAAAAAGAGAAGCAGGACACGAAAGAGTAGCAGAACGAGTAGTTGGAGTCCAGCCAGGCGTGTTTAGCAAGTTTCAGAAAATTCAGAAAAGGACGGAGAATCAATGGGTTTACGAAGCGCAGCAGGGACCAGTGGTGGGCAATCGGGAGTCTCCAAGCCACCGCGAGGACCAGGAGAGAGCGGCGGCATGCTGCTCGAATTGGTTGACCGCATCCTGAACAAAGGCATCGTGATTGACATATGGGCACGAGTTTCTGTCCTCAGCATTGAAGCCCTCACCGTTGAAGCGCGCGCTGTGGTGGCTTCTGTGGAAACCTATCAGAAGTATGCCGAAGATATGGCGGCAACGTCCCTTGCGGCGCGTCCTGCATCAACGACTGTGGTAGAAGCCCCGGCTGCTCAACCGCAAATCCAGCCGCAGGCACAGCCGGCGCAGATTCAACCAGAGACAACCGCGACAGCGCCATCCCAACCACAGATACAGGCGAATCCACAACAGCAACCGCAACAACAGCCTCCGGTTCAATCCGATGAGCGGGCGCAACCGGCTGCCCAAGCGGGGGCGCAACAACAGCGTGCACAACAGACGACACAACAAGCAACGGCGCAACCGGCTCAACAACCGCAAGTTCTACCAGCGCAACAGGCGCCAGAGCAGCAGCAAAGCCAGCAGAGCCAATAAAGCTGGTCTCTCTGGCAGTATCGTCATAAGCAGGCGCATGAGCAACCCGGCAATAGAGAAAGAGGTAAAGGGATGACTTCGACTCAACCTGAGCAGACAGACCAGCGTGCTGGTACCTATATCTACTGTGTCACATCGGCCCAGTCAGCGCCGGCAACTCAGACAGATGGGCGGGCGCTTGGTATTTCGGGTATCAATGGAGAACCAGTACGCGCAGTCACCTCCTCTGATCTGGCGGCAATTGTCAGCGACTCGCCATATGACTCCTATGATGTGACACGCGAGGGTTTGACGGCGCATGAGCAGGTGGTTGAGAAGGTGATGGAGCAGGCGGACGTGCTGCCAGTAAGTTTTGGAACGGTGGCTGAAGACGATCAGGCGGTACGACAGCAACTGCTAGAAGCCCTATCCAACGATTTGCATCAGGCGCTCAACCAGGTCCACGGGCGCGGAGAATTGGGGGTGAAAGTCCTGTGGGTGAAAGATCGCCTGTTTGAGGAAATCGCGGCGGAAGATGAATCAATTCAGGCGCTCCGCGAGCAGATCGCAGGCACCACGCCAGAGCAGACCTATGACGAGCGGACGCAGTTGGGCGAGCTTATTGCACATGCGATTGAGCGCAAGAGCGAGCAAGAAGCCACGAACGTGCTGAACGCGCTGCAACCAGCAGTGGTTGATACGCGCGTCGGCAACAATTTCACGGACCTCATGATTCTCAATGCGTCATTCCTGGTGGATAAGCAGCAAATCCCCGCTTTCGAGGCTCAACTGGACCGACTGCGTCAAATGCAGAACGGACGGCTCATCGTTGAATATACCGGGCTGCTGCCTCCCTACAACTTTGTCAGCATTGTCACCGGCACGGAGGAGGGAAGCCAGGATGTTGAAGTTGCTCGGTAATATTATCACGGCGCCAGTCAAAGGGCCAGTTCGTGGTTTTGAGTTCATCCTCAATGCCATTCAGGGCGAGGTGGAGTCTGAGGCATTGGACGAGAACAAGGTGCAGGGTGAACTCTTGCAGCTTGGCCTGCGCTATCAGGCTGGTGAAATTGATGATGCTGAGTATCAGGCAAAAGAGGATGAACTGCTGCAACGTCTCAACGAGATACGCAACTATAAAGAATCGCTGACACAGGAAGCAACGGCTATCGAGGAGAGCGAAACAAGCGCACATCCAGAGGTTTCCGATGGCCATGCTGAAGCGACCAACTGAAAGTCTGCAATCCGGAGTTTGTACAGATATAACTGCAAACACCGGATTGCAGGTACGCTACCCTACTGTGTTCTCTCAGGCGTATTCTCTTGATCCTTCGCACCAGCGCTTGGGTCCGTCCTCTGCGCGTTAGCCGGAGGCGTGCGCTGGACTGGGGGCTGAGGGGCGGCTGGTTGCGCAGCAGCAGGCGCTGGGGGCGGCGTCTGCTGCTGGGCGGGCGCGCCCTGGCCGCCGAGCACGCCGCCAAGAATACCCCCAACTGCCTGACCAACTCCCTGGCCAAGACCGCCGACCGCCTGGCCAAGCCCCTGGCCGACGCCGCCAACTGCTTCTCCAACACCCTGCCCCAGGCCTCCGACAACACCTCCTACATTGACATTTCCCGCAGATTGTCCGCCAGCGGGGACCGCGCCTTGCTGCTGGGCTGGCTGTTGAGCGTTGGGCACAGCAGGCTGCACTTCAGATGGATTGGGAGGTGGATTCGGGGCCGCATTTCTCATGGTGTCTTGATCCTGCGGGTTCTGCTGTTGCTCTGTCATACTGTGATTCTCCTTCCTGAATCTGGTGAGCACTACGCTTCAGTTGTGGATTGCTCTGGTTTATCGGCGGGCGGCGGTTTCGGATGTTCCCTCCCATGCAGGAATGAGCGTTGCGTGTTCCACTGCTGGGTCATCCTCGATAGGTTGGCTGTCATGTTCGCCGCCGGAGTCTGGCGCGAGTCTCGCCTCCAGACGATCAAGACGTTCCCGCAGCAGGCGATTTTCCTCCTCCAACTGGTGCGCGCGTGACGACAGTGAAGCATCCGACTGCCACCAGTTGATGCCCACCTCCTGCGCCTTATCAAGCGACGCAATGAGCAAACGCACCTTGATAGTCAGGAGTTGCACGTCGGCAAGCGAAATAGTGATATCGCCCGCGATGACGATTCCTTTATCCAGGACACGCTCCAGGACTTCAGCCAGATTTGCCGTCCTCTGGCTGGGAGGCCCAAGACGTTGGTCAGCTATCTGACGCCGCGTCGCCTGCCCCTCGAATGCGCTATAGGTCGTATCCATGCTCCTTCCTCATTTCTCTTGTAGGCCGCTTCACATAGTGAGGCAAGCTGTTGTCAACAGACTGGTTTCTCTAGAGGAGATCGCCTAATGGGCCGAGATTCAGATTGAGGTCCTCTCCTTCCAGACCAAAGACGGTTTTCAACTCCTCCAATTTCTGTTCGAGCTTCAGGAAGGTCTCACCCATCCGCTCTATCTGTTCGTCAGTCAATGTGCCAGAGTCCATACGACGTATCGCTTGTTTCTCCAATAGTTGCCGGATCAACTCGATAATGGTCAGCACCAGCTTCGCCAGCCCCTGCTCAACATTCGAGGGATCAGCATCCAGACGTTCCAGGGGCATCTTCCTCATGGCAGCAAACCGTGTGGCATACTCATCCAGTTCACCGCTAGCATCTGCTCCCAACCGCTCCTCAAGCTCTTTCAGCGGCATGGACAACGCCGTCGGACTTCGTATGTCTGGGTCATTCTCTGGCATCTCTGGCATCAACCAATCCTCCTTGTAGAGCGCAAAACGCGCTGCATATGTGCCTATAGCGATTCCTGCACTTGCGCAGGCTTGCTTGCAACAGTGACGAAGCTGTAGGGCGGCCAGGGTCCGGTCACAAGAAGGCGCAAGGCGCTATGATTCTCCTGAAAGTTCTCCAGCGCGTCGCGTATCGTAGCGAGCGCACCTGGTTTTAACAGGTACGCTGTGCGGAGGGCAGTATGCGGGTCTGCATGGATGACATGGCGGCTCTCACAGATGTATGGCCGCAGATGCGCATCCAATTCGCTGGCGATAGCCCTGGCGCTTTCGCGCGCCACAAGAGTACGCTGGTAGACCTTTCTGCGCGCCAAAAGATAGCGCGTGCCTCGCCCGCCCGCATCTTCCTCTACGCGGGAATCATTCAGAACGGAGTTAGACTCGCCATTCGTATCAGTGGATAGCTCCACGCGGTCCCAGCGTATCGTCACGCTCACTTCCTGTTTGTCTCCCAGGCGTGAAAGGTCAGCCAGCAGGACATCATAGTGATCTGCGAGCGACTGGGCGAGAGCTGCTGCGCCTGGCAAGATCGTGCCAAATCGTACCGGAAGCGCTGGCGTGGCCCGGCGAATTTCCTCGACGACGGCTTCGTGTCGCAGCAGCAAAGCGGCCAGTGGACGTATGTCCGGCTCGAATATCGTGGAAACCACAGCCGCCAACTCTTGCCATTGCACCATTGTAAGAGGCTCGTCGTAGAGTCCAATGAGATGCTGCGGCAATGCGGCTGCCCGGTCAACAATGGCATAAACATAGGAATGAGAGGGGCTAGCCATGAGTCAACTCACTTCCTATTGGCCAGGATGGCCCTACGCCTATCTGCTCCAGCCGGTCTACCGAGGCGAGCAGGACACGCAAACCAACAACGATCAGGTCCACATCGGCCACAGAGATCGTGAGGTCGCCAGTCAGGACGACTCCGCGATCCAGGATGCGGTCTAGCAGATCGAGCAGTGTCACGTTTTTCTCCTCAGATAACCTGTTCGGCATCGAGCCGCTCCTCTTCTAGTCTTCTTCTAGCGCGGCAAAGCTATAAGGAGGCCAGGGGCCACTGCACTCGCCTCGCATTCCCTCATTGCGCGCGGCAATACGCTCTACTTCCTGGTGAAAGGTAGCGAGATCCACACGCGGCACGAGGAAAACTGCCCGCAAGAGTTCCTTCTCGCCCTGCCTGCCGGACCGCCCCGTATCTGTTGCCTCTGGTTGTATCAAGCTTGCGCGGGCCGTCTGGCTTAGCCGCGCAAACTCATTTTCTGTCCATGTTGCGAGTGTCTGTTCCATTGCCTTCGCAAGTTCGCCCACCAGCTTATGCCGCAACAAGTAAGCGCGGCCAGGAGCCACACGCTTGATCTCATCCTGAAGATGTTGCAGTCGCGCGTCTTGCTGGATCAGGCGCCGCTCTAGACACGTTGTGTTGCCGTAGAGGCGCACAGTCCATTCATCACAATCAGCAACCCACTTTAGTCGGGTGAGGAGGGTTTCGCGCACATCCGCTAAAGCCGCACGCAGACCAGCCTCATCTGGGTACACGCAGCCAAATGTCACCGGGAGCATTGGGCGCACGCTATGAATTGACTCAATGACCTGATGATGATGCGTGGCCATCATCTCCAACCAGCGCATATCATGCAAGCGCGCATGAATGGCCTCTGGCGCGAAATCGGCAAGCTGAACTGAGCGCACAACTGCGGCGACGCCTGCGTGCTGCAAGAACTGGATATCTTCAGAGCTATGGCGAAGGGGGCTGGCGGCAACATCTCCATCAGACGGTACTTGCTGGACGATTCCGTAGAGATACCAGCCCCGCGCCTGGCCCATGTATATTCCCTTGTCCACGGTATCTTCATTCCCTGAGCGCATCTGCTTGCTATGTCTCCGATGTCTCCGATATATCCGTTGTCTCCGGTGCCAAGACGAAACTGTATGGAGGGAGCGGCCCCGCAAAGCGATAGATCAACCGGTTGGCATCCTGAGCCGCGAGCCTGTTTACTTGCTGATCGAATTCGTCTATCTGTGCGCGTTGGACCAGCAAGGCGGCATTGAGAACCATCATATCGGATGGCGCGGCATGGAGCCGCACATCCACAGCGTGCGGTTGCAATTGCCGCAGAATCCGGCTGGCCTCACATTCACGCTTGCTCAACATCGTTTCTTCAACGAGCTGGCCAAGCACGAGCCGCTCTGAGAATCCTGTACTCCCCATGACATCTCGCAAGTGGCGAATCTCCGCGTCTTCTGCCACGATTTCCTCAAAGAGCCGCTGGCGATGCCATAGCACCTTGAGGCTGAACTCAACCTTGCCACGCACGAATTCGAGTAATGCGCGCAAACGCTGCTGCTGAGGCCCAAGCAGGGTTGCGCTCACTTCGCGATCACTCGCGGCGATGCGGCCAAATTGCATCGGCAACACATCGGAACGCGCCATCGCCTGCTCAATGACATGCTCATGTGCCAGGAGATTATCCCGCGAAAGAAGATATGGTTCCTCTTCCTGAGCTACATCGCTGACAAGCGCAGTGAGATCTCCTGCGTGGATAATTCGCACGCGAGCCTTGTGCTTGCCGACTCCATAGACATCCAGAGAGGTCTCTTGGTCTGGCCAACACTTCCCTGGCGCAACACAATAGACATAGACCCGCGTCTGTTCACCGGACGCTACTTGCGTACTGGCAGGTTGCGCGGGCCTATTCGTGATCCTGGCGATGTTTGGGGTGTGATCGTGTACCGGCATACCAGTCACCAATTTCCCTCGACACATGTACCAACGCCACAGGATGCCAGGCAAATGCTAGGCAAGGAAGTACAGGCGCTGCTCGTTGTTCCAACGGGCGCGATTCTGCGCTGTAAGCTGATTCATCATGTCCTCCACGTCTGCATCCGATATCTCAAAGTGGGCCTGGAGTTGTGCTGGCTGCACACCTTCAGAGTGTGACGCCAGATATCCCACAACCTGCTCATCGGTGGGACGGGGCAAGGCGGGCGTCATGCTATTGGCCGATTGCGGCGGCGAGACAAGCGTGGTTTGCCCGATTGCTTCAGCGTAGCTGAGATAGGTGTTCACCGAGGCCACGACTACTCGCGCCTCGATGGTGAGCAATTCGATGCCAACCAGCGAAACACGGACCCAGGCGTCAATCACCAGGCCCTTGTCCAAAATACGATCTATCAAATCAACGAGGCTGCCTGAACTTGGTGCCCGGCCTGAACTCTGCACTCTACGGACAGGACGGCGCTCGCGCTCTATTTCCATGCGTCTACAACTCCTCCTCTTGGTAGTAGTCCCTAAACTCCAGTGTAAATGTCCAGTTTCCTTTTACGTTAAGGAGATTGAAGCCGCATCTTCTGTGCCACGCAGAACTAATGGCCTGAAATGTGCAACGTCCTGAGTGAGTGCGCGGAGGCCAAACCAGTAGGATCACTGCTTGAGTTGGCCAGAAATCTGCGCTTCAAAGCTACGCAAGCTATCGAGGATGCGAAGGTTGTGGAGGATGCGGAGAGATACAGGCGTGAAGGATCAAAAAACGCGACTGGACCCTGACGCTGGTGGATACCGCGCGAAGGCAAGGGCTGATCCGGTTGAGGAGACGCCGCAGTCGCTCTCAAGCGGGCTAGGGGCTGAGTGGGATGCCTTTATCCAGGAGACCTTACAGCCCGTCGCAACGCGGCTATGCGAGGAACTACCAGGGCTGATGCAACCACACCTGGATCAGCTACGCACGGCGCTGGAGCATACACTGAAGCATGAACAAGACCGATTGCTAACACCGATCAGGACTGCTCTGGAACAGCAAGTCCAGCACATGCTCACGGTCTTGCGCTCTGGGCCGGAGATGCCGCGAGCGCCGTCTCCCGTTCCCAGCCGCACACATGCCGCTGCGCCCAGAACACCGCAACCAGCGCAACCTTCGCAACCAGCGCAACGGCCTCGACGGGCGCCCATCGGCCAGCCGCCGCCCGGCCCCACGCGCAGGCGACCGCCACCATCGGGTCAGCCGCCGCGACCACGACCGGCATCACAAAAGTGATAGCTACCTTAGTGATAGCTACCTTGTGACGAGAGAGAACCGCTAACAGATAGGTGAAAGGAAAGGAACTGTAGTATGCCAGACGATCAAGAACAGCAGCACGATCAAGGGCAAGAGAACCAAAATCTGGCGGAGACGCTTGGCAACGCCGCGCAGGGCGTGACCGACCAGGCGCTCGCGGGTGGACTGCAGCAGCAGATAACTCAGGCTATTCAGCCAATCATCGAGCGGCTGCAACAGCAAATCCAGCAAACGGTGCAGCAGCAACTGGATGAAGCGCTAAAACCGGTGAACGAACTCGTCCAGCAACAAGTAGATCAGATGTTGGAGCCAGTCCGTAACGCGCTCCACCAACAGGTAGATCAGGCATTAGACCCGGTACGCCAGGAGTTGCAGAAGCAGATGGAGCAATCCATACAGCCGGTGCGCGAGGCCGTGCAGCAACAGGTGCAAGAGGCGCTGCATCTTCCTGGGCAGTGAAACAACGTGCTGCAGTCAGTCCCGTAGCACATAGCTACCGTCGCCTCATCGCTAGTGTGTTGAGGCGACGGTAGCTATTCAGAAGAAAGAAGGTACTAGCAGGATCAGCCCACATGATACTATCCCCAGGGCATAGCTGTACAATTTGCGATTGCCATTGCGTCTCTTACAAGAGGTAGTGGCAATGGCAATCGCTGTTACTCGTTCTTCGATGGGAAGCTCACATGGCCGGGATAGCATCATCTCTGTGGCGCAGGCTGAAGACGCTGAAGTCGCCGCTCTGGATATATCTGCTCGTGGCGCTGCTGGTTCGTCTCTGGCTGATCGTTCATACGCAGGGCGTGATCGCAGGTGATGAGGCGCTCGTTGGCATCCAGGCAGAACACATCTTACATGGCGAGCGCCCCATCTATTACTATGCACAGCCCTACCTGGGGAGCCTGCAAGCCTATCTCATCGCTATCATTTTCTTCTTCACCGGACCGGCTATCTGGGCGATGCGCCTCGAACCCATTCTCATCTCTTTCGTCATTGTCGCCATCACCTGGCGCTTCTCAGCGGCGCTGGCGGATGCCGCGCACCTCTCCGCTCCAGCAAAAAGACTCTTCATGGCAATTGCCACCCTCGTTGCCGCCTTTGCCCCACTCTATGATGTCGTCGAAGAGATGCGGGTGACGGGCGGCTATGTCGAGGCGTTCGCCATTATGCTGTGGCTGCTCTACGCCGCGTTTCGCCTGACCCGGCGCTGGCGTGAACAGGCGACGACGCGCGAGATGGCGCTGCGCTGGAGTGGACTCGGGTTGCTCATAGGGCTGGGGTTGTGGATTGATCCGCTGGTGGTCTATGCGTATCTGGCAGTAGCCCTCTGGGTCGGCGGCTTTATCTTCCTGGAACTGGCAAAACGGCGGACGCAGGGCGGCGCATCATCCCAACTGGCGCTCTTGAAACAAACGTTGCTCTGCGGCTTTGCGCTGCCAGCGGCGTTGATTGGCTTTGCCCCCGGCCTGGTGTGGGGGGCACAGAATCACTGGGCGAACATCACATATCTCTACCACAACAGCGCCTCAACCTCATCAGGCAGACTGCATACGATAGCCAGTGTGAGCCAACTGTATGCGAGTTGTCTCGCTCCGCGTGTCCTGGGAGGCGCATTGCCAACACAGCCTGATGTCACGCTGGCGGATCCGCATATTGTCACACTGGGGCTGGGAGTAGTCGGCGCAAGCCTCGCCACCTGTATCGCATGCTCCGGCCTCTCGTTCTTCCCATCTATGTCGTCTCACACGGCGCTGGCGCAGATGTGGCAACTCACTGCCTTGCCCCTGCTCTTTCTGGCCTCCACCTCGGTCATCTTCTGTGGAAGTTCGATTGCCACCGCCGCATTGGTCTCTGGCTGTGGACCCTGGGACCTGGCTGGGCGCTACGCCGTGCCGATGGTTGTGGCGCTGCCGTTCATCGTCGCAGCCGCTTGCTGTTTGCCACTGCTACTCTTGCAAGACCGGCAACGGCCTTCTGGGCAGCCGTATGTACAAGGAGACGCAAACGGAAAGACTCCACCGCACCACACTGAGGCGAAACCAGCAGTATTGCTAGCGATTCAGGCGGGCGTAATTGCCCTGCTGGCCTGCTATTTCCTTGCGCAGAGCGTCGCGTATGCGCAGGCAAGCCCACAGTATACCTTCCAGGCAACCGGCTGCGTGGCGGAGTATCCGACCAATGTTATGCCGCTTATCAGCTATATGCAGCGAGAAAACATTCATGATGTCTGGGCGGTTGGCTGGGTTGCCGATCCCATTACCTTCGAGACCAATGGTGCCATTCTTGCCACACAGCCCGATGGTCGCATACCAGCCAATAGCATCGCGCTGGGGCATGCAGATCACACCAGTATGCTGGCGCTGGCTGCGCATACCGATGCACATCCCGCCTTCTTGCAAAATTTGGATGAGCAGCACGTCATCTACCATATCGAGCGATTCTATTCTGCGCCGGGGGTAGATATCTTGCTCATCACGCCAGTAAACCGCACCATTTCGCCGTCTGATCCGGCCTTTGCGGGTCTATTTCAGCACGTATTCGGCGGATGCGTGAAAAACAATGAGAAACCGTGATAGGCATGGATAGGCATAGCCGAGTGATAGATAGTGATAGATAGGTATCCTACAAAGGGAGCGTAGTTACAAGCATGCGAAAGCCGGAGATGTCATGATGCAGCCTCAATCCCAGGTTTCTCTGCCAGGAGCCTCGTACCAGAGAACCACCGATCAAACGGGGAAGGAGCAAGCGTGGCGGCGAGCATGGTGGCAGCAGCTAGACTGGATTGCTGTCGCGCTGGTTGCCATTGGCGCGGGTCTGCGCCTCTGGTTGATGGCGCGCGGCTGGCCAACTCTGGATAGCGATGAGGGCGTCATGGGACTGATGGCGCGGCACATCCTTTATAATGGCGAACGGCCCATTTTCTTCTACGGGCAGCACTATATGGGCGTGCCGGATGCGTATGCCGCCGCCATACTGTTCCACTTCTTCGGCCCCAGCACATTTGTGCTGCGCCTGGCGGTGATCCCACTGACTGTGGGCTTCCTGATTGCCATGTATTTTCTGGGGAAGGCGGCATTTGGGCGCGCGGTGGGCCTTATCACGCTGACATTTCTCGCTTTCGGACCGGCGTATGGCCTGCTACGCGAACTGGCGGTCATCGGAGGGTATCAAGAGACGCTGTTCTTCGGCGCCATGATTCCTCTGCTCATCTATGGGCGCATACAGGCGGCAAAACCGCAATGGTCAGCGCGCAAAGCCTGGCTGACCTATTACGCCACCTATCTGCTGATTGGCCTGCTCATCGGATTGGGCATCTGGTCAGATGAACTCATTCTGCCAACGGTTATCCTCTCGCTTGGCATGCTGTTGATTCTCAGGCCACGTCAGTTCTTTGGATTGGCAGGCATTGTCATCCTGCTGGGCATCATCATCGGCGCCGCTCCTTTCTGGGCATATAATCTGGGGCATGGCGGCCAGACATTTGCCGAGCTTTCGCATCAGCAGGTAGCTACCTCCGGCACCGGACTCGCTGCGCTTGCTTCTCACGGCAAAGCCATCGCAGGCCAGTTATTCGACACACTTTCAATGGCAATGCCCGCCGTGTTGGGTAGCCCGCATGTGTGCGTCGTACCCGGGTCACTCTATGGCGGCTATGCCAGCTATCCTGCCCAGGCAGCAAGCGTCGGAAAGGGAACGCTCTGTTCCGCCATAAACCTCCTCTACTCACTCCTTCTCCTGGCTATCTACCTCTTCGCCTTGTGGCAGGCAATTGTCAGGTTAACTGGCACTCGCTCCATTATAGGTTGGCTCCGGAACATCTCAGAGCATCTATTCTTCTGGCGAAAGTTGGGGAGTGACGTGTCGGGCGGCGGTGTATCCTCAGAAAACAGGCTGCCTTCAGCAGAGACCGCTAAGCAATGGCTGCGAGTGATGCTTGTATTGCTCGCGTTTGCCACGATTACCGAATTTGTTGTGACTGATCACCATATCGTATCAGACCGTTTCGTCAGCGCACGCTATCTGCTGCCGCTCTATATTTCGCTTCCCATTGTATTTGGCACCCTTTGGGGCTGGGGTGCTCCATACATTCGCCGCATACCTGGAAGGCGTTTCTGGGCGCCGGCAGATGGCTATAGTGCTGGCAATCACCTCCCACGAGATGAACGGCAATCCCAAGTGCGAACATCTAGTAGACATGCTTCGAGCAAAGAATCATTGAAGGGGCTACTGGCGGCGGGGTCGGTGGCTGTGCTGCTGGCCTTCACATTGCTTGGGGCCATCGAAAGCCTGGCGACAGCGGCGGATACCTCCCGCTATGCTTTCCAGGCGTCACCGGCAGATCAGCGTCTCATTCAGGAGCTACATGCCCTGGGCATCAAGCGGTTCTACACCGATTATTGGGATTGCTACGATATCGCCTTTGAGAGCGGCGAGCAATTGCGCTGTTCGCTCTACGAACAGGCGGACCGCTACCCACCGTATGCGACACTGCTGCTGGCGACTCCCAACCCGGCGTATGTCGTTCCCATTGGCAGGGCCGCAGGCTTGGGGACAACCTTAGCCGCCAGGTTGCATCAGGCTGGCTATCAACGAATAGTATTCGATGGCTACACGATCTATTATCTTCCCGGCGGACAGCAGAACCTTCCCTGAGCATCACTGCGCGCCACTGCTTCCAGTTGATTGATATCAGGCTGATATCAGCCTGATATCAGGGGAGATCAGATTCGATAGTGGGTTCATCTGCTGCGCCCAGGCGTGAGACAGTGAGACCTTCGGGCAACTGGTGCGCGTGAGAGAAGCCTAGCGTGCGCCGGGCGAGGAGCGATGGGCGCACGGCAGAGAGCAGCGCCGCAACGGGACCAACGAAATAGCCGGCAATGATGAGTATTGGTATGAGCGGATTGACCGGCTGGCAAACGGGGACGGCGCCAGGGTCAAGAACATTCGTCGAGTCAGGTGTGGAGTTTTGCATGAAGAAGCATGGCATCTGCCACGGCGGGATGAAGATGAGCAAGAGGACCATGCAAAACGTAATCAATCCTGCGAGCACCAGTAACGCTTGCCAGAGCCAGCGTCTTGCCTGGGCGGCTGCATTGAGGGAGAGCGTCCAGGAGGCGATGAGCAGCACCAATCCGCCCAAAAGCAAGAACTGGATGATGTAGACTTTCACCATATCAGCGCTGGTACTGCCTTCGTACAGCCCGACGGTGCCACCGAGCAGCCAGAACACGGCAAAGACGACGATGGCAGCGCCACTACTGAGAACGATGCTGCCGTGCGGGCGGCGATGGCCGAGGAGGATGATTGCCGGAATCAGCAGCAGGATCGCCAGAATGATGATGAATGGCGTAAACTGTCCCACTTCCCCAAGCCTCCCGCTGCAACTGCCCTGTACCATCCACTCAGCATCGGGCACGGGCCACCGCTCCAGCGGCGCGAAACGCAGCCCCTCAGCAGTATATCAGATGCAGCACCTGATAGCTATTAATAATCCTCGGCAACCTGGGGGAATATGTCAATGCCAGCGCAGACAGGGAAATAACAAGCACTGATGTCAGCGTCAATGAAGACACCAACGACCGATTAGGAACCACCCACTTGTCATGCCACTTTCCATTTCAGATAGGCGCTTGGAGATTAGCCATGAGAACGGTATTGAAGCCATTAAGGCTAGCACATTCATTCAAGACGAGTGGGAGGCGCACAGCATGACTGATACGAAACGAGTCACCGGCATTGGCGGCATTTTCTTCAAAGCACGCGATATTGCTACCTTATCCGCCTGGTATCGAGACCACCTCGATATCCAGGTAGGTGATGGGCACTATGCCGTGTTTCGTTGGAATGGCACGGAGTCATCAGAATCAGGACAAGATGCGGCATCTGGGCTGACGGTGTGGGCGCTGTTTCCGCACGATACTGCTTATTTTGAGCCGGGCAACGCCCCGTTTATGATCAATTATCGTGTTGCTGATCTCGATGCACTGTTGGAGCAACTACGAAGTGAAGGCGTGCAGATCGTTGACCGGCGCCAGGAGAGCGATGAAGGGCGCTTTGCCTGGATTGTGGATCCAGAGGGGAATTGTATCGAGTTGTGGGAACCGGCTCCTGGACAGTGACACCTACAACATACTTGGTATGCCTCATTGATACGGCTCACCCTGAGCAAGCGACACCATCGGGTGTTAGCCAGCTGATTGCGCTGTATGGGCGTGCCTCACTCACCATATTCAGCTAAAGCGTGTGTTTTGCCCATCGTCGCCGGTTGCATGAAGCAACGGCAACACCTGATTGTCTATGCCACTAATCTGTGGCTTTTGCAGGAACCCCCAGCCCGGCTGGTTGAACGCTCCCGCGAAGAGCGCCGTCGCCGATTTGGGCGGTGGCGACGTAGAATAACGGCTCATCTGTCCGGCTGTGGTAGGGCACAGCGATGACCACAAGCAAGGTTGAATACAGCAAACTGGAACGTACTGAGGTGCAGCCACAGCCTGACCAATTCAAGCTCTCTCCCGCTGATCGTGAGGCTGTGCGGCGTCTGTTGACCGAGGGCAAAACGATGCGCCAAGTCGCCGAGCATTTTGGAGTCTCGCATATGGCGATCTGGCGCATAGCAGAAAACCACCCTCGAAAGGGTGGCTCTCCAGAAGGGAAGAAAGGAGATGACGCTTAGCGATTTTGTGAGGCGCTAGTTTGTCACGGCTCCCGTTTCCAGCGGACCCGACGGGATTCGAACCCGCGGTCTCTGGCGTGACAGGCCAGCGTGTTAGGCCGCTACACTACGGGTCCAGGGAGCGCCGGAAAGCTTCCCGGCGCGGCACGCACAATCGTACCACAGCAGCAGCCATCATGTCAACCACCCGCTGCCATTTCCGTAGAAGTTCGCTTTATTCGCTGCGTTCCGTCTATTCCATATCAGTGAGGGTAGGCGCGTTGGGGCCGAGTACGCGGTCGTCGCCGAGGCGGCGCGTGATGCGCTTTTCGTCGCAGTGTTCCAGGATCGCCAGCATATATTTGCGCGTCGTGCCCAGCAGATCGCGCGCCTCCGCCACGGTGATCGTCCCATGCGCGCGCAGATGCGTTACCAGACGCCGCAGCGCCTCCGCATAGGCATCGCGGTCCAGCAGAATCGTCTCGCTCACACGCACCAATGTACCGCGTTCCAGTAGCGCCGCCGTCAGCTCGCCGCCAAGCGCATCCTCCACCTCCGGGCGGGTCGGCGGATTGAAGGGATCGCGCCGGAAACGTTCAAGCAGCGCCGCCGTGGCCTGCTCCTGCTGCGGCGTCATGCGCGGCGTATGCTCTGGCAGCTTCACGAACGCGCCGCCATGCCCGCCACCAGCGCCAGCCGCCGTCTCCACCAGAACGCCGTTCGCCGCCAGCACCGAAATGACCTCGCCGGCCTCGCGTGGCGTAAGTTCCAGTCGCGTGCGCCACTCCTCGCGCGGCATGCCCGCCCGCAGCGGATACCGCCGGTGATACGCCGCCAGCAGTCGCGCGGCATCGGCCTGCAATCGCTGCCATGCGGGCGTGGCGTAGACATATGCGCCCACCCGCGTCACCGCTTCCTGCGCTTCCAGCGCCGCCAGCGCCGCCTGTACCGCGACTTCGGCCAGCCCAGTCACCCGCGCGATCTCCTGCGGCTCACGTCCGCCGTAGCCGCCGTAATTGGCACTTTCAGCATCGCGTTCGCGTTTCCCCTTGCGCACGCGCTGGTCAGATTGGAGCGCCGCCAGCACCAGTTCTTCGGGGTCGCCGCGCGCCAGTAGCGCCAGCCGCGCCAGCACAGCGGGATCATGGCGACGATGCCGCCGCGCCACCGGGTCCAGCACTACGCCGCCGCCAACCGTCATACTTGGCGAGGGAACACGCAGAATGAAGCGGTCGCCACGCATGAGCGCCAACGGTCGCCGCAGCCGCAATTGCGCCCAGCCATTCGCTCCGGGCGCTAGTTCATCGGCGTCGAGCAAGATCACCCGCGCAGGCACCTCGGCGGCGCCAACATAGACATCGAGTTCATCATTATGCTGGATGGGCCGCGCCGCGCCAGCAATCACTTCCAGCGAGACATCCAGCGCGATACTTGGCTGAAGCGTCCCTGGCAACGCCAACACGTCGCCACGCGCGATATCGCTCTTCGCCACACCGGCAAGATTCACCGCCAGCCGTCCGCCCGGCACGCCCTCCTCGACGGCATGTTTGTGCGCCTGCAAACCACGGATACGCGCGCGCTGCTCGCCCGGATAGAGTTGCACCTCCTGACCGGTGTGCAACCTGCCGTCCTGAAGCGTGCCGGTGACGACCGTGCCGAAGCCGGTGATGGTGAAGACGCGATCTACCGGCAGGCGCGGGCGACCGCTATCAATCCTGCCTGGGTGCGCATCCAACGCGGCATCCAGCGCCGCCAGCAGTTCCGGCAGGCCAGCGCCGGTGATGGCGGAGCAGGGGATGATCGGCGCGCCAGCCAGCGTCGTCGGCTTGAGCCGCTCGGCCACCTCCTCGCACACCAACTCGCGCCACTCGTCATCCACCAGGTCGCTCTTGGTCAGCGCGACGACGCCGCTGCGAACACGCAAGAGATCGAGAATCGCCAGGTGCTCGATGGTCTGCGGCATCACACCCTCATCGGCGGCCACCACCAGCAGCGCGACATCTATGCCGCCAACGCCCGCCAGCATGTGCTTGATGAAGCTCTCGTGCCCAGGCACATCAACAATGCTGGCCTCGCGTCCGCTGGGCAGCGTCAGCCAGGCAAAGCCCAATTCAATCGTCATGCCGCGCGCCTTCTCCTCGGCCAGACGATCCGGGTCAATGCCGGTGAGCGCGGTCACGAGAGTGGATTTGCCGTGGTCCACATGGCCTGCCGTGCCGATGCAACTCATAGCTGTGCCGCTTCCATAGAGAGAGTTACTGATAGCTTAGCTGAGGGATAAACAACAGAAAACAGACAATAGCAGCGGTACTCATGCCACTGCCCCAAATCCTTTTATAGCAAATTATGCCGGAATGGTGGTAGCTTGACCTCACCCCGGCCTGCGGCCACCCCTCTCCCATAAGGAGAGGGGAACGTGCGGCGAGGCATTGTGACGAGGGCAAGGCACTGCGCACGAGGAACGGTACACCATCAGCGATACGCCATCGCCAACGGCCCCTCTCCTTATGGGAGAGGGGGTAGGGGGTGAGGTCTCACCGCATCTGCGCACGCACGGCCTGCAACTCTTGCAAGCGTGCACGAGCCATTGCGCTGTTGGGATCCACTTTGGCGAGATTGCGATACACGCGCGCCGCCTGCTCGTATTCGCCGACGGAGTAATATGTCTGGCCAAGCAGATCATACGCCTCATAGTTGTGCGGGTCCATGCCGATGAGTTGCTGAAGCGCAGCCACCGCTTCTTTCGTCTGGCGGCTGGCGAAGTAGTAGCGCGCGATAACGGTCTGCTGCTCCGTCGCCTCCGCCCCTTTGCCCGTCTCCAGGCAGTACTGCACGAATTGCTGGCGCAGCGACATGTCATCGGTGGAAAGCTGGATCGCCTGCCGTAGCAGGTTCAGCGCCTCGCTCTGTTCGCCGCTGCTCCAATCAATATCCGCCATGCGCTGATAGACGGTCGCGGCGTCTTTGAGTTGCCCGCGCCGCGTATGAATATCCGCCAACTGGCGTAACTGCGCCAGGCCTTCATCGAGCAGGCCGCGCGTAATATGGATATCCGCTAGCTCGCTATGCACTGCCGGATCATCGGGAGCGATACGCGCCATCTCCTTCAGCACGGCAACGGCGTTCTCTTGCTGATGGTTGCTGCGATACTGGCGCACCAGTTGCGCGTATTCCTGCAAGGCAAGCTGCGGATCCGGCTGATGCGCAGAAATCCTGGCGAGCGCCTGATACACCTCATCGCTATAGGGGCGCTGTTGCTGCGCGCTCTGGAGCGTTGCCTGCATCTGCGCCACCTGCCCGGAGAGCTGATAGGCGCGGGCCAGCAGCATCGAGACTTCCATCTCCGGCGCAAGGTGATCTTCGCCCTCGCCACGCGGACGCGCCGCCCAGAGCGCCGGGTCCGGCGGCGTGCGCCTGACGATGGAAGACGCCTCTTCCAGTTCGCGCACGGCGTTGGCCGCGTTGGCCGCGTCGCCGCTCAGCAGGAACGCCTGCCCCGCGCCGTAGCGTCCGAGCAACTCGAATCCTGGCACAGCGGCGATCTGCTGGAAGCAACTCACGGCCTCCTGCTGATGGCCAGCGGCCAGTTGCACCTGCCCCAGCGCATAGCGCAGATCGGGATTCGCCGGAGCAGTATCGAGCGCCTGGATATAATCTTTGATGACTTCTTCGTTGCCGCGCATGCCCTCGGCGCGCATGACACGCAACAGCCGCCCCAGCACCTCCAGCGCCGCCACACGATTGGTGGCAGAGCCAGCGCCCGGCATGCTCGCCATTCCGGGCATGCTCATCCCCGGCGAGACACTGATGCCCTGCGCCAGCGAGATTTGCCAGTGGCTGAGCGCGTTGACATTGTTCGGCTCAACTTGCAGCACACGCTGATATTCGCTGGCCGCCTGCGCGACGCGCCCGGCTTTCATCAGCGCGCCAGCATAGTTCAGCCGCAGCATCGTATTGTTGGGGCTGGTCAGCAACGCCTGCTCGTATTCCTGGATGGCACGGTCGGCGTAGCCCAGGCGCAGATACGAGTCGGCGGCGAGCATGCGTTCGCTCAACACCTCCTCCGAGCGCCCCTGCCGGCTCAAGAGTTCAATCAGCTTGACGCGATACGTCAGGTTGTTCGGTTCCAGTTGCAGGATACGCCGGTAGGTGGAGATGGCGTCGTCAATGCGGCCATTGACCATGTAGGTGTCAATCAGCACGGCATACTTGGCGATGGCCTGCTCGATCTTGCCCTGGCGCACATAGATTTCGCCCAGCATCAGGTGAACGTCGAGATACTGCGGCGCAACCTCCATCACGCGCAGACATTCTTCGATGGCCGCCGTCAGCAGGCCATGCGCGACGTAGTTTTCGATGTCGCGCACCGCCTGCCCCACCTGGCTGCGCTGCGGCTCCGGCAGATTGTTCAGACCCAGGCGCCCGCTGCCCATACCACCGTTGAGGCCCTGGATCAGTTGCGAAAGCTGGTCGCCGGTGCCGGGCGGCGAGGGTGGCGCGCCATAATAGGCGGCGGCGCCGGCCATCGCGCCAAGTCCCACCGCTGGCGGGCCGTTGAATGCGCCAAAACCAGGGGCAGCATAGTCGGGGCTGACGGTGGGCATGGGTGGAATCGAGCCGGACATGCCGAGTCGCTGCATCTGGCCCAGCGGCGTCGAGGGATCGAACTGGCCCAGGCCATCCACCGCGCTCTCCTGCATGGGAGCGGCTGTCGCTGGCTGAACGGGACGGCGTGCCGGACGCGGTGGTGTCGCGCCTGCGTTAGCGCCTGCGTTGGCAGCCGCAGCGGGGCGTGGCCTCTTCGGTGGATTGGTGCCGAGCGTCTCGCGCATCATCTGCTCGATCTCAGCGACCTGATCCTGCCAGCCCTGGCTGCGCAGATAGCCGAGCAGCGCGGTATACACCGTCTCTGCACCTTCCAGGTCGTTCATCTCGCGGTGGGCTTCGGCGGCTTCCTGGCAGAGTTGTAGCAGTTGGTCGGATTCTTCGCGGGTAAGCGCGTCGAGATTGACGCGATCTACCGCCTCGTCGAAATAGTGGGCAGCTTCCTCAATGTTGCCCTGGGCGCGGGCGCACTGGCCCAGCGCGTAATAGCAGGAGAGCGCATAGTCCGGGTCGTTGAGCAGCAACTCGAATTGTCCCGCCGCCTCATCCCAGCGGTCGGATTCCTGGTAGAGCCAGCCGAGAAAATAGCGCACGTCGGAGCGTTCCACACCGCCCTCGATCAACTCCTCGCAGAGTTGCACCGCTTCATAGAGCTGGCCCTCCTGCTGGAGCTGCTGCGCCTCACGCAGAGCAGAAGCCACCTGCGAGTTGCTCAGGCGCGAGCGCCCGCGCTGCTCGTTGCGACGAATACCACTATCCTGGGGACCTCGCGAGCGGGAGCCGCTCTTGTCCCTGCTGTCGCCCCAGTCTGTGCCCGAACCCTTCCTGCCCATGCGTTGCTCCCACCGTAACAGCTATAGAAACGAACAGTTCTATGTATGGATTGCCCGATAGATATGCCCGTTCAGATGGCCTGACCACCCTGTTTCTCAGGATGTCTCACGCTGCGTATCCCTTTGAGGATACGCTATCTTGCCGCAGGTGAACAGAAACCAGGATTTTTGGGCGATGAGCCAGCCGGTGGAGCATGATCCCGTTTCGTTCGCATGTCGCTGCTTTCACTGCGTTTGCACGTCAGTATAGCATGTCTGGCCTGTCATACAAGGTTGCTAGTACCTTGCTGCTCCAGCGATGCCATCCGGCGTTGGCAGGTTCAGCAAAGACTGAGCAACCATTAGCGATAATTCTCGAATTGTAGGGGAACCGGATAGTCTTTTTCACGCAGCAACGCAATCACACCCTGCAACTCGTCGCGGCTCTTGCCCGTCACACGCACGGCGTCGCCCTGTATCTGCGACTTGACTTTGGGAAACTGGTCGCGGATGAGCTTGCTAATCTCTTTGGCAAGCTCCTGCGAAATGCCCTTCTGCAATTCAATCTGCTGGCGCACTTTGCCGCCGCTCGCCTGCTCGATCTCACCGGGCTTGAGAATCTTGAGCGAGAGATTACGGCGCACCATCTTCGATTCCAACACATCGCGCACGCTTTTCAGCGTAAATTCGCTGGCGGTCAGAATCGTGATGTTGCTCTTCTTGGGGTCATAGGTGATTTCGGTCTTGGTATCTTTGAGATCATACCGGGTAGAAACCTCGCGCCGGGTCTGGTCCAGCGCATTGACCAGCTCTTGCTCGTCATACTGCGAAACGACATCAAAGGAGTTTTCCGCTGCCATAGATGAAGGCTCCTTCTGGTTATGTGCTGTTACGTACAATTGCCTGGGTACTTTGGAATGAAACCACATGCAGGCCGCGTGCAGGTCGCTGGCTCAGCGATAGCAGGTCTCTGACACTGCGATACATTGTATCGCATATCACCGGGCGGGCGGCGTTACGGCTCAGCCATTATTCACCGGATACCGCTGATGCGCCTGATGACGCTGTGCCCAGCGGGCAGGAGCGCAGGCAGGTGTACCGTGCGCCGGATGGCAGGAGGTCGCTTTTCATCACAGCGATATGCTCGACCAATAGGGATAATTGCGGCGTCGTATGCGCTGTTTGAGACGTTTGGCTGGCGGCAATCGCAGCGGAGAGCCGCTCGGCGTCGCGCGCTGGCAATCGTTGCTTCAGGCGCGCCAGCGTCAGATGTGGCGAAAATGCGTGCGTATCATCCGCAGGCAGGCCGCGCTCCACCAATCGCCGTGCCAGCGTATCATGCAAGCGTTGGAGCGCCCGCGTATCTCCCCCAATGCCCGACCAGACGACACGCGGCGCGGCGGGCGGGCCGAATGTGCCCAGGCCGGAGAGATGCAACTCGAAGGGCGCGTTCTCCTGCGCAGCCAGCACTGCGGCTCCGGTAGCGCCGGCCAGCGCGCTATCGTCTAGCTCGCCGAGAAACGCCAGCGTCAGATGCAGGCTCGCCGGGTTCACCCAGCGCACCTGCGGCAATGCGCGGCGCAACTGCTCGATGCGGCGGGCCAGCGCCGCGCGGGCACCTGGCGTCAGTTCGATGGCGATAAACGTGCGTGTACTCATACACTCCAGCCTGGCTTAGACTGAATCACAGAGGCTCAGCAGGGGGTTTGCGGCTGCGCGCAACGGCGTGATAGATACTGGCGAACACGGCGCATAAGAACGCCAGCACCGCGCAGGGTTGAAAGAAATAGGCCGTCAGGGAGTGCGTCAGATAGACGAGGCCGATCAGCAGAACGGTTGCGCCCCAGAGCGCCACGAGGTCAATCGGCAGGCGATGAAGCGCATGCTGAAGCGCCGTCAGCAAGACAATCGCCGCCAGCAGGCCGAACATCACCAGGATGCTGATGGCTTTGGCAGTGCCTACCTGTTGCATGAACCAGACCTGCTGCACCTGCTGCCCGATGATCTGTCCATTCTTCCGCAGATAATCGGTGTCGCTGCTGACGGGCAGGATGAACACCGCCAAGATGCCCACCACCCCCAGCGCCGCTACGCCGAACGCGCTGACGATTTCCGCGCGCCTGAGAAACCGCATGCCGCATCGTCCTTTCACTTACGATGAGAAAAAGCATATGCGATGGAGGGCATTCCTGGCAAACACCACCACAGGTGTGGTGCCCGATTGCGGCAGGCGCTGTTGTATGCTACAATGATATGCGCATTGATATGTGCGTTGTTCTGTAGTCTAACGGACACGCACAAGCGACGGGAAATCAATTTCTGGGCGATTGCTGAAATTGGCAGACAGGACGGACTTAGGATCCGTTGGGGAAACCCGTGAGAGTTCGAGTCTCTCATCGCCCACCAACCAGAGCGGCATAGCGTGGCATACTGATTGCCCTGATACTATCAGTGCTGGTCAGACGCAATCGTAATGCCTGCGCGGATACGAACAACGACAGCCGGCGACGACCGGGTGACAGGTGGCATAGATGGTAGTGAACTGACGCGGGATGGTCCCCAGTGGGCCTGCCCGCGTTTTGTCTGCCAAAGCGCAGGTATCACATGTAACGCATGTCTCGCCAACTGCGACGATGCTGGTCATGTCATATACTATGCTCTTGTAGTATGTGCTGCTCCTGTCCGCCGTCAGCGCGTATGGGTGGCGGACGGACATCGGGCAAATGGCAACTGCGATACCTGACCTGAGAAGAACGAGAACGACTAGCGACATATCCTGCATATTCTGCAAGGAGCCGCGCCAGGCGCGACTGTGGAGGCTTGTGAGACGTGAAAGTGACTGTAGACCGCTCCAGCGAGAGCGAGGCCGTATTGAATGTCGAGTTGGATTGGAGCGAGGTCGAGAAGGCATCTGACCGCGCCTATCATAAGCTCGCGCAGAAATATACCGTGCCCGGATTCCGCAAAGGGCATGCGCCGCGTTCGATGCTGGAACGCATGCTCGGCAAAGAGGCCATTTATCAGGAGGGTCTCGAAGACCTGATCGAAACGACCTACCGCGATGCCATCCGCGAGAACGATCTCATCCCGCTGGCGCAGCCGGACCTGGATGCGCCGGTGATCGAACTGGGCCAGCCGTATACCTACGTCGCGCGCGTGGCTGTGCAGCCGCCGGTGGAACTGGGCGATTATCACAGCATACGAGTCGAGCGTCCCTCGACCGACGTCACCGACCAGGATGTGAACGACGTGCTGGAGCGCGTGCGCCAGGATCAGGCGATGTGGCTGCCAGCCGACCGCCCCGCGCAGAGTGGCGACAAAGTGACGGTTGACCTCAAACTGACCGTTGGCGACCGCGACATCAGCGACCTGCACGACAACGAATTCGAGCTGACGGACGAGCGTTCGGGCATCTTCTCAGGGATGGATCAGCACATCGTCGGTCTCTCTGAGGGCGAGAGCAAAGAGTTCACCACCACCATCCCCGAAGACTATGCCAATAGCGAACTGGCCGGCAAAGAAGCGCAGTATGCCGTCACCGTCAAGGCCGTCAAATACCGCGAACTGCCGGAACTCGACGACGAACTGGCGAAGTCCGTCGGTGAGTATGAGACACTCGATGATCTGCGCACAGCCATCCGCGACCAGCTTCAGCGCCAGAAGGAAAGCGACGCCCGCCGCGAACTGCGCGAGTCCGTGGTGAAGGCGGTCTCCGATCAGGCGAAAGTTGAGGTGCATCCAGTTCTCGTGCATGAAGAAGTTCATACGATGATTGACGAGACCAAGCGTATGCTGGAACAGAGCCGCATCTCCTTCGAGCAATATCTCGCCATGACGCAAAAATCCGAGGAGCAGCACGAAGAAGAACTTGAACCGGAGGCGCGCGAGCGTGTCAAACGTGACCTCGTACTGGACGCCGTGGCGGAGGCGGAACATATTCAGGTGAGCGACGATGAGGTGGCTGGCTGGCTCGAACTCTATGCAGCGATGGGTGGCCGGAAGCTAACTCCTAAGACGATCACCGCCGGACAGCGCGCCAACATCGTCAGCCGCCTGCGCCGTGATAAAGCCATTTCGCTATTGGTGGACATCGCCACTGGGGAACAGCCTGAAGCGGCTGAAGCCGAAGATGCCGCAGTAAGCGGCGCCAAAGCGGCTGCCCTGGCAACCACTGAGACGATAGAGGCACCGGAGACTGTGGAGGTAGCGGAGGCGACGGAAACAACAGCCAAAGCCCCGAAAGCCAGAAAGACCCCAAAATCAGTGGCGACGAAAGACGGTAACGCCGCTGATACAACCGAAGCTCCGGCTGTAACGGAGGCGACACCAGCGGCGGAAGCAACGGAGACCAGCGAGGCGGAGGGCTGAGCGAAGAAGAGACGCGCAAGCCCCCGGTAGCGCACCGGCAAAATATGCTCCGCGTCCTACCAGGACTTGTGCGTCTCTTATTGACATGAGCACCTACGATTATACTATCTGGTATGGTCGTACAATGTATGTAGCGTATGTAGCGCGTCCTAGTAGCTGGCATACGGCATTGCAGAGATAGCTGGCCCGCTCAGCGGGCGAGGCGATTGGAACATGCCGGAGGCCATATCATATGTCGTCAGTATTTCAATTTCCAGCACGATCAATAACCCAGGCGATACAAGGCGTGGCCACGTCGGCTACGGGTTCGGTGGTTCAGACGCCAGCGACGAGGGGATGGTGAGAACGTGGCAACAACGAAGGGAACACGCATGACCTATCGCTGCTCATTCTGCGGCAAAAGTCAGGATCAGGTGCAACGGCTGATTGCCGGGCCTGGCGGTGTCTACATTTGTGATGAATGTGTTGACCTCTGCCGTGAGATTATCGAAGAAGAGCAAACATCCTCCAAGCCGCGCGTGGCAACCGGCAAGATTCCGACGCCGCGCAAAATCTATGACCAGTTGAATCAGTATGTCATCGGCCAGGACCGCGCCAAAAAGACGCTCTCGGTTGCCGTCTACAATCATTACAAGCGCATCAATTCGGGCATGCAGATTGATGATGTGGAACTGGCAAAAAGCAATATTCTGTTGATCGGCCCCACCGGCTGCGGCAAAACGTATCTGGCGCAGACGCTGGCGAAAATCCTCGATGTTCCCTTCTGCATTGCCGACGCCACTGCGCTGACCGAGGCCGGCTATGTCGGTGAGGATGTCGAAAACATCCTGCTCCGGCTGATTCAAATGGCGGATTTCGATGTGGCGCGCGCCGAACGCGGCATCGTCTACATTGACGAGATTGACAAGATCGCGCGCAAGGCAGATAACCCCTCGATTACCCGCGATGTCTCCGGCGAAGGTGTGCAGCAGGCGCTCTTGAAGATCATCGAAGGCACGATTGCCAATGTGCCACCGCAGGGAGGACGCAAGCATCCCCACCAGGACTTCATCCAGATCAACACGCAGAATATCCTCTTCATCTGTGGCGGCGCCTTCGAGGGACTCGACAAGATCATTGAGCAACGGCTGGGCAGCCACAAGACGATGGGCTTCAAGGCGGTGGAAGAGACGCCGGAGATGAGCAACACCGCCCTGGCGCAACTCAATCCCGATGATCTGCTGAAGTTTGGCCTGATTCCTGAATTCGTTGGTCGCCTCCCCGTCAGTGTCTCGCTCGATAATCTGGACCGCACTGCCCTGATGCGCATCCTCACCGAGCCGAAGAATGCGCTCGTCAAGCAGTATCAAAAGCTCTTCCACCTGGATCGCGCCGAACTCGTCTTCACGGATGAGGCGTTGGAGGCGACGGCGGATTGCGCGCTCAAACAGAAGACCGGCGCACGTGGCCTGCGCACCGTCATTGAAGATGTGCTGCTGGATGTGATGTTCGACATTCCTTCCCGCAGTGATATCAAGAAAGTCATCATCGAGGCGGATACCATTGTGAACCACGCACCCGCCAGGCTCATCACGCGCGGTGAGGCCCGTGCAGTGGAATTGGAAGACGAGTCCGCATAACTCAGGAACAATCGGACTCGCGTATCGCTGCGACAGCGCGTGTGATAGCGCGGCCTGTCGTGGCCGGGGGTAGAGTAGTATTTTGCGGGCATCGCGCCAAATGCCAAATGTCGCCGGATGATGGCTGGATAAGGCCAAATGTGGCTGGATGTCGCTGGATGGGTGGCACCAATCTTGGTAGCATCAGTACCATCAGTACCATTCAGCAGCATGAATTGCAGCATCATCTGAGAACGGCAAAGCAAGCGATGCCCGCAATCTCTTTTGCTGGCCGGAGCGCGCACTGGCAATACCGGCGCTGTTCGGCCTCGGAACGGGTGGAGAACGGCAGGGAGCAGTTGAGGTTCTACCGGCGTATCTCACCATACGCTTACCCCGGAGTACCACCTGTTCTACAATCTGCCGGTCAGGACGTTGTAACCTATAAAGCGGATGCCATCTACGCATGCCTTGTCGCAGTGTAGGATCATGCGCGGCTTTCCGGCTCCAACAGACCGACCCATCCAACCGAACGATACGACACAACACGACAACATACTACGCAACAGCAAACCTATCAGCCAGACATGCTGATCCCAGGGAAACCGTCAGCGCTGGTTTGTATTTCCATTGGCAGCGGTTCTCCGTTCACGCAGCGAGGATATTGTAATGAGTAAATCGGCAGAGAAAGAGGCGAAACGCGAAGCGTCCACGCCAACAGCCACCGAAACGACCACCGAAAGCGCACCTCAGACCACTGAGGCGCAGCAGGTGCAGCAGGTGCAGCAGCAACAGTATCCGCTCGTTCCGCTGAAGGATACCGTCATTTTCCCCAGGGCGACTGCTACGCTCAATATCGGACGCGAAAAGTCCATCCAGGCGATCAATGAAGCGAACGCTGGCAACAAGCGTTTCATCGCCTCCGCACAGCGCCAGTCCGACCTGGATCAGCCGGGACCCGATGATGTCTTCGAGACGGCGACGCTGGTGGAACTCAAGCAGGTGGAAGCGCAGAGCAACAACACGCTTCAGGTGGTTGTCGAGGGCATCGCGCGTGTCAAGATTCTCCAATGGATCGAGAATGCGCCCTATCTGCTGGTCGCCGTCGAGGAACTGGCCAGCCAGGAGGATAGCAGCGCCAGGGCCGCCGCGCTGATTCGCCATACCCATGCGCTCTTCGACCGCTATACTCACCTGAGCCGCCGCTTCAATGCCGACGATATCGCCGCCATTACGCGCATTGCGCAGCCGGGGGCGCTGGCCGATACACTAGCGCCGCATGTAGCAGGCGATTATGCGCAGCAGCAAGACCTCCTGGAAACCAGCGATCCACTGGCGCGGCTGGAAAAGCTGTGCGTCTCGCTAGGCAACGAGATCGAGATTCTCGAACTGGAAAACAAGATTCGCCAGAAGGTGCGCCAGCAGGTAGACAAGAATCAGCGCGAATATTATCTCAAGGAGCAGTTGCGCGCGATTCAAGAGGAGCTGGGCCACGATCAGGCCAGTGAGGTGGCGGAACTGCGCCAGAAGGTGTTGCAACGCCAGATGCCGGAGGAAGTGACGGCGAAGGTCAACAAAGAACTGGACCGGCTGGAACGCATGCCCTCGCACTCGGCTGAACTCGTTGTGCTGCGCAACTATATTGATTGGGTGCTGGCTCTGCCCTGGCAGGAGCGCACCGAGGACCGGATGGACATGGCGTATGCCCAGAAGGTGCTTGACCACGATCACTATGGGCTGGAAAAGGTCAAAGAGCGCATCATCGAGTTCCTGGCCGTGCGCCAGTTGCGTTTCCTCCAGGCGCAGCGCCAGGCGGCGGCGCACCACGAGACAGCGACGCCCGCCGCGCTCAACATCAACAAAGGGCCGATTCTCTGCCTCGTCGGCCCGCCAGGGGTAGGCAAAACTTCGCTGGGACGCTCGATTGCAACGGCGCTGGGCCGCAAGTTCATCCGTATCTCGCTGGGCGGCGTCCATGATGAGGCGGAGATTCGCGGCCACCGGCGCACGTATGTCGGCGCGCTGCCTGGGCGCATCATCCAGGCGATGAAAACGGTTGGCGTGCGTAATCCAGTCTTCCTGCTTGATGAAATTGATAAGCTGGCCTCGGATTATCGCGGCGACCCGGCGGCGGCGCTCTTGGAAGTGCTGGACCCAGAGCAGAACAACACCTTCACCGATCATTATCTGGAGGTGCCCTACGATCTCTCGGAGGTCTTCTTCATCTGCACCGGCAACAACCGCTATCAGATTCCGCGCGCGCTGGCGGACCGCATGGACATCGTGCAGCTTCCTGGTTATACCGAAGAAGAGAAGATCGCCATCGGGCGCAACTACGTGCTACCGAAGGTGCTGCACGAGCATGGGTTGAACCGCTCGCAGGTGCAGGTGCCGGAGAGCGCGATGCGGTACATTGTCTCGCACTATACGCGCGAGGCGGGCGTCCGCAATTTGGAACGGCAACTGGCGGCGATCTGCCGCAAGGCAGCGTTGCGCATCGTCACCAAGCCCAACGCGCGCATCCGCCTGACGGAGAAGAACATCGAGGAGTTCCTGGGTGTGCCACGCTTCATGCCGGACCGCGCGCCAGATCGCGGGCAGGTCGGTGTGGCAACGGGCCTCGCGTGGACGGAGAACGGCGGTACGTTGCTGCCGGTTGAAGTCGTCACGATGCCCGGCAAGGGCCATCTGATGATTACCGGCCAGCTTGGCGATGTCATGCAGGAGTCCGCTCGCGCGGCGCTCTCGTACATCCGGTCGCGCGCCTATGAGTTGCAGGTGCCAGCAAATTTCAGCGACACGCTGGATATTCACATCCATCTGCCGGAGGGCGCGATTCCCAAAGACGGCCCATCCGGCGGTATCACAATGGCGACGGCGGTCATCTCCGCGCTCACCCGCCGTCCAGTGCGTAGCGACCTTGCCATGACCGGCGAAATCACCCTGCGCGGGCGGGTGCTGGCGATTGGCGGGCTGAAGGAGAAGGCACTGGCGGCGCATCGCGCGGGCATCCGCACGCTGATCGTGCCGCACGAAAACGGCAAAGACCTGGTGGAGATTCCCGCCAATGTGCGCAGCGAAATGACCTTTCATCTGGTGGATTCGATGGACGAGGTAGTCAAAATCGCGCTGCTGCCAGCTAGCGAAAAGCCCTCTGGTGAAAGTGACAGCGGCGAGGACCTGCGCAAGAAACGCGCGGATACGCCGGAGCTGGTGCCGCCCGCGCCACGTCTCTATCCCGTGCCAAACGAGGAGAGCGACGAAGACGATATCGTCCCGCCCACCGCGCCGGATAGCATCACCGACCAGCCATCCGCAGGACAGGGGAACTAAAAAGCTCCCACCCCCAGCCCCTCCCCCGTGCGCGGGAGAGGGGTGTTTTGCCTCTTGACGAAAAAGTACGACCGTCTTTATAATTGGAAGCATGAGTACACGCACGGGCACGCGCAACAACGCCAGAGACCTGATTCTGAACCGGGCGGTTGATCTGGCCTCTATCTACGGGTTGAACGGGCTGACCATCGGCCAGCTTGCCGAGGACCTTTCGATGTCGAAGGGTGGCATTTGCGCGCATTTCCCCACCAAAGTCGAACTGCAACTTGCCACAGTCAAGCGCGCCGCCTCGCGCTTTCGCCACGCCGTCATCGAGCCGTCGCTGGACGAGTCGCCGGGTCTGCCGCAACTGCGGGCGCTGAGCGAGGCATGGCTGCGCTATGTCGAAGATGAAGTGTTCCCTGGTGGCTGTTTCTTCACCAACGCCATGCTTGAACTGGACGACCTGGAGAGCAACGAGGTACGCGATGCCGTCACCTGGCAATACAACTGGTATGTTGACCTCATCGAACGCTGCACACGCGAGGCGATTGCGCGCGGACACCTCCGCCCAGACGTGGATGCGCGCCGCTTTGCGCTGCAACTGGACGGCATTTTTGCGGCGACGCTGATCTGGCGCGGCCTGCGGCGCACCGAGAATCCCATCGAGTTGGTGCGGCAATCCGTGGCTGATCTGTTCCAGAGGGTCGTCGTCTAGCATTCTTTTTTGCGCATGAAAAAGTACGAACGTCCGTTTTGACACATGCAACGGTGGCTCATGGAGCCATGTTGCGCATCATAAAACGAAAACGCTTACCAGAGAGGAAACAGGCGCTATGGTCTTGACGATTGAGACGGCAACGGCTGCCAATGATGTCCAGCCCGCGTGGCCGAAGATCATCACCTTGCCCGATGGCGCCGCTGTGCTGCTGCGCCCCGTCACACTGGACGACAGCGAACGGCTGCGGCGCATGTTCTACCGGCTCTCGCCACAGACCATCCAACGCTGGTTCTTCGTCGCCGCGCCCAGCCTGCCACACTGGGCGGAGCGGGTCGCCGCGCTGGCCGCCGTTGACGAGAAGAAATTCTTTGCGCTCGTCGCGCTGGTGGAAGATGAGATAATCGGCATCACACGCTACGACCTGGAAACGAGCGGCAAAGAGGACAAAGCGGAGAACGGCAAGGCAGACAAGACCGCCGAAGTCAGCATGTTGATCGAAGACGCCTGGCAATCGCGCCGTCTGGGCAGCGCACTGGCACAACACCTGCTCGTCGTTGCGCGCGAACGCGGCGTCACCACCTGCATGGCGCGGGTGCTGGGTGAGAACCGTCGCGCCGCAAAGCTGGCCGCGCGTGCGCTCCACGGCGCGGAGACGAGTTGGGGCGGTGGCGAGATTCAGCTACGCGCTAAACTTACTGCCGACCCTATTGAAAACCGGCGTGAGTAAGAGTACAATCGCCCGCAAGCGGTTGGGTGTCGCTGTTATGCCGCCTCTAGGATATATCGGCTACATATCCACTTAGTATCTAGACCACCCTGGATCATCAGGAGGATCAACGTTCACACTGAACTGCTCCCAATCAATCACACGATGCGTCATTGCACTCGACGTCACGATATGGACCACCAGTGGTCCATGTGCCCCCAAACGTTCATTGAAGGCTTCCAGATGCCGCATGGAAGCCACCGCTACTTTGAGCAGAGAACAGTGGCTGCCACTCAACTTATGCATCTCAAGGACTTCTGGAAACGCTTCGGCAGTACTCGTTTTTAACAAGCATTTACCCGGATTACAGCGCAATTGAATCAACGCCAACAGCGGCATGCCTACTTTAGCTGGGTCTATTCGCGCCCCGTAGCCGGTGATGACTCCCGCATCCTCCAATTTCCGTACGCGCTGGGCGGCAGCCGGAGCAGATAACCCCACGCGCCGCCCCAGTTCGTTGTACGAGAGGCGAGCGTCTCGTTGCAACTCGCGTAGGACGCTCCAGTCGGTGCTATCGAGCGGCCTTTCCGATTGTAAAGCCATACTCCATTCTTCCTTTCTCTTTTTGGAAGATTATCGCATATCTCTTTGCATTTCGCGTTCACTTCTCGGGTGTTTCCAGTTATAATGAACTGCGATAGCAATGGAGTACTTCCTGATATCCTGTACCCTTTTCATGCAGCAACGAAGCATCCATCCCTGAGAAGGGAGCTATTTGCAGAGCCGCGCCTCGGCGCGGTCATCTAAGAGAAAGACCACGACGAGAGAAAGGACGAACCCATGAAGCTGACGACCAACACGCAAATCTCCGTTGACGGAGTGGTGCAGGGAAATGGTGGGCCGGATGAGAATCGCGGCGGCAGATTGTTCCATTTCGCTCGCGGCGGATGGGCAAGGCCGCTCTTCGACGACGAGGCTCTGGCGTTCGTCGGCGAGTTCTACCAGCGCGGCGATGCGTTTCTGTTCGGTCGGCGGACCTATGAACTCTTCGCCGACTACTGGGGCGTGAAAGAAGACCTGACGGACCCCATCGTCAAAGCCCTGAATACAAGGCCCAAGTACGTAGCATCGAACACGCTCACCAACCCACAATGGGCGCACACAACCGTCCTCTCTGGTGACCTCCCGGCGGCTATCCGTGAGTTGAAAGCCAAGCCTGGGGGCGAACTGCAAGTACACGGCAGCGGCGCCCTGACTCAGTGGCTGCTCGCGAACAACCTGGTTGACGAGATGGCCCTGCTCATCTGCCCCGTGATCGTCGGTCAGGGCACCCGGCTCTTCCCTGACACCGGCCCAGACATCGCACTGGACCTGATCGAGTCGCGCGCCTTCCCGAAAGGCATCACGCTCCAAATTTACCGACCAGCCGGGCGTCCGCAGTATGCAACCACAACCGACTAAAACATGTGGCAGAGGTGCCCTGCCAGTGCGAGGCGATCATGGAAGGATGCGGGCCACACGTCGGTATTGACGACTGGCGCTAGTAGCCAAGCGCGTGGTGTCGCTGGCGGTGCCGGTCAATTCAATTACATCAATGGCCACCTCATAAGCCAATAGTTAGTCATGCCAGTAGCTTCCAACTAAGCATCATTCTGACTGGAGGCTACTGTTTGTTTCGCCACATCTATGTCCCACTCCTCGTATCGGCTCGCATATCTGATACTATGTAGTGGTTCAGATAGACAGATTCGGGGCAGAGATAACGGCAGGCGAGGCGACAGGCAGCATGATCGAGACACGCGCAACCACACCCTATGCGTTTCAGCCGTTGCCGTTGCTCGCCACCAAGCTCTATTTCCCCCATCTGCGCAGCGATCTGGTGCAGCGCCCGCAACTGGTGACACGGCTGCGCGCAAGCCTGCGCCATCCACTGACGCTGATCTGCGCACCCGCTGGCTCCGGCAAGACGACGCTGCTCGGTGAATGGTACGCCAGCCTCGGCAACCTCGGCAATGAACCCGGCGCACCACTCTATCGTCCGGCATGGGTGGCGCTGGATGAAGGCGATAACGATCCCGCGCGCTTCTGGCGCTATGTCGCCGCCGCCTTCGAGCAGACGCAAACTGGCAGCGGAACGCCCATCCTGTCGCTACTCGAATCGCCACAACAGCCGCCTCTCGAACTGCTGCTCACCACTCTCCTCAACGCGCTGGCAACGCCAACAGCCGAGTCAACGGGCGCAGAAATCGTCCTGACGCTCGATGATTATCATGTCATTACAGAGCAGGCTATTCACGAGGGTATAGCGTTCCTGCTGGGGCATTTGCCGCCCTCCGTGCATCTCATCATCGCCAGCCGCGCCACACCACCGTTGCCGCTGGCACGCTTGCGAGCGCGTAACCAGCTTGGCGAGTTTTCCGCCACCGATCTGCGCTTCACCAGCGACGAAGCCACCGCATTTCTCCAGCGGTTGCCCGGCGTATCATTGTCTGTAGATGATATCGCTGCGTTGGAGCAGCGAACCGAGGGCTGGGTGGCGGGCTTGCAACTTGCCGCGCTCTCCTTGCAGGGAGCCGAAGACATTCCCGCGCAGATCGCCGCGTTCGGCGGCGCGAATCGCCTGGTGCTGGACTATGTGACCGAAGAAGTGCTACGCCGCCAACCGGCGACCGTTCAGCGGTTCCTGCTGCATACCTCGATCCTCGAACGGTTCTGCGCGCAGCTCTGCAACGCCGTGACCGGCGACAGCGACGGGCAGGAGACCCTGGAAACGCTGGAACGCAGCAACCTCTTTCTCATTCCGCTGGATGGCGAGCGGCGCTGGTATCGTTATCACCATCTCTTCGCCGGTCTCCTGCGCCGCAGGCTCGAACTGACGCTGCCGGAGGCGATGCCACAGTTACATAGCCGCGCCGCCATCTGGCACCAGCAGAACGGCCAGCTCAGCGATGCCGTCGAGCATGCGCTGGCCGGCGGCGATGATGCGTTGGCAGCACAGTTGATTGCAACCTATTTCCTGACGATGCTGGAGCGCAGCGAAATGGTGACTGTGCGCCGCTGGCTTGATGCGCTGCCACAGGAATTGCTGAAAACGACCCCGCACCTGTCGCTGATCTACGCCTGGGTATTGCTGGCAATCGCGCACTTCACAGAGATCGAACCGCATCTCCGTGCCGCCGAGCAAGCGTTGGACATGTCCACCGGACAACCAGAGAACGCTTTTATGCCAGCAAGCGTTATGCGCGGACATATAGACGCCATCCGCGCGACGATAGCCATCAATACCGGCAACAAGCCACTGGCGAAAGACCTGGCGGAACGGGCGCTGGCGAGCCTGCCAGATGACGAGCCGTTGCCGCGCACGCTGGCCGCGCTCGATCTGGCGGACGCGCTCTATGGGTTGAGCGATACGCAGACGGCGACCCAGGCGTTCATCGCCGCCTACGAAGCCAGCGTTGCCGCCGGCATGACGCCAATTACCCTGAACGCGCTGAGCAACCTGGGGCAACTCTATGAGAGCCAGGGCAAGCTGCGCCAGGCCGCCGCCACCTATGAGCTGGCAATAGCAATTGCAGGCGAACAGGGCGGCATGTTGCACTTCTCCAGTAAGTCACACGTCGGGCTGGCGCACATCCTACGCGAGCGCAACGAACTGGCGGCGGCGCGCGAACAGGCGCAGCAGGGCATCACGTATGCGCGCCAGTGGGGACACCAGGAACACCTGATAGACGGCTATATTTGCCTTGCCAATATTCAATGGGCGGAAGGTGATAGAGAGGGTGCGCTGGCAATATTGGCGGAGACGGAACTGCTGGTTCGCAAGCCGAGCGCCCAACCCGAAGTAGTCATGCGGTTTCTGGCCTATCGCGCCGAATGCTGGATACGGCTGGGTATGTTCAGTGAGGCAGAGGGTTGGGCCGAAAGTTTCGACGCCAGCATGGAAAGCATGGAAAGCATGAAAGGTAATGTCCGCCTGCGTATGCCCGGCTACGGCGCGCTGGTGCGGCTGCGGCTGGCTCAAGGCGATCCGCTGGCCGCGCGTACGCTCCTGGAACGATTGCGGCCCATCGCTGAGCAACTGGGGTTGGGCGATGACCTCATCCGCATTGACATCGGCCTGGCGCTGACCTATGAGGCGCTGCACCAGCATAGCGCGGCGCTGGCGGCGCTCCGCCGGTCAGTGGAGCTTGCTGCACCGGAGGACTACCGGCGCACCTTCTGGGACGAAGGCGCACCGCTGGCGGCGCTGCTCAAGGCGCTGCCGCCCGGACTCAAAGAAGGCGCCTACATTCGTATGCTGCTGGCTGGTTTTACAGCGCCTCCATCAACAAGCCAGGGAAAGCAATCAGCGCAGGCTACCCGATTGATTGAGCCGCTGAGCAGGCGCGAGCAGGAGGTGCTGCGGCTGATTGCGGCAGGCGCATCCAACCAGGAGATTGCGGCGTCACTGGTGATTGCGCTTGGCACGGTCAAGAAGCACATCACGACAATCTTCGCCAAAGTCGGCGTCGCCAGCCGCACGCAACTGCTGGTGCGCGCCCGCGAACTAGGTCTGCTCGATTGAGCTTGCTCATCTCCGCTCACTAGCAAGGATGTGGCACCATCACATTGGCATCCCGCAAGCCCCTCTCCGAGGAAGAGAGGGGGCAGGGGGTGAGGTCTATCTCACTCCCCTAGCTGGAAGTGGTGGGTGAAGGGGTAGGCGCAGATGACGGCGTAAGCGTCCAGGTTGCAGTGGTGTTGCTGCCATCATTCAGCGCCACGGTTCCGGAAATCTCCCCAGTCTGCTGGCTAACCGTCCCCGTAAAGTTCAGTTCTCCATTCGAGGCGAGCGCCTGCATGGAAAACTGAGCCTTCCCTCCGACAAACGGTTTTGTGTGCCCAAGCACATCATAAGAGGTCTGCGTCAGCGATGATACATCAAAAATGATCAGGATCGCGATAAAGCCCCCATCAGATGCCTGGTCAACACCAGTCAAAGTGAGCAACTGTGGCCGGAGCGCGCTATCGCTGCTCAGTTTTCCTTGATAGTCATCAGCCAGCTTCGGGTACTGCGGCTTACTGGGAGCCGATGAAGTGGCACATCCAGCACAGACGACGGAACACACGACCAAGAAGACCAGCAGCATCGTGACCCATGTGCTTCTCTTGTCTTTCTTCATCGCCTTTTCTCTTTTCTCTCCATTTCTTTCTGCTTGTCTCAGCCATTCCTCTTCTGCCGGGAGTACCTACCTCTGGCGAGAAAGCAGGCGATTTCTTACCCTGACAAGCAGTATACCAAATCTGCTGCTTGTCAGGGGCGTAAGACACAGGAATCTTGAGAGGAGCAATGCAAGTGGCCTATGACTGGTCATGCTGAGGATAACGAGGACAAGGGAAATCAAGGATGAGGAGCAACAGCAAGCGGCAGCAAATTGCTGTCCGCTCACTTGAACTTGCTCACCCTTTGCTGCCGGGAGCTAGCCCACCCGCGCCGATTGTGGGACGCGGGCGCAGCGATCTCAGGCGCGGCACCCCGCGACCGGCGGTGCTGGCCGGTGAGAGGTGATAGCGAATCGGTGGCCTGATGATCGTCTGCGTGTGGCGTGAACGCACAGCCTCGCCCTCGGAGATAAGATAATCTGCCGTGCGAGCCGCCAGCGCCTGAATCGTCAGACCGGGGTTGGCGGACCCCTGTGTGGGGAAGATGCTGCCGTCGCAGAGAATAAGGTTAGGGATGTCATGTGTGCGGCCAAAGCTATCCACCACCGATGAACGTGGGTCGTTGCCCATGCGCGCGCCGCCGATGAGATGGGCGTAACGCGGCTCCTGCACCACCTCTTCGGCTCCAGCGGCGCGCATCACCTCCATTGTCTTATTGACACCAAAGGCCACCAGCTTCTTGTCGTTGTCATGCAGGCTGAACGTGATTTTGGCGACACGCAGGCCATACTGATCGGTCTCGTCCGCCAGCTCCACGCGATTGTCTTCCCAGGGAAGAATCTCGCCGAGGAAGCCGAACGCCGCCCAGTGGTTGTAATCCATCATCACCTGTCGCAGCCCCCAACCCCAGGCGCCCTTCGCCGTCATCATCTGCTTGGCGAAGGCAATGGGCAGCGGGCCAACTGTCTGGATGGCGAAGCCACGCGCGAAGTCGCGTTTGGGGTCGGTCTCGTAGAACTCCTCGGTGAGCGCGTGGGCCGGTGGCGCTTTATACATGCGCACCAGATCAGCAAAGCGGCCCAGCACGACGTTGCCCGCCTGCGCCATCAAAAATTTGCCGACGAGTCCGCTGGAGTTGGCAAGCCCTTGCTCGAAGCCAGAACAGGCCGAATTGAGCAGCAGGCGCGGCGTTTCAATCGAATAGCCGCAGACCAGCACCACCTTCGCGCGCTGCTCGTGTTCCTGCCCATTGGCATCGAAGTAGCGCACGCCGGTAACAAGGCCGTCGCTGCCCAGTAGGATGCGCGATACCATGCAGCGGTCGCGGATCTCCGCGCCGTGGCGGATGGCGTCCGGCACATGGCTGATGAGCGTGCTTTGCTTCGCGCCCACTTTGCAGCCCTGGATGCAGAAGCCGCGATAGATGCAGTGAGGCCGGTCGCCGTGCGAACCGGCGGTGATGGCGACGGGTCCGCCAGCCACCACGCCGATGCCTAGCTTCGTGCAGCCCTTAACCAGCGCATCGCCCACGCCGCCCAGCGGATGCGGACCATACGGGTAGCCGTGTGGGTCGCCCCACGGATAATAGGCGGGGCCGGAGACGGGTATCTCACGTTCCATCAGCTCGTAATACGGCTTGACATCCTCATAGGAGATTGGCCAGTCTGCGCCGACGCCATCTTCTGAGTAGACGCGGAAATCCGACGGGTGAAAGCGCGGTGTGAATCCCGCCCAGTGGACCGTGCCGCCACCGACGCCTTTGCCGCTGTTGTTCGCTCCAAAGGCCAGCGGATCGCTGCCGCCGGTGATGCGCAGATCGTTCCAGTAAAGGTTGTAGGAACCGGCTTCGTCACTCACCCAGTCGCGCTCCGTATCCCAGAACGGCCCAGCGTCGAAGCCAACTACGCGGAAACCGGCGCGCGCCAGCCGTTGCAGCAACACGCCGCCCGCCGCGCCGACACCGACGATCACGTAATCCACCTCTTCGCCAGGGTCGAAGCGCCGCATGGGTTGCGAGATCTTCTGAATCGGCCCCAGCATATGCTCATGCGGTTTCGGCGTGCGCAGACCGCTCCCCATCCTGCCCAGCACTGGCTTTTTCATCATATCGCGTCTCTTTATCTCTAATTCTTGAACTCTTGGCAACTACTGCTAATGCGTGCCTTCCTGACCGGGCGTCGCCGCCGTATCACCGCCGCCCATCGGCTGATACTCCCCTGAGATGGCCCAGGACGGCGCGCGCCATTCGTAGCGCCGCTCGTTGACCTCCCACGACTCCGGCAGGCCGTTCTCCAGGCGAACATAGCCGCGCGGATAGGCCGGGCCGCCGAAACCAATCTCATCCCAGGCGTAGGGATGGCTATAATAGGCTTCGATGCAATCCTGCACCAGCAACATCCAATAGCGGCTGACCGACATCCGCTGCCAGATATCCTCAGCGGCAGGCGGCTCGCCATCGTGTATCGTCGCCAGCACGCGCTCCTGCTCCCCCGGCCCTAGCTCGACGAACGCGACGCCGTAGAGATGCTGCGCAATGGCTTCGATGGCACGCAGTCCCAGCCGGTGCGCCTCGCCATCCGGCGGCATATCCTCATAGCGATAGCCGTCTATGCGGCCAGCGTAGAGCCGCTCATCTATCCGGCAGACAATAGGGATTATGTGCGCCTCGTCGCGGTCGTCCTGCGGCAGAATGCGTGCGCAGACCGACTCCATCAGTTGCGCCTCCTCCGGCGAGAAGAAGCGGATCGGCGGCGTATGCTGCACACGTTCCAGCACGACGTTGCGTGTCGCCTCGTCCCAGAATGCCTGCTGGCGCAGCGTGGAGAAGCCTGGATAGTAGCCGGGTTGGGCACGCGGCGCTAACGGTTCGCCAGTGCGCGGATTTGTCGGTAGCATTGTCGTATCAGGCCCGGTTTGCTTAGACTGAGCGGCCTGTGCTCCCTGCTCGCTCTGCGAGGTGATATTGCCATTTGGCGAGCCAGCGACATGCTCTTTGGCTCTCTGTCTGCCTATCGCCATCAGTCGCCCCTCCTCAGCAGGCTCGCCAGCAATCCCAGGAAGCCGGTGGAGCTATAGAGCAGCGGCGCGAAGGCCGGCGGGCCGTAGATGATGTTGTAGACCGGCAACTTCAAGCCGCCGGGCCGGCGTAACGTGCCGCGCAGATGATAGTACAGCCCGACCAGACCGCTGATTGCCGCTGCCAGCGACGTGGCAGGGAGCAGCGTCTCCGCAATCGTGCGATTCCAGATCGCGCCCAGGCCAGCAGCGGCGATAACCGGACTCAAGAGAATAGGCAGCCATTGAACGCGATAGCGATAGTTGTTCTTGTAGTGCGAATACAGCGCCTCCATGCCGTTCAGCAGCGCGGAGACGGCGGTTGCGCCCGCCAGGATGCGTTGGAAGCGCCCCTCACGGATACGCCGCCGGATGCGACTCCATTCCGCCTGCGCGGAACCGGAGCGCCGGTGCGCGGAGAACTCGTCGGGCGGCTTGTCGAACCAGGCGGTTGCCGCTTCCCACAATCCAGGCAAACCGGATGGCAGCGGATCATCCTCACGGCGCAGCAATGAGGCGATCAAGCCAAGAAACCCGCCAGTGCCGAGGAGCAGCGGCGCGAAGAGCGGCGGCCCCATCGTCACATTCGTCACCGGCAGCGACCAGCCGCCCGGCTTGCGCGCAACGCCACGAATATGAAAGATGAAGCCAGTGACGCCATCGCCCAGCAACACCAGTGAAGCGATTGGTAGCGCAGTACGTGCGACACGCCGGTCGAAGACGCCCCAGCAAGCGGCAACCGCTACCCCGGCGCTGGCAACGAGCGGACTGTACATGATGCGCTGGCTGTAGCTGCCCTGATAATGCTCATAGGTCACTTCCAGGCCGCCCAGCAGCGCCGAAATCCCGGCAATCAGCGAAAGGCTGCGCTGGAAACGCCCCTCACGGATATATTCCTCAACGATCTGCACGTCGCGCTCGATGTCGCGCGCCAGCCCGCCACTTTCCACCATCCGCGCTTTGCGCTCGGCGAGTCGTTTCCAGCGCAACCGCGCATCCAGCAGCGTCTCGCTCAGGTCTTCGACTGCTGGAATCAGTGCTTTTACCGCCATACCAGCATCCTCATCTTTTCATCTTCTCCTCACATCCTCAGAGCGCATACTTTGTCGCATCCGCGCGCTTGAACTCCAATCCCAGGCCGGGACGCGAAAGATCGGGATGTAGCGCGCCGTCCACCGGCTCAACCGTGCCATCGAAGAGCATACGCTCGATGCGCGCATGGTCATGAAAATATTCGATGGGGTAAAGTTGCGGAATCGCGCAGCAGGGATGCAGATGCAGCGACGGCGCGCAGTGAGCGGAAAGCTGCAACGCATATGCTGCCGCCAGCGTGCCCGCGCGCAAGAAACCAGTGATACCGGCGCAGCGCGAGCCATCCGCCTGCAACACGTCCACCGCTCCGGCTTCCAGCATGCGGCGGAAATAGACAAGATCGTAGCCATATTCGCCAGCGGCGATATCCATGCCAGCGGGCGCGTGGTCGCGCATCAGCCGCAGCCCCAGCAGATCATCAGAGGACACTGGCTCCTCGAACCAGATGACGCCATACTCAGCGAACGCCTGCGCCTGGGCAAGCGCCTGTTTGCGACTATACGCACCGTTAGCGTCCACCATCAGCTTCGCATGCTGCCCGATTGCTTCACGTGCGGCGCGCACGCGGTCCAGGTCGTCCTCCGGGTGCGTGCCAATTTTCATTTTCACCTGTTTTATACCCTGCCGCACCCAGTCACCCAACTGCTTTTGCAGTTGCTCATGCGCATAGGTCGTAAAGCCACCGCTGCCATAGACGGGCACCGCCGCCCGCGCCATACCTAAGAGCGAGGCGAGCGGTAGACCGAGGATGCGCGCTTTCAGGTCCCAGAGCGCCACATCCACAGCAGCTATCGCCATTGAAGCAATACCAGGACGGCCAAGATTGCGTATTGCCCGCACCATCTGCTCCCAGGCGCCGGGCACCGCCAGCGCATCGTGCCCCTGCACCACCTCTGCCAGCATCGTCTGGATGAGCGTAGCAGTCGCCGCATCGGCGTAGGTATAGCCGAGGCCGCGCTTGCCGCCGCCGGAGACCTCCACCAGCACTAGCGTTGTCGCGTTCCAGGCATAGGTGCCGTCGGCTTCCGGCGAATCAGTGGGAATCTTATAAGCGGAAACGTCCAGCCGTTCGATAGGAACGGCGGACCCGCGCCTAGCCATCGTCGCCATATAAAACCTTCCTCTCGTGGCTGGCAGATGTGAGACGCGAGCAGCCACGCCTCACGCCTGCCGGCTAGAAGATGCCAATTCTACGAGGGAAGTATTTTGCTTACCTGGTCCATCGCCTTGCCGACGATGCCCTTGTCGTTGCGATCCAGCGTCTCGCTGACCTTATCGCGGAAGAGCGTCAGCGCAATGCGCCCGCCTTCCGGCTGACCGCGCAGCAGCGCCTCGGCAAAGTGCTTTGCCTGTTCCGGCTTGATCTTGGCAGGCATCGGCGGCTCGTTGGGGTCCACCACCGCCTCCAGAACGGCGGGATGCGGCGAGGCCAGGAACTCGCGCATGACCTCGGTGATCTTCGTCGGGTCCTCCACATGGTAGCCCTCGGCGCCAGCCGCCCGTGCCCATGCTGGCCAGTCCGCCGTATGTAGCTCCACGCCATATTCTGGGTTGCCCAAAAAGACAATCTGCTCCCATTTGATCTGACCAAGCACGTCATTCTTGATGATGATGGCCTTGATCGGCAGGTCATACTTCACGGCGGTCAGCATCTCGCCCATCAACATCGTAAAACCGCCGTCTCCGACGAAGGCCACCACCTGCCTGCCAGGATAGGCCACCTGCGCGCCAATCGCATATGGTAAGCCAGGAGCCATCGTCGCCAGATTGCCAGAGCAAGAATACATCTGATCACGTTTGATCTGGAAATTGCGTGCAATCCAGGTGGTGTTAGTGCCACTGTCACCGCAAATGATAGCGTTGGGCGCAGCCAGATCGTTCAATGCCTGCGCGACCACCTGTGGCTTCATTGGCACGGCGGTAGAGCGGCCCTCCTCCTCGATCTTCTGGCGCCAGTCTTTCATCTCCTCCTGCATCTTCTCCAGGAAGGAGCGATCAGTCTTGCGTTTGAGCAGCGGCAACAGCGCCTTGAGCGTGGATTGCGAGTCGCCCGCCAGCCCAACCTCGATGGGATAACGCAGCCCCAGGCGGCTCTCGTCAATGTCAATCTGCACGGCGCGCGCCTGCCCAGGCTTTGGCAGGAAGGCGACATAGGGATACGAGGTGCCGATCATCAAGAGCGTATCGCACTGCTCCATCGCATCTTCGCTCGGTCGCGTGCCCAGCAGGCCGATGCCGCCGGTGCTATAAGGGCTGGTATCGGGGATGACACCCTTGCCGAGCAGCGGCTTGACGACCGGCGCCGCCAGCGTCTCCGCCAGTTGCTCCACCTCGTCGCCCGCGTGGATGGCGCCATGCCCTGCAAGGATGGCAACCTTCTTACCAGCGTTCAGCACAGCCGCCGCCTCTTGCAACGCCGCCATGCTGGGCACCGGCGCGCCCGTTGCGCTGGCCGCGCCCATTGCCGCGCCGTTCTTGCGTGTTTTGCCGTTGTGGCCGTTGGCGACGTAGAAGCCAGGTTGCACGTTCGCCACCTGCGTCGGCGTCTTGGCCGGACCGCCCGGTTCCGTCACAAAGGCTTCTTTGGCGTCGTCCACCTGATAGTCTATCGGGAACGTGATATGCGCGACGGTGCGCTGCGAGAGCGCCACACGGCAGGCAGTGTTCACCAGATTGTACACGTCAGTTGCACCCTGCACCTGCTGGTTATAGGCGGCAACATCATTGTAGAGCGCCAGCAGGTTGACTTCCTGCTGATAGTGCGAGCCGAGCAGGTCGCTGTACTGCTGGCCCGTCAACGCCAGCACCGGCACGCCATCCATCTTGGCGTCATACAGACCATTGAGCAGGTGAATTGCGCCAGGCCCGCTTGTGGCAAGGCAGACGCCCAGCCTGCCGGTGAACTTGGCGTAGCTACAGGCGGCGAAGGCTGCCGCTTCTTCATGGCGCACCTGAATGAACTTGACCTGCTCCTGGTGCGTGCGCAACGCTTCCATCAGGCCATTGATGCCATCTCCCGGCAGGCCGAAAATGGTATCCACACCCCAGTCTATGAGGCGTTCGACCAGCGTGTCAGAGGCTGTCTTTCCCATTGTTCTCCCTTATCCTTATCTTCTCCATCATCTTGGTCGTCCCAAAAAATAACTCGCAATGTGACACATTCCGCAACTCGTGTGCCAGATGAACTCGCCCACGGGTCATCCACCGTACCCTGTTCATCAGCGGTATCGCTTAGATGGCGGCGGCCTGCTCGTAATGCTTGTTGTCTTCGCGCGAACCTCCCTCCCCTTCGCGGATGGCGTCGTAGCGTTCCACGACCTCGATGCGCCGGATCCACTTCACCATCTTGAAGCCAAGCTGCGTCTCCACACGCAACCGTAGCGGCGCGCCATGCGGCATTGGAACCGGCTGGCCGTTCATCTCATACGCGAGGATGGTCTGCGGATGGCGAGCCAGCGCCAGGTTGATCGTCTCATAGAAGGGCCGGCCAGAGGTATCATCTGAATACGACCAGAACACCAGATATCGCGCCTCCGGCAGTGGCTCACAGCGTTCGAGGAGCTGGCCGAGCGACACGCCACCCCATTCACCGATGGCAGACCATCCCTGGATGCAGTCATGCTTGGTAATCTGCGTTTGCTTGGGCAGCGCCTTGATCTCCGCCAGCGAGAGGCAGAGTGGATGCTTCACCAGGCCGGTGATCTCAAGATGATAGCCAGCAAAATCTTCCCAGAGCAGCTTGAGATAGTCCGGGTCGGTCGGCGGCTCACCGTTCACCGGAAAGACTGGTGAGATGTCTTCTGGACGGTATTCCTGGCGCGAACGGGAGCGCAACGTCATCATGCGAACGAACGGCCCATAGATGGCGGCCAGCGCGTGCGTGATCGCGCGTGGGAAGCGCTGTGAGAGCCAGGAGGTGATGCCGTAGAGCGCAAGAATGCAGGCGACGATGAGAATGCCCAGGATGATGGCTAAGCCCTGATCGTGCTGATGCTGGCCCAATACGATGTCACCCAGGTTGCGCCCCAGGCCGGTGATGATGACCAGCGCCGTATGCACAATCGTGAAGGCGATGAACGCCAGCAATCCCAGGAAATGCAGGCTGCGCGCGAACTGCCTGCCACCGAAGAGGCGAACGTACCAGGGGAATTGCGCCTCCAGCGCCGGTGACTGCGCCGCGCCCGTTAGAATCAGAAATGGGCCAAGCAGGAAGACGACGGCGGCATAGGCCAGTTGTTGCAGCGGGTCGTAGGGATGGAAGGCGCTATCAGGCGGCAGATGAAATGTGGCGTAGGTCAGGAAGGTATGCCAGGCGTCCGGAATGATGCTCCATGAAGTTGGAATCAGCCGCCGCCATTCGCCCGTCGCAAAGAGCAGCACGACATAAACGAGGCCATTGAGCAGCCAGAAGATGATGGAGAAGAAGTGCCAGTGGCGACCCAACCCCAGTTGCTTGCCGCCGGGCTGCGCAATCAGCGGCGAAACAGGAACTTCCTGATCGAGCGTAATCCAGAGTTTGTCCTTCGGCGGATCGTTTTTGGTAAACTTTATCCACTCGGTGCCGGGCGTCGTATGGTCGTTCCAGTAGAGCCGTGGATAGGAACTGAGAATCTGGATACCGCTACGCATCAGATAGCCGATGAAGAAGACATTGATCCAGTGCGCCGCACGCAGCCAGGGCGGAAACCCCAAATCGGCAAGCACCGGCATGGTAAGCCAGGTATGAACATGTAGTAGAGATAGTGCAGCGACGAGCAGATCGAACCTGACAAACATCATCATAGTCCTCCGATTAGCTCTTTATCATCGTCCAGTCTGGGTTTCCCGGTCACCCGCTAGTTTGTGGCGAACCCGCCATCTATTGATCGGCAGAAGATGCAGGCTGCGCATCTGGCGCTAGCGCGTCAACGTCGTCATAGAGATACAGGTCAGGTTCGAGGATGGTCCACCAGCCGCCGCCGGTATGCGCCCGGACCTTGCCGCGAATCAGCGCCAGGATAATTAGCAGCCATCCGACGAGAACATCGTTGAGCGCATGCGCGCTGCCCGGCTGCACCAGCCAGATAGCGATCAGCAGAAAGAGGCCCGTCAGGACATTGACGACACGCGCAGGCCGCGTCACGCTGCGCTGCGCCAGCACAGCGATAAAGATGGCGATGGGTCCGGCGATGCGATCAATCACCGCCGCGCCGGGCGAGGTGGGGATGGCGGCGGGCGCAATCATCAACCAGACGCCCAACGCCGCCGAGCCAAGCTGAAACCACATCGCACAATCCCCTCTCGCCTGTATCCTGTCCCTCATGCGCTTCATACGCTTCACGAGCCATAGGTTGGCAACCGCTGGCCTTTCTCTGTGAATCGGCTGAAGTCCACATCCTCGGCGCGCTGTTGCTCGCTGCGCCCCAGCAATGCGGACCAGAGCGACCGCCCTCTGGCGTGCGCACGTGAGAGGTATTGCAGGCTTGCCAGCGCCTCACCGATACCCAGGCCAAAGATCAATGTTGAAACCAGCGCCGAGACCAGGCATACGCTGCACCAGTGGCGAATGATCGTGCCCTGGGCAATCGTCAACGCCAGGCTGACAATACCCAAACCAGTGATGACAAGCGCAAAGATCAGCGCCGCCCAGGGCGCGGTGCGCCAGCGTTCGCGGTCGCCCAGCGAACCGAAGATTAGATCGCAGAGATAGCCGAAAACGCCAAGCACACCATCGGGAAACGGCAGGAGCCGCGAAATGGCGGAATGCGTGACGGCGTAACTACTGGCGCTGCCAAAGATGGGGTCCCACATGGCGGGAATGATGCTGAGCTGCGCCGCGCTGGTATAGGCAGCCGCCAGCAGTCCGATCACGGCGAGCGCGAGGAACACACGGCGCTCTTTCCATGCCGAGGGATTGTAGCTCCAGCCGGGCGGCAGGCCAGCTTCACGCATCTCCGTCTTGCTCCCCACACGTATCTCCATTGTCCCGGTCACGCGTCGCTATGCGCCAGCACGTCTGCTGGAAGTGACCCAGGTGCCGGCGAAGGCCAGCGCAGCGGCACCAGTGGCGACCGCCGCCAGCAAACCTTTGTGCATTGCCGCCCAGGCTTCATAGCTCTTGTCGAGCGATTGGTTGTTGAAAGCCCCATGTGCGCCATAGTCCCTGTCGGTATCCACTGGATCGAAGAGATTATCAGGCTGCGTATGGGTATTGGGGTCATCACGCATCTGGCTCTCGTAGCCGGTTTTGGCGAGATACCAGTCGCCAATGCCAGGGAAGAATTTGTTGCCGGTCAGCGTAATGAGTGTGGAACCGCCAACCCAGAGTTCGCGCTTCTTGTGGTGCGCCGCCCAGTAAATCGCCTCGGCAATGACCTCCGGCTGATAGATCGGCGGCACGGGCTGCGCCAGCTTGGGCATTTTGTTGCGGCCCCAGGTAAATTGAGGCGTGTTGACCGCTGGCAACTGCACCGTCGTGATCTGCACATTGCTCTTGTCGTGCAGCAGTTCGCAGCGAATCGAATCGGTAAATCCATTGATGGCATGTTTGGCGCCGCAATAGGCGGATTGAAGCGGGATGCTGCGATAGGCCAGCGCCGACCCCACCTGCACGATTTTGCCGCGATTGCGCGCGGTCATGCGCTTGAGCGCCACCATCGTGCCATGCACATAGCCGAGATAGGTCACCTCGGTGACTCTCCTAAACTCATCCGGCTCGATGCGCAGGAACGGCGCAAACACCGTACAGAAACCATCATTGACCCAAACATCAATTGGTCCGAACGTCTCTTCAACCTTTGCCGCCGCCTCCTCGACTTCATCATAATGGGAGGTATCTACCGGCAGTATGATTGCCTCGCCGCCAAGCGACTCGACATCGCGCTTGGCCTCCGCCAGCCCGGCCTCTCCGCGCGCGATCAGCCCAATGCGCGCTCCGCGCTTCGCAAATGCCCGTACCGTCGCGCGCCCTACACCACCGGAGGCGCCAGTAATCACCACCACTTCAGACCGCTGCCCTTGCCCATCCACGGCAATGCTCCTTTTCCATCATTTGCTATTCAGATTCATCCTTCCTCCCCCACTCCCTTCAATGAAGTAACTGCTAGCTTCCGGCAGTGCTGGGGCTGGCGGCGCTATGCGCGAAGAGCCGGATCATCTCACGATTGAAGGCAGGGATATCGCTTGGCTGGCGGCTCGTCACCAGCGCGCCGTCAACCACGACCTCCTGGTCTTGCCAGTTCGCGCCAGCATTGCGCACGTCGTCCTGAATGGTGTGATAACTGGTCATGGTGCGTCCACGCGCTACGCCTGCCGAGATCAACTCCCAGGGCGCATGGCAGATGACGGCCATCGGCTTGCCGACGCTCGTCATCGCTCTGATGAACTGCTGCGCCCGCTGGTTCATGCGCATGGCATCAGCGTTCAGCGCGCCCCCCGGCAATAACAGCGCATCGTAGTGCGCTGGGTCCGCCTGGTCGAGCGTCATATCCACCGGAATGGTGATCGTCTTGTCGTGATGCTTGAACGCCTGGATACGTCCATCATGCGGCGCAATGATGTCTACCTTCGCGCCCGCCTGTCCGAGCGCCTTTGTTGGCTCGGTGAGTTCTGCTTCCTCAAAGCCGTCGGTAGCCAGTACCGCAACTCTCACACCTTGAAGCGCAGCCATAGTGTTTCTCCTGTTTCTCCTGTTTCTCATCCACACGAAATCCATAGACATCCTGAGAGGGTGCCAGTCAATGCTCCACGGGAAACCTCGTTTCACTTGCCACCTGTCACGGCAAGCCCCGCACCGGCATGAGCAGCAAGTCATATGCCATCAATTCCCGCATGGAAGGGATACACGAAGGGATGCGCATGGTACACTCTTATGAGAGACCACACTGTCGTCAACACGTCTATCCTGCGGGAACTCGTTATCCTTCGGAGGAGCAGCGCACACGACCTATGGCACATTATGATGAAGACAAGCTAGACAACGAAGACAACGGGGATGCGGAGCAAGACGCGATGGCGGCGCTTGCCGCGCTGCTCCGTGATCTGAACGACCTGAGCGCGTATCTGACCGAGCGCGGGCGCCATACCTACGAACTGGCACAGCGGTTCATGGAAAATGCGCGCCGCAATGCCGATTCACGCGCCTACGATGAGAGACAAGCGACGATGCTTGAGTATCAGCAATATATTTGGATGGAGATTGCCGGGCGCGTCAACAAATTGCTCGTCACGTATAGCAGCGAGGCGGACATGGAAACCGGAGCGAGCGATGAGCCGCCGGTGAATGGAAACAACTAGCGTGGGGAAATCTTCACGGTCCAACAGCACGAACACAGCCAGCAATACCAGCAATAACGCGCCAGCGCCAGTGGACGAACGCCAGCAGCGACGGGCGCAGGCGATGCTGCACAACGGCATCACCGGCTTCGCTATGCTGGCGGGCCTCGCCTGCTATCTCGGCGCGATGGCACTCTTCCGCTTCAGCCAGCTCGCCGCAGTGATTGCCGGTTTCGTCTTCGCGCTGCTGGTGTGGATTGCGGCGCGTTCGCTGCTCCGCGACCTCTTGCTGGAAGCCGCCCGTAGCCAGGCAGAACAGGCGGAGGCGAATCGCCAGCCGCACCAGCGCACCACCCCGCCGCCGCCGCAACGCACCAGCAAACGCTAGCCAACCACAACACCTGTCACTCGCTAACCTGCTTGCCCTACGGTCCCCCCCTCTCCTATGGGAGAGGGGGCCAGGGGGTGAGGTCCCCTAGCGCGGCGGAATAGCCTCACCGTACTCGTTGTATTCGAGATAGGCGACATCGCGCACATACGGATGGTCGCGCAGCCGCTCGCTTATCTCGGCTTCTTCTCCCGGCGCCACCAGCGCCAGGAAGCCATGCTTGCGTGGAATCAGCCGGATGGGGCGCGCATGGCTCGCGCTGAGCAATGCCTGCGCCTGCCCAACCGTCACCCCCTGCTTGAAGAAAACGGCGATGCGCCCTGGGCCGAGCAATGGCGCTTGCTGGCGCACCGCCGGTCCTTCCAGTTTTTGCACAAAGGCATTGGCTGCGTTCTCCGCGTGGCCGTGCAACTCTTGCAAACGGTTGAGTTGAGGCGCCATCGCCTGTTGCGCGCGTTCCGTCATGCCGCGCGCAGACGCCGCCAGCCGGCCAAACGCATCGCCCAGCCATGAGCCTTGCGTTGGCTCATGCGCGGGAATCGGATGCACACCGCTGGCGCGCGCTTCACGCTGATAGTTGAGCGCGTTGTTGAGGTTGGGCCGCAAGTCGCGCCACCACTGGCGCACGATCTCCGTCACATGGCGCGGCTCATCCGGCGCGCGTTCACCCTCCTGGTGCGCCATGCGTCCCTCACGCAGCCGCTGAAAGCGTTCCATGCGCGGGTCCGGCAGCGCCGCACGCGGAACGCCAGTTGGCGGCGTTCCCGGCATTGGGCGGCCATCCGGCGAGGCAAGGCGGCGCGGGCCATTCGGATTATTGGGACTATTGAGGCTATGAAGGTTATTCGGGCGATTGAGTGGAAGCCGTGTCTCGCGTGGCTCGCGGCGCGGCGGATACGGCGGGCGCGCCGTTCCCGGCGGCAGCGGCGTCATAGGCGTAATCGGCGGACGCGAGGCGGCAGGGCGACGGACAGATGGCGGCGCCGGATAACTTGGCCGACGCGGCCTGGGCGCATACCCCTCGCCATCATCATCTTCATGCGTCGCCGCATCTGGCACATCCGGCATGTCAGCCGATTCGTCCTGCTGTTTCTCCTGCTGGGTCGTGCGCGAGCGAATGATCGAATCCGGCGGCAGATAGACGGTCGGCTGGTCAGCAATGGACCACTCATCAGCCTCGTCGGCGATTTCAGCAGAGGCGGGAGCAGCGCCAGCTTTCGGTGCAGAGGGGTGGCTGCGTCGCAGCGTTGGAGCGTCATCGTCTGTTGGCAGCTCAGCATCAGACGGCGCGGGCGGCGTGGATGATGCAGGGGGCCTGGTAATGGCCATTGCCAGCGTCGTCTTCCTGGGACGCGAGAGGCGCGACGATGAGCGCGAGAGCGATGAATCACCTTCGCGTTCTTGTTCGGCTGGTTGCTCGGCCTGTTGATTGAGTTGTACGGCGGGCAGTTCGCGCGTCACCGGCGCAGCAGCTTTTGTTTTGTCCGCTCGCTCCGCCGTATCCTCTGCTGGCGGGGATGATTCAACAGGCAATTCAGCGGTGTGTTCTTCCCGCAGGTCGCCGTCATCTGGAACCGCACCCTGCGCGGGTGTCTTCGATGATGTCGTCATAAGTTACTCCCCTTCGCCAACCGCTTCCAACCGCTGCCAATCCAGACGGGACGCTAGCCGGCACATGCCGCTGCTGCGCTTGCATCTACGATGCCAGACACGTCTATCAAACAGCATAATCACATCCTGGTTATTCCGGCTTTCCCCTGATATCCGCGCCAGCCACGCAAACAACAGGCATACTATGCGCAATGGCATAGTATGGCCCGCTTTCTCTGTGGGAAGAAAATACTACCGCGCCCGTCAGGTGACGGCTGGCGGCTGGTATGCTGGCGATTGCGGCAGGCGGCTATGATTGCTCCGCCTGCCCCAGATATTCACCGATCAGGTGCGCAGCATGGCGCGCGATATCGGACCGTAGCGCGTAGTAGGTCATCCTGTCGCGTTCGTAGAGGATCACGAACCCGTTGGCGCGCAGCATCACCATATGATGTTTGGTCGTCGCTTTGGTCAGGCCAAGCCGTTCCGCCAGCTCGGTCAGATACATCTCGCGTTCAGCCAGCAGGCGCAAGATGCGAAGCCGGGTCTTATCGCCAAGCGTCAGAAAGAACTGAAGAATTTCTTCGCTGGGCGCTTTGGGGTCGGCGGCGCGGGTTTCGGCCTCCAGCACGGCGGTTTCCACCGGAATGCAGAAGGTGAGCGTGCCGCGCCACTCGTGATAATAGACGGCGGGGCGGCAGAAATAGCTTGGCGCCAGCACAATGCGCCGGAAGCTGACCTGCCCGCGCCACTCCACCCCACGCATAGCAACCTTGATAAAGCGCTCGGCGGGCATCTCGGCGCGCTGCCGTTCCAGCAACGCAGCCTCGCGCTCCAGGAACGGCGTGATCTCTGGACGTTCAGCGGCAAATACCGCATCGTTCCAGACGTGTAGCGCGCCCAGCAGCTCGCGGCGCGCGGCCTCCGGCGCACGCACCACCTCGGCCACCGTAGGGCGCACCTCACCGGCGAAACAATCGAGGAGGCTTGTCAGGATGGCGACGGGCGCCTCGCGGCCTGCCGCCGTCTCCGCCAGCACCGCCGCCAGCAGGTCCGGCCAGGTGGTCCCCTGGGCTTCGTGGTCGAGCAAGACCTGGACGAACTGAACGATGGGTATCTCAGCCAGCCAGGCGAGGAATTGCGTGGGTTCGCGCGGTGGTGGACATTCAGCCACCAGCGAAATGAGGGTGGCATGGAGCGCATAGGGCGGACGATGCCCCAGGTAGCGTTCGAGGGTCGCCAGCGCGTTCGGATCCGCCTCGTCACAGCGTCGCCGCGCCGCCGCCGCCCATTCGCGCCCGACATCATAGTCGGCGTAGTCATAATCGGGCGAGGCCAATGCCACCTGTAGGCTCAGCAACAGGTCATACGTCGGGCAGGCGACGATTTCAATATCCGGTGTGCGGGTCCGGCGGAGGTCCACCACCCGTGGCGGCGTCTGGCGCGGCTCCGACGTATGCGTTGTATGCGCGTCCACAAGGTTCCCTCCGCCTCTACTCATGCACTGACCTCACGATAAACACCCTTAAACACCCTTTTCCTGCCGCCGGCACGCCTATGTGCCAGGGCATAGCCTCATACGGCAACTCATCACCCCATCGCAATCAGCACGACCATGAATCGAGTAGAATCGAATCGCCAACATTCTAGCCCGTAGAATGGCAAACGTCGAGAGCGCCCCTATCTCCTAGACTCAGCCGTTGGCGTGAATGCTAGCATAAAGCGTGCCTTCTTGGGCCTGCTGAAGTGTCACGGCGCTATTGATGAGGCCAATGTGGGTGAACGCCTGCGGATAGTTACCCACCTGCTCGCCGCTATCTGGATCAAGTTCCTCGGCGAAGAGGCCGAGCGGGCCAGTGAAATGCAACAGCGACTCGAAGCGTTCGCGCGCCTCCTCAACCTTGCCCAGGTAGCAGAGATTCTCCACCATCCAGAACGCGCAGGCCAGGAACGACCCCTCTTTGCCGGATAAGCCGTCGTCAGCCGGTTCGCCGCCCATGCCACCAGGGCTGGTTTTGCCTGCCTTTGTGTCTGGCGTCTTGGCAGCGCCGGCTGGACGATAGCGATAGACCAATCCTTGTGGCATCGAGAGTTCGCGTTTGGTCGCCGTGACAGTTCGGGCGATGCGTGAATCATCCCAGGGCAGGAAACCGGCCAGCGGCAGGCGTAGATTCGCCGCATCCAGCACCTTCGTCCCATACGCCTGCACGAAGCTCTGCAACTCTTGATCGAACCCATGCTGCAAGACATCTTCGTGGATGGCTTCTTTGGCAGCCTCCCAGCGATGGCGTTCCCGGTGATGCCCATGATGTTCCGCCATCCGGCAGGCGCGATCCAGCGCCACCCAGCACATCGCCCGCGAATAGACGAAGGCGCGCGGCTCGCCACGCACCTCCCAGATGCCGCGATCCAGCTTCTGCCAGTTCTCCATCACGTAGTTGGCGATGGTCGCGGAGAGGACACGCAGGTCGCGGTCTGGCCCGCTGCGCACATGATTACGGAACCCCGCGTGCTGAACATAGCGGCAGGCAGCGTCGAGTAGTTCACCATAAATGTCGAGCTGTTGTTGCGTCGCCGCGCCGTTGCCAATGCGCACTGGGCGCGACCCGCGATAGCCTTCCAGATGCGACAGTTCATGCTCCGCCAGCTCTGCGCCGCGCTCGCCACGAATGCCATACATGATGCGAATATCGGAGCCAGACTGGATTTGCAGGTCATGCAGGAAGTGAACATAGTCGCGCGCCTCGCCCATATAGCCCAGGCGCCCCAGCGCGTCCAGTGTGAATGCTGAGTCGCGCAGCCAAGTATAGCGATAATCCCAGTTGCGCTCGCCGCCGATGGCTTCGGGCAGCGAAGTGGTAGGCGCGGCGACAATCGCACCGGTTGGCTCAAAGGTGCAGAGCTTGAGCGCCAGCGCCGAACGAGTGACGGCGTGCTGATACGTGCCGGTATACTTGCAGATGGCCGACCATTCACGCCAGTAATCGAGCGTTTCTTCCAGGTCCATATTCGCCTGGCGCGTGCGCAACTGCGCCAGCAGCGTCTCCGCCTCTTCCTGGGTGCGGGCATAGTTGAGGTGCGCAATGAGGCCATTCCCCGCGCGCACGGTGGTACGCAGGTGCAGGATGTGCCGGTCGCGCTCAGCCGTCAGCGGCGGTAAGTCGCCTTCATGCGGGTGAATCGCCTCGACAACGAGGACGAGGAAGCGGTCATGCCCTGGTGTGGTGAGAACGGCGCTGACAGAATCGTCATTGAACATCTGGCGTTCGATGATCGTCTCTTGCCGGGCATAATCGAAGGTGACGTTGAGCGTCAGTTCGACAGGCATCTCACCCTCCAGGCAAGTCAACATGCGCGTGATGCGGTGCGCGGCGGCGACATCGTTGCCTACTTCGCGTTCCAGTCCGGCGGCCAGGCCATGCGGAGCGCGCGTGATGAGCGCCCCCAATTCTTCTAAGATGTGCGGTTTCGGCTCGCGCTTGCGGATCGGCGCGAAATCCACCAGCCGTACACGTCCCTGCTGGTTGCTGAAGATGGTTTCGAGGATGTTGGTGCCTGGAAGATAGGCCATCGAGGATTTGCTGGGGCCAGTGGGGCAGAGACGATAATAGCCGCCACGGTCGGCATCGAGCAGGCGGCAGAAGGCGGCGGGGCTGTCGAAGTGCGGCAGGCAACACCAATCCACCGAGCCATTGGGGGCGATCAACGCCGCCGTGCGGCAATCGCCAATGACGCCATACTGATTGATGGGCCAGTAGCGTTGGTCATAGCCATCGCCCACCATCGTCTCCACACGTGGGGCCTGATCCATACGATGCCTCCTCTGCTCTTCGCACATCTTTCGCTCTGTATTCTGGACATATTATAAGTATCATACGCATCACTCGCTACTTTGGCGCATCTCAGCATCTCAGCAACATAGATACCGCTGAAGCAACGACGGGCAACACTGCCAAACTCCAACCTCGACAATTGGGCATCGTACAGTGTTATCATGGTAGTACGATTCCAATGAACAGCCAGGAGACAACACTACTCGTCTCGTGTTCTTGCGTGCGTGGCGCGCTCTCAGATCGTCAGAGGAGACTTTCTATGGGATGGTTCACCAGACGGCGCACAAAACAATCATCGCAACAGGCACAAGATCAACGAATGCTGTTTGGCGCTTCGGGTTCGGGGCGGCGTTTCTCCTGGCTTGGTGGCCGCCGCTATATGGTCGGCGATTCCTACATTCTGCCGCGCGACCTGACTGAAGCGAACCGCATTGATTTCCAGCATTACCTGCTGCGCACGGCGATGCGTGGCAATTATGCTTCGCCGCTCAATCAGCCGGGAAGCATTCTTGATGTGGGCTGCGGCAACGGGCGTTGGGCAATGGAGATGGCGCAGATTTTCCCCGCTGCACGAGTGATCGGCATGGATCTCGTCGTGCCGCCAACAGAGACGAATCCAGAACAGCAGAGCTATCCCAGACCCGCAAACTACTCTTTTGTGCAGGGCAATGTGCTGGAAGACCTACCGTTTCCCGATGCAACCTTTGACTTTGTTCATCAGCGCCTGCTCTATGGCTCCATCCCTGCCGCACAGTGGCCGGTGGTGGTTGATCGCCTCGTCCGCGTGACACGCCCGGGCGGTTGGGTAGAACTGGTCGAAAGCGAACTGATGCAGGGCAGTGGCCACGCCGTCTCCACCTTCAACGGCTGGCTGATCGAGGCGACGATGCGGCGCGGCAACGATATTCAACTGGGCAGGCAGGTAGATCGCTTTCTTCGCGAGGCTGGCCTCACATCGGTGGTCATGCACCAGGTAGATATTCCCATCGGCCAGTATGGCGGCCATATCGGCAAGATGATGGAGACGAACACCTATGCCTTTATCTCTGGCTTTCGCGGACTGGTCGTGGGGCAAAAAATTGCCACGGACCAGGAGTACACTGCCATATTAGAGGCGTTACGCGACGAAATTCAGCGGTCCCGCTACACCATTCCCTATTTCGTCGCCTATGGGCAACGCCCGTAATGCCTATGCGGTTGGCATACCATTGACGCGCTGGCGATCATCGCAGTACACTTCCTGACATCCCATTCTTTTTGTGTTCCCTATTTCCGTTCTCTTGATGTGCTGTTTCCGGCGAATGTTCGCGTCATGTTGCGCCTTACTGTGCTTTTTTGCGCCCATTTGCCAATATGGATGAGAGAGTGGTGGTGAATTGTGGGGATAGCAGCAGATGACGACCATGATATTCATGACAACCCTGACAAGCATGACGAACATGACAACACGACCGAAGAGCATGGTGAACGCCCGATAGACCGAGCACAACCGCCTACCATTGGTATTGTCGTGACTGGCGACAATCACCTTTCGGCGTACCTGCCGCGCCTGACGCCGCTACGCCGCGCCGAACGCCGCCAACGCCTGCGCGCTGGCTTCGCCGCCGCCGTCACCTATGCTATCGAACACGGTGCGCGCCTCTTCATCCAGGCGGGCGATCTCTTCGACACGCCCACGCCCAGCAACCAGGATCGCGCCTTCGTCGCGGAGGCGCTGGCGCGCTTACGCCGCGCGGGCATCGCCAGCATCGGTATCGGTGGCAACCACGATACGCCGCGCATGACCACCGAGCAGGGAGGCGAGGCCCCGCAACGCACCTATGCCGCGCTGGACGGCCTCTGCTATTTTCCTCGCCATGATGCGCTCGCGCCCCGCCTCTTCACCTTCGATGGGCTGAATATCGCGGTCGCCGGTCTCTCCAATCATCCAGTCGCCGCGCCGGGTAGCGATCCGCTGGCAACGGCGCAGATCGCAGACCCAGAGGGCATATTGGCGCAGGCAGATATAGCGATGCTGGTGTTGCATGCAGGCATTGAGGGACTCTGCCAGCCGAACGAGGGCGACCGGCTCGTCATGCGCGCCAGCATCGCCGCGCTGCCGGATATCTTCCATGTGATCGTCGCCGGGCATATCCACCGCTTCGGCAGAGCGCGCATCGGCGAACGCGAGGTTGTCGTCTGCGGCGCCACCGAACGCATGGAATTTGACAGCGCCGGGGGCAACAGCTGCTTCGCCTGGATCGAGCTTGGTAAAGACGGGGTGCAGCGTGTGGAGCAGGTGCGCGTGCCAGAGCAGCCGCGCGCCGACCTCATCATCTCCACCGCGCAACTCTGGCCTGTAAATGGGCAACACGCTACCCCCACACTACCAGCGCCACCAGCAGCACGACTACCAGATGCACTCGAACTTCCGGATGCAGACGTTGCAGGCGTTTCCGACAGCGCAGATATCATACCGGAGATGAGCGATGTCACCGGCCCGCTCTGGCGCGCAGCCAAACCCAGGCTCTCCGGTCCGCTGGATGTCATCAGGCGACGGCTGGCGGAGGTGGCGACGCCGGAAACGATGGTACGGCTGCGGCTGACCGGCCCGCTAACGGTTGAGCAGTATCACCAGTTGGTGACACGCGAGATTCTGGCGGATGGGCAGCGGCGCTGCTTCTCATTCGAGCTGGATACCAGCGGCCTGAGCTTGACCGACGGTCTCGCGGCGCGGGTCGGCCTGGTGGCGCGCGCCGGACCAATTTCGCCAGTACACGAGGCCGAAACCGTGCTGGAGGAACGCTTAGCTGGTGTGGCAGACGGCGATGCGACACAGGCCAGCGATGAACGCGCCGCCGCCGCACTGTTGATCGAGCGGCTGCGCGCCGCCACGGAACGGGAGGCCGGCCAATGATCCTGTTGCAGCACTTGCATGTGCGCGCGCTCAAACAACTCTGCGATGTTGACCTCTGGTTTCCCCGGCGTGGCAGCGTCTTGATCGAGGGAAGCAACGAATCCGGCAAATCCACGCTCTTCGAGGCGATCTATTTCGCGCTCTACGGCAGCCCACTGATCGGTGAGGAAGCACGCGCCACCCTCGAAGATTTGCTGCCCCACTCCGGCACACCGGCCCAGGTGGACCTGACGCTGACCACCCAGGAGGCAACACTGGAGATTCGCAGGCGGCTCTTCCCCGCCAGCAGCGCGCGCCGGGTGACACACGAGGCGCGGCTGCGCGTGCGCCGCGACGGCAGACCGCTGGAAGAACTCAACGGCCCTTCAGCGGTTAACGCGCGCATCCTGCAAGAACTCAATGGACTCGACGGCGAGGCGCTGCGCAACTCCTGCTTCATGGAGCAAAAAGGGCTGGATCGCGTTGAACGGCTCTCGCGAGATCAGCGCGAAACCGCCGTTGCCCGGCTCATCGGCATCGAACGGCTGCGGCGCATCGAAAAAGAATTGCACGAGGCTGGTGAGACGGAGAAACGCGCGCTCGTCCGGCTCCGCGAGGAGTATGAGATTGCGCAGTTACGCCAATCCGCTATAGAAGCGGAGACACGCGCGCAGGCGGCGGAGGCGCAGATGCGCGCGGCGTGGGTGCGGCTGCGGTTGGAGGAGCGCGACAGCCGCAATTTGGAGATTGCCGCGCAACGCGAACAACTGGCGGCGCTGATCGCCGAACGCGAGCGACTAACCGGCCAGCTTGCTGCGCTGGCGCAGGTGCAGACGTTTCAAGCTGCGCTGGATGAGGCAGACGCACATCTGACGGAAGCAGCGGCGGCGCAACACGCCCAGGCTGAGGCGGCTGCGCAACTGGCGGAACTGGCGCGCATCGAACGCGAGATGTTGCCGCCAGCCATCGAACGGCTGGCGGCGCTTGGGGCGTTGGAGACGCAATTGCGCACTGTTGAGGAACTACGACCAGCCATCATATTGCTGGAAGAACTGATCGCCGCCGAATCTGCGCAGACGGACGCCCGCACAGCGTTGGCAGCGACAGAACACGCATATGCCAGCGCGCACGAGGCGGCGGCGCGCGCCACCCTGCATAGCACCCTCACTCGCTGGCTGCATGTGCGAGAATTGCAGGCGCTCACTGCTGGTGACGCCAACGCCGGAGCAGAGCAGGCGAAGTTGGCAGCACGCCGGGCAACCCTCGAAGGTCAGCTTAGCGCGGCGGAGGGCGCCGCCGGACGCTGGCAACGTTTCGCGCTCATCGCCGCGCTACTGGCAGTGCTGGCGCTGATAGTGGGCCTGAAGTTTGCGCCACCGCTGGTGCTGGTGACACTCTTCGCCAGTGGCATGGGAGGGTTTTGCCTCTGGAACGCCGCACGGCAACGCCAGCACGCGCGTAACGCCGGGCAAGAACGCGCTGGGGTTGCGCTCCAATTGGCGGCGCTCCAGGCAAAGATCGAGACAGCGCAGCGGATGACCGGCTCACTCACAGACGTGCCACAGATCGAGCAGCAGTTACATGCCGCTGGCCTGGATATTTCCAGCGTGGAGGCGGCTCGCGCGGCGCTGGCTACGCTGAGCGCAGATGATGGCGATGCTCTGGCGCTTCAGCAGCGCGAACGCGAAGCGCAACAGGCGGTGATGCAGCAACAGGCATATCTGGCGACGGCAGAGACACGTTTGCAGCGCGCACGGCAGACGCTCCAGGCGGCAGGCGCGGATGACGCCACCTTCCACGACGCGCGACAGCGGGTGACGGCACTTCAGGAGGCGCTACGCCAGCGCGAGGCGGCCATCGAGACGATCAGCGCAGAACTGGCGGTGACGCCCGAACGCGGCGCAGTGGCGGCGGCGCGTGGCGCTGCCGAAGCGGAGCAGCGCGCGCTGGCGGAACGCCTCGACACGCGCCCGGACGTGCAGGTGCAGGCGCAGGGATGGGCAGAACGCGAGCGGCGGGCGCTGGCGAACGCGGGAGCGATACTGCATGACCTTCAGCATCAGATGGCGCTGGACAGCCCAGATGGAGATGATTTCAGATCTCTGCCGGATGATGGTGTGCGTGTGCGGGCGCGGCGAGAACAAGTGGCGCAGTTCCTTGCGGAACGCCGGAATGACACCGACGAACGCCAGGCATACGCTGAGCTGGCGACGGTGGATGAACGGATGCGAGCACTGGCACAACAAGAGGAGAGCGACGCGGCAATTTATGCGCGGCTGCACGGGCAGATCGCCGATTTACTTGCCGGGGCCAATATCTCCTATAGCGGCGCGGAGTCGTTCGCGGCGCTGGCCTCGCAGTGGCCAACGCTGGCCCAGGTGGATAGCGCGCAGATAGACGCTTATCAGAAAGCCTACCAGGATGCCAGCCAGGAGGCGCACCATTTGATACAGAGCGCAGAGGAACGCGCGCAGAACTGCGGGCTAGGCGAGGCGGAATTGGACATTGCTGCCTGTGCTGAGCGGCTGGCGGAGAGTGAGCGCGCCTATCGTCGCTATCTGCTGGCGGAGGAGATGGCGCAGCAGGTGCGGGCGCGCATCGTGCGGCGCATCCTGCCGGAGACGCAGGCGCATATGCGCGCGCTGCTGCCGGAATTGACGGCGGGGCGCTACCGCGACGTGCAACTGCTGGCGGAGGACGCCACCAACCAGAACGCCGACCTCAAAATCCGGCTCTGGGATGAGGTAGCTGGGCGGCTCGTCGGCAAAGATATCTTCTCTGGTGGCACCCGCGACCAATGTTCACTGGCGCTGCGGCTGGCCTTCGCGCTGGCGACGCTGCCCAAAGAACTGGGCGCCATGCCCGGCTTCATCTTCCTCGATGAACCGCTCAGTTCCTTCGACGCCGAACGCTCACAGGCATTGGTGCGGATTCTGACGCAGGGTACGATTGCCCAGCAGTTCGATCAGGTGCTGTTGATCTCACATAGCCAGTCATTCAACCCAGAGAGTTTCCGCTATTTCGTGCGCATGGAGAATGGCAGTATTGCTGAATCCAATCTGCCATTGGCGCGCACGGCGGAAGAACTCTGGCAGACTGAAGACGCAACCGCCGTCTCGTTAGAGTTGGCCGGCGGATGAACGCTTGCCGCTCGCCAGGACCGCTTGCCCTGCGTCTGGCTCCCCTCTCCTTGTGGGAGAGGCTGGAGGTGGGGGCTATCGCCATGAGCATCATCACACGCTACGTCCATTGGGTTGGGCACGATGCCGGGGGAACGCTGCCACCGCTCGATGTGGTGGCCGGCATCGTGCGTCCGGGAGCATGGCGGCTGCCGCAAGACTGGCCGCCGCTGACCGCTGGCGAGGCGCTGGTCTTCGTGCCGCCGCAGTGGATTGGCGATTGGGAGACGGGACATGCGCTGGCCCCTGCCTATCATTATCTCTGGCGCGTCTCACATGCAGAGCTGCGCCCACTGCTCAATGCCGCGCCGCTATCGGTCTATCTTCAGCCCTATCGCCCGCCACGCCTGCCAATCTCCGCCTGTAATCCCAGCCTGAGCCGCCAGGACTGGAAGCGCATGGCGCGACAGAATGAGGTCTCCGAGGTCCCTGAAAGCTCTGAATTCCAATAGGCTACCTGCTGGCATATTTCTCATCTCATCAGGCATACTGCACAGGAAGATGAATCCTCACCCCGGCCTGCCGGCCACCCCTCTCCTCGCAAGGAGCGGGGCCGGGGGTGAGGACCAGGAGGGGTGGGGCAGGCGGTGGGGTGGCAGGCGAAACGACGACAACACACATCCGACGACCGCACCTTTGCGGCGGCCAGCCTGGGCGTGCTGCGCCTGCTGCCGTCAACTGCACCGAGCGCAGAAGCGGGGCGGCGGCCAGGGAACGGCCTCTTTTTGGGGGATGCCCACGTTGCTGCAATCACTGGCGATGTGACGGCCATCGGGCGTGATCTGCGTAACGCCGTCGTGCTGCTGGACCCGGCGGTTTCGCGTGAGCATGCGCTGCTCCACCACAATGAAACAGGCTGGCGCATCGAGAATATTTCCTCGCAACAGCCGCTCTTCGTCAACGAGCAAGAGGTCTTGCCGGGCGCGGAAACGATGCTCGCTCCAGGTGATATGCTGCGCATCGGCGCTTCGCGTCTGCAATTGCTCGCGCCAATGGAGGCGCCAACGAGCGACCTGCCACTGCCAGCGATGGAAAGCGGCAGTATACCCGTCCTCAGCCCAGGCGTCACACTGCAATTCGCCCTCGGCGGCAAACGCCATCCACGCCTGCGCTGGCTCTTGCTGGTGATCGCGCTCGCGCTGCTGGCCGCCAGCGGACTGGCGACCTTCGGCACGGCGGCGCTGGCTGGGCGCGATGCGCTCGCCAACGGCGGTCTCGTGCGCGTGCTGGCGGCGCTGACGATTCCGCTGATTCCGGCGCTCGGCGTCACATTGCTCATCGCGCTCTTCGACCGCTACGAACGCGAACCCTGGCTCACGCTCTCTGGCGCATTCATCTGGGGCGCGCTAATCGCTATTCCACCCACACTGCTGCTCGAACGCGCGTTGAGCAGCATGCTGCTACTGCATCTCAACGCCAGCGCCGGACCCAGTGGCGCCTTCGCTTTTGCTGGTGGGCAGGCGATCATCGCTGGCGTTATCGAAGAGGCAGTCAAAGGCGCGGGACTGGTCCTCTTGCTGCTGGCGCTCCGCGATGAATTCGACAACGTAACCGACGGCATCCTCTACGGCCTGCTAATCGGCGCAGGATTCGCCATCGTTGAAAACTTCGTCTATTTTGCTCTCAGCCCCAACAACGAACTGCCCTTCCTGGTACTTGCGCGTATCGTGCTTGGCTGGCTCAGCCACTCGACGTTTACGGCGCTCTTTGGCGCGGGGCTGGGCTATGCACGCGAATGCGCCACGAGGCCACGCCGCCGCTGGCTGCTCTTTCCGCTGCTGGGACTCTTCGCCGCCATCCTGCTACACACCTTCTTCGATTTCGTCGTCTTTGGCGCAACGGCGCTGGCCGGCCAGAACATTCCCGCGCTTTCGCCAACGCTCCTCACCCTCTGCACATTGCTGCTGGGCTACGGTCCGCTCTTTCTTGCGCAGGCGGTGCTGCTGCGGCTGCTGCTGGCGGCGCTGGACCGCGAGGCGGAGACGGTGCGCGCCTACCTCAGCGACGAACTGCTGGCGGGCGTCGTGCTGCCAGACGAATATCTGCTGCTCCAGGACGCACGCCTGCGCAGCGCCGCCGAACGCCGCATCTTCTTTGATTATGGCCTGCGCGCCTACCTCACCGCCCGCGCCTTCTATCAGGCTGCAACTGGCCTCGCCTTTCGCAAGTGGCATGTGGCACAGGGCGACCGCCGCAAAAACACGCCACAGCAGCCGGAAGACGTCTACCGCGAACGCCTCGCCCGCCTGCGCCTCTCGCTCTACCGGCAGATGAAATGAAAACTGTGCAAGTTGCACAATTGCCTATTGGAAAAGCTGGTGCATTTCGTCATATACACCTGGCCCTCTGCGCTCGTACAATCTCTTTAGTGTGATGCGTTGTGCAAATTGCAGTGATCGTGGTATCGAATGTGACAAATGACAGCACGACTATTGCCTAGACAGCAGCGACCATCACCGTAAGTGGCAGTGATGCAGTACAGAGCAAACAGGGAGCATGGCATGACGACGACACCGGAAGAGGTAATCCGGTTTGCCCAAGAAAAGGGCGTCCGGATGGTTGACTTCAAGTTTACCGATGTTCCGGGTACCTGGCAGCATTTTAGCGTGCCGGTTCGCGTTCTCGACGAAAGCCTCTTTAGCGAAGGCATCGGCTTCGATGGGTCCAGCATTCGCGGCTTCCAGCAGATCAACGAGAGCGATATGCTGCTCGTCCCCGATCCCACGACAGCCATCATGGACCCCTTTACCGCCGAGCCAACCCTCAGCCTCGTCTGCGATGTCACCCAGCCCGGCGCGCGGCGCGACCCATATACCCGCGACCCGCGCAACATCGCCCGCAAAGCCGAAGAGTATCTTGGCAAGAGCGGCATCGCCGACAAAGCGTACTTTGGCCCCGAAGCAGAGTTCTTCGTCTTTGACGATGTGAAATTTCGCTCCAACCAGCACGAGCAGTGGGCAGTCGTAGATAGCGACGAGGCGCACTGGAACACTGGCCGCAACGGCACCGCCAACCTCGGCCATCGCAACCGCCCGAAAGAGGGCTACTTCCCCGTTGCGCCAAACGACACACTACAAGACCTGCGCACAGAAATGGTGCTGACGATGGAAGATCACGGCATCGAGGTAGAGGCGCAGCATCACGAGGTCGCCGCTGGCGGGCAATGCGAAATTGACATGCGCTTCGATTCGCTGCTGCGCATGGCCGACAAGGTGATGCTCTACAAATATATCGTCAAGAACGTCGCGCGCCGCGCCGGCAAGACCGTCACCTTCATGCCCAAGCCGATCTTCGGTGACAACGGCTCCGGCATGCACGTGCATATGAGCCTCTGGAAAGATGAGCAGCCGCTTTTCTGGGATGCCGAAGGCTATGCCTCGCTCTCTGAGATGGCGCGCTTCTTCATCGGCGGCCTGCTGACGCATGCTCCGGCGGTGTTGGCGCTGGCTGCGCCGACGACCAACAGCTATCGCCGGTTAGTGCCGGGCTACGAGGCGCCGGTGAATCTCGTCTTTTCGCAGCGCAACCGCTCAGCCGCCGTGCGCATCCCCATGTATTCGGATAATCCAAAGGCAAGGCGAGTGGAGTTCCGCCCGCCGGACCCCACCTGCAACCCGTATCTGACGTTCTCCGCGCTGCTAATGGCCGGGCTTGATGGCATCCGCCGTGAGATTGCGCCAGAAGAGCATGGCTTTGGCCCGCTGGACCGCAACATCTATGAGATGAGCGCCTGCGAGAAACGCGAGATCAAGTCGGTTCCTGGCTCGCTGGATGAGGCGCTGGCGGCGTTGGAGATGGACCACGAGTTCTTGCTGATGGGCGATGTCTTCACCACCGATCTGTTGGAGAAGTATGTCGAACTGAAACGCGAGCAGTCCGCCGAGGTGCGCCTGCGCCCGGCGCCGCTGGAATTCGCGCTCTACTACGACGCCTAATCCACAGCCTTTGAGAAACCGTCGCGCAGGGGATGAATTTGCCACTCTGGTGAGTTCATCCCTTGCCGCTTTTATGGCATATCACCGCTATAGAGGTTCTCACGATGAAGCAAATCAATCCCGCCATTCGGCTTGCCACCCTTGCCGATGCGCCGGCAATTCAGGCGATCTACGCCCCTGTCGTGCGCGACACCATCATCTCCTTCGAGTTTGAGCCGCCACCAGCCGCAGAGATGGAGCAGCGCATCGCCAAAATCATGGCGCGCTTTCCCTGGCTGGTCGCAGAGCAAAACGGCGAGGTCGTGGGCTATGCCTACGCAGGGCAGCACCGGGAACGCGCCGCCTATCAATGGTCGGTGGATGTCTCAGCCTATGTTCACGAGCAATGGCGTGGCAAAGGCGTGGGGCGCGCACTCTACGACAGCCTCTTCGCGCTCCTGCGGAGGCTCGGCTATTACAACGTCTACGCCGGTATCACGCTGCCGAATCCGGCCAGCGTTGCGCTGCACGAGGCGATGGGGTTGAAGCCGGTCGGTATCTACCGACAGGTTGGTTACAAGATGAGTGAGTGGCATGATGTCGGCTGGTGGCAGGGATCGCTGCAACCACGCTGCGACCAGCCGCAAGCCCCGCGCTCCGTGGATTCTCTGAGTGAGATTACTCTGAACTGGTGAGGAGATACTATCGCTATGTTCGACACACGGTTAGACATTGACATTCAACAACCTGACGCAGCTTCAGCCGAGGCGCTGATGCCGCAACTTGTCGCGCTGCTCCAGGATGCCGTTGAGAGCGGCGCCTCGTTGGGCTTCTGGCGTCCACTGGATGCCCACCACGCACAGCTCTACTGGCAGCAGGTTATCGCAGAGATTGAACGCGGCGAACGCCTGCTGCTCGTCGCGCTGCGAGATGGCGCGGTCTTAGGCAGCGTGCAACTGGCGCTGCCACAGAAGCAGAACGCTCTGCGCCGCGCGGAGATTCAGAAGCTGATGGTTCAGCGTTCGGCACGCCGCCAGGGCATTGGCCAGGCGTTGATGCGGGCAATAGAGCAACTGGCGCAGCAGGAAAAGCGAACCACGCTGATCCTCGATACCAGCCAGGGCAGCGATGCGGAGCGGCTGTATCGCGCGATTGGCTATCAGCTCGCGGGCATCATCCCGCACTACACCATCGAGGCGGATGGCAGCGAGTTGGCAACCGTGATGTTCTATAAGTCGCTCAACTCGGAGCAGTAGGAAAAAGCGGCTGGGAGCGCCAAACTCCCAGCCGCTTGATGAGAAAAGAAAAGCTGGACCTACGGGTGATGTTCCTGCGCTTCATGAGCGGCGAAGCCACCAAGAGCCGAGGCGATATCAGGCTGCCTCATCACGTCGGCCAACGCCTCTGGGTGCATATCCGCTGCATACTGGTGCATCTGCACTAACTGGTTTGGCGAGACAAAGTGCGGGTCAACCCGCGCATATTCCCTGGCGCCGGGATCGTCGTACTGGCTGAAGCGGTCAATGAACGCCTGCGCAATCGTCGCCCGCTGCGCCGGGTCCAGATCGGTATAGGCAGTGGTTGGGTCCATCTGCTGATCGTTGGTATTTGGCATTGCGGTTTTCCTCCCTCTTGCCTCTTGCTGGCCATTATAGCCATCTGCTGCTCATGAAAACGCCAGTCGCCATTGTGTTTGAGCAGCCTGGCAACTCATTTGTTGCCTTCAGAGGTCGCCGCACTTTCCATACCAGTTTGCAAAAAACGTATGCCAGTTCGTTCAGGCCGCGAAGTGCCGCTCAACAAAGCGGGCAATTCGCTGAACGGCCTCGCGCAGGCGGTCCTCCGGTTCGTTGGTAAAGATAAAGCGGACATGTTGGTGCCCAAACGTATCGCTGCCCCAGGCAACCATCGGCGTCGTGGCAACCCCTTCTTCGGCCAGAAGCTGCCGGCAGAAGTCAGTGGAGGTGCCCCCGAATGCGCTGATGTTGGCCAAGCAGTAGTAGCCGCCTTCTGGCGAAACGATCCGTAACCCAGGAATGCCGCTCAGCCCCGCCACCAGCACATCGCGGTTGCGTTCATAGCGGGCCACGGTGGCTGCAATCACGTCTTGTGGACCAGTGAGGGCTGCGGTGGCTCCGGCCTCCGCAAAGCCATTGGGCATAATCCCATTGAAGATATGCACGTCGTGGACCGGCTTGAGCAGTTCTCGCGGGCCAACGGCCCAACCGATACGCCAGCCCATCATGTTGTAACTCTTCGAGACTGAGCCAACGATGATGGTCCGTTCCCGCATCCCTGGTAAGGTAGCGGGATGGATGACCTGCCTTCCATCGTAGACAATTTTATCGAGCGATCCATTGAAGAGCAGCAGCGCATCGTTCTCCTGTGCGGCATCGGCCAGCGCCTGCGTCTCAGCCAGGCTGAACACCGTGCCTGTAGGCATCGCGGGTGACATCACAAAGAGGACTTTGCAGCCGCGCGCCTGTGCGGGGAGCGAAGAAATATCCAGATGCCAGCCCTGGTCTTCTACGAGGTCAGTGAAGACTTGCACGCCGTCAGCCAGCCGGACCCGTTGGGCCATTCCATTATAGGTAGGATTGGTCAGCAGCACCTTATCGCCAGGATTGACATAGCAGAGCAAGACATCGAGCATTGCTTCCCCAGCGCCACTGGTGACAAGCACCTCGCCATCTGGATCGTAGTGGAGGCCCAGATCCGCCTCATAGCGTGCGGCAATGGCCCGCCGCAGTTCAGCCAGCCCCTGCAAGGGCAAATAGCTGTTATAGCGATCTACGCCCACTGCCTCTTTAGTCGCCTGGATCGCTGCCTCAGGAGCGGAGAGATAGGCATCGGCATTTTCGAGGCGAATCGCGCCTGGTTTCTGGTCTGCGAGATCCGCCATGTCGGCCATTGTCATGTGCACCAGACTGTTGCTTCGGTCAGAAGGATGAAGCATGGTATACGTTCCTTTCTCACGAAACGGGTGACGATCATTACTGCATTACATTCCTGATGGGTAGAGCATCAACGACAGCGCCCGCGCGCCCTCATGTGTGTGGTATCCATGCGGTTGGTCCGCCACAAACCAGATGGCGTCTCCTGGTTCTAGCGTGGCCTCTTGACCCTCTGGGCCAACCTCAAGACAGCCTTCAAAGCACACGAGAAATTCTTCGGTTCCCACTGCGTGCGCGGCTGAGATGTAGCCTTCCTCCTTTCCAAGCGAGAGTTCGTAGACTTCGGTCCGGTACAGGCGCGGTTGAGCCAGGAGGAGGCGCACGCGGGCGCCTGACTCCGAGGCAACAACAGTCCCCTCGCCTGCTCGAACCACGCGGGGCGCTGGCCGCTGTTCCGCGCCAAGCAACGCTCCCAATGGAACACTAAGCGCCTGGGTGAGCCGCCAGAGGACCTCCAGTGAGGGATTGGCGGTTCCAGCTTCAATCATCGAAATCGTGCTTTTGGATAGGCCAGTTTGCTTGGCGAGTGCCCCAATGGTCAGCCCATGCTCTTCGCGGAGGGCGCGCAAGGAGGCGGCTAACCGGAGGGTGGTGCTCTTCAGATTGTTCTCCATAGCAGAACGATATCATATCTGTCCAATAAAATCAACGACGATATGATATATCGAACAACCCGCAATGCCACCTATGAAGCCTGATCCTTGCAAAAGCACTCTACAGCATCCTCAAGAGGAGAAGCGGTTGGCGGTTCAAATCGCATCTTTCGGCCACCTGCTAGAAGGCTATCTGCACGAGCTAGCAGTAGGCTGCGTCCATGCTCCTACTTTGCGCCCCTCTCCCTGTGGCAGAGGGGCCGGGTTGAGGTCTCTCAGCGCCGTTTGCGCTCGCTAGCGCTATTCAGCGATGGCGACGCGGCGGCGACGGATTCAGTGACATCTGCCGCCATATCGGCAGGTGGAATTGGCGGCGTTGGGCGCGGTGTGGCCTCGGTCTGCCGTTGACGTTTGCGCGCCGCCGCATCCAGACGCTGATCCAGCGTGGCAAGCTCCTGCTCCGTCAGGTCCGTGAGGATATACTTGCCGAACGCCTGATGCGCCACCGTCACCAGGTTTTCGCGCGTGTAGCCCAGCCGCTCCACTTTCGCTAGCAACGCCTCCAACTGCTCCGCGACATCCGGCACGCTGGTCTCGCTCAGGTCTTCCACTGGCGCAGTCCGCTGTTGCTGCTGCTCGTGCAGTTCCGCCTGGATGCTCTCTGCGGTGGCGATGGCGCCGGTGCTGGCCGTCGCGTGATCTTTCATCCGCGCCAGATAGTCTGCAAAGGTGGGATTTTCCAGCACCAAGCCGATGGGAAAGGCGCGATTGTTGCTCTTGATGACGCGATGCACGCAGGCTTCGGCCAGCCCATCCATCCCCATGCGCAACTCCGACTCTACCAGCACATCCACGAAATATTCGAGGCCGCTGGCGCTGATCGGCACGATGCGCCCGACCTCGTTGTCCTCTTTCTCCTCCAGGCCCTTGCCGGCAATCGTATCGGTGATGACGACACAGGCTTTGGAGTCCATACACAGCGGGCGCAAGATTTCACCACAAACCACCTGAAGTCGCTGCAAATCGTCGCCGTCCAGTTCGGGATACGGGTCTCCGGTCTTCTCGCGCTTGGCCTGCAAAAACTGCGCATACATCGGACCAAACCAGCCGTTCCAGCTATCCAGGCAGTAGCAGCCATAGTGCTGCGCCTGGCCCTCCGGCTCCGCCAGCGCCCAATGCAGCGCCGCCGGTAAATCGGCGGGGTCGGCCAGCTCGAAGGCATCGAAGCGCGAACCATCGGCCCCCGGCAGGTGATAGGATTTGAGTTCGGTGTCGAAGAAGCAGAGCTTGCCCAATCCGGCTTCTGCCAGGCTGGCGGCAAAAGTACTCTTGCGCGTACCGGCGGCGCCGCGCACGCCGATGCGCAAGCGTTGCGTGCGAGGACGATGGCTGGCCGGATTGAACTTCTTGGCGATCTGGCTCATGGTGCAAACCTCCTGGTGCGTTCCTGGTGTGATGAGCGCAAACGGAAAAGCAGGGATAACAGGGACTCTCCTCGGTATATCCGGGACTTGGCAGGCCGTTTTCCATCTCATTCCTGCTGGCAGGTCACGAATCGGTAGCAATGGGGGGAAGTCCTGTTCCCCTCTCGCAGACGGAGGGCTTAGAGGTAGGAATCTACCTGTCCAGTCTCCTCGCAAGGAGAGGAGCTAGGAGTGAAGATTGATCGAGCGTTCCAGGACATAGCCACGCGGGGAGACCGTGTGAAAACCGAACCACTCATAGAGCGCCTGCGCGCGTTCATTCGATTCTTGAGTATTGAGAACAATCTTTAGCGCGTGATGCGCCTGAAAATAGCGCACAGCCTCGGCCATCAGGCGCGTGCCGACGCCCCGGCCCCAGACACGCGGATGCACAGCGATACGTACCAGATAGCCCGTGCCTTCATCCACCGTGTTGTACTGGTAGCCGGCGATGCCAGCATCATCCTCGGCTACCACGAAGTACGGATACGTCCGCTGCACATCGAGGAAACTCGCCGCGTCGTGCCGCCAAAGCTGCTCGAAGGTCAGGTCTTCCACGGCTACCACCCCCGCCACATCATCGGGCGTGAAGGGACGCACGCGCACCTGCGTGTTTCCCTGCGAAGGGATCATGTAGTCTTCCTTGTCGTAGGAACGCAACACCGAGTGCAGAGCAAACCCCAATGCCTCGAAAGAGCCGCGCAGCCAATCGGTATCCAGGTCGTTGCCGGAATAATAGAGAGTGCGCGCGCCCGCTGCGAAGGCTAGCTTCTCCAGCGGCGGCAACAACAACGCTAGCAATTCGTCGAAGTGATCGCCCTCGCTCCAGGTGACGCCGAAGCCGCCAATCCATGCGCTCGGCGGCACGAGCCAGTTGAGCAGCAAAAACCCATGCAATGAGCCTTGTAACGTCTCCGCGAGGCGATGCGTCGGTTTGCTGAACGCGCCCACGGCTGGCAGCGAACTCAAGAGGCCAGCTAGCTCTTCCGGCCCGAAGCGATAGTGGATATAGTCAGAGGATTCCAGAATGCGCCGCACCGCCGGCAGGTCAGTGTCGTCCAGCCGCCGCAAACGCAATTCCGCCAGGTGCGCCATGCTCATCGCTGCGTCCCGTCTGCTTCAGGAGCAAAACACTCCTGACTTGACCGTATTCCTGTTGGGCAGTGTACGCACGATGCGGGGCGCAACGTCAACCTATCTGCTAGCAAGCAAAAATCCTACTCAAAGCCAGCCGCATGGTTATCTAGAGCATCGAGCGGATCCAGTGGATACCCAGTACGGGCAAACGGCAGCAGCGCAGGAGATAGGCCGTCGCCACGCAAGAGGTGAGCGCGCTGGGCCAGCGGCAACGTCTTTGCCGAGGAAGAACGTTGCTCGTCCACCCGCTTCGCATGCTCCTGCGTTGGCAGACTGACCAACTTATGCGCAGGCTGCTCCTGGCGCGGCGCGGTGTAGCGCAGCAGGTCCGCATACTGATGATTGAGCCACTTGCCGGCATCTTCCGCAAACAAAACGGCCCGCACGCGGTCCGCCAGTTCAGCGCGCTGGGGTTCCGAGAGCATTAGCGCCTGATAGAGCGCTTGCGCCGTCGCCTCGACATCGCGCGGCTCGATGCCAAACACACCAGAGGCCAGTTGTTCATAGGCGCCAGCAGTCTTGGAGAGAATGATGGCCCCATTGCGGCGGTTCAAGATGCCGCCTTCTTTGACGACCAGATTCATGCCATCTGCCAGCGGATTCACCAGTAAGACATCGTATTCCTGCATGCAGGCCAGCGCACGCGCGTGATCGTTGCCGTAGATCGCAGTGATCGGCTGCCAGTCCGGTCTGCCAAAACGCTGGTTGATGCGCGCTATCGTCATCCGCACCTGCTCGGCATAGTCCTGATACTCCTCCAACCCTTCGCGTGTGGGCACCAGCAGCGCCAGGAAGCTAACCCGCCCGTGCAGGTGTGGCGCGCGTTCGAGCATCCACTCATACGCCTCGAAGCCACGCGCGATGTTCTTGGTCGGCTCCAACCGATCCACGCGCAAGATCAATTTGCGCTGCGTGCGCTGGTCATGATTGCCAATGCCGAGTTCGCGCAAAATCTGCCGCGCCTGCTCCTGCGCCTCCGGCGCTTGCGCGCTGGCGGTGATGGTTTCTGGCGTCACAGCGATGGGATAGACCCGCACCTGTGTACGCCGCCCGCGCCAGAAAATCTCATCGGGACGGCGGAGGATAGTCGCCCCCGGCAGGAAGCGTAGCGCGCCATCCAGGAAGTGATCTGCGTCGCGTTGCGTCTGGAAGCCGATGACATCATTGGCTGCCAACCCGCGATAGATAGCATGCACATAATCCACCGGCACGGCGGACCACTCTTGCACCGTCGGCCAGGGAATATGGATGAAATGCTGGAGGCGGGCATGCGGTTTGCGCGCACGCACCATCTCCGGCGCGAGGTAGAGGTGGTAATCCTGGAACATCACCGGCGTCGTCTCGCCGCTGGCGTTCAACTCATCCACAACGGCTTGGGCCACCGCCTTGTTGACGGGGCGATACCCTTGCGCCCAATCCAGATGTGATTCTGCGGTGAAGGTATCGGGGCGAAGCAGCCCATGATGCGCAAACCAGAGGATGCGGTTGCTGAAGCCATCGTAATAGCGTTGATACATCTCGGCGGGAACGGAGACCAGCCGCGCAGACACGTTGGTCAGTCCGGCGGGCGCGTCGAGCGTGCCTTTGCCAATCTCCTCCGCCACGGCGCGGTCGGCATCAGTCATCGCCAGCGCAATCCAGGAAACTGGGCGATCCTGCACGGCGCATAGCAGCCCACTGACAACACCACCCGCGCCCCGTTGCGCCTGGAACGAGCCATCGGCCCCAAACGCATGTTCAACAGGACCGCGATTAGTCACAAAAATGAGGCGTTGCGCGCGATCTGCGCGATCCGCCTCAAACGAGGAAAGGTATGAGTTGTCTTCGATCTTAGATACCGCCATATTGGTGCAATCCTCCATTACATCCGCGCGAACAGCCCGGCGGATGCCACCAGAGTGCAGTATTCCACACCCATCTAAGATGCAGGTGATAGAATCCTGAAATGGACCTAAGAGCTTCCCATACCGCTCACCAGGTGCCCGCCAAACACGAGCAATCCCCATGCCGGAATTGTGTTGGGTTGACATAGTGACATAGTGACATAGTGCATGAGGTGGCAGAAGTGGCGTTGATTGCCATTACCTCTCAATTTGTGTATAGCTGTACATAAGAGGACTTGCACATGAAAGCGCACATATTAGTGGTGGACGACGACCGGCATATCACCGGCGTCTTGCGGCGGGCGCTGGCCTACGAGGGATATAGTGTCGAGGTGGCGATGCGCGGCGACGAGGCGCTGCGCAAAGTCATCGAGCGCCCGCCTGATCTCATTGTTCTCGATCTCATGCTGCCCGGCATTGATGGGCTGGAGGTCTGCCGCCGCTTACGCGCCTCCGGCAATCAGGTGCCGATTCTGATGTTGACGGCCAAAGACGCCATTCCAGACCGCGTTTCCGGCCTGGATGAAGGCGCCGACGATTATCTCGTCAAGCCGATGGACCTGCAAGAGTTGCTAGCGCACGTGCGGGCGCTGCTGCGGCGGCGCAACCCCGAACAGGCGGAGGTGCTGCGGTTTGCGGATGTCGAGCTGGATACCGGCACGCGCATGGCGCGGCGTGGAAAGCGTGAGATCAATCTTTCGACCACCGAATATGAATTGCTGGCGCTCTTCATGCGCCGTCCGCGCCAGGTATTGACGCGCGATATCATCATGGAGCGTGTCTGGGGGTATGATTTCGAGGGCGAATCCAACGTCCTGGAAGTGTATGTCGGCTACCTCCGCAATAAGCTGGAAGCCGGTGGCGAGCCGCGCATTCTCCATACCATTCGCGGCGCGGGCTATGTCCTGCGTGAAAAGCCGGACGCCTCGTAAGTGCCATGAGTGTGAGTGCCATACCGCGAAAAGACAACAGCGAGAGCCGGGCCGGATACAACTGGATACAATATGTGCGAAATGTGCGAAGTTGAGCAGTGAGGCAGGGAATAGCGATGCCGATACGTCAGATGATGCGAACCGCCCGCCAGTGGGTTCTCAACTCCATCTCCATCCGCCTGCGCCTGGCGCTCTGGTATGGCACGCTGCTGTTTGTCACTTTGACGCTCTTCAGCATCATCGTCTTCACCGTCGCGCAGTTCCAATTGGAAAATAGCGTGGACCAGAACCTGCAAGGGCGCGCGCTGCCCATCGCCCAGGCGATTCAGGGTGAACTACTGGCCGCGCGTAATGTTCCTCCGGCTGCGCCGACCGCGACATCCAACGCCACACCCGCCACGCCGCGCACGACGAGCACACCCAATACGACAGAGCCAACGACCCCACCTGCACAGACGACGCCGGTGCCCACGGTGGATCCGGCGCAGGAGGCCAAGTTCCAGCGCCAGCTTCAGTTGAGCAGCGATACCCGTGATCTGCTGAGCAAGATTGACCTGACCTTCGAGGTTATCAATGCCAACGGCACCATCGTCTACAAAGCGCCAAACATCCAGAGTGGCGGCCTGCCGCTCAACCTCACGGCGCTACATTCGGCGCTCAATAACGGCACCTGCGATGCCTATGACGCCAGCCAAAACTCCTCGCAACTGCGCGTCTATATTTATCCGGTGACGCTGCCGACAGCGACAACGAGCCACAACAGCGACACTGGTTCGACAACGAGCGCCGCCTGTATGGGCGGAACACGCGATCAAGTGGTGGGAGCCGTCGTGATCGCGAAGACAATAGATGATGTCAACGGTTCGCTCAGCACACTCGGTCGCCTGCTCATCATCGGCGTCATCATCGCCACCATCTTTACCACCATCGGCGGCTGGTTCATTGCCGGAAGCAGCCTGCAACCCATCTCGAAAGTAACCCGTATTGCGCGGGCCATTGCCGTTAACGCGCATGCCGCCGGGCTTGGCCGTCGCGTCGGCTATAGCGGCCCACGCGATGAAGTGGGCGAACTGGCGGGAACCTTCGATGATATGCTGGCCTCCGTCGAACGGGTGACGAATGCGCAGCGCCGCTTCGTTGCAGATGCCTCTCATGAGTTGCGCGCTCCGTTGACGGCAATCAAGGGCAATCTCGAATTCTTGCGAATGGCGCGCAACGCCTCAGAAGAAGCGCGCAACGAGGCAGTCGAGGATGCCTATGCCGAAGCGGAACGGATGACAGGATTGGTAAACGACCTGCTGTTGCTGGCGCGGGCGGACGCCACAGCAGGCGGCGCCCCTGGCTCCCGCGCGGCGCGGCTGGACGATCAGATGCGCGAGCGCCGCGAACTGGTGGAACTCGATCAGCTTGCGCTGGATATCTTCCGCAACGCCCGCGCGCAGATACAGGCAGGACGCAAGACACGGCTTCAGGTGTCCATCGAACGATTGGAGCCGGTGGCCGTGCTGGCGGACCCCGGCCAGATGCGCCAGGTAATGACGATTCTGCTGGATAACGCGATCAAGTACACGCCGGAGGGTGGCAAGGTGCGCATCTCCGCCACCCGCGAAGATGGTCGCGCCGCCATCAGCATCAGCGATACCGGCATCGGCATCGAGCCGGAGGTGCTGCCGCACATCTTCGAGCGCTTCTATCGCGGTGATTCGGCCCGCGCTCGCGACGAACACGGCAGCGGCCTGGGGCTGGCGATTGCTGATTGGATTGTGAAGGCGCACAACGGCGAGATCCGGGTCAGCAGCGAACCCGGCAAGGGCAGCACGTTCTCTGTGTTGCTGCCGGCCCATAAGCGCCCCGGCGACCAGACCAGCGCGCGCCTGCCAGCGATTCCCGCGCAGAAGAAGGCCGGGCAGAAGATGGGACGCGCCACCACAACGGCAGGAGCCAGGTCGCCGCTGGCACGCCTCGCCAGCAGCGTCTCACGCCCACGGCCTGAGCAATCTCAAATCAGAGAAAGCGGCAAGCCGCTACCACTACCGCAATCCACGGCAAACACACCAGCGAACACGACGGCATCAGCCAGCGACAGCATCGCTCCGCAGGCGTCACAGACTTCACAGGCACACGCCACGCAGGCCACTGGCCAGGGGCAGCAGAAGGGAACGGTTGACAAGACTGACAAGGAGCCGCGTGTGCGCAATCATGGACGCCGCCCGCACACGCGCTCACATAAATGAGTCCGAGTTACCACTCGCCACCTTGTTGTTGCCGCATCGAGTTCGGCGCGGGCAATCCCCGAGGAGCGGGCTGGCCAGTGTAGCCACCGTAGGGATTGCTTGGGCCACCGCCATAGTTCCCGCCATAGTTTCCATAGCCGTCGTAGCCGTCGTTGTTGCCATAGCCGTTGTCGAAGGTCTGGCTGGGTTGATTGGCGTTCCAGGGAGCCTGCGGGGCACGCGGCGCACGATTGCCAGACGGCCCATCCATACGCATAGACTGCGCCGCGCGCTGGCCATTCGACGGCGCAGGGGCGGGAGCCGCCATTGGCGCGAACAGGTCACCCTGCTCTGCCATCGCCTGCTGCGCTTGACCGCGCGGGCGTCCGCCGACGACCCGTTGCAGATTGCTGACAACCTGTTCGAGCTGTTCGGCGCTCTTGCTGGCGGCGGCAGCACCCGTCACCAATTGATCGGAGACCTGATCGGTGACGGTGATGGCCTTGCCCAGGCGCTCGTTGCTCGCCTGCTGGCGGCGCGCAGCCTCATCAATATAGCGCGCCAGTTCCAGGAGATGCTGCACGGTACGCCGCGCCTGTTCTTCCGTCAGGCGGTCCCAATACTCGCTGAACCAATTGCTGGCGTCAATGATGCGCCGCGCCGCCTGATTCATCGCATCCGCGAGATAGCGCACGCTATCGAGACCCGTCTTACAGGCATCCACTACCCATTGCTGCTCACCCGCCGCGCCCTGCTGACGCGCCGCCAGCAATTGCAGCGAACCGGCGGCGCCTTCGAGGTCGGCGGTTGCCGCGTGAACGGGGCGCGCAATCGCTCGCCCAATCAACAAGCCGATCAGGATGGCAAGGACAGCGATGATGCCAGCGATGATGAGCGACGTTTCCACCTGATTATTGGCAACCGCCGTCACGGTGGAAATGGGACTCAGCACAAAGTAGGACCAGCCGAGCGAAATGGGGTTGTTGTTCGCGGGGTCAGTCAGTTGGATATGCACGCGAACAAACTGATACTGCACTGAACTACCCGGAGCCGCAGGACTCTGAAACGAATCAGGATTTGCAGCGGATTGTAGCGAACCAGCCACCGCTGGCAGCGAGTCCTGTGGAATCTGCGTCAGGTTGCCAAAACGCTTGTCACTGGCGATTTGTTGCTGCGTTGCGGCATCCAGCGGCAAGACCGAGCTAAAAAGTTCTGATTGGTTGGTGTCGGCGATGCGTATGCCGTTCGCGTCGGTGATGAAGGCATAGCTGCCACTGCCGTTCGCGCCGCTCTCGCCCTTCATCAACCCATCAATATAGTTGAGGTTCAGTGTGGAGCGCATGAAACCGACAATCGTCTGATTCTTGTTTTGGGTCAGCGGTGCCAGGGTGATGGGCGTGTAAATATCTATGAAGGTGTTTTGCCGCAAGGCATCTGAATAGACTGGGGAAATCCAACTAGTCGCATTTTGAACGACCTGCTGCACGGCAGCCGCAGGCGCAGTGGATGGAACGGCTACCTGGCACTGTGTCTCATCCGGCGACTCAGCGGCAGAGGAGAGCAGGCTATCGCCACGCGCATCGTAGAGCGCCCAGGTGGTGTAGTTGGTGTCGCGATTGACGCCAACTTTCAGACCACGGCAATTCGACGGCTCATAGAGCACACTTAACTGTGTCGCGCAGTTGAGTTGGAGAGCAATGGGCGCCAATTTCACGGTCTGCGATGGTGGCAACGCCGAAAACTCTGCGCAGACCAGGAAGGCGGGCGCGGTGGGCAGCGTTGAGAGCGCCTGCCCATCGAGCACGCGCTCGTGCAGATATTCCTGCACCAGCGCGACCTTTGCCTGGGCGTCGGTGGTTAAGGACGTGCGCCCCTGCTGTTCCAGCGTTGCCCGCGCAAATGTATCGTTAATGCCGACCACCGCCGCCAGCGGCAGCACGGCGGCGAAGAGCACCAGCAGCGAAAGGCGCGCTGAGAGCGGCAACCGGCGTCGGCGCTGCTGATTTTTTGCTGTAGCCATAGATGAAACACCTCACTTCACGCGCCGGAGCGGCGGCGTATCCTTCCGAAGTCCGAAGCTGGCGCATCGGGGATGCAAGCGATTATGGTTTGTTCGCGGGGTGAACCGGCGCAATCAATGAGCGGGTTTTCACCAGGCGAGTATGTGTGTGTGATGCCAGTGTACGGATATATGCGCACCGAGTCAACATATTGTGCTATTGCAGGGGCGCTCGCCTGTACGAATATGGTACTTTCAGGCGCTCCACGTCATGCCGGCCTCTCCCTGTGAGCTAGCAATCGCTATCTTGCGACGCCCACACCTGCACGGTCCACAATCATTCGGCGCTGTAATAGTAGACCAATCCGCGTGACTCCAGATCGCTCAGCAGCACAGTGATCTCGTCAATGGATTTCGAGGACAGCCTGGCGAGGTCCAGAATGGTGTGTTCGCCATCCGCCAGCAGCAGCACCGTGCGGTGGCTGCGCGACAAATTGTGCGCAGTGACGATGTTCATCAAATCGCGCACGTCCGGCGCGCGGCGAGGGCGTCTGTTCAGCCCACTCGCGCCGGGTTGCGAGCTTGCGGGCGACGAGGTGGCAAAGGGCGGCTGAGCATTGGGCGGCGGGGTGATGGGCCGCGTGTAGGGCGCATTGGACGCATAATTTCTGCTGTTTCCGCTGCTAGCGCCATTCATCCCATTGTTCCCGTTCACCCCGTTCATCTGTTGCGGCTCGATGATATCTGGCACAGGATAGCCGCCTGGGCCGGCCTGAAGCGTCCAGACGCCGCTGCCTTCGGGAATGCGCTCACTGCCCTGATAGCCGGGAGCACGCGGAGTACCCGGATTGCCTGGATTGCCCAGATTGCCCGAATTGATAGGACCGGCCCCATTGGGATATCCGGAGTAGCCAGGGCGCGAGCCACCCATCTGCGACGGCGTGAGCTGCGGGTTGGAGGCGCGCCCTGGCAACGAAGGGTCCGTGGGTGTGACATTGGGGGCAGGGCGGGCGGCGTCGCCGTCAAACGCGAAGCGACAGGCGCCCCAGCGACTGAGCGCGGCCAGCGCCTCGCGGCCTCGTAAGCCGGCCAATGAGGCATAGATCGGACGCCCGGCGACAAAATAGATTTCGCCCTCTTCAAAGACGGAGCCGGACCCGCGCTCGACCGAGAGAAGGCCGTTGCGCCGGCCCATCTCAACCACTTCGATTACATTGGAGAGTCTGTCAGTGGCGGTTACTCTCGGCTTCATCGTTTTCACACATGCCCTTTGCTGGCCTGCGTATCGGCGCTGTTCTGAATCGGCATCAGGAACCATTGACCGGGGACACGGGCGGCGTCCTGGTCATCTTGCTCAATACGCCACGCCTGATAGAGTTGAGGTATGCGACTATGCAAGTGTCTGCAACGCACATCAGTATAGCACGACGCCTGAGATTGCGATAGTGGGGGTTGCCAGTGGTTGTTGGCGTCACTCCACAGGAATTTTTCCGCGCGCATCCATAGAAAAGCAACGGAGCGTGAAATACTCATAAATACGTGATTATGACGACCAGAATATCCCTTCGCGGTCCGCTTCATGCGTCTTCGGCGCCTGGTATGCCGTCACAGACGTTCCCTACGACAAGAGTACTATCGCTGAGCAAAAATAATCTCCTGGCAACCACGCATCTTATGATGCTCCATTGCCAGGAGATAGATACACCGGGTGGTTCGATTAGTGTGCTGCGCTGGCGCCTAACTGCGGAACTCCCGGTCAGCCGGTGTTCCACCGATGCCATTGCGTAGCAACGTGCGTAACGCATCGGCCCGCCCATGCAGCCATTCGGGTTGGCGTCCAGCGATGGACTTGCCGCCACGCACGGCGTCATAGACCTTCATCGCCTGCGTCAGCGCCAGCACGATCTGCCGTTCGCTCGGCACAAAGCCATGCTCGCGCGCCCAGGCGAACTCGCGCATGACACGAGTGTAGCCTTCGCGGTACGCCAGGAGGTCATTGTTCACCGGCAATGCCTGACGATCCGGCTCGCGTTCGTCGTTCGCCGCCATTGGGCGTCCTCTGGTTCTCTCAGGTTCTCGCGATTGATCGAGTTAACCCGGTTGGCGAACGCGCGTTAGTGACCGCAGCCGCAGGAACGCGCCTGGCCGCTGTCGTTGGCCGTCTTGAAGCTGTGACCACAGCCACAGGTGGAGACAGCGTTCGGATTGTTGACGGTGAACCCGGCGCCCATCAGGCTATCCACGTAGTCCACCTCGCTGCCAGCGATATAACCGGCGCTCATTTCATCCACCAGCAGGCGGATGCCATCCACTTCCATCACGGCGTCGCCTTCTTGCTCCTCATCCAGCGTCATGCCGTACTGCATGCCGGAGCAGCCGCCGCCGGCCACAAAGATGCGCAGGCCCAGCGCAGGATCGTTCTCCTGCTCCAACAATTCACGGACCTTTGCGGAGGCGGCAGTAGTCATTGTCACGAGCGCTTGCTGTGTCTCTGTCTTATCAATCATCGGGAACTTGCTCCTTTTCAGGCGTGCTGCCAAACCAGATCAAACCAGACCCTAGCGGTTATGATGCTACATGGTAGCACGTCCAGCGAGGTTACGCCCAGGCCAGCGATTTTTTGGCATAGTAGCCTGATGCTTCACTATCTATAGCATTGTACCGTCACGCTCTATCCTACGTCAATGCCGTGCTGCGATTGCTCAGTCTCAGATGGGACGGCTGGGTCCGATTGCTCCTGCTGTGCAACTGGCACAGATGACGTAGATGGCGTAGCGCGCAGGCCAAAGAGCGCGTAGAGCAGCGGACCGACGCCAAATGGCAGCAAGAGCAATTGCGCCAGCGTCCAGCCGGTGCGCCGCGCCTGCAACGAGTCTAGCATGCCAATGATCCAGGCGAAAAGATAGACCAGATTGCCCATAACAATGGCGGGCAGTCCGACACTGGATTGCCCCGCCGCAAACTGCTGCACGCCCAGAATAGTCAGGCCAGCGGCAATTAGCGTCATGGCGATCAGCGTCCATCTGCCGCGTGTTGGGTGCCTCATGCGCCAGCCTCATTCCTCGGACCATGCGCCACATCACTACGCCCCACATCAGCCCACATGCTGCGATCCCTGCGAGCTATGCGAGGCGTCAGCGTCTACCACTGAGTCTACCGTGCGGTAGTGGCCACCCATGCCCATCGCCGACCGCGTAATTCGTTCGAGATCTTTGGTGGCGCTGCGCAGACCGCCCACGACGATGACAGCGCCAGTGGTCAGCGAGGCGGCGTAGCCCACGACGATGGCAAACGCCAGCGCCGCGAAATGGACGAATACACGCGACGGCCAACTGCCATCGAAGACGAACCCGGAACACTCGGTCAGCAGAAAGCCCACCAGCGCGCCGATCAATCCGGCGCGAACGATGAGGCCGAATGATTTGCGCGCATCACGGAAGGCATCTTTTATGACGTTATCCAGCATTGGAAGTATCCTGCCATTTCATCGTCCGCCAGCATCACCACAGTACCGTCTGTCGCCTGCCGAGGCGGACCAAGCGGACCGGCGGAGGCCAGCCCACTACCAGTATAATCTACGGCTACAATGACGCCGCGTTGCAGGAATGATCCCCTGTCTCTCAGCTAGTTGTGTCTCGATTACGCGCCGGATTGCCCACCCATCGGCCTGCCCCAGACGACGCTCCCCCGCACCTGCAACTCGACCATGCCGTCGTTGCTGTGCGGCGTGATGATGGCGCGGAGTTGCTGGTCAAAAGCTGCTGCGTCTTCCGCAGAGATACGTTCCAGCGACAGCGAGCTTCGCGCATGGAATGAGGCGATATAGTCCTCGATGGAGGGTGTGAAGGAAATGCGCGCCGTTTCGCGCTCGCCGGTTTTCGTGAAGAGGCGACGTGCTTCCAGTTCCTCAGTCAGATCGAACGATTGGTAGTTCTTGATGGCGGAATAGCGCGTGACGAGAGCGTCGAGTTCCGCCTGCCAGGCAACTGGATCGTCTATCGGGTAGGCAAAAGCAACGACTCCGCGCGGCGTCAGCGCCCCGGCAAAGCGTGGAAAGACGACCTCCCAGTTCATCCAGTGCAGGCTCTCGCCCGCGACGATCAGCGCATACGGCGGCTCCAGCACGATTTTCTCGATGGCGCCGGTGAGCCAGCGTAAGCGTGGATGTTGCCCGTTGGGCAGGCGTTTCCCCTGCTGTATCATCGCTGGCGAGATATCCACCGCATCCACGCGCTCCACCTGCTCCACGAGCCGGCGTGCGAGGTTGCCGGTGCCCGCGCCGGCATCCAACACGACGCGCGGCGTATCAACCACCAGCCCAAGCAGGATGTCAAACACTTCATCGGGATACGGCGAACGCAACTGATAGCGTTCGGCGACGCTCTGCGCCTGAAACGCATTGGCATTTTCGCTGGTGAGATACGCAGGCCGTTCACGCATGAACCACGATCCCTCATAACACGGCTATGATGCCGTTTCAACCCGCTGCTTTTTCCGCGAAGCGTGCATTGCTGCCACCGCGACAACACCCTCATTCCAGGCGTCGCGCACCAACTTCGCCAGGGCTGGATTCTCCACCGCCTGCGCACTTCTGATCTTGACGTGGCGCATGCGCTTTCCCGTGCCTTCCAACAGATGCTCCGGGTCGCTCAAATGGCCGCCATAGAAGAAGCCAAGATTGGCGTAGCCCCGTTGCGCCGTAACATAGAGAATACGGTCGAACCCTGATGAGGTTGGGCCGTAGCCGAGGGCGCCATGATATAATATCTCGGTTGCTTCGGGCACAGCGTCTCGTACCATTGTCCGTATTGCTGTGATAATGCCCCTGACCTCATCAGCAATATCCGGGAACAATTCTTCGACCGTTGCATTCATCGGTGACACCTCACTTTCCGGTATGCTCTTCTACCGAGCGCAACTACAGCTTTCAATCTACATGGCTTAAAAGCCGCGCTATTGCCGTATCATGAAACAAGCCGTAGCACTTATTGTATCTCGCTTAATCATAAGGAAAGGAAAATCGGCGATGCCGTCATTTACGCAAGCAGTGAAACACTCAGTTGCGGGCGAAACCGGCTGGTGGATTCTTGCAGCGATAGTTGCGGGCGCACTGATAACATGGTTGCTGCTCCTATTAGAGATGCCTTCAAAGAACGATCATCGTTTTGCCTTGCGCCTGTTCTATGTTCTCGTGTTCAGTGGGTTTGCGTCGGGTTTTTTCATGTGCATTATTGGCATCGCAGGTAGCCTATTTGGGATTCCTGGATATTCTCAACAGGCTGGCCCTCCCTTTAACTTCGGTTTACCGTTTGCGCCGCCCACTGCCCCCGAAGCGATGTTAGATATCGCAGCCAGTTGGTGGATGATCGAAGTTGCCGTCTTCATCCCGATAGGATTGGTACTGTTTGCCGTAAAACGAGTGAGCAGAACAATTCTTCCCAAGCGTCGAGAGCAGAATTAGGTGCCATTACACAAAGGGGTGGCAATGATAGCCACCCCTTGCACATCAAATGAAAAGCCCTTGTTATACCGCCGGTACAGGAATGCAGCCGACGGAGAGCCGCACGAAATCGTCGGAGTAGCCGAAGCCGCTGCCCGGCACACCGGCGATGCCCGTTTCACCGAAGAGTGTGAAGACATCGGCGTCCGGGCGAAGCTGGCTCCAATTGTAGACCGTGCCGCCGTCGTCCAGGTTAACCTGCACGAAGAGACCGTGGCGCTTGTTGAGATGCGCCAATTGCTGGACCAGACGTTTGCGGCGGTGCGCATAGAGCGCACGAACACGCTCCTCTAGCTCAGGATGTTCGCGGAACAGGCGGATGTTCGCCATATAGCGCAACTGCCAGTCCGCAGGCAGCGCCGCCGTGGTATTCGTCCAGCCGACGCCCGCCGCCGTCGCCAGCGCCGGATCGCCAAAGCCCACCCAGCCGCAGCGGTCGCCTGTCAGCGAATGGGTTTTCGAGAAGCTGGAGACGAAGACGCTATGTGGCAACACCTCCGGCGCGAGGAAGGCCGCCATACGTGCGCGGTCGTCTTCGGGGATGCCGGTGCCGATATAGGCGAGGTCGGCAACGATGGTGACATCGCGGTCTGCCTGCGTCACTACGGCGAAGAGCGCGCGCAATTCGTCGGGCGTATAGGCAAAGGCCGTCGGATTGTTACTGACCGTCAGATAGAAGGCGGCGATATCCTCATGTTCCGCCAGCGCCGTGCGCAGCATCTCCGGTGTCACCTTGAAGTGGTCCTCCGGCTGCGTATAGAGCCGGTGGAGACGCAGCCCCAGCGAGCGCGCTTGCCACTCAGGGACGTTGAAGCTCGGCGCAGGGAAGATGACCGCCGTTTGCGCATGGCCCGCCGCCTGTCGCATGAATGAGAACGCGCGGAAGAACTTGTCGAGGCCATCCAACGCGCCCAGGCTCAGATAGATTTGCGCCGGTGGCAGCGGACTCCCCCAATGCTCGTGAGCATACTCCGCCAGCATCTCGCGCAGCAGTGGGTTGCCGGTGCCGGCAATATCATACATGCGCACGTCCCAGCGGCGGGCGAGCAGTTGGCGCTCAAAGTCGAGCATGGTTTCGCGTAGCCAGCGATACGTCTTGCCGGTGGCGCGGCGCCCGCCGATGACCTCACCCGGCAGCGCCAGCCCCATGTCATCGGCCAGAGAGACGAACTCCGGTCCATCGTCGTTTGGGCTGACCTTGCGCAAATCCACATCACCAATCGTGCGATTAACCACCTCGCTGGCGATCAACTCATCGGGAATGCCCTGCTCACGACAGGTCGCTTCGAGATCGGCCACCATGCGCGCCATGACACGAATCGGCGCCGAGCCAGCTTTGACCAACGGGCGTGCGCGCTCGCTGGCCTCATCACGCAGGCGAGCGATCAGCGCATGCGCCTGCCGCGAAGATTTTACAACTCCATTATGATGCGGTTCGATAGGCTGAACCTGTTGAGATTGGGCTTTCCTGGCCCTCGGCGCAGGCTTCTTTACCGGCTTTGCTGTATTAGCTGAAGTGGACAGAGCGGGTGCTGTAGCGCTTGATCTGCTGGTGGTTTCGGCGGTGGGAACACTGGCGGCGCAGGCAATGGCATCATCGGCTTCATTTATCGGCGCAAATGAAGGCTCACCCCTGGTCATGATTATCCTGCTCCTTTGTTCATAAGCGCATGTGTCCATCCAGGCCGAAGTGCGTATATATATCAGGTCAGGCGCATCCGGCGTTGGAGGCGGCGCAATGCGTCGTGGCGACGATGCCACGATGGCACTGGCAGCATAGCACAGTATGGGGCGCTAGTAAACCACAATCGCTGTTATTCTCTGCAATTCTCTGGCATTCCCGCCCGTCACCTTCCCCGGCTAATTCTTGACGTAACCAACCGCGAATAAGGGATAATAGAGAGAGCATGAGCGAAATACTTTTCCCGTTCGTCTAAAGCATGTACAATAGACGAGATACTCTTGCTATTGAAGCGCCGAACCGCGCTAGCCGTTGCATGGGGGCACCACGGCATCGTCGGGCATTGTCGGCGTTGATGAGGAGTTTTGAGGAGCAAGCCGAGACATGTCCAAACCCAAACGCTCGCAGCGGTCCACGCAGGGTGGCTCGAATGCCAACCGGTCTGGGACCGGTAACACCGGACGCAGCACGACAACGCGCACCGCAACCGCCCGCGCCACTGGCAACGTTGCGGCAGTGAACGCTGGCCGCGCCACCACGAGCAACAACCGCACGCAGGCGCGCGCCGCTTACGCCAAGAGTCGCAGACGCGGCGCGCCGACGCCCTGGTATAAGACGGCCTGGGCGACGATTGGCGGCCCGATAGTCGCCATCGCGCTGGTGGTGACGATTTTCGTCGTGATTGCCACCCATAGCGGCTCCAGCGGCATCGGACGCCAGGCTGTCCCTGCCAACGTGCTGCACGACGTGACCACCATCAGCGACCAGACCTTTTCTAAAGTGGGCGCTGGCGAACTGACCAATCCGCTCCAACAGATCAAGCCAGGCGTGCCGATCCTCAAGGATAGCGCCGGCAAGCCAATTTTTCTCTACGTCGGTGCGGAATATTGCCCGTACTGCGCAGCGGAACGCTGGAGCATGGTGATCGCGCTCAGTCGCTTCGGCACATTCTCCAACCTGCATATCATCTCATCCGCCGATGCGCCGGAAGTCTTCCCTGATACGCCGACGTTCTCGTTCTACCAGAGTACCTATACCAGCCAGTACCTTACCTTCCAGTCGGTTGAGATGCAGGACCGGAACGAGAAGTCACTGGAGAGTTTGACCTCGGCACAGAACGCCATCTTCACAAAGTACGATGCTCCGCCCTATACACAGAGCGCAGGGAGCTTCCCATTCGTGGATATTGGCAATCAGTATGTCGCCATCGGCGCGGGCTATCAGAATGACGTGCTGACCGGCTCCGATTGGAACAGCATCGCCAGCGCGCTCAACAATCCCAATTCGCCGGTGACGCAATCCATCGTTGGCAACGCCAACTATCTGACGGCAGCCATCTGCCAGGTGACGGGTAACAAACCAGCCAACGTCTGCACGGCGGCGCCGATTCCCACCCTGGAACAGGCTATTGGTAAGCCAGCCGGCAGTTAGTGCAAAGCGTGTGGAGAGTCAGGGATAGTCAGGAGGAAGGCTACGTATGAGCGACGACACGAGCAGCAGCGCCAGCAACATCGCCATACGGCCAGCCCGGGCAGCAGTGCCTGCCGGAGTGGCCTGGCCGCTGATAACCATGATCGCGGCGGCGGTGGTAGGGCTGGGCATCTCGATCTACCTCACCATCACACACTATCAGCATGTCGCGCCGGTCTGCACCACCACCAGCGTTATCAACTGCGCCGACGTGCTGGCAAGCAAGTTCTCGACGCTGCCCGGCACCGGCAAAAATGGTATCCCGATCACTATTCCAGGCATGATCTGGTTCATTGTCAGTGGCGGGCTGGCACTGTATGCGCTGCTCCGTGCCAGACGCGGCGAACCCGAACCCGCGCGGCTGCGGCTCTATCACCTGCTCTGGGCGACGGTTGGCCTGCTCTTCGTGCTGTATCTCGTCTACGATGAGATTGTGCAGTTGCATGCCATCTGCGAATGGTGTACCGGCGTCCACATCCTGACGCTGCTCACCTTCATCCTCGCCTGGTATCGCTTCGCCTATCCGAACGCCGGACTCGCACAGCAGGAGCCAGAGCCGGACTATCGTGACCTGCCACCTGTGCGCAAGCACACCTCTAATACGGCGCACGGCACGACACTACCGCGTTCGATGCGCAACAAGGTGGCCCAGGGCAATCGCGCTCCGGCGCGGGCACGCAGCCGCCGGTAGCGGAGACCTCACCCCCTCTCCTTGTGAGAGAGGGGGAACCACGCAGCCGCCAGCTTATGCCCAGTTGCCGCGCCCTTGCGCTATGTCATACAATGTAGGCATCAGTTGTGAAAGGTGGTCGAAACCAGATGCAGCAGATCATCGGCGCAGGATATTTTGCTATGGCCATGCGGGCGCGCGGTCTCCCGCGCGTGCTGCCGCCTGCTCCTGCCGCTGCCTGATCGTTTCGACCTCGACGCTTGCGTTCGCTGGGCCGCCCGGTAGGGGTGGCCCATTTTGTTGTGTTGTGGGGTCGGAACATCAGGCCGGTACATCGGTACAGGCATATACAGGCAATTTTTCATTCATCACCAGCAAAACAAGCGAGTTTGGAGGGATATCATGGCCAAGACCAACAACCGTAAGGGCGCCAACGATACACCAGAAGCAAAAGCAGGCGCATCGCCGCGCTGGTACGTCACCACGGCGATACCGTATGTCAATGCCAGGCCGCATATCGGCTTCGCGTTGGAGGCCGTGCTGACGGACGCCCTGGCGCGCTATCACCGCCTGCGCGGTGAAGATGTACGCTTCCTGACGGGCACCGACGACAACAGTCTCAAGAATGTGCGCGCTGCGGAGCGCGAAGGTGTGCCCACCGGCGAGTTCGTCGCGCGTAACGCCGAGCACTTTCAGGCGTTGCACGAACAGCTCAACCTCTCGTTCGACGACTTCATCCGCACCAGTGTGGATCCGCGCCACCTGGAAGGCGTTGCCAAGCTGTGGGAAGCCTGCGACGCCAACGGCGATATCTACACGCGCCCGTATCGCGGCCTCTACTGTGTCGGCTGCGAGCAGTTCTATACCGAGGATGAACTGATAGACGGCCTCTGCCCGGAACACCTGACGCGCCCAGAGGTGGTGGAAGAGGAAAATTATTTCTTTCGCCTCTCGCGCTATGGCGAGCAGTTGGCTGAACTGATCGAATCCGACCAGTTGCGTGTGATACCAAATACGCGCAAAAATGAAGTGCTGAGCTTCATTCGCAGCGGCTTGCAGGACTTCAGCGTCTCGCGGTCGCAAGTGCGGGCGCGTGGCTGGGGCATTCCAGTGCCGGGCGATCCGGACCAGGTGATGTACGTCTGGTTCGATGCGCTCGGCAACTATATCACGGCGCTGGACTACGCGCACGACGGGCCACTCTATCAGCATTACTGGGCGGAAAACCCTAACCGCGTGCATGTCATCGGCAAGGGCATCATCCGCTTCCATGCGGTCTACTGGCCGGCGATGCTGCTCTCCGCTGGGGTGCCGCTGCCGACGACGATCTTCGTGCATGGCTATGTGACCGTCGGCAACGAGAAGATCAGCAAGTCGCTCGGCAATGTGATTGATCCCGTTGAACTGGCGGCAGAGTACGGCACCGACGCGCTACGCTACTATCTGCTGCGCGAGATTCCCGCCACCGAAGACGGCGATTTCACGCTGGAACGCTTCATCCGCTCCACCAACAGCGATCTAGGCGACCGGCTGGGCAATCTGCTCAATCGCACGGTGAGCATGGTTGGGCGCTACTGCGATGGCATCGTTCCCGCGCCGCACGCCACCACCGACGCAGACCTGCCGTTGATTGAGACGGCGCGCAATTTACTGGCGCGCGTGGACGCGGCGATAGAGCGATACGCGCCGCATGAGGCGCTGGCCGCCATCTGGGAACTGGTGGACGCCGCCAACAAGTATGTCGAAGATTCCGCGCCCTGGACCCTGGCGAAGCGGCGTAAAGCCGGCGGCGAGGACGGCGCGGCTGCGGCAGAACGGCTCGATACCGTTCTCTACAATCTCGTGGAGGCGTTGCGGCTGACCGCCTACTACTGCCAGCCGTTCATCCCTGGCATGGCAGCAGGCATCGCGGCTCAGCTTGGCGTCTCGCTGGCAGCCGATACACCCGCCGCACGCGCGCAGGCGACCACCTGGGGCAGCTATCCGGCAGGCACGGCGGTCGTTCCTGGCGACGTCCTCTTCCGCAAGCACGAACTGCCAGAGCAGGCGGAGGCATCGGTCGCGGAGTGAGAACGATGGCGACAAACGACCTAGAGCGAATCGAACAGGCATGGCCGGATCTTGCGCCCTTGCTCTTCGTGCCACATACCGAAGCTGAGTATCAGCAATTGGTTGCGTTGCTCGATTCGCTCATTGATCGCGTTGGCGAAGACGAGGCGCATCCGCTGGCGTCGCTGATGGAAGTGGTTGGTGCGCTCATCGAACGCAATGAGGATGAACACGTCCCGGAACTGGCTTAACTGTTGCCCCCGCGCAGGCGACGCGCCTCGTCGCGCTGGCGCTGCTGGTTGGCGTCGTATTCGGCCAGCCAGTCGGGTGGCATCTGCTCGCGCGCTACAGTCCAGGTGAGCGGCTCGCCGGGCCGCAGCCGCTCACCCGCCACAACATCGCCCAGGAAGATCGTCATCTCGCCGGCGTCCAGCGTCGCCGTCACCCGCGCCTCCGCATAGCAGAGCGCATCGGTGAGAACTGGGCAGCCCGTCACCCCTGGACGCCACGGCACCTCCGCCAGCTTATCGCCGTCGCGTCCGGAGCGCAGCCCAAGCTGGCGAATCAGCGCGAGTGTTGCCAGCAGGTGATCGTCGCCGCTCGCCGGCAGCAGATGGACCGCGAAGACGCCGGAGGTCAGCACCAGGTCATGCGTCAGGTTCGCCTTCCATAGCTCAACCAACACACGCGGCGCATCCGGCAGGATGCTGGCGGGGAGCGCCGCCAGCGCAATCTGCCCATTGGCGCGTCCCTCATGAATAGTGGTGATGGCGAGCAGCGGCGACCACAGCGCCGCCAGCGTGTCACGCGCGGAGCCGGAATCTGTTGACTGCATTCGTGAGCATTCTCCCCTCGCTAGGCGGTATGCTGTACATGGTGTTGCTGCTCATAGACCGCAATTGCATCAAGGATACCTTGTCGTTTTCGATACACGCGATAGAGTTCCTGGCGCGCCTCCTCGAGACGCTGCGGATCGTGCTGGCTGGCAAAAAGCGCAGCTTCCCGCGCCGCTACAATCGTTTTGAAGCGTTCAAGCCCCGCCTTATATCCAGCTAACTCCTGATCGTTCGTAATCGGTGGTTGAGTATCCCGCATATCGCTTCTCTCGGAAATTAGCTTGTGCCGCTAGATCGTTAGCAACACAATACCTCGTGGCTGGCCTGAGCCATCCACACTAAAGAAGTCCCTCCACCCATCCAAGTCTTGTTGAGAAAGTACAACAAAAATATCTAATAGGTTCAGATCAACTCCTTCATCTTGCAACCGTTGGAGTATTGCAGTTTCGCTTGCTCCAGTGGAAAGCAATGCCATATCAACATCATTCGGTTCAGCTTTGCCGGTCAGATAACTACCATCTATGAGAAGAACTATGCCCAACGTGAATTGTCTCATGATCTGGGCACAATGAGCAAGTGCATCATTCAATGCCCGTCTCGTTGGAGTTGTGGCTGGATAGACAACAAATAGGTCGTTTGTATCAGCAATTTGATGCTGTCCAGGCGGCAAGGTTCCATCTGGACGCAAAGGCGGCAGGGGCATGTAGTGTACTCTTCTGCTAGAAGCCGATTATTCTTGTTCAGGCAGCATACCATTCTGGTGCAACATCGTCTGATCCGCCTGTGGCTCCTGTTGCAAGCGAGGATCGAAGGTACGCGGCAAAAGGCCAGTGCGCGCTGTAATTAACACCAGCAATTGCTGGTAGCCGTCAACTGAATTCTCGGTAGTTATGTCTACAGGGTCATACCAGGCATTGGCTCCCCTTTGCTCATCTTCATACCAGGAAATGCTTCTGTCAGAGCCATACAGTGTATAGACACGCGATGAGCTTCGTTTAGAATAGGCTACTTCGAGCAAGCGCATCTCATCCCAACGGAGTGAACTTGCTGGCGCGCCAGAAAATGGCCTGACAGTGATACCGTCAGCAGTTGCTTCAACACCTTGTGGTTGCCGCATCCTCACGACGCTACGCACCATCATGCGGATCGCATATAAAGCCATTCCGCTTACAATCGGCGCTAACACAATGATGAGTATGACTGCTACAACTATGCTCCAGTCTCCCATAAAAACTTCAGATACACGACCTTGAAGAAGAATAACCAGACCGACGATGACTATAATCGGGAAAACAGATGCCATAACAATGAGAGGTGGAATGGCAGTGATAGCAAAAAAAAGAGTGAAAAATCTCGATAATCTAGTCTGTCGCCAGAGCAAGGACAGCAGTGTAGTCGTATCAACAAACTCAGCTTGGGTTGGACTGCTTTGTGCCAGCGGAATTGCATCTTGATTACCTTCGATAGCCGACTCCCGTCGTATCATGCGATCATGGGCCATAGGCGCATTTTTTACCCAAAAGATTGCAATGCCCAATATCCCTAACCCCCAGGCAAGAATTAGGAGGGCCTCTATAAAGAGGTGCAGGTCAAGCTGCTCGCCTTGCGTTGACCAGTGCATGTCTGTGAACGTCATATCAATGATGAAAGAGAGAAGCAGTAGAGCGCCTGGAATCGCGGCGTAGCGTAGCCACCAGAAGCGGTCGAAGAACGGCATGCTCAATCCTCGCGTGCATAGGGAAACCAGCGGTGATGCAGGAGGCATCGCCATCACGCAACCAACGCGCCCCACTATAGCAGAGAGGGCCGTGAAACACAACGCTCTTTCCGCCCTCACTTGTCATTCTCTCCTTGCACAAAATAGCGGAATAAAGTATTCTGTTCCAATAGTGGGTTGTTCACTGGATGAGGAACACTTCGTTCCATCCGTGACGGCAACTCACATCAGCGAAGAGTTCGCGCCAGAGGAGGCCATGAGACATGGATACAGCAGAAACGACCAGGGCAACGCCGCTGAGCGGACGACGCGCGCAGGCCAAACGCAACGATCAGCGCGTCCTCGATGCCGCACGCGCCGTCTTCACCACCGACCCCGATGCGCCCATCGCAGCGGTGGCCGAACGCGCCGGAGTCGGTATTAGCGTGCTGTACCGCCGCTATCGCAGCAAAGACGAATTGCTCCAACGGCTGAGCCTGGATGGGCTGCAACGCTACGTGACTGAGGTTGAGGCCGCGCTGGCAGATACCGGCGATCCCTGGTCCGCCTTCGCCACCTTCATGCGCCGCGCTGTGGATGCAGGCACCGGCTCGCTGACACTGCGCTTCGCCGGAAACTTCACCGCTGGCGAGGAACTGTACCGGCTGGGCCGCACAGCGTATGAGGCTACGCAGCAACTCCTCGACCGCACCAAAGCCGCAGGCGCGTTACGCGATGATATCGCCGTCAGCGATCTCTCGCTGATCTTCGAGCAACTGCAAGCTGTCCGCGTGGCCGACCAGCAACGCACCGACCAACTGCGCCAGCGCTATCTGGCGCTGCTGCTCGATGCCATGCGCGCCCCAGCAACGACGCCACTTCCCGGTCCGCCGCCGCAATGGGAAGAGATCACCCGTCGCTATGGCTAAACTGGCTAGTTGAATACACCAATAGTAGTGATTTACATACTCCCCACACCAGCGCCGGATTGCCTACCAGCGCCCGTACTCCCCTCTCCTCGTGGGAGAGGGGATGGGGGTGAGGTCTGCTGCGCGCATGGCCGTATCGTATACTAGGGCCGGAGCAGAGACACATTCGCAGGAGGCTGACAGTGACGATGATGGAGAAGACGCGCGGGCCGCAGACGATACCCGCCGCAACGCTTGGGGAGGCGTGGCTGAGCATCGCCCAGCGCATCCTGGAAGATGGCGCGCCCGGCAGTTATGACGGACTGCCCATGCTGGAACTGGCCCACGTCACCCTCGACATCGCCACGCCGGACCCCGACGACGTGCTGATCGCCAGCTATGCGGACCCGGAGCGGCTGGCGTGGATGCGCGCCAACTTCACCGAGTATGCGCGCCTTCCGGCGCTGGGCAACGCCGATAGCTACGCCACTCGCCTCTACGACTACGCGCACAGCGGACGCGACCAGATCGCCTGGGTGATCGAGCGCCTGCGCCACAACCCTGAGGCGCGTTCAGCCACCATCACCACCTTTCAGCCGCTGACCGATACCAGCTATATTCCCTGCATCAGCCTGCTGGACTTCTGGCTGCCCGATGGCGCGCTGGAACAGGTCGTCTACGCGCATAGCATAGACTTCGGCACGAAGGGCTACGGCAACCTGGTGGAACTGGCGGCCATCCAGCAGCGCATCGCCGCCGTGCTGGACGTGCCGGTGGGGCGTCTCATCATGACCATCAAATCGGCCCATATTTATGCGACCGAGCGTGACCTTATGGCGACCATCCTGGCTGCGCAATAGATGCGTTGCTGCATTAACGGCTGAAGTAAAAGCAATGAAGGGCAATCGCAAAGAGAGAGGATATTGATGCAGAAACACCAGCTTGCTCAGGAGTTACGAGAGCGCCAATATGCCGCAGGTCTGGTTGACCGGCGTATGGTTGATGCGCTCTCCGACGATGAAATCATTGACTGCTACATCACCTGCTCAGAGTGCGGGCAGAGACAGGTAACCGCCAAAGAGCAGGAGGCAGCAATTCGTTTTGCCAGCGACGCAAATGAATTCTTTGATCTCTGTGATCAATTTGCGGAGGGGCGGCCTCACGCTCACTAACACACTTGAGCTGACATACGACATGTCGGTTGGCGCCTGCTGTTTGTTGAGGCGCCAACCGACGATCTCGCAGACAACGAATCTCACCTCACGGCTTAGCGAGTTGGCATAGCCGGGAAGATAGGCAGCGCCGCTCGTCTGAGGGAGCTGTTGATGACGATGGCCGCCGAGAGATAGGCGGCAATGACCGCACTCACCAGTCCTGCGTACCCGCCGATGATGAGCAAGACGTTGCTGTCGCCGATCATCACGCCGACATCATCACAACCGTAGGCGATGCCCGGGAAGAGAGGACAGCAGCGATGGTCAGATTGTCTCCGAGCGCTGCGATACAGAGGTAGAAGGCGATGACACAGAAGGTGAGGATAAAGACTCCGGTCACATAACTGGGGTTTCCGCTGTGAGCCGGTGTGGGAAGCACTTTGGCAAGGATGAGCCATTCCAGGAGTGCCCATTGCTTCCGACATATCCATCCTGCTCCGATCAATCTACGCAAACGTACTCGTTTGGTTCGATCTTTCGTTGTTCCTGCTTCACCCCCAGGTGCTTTCCTCGATGCCCTAGACGAACCAGAGCATCCAGGCGAGTCTTACCCCAGGTCCACAGGCGTGCTTTTTCGTTGCCGTCCGAGCCAGTACCGGCAACGCCGCTCGGTCAAACCTTCAAGCCATCACACAGCCAGGCTTGCCAAGCGGAGGGCCTCTTCAAGAATATTGAGCGCGGCGTTCAGATCACGGTCGCCCACCCAACCACACGCTGGGTTGAAGCAGACATACGTGCGCTCATCTTCGGCGATCTCACGGAGGTGATGACAGCGATGACACCGCTTGGTGGACGAGAAGAAGCGTCCCACCCGTTGCACCGGCGTGCCATGTGCCTGCGCCTTCGTTTCGATGTAGTGTGCCAACCTGCCCAGCGCCGCATCAGAGGCCGAGAGCGCTCGGCTGCGACTGCGCATCATGCCCCGCACGTTCAAGGTTTCCAGGCCGATAAACCCATAGCGTTCGGTGATCTGATGCGCGACTTTGTGCAAGAGATCATCGCGCAGACAGCGGATGCGATAATGCAACCGTGCCAATTTGCGTTTGGTCTTCTCGCGGTTCTTGCTGCCCTTCTGCCGGCGTGCCAGTTGTTGATTCAAGTAACGCACCTGGGCTAAGAGATGCCGCAGCGGTTTTTGGTTCTCAAACCGTGTGTCATCGCTCAGCGTGGCAAGCCGCATGAAACCTAAATCAATGCCGATGGGTGGCCCCTCAACGGGGATCTGTGGCACCTCTACGGCAACCTGCACACTCAGAAACCACCAGCCCGCCTCACAGCAGATCGTTGCTCCCATGATCTTACTCGTCGTGCCAGACGTGCCGACGAAACGCAGTTTTTCCGCCAGATTGATCTTGCCCAACCGGCGCTTGAGTTGCGCCCGTTTGGTGATGATCTCCCCGCTGGCTTCGCGTTGCTTAATGATAAAGTCGCCTAAGACCGGCACTTGCACCCAATGGTCGCCAACGATGAACTTATCGTTGGCCAGATAGAAGGATTCCTGGGATTTGCCTTTCTTTTTGAACTTAGGATAGCCGGCGCGTTTGGCAAAGAAGTTGGCGAACGCTTTGCCTAAGTCATCGAACGCACCCTCGACCACGCATTTGGTCACGTCATACGTCCAGGGAGACTCACTGCCGCGTAGCCCATTGAACTGCTTCTTGAGAGCCAGCGCCGAGGGCTGCTCTCCCGCTGCATACTGGCGTTGCCACTCCGCCAAGCCCCAGTTGAAGATGAAGCGGCGCGTACCGCACGCGCGGCGCAAATACGCCTCCTGCTCAGCCGTCGGATGTAAGCGGATTTTGTGCGCCTTGAGAACCTTGCGGACAGTAATCGTCTTGATCGGCTTGACCGCTTTGAAGGCCGTTGTGCTACGAGTGTTCGTCGAGGTACGCGCTATCTTGTCCAGGGTATCCATCGGCCACTGCCTCCAGTGAATCCAAACCGCGACGAGTACTTCAGAGTACTACCAAGCATGTGCCTTTGGGTAGTATCGTCTATGGGTGCATAGAAAATCAAGAGCTAGCTTATATCTCCTTTCGGGGAAATTTCGATATAACCTACCGCTGTTCATGGAAGACTACTACGGTGGCATCATACCTATCTTCCTTGCGACATAAAAATCTCTACCCAAAACGCTCAATAGGCTGGGGATAGATAACTCGCAAGCATGCGTCTATTGTTTGGCAACAAAAAAGGGAGGCTGGGCATAGTGCCCAACCTCCCTGGTTCTCTAGCTCACATGACGCGACTATGCGACGTTGGTGGCCGGCAGTCCCGCCGGGGCAAGCTGCTTCGGCTCGCCCTCGGCGCTCACCTGCACCGCGCCATCCACCACGCTCAGCACCGCCGTCTGGCCGGGTTGCAGCGTGCCGCTCAGGATGGCGTCCGCTAGTGCATCGTCCACATGCGTCTGGATTGCCCGGCGCAGTGGCCGTGCGCCAAACTCCTGGTCGAAGCCCTCTTTCATCAAGAACGCTTCCAGGTCCTCACCGTAGCGCAGACCCAGACCCTGCTCCGCCAGCCGTACCTGCACCTTCGCCATCAACAGTTCGATGATCTGGCGCAGTTCGTCCTTACCAAGCGAATGGAAGACGACGATCTGGTCAATACGGTTCAGGAACTCTGGCCGGAACGCCCGGCGCAGTCCCTCCATCGCCTTCGCGCGGCGCTCGGCGTCTTCGCTTTCGCGCTCGTCCTTCGCCTCACCAGCACGCGGCGTCATGAAGCCGATGCTGGCCGCGCGCCTGATCTCCTCGGTGGCGACGTTGCTGGTCATGATGACGACGGTGTTCTTGAAGTCCACCGTGCGCCCCTGGCCATCTGTCAGGCGACCGTCATCCAGAATCTGCAACAGCGCATTGAAGACTTCCGGATGCGCCTTCTCGATCTCGTCGAAGAGAATCACGCTATACGGGCGGCGGCGTACCTGCTCGGTCAACTGACCACCTTCATCGTGGCCGACATAGCCTGGAGGGCTACCGAAGAGCCGTGAGACCGTGTGCCCTTCCATGTACTCAGACATGTCCAGGCGAATCATCGCATCCTCGCCGCCGAACAGCTCAGCAGCCAACGCTTTTGCCAGTTCCGTCTTACCCACGCCGGTCGGTCCCATGAAGAGGAACGAACCGATAGGCCGCTGCGGATCTTTCAGGCCCGCACGCGAGCGGCGAATCGCCCGCGACACCGCGCTGATCGCCTCATTCTGGCCGATAACCCGCTTGCGCAGATCGTCTTCCAGGTGAATCAGGTTCTGGCGCTCGCCTTCCAACATCTGGCTGACAGGCACGCCGGTCCAGCCTTCAACTACCTTCGCCACATCTTCCGGCGTTACCAGCAGCGTGGCAATCTGGCCGACCTTCTGGCGAGCCTCATCCAGCTTCGCCTGTACCTGAAGCTCGCGCTGGCGCAACTTGGCCGCCTTCTCATACTCTTCGCTGAGGGCCGCCGCTTCTTTCTGCGCCTGGATATCGGCAAGCTGCTGTTCCAGCTCGCGCACCGCCTCCGGACCCAACAGACCGCGTTCGGTGGCTTCGAGTCGCAGCGCCGAGGCCGCTTCATCCATCACGTCAATCGCCTTGTCAGGCAAGAAACGGTCGTTGATATAGCGGTCCGAGAGCTTCACCGCCGACTCAATCGCCTCATCGGTGATCTTGACGCCGTGGTGCAGTTCATAGTTCTCGCGCACAGTCTTCAGCATAGCGATGGCCTCATCTACCGACGGCTCCCCAACCTTGACCGGCTGGAAGCGCCGCTCCAGCGCCGCGTCCTTCTCGATATGCTTGCGATACTCATCGAGCGTAGTCGCGCCGATGCAGCGCACCTCGCCGCGCGCCAGCGCCGGCTTCAACAGGTCAGCCGCGCCAACCGCACCCTCGGCGTTTCCTGCGCCGACAACCGTATGCAACTCATCTATGAAAAGAATGACTTCTGGATTCTGGCGTACCTCTTCGAGAATCTGCTTGATGCGCTCCTCGAACTGGCCACGGAACATCGCGCCCGCAACCGCGCCGCCGATGCTCAGCGCGACGATACGCGCGTTGCGCAGGTTCGCTGGCACGTTGCCCTCAGCAACACGCCGCGCGATGCCCTCGACGATGGCCGTTTTACCGACGCCCGGCTCGCCAATCAGCACCGGATTGTTCTTCTGGCGGCGCCCAAGCACCGTCAGCATGCGGCGAATCTCGCGCTCGCGTCCGGCGGCGGGATCAAGTTTGCCCTCGCGCGCTTCAGCCGTCAGATCGCGGCTGAACTGATCGAGCGTCGGCGTCTTGCTATGCTTATCGGCAGTGCGTTGCGCGGTGGCCGTGCCGCTTCCGCCCTGCGGAGCGAAACCGAACGGTGAACCACCACCGAGGCCGCCCATGCCGCCGAAGATGCCGCTGGGCGAGCCACCAAAGCCACCCATCGCAGGGATGCTGCCGCCGAGAAGCTCTTCTGCGCACTCACGGCAGAAATAGTGCTGCTCACGTTGACCGTTGACAAGCGTGTCCAGGCGGACCCGCGCGTCGTTCTTGTTGCAGCGCTCACACTTTGGCATGTCTCTGTTACCTCTGTCTCTATATTCCTGGGTTCATCGTGAACGATTCGGGGCCAGTACCCCCACTCTGTGTTGTCCGCTACTCTCCTGGTGGCGGTGTCTCTGTCTCTGCCTCATCTGGTTGCCGGTCAACCGCGTCTTGCAAGTCTTGCATCTCTTGCGTAGAGCAGAATCGCACCTTGCGCGGTCGCCCACGGGGCCGGCGTTCTGGTTCGCTGGCCTCGAAACGGCGGATAACCTCATCGGGATCGAGCTGATCGCCAGCCATCACAAGATACGCTCGTGTCCACAGGCTGGGTATACGGGTCAACTCAGGGAATTCATCGCGTAGCACACGCGACGTGTACGCCTTCACCTGGCAAATGATCGAATGTGGCGCAACCGTCGGTGGCGCCTCTGCCGCCAGATACACACGATCCGGCAGGATCACCAACGTCACCGTGTGAAACGCTTGCTCGTGCGCCTTCTCCTCGATCAACGCCTTCAGCCGCCGAGCAATCTCTTCGGTGAGACACGCCTTCGCGCGCATCGGGCGCCAGACGAAGTGGTACGTGATGTGCCATGCACTGGAATTATTGTGTTGTTCCATACGCCACATCTACAACTATTATAGCGCATCCCCGAACAGATGTCCAGGGGTTCGTCAACTAATTTTGTATTTTGGTGACATTCACCTACAGAATTATAACACACCTGCGAGGGCACTGCCAGGAAGATGAGGCGTCCTATCAGAGAGAAATACGCCACTGCCAGCGTAGTTTCAGCAAAGTCATTGCGTCATTGCGTCATTGCATGCTTCTCATGGGTACCGGCCAAGTAGGTGTTTTCCTCTCTCTATTCTCTACGCTGCTGTGAAGGAAAGGTTGACTTCCATGTTACAAGGGTTACGAGGATTACGACTGGTTTTGCGGGCGAGTAGGATGTGGTATGCCCTTTGCCTCTGCCTGATTGTATTGCTCATTGGCTGTGGCAACCAGCAGAGTCAGCAATTCTTCACGCTCTCACGGCTGCATGCGCCCAATCTCCAATGGCTGGCAGTGCCCTCGCGGATTCCTCTCAAAGATGGTGTTCATGGCGGCGTGCTTCTCGGCCTTGCGACATTTCAACCCGCAGGCTCGTCTGTCCCGCAGGTAGCTATGAATTTCTTAGGCACAACGATTGATCACACCGAGCTTCACACGATAGGACTCGACGGCAGCCATCCACACCTGATAAACGTGGAAGACGGTTGTGGGCCGTTCGCCATACCGGTTGATGGGCAATGGATCATCTGCGCGGATGACGGGCGGCTGGACCAGATTGCCCGGCTATCCAGTAATGGCGTGGCTGCTGTGCATCAGGTACACCTTCCAGGCGACAACAATACTATTTTCACCTGGTCGCCTGATGGCAGATACTTTGCTGTCGTTGATTCTTCTGAGGTCTCTACCTGCTCGATCAACGTCTTTTCGTCACAGCCGCCGTATACAACTTTCTCCAAAGTGGCGACAATCGCATCTGATATGTTCAATCTGCTCGATAGGTGCGACATCAATGGTTTGAGCTGGTCTGCCAATGGAAAGTATCTTCTGATAGGAACAGCAAGTGTCTGCTGCGAAACTGCCTCCGGCGAACCAACCACCAATGGAGAAGCATTCACTGCCGTCTCTACAGCCTTCCTGTCACAAGCCGGAAATGCTGCGGGCGCGCAACCTCCAACGATTACTATTCCACGCAAACAGTTTGCTATAGCCAGCGCCGAGGCTCTATCGTTGGGCTGGAACCTGACCATCGCGTGGAATCTTGATAACACTACAGTCGTCTTTGCTTCTACTGCTGACATCTCCAATATGCAACGAGATACGCTGGTCAGCTTTGACCTCCATACGCATCTGCTCACAACCTTGCTTGTAATGCCGGATCAGGCGCATCACGTGCAAAGTATGGCCTGGACTCCAGACGGGCGGCATCTGCTCTTCGCGGTAGGATTCTTCTGCCGCGAGGATTGTCCCCAACGGGCCGATGCGCTGTCCGATGTGTATGAGTTCACGCCACCGGCGTCCTGATAGCGGCGGCTTCCATCAATCTTGCAATAGCAAGAGATAGGCAAATTGCGCCTATCGCTCTCTATCTGTACATTAGGACAGTACTGGCATAATCAAGGCGAAATGATCTTGACCGATAGTGAGTACTCACTTACAATTCTGGGTGTGAGTACTCACTCACATGTGAAGAGGGCGGCACATGACAACACGCGAGCGGCTGATAGACACGACGGCGCGCATCATTCAGGAGAAAGGGCTGGCGGCGGTGACGACCAAAGAAGTTGCTGAACGGGCTGACGTTGCCGAGGCGACCATCTACCGGCACTTTGCCGATAAGACCGATCTGGTGCTAACCGCACTAACAGAACGGCTGCCGAAGCAGTATCCACAACTCATCAGCACGCTGCCGCAGCGCGCAGGCACAGCCACTGTGGCGGCGAACCTGGAAGAGCTGATAACCGCCGCGCTGGACTTCTTCGCGCAGACGGTGATCTTCAGCGCGGCGGTTGCCGCCAATCCGGAACTGACCGAACGCCACAACGCTCGCATGCAGGCGATGGGGCAGGGGCCAGAGAAATCGCGTGAAGCAGTGACCGCCTATCTCCTGGCGGAGCAGCGGCTTGGCAGAATCCGCGCGGATGCCAACGTCACCGCTGCCGCGCTCATTCTGCTCAACGTGCCGTACAGCTATGCAATGGTCCGCCACATGAGCGGCGCCAGCGCACTCGCATTGCCGCAAGACCGTTTTGCGCACGAGATCGTACAGACGCTGCTGACGGGCATTATGCCGCCAACCAACACCTGAACGCATGAAAGAGAAGCACCTATATGGCTTACAATCTTGCTTTGTTTCTGCATATCGTCAGCGCGCTGGCGCTGGGTGGCGCTAACGCCATCGTCATCGCCAGTGTCATTCAAGCGCGGCGGGCGCGCACCATCCCGCAACTGCGCCTCTGGCTCGGCCTCATGCGCAGCAGCGGGCGCATCCCGCAATTCGCCGGGCTGCTACTCATCGCCTCCGGCCTCTATCTGGCAATCACCGCCTGGGGCTGGCAGACCGCCTGGATTGATGTTGCGCTGGTGGCAGTGCTGGCGATGGCGATTATTCCGGCGCGCGTGCTGGTCCCGCGCTTGAAAGCCATCGGCGAAGGCATGTTCGAGGCCGCCGGTGAGGTCATTCCCGATAGCCTGTATCAGAGAGTGACCAATGCGGGCCTCTGGACCGGCATCCTGCTCAACAATGCGCTCTTCCTGGGTATCGTCTTCCTGATGACCGTCAAGCCCGACCTCATCGGCTCGCTGGCGACGATCATCGTTGCCGCACTCGCAGGCGTCATCCTTGCCGCCATCTGGAAGCCCGTCGCGCAGCCAGCAGGCGCGCATCACACCCAGACACCAGCGCAAAGAGGCGCCTGATCCGAGCAGTAGAAAAGAAAGAGGATTCGCATGGAAAAGTCGGTAAAGTCAGTACAACTGCCACGTATTCTTGGTGTGGGCAATATCTTTACGAAGGCGCTGTTACGCGCTGGCATCCGGCTGGGACCGAACACGCTGCTCACTGTACGCGGGCGCAAAAGCGGCCAGCCGCGCACGACGCCGGTGGCAGTTGTCGAACACGACAGCAAACGATATATAGTCTCGGTCTACGGCATCGTAGACTGGGTGCGCAATCTGCGCGCAGCGGATGGTGAGGCTACGCTCACCCGTGGTCGCCGTTCCGAGGCCATCACGGCGGCGGAACTGACGCCGGAGGAGGCTGCGCCTATCCTCAGAGAAACGGTGACGATGATGGCGGCTGCTCCTTCGTTCTTGCAGTTCCTCAGCGACTACTTCGCGGTGACGCCAACCTCTTCACTTGAGGACTATCAGCGCGAGGCGTTGCGGCATCCGGTGTTCCAGATACTCACGCGGGCGAGCGCGCATCAAATCGCCTCGTGAGCAGAATACAGCTATCCCTCGCCTGCGCAGGGTTGCCTACCAGCCCCCGATCTCCCCTCTCCCGCGCACGGGGGAGGGGCTGGGGGTGGGGGCCTCCGCTATTTCTTCCCCCACTGCGGCGGGCGCTTCTCCAGGAAGGCGGCGACGCCCTCTTTGCTATCCGGCGTGTCGAAAAGCTGATTCTGAAGATGGCGCTCGTAGGCAAAGGCATCGTGAATCGGCAGTTCCAGCCCTTCGGTGAGCGCGATTTTCATGAAGCCAATCGCCTTGTTCGGGCCGTCTGCGCACTTATGGGCAAACTCCAGCGCCTTCGCCTCCACCTTATCGGCATCCTCCAGCACATCGAAGAAGCCCCATTCGGTCGCCTGCTCCGGGCTGAACGTCTCGCCCGTCACCATCAGCATCAGCGCCTTTGATGGGCCAACGATGCGTCCGGCAAGCTGCGTGCCACCCTCGCCCGGAATCAAGCCGAGGTTCACCTCCGGCAGACCGACCTTCCAGGTGCCACGTCCGGCGAAGCGCACATCGCAGGAGAGCGCCAGTTCCAGGCCGCCGCCCATGCAGTGCCCGTTGACCGCTGCCACATAGACCTTCGGCGTGGCGCGAATCTTCATCATCATCTCTTTGCTGGTCTGGCTGAGCAGGCCAATATATTCGCCAGACTTGTCACGAATCTCCTCGATATCGGCGCCAGCGGAGAAGAAATTTTTGTTCGCGCTGGCCATGACGACGGCCTTGACGTTGGTGTCGAAGCGAATCTCGGTAACGAGGTGCTCCAACTCCCGAATCATCTCCAAATTGTGCGCGTTGGCTTTGGGACGATTCAGCCGGAAAATACAGACATTGCCGTCCATCTCGACGAGGAAATGCTTGAACTGTAGGTCGGTAACGGACATTGATGAAGCCTCCCGCCGCCGGACGAAAGCAGTGTCCGGTCGGCCTGTTGATTCATGGCGCGGCGCACCAATGCGCTTATCTATGCTCATGTGATGTACGCGCAGTGGCAAGCCAGCGCCCGACCACCGTGGTCGCAGAGAGCGCCGACATAGTATACGCTGTCTTGCGCCGCGCTGGTAAGGGCAAACGGTTTACGCATGAGAGAAACACCAATGCCAACGCCAGCGTCGCAATTTACTAGCGCAGGTGACTGCCGCTCTCCAATGCGAACGCTGGCTCCTCCTCGCGCACCGCATAGCCACGCGCGCGCAGCAATTCGAGCAACGTCTCGCAGTGGGCGCGGTCGCGCGTCTCAAGCGTCATCACCACCTCCACCTGCTGCACCGGCAGGCGTGGCGCCATGCGGTGATGCGCCACATCCAGCACATTGACATGCTGCTCCGCAATTAACGTCAGCAACCGCAGCAGTTCGCCGGGACGGTCCGGCAGCAGCGTATGGATGACAAGATAGCGCCCCTGCACCGAAAGGCCATGCTGGATGAACTTGCCGACGAGGTTCATGTCAATGTTGCCGCCGCTGAGGACCGCCACCACATGCTTGCCCGCCAGATCGAGCCGTCCGCTCAGCAGCGCCGCCACCCCGGCGGCGCCCGCGCCCTCCACCAGCAGCTTGCAGCGTTCGAGCAGCAGCAGCACCGCGTGAATGATCTCCTCGTCATCTACTGTGACGACTTCATCCACCAGATCACGCACAATCTCGAAGGTCAGGCTGCCGGCGGTCTTGGTGGCGATGCCATCGGCAATCGTGTTGATCGCCGGCAGCGTTACGGGCCGGCCTGCGTCCAGCGCGGCGCGCATCGAAGCGGCGCCGCTGGCCTCCACGCCGATGATGCGAATAGATGGCTTGAGCGCCTTGACAGCAGTAGCAACGCCCGATATCAGGCCGCCACCACCGACACCGACGATAATCGCCTCAACCTCCGGCGCGTCCGCCAGGATTTCCAGCCCAACGGTACCTTGCCCGGCGATAATGTCGGGATCGTCATAGGCGTGGATATAGGTTGCGCCGGATGATGCCGCCAGTTCGCAGGCATGCTCATACGCCTCGTTGTAATTGTCGCCATGCAGCACGACGGTTGCGCCGTACCCTTGCGTCGCGGTGACTTTGGCCAGCGGCGCGGCAACCGGCATGACAATCGTGCAGGGGATATGCAGCGAGGCGGCGGCCAGCGCAACGCCCTGCCCGTGGTTGCCAGCGGAGGCGGCGATGACGCCACGGGCGCGCTCTTCTTCGGAGAGTTGCGAGAGTTTATAGGTTGCGCCGCGAATCTTGTATGCGCCGATGCGCTGAAGATTCTCCGCCTTGAGGGAAACATGCGCGCCGGTCATGGCGCTGAGCGTGCGCGAGGGCAGGATCGGCGTATGCGCGACATGCGGGCGAATCACCTCTTGTGCGCGCCAGACATCGGTCACATCAGGGCGGCGAATAGCCCGCTCCGGCGCAGGCTGCGCCTCTCTCGCGGCTCTCGTGTCTCGTGTATCCACTGTCTCGTCATCAGACGTGTCAGCGATGGGTGGGGAGGTGCGTGTGGTGTGAGCGGGACGAGGAGCGCCTGAAGACTTAGAAGGTGGAGACGACGTTTTATGCCCTGTGGCCATACAATGGACCCTCTTGCGGTATCTCAATGTGTTACCAGCTTCGTTGCTGGACAATTACATATATGGTAGCACATCGGCCCTCTCAGGCGTATATAGTAGAGGGGGATGATAATTGCCGGCTCGCAGTAGAGTAATAACATGGCTATCCTGTGATATGTGATAGCAGAATTCATGAACACTATCTGTGGGAATTGGCTTTGGAGAGGTTTAGCAACTGAGGAATGGACGACGCGGGCATATCCCATTCATCACGATCATCACAACCATCCCGGTCATCATCCGCCTCACTGTACGGTGTGGTGCAGCCGGAGAAGCCCAACAACGATAAGGGGCGCCGGATCGCTGGCTGGCTGCGCGATATGGGCGCAGAGTTCTTGATATTAGCAGCAATGCTGGCAATTGTGCTGTTCCTTCTATTGCCGCTGCTGCTGGCGCTTGTCGCGGGAAGTGTGGGCAGCGTTACCTGCCTGCTCGCGCTGGTAGGAGCCTGGCAATCATTCCAGGCGGCGCACTACCCGGCCATCGCCAACGACTTCCCAACAATAGAGAACAGCGCGAAGATCGCCTTCGCTGGTATTTCCTATCTGGCGTTGCTCTTTGCGCTGAACGTCCTGATCGCGGGATTGTTGGGCCACCGCCGGCAGCATCTCTACCTTATCCCTGGCCTGCTGCTGACGTTTCCTGCGTTGGTACTCTTTACCATCTCCGCTACGCTGATTATCCGCATGGCGTCTGGCATCACCGGCCAGCCAGAATTGCCGTTCGCTCTCTTCTTTGGCTATGCAGGGGTGGTCGCCGTCGTGCTTGCGCTATTGCTGACCGACCTGCGCGCAAAGACACGACGCGCGAGCCGCCTTCACATGCTGCGTCTCTGGTTCGCCGCACAGCTTGGCCGGCTGATGGGCAGGAGAAGCGCGCATGAAGAGGCAGCCGAAGCCCTTCAACCACTGCCAACGCTGCATTTCGGCCCACAGTCGGCTCCCTGGCGCATCATAGAGGGACCGCACACTGGAAGTACGAGGGACAAGGCCGGCCCTGCGCTGGACCTCAGCGAACGCGAAACCGTCGAGACGCCCATCGCTGTAACTGCCACGCCGATAGAACCGACAAAACCGATAGATGAGCGCGAGACACTGGAAGTGCCCGCTGCGCTCCCTGTTGCTACCGCCATCGAAACGCTGGAAACCGCCGAATTGCCTGCGGTCGCGCCACCGGCGAAATCGGTAAACTGGCTGGAAGTGATAGAAACCATCGAAACCACTGAGTTGCCCGCAGTGGAAAGCGGCCTCAGCACTCCAGGCGCAGCCAGTTGACCGCCCTCGCGCCTGCCTCGTATACTGAAACATTGCCAGTATCGCCACTATTGGCCAGCAATGTCTGCACTCCCCTCTCCCGCGCACGGGGGAGGGGCTGGGGGTGAGGACCCATGACGCAGTTCGACTCAGCCTATCGCGCGCTCATCCAGCGCATCATGACGGAGGGCTATGAGGAGCGTAACGCGCGCACCGGCCACAGCGTGCGCGCGCTCCCCGGCATGACTATCGAGGTAGATGCTGGCTTTCCGCTGTTGACGCTGCGCCGCCTGCCGTTGCGTGTCTTCATTGCGGAGCAAATCTGGTTCCTGACGGGCAGCCGCCGCCCAGATGAGTCACTCCGCCAGTTCACCAAAATCTGGGATGACTTCACCAACATCAACGGCGTGATTACCGCTGCCTATGGCTATCGCTGGCGTCGTCACTTTGGTCGCGACCAGATCGCTAAACTGATTGCGTTGCTGGAAGCCGACCCCAGTTCGCGGCATGGCGTCGTCGTCGCGTGGGACCCGGCCAGCGACGGGCTGGAGCCGCAGGCCATCCGCAAGAACGTACCATGTCCCTACAGCTTCACCGTAACGATCATCGGCGGTGCGCTGCATCTGCACAACATTGTGCGCTCGAATGATATGATGCTCGGCTGCCCGCATGATGTCGCGGGTTTCGCGCTGCTGCAACGCATCCTGGCGGCGCGCCTTGGCGTGCGCGTGGGCAAATACACGCACTCCATCTCCAACGCCCATATCTACGATATTCACTATGAGGCGGCGCAGACGTTGATCGAACGCGACCACGAGCACCCAGAGATTGAGTTGCAACTTGCGTCCGATACGTTCGAGCGCGCCGAACGCGGCGACTTCGCGCTGGTGGATGAGATCAAGGCGCAACTCGACGCGCAGTATCACCCGCTGCCCGCGCTGCCACAGATGCCGATTGTGGTGTGATGCTCTCGGCTTTGAAAAGCCGGAGCAAGCACTAACGGACTGAAGTCCGCGTGTGGGAAACCACCGCACAGGTTCCGCCCGGCTTCAGCCATCTTATGCGTGCGCCGGCAATTCATTGCCGCGAGCGCGCCTGAAGAGGAGCCATGTCCATGCGTGTCCTGCTGCTGGCCGCCATCACGATAGATGGCAAGATCGCTCGTGGACCCCATGAGGCGGTTGACTGGTCCTCGCGCGAGGACAAGCGTATGTTCATGCGCGTCTCGCAGGAGTCCGGCGTGTTGATTATGGGGCGCAGCACGTATGAGACGCTGGAACAGCCATTGCCGAAACGCCTGCATGTCGTCATGACGCATGATCCTGCGCTCCTGGCATCCAAACCATCGGAGCAAGTAGAGTTCACATCAGACACACCGGCTGAGATTGTGGCGAAACTGGGAGCGCGCGGCTACGAGACGGCGATTCTGGCGGGTGGCGCGGCAACGTATGGCTCCTTCATCGCAGCGGGCATGGTAGACGAACTCTGGCTGACGCTGGAGCCACTGGCCTTCGGCGGTGGTATCTCGCTGCTGGGCGATGGTGCGCTCAATCTGCGGTTGCGTCTGCTACACCACGAACTGCTCAACGAAAACAGCCTGCACCTGCGCTATGCGGTCCAGCGATAGACCTCACCCCGGCCTGCGGCCACCCCTCTCCCACAAGGAGAGGGGACCGTGCGGCGAGAGGAGTGGTGTTCCTGCAACCAGTTAATCCATGCGCTGATTGTTTGTATGTTTTGCAAGGTTGCCAAGTTGCCATCATCGAGAATGTTTGCCCAGCGGCCCCTCTCCTCGCGGGAGAGAGCCTCCGCCCAGCGAAGCTGGGAAGCAACCCATCGGGTTGCGGAGGAGGCGACGGAGCGTAGCGGAGGGGGTAGGGGGTGAGGTCTTACTTGAATGCCCCAAATAATTCATCTATAGCCAATCAGGCGCACTATACACTTGCGGCGCACTCGCTCGATGAACTGCTGGCGCAGGCGGGCGCTCTGGTGCGGCGGCATGGGGTGCGCCATGAGACACAGCGCGGGCCAACCTGGTCCCTCAACGGCGTCCTGCTGACCTGGCTGGACCCCGAACATGACACCACACAGCTTCAGCAATGGACGCAGGCCGACATTGACTGGTATCTCGACACATTCGTTGCCAAACGCCCGGAGAACGATCCAGCGCAACTGGCGCAACCCGGCGTGCTGCTGTTTCCCTATACGTATGCCGCGCGCAGCCGCTTCTGGGACGCAGGCTGGGGCTATCTTCAGGCGTTCATCCACGCTTCTTCGCAGATTATTCCCTCGCTCGCTGCTTCTCGTGAGCAATTCGCTGATTTCCTGGATTTCCTGGCGGCGATGGGCGAGCGACTGCACTTGCAAACCGTGCTGAGCCTCTGCGCGCTCTATGCGCCGCCCGATCAAGCAGCGCAACCCGTCCAGCCCTGGCTGCTCGACCAGTGGCTCGCGACGCCGGAGACTGTGGAAACGCTGGCAGGCGCGTGGCGGCGTGACCTGCTGGCAGCGGCGATAGAGGATATTGCGGCGACGCCACAATCGCGACGCGCCGTCGTCAGTTCGTTCTGCTATCCACAGCTCGAAGAGCAATTGTCGCCACGCATGGCGCTGCCACCATACCAGTTCTTCCAGTTTCTGCCGGGTGAGCGCGCTGAACCGCTGCACAGCATCCATCTGCATCGCTCGCTGGATGTGGCGGGCGGCGCACCGCTGGACTTCCATCATGATCTCGCCTGGCTGCGCGAGGCTGGCGCAGTCGTAGGCCGGCCAGTTGGCAACATCAGCGTCATTGCCGATAATCTGCATGCCTATGATATGAGTGATACGATGGATAGCATGGATACGATGGATGAGGAGGCTGCGAAAGCTGGCGAGACGATTGAACACTGGCTCTGCCGCGTCACCGATGGCTACCGCGCTGGCGAAGGGGCGCCGCGCACGCTGCTCGAGCAACCGCTCTATCGTGCCAATATCGAGCGCATCTGGGCGCGCTGGCGGCGAACGGCATGAGCGCGAAACCGAAACAGGAGACACCAAACAGGCGACACTGAAGAAGGGGTGAACGGCTATGGCAATTCTCGTGCGCGAAGATATCGAGGTGCGCATTGCGCGTGGCGAGATCGGCTTCACGCCGCCGCTTGACCGCTTCCAGCTTCAGGCGCATAGCGTGGATTTGCGGCTGGGCTTCACCTTCTTGGTGCCGCGCCTCTGGCAGATGACGCCGCGTGGCCGGGTCGCGCTGACCTTCGATCCACTGGACGGCGGCCACCAGCACTTCGATCCCATCGAGCTGGAGCCGGGGCAATATTTCGAGCTGCTGCCGGGCGAGCGCGTGCTGGTCTCGACGCTGGAGCGCATCAGCATGCCCAACGACATCAGCGGCATCCTCTATCCGCGTTCGACGGTCAACCGCCAGGGGTTGGAGGTGGAACTGACGGGCATCATAGACGCCGGCTATCAGGGCAATCTCGTCATTCCCATTCACAACAGCAGTCCCAGCAGCGTCGTGCGCATCTATCCAGGGCAACGCTTCTGCCAGCTTGAATTCACCACGCTGACGCAGGCCATCGAGCCGCGCCCCAGCCGCTACCAGAACAAAGATGTGATCGTCGGCGTGCTGCCGGAGCAAGACGCAGCGGAGGTGACGCTGATCCGCGAGGGCAAGATCGAAGAGTTGAAGCGGCAGTATGCGCTTGGCGGGTGATAGGAGATAGCGGTGGCGCAGACATTCCCGTCTGCGAACAAGACTCTTGGCTTTGAAAAGCCGAAGCACGAACGACGGGCTGAAGCCCAACGAGTCTGCGCTCGCGTCAATGCTGGACTTTAGTCTGTCGTTTGCCTGCGCCGGCAATTTATTGCCGCGATCCCTATACGACAGAGAAAGATGATAGACACGCCATGTTCATCACGTTAGAGGGCGGCGAGGGCGCCGGGAAATCTACCCAGGCGGCGCGGCTGGCGGCGCGACTCGAAGGCGCTGGCTACACTGCACGGCTGACCCGTGAGCCGGGCGGCACGCCGCTGGCGAACGCGATGCGTGCGCTGCTGCTGCACCCGGACGCCAGCCTGCGCGCGCTGGCCGCCGCCAATCTCACCCCTTCGGATGAACCCGCCGAGCCGCTCTTGCCGGTCACCGAACTGCTGCTGCTCTCCGCCGCACGCGCCCAGCATGTTGCGCGCATCAGCGCATGGCTGGACGCTGGTGAGATCGTCGTCTGCGACCGCTTTGCCGACGCCACGCGCGCCTATCAGGGAGCGGCGCGCGGCCTTGCCGCCGAAACCATCGCCGCCGCGCAGCAAATGGCAACCGGAGGCCTCACGCCAGACCTGACGCTGCTCTTCGATCTGCCGGTGGAAGAAGGCCAGCGCCGCCGCCAGCAGGCGCACACGGGGGGCGCGGAGTGGAACTGGCTGGACGCCGAGACGCAAGCGTTCCACGAGCGCGTGCGCCAGGGCTATCTGGCGCTGGCCGCCATCCAGCCTGACCGCTGGGTCGTGCTGGACGCAACCCAGCCACCAGATATCCTCGAAGCGCAGGTCTGGGCGGCAATTGAAGAGCGGCTATCCCATTTATGATACTAGATGATATGCAGTAATTCGCTACCTTGGAGGGGAAGCAGCCACATCAAGTAATATTTGCTTGGTGCTGGTGGTAGTAAAGGCTCTCGATATTTCTCCAGAACTGTTCGCTTTCCTTCAAAAGGGGTATTGCTGCCATCAATGGGTCTATTCCCAGCTAGCGACGACGACCCACCACCAATGTCAGAACAAAAAATATGAAAGCAGCGATAATGCCCAGACACGAAAAAGAGAGGACTCCAAAACTAATATCGCTAACCCATGCGCCAATACCTGATGGACATGTGGCATTACTGACTGCTGTTGCTGGACATCCTTGCAGCGTAGACGAGCCTATAGCAATACTAATCAGTCCAATAACTGATGCGATACACCAAATGAATATGCCTATCCGAGATAATTGAAATCGGAGACTACGGCTTCGATCTTGGGATAATCGGAAGTAAATCTGATTCTCTCCCCAGAAAATGGTTCCTCCAATTGTCCAAAAGACGCCTATAGCAAACAGAATTAATCCTGCAAATATGAGGTTGTAACTCAGTCCTGGAACGTTGGCTAAAATGCCCCCTAAAATAGTTATGACTACGGCTCCACCAAATGCGATGCCTACACTTATCCATAAAATCTGAAGCAAACGACTTTGACTCTTTTTCTGAGTCTTGATCTCAGCTTCAACTTCTGCCTGATGATAAGCTTCCAATTCTGCCTGGCGTCGCCTTTCAATTTCTGCTAGACGATAAGCTTCCAGTTCTGCTTGGCGTCTCGCCTCTATTTCTGCCTGGCGATTGATCTCAGCTTGATGCGTTGCCTCTATTTCTGCCTTTTTTTGTTCTTCATACGAGAGAGGAGCGACTAGCCCTAATTGTGGCGCCATATTTGCTGGGTCGCCATAGTACGGCGCTTTGCTCCAGAGCAATTCTAGCTCTGCTTTCGCGGGAGCCAGTTTTCCTGCTTGCGCGAACTCCTGGGCACTCTTATATTTGTATTCCCATCGTTGGTTCTGCTCCGCTATGCTAAGACGCTCTCTCAGACTTTCATTCTGGGGCTCCAGTTTGAGCAACGCTTCCCAAGCGCCAATTTCCTCGCCCCAGAAACCCTCATTGCGAGCTTTTTGAGCACGATTCTGCAATGCAGTGTGCAGTCCCTGTATGGCCTCTGGATCGCTTGGTGATTGGCCCAAAAGGGCGTTCCAAGCGCCTGCCGCCTGCCGCCAGTCCTGGTTTTCCATTGCGGCTCGGGCGCGATCTCTCAGTCGCTGTATCCGTATTGGGCGGAGGTTTTGCATCAGCGCATCCATCTGCACTTTGAGTAAGCCTTCTTGAAAATTGGAGTCTTGTACCAAGACTTGCTCCCAAAGAATAGCTGCGCGCTCCAAGTCGCCATCCACATTCGCTTCGAGACCAGCGCGATAAAGTGCTTCAAGATTTGGATTGGGTAGTGGTGGTGCTGGTCTAATCACTACAAGGTCATCTTGCGTCCCATTCTCTACTGCTGGTTCGGCGCTTGGTATTTCGGCAGGCGGAGGATAATGTACAACTGCTATAGGTGTCAAAGTAATCAAGAGGTCTCGTATTCCCTGCTCATATGAGAACTCAAAGTTGATGCGTTGTAGTTCGTTGAGCCGTATAGGAATTCGCCCTACACTCCTGAATTGGAGCGGTATGACCTGCTTTCCCGTATCCTGGGCATAGCTATATTCCTTCTTCACCCATTCCGATTCCAACGCATCTGGCGAAAGGACGACAATTACCACCTGGCAGCGGTCTATTGCATGTTCGATCATCTCTGCCCAATCGCGGCCACCTTCCAAATTGCGCCGATCAACCCAGGCATCGAAATTTCTAGCCTGCAAGTCCGCCTGCAATTTGTCAACGAAGTCGCTATCGTTGCGTGAGTAGCTGATGAATAGGCGCAAAGGAGTATCTGGCATGGGACCATTCCCTTCTAGGAAGTTCGAAATACGGGTAGAAACACGAAAAGTACTAGTCTTGAAAAATACTGTCAGCTTAGAAAAGAATAACCGAGCTTTTCTTGCTTGTCAAGCACCATCAATTGAGATTATTCACCCCTCTCCTCACAAGGAGAGGGGCCGGGAAGAGGACACCTACACCGGCTTCCACACCTGCACCGTCGTGTCGTAGCTGGCGGAGGCGATCTGCTGGCCGTTGGGCGACCAGCGCACCGCGCGCACGGAGCCGATGGGTGTGCCGGTGTTGGTTTGCCCGGATGCCATGTGTCCCTTGTAGGTCAGCGCGCGTTTGCCGGTAGATGGGTCCCAGAGTTGCACCGTCTGGTCCTGGCTGCCCGTCGCTATCAACTTGCCGTCGTTGGACCACGAGACCGCGTTGACCATATCTGTATGACCGCTGTAGGTGAGCAGCGTTTGCCCGCTGCTGCCGTTCCAGATTTGTGCCGTGCCGTCGCCGCTACATGAGACGACGCGATGCGAGTCCGGCGACCAGGCGACGCCGTAGACCTCACGCGAATGGTTGCGATAATAGATCAGGTTGTTGCCGGTCAGCGCATCCCATGCCTGCGCCGAATAGTCGCCGCTGCCGCTGGCAATGCGCGCGCCATCCGGCGACCACGCGACCGTCGCCACATAGCGCAGATAGTGGCTATGCGAGAAGACCAGATGCCCAGTGGCGACCTCCCAGACCTGCACGGTGCGATCATCGCTGCCGCTGGCGATATGCGCATTGTCCGGCGACCACGTTACGTCGTTCACATCGCGCGGATGTCCCTTGTAGGTGAGCAGCAACTTCCCTGTGGAGGAGTCCCAGACCTGAGCCGTCGTGTCGCTGCTGCCGGAGACAATCTTCGTGCCATCTGGCGACCACGCCACGCACCAGACGCGCGCCTTGTGGCCGGTGTAGGTGTAGAGATGGTTGCCGGTCGTCGCGTCCCAGATCTGCACAGTTTTGTCATCGCTGGCCGAGGCAACCTTCGTATTATCCGGCGACCACGTGACCTCGTTCACAACGCCGGAATGGCCGCGATAGACCAGCAGTGGCTTGCTGAGCGTACCGCCGGAGAGGGTTGGTGTCACCTGGGGCGTGGCGTTCTGCTGCCACGGCAACGCGCAGCCCGTCAACCCCGCGACGCTCCCCACCAGCGCCAGCCCCGCCAGCCGCCGCACGGCAGCGCGCCGCGACAACTGTGACGACAATTGTAGTGACTGCGACGGTTGCGGCTCATCTTCGCCCATCAATCTACCCCTCCCACACAAGCGCCAGCGTCAACCAATCCGTTCCGGTTCAGGCATAGACGCATCGGGCGCGACCGCTGGCTCACTAAACGCTTTGCGGGCGAACTTGCGCGGCGGATCCAGCACCATGCTCCAGAAGCACTGACCGATGTAGGAGGTGATGGGCAGCCGGTCGGGCTTGCGCTCCTGGCCACCATCGCGCGTCGTCTTGTCGAGGATCGCCCGGCGTAAGTCTTGCGCTGTCTCGCCGGGGAAGAGCGTATAGCCCGCGCCGATATGCTGCCAGAAATGCGCGTCGCTGCTGCCGGTGCCTGCGAAGCCCCATTGCTGGTTCAGCTTGCGCACCCGGTCGCGCGCGCCAGCATTGGCGGGCGAGGGATTGTAGAGTTCGATGCCATCTATCGGATAGCCACGATTCAGCAGGTCTTCGATCTTCTTGAGGCTCAGGCTCGGCACCAGCCGCCCCATCGGATGCGGAATGATGCAGAGGCCGCCCTGCTCCTTGATAGCGTCTATCGCGCCCTCCACATGCGTCAGAAACTTGACCGGGCGCTTCATGAAGAGGCCGAGGAAATGCCCCTGGCGCGTGGTCACCTCGCAGCCCCAGATCATCTCGATGTCGCTGCCCTCGCGGTCAATAATCTCCTGCACTCGTTTTGCGCCCTCCATGTGGTCGTGGTCGGTAATGGCAATCACCTTCAGACCGTGGCGCTTCGCCTCTTGCAGCACACGGCGCGGGCTGGCGGTACCGTCGCCCAGGTTGGTGTGCATGTGCAGGTCAGCTTTGGAGAACTTCAGTCCGTGGCTCTCTGGTTGCCGTTCCATGCCGGAAAAATCGGGAACGACAATTGGTGTATTGGTATCGCGCATGATGCCGAATCTATGCCTTTCTGGGGACCATCCCCGCAAATGTGGCCATACTAGCCACAGTCAATGCTTCTTGAAAGATGTACGCCATCACCTCTATATACGCCTATCTACGCGAAAACGCGCAGGAAATAGCATAGTCCGCACCAGCACACCAGCCGCATGGCGCATTCGCCCCGCTTCGCATTGTACCGTATCGGCGCGCCGCCTCTTGCTCTGCATGGTACAGGAGAACGCCAGCGCACGCAAGATGGCAAACATGTTTTTCTGCTCACAAAAATTGTGGGCTTGTATACAGTGGACAGTCATGGTATACTGGCCGCGAAGACGCAACCAGCGCCTTCTACGCGCGAACGGGGATCGCGTGTACGTCGTAAACGCTCGTCGGTGGCCTGCATGGGTAACACGTCTGCCTCAAGTCTGGGACGGTGTCCCTCAGTTCTCCCCCACAGCGTTCTGTCCCCTTAGTAGGGTTGTGCCCCATCTGCCTGGCACTGGGGCGGCATTAGCCCATCCGCAAGAGGCGCGGAGGGGTTGTAAGAGAGGAAACCAGTTTGGCCACCGATCAGACACTCAGGTGTCGCGAATGCGGTCGTGATTTCATTTTCACGGTCGGTGAGCAAGAATTCTACGCAAGTCGCGGCTTGATGAACACGCCATCCCGCTGCCCGGAGTGCCGCGCAGCACGCAAGGCATCCATGTCCGGCGGTTCCTACGGCGAGCGCGCGCCGCGCCAGATGTACACGGCGACCTGCTCGTCGTGCGGCGGCGAGGCCCGTGTGCCGTTCCAGCCACGCGGCGATAAGCCCGTCTATTGCAGCAACTGCTACCAGCAAATCGGTGGTGGCAGCCACAGCAACAGCGGCAGCGGCTACGGCTCGCGCTGGTAGTTGCGCTGGCGGTGCGAGAGCGCCAGCCGGCGACATGTTTGTGACCCATGTGTTACCGTGTTGCACGGTCTGTCTGAATCCTGCCATCGCCATCATTCGGGCGCTCGGACTTTCCCTGGTCCGGGCGCTTTTTCGTGTCATTGCATAAAAGGTATACTCGTGGAATATCAATTGCTCGTGCTGGATGTAGATGGCACGCTGCTGGACTCGCAGCACACCTTGCGCCCGCGTGTGGCGGCGGCGGTGCGCGCGGCGGGCGCTGCCGGCCTCAACGTGACGCTGGCGACCGGCAAGCTGCTCGGCTCGGTTCAGTCGCTGCTGGCGGAAATGCAGATCAGCGGACCGCAGATCGTCCTCAACGGCGCGGCCACCTGCGACAGCGCGACGGACGCGCCGCTGCGCTTCTGTCCGCTGGAGCCAGCGACGCGCAAGACAATTATCGAACTGGTGCGCGCCTTCGATCCCTCGGTGCTGGTCTCCTGCTTCGGCCTGGATACAATTTATATGGATACCACTCACCCTTTGATTGGCGTCTTCGCTGAGTATGGCGAGGGACCACCGGTCATGACGCCGGACCTGCTGGCAGACAATCTCCCGCCGACCGCGAAAATTCTGCTCTCCGGTGCGCCCGCGCAACTGGCGGCGCTGCGTGCGACAATGGCACCTCACCTGCCGTTGGGCGTCGTCATGACCACTACAACCCCCGATTTCCTGGAACTCTTTGATGCGCAGGCGGGCAAAGGTCTGGCGCTGGCGGCCTTGCGTACGCAACTGGGCATCCCTAAAGCGCGCGTGATAGCGATGGGCGACGGCGAAAATGATGCGCCGCTGCTGCGTGAAGCCGGGCTGGCCGTGGCAATGGCGAACGGCGCCGCCGTCACCCGTGCGCAGGCGCAGCGCATCGCCCCCAGCAACGACGACGAGGGTGTCGCCGTTTTCCTGGAAGAGTTGCTGAGTTATTGAGTAACCTAAACCGATTGCCACTGACAATGAGGCGCGTGCTTCCCCACTCCCTGTAGGAGTGGGGGCACGCGGAACTCAACGGGATAACTGGAGAACGGTTCCCCCTCGCCCTGTGGGAGAGGGGGTCTGGGGGTGAGGTTCTGGTCCTACTTTGCGGCGCGAATGAGATATTATGCGTCTTGAGATGAGCGTAGCCGAAAAGGGATGAGATGTGTTCCCCTGAATACCACTTTATGGTATACTCGCTATGCGGAGGCATAACCGCCTGGAAGGAACAGGAACAAGTACATATGACAGGCACTTTAGTAGCGGTGGGGGCAATTTGATGACGACGTTCCAGGCACCCGGAACCACCCTCGAGGCTGATGTCCATCCTGCGGCAACGCCGCTCGTTGTGCTGTTTGAGCGCGACGACGCCATCGCCGTACCCCTCCTTTCGCAGTTGCGTATCGCGGGCTATGACGTGCGCGCCGCGCGGACGCCGGTGGAACTGTTCGACATTACCAGCAAACATCTGGTGGCGCTCGTGTTGATTGACCTGGGCAACGCGACCGCCGGGCGACGCGAGTTCTGGGTGGCGCTGGATGCGCAGCGACGCGGGCGCCCGACCCAGGCGATGACCTTTCGCTATACACCGCCAAATAGTCTCTTTGATACCGATTTTGAGCCAACCGCCCGTGCCATCGCGGATGTCGAGGTTCATGGAACGCATGAGTTCCAACTTATTATTGAGGGCGTGCGCCAGCGCATCCCACTGAATGGCGTGAACGCCGCAGCCACAGGGCAGGCGGCCATCTCCGCCCCAGGGATAGCGGGCATGGCGGGCATGGCAGGCGCAGCACCGCAGGCGCTTCAGCCGGGCGTCATCCCGCCCATCGGCGCCGCGCTTGGCGTTCCATCCCCTTTTATGTTTCAGCAGCCACAGCAGGCAATGATTGCCGGACTCGACCAATTTAGCCCCTATGCGACCCCTGCCGCCCAGCCTGACCCGAATACCGTGTTCCAGAACGGCTTCCCCGCGCTGCAATCTGCCATACAGGCGCAACAACTGTATCAGCAGCAAGGAGTGTTCGAGGTGCCGGGTATTCCGGTCGGCTTCGGTGGACAGGCGCCAGCGGTAGGCATGCCTGCGCTGAGCAAGACGAATATCTCAAGCCCATTTGCGCATCCCGCCGATTCCAACCCGTTCGCCGTCGAAGAATCGCCTTTTGCGCAACCCTATAGCAGTAATCCCTTCGCGTCAGAGGCGGAGCCGGTGGCTGCCGCCACTTCCTCATCCACTCCGCCGCAGGCGACCACCATCCATACCTTCGACTTCCGTGCCGCCAGTAATCCCCCAATGAATACTATAAACCCCATGAATACGCTGGAGGAGCGCGCCGCGCGCCTCAGCGAGGCCTACGCCGCCGAGTTTGGGCTGGGTGGCAGCATGTCCTCTGCGCCTTCAATAGCAAGCAGTCCAGGCATGCAAGGTGGACGCGCAGGGGTAGCGGACGCATGGGATGCTGGCGGCTTCTTTGGCGCCAGTGGCGAATCATCTGGCGTGACGGATGCGTATACGCAACGATACTCCAGCGTGCAGGGCGGCGAGCCGGTGTTCTCGGACGCCTGGACACCACCAGGAGAAGACCCTGCCGATTCTTGGGGCGCCACCTCCTCTACTCCATCGCGCGCGCCGCTAAACGAAGCGCAGAAGCAGATGGCCTTCACGCAGACGGAAATCGCACCTGCCATCGCCCTCAACAACCTGACCGGCATAGGGCGGCAGCAAGACACCGACACCTCATTCCTGCGGACATCTCCCGTCCCCACGCCGGACCACCTATCAGCAGCGCATCGCTCAACGCCGACCGAGAAGGCGCTGGGGTCCGTGCTGGTGGAGGGCGCGCTCCTCTCGGAGCAGAAGCTCGAAGCGCTCAAAGGCGTGCAAGAGATGCTCGAAAGCGTCAACATGAACTTCAAGCTGGGCGAGTTGGCATTGCTCTTCAAGTTCCTCAGCCCGGATCAACTGCTGGCGGCGTTGCTCGTCAGCCGTGGTCTGGTGTCGCCGCAGCAGATCGCCGGCCTCGGTCGCGCCAAACAAGATCTATCCACCTCCGGCATGGACTATAGTCTCGCGGACCTGCTGACGATGTTCCACATCCTGCCGGAAGAGCAGGTGCGCCAGATTCGCAATGAGATTGCGGTATGAGCGAGGGCAACACTGAGCCGCAGCAGAACGTCATCGCCATCTTCGAGCAGCACATCGCAGCAGTGAAGCAGTACGTTCCCGCAGACAAGCTGCTGGTCTATGAGGTGTCGCAGGGATGGGAGCCGCTCTGCGACTTTCTCGGCGTTCCCATCCCCAGTGAAACACCATTTCCCTATCGCAACACACGCGAAGAGTTTTTGGGCAACACCAGATAGCCCCACCCCCAGCCCCTCTCCCATAGGAGAGGGGAGAGGATACTGCCGATTCTTAACCCGCGTCGGCGGGTTTCGCGGCGGCACGCCAGCCAGGCGCGGTTTCAACCGCCAGCCGACCTGCGCGGATTCGTCCGTCGGTCTCTGTTCACACGCCCAGGTCGTAGAGTTGCTCGAATTGCAGGTTCAGGTCATTGGTGGCCTGCCACATGCTGGCGAGGGCCTGCCGCACATTGCGCGCGACACAGGGCGGCAAATCATCACGGCTGGCAAGTGTCTTCAGTTCTTCATAGATGCGCAGGGTTTCGCGCTCATGCTCGGCGAGCGGCATACCCAGAAGATCAGTTTCGGCCATTGGTTCGTTGCTCCTCTCGCACTAATACTGCGCCACCGGGCGGGCGTCTTGCAGGCGTTTGGCTTTGAGTTCGAAGCGTGGCAGCGTGTTCGGCTCCATCAGTTCGATGAGGAAACGCAGCCCTTCATGCGCATGCGCCAACTCGCGCGCCAGCGCCTCTTCCACCACTGGCCATTCCGCCTCGCGTCCCGGTTTGAGTTCCACTTTGATAGTGATTTCGTCGCGCAGGTCGTCGCGCCGCCAGATGTAAATCTGGAACTCGTCAATAGCGTCATGCTCGCGCACAATCGCCTCCACGGCGCGGGGATAGACATTCGTACCACGAATCAGCTTCATGTCGTCCCAGCGGCCACGGATGCCACCGTCATAGAGGTCGCCGGTGCGGCCACAGCTACACGTCGAGTACGGCACCTTCATCACCATATCTTTGGTGCGATAGCGCAAGACCGGAATGAAGCCGCGACCGAACGACGTGACGACGCGCTCGCCAAGCTCGCCATAGCCCACCGGCTCGCCACTGTCCGGATTGATGACCTCCTCGATATAGTGATCCTCGATGATATGCGTGCCGCCGGGCTGATGGTCACACTCGAAGATCATGATGGTGCCGAGTTCGGTCATGCCAGCGGTGTCGCCACACTTCGCGCCCCACGCCTCTTCTAGTTGATGCTTGACGGCGGGAATCGAGCCAGCAGGTTCGCCGGAGAGGATGATTTTATTGACCTTGCTCTGTGTCGCCAGGTCAATGCCCATCTCCGTCGCCTGTTGCCAGAGCCGCAGCGCATAGGTCGGCGTCGAGCAGACGGTGGTAACGCCCATATCTACGATCTGGCGCACGCGCGCCTCAGTGGTCTGCGCGCCGCCGGGAATCACCAGGGCACCGATCTTCTCGCAGGCGTAGTGCGCGCCCCAGAAGCCAATGAAGTGACCATAACCGAAGGCGAAATAGACGACATCTTCGGGGCGCACGCCAAAGCCCCAGATGCCATAGCACCACATCTCGCTGATCCAGTCCCAGTCCTTCGTGCCGTCCAGCACACGAATCGGTGTACGCCCGCTGGTGCCGGAGGTCAGGTGATAGCGGATACCGTTGGTCTCGGCGGTCGCTGGCAGATCGCCAAAGAGTGGGTGCTCAGCAATCGAGGCCATCCAGTCTTCGCGCGTCATGAACGGCATGCGGCGCAGGTCATCCAGCGTCTTGAGCTGTTCGGGGTGGAAGCCGGCAGCATCGAAGCTGCGCCGGTGGAACGGGCTGTTCGCGTAGGCGAAGGCCGCCATGCGCTGCAATTTGAGCAGTTGCAGCCGTTGCAGGTCTTCACGCGGCAACGTCTCGTTCTTCGGATTCCAGTACGGGGAATACGCCATTGTGTGCCCTCCTGTCTCCAGTGTGCCACTGTGCAACGAACAACATTAACCTTCATCACGCCCGACCAGTTCGCGGGCGATGATGATGCGCTGGATATAGCTGGTGCCCTCGTAGATTTGCAGCCCCTTGATGTCGCGGTAATAGCGTTCGACCGGATACTCATTGGAGTAGCCGCGATTGCCATGTAACAAGACCGCTTCGGAGGCGGCGCGGGTGGCAGCCTCGGTGGCGAAGAGCTTGGCGATGGACGCCTCTTTGGTCATCGGCAGACCCTGATCTTTCAGCCACGCCGCGTGATAGGTCAGCAGCCGCGCCGCCTCGATATCTGCCGCCATATTCGCCAGCGCCGCCTGCACCTGCTGGAAATCACCGATACGCTGGCCGAACTGCCGCCGCTGCTGCGCAAACGCGATACTGGCATTCAGGCATGCCTGCCCCACGCCGACCGCGCCTGCCGCGACGCCCAGCCGCCCGCCGGTCAGCGCCGCCATCGCCACCTTGAAGCCCTCACCCGCAGCGCCAAGTAGCGCAGACTTCGGCACACGGCACTCGGTAAATGTGATACGCGCATGGTCGGAGGCGCGATGTCCGAGTTCATGGCCGGCCATGCGTTCGCGCTGGATGCCCGGCGTATTCGTCTCGACGAGGAAGGCGCAGATGCCCTTGTGTCGCGCCGCCGGGTCGCGCGTGGCAAAGACGATAGCGAGATCTGCCACATTGCCATTGGTGATCCAGATTTTCTCGCCATTCAGCACATACGCATCATTTTCTTCGCGCGCAGTGGTGCGGAGGCTGGCGGCGTCGGTGCCTGCCTCCGGCTCCGTCAGGCAATAGCAACCGATAGCCTCACCGCTCGCCAATTGCGGCAGATAGCGGCGGCGCTGCTCCTTGCTGCCCCAATCGCGGATGCAGCGCGACACCAGGCCAGCATGCACCGTCAGAAAGCCGCGCACTGAGGAGTCCACCCGCCCCAGTTCTTCGTTGGCCAGCACAAAACTGAGGTAATCCATGCCGGAGCCGCCGTATTCCGGCTCCAATGGACCTGCCAGCAGACCGAGCGCCGCCATGCGTTTGACCAGCGCCGCGTTGAACGTGCCAGTTTCGTCGGCCTCGCGCGCCTGCGGGGCAACCTCATCCTGCGCAAAGCGCCGCGCGATCTCCTGAACACGCCGCTGCTGTTCGTTTAGCTCGAAGTCCATAACATGCACCTCTCTATGCGATGGCCGGCGGTTGAAACCGCGCCTGGATGGCGTCCCGCCGCAAAACCTGCCTCCGCAGGTTCGGAGCAGGCGTTGCCCACACTCCCCTCTCCTATGGGAGAGGGGCCGGGGGTGAGGTCTCGCCAATGACGGCCAGCCCTTCGATTTCGATCAGCGCGTCATCTTGAAAGAGCGCTTTCACCTCGAAGAGCGCGGTCGCCGGATAGTACGCGCCAAAATACGAGCGGAAGAGATGGCCCAGCAGCCGCATCTGCGCCTTGTACTCCTGCCGGTCGGTGACATAGATGTTGATCTTGGTGATATCGCTCATCGCGCCGCCCGCCGCCTCCACCACCGTCCGCAGATTGCGCAACACCTGATCGCATTGCGCGACGATATCGCCAGGAACGATAGCGCCATCCGCGCCGCTGGCGTCCTGCCCCGCCAGGAAGAGCAGCCGTCCGCCGTTCACCAAGATACCGTGATTGAAGCCACGCGGCGTCGGTAACTCCGGCGGATTGATGATATCTTTCGTTATTGCTGGCGTTTGCTGCTCGTCGCTCATCATGGCTACCGTCCCGTCCAATGCGGCTTCTCTTTGGCGGAGAACGCTTCGTAGAAGATGCGGTGATCGTCGCCCATCAGCATCAGCGCCTGCGCCTGCGCCTCAGCCTCAATGGCGGAAACCAGGTCCATCGCCATCTCGTTGTTGAGCATACGCTTGGTCATGGAGATGGCAAGCGTCGGGCCGGTCGCCAATCGCTCTGCCCAGTTGCGCGCCGTCGCCAGCAGTTCGTCATGTGGCACCACGCGATTGACCAGCCCATAGCGTTCGGCGGTGGCAGCGTCTATCGTATCGCCAAAGAGCAATAGCTCGAAGGCGCGGCCCATGCCGACGATGCGCGGCAAGAGATAACCAGCGCCCATATCCGCGCCGGTCAGCCCCACTTTGGTGAAGAGGAAAGCGAAGCGCGCTCGCTCCGAGGCAATGCGCAGGTCTGAGGCGAGCGCCAGCACAGAGCCAGCGCCAGCCACCATGCCGTTGAGCGCAGCGATGATCGGCTTATCGAGCAACCGCATATGCTGGACGACCGCGCCAGTCATGCGCGTAAACTCAATATGGCCCTTTGTGTCGCGTTTGAGCAGTTCACCAATGATCTCATGCACGTCGCCGCCGGAGCAGAAGGCGTCGCCTGCGCCAGTCAACACGACAACTTTGATGCTCTCGTCGTAGCGCAGGTCATCGAAGAGACTGCGTAGCTGCGCATAGACCTCAAAGGTCAGAGCGTTCAGCACCTCTGGCCGGTTGAAGGTCAGTGTCGCCACGCCGTCCTGCACCTCATAGAGAAAATCGTAGGGCATGCTTGCTCCTTTATGACATCACTCCGCCGCCGTCAATGTTGATGGCCTGCCCGTTGATGCTGCCACTGGCCTCTTGCGCCAGGAAGACGGCGATACGCGCCACTTCATCCGGCGTCACCAGCCGTTGCTGCGGACTCATCTTTTCGAGCGTCTGCCGCGCCTGTTCCTCGGTCATCCTGGTCAAGCGTGTCATATTGGCAATGGTGTTCGCCGTCATCGGTGTATCCACGTAACCGGGGCAAATCGCGTTGACGGTGACACCCGCCGGACCAAGCTCGGCAGCCAGCGCACGGGTTAGCCCCAGTACGCCATGCTTGGCGGCGGTGTAGGCGGCGATATAGCGCGCGCCGGTACGTGCGGCAATGGAAGCCATCATGATGATGCGCCCGTAGTGTTGGGACACCATCGCAGGCGCGAACGCTTTGGTGACGTAATACACGCTGGTCATATTCATGGCGAGCATGCGATGCCAGAGTTCATCATCATGCGTGATGAACTTGGAGCTACCCGAAGCGCCAGCGTTGTTCACCAGGATATCCACCCGTTGCAGCCCCAGATAGACGGTATCCGCCATGCGCTGCACCTGTGCCTGATCGGTTACATCGCAGGCAACCGGCAACGCCTGCCGTCCCAGCCCGCGTATCTCCTCGGCTAGCGCCTCCAGCTCGCTCTCAGTGCGCGCCGTCACGGCGACATCCGCGCCTGCCAGCGCCAGCGCCAGCGCCACGCTGCGCCCGATGCCACGGCTCGCGCCCGTCACCACGGCTCGCCTACCCTGTAACGTCAATGCGCTATCGGCTGTATCGCTCGCCATAGGCATACCTCCTCTATCCTCCGATGCTCGGCTCTCTCATTCGCACGCCTCGGCCAACTCTGGCACATACATATGGCAGAGATCGGCGCGGCCACCCGCCAGAATTGTATTGATCTGATTGCTGGTCGTCAGGTAGCCGCCAACCAGCGTGGGAATGTCTACCTCATTGCGCACGCGGTCGCTGAGCGGCGTCAAGAAGCCGCGCCGGTAAGGCATCTCCGTCTCCGGCACCGTCTGCCCCGCCAGGATGGTCAGCAGATCGCAGCCGTGCGTCTTCAGCGCCCGCGCAATCGCGACACCGTCGGCTATCGAAAGGCCGCCACGCGCGCTATCAGTGATCGTGAGTGCCACGGCCAGCGGCTTCTGCTCCGGCCAGACCGCGCGCACCGCATCAAACACCTCCAGCGGGAAACGCAGCCGGTTTTCCAGTGCACCGCCGTACTCATCACTACGTTGGTTGGTCAATGGCGAAAGGAAGCTCGCCAGCAGATAGCCGTGCCCCAGATGCAATTGCAGCAAATCGAATCCTGCCTCATCGGCCATGCGCGCCGCCCGCACGAAGTCCGCGCAGATTGCCGCCATACCTGCACTATCTAGTTCGCGCGGCGCCTGGCTGCGCGGCGTATAGGGCAGCGGAGACGCCGAGACGAGCGGCCAGCCGCCAGTGCGTAGCGGGCGGTCCAGCCCATCGCGCGCCGGGCGGACTGCGCCACGCCGCCCGGCATGATTGAGCGTGATACCAATCTTCGCGCGTGACGCCTGATGTATGGCATCCACGAGTTTCTTCCAGGCTTTCAGGTGCTTCTCGTGATAGAGGCAGCCATCTTCAGATGTGATACGTCCCTCAGCCGAGATGGCAACGGGATTCGGCATTATCAGTCCCACGCTACTATGCGCCAGTTGTTGCATCTGTCCCGCGCCAGCCACGCCATCACGCGCCGCCACTAGAACAGGCGAACCCACGAGACGATTGGGCAGTGTCAGTGACCGCAGCGCGAATGGTGTGAAGAGCGGCGGCGGCGCCAGTAGCGGCGTATAAACACCCGTGCGCTGTGCTGCCCCATTACCATGCACTGGCTTTTCAAAGCCGCGATTACCCTGCGCCGGCAGTTCACTGCCGCGATGCCGATAGCTGTCATCAAACCAGCGGTCTACCTGCTCACCGAAGTATGGGTCACGCAGTCGCAGATCATCGTAGCTGATGCGTCCACTGCGTGTCAGCAGATTGAAGGCAAACTGCATGGGTTCGAGGCGCGTGTAGCGTTGCACTGACTCAAAGTATGTCCGGCTCTCCGCCGCCGCCGTCTGAAACAGCTCAATCACCGGCTTGCGCACCGCCTCATAATCGCTGAGCGCCGTCTCCAGGTCGGGATACTGCTCGATGGCGTTGGCGAGCGCAATCGCGTCCTCCATCGCTAGCTTCGTGCCAGAACCGATGGAGAAATGTGCGGTGTGCGCGGAATCGCCGAGCAGCACAATATTTTTGTGATGCCAGGTGGCGTTTTTGACCGTGACAAAGTTAATCCACTTCGAGTTATTGGGTAGCAACGTTGCCCCGTGTAGCTCCTGTGCGAATAACTGCTCGCAGTAGGCGATGCTGTCGTCCTCGCTGGCGTCTTCCAGCCCCGCTCGTTTCCAGGTCGCCTCGTCGCACTCAACGATGAAAGTGCTGGTCGTGCCGTTGAAGGGGTAGGAATGCACCTGGAAGAGACCATGCTCGTTCTCGCGGAAGATGAAGGTGAAGGCGTCCAACACCTTGCTCGTGCCCAGCCAGATGAACTTTGCCTTGCCGGGCGTGAGGCTAGGCTGGAAAATCTCAGCGTAGGTCTTGCGTATGAGACTATTGACGCCATCGGCAGCGATGATGAGATCGCAGCCATCGAACGCGGCGAGGTCGTTCAGTTCAGTGTTATAGCGCAGGGTAACGCCTAACTCAGCGCAACGCGCTTGCAGTAGTTGCAACAATTGCTTGCGCGCCAGCCCGGCAAAGATATGCCCGCCACAGCGAATCAGTTCGCCGCGATAGTGAATGTCTATCGCATCCCACAGCACAAAGTGGTCAGTGATGGCGCGATAGCTCTTGTAATCGGCCTCCTGAAACGCCGCCAGCGTGCGATCCGAGAAGACGACGCCCCAGCCATAGGTGGCGTCGGTGGCGTTGCGCTCGATGATCGTTATGTCGTGGCCGCTATTGGCCTTTTTGAGCAGTAGCCCGCAGTAGAGGCCAGCGGGACCGCCGCCAAGAATCCCTATCTTCACCGCGCGCCTCTACGATCTATTGCGCTGGCTAGTGCTGGCACTCTCCAGGTTTGCCACAATCTCCGCCAACCGTTCTAGTTGCCCGATCTCCGCCACCGCTGGAAACAGTACCAGTTCATCGCAGCCGGCATCGGCATAGCCACGCGCAAACTGGGCGACAGCCTGCGGAGTCGTCAGCATCTCCTCGACGATGCGCTCGACAAAGTGGCCAGTGAAAGCGTAGTAATCGGCGAGATAGCGCCTGCCAGCCTCGATGGTGGCCTCATCGCCAAATGCGAAGTAGCCCTGCGCCCAGAGTTTGGGTAGCCCCGGCCTGCCGGCATCCACCCAGGCGGCGCGGGCCTTGTCGGCGGCGCGAGCAAAAGCGCGCGGTGGTCCGCCACCATGCACGTAGCCATCCGCGTAGCGCGCGACTCGCGCAAAGGCGGCATCGCTCAGCCCGCCCACCAGCAATTCGGGTCCGCCTGCGCGCGCTGGCTGCGGACCAATCGCGTTTTCGCCTTCGCCTTCCCATTGCTCGCGCAGCGCCGACAACTGTTCCACCAGCGTTCTGCCGCGCGTGTTATACGCCACGCCCGCTGTGTCGTAGTCATCCTGGCGCGCGCCGACCGCAACGCCCAGCGTCAGCCGTCCGCCGGAGAGTGCATCTATCGAAGCGGCCATCTTGCCGAGGAGAACGGTGTTGCGCAACGGACTGATGAGAATAGTGGTAGCCAACCGCACGCGCGTGGTGACGGCTGCCGCCGCCGCCAGCGCCGCCAGCGGATCGAAGCTCTCATAGAGAACACGGTCGAGGACGCCCAGGCTGCTGAATGGTCCTGAGTCGGCCTGTCTTGCCCAATCGAGGATCAGGCCGCCCGTCGCGCCGGGAAGCGTCGTTGGCAACCCCACGCCAATCTGCATCGTGTGTGCCCCTTTGCACAATGATGTACTCGCAGGCTCTCGGCTTTGAAAAGCCGGGGCACGCAACGGGCCGGCTGAAGCCGCAACAACTCGTGCGCCCACTTCACTGGACTTTAGTTCGCCGTTTTCGTGCGCCGGCAGTTCACTGCAGCGAACAGCGAGCATGGATGCTCTGCGTTAGGCGTATCGTCGCACAATGTCAGCGTTTTGGCTAGTCTCGGCCAAATCGGTCGCCAGATGGCTCTGCCTCTCTCGTAAGAGAAAGAGGATAGAGGGTGAAGTTGCTCTGGTTCCCCCTCTCCTCGCGGGAGAGGGGCCAGGGGTGAGGATAAACTTGGAAGAAAGGGCACGGTTCCGCAGCGATATGCTATGATGACGGGACATGGCGCTTGCAAAGGCGCAAAATGAGCGGCGCGCGGCGCAATGTATAGCGGGATGGGGAGCAATGGTATGGGAGGGATGATACCGGCGGTCAGCGCCGATCCGGCGTTGTGGGAGGCGCTCGAAGCGGGCTATACACTGCCGGCACGCTGGTACACCAGTACGGATATCTTCCGGCTGGAGCAGCGCCGCATCTTCCGCCGGAGCTGGCAATACACTGGGCTAACTGAACAGGTGTCGCAGCCAGGCGACTTCTTTACCTACCAGACCGGCGACCTCTCGTTCATCATCCTGCGCGACGAAGAGGAACAGTTGCGCGCCTTCGTCAACGTCTGCCGCCATCGCGGTTCGCAACTTGTCTTGCAGGAGCGCGGCCACCGTAACACGCTGCAATGCCACTATCATGCCTGGACGTACAGCCTTGATGGCTCGCTCCGTGCTGCCCCTGGCATGAAGGACGAAGTGAGCTTCAACAAAGATGACTTCTGGCTCTTCCCTGTCAGCATCGAAGCCTGGGGGCCGTTCATCTTCATCAATCCGGATGCCCACGCGCGTCCGTTTGCGGAGACGTTGGGCGAGTTACCGGCGCTGGTCAACGCAACGGGACTCGATCTCAGCGCCATCCGCCACCGCGTGCGCCGCACCTACGACATCGCCGCCAACTGGAAGGTGGTGGTGGATAATTACCTCGAATGTTATCACTGCCCGGTAGCGCATCCTGCGTTCTGCGACCTCATCAACGTTGGCGATTATATTGTACGCGAATACGAGTATTTTTCCACGCAGACCGGCGCGCTCAAAGAATCTGCCAAAGCTGGCAAAGACAACCTCTATGATGTCTCCGCTGCCGCAGGTTCCGGCGTGCAGGATGGCTTTTACGCCTATCTCTGGCCGAACTTCACCATCAACATCTATCCCGGCCCCGGCAATGTCTCGCTGAACCTCTTCGTTCCGGTGGATGTGAACCGCACGCTGGCAATCTATGACTACTGCTTCGTGGATGAAGTGAGCGCAGAGGAGGAGCAGAACTTCGTGCGCTTCATAGACCAGGTGCAGGATGAGGATGTCGTGCTCTGCGAGTCGGTGCAGCGCGGTCTGCGTGGCGGCTACTTCGACCAGGGCAAGCTGATGCTTTCGCGCGAGAACGCGCTCCGCCACTTCCAGAAGCTCGTCTATAAGCAACTGGCCGGCGAGTAGTGCTTCAGGGTGGGCCGTAGTGATATACTGGCGCCAGCTTTGGTGAATAGCTATTGTGAGCAAGATTCATTTTGAGGAGGAAAGTGATGATTGAGCGCCTACAGAGAGCATTAGAGCATCTTGATGAATTATCGCCGGAGGCCCAGAACGATCTCGCTGAACTCATCGAGGAGCAGACCGAGCAGACTATAGCAATCGAGACACCTGAGCCATCTCCACAGCAAACGTCATCATCGTTGCCACAGCGGATTCGCACGGCGCTCGCTGCCATTGGTTCTTCCCGCGATTTGCTAGACGATGATGAGTTTACTGCACTTGAGCGTATCCGGCATGAGAGTGTGCCAACGCCGCCGATTGACCTTGAGGGACTATGAAAAAATATTTGCTTGATAATAGGCCGCTCGTTGCGTTAGTGAAGGGACGCCCTGGCGCCGAGCAAATCTCCGGGCGCTTTTGCAAGGCGTCACCGCGTATAGGCTAACCTATCCCATTTTGGAACGGTATGCAGACGTGCGGCTGGCGCTACGCCCTAGCGGGAATCTCATTGGCGATGTGGACACGCTCATTGCTGCCACGGCGCTTGAACACGGCCTCACGGTAGTCACCCTCGATGGCGATTATACGCGGGTGCCGGGTCTTGCCGTCATGCGCCTTCATCGTGATGATCTGATGACTTGAGATAGCATAACTCCAATCATAACAAGTGGGAACTTTTATATTGCCAGCGCCGTCATGGAAGCGAAACGATGAACGGCTGAACATTTGGTGACCCAGGGACATGGGGAACTGGCCAGACCTGGCCCCGGCATCCTCGCTCAGCCAGCAGCGAAACAGTGCGTCTCTTTGCTAGAGGATTGCTGGAGGATATTCCTATGCGACGTTTGCGACGTTCCTCGCGCGCCGGAGCATATAGGTTCCTGGCGCCTACGCTGGTTGCCCTTGCGTTGACGATTTTTACTGTGATGCAGGCGATGCCCGCTGCTGCCTGCGGCGGATTGGTCGCCCCGGATGGCGCGGTTCGCCTGGAACGCGCTGCGACACTCGTTGCCTGGCATGGCGGTATCGAACACTATATGACGGCCTTCACCTATCAGGGCAATGAGTCGTCGCTGGGTTGGATTGTGCCTCTCCCCACCGCCCCAGATAAGATTCAGGAGGGCGGCGCGTGGACGCTCCAACGTCTCGCCATCGAGACGCATCCACAACCATTGGAGTTTGGCGCAGCACCTGAAGCCGCATCTAACTCGGCCCAGGTGCTTCAGCAACTCACCATCGAGGCGCTGAATATCACCGTCATCAAAGGCAGTGGCCAGGAAGTGCTGAACTGGTGCGCCGCCAACAACTTTGTGCTGAGCGACGAGACGCGCGCCCATCTGTTGCGCTACGCACAGGGCAGCCCGTTCTTCATGGCTGCCAAGTTCGACACCAGCATCATCAAAGCGCGCCATGAGACGCAGGGTGATGGCACGCCGATTCTCATCACCATGCACACGGCGCATCCCTGGGTGCCGCTGGAAGTGCTGGCGCTGGATGGGCAGCAGGTGCAGGCGGACATCTATATGCTGACCGATGAGCCGCTCAACACCAGCGATGTCGGCGCGGTGGCCGGACAATCGCCGGTCGGCACGGATGTTCCCGGCGCGCCTGGAGTCAAGCTGGCCTTTCAGGAGCCGATGAACGCCAGCCTCTATCATGATCTTTCGACCGACCGCAATATGGGCTGGGTGCGACCCGATGGCTGGCTCACGTATCTCTCGCTGGATGCGCCCAGCGAATCAGTCACCTATGATATGGGCGTCACCTCGCGCGGCGTGATTCGCGTCGCCCCTTTCGGCACCACGCCAATGGCTATCGGCGCTGGCCTGCCGGAGCATGCGCTGCCCACCTGGATGCCGACGCTGCCCCTCGGCACACCGGAAGTAGTGCTTGCGCTCGCGCTCTTCGCTGGCTTCATCGCCCTGCTCTTCTTCCTCTACGGGCCAAAAGGCAAGAGGCGGGCGAAACAAGCGTAAGAGGTCGGCGGATGAATCCGTGCCATACATCTAGCGGTTGAAACCGCGCCTGGATGGCGTGCCGCCGCGAAGTCCGCCTGCGCGGACTAGAATCAGGCTATGCCCTACTCCCCTCTCTTCGCAAGGAGAGGGGCCGGGGGTGAGGATAATCACGATTCATCCCGCGCACACAAGCGCAGCGTGGGATATTCAGCCGTATCGTCGCGCGCCAGCAGTCCCTCGGCGATCATCGCCTGGATTTCGCGCGTCAGCGCCGCTTTGCTGGCGCCGGCCAGCGCGCCGAAGCTAGGGATACGCTGCGCCGAGGCGGCGGTATTGGTTGAGCCGGTGAGGATGAGGATGAGTCCCTTGACGCCGACAGCGTAGGGCAGCTCGCGCAGGCACGCCAGCACCGCCGCGCGCATCACCTCAGTATCGCGGATGCGTGGCGGGCGCGGGCGGCGCTCCCCTGAACGCGCCGTTGTATGCCCTTCGCCGTTCGTGTCACTACAGACGTCACAGACGCCACAAGTGCGCACCGGCAAACGTTCCTCGAAGTGACGGGCGATGATGCGCTGGCGGCAGGTCTGCGCGCGCATATACGTCACCAGCGAGGCAATCTGGCGTTCGTGGCGTTCGCCGAGACCAGCCAGCAATTCGGGCATCGCCGTTTTGCCGTCGGCGGGCGGCGCGCAACGTTCCAGCGCCAGATCACGCGGGCTGTCACGATAGTCCAGCAGTCCGGCGTCACGCCAGCCGAGCAGAGAATCTTCGAGCATTGCTGGCGTCCATCCCAAGCGCGCCGCCAGCTCCAGCAAGTCCAGCGTCTGCGGCAATCCAGGCTGCAACTGCGCCGCCGCAACGAACGCCGCAAAGCGCGCTGCATCGGACTCATCCATCTCATCCGCTGGCGCTGGTGATCCCAGGCGCACAAGCGGCGCACGCGGCACATCGGCATGTCGCAGCAGAAAACCGGCGCGCTCCAGCAGGCTCAACGCCACCCGCGTGCCCGTCTCGTTCACCTGCCGTTTACCGGAACGCTCATCGGCGGCCTGTGCCGCCTCGATGGCCGCGCTGATTTCGCGTTCCAGGTCTGCGGCGCCAACGCGCCCGATGGCAGAGCCAGCCGGAGCGCCTGCGCGAATCAGACGTTGCGCCGCCGCATAGACCGCACGCAACGTCTCAATCGAAAGCTCATCCTGCCGGATATGCCGCCGCACCTGAGCCACATCGGCAGAAGAGGCCAGCAAGATGCAGCGCGAGGGCTTCCCGTCGCGTCCCGCGCGCCCGGACTCCTGGACATAGGCTTCCAGCGAGTTTGGCAATTGATAATGCACGATGAAACGCACATCTGGCTTGTCTATGCCCATGCCAAAGGCCACCGTCGCCACGATGACGCGCGTTCTGCCGCCGATGAAGTCGTCCTGCGCCGCCTCGCGTTCGCCGCGCTCCATGCCCGCGTGATAGTGCTGCGCGGAGACGCCACAGCGCCGCCGCAGAAACTCCGCCACCTCCTCGCAACCATCGCGCGACCGCACATAGACGATGCCCGCCCCTGTCTCCTGTCTCACGATCTCCGCCAGCGCGCGCAGCCGGTCTTCGCTGTTGTGTACTCTGATGACCTCATAGCGCAGGTTCGCGCGAAAGACGCCGCGATTGATGACACGCAGGTCGCGCTCCAGCGCCGCCGCGATGCCGTCGCGCACCTCCGGCGTGGCCGTCGCTGTCAGCGCCAGCACCGGCGTCGTCACGCCATCGCTGGCAAGCTGGCGCAGCGCCTTCGCAATGAAAAGATAATCAGGGCGGAAATCGTGTCCCCACAGGCTGACACAGTGCGCCTCATCCACCACGAAACGCGCCACGCCAGCGCGCCGCAACGCATAGATGAACGATTGCTGGCGCAGCCGCTCCGGCGCAGCATAGACCAGCTTGTAGCGACCGGCGGCAATGTCCATCAGCCGCCGCTCCAATTCGTCGCGCTCGATCATACTGTTGATGATGGTCGTTTGCTCGCGTACTGCTGCCGGCAATCCCTCCATCTGATCTTTCATCAGCGCAATGAGCGGTGAAATCAGCACCGTCGTTCCTGGCAACAGCAGCGCCGGCAACTGATAGCAGAGCGACTTACCCGCGCCGGTGGGCATCAGCGCCAGCACGTCTTCACCACGCAGCACCGCCGAGATGATCGTTGCCTGTCCTGGCAGAAAACTCTCATAGCCGAAGTGATCGCGGAGCGCCTCCAGCAATTCGGGCGCTGCTGGTTCCTCCTCAATTTCCGCTGTCGCCGGTTCCGGCTCTCCGTCATCCTCGCTCTCCTCGCCGTCGTCCGTGTCGTCTGCGCCAGCATCGGTTGCGCCAGCTATCCGAGTCAGCCGTCCGCGCTGCGCCGTTGCCAGCGGTTGATCGGCGAAGGCGCGCCGCCGCTTCCCCTCCTGCCCATCGAGCGCAGTGGCCGATTGGTCCCCTGACCGCAGCAGCGCCAGCCAGGACTCCGCCTCGCGCGCCTCCTTCTCCGCCAGCGTCTCGGCCAGTTCATCCAGCCATGCGGCGTCATCGAGCGCACGCGCTATCTCGATGATTTCGCGCAGCACCCAGGCCGGCGGCGTTCCCTGGTAAACAGCGAAGACGCGCTCCACCAGCGCTCGCGCGTCCGCTGCCTCGCCAAACTCCTGATTACCGTTGGCGCTGAGGATCGCCTGGCAACGCGCCAGCCCCAGCAGCGCATTTGTCGCGCCGGGAGCCAGTTGCAGCGCATGGTGATAGGCCGCCAGCGCCTCGGTGAGGTCGCCGAGCGCCAGCAGCACCTCACCGCGCCACTGCCACGCGCCGATGCGGCTATCCCCCGGCTCCACGGCCCGCTCCACCAGCGCGCGGGCGTCGTCCTGGCGCTGCTGCGCAAGATAGGCGCGCGCCAGCAGTTGATAGGCGGAGAGCGCCTCGCTGCGCGCCAGCCGGTCATCCAGCAGCGTGATCGCCTCATCTACACGGCCAACCGCCAGCGCCAGCCGCCCCAGGTTGTCGTCCAACTGCAACTCTTCGCCAGCGAGCGGCAGCAGCAGATCGAGGATATGGCTGGCGGCTGCCGTAGCATGCACCTTTTCGCGCTGCGCCAGAAAGAGCGCCAGCGCCGTCACTTTCGTGATCGGCAGCGCCGCCAGCCGCGCATCCATGCGTTCCGCATCGCCCAATTCCCCCAGTAGATCGGCAACCGCGATTTCAAGCTGTGTAGTCACTGAATATGTCCTTTTCTTGATTGTCAACGGAATATCATTCTCTGTCGCCTGCGCTTACTTTCGCTTCATGCGAAGCCTCAATCGCCGCAACCTGCAGCAGTATAGGTGAGACTGGGGGAAGGCCCTGCATCCGGCGTATCCGGGTCGAAGGAAATGGTACCCTGTGAATCAGCGCCATGCGTCCTGTTGTGGAGTTGAATCGGCATGCTTGTCCCAGCGTCAAGCGTGCCCTGATTGGGAGAAACCTCCACGCCAGCCTGATCTGCTGATCCTGAGCCTGAGAAGTTCGCCTGCCACTGCACCTGCTCAGGCCCGGTATTCTCCAGCACAACGAACTGGGTTTGCTGACCATTATCACAGCCGAGATGGACACTGGCCGGTAACACCTGAAGCCAACCCGAGGTCGGCGTTGTGCTGGATGCCGGAGTCGGGCTGCTCAGCGCCGGGGCGGAGGCAGATAGAGTAGGAGAGGGTCTGGCTGGCGAGAAAATTCCAGCACGAGCGAGCAGCAGGAGACCTAGTAAGCCGATGAGCAGCGCCACATTAGCGCCGAGGCTAAAGCCAAGCACAGTGGGGTTGACATATCTTGCGGAAGGAGATTGATTGTGCCTATTGGCTACCGGCCAGGCTGGCGCTCCACCTGATTCTCTTGTTGCTCCTGACACATCAGTTGGTAGATTCGGCAAAGTCGGTCCATCGCCCTGCATAATTATCCTCCTTTGTGTATGAGACCACGAACACACGGTTGGTAATATATCACGCTCGGTAAGGGTATTCGATATATACACTATTCCTCATTACCGCGCACGAAACGAAAAGCGGAAATGCTGGTACTGGCTGGTACTGGCTGGTACTGGCGTCATCTCTCGTTCAGGCGTACACCCATTCGACGTGATGAGCCTCGGTGGTGTCCGGCACGTCCAGTTTGCGCATCAGGCGATGGATGACTGTTTCTGGCACCTGCTCGTGTTCGCGGCGGCTGGCGTTGCGCTGGAAGAGCGTTTCATACGGCGCATCGAGATAGACAATGGTGATGCGCGCGCCGTAGGAGGCGAACAGGTCTACCAGTTGGCTGCGCATCGTGCGAGTGGTATTGGTCGCATTCCAGACGAACGATTGGCGCTGGCGCATCAGTTCGCGGGCACGCGCCTTCGCCTCCTGCGCCACGGCTCCCTGCGCATCGGTCGGCGCAACGCCCATCTCACGGCGAATGGCGTCCAGTGCGATCACCGGCCAGCCAGGACGATGCGCGCGAATCCACGTATCTTTGCCGGCCCCCGGCAGACCCGATAGCAGCGTCACCTCGAAGGTCGTGTCGTTATAGGCGGCGTAACTGGGGTCGCTATGCGCGCGGTGATGGAAGTAGACGAAACGGCTCTGATCGCTGGCGAAGGGATACGGATTGGTGAAGCAGTTGCTCTCTGCGCAGAAGCTACGAAAGAGCGCGATGCGGTCGAGCAGTTCATGCTGGTCGGCGCAGATTCTGCCGCGCACGTCGGCCTCCGCCAGCAAGGCGACGTGCGCCAGATTCGCGCTCTCCGCCGCCGCAAGCACCGCGCGCTGTGGGTCGTCTTTTTCCAGGAACCAGAGCGGCAGGCCGTGAAAGCGCACCAGCCGGGCGATGGTCTCGCGCTCCAGGAACGGCAGCGCCGCATCGAGTCCCTCACCGCGCCAGAGCAGATAGCGCGCCATCTGCGCGCCAACGCGGGCGTGACGGTGCGACGTGATGCGCCCGTCCGGCTCCGTGCGCGTGCAGGCAGGCTTGGCGACATCATGCAGCAACGCCGAAGCGAAGAGCGTCGCTCGTTCCCCAGCTTCCAGCGCGCGCCAGGCATCCAGCCTGGTTAGCGCCTCCGCGACCATGCGCGTATGGATCCAGACATCGCCCTCGGCGTGATAGGCGGCGTCTTGCGGCACGCCAGCCAGCGCCGCCACCCACGCGAACCGCCGCTGTATCGCCTTCCAATTTACGGTCCAGTCTGGCGGCAGCGGGCAAAAGGGAAACGTCCAATCGCCTGTCATCGTCGTTTCTACCTTCCGCTCACTTCTACAGCATCCTCAGAACAGTGTGACGCCAGCGGCGAGCTGATTCGGCAGGATGGGGCGGTCCATCCAGTGACTCTGCGAGTCTACTACCGTCTGCAAGAAGCCGGGGCGCACATATTTGTAGCGTTCCTGCACGATGCCCTCTTCTTCGACCTTGATATACAGCCCTTCCATCAGCCTGCTCTGCTCGGTTTCACGCACCACCCGTTCGCCATCCAGACCGCGCTCCTCTGCCAACGCGCGCAACCGTTCCAGGTGATTCGCCGCAATGAAATGCGACGGGCCGACCAGCGCCGTGATCTCCGCCAGCGAGGAGAAGATTCCCTCACGCAACACCTTCACCGGCACGACGAATGGCGCTCCCGCCAGCAACTCGCGCCGCCGCTCCGTACTCAGAAAACATGTTTCCGCGATGTCATAAATATCAAACTCCATGAAATAGTGCGGCAGATCGGTATAGAAGACGGTATGCTTGGCGTAGAGCCACTCGCCATACATGACGTAGCGGTCACCCAGAATCTCCCAGAGTTCGCCGGTGTAGCGGCCAGCCCAACGCTTGAAGAGATCGAACTGCTGCTCACGCGCGCCACCGGACAGGTAATGGCCGCGACTCTGCAATTGCAACTGTCCAGCGGCGGAAAAGCTGACGGCGCTGTTGGCGCCATCCATCTTCTCCTCGATCACCAGATAGCGTCCGGCAAACTCCTTGAACGGGACGACACGCAGGTCTTCGTCGCCGCGCTGCAAGCCAGAGCCAGCGATATGGTGCGTGCGCGGATATTTGTAGATACTGCTCATTTGCGGGCTACGACGATCATATGGTTCAGCACATAATCAACAGTGATACGCGCCATGCCGTGCCGTTGCAAGAGCGCAGTCAGCGTTGGCTGATCAAAAAGATGAATATGCTCCGGGTTGTCGTCGGGCTTGGATGGCACCGAGAGAATCACCACACGCTGTGCCAGCCGGCAGACAGACGCCAGCGCACGGTCGGTGTCGGGGATGTGTTCCAGCACTTCAAGCATCGTCACGACATCGAAGCTGCCATCCGCCAGCGTCAGCGCCGCCACATCGCCGTGAATAGCGGTGAGCATGGAGACGCCGCCATCGCGCACGGCCAGCGCATCCGCCACGCGGAAGTCCAGCACATCCACGACGGTGACGGGCAGCGACGGAAAGGCATCCAGCAGCGGCCAGAGGAACGCGCCGCGTCCGCTGCCCACGTCCAGCAAACTCTGCGGCTGCATGCCTTTGAGGATGCCCAGCACCTTGCGCACACGCGGCAACTCCATCGTGCGCTTGAAGCGATGCAGGCGCAGCCCGCGCTCCTGTCCCAGCGCGATGAGCGCCTGCTGCTCATCCTCACAGAGCGCGTCGAGTGGCGCAGCAAACAGCGCTGCCTGCGTCTCCGTTAACGAGGCGAATGTAGGGGCGAGAGCTAGCCGGCCACGCACATACGCCGCTGCCAGGCGTGTGAAGTAAGCCCCCACCCCTAACCCCTCCCCCGTGCGCGGGAGAGGGGAACCAGAGTGCAGTAGCACCTTGAGTCACAAAGCATTAGCAATACAGCACTCCTCTGTGAGCGGGAGAGGGGAACCGCGATGTGACCCGCTGAGTTGTAAGGCAACACAGTTCTCTCTTGTACTCAGGAAAAGACTACGTTATTATTGCGTTGTAGCGGATTCATCACAGCATGCTCGTATACGTGAGAGAACAACATCCAGATGGTATTGCACCTCATCATTGGTGACACGCAAGACACGAATGCCATCTGCGGTCAAGATGATATCGCGCTCATGGTCATACTCCGCCTGCTGATTGTGTATTGAACCATCCACCTCTATCGCCAGACGGGCGGCAGCACAATAAAAGTCCGCGATAAAACCATGCAACACGTATTGTCGCCGGAAGTGTAGCCTTTGCATCTGATGACCACGCAAATGCTGCCAGAGGATTCGCTCCGCCTCCGTCATCTGACGGCGCAACTCTCGCGCTCGCTCAGTCTTAACTGCCGTAGCCCTCATATATCAACCTTCGCACTACAGGTCAGTTTGCCTGCAGGCTAACCCGTTGCCCCGCGCTCACCCCTCTCCCGCGCACGGGGGAGGGGCTGGGGGTGGGGGCTACTCCCCCGAAATGGTGAGATTGTCGAAGCGAATCGCCGCCGGACCAAAGTATGCGCCGTCCGAGTAGGTCTGCGCGGAGAAACGCGCGGCGGCGAGCGCCGTGAAGACATTGCCGGAGAGCGAGCCACCCTTGATGGGATGCGTCCCCGTCGCGTCGTGCCGGTAGCCCAGCTTGATTTCCACGGTGAAGTCGCCAGAAATGGGGTCCGGGTTCATCCACGAGAAGGCAACGATCTCATAGACCGGCCCTGCCGCCGCCGAGCGCAGCACATCCATCGGCCACTGCCCCGGCTGCACCGTTAGATTGGCGAAGTCGCCGGTCGGGTGGATGCCCAGGTAGGTGGCGTAGCGCGTGCCAGCCCAGGGTTGCACGAAGACGCCATCCCGAATCAGCGTCACCTGGCGCGCAGGCAACCCTTCGCGGTCAAACGGCGCGGTCTTTGTGCCCCAGGGACGTGTTGCGTCGCTCAGCAATGTCAGCCGGTCGCCGCTCGGCTCATCCCCCGTCACCAGATCACCGCTGTTGAAGCGACTGACCTTCATGAAGGCCGCCTGCCCGGAGGTCTGGAAGACGACTGGACTGAAGAAGCTCAGCAGCGCATCGCCCGTCAGGATCACCGGCCCCTGATGTGTGGTAGGAGGCTGCGCCACCAGCATGTGCCGCGCATAGGTGGCGTATGAATCCACCGTGCCCTCGATCATGAGGTCGGAGATACGCCGCCGTGTCAGTTCCGCGTGAAACTCCGCCTCGCGTTCTCCCTCGTGCGCGATCAGCACGAAATCCAGGAAGACCTGCGTGCCACGATCTGTTGCCGCCAGCCCACGACTGTTACGCAACTCACGCGATGAGCGTGTCGCATAGAGTTCCGCGCTGCTCAGCCGCACATTGCCCCAGTTGGAGATGGCGGCGCGCAGCCGCGCCAGCGCATCGTCCAGCGCCGCGCCTGGGTCGCTCGCCAGCAGCGGGTCCGAGGTAACGACATCAGGATAGCCACCAGCGGGCGCAGTTGCCAGCGTGAACGGTGGATTATCAGTCAGGCTGGCTATCGTCACAGCGTCATTCAGGCGGGTCGCCAGCCGCCCATCGGTTACGTCGCTTTCCAGCAGCGTTTGTGTCGTGAAGCCGCGCGCCGTGGTGGGCGCAGCGCCTGTGCCATCGCCGCCAGCAGGCGCATGGTCATTGTAGAGCGTCACCCGCGCGCGTTCGTTGGTTACGACACGCCGCGACTCCACATGCTCACCGATGAGGTAGAGTTGCGCCTCCTCGTCGCGCAGCAACTCCACCTGCCAGTCGTCTGCGCCCGGCGTATTCGCCAGCGCCCCGGCCAGCGTCTCGGTCGTCAGCGCCGCGCTGCGCGTTTCGTCCTGTGTCTGCATTAGCCCAACCTCGCTTTCATTCGCAGATGTGGCCCGCCAGTGGAGACCGGCACCATTTCTTTGTGTCCCTTGCCGCAGGTGCCAGCCCATAGCTCAAAATCGCTGCCGATGGCGCTGATGCTGCGCAACACATCTGGTACGTAGCCTGTGATGCCAACCGGCGCAAAGAGGCGGCCCGTGCGCTCGCCGTTGACGATCTCTTCGCCATAGTGCGCCGTAATCTGGATGCCCCAGCCCATCGGGTCTTCCATGCCACTCTCAGCAGAACGCAGGTACACGCCGCGTTCGAGATTGGCGATCATATCTGCCGGAGCAACCGGGCCGCTACTGAAGAACGTATTGGTCATGCGCGCGTAGACCTTGCGGGTGAAGTCCTGGCGGCGTCCATTGGGGGTATGAATGCCGGGGGCCAGCGTTGCCGAGGCGAAATCGCTGATCGGACGCACAAACACGCCGTCGCGGAGAATCTGCGTTGGTCGCGCCAGTTCGCCCTCATCGTCGAAGAAATAGAAGCCGTGGCCGCCGGGGACGCTGGGATCGTCGTACATCTGCACTTCTGGCGCGGCGACCTGCTTCCCAAGATATTTCTGTGAGAGCGCCCGCCCTTTGGGAAACAGGTCTAGCTCAACGCCGTGGCCGAAGCTCTCATGCGCCAGCACACCGGAGATGCCTGGATCGGTGATGATGTCGTATTCTCCGGGTTCGATCTTCTGTGCTTCCAGCAGGCGTAAGGCGATATCCGCCGTCTCGCGCAATTCGTCGTCGCTGATGCTCGCCTTCTCGTAGCCAAACGCGCCGCCGCGCACGGCAAAGTGATAGCGCATCTGCGAGCCATCCGAGACGACGATCAACGCGAGCAATCGCACGCGCGGCACATGCTGTTCGAGGTATCTGCCGCGTCCGATGTAGACGGTATCCTGTGTCGTATCGCTATAGTTCACCTGCGCCTGCACGATACGCGAATCAAGCGCCTTCGCGCGCTGCTGGAGGTCCCGCGCGAGTGCCAGCTTGTCGCGCAGCGGCACAGTGGCCGGGTCAATCGCCATCGGTACCGTGAAGGTGCGACGGTTCGGTCCAGTAGGTGAGGCAATGCCACCGCCGATGATAGGGCGACCATTTGCGTGTACGCTCAGCTCATCCGCCCAGGCCTGCACGCCACGCGCCAGAGTATTAGGCGTCAGGTCGCTGGTGGCATACTCATTGAAACTCGCGCCATCATAGACCGTGAAGACGATGCCTTTGCTGGGATTGGATTCGCTGGCCTGCTGTTCATCGCCGTTGTCGTTGATTTCTATGCCTGATGCGCCGCTGATGAGCGCAGCCGCATAGGGGAAGCGGTGATCTAACTCGTCCACCAACTCCCCAACCACTGTTTCCAGCCGGTCGGTTGAGTTCATGTTGCCTCCTACGAACGGATAGGCTGTACGTACTGCGTATGACAAGGATGATAGCCGTCTGCCAAGAGCATACCATGCCAGTCCAGGAAACGGGAATAGTATCGCGTCGTGACGATAGGAGATGGTAGCAGTTGTCACCAATTGTACGTACTCTTCCGTGGAAGCAACAGGCAGTAGCACAGCATGGAGGAGATCATGATGGAGATCATGATATTGTGGCCGCCTTCGTTACAGGATGCGGCCACAATATCACATTTCACAACAGGGGCGGGTATTATTTGCGCAATTCGCTCACGAAGTCCTGAAGGTCGTTGGCGTAGAGTTCCGGCTCTTCCCACGCCATGAAGTGCCCGCCACGCGGAAATTCGGTGAAGTGGACCAGGTTGACTTGGCGCGCGGCCCATTCACGCGGTAAAGGTGCATCCCAGGGAGCGTGGATTACACCCGCAGGTACAGAAGGGCGCTTGCCACTATTGTACAAGAGAGTGACTTGGGCATTCTCGTAATAGCCGCGAATGGAGGAGCCGATGGTTTGTGTGACCCAGTAGATGGTCATATTGGTAAGCAGCTCATCCTTATCCTGGATTCCGCGCAGCAGGGTCATCATCCAGGCAGCCATTCCAGCAGGCGAGTCTGTCAAACCAAACGCAAGTGTTTGCGGTTTAGTTGATTGGATCATATTAAAAGCCCCCTCCTTCATCCACCACTGCTGGATGAAGCCGGCAAATTCCTGCTCGGCAGGGGTAAGGGAGGCGAAGTCAGTATTACCATCAGGATAGCCAACGTCTGAGAGATGGATACCCAATAGGAGTTCTGGATGAGCGAGCGCCAGAGATCTCGTAACATTAGCTCCCACATCGCCGCCCGCTGCCAAAAACTGCTGATACCCGAGTACATCGCGCATGAACGTTGCATAAAGTTCGGCGGTGGCATCATCATTGAGCGCCCGGCGGTCGGAAAATCCGAACCCCGGATTATCTGGAACGACAACATCAAAAGAGATGGAGGGATCGCCTCCGAAGCGAGCTGGATCTGTAAGCCGATCAATCACTTTATGATAACGATAGAAGGAATCGGGCCAACCATGTAGTAAGAGCAGCGGCGTCGGATTCGGCCCTTTGCCATGCTCATGGATGAAATGGATGCCGACGCCATCTACCTCAGCCTTAAATTGCGCAAAGCGATTGAGAGCTGTCTCATGCTGCCGCCAGTCATACTGGTGCTGCCAGTAACCGGCGAGTTCTTTCATGTACGAGAGGTCAGTGCCATAATTCCACTCGGCTCCCTCAATCTCATCGGGCCAGCGCGTGCGCGCCAGGCGGTCATGCAAGTCATCCAAAGTTGCCTTCGGGATGGCGATGGTAAAGGGTTGGATGCTCATAATGACACGATTCCCTTTCTGTGATCTTCTGTTGTCTGGCGTCATTGGCGCTGTTGTCTCAGATGGCGTCAGCGCGTCAAGTCCTTTTTACCGTCAGAGGCAATGCTACGTCTTGTACAAAAACGACATGACGTGGACCGGCATACGATGTGCCAGCGCCGCCGCTGTCTACGCCACGGGTTCTTGCTTGGGGATTCCGTATGCCAGCCAGTTGCGCAGGAGTTCGCCCCAGCAGGCGCTTCAGTGATTTGGTGAGGTGCGGTTGGTCAGAATAGCCTGCCTGATGCACCGTATCGAGGATAGACACGCCGCGCTGTAAGAGTTCCGCCGCTCGATGGGCGCGTTCGATTTGGTGGATTGCAGCTTGCGTCAGCCCCGTAGCCCCCAAAAAATGCCGCTGCACCGTGCGTATCGTCAGCGTCTTTTCGACGGGATAGCCCTGGAGCGCGGCCTCCACCACGGGATCATGCGCCAGCATTCCTGCGCGCACTAACCGATCCACAAAGGTGTCGGCGTTTTCATAGGTGGGGAATTGCCAGGCGGAGCCATCCAGCCAGAAGGAGGCTAGTGTGGCATCGGGGAGCGCCAACCCGCGATCTACCAGCGCAGGCAATGAGATTTTGGGCATGTACGTGCCCGGCATAAAACGGATGCACAGGCACTCGTCACCCTGCTTATGTGGAACCGGCTTGGCGTAGGTCGTCGGCCCCCATACGGTAAGGCTGGTCTTGCCGTTGCGGCGCACGAGCATCAGATCCCAATCGCCATCCGCAACGACGACATCAGACCCATCGCACTCGGCGCGCGTCTGCCAGATTGTCTGCACGAACGGTGAATCCGACGCCCTCTCCTCATAGATCACGGCCATGCCACTACCTCGCTCAGCGATGGGCCAGCGATTAGCTGGCGGTAATTGTCAGATTGTATCTGATGGTGAAGATAGCTTCGGCGCACATCTCCGGCGGTTTGCAGCCAATCATGCCGGTGAACATGACGGCGGGGTTGCCGGAGCGCACCGCCACGAAGCGCCAGACGCAGGCTTTCTGTGCGGCATCGTACCAGCCGCGATCCCCCTGCGGCTGTAGTGTACCACTGCTATCACGCAGAGCTATCGTCCAGCGCTGGCCGGACGGCATGAGGAACTCAATGCTCTGTCCCGTTTTGACGCTAATCGTCTGTGAGACGCCCGGCGCCGTTGGGTTGGGGCGCTGCGGTGGTTTGGGGACGACGATATCGGCGGGTGGCAACGCTGCGTCCGCAGGCTGCTCCGCCGTGGGACAAAAGCCAGTGTTGGCCGTGGTGTTCGCGGGAAGCGTACTCGTCGGCGTGGTGGCGGGCGTGACGGTTGCCAGCGGCTGCTGCGCCGCGCCGTTTGGGATGGTGCCAGAATTAGAGGTGACGCCACAACCGCTGAGTAGCGCCAATGTAGCAATCAGGGCCACCAGCGCCACCCCTGGCACGAAAACTCGCCCGCCAAGCCGTATATGGCTGCCATTCACCCAATGGTATCCAGGCTGTCCAGTTTCCTTCATACCTCACCTCTCACCACACTGCCGCGCCACTGATGAATATGCTCACCAGCCATTCAATGCTAGTAGCACGGGACACAGAAACCGTCGCTTTCAACATGACGATATTTCTGTGCGGAGAGTTCCCTACCAGCCACCCACTGCGCTGCGGCGACCGGCAGCGCGCCAGCGCGAACCGGCGCTGGCGTCATCTTCGCTGTTGACACCCGCCTGCCGTCGTTGCGCCGCCGCCCGGTCTGCCGCCTCCGCTGCCAGCGTTGCCACCAGCGCCGCCACCTCCTCCGGCGCAAGTTCACCAGCGACTTCGCCAGCCATTGCGCCGTTCTGCGCCGCCTTATCAGTGAGGTTGCCAGCCTCATCGGGATGCCATTCCTCGGCGATGAAATCTGTCGAGAAGTCACCGGCAATGAAGGATGGATGGCGTAGCAACCACTGATGGAACGGGATCGTCGTGCGCACACCCGCGATGGTATATTCATCCAGCGCGCGCCGCATACGCGCCAGCGCCTCGGTGCGATCCTGCCCCCAGCAGACCAGCTTGGCGAGCAGCGAATCATAGAAGAGCGGCACCTGCATACCGGCATAGATGCCACCATCCAGCCGCACACCTGGCCCTGCTGGCTCTTGCAACGCCGCCACATAGCCAGAGGCCGGCAGGAAGCGGTTGAGCGGGTCCTCCGCCGTGATGCGCGCCTCGATAGCGTGGCCTCGGAAGCTCACCTGCTCCTGGGTGAAGCTGAGCGGCAAACCCGCCGCAATGCGCAGTTGCTCGCGCACGAGGTCCAGCCCGGTACGCCATTCCGTCACTGGATGCTCCACCTGCAAGCGCGTGTTGACTTCGAGAAAATAAAAATTGCGATCCGGCCCCAGCAGAAACTCGACGGTGCCGGCGTTCACGTAGCCAGCGGCCTTGCCCAACGCAACGGCGGCGCTGGTGAAACCGGCGCGCAATTCATCGTCCAGCGCCACCGACGGCGACTCTTCAATCAACTTCTGGTGGCGGCGCTGAATCGAACATTCGCGCTCGCCAAGATGCACGACGTTGCCGTGCGTATCACCAAAGATCTGCACCTCGATGTGTCGCGCAGGTGTGACGGCTTTCTCCATATAGACAGTGCTATCACCGAACGCGCCAAGCGCCTCGCTCTGCGCCAGCCGCAACGACGCCGCCAGTTCATCCGGCGCAAGGACGAAGCGGATGCCCTTGCCGCCGCCACCAGCCGCCGCCTTCAGCAGCACCGGATAGCCAATCTCTTCAGCAATCTTCGCCGCCTGCGCCGCGTCTTCCAACCCGGCGTTGTAGCCCGGCACGATTGGCACGTTGGCCCCGACGGCGATGCGCTTGGCGGCAGTCTTCTCGCCCAGATCGCGCATCACCTGCCCCGGTGGGCCAACAAAGATCAGGCCAGCGGCGGCGCAGGCATCGGCAAAGTCGGCGTTTTCGGAGAGGAAGCCATAACCGGGGTGAATCGCGCCTGCGCCGGTCTTGCGCGCGGCGTCGAGGATTTTTCCGATGTTGAGGTAACTCTCCGAGGCGGTAGACGGTCCCAGGTGAACCGCTTCATCCGCCATGCGCACGTGCGGCGCGGCGCGGTCGGCGTCGCTATAGACGGCCACTGACTTCAGGCCGAGGTCGCGGCAGGCGCGAACGACGCGCACCGCAATCTCGCCGCGATTGGCGATCAACACTTTGTCGAATGGAAACTGTTCCAGGCGCTCCGTTGCGCCGGAACGGCTGGTGGCCCTACGTGCCATGCGTTCATCCTCTAGGTTTATGGTATTGGGCGGGTATGTTCATCCGCCAGCCCTCTTGCATCTCGCAGTATACCATGCGCAAATGAGCCAGCCATCGCCTACATGTCGCCAGCTCGCCAGCGCATGGCAGCGTCTCAATGTCGCTGCCAGAAGAAAAAGGCATAGTAGCCGAGCGATACCAGAAGATTAGCCGCATCAGGATTCGGCGCTACATGCAAGACGGTCATGGCCGAATAGACCAAACCAGTCAGCGCGGCGCTAATCGGCTGGACGTACCAGACCAGCAAGAAGATCAGCAGGAAGCCATAATTGCCGAAGGCATAGAGGGTGTTGCGCAGTTGTGGCTCCAGCCACGGCGCGATGATGCCGAAGCCATCCAGCGGCGGAATCGGCAATAGATTCAGTATGACGCTGAAAATCTGGAAGAAGATGAACAAGGCCAGCGCAAAAGCCAGGTATGGATGCTGATCGGTGATGCCCAGGAAGAACGGAATCGCCGCCAGCACAGCAAAGAGCGCGTTCATCAACGGACCGGCCAGCGAGATGGCGCTCTGCCACGCGCGGTTGCGCACCAGGTCGCGGTTGAGGTAGACCGCGCCGCCCGGCAGCGGAATGCCGCCAAGAAAGATAAAGAGCAGCGGAAAGAGGATGCTCAGCACCGGATGGATGTATTTGAGCGGATTGAATGCAAGATAGCTGCGGGTGCTGTCGCTGTGGTCGCCGCCAATAAATGCCGTCGCCGCGTGGGCAAACTCATGCAGACACAGGCTGAAGATCCAGCCGACGACCACCAGTCCCACCGTGCCAAGCGTCTGCGTATTGGCCTGATTCTGCCAGAGGACAAAGACAAAGAACCCAATGAGAATGATAAAGGCTGCCACGATCTCCCAATTCACATGCGCGATAATGGCACGCAATGGATTGGGCGAACGGCGCGGATCACCTCTATAGAGGATTTCCGTATGGTACGGATTCGGATTATACACACACATCTCCTCAACGCGACGATACGATACACGCCGGTCTCGTTCAGTCAACGCAACCGGGCACCGGCGCAATACATCATGACTCCTCATGCAGTGTACCGCGCCGGTGCCATCTTCTGCCCACATGGTAGACGGGCAGCAGAAAGACCTCACCCCGGCCTGCGGCCACCCCTCTCCCACAAGGAGAGGGGATCGTGCGGCAACCCATACAGCTAGCTTGCGGCGATTTCTGCACTCCAGAGGAGAGGGGACTGTGGGGCAAACCGCTCAGCGCTGGCGTAAAGTAATGTCTGCGCACAAAGAAAAGAATGGTATGCCATCATCGAATCCGTTTGCCCAGCGACCCCTCTCCTCGCGGGAGAGGGGGTAGGGGGTGAGGTCTAGAGACGTTTACGTTCGGCGGGCATGGCATTGTGTTCGCGCAGCCGCTCCACCAGCCAGGCTTCATCATGAATCGGCACGTTGAGCTTTTCAGCCTTCTCCAGCTTGCTTCCTGCTGCCTCACCGACGATAAGATGGCTGAGCGATTTCGTAACGCTGGGCGCGATCTTGCCGCCGAGCGCAACGATGGCTTGCTCCGCCTGTCCGCGTGTCAATTCCGCCAGTGAGCCGGTCAGCAGGAACGTTTGCCCGGCGAAGGGCGCATTCTCCGGCGACACGGTGGTTGCTGGCCCATCCGGCAGGCTAAGCTGGAGTCCAGCGGCGACGAGTCGCGCGATCAGGTCGCGGTTGGTCTGCTGCTCGCCCCACTGGTGCAGGCTTTCCGCGACTGTCGGGCCAATTCCCTGCAACGCGGCAATTTGGTCCGGTGTCGCCGCCAGCACCGCCTCCATCGAACGGAATCCCTCAGCGATAATCTCCGCCGCCTTCTCGCCGACATAGCGGATGCCCAGCGCGAAGAGAACCGCCGGGAAGGGACGCCTTTTGCTATTGGCGATTGACGTGAGCAGGTTGCTCGCGCTCTTCTTCTGGAAGCCGGGCAGCGCCAGTAGCTGCTCCTCTGTCAGCGAATAAATGTCCGCTACATCATGCACCAATCCAGCGTCTATCAGCCTGGCGACGATTTCGCTGCCGAGGCCGCGAATATCCATCGCGCCTTTGCTGACAAAGTGGCGTACCCGTTCGAGGCGTTGCGCCGGGCACTGCGCATTGGTGCAATACGCGACCACGCCATCCTCGCGCAGCACTGGCGCATGGCAGACGGGGCATTCGGTGGGTGGCGTCCAGGGCTGCTCCGTGCCGTCGCGTAACTCTGGAATCGCCTTGACGATACCAGGGATCACATCGCCATGCCGCTGCACCACGACGGTATCGCCGATGCGCAGGTCTTTGCGCGCCACCTCATCAAAGTTGAAGAGCGTGGCGTTGGAGACGGTGATGCCGCCAAGCTGCACCGGCTGCAAGCGCGCGTTTGGAATCAGCGCGCCGGTGCGCCCGACCGTGATGACGATATCGAGCAGTTTGGTGTTGGTTTCCACCGGCGCGAACTTATAGGCAATCGCCCAGCGCGGATCACGCGCCACCACGCCAAGCTCCTGTTGCTGCCAGCGCGCGTTGATCTTGATGACCGCGCCGTCAATATCATAGGGAACGTCGAAACGCTGCGCCTGCCGCTCGTCGCAGTACGCCTGTGCCTCTTCGAGCGTCTGCACATGCCTCGCCAGCGGGCTGACCGGAAAGCCCCACGCCTGGAGATGGCGCAAGACATCTTCCTGGCTCTCCGGCTCGGCGGCGCCTTCGATCAGGCCAATCTGATAGGCTAAGAACGAGAGCGGGCGCGACGCTGTGACCTGCGGGTCCTTCTGGCGCAGCGAACCAGCGGCGGAGTTGCGAGCATTGGCAAAGAGGCGCGGCGTCGTACCAGCTTTGGTTGCCTCTTCTTCCAGCCGCGCATTTAGCGCCTCGAAGTTTTCGCGCAGCATATAGATTTCGCCGCGAATCTCGATGCGATCAGGCACGGGATACTGCTCGCTGGCATGTAACTGGTGCGGGATATCTTTGATGGTGCGAACATTGGGCGTGACATCCTCACCGATAGCGCCGTCGCCGCGCGTGATGCCATAGATCAGCCGGCCATGCTCATAGATCAGATTCATGCTCAGGCCGTCAATCTTCGGCTCGCAAACATAATCGAAGGTGGCGTGCGGCAACTGCCGTTGCGCGCGCTGCTGCCAGGCGCGTAACTCATCCGGCGTGCGCACGTTGGCGAGGCTGAGCATCGGCGTGGGATGGCGAAACTTGCTGAAGATCGAGGACGCTTCGCCGCTGACCCGCTGCGTAGGCGAATCTGGCGTGATGAGTTCGGGATATGCTTCTTCCAGGCTGCGTAGCTCGCGCACCAAAGCATCAAATTGCGCGTCGGAGAGCAGCGGATTGTCGAGGACGAAATAGGCGTGTTCGGCCTCGCGTATCTGCTGGCGTAGCTCCTCGATGCGCGTGTTCACTTCAGCCATATCAGCGGCTACTGCTGTCGTCGCCGTAGTGGTTTGCGTCGCGCCCACGCCGTTCTGTCCGTCAGCGTTCATCTGGCTTTCTTTATCTGCATGAGACATGCGCGGCACTCCCTCATTATTTCTCAACACTCAACACTCACTGGTGGTCATCGGTCAATATCATTGCTTGTCACTCCAGCCGCCTCGCGTGAGCAGACCAAAGTGTTCAACCGTCCGCCAGTGTAGCACAGACGCAGCGCCACCCATTTGTCTCTCAGATGGCTCCATATATCATCTATTCTCGCACGCAGCAACAAAAGTGGCGACTAGCAACGACTAGCAAGGAGAGCCGGCCATGCGGCACGTGAGGTAACGACCTGCCATCACGTACCTACCATAGGTCACAGTGCAGGGGAACGCTATTCTATTGTGGGGAAACGTGGTATGTCGCCGGGCAGAACTCTACATACTCAGCAATTGCTGCCGCCAGGGTTACTCACCAGCTTACTGCTGGGTATTGTGCAATCGCTCCTGATTGTCTTCGTTCCAGTTGATCTGAACTCGCCGTTCCTGGCCATTCTCCCCTTCATGCTGCTGCTGTACTTGCTCGTGCCATTCTTGCGCTCGCTGCTCATCTCCGGCGACAAACGGATCGCCCGGCGCATATGGCTGCTCTGCGCAGGACTGGCAACGTTCGCACCCATCATCACCCATCTGGTCGCGACGCTCAATACGCCGGTCGTCGAGAGTGGAGGATTCTCAGGTCTCAGATTGGCGGGAGACAACTTCGTTGCTCTTGTGGCGCTCTGCCTGCTCAACGCCGTTGGGTTTGCGCTCGCGCTGTTTGGCGGATGGCTCGGCGGGATGCGTCAACGGCGGGCACATACCAGAGCGTTGCGCCGCGCCGCAGCAGCGAACACGGCTGCCCCACGCATACCACCGGCGCGCGGGAAACGCTGGCCGCCCTATGTCATCATGAGCATGGTCATGAGCATGGCGCTGGCGGTGAGTATCATCCTGGAATTGATTGTGGTCGCCTCCTATCCGCAGGGGTTCCTCTCCACCCTCATCGCGCTACAAAAAGCCCCTGCGTATGCCACCTATCCCTATGGCGCCAACTTGCGGGCGATGGTATCTGCTTCGTCAGATATGCTCTATACCGGCGCGATTCCGGAGTCGTATGTCCTGCGCGCAAGCGATGGCGCTGTCGTGCAACACGTGCCGGAACAGCTCTTCGCGGCTGCTCAGGGCATCCTCTTGACAGAGAGTTCTATCTCCGATCTACAGGGAGGCCGCCTGGTGGTTCGCGCCTACCGGCAGAGCGATGGGCAACCGCTCTGGTCGTCTTCGCTGGAAGACGCCCAGCAGCCAGAACTCCTCGATGGCATACTCTATCTCACCACTGAATCCCAATTTCAGCAGCCGGGGCAGTTGCAGGCAATAGACCCCGCAACCGGGCATGTTCTCTGGCACTATCACTGTCCCACGGCGCAATGCCACATCAGCCTGCCCCAGATACTCAACCAGATTGCCTATGTCACAGTGCTGGGCGATCAAAGCGGTGGGTATAGTTTGCGTGCGCTACAAGCGCGAACCGGAACGCTGCTCTGGCAGGTGCCATTGTATACCTATGCCCAGCCGCCGCTCGTCGCTGGTAATCGCCTGATTGTCCAGACTGATGCAACCACCATCACCGCCATACGCGCTACGGATTGTCACATCCTCTGGCAACAACAGATGAACTTCGGCACCAGCCTATCCTGGTCAGGAGCAGCCGTCAATAGCAGTATCGCGCTCATCCAGTTATCCGCTACCGTCTATGCGCTGCGTCTGGATACCGGCGCGATACAGTGGCAGTGGCAGGCCAGCGCAAATAGCACGAATTCTGCCGTTCCCCTGCTCACCACAACGACCGTCTATCTAGCGACCACCAACACCTTGTTTGCCCTGGACTCCTCTACTGGCAAGGTGCGCTGGCAGCAGATGTATCCTGACGCAGATACGATTAACCAGGAGCAGCATCCGCCGGATGATCTCGCTATCCTCGGCGAGTTCAACGGGCTACTCGCGCTCGATTTGACCAGGAGGCAGGCTTCAGATCGCATCATAGCGGTGCTGCGCGAAGATACCGGCGCATTGGTCTGGCAGCGCGATGTGGGAGCAAGTGTCATGCTAGCCCAGCGGCGTGATGTGCGGCTCACGAACCTGCTGCCTGCAATCATCACTGCTGGCGAGCCGGTTCCCGTTAGCAACGTCGTGACTGTCTTCCAATCCAGCGGCGCAATTTATGTCGTTTCCAACCAGATGACGTCCTCTGTGTTGCCAGTTCATTACACTATCTTCGAGGGTTCTGCTCCGCGCACAATCTTCAACACCACAACCTTCACCCTCACAACACAGGCGCTCGATGGGCAAACCGGGAACATGCGCTGGCAGAATCAGCAAACGCAGACGTTCCAGGTAGCCTGAGCGTTCTATGCGTTTGCTGGATAGCTGCCGTCAGACGAACCAGAAGGAAGACGGCGGCTGAACAGGATATACCGCAAAATTCGTATACGCGCCAATGGCCGCGCCATCATTGAGGTAGACGCCCATATGCCCGCTCTCTGGTAGATTGCGTGAACTATACCCGCTGATCTCGCCGGAAGAACCCAGATATTGCCCATTGGCGTAGAGCAAATACGTGTCGCCGCGTATGATGACGAGCAGCGTATTAGTGGCGTCGAGTCCAGAGTGTATGGCATTGCTTATTCCGTCTGCGAGATAATCCCAATTTTCGTCCGGATTGCTACTACTGGCCTGATAATGCTCCAATGACCAATCCTGGGCCAAAGGGCTGACATTGAAGACGATGAAATTGCTAGTATCTGCATTGGTTCGCAGGATCAAGCCTACTCCATCACCGTCGGACGAAAGATTGGTTTGAGGATTGATCGTCTGGCGAACCGTCACCTCAACGGCGACGTTGCTATAGGTGCCTTGCGTCCATGACCAGTAGAAGTTTCCCGGTATACCAGTGATCTGATAGGACTGGTCCAGATAGCGAAAACTGGATGGGTCTTTGGCGGTTGGTTCTTCAATATTCCAATCTCCATCAGGAGCGGTAAGTGCATCTTGATAGAGCGGCTGTTCCGCGTGAATGCGCGCCGGCAAACCGGCGAGATAGCTCGTCTGGTAGCGCTGCAATGGCCACTGCGCAACGAAGACCAGCGCGAACACGAGCACCAGCAGTAGGGCGGTAATAAGCACTCGTTTCAGGGAACGTTTTTCTGACAGAACGTGTAGTCCATTGGTGGCCAATACCTGGTGAATAGGCGAATCATAGGCATGTTCAATTGCAACCTCAGATGATTTTATCTGGCTGGTAATTGCTTCCTTGAAAGCACTCGTAAAGTCACGGAGCGGTAGTTTCGTGCGTGCAACAATCACCTGTTGTAACAGCAGGGACGGCTCGCGGTCCGGCGCATAACGATTCTCTGTGGCGATCCATGCGATAACCTGCTGGTTGGTGGCGAGGATATAGGCATAGCGAGTAGACAACTTATTAGAGCCATAGGCAACCGTCAGGAAGGCGCGCGCCTCTACCCAGGAAATCGGCCCCTGCCCTAACCGGCGTGTGCTTTTCGCCCAGCGCAGCCCAAATTCATCGGCTTCGAGATACTGCGGTCGCCCTGATCTCACGGTATAAATGAGTCGCGCCAGGCTGGGGGTAAAGAGTACCAGCGCCAGACCACCTGCGAGCAAGCCAGGCCAAAGTGGTATAGGGTTGGCTGTGCCAGACTCTGTGAGCGCAAGCGGAATGAGCGCAGCGGCAGTTATGCCAGCGCAGAACCCAAGCACGACCCCAACTGTCGCCAGAATGTCACCAGTGGTCAGTTGTGTGGCGCGTAGGGGGCGCAGTGGGCCAATTTGCTGTGGCGCATTTGGCATGAGCGTATCTGCACGCGGCTCTGGCTGCGCCTTCGCAATCGGCGCAATGCGTTCATCGCCAGCGAAAAACGCATCACGCAATGCGCGCACACGCTGGCGCAGACGCTTGTTCTGCGCAGCGTCGCTGGTTCTACCAAACACCCTAAGAAGCGTCGTTGTAAGTTGCAAAGGGGCGATGAACAACGGAAGCAATCCAGTCCAATCGCCCCATGTAGCAGTCTGCCAATTAACCCAGAGTTGGCGAATCGCAAACGCAAAGTAGAAAGCCACCAGTGCAATGATAAATCCCATCAGCAGCCGCGAAACCAAGACCGACCGGGATATGCCGCGTTCCCGGCTCTCCGGTGTCGTCGCCAATGCCCCTAGCACAGCGGCTGGATTCCCGCTCATCTACTCATCGCCTTCCTGACTCGTTCCCTGCTGCTTGTTTCCGTTGAGCTAGCATGCCAGATAGGCCGCGCTGTGTCAAGCCTTTCAGCTTGAGCCGAGTTTCGCCTTTTTTTATGGCTCCCGCATCCATGAATTCCAATACATTGCTTCGCGCTCGCGTATTACTGGAATCTCAGTGGCGTCGTAGTCGCGCAGGGCGTCGCGTTCGGCAGGCGTGAGATTGCGGTTCTCATAGGCGGCAGGCGCGGCGACTTCGATCAGCCAGCGCCGGAAATGATCCTTGTCACAGAGTGGCGATTGATCGAACGCCAAATCAGCATAAGCAATGGCACGATATGCCAAAATGGTCTCACCGTCGCGCATGAAGCGCACGGCATACGCCGCTGCCTCCGCCGCACAACTTGTATCACTAGAGCGGCAGTCCCCGATGGGATGATTGCGAAACGCCGGACGCGCGGGACGGCAGAGCGGCTCCCAATCTGCCGGTTGTGTGTCAGTGGCAAGCCACGTTTCAACGGCGGCAATCGCTGTCTGTGGCTCTCTGCCGTCGCAGTAGAGTTCCCAGCAGGGGAGCGCACGCCGCGCAGCATACAGAGCCAGCCGGAGACAACGCAGCCATACATCATGCTCCACCGGCTCGCTGCCGTCCTCCCGCGAGCCAAATGCAACAACGAGCTGCCAGAGGGGACTCTCTTGCTCCTTGTTGGTCTCAGGGTCTGGCCAGCCTGCTTCGATACTGCCGGTCATCTCATCCAATACATCGCGGACCGCCTGCGGAAGTGTCATAATCATCTGTTCCCTTTGACTTTGACCGCCATCATGACCCAGAACTAATCACCGATGACGCATGAGTACCTGCGATGGCTCTACAATGACCAGAGTATCTTGAAGCGATTGACCTGCCAGGCTTCGCAAGGCTGCGAGAATGCGCTGGATTCGGTCCGCTTGCGGCCAGTATTGAGGTAACTCAACCAACACAACGCCAGGATGCGGCGGAGGGAATTGTCCCGTATCGCGCTCAAGGTCATGGTCTTGCGTGATGAGCGTTGCCCCGGCGGTACGCGCGTAGGCAAACACATCGGGATCGGGGCGTGTTCGCAGTCCGACATCATAGGCATGCTCTGCCTCATGACCATCCTGGCGAAGATAATTTATGAGCCGCGTGGGCAGATTTTCGTCCACCAGAAACCGCCAACGCGGTGCGCTACTAGCTGACGGCATAGATGGTCGTTGAGCTAAGCAACTGTGTGGCGTAGGCCAACGCGGCGCGAATCTGTTCGTCGGTCAGGTGATAGTCTTGCATCACATCCTCAAAGGAGGAGCCGCCGGCCAATCCGCCAACCACAGACTCGACCGGCACGCGCGTACCGGCGATCACAGGCCGCCCATGAACCACCTGTGGATCGAGCGTTATGCCAGGAAATATCTCTTTTGCCATCGTTCCCGTCACCTCTCCTTCGATGTCCTGCTTGGTCAGCAGCAAGTGCAACGTAGCAGGTCCATGTTAGGTATATTCTATCTCATTGCTCTCAATGCTTTTGCCGCACCAGCAACGCGGCGGGGTGAATGCGCGCCTCGAAATGGGGCGCGGTAATGACCTCGCCATCGAGGTGCGCGTAGATGGGCTTTAGCGCCGTCATGGTGATCGCACGCACCTTGCGGAACGATACCTCCGGCTCGCGCAGATGGCGACCCTTCTCGATCATTGGCAACAGGCGCAACGCGCGGGCGAGTGACGGCTTCCAGATCGTGCAGACATCGAAATAGCCATCATGCGGGTCCGCGCCGGGATTGATCTGGAAGCCGCCGCCATAGGTGGGGCCGATGCTGACGGCGGCCAGCGCAAAGAGACGGCTCTCCCCCGGCTCATCATCGAAGGAGACAATCAGGTCAGGGCACTCATTATAGTGAAAGAGCAGTTCGCGCAGGCTCGCGCCCCAATAGAGCAACTGGCCGCGCATGAACGGCTTGCCCTTGAGCCGTTCCGCCGCCGCTGCGATATTGGCGTCTATGCCGACGCCCAGCGCATTGAAGAAATAACGCCCGTTGACCTCGCCGGCGTCCATCGCCACCGGCTCGCCATTGAGCGCGATGTCCAGCGCAGCAGCAGGGTCATGCGGCAGTTTGAGCGCCTCATAGGCATAGTCGTTGCCGCTGCCACAAGGCACCACACCCATCGCCACCCTCCGCTCCGACGTGAGGATGCCGTTGCCAACCTCCGCCAGCGTACCGTCGCCACCGACCGCGATGACATCGCGCCCTGCCTGGGCTGCTTCGCGGGCGCGCCGCTCACCATCACCAGGCCCCGTCGTCAGCGCCAGTTCGCCACGTCCACCAGCCAGCGCCCGTTCCAACAGCGGGCGCAGATGCAGCGTGCGCCCCTGCCCACCAGCAGGATTGAGGATCACCAGCGGTGGCAACGTTGAAGGTTGATACGTCTCGGATGCTTCGGATGCTTCGGATGCTTCGGATGCTTCGGATGCTTCGGATGCTGCGGACGCGGCGGATGCGGCTGGCATATCTGCCAGCGAATGTGGCTCACTCATCTTTGGGCGCTCCTCTGCGCTGGCGGTTCATAGCGTGCGGCTGATAATGGTGATACAACTCAATAGAATCTACGCCTGAGATATTGCCAGCACTATACTGTGTTTTGCAGGCTGCGTAAAGGCTCTATTTTGCGCAGTGAGGAGCAGCAGCGAATGGATGACCGGCAACTGGTACGCATGAGCAAGTATCTCAGCAAGCATCTGCGCCACCAACCAGAGCGGCTGGGACTGACGCTGGCGCCGGGCGGCTGGGTAGCGGTGGCGGAGTTGCTGGCGGCCTGCGCGCGGTCCGGCTTCCCTATCAGCCGCGCGGAACTCGATGAGATCGTGGCGCGCAACAACAAACAGCGATTCAGCTTCGATGAAACCGGCGAGCGCGTTCGCGCCAACCAGGGGCATAGTGTGCCGGTTGACCTGCAACTCGAACCGCAGACGCCACCGGATGTCCTTTATCATGGAACCGGCGCGGGAGCGGTCGCGGCCATCGAACGCGAAGGATTGCGCAAGATGCGACGGCATCACGTGCATCTTTCCGCAGATATTCCCACCGCTATCCGCGTCGGCCAGCGTCACGGCCTGCCGGTCGTCTTCACCGTGGACGCTGCGGCGATGTCTGCGGCTGGCGCACTCTTCTACCGCTCAGAAAATGGCGTCTGGCTGGTGGAAAGTGTCCCACCGCAATACCTGCATCGCCTGCCATAAATCAATGCACGGCTAAAGTAGCACATCAGCCGCATCACCGGCTTGACAAGATAGAACGGATATTCTATACTCTACGGTAAGGATGACAAGCATAGCGCGAAAGTGGATACCTGTTCGATTGAGCCGGAGGAGGCGCGGGCGATGTGGGGTAACGACGAACAATCTGGCCGTGGGAGCGCGCGGCCAGGGTCTTCACTTTCTTCAGCAGGGATGACGCATAACGGATATACAGGGCAGACAGAGCGCACGCTCTATGCAACTGGACAAGAGCGCAACACGCCAACATCAGGCGGCGGCATGGCATGGCGACAGGGAACGCACGGCGAGAACAACCAGGACCAGGGCAATCAGGATCAGGACCAGGATGAAGAATGGAACGAAGAGCCGGCCTTCGGCTTCGCTGGCATTCCTGGCACGACGCCGGAATTGATTACCGAGGCATGGTATCGCGTGCAGGCACGCCAGCTCATCCGCGAGTTCCTGCGCTCGGTTCCGCGTTCGGAGCCGGAGGCGACGCTGGCGATCATTCGCAGCGATGGCACACAGCGCCTGCTCACGCGCCGCCAATTGACCGAAGCGATAGACCGTATGCGCCCGCGCCAGCGCCAGATCATGCGGCTGGCCGTGGAGGAACGCTGGTCGCGCCAGCGCGTCTGCGCCTATCTGCAACATATCAGCATCAAGACGTTCGAGCGCGATCAGATCGAAGCATTGGATGCGCTCGCCCAACTCTAAATGAACCTCCTCCTGGCGTCCTGGCACATTCGTACACAAAAACGCAGTCTTTGACTCCGCAGCGGTCCATAATGTGCAGTAGGAGTGATGCCTTTGCGCTCATCGCAGCAGGCGCGCGATTTGGCGCAATGACGGCGCATGGATTATTGAGATGTCGTCGAGGAATCCTCCATGAAAATACTCGTCGTAGATGACGACCGCGATATGGTGGACCTGCTGACCTATTGGCTCCGCAGCTATGGCTATACCATTACTCAGGCATATGATGGCGAACAGGCAATCATGCGCTGGCGCGCGGAGCAACCCGATCTGGTCATTCTCGATATTGAGATGCCGAAGCTCGATGGATTCGAGGTCTGCCGCCGCATGTCCGCCGAATCCAACGCGCTGGTCCTCTTCCTCACCTGCCGCGACCGCGAGGCGGACGAGGTGCGCGGGCTGGACCTCGGCGGCGACGATTATCTGCGCAAGCCCTTCAGCCCGAAACAACTGCTGGCGCATCTGCGCGCGCTGATACGGCGGGGCAAACCCAGCAGCGGCGCCTCATTGCATCAGACGGATTCGGGCATTAGCGTGGGGGCGCTCCGGCTGGACCCTACACGCCATGAAATTGAGCGCGACGGCATGAAGGCGCGGTTGACGCCAACCGAGAGCCGCCTGCTGCACCTGCTGATGACGCACAGCGGGCAGGTCCTCACGGCCAGCGTCATCGTCGAGCGTGTCTGGGGCTATAGCGATATCAGCGACACCAACCTCATCAAAACACATATCCGCCATCTACGGCAGAAAGTGGAACCCATCCCCGCCGCGCCACGCTACATTGTGACGATACCCGGCGCGGGCTATACCTTTGTTGCGCCAGACCATGCAGACGGGCATGAGGGAGGGGCAACACTGGATATGGCTGGCTGGATGGTCTCACAGTGCCAGGATGCGCCGCCCTTTGATAGCAAGTTGGAGCGCCAGGCGTAGCTCTGGATCGTCGAGGTCATGGCCAAGCAAATCGCGTGCGTGGGTCAGGCGGTAGGTGAGCGAGTTGCGGTGCAGATGGAGTTTCGTCGCCGTCTCAGAAAGATTGCCGTTGCAGGCGAAGAACGCTTCCAGCGTCTCGATCAGACGCGAGCCATTGCGCGTATCCGCCAGCAGCGGCGCCAGGGTGCGCGCCACAAACGGCGCAAGCTGGCCGCTCTCGCGGAGCGCCAGCAATAACTGATACACCCCCAGGTCGCTGGAACGCACGATGTGGCGCGGTCCCACAATCAGCAGCCCCAGGCGCGCCGTGTCGCGCGCTTCGTTGGCGCGTAGATACACCTGCGCCGGTTCATGCGCTGGCTCGCTGATACCCGCCGCCCAATCGCCATCCGCCGCATTGAGCGCCCGCGCGAGCACTGCCTTCGCGCGCTCGATAAGGCTGGTTAGACCATGTTCCGCGCCAGCCAGCGGCGCCAGCGCCGCCACCTGCATCTCATGCGGGCGCGCCCATGCGCCCAGCGCAACGGCCAGCTCATCCGCCAGGTGAATCGCCGTTGGGTCTGCGCCGCGTGGCCCCAGCGCATGCGGCGGTAGGTCCGCGTGCGGCGCAAGGTCTATCCAGAGGACGGCGTGCGGCTGCGTCAGGTCATAGCCAAGCTGGAAAGCGCGCGTTCGCATCGCCGCCTCGCTGGCGTAGGTGCCGGTCAGCAGCGTCTCCAACGCTTCACTGCGCAGACCAGCGCGCAGGCGCGCGGCATCCGCTGCGCTTGGCTCCGCGCTCTGCGGCTGGCGGGCACGGCGCGTCATCAGATGGGCGATGAGATCGTGTTCCACCTCATTGAGCGTGGCGCTGGCGAGCGCGAGCAAGGGCATGCCGCGCTCCTCAGCCAGCGCAGCCGCCTCCGCCAGCGCCTGCCGTTCGCCCGGCGCAAGCGACGCATCATCTGCAATGCCGCCGATGGCAATGGCAGAGACGCCCAACTCATCCAACTGCTCCACGACATCGGCTAGCGAGAGTGAGATGCCCTGCGCATGCAGCGCCCGCAACACCGGCAGCGCCAGCAGCGCCAGTTCGCCGCCCTGCAATCCCTCGAAGGCGGGCAACCGGGCGCGCATGGTGCTGGCCCAGGTGATCGGGCGCGACACGCCGGCCTCGCCCGCCAGCAAGCGCACCTGCCAGCGGCGCAGCACCACCATGATCTCCTGCACCGTCACCGGACCAGCCACATCCATCGCTCATCGTCCCTTTTTCTCATGCGGCACACGCGCGTGCGAGCTTCGACAGAAAATGAGAACGCCACCCACCGGATGTGACATCCTGGTAAGTGGCGATACACGTCGCATGATCTGACAGGCGATCAGCGGCGCGGAGTTGTCTGGCGCTGGCTGTGCGCGCCCTGCGCAATCCGCTCAGCGCGCGCCTTTTCCTCGCGCTTCTTCGCCTTCTTCAGATGTTTGTGCCAGGCCACGCGCTTGGTCTTGTTCATCGCAGATTTGCTCCTCCACCATCCAAAATAACACCGTGTTGCTCATGCCGGATGCGGTGAAACGAAGTCGCGCTGGTTATTCGTCGGATTCGCGGAAACTGGTATCCTCGAACTCCTGCTCGCCCTCTTCTTCTTCGCCCGACTCGCGCTCTTCGGCATCCAGATAGTCGCCATCTTCACCAAGTTCGTCTTCTTCATCGGCGTCATAGCGCAGCATCGTATCTTTGATGTAGCCGCGCGTCATCTCCGCGCCAGGCAGCGCCGGGAAACTCACCTTCCCGAACATTTTGGGGTCCTGGAAGGTTTCACGGATGATGACGCGAACCTCATGGTCATTCAACTCCGTGAGGCCGGCGATATACTGGTTGCCACCATCCATAAACTTGATGAGGCGATTGGCCAGACGCGGTTCGAGCCGTCCGATGCGATCACCACTACCACTTATAACGTAGATAGAGGCGCCTTCGCGTTCGAGTGTGACCTGATCTCCTGCCGTCAGCCGCGCCAGGACATCACGCGGGGCCAGGTCAATCAATGTCGTGATGCCAGTCTTGCCGGTCTCTTCGATGAAGAGGCGTGGATCAATGCGCTCATGCGATGGGCGCGCCGCCACTGCGCTGTCTTCGCCAAGCTGCGCGAGCCGCTCGAGATTTTTACGCGCAATATTGTTGCCTGGCTCGATCTCCAGCGCCTGGGCATACGCCTGCTTTGCCTCACCGTAACGGCCTATCTCGCTCAACGCTTTGCCCAAGCGATTGAGGGTGCTCAGGTCACGTGGCATCGCGGCGAGGAGCTTCTGATTTACTTCAACCGCCTGTTCCCACTTGCTCTCCAATGCAAGCTTGATCGCTTGCTCGGTGAGTTCGCGGCGCAGGCGGGCACGTTCTTCCGGCTGATACGTCGCTTGGGTCATCTACTTGCTTTTGCCTCCTGAATGGCCTACCGCTTGCAACGGCGCCAGTCGCATATATTACCGTGAAGTGAGACGTCCTTGCAAGGACCACGGTGTCGTTTTCTCGATATGTACCAAGACGAGGTCGCCAGGGCGCACGTCTGCCGCAACAGATGCAACGGACGGCTCCGCCACTGCTACAGCGGTAGCGTTGCGCACTCGCCTGCTCGCAGGGGTAGCGCCATTCGTTGTTGATTCAGGTTTCGTCGCCGGGCAGAACACCAGTTTGTTCGTGCGGTTGCGCCCGCGCCACTGATGCTGGCCGCCGGCCACTTGATGCGCCTCGATCAGCACTTCCTCGTCGCGGCCAAGATAGCCGCGATTAATCTCCGTTGCAATGCGTTCCTGCACCTGCTCCACGGCGTGCAGCCGCTCCTTTTTGACGGCCAGTGGCACATCATCTTCCCACTTATAGGAGAGCGTGCCCGGGCGTGGCGAGTAGGCGGCGACATGCACGACATCGAAACGAATCTCATCCAGCAGATCGAGCGTGTGCTGAAACTCTTCCTCCGTCTCGCCGCAGAAACCGACGATCACATCGGTCGAGAGCGAGACTTCCGGCCACCAGGCGCGCAACTTCTCGATCAGCGTGCGATATTCAGCGAGTGTATAGCCACGCCGCATGCGGTGCAGCACATTGTCATCGCCATGCTGCACGGGAATATTCACATGTTCACAGACCTTTGGCAGCGCGGCCATCTGCTTGATGAGCTTATCGGTGAAATGGCGCGGATATGAGGTCATGAATCTGATGCGTTCCAACCCCTCGATGTCGCTCAGCCGCTCCATCAGGTCGCCAAGATCGGCCTTTTGCTCCGGCAGATCAAGTCCATACGCCTCAACGGTCTGGCCGAGCAGCGTCAGCTCATGCGCGCCGGTGGCAACGAGGTCACGCGCCTCCGTCAGCAGTTCCTCGATGGGGCGGCTGCGTTCCACGCCGCGCCGCGACGGCACGATGCAGTACGAGCACACCTTATTGCAACCCAACACCACCGGCAGCCACGCCGCCGGTCCGCGTGTCTGCATGCCCACAGCCTCGGCAGTTGGATAGTGCAGATCGCGCTGAGCGGGGCGCGGCGTAATCTGCATAGGCGAGGGAGCCATCGGCAAGACGGGCAGCGATGCGCCAACGCCGATGGTGCGCGGCGCGCCAAGCTCCGCGAAATCCACACAGCCCTCGCCGGCGATGGGCGTCCAGCGTTCTTCCAGGAATTGCGGCAGAATATCCGCCTTCTCCACCTTGAAGAAGAGGTCCACGGCGGGATAGCGTTGCTTGAGGTCGTCAATCGTGCGCTGATTGCCAATCATACAGCCCATCATCGCCACCAGCAGGTCGCTGCGCTGTCGCTTGGCATGGCGCAGCAGCGAAAGCTGACCGTGCGCGCGTTTCTCCGGCTGCTCGCGGACGCTACAGGTGTTGAGAACGACGAGATTCGCCGTCTCCATCGTCGGCACTTCTTCCCAGCCCAGGCCGTCGAGGATGCTGGAGACGCGCTGCGAGTCGGCCATATTCATCTGGCAGCCAACGGTCCAGATGTGGTATTTACCTTTGGCGATACTCATCCGCGTCCTCCTCCTGCGCTATGGGTCGTGGCTGGTTCACCCTCCGGCGGCGCCGCTTCTTCTACATCCTCCGGCTCAACCGGGCGTACCTTCTCTTTGGGAATGCGGTCAATATAAAGAATGCCGTCGAGATGGTCTATCTCGTGTTGCAAGATGCGTGCAAACCAGCCCTCAGCCTTGACGCGAATCTCTTTGCCTTTCGGGTCGCGCCCTTTGACGGTGATGGCGGCGGCGCGCGGCACATCGTCACCCACAAAGCCGGGGATGCTCAGGCAACCCTCGGTGCCCAGCACCTCCTCTTCGCTGCGCTTGATGATCTCCGGGTTGACGAAGGCCACCTGCTGATCCTCATACTCGGCCACCAGCACACGAATAGACTCACCAATCTGCGGCGCGGCAAGGCCAACGCCGGGAGCTTCGCGCATCGTCTCCCACATATCGTCTACCAGCCGTTGCAAATAGGCATCGAAGCGGGAAACTTTTTTGGCTTTAGTGCGAAGAACGGGTTTTTCGAGCGTGAGTATTTTGCGAACTGCCATGTTGGTGCGACCTCGATGCTACGGTGCTACCTGCGTACCGGGACATGCCGGGATACACGGTGGAAAGCCGGTCGTGAAGGAACCAGATGCGTCTTCCGTGCCGCCGCCGTCTATGTCTGCGCCTGTCTTGTGCCTGTCTGCGCGTATCTATTCTCTATGTGCCTGAGCGAACTGTGACCCGGCCTACTACGAGCAGCATAGCCTGAGCAGGTATAGCTGAAAATGCTCGTGTACTATAGTCTCTGAAGTGTTCGCATGTCAAGCCCATTCTCAAGCGCCGTGGTTGGCAGTTTCCGCCAGCACATCGCAGGCCAGATACAACCCGGCGATGGTCTTGCCGTCATCAATTGTGCCGTCGCGGCAGAGCGCAAGCGCCTGGCTGATGGGGAGCCACTTGACGTTGGCAATTTCATGTGGGTCGGGCATCGCGCCGCTGATCTCCTGGAGGCCGGTTGCCAGATAGATGTAGATGGCTTCGGTTGAGAAGCCCGCTGAAGGATACTGGCGGGTCAGCAGGCGCCAGATGGCGGCAGCGCAGCCGATCTCTTCTTTCAGTTCACGCACGGCGGTCTGCTCCGGGTGGCCAGTTTCATGCGCGTCCACGATACCCGCCGGCAATTCCAGCGTCTCCTTACCAATGGCGGGGCGCTGCTGGCGCACGAGGGCCACCAGCAGCGTCGTGCCCTGGTCCGGCTCGCTGTGTTCGCGGATGGCGACGATGGCAGCGGCATCCGGATGGTCCACAATCTCATACAGCGATTCGCTGCCGTCACTGTGGCGTACCGGCTGTTTGCGCACGCTGAACAGCTTGCCGCTGAAGACCATCTCGCCGCGCTGTTGGCTATTCTGGGGATTGCTCATACTCGCTCGCTTCCTCTCTGCTCGCTCACTTACGCTTGCTACATATTCTACCTCATCCTCGCACATACTGCTGCGATGTACGTTTCATGGCAAGCCAGAGTTTTAGAATGTTCATTCACCTGCTAGTCATGCGTGACTAATACGACGAAAATGCGGTATGCTATTGACCAGGGCGGGAGGGATAGCTCCGGCCAATACGAACATTTTGTTCATGCGGTTCGCATAACCTGACATGACGCGGCTCAAACATGATTGTGGAGGTAACAACCGATGGGAGCGCGCATAGCCTCGATGGCGCTACGGCTCTTCTTTTTGCTCAACCTGGTTCTGGGACTCATCTTTTGGTTCAGCGATAACGATGCTATTGTCCCGTTCCACATGCTCGTCGGCATCTTATTCGTGATCTCGCTCTGGGTATATTCGGCGCTCGTAGGGCTACAGACAGGTAACGTCGGCCTGGTGGCCGGCAGCTTTGTATTGGGTCTGCTGCTAGCTATTATCGGTATGACTCAGGCGAGCATTCTGTCATCGGCCAATTCGCCTCACTGGATTATTCAGGTGATCCATCTGCTGCTGGCATTCCTGGCAATTGGCTTCGCTGAGAGCGTCGGCGGGCGAGCGCAACGAACGCTCAAAGCCAGAGCAGCCTAGCATAGCTGCTCATCGTTTGACACGTTGACAGGTGGGAGTGCAGACCTACTTCTGCGCTCCCACCTGTTGCTATCCGCAAAAATACCCCTTGCATTGGTTGGCTCAATCTGTTATACTACTTCTCAATTACTGTGCGGGCAAAGACTTGCCACTGTGAGAATCGAAGCGTCTTGGCGGTTTGGTGAAAAGACCTTAAGTAGACTTTTCACCATTACGTTCAGTTTTTGATGTTAGTATAGGCGCCTATTGGCGCTGTTCTCGCTTGTTGTCATCCCTTACCATTCTGTATTTTCCGTTCTCTGTTTCAACCGTCTGAGTCATTTGCTCTTTCCGTGCTTCATGTGTCAGCTATCCTACTGACATGATGTGATGTCATCCATCAGAATCAGAAGCTGAATTGTCATTATCCTTGAATCAAGACACAGACACAGTGGAAGCATGGACGGCTAGAGGGCGGAGCCAGACCCCCGAAAAGGAGATATATCGCCGCGACCACCCTTTCTCAGCATACTGGATATGCGACCATCCTGTCTCTATTGATCGTATGAGCAAGCGAGTGTATATGAGGGCGTATTTATGTCTGGAAGCGCAATACCAATGCCCGCCGCAACATCCATAGCAGCGGACGCCGCCGAAAAACAACGGGACAAGGCGCTCGCCCTGCTGGACGCGCTGGCAGCGAAAGCCAAGCTGTTGGGTGCGCCGCTGGGAGCACAACGCGCATCACAGGTGAGTTCTCATTTCAAGAGACTCTCGGCCAAAGACGCCTACCAATGGCTGAATCCCCCACTCTTCAAGCAAGAAGTCGAAGATCACCTATCCGCGCGGACAGAGAAGTGGTATCGTTGGCGCAATGTTTTCAGCCTGCTCCCGTTGATTTTGACCTGGCTGGCGCTTTCGCTTGCCACACTTGCGTATCAGCAAGACCTGCAAGTGTATAAAGCCAGCGACAATGGTCAGAGTTTTCTGTCGCTCTGGCAGAGCGGGTTTCACGGCAATATGCCGTTTTCTCTCACCTTCACAAACACCGGCTTCACTGACGTCATCCTGCTCGCACTTTGTCTTTTCTTCACTATCCAGGCACAACGGCGTGAGAGCGCTGCACAGCGCGATTCTGCGGCATTTGTCAAGCAATTGGATGAGGCGACAACCGAGTTGCTGAAGGCCAGCGACATGCTAGGCGCCGTCATGATTTCTGATGATGTCAGCGCACAGTCCGTGGCCGAAACCATTCAACTGGTCATCAACGAGACTATGCAGGCGACACGCGACCTTTCGCAACGGACGGAACAACTGGTGACGCAGCTTCAGGGCGACCTGACGAAGCTCCACGATGAACTCAACGGCAACCAGCAGCAGTTAGAAGAACTGACGTCAGCCACTTCCGGCCTAACGACAGCAGCGGAGGCGCTGGCGAAGAATGCTGGCACCTACACGACCATCGGCAATCAACTGAGCAGCCAGATTGGTGAACTCAATACCACTCAGCAGGGTTTAGTACGCGAACTGGCCCCTATTTCCGGCGATATGAAGACGGCAGCCACAGAAGTCTCCGCTGTCTCGAAAGAACTGACGGCTGGGTTGAAACCGAGCCTCACAGAGATGACGCAGAGCGTAGTTGATGCTTCCACCAAAATCTCAACGGTGAACGAACGGCTCAAAGTGGCGGCTGACGAAATCAACGGTGCAGCAGTGGGATTGGGCCAGGTCAATATTGATGTCACGCAACTCAACGCGACGCAAAACGCATTGCGAGACGATCTGCAAAAAATTGGCGCTTCCGCTGATTCTGTCAAGACGGTTGCCGAGCAAATCACCAAAGAAATGCAGCCGCACATTGCCCAGATCGGCGGCAATGTCAGCAGTGCCACGCGCGACCTGGAGCAATACGAGAAGCGCATGGTAGCGGCAACCGATCAATTGGAACTGGCGGCCAGCGAACTGGCGGCTGCTGCTAGCCAGCTCGCTGTGATATTGGGATCTCCCGGTGCTTTCCCAGGTCCAGGGAGCACTGCGAAGGGCGGAAAAGGCAAGGCTGGCAAGACGAAACGTGGTCCATTTGGCTGGTGGTAGGGAACGGTAGATCGGTGTCAGCAGCGCACACTCATTGGCGCTGCCACATCATCTACACGCTGTCACGCTCGATGATAAAGGTTTATCTGTATGATGAATGATCTACCGCGTTCCGGTCACTCTGGCAAACGCGGCGCGCTCTTTCACACGGCGGGCTGGCTCTTTGCAGACCTTTTGCTGGCGCTGGCGATGATCTTCCTGATCGCCAATACTCGCGATATCACGGTTACGCAGGCACATGCCACACCGACGCCGACCTTCACGCCAATCCCAACCGCGACGCCACTGGTACGCCTGGAAACCAAACCGACGGTCTTCAGCCTGACGGTAGATTATCAAGGGTTACTGGCAGGCAGCGCCAGCGCGCGCCAGGATGTGGCCAATCAAGTGCGTGCGCAACACGCGCTTAAGGGGCGCCGGGCTGGCCTCGTGCTGGCGTTTGGCGGCGCTCCGGATCAGAGCCTTACCGGAGAAGCAGAAGACATTGCCAGTAAGGTAGAAGACGTCTTGCGCTCGCTGGGCAACCAGGGGTTCGTTTTCATTGGCACCTCCTATCACCCTCCATTCTTCAGCCTGTACAGTAGTCTCAGCTATGTCAATCTAGAAGTGTATCTCTATGCGCAGAGTTGAAGTGGAGAACTGCAATGGATGAGTCAACAGGTGAGCAAGATCTCTTTGCCAGCCCCAGATATCTGCGCCGTCTGCCAGTATATCTGTTGCTCGATTGCTCCGGTGACATGAGCGGCGAACCGATGGTTGCGCTCAGCCAGGGATTGCAGGTGATCTACGAACAACTCATGCGTGAGCCGCGCGCTGTCGAAATGGTCTGGCTTTCGATCATTCGTTTCGCTGACTTCGCCGAGCAGGATGAGTTGATTCCACTCACAGAGTTCCTTCCGCCGCCGCTGATGGCTGGTGGGCGCTGCTCGTTAGGAGCGGCGCTCCACCTGCTCGTAGATTCCATCGAACTGGATTTGCAAGCTGGCACAACGACGCAAAAAGGTGATTACCGTCCATTAGTCTTTTTGTTTTTGAGCGGCGCGGCAACTGATGACTGGCAGGTGGAATTGCCTCGATTGAAGGCGCTCCAGGGGAGCCAGCGTCCAACGATTGTGGCGCTGGCATGCGGAGCAGATGCCGATACGGCAACTCTCACCGCAGTTGCCGACACCGTGTTTCAGATGAATGAGGTAACGGCAGACCTCATTAGCGGATTTTTCCGCTTCACGTCTGGATCTGTCGTGAATCTCTCTAGGGCCGTCACCGGGCAGGAGGCGGTGCGTGAACAATTTGCGCTACCATCGTCGCTGGAAGCTAGCGTGCGCCGCATCAATACAACCAGGACGGCGACAGCCAGTGGAGCGCAGCCAGCGAACGGAACAGATGAAGAGGAGGACCCATAGGAACAGAACAGACGAACCACCAGATGATACCTGTGATACTGCCGTCTATCGTCCCTGATTGATTTCTTCTGTTGCGCGCAGTGTTTTGCGCACGTATTGAGAAAGAGGAATTGCTATGCCATCCAGTGGTTTGCGCCGTCTGCCGGTGTATTTATTGCTCGATTGTTCCGGCTCGATGATGGGTGATCCAATCGTTGCGGTCAATGAAGGATTGGGGCTGATCTATAGCTTACTAATGAGAGAGCCACGCGCTGTCGAAACGGTCTATCTCTCAGTCATTCGCTTTGCAGATGCCGCTGAGCAGGAAGATTTGACGGCGCTGGTAGATTTCGTTCCACCAGCGCTCACGGCTGGCGGACGCACGGCGATGGGGTCCGCCTTCCATGTGCTGGTGGAATCCATCCAGAACGACCTGAACGCGACCACTGATACCACGAAGAAAGGCGATTACCGCCCGCTGGTCTATCTCCTCACCGATGGCCAACCGACTGATGTCTGGCAGCCGGAAGTCGCAAAGATCAAGGCGTTGAGCGGCAGTCAGCGGCCCACGATTATCGCGCTAGGCTGTGGCGACGACGCAGATCCGGCCATGCTGAGGCAGGTCACTGATGAAGTTTACCTGATGCGCGATGCTACGCCTGAGCAGATCAAGGCTTATTTCAAGTGGATCACTGGCTCTATTGCCGGCGTCTCGAAAGCGCTGGCCGGCGGCGGTGAAACCGCCGATATGGTTGCGCCAACCGCCGCTGTATCCGGCGTCATCAAATATGGCGGATAAGTCAGGTATATCCTCACCTCCGGCTCCTCTCCCTGCGGGGAGAGGAGTGGCCGCAGGCCAGAGTGAACACTGTCATCTCATGAGTTGGAGCTGCTGATGGGAGATCCGACCAAATCGCCGCCGGTTGGTGGAGCGCCGCTTGCGCCCTTACCCGCCATCCGCAACTTGCGGCGCCTGCCGGTGTACTTTTTATTGGATTGTTCGGCCCATATGGGCGGACAACTCAATGTTGCCATGCTAGAGGGTCTCGACAATGTGCGCAATGTCCTCTCCCGGCAGCAGTGGTCTGCGCGCCATGCCTATCTCAGCGCCACGTCGCTTCAGGAGCGCGCTGCGGCGCTTCATGAGCCACAGCTTCCGTGGCTCGAACCCGTGCGACATTTTCAACCACCACTCACGCTCGATGCCGGTGGCGACACATCGCTGGCGCCCGCCTTACGTAGTCTGGCAGCCGCGCTGCATTACGACACGATTGATCCTACGCCACAACATCCAGGCGACCTGGATGCGCTGGTGTTCCTGGTGCTTGGCGACATCCCGAACGATGAACGAGATTGGCAGCAGGCGCTGGCATATCTCCACCGTGCAGGCGCCAGACATACGCCAAAACTCATCGTGCTTCAGATGCGCATTGATTTGTCGGCGGCCTTGCGGCCATTTGGCTGTACCTTATTACGCCTGCACCCGGCGCGAGCGGAGTCACTGTCCAACTTTTTCGCCTGGGCAACACAATTGATCGCATTGGAATGTGATGCCTATGTCTCAGGCAACGCTGTCATGGAGTTGCCGCCATTTCCGTATGGGGTTGAACCACAACCACAACCATAACCATTACCATAACCATTACCATTACCATCTCAAGAGTCTTGATTACTGACACTTTTCAGAACAGCGCGATGCGGCGCGATGCGGCAGCGAGAAATGAGACGATCATGGGACATCCGCCAATCAGGCGTGACAAACCAGAGCCACCTGCCCCCAAAGCCAAACAGCAGGTCAAGCGACTACGCCTGCACGGTTCTCCTCTCCATCGCGGAACCGCTCAACCAGGGAACCAGGACATCCTCGATAGGTTGCAGGATGTGCTGATTGCTGGATGGGGATCGGTGCTGTTATTCGTCATCCTGGTCATTGCAATAGTGCTTCTCCTGCTCATTCTCTTGATGGAACTGTTCTTCACTCCAATTCTCGCTATCCTGATTTCGGCCATTGCTCCCCATCCGGGCGCGTCACCGCTGCATACCCTGGGACTTTTGCTCCTTGCTTTAGGTGTTCTTGCACTCCTCGCACTCGTCGTCATTCTCTTTCGATCCGAACAGCCAGCGCCAGGAAAGGTCAACCACATGACACACGATGATTCTCAACAACACAAGCCCCCTGATGATGGGAATGCGAAGCAGCAACCAGCGACGATGCGTGATGAAAAGGGTACGCAACCACCATCTGCGGATACCGGGCAGGTAAAAGCTGTGCGCACCGAAGAACACCGATCCCCGACTGCGATAAGGCAACATGCGCCAGTTGTTGCACCAGGAACTGGCCAGGCGCAACCTCCAGCGCAACCTCTCGTGCAGCCTACAAAATCACCTGCTGCCAATCCTAAACTCAGCCCAACAAGTGAAGTAATGAATGCACCGCTGGCTGGCTCAAAAGACGACGCACAATCGTCGCTAGATACGGCACGAGTTCAGGCGGGCAACGCCATAGAACAGACAAATGAGGCCGCTGGCGATCAGCAGCCGCCAGCAGCGAAGGTGACAGGAAAGCTGCCACCTTCGCCTCCGCCACCACCGCAACGTCTCGTCACCTCACCTCCTCCGAATCCGCGCCAAGAGCCGGTGGATGTGAATAAGATCGAGAAGCAAAATCCCAAAAACTATGCAGAGGAGCAACATGAGCATCCACATTTGCTCTGGATGTATACCGATGCAAACAATGAGCAGATGCCTATTCAACGGAAGTATGCGGACAAAGAGGATAGTGAAAATGTCCCTGGATCAGCAATGCAGCGCATGGAAAACATGGCAGCAGCCGACCGCAGAACGATATATAACGCTGGCCCCAATGCGCCAGCTACCAACACAAGATATGGCTTCTTTACCGATGGCTGGCGGGCAGTCGGAGCCAGCCGCCGGGGGCTGGGCCATGAAATAGATGGGCTGTTCCGCGAAGACGATTTTGATCTTGCTCTCGTGGGCAATCGAGCGATGGTAGTTGCTATCGCTGATGGCGTTGGCTCCAAGCATCTCTCACGCTGGGGCGCCCGCGCCGCCGTCCTGGGTGTGACACAGGCCGTGCAGTCGTCGCCAAACCCATCGCGCAATGCACTATATGACCTGCTGCGCGAGATCGAGCGCGAGCCGGAGTCAGGGGCAGCAAGGGGATGTGCCACGGCCAGCCTCTTCAATTGCTTCCAGGCAGCGCGAGACGCTGTGAAAGCGAGAGCCGATAAGGAAGAGATTGTAGTGAGCGAACTGCACTCAACGCTGCTGGTGTTCATCGCCGTGCCCTATCGGAACCGGATGGGAGAGCCGCTGCTCTTTATCGCCAGTGCCCAGATCGGCGACGGCGCGCTCTTCGCTGGCGCGTTTGACCGGCCCGATTGGCGCTATCTCCAAAAGCCACAAATCAGTGGTATAGACAATCAGGTGTTGCCGCTGCTCCGCGCGACGGATGACGATTGGCAGCACAGTTGTGATGTGAAGCCAGCGATCCACGAAACCATCATTCTCGGCATGACCGATGGTATAGATGATGATCTGGGGGTCTCTGTCGTCAACGGGCAACCCATACCAGAACTAACCAAATTTTTGCAGGAGCATGGCATCACTGAGGCATTCGCGCCAACGCTCTCGGCAAAGCAGGCAGCAGAGACGCTGAAAGATAGGCTGGGCTACCGGCAGAGGCAATCCTTTGATGACCGCACGCTGGTTGCCATCTACCGTCCAACCAGCAGCGCAAAATGAACTACCATCACAACGAGAATTATCAAGGCAGGTAAACCCTATGCCCTACCAAACCGTTACCTTTGAGGATGGCACAACTGAAGAATACGACACCGAAGCGCTCAGCGCCGGGGCGGAAGGCGAGATATTCCGCTCGCGTTCTGGGAAACACCTGGTCAAACTCTACTTCTCACGGCCAGGTTATGATGCTGAGCGCATGCAACGCATCAAGACACTTATCAATGATGTCAACCCGACCAAAAATGCACCCTACTGGGAAGAGTATTTCTCCTGGCCAGAGAAGCTCGTCATCAGGCCACGCATTGGGTTCCGCATGCGCTTCGCTCAGGGGTTGCGTACGGTTGATAACTTCTTCTTCCGCACCTACTATGAACGGGTTCTCAAGCCAGACGAGCGCGGCTGGTTCATTGGGCGCGTGGCAGCGGCCATCAAAATCGTGAACGCGGCCAACCGTCTCTCGTCGAGTGGACTCTGTTATCCTGATTTCTCTGACAAAAACATTATGGTGGACGCTTATGATGGCCGTATGACGCTGATTGATTGCGACAGCATCACCGTTCCTGGCCGCATTTCACCCACTGTCCAGGGGACATCCTGGTATCGCGCGCCGGAACTGGTCAAGGGGTCACTAACCATACCTAATGTGCGCAGTGACCGGCACGCACTGGCAGTGATTCTCTACCTCTGGCTCTTGCGCTGGCATCCGTTGAACGGAGACAAGGTGCATGATTCCAGGGATCCAGACCGCGACGAAGAGCTACGCCTGGGTGAACGCGCACTCTATATCGAACATCCAACTGATCGTTCCAATCGCGCGCAGGGGCAGCCATATAGCGCGCGGATTCTCGGCAATGAGATGAGCGAACTCTTTCGCCGCGCCTTCGTAGAGGGACTCTTCGATCCTGGCCGTCGCCCGCAGCCCGCCGAATGGCAGGAGGCGCTCTGGCATCTCTACGACCGGGTCATTCCCTGCCCCACGCCATCGTGCGACTGGCACAGTTACGTGGCCGCGCCCACACGCGGACTCGCCTGCCCATGCTGCAATCAGCGTATCAAGCAGCCTACTAACCTACCATTCCTCTATTTGATGCGTCACAAAGGATCGAGCAATGCCGATGACTTTCAAATGGACCTCATGCGCGCCCATTATGTCGTCGGCTGGCCGGAGCGCACGCTCAATGCCTGGCATTTCAAGCCAAACGCTTCATCATTACCACCAGCGCCAGACCAGATGCCAGATATCGCCGCCAAAGCCGCGTTCGATTACGACCCACATAAAGACCAATGGTACATCACCAACCTGGCGCTTCCAGAGGCGCGAAGCAGTGGCCCCGGTGGGAGTGCGGGCGTGTGGCGCACCTGGCCGGTCAATTCATCGCTGCCGCTGGTCAATGGCATGCTCTTGCAGGGCGGCCCCGGTACTGAATATTTCCGCATCAAAGTGCATATTGCTCAGGTTGCATGATCTGCCAGAAATGAGGTGAGAAGTCTTATGGCGACGCCAACTGCTGTTCCAGCTCTCCCAGAGGCGCAAACCAGCAACCGTGTTCCCTGGCCGACGTTTACTATTCCTGCTACCGAGCGCGCGGCAATCAGTACAGGAGCGCTCAGGCAAGCCACCTACGGCAAGTTTTTGCGGGGCATTGCGGCTGGGACGCCGGTCGTCAACCCAGTTGTCAATCCAGTCGTCGGCCCCTATCGCCCTCCTACGCCCCCTGCGCCACACGGCGCTAAGGTGATACGGAGCTATTCGCCTACCGGTGCAAGCGCCTCTGGCATTCGCGCGACGCCTCCTGTCCCCGCGTCTTCAGGTACACGGGTGATTCGCACACACAAACCACCAGGTACACCGTGAGGCGCCGAGGGGTGGTGTGTGGGGTGAGGAGTCCCAGCAATTGCGTACATTCCTGTCATGCGTCAATTGTTGTTGTTTGTTGTTTCATCGAATGTTGTATTTGCAGTATGTGAGGAGAATACAACCATGCCTCGCCGCTATGAACCGCCAGGCGGACACCATGACCGTTCGGGAAACCCACTGTTTGACGCCGACGAAGCCTTACGCCAGGTGGATATCTGTTTCGTGATGGACGCAACTGGTAGCATGTCCAGCTATATTGACGCTACCCGCAAAGAACTCAAGGCATTTGCAAGTAAGCTGGCGACACATAGCATGAAACCCAAAATGGCGTATGGACTCGTTCTCTATCGCGACCATCCACCAGAAGATAGCTCGTTCGTCACTAATCTGTCTCCACTTTCTGAAAATCTGGAGCAGACACAGCAGGCGCTCAATAGGGCAAGTGCCGAAGGCGGCGGCGACGGGCCTGAAGCGGTCGTTGATGGCATCTACGATGCAGTGTATCGCATGCAATGGCGCAAAGGTTCTCATAAAGTGATCTTGCTGGCGGGCGATGCTCCTCCGCATGGCGAGGGAGCATCTGGCGATGGGTTCTCGCGTGGCTGCCCCTGTGGGCATAACGTACAGACGGTGGCGCAGGAGGCGAGGGAGAAAGGTATCACGATTTTCTGCCTGGGCATCGGTAACGACCGCGATATGCAGCGCACTTTTCAGCAGATAGCCAAAAACAGTGGAGGCCAGTATGTCCCGCTGGCCAGTGCAGGTACCCTCATCAACAATGTGTTGACGATCACAATGGGTGAATTCGGCAAAGTGGATATTGACCGCGTAGTCATGGCGGCCTATAGTTCAAGTGCAACACCGGCCAGCATCGCCAGGGCGACCGGATTGAACATCACGGATGTGACGGCCAGTATAGACCGTCTGAAGCGCAAAGAACTGATATAGCAGTATTTCGAGGACTCAGGCATGAACAGTTTCGCCGGACGCAAGCCGCTGGTGGTAGGGGTGGCCGGCGGGACGGGCGCAGGCAAGACGACGGTGGCACGCGCCATCATCGAGGCAGTCGGACGCGAGCGCGTGGCGGAGTTGCCCGAAGACGCCTATTATCGTGAATACCAACATGTCTCAGAGACGGAACGCGCCGCGATCAATTGGGATCACCCCGATACCATCGAGGTTGACCTGCTGCTGGCACATATCCAGGCATTGCTAGCGGGCCACTCGATTCAGCGCCCCGTCTACGACTTCGCCGCTTACGCCCGCGCGCCTGAGACCATCACCGTTGAGTCGCGTCCGGTGCTGATCGTCGAGGGCATCTTGCTCTTCGTGGAGCCGAGACTGCGCAACCTCTTCGATGTCAAGGTCTTTGTGGATACCGATGCTGACCTGCGCTTCATTCGCCGGTTGCTGCGCGATGTACGCGACCGTGGGCGGACGGTGGAGAGTGTGGTCTCGCAATATCTTGCCACCGTCCGACCGATGCACATTGCCTTTGTCGAGCCGTCGAAACGCTACGCCGACATCATCGTGCCGGAGGGCGGCGAGAACCACGTCGCCATCGAACTGATTCGCTCCGCCATCCTCCACTCCGTTCAGCCAGAATGAGGCACCTCTTGTCAGGTGGTACCCCTTGATTTGTTGCTGCAACGCACGTATCATCGTTAACGTACTGGTGGGTATAGAAATCATCCGGTAGCCTGTTCTGTGGGATAATGAGATATGACGCGCTGCCCATTGCTACCAGCAGGCGGAACGAAACGGAGCGCAGTGTGGAACCGACACAACCAACACCGGCAACCTCAACGACCACGACACCCCTGGCGGCGCAGCAAGCCGCCATTCAAGATGTACGTGCGCGCTATGAGCGCGGCGATATCGAGTTCGAGACGTTTCGGCGCGCGCTCGATGCGCTGGTGCTGGCACAGAACGCTGACGAATGCCAGGTCATCTTGCGCGAGTTACCTGCCTCACCTGGCGCGTCGCTGGCCATCCTGGAGCGGCCCCATCCGCTAGCCACAACCACTTCGAGCGTGCCTCGCAAGCGCATGGTAGCCTTCATGGGACAGGTGAAGAAGCTGCGCCGTCCCTGGAAGCTCGCGCCAGAGTCCGAGGCAGTGGCATTCATGGGTGGGATACGACTCGATCTGCGCAAGGCTGAGATTCCACCACAGGCAAAGATGCGGGTGCGGGTCATCATGGGCGACGCGATGATCTTTGTGCCCCGCAATGTGCGCGTCACCGTGCGCTCAACCGTGCTGCTGAGCGACACCAATATGCTGGGCGAAGGCGCCAGCGGGGTGGTCACGTCCGGCCACGAAGAACATATTCCCACCACTGAGCCAGCGGCATCACAGTTGGAGATAGACGTGTTCGTGCTGATGGGCAACGTCAAAGTTATCCTGGCTGATGGGCAAACCGTCTCGATCAGCGAAATGGTTCGCGAGGCGTTGCAGGCGGCGGCGGATGGTTTCCGGCGTGGACTGCTTCAGGGAAGTGATAGAGAGCGACTGCGGCTTGCCAGGCCATCCGATACGGCATCGCGCTAGCGCGAGAGGGGAACGCCAATGGAGACGCCTACGACGACCACGACGACTGCGCCATCCGTCGATTGGTTCGACCTTTTCGCGCCAGCCTTCCATCTCGATCCGTATCCGTTCTATCACCGCCTGCGCAACGAGGACCCGGTTCACTGGGGCATGTCGTTCGAGCCAGGAATAGCAGGCATGTGGCATATCGCGCGCCATGCAGATATCATGCGCATCCTCAAAGATCAGCGTTTCGTTCACCGGCTCCCGGATGACGACCGCACGGCGTCGCAGGCGGCGCTCCCCGATGCCGTGCAACTCTATCTCTCGCTCACCAGCCAATCGCTGCTGTTTGCCGATCCACCGGCGCATACACGCCTGCGCAATCTCGTCAGCAGCGCCTTCACGCCGCGCCAGATCGAGAAGCTACGTCCGCGTGTACAGGCCGTCGCCGATGAATTGCTGGATGCCGCCGATGCGCAGGGGCAACTCGATGTCATCAACGACTATGCGCTGCCACTGACGACGACGATCATCTCAGAGATGCTGGGCGTCAGGGTGGACTCGCGCGAGCAGTTGATCCGCTGGGCGCGGGTGCTGGTACAGGCGCTGGATTGCAAGCAATCGCCGGAGATTTATCTGGCGGCGAGCCAGGTGGCGCTGGAAATCTACCCATTCTTCCAGCAGATCATCGAGGAACGGCGCCAGGCGCTTCGCGACGACATCCTCAGCGGGCTGATTCAGGCGCAGGATCAGCGCGACCAATTGAGCGAGCCTGAGTTGATCGTCACGCTGACGACGCTTTTCATCGCCGGCCACGAAACCACCGTCAACCTCATTGGCAACGGTATGCTGGCGTTGATGCGCTTCCCGGACCAGTTTGCGCTGCTTTGCGCGCAACCCGATCTGATGCCCTCCGCCGTCGAGGAGTTTCTGCGCTATGATGCCTCCAGCCAGATGACCTCGCGCGTTGCCAGCGAAGATATCGAGGTCAGCGGCAAGGTGATTCAGCGCGGGCAGACGCTCAACCTGCTGCTTAGCTCCGGCAACCACGACCCAGACGTCTTCCCTGACCCCGAACGGCTGGACATCACGCGCCGCGAGAACCGTCACCTTACCTTCGGTATGGGTATGCACTATTGTCTGGGTGCGCCGCTGGCCCGGCTGGAAGGGCAGGTCGCCATCCAGTCCTTGTTGCGCCGCCATCCACACCTGCGCATGCTGGATGAGACGCCCCAATGGCGCGACACCATCTCCTTCCGTGGCCTGCAACGCCTGCCGCTGGCATTTGTATAAAGCATAGATGCCCGGCTGGATAATTTATAGAAATAGTGTATACTCTCATCAAGAGTATCGCGTACTGCAACGCGCTCATCAATCCGCTCCTGAGCGAGCTGATATCCTGCTGGCGCTTGGCTATGCGCTCGCCAGACAAGGGCAACCGTCCGCTGCGCAGGCCATGCTAGAGCAAAGCCTGAATCTCTATCATCAGCAGGGAAGTACCCGCGAAGGCATCGTGCGACGGGCGCTAGAGCAATTGGAGAGTACGGGTAAGCTCACCCATACGACACTTGCCAGTGATTCTCCTCGTCAACGCTCGTGGTTGGACCCCACCAGCCCGGACACTGATAGTTGAGCACGCGGCTGATCCGGGCAGATGTAGCCGGTGTAGCTGGTGTGGCCACAGCACATTCAGATGGGCGCGAAGTGGCGTAAAGACCATAGAAACCATAGAAACCAACTGTGATTTTGTACAGGAAATAGAGGACCATATGCCACATCTCGCTCCGGTCATTCGCGTCTTCTTCAGTTCGACCTTCGCTGATTTCCAAACCGAGCGCGATGCCTTGCAGGCGCGCGTCTTCCCTGCGCTGCGTCGCTATTGCCTGGAACGCGGTGCGCGATTCCTGCCGATTGATCTGCGCTGGGGAATTTCAGAATCAGCCAGCGCAGACCAGTATGTCGTGCGCGCCTGCCTGGAAGAAATTGGCCGTTGCCAGCGCATCTCGCCCGATGTCAACTTCGTCGCATTGCTTGGTGATCGCTATGGCACACGCATGCTCGCTGAAGCCATTCCCCAGATGGATTTTGACCTGCTCATGGCGCACCTCTCGGAAAGCGCGCGCACACTGGCGCAACGCTGGTATCGCCTGGACACCAACGCCGTTCTCGCTGCATATGTGCTGCGTCCACGCGGAGATGGCTGGGAGCAGGAGAGCGTGATGTTGCATGATGCGCTCAGCGGGGCATGCGACACCGCGCCGGTTTCACATCAGACTCGTGTTGCGCTGACGGCCTCCGTGACCGAGCAAGAGATTGACGCTGGCATTTATCAAGGGTCTCCAACGGCAACCCCACTGATTCTCCATCGCCGGATGACCAACGCTGGCGCTCCAGACCACTTCAAAGAGCCAACCACGCTGGGTAGAGAACACCTGGCTGCATTGATCGCCAATCTGCGCACCGCCTATGGAGAACACTACCAGACGTACAACGCCGAGGTGATTGATGGCCACATCAGTGATGAATCAATCGAAGCGTTTTGCACCCAGATACAACAGGCGCTGACGCAGCGTATTGATAGGGCGCTGGCGCGCTCTGCTGGAGAGCAAGCCGATGACCGCGATGCGCTGGCGCACCTTGCCTTCGCGCGCGACCGGCTGCGCCATTTCGCTGGCCAGCAAGACGCATTGGCACGCATTGCCGCTTATCTGTCCGCTCCTGCCGCGACGCCATTGCTGCTCTCCGGCGTCCCCGGCATCGGCAAAACCTCATTGCTGCTCAAAGCGGCGGAGGCTGCGCTTACCACCTACACAAACGTCCTCCACCAGCAGTATTTCATTGGCGGCTCCACGACGGTCTCGCATGTCAGCGACCTGTTGGCTGGCATCGAGCGCGATCTGCTGGCCGCCTACCCTCACCCCAACGATCTGGTGGTGCCAGACTCCTTTGCCGAACGCGAACGCCAATTGCCTGTTTTCCTGGGGCTGGCAACGGCTGATCGCCCACTCATGCTGCTGGTAGACGCCCTTGACCAGCTTCAGGGCGACCATCCTCAGAGCCATTCCCAGGACCAGCAACACCTCAGCCGGTGGATTCCAGCAACGTTACCGCCTCACGTCCACCTGATCATCTCGATGCTGCCGGGAGCTGACAGTGACGCCATCCAGTCTCGCCTGCCCGCCACTGCGCAGATGACTGTTCGACCACCCGCCGTTGGCGACGCTATGACCTTGTTTGGCGCGTGGCTCAGAGATGAGGGCCGTGCCTGTACGCCTGACCAGTTGGCAGCCATCGAAGCCTACTATCGGGACCATCCTAACCCGCTCGGCCTGCGCGTGATTGCCGAACGAGCGCGCCGCTGGCCATCGTGGAGAACTGAGCTTCCGCCACTCCAGCCAACGGTTCCGGGTCTCATCGGCGCCTGGCTAGGGGAGATGGAAGAGGAGACGCAGCATGGGAAGGTATTGCCGTCCTACGCGCTGGGACTCATCGCCGCCGGCAAGCATGGCCTCACTGAAGATGAAGTGCTCGCCGTCATTGACCAGCATCCCGATCTTGTTCGTGATATGACACGCTCGTACTTGTTTGCGCCGGAGGGGAAACACTTTCCGGCGGTCCTCTGGGCGCGGCTCTATGCCGATATCGAGTGGGGGTTGACCGAACGCGCCGTGGACCAGACGGCTGTGCTCGCGTTTTACCATCAGCAGGTGCAGAGCGCCATCGAAAGCCGTTATCTCTCCGGCGACACGAACAGCGCACGCCACCGGGACCTCGCTCACTATTTCAGCAGAGTCTCCGGGCAGGCGCCCTACCTCGTGAATACCACCGAGCGCCCGCGCGGTATCGTCAATGAACGGATGGTCAGCGAATTGGCCTTCCAACAGGCGGCAGGCCAATTATGGGACGAACTCCACGCGACGCTCTTCGACGCGGAGTTTCTCCAGGCGCGCATTCAGGCTGGCTCAACACAGGCCGCAGTAGATGACCTCTCGTATCTGACGAACGAAGACAGCAGCCCTCAAATGCTCAAACAAGCGTTGGAGTTGAGCCGCCATATCCTCGACAGCGCGCCACAGGAACTGCCGAACCAGCTACGGGTACGCGCGCCGTCGGTCTATCCATTGCTGCATGATTGGCCGATGTGGCCCGACCCGCATTTCGCGCTGACCTCACAAACGCTGGATAAAGCGGGCGGCGATTTGCTGCGCATCATGCCACACAATACCTATACAGGCGCCTGTGTTTTCAGCCCCGACGGGCGCTATGTGCTGAGCGTGCCCCAGGACCACACCATACGGCTCTGGGATGTGCAAACAGGGGAAGAACGACTCGCGTTCCAGAAAACGCCAGGCAGCATCAGCGCCTGCATCTTTAGCCCAGACGGACGCTATGTCCTGAGTGTAGGCGGTACTTCCGCCTCTACCGTAGAGGTATGGGATATCCAGACAGGAACTGTTGTCCGCACATTTCAGGGGCCAACTGAGACACGCCAGGGATATCCCAACTGGATTCATGCTTTTGCGTTCAGCCCTGATGGCCGGTATGTGCTGAGTGGCGCGCGCGACGGCATACTGCGGCTGTGGAGCGTGGAAACCGGCGAATTGGTTGCTACGCTCCTGGGGCATTTCGCTGAAATCAAGACCTGTATGTTCAGCCCGGATGGCGCGCAAATCCTGAGCGCATCGGAAGATCATGTCCTGCGTCTCTGGGACATCTCGCATATCGAGCAGAGACGCACGGCTCACTCGCATGCCGTTCAGGGGCGACGCAGCGCGATGGGCGCCCTTGCCTTCAGCCTGGATGGGCGCTATGCCTTGAGCGCATCGAGCGATGCCGAGTCCTGGAACGCCAGCATCCTCGTCTGGGATGTACAGAACGAGAAACGGCGACCGCTCTACACCCTTCAGGTGCAGAATGGGTTGATCCATACCTGCGTCTTCAGCCCGGATGGGCGGTATATCCTCGGAACGCTGAGCGATTACACGATACACCTGTGGGAGACGCAAACGGGGAAGGCGCTGCGCACGTTCGCCGGTCATACCGCCTATGTGAATGCTCTTGCCTTCAGCCCGGATGGAAACCACCTCCTGAGCGCATCTGATGACTTCACCCTCCGCCTCTGGAACCTGCAAACGGGCGCGCCGCTCCATACCTTTCAGGGACATACAGCCAGGGTAAGCGCCTGCACATTTAGCCCAGATGGTCAGTACGCGCTGAGCGCATCGAACGATAACACACAACGACTCTGGAATGTCGCGAATATCGAGCGTGCTACAGTAGATCAGATAAACCAACAGAGCACCACCATTCAGGGCCATTCTGATCTCATATGGTCCTGCGCCTTCAGCCCTGATGGCACCTATGCTCTTAGCGCTTCCAGAGATAACACGCTGCGGCTCTGGAATGTTGAGACCGAGGAGCCGGTGCGCATCCTCCAGGGACATACCAAAATGGTTCTAACGTGTGCGTTTAGCCCCGATGGCAAGTACGCTCTCAGTGGATCGCAGGATAGCACCCTCCGCCTGTGGGATGTCACAACGGGCGAGCAAAGCGCCATTTTCCAGGATCATACGGAACGAATAGAGTCTTGCGCCATCAGCCCCAATGGCCGCTACATCGTGAGTACGTCAGGAGATCTCCGGGATATCGGTGTCCGGCTGTGGGATGTCGAAACGAGAGAACTCATCTACATGTACCAGGAACAGAGCGATGAGTATGCCAGTACGGTGACCGCTTGCGCCATCAGCCCTGATGGCCGCTACGTCCTGGGTGGAAAAGGGGCACTATTTAGCCTGACAGAGAAACATTTTCCTCTCATATTGTGGGATGCGCAGACAGGAGATGAAGTTCGTGCGTTCTGGGGGCACACACAAAGCATCAATACGTGCGTCTTCAGCCCTGATAGCACATATATCCTCAGCGCATCCAGTGATATGACGCTCCGCCTCTGGGATGTGCAAACAGGAGAAGAGCTGCGCGCCTTCTGGCATAGCGGAGAGGTGAATGCTGGCGTCTTCAGCCCCGATGGCCGCTTTATCCTCAGTGTGTCCGATGATGCGACCCTGCGGCTCTGGGATGCACAGACAGGGGGCGAAGTAGCTCGCTGGCCAGCGGAAAGTGAACTCAGGTGTCTGGCGGTGAGCCGGAACGGGCAACGGATCATCGTTGGCGAGGGCAACAATCTCCATTTTCTCACGCTCGCCAACGTCTGATACGTCTCCGAAAGTAGCCCGCGACGGAGCAGGGGATGCACCTGCTTGGCCCAGCAGCTAGATCGTGGCGGCTAGGTCGGCGTGCCGTCGCAGCCACCATAGTGTTGCGACGACAATCACCAGCGCACAACCCAGCGTGACGCAGATGTCTATGACGTTGCTGCTAAAGCTGCCCCGGCGCTGGAGCGCGTTATTGATGCCATCGGCCAGGTAGTACGTTGGCAGAACCTTGATGATCTGCGTGATGGCATTGCCGTTCAAATACGGGATGAGCGGCACGAAGGTGGCGGGGATGATGAAAGCAAAGACAATCACAGCCTCTATGCCGCCCGCCGCTCCAGTGGTTTTCAGCGCAACCCCCAGATAAAGCCCAACCGAGAGGGCTAGCATGATGCCACAGAACAGCAGGAGCAGCAAGAGCGGCGCGTTACCGGAGAAAGCGCCAAACAACGCCAGCATGGTCAACGAGAGTACAATCTGGTAGAGAAAGATCACGAGAACTTTGCCGAGCAGCACATCGGTATACGAGGCGGGCGAAACCAGCAGCATGCGTAGCGTCTCCTTCTCCTTCTCCTCGATAAGCAGCCCTGGGAGCAGCGCAAGGCTTACCACAAAAGAAATCGGCACCACCAGATTGGCGTATTCTTCCCCCAGCGAGAATGGCGGCGCGGTGGCGGCAGACGCCGGATGGATGGTTGCGGTCATCACGTTGACAGGCGATGCAGGCGTGATGACCGTCCGCGCGTAATAGCTGATGGCGGCCTGCAATAGAGCTTCCTGTCCTGAGTCTACTGTCGTGCCGTTGAGATACAGGTTGACATGTGGACGGTTGCCGGCCTTCAGGCTCGCCTCGAAGCCGGCTGGGATCACCAGCCCAACATCATAACTGCCATAACTGGCGGGCTTGCCGGTGCCACTCACCGTGAATGCTGCCGCTACCTGTTGAGCCGAACTGGCCGGCGTCATCTTGGCTTCCGGCAAGAGACCGCTGACCACCTGTTGCAACGGCGACTGGCCGGGATTGTAGACCAGGAGCGCCGTCGTTGGCTGCGCTGGCTGGCTCGTGCCAATCCGGCTGATCCCAAGCCAGATAAGCGCCAGCGCCAGAGGAAATAGCAAGGTCGCCAGCTTACCTTTGTCCAGCCATATTTCCAGGGCATCTTTGCGGGCGATGGCCAGTATCGAACGGAGATGAATCATCGTATCCCGCTGCTCCAATCAATCTAGACAAACGTAAACGCTTGCCTCTATTTTTCGTTGTTCCTGCTTCAGCCCCAGGCGCTTTCTCCGTTCCCAACGAATCAGGAACCGAGCGAGTCTTACCCCAGGTCCACAGGCGTGCTTTACCGTTGCCGTCCGAGCCAGTACCGGCAACGCCATCTGGTCAAGTCCTCAACCCCTTAGAGGTTCAGGCTTGCCAAACGGAGTGCTTCTTCTAGGATATTGAGTGCGGCGTTCAGGTCCCGGTCGCCTGTCCAGCCACACGCCGGGTTGAAACAGACATAGGTGCGCTCATCTTCGGCGATGTCCCGCAGATGGTGACAACGATGACACCGCTTGGTGGAGGGAAAGAAGCGCCCCACCCGTTGCACGCAGGTGCCATGTGCTTGCGCCTTGGTCTCGATCAAGCGCGCCAGTCTGCCGAGCGCCGCATCTGAGGCAGAGAGCGCCCGCTGACGGTTCTGGAACATGCCCCGCACGTTCAACGTTTCCAGGCCAATGAAGCTGTAACGCTCGGTGATCTGATGGGCCATTTTGTGCAAGAGATCATCCCGTAAGCAGCGGATGCGATAATGCAGCCGTGCCAATTTGCGTTTGGTCTTCTCGCGGTTCTTGCTGCCCTGCTGCCTGCGAGCGAGTTGTTGATTGAGAAAGCGCATCTGGGCTAAGAGATGCCGCAACGGCTTTTGGTTCTCAAACCGTGTGTCATCGCTTAACGTCGCCAAGCGCATAAATCCCAGATCAATGCCAACTGCTGGCCCCTCCACAGGTGTTTGCGCTACCTGCACCTGGACCTGCACACTCAGAAACCACCAGCCCGCCTCACAGCGAATCGTCGCGCCCATGATCTTGCTCGTCGTGCTCATCGTGCTCATCGTGCTCGTTTTGTCCGTCGTGCCAGACGTGCCGGTGAAGCGTAACTTCTCCGCCAGATTGATCTTGCCGAGGCGGCGTTTCAATTGCGCCCGTTTGGTGATCGGCTCTCCCTGCGCTTCGCGTTGCTTGATGATAAAATCGCCTAAGACTGGCACTTGCACCCAATGGTCGCCAATGGTGAACTTGTCATTGCTGAGGTAGAACGATTCCTGCGACCGACCTTTCTTTTTGAACTTGGGATATTGCGCTCGCTTAGCAAAGAAGTTGCTGAACGCTTTACCTAAGTCATCAAACGCGCCCTCCACCACACACTTGGTCACGTCATACGTCCAGGGAAACTCCACCCCGCGTAGCCTGTTGAACTGCTTCTTGAGCGCCGCCGCCGAGGGCTGTTCTCCTGCCGCGTATTGGCGTTGCCATTCGGCCAGTCCCCAGTTGAAGATGAAGCGCCGCGTGCCGCACGCCCGCCGCAAGTACGCTTCTTGCTCAGCGGTCGGATGCAGGCGGATTTTGTGCGCCTTGAGGACCGTGATCGTGTTGATGACGGTCCTCACGTTGCCCGGTGTGGATGGTTTTGCCGGGAGGAGCGGGAGGGGTGGTTGTACCCAGTGAGCTGGTGGTGCTGGATGAATTGGTTGAGCCATACACTACGTCTCCTGAATGCCTCCCCACTACCCCACTACCCCACCCCCAGCCCTTACATCGGCGGTATCTACCTCTACCAAGCGGGTATCTGCGAGCAGTTTCGCATACATATGAATAGGAAATCAAGAGCTAGCTTCTATCTCCTTTTCGCTCGGCTCAATCTTGCTCAGGTTTAGTTTCGCTCAGACGCAATGCACACCAGCAACTGCGAAGCATACGTCTTAGAATAAGGCTACCTGTGTTAGATTATTTGCTCCTGATGCGGTGCTGTACCAGGCAGGCAAGTGGAACAGAATAGAGCAATGTGTGGCGCGAATAACTCGCGAATTACTGATGAGCGGCGCAACAATATGGACATATGAGTGGCGAATGATATGAATGATTGGCGGTGTATGATAGAGAGAGACGTGATGGAGAGCGGGCTATCTGCCAGCGGGATATGTGAACAAGGGTTATGAGGGTCTGAGGATGCTGCACGTGCGCCATCTGGAAAAGATCATCGGCGGGCACATCGTCCTTGCGCTCGACTCGTTGGAGGTTGCGGCTGGCGAAATCCTTGCCGTGATTGGTCCTTCAGGAAGTGGCAAAACCGTCCTCATCCAGATGCTAGCCGGCTTGTTGCCGCCCAGCGGAGGCACTATTGCACTCGATGAACAGCCCATTCTCTTCGACAAAAAGAAGACGCGCGGCCAGCCTGGGCAGCAGGAAACACGCAACCAGATTGGCGTGCTTTTCACTGAAGACCTCCTCTACGAACGCCAGAGCGTGCGTAATAATCTCGTCTTCTATTGCCGGTTGCGTGGTTTGCCTGTCAGCCAAGTGGATGAAATCCTGGCGCTGGTAGGATTGAGCGACCATGCGCAACAAAATGCCGCAAAATTGAGCGCATCAGCGCAACGTCGCCTGGCATTTGCCCGCGCCTTGCTCGGTAAGCCGCGCATGTTGCTGCTCGATCAGGCGAACGTGCGCGCCGACCTGGATACCCAGGAGCTTTTTGCCCGTTTGATACAGCAGTCGGCTGAAGCTGGCGCAGTGGTCATCATGAGCGATGAAGACCTTGCCTGGGCGAGCAAGTTCTGCACACACGTCATCGAACTGCAAGACGGCCATGTCACCACACAGTATGAGATTATCCGGAACGGCGAGCAGGAGAACAAGCGGGAGAACGAGCATGAAGCGCCTGCGCCCGAGCGTTTTACTCCATTCAAAGTGCCTGCCCGCGCCGAAGATCGTATTCTGCTCTACGATCCTGGCGATATCCTCTATGCCACCAGCCGCGACGGCAAAACCTACCTGCGAACCGCAACCACCGAGGCGCTGACCAACTTTACGCTGCAAGAACTGGAAGGCCGCCTGAGCGGACGCGGCTTCTTCAAAGCTCATCGAGCCTACCTTGTCAACCTCCAGCACGTCAAAGCGGTGATTCAGTTCACCCGCAACAGCTACATCCTGCAATTAGATGATAAGCAGGAGACGAACATCCCACTCAGCAGGCAATCTGAGAAGGCGTTGCAGGATATTTTGGGGTATTGACGCGCAGTTGGTTGCTACGCCGCCATGTGCTGATACGGCGCAGAGCACCATATTACCTTGCGCGATCAACCGGTCAACTGTGCCCACAGACCCAATACAGCGATGCAAGATATTGCGAGCCGTCGTTGCCTCTTGTAGCAGGTTCCGTTCACTTGTGATACAATCACCAGAGATATGGCCTGCTCAACTCGAAGAAAATATGCGATTGGACCAGGCCAATTTACAGCAATGGCTCTATGCCAAGATCGGCAGATCGAGAAATCGGCGGAGAAACATCAATGGAGAAACAGACGGGCACCACGCGCGTGAAGCGCAACTTTCCTGAAATGCTCAAGGGCGGCGTCATTATGGATGTCGTCAATGCCGAACAGGCGCGCATCGCTGAAGAGGCCGGCGCCTCTGCAGTGATGGCACTGGAGCGTGTGCCGGCGGATATTCGCCGTGATGGTGGTGTCGCGCGCATGAGCGACCCTGAACTGATCCTGGGCATCAAGAACGCCGTGACCATTCCCGTGATGGCGAAGTGTCGCATCGGCCACTTCGTCGAGGCGGAAATCTTGCAGGCGCTCGGCGTGGACTGCATTGACGAATCTGAGGTGCTGACGCCAGCCGACGAAAGCTATCACGTTGCCAAAGAACAGTTTGAGGTGCCGTTCGTCTGCGGCGCACGCGATCTGGGCGAGGCGTTACGCCGCATCGGCGAGGGTGCGGCGATGATTCGCAGCAAGGGCGAGGCCGGTACTGGCAACATCGTGGAGGCGGTGCGCCACCTGCGCGCCATCACTGACGGCATCCGCCGCCTGACCATCATCCCGGAAGAAGAACTGATGATGGAGGCGAAGAACCTGGGCGCACCCTACGAACTGGTGCGCGAGGTGCGCGAACTGAAGCGTCTGCCCGTTGTGCTGTTCTGCGCTGGTGGCGTCGCCACGCCTGCCGATGCCGCGCTGGTGATGCGCCTGGGCAGCGACGGCGTGTTCGTCGGCTCTGGCATCTTCAAGTCGTCTGATCCGCTGCGCACAGCCAAAGCCATCGTCAAGGCGACCACCCACTTCGAGGACCCGCAGATTCTGGCCGAAGTCTCCGCTGGCCTGGGCGAAGCGATGCGCGGCATCGAGCTGCGCGCCATCCCCGAAGGGCAGTTGATGGCGCAGCGCGGCTGGTAAGAATCCACCAATTTTCTGATAGATGGCCGGCGTGGTTCGTGGCAGCTTCGTGGTACAATAGTACGAGAGCAGGTGCTCCACGCCGGACCCGCGTAACGCCGGTTGCTTTACTGGCAACCGGCGGCAGAAAGCGAGCGTGTGTAACTCATGACACGCATCGGCGTATTAGCTTTACAAGGTGATTTCCGCGAGCATATCACTGTGCTGCGCGAGTTGGGAGCCGGGGCATTTCCCGTGCGGCTTCCCAGTGATCTGGACGGCGTGGACGGCCTGATTATTCCTGGCGGCGAAAGCACCGTGATGGGAAAACTGATGGTCGCCTACGGATTGGATCAGCCGCTCCGCGATCTCATCGCTGGTGGGCTGCCGGTCTGGGGCACCTGCGCCGGATTGATCCTGCTCTCGCGTGAGACGGATAACGCGCTGGCCGGCCAGCCGTTGCTCGCGGCGATGAACATTCGCACCTGCCGTAATGCGTTCGGCCCGCAGCGCGCCAGCTTCGAGACGCTGCTGAAGGTGCCGGCGCTGGGCGAGACGCCGTATCACGCGGTGTTCATTCGCGGGCCGGTGGTAGAGCAGGCGGGCGAAGGCGTTGAAGTGCTGGCGCGGCTGAATGACGATGAAACTGCTGGTGAAACACTCAATTCCAGCGGACCCATCGTAGCCGTCCGGCAGGGGCCATTGCTTGGCACAGCATTTCACCCGGAGGTGACAGGCGATACACGTTTTCACGACTATTTCCTCGGAATCGTTCGTGAGCAGGCGCGCAGCCAGTAAGCGTGGTGCATCTCTCTGGCGCATCGGTCGCGGCTCACATTCAACGTATTCCGAGGTTGCGGTGGTCCTGCTCTCATACGGGCTGCAACACAGGAGCGGTGAGGGTCAAAGGGCCACGCTAGGGGGTTTCTGCCTTCGGATGATCCGACCAGTACCATACGTCAACCTACCTGGCATTTACTACGCGATTGACCGGCACGCGCGAGCGCGCCACAGTGAATTCGCACACTTCGTTATCGCCCCCTCGTCGCCCGCACCACAGAGTAGCTTCTCTGCCTTCCTGAGCGCGCTGTTCCCGGCGCCCACCGCCTTCACCTGGCTCTGCGAGGACCGCTGGCAGATACTTGGTCTGGCGCAGGCGCGTCCGCGTCCCGGCGGCGAGGCATGGGACCTGTCGTATCTCGCCGCGCTGACCAATCCCGGCGGCCACGCGCCCACCACCTCGCTCGATGAGGTGCTGATGGAGCTGGCCCAGTATGCGCTCAACGTCGCCATCATGCGCGGTGTGCATCGCTTCTTCGCACGTGTGCAAGACGACCTGCCGGAGATGGAACTCTTTGGCAAACTTAGCTTCCAACGTTACGCCCGCGAACTGACCTACTGGCTCTCCTCGCCGCAGGACGGGCTGAATACACTGGCGGCGCGTCCAGTGCCGGTGGCAGCCGGTGAACATGATGAAGACCTGTGCCCGCTACCGGGAAGCGCGCTAGCGGGTCAGCAGCAAATGACAACCAGGCACAGCGATGAGATCGTGCCAGAAATTCCGCTGCGCCGCTGGCACCGGCACGACGTTTGGGGATTGCTCCGCCTCTACGATGCTTCCACCCCACGCCGTGTGCAGATTGCCGAGAGCTTGAGCAGCAATGAACTGCTCCACACCCGCGCCGGTGGTGCGCGGACGTGGCATCTGCCGCCGTTCGAGCCTTCCACCTTTGCCTGCGTCTATGATCGCGGCGTGCGGCTCGGCGGCTGGATTCGACTGCGCCTCGGGCGCGGTTCCCAACCCCACCAACTCTGGTTGATGGCGCATCCTGACGAACCTGATACTCCACTGGCGCTCGTGCGATTCGGCCTGCGCGTCCTGGCGAAGGAGGGACCGCGTCCGGTGGTCTGTCAGGTTCGTGAGTATGACGGAACGGTGATAGATGCGCTGCGCGCCGCTGGCTTTGAGCATGGCGGCACGCATGCGCTGCTCGTTCGCCATCTCACAATGCGGGCGTTGCGGAAACGTGAGGTTCTCGCCGTAGAACCTCGTGTAGTGATCGGTGTCGAGGGGTTAGGAAACTCTCCCTCACGCCTCAGTGAAGGTGAAAAGACACACTATGCAGCACGTGATCTCTGATGATCTTGGCGTTCTTCTGGCCGTTCTGCCGCCGCGCGTCCGCGAGGCAATGACGCAGATGGCAGACTGTGACGAACTGCTCGAGATTGTCCTTGACCTCGGTCGGTTGCCGGAGGGACGCTTTCCTGGGCGAGAAGTCGTCCTGAGCGAACATCCGGTGACTGCTGAAGACGTGAAGTATGTGGTCGAGCGGATCGGGCAGTTTGGCGATGACAACCGGGCAGGCATCGAACGCACGCTGCATCGCATCAGCGCCATCCGCAACCGCCGTGGCGAGGTCATCGGCCTCACCTGCCGCGTCGGGCGCGCAATTCAAGGGACCGTCGCGTTGATTCGCGATGTCATAGAACAGGGACAATCTATTCTCATCTTGGGCCGGCCTGGGGTGGGCAAGACAACGTTGCTGCGCGAAGCCGCCCGCGTGCTGGCCGATGAGCTGGGCAAGCGGGTGGTGGTGGTGGACACCTCCAACGAGATTGCCGGCGACGGTGATGTGCCCCATCCGGGCATTGGCCGTGCCCGCAGGATGCAGGTCGCCCGCCCTGCCGAGCAGCATCAGGTGATGATCGAGGCGGTGGAGAACCACATGCCGGAAGTCATCGTCATTGATGAGATTGGCACCGAGTTGGAGGCGCAGGCCGCCCGCACGATTGCCGAGCGGGGGGTGCAGTTGGTGGGGACGGCGCATGGGCGCACGCTGGACAACCTGCTCATCAACCCGACGCTCTCTGATCTGGTGGGTGGCATCCAGGCGGTGACCTTGGGAGATGAGGAGGCGCGGCGACGCGGCACCCAGAAGACGGTCTTGGAGCGCAAGGCTCCGCCCACCTTCGATGTCCTCGTCGAGCAGGAAAGCTGGCAGCAGGTGACGCTGCACCGTGATGTCGCGGTCGCGGTGGATGAAATCCTGCGCGGCCAGGCGCCCACCGCCGAACTGCGCACCCGCGACGAACACGATCAGGTCCATTCGCAGATGATCGTCGCGCGTTCGGAGAACACAGCGGCAGCGCTTGGCGGCTTCGGTGGCGACACGCTGGCGCACGACCTGCGCACCTTCCGGCGCGAGGATGGCGCGGACGAATGGAGCCAGCGCAAGGGTAAACACGGCGCGCGTGCGCTGCGTGGGCGCGGCCAGATGCGCACGTTGCACGACCCGCGCCGCGTCACCATTCCAGAGCAGGTCTACGAGCCTGATGAGGATGAGGAAGAAACGCTGGAGATGGCGGAGCCGACCGGCACCACTGGCGCGATAGCCCGCACACCAGCGCAACGCCGCGCGCTGCGCATCTATCCTTTCGGCATCAGCCGCGAACGGCTGGAACAATCTGCCCGCCAGTTGCGCGTGCCGGTGGAGATCAGCCGCGACCAGAGCAACGCCGATGCAGTCATCACGCTCAAAACCTTCTATCGCCGCCAGTCCGGCCAGTTGCGCAGCGCCGAGAGCGAGCGCAAGCCTATCTACATCCTGCGCACCAACAGCGTGGCGCAGATGCAGGAATGCCTGGCGCGCATCTTCGAGCTACGCCGCAGCGAGGCCGCCTTGATGGACGGCGCCACTGGCGATGGCGCGTATCGCGGTTCGCTCAACCCGACGCTGCTGGCGATGGAAGAAACGGAAAACGCCATTCATCATATGCTCAACAACAACACGCCGTCAGTGGAGCTGGAGCCGCAAAACTCCTACGTCCGCCGCCTGCAACACCAGATCGCCGGGCGCTATAACCTGGAGTCACGCAGCCACGGCAAAGAGCCAAACCGGCGTGTACAAATCTTCGGTCGCTAGTACATAATCGCAATAGCCTTGATATTCAGAGCGGACTTTCTTTTGATGGAGAGTCCGCTTCTTCTTGCCATAAATATCTGGCAGGGGAAAATTGGCACAGTAGTCGCTACGCCAGGTTGTATACTGGTGGCGGATGCCAGTTTCATCACAAAAGGAGCATGGTCCTATGGCAACGAGTGTCCATCCCCGCACAAAAGATCACTGGTCAGTCCGTTTGCGCCTAAAACGCCCCGGCGCCAAAGGCGGTTGGCTCATTCCGTTGGTGCTGGCGCTGGTGCAGGCAGTGCTGCTGTTCCTCACCACCACCTCACAGGCTGGCACTGGCGCGCTCTATGGCTGTTCCTCGCCCTGCGGCACACCCGCACAGCCAACGGTGCCGGCGCTGGCCGTCGTCTTTGGCGTTCTCATCCTGCTCATCCCGGTAATCATCGGCGCGCTGAGTCCTTCCTGGCAGGCGGCAATCACATTGGCAATCATTCCTGTCTTGCTCGCGCTGATCCTGGATGCAGGCACCACGTTGGTGCCCAATGTCATCTTCTCTCCGGCCACCGCAAAGTCGTCTTCGCATGGGCACACGACGACCACGCCCTCGGTTGCCACACACCTCGGCGCGCCGTTCTGGCTGGATAGCGGGCATCTCTTGCCGCTGCTCTTTGCGCTGGCGCTCTTCGCCGCGCTGGGGTGGTTCGGCTGGGTCGCACGGCAAGCCACCGAGCGCCCGTAGAGCAATCAACGAAATTTGGCGCTGGCAGAACTTTCGCTTGCCAGCGCCAATTATTTGATGACGGTACATTGAAGTGAGAAAATACTATCCCAGCACGAAGCTATCGGTGTAGGGATTGCGTTCGTTTGATGGCGGCTGCTGTCGCTCATTGAGCGAACGCATGATAGGATGGTGCCCCGTCAGCCGTGCCAGCGAGTCGAACGATTCCTGCCCCTGCTGCGAATACCGTAGCGGCGTCTGCTGTTGCTGTGGCATCGCCGGGCGCGAGACTGGCGGGCGGCGCGACGGCGTAGCTTGTGGAGTGGTCAGCGACGGCCACTCACGCGGCTCCTCGCGAAGCCAGAGCGGCGTCACCTGCTGCGATGGACTTAGGGGGCGCGGTTGCTCGGTGGCTGGCGGTTGCTGCTGGGGACGCGAGACGGGCGATACGCGCCGCATCTCCCCTGTCAGCCAGGCGTTCTCACTATATTCGCCGGACTCAGCAGGCGTCTGCCCCTGCCCATATTGCCTATAGGCCGAGTGGTTCCAGGTGCGCGGCGGTGTTTGGGGTCCGGGCTGCGCGGGCGGCGTGGGAGTGGGATACGAGCCAGTTGAGGTCATGAGTGGCAGAATGCCAGTGATATTGGTATCAACCGGCTCAGTGGACTGCGAGACGACAGTGGCGACGGGCGCCGTCAACGACATCGTTTGCCCCTGGATGGTGACGGTGACGCCGACACCACGTCGCAACTCAGCGAGCTGGCGGCGCAGTTCGCGGTTTTCGGCTTCGAGCGCAGCAATATATCGTTGTTGGTGATGAATCTGCGCCACCATGTGGTTATAGTCCCGCTCAGGTATTGATGCCATACCGCTCATCCTCAGCTCTCTAGCCCGCTCGCGTTCATCTGTTCACAATGGCCACGCAACCATCCGCGTGCTGCCATTGCCGGTACGATGAGCATAACATGGTGAACCCGCAAAATGACATAACGCGGGAGAATAGTACTGCTATGTCTTGTGCTTCAGCAGCGGCACAATGCGGTCCCAGATGGCCGCCGCGACCTCAGTTTTAGGCAGCAGCGCCAGTGGTTCGATGCGTCCATCGGCGTGATAAAGTGTGACCTCATTGGTGATCGTGCCAAAGCCACTGCCCGCTTTGGATACGTCATTGGCGACCAGCAGATTCAGCCGCTTGCTCTTGAGCTTTTTGGTGGCGTTGCGTTCCAGATCGGTCGTCTCGGCGGCGAAGCCCACGCGCACCAGCCCATCGAGCGCACGCTCCTCGGCCAGTTCCGCAAGAATATCGGGATTGCGCACCAGATGTAGCGTCAGCGAACCATCGGCGTTCTCGGCGGCTGACCCCTTCTTGATCTTCTGTGTCGCCGGCTCGCTAACTCGATAATCCGCCACCGCCGCCGCCATCACCAGCGCGTCGGCCTGCGCCACCGCCTCGCGTACAGCGTCGCGCATTGCCAGCGCCGTCGGCGTATGCAGCACGCGCATCCCATCTGGCGGCGGCGTGTTGGTGGCGCCGACAATCAATGTCACGTCTGCGCCTCGGTCGCGTGCTTCTTCGGCCAGCGCGAAGCCCATCAGCCCACTCGAACGATTGCCGATATAGCGCACCGGATCAATCGGCTCCTGCGTGCCACCGGCGGTGACGACGACGCGCCTCCCGGCCAGGTCGCCGTCTCGCCCAAGAAGCCGGCGAATATGCGTCAGGAGCACCGGCGTTTCGGGGAGCCTACCTGCGCCGATCTCGCCAGAGGCCAGGTGTCCGGTCTCCGGCGGAATGATCGTCGCGCCGCGTTCCGCCAGCAGTCGCAGATTGGCCTGGGTGGCGGGATGCTGGTACATGTGGTGTTCCATCGCAGGGGCCAGCAGGAGCGGCGCCATTGTGGAAAGCGCCACAGCGGTGAGCATATCGTCGGCCAGCCCATGCGCCAGCCGCGCGATGGTGTTGGCGGTGGCGGGCGCGACGACCAGCAGATCAGCGGCGGCGCCCAGTTCGATATGACGCGCTGCTGCCTGGCCGGTCGGTTCCCACAGATCAGTATAGACGGGGCGATGGCTGACCGTAGAGAAGGTGAGCGGGCGCACAAACTCGGCGGCATGGGCAGTGAGGATGACATCTACGAGCGCACCGGCCTGCTGGAGTTTACTCGTGAGATCGGCGACCTTGTAGACGGCAATGCCGCCACAGACGCCGAGAACAATACGTTTACCCTGCAACATACGAGATGTATTTCTTTCCGGGAAGCGAAGAACAGCACCAAACTGTTTGTAGTGTGTCACATCGCGGCGGATGTTGGCTCATCGCCTGCTGGTGAAAATGAAGAGGAACACGAAAAAGCCCGAAGTCATGAGACTTCGGGCTGAATCATGGCTGTGCAGGCGGGGAGACCGGCAACGTCTTATTGTTCCACAGGGCTGCCCCTGCAGTATCGTCAGGGCTGGAGGGCTTAACGACCGTGTTCGGGATGGGAACGGGTGGGTCCCCTCCGCTATAGTCACCAGCCTCCCCGCATGTACAGACACGCAGACAGAAAAACTAGCAATCGAGCGATGGACGCAATACGCAGTATACAGCCACATGTTACGATTCGGCTATCGTGCGCGGGGAGACCGGCAACGTCTTATTGTTCCACAGGGCTGCCCCTGCAGTATCGTCAGGGCTGGAGGGCTTAACGACCGTGTTCGGGATGGGAACGGGTGGGTCCCCTCCGCTATAGTCACCAGCCTCCCCGCGCACATAGACGAATCGGATCGAATGGCCTGCGCTGTATTCGCTGTCGTGAGATGGTCATGCGTCATGCGGGAAGCGCATGCAAACAATTGCAGACAATTGATGAGCAATCGTGGTGGAGACGAGGGGACTCGAACCCCTGACCCTCTGGATGCAAACCAGATGCTCTCCCAACTGAGCTACGCCCCCGGACGACATGACCGGCTCGATTGTTGTAAAGGTACAGATGAAAAAAGGTGGGCCTGCCCTGGCTCGAACAGGGGACCTCAGTCTTATCAGGACTGCGCTCTAGCCAACTGAGCTACAGGCCCGCAGAGCGCGCCTTGCGGCGAACCCGCGACAACTGAAGAGTGAGAAACAGTCTCATCAGCAATACACAGTATACGATAGAACCGTGCGCCATGTCTAGTAGACGTGGACACCAAAGCGGATCAACAAACCGGGCATTCTCGTGTTCTCCCATTGCTGGAAGAACCCCAAGGCAGAGATCGTTGTACGCGACCTCTGATCGACCTGGGAGGTGAAGATGACAACTGCTGCCCTCTCTGACCTCACCTGCCGAAGCATGATGAGGCAAACAGACCACCAGCAGCATCTTGACAATCCCTAGAAAGGAGGTGATCCAGCCGCACCTTCCGGTACGGCTACCTTGTTACGACTTCACCCCAGTCACCAACCCCACCCTCGACAGCTGCCTCCGGGGACGAACCCCGGTTGGCCCACCGGCTT